>JAESFG010000005.1_pt1:0-927500 | contig 2240044 bp, 2214 predicted proteins | sample 9269371 | NCBI WGS metagenome assembly JAESFG01 (sample SAMN14506227, study PRJNA617093) | algae metagenome | isolation source: Aetokthonos hydrillicola CCALA 1050 (B3-Florida) and co-occurring... | place: USA: South Carolina | collected 2013-01-01
CATCCTGCCCAATCCTGGCGAGGTGATCCGCATCGCGCCGGACAAGACCGTCACGCATCTCTTCGATGGGGGAAGCGGCAAGCGGCTGCACTGACAAGGCATCTACGCAGAGTGCCGGCGGCAAAGACAGAAGCGAAGCCCCGGCGTCCACAGGGAGGACAAGATGAATAGGATCACTCGACGCTCGCTGGTGAAGGCCGGCGCGGCCCTCGGCGGCGTCTCGGCGCTCGGCGCCTCCAGCCTCGGCGATTGGGCCAAGGCCTGGGCGCAGGCCTCGCCCTTCAAGCCGGAGGCCGGCGCCAGCCTCAACATCATGCGCTGGCGCCGCTTCGTCGAGGCCGAGGACGCGGCCTTCATGAAGATCGTCCAGGCCTTCACCCAGGCCACCGGCGTGCAGGTGGCCGTGACGTCCGAATCCTTCGACGACATGCAGCCCAAGGCCTCGGTCGCCGCCAACACGGGCACCGGCCCGGACATGTTCTGGTCGCTCTACTCGACGCCGCATCTCTTCCCGCAGCGCTGCCTCGAGGTGACCGATGTCGCCGAGTACCTCGGCAAGAAGTACGGCGGCTGGGTGCCGGTGGCGGAGGCCTACGGCAAGCTCGGCAACAAGTGGATCGCCATTCCCGCCGCGGTGAACGGCGGCTACATCAACTACCGCATCTCGGCGATCAAGGCGGCCGGCTTCGACAAGGTGCCGGAGGACAGCAAGGGCTTCCTGGAGCTCTGCAAGGCGCTGAAGGCGAAGAACACGCCGGCCGGCTTCCCGCTCGGCCGCGCGTCAGGCGACGGCAATTCCTACGCCTATTGGCTGCTGTGGCAACATGGCGCCGCGCAGGTGGACGAGAACTCGAAGGTCACCATCCGCTCGCCGGAGACGGAGGCCGCGCTCAACTACGCCAAGGCGCTCTACGACACCTTCATCCAGGGAACGGCCGCCTGGAACGACGCCTCCAACAACCGCCTCTTCCTCTCGGGCGAGCTTTACCTCACCGCCAACGGCATCTCGATCTACGCCGCCGCCAACGCGTCGAGCGATCCGAAGCAGAAGGAGATCGCGGCGGATATGGACCATGCCTACTGGCCGGTCGGCCCCATCGGCCGTCCGACCGAGATCCAGCTCTGCTTCCCGATGATCGCGATGAGCTACACGAAGGTCCCGAACGCCTGCAAGGCGTTCATGGCCTTCATGCTGGAGGCCGAGCAGTTCAATCCCTGGCTCGAAGCCGCCGCCGGCTACCTGACGCATACGCTGAACGCCTTCGACAATAATCCGGTCTGGACCAAGGATCCGAAGAACCGGGTGTTCCGCGACGCCGCGAAGCGCACGCTCGTCGCGGGCTATAAGGGCAAGCTGGACGAGAAGGCGGCGACCGCGATGGCCGACTTCATCGTGGTCGACATGTTCGCGAACTTCTGCACCGGCCGCGAGAGCGCCGCCGGCGCCATGCAGCTCGCCGAACGCCAGCTGCAGCGCATCTATCGGTAACACCCACCGCCGAAGCCGAAGCGGCCCTCATCCTGAGCCTGTCGAAGGATCGGGGGCCGCGCCTCCAGCGCTTGCTGGATCATCCTTCGACAAGCTCAGGATGAGGGCCGGAGACATATGACCGCAACCACCCTCACGCCGCCGCGCGAGCCGACCGCCTGGGAGCGCCTGAAGGTCAGCCGCAATTGGCTGGGCTTCTGGTTCATGACGCCGGCCATGGCCTTCCTGCTCTTGTTCCTGGCCTATCCGCTGGGCCTCGGCATGTGGATGAGCCTGACCGACATGCGGATCGGCCGGGGCGGCGTATTCATCGGGCTGGAGAACTACGAGTTCCTGCTCGACGACCGCGACTTCCTGCGCGCCACCGCCTTCACGCTGACCTACACGGCCATCGCCTCGATCGTGAAATTCGCGGTCGGGCTCTATCTGGCGATCCTGCTCAACCACCACATGCCCTTCAAGGCGCTGATCCGCGCCATCGTGCTCATCCCCTTCATCGTGCCGACGGTGCTATCGGCGGTCGCCTTCTGGTGGATCTTCGACACGCAGTTCTCGATCATCACCTGGTTGCTGCAGAAGGCCGGCTTCATGGAGAAGGGCCAATACATCAACTGGCTGGGCGACCCGCTTCTGGCCCAGGGCGCCGTGATCTTCGCCAACATCTGGCGCGGCATCCCTTTCATCGCCATCACGCTGCTCGCCGGCCTGCAGACCGTGTCGCCCTCGCTCTACGAGGCGGCAGTGCTCGACGGCGCGACGCCGTGGCAGCGCTTCCGCTTCGTGACCTATCCGCTGCTGACGCCGATCATCGCCGTCGTGATGACCTTCTCGGTGCTCTTCACCTTCACCGACTTCCAGCTGATCTGGGCGATGACGCGCGGCGGCCCGGTCAACGCCACGCATCTAATGGCGACGCTCTCCTACCAGCGCGGCATCCTCGGCGGGCGGCTCGGCGAGGGCGCGGCGATCGCCACGGCGATGGTGCCGTTCCTGCTCGCCGCCATCATGGTCTCCTGGTTCGGCCTGCAGCGCCGCAAGTGGCAGCAGGGAGAGAGCAATGACTGACGCGACCCTGCCGGCGAAAGCCGCTGCGCCAAGCTTCGCCACCGACCACAAGGAGGGCATGGCCTATCTCGACCGGCTGCCCCGCCGCATCGTGACGGTCTACCTGCCGCTCTTCATCATCCTCGTGGTGCTGCTCTTTCCCTTCTACTGGATGGTCATCACTTCGGTGAAGCCCGACGCGCAGCTCCTCGACCTCGAGAACGGCAACCCGCTCTGGGTCAGCTCGCCGACGCTGCAGCATGTGAACAAGCTTCTCTTCCAGAGCGAGTACCCGCGCTGGCTGCTGAACACGATGATGGTGGCCGCCGCCGCCACCTTCCTGTCGATCTTCGCTTCGGTGCTGGCCGCCTATGCGATCACGCGCATCCGCTACAAGCACGCCGCCACCGTCGGCGGGCTGATCTTCCTCGCTTATCTGGTGCCGCCGTCGATCCTGTTCATCCCGCTCTCCGCGGTGATCCACAATTACGGCCTGTTCGACACGCCCTTCGCGTTGATCCTCACCTATCCGACGATCCTCATCCCCTTCTGCACCTGGCTGCTGATGGGCTATTTCAAGACGATCCCCTATGAGCTGGAGGAATGCGCGCTGATGGACGGGGCCAGCCGCTGGCAGATCCTCGTCAGCATCGTGCTGCCCCTGGCGATCCCCGGCCTGATCTCGGCCTTCATCTTCGCCTTCACGCTGTGCTGGAACGAGTTCATCTACGCGCTGACGTTCATCTCGGCGAACCAGCACAAGACCGTTCCGGTGGCGATCATCTCGAATTTCGTGGACGGTGACATCTTCCGCTGGGGCTCGCTGATGGCCGGCGCGCTGATCGGCTCGCTGCCGCTCGTCATCCTCTACGCTTTCTTCGTCGAGCATTACGTGAGCGCGATGACCGGGGCGGTGAAGGAATAGCGCAACAACCTTCCTTCTCCCCTTGCGGGAGAAGGGGGAGTTCTGGACGATGACCTATCAGCCCACCCTCGCCTTCGTCGGCCTCGGCGCCATGGGCGGGCCCATGGCCCGCCGGCTGTTGGGAGCTCCCAACACGGTCCGCGGCTTCGACCTCAACCCCGCCGCGCTGACGGATCTGGCGGAAGCCGGCGGCATCCCCTGCCAGACGGCGGCGACCGCCGCCGAGGGCGCGGAGGCGCTGCTGCTGATGGTGGTCAACGCCGACCAAGCCGAGCAGGCGCTCTTCGCCGACGGCGCCGCAGCGGCCTTGGGCGCCGGCAAGCTCGTCATCCTGATGGCGACCTGCCCGCCGGATCGCGTCAAGGCGATCGGAGCGAGGCTTGCCGGGCTGGGGATCGATCTCCTCGACGCGCCCGTCTCCGGCGGCGTGGTCGGCGCGGAAGCCGGCACGCTGACCATCATGGCGGGAGGCCCGAAGGCGGTCTTCGAGCGGGCGCAGCCGATCCTGTCTCATCTGGGAGACAAGCTCCGCCATGTCGGGCTCAATCATGGCGACGGCGCCGCGATGAAGACGGTCAACCAGCTGCTCTGCGGCGTGCATATCGCGGCGGCGGCCGAATGCATCGCCTTGGCCGAGAGGCTAGGGCTCGACGGTAAGGCCGTCATCGACATCCTGACGCAATCCGCGGCAGGCTCCTGGATGCTCGGCAACCGCGGCCCCCGCATGCTGATGGACGACCCGCCGGTGACTTCGGCCGTCGACATCTTCGTCAAGGATCTCGGCATCGTGCTGTCGGCCGGCGAGCAGGCGAAGCTCGGCCTGCCGCTTTCGGCCCTCGCCCGCCAGATGTTCCTGCAGGCCTCCGGCATGGGCCTCGGCCGGGCCGACGACAGCCAGGTGGTCGAGGTCTACCGCGCCGGCGGGCCATCCAATCGTTAGATGGAAGCACCCTCGCCATTCAGCGGGTTGGCGGGATCCCAGCCGTAGGCCATGGTCTCGAACCTAAGATTAAGCGCGTCGACCAGCAGCAGCCGGCCGACCAGCCCCTCGCCGAAGCCCACGATCTCGCGCATCACCTCCATCGCCTGCAGCGAGCCGACGAGGCCGACGAGCGGTCCCAGCACCCCGGCCTCGGAACAGGTCGGCACCATCCCGGCGGGCGGCTTCTCCGGGAACAGGCAGCGGTAGGTCGGGTTCGGCCGACCGTCGGCGCCGCGCTCATGAGCGCGGATCGTGGTGAGCGAGCCGTCGAACTCGTTGACGCTCGCCGTGACCAGCGGCCGGGCGGCGCGGAAGCAGGCGTCGGAGACCGCGTAGCGCGTGTCGAAATTGTCCGAGCCATCGGCGACGATGGCGTAATCCGCGGCCAGCGCCTGGGCGTTGGTCTCGGTGAGCCTGAGCCGGTGCTCGACGATGCGGATTTGCGGATTGAGCCGTCGCGCCGCCGCCGCGGCGCTTTCCGCCTTGGGCCGGCCGATGTCGGGCGTGCCATGCAGCACCTGCCGCTGCAGGTTGGAAAGCGAGACATGGTCGTCGTCCACGACGCCGATCGTCCCCACCCCGCCGGCCGCGAGATACTGGATCAACGGAGAGCCGAGCCCGCCGGCGCCGACCACCAGCACGCTGGCGGCCCGGAGCTTGGCCTGTCCGGGCCCGCCGACATGGCGCAGCACGATATGGCGGGCGTAGCGCTCGATCTCGTCAGGCGAAAGCATCGGCGACCGACTGGCACGGCGTTAACCAATCATCAAGGTTAACATTTCGTCGCGAGGCCCGGCGTGCTCACTAGGGTTGCTGGGGAGTGAATCCGATGTCGTCTAACGCCTGGCCCGTGCTCCAGATCACGCTGGCGCTGCTCTGCGCTTCGGCGGGCTGCGGCGTCATCCTGTCCGCCATCTTGCTCCGCGCCAAGCTGCCGGTGGCGCATCCGCACACGCCTGCCTTCGACATCGCTCAGACAGACCGCACCTACCAGCTTGTCTCGATCCTCTGCAGCATCGGCGCGCTCTCCACGCTGACCTATAGCACCGGCGCCTTCGCCGCCTTTCTCAGCGTCGCTCTGTCGTTCCAGATCGCCGAGCATTGGCTGATCCCGCGTCTCAGGGTGGTCGCACCGGATGGCGGCGTGTCGCTGCGCCATGGCGTCCGCACGAGGCTGGAGCTGATCGGCATCGCCGCCATGGCGCTGATCTTCCTCAACCTCAGCATGCCGCCGCTGGTCACTCTGGCCAACATCTACGGTCTTCGCTGAGGCGGCCGAGACTGGTGGGTCGAGACAGGTTGGCCGAGACTGGCGCGCTCAAGACATTCCTGCCATCCTGCCGCCTCGTGCGGCCGAAGCCGCCGATCCGGGAGACGCTAGATGATTGACCGCCGCCATATCCTCGCCGCGGGCCTCGCGGCCGCCGCCCTCGCCGCCGGCCCCGCCTTCGCCCAACAGCAATTCTTCCGCATCGGCACGGGCGGCACCGCCGGCACCTATTATCCGGTGGGCGGCATGATCGCCAACGCGGTCTCGACCGACAAACTGGTCTCCACGGCGGTCGCCACCAATGGCTCGGTGGCCAATGTCAACGGCATCGTCGGCGGGCAGATGGAATCGGGCTTCAGCCAGGCCGATGTCGCGACCTGGGCCTATACCGGCACCGGCATCTGGGAGGGCCGCGGCAAGGTCGAGGATCTTCGCGCCATCGCCAACCTCTACCCGGAGAGCGTGCATCTCGTGGTGCGCAAGGGCCTCAACGTGAAGTCGCCCGCCGACCTCAAGGGCAAGCGCGTCAGCCTGGACGAGCCGGGCTCCGGCACGCTGGTCAACGCCCGCGCCATCCTCGCCGCATACGGCGTGCGCGAGGCCGACATCAAGCCCGAGTTCGTGAAGCCCAACCAGGCGGCCGAGAAGCTGCGCGACGGCTCGGTCGACGCCTTCTTCTTCACCGGCGGCTATCCCGCCGGCGCCATCACCGAGCTCGCTTCCGCGGCCGGCGGCATCGAGCTGGTGCCGATCGCGGGGCCCGAGGCGGCGAAGCTGCGCGAGAGCGCCAAGTTCTTCGCAGCCGACGAGATCCCGGCCGGCACCTACAAGGACATTCCTGCCGTGCCGACCGTCGCGGTCGGCGCACAATGGATCACCTCGGTCAAGGTGCCGGCCGAGCTCGTCTACGAGGTGACCAAGGCGATGTGGTCCGACAAGACCCGCGCCGTGCTCGACTCCGGCCACGCCAAGGGCAAGGTCATCCGGCCCGAGACCGCGCTGGTCGGCCTCGGCATCCCGCTGCATCCGGGCGCCGAGAAGTTCTACAAGGAAGCGGGGTTGCTGAAATAGGGGCCGCGACCTTCCCCTCCCCCTGCAAGGGGGAGGTTGGGAGGGGGTAAGTATTCGCTATGCGATCGCGCACCCCCACCCTGACCCTCCCCCTTGCAGGGGGAGGGAATGGCGGCCCTACCGCTTCCCCATCACGCCGACGCCGAGCCTCGCCAGCGCGGCCTTGAGCCCCTCGCTCTCCACCGGCGCCAGCACCGCGTCGAGCCTGCGGCTGGCTTCTACGGTCAGATCGGGCCGCCGGCGGCGCGGGGGGCCCTCCCCCTTGCGCACGGGACCCTGCTTCAGCGCCAGGCGCTCGACGCAGCGCCAGCCGAAGAAGCCGTTGACCCGCTCGATCACCTGCGGCGCGCGATGCTGCAGGTCGAGCGCGAAGGCGCCCTCGACCTTCACCGTCAGCGTTGCGCCCTCCTTGGCCTCCGTGGCGCCAGGTGGTTTGGGCGGCCAGCGCAGCGCCACCGGCTCCGACCAGCGGGCCAGCTCGGCGCCGACGATCTCGGGCCAGTGGCGGTGGATGGCGGCGCTGGCGAATCCTTTCGCCTTGAGGGTGGGCGCCAGCGCGGCTTCGGCGAGCGCATGCAGCGGCTGCGCGCCGCGCCGCGCTTTCGCCTTGCCCTGCTCCTGATCAGCCGCCATTGGTCCGCTCTCGCCCGCAACAGCGGCATGAGTAAAGAGACGGATGGTAGCGCCCATGAGCGGCTCCGCTCAACCGAAACCAGCCGCCCTGCTCGCCTGGTATGACCGGCATCGCCGCCGCCTGCCCTGGCGGGCCCTGCCCGGCGAGACGGCGGACCCCTATCGCGTCTGGCTGTCGGAGATCATGCTGCAGCAGACCACCGTGCAGGCGGTGAAGCCCTATTTCGAGGCCTTCCTCTCGCGCTTCCCGACCGTGGAGGCGCTGGCGGAGGCCCCGGCAGAGGAGGTGATGCGCCTCTGGGCCGGCCTCGGCTACTACAGCCGCGCGCGCAACCTGCATGCCTGCGCGAGGGCCGTCGTGGAGCGTTTCGGCGGCCGCTTCCCGGCGGAGGAAGCGGCTCTGCTCGCGCTGCCCGGCATCGGCGCCTATACGGCGGCGGCTGTCTCGGCCATCGCCTTCGATCGCCGCGCCGTGGTGGTGGACGGCAATGTCGAGCGCGTCGTGACGCGGCTCTACGCCGTCGAGGAACCGCTGCCGGCCGCGAAGCCGATCGTCCGGCGGCTGGCGGAAGGGCTGACGCCGGAGCTGAGGCCCGGCGATTTCGCGCAGGCCATGATGGACCTTGGCGCCACGCTCTGCACGCCGCGACGGCCTTCCTGCGCGCTCTGCCCCTTCATCGGGGCCTGCCAGGCGCAGCGCGAGGGCCGCCAGGAGGAGTTTCCGCGCAAAGCTCCAAAGCGCCAGGGCGCGCTTCGGCGCGGCCTCGCCTTCGTGGCGGTCAGGGCGGATGGCGCGGTGCTGGCCCGGACGCGGCCGCTGCGCGGCCTGCTCGGCGGCATGAGCGAGGTGCCGACCAGCGCCTGGACGGCGGGAGCGGGACCCTGGAGCGAGCCGGAAGCCGCGGCGGCCGCGCCCTTCCAGGCCGCGTGGCGGCTGCTGTCCGAGCCGGCGAGGCATGCCTTCACGCACTTCCCGCTGGAGCTGCAGGTGCTGCGCGTCGATCTCCCCGCCGATGCGCCGAAGCCGGACGGCCTGCGCTGGGTGCGACGGATCGAGGACGAGGCCTTCCCGACCGTTTTCCGCAAGGTGCTGGCGATCGGGATGGCATGAGCGCCGCGCGTCCTTCGAGGCTTTCGCTGATGCGAAAGCACCTCAGGATGAGGAACTTGGGGATCCTGCAACGGTCCTCATCCTGAGGTGCTTCGGCGAAGCCGAAGCCTCGAAGGACGCACCACGTTCACGCCCCTTGAGCCGCCTCCTGGCGGTAGGGATGCGCCGGATAAACGCCGATGATCTTCAATTCCTTGGAGAAGAAGGCGAGCTCCTCCAGCGCGAGCTTCAGGCCAGGATCCTCGGGATGTCCGTCGACCTCGGCGTAGAACTGCGTCGCGGTGAACTGGCCCTCGACCATGTAGCTCTCGAGCTTGGTCATGTTGACGCCGTTGGTGGCGAAGCCGCCCATCGCCTTGTAGAGCGCCGCCGGCACATTGCGCACGCGGAAGACGAAGCTCGTGACGAGCGGGCGGCCGTCGCGCTCCGGCGCCTGCGGCTTCTTCGACAGCACGACGAAGCGCGTGGTGTTATGCGCCTCGTCCTCCACGTCCTCGGCGAGGATATCGAGGCCGTAGATCGGCGCCGCGAGGCGCGGCGCCAGCGAGCCCTTGGTCGGGTCCTTCCATTCCGAGACCTGCCGCGCCGACCCAGCCGTATCGCCGGCGACATGGCCGCGGAGCCCCAGCTTGCGGATGATCTTGCGGCATTGCCCCAGCGCATGGACATGGCTGTAGACGTCCTTGACCGTCGACAGCGACGCGCCGGGGATGGCCATGAGCTGGAAATGGATGGGCAGGAAATGCTCGCCCACGATATGCAGGCCGGAGGTCGGCAGCAGGTGATGGATGTCGGCGACGCGTCCGGCGATCGAATTCTCGATCGGGATCATGCCGAGCGCCGCCTTGCCTTCCTGCACCGCAGCGAAGGCGTCCTCGAAGGTGGCGCAGGGCAAGGGCTCCATCGCGGGGAAGGCTTCCGAGCAGGCGATATGGGAATTGGCTCCGGGCTCGCCCTGGAAGGAGATGAGGTCGGTCATCGATAGGGTCCGATCGTCGATGCGGGCAGACGGGGCGTGCTTCGAGACGCCCGCTCGCGCGGGCTCCTCAGCATGAGGACCGCTGCAGGTCGCCAACACCCCTCATGCTGAGGAGCGCCCGGCTGGGCGCGTCTCGAAGCACGCATGGCGCTCATGCAGCGCCTGAGCGCCGGTGCCTGAGCAGCTCGCGCGCCAGGATGAGGTCGCCCGGCGTGTCGACGCCGCGCGGCACCTCGGCGATCACCTGCACGTCGATGCGCATCCCGGCCTCGACGGCGCGCAGCTGCTCCAGCTTCTCGCGCAGCTCCAGCGGCGAGGGCGGCAGGCCGACGAAGCGCGCGAGCGCCGGACGGCGATAGGCGTAGAGCCCGACGTGATGGTAGAGCGGCCCGGGCCCCGTGGGCGCCGCGGCGCGCGTGAAGTAGAGCGCCCGCATCCGCCCCGGCGCGATCTCCGAGCCGATCACCTTGACCACCGAGGAGGCGGTGCGCTCGTCCTCGTCGACGATCTCGGCGGCGAGCGTGGCGATGTCGACCGCAGGATCCGCGAGCGGCAGCACCGAGACCGCGACCGAGGCCGGATCGATCGTCGGGAAGTCGCCCTGCAGGTTGACGATGACGTCGTGCCGGCCCTCGGGATCGAAGCTCTCGGCCGCCTCGTGCACGCGGTCGGAGCCGGAGGGATGGTCGGCGCGCGTCATCACCGCCGCGCCGCCCGCGGCCTCGACGGCCGCTGCGATCTCCGCGCTGTCGGTCGCCACGATCACCGGACCGACGCCTGATTCGATCGCCCGCTCCCAGACATGCACGATCATCGGCTTGCCGTTGATGTCGGCGAGCGGCTTGTTCGGGAGGCGGGTGGCCGCCATGCGCGCCGGAATGACGACGAGGGGATCGGACATCGGGAACGCCCCTTTCGGGCGTCAAAAGGTAGCAAGGTTCAGCCGCTTATACGGGTTGCCAGCCCAGCGTCAAACCGTCTAAGGAACGCGCAAAATCCGATGGCTGGGGCGGCTGGAGCAGGGGACGATGGACTCCTTCGAACTGAACAAGATCGCTGGCGGCGTGCTCGGCGCGCTCACCTTCGTGATGCTGACGAGCTTCGTGGGCGAGCTGATGTTCGCCGAGAAGACGGCCGCCAAGCCTGGCTACGATCTGCCGATGCCGACCGCTGCAGCCTCTGCGGCCTCCGCTCCGGCCGCCGCCGCGGCCGAGCCGATCGCCGTGCGCCTCGCCTCCGCCGACAAGGCCAAGGGCGAAGCCACCTTCAAGCAGTGCGCGACCTGCCACACGCCCGACAAGGGAGGGGCCAACAAGGTCGGCCCCAACCTCTGGAACGTGCTCGGCCGCGTGAAGGGCCAGCAGCCCGGCTTCGCTTATTCGGCCGCGCTCAAAGCCGTCGCCGCCAAGGGCGAGAAGTGGGATTTCGAGACGATCGACAAGTTCGTCGAGGCTCCGAAAGGTTATATCGCCGGCACCACGATGTCCTTCGCCGGCCTGTCGAATCCCAAGACGCGCGCCGACCTGATCTCCTACCTCAACACGTTGAACGACACGCCGCTCGCGATTCCGAAGCCGTGAGGCGTCAGCCTTCTCCCGCCAGGCGGGAGTAGGAAACTGGAACTCTCGGTTCAATCGCCGTTCAGACCCGCCATGCATGGTTCGCCGCCATGTTGGAGGCGCGGTGTTTCATGTGGGCGATGCGGCGGCTGGCGCTGGGACTGGCGCTCGGCCTGATCGCTACGGCGGCGAACGCCGGTGGACAGCTGATGTGGCGCCATGCGCTGTCGCTCACCGGCGAGCCGAAATACGGCCCCGGCTTCGCCCATCCCGATTACGTCAACCCGGATGCGCCGAAGGGCGGCCGCGTGCGCCTCGGCGCTCTTGGGACTTTCGACAATTTCAATCCTGTGGTGAGCGGCGTGAAGGGGAAGCTGGCCGCCCATCTGATGACGATCTACGAGCCCCTGCTCAGCGTCTCCCTGGACGAGCAGACCACTGAATACGGACTGCTGGCCGAAGCGGTCGCCTACCCCGACGATTTCTCCGCCGTCAGTTTCCGGTTGCGCCCGGAGGCGCGCTGGCATGACGGACGGCCTGTGACGGCTGACGACGTGGTTTTTTCCTTCGAGACCTGGAAGCAGTATTCTCCGCAATGGAGCCAGCTGCTCCAGAAGGTGGCCGAGATCATCAAGGTCTCGGAGCGCGAGGTGCGTTTCGCGTTCAAGGAAGCTGGCGACCCGGCCCTTCCTCTTTACATGGGTCAGATGAGCATCCTGCCGAAGCATTGGTGGCAGGGCCTCGACCCCAACGGAGAGCCCAGGGACGTGAGCGCGACGACCCTGGAGCCCCCGCTCGGCTCCGGACCGTATCGGCTCAAAGCCTTCGTGCCGGGCCGCTCTCTCGTCTATGAGCGCGTGGCGGGCTACTGGGGCGCCGGCGTGCCGATCCGCATGGGGACGGAGAATTTCGACCGGCTCGAAGTCGAGTATTACCGCGACCAGAGCGTGCTGCTGGAGGCTTTCAAGGCCGATTTCACCGACGTGCGCCGCGAGACGGACCTTAAATCCTGGACAGTGGGCTACGACTCGGCCGCGGTCCGACAGGGCAGGATCGTCCGGGAGACGTTCGGGATCGCGCGGCTGGGCATCGTCCAAGCCTTCATCTTCAACCTGCGCAGACCCAAATTCTCGGACCGTCGCGTGCGCCAGGCCCTGGCGCTCGCCTATGGCTTCGACGAGGTGAACCGCAGCCTGTTCCATGGGCAGCTCACCCGGCCGCGGTCCTATTTTCCCCAGACGGAGTTCGAGGCATCGGGGCCATTGTCCGACGCGGAGCGGCGCGTGCTGGCCACCGTTCCGGAGGCGCCCGAAGCTGGCGCTCTCGAAGCGGCGAGCGAAGCGAGTCGTCAATCCCAGGGGTCGCGCTCGGCGTTGTACAATGCGCTGGAGTTGCTGAAGGAAGCCGGCTATCGCCTCCATCAGGGCCGGCTTGTCGACGCCAAGGGGGAACGGCTGACGATCGAGTTCCTGATCGACGATGCCGGGCTAGAGCGCGTCGTGACGGCCTATATGTCGCGCCTGGCGAGCCTCGGCATTGATGCCAGCCTGCGACTGGTCGACGAGGCGCAGCGCCAGAACCGCCTGTTGGCCCATGATTTCGACGTCGCAGTGCATGGCTGGGTGCAGGGCCATGCGCCGGGAGCCGAGCAACGCGACTATTGGACCAGCGACAGCGCCGACAGGCGCGGCTCCAACAATCTGGGCGGCCTGCGCAGCGCCGCCGTCGATGCGCTCGTCGAAAAGCTGGTGCGCGCACCATCGCGGGACGAGAAGGTCGCGGCGGGCCGGCTCCTCGACCGGCTCCTGCGCACCGAGGCCATCGGCGTCCCGATCAAAACAGAGGACAAAGAATTGATGGCGCGCTGGAACCGCTTCGGCCGGCCGCAGCCGATGCCGCGCTACGGCGCCGCGGCTTTCCCCTCGCTCTGGTGGTGGGACGAGGCCAAGGCGGCCGCGACGGGCGGACGTGGGGCCGTCCCGGTGCGATGACGGCTGCGTGAACGCTGAGCCGCCGATTGGCTTTTGGCCATGATCGACCCTAGTTTCGCGGGGGAGCGGATTCGAACGGAGGATGGCGGCATGAGCGGACAGCGGGACTCGTGGCGGCCGAGCCGCCGCTTGGTGTTGGCCGGCGGTGCGGCGCTCGCCGTCGGCGGAAGGTCCGGCGCGGCGCAGGCGGCCGTCGACTGGTCGGCGGCGAGCCATGGCCTCTCGACCTTCGGCGACTTGAAATACCCGCTCGACTTCAAGCATTTCGATTACGTCAGGCCCGATGCGCCGAAGGGCGGCAGCATCTCGCTGCAGGTCAGCTCCATCGGGCCGAACCAGAATTTCAATACCTTCTCGTCCTTCAACATCTTCATCCTGAAGGGCGAGGGCGCGGCCGGCGTCGGCTCGACTTTCGACAGCCTGATGAGCGGCACCGCCGACGAGCCCGACTCGCTCTACGGCCTCGTCGCCGAGAAGGTGCTGAAGACGGAAGGCAAGCTGGAATGGCGCTTCAAGCTGCGCAGGGAGGCCCGCTTCCATGACGGCTCGCCGCTGACCGCGGAGGACGTCGCCTTCTCGCTCGATCTCATGAAGACCAAGGCCCATCCGGTCTACCAGCAGCTCCTGCAGCAGCTGAAGGCGGCCGAGGCCGAGGCGCCCGACGTGCTGCGCATCGAGCTCACCGACAATCCGCCGCGCGAATTGATCCTGACGATCGCCGGCATGCCGATTTTCTCCAAGGCCTATTACACCAAGAAGAGCTTCGAGGAGACGACGCTGGAGCCGCCGCTGGCCTCCGGTCCCTACAGGATCGGCCGTTTCGAGGTCGGCCGCTTCGTCGAGCTCGAGCGGGTGCCGGACTACTGGGCGAAGGACCTGCCGGTCGCGGTGGGCCAGGCGAATTTCGACCGGGTCCGCTACGAATACTTCCGCGACCGCACCGTCGCCTTCGAGGGCTTCAAGGGCCGCGCCTTCACGATGCGTCAGGAATTCACCTCCCGCACCTGGGCGACGGGCTACGATTTCCCGGCCGCCAAGGAGGGCGCGGTGGTGCGCGACCAGATCCGCACCGAGGGGCCGACCTCGATCCAGGGCTGGCACATCAACATGCGGCGGGACAAGTTCAAGGATCCGCGCGTGCGCGAGGCGCTGATCCTGGCCTTCGATTTCGAATGGACCAACGCCACCTTGATGTTCAACAGCTACAAGCGGACGACCTCCTTCTTCGAGAACACGCCGCTGAAGGCCGTGGGCATGCCTTCGCCCGAGGAACTCGCGTTGCTGGAGCCCTTCCGCAAGGATCTGCCGGCGGAGGTCTTCGGCGAGCCCTTCGTTCCGCCGGTCAGCGACGGCACGGGGCAGGACCGGAACCTGCTCAGGCGCGCGGCGCAGCTGCTGCAGGAAGCGGGCTTCAAGCGCGACGGCAATGTGTTGAAGACGCCGCAGGGCCAGCCTTTCGCGGTCGAATTCCTCGACTTCGATCCGTCGCTGCAGCCGCACACCGGCGGGCTCGTCAAGAACCTCCGTCTGCTCGGCATAGACGCCACGATCCGCACCGTCGACGCGACGCAGTACCAGAAGCGCACCGACGAGTTCGACTACGACGTGACGATGCGCAACATGGGCGGCACGCTGACGCCCGGCGACGGCATGCGCAACACCTACGGCAGCCAAGCCGCCAACCAGCGCGGCTCGCGCAACCTCTCCGGCATCGCCTCGCCGGCGGCGGACAAGCTCATCGACATCATCGTCAGGGCCAAGACCCGCGAGGAGCTGACGACGGCCTCGCGCGCGCTCGACCGCGTGCTGCGCGCCACGCGCTCGATGATCCCCGCCTGGCACAACGACAGCGCCTGGCTCGCCTATTGGGACGTCTTCGGCAAACCCGAGCGCCCGCCCCGCTTCGCCGCCACCTCCTCCTTCCAGGGCGTGGTGCTGTCGACCTGGTGGTACGACCAGGAGAAGGGGAAGAAGCTGGGGCTGTGACGCTGTTGCCGAAATTGGCCGAGGCTGTCATTCCGGGGCGACCGCAGGTCGAGCCCGGAACCCTGAACGCCGAGGCTATGGATCCCGGGCTCCGCTTCGCGGCCCCGGAATGACAGGAAGGACGCAATCTCACTAGCATGGCCGCCTATATCGCCCGACGCCTGCTCCTGATGATCCCGACCTTGTTCGGCATCATGCTGATTTCCTTCGCCATCGTGCAATTCGCGCCCGGCGGGCCGGTCGAGCGCGTCATCGCGCAGTTGCAGGGCAATAACACCGACCCGGCCGCGCGCATCGGCGGTGGCGGCGGCGATCTCGGCGGCGGCGGCGACGGCGGCGCCTATCGCGGCAGCCAGGGCCTCGACCCCGAATTCATCAAGAGCTTGGAGAAGCAGTTCGGCTTCGACAAGCCGGCCCACGAGCGCTTCTTCAAGATGGTCTGGGATTATCTGCGCTTCGACTTCGGCAAGAGCTATTTCCGCGACACCTCGGTGCTGCAGCTGATCAAGGAGAAGCTGCCCGTCTCGATGTCGCTGGGCCTGTGGATGCTGATCCTCTCCTACGCCGTCTCCATCCCGCTCGGCATCCGCAAGGCGGTGAAGGACGGCACGGCCTTCGACATCTGGACCTCCGGCGTGATCATCGTCGGCTACGCGATCCCCGGCTTCCTCTTCGCGATCATCCTGATCGTCTTCTTCGCCGGCGGCTCCTTCTGGAACATCTTCCCGCTCAGGGGACTCACCTCGGAGAACTTCAACGAGCTCTCGTGGTTCGGGAAGGTCAAGGACTACGCCTGGCACGTGACGCTGCCCCTGATCTCGATGGCGATCGCCGTCTTCGCCACCAAGACGCTGCTCACCAAGAACTCCTTCCTCGACGAGATCCGCAAGCAATACGTGCTGACCGCGCGGATGAAGGGATTGAACGAGCGGCAGGTGCTCTACGGCCATGTCTTCCGGAACGCCATGCTGATCGTCATCGCCGGCATTCCCTCCGCTTTCGTGCACGCCTTCTTCGCGGGCTCGCTGCTGATCGAGACGATCTTCTCCCTCGACGGGCTGGGGCTCCTCTCCTACGAGGCGATCCTCAACCGCGACTATCCGGTCGTCTTCGCCAACCTCTACATCTTCGCCCTGATCGGCCTCGTGGTCGGATTGCTGACCGACCTCACCTACACCTGGATCGATCCCAGGATCGATTTCGAGAGCCGGGAGGTCTAGGGGATGGACGAATGGCGTGAGACGGCGCGTCGGCATCCCCTCCCCCTGCAAGGAGGAGGCCGGGTGGGGGTAAGTCTTCGCCTGATGAATACGGACCCCTCCCCAGCCCTCCCCTTGCAGGGGAGGGAGTCGCCATGACCGACGTCGCGCTCACCCCGGCGACCACCGCCCCGCCGCTCGCGCCGAAGCTCGTGCAGAAGGGTTGGATCCGGCTTACGCCCATCAACCAGCGCCGCCTCGCCAACTTTCGGGCGAACCGGAGGGGCTATTGGTCGCTGTGGATCTTCCTGGCCCTTTTCGCGCTGACGCTCTTCGGCGAGTTCATCGCCAACGACCGGCCCATCGTCGCCCGCTACAAGGGCGAGTGGCTGTTCCCGATCGCCGCAAACTATCCCGAGGAGAAGTTCGGCGGCTTCCTGGCGCGCACCGACTACCGCGATCCCGTCATCGCCGACGAGATCGCCGCCCATGGCTGGATGCTCTGGCCGCCGATCCGCTTCAGCTATGCGACGATCAACCTCGACCTGCCGAAGCCCGCGCCCAGCCCGCCGACCTGGATGCTCTCCGACGCCGATTGCAAGCCGCTGGCCGAGAAGCGGGGCGGCTCCACCTGCCGCGACATCGAGTGGAACTGGCTCGGCACCGACGACCGCGGCCGCGACGTCCTGGCCCGCGTGCTCTACGGCTTCCGCATCTCCGTGCTTTTCGGCCTGACGCTGGCCGCGATCTCCTCGGTGATCGGCATCTTCGCCGGAGCCGTGCAGGGCTATTTCGGCGGCTGGACGGACCTGATTTTCCAGCGCTTCATCGAGATTTGGACCAGCCTGCCCTCGCTCTACCTGCTGATCATCATCTCGAGCTTCATCGCGCCCTCCTTCTTCGTGCTGCTCGGGATATTGCTTCTGTTCTCGTGGGTGAACCTCGTCAGCGTGGTGCGCGCCGAGTTCCTGCGCGCCCGCAACCTCGAATATGTCAAGGCGGCGCGGGCGCTCGGGCTCTCGAACGCGAAGATCATGTGGAAGCACCTGCTGCCCAACGCCATGGTGGCGACGCTGACGCTGATGCCTTTCGTCCTCAATGGCTCGATCACCACCCTCACGAGTCTCGACTTCCTGGGCTTCGGCCTGCCACCCGGTTCACCCTCGCTCGGCGAGATGCTGAGCCAGGGCAAGTCGAACCTGCAGGCGCCCTGGCTCGGCGTCACCGCCTTCGCGGTGATCGCGCTGATGCTGTCGCTGCTGATCTTCGTGGGCGAGGCGGTCAGGGACGCCTTCGACCCGCGCAAGACCTTCGCGTGAGGGTGTCCGTCTGGTAAGGTGAGCGCATGACACGCATCGTCCATCCCCACTTCCCGGTCGAGAAGCTGCCGGAAGACTTACGCAAGGCGCTCGGCAACGCGACCCACGTCCGTCTGATCGTCGAGGACAAGGAGGCCGACGAACGATTGCTCGCCGAATTGGACGAGACGTTGCGCCAGGCCAGCGAGGACATCAAGGCGGGCCGCTTCTTCACGGCCGAAGAGGTTCTCGCTAGCATCGAGGAGGAATTCCCGCTGGAGACGAACCGCGCGTCATGACGGTTCTCTTCTCGCCGCAGGCCAGTGACGATCTGCGGAGCATCTATCGATACATCGCGCGCTCGAACCCGACACGCGCCGCCACCTTCACTGCCGAGCTAGTCGCGGCCTGCGAGCAAATCGCCGACATGCCCAAAGCGTGGCCGTTGCTGCCACGATATGAATCGTCGGGCCATCGTCGCCGGCCATACAAGAACTATTTGATCTTCTACGAACTCGTCGCGCCGGGTGATGCGGTCGCGATCCTGCATGTGCTCCATGGCTCCCGCGATTATGAGCGCCTGCTTTTCCCGTCGGATTGACCGTTGACACTCACCCCCCTCCTCTCCATCCGCGATCTTTCCGTCGCCTTCCACCAGGGCGGACGCACGACGCTCGCCGTCGACCGCATCTCGTTCGACCTCGCCAAGGGGCGCACGCTCGCCGTCGTCGGCGAATCCGGCTCCGGCAAGAGCGTCACGGCGCTCTCGGTCGTCAAGCTGCTGGCTTACCCGTCCGCCTCGCATCCTTCCGGCGAGATCTGGTTCAACGGCGTCGATCTCCTCAAGGCTTCCGAGGACGAGCTGCGCAAGGTGCGCGGCAACGACATCACCATGGTCTTCCAGGAGCCGATGACCTCGCTCAACCCGCTGCACACGATCGAGCGGCAGATCGGCGAGATCCTGGAGCTGCATGGCCGCGCCTCCGGCGCCGGCGTCAGGCCGCGCGTGTTGGAGCTGCTGAACGAGGTCGGCATCCCGCGCGCCGAGGAGCGTCTCTCGGCCTATCCGCACCAGCTCTCCGGCGGGCAGCGGCAGCGCGTGATGATCGCGATGGCGCTCGCCAATGAGCCGGAACTGCTGATCGCCGACGAGCCGACGACGGCGCTCGACGTCACCGTGCAGGCGCAGATCCTGGCGCTCTTGAAGCGCCTGCAGGAGAAGCGCGGCATGGCGATCTTGTTCATCACCCATGATCTCGGCATCGTGCGCAAGCTCGCGCATGACGTCGTGGTCATGATGAAGGGCAAGGTCGTCGAGGCCGGCCCTGTCGCCGAGGTCTTCGCCCGGCCGCAGCACGCCTATACGCAGAAGCTGCTCGCCTCAGAACCCAAGGGCCGCCCCGCCCGGCCGGACGCCACGCGCAAGGCCATCGTCGAGACCGACAAGCTGAAGATCTGGTTCCCGATCAAGCGCGGCTTCCTGCGCAAGACCGTCGGCTACGTGAAGGCGGTGGACGAGATCACGGTCACGGTCCGCGAGGGCGAAACGGTCGGCGTGGTCGGCGAATCGGGATCGGGCAAGACGACCCTCGGTCAGGCGATCCTGCGCCTGATCCGCTCCGAAGGTCCGATCGTCTTCATGGGCCAGCGCATCGACGGCAAGCTTTTCAAGGAGATGCGGCCGCTGAGAAAGGACCTTCAGATCGTCTTCCAGGATCCCTTCGGCTCGCTCTCGCCGAGGCTCTCCGTGGCCGAGATCGTCGAGGAGGGGCTGCTGGTGCAGGATCCCGGGCTAGCCTACGAGGCGCGGCGCGAGATCGTGGCCAAGGCGCTGCAGGACGTCGGCCTCGATCCGCAGGCGATGGACCGCTATCCGCATGAATTCTCGGGAGGCCAGCGGCAGCGCATCGCCATCGCGCGGGCCATGGCGCTCAATCCGAAATTCGTGGTGCTGGACGAGCCGACCTCGGCTCTCGACAAGACCGTGCAGGTGCAGATCGTCGAACTGCTGCGCAAGTTCCAGGCCGAGCGCGGGCTCGCCTATCTCTTCATCAGCCACGACCTTCAGGTGGTGCGCGCGCTCGCCAACGAGCTGATCGTGATGAAGGACGGCAAGGTGGTGGAGGCGGGCCCCGCGGCCGACATCTTCGCCGCGCCGCAGACGCCCTACACGAAGGCGCTGCTGGCCGCCGCCTTCAGCCAGGACGTCCTCCCGTCGTCCGCCGCGGGATAGCCATGACCCGCGCCATCCTCATCGTGCTCGACAGCTTCGGCATCGGCGGCGCGCCCGACGCGGCCGCCTATGGCGACGAGGGGTCGGACACCTTCGGCCATATCGCCGCGGCCTGCGCCGCCGGCCGAGGCAATCGGACCAACCTCAGGCAGGGTCCGCTCCGTCTGCCCAATCTCGATGCGCTAGGCCTGGGCGCCGCCGGCCTCGCTGCGACGAGCCGGCTGGCGCCGGGCTTCGCGGCAGCGCCCTCGCGCGGCGTCGCAGCGGCGGCCGTCGAGACATCCAAGGGCAAGGACACGCCCTCCGGCCATTGGGAGATCGCCGGCTGCCCCGTGCCGTTCGAATGGGGCTACTTCCCCGACACCATCCCGAGCTTCCCGCCAGGCCTCACCGCGGCGATCATCGGCGAGGGCGGCCTCCCGGGCATCCTGGGCGACCGGCATGCCTCCGGTACGGCGGTGATCGAGGATTTCGGCGAGGAGAGCATCCTGACAGGCAAGCCCATCGTGTACACTTCGGTCGATTCCGTGCTGCAGATCGCCGCCCACGAGACGCATTTCGGGCTCGACCGCCTCTACGACCTCTGCCGGCTCTGCCGCCGTCTCGTCGATCCGCTGTCGATCGGCCGCGTCATCGCCCGGCCCTTCGTCGGCGAGAGGCGAGGCGAATTCCTGCGGACGCCCAACCGCAAGGACTTCGCCATTCCGCCGCCGGACGGCAACATCCTCGACCTTTGCGCCGGCGCCGGCCGGGCGATCGCCACGATCGGCAAGATCGGCGACATCTTCGCCCATCGCAATACGGGCCGGGAGCACAAGGGCAAGTCCAACGACGAGCACGTGACCCTGGCGCTGGAGGCTGTTCGCGGCCTGCCCGAAGGCGGCTTCGCCTTCGTCAATCTAGTCGATTTCGACACCGACTACGGCCACCGCCGCGATGTCGCCGGCTATGCCGCCTGCCTGGAGGCCTTCGACCGGCGGCTGCCCGAGATCGAGGCGGTGCTGAGGCCTGGCGACCTGCTGATCGTCACCGCCGACCACGGCAACGACCCGACCTGGCGGGGCACGGACCACACGCGCGAATGCGCGGCCGTGCTGATGACCGGCCCTGGGATCAGGCCGGCGGCGCTCGGCCGCCGCTCCAGCTTCGCCGATATCGGCGCGACGGTCGCGGCGCATCTTGGCCTGCCGCCGACGCCGGCCGGAGAGGCGATCCCGAGGAGCTTCTGCGCCTGAACCCATTGGCATGGTGCGGAAACGAGAAAGGCCGGGCTCTCCGCCCGGCCCCTTGTCGATCGAACCGCGTCACGCCGGGCCCGGCCCCGAGCCCAGGCGATCAGCCTGATGTTTGGGGGGGTCAGCCCGAAACCTTGATCTGGTCGGCCGAGGACTTGCCCGTACGGCGGTCCGGCACGATCTCATAGGAAATCTTCTGGCCTTCGCGCAGATCGCGCAGGCCGGCGCGCTCCACGGCGCTGATATGCACGAACACGTCGGGTCCGCCGGCGTCAGGCTGGATAAAGCCGTAGCCCTTGGTGCCGTTGAACCATTTCACGGTGCCGCTCGCCATAAGACGTTCCTTTCATCAGGCAGGCATAGACAAGGCGGGCGCTCCCAAGCGCCTCGCCGCGATATCGATGTTGGGGAGAATCTTCAGCAGAGCACCGGTTCAAGCGGGTGCGGCCCAGCGGTTCGGCCAAACACGACAGCCGAAAGGTAGCATCTTCGGAGAAAAACTCAAGACGAGCCCCTTCCCGCTCTCACCACACGGTCACGGAGACGGTCACGACAGCAACCAGGAGGGAGAGACGAAGTCTATTTCTTGGCTTCGAGCTGCGCCTTCAGCGCCGCCAGTTGTGCGAATGGCGAATTCGGATCGGGCTGCTTGTCGCGCGGACGCTCGGTCGAGAAGGTCATCGGCTTGCGCTCGCCTGACCTCTCCGGCCTGCGTCCGTCCCCCCGGTCCGCCCTGCGCTCGTCGCGGTCGCCATTGCCGCGCCGGTCGCCCCGGCGCTCGCCGCCCTCGGGCTTGCGCTCGTCGCGCCGCCCCTCGAAGCGCCGTTCGCCGCCCTCGGGCGGCCGGTCGCGCTTCTGCCACGGCTTGCGCCCGCCATGCGCTTGGGGCCTGTCGGGCTGCGGCGGCGGAGCGCCCTCGACAGGACTTTCGCCGGCTGCCGCCGCCGGGCGCTCCGGACGACGGAACGGGCGGCGCGGCCCCTGACGGTCTCCGCTTCGTTCGCCGTGCCTCTCGCCTTGCCTGTCGCCGTCGCGTGCGCGGCCGCGCTGCTGGCCCTGCGAGCGGTCGAACCGTGCCGGCCGCCAGACCTCGACCAGTTCTGGTTCAGCGGCAGGCGGCGGCGCGGCGGCAAGTTCGGTCGAGACGGCGGCTTCGGAAGGCTCGGCCGCAGTCTGCTCGTCTGCAGTATGCTCAACCGGAGCCTGCTCGGCCGCGCTCCCCTCCGAGGCGGGGGGCGTCTCGGCCGCAGCATCAGGTGCCTCGGCCGTGGCTGCTTCGACCGGGGTCGGCTCCGCGGCCGCTTCGATCCTCGCCTCGGGAGTGGCCTCCTCGACCACCGCCGGCTCGGCGGGCATGGCTTCCGCGACGCTTTCCTCCGCCGCCGGGATTTCGGCTAAAGCAGCATCGACCGTCGCAGCATCGACAGCCGCATCATCGACCGCCGCCTCGCTTGCCGCGGCACTCGCCGGCGCGGCGGCCGAGACGACCAGCGGCACGATCGGCACGTCCCGCATGGGCGGGCGCTTCTCGGAGCGATAGCCGAGACCCTTGAGCACCGCGGCGAAATCCTCGCCCGAGCAGCCGGCGAGCGAGGTCATCGCTCCGGTCACGGTGAAGCCGTCGCCGAGGAAGGCGCCGGGCGGCGGCGTGCCTGGCGTCTGTCCCGGCTTGAAGGCGATGGCGGGGCGGATCAGGTCGGCCAGCCGCTCCAGGATGTCGACGCGCAGCGCCCGTGGTCCGCAGACGCGGAAGCCGGCGGCGCGGTAGAGCGGACGCGGGATCGTCTCGTCCACCGGGATCGAAGTGCGGCCCGAGGCCGCGAGATGCGCGAGGTCATCGAGGCCCTTCACCTCGGCGCCGCCGTGTTTCAGCGCCCAGAGCTGCGCCGCCAACGCGCGGGGCGCCGGCTTCAGCAGCGCCGGCACCGTGAGGTGATAGGCGCCGAAGCGCACGCCGAGCTTGCGCAGGGCCGCGCGCGCGTTCTGGTCCAGCGATTTCACGTCGTTCTGCACGACCGCGCGGTCGAGCACGCCGAGATGCTCGGCGATCTGATAGGCGACGCCGCGGCCGATGCCGTCCAGCCCCTCGCCGGCCTCGAGCGTCAGCAGCGGACCGAGCAGCTTCTGCACATGCGCGCGCACCCACAGCGACAGGCGCTGCTCGACGCCGTCGCGCGCGCCGCCAGTGAGCTGCTCGTCCGCCAGAATGAGGAAGCGCGGCTCCAGCACCTTCTCGCCCGCCTGCAGCTTGGCCACCGGCTCGCCGAGCCAGCGGATGGCGCCGTCCAGCGCCAGCGCGAAGGCCTCGTCCGGCGCTGCGGCGAGCTTGCCCGCCCGCGTCTCGATCTCGCTCGCCAGCGCCTTCATGGCGGCGGCCGACATCGCCTTGGCCTCGGCCCCGCTGACGCCGGCCTCCGGCGTGAAGCGGAAGCCCTGCAGACGGCCGAGCGCCTGGCCCTCGACCATCACCTCGCCGGTCTCGCTGACCTGGGTATCAAGCATCGCATTCTCTCTCAGGCGCCGCATCAGCACCGAGGTGCGGCGGTCGACGAAGCGGGCCGTCAGCTTCTCGTGCAAAGCGTCGGACAACTTGTCCTCTATCGCGCGAGTCGCCCCCTGCCAATGCAGCGGATGCTCGAGCCAGTCGCGGTTGGCGCAGAAGGTCCAGGTGCGGATCTGCGCGATGCGGGCGGAGAGCGTGTCGATGTCGCCGTCGATCCGGTCGCAGAGGTTGACCTGGCGCTGGAACCAGTCCTCGGGGATCGCTCCCTTGTCCTGCATGAAGCCGAAGATCTGGCCGACCAACTCGGCATGGGCATGCGGCGCGACCTTGCGGTAGTCGGGCAGGGCGCAGACCTCCCAGAGCCGCGTCACCCCGTCGCGGCTCTGCACCTGCCGGCGGATCTCGGCGTCCGCCGCTGCGAGGTCGAAGACGATCTCGTCCTCGGCGCGCGGCGCGCGCGCGAGCCCGTCCTCGTTGGGGGAGACCGCGAGGCTCTGGCGGAGCGCATCGGCGGAGCTGAGGTCGAGGTCCGGGCTGCGCCAGTGGATCATGCGCACCGGATCGAAATGGTGGCTCTCCAGATCCTCGATCAGCTGCGGATCGAACGGCCGGCAGCGGCCCGTGGTGCCGAAGGTGCCGTCCTTGAGGTGACGGCCGGCGCGCCCGGCGATCTGGCCGAACTCGGCCGTGGTCAGCCTCCGGTGCATATGGCCGTCGAACTTGGAATCGCCCGCGAAAGCGACATGCGCGATGTCGAGGTTCAGACCCATGCCGATTGCATCGGTGGCGATGATGTGGTCGACGTCGCCGGACTGGAACAGTTCGACCTGCGCGTTGCGCGTGCGCGGACTGAGCGCCCCCATCACCACGGCGGCGCCGCCGCGCTGCCGACGGATCAGCTCGGCGATCGAATAGACCTCGTCCGCCGAGAAGGCGACGATGGCGGTGCGCGGCGGCAGGCGCGTCAGCTTCTTCTCGCCGGCGAAACTGAGCTTCGAGAGCCTCGGCCGCGAGACGATGTTGGCGCCCGGCAGCAGGCTCTCGACCAGCGGCTTCATGGTGGCCGAGCCGATGACCAGCGTCTCCTCGCGGCCGCGCCGGTTCAGGAGGTGGTCGGTGAAGACATGGCCGCGGTCGAAGTCGCCGGCGAGCTGGATCTCGTCGATCGCCACGAAGGCGACGTCGAGGTCGCGCGGCATCGCTTCCGCCGTCGCCACCCAGTAGCGCGGGTTCGCCGGCTTGATCTTCTCCTCGCCGGTGACGAGGGCGACGGATTCGGGCCCCACCTTCTCGACGACGCGGTTGTAGACCTCGCGCGCCAGCAGCCGGAGCGGCAGGCCGATGAGGCCCGAGGAATGGGCCGTCATCCGCTCGATCGCGAGATGCGTCTTGCCGGTGTTGGTGGGCCCCAGCACCGCCGTGACGCCGCGGGCGCGGACCTGGGGGCTCAGGGAGAGAGAAGCCATGTTAACTTTCGCAGGCCGCTTTCGGGAGGACATGTCCCCCATCGGCACAGGCGTTTAGCACCGCCGATACGCGGAAGGATACAGCTAATCCCCGATCTCCAGCTGTCCGGAAGCCATGGCCGGACTTTCCTAACGCCCTCGATCCGGCAGTGAGCGCCCGCCCGGCGCCGATGCTTAAGGCCTTGAACCGGACCGGAACGAAACGGGCCCGAATCGCCATCGCCCGATTCGCTGCGGCGAGTCATCGCGGATCGCAATCGCGACGATCACCTCATTCTGTAGGACGATGGCCTGCGGCGGCGCTAGGTTGCAGGCATCGACGGGAGGCGCGGATGAGACGAATGGCGATGCGCTGGAATGGGCTGGCACTGCTGGCGGCCGCGGCGCTGGCCGCCTTCAGCGCGCCCGCTCGCGCGCAGGCCGAGCGCACGCTGCGCATCGTGCCCTTCGCCGACATGCAGACGCTCGATCCGATCGCCAGCACGGCGGGCAACGTGCAGAGCCACGCCATGCATGTCTACGACTTCCTGTTCGGCCGCGACGAGGCGCAGGCTGTCAGGCCGCAGATGGTGGAGACATGGTCGGTCAGCGCCGACGGTCTCCTGTGGCGCTTCACGCTGCGCGACGGCCTCGCCTTCCACGATGGCGCGCCCGTGACCACGGAGGACGTGATCGCCTCGCTGCGCCGCTGGGGCGCGCGCGACCCCTACGGCCGGCAACTCATGGCTCTCACCGCTGCGCTGGAGGCCAAGGACGCCAGGACCTTCGAGTGGCGTCTGACCAGGCCCTTCTCGCTGATGCTCGACGCGCTCTCCAAGTCGACGAGTAACGTGCCCGCCATCATGCCGAAGCGCCTCGCCGACACCGATCCGATGCAGGCGGTGACCGATCCCACGGGCTCGGGACCCTTCATCTTCGCGCGCGAGGAATGGGCGCCCGGCGCGAAGCTCGTCTATCGCCGCAATCCCGCCTACCGCTCCCGCGCCGAGGCGCCCTCCGGCTCCGCCGGGGCCAAGATCGCCAAGGTCGACCGGCTCGAATGGCTGACCTTCCCCGACCCGCAGACCGGCGTGCTGGCGCTGCTCAACGGCGAGGTCGACTTCCTGGAGAACCCGCCGCCGGACCTGATCCCGCGGCTGAAGGCGCAGGGCATCGCCTTCACCACGACGAATGCGCTGGGTTTCCAGGGCATGATCCGTCCGAACCACCTGCATCCGCCCTTCAACGACGCGCGGGCGCGGCGCGCCCTGCTCTACCTCGTCGACCAGGAGAGCTACCTGCGCGCCATGTTCGGCGATCCGGAATACTGGCGGGTCTGCCGGGCCTTCTTCAACTGCGGCGGGCCCTTCGCGACCGATGCGGGCGCGGAGCCCGACTTCGGCAAGAACCGCGACAAGGCGAAGGCGCTGCTCGCGGAAGCGGGCTACGCAGGCGAGACGATCGTGCTGCTGCATCCCACCGACATCGCCTTCCTCTCCGCCGCGACGCAGCTCCTGGCGCAGGACCTGCGCTCGATCGGCGTCAAGGTGGAGCTGCAGTCCATGGACTTCGGCACGCTGGCGCAGCGCCGCGCCAACCGCTCCCCGCCGGGGACCGCTTCAGGGCAGGCCGGGGGCGGCTGGCACCTGCTCGTGACTTGGTGGAACGGCGCAGGCTCGATGGACCCGGTCGGCAACGTGCCGATGCAGGCGACCTGCGACAAGGCCTGGCCGGGCTGGCCCTGCGATGCGGCGCACCAGGCCCTGATCGACGGCTTCGCGGCCACGACGAGCGAGGCGGACCGCATGAAGGCGGCGATCGCGGTGCAGGAGAGCGCCTACCGCTTCGTGCCCTACGTGCCCTTCGGACAGTGGTTCCAGCCCGTGGCGCATTCCCCGAAGCTCAGGGGTCTGCCGATCGTGCCGGGCGTCATGGCCTTCTGGAACGTGGAGAAGCAGTAGGGGAGACCCGCCTCAGCGTCAGGTTGATCCGGCCGCCTTTCGGCAGCAGGTCGCCGGATCCGGCATAGACGCGGTCGACGCCGTGGAAGCACAGCCGCGAATCGCCGCCGATCACCAGCGCGTCGCCGCTGATCAGCCTAACCGAACGCGTGGGATCGCTGCGCTTCGGCCCGCCGTAGCGGAACAGGCAGGCATCGCCGAGCGACACCGACAGCACCGGCGCGTCGAAATCCTGTTCGTCGCGGTCCTGGTGCAGGCCCATCCGCGCCTTTCCTTCGTACCAGTTGACGAGGCAGGCCTCCGGCGGAAGCGGATAGGCGGCCAGCGCCTCCCAGGCCGCGAGCAGCATGCGCGGGATCGGCGGCCAGGGCACGCCGGTCGCGGGATGCGTGGCCTGATAGCGATAGCCGGCGATGTCCGAGACCCAGCCCAGCGACCCGCCATTGCTCATGCGCACCGAGAAGGGCTTGCCCGTGCGCGGCATGACCGGCGTGAACAGCGGCGCCGCGCGCAGCATCTCCCTGACCTCGGCGACAAGCGCCTCCTGGGCCGCTCGCTCGAACCAAGCTCGGTGGAGGATCAGGCCGGAGGCGAGGATCTCGGCCTGCTCCCTCCCCTGCAAGGGGAGGGCTGGGGAGGGGTCCGTTTTCATCAAGCGAACCCTTACCCCCACCCGGCCTCCCCCTTCCAGGAGGAGGGGGGGAGCGCCGGCAACTCTCACGCCAGCTCCTGCTTCCCGGCGATCGTCGAATCGGCGTTCAGGCGATAGACGATGGGCACGCCGGTCGCGAGCTCGCGCTTGATGATCGCCTCGCCCGTCAGCCCCTCCATCGCCATGATCAGCGCGCGCAGCGAATTGCCATGCGCCGCCACCAGCGTGCGCTTGCCCGAGAGCACCGCGGGCAGGATGCGGTGCACGTAATAGGGCAGCACGCGCGCGGCCGTGTCCTTCAGGCTCTCGCCGCCGGGCGGCGGCACGTCGTAGGAGCGGCGCCAGACATGCACCTGCTCCGCGCCCCACTTCTTGCGGGCGTCGTCCTTGTTGAGGCCGGAGAGCTCGCCGTAGTCGCGCTCGTTGAGCGCCTGGTCGCGATGCGGCTCCAGCGCAAGTTCACCGAGTTCATCGAGGACGATGCGGCAGGTGCGCTGCGCCCTGACGAGATCGGAGGTGAAGGCGATGTCGAAGCCGATGCCGGCGGCCTTGAGCTTGCGGCCCGCGGCATGCGCCTCCTCGACGCCGAGCTCGGTCAGGTCAGGATCCTTCCAGCCCGTGAAGAGGTTCTTGAGGTTCCACTCGCTCTGGCCGTGGCGGCAAAGCACCAGCGTATGCGTCATTTCTCGTCCTCGTCGTCCTCTTCCGAAGGCGGGGCCTCCGGCGGCAGGTTCCGCGCGGCCTCGACCACGCCGGCGAAAGCCCTGTAGGTGATGAGCAGCAACGCGACAAGCAGGCCGGCCGCCGCAGCGAAGATGGCGAGCAGCGTGCGGTCGATGCCGGCGAAGCGGAGCGCGACGAGCGCAGCCAGCAGCAGGCCGGCGAAGACGAAAATGCCGCGCCTGATGCCGACGGGCGTCAATCGGCGAGGCCCAGCACGTCTTTCATCGTGAAGTAGCCCGGCGGCTTCTCCCGCGCCCAGAGCGCCGCCTTCAGCGCGCCCGCCGCCCAGTTGTCGCGGCTCTCGGCGGAATGGCTGAGCGTCAGCCGCTCGCCCTGCCCCGCCAGGATGACGCTGTGCTCGCCGAACACCGTGCCGCCGCGCAGCGATGCGAAGCCGATGGCGCCGGCCCGCCTGGCGCCGTGGTGCCCGTCCCGCGCGCGGTCCATGTTCTCCGCGAGCGGCACGCCGCGTCCCGCCGCCGCCGCCTCGCCGAGCAGGAGGGCCGTGCCGGAGGGCGCATCCACCTTCATGCGGTGGTGCATCTCGACGATCTCGATGTCGTAATCGAGGTCGAGCGCCTTCGCGGCCTGCTTCACCAGCATGGCGAGCACGTTGACGCCCAGACCGAAATTGCCGGATTGCACGATCCGCGCACGGGCCGACGCCTCGCGCAGGGCGGCGAAATCGGCCTCGCTCAGACCCGTCGTGCCGATCACATGCACGAGGCCCCGTTCCGCCGCGAGGCGCGCGAAGGCGACGCTGGCGGCGGGCGCCGTGAAGTCGATCACACCGTCGGCCGCGGCGAGCGCCGCCGCCGCATCGCTCGTGATCTTGACGCCGGCCGGCCCTGCGCCGGCCACTTCTCCGGCGTCGCGGCCGAGCGCCGGCGAGCCTTCGCGCTCCAGCGCCGCCGCCAACGTGACGCCGGACCCGCGCAGGATGGCGCGCACCAGCGCCTGCCCCATGCGGCCGGCGGCCCCCGTCACCACGAGGCGCATGTCGGTCATCGATCTATCCTTCCAGTCCGACAGGTCAGCCGGAAACACCAACGATCCTCATCCTGAGGAGCCCGCGCAGCGGGCGTCTCGAAGGACGCACCACCGTTTTGCGTGCTTCGAGACGCAGGCTTCGCCTGCTCCTCAGCATGAGGAAGGTCGAGGGCAGGCCAGCGCCCGTGACCTTCACGGCTGCGGTCCGTCGTAGCCCGGCACGATCACCAGGTCGGTCGGCCCGACATCCTTCATATGCTGGAGGGCCGCCTGATATTCGGGCGAGTCGTAGCAGGCCATCGCCTGCTCGTAGCTCTCGAACTCGATGACCACGTTGTGCTTGCGCGGCGTTCCCTTGGCGACCTTGCCGGCGGGCCCGCGCACGATGAATTTCGCGCCGTATTTGGCGAAGGCCTTGGCGTTCAGTTCGCGGTAGCGGCCATAGGCCGCCTCGTCGTCGACGTCGACGCGCGCCACCCAGTAACCCTTGGCCATGGTCAGACGCCTTCCACCGCCACGAGGTCGATGACGCCCGCTCCCTCGCGCAGCTTGCGCGCCGCTGCGTATTCCGCCGAGAAGAGATAGGCCTTGGCCTGCTCGTAGCTGTCGAACTCCAGGACGATGTTGCGGGCCCGGCCCTCGCCCTCGCCGACCGAGGATTGTCCCCCGCGCACCAGCGGCCGGCCGCCGTATTGCGCGATCACCTTCGAGGATTCGGCCGCATAGGCCGCCCATTGCGTGGCGTTGGTCACCATCGCCCGCCCGATCACATAGCCCTTCGCCATCGTCGCCTCCCTCTTTTCGTTGAACGCCCTGTCAAGCCGCCTGGCTGAGCGGCGCGCCGACCAGACGTCGCGCCTCGATCGCCGTCATCGGCTCGCCGAACGCGTAGCCCTGCCCGTATTCGCAGCCCATCTGGTAGAGCTCGACCGCATCGGATTCCGTCTCCGCGCCCTCCGCCACGATCTGCATGCCGAGGTCGTTCGCCATGGCGATGATGGAGCGCAGGATCACCGGCCGCGAGCCCTTGTTCGAGGGCCTCACGAAGCTCTGATCGATCTTGATCGTGTCGAAGGGGAAGCGCTGCAGGTAGGCCAGCGAAGAATAGCCTGTGCCGAAATCGTCGAGGCTGAGGCCGGCGCCGAGGTCACGCATCTTCTGCAGCATCTGCGCGGCGTATTCCGGGTTCTCCATCACCAGGCTCTCGGTCAGCTCGAGCTTCAGCGTGCCGCGCTTGACGGAGGAGCGGGAGAGAACGGTCTTGAGGTCGTGCAGCAGGTCATGGCGCAGGATCTGCCGGCTGGAAACGTTGACGGAGGCGAAGATCGGCGGCTGCACGTCCAAAGCATCCTGCCAGATCGCCAGCTCCCGCGCCGTGCGGTCGAGCGCGAAGACGCCGAGATCGACGATCAGCCCCGTCTCCTCGGCGATGCCGATGAATTCCCTGGGCGCGATTCGCCCGAGGCGCGGGTGCTCCCAACGCAGGAGCGCTTCGAAGCCGGCGATGGTCCGATCCTCCAGCCGCACGATGGGCTGGTAGAACACCTTCATCTCGTTGCGGTCGAGAGCCCGGCGCAGGTCGCTTTCCAGCGCGAGCCGGTCGGGCTTGAGGCTGCGCATCGAGGGCCTAAAGACCTCGACCCGGTCGCCGCCGAGCCGCCGCGCATGGGCCAGCGCCAGCTCGGCGTTCTTGAGCACGTCGTCGCGCCGGACGTCGCTCGCCTTGTCGAAGAGCGCGATGCCGACCGAGGCCGTGACGATGATCTCGCGCTCGGAGAAGGTCATCGGTGCTGTGACGGCGCGCCTGACCAGGTCGGCGAAGGCGGTGATGCGCTCCGGCTCCCGCTCCGACATCAGGATGATCGCGAAGCTGTCGCCATTGAGTCTCGCCAGCGTATCCTGCGGGCGCAGCAGGCGGCCGAGCCGGCGGGCGATGTTGAGGAGAATGGAATCGCCGACCGCGAAGCCGACGCTCTCGTTGACCTGCTTGAAGCGGTCGATGTTGAGCATGATGACCGTCGGCCGCATGCCCTCGTCGGTGCGCGAGAAGACGAGCGCGGCTTCGAGCCGGTCCAGGAACAATTCGCGGTTCGGCAGGCCGGTCAGGTTGTCGTGCACGGCGTCGTGCAGCAGCCGTTCCTCGGCCGTCTTGACGCCGGTGATGTCGGAGAGCGTGCCGACCACGCGCACCACTTCGCTGTCGTCGCCGACCACGGGGCGGGCCTTGAGGCCGTACCAGAGGAACTCGCCCTCGGCGGAGCGCAACCTCAGGTCGAGCGTGATGCGTCCACGGCGCTGGTCGAGGATGGCGTCGAGGTTGGCGCGGTAGCGGTCGCGGTCGAGCGGATGGATCACCTCCATCCAGGGACCGGAGCGCCCATCGAGCGAACCGCGCTTGAGATGGAGCTGCTGCTCCAGCTCCGGGCTGACGTAGATGCGGTCGGATTGCACGTCCCAGTCGAAGACGATCTCGCCGGAGCCCGTGAGCGCCAGCGCCTTGCGCTCGGAATCCGTGACCAGACCCTGCGCGATGGCGCCGCCCGCGAAGGCGTGTTGAACCACCGTGAATCCAATGAGCATCACGATCAGCACCATGCCGCCGAGCAGAGCGGGCGCGGTGATGTCGTTGGCGAGCCTTCCATAGACCGCCACAGCCGCCGCCGAGACCCAGGCGAGCAGAAGCATCCAGGTCGGCACCAGCATGATCGCCCGGTCGTAGCCGAGCGTCGCCAGATAGGCGATCAGCACGAGCCCGATGGCGGCCGCGACGCCGATGGCGATGCGCGCCACGCCGGCCGCGACCGGCGCATTGAACAGCGCCATACCCACGAGCCCGCCGATGAACAGCACCCAGAGCGTGGTGAAATGCACGTAGCGCACGTGCCAGCGGTTGAGGTTGAGGTAGGCGAAGAGGAAGATCACCAGCGTCGCCGCCAGCACCGCCTCGGTCGCCGCGCGCCAGACGCGCTCGCCCTCCGTGGTGATGCCGAAGAGCTTGCCCATGAAGCCGAAATCGATGCCGAGATAGGCGAGCACCGCCCAGGCCAGCGCCGCCGCGGCCGGGAAGATCACGGCCCCCTTCACCACGAAGACGATGGACAGGAAGAGCGCCAGCAGCGCTGCGATGCCCAGCACCACGCCGCGGTAGAGCGTCAGGCTGTTGACGCGCTCCGTATAGGCGTCGGGCTCCCAGAGCTGGAGCTGCGGCAGCATGTTGCTGGCGAGCTCGGCCACGAAGGTTACCGTGGTGCCGGGATCGAGCGTGATCAGGAAGGCGTCCGTGCCGATGTAGTCCTCTCGCTCCGGGGCGAGTCCCTGGCTCGCCGTGACGGCGCGGATGCGCGACGAGCCGAGGTCCGGCCAGATGACGCCGGAGCCGACGAAACGGTAATGCGGCGCCACCAGCAGCCGGTCGATCTGCTCGTCGGAATCGTTGGTGAGCGCGAAGGCGATCCAGTCCGGCCGCGTGCCGACATCGTTGGCCCGCACCTCGATGCGCCGCACGATGCCGTCCTGCCCCGGCGCGGTGGAGATGGTGATGCGGTCGCCCTGCGCCTGGTAGCGCTCGATCGCCGGCAGCAGGTTGATCGCCGCCTGGTCGGTCCGGATGCGCACGGCGTCGAGCGCCAGCGCGCCGGTCGGACCGGCCAAGCCCCAGACGACGAGCCAGGCCATCGCCACCACGGCCAGCCAGAGGACGATACGCTTCGACAATCGATGATCCTGTCCGGCGACGGCGATCCTCGTCCCCTCGGGTCTGGTAGCCTCTGGCCGGCGGCGCGGCAAGCCGCGCTGGCGGCTCATGCCGGCGAATCCGGGGAACTGACGGTCAGGCGTGCGAAGAGGATGTGGTCGCGCCATTTTCCGTCGATGGCCAGATAGTCGCGGGCGTAGCCCTCACGCAGGAAGCCGGCCTTTTCAAGAAGCCGGAGCGATGCCGCGTTCTCGGGCAGGCAGGCCGCCTCGATGCGCCTGAGCGCCAGCCGCCGCGCGGCGAAGGGCGCGAGCATCCGCACCGCCTCGGTCATCACGCCCTTGCCCGCATGGGGCTGGCCCATCCAGTAGCCGAGGGAGGCCATCGAGGCGGCGCCCCGCCTGACATTGGTGAGATTGAGCCCCCCGAGAAGCTGTCCACCGGCGTCGAAGACGAAGAACGGATAGGCCTCGTCGCGCTCGATCTCGCTCTGGTAGCGGGCGAGACGGCGGCGATAGGCCGTCCGCGTCAGGTCGTCGGCCGGCCAGGTCGGCTCCCAGGGCTGCAGGAAGCCGCGGCTGAGCGCCCTGAGCGCCGCCCAGGCCGCGAAATCGTCGAGCCGCGGCGGGCGCAGCAGAAGCCGATCGCCCTGGACCGCGAGATCGGCGCGCTCCGCCGTCCTTCGGCCGAAGATGGTGGGAAGCACCATGCCGCCCTTCCCTCAGGCGACCGCCTTGAAGCCGATCCGCTCCGACAGCCGCTCGACGCCGGCGAGCCGGCGCGTCGGGCCGACGGCGGACAGCGTCGGCCGGCTGGCCAGGATGGCGCGGCCGACGCGCCGCACGTCGTCCGGCGTGATGGCGTCGATGCGTGCGATGATCTCGGCCGGCGTGAGGATGCGGCCATAGGCCAGGAGATGGCGCGCCATCTGGTCGGCGCGGGCGCCGGAGCTCTCCAGCGCCATCAGCAGCGACACCTTGAGCTGCGCCCGGGCGCGGGCCACCTCCGCCTCGCCGATGTCGTCGAGGCCGCTGATCAGGCAATCGACCGTGACATCCATCGCCTCGCCGACCGTGGCTTGACCGGCCCCGAAATAGACGCCGAAGAGTCCGGCGTCGCTGTAGCCCCAGATGAAGCTGTAGATCGAATAGGCGAGCCCGCGCTTTTCCCTGACCTCCTGGAACAGCCGCGACGACATGCCTCCGCCCATGATGTTGGCCAAGGCCTGCGCGGCGTAGAAATCCGGATCGTTATGCGACGGCGCCGCGAAGCCGAGCGCCACATGCGCCTGCTCGAGCCGCCGGCCGGAGCGGCTCTCGCCGCCTGTATAGGACGCAGGCTGCCGGCCTTCCGCCGTCTGCGGCCCGAGTCGGCCTAGGCGGGCCTCGGCCTCGCGCGCCACCGCGTCGTGGTCGACGGCGCCGGCGGCCGCCACGATCATGCGGCCGGCGCCGTATTCGCGCGACAGGAAGTCGCGCAGGAGCCCGCCGTTCAGCGCCCTGACCGTCTTCTTCGTGCCCAGGATCGGCAGGCCGATGGCCTGTCCGCCGAAGGCGGTCTCCGAGAACATGTCGAAGACGAGATCGTCGGGCGTATCGTCCACGGCCGCGATCTCCTGCAGCACCACTCCCTTCTCGCGCCTGATCTCGGCTGGATCGAAGACGCTGTCGGTGATGATGTCGGCGAGCACGTCGAGACCGAGCGGCACGTCGGCGGCGAGCATCCGCGCCGTATAGGCGGTGGTCTCGGTCGATGTGGCGGCGTTGATGTCTCCGCCCACCGCCTCGATCTCTTCGGCGATGCCCCTGGCCGAGCGCCGGCGCGTGCCCTTGAACGCCATATGCTCCAGGAAATGCGCGAGCCCGTGCTCGCCCGGCCGCTCGTCGCGCGAGCCGGCGCCGGCGACGATGGCGAGCGAGGCCGTCTCGACCTGCGGCATGCGCAGCGTCGCGACACGGAGCCCCGAGGCGAGCGTGGTGATCTCGGGCGAGAGTTCCATCCCGCTCACGCCGCCGCCCCCTGGATGGCGCGGGCGTTCATCTCGACGAAGCGTTCGACCGCGGCGAGGTCGTTGGGCAGATGCGCGATTCGCTCCGGATCAGTCAGCAGCGAGGCGAGCCGCGGCGGAAGGGCAGGCCGCTGGCCGGTGATCGCCTCGATCGCGTCGGGGAACTTGGCGGGATGCGCGGTCGAGAGCACGACGCGGGGCGTGGTCGTTTCGGCTTCGAGACGATCCGCGGCGATCATGCCGCAGGCGGTATGCGTCTCCATCGCGTAACCGCTCATGGCCTTCGCCGCCCGGATGGCCTCGGCGATCTCCTCCTCGCTGGCGCGCTCCGCCGCGAATTCGGCGCTGAACGCCGCGAACTGACGCTCAGAGAGCTGAAAGCGCCGGCCCTGAGCCAGCGCCGCCATCTGGCCGCGCACCAGCGCCGCATCGCGGCCGCCCGCTTCGAACAGCCAGCGCTCGAAGTTCGACGAGATCTGGATGTCCATCGACGGCGACGTCGTCGGCACCACCTGCCGCATCTCGTAGACGCCGGTGGCGTGGGTGCGGGCCAGGATGTCGTTGCTGTTGGTGGCGATGCCCAGCCGCTCGACCGGGAGGCCCATTCGCTTCGCGGCATAGCCGGCGAAGATGTCGCCGAAATTGCCGGTCGGCACCACGAAGCTCATCGGCCTGTTGGGAGCTCCCAACGCCGCGGCCGCCACGAAGTAATAGGTGACCTGGGCGAGGATCCGGCCCCAGTTGATCGAGTTCACTGCCGAGAGCCCGACCCTGTCGCGGAAGGCGTGATGGTTGAACATCGCCTTCACCAGGGCCTGGCAATCGTCGAAGTCGCCGTCGATGGCGACGGCATGGACGTTCGGCTCCTTGGGCGTCGTCATCATGCGCCGCTGCACGTCTGAGACGCGGCCATCGGGATAGAGGATGATCACGTCGACGCGCGAAGAGCCGCGGAAGGCCTCGATCGCCGCGCCCCCCGTGTCGCCGGAGGTGGCCCCGACGATGGTGGCGCGCTGGCCGCGCTTGGCGAGGATATGGTCCATCAGCCGGGCGAGGAACTGCATCGCCACGTCCTTGAACGCCAGCGTCGGCCCATGGAAGAGCTCCAGCACGAAGGTGTTGGGCGCGACCTGCACGATGGGCGTCACGGCCGGATGGACGAAGCATGCATAGGCTTCCTCCGCCATCGCCAGCAGCTCGGAGCGGGCGATCTCTTCGCCGACGAAAGGCGTCATCACCTCGACCGCCACCTCGTGGAAGGGCCGGCCGGCGAAGCCAGCAATCATCTCAGGCGAGAGCGTCGGCCAGGCCTCGGGGACATAGAGGCCGCCATCGCGGGCGAGCCCGGCCAAAACGGCATCGGAAAAGGCGAGCGCAGGCGCCTCGCCACGGGTCGAGATATATCGCATGGGAGCGGTGGATAGCACTTCCCGCCCCACCCTGTCATTCCCGCTCGGCGCGCGGCCGATCCGCTTGAATCGGTCGACAGGAAGGCTCATCTGTTGCAGAAGCGTGAGGTCAGCGGCGACCTTGAACCGCCGCCCCAAGGAGACCGACCGATGGCCGACATCAATGCCTGGATCGACAATGAGGTGAAGACGAACGACGTGGTGCTCTTCATGAAGGGTACTCCGCAATTCCCGATGTGCGGGTTCTCCGGCCAGGTCGTTCAGATCCTCGACTACCTCGGTGTCCCCTACAAGGGACACAACGTGCTCGAGAACGCCGAGCTCCGCGACGGCGTCAAGACCTACACCAACTGGCCGACCATCCCGCAGCTCTACGTCAAAGGCGAGTTCGTCGGCGGCTGCGACATCGTGCGCGAGATGTTCCAGTCCGGCGAATTGCAGAGCCACATGGCCGACAAGGGCGTGAAGCTCGAGGCGAAGGCCGGCTGACGCATGATCGCGACTGACTCCCAAGCCGGGCCGAAGCGCGGACAGCGCGTCGGCTCAGGCTGGCGAGGCGATCAGCCTTTCATCTGCCGCGCCTTGGTGGCCGCGATTCCGGGGATGCCGACCACGGCCGACACGATGCCGTCCGCGTCGAGCCCGGCCTCGCGGTAGAGCGCCTCCACCGTATCCTGGTCCTGGAAGAGGTCGGGCAGCGTCAGCGTCCTGACCTTCAACCCGCGGTCGAGCAGGCCCATCGCGGCAAGCGCCTGCAGCACATGCGCGCCGAAGCCGCCGGACGAGCCCTCCTCCACCGTCACCAGCACCTCGTGGTCGCGGGCGAGCTGGCGCAGCAGCTGCAGATCGAGCGGCTTGGCGAAGCGCGCATCCGCAACCGAGGTCGGGAAGCCGCGTGATTCCAGCTCGTCGGCGGCGCGCAGGGCCTCCTGCAGGCGCGTACCGTAGGACAGGATGGCGACGCGGCCGCCCTCGCGGATCAGACGGCCACGACCGATCTCCAGCACCTGACCCTGGTCGGGCAGCTCGATGCCGACGCCGTCTGCGCGGGGGAAGCGGAAGGCGATCGGCCCCTCGTCATAGGCTGCGGCCGTCGCGACCATATGCACGAGCTCTCCCTCGTCGGCGGGCGCCATCACCACCATGTTGGGCAGGCAGGTCAGGTAGGCGATGTCGAAGGCGCCGCAATGCGTCGGGCCGTCGGCGCCGACATGGCCGGCGCGGTCAAGCGCGAAGCGGACGGGCAGTTTCTGCAGCGTCACATCATGCACGATCTGGTCGTAGCCGCGCTGCAGGAAGGTCGAATAGATCGCGACGAAGGGCTTGAACCCGTCCGCGGCGAGGCCGGCGGCGAAGGTGACGGCATGTTGCTCGGCGATGCCGACATCGAAGCAGCGGCTGGGAAATTCCTTGGCGAAGAGATCGAGCCCTGTGCCGGTCGGCATGGCGGCCGTGACGCCGAGGACGCGCTCGTCCTTGCGCGCCTCCTTGATCAGGCTGCCGGCGAAGACCTTGGTGTAGGATGGCGCATTGGCGGCCGGCTTCACCTGCTGGCCGGTCTCGATATCGAAGCGGGCGACGCCGTGGTAATTGTCCGGCGCGGTCTCGGCCGGCTTGTAGCCCTTGCCCTTCTGCGTGATCACGTGGATCAGCACGGGCCCCTCGCCCATCGCCTTCACGTTCTCGAGGATCGGCACGAGGTAATCGAGGTTGTGGCCGTCCACGGGTCCGATGTGGATGAAGCCGAGCTCCTCGAACAGCGTGCCGTGGGTGATGTAGCCGCGCGTATGCTCGACGGCGCGCGTCACCGCCTCGTCGACGGTCTTGCCGAACGTGCGGGAGAGGCGCTTGCCGACATCGCGCAGCGACATGAAGGTGCGGCCGGTGAACAGCCGCGTCAGGTAGTTGGAAAGCGCGCCCACGGGTGGCGAGATCGACATCTCGTTGTCGTTCAGGATGACGATCAGGCGGCTGTTGGAGGCGCCGGCGTTGTTCATCGCCTCATAGGCCATGCCGCCGGAGAGCGAGCCGTCGCCGATCACCGCCACGACATTGTGCTTCTCCTGGCGCAGGTCCCGCGCCGCGGCGAAGCCGGCGGCGGCCGAGATCGAGGTCGAGGCATGCGCCGCGCCGAAGGGATCGTATTCGCTCTCCGCCCGCTTGGTGAAGCCCGAGAGGCCGCCCGGCTGGCGCAGCGTGCGGATGCGGCCGCGCCTCCCGGTCAGGATCTTGTGCGGGTAGCACTGGTGTCCGACGTCCCAGATCAGCTTGTCCTGCGGCGTGTCGAAGACGTGATGCAGCGCGACCGTCAATTCGACCACGCCGAGCCCGGCGCCCAGATGCCCGCCCGTGACGGAGACGGCCGAGATCGTCTCCTGCCGCAGTTCATCCGCCAGCTGCCGGAGTTCGGGCAGCCCCAGCCCGCGCATGTCCGCAGGCTCACGCACGCGATCGAGCAGGGGGGTCTTCGACATCAGGACGCCTTTCGGGTCAACAAGCCGCCACCCTGCCCTAGCAGGCCGGCTTTGCGGAGGTAAGCCGGTTTTTCATCGGGACATTCGACGGCAACGCGCTTTGCGAGCGGCTTGTGACTTTTGCGTCGCTAGCCCTTCCGGCGCAGCAGGGATGACGAAAGCGACGAGCGCGGGCCGTGGATCAGGGCCCAGCGAGGCTCGGAAAGCGCCTTGGAAAGGCGCGGGATCGGGAGGAGATCGCGCTCGCTCACCCGCCAGCGCGCCAAGGCATGCGCCGCAGGGCTCGCGGTCGCCTTCAGCGTCGCGCCCGGACGGTCGATCACCGCGATCGGCATCAGCGCGGCGATGCGCCGCCAGCCCTGCCAGCGATGGAACTGGCGGAGATTGTCCGCCCCCATGATCCAGACGAAGCGCACGCCCGGGCAGCGGCGCCTCAGATATTCGAGCGTATCCAGCGTGTAGCGGGTTCCGATCGCGGCTTCGAAGCCGGTGATCTCGACCATCGGCTCGGGCATCAGCCGCCGCGCCGCCGCCATGCGCTCGGCGAGGGGCGCGAGCCCGCGCGCATCCTTCAGCGGATTGCCCGGCGTGACGATCCACCAGATGCGATCGAGCCGGAGGCGGCGCAGCGCGATCAGCGTGACCAGGCGGTGCCCGGCATGCGGCGGATTGAAGGAGCCGCCGAACAGCCCGATGCGCATGCCCGGGGCGTGATGGGGGAGGGGAGGAAGGCTCATGGCGGATCGATCAGCTTGCGATTCATGCCGCTTAACGTTATGCGTTACAAGAGATGATCCTGAGTTTCCGCAGCCGGGAGACGGAACGGATTTGGCGGGGCGAGGCCAGCCGCCGCCTGGCGAGCGACATTCAGGATATCGCCTTGCGCAAGCTGCGTCTCCTGAACGCCGCCAGGCGGATTGACGATCTCAAGGTGCCGCCCGGCAATCGCCTCGAAGCCCTTTCGGGCGATCGGCGCGGCCAGCATTCGATCCGCATCAACGGGCAATGGCGCATCTGCTTCACATGGACAGGAACGGGAGCCGAGCATGTCGAGATCGTCGACTATCACCGCTGACCTGCTGCACAATCCGCACCCCGGCGAAATCCTGCTGAAGGAGTTCCTGAAGCCTATGGGCCTCAGCCAGAACGCCGTGGCTCAGGCGATCCTGGTTCCGCCGCGCCGCATCAACGAGATCGTGCTCGGCAAGCGCTCGATCACCGCCGATACGGACTTGCGGCTGGCGCGCTATTTCGGCGTGTCCGAAGGCTTCTTCCTGAGCCTGCAGACCGACTACGATCTCATGGAGACGCGGCGCGCGCTCGGCCCGCGGCTGGACGCGATCACGCCGCGCGCCGCCTGAACGGAGTCACGGCCTCACCTGTCCGTCGCCGGTGACGCGATACTTGAAGGTGCAGAGCTGCTCGACGCCCACGGGGCCCCGCGCGTGCATCCGCCCCGTGGCGATGCCGATCTCCGCGCCGAAGCCGAACTCGCCGCCGTCCGCGAACTGCGTGGAGGCGTTGTGCATCACGATGGCGCTGTCGACCTCGGCCAGGAAGCGCCGGGCGGCGGCCTGATCCTCGGTCACGATCATGTCGGTGTGACGCGAGCCGAAGCGCTCGATGTGCTCCATCGCCGCATCGAGCCCGTCCACCACCTTGGCGGCGATGATGCTGTCGAGGAACTCATGCCCGAAATCCCCAGGCATCGCCGGCGTGACGTCGGACGTGAGAAGCGCGATCGCGGGATCGGCGCGCACCTCGCAGCCCGCGGCCTGCAGCATCGCCACGATCGGCGCCGCATGCGTCGCGAGCACGGCCCTGTCGATCAGCAGGCATTCCGCCGCGCCGCAGACGCCGGTGCGCCGCATCTTGGCGTTGAGGATCAGCGCCTTCGCCTTCTCCAGATCGGCCGCGGCATGGACATAGACATGCACGATGCCGTCGAGATGCGCGAAGACCGGCACGCGCGCCTCGGCCTGCACCCGCGCCACCAGCGACTTGCCGCCGCGCGGCACGATGATGTCGAGGTTGCCGGAGAGGCCCTTCAGCATCTCTCCGACGGCGGCGCGGTCCTTGGTCGGCACGCGCTGGATGCCATCTTCCGGCAGGCCGGCGGCGCGCAGTCCTTCGGCGAGGCAAGCATGGATGGCGGCCGAGGAGTGGAAGCTGTCCGAGCCGCCGCGCAGCACCGCTGCGTTGCCGGCCTTGAGGCAGAGCGCCCCGGCGTCGGCGGTGACATTGGGCCGGCTTTCGAAGATCACTCCGATGACGCCGAGCGGCGTCGCCACGCGCTCGATCCTGAGTCCGTTCGGCCGCTCCCAGCCCTCGAGCACGCGGCCCACGGGATCGGGGAGGCCGGCCACGACCTCCAGCCCGGCCGCCATCGCCTCGATACGCGCCGGCGTCAGCGTCAGGCGGTCGATGAAGGCCGCCGCCATGCCGCCGCGCTCGGCCTCGGCGACGTCGATGGCGTTCCGCTCGGCGATCTCGCCGGCGCGGGCGCGCAGGGCCGCCGCAGCCGCGTGCAGCGCGAAGTCCTTCCGCTCTGCCGGAGCGAGCGCCAGCGCCCGCGCGGCGGCGCGCGCCCGGCGGCCGATCTCGTTCATCTCGGCGGCGAGCCGCGCCTGGTCGCCGATGAAATCAGATGCCTTGGCCTGCATGTTCATGTCGCCTCCAATGCAGCAGGGCTCTCTTCCTCGACGGTCCTCATCCTGAGGAGCCCGCGAGAGCGGGCGTCGCGAAGGACGCAAAACGGTTGTGCGTTCTTCGAGACGCCGCCTTGCGGCGGCTCCTCAGCATGAGGACCCTCTGCGTTTCCGTTTCAAGCATCGTCCTGCGCATCCGCTTCCCCGATCAGCACCAGGTCGTCCCGGTGGATCATGGCCGAACGGCCTGCATAGCCGAGGATGGCCGGGATGTCGCCGGTCCTGGCGCCCATGACCGCCCGCGCCTCGGCCGCGTCGTAGCCCGCGAGGCCGCGGCCGATCTCGCCGCCGTCGAGCCCTCGCACCAGGATGGCGTCGCCGCGCTGGAACTCGCCCTCCACCCGGCGCACGCCGGCCGGCAACAGGCTGCGCCCGGCCTTGAGCGCCTTGGCCGCGCCATCGTCCACCCCGACCGCGCCCTGCACGGCCAGGCTGCCGCCGATCCAGCGCTTGCGCGCCCGCACGGGGTCGGAGGGCGTCAGGAACCAGGTGCAGGCCGCGCCCCCCAGCACGGCGCGGATCGGATGCAGCCGCTTGCCGTTGGCGATGATCATGGCGGCGCCGCCGGAGACGGCGATCTTGGCGGCCTCGACCTTGGTGGTCATGCCGCCGCGCGACAGCTCCGAGGCGGCGCCGCCGGCCATCGCCTCGATCTCGGCCGTGATGCGCGGCACGACCGGGATCAGCGTCGCGTTCGGGTCCTTCTGCGGCGGCGCCGTATAGAGCCCGTCGATGTCGGACAGCAGCACGAGGCAATCGGCCCCCGCCATCGTGGCGACGCGGGCGGCCAGCCGGTCGTTGTCGCCGTAGCGGATCTCGATCGTCGCGACCGTGTCGTTCTCGTTGATCACCGGCACGGCGCGGCGGGCGAGCAGCTCGTCCAGCGTCGCGCGGGCGTTGAGGTAGCGCCGGCGCTCCTCGGTGTCCTGCGGCGTGATCAGAACTTGACCCGCCGTGATCCCATGCCGCGACAAGGCCTCGGACCAGACCCGCGCCAGAGCGATCTGCCCGACGGCCGCAGCGGCCTGGCTCTTCTCCAGGCTGAGCGCGCCCTTAGGATAGCCCAACACCGAGCGTCCGAGCGCGATGGCGCCCGAGGAGACGACGAGCACATCCGCGCCCTTCGCGTGCAGGTCGGCGAGATCATCGACGAGGGCCGCCAGCCATTCCGCCTTCGGACCCTTCGCCGGATCGACGAGCAGCGACGAGCCGACCTTGACGACGATGCGGCGGAACGAGGCGAGGGCGGGAAGGGAGGCCATGGAGGTCGATCAGTTCGTGCCGACTGAAAGCCGACGTGCGCGCGAAATGCAAACGCTCGCGTCCCGCTAGCGCCTTTTCCTCCGCCATTCCATCCAGTCGATCGGCGAAAGAGCGGTCGCCGTCACCTCGATCGCATCCGGCGAAAACTGCTCCGTGAAGAGCATCAGGTTTCGGCAAGGCCAGCGGGCGCTCGGCGCGATGAGACCGTCGAAGCCCAGGAAATACGCCGCATCGGCGATTTCCTGCGTCCTGCCGTAGCCCCGGTCCTTGTAGGTCGCGGCATCGACACCGAGCTTCTCGAGCGCCTCCATGTCGGCCAACTTCAGGATCCTTTCCGCCCTCACTGTGAGTTCGAAGCAGGTCCAGCGCATCTTCGACGGAAAGACCGGCTGGAGCGACAGGAAGGCTTCGATCTCGGCGATCGCGCCATCCTGTTCGAGGGACGTGTAGAGGATGTCGAAACGCCCGTCGCACCAGCGGCTCTTTGAAGGGCTGCCCGTCGTCGGATCGCGCCCCTCGCGCACGACCCGCCAGGCCCCGCCGGCGAAAGGTTCGCGCGGGAGGGCGTCGATCGCATCAAGAAGGCCGAGGTCGCGCGCTCTGCGGAGCTCGACCAGCATCAGGCGTAGGCGCCTGAGTCGAGCGCCTCGATCACGGCGAGTACCGTTTCGGTCTGCCCGCCGTTGATGAGGTCGATGGCCCGTTCGCCCTTCAGCATCGGGTGCCGCGTATGCAGCCAGAGCCGCGCTTCGTCGGGCGTGTAGAAATCCGACAGCCGGTCGACGACATAGCGCAGCTCGGCGATCACCGTCTGCGTCCTGAGATCCGGGGTCGCCTTGCCGCTCGACCAGCGCGACACCGTGGCGGGGGATACCGAGACGATATTGGCGATGTCCTTGCCCTGCAGTCCCCCGTCCGTCCGCAGGTGATCGATAATGCGGCTGACTGCTGTGGCCATGGCCTCTTCTCCGCAGGCGTCATTGCCTCAGCCCATAATTGCATATCGATTTCAGAAATCCAAGGTGATGAAATTACCCGGTCGACGCTCGCCGTCAGAAGGCAGGCCGGATCGCCGATCCCCTCTCAATTCGGCGGCGGGATCTTCGCGCTTTCGACGATCGGCTTCCAGGTTTCGAAATCGACCCTGATCTGCTTCTCCAGCTCGGCGCCGACGACCGAGACCGGCGTCACCGTGAGCTTCTGCAGCTTCTCGATGACCTCGGGCTCTTTCGAGATGGCCGCGAGCTCCGCGACCAGCTTGTCGGCGATCGGCTTGGGGATGCCGGCGGGAGCGATGAAGATCGCGGCCCAGGTCACGTCGATTCCGGGCACGGTGTCGGCCATCGCCGGATATTCCGGCGCCATGGCGTAGCGCGTCGTCGAGGAGACGGCGACGCCCTTGGCATTGCCGCCCTTCACCTGCGCCAGCGCCGTCGAGATCTGGTCGCAGGACATCTGGATCTGCCCGCCGACGAGATCCTGCATGATCTGATTGGATGCCCGGTAGGGCACATGGGTCACCTGGACGCCGGTCTTCTGCGCCAGGAGTTCCATGCAGAGGTGCTGCGAGGTGCCGACGCCGGAGGAGCCGTAGGAATACTTGTTCGGGTTCGCCTTGAGGTGGTCGATGAATTCCTTCGGGCTGCCGGCCGGGATGCTCGGGTGCACCACGAAGAAATTCGGCTGCGTCGCCACCATGGCGAGGGGCTTCAGGTCCTTGAACGTGTCGTAGCCGAGCTTGTCGCGATAGATATGCGGCAGGATATAAAGGTTGCCGGCCGTGATCGTGGCGAGCGTGTAGCCGTCGGCGGGAGCGCGGGTCATGGCGGTGATGCCGATCGTCCCGCCGGCGCCGGAGCGGTTCTCGATCAGGAAGGGCTTGCCGAGCCTGGCCGCCAGCCGCTCCGTGAAGATGCGCGCCGCGACGTCGGTGTTGCCGCCGGCGGCATAGGGCACGATCACGGTGACCGGCTTCTCCGGCCAGTTGGATTGTGCGTAAGCCGGTGCGGCGACCGCGGCGGCGAGTGCAGCGAGCGTCAGCAGGCGCTTCGACATGAACGGTAACCTCCCGGATTTTGTGCTTGTTGCGGGAGAAGTTAGCGCCCGGCAGCGCCAGCGCAAGCGGGTACAACCGAAACCGGAAAGAAGCGGCTCAGGCGACGCTGCGCATGAACCCGCCGAAGAAATCGCGAAGCGCCCCGTGCGCCTGCAGCGGCAGCACATGCGCGACATACTGGTCCGGTCGCACCACCACGACGCAGCCCCGCGCCCGGTCGATGCCGCGCAGGTCGAAGATGTCGGCGCCCGCCTTGAGGTCGGGGCAGAAGGCCTTCTCGTAATCCCTGAGGCCGAGCCGGCCCTTGGCGGGGAGCAGCAGCGGCGGCAGCGCGCCCAACGCAAGGTCGCGGTGGCCATGCTGGAACACGGCTCTGACGTCGATCACGGAATCGATGTCATCGCCAGCAGGCGTGAAGCGCGGCAACACGTCGTCCGAAAGCGCCCGGCAGAGCGTCGCGAGACCACCCTCCGGCCCGCCGTCATCGCCGCGTCCGGCGAAGGCGAAGAGGCGCCAGCGGCCGTCCGCCTCCAGCGCCTCGCCGAGCAGCATGGGCTTGGCGTCGGCCAGCCGGATGACCGGCGCGCCGTGGAAACGCATGCCGATCGGGAAACCCTGGGCCAGCGCCTGATGCTCGCCCGTACCGGTGAGCGCCGAGGGGGCGTAGCGCGTCGCGGTGCCGGCGGTGTAGCGGCCGTGCCGCACGAAATACTCCTGCACTTCGGAGGGATCGACGCCAGGGCCGCCCGGCTCCTTGCGCAGGGGCGCCGAGAGCATCGCCGCCCATTCGCGGTCGAACTCGATCAGCTCCCGCGCCACTGCTTGCCGTTCTGCTGTATAGCTCCTGAGCAGCGCCGGCGCCGCGCGGCCGCGCAGCACCGAGGCCAGCTTCCAGCCGAGGTTGAAGGCGTCCTGCATGGAGACGTTCATGCCCTGGCCGGCCTTGGGACTATGCGTGTGGCAGGCGTCGCCGGCGATGAACACGCGGGGGTCGCGGTCCTCTCCGTCCGGCACGTCGTCGAAGCGCGGGCAGAGGCGCTGGCCGATCTCGTAGACCGACCACCAGGCGACCTCCTTCACCTCGAAGGCATAGGGCCGCAAAATGCGCTGCGCCGCGCCGATCAGCCGCTCCACCGTGATGTTCCTGGCCGCCACCCGCTCGTCCGCCTTGAGCTTGTCGAGCTCGACGTAGACGCGGACGAGATGCCCGCCCTCGCGCGGGATGAGCACGATGCTGCCCTCCCCGGCGGACTGGATCAGCGCCTTCAGGCGGATGTCGGGAAAGTCCGTGACCGCTAGGACGTCCATCACGCCCCAGGCCTGGTTGGCGGAATCGCCCTGCAGCGACAGGCCGAGCGCCTGCCGCACGGCGCTGCGCGCGCCGTCGCAGCCCACCACGTAGCGCGCCTTGACTCCGACCTCCGCGCCGTCCGCGCCCTCCAGCCGCACGGCGACGCCGTCGCCGCCGATCTGCAGGCCCATGAGCTTCAGCCCGTAGTCCGGCACGAGGCGGCGGGCGGAGCGGCGCATGATGTCGAGATAGAAGTCATGCACCCTCGCCTGGTTGAGGATCACATGCGGATAGGGGGCGAGGCCGTCCTCCACGTCCTGGATGCGCCCGTGGCGGACGGTGCGCGACGCATCCGCCCCGTCCGGCTTCCAGAACGAGGTCTCGTTGACCCAATAGGCCTCGCGCTCGACGCGCTCGCGGAAGCCGAAGGCCTGGAACATCTCCATGGTCCGGCAGGCGATGCCGTCGGCCTGGCCGAGCTGCAGCGGCCCCGGCTTCTGCTCGACGATGCGCGTGACGATCTCCGGGAAGGCCGAGAGCTGCGCCGCCAGCGTGAGGCCCGCCGGGCCGCAGCCCACGATCAGCACGTCGACCTCGGCCGGCAGCGGCCCGCCCGCATTGGGCGCGGCCTCCCGCAGGTCTGGATCGCCGGGGCGGAAGCCGTCGAGATGGAACTGCATGAACCGCTCCGAAGCTTGGGGCATCCACGGTAGCCCCCGAGGAGCCGGACGCAAGGGGCCCGCCTCGCCGCGACAGGGCGGCTTCGGGCTGGCGCCAAGGCGGCAGCCGCGCTATCGAACGAGCGTGGCCATGCGTCGGATCATAGGGGAAGCTTTGCGGGCGTGCATAAGCGCCCTGCTGACCTATGTCCTTGTTTGCCAAATCTTCCTGACAGCGTCCGTCGCGGCGCGCCACGCCCTGGAGGCCGACTTAGGCCACGGCGGCATCGGCGCGATCTGCATCACCGCCGCTGTCGTCGATCCATCCGGCTCCCCGCAGCAGGAGGCGCCGCCGGGGCGCGAACGCGGCGTCGATTGCTGCGCGTGGGGCTGCGGCGCGAGCCCGGCCGGGCCCGCACCGCTTGCCACGGCCTCCGTGCTCCCCCTGCCGCCTGGCGACAGCGCGCCTATCCTTGCGGCCATCGCTGACCCGCATCGGACGATAGCCTCCGGCCGCCCGCAGCAAGCGAGAGCCCCGCCGGCTGCCTGATCGACCCGCGGGGTCTCTCTGCGACGCGCCGCCGACAGCCAGCGGTCGCGCTCCCGATATCCAAACCATCTCACGTGCATCCGGACCGCCGGTGTCCGCTGCTCTGCACGCCCGTCGACCATCTCCCTAAAGGAGCGCCATCATGCGCCGCCATCGTCGAACGCTGCTCGCCGCCCTCGCCTTCGCCTGCGCTTCCGCGCTCGGCGGTTTCGGGGCTTCCTCCGCCGCCGCACAGCCGATCACCGTCACGGACGTGCTCGGACGCACCGTCACGCTGCCGAAACCGCCCGAACGGGTTATCAACACCTTCTACTACGAAGAGTTCACGGCGATCGCCGGGCTCGACGGCTGGAAGAAGGTCGTCGGCATGTCGCGAACTCCCTGGGAGGGCTGGCGGCCCGCGATCTTCAGCCGCTACACCGCCGTCATCCCGAATCTCGCCACCATGCCGGATGTCGGACATGCGGAAGACAACACATTCTCGGCCGAACGCATGATCGGGCTCAGGCCCGATGTCATCTTCATGGCGGAATGGGCTTTCACTTCCCAGGCCACCGCTCGCGACCAGGTGATCGCCGCCGGCATCCCGATCGTGGTCGTCGACTACAACGCCCAGACCCTGGAGCGGCATCTCGCCTCCACCCGCATCTATGGCAAGGTGATGGGCGCCGAGGCCCGTTCGGAGGAGATCGCGCAGCTCTACGAGCGGGAATACCGGGAGGTTCTCAGGCGGGTCGCAACCGCATCGGGGCCGAAGCCGAAGGTCTATGTCGAACTCGGCCAGGCCGGTCCGGAGACAATCGGCAACAGCTACAGCGGCACGATGTGGGGCAAGATCGTCACCACTGTCGGCGGCGCCAATATCGCGGAAGGAAAGCTGCCCGGCCCCTGGGGTCCGCTGGCCGCGGAGGCCGTGATCGCCGAGAACCCCGACGTGATCCTGATCGCGGGGTCCTCCTGGGTGAACCGCCCGCGGGCCGTGAAGACCGGTTACGACATGACGCCGGATGGCACGCGCGCCACCCTCCGGCCCTATGCCGAGCGTCCGGGCTGGAGCGGCATCCGCGCCATCCGCGAGGGGCGCGTCGCGGCGATCGAGCACGGCCTGGCGCGGACGCTCGCCGATTTCGCGGCGATGCAGTTCATCGCGAAGCAACTCTACCCGAACGCTTTCGCGGATGTCGATCCAGAGGCATCGCTGCGCGCCTTCCATGAGAGGTATCTCCCCGTTCCCTTTGGCGGGACGTGGATGGCGGCGCTCCGGCCGTGAGCGCCGCGTCCGATCTCCAGACCGTAGCGGCGGCGCACAGACGCCTTGCCGCGGCCAGGAAGGCCGGCCTGCTGGGCGGCGCGCTGGCGACCTGCCTCTCCTTCGTCTTCGACATGGCGACGGGTCCGGCTCTCCTGCCGGTCGCCGAGGTGGGACGCGCCGTCCTAGGCCTGCCGACGGATCGCGCCGTGGAGGCTATCGTCTGGAGCATCCGGATGCCCGTGGCGCTGATGGCGCTGCTCGTCGGCGCGGCGCTCGGCCTCTCCGGCGCGATCATGCAGACGATCCTGAACAACCCGCTCGCCTCCTGCTACACGCTGGGCGTTTCGGCGGGAGCGGGCTTCGGGGCAGCGCTCGTCATCGTGCTCGGCGCAGCGCTGCCGGTGCCCGACGTCTACGCCGTGCCGGCCAGCGCCTTCCTGTTCGCGGGTCTCGCCTGCTTCGGCGTCTATCTCATCGGCTCCGTGCGGGGCGCGACGCCGGAGACGCTCGTGCTCGCGGGAATAGCGCTTCTGTTCCTGTTCCAGGCCCTGCTCTCGCTCCTGCAGTTCGTCGCCTCTCAGGAAGCGCTGCAGCAAATCGTTTTCTGGCTCTTCGGCAGCTTGCAGAAGGCGACTTGGCGCAACATGCCCTTCGTGGCCGCGGCGCTCGCCATCGTCGCGCCTTTCATCCTGCGCGATGTGTGGCGGCTCACAGCCATGAAGTTCGGCGACGAGCGAGCCCTTGGGCTCGGGATCGACGTGCGTGCGGTCCGTATCCGTAGCTTCGTCCTGATTTCGGCGCTGAGCGGCGCGGCGGTCGCCTTCGTGGGCACGATCGGCTTTATCGGGCTCGTGGCGCCCCATATCGCGCGGATTCTGGTGGGCGAGGACCAGCGCAGCTTCCTGCCCGCCTCCGCGCTGGCGGGAGCGCTGCTGCTGTCCCTTGCCTCGGTGGTCAGCAAGAGCGTGCTGCCGGGCGTGATTGTGCCCATCGGCATCGTCACTTCGCTGATCGGGGTGCCGTTCTTCGTCTGGTTGGTGATCGGCAACCGGAGGAGGTACTGGTGAGTCTGGTCTTAGCCGACGTCTGCGTACGGTATGGCCGGTCGGTCGCTGTCGACGCCGTCACGCTGGAGGCCAAGCCAGGCGAAATCCTCGCGCTCGTGGGCCCCAACGGCTCTGGAAAATCGTCGCTGCTCAAAGCGGCCGCCGGCCTCCTGCGCCACGACGGCAGGATCGTGGCACCCCGCGCGCGGGACGGATCGCGCCTCATCGGCTATATGCCGCAGGACACAGGCTCGCAGGCGGCGCTGACCGTGCTCGAAACCGTCCTGATCGGACGCCACCAGCGGTTAGGCCTCTCGCTGAAGGATCAGGACCTCCGGGCGGCGCATGCAGCGCTCGATCAGCTCGGTGTCGCCGATCTGGCCGGACGCTCGCTCGGCGAACTCAGCGGCGGCCAGCGCCAGCTCGTATTCCTGGCCCAAGCGCTCGCAGACGAGCCGAGCGTGCTGCTGCTCGACGAACCGATCAGCGCCCTCGACATCCATCATCAGCTCCAGGTGCTCGAAACCGTGCGCCGCCTGACAGTGGAGCGCGGACTCGCGACGATCGTGGTCCTGCACGACCTGACGGCGGCGGCGCGGCATGCCGACCGGATCGCTGTTCTCCGGTGCGGCCGGCTCCTGGCCTGCGGCTTGGCGTCCGAGGCGCTCACCCTCGACCTGATCCGCCAAGCCTTCGGCATCGAGGCGGCGATCGTCACGGCGCCGGACGGAAAGCCGGTCATCGTCGCCTTGCACTGCGCGGATGCCGGCGTCTCCGACAGCCCACGGGATCGACGGTGAAGGGGGCGACCGATCGATCTTGCCGTGTCGCACCGCTACGGCGCGTATTCCCAATTGTCGCCGTCCTCGTCGTCGAGCGGCGCCATGCGCTTGCTCGCCTGCAGCGACACGCCCTTCGTCGGCGTGATCGCCTCCTCCGCCTCCTTGGACTCGTCGATGACCTTGATCAGCGCGGCCAGCGCCTCCGGCACGCCCTGCCGCGCCACGGCCGAGAGCGCCAGCGGCTCGCGGCCGCAGGCCTTCTTAAGGCGGCGGAGCTGCGTCTTCAGCGTCTTCTCGTCAAGCGCATCCGCCTTCGAGAGGGCCACGATCTCGGGCTTGCCGTCGAGACCGCCGCCATAGGCCTCGATCTCGCGGCGCACGATGGCGTAATCCTTGCCGGCATCCTCGCCCGTGCCGTCGACCAGATGCAGGAGCACCCGGCAGCGCTCGACATGGCCCAGGAAGCGGTCGCCGAGGCCCGTGCCCTCATGCGCGCCCTCGATCAGGCCGGGGATGTCGGCCAGCACGAACTCGCGGTCGCCGAGCCGCACCACGCCGAGGCCTGGGTGCAGAGTCGTGAAGGGATAGTTGGCGATCTTCGGCTTGGCCGCCGTGGTGGCGGCGAGGAACGTCGACTTGCCCGCGTTCGGCAGGCCGACGAGACCGGCGCCGGCGATCAGCTTGAGGCGCAGCCACAGCGTCCGCTCCTCCGCCGGCTGGCCGGGGTTGGCGCGGCGCGGCGTGCGGTTGACCGAGGAGACGAAGTGCAGGTTGCCGAAACCGCCGTTGCCGCCCTTGGCGAGCAGCACCTTCTGCCCCTCCTCGGTCATGTCGGCCAGGAGCGTCTCGCCGTCCTCGTCGAAGATCTGCGTGCCGACCGGCACCTTGACGATGGCGTCCTCGCCCTTGGCGCCGTGGCGGTTGCGTCCCGCGCCCTGGCCGCCCACCTTGGCCTTGATATGCTGCTGGTAGCGGAAGTCGATCAGCGTGTTGAGGCCGTTGACGCAGACCGCCCAGACATCGCCGCCCCGCCCGCCGTCGCCGCCGTCCGGCCCGCCGAACTCGATGAACTTCTCGCGCCGGAACGAGATGCAGCCGTTGCCGCCCGCGCCGGACTGGATGAAGATCTTGGCCTGGTCGAGGAATTTCATGGGAGGGAGATAGGGGTTACGGGCCGCGAGGGCAAATCGGCGGTTGCCGATTCCCTCCCCTGCAAGGGGAGGGTTAGGGAGGGGTCTGCTTTCATCAAGCGACCACTTACCCCCACCCGCCCTCCCCCTTCCAGGGGGAGGAGAAGACTACCGCGCCCGCGCGTAGCAAGCGTCCGTGATGGCGTTGACCTGGCTCTGCTGGCGCGTGGTCAGGCCGTTGCGCAGGAGCGGCGTCCAGAGCTCGGCCTTCTTGATGTCAGTTTCGGCGCAGGCGCAGTAGCGCTCGCATATCGGAGCGTCGCTGCCGGTCTGCCGACAGCTGTCCTGGCAGGCGCGGCGGAACTCAAGCGTATTGCCGTCGGCGATGCCGGACGGGGAGAGGCCGAGCGCCGCGAGATAGAGGATCGCCATCAGCACCGGCTGGTGGATGAGGTAGACGGGCAGGCTCCAGCGCCCCGCCCTCGCCACGAAGCCGAGCGCCTGGCCGGGCGCGGCGGCGAGCCAGCCCGGCGGCCGCTCGGCGATCAGCCTCCCCAGCGCCACGCCGACAAGCGCGAGGCCTGACCAGGGGAAGACGGGAACGTAGTCGTTGGTCATGGGCAGCCGGGTGCCCAGGCCGATCCATTGCAAGAGCGGCGCGTCGAAGACGGGATGCGCGACCACGAAGGGCAGCGCAACGATGGCGGCGCCGGCGAGCCCGGCCGCGAGCGGCGGCAGCCGCAGGAAGGGCAGCGCCAGCACGCTCGAGAAGGCGATGCAATGCAGGATGCCGAAAAAGATGAAGCTCTGCGGAAAGGCGATCCAGGTGGCGATGGTGACGAGCAGCGCCGCGCCGCCGATCACGCCGAGCCGGCGCAGGAACGTGCCGCGGTCGAAGCCGCCTCTCGCCATCAGCGCGAGGCTGACGCCGGAGAGCAGCAGGAACGTCCCGGCGATCGAGCGCGCGAAACCCATCCACGCCGGATGGTTGATGATGTCCGTCGCGATCAGCCCGAAGAAGCGCAGGTCCCAGGCGAAGTGGTAGACGATCATCGCCGCCACCGCCGCCCCGCGCAGGACATCGATGCCGGGCAGGCGCTGGCGGGAGGCGGCGTCGGTCATGCGAGAGCTATGGCGGAGGCGGCGGCCGATGGGAAGGGCGAGGGCGAGCGCCTCTCCCGCAGCGCGGGAGAGGGTTGCGTCACATGCAGGCCCGGAGCTCCTCCGCCGTCGGCATGGGCAGCGAGCGCGCGTCGATCTCGACGCGGGGCTCGCGCCAGCTCTTGAGGCCCGCCCAGGTCGAGCGCGCCAGCCGGAAGCGGTCCACCGCCACACGGCCGCCCCGGGCCGGCGCATCGGCCATGTCGGAGCCCACGAACTGGAAGCCGCATTTCTCGATGACCGCGCGCGACTGAGGGTTCACCACGCGGGCGGAAGCCGTCATCTCCGTCGCCTCGGTATAGGCGAAGATCGCGTCGACCAAAGCCTGCGCCGCCTCGGTGGCGTAGCCCTTGCCCCAATGCGCCTCGCCCAGCCAGTAGCCGAGGTCGGAACTCATGCGCGCGCCCTGCATCTTCAGCCTGGCGCCGATGATGCCGAGGCACTGCTCCGGCTTGAAGCGGGGCGCGATCGCGAGCTGCAGGCTCTGCCCCGTCGCATTGCCCTTGCGCGCCGCGAAGACGAAACGCTCCGCCTCGCCCTTGGGATAGGGATGCGGCACCGTCCCCGTCATCTCCGCCACGGCCTTGGCGGCGGCGAGACGCTCGATGGCGGCCGCGTCCTGGATGCGCGGCCAGCGCAGCCAAAGCCGCTTCGTCTCGATGCGGAAGACGTCGTCGCGGGTGAGATCGGGGAACATGGGCCGGCTCCTCCAAGCCATGAAACGCAAAAGGGGAATGTGGCGGACCCACATTCCCCTCTGGCGACTTGTCAGGCTTTGGAGCGTTTTCGGGAGTGATCCCGGGCCTCAACCTTGGCCATTTCGCTCGAAAGAACCTCGCCTTTGGTCCTGTGGGACCGGCAGGGTTCTCGAAGTTGGATCCCTGCCGTCTATTCTGCGGCCATCGCGGCCGGAACGACCGTTACGTAGGCTCGGTTGCCTTTATTGAGGAAGGCGACGCGGCCGTCCGCGAGGGCGAAGAGCGTGTGGTCGACGCCCATGCCGACATTGGCGCCGGCATGCCACTTGGTGCCGCGCTGACGCACGATGATGTTGCCGGCGAGGACGGCCTCGTTGCCGAACTTCTTCACGCCGAGGCGCTTGGAATGCGAGTCGCGCCCGTTGCGGGACGAACCGCCTGCCTTTTTGTGAGCCATGGTATGCTCCTCGAACTCTCGCGCGCGACCAGGAAAATGGTCAGCGGCGCTGACTTGGTTTCGTTATGCCCTGCTTCGGGCGATTTGGAAAGGCCCCGGAGGAGCCTCAGAGATCCTTGCCCGAGGCCTTCTCGACCTGGTCGACCTTGGCGCGCGGCGGCTTGCCGGCGAGGAGTTCCTTGGCCTGCTCCACCCACTCGTCGCGGGCGATGCGGCCGCCGAGCTTCAGCTCGTCGTTCCACTTCGCGATGTCGGCCTCGCCCCAATGCGAGATCTGGGTCCAGCTCGTGACGCCGGCGGCGCGCAGCTTCTTCTCGATCGTCGGGCCGATGCCGGCGATCAGCGAAAGGTTGCTGTCGTCGATGCCGGCGGGAGCCGTCACGGGAGCAGCCATCAGGGCGACCGGCGCAGCGGCGGGGGCGGCGCGCCTCGACACGTCGACGGTCTCGCCGTTGGTGAAGATGTCGGTGATGCGCACGACGGTGAGGTCCTGCCGATGGCCCTTCTTGCGCTTCGAGTTCTGGCGGCGGCGCTTGAAGAAGGAGATCACCTTGGGGCCGCGGGCCTGCTCGACCACGGAGGCCGCGACGGTGGCGCCCTTGACCAGCGGCGAGCCGATCACGGTCGTGTCGCCGCCCACCAGCATGACTTCGGAAAAGGCGACGGTGTCGCCCGGCTCGGCGTGGAGCTTCTCCACGGTGATGACGTCGTTGCGGGAAACTTTGTACTGCTTCCCGCCGGTCTTGATCACTGCGAACATCGTGGTTCTCTCGTGTTCGGCCGCATCTCCGCCAGAGGGCTGGCGGGACCGGCTTCTTGACAGGGGTCTGGCCTCTCGCGGAGGGCGAGGGCCGGACAGGCGGCTTCAATGGAACAGCGCGGGACAGGCCATGCAGCCTCCCGCGCCGATGGCTGCGCGTATGGCGCAAGCGGGCGGGCGAGTCAACAATCCTCTTCCCTCTGCTCCCGCCGTCAGGCCGCGCGCCTCAGGCGCGCATGCGCTTCCGCCGTGCGGAACGCCGAAACAAGCTGGCCGAGCTGCTCGATCTGCTGGTTGAGCAGGGTGGCGGAGGCGGCGCTCTCTTCGGAGAGGGCGGCGTTCTGCTGCGTCATGTCGTCGATATGCGCCACGGCGCGCGTCATGTCCTGCACGCCGCTCGCCTGCTCGCTGGTGGCGTTGGCGATCTGGCCGATCGTCTCGGCGACGCGCTCGGAGGCCGAGACGATGTGGTCGAGCGCGCCGCCCACCTGCTGGACGAGGTCGACGCCGCCGCCGACCTCGGTGTTGGTGGCGCTGATCAGCTTGGCGACGTCGCGCGCGGCCTCAGCGGACCGCTGCGCCAGCATCCGCACCTCCGACGCCACAACCGCGAAGCCCTTGCCGGCGTCGCCGGCGCGCGCCGCCTCGACCGAGGCGTTGAGCGCCAGCAGGTTCGTCTGGAAGGCGATGTCGTCGATCAGATGGATGATGTCCGAGATCCGCGAGGAGGCCGCCTCGATCGCCGCCATCGCCTGGCGCGCCTGCCCGGCGATGTCGCCGCCGCGCTTGGCCGCGGCCAGCGCAGTGCCGGCAGTCTCGGCCGCCTGTTGCGAGAGCGACGCGGTCTGTCGGATGGTGGCGGAGATCTGCTCGCTCGTGGCGGCCGTCTCCTGCAGCGCATGCGCCTGGCTCTCCGTACGCTGCGACAGGTTGCCGGCGCCGGCGTTGATCTCCCGGGCGGAGGTGCCGATTTCGCGGGCCGTCGCCTGGATCGTCGACACCATCGTGCCCAGCTGCTCGACGGCCTGATTGAAATCGCCGACGAGGCCCGCGTATTGCGCCGGGACCCCATCCTTGATCCGGAAGGAGAGGTTGCCGGCGGAAAGCTCGGAGAGGCCCTGCTCCAGCATGCCGAGGACCCTCGTCAGTTCCTCGGATTGCATCTGCAGGCCGTCGGCCGCCTTCTGCCGCTCGCGATCGATGCGCTGCCGCTCCTCCTCGGCGGACGCCTGGATCCGCTGCGACTCGGCCTCCAGCCTGATCTTCTGGCGCGCCGCCTCGAGCAGCACTGCGATGGATCCCGCCATCCGTCCGAGTTCGTCCGTCCGCTCGGTCATCGGGACGCCCTTGCTCAGATCCCCGCCGGCGATCCGGTGCATGGCCTCGCCCAGCGCGCCCAGCGGCAGCAGCATCCGCCGCATCAGCATGAAGGAGGCGAATCCGGCCAAGACGAGGATGGCGGCGGCCGCGATGATGCCCTCTTGCAGCATGGATGAGACCGAGTCGAAGAACTCGGACCGCTTGAGGCCGACATAGAGGATGCCGATGACGTTGCCGGAGGCCTTCTCGAGGATCGGCTCGTAGATGGTGAGATAGGGCGTGCCCAGGATGTCGACCGTGCCGGCGAAGGTCTTGCGCGCCTTGAAGACGGAGTCGTAGGCCGGTCCAGCGGCGAGCTTGGTGCCGACTGCGCGCGTCCCGTCTGGCTTGAGGACGTTGGTCGCAACCCTGAGGTCGCCCATGAAGATGGTGGCGGTGCCGCCGGCGATCGCCTTGACCTGGTCGACGATGGCGAAGTTGCCGTTGACCGGCGTCTGCCCGAAATACAGCACGTTCCCTTCGATCCGGGGGTCGCCCTGTTGGTAGACGAGGTGGTGCAGCACGTTCATGTTCTTGGTGAGCGTGGACTGGGCGATCTGCTGCATCTCCGATTGCGCCCGGTAGAGCAGCGTGCCAGCCGTGGCCAGGATGCCGACCGCTAGGAAAGCCATGGCCGACCAGGCCATGCGCGTGGCGATCGACAGCCCGGACAGGCGCGAACCCGACAGACGTTGCAACACCGGGACCTCCACGGAATACACGCTGAAGTTGTAAAGGGTGGTGGTTAACCACCTGTGAAGGCGGCAGTGCCGATGGCAGTTTAGGACGCTTCTCTGGACAGCGACGAGGAGAGAGTGAGATGTCCAGGAGAACAGGATCATGGACGACCCTGAAGGAATCGGAGGGCATGATGCCGATTCATCCCGGACGCATTCTCAAGCGTGAACTGGCGGCGCGCGAGCTTTCCGCCAACCGGCTGGCGCTGGCGCTGCGGTTGCCATCCGGCCGCATCACCGACATCCTCAACCGACATCCTCAACGGCAAGCGCGGCATCTCGCCGGAAACGGCGCTCCGGCTGGCGCGCCACTTCGGCAACAGCGCGCGGTTCTGGCTCAACCTGCAGACGGCCTATGAGTTGGCGGTGGCGGAGCGGGAGGTCGGGGAGAAGGTAGCGGCGGAGGTGAGGCCGGATGCGGCATAGTCTGAGCTGCATGGACATTGATACCAGAAAATGATACCAACTTCCATGAATCGAAAGGCCCGGCGGACGCTGGAGCGCATCTTCGACGATCCCGTTCGTTCGGACATTCGCTGGGCGGACATCGAAGCGCTTTTCGGCGCGCTCGGCGGCGAAATCTCGGAGGGGCGCGGCTCGCGGATCCGCGTCCGCTTGAACGGCCACGACGCGGTCTTCCATCGTCCGCATCCGCAGCCGGTGACGGACAAGGGCGCGCTGAAGGCGGTGCGGCGGTTCCTCGACAGCGCAGGAGTGAAGCCATGACCACGCTGACGCATGACGGCTACATCGCCGAGATCACGCTGGACGAGGAGAGCGGGCTTCTCTCCGGCATCGTCCTCAACACGCGCGCGACCCTGCATTTCGCGGGGCGGACGGTGGACGAGCTGAAGGCGGCCTTTGCGGACACGATCGCTGATTACCGCGACTGGTGCGAGGCGGAGGGCAAGGAGCCGGAGAAGCCCTATTCCGGCACGTTGTCGCTGCGCATATCGCCGGACTTGCACCGGCGCGTGGCGAGCAAGGCGGCTGCGGAAGGGAAGTCGATCAACGCGGTGATCGGTGAGGCGCTGGAGCGGGTGGCTTAGCTTAAGGAAATACAGAAAGTGGCAACAAAAGCAGATGTTCCGAAATTTGATGAGTTGATGATTCCGACGGTCGAAGCTCTCAAACGCTTAGGAGGATCAGCATCGAACGATGAGCTCCTTGATGAGGTGGCCACTGCTCTGAACCTTTCAGAAGCTGTCCGAAGTGTAGCGGACCCCAAGCGAGGGATGTCGGAACTAGCCTACCGTCTTGCTTGGACGCGTACATACCTCAAGTCGTGGGGAGCGCTTGAGAACTCTGAACGAGGCGTGTGGACGCTCACTGATAAGGGCGAAAAAGTTGCGGTATCCGATATCGAAGCCATTAAGCGCGAGGTTCGCACCGCCGGACAGATACGGCGGAAGCAAGCATCCTTTAATGCTCAAGAGGACACGGAAAGCGTTGTGCCGGTGTCGCCGGATGGCCGAGACTGGAAGGAGCGAGTTCTCTCGGTCTTGGGGGAAATTAAACCTGATGCATTCGAGCGCCTGTGTCAGCGTGTCATGCGCGAAAGTGGCTTCACGCGAATGGAGGTGACAGGAAAATCGGGAGACGGCGGCATCGATGGAATTGGCGTCCTACGCGTTAACTTGGTCTCGTTTCGTGTCGTCTTTCAGGCGAAGAGGTGGAAGGGGTCCGTTGGTTCTCAAGAAATCAGACTCTTTCAATCGGCCATGCTTGGTCGCGCCGATAAAGGTCTGATGATCACCACCGGCACCTTTACTTCGGAAGCGCGGAAAGAAGCGACGCGGGACGGAGCCCCTGCGGTGGATTTGGTTGACGGGGAAGGACTTTGCGATCTGCTGAGAGACCTGAAGCTAGGCGTCTTGCCGGTAACTGACTACCACGTAAGCGAGGAGTTCTTCAGATCGATTTGAGAATTCCGGACGGCCCAATCGATGACTGGTGAAGCCCCGCAGCGCTCATCGCGCCGTGAGGCCCAACTTTCCACCCATCAACTTTGCTTCAGTGCGCCAGGGCCGCCAGTCGCAGCGGCGTGGTAACGTCTGTTGCGGGTCGTCCTCAAAACCGGCAGATTATCCACCAAAACCGATCGGATGATCGCAGGCGAAACGCGATGATATTCATGCCGGATGCGGTTGCCGATGCTCCTGATCTCACGCCAGGGCATGTCGGACAGCTCGGCCAGCATATCGTCGGGGACATGCCTGACGGCTTCCGAAATGATCTCGATGCCGCGCTCCACGCCGCGCTGCAGCAGCCAGTCGCACTCCAGCGCATCAATGCCTCGCTCGGCGACCGACTGCTCGATGCCGTCGATCGCGGCGAGGATTTCCTCCAGGATGAGCTCGACCCGGCGGACCATCAATAGGCGCGCACGGCTTCGCGTTCGATGTCGGCTCGGAGCTTGGGGTGGAGGCCGTCGCGCGTGGTGACGTCGACGTCGATCCCGAGTTGGTCCTGCAAGAAGATTTCGATGCCCGCCAGATCGAGAAGCGAGAACTTCCGGTTCGGAACGACGTCGATGAAGATGTCGAGGTCGCTGCCGGGTCCTGCTTCGTCGCGCACGGTCGAGCCGAAGAGATAGGCCGCAGCGGCTCCCCGCTCCCGCAGGGCGTCGGCGCGGCTGGCGATCTCGGCGACGGCTTGGTCCCGGGTCATGCCGGGATGATAGCAGAGGATCCCGGAATGAAAAATCCCGCGGAGATCGCTCTCCGCGGGATCAATCTGGTCAACCGGTCGTCAGCGCCCTCAATGCGCCAGAATCGCCAGCAGCAGCAGCGCGATGATGTTGGTGATCTTGATCGCCGGGTTCACGGCGGGGCCGGCCGTGTCCTTGTAGGGGTCGCCGACCGTGTCGCCGGTCACCGAGGCCTTGTGGGCCTCGGAGCCCTTCATGTGGCGCACGCCGTCCTTGTCGACGAAGCCGTCCTCGAAGCTCTTCTTGGCGTTGTCCCAGGCGCCGCCGCCGGATGTCATGGAGATCGCCACGAAGATGCCCGTGACGATCACGCCCATCAGCATGGCGCCGACCGAGGCGAAGGCGTTGTTCTTGCCCGCGATCCAGTAGATCACGAAGTAGATGACGACCGGCGCCAGCACCGGCAGCAGCGACGGCACGATCATCTCGCGGATCGCCGCCTTGGTGAGCAGGTCGACGGCGCGGGCGTAGTCCGGCCGCTCGGTGCCCGCCATGATGCCGGGCTTCTCGCGGAACTGGCGGCGGACTTCCTCCACCACCGAGCCGGCGGCGCGGCCGACCGCGGTCATGCCCATGCCGCCGAACAGGAACGGGATGAGGCCGCCGAGCAGCAGGCCGACCACGACATAGGGGTTGGAGAGCGAGAAATCGACGACCACGCCCTTGAAGTATTGGAACTGCGTCGAGCCCGCCTTGTTGGCCTCGGCGATGAAGAAGTTGAGGTCCGAGGTATAGGCTGCGAAGAGCACGAGCGCGCCGAGGCCCGCCGAGCCGATCGCATAGCCCTTCGTGACCGCCTTGGTGGTGTTGCCCACTGCATCCAGAGCATCGGTCGAGTGGCGGACCTCCTTGGGCAGGCCCGACATCTCCGCGATGCCGCCGGCGTTGTCCGTCACCGGGCCGAAGGCGTCGAGCGCCACCACGACGCCGGCCAGCGCCAGCATCGCCGTGGTGGCGATCGCGACGCCGAACAGGCCGGCGAGCGAGTAGGTGACGATGATGCCTCCGACGATCACGACCGTCGGCAGCGCGGTCGATTCCAGGCTCACCGCGAGGCCCTGGATGACGTTGGTGCCATGGCCGGTCACGGAAGCCTGGGCGATCGAGACGACCGGGCGCTTGCCCGTGCCGGTGTAGTATTCGGTGATCACGACGATCAGCGCCGTCACGGCGAGGCCGACCACAGCGCACCAGAAGAGCTGGCCCGAGGTGAAGGTGACGCCCTGCGTCGTGGTGAAGCTCGTGCCGAAGCCGCCGAGGATCCACATGTTGACGAGCGCGATGGCCGCGACCGACAGCACGCCGGCCCCGATGAAGCCCTTGTAGAGCGCGCCCATGATCGAGTTGTTGGCGCCGAGCTTGACGAAGAAGGTGCCGGCGATCGAGGTGACGATGCAGGCCGCGGCGATCGCCATCGGGTAGAGCATCATGGTCGACAGCACCGGGCTGCCGGCGAAGAAGATGGCCGCGAGCACCATGGTGGCGACCAAGGTCACCGCGTAGGTCTCGAACAGGTCGGCCGCCATGCCGGCGCAGTCACCGACGTTGTCGCCCACGTTATCGGCGATCGTGGCCGGGTTGCGCGGATCATCCTCGGGGATGCCCGCCTCGACCTTGCCGACCAGGTCGGCGCCGACGTCGGCGCCCTTGGTGAAGATGCCGCCGCCGAGGCGCGCGAAGATCGAGATCAGCGAGGCGCCGAAGCCGAGCGCCACCAGCGCGTCGATCACCGTGCGCGAGGAGGGCGAATGGCCCATCATGCCGGTCAGGATGCCGTAGTAGATGGCGACGCCGAGCAGCGCGAGGCCGGCGACGAGCATGCCCGTCACCGCGCCCGCCTTGAAGGCGACGTCGAGGCCGGCGGCGAGGCTCTGCGAAGCGGCCTGCGCGGTGCGGACGTTGGCCCGCACCGAGACGTTCATGCCGATGAAGCCGGCCGCGCCCGAAAGCACCGCGCCGATCAGGAAGCCGATGGCGACGGCGCTGCCCAGCAGCCAGAACAGGCCGAGGAAGAGCACGATGCCGACCATCGCGATGGTGATGTACTGGCGGCGGAGATAGGCCTGCGCGCCCTCGGCCACGGCGCCGGCGATTTCCTGCATGCGCTGCGAGCCGGCGTCGCGCTTCATGACGTCGCTATAGGCCCAGGCTCCGTAGACGACGGAGGTGAGCCCAAGCAGGATGATGATCCACAATGCGGACATGGATGTTCCCTTGGGGTTTTTGACGTTTCCAAAGGGATTGGCCGCGATCGGACGCGCTTCCTCCCGTTAAGGCGTCCGGGCTTTAGCAAAGCCCTCGCCGTTCGCCAAATGCCGATTCCGCATCCCCGAGCAAAATGCTGGGATTTACGACTTATTGGTCAATCGGGGCGGGTCAGCCCGCAGCGGGCTTCCAGCCGCGGAGCAGCGCGAGCAGCGCCACCCCCGCGCCGAAGGCCGCCACCGGCACCAGCATGGCGCTGATCGTGCTCCAGCCGACCGTCGCCAGCAGCACGCCGGCGAGCAGCGAGCCGAGCGTCGTCGTGCCGAAGATGACGAAGTCGTTGAAGCCCTGCACCTTCGCCCGCTCCGACGCCGTATGGCAGTCGGTGACCATGGCGGTGGCGCCGATGAAGGCGAAGTTCCAGCCGACGCCGAGCAGCACCAGCGCCGCCCAGAAATGCGGCACGCTGAGGCCTAAGAGGCTGATCAGCCCGCAGCCGGCCAGGATCAGCATGCCTGCGATGACCAGCTTCTCCTTGCCGAAGCGCTGGATCAGCGCGCCTGTCCAGAAGCTCGGCGCGAACATCGCCACCACATGCCACTGGATGCCGAGCGCCGCGTCGACGACGGCATGTCCGCATTGCACCATGGCGAGCGGCGCCGCCGTCATCATGAAGTTCATCAGCGCCTGCGCGAGCGTTCCGCAGACGATCGCGGCGATGAGCCGGGGCTGGCTCAGGAGGGCGGCCAGCGGCCGCTGCGTGCCGGCCAGCACCTCGGCCTGGGACTGATCCTCGAAGCGGCCCGTCGCCGCCATCGCTAGGAGAGCCACCGCCGCCTGTCCGATGAAGGTCGCCAGGAACAGGTAGGGCAGCATCAGCTCCTTGGTCCAGATCACCAGCTGCGGGCCGATGAAAGCGGCGGCGACGCCGCCGGTCAGCACCCAGGAGATCGCCTTGGGCCGGAAAGCCGGCGTCGCGGTGTCGGCGGCGGCATAGCGGTAGCTCTGCACCACGGCCTGATAGGCGCCGGCCAGCGCCGTCGCCAGGCAGAAGAGCGCGAAGGAGCCTTGATGCACCGCCAGCGCCGCCAGCAGCCCGGCCGCCACGCCGGTGAGGTTGCCCGCCAGGAAGACGGCGCGCCTGCCATAGCGCCGGGCGGCCAGCGAGACGGGCAGAGTCGCCAGCATCGTCCCGAAGACGAAGGCGGAGACCGGCAGCGTCGCCAGCGCCGCCGCGCTCGCCAGCGACTGGCCGACGATCGCGCCCGTGGCGAAGACCACCGTGGCGTTGGCGCCGGCGAGGCCGCTGGCGATGGCCAGCAGCAGCGCGTTGCGCCGCGCGATGCGGTCGCCCGCGCCGAGGGAGGAAGGGATCGCGATGGTCATGGCGCGTGTTTGCACCCCGCGGCGAGGCGAAGCAAATCGCCTTTGCTGTTGCGACCGATCACCGCCGCGCTGGCGATCAGCCCCGGCGGCCGGCCAGCGCAGCCACAGCCGCCATCGCCCAGCCGAGGATCGAGAGGCTGCCGCCGAGCGGCGCGGCGAAGGGAAAAAGCCGCGCGCCCAGCCGCGCCCGCACCGCGAGATCGGCTGAAAAGAGGATGACCCCCAGGATCAGGACCGAGACGGCGAGGCTGGCGATCCGGTCGTTGGCGAGCCCCTGCTTGCGGCAGGCCGTGAGGCCCGGCACCGCCGCGGCATGGATCAGCAGCATCTGCGCGGCGATGGTCAGATTGCTCTCGCCGCCATGCGTCGAAACCGCCCAGAGCGCCACCCCGGAAGCGCCCATCAGCGCGGCGAGAAGGAGATGGATCCGCGATGCGGTCACGGCTCGCTTCCCTTCGCTTCGGCCGCCGCGCGCCGGAGCGCCGGCAGGTCGGCCCCGGCGATCGCCGGCACGTGTCTGGCGATCATCGCCGGATTCCAGTCCCACCAGGCGATCTCCAGAAGCGCGGCGATCGTCGCCTCGTCGAAGCGGCGCTTGGCGATGCGGGCCGGATTGCCGACTGCGACGCCATAGGGCGGCACGTCCTTGGCCACCAGGGCATGGCTGCCGACGATGGCGCCGTCGCCGATCCTGACGCCCGGCATCACCACCGCCTCGCGGCCGATCCAGACGTCGTTGCCGATGATCGTGTCGCCCTTGTTGGGCCATTCGACCGGCGCGTTGTCCCGCCAGCCCTCGAAGGAGGAGAAGGGAAAGGTCGAGAAGCCGGAGAGCGGATGGTTGGCGCCGTTCATGATGAACTGCGCGCCCTGCGCGATCGCCGTGAACTTGCCGATCACCAGCCGGTCGCCGACGAAATCGAAGAGATAGCGCACGCAGCGCGCTTCGAAATGCTCGGGTCCCCGGCTGTCGTCGTAATAGCTGTAGTCGCCGACCACGATCTGCGGGTTGGTGACGATCGATTTAAGGTAGCGCGTCCCGTGCCAGCTCGGCACGGGACGCGGGCTCATGAGGTCGGGCGCAGGCATGGTTCGGGTCATGCCTTGGTTCGCCCCTCCCGTCCAAGTCCTTTCAGTGCATCAGCGTCGCGATATGCCCGTCGTGACGCCTCAGGAAGGCCTGCAGCCGCTCGGCGTAGTCCGGGACGACCGCGTCGCGCACGGACGGACGCTGGGCGAGCGCCTCGCGCCAGGCCCTGACCTTCGGCGTCGCGGCGAAGACGCCGAGGTCGGCGAAGCCGTCGAAGACGTCGAAGTAGCGGAACACCGGCGCATAGGCCGCGTCGACGATCGAGAAGTCGCGGCCCGCGAAGAACGGGCCGTCGCCGAGCGCCGCCTCGATGCGCGCGAACTTGTCCTTCAGGATGGCGATCTTCGCCTCGAAGGCGTCGCAGTCCTTGGTGGTCTCGACGACCCAGAGATCGGCGAGGATCGAGGAGCCGAACTCCATCCAGCCGCGATGCCGGGCCTTGGCCAGCGCATCGCCAGGATGGAGCGCAGGCCCATGCGTCTCCTCCAGATATTCGACGATGACGGCGCTTTCGAACAGCACCTCTTCGCCGACCTTGAGGAGCGGCACCTTGCCGAGCGGGGAGATCGCCCGGAACCATTCCGGCTTGTTGGCGAGATCGAAATCGATGCGTTGGAAGGGGACGTCCTTCTCGGCCAGCACGATGGCGGCGCGCTGCACGTAGGGGCAGAGGTCGAAGGAGACGAGGGTGAGAGGCTGGCTCACGGCGCGCTCCTCAGGCCTGCGCCGAAGCGAGCAAGGGGAGCGGCTTCGAGCGTTGCAGGGCGAAGGCGCCTTCGCCGAGCAGCGCCTGCACGCCGGAGAGCACGATCAGGTAGAGCGGATATTCCCAGCCGCCGTTGGCGCCGCTGAACACCCAGCCGTTGCCGGAATGCGTCCACAGGGCGCCGAAGAGGATCGGCATCAGGATCAGGGCGACCGCGCGCACCTGCACGCCGAGGATCAGCATCACGCCGCCGACGGCTTCGAGCGCGAAGACCACATAGGCCGACCAGCCGGGCAGACCAAGCGAGGCGAAGAACTGGGCGGTGCCTGGCAGGCCGAAGACCATCAGCTTCAGCAGCACGCTATGGGCGAGGTACATGATTCCGAGCGAGACGCGCAGGACGAAGGCGGCGAGATCGGCGGAGCGGGTATCTGAGAGCATGACGAGGTCCTTTCAATGCACTTGCATGGACCTATTTGATGCAATTGCATGGATCCGTCAAGGTTGATGCATTTGCATGGATCTGCTACCCGGCTTGCATGAACGACAATCCTTCCGAAGCGGCGATCCTCGCCTGGGCCCGCCTCATGCGCAGCGGGCAGCATGTGCTCGGCGCCATCGAGGCCGACCTGAAGCAGGCGGGCTTCCCTCCGCTCGAGTGGTATGATGCGCTCCTGGAGCTGAGGCGGGAGCCGGACGGCCTGCGCCCCGTGGCGCTCGAATCCCGGCTGCTGCTGGCGCAGCACAATGTCTCGCGGCTGCTGGACCGGCTGGCCAAGGCGGGCCATGTCGAGCGCCTGCGCTGCGAGAAGGATGGGCGCGGCTATTACGTGACGATCACGCCGACTGGTCGCGAGCTCCTGGCGGCGATGTGGCCGGTCTATCGCGCCGCCATCCAGCGCCACGTCGGCTGCCGTCTGGCGGATGGCGAGGCCGCGACGCTCGCCGATCTGCTCGGCAGGCTCACGGCCGCCGGGTCCGCCTGAGCCGATCGTTCAGACGTGAACCGTTGGGAGCTCCCAACAGGTTCTGCGCCTCCGCGGTTCGCGGTCCCGGCCTCAGGCCGCCGTCTTGGGCTTGAACATGCCGCGGATGTTGTCCCACAGCTCCACCTTCACGCCCTGGCGCTTCATGATGAAATACTGCTGCGTGACCGAGAGCAGGTTGTTCCAGGCCCAGTAGATGACGAGCCCGGCCGGGAACGAGGCGAGCATGAAGGTGAAGATGACCGGCATCCAGCCGAAGACCGCCTTCTGCACAGGGTCCGTCGGCTCCGGGTTCATCTTCATCTGCAGCCACATCGTGACGCCCATGATGAGCGGCCAGACGCCGATGTGCAGGAACTGCGGCACAGCGAAGGGAAGCAGGCCGAAGAGGTTGAAGATCGAGGTCGGATCAGGCGCGGCGAGGTCCTTGATCCAGCCGAAGAACGGCGCGTGCCGCATCTCGATGGTCACGAACAGCACCTTGTAGAGCGCGAAGAACACCGGGATCTGCAAGAGCACCGGCCAGCAGCCGGCCAGGGGATTGATCTTCTCCGCCTTGTAGAGGGCCATCAGCTCCTGCTGCTGCTTCATCTTGTCGTCTTTGTAGCGCTGCTGCAGCTCCGCCATTTTCGGCTGGACGGCCTTCATCTTGGCCATCGAGACGTAGGAGCGGTTGGCCAGCGGGAAGAACGCCGCCTTGATGATCACCGTCGCTAGCAGGATGGCGATGCCGAAGTTGCCGAAGATCTTGAAGAAGAAGTCGATCATCTTGAACAGCGGCTGGGTCAGGTACCAGAACCAGCCCCAGTCGATCAGGCGGTCGAACAGCGTGATGTTGAACGCGTCCTTGTAGCGATCGACGATATTGACCTCCTTGGCGCCGGCGAAGAGCCGCGTCGTGGCGGTTCCGGAGGCGCCGGGCGCGATCGTCTGCGCAGGCAGCAGCACGTCGGCCTGGTAGGTCGGCGTCGTGCCCAGCGTTCCGGCCAGGAAGCGGCCGTCATGCGGCGTCTTCTGGTCGGGGATGATGGCGGTCGCCCAGTATTTGTCGGTGATCCCCATGAAACCGCCGGTCGACTGCTTGAAGTCGCGCACCTTGGCCTTGACAAGGTCGGCGTAGCCGATCTCCTCGAGCTTGCTCGCCTGCACGCCGATCAGGCCTTCGTGCAGGATGTAGAAGCCGGCGGTCGTCGGCGTACCGTGGCGCGAGATCAGCCCGTAGGGAAAGAGCGTGACCGGCTGGCCGGAGGCGTTCTCGACCGTGTCGGTGACCGTGAACATGTAGTCCGCATCGACGGCGACCTGCCGCTTGAAGGTGAGCCCCTGGCCGTTGGCCCAGGTCAGCGTCACCGGTTGCTGCGGCGTCAGCTTGTCGGCGCTCGCCTGCCAGACCGTATCGGCGCTGGGCACCGCGGCGGCGCTCCCCTGCCCCGCCACCCAGCCGAACTCGGCGTAGTAGGGATTGGGCGCGCCCGATGGCGACAGCAGCGTGATGTTGGGGCTGTTGGGCTCGATCGTCTCGCGGTAGCCGGCGAGCAGCAGGTCGTCGATGCGGCCGCCCTTCAGCGAGATCGAGCCCTTGAGCCGCGGCGTCTCGATGGCGAGTCGTGGCGAAAGAGCGATCGCGCCCTCGCGCGTCTGCGCCGTGGCGGTCTGCGGCACGGCCGCGCGCCCTGGGTTGGTGTCGCCAGGATTGACCGGGAGCTGCGCGCCGGGAAGTTGCGGCGTGGCGCCGGGAGAGGCGTTCGGAGACGCCGGCTGCGGCACGCCGGGCTGGTTCTGCGTCTGCGCGATGCGGTCCTGCCGCTGCCGCTCGAGCTGCGGGCTGGCGTAGAAGTAGTTCCAGCCGACGATGACCAGGATCGACAGGCCGATCGCCAGGAACAGGTTCTTGTTGTCGGTCTCTTTTTGCATGGCGCGTCGGTCAGGTCGCTTTCGGATCGGCCCGGCGTGGCGCCGCACCGTCCGGTTGGCGCGCCGCGGCCTTGCGCAGCGCTCTGTCGAGATCGGAGGTGAGGCGGGAGAAGGGCGCGGTCAAGGCCTCGATCCGCGCCACCACGACGTAGTCGGTCGCGGCGGGCGCTGCAACGAGGCGGATCGCCGCTTTCAGCCGCCGGCGGATGCGGTTGCGCTTCACGGCCAGCGGGCTCACCCGCTTCGAGATGGTGAAGCCGACGCGCGCCGGCAGATCGGGCTCACGCGGCAGCGCCTGTACGGAAAAAAGGCCGGTGTGGGCGCGCCGGCCTTGCTGGACCTTCAGGAATTCGCGCCGCTTCTTCAGCCGCTCCATGCGGGTTTCGCCTCGCTGGATGGGGCGCCGCGGGACGGCCGGCGCAGCAGGGATCAGGCCGAGAGACGCTTGCGGCCCCGCGCGCGGCGGGCGGCGATCACCTTGGCGCCGCCATTCGTCGCCATGCGGGCGCGGAAGCCGTGACGGCGCTTGCGCACGAGTTTGCTGGGCTGATAGGTCCGCTTCACGGCCGTTCTCCTGAGGGTATGGTCCGCCATCCGACGGGACCAGCGGCCGCGAAGCGCGCCGAACGTCCGTGAAACCAGAGGCGACGGAAAAATCGTGCGCCTCCTTGATCGAGGCGACCGCAAAAGTCAACCACGAAGACAGGAATGATCGTTCCAGTTGCGGGCTGGCGTTGCGTCCCGGGCGCAGCGCATTATGGTGCGCCGCGATCGCAGCAGGACGCCGTTTGACCGAAGCCACCGCCCAGCCGTCCCAGCACCCGCTCCGGCGCTGGCTGCCGCTCGTCCTGCTGCTGCTCGCCGGCGCCGCCGTGGCAGCGGCCGGAGGCCAGCGCTGGCTGAGCTTCGAGGCCATCGCCCTCAACAAGGCCCGCATCGAGGCGGTGGCCGACGCGCATCAACTGCTCGCCGTCCTCGTCTTCGCGTCGGTCTATGTCTGCGTCGTCACCCTGTCGCTTCCCGGAAGCGTCCTGATGACTTTTCTCGGCGGCGTTCTCTTTCCGATCTGGATCTGCATCCCTGCCGTCATCGTCTCGGCGACGGCGGGCGCCACGCTGATTTTCCTGATCGCCCGCTCCTCGCTGGGCGAGGTTCTGGCCCGCCGCGGCGGCGACGCGCTGGCGCGGCTGAGCGAAGGCATCCGCCGCGACGCCGCCTCCTACATGCTGTTCCTGCGGCTGGTGCCGCTGTTCCCCTTCGCGCTCGTCAACCTCGCGCCGGCGCTGGTCGGCGTGCCGCTGCGCACCTTCGTCTGGACGACCTTCGTCGGCATCATGCCGGCGAGCATCGCCTACAGCTTCGCCGCGTCGAGTCTGGACAGCCTGATCGACGAGCGCGTGGCGGCCTTCGAGGCCTGCCGGAGCGCTGGACGGGCGGATTGCGCGATCAGCCTTGATCCCTCGCTCCTCGTCAACTCCAGACTGTTGCTCGCCTTCGCGGCGCTCGGCCTGCTGGCGCTCCTGCCGGTCGCCGCGCGGCTTATGGGTTACGGCCAAGGCGGAGCGGCCCGTGACTGAGACGCTGAGGACCGATCTCTGCGTCATCGGCGGCGGCTCGGCCGGTCTCTCGGTGGCGGCGGCCGCGGCGATGATGCAGGTCCCGACCGTGCTCGTCGAGAAGGGGCGCATGGGCGGCGACTGCCTGAACGTCGGCTGCGTGCCGTCCAAGGCGCTGATCGCCGCCGCCAGGCATGTTGCAGCCATGCGCGCCGCTCCGGCCTTCGGCTTCGCCGCCGAGGAGACGCAACCCGCCTTCGACCGCGTGCAGGCGCATGTGCGCGACGTGATCGCCGCGATCGCGCCGCAGGACAGCGCCGAGCGCTTCGGCGCGCTGGGCGCGACCGTGATCCAGGCCGAGGCGCGCTTCGTCGGCCGGCGCGCGATCGAGGCCGGCGGCCGGCGCATCGAGGCCCGGCGCTTCGTGATCGCCACGGGCTCCAAGCCGGCGATTCCGGACATCCCGGGTATCGAGGCCGTCCCCTACCTCACGAACGAGAGCCTTTTCGATCTCACAAGCCGGCCGCGGCGCCTCGCCGTCATCGGCGGCGGTCCGATCGGCATGGAGATGGCGCAGGCCTTCGCCCGCCTGGGTTCCGAGGTCGTGATCGTGGAGCCGCGGGCGCTGCTGGGGCGCGAAGACCCTGAGGCGGCGCGGCTGGCCCGGCTGGCGCTTGAGCGCGACGGCGTCGAGTTCCGCATCGGCGCGACCGTGCATGGCGTGGTCGGCGCCGGCGAGGATCTGTCGCTGACCCTGGCCGCGACCGGCGGCGGCCTGGAGGTGCTGCCCTGCAGCCATATCCTCGTTGCGGCCGGGCGCCGGCCGGCGCTGGACGGACTGGGCCTCGACGCAGCAGGCGTCGCCTTCACGCCGGAAGGCGTCACCGTCGACCACGGGCTGCGCACCGGCAATCGCCGCATCTACGCGATCGGCGACGCCGTCGGCCCGCCGCAGTTCACGCACCGCTCCAACTACCATGCCGGCCTGGTGATCCGCAGCGCCCTCTTCCGCCAGCCGGTGACGACACGGGGCGCGCTGATTCCCCGCGTGACCTACACCGACCCCGAGATCGCCTCGCTCGGCCTCACCGAGGCGGAGGCGCGCGACAGGACGACGGACCTGCGCGTCTTGCGCTGGCCCTTCGCCGAGAACGACCGGGCGCAGGCCGAGCGGCGGACCGAGGGCTTCATCAAGGCGGTGGTCGACCGCAAGGGCCGCATCCTCGGCGTCACCATCGTCGGCCATGGCGCCGGCGAATTGCTCACGCCCTGGACCCTCGCCATGGCCAATGGGCTGACGATCAGCGCCATGACGGCGATCGTCTTCCCCTACCCAACGTATAGCGAAGTCTCGAAGCGGGTGGCGACCGCCTTCCTGCTGCCCAAGCTGCGCAGCCCCTGGCTGCAGCGCGCTCTCCGACTCCTGCGCAAGTTCGGCTGACCATGGCGGAAACGACGACCCCCAACGAATCGAAGGCGCGGCGCGGCGGGCGGAAGCTCGGCCTCTCAAGCCGCCTGCTGCTGCTGACGCTCCTCTTCGTGATGATCGCGGAGGTGCTGATCTTCGTGCCGTCGGTCGCCAACTTCCGCAACAACTGGCTGAGCGATCGTCTCGCCGCCGCCCGCACCGCGGCGCTGGTGCTGGAGGCGGCGCCGGAAGAGGCGCTGCCCGAGGATCTCGTCCGCCGTCTCCTCAAGAACGTCGGAGTCGAGACCATCGCGCTGCGTGTCAAAGGAGCGCGTCGCCTGCTTGCGGTGAACGACATGCCGCCGACGATCAGCGCGACCTTCGACTTCCAGACGATGCATGCCTTCCGCGCCATCGTCGAGAGCTTCGACATCCTGCTCTTCGGAGGCGAGCGCATGCTCCGCGTCATCGACCAGGCGGAGATGGACGGCGACGTCGTCGAGGTGGTGCTCTACGAGCGGCCGCTGCGAATCGCGATGCTGCGCTTCGCCGCCAATATCCTGGCGCTTTCGCTCTTCATCTCGGGCATCACGGCGGCGCTTGTCTTCCTGGCGCTGCGCCGCCTGATCGTGCGGCCGGTCGAGAAGCTGACGCGCGCGATCATGCTCTTCGCCGACCGGCCCGACGACCAGACCCGGCTGATGCAGCCCTCCGGCCGCGGCGACGAGATCGGCGCCGCCGAGGCGGCCGTCGCCGGCATGCAGCAGGCGCTGTGGCAGCAGCTCAAGCAGAAGGAGCATCTGGCGGCGCTGGGCCTCGCCGTCAGCAAGATCAACCATGACCTGCGCAACATGCTATCCGCCGCACAGCTGATCTCGGACCGCCTGGGCTCGGTGCAGGATCCGACGGTGCAGCGCTTCGCGCCGAAGCTCGTGCAGACGCTCGACCGGGCCATCGCCTTCTGCCAGTCGACGCTGCACTACGGCAGGGCCGACGAGCGCCCGCCGCGGCTGGAGCCGGTGCGCCTGCATGCCCTGCTCGAGGAGGTGAGGGACGTGGCCGGGCTGGGAGACGACCACAAGATCGCCTGGGTGAACGCCGTCCCGCCCGATGCGGTGGTCGTGGCCGACCCCGATCACCTTTTCCGGATCTTCTCGAACCTCTCCCGCAACGCCATCCAGGCGATGGATAATGCGCCGCCCGAGGGCGCGCGGCACGCATTGACCATCACCCTGGCGGAGCGCGGCGCGGACATGGTGACGACCGTCCGCGACACAGGGCCCGGCGTGCCGAAGGCTGCGCGCGAGAAGCTGTTCGAGGCTTTCCGCGGCTCGGCGCGGCCCGGCGGCACCGGTCTCGGCCTCGCGATCGCCTCCGATCTCGCCCGCTCGCTGGGCGGCTCGATCGCCCTGGTGGAGGGCGGCGCCGGCGCCCGCTTCGAGGTCGTCCTGCCGAAGCGCGCCGTCGAACCGCGCTCAGGCCGCGGCCGGAACGGCGAGCAGGCGAAGCCGCGCAACGGCGGCCGATGAGGCAACCTGCGACAACGATGAGACTTTAGAGGCGTGGACATTTTTCGCCTTTCGCGCATTGTAAGGGCGCGCAAAGCGAGGAGAACAGCATGCGTTCTGTGATGATGATGGCGGGCGCTATCTTGGCGCTCTCCGCTTATTCGGCACCCGCCGCGGCGCAGGACGCCGCCGCCGGCGAGCGTATCTTTCTGCAATGCCGCACCTGCCACCAGATCGGCGAGACCGCCAAGAACGCCGTCGGCCCGGTGCTGAACGGATTGTTCGACGGCCGGAAGAAGGGCTCCTACCCTGGCTATTCGTATTCCAACGCCTATCAGGCGCTCAAGGATTTGGATTGGACGGTCGACAGCTTCACGACCTACATCAAGGACCCGCGCGGCGTGACGCCAGGCACCAAGATGGTCTACGCCGGCCTGAAGGACGAGACGCAGATCAAGAACCTGATCGCCTTCCTCCAGCAATACGGACCCGACGGCAAGAAGAAGTGAGCGCCGCCGCTCGGTGAGCAGCGTGGAATTCCACCCACTCGCGAATCAGCTTGGGTTGCCCTAGCGTCCGGCCATGCTGCGGCGCATCCTGCGACTGGTCGATCCGCCTGCCGAAGAGCGGATCGAGGTCCATCATCAAGGTTTCGTGTATCCCGTCGTGATCCGGCGCGCAGCCCAGGCGCGCCGGTACACCCTGCGGGTCAAGGCCGCGACCCGCGAGGCGGTTTTGACCATGCCGCTGCGCGGCAGCCTGGCCACCGCGAAGGATTTCGCGGCCCGCCATGGCGGCTGGCTGGCTACCCGCTTCCAGAAGCTGCCCGAAATCATCGACTTCACGCCCGGCGCCAGCGTGCCGCTGCGCGGCGTTTCCCACCGCATCGAGCATCGGCCCGGCGCGCGGGGCGGCGCCTGGGCCGAAACGGACCCTGATGGTCTGCCCGTGATCGCCGTGGCCGGCGAGGCCGCTTTCGTGGCGCGGCGCGTCCGCGACTTCCTGAAGCGCGAGGCGAGGCGCGACATCGACGAAGCGGTGCGGATGCATGCCGAGCGCCTCGGCGTCAGCATCCGCCGCATCTCGATCAAGGATACGGTGAGCCGCTGGGGCTCCTGCGCCGCGGATGGCTCGCTGTCCTTCTCCTGGCGGATGATCCTGGCGCCGGCCTTCGTGCTCGACTACCTCGCCGCGCATGAGGTGGCGCATCGCGTCGAGATGAACCATTCGCCCCGCTACTGGCGGACCGTCGCCTCCATCTATCCGGACTACGAGAAGGCGGAAGCTTGGCTGAAGCGCCACGGCGGCGAGCTGCACCGCTGGGGTTGAGCTCGCTCGAAGGTCGATGTAGGATCAATCCTACATGGAGACGGCCATGCGTTCATCGACCATGACGGCACGTGAGTTCAACCAGCATGTCAGCCGGGCGAAGAAGGCCGCCAAGGATGGGCCGGTGATCATCACCGAGCGCGGCAAGCCGGCTTTCGTGCTGCAGAGCCATGAGCATTACGCATCCCGAACAGGATCAGCCATAGCGTCGCCACCGCTGGCTGAACTGATCGCCGACGACGGACCGCTTGATTTTGAGGCCGAGTTCCCACGCATGGATTTTCACTCCAAGGTGCCGGATTTTGAGTGAATTATCTGCTCGACACGAATGTCGTCTCGGAGCTCCGCAACCCGCGTCGCTGTCATCTCGCCGTATTCGACTGGTCACAATCGATTGAACCGAGCAGCCAGCACATAAGCGTCATTACCGTCTTGGAAATAGAGCAAGGCGTGCTTCGTCTAATGCGCAAGGACGAGGCGCAGGGTGGGCAGCTCCGCCGCTGGCTGGACGAGAAGCTGCTTCCAAACTTTGCCGGCCGCATTCTCTCCTTCGACATAGAAGCGGCGAAGGCCTGCGCGAGGTTCCACGTACCCGATCCACAGCCAGAGCGCGACGCCATGATTTCCGCAATCGCTCGCGTTCATGGCCTGATCATAGCCACGCGAAACATCAAGGACTTCGCACCCATGGGAGTCCGCGTCCAGAATCCCTGGGACTATGCGCCGCGATGAGCGCCAGCGCTGCCTTGGCGTCCAGCCGGCCGTCGTAGAGCGCCCGGCCGGTGATCGCCCCGGCGATGCGGCGGTTCTCCGGCGCGAGCAGCGCCTCGATGTCGGCCATCGACGCCAGCCCGCCCGAGGCGATCACGGGGATCGCCAGAGCTTCTGCCAGCGCCCGCGTGCCCGTCATGTCGAGGCCCTGCAGCATGCCGTCGCGGGCGATGTCGGTGTAGACGATGGCGGCGACGCCGGCGTCCTCGAAGCGGCGGCCGAGATCGAGCGCCGGCAGCGACGAGGTCTCGGCCCAGCCCTCGACGGCGACCATGCCGGCCCGCGCGTCGATGCCGACTGCGATCCTTTTGGGGAAGGCTTTCGCCGCCGCCCGCACGAAGCTTGGATCCCGCACCGCCGCCGTGCCGATGATGACGCGGGCGACGCCCTTGGCGAGCCAGCCCTCCACCGTCGCCATGTCGCGGATGCCCCCGCCGAGCTGGACCGGGAAGCGGACACTCTGCAGGATCGCTTCCACCGCCGCGGCGTTCATCGGCCTGCCCGCGAAGGCGCCGTCGAGATCGACGACATGCAGCCAGCGGAAGCCGTCGGCCTCGAAGCGCGCCGCCTGCGCGGCGGGATCGTCGTTGAACACCGTCGCCTGGGCCATGTCGCCCTGGCGCAGCCGCACGCAGCGGCCCTCCTTCAGGTCGATGGCGGGATAGAGAATCATGGCCGCCAGCGCAGGAAGTTGACGAGCAGCCTGAGGCCGAGCCGCTGGCTCTTCTCGGGATGGAACTGCGCGCCGGCGATGTTGCCGCGCGCCACGATGGCGGTGACGGGCTGGCCGTAATCGGCGCGGGCGACGACGTCGGCCTCGTCGGCGGCGGTCAGGTGGTAGGCGTGCAGGAAATAGGCATGCCATCCGTCCGGCCCCAGCGGCGCGCCGTCGGTCAGCGCATGCGGGCGATGATCGTCCAGCGTGTTCCAGCCCATGTGCGGCACCTTGAGCGCAGGATCGGCCGGCCGGAGGCGGTCGACCGAGCCGGGGATCCAGCCGAGCCCCTTCGTGACGCCATGCTCCGTGCCCTGCGTCGCGAGGAGCTGCAGGCCGACGCAGATGCCGAGGAAGGGCGCGCCCTCGCGCCTGACGCGCCGATCCAGGGTCTCGATCATGCCGGGCGCCGCCCTGAGCTGCCCCATGCAATCGGCATAGGCGCCGTCTCCAGGCAGCACGATGCGGTCCGCCGAGGCCACGGCGGCGGCGTCATCGGTTATCTTGACGGTGCCGTCGATCCCCGCCTCGACGAGCGCGCGCTCCAGGGCCTTGCCGGCCGAATGGAGATTGCCCGCGCCGTAATCGATCAGCGCAATCCTCACGCCGCGCCCGTCTGTCCGCGCGGCGCGGGGAAGACGCCGAGCACGCCCGAACCGGCGGCCGGCGGGCTGGCGCCAGGCAGGGGCGCCAGCGGCGGCGCGGGCCGCGGCGTCCTGGCATCCGCAGTCCAATCGGCGAAGAAGCGGCGCTCGCATTCCTCGAGCGAGGGCCCGCTCACCGTGCCGGCATGCGTCCAGCCGCGCCGCTCGTAGCGCCGCCGGATCGCCTCGTTGCCCTCGATTCCGATCAGGATCGACAGCAGCAGGCTGATCACCGCAGAGCCGCCGCTGGGCAGGCCGAACTGCCAGAACAAAGCCGACAGCAGCCCCAGCACGGCGAAATACGCGAGCGCATGCAGCCAGAGCCGCTGCGCCAGCAGCCAAAGGCCGGTGAAGATGAAGCCAAGGACGGCGAAGCCCTCCTTGACGAAGACGGCGCGCTCCGCGACCTCGTGGGGCTCGACGGCATCGGGCGGCAGGTGCACGGTGTAGATCGTCATCAGTCGGACAAGGTCCCCTTGGTCGAGGGCACGCGGTCTCTCGCCCGGTCGTCGATGGCGACGGCCTGGCGCAGCACGCGGGCGAGACCTTTGAAACAGCTTTCGGCGATATGATGGCCGTTGGCGCCGTAGAGCGTCTCGACATGCAAAGTCACGCCGGCGTTGATGGCGAAGGCCTGGAACCATTCGCGCACCAGCTCTGCGTCGAAGGTCCCGATCTTCGCCGCGGGGAATTCCGTGCGGAACACCAGGAAGGGCCGGCCCGAGATGTCGAGCGCGACGCGCGTCAGCGTCTCGTCCATCGGCATCAGGCAATCGGCGTAGCGGCAAATGCCCTTCTTATCGCCAAGAGCCTGTCGGAAGGCCTGGCCGAGCGCGATGCCGACGTCCTCAGCGGTGTGGTGGTCGTCGACCTCGAGGTCCCCCTTCGCGTCGATCGTCAGGTCGATCAACGCATGCCGCGCGAGCAGCGTCAGCATGTGGTCGAGGAAGCCGATGCCGGTGGCGATCGCAGCGCGGCCCGTCCCGTCGAGGTCGAGCGAGAGCGCGATCTTCGTCTCGGCTGTCTCGCGTTTGATCGTGGCCTGGCGCATGGGCGGGCCTGTAGCAGGGGTCGGGAGGGAGGGAAAGGGCAGGCGGGCTATTCCTTCTCCCGCCCGGCGGGAGAAGGAAAGTCCTCGGCGTTCAGCCAGAAAACCTCGCCCTCGCTCTCCGCGCTGTCCAACCACATGAACGGGTGATGCGGGTAATCCGTCTCGATGATGTGCCTGTCCTCGCCGATCTCGCAAAGCAGGCCGCCGGTCGGCGTCAGATGCGCCGCAGCGCCGTCGATGATGCGCCGCACGAGATCGAGCCCGTCCTCGCCGCCGGCATGGGCGAGCCGCGGCTCCGCGGCGTATTCCGGCGGGAAGGCCGCGACGACCTCCTCGGCCACATAGGGTGGGTTGGCGATGATGAGATCGTAGCGTCGGCCCTTGGCGGGGGCGAAGAGGTCGCCGAGCAGCACCTGAACCCGATCGACGAGGCCATGCTCGGTGACGTTCTGCGCCGCCACGGCCAGCGCGTCGGCCGAGAGGTCGACGGCGTCGACCACCGCGTCCGGAAAGCGCATCGCCGCCAGGATGGCGAGGCAGCCGGAGCCCGTGCAGAGGTCGAGGATGCGCGCCACGCCTTCGGGATCGGCGATCAGCATGCCCTCCTCCTGGCCGAAATACTCTTCGGCTTTCGGCCCGGCCAGCATCTCGCCCAGGTAGGAGCGCGGCACGATCACCCGCTCGTCGACGTAAAAGGGGACGCCCTGAATATAGGCCTTGCCCAGGAGATAGGCGGACGGCTTGCGGGTGGAGACGCGCTTCTCGACGATCTCCGCCAGCGCCAGCCGCTCCTGCGGCAGCAGTCGGGCGTCGATCCAGGGATCGAGCTGGTCGACCGGCAGCTGGAGCGTCTCCAGGATCAGGAAGGCGGCGTCGTCGAGCGGCGAGGTGACGCCATGGCCATGCGCGAGGCCCGCGGCGCGGAAGCGGCTGACGGCGAAGCGCAGGAAATCGCGGATCGTCGTCAGTTCGGCGGCTACGGTCGCCGGCTGAAAGGGGGAGTTGGTCATGGATCCTCGGTTTCGCGACCTCTTGTCGCCTCGTCTTGTCATCGGGCCGCAGCATCGGCATGGTGCATTTCACTGAGAGACGGGAGCCCCTCATGACCGACCATCCGACAGCGCATCCGACGCGCCGGCAGGCCTTCACCATCGCCGCCGCAGCCGGCCTCGCCGCCACCACGATCGTCGCCGCGACGCCCGAGGAGGCCCTGGCCCAGGCCGCCGGCCAGGGCGCGAGCCCGACCTTTACTCTGCTCCTGGTGAACGACATCTACAAGATGAGCGAAGTCAAGGGCCGCGGCGGCTTCGCCCGGCTCGCCGCCATCGCGAGAGCTGAGAAGGCGAAGGGCGTTCCTTGCCTCTACGCCCATGCCGGCGACATGTTCTCGCCTTCGCTGATGTCGGGGTTCGACCAGGGCGCGCACACGGTGGAGCTTCTGAACGTCGTGCCGCCCGACATCTTCGTGCCTGGCAACCACGAGTTCGACTTCGGACGCGACAATTACGCCAAGCTGACGAAGGCGGCTAAGTATCCGACCTTCGCCGCCAACCTGCGCGGCCCCGACAATGCGCCGCTGCCCGACCACAAGGACCGCGCCATCCTCGATCTCGGCCCCGTCAAGGTCGGCGTCTTCGGCGTGGTCCTCGCCGGGACGCCGCTGATGTCCTCGCCTGGCGACCTCAAGTTCCTGGATGAGATGGCGGCGGTGCGCGAGCAGTCGAAGGCCCTCAGGGACGGCGGCGCCGACATCGTGGTCGCCGTGACACATACGGATTTCACGCGCGACCTCGAGATCGCCCGCTCGCGCCTCGTCGACGTGCTGCTCACCGGCCATGACCATGACCTGCGCGTGGTCTACGACAACCGCACGGTGATGGTGGAATCGGGCGAGGAGGGCGAATACGTCACCGCCATCGACATCTACGCCACCATCGGCGAGCGCGAGGGCAAGCGCGCCGTCACCTGGCTGCCGCGCTTCCGCGTCATCGATTCCGGCACCGTGACGCCGGATCCGGAGGCGCTCGCCATCGTCACGAAATATGAGGCCGAGCTCTCCAAGGAGCTCGACGTCGAGCTCGGCACCACGGCCGTGGACCTCGACAGCCGGTCCGCCTCCGTCCGTTCGCAGGAGACGGCGATCGGCAACCTCATCGCCGATGCGATCCGCGCCTCGACCGGCGCCGACGCCGCCATCACCAACGGCGGCGGCATCCGAGGCAACAAGCAATATCCCGCCGGCGCGAAGATCACGCGGCGCGACATCCTGACCGAGCTGCCCTTCGGCAACGGCACGGCGATGGTCGAGATCAAGGGCCAGGACATCAAGGACGCGCTGGAGAACGGCGTCAGCCAGATCGACAACCGCGCGGGCCGCTTCCCGCAGGTCTCCGGCCTCTCCTTCGCCATCGACCAGAAGGCCCCGGTGGGCAGCCGCATCCTCGACCTCAAGGTCGGCGGTCAACCGGTCGACCTGGCCAAGAGCTACAAGATCGCCACCAACGACTTCATGCTGGCGGGCGGCGACGGCTACACGGCGCTGGGCCGCGGCCGCACGCTGATCGGCAAGACCGACGGCAAGCTGATGGCCTCGGTGGTGATGAGCCATGTTCGCGCGGTCGGATCGGTGCAGGCGAAGGTCGACGGACGCATCGCGCTGAGGTGAGGAGTTACACTGAGGCCCTCGCCGCCTTCCTCGGCGAAGGCGGCGGCTGGGCGGAACTGCCATCGTTGCGAGATGGCAGGGCTGCGGACATCGCCAGCCGGCTCGATGCGCTGCTGGCCGAAGGGCGGGTGATCCTGCCGGCGCCGTCGGATGTCTTAAACGCCTTCCGCCTGACGCCGCTGGAGGCGGTCAAGGTCGTCATCCTGGGCCAGGACCCCTATCCGACGCCGGGCGACGCCCATGGGCTCGCGTTCTCCGTAGCGCGCGGGCTGCCGCTGCCGCGCTCCCTCGCCAACATCTTCAGAGAGATGCGCGACGACATTGGCGCGGCGCCCGCGTCCGGCAACCTCTCGCCCTGGGCGGCCCAAGGCGTTCTCTTGCTCAACAGCGTGCTCTCAGTCGAGGCCGGCCAGGCCGGCGGCCATCGCCGCCTCGGCTGGCAGGCGCTGACCGACGAGGCCATCGCCGCCGTCGCGGCTAGGTTGGACCCTACGGTCTTCATCCTCTGGGGCGCGGACGCGCAGGCGAAGCGCGGGCTGATCGACGCAACGCGCCATCTCGTCATCGAGGGCGCCCATCCCTCGCCGCTTTCGGCCCGCCGCGGCTTCTTCGGCTCGCGGCCGTTCGGGCGGGCGAATGCCTTCCTGCGGGAGCAGGGGCGCGCGGAGGTGGATTGGAGTTCCAGCGGATAGGGTGGCCCCTCATCTGTCTTCTCCCCGGGAAGAAGTCCGGGGAGAAGAACGCTCTCAGTCGTATCGCGAACCTTGGAGCGCGTTCCTCTCCCCGGTCTTGTGGCCGGGGAGAGGACAGGTGAGGGGCCACCCTCGCAGGATGGAACTCACCCTCACCCCACCAGCACCGGCGCGCCCACCGAAGCCCGGTCGTAGAGGTCCATGACATCCTGGTTGATCATCCGGATGCAGCCCGACGACACCGAGGTGCCGATCGACCAGGGCTCGTTGGTGCCGTGGATGCGGTAATAGGTGTCGCGGTTGTTCTGGTAGAGATAGAGGGCGCGCGCGCCGATCGGGTTCTCCAGCCCGCCCTCCATGCCCTTCTCCCAGGGCCTGTACTTCTTCGGCTCGCGGGCGATCATGTCCTTGGTCGGGATCCAGCGCGGCCATTCCGCCTTGCGGCCGACCACGGCCCGACCGCTCCATTCCATGCCCTCGCGGCCCACGCCGACGCCATAGCGGACGGCGCGGCCGCCATCCTCGACGAAATAGAGATGCCGCTCGTTGACGTCGACGATGATCGTGCCCGGCGGCTCGCGGCCGTCATGCGGCACGACGCGGCGCAAGAAGCGCGGCTCGACCTCGCTCAGGTCGACGCCAGGCACCTCGAATCCGCCGTCGGCGACCGGGCCGTAATGCGCGGTCGCATCGAAGCGGGGCGGCGGCGCGACCGAGGCGGTGCGGACGCTGAGCGCGGCCGGCATGCGGCGGTCGACGCAGCCCGCCGCGGCGAGCGGCAGGCCGAGCAGCAGGAGCCGGCGGGATACTTGGGTTTTTGGATGGCTGGAGCTTGGCATTCCTGAACTCTCGTTAGAGAATTTGTCAGAAACGCGCCGTCAAGCTTGCGAGTTGCATGCGGCAGAGGCCCACGTCCGGCCTGCGGCGGGGCATCCTCGCCGAGGCGGACGAGCCGTTCCGGGCCAGGTCAGCGCTCGACGATCGGCTCCACCGTGGCGGCATGGCGGAAGAAGCGGAAGCAGGCATAGGCGCCGAGCAGCAGGAACAGCCCGATCAGCCCCTGCCGCCAGGTCTGCGGCAGATCGAACACGCCGCCGAGCGCCCAGCCCAGCGCCAGGGCCGCGCCGATGATCTCGGCGCCCACGAGGATCGTCACCGACAGGATCGTGATGAGGTTCCTGCTGTTCAGGCGCCCGGCCATGCTGGTCTCCGATCGGCGGCGCCATCGCCGTGAGGCCGGCGGCCGCTTGTGCAAGCGTCGGGCGGGATATAGCAATCCCGCTCCCGCCACAACAGGCCGGCCGAACCGGCAGGGACGCAACGCCTCCATGGACACGCCCAGTTTCCGCCAATCGGCCGTCGCCGCGCCGCATCAGGCCGCCTGCGAGGCCGGCCTCGCCATCCTGCGCGAGGGCGGCAACGCCATCGAGGCGACGATCGCAGTCGCGGCTACAATCGCCGTCGTGTATCCGCACATGAACGGCGTGGGCGGCGACAATTTCTGGGTGATCCGCGAGCCCTCCGGCCGGGTGCGCGCCATCGAGGCCTGCGGCTTCGCCGGCGAGCATGCGACGCTGGAGCGCTACCGCAAGCTGGAGCTCGACAGGATGCCGCTGCGCGGGCCGCAGGCGACGCTGACCGTGCCGGGCGCCATCGGCGGCTGGCAGGTCGCGGTGAGGATGGCCGAGGACAACGGCGGCCGGCTGCCGCTCGACATGCTCCTGCACCACGCCATCGCCGCCGCGCGGGACGGCGCCGCCGTCGGCAGGACGGAGGCGCGCTACTCGCTGAAGGACGACGCCAATCTCCTGGCCCAGCCCTTCTTCACCGACACTTATTTCATCGACGGCAAGCAGCCCGCCGTCGGCGCGATCCGCAGGTTCCCGGCGCTGGCCGCCACTTTGCAGCATCTCGCCGACGCCGGCCTCGACGATTTCTACCGCGGCGATGTCGGCCGCGAGATGGCGGCCGACCTGGAGCGCGCCGGCACCCCGATCACCCGCGCCGATCTCGTCCGCTATCGCGCCGCGGAGCGGCCCGCGCTGTCGGCCCGCGTCAAGGACTGCGTGATCCACATGCCGCAGCCCCCGAGCCAGGGCTTCGCCGCGCTGATGATGCTCGGCATCTTCGACGAACTCGGCATCGCGCGCGCTGACACGGCCGAGCACTGGCACGGGCTGATCGAGAGCGCGAAGCGCGCCAACACGCTGCGCGACCGCGTGGTGACCGAATACGAGCGCATCCCCGAGGATCCGGCCCAGTTCCTGACCCGCGAGCGCTTCAAGCGGGAGGCCGAGCGGATCGATCGCGGCCGCGCCGCGCCCTGGCCGCTGCCGAAAGTCGAGGACGGGGATACGATCTGGTGCGGCGCGATCGACCAGAACGGCATGGCCGTCTCGCTGATCCAGTCGCTGTTCTGGGAATACGGCTCTGGCGTCGTGTTGCCCCGCACCGGCGTGCTGATGCAGAACCGGGGTCTCGGCCTGTCGCTCGATCCCCTGTCGCTGAACGCGCTGAAACCCGGGCGCAAGCCCTTCCATACGCTGCATGCGCCGCTCGCAGTCTTCGACGACGGGCGCATCCTCTCCTACGGCTCCATGGGCGGCGAGGTGCAGCCTCAGATCACCTCCAGCAACTTCCTCCGCCACGCGCGCTTCGGCATGGGCATCACGGACGCGCTGGACGCGCCGCGCCTGACCTTCGGCCGCAGCTGGAACGCGGCGCGGGCGACGGTGAAGGCGGAGAGCCGCATCGACCCGGCGATCGTGGCCGCCCTCGGCCGCCTCGGCCACGAGGTCGAGGTCAATCCCCTTCCCTTCGCCGACAGCTTCGGCCACGCCGGCATGCTGCTGCGGCACGCGGACGGCCATGTGGAGGCGGACCATGACCCGCGGGCGGATGGCGGGGCGATGGGGGTATAGGGTGGATTGTTCGGTGGCGCCGCGCTGCCCCTCACCTAACCTCTCCCCGCAAGCGGCGGGGAGAGGAACGCGCTTGGTGATTGGAACGCAGTGCTGGAAGAGCGTTCCTCTCCCCGGTCTTGTGCCGGGGAGAGGACAGGTGAGGGGCCACCCTCTCAGGCCTTGCCTCCGAACCCGAGCGGATGCCACCATGCCGACCACATGACCTTCCAGCTCGATCCGACCCTCGACGCCGACACTTTGCCCATCGGCCGCCTCGGCCTGTCCCGCGTGCTGCTGATGAACGATGCGCGCTACCCCTGGCTGCTGCTGGTGCCCGAGCGGCCGGATGTCGCCGAGATCATCGATCTCGACGAGGAGGCGAGATCGCTGCTGATGCGGGAGATCGCCGCCGTCTCCGAGGCTCTGAAGGGCCTGTTCCGGCCCGACAAGCTGAACGTCGGCGCACTCGGCAACCGCGTGCGGCAGCTGCATGTGCATGTCATCGCCCGTTTCGCCTCCGATCAGGCCTGGCCAGGCCCGGTCTGGGGCGTCGGCGAGGCGCAGCCCTATCCGCCGCACATGGCCGGCGTGACGATGGACAGGATCGCCGGGGCGCTCGCGCCCTACGGCCTCAGGGAGCTCGCCTGATGGGATTGTTCGACGGCGCGCCGCTGGCCGCCGACCCCGAGCTCGGCTTCGCCTTGGCCTCTCTGGACAGGGCCGCCAACCGCCGCGACGACGACGCCTGGCTCAAGGCCGCGCTCGCCGCGCCCGAGACGCGCTTCGCCGTCCTCTGCCGCGACACGCCGGTGCTGGGCTGGAACGGCGCGGCGCTGGCGCCGCTGCTCGCCGCCGGCGCAATGGCGGCGCTGGAGCCTCTCGGCGAGCCGCTCTTCCTCGGCCTCGACGGCGGCGCCCCGCGCTTCGCGGTCGATCTCGCGCCAGCGCGCTTCGACGAGCTCAAGGCGCGCGGCGACCTCAAGCTGATCGACATGCGCTCGATCGCCATGCAGGGGCTCTTCACGCCCGCGATGATCAACCTGATCGGCACGGCCAAGGCGATGCTCGGCTGGCACCAGCGCCACCGCTTCTGCGCGAATTGCGGCCAGCCCACCGCGGCGGTGTCCGCCGGCTGGAAGCGGCGCTGCGACGCCTGCAAGGCGGAGCATTTCCCGCGCACCGACCCGGTGGCGATCATGCTGACGGTCGATGGCGACCGCTGCCTGATGGGCCGTTCGCCCAATTTTCCGGAGAACCGCTATTCCTGCCTCGCCGGCTTCATGGAGCCCGGCGAGACGATCGAGGATGCGGTCAGGCGCGAGACGCTGGAGGAGGCCGGCATCCGCGTGGGCCGCGTCCGCTTCCTGACGGCGCAGCCCTGGCCCTTCCCGTCCTCGCTGATGATCGGCTGCCTGGCCGAGGCGCTCTCGACGGAGATCACCATCGACCCGGCCGAGATCGCCGACGCCCGCTGGTTCAGCCGCGAGGAGGTGCGCCAGATCCTGGAAGACCGGCACCCGGCCGGCATCACGGCCCCGCCGCGCATGGCGATCGCCAATCACATCATGCGGGTGTTCGTCGACGCAGGGTGATCCTTCCACGCTCGCGGGGGAGGTCGTGAGCGAAGCGAGACGGAGGAGGCAGGCGGCGCGACGTTTCCGTTTGACGCTTCGGTTGCGCCGTCACACAACCGTGGCAGGGGCGATAGCTGGATCATCCAAGGGATCTTCGTCATGCCAATCGTCACCACTTCCGGCGGCGTCGACATCTTCTACAAGGACTGGGGTCCGCGCGACGCCCGGCCGATCATGTTCCACCATGGCTGGCCGCTGTCTTCCGACGACTGGGACGCCCAGCTGCTGTTCTTCCTGGCCAAGGGCTACCGGGTCGTCGCGCACGATCGGCGCGGGCACGGGCGCTCCGCCCAGGTCTCCGATGGCCATGACATGGACCATTACGCCGCCGACGCCTTCGCGGTCGCGGAGGCGCTCGATATCAGGAACGCCGTCCATATCGGCCATTCCACGGGCGGCGGCGAGGTCGCGCGCTACGTCGCCAGGCACGGGGAGCCGGCGGGGCGCGTCGCCAAGGCGGTGCTGGTCTCGGCGATTCCGCCGCTGATGCTGAAGACCGAGGCCAATCCAGACGGCGTGCCGATCGACGTGTTCGACGGCTTGCGGGCCCAGACCGCCGCCAACCGCGCGCAATTCTTCCAGGACCTGCCGAGCGGGCCTTTCTACGGCTTCAACCGCGAGGGCGCCAAGGCCATGCCGGGCGTGGTGCTGGACTGGTGGCGGCAGGGCATGATGGGCAGCGCGAAGGCCCATTACGAGGGGATCAAGGCCTTTTCGGAAACCGACCAGACGGCGGACCTGGAGGCGATCGGCGTGCCCACCCTCGTCCTGCATGGCGAGGACGACCAGATCGTGCCCTACCGGAATGCGGCGCTGAAATCCGCCCAGCTGCTCAGGAACGGCAGCCTCAAGACCTATCCCGGCCTCTCGCACGGCATGCTGACCGTGAATGCCGAGCAGCTGAACGGCGATATCCTCGCCTTCATCGAGGCCTGAGGCCGGAAGGTGCGACAGGGGGACGGGTGGAGCCTTACCGCCCGAACCCGTTCGAGCCGATCACCTGCCGGCTGACGATCAGCTTCATGATCTCCGTCGTGCCCTCCAGGATCTGGTGCACGCGCAGGTCGCGGACAATCTTCTCGATGCCGTAATCCTGCAGGTAGCCGTAGCCGCCGTGCAATTGCAGCGCCTCGTCGGCGACCTTGGAGCCGGTCTCGGTGGCGACGCGCTTCGCCATGGCGCAGCGCATCGTCGTCTCCGGGTCCTGCCGATCGTAGGCCGCGGCCGCCGAATAGAGGAAGAGCCTCGCGCATTCGAGGTCGGTCGCCATGTCGGCCAGCCTGAACTGCGTCGCCTGCATCTCGTTGAGCCGCTTGCCGAAGGCCTTGCGGTCTGCGGCGTAGGCCAGCGCCTTGGAGAGCGCCGATTGCGCGCCGCCGATCGAGCAAGCGCCGATGTTGAGCCGCCCGCCGTCCAGGCCTGACATGGCGATCTTGAAGCCCTCGCCTTCGGCGCCCAGCCGGTTGGCGACGGGCACGCGCACCTCCTCGAAGATGACGGCGCGGGTGGGCTGCGCGTTCCAGCCCATCTTCCTCTCGTTCGAGCCGAAGGAGAGGCCGGGCGAATCCTTCGGCACCAGCAGGCAGGAGACGCCCTTCGGGCCCTCGCCGCCGGTGCGCACCATCACGGCGTAGAGATCGGCGGAGCCGGCGGCGGATATGAACTGCTTCTGGCCTGAGACCAGGTAATCATCGCCGTCGCGCATCGCGCGCGTCTTCAGCGCCGCGGCGTCGGAGCCCGAGCCCGGCTCCGTCAGGCAATAGGCGCCGAAATGCGCCATCGAGAGGAGATCAGGCAGGAAGCGGGCCTTCTGCTCGTCCGAGCCGTAGCGGTCCACCATCCAGCAGACCATGTTGTGGATGGAGAGATAGGCCGAGACCGCCGGGCAGCCCTCGGCCAGCGCCTCGAAGATCAGCGCCGCCTCGAGCCGTCCGAGGCCGGTGCCGCCCGCTGCTTCAGAGACATAGATGCCCGACATGCCGAGCGCCGCCGTCTCGCGGATCACATCCATCGGGAAATGCTTCTTCTCGTCCCATTCCAGCGCCTGGGGCGCCAGCCGCTCAGCCGCGAACTGGCGGGCCATGTCGCGGATCGCGATCTGGTCTTCGGACAGCGTGAACTGGGGCATGGGAGGGCCTGCTGGCGTTGGCGTCGTCGCCTCGTGATAGCACCAGCGGAATGAAACGCCACGGGTATGCGCGTCGGCCCTGCTATTCGGGCGTCTTCAACGCTTCCCCAGCCTCTTGTGGTTCGCCTTCACGCGCCGCGCCGCCGGGGCGAGGCCCGCGTTGATCATCGATTCGGCGACGGAATGCGGCGTTCCCTTCGGCTGCAGGCCGAACATCATCGCCGCTGCTGCCTCGGCCATGGCGGTTCCAAGCGCCATCTGCGAGGCGACCATGCCTTCCTGCATCGCGGCAACCTTCTCGGTGACCATGCGATTGGTCTCCGAGCGCCGCCGTGGGTCCGGATTGAAGGCCTCCAGCCAGACGATGGGGAGGCGCGCCGCGACCACGAGCGGAGAGAGCATCAGGCCGGCGAGCTTGGCTTCGGATTTCATGACGGTCCTTCGGGAGGGCGCCAACATGCCACATCGCATGTTGCGCTGCAACATAAACGCGCGGACCGCCGCCGGGTTGCCAACAGGGAAGCCCTTCGCAGCCCCTTGGCAGACCGCGGGAGCTGACGCACAACGGACGAACCATGATGCTCGACACCCCGACCCCGATGCGCGTGATTGACTCCCATACCGAGGGCGAGCCGACCCGGCTCGTCGTTTCCGGCGGGCCCGATCTCGGCCGCGGGCCGATGAGCGAGCGCCGCGCCCGCTTCGCCAGCGACTTCGATCATATCCGCAGCTTCGTGGTGAACGAGCCCAGGGGGCATGATGCGGTGGTCGGCGCGCTGCTGGTGGAGCCGGTCGATCCCGCCTGCGCCGCCGGCGTCATCTATTTCAACAACGTCGGCATGATCGGCATGTGCGGCCACGGCACCATCGGGCTGGCGGTAACGCTGGCGCATCTCGGCCGCATCGGCATCGGCCTGCACCGTCTGGAGACGCCGGTCGGCGAAGTCACGTTCGAGCTGCTCTCGGCCAACGAGGCGCGTATCACCAACGTTCCTTCCTACCGCCACGCCAAGGGCGTCGCCGTCGAGGTTGCGGGCCTCGGCCGCATCACGGGCGACATCGCCTGGGGCGGCAACTGGTTCTTTTTGACTGAGGACGTGCGCGACCGGCTGGCGGCGGACAATCTCGCCGTCCTCACCGCCAAGGCGCAGGCGATCCAGGACGCGCTCGACGCCGCTGGCCTTCACGGCGCGGATGGCGGGCGCATCGACCATATCGAGCTTTTCGGCCCGCCAGCCGCCGGCGGCGATGCAAGGAGCTTCGTGCTCTGCCCCGGCGGCGCCTACGACCGCTCGCCCTGCGGCACCGGCACCTCGGCCAAGCTCGCCTGCCTCGCTTCCGACGGCAAGCTCGCGCCCGGCAGGGCCTGGGTGCAGGAGAGCGTGATCGGCAGCCGCTTCGAGGCGAGCTACGAGGCGCTCGGCGATGGCCGCATCCGCCCGAGCATCACCGGCCGCGCCTATGTGACGGCCGAGGCGGTGCTGATCCGCCATCCTTCCGATCCGTTCGCGGATGGGATCAGGGCTGCGTAGACGGCGCGGGACCGGATGGGGTGGCCCCTCATCTGTCTTCTCCCCGGGAAGAAGTCCGGGGAGAAGAACGCTCACGGGGCTCGACGCTTCAAGCCGAGACGCGTTCCTCTCCCCGGTCTTTGGCCGGGGAGAGGTTAGGTGAGGGGCCACCCTCTCAGAACACGCCCCCATCCCGCTGAAGCCTCTCGACAGCCCCGAGCACGCTCCCCCGGAAGTCAGTGTTCTCCCGCAAGTCCCGCCCGAAGACGCTCTCGACAGCCAGCAGCCGATCGCAAAGCGCGCCGGCATCGCCCCCTGCCTCCGCCACGATCTCCGCGAACCGCGCCGCCAGCGGATCGTCGACCGCCAGCCGCGTCCCCTCCCCGATCCGGCCGACATGGCAGATCCAGGCCGCGACGGCCAAGGCCAGCGTCGCGATCGGCCGCCCGGCCGCGAGATTGTCGCGGATCGTGCCGAGCAGGCGCTGCGGCAGCTTCTGCGAGCCGTCCATGGCGATCTGCTGCAGCCGGTGGCGGATGGCGGAGTTGCGGTAGCGGGCGAGCAGCGCCCGGCAATAGGCGTCGAGGTCTTGCCCCTCCGGCTGCGCGAGGCTCGGCCTGACCTCGGCCCAATAGGCGCCGAGCAGCCTCTCGAACCGGGGGTCGTGGCTCGCCTCGGCCACGGTCTGATGCCCGGCCATGCCGCCGAGATAGGCGAGCAGCGAATGCGAACCGTTGAGCAGCCGCAGCTTCATGGCCTCGAAGGGCTCGACGTCGCGGGCGAATTGCGCGCCGGCGAGTTCCCAGCGGGGCCGGCCCAGCGGGAAGCGGTCCTCGATCACCCATTGGCTGAAGGGCTCGGTCACCACCGGCCAGGAGTCCGCGACGCCGAGGCGGGCGGCGATCCGTTCGCGATCCTCCTCCGTCGTCGCAGGCACGATGCGATCGACCATGGTGCAGGGGAAGGCGACCTCGCCCGCGACGAAGCAGCCGAGATCGGGGTCCAAGAGTTCCGCGAAGCGCGCCACGACGCGGTGCACGGTGCGGCCGTTCGCCGGCAGGTTGTCGCAGCACAGCACCGTGAAGGGCGGCACGCCGGCGGACCGGCGTCGGGCGAGGGTCGCGACGAGGAAGCCGGGCACCGTGCGCGGCCGCGCGGGGTTCGCGAGGTCATGCAGGATGTCGGGATGCCGCTCATCAAGCGTCCGCGATGCCGGATCGTGGCAATAGCCCTTCTCGCTCACGGTGAGCGTCACGATGCGGATGCGGGGATCGGCCATCGCGGCGACGAGCCGTTCCGGGTCCTCCGGCGCGACGATCGCCTCACGGATCGCGCCGATCACTGCCAGGCTTTCGCCCTCGCCGCTCTGCACGGCCAGCGTGTAGAGCCCGTCCTGCGGCTGCAGAGCAGCGCGCGTGTCGGGGCTGCGCAGGCTGGCGCCGATGATGCCCCAGCCCGGCTCATCTGGCAGCACGGCCTCCGTCATCGCCGCCTGATGGGCGCGGTGGAAGGCGCCGAGGCCCAGATGCACGATGCCGGGCGTCAGCCGCCCGATATCGTAGGCGGGTCGGCCGACATCGGCCGGAAGCGAGTTCAGTGTGGCGCGCGAGAGCCTGCGGTCTTTCATGGCTCCCTTGGCGTGACGCCAGCCCGCCGGTAAGTCAATCTCAGCGGCCGCCGGATGTCATGAGCGGCCGAACGGGAGACGCTCGATGCTCAGACAGGGATGGCGCTGGTTCGGGCCGAACGATCCCGTGCCGCTGGATCATGTCCGGCAGGCCGGCGCCGCCGAGATCGTCTCGGCGCTGCATCAGGTTCCGATCGGCGAGGCCTGGACGGCGAAGGCCGTGGCGGAACGCAAGCACCTCATCGAGACGACGCCGCCCGGCCGGTCGCCGCTCGCTTGGACAGTTATTGAGAGCATCCCCATCCCCGATGACGTGAAGCGGCTCGGCGGCGCGGCGAAAGCCTCGATCGAGGCCTGGATCGCCAGTCTGGAGGCGGTGGCCGCGAACGGCATCAAGATCGTCTGCTACAATTTCATGCCGGTCGTCGATTGGGCGCGCACCGATCTGGACGCGCCGATGCCGACGGGCGCGACAGCGATGCGGTTCGATCATGTCCGCTTCGCCGCCTTCGAGCTGCATATCCTGGAGCGGCCCGGCGCCGAGGCGGAATTCGACGAAGGGACGCGCGCCAAGGCGAAGGCGGCCTACGAGGCCATGAGCCAGGCCGACATCGACTATCTCGTCATGGTGATCGCCTCCGCACTGCCCGGCTCCACCACCGAGGCGATGACGATCCCGGCGTTCCGCGACAGGCTGCAGCAGTACAAGGGCATCGACCATGCGCGGCTGAGGCAGCATCTCGTCGAATTCCTGGCAGCCGTGACGCCCGCGGCCGAGAGGCTCGGCGTGACGCTGACGCTGCACCCCGACGATCCGCCGCGCCCGCTGTTCGGCCTCCCGCGCGTCGCCTCGACGGCGGAGGACTTCCAGGCCTTGTTCGACGCCGTGCCGAGCCAGGCCAACGGCATGTGCTTCTGCACCGGGAGCCTCGGCGTGCGCGCCGACAACGACCTTCCGGCGATGGCGGAGCGCTTCGGCCCGCGCATCGGCTTCGCGCATCTGCGCGCCACCAAGCGCGAGGCGGACGGCCTGAGCTTCCACGAATCCGACCATCTCGACGGCGATGTCGACATGGTGGCCGTGCTGCGGGGGCTGATGCGCGACGATGCGAAGCGCGCGAAGGGCGAAGGCATCGTGATGCGGCCCGACCACGGCCACCGCATGCTCGACGACCTGCAGGACCGCAAGGTGACGCCTGGCTACACGGCGGTCGGGCGGCTCAAGGGGCTGGCCGAGCTGCGCGGCATCATGAGGGCGATCGACGCGGGCGTATAGTCGAGCGCGACCTCACCCCTCCCCCTGCAGGGGGAGGGAGTTGGGGCCTACCCCTCCCGCCGCGCCGCCAGCATGTAATTGACCGCCATGTCGCGCGAGAGCGACCAGCGGTCGGCGAGCGGGTTGTAGGCCATCCCTTCGCGCTCGAAGACGTCCAGCCCTTCGGCGCGGATCGCCGCCGTGAACTCCTCCGGCGTGACGAACTTGTCCCAGCGATGCGTGCCCTGGGGCAGCCAGCGCAGCACGTATTCGGCCCCCACGATCGCGAGTGCGAAGGCGCGCTTGGTGCGGTTGATGGTGGAGGCCATGAACAGCCCGCCGGGCTTCACAAGGCTGGCGGCGGCGGCGACGAACTCCGCCACATCCGGCACGTGCTCCACCACTTCCATGGCGAGCACCACGTCGAAGAGAGAGCCCTCCGAGACCAGCGCCTCCGCGGTGACCGCGCGGTAATCGACCACGACGCCGGCGTCCGCGGCATGCGTTTTGGCCACGCCGACGTTCTCGCCGGCCGGATCGATGCCGGTGACGGCGAAGCCCTGCTTCGCCAGCGGTTCCGAGAGCAGCCCGCCGCCGCAGCCGATATCGAGCAGCGTCAGCCCGCCGAAGGGCCGCATCGCGCGCCCATCGCGCCCGAAATGCCGAAGCGCCATGCCGCGCAGCCAGCCGAGCCGCACAGGGTTGATCTGGTGCAAAGGCTTCATGGGGCCCCTGGGGTCCCACCAATCGGCGGCCAGACGGTCGAATTTCGCGACTTCGGCTTGGTCGACGGCCATGTATGCTCCCTTGTCATCCCCGGCGGCCCGGAGGGCCGGGAAGGGGATCCAGACATGCCAGAAGGTGAAGGCTGGATTCCCTTCCCCTCCGCGGCCTACGGCCGCTCAGGCCGGGAATGACAGTCGAAACGAACCGCCGATTGACACTCCCGGCCTCGCCACACATAAGGCCAGCCGCCGTTTCCGGCCATCGGCGAAATGCCGCTGCCTTCCCATTCCGGACCTCCACGCATGGCCCGCCTCGTCATGAAGTTCGGCGGCACCTCCGTCGCCACCGTCGATCGCATCAAGAACGTGGCGCGGCACGTCAAACGCGAGTGGGACGCCGGCCACGATGTGGCGGTCGTCGTCTCGGCGATGTCGGGCAAGACCAATGAATTGGTGGCCTGGTGCAAGGAGGCCGCGCCGCTCTACGACGCCAAGGAATACGATGTCGTCGTCGCCTCCGGCGAGCAGGTCACCTCGGGGCTCCTGGCGATCGTCCTGAACGCCATGGGCATCCCGGCGCGCTCCTGGCAGGGCTGGCAGGTGCCGCTCTACGGCTCGGACGCGCATGGCGCCTCCCGCATCGCCGATATCGACGGCTCCGGCATCGTGGCCGGCTTCGCGGCGCGCCGCGAGGTGGCGGTCGTGTCGGGCTTCCAGGGCGTCCACAAGGAGACAGGCCGCATCGTCACGCTGGGGCGCGGCGGCTCCGACACCTCGGCCGTCGGCATCGCCGCGGCGCTCCAGGCCGACCGCTGCGACATCTACACCGACGTCGACGGCGTCTACACCACCGATCCGCGCGTGGTCTCGAAGGCCAGGCGCATGGACAAGGTGGCCTTCGAGGAGATGCTGGAGATGGCCTCCGCCGGCTCCAAGGTGCTGCAGGTGCGCTCCGTCGAGATCGCCATGTCGCAGCGCGTGCCGACCTATGTGCGCTCCTCCTTCGACGATCCCGAGAACCCCAACCCCGGCACCCTGATCTGCGACGAGGAAGACATCGTGGAAAGCCAGAACGTCACCGGCATCGCCTTCTCCAAGGACGAGGCGCAGTTCACCCTCCGCCAGGTCGCGGACAAGCCGGGCGTGGCGGCGGCGGTTTTCGCGCCGCTCGCCGACGCCCAGGTCAACGTCGACATGATCGTGCAGAACGTCTCGGCGGACGGACGCACCACCGACATCACCTTCACTGCGCCTGCGGCCGAATACGAGCGCGTGATGGACGTGCTCTCGCGCAACAAGGCGGCCATCGGCTTCGAGAATGTCGAGGGCGCCAAGGACGTGGTGAAGATCTCGGCCATCGGCATCGGCATGCGCAGCCACGCCGGCGTGGCCGCCATGGCCTTCCAGGCGCTGGCGGACAAGGGCATCAACATCCGCGCCATCACCACCTCCGAGATCAAGTTCTCGGTGCTGATCGACGCCGCCTACACCGAGCTCGCCGTGCGCACGCTGCACACCCTCTATGGGCTGGACAAGGCGTGAGCGCGCCGCTTGGTCGCCGCCGCCTTCGGCGCTAAGGAGCCACCCATGACCGACCGCATCGCCGAACGCTTCGCCCTCTGCGCCCGCGAGGGCCGCGCCGCCCTCGTCACCTACGTGATGGCCGGCGACCCCGACCCGGAGACGGCGCAGGCCATCGTCGATGCGCTGCCGGCCGCCGGTTCGGACGTGATCGAGCTGGGCATGCCCTTCTCCGATCCGATGGCGGACGGGCCGGCGATCCAGGCCGCGGGCCTGCGCGCGCTCAAGGCCGGCATGTCGCTGAAAGGCACGCTGGAGACGGCGAGGCGCTTCCGCGAGAAGGACCAGGCCACGCCGATCATCGTTATGGGCTATTACAACCCGATCTACGTCTATGGCGTCGAGCGCTTCCTCGCCGACGCCAAGGCGGCCGGCGTCGACGGCATGATCGTCGTCGACCTGCCGCCCGAGATGGACGGCGAGCTCTGCCTGCCCGCGCTCTCCGCCGGCCTCGCCTTCATCAGGCTCGCCACGCCGACGACCGACGACAAGCGACTGCCTATGGTGCTCCGCAATACCTCGGGCTTCGTCTACTACGTCTCGATGACCGGCATCACCGGCGGCAGGATCGCCGATTACGGCAAGGTCGCGGAGGCCGTGGCCCGCATCAAGCGGCACACCGCTCTGCCGATCGCGGTCGGCTTCGGCGTGAAGACGCCTGAGAACGCAGCCGCCATCGCCGCCGGCGCCGACGGCGTCGTGGTCGGCACGGCGCTGGTCGAGGCGCTCAGGCAGACGCTGACGCCGGAGGACAAGGCGACCGCCGGCAGCGTACAAGCGGTGACGGGGCTGGTGGCCTCGCTGGCGGCTGCCGTGAGAGGGACGCGCAAGGCGGCTTGAGGGACCTGTTCCCTTTTTGTTTGCTTGTTCGCGCTCAGGCTATATACTGTCGGCGGCGAGGTAATCGAAATGGCCGACGAGCCCGACAGCATCGTGCTGGCGCATCTTCGAGAGATCAGGACGCAGATCGACGCGATCAATCAGCGTCTTGAGCGCATTGAGACCGTCCGGCTCGAGCGCATGGAGGTGAACAGCCTCAAGGCCTACAAGACGTTCTTGGGCCATCGCTCGATGATGGAGCGCACCGTCGCCGATTATGACGGCGACCTTGCGGACCTGAAGCGTCGCGTCCGCCGCTTGGAAGACTCGGCTCTCTGAACTACATCGAGCCCTCGACAGGGCGAGTTCGCCCGCCAAGGACCGCCCGATGAACTGGATCACCAGCTACGTCCCGCCCAGGATCAAGAGCTTGTTCAAGCGGGAGAGCCCGGAGAACCTCTGGATCAAGTGCCCGGAGAGCGGGCAGATGGTGTTCCAGAAGGACGTCGAGGCCAACCTCAACGTCATCCCGGGCTCGGGCTACCATCTGCGGCTCTCGGCGCCGGCGCGGCTGCGCTCGATGTTCGACGAGGAGAAATGGGTCGACGTGGCGCTCCCCGAGGTGCCGCTTGATCCGCTCAAGTTCCGCGACGAGAAGCGCTACGTCGACCGCCTCAAGGACAGCCGGACGAAGACCGGCCTTCAGGACGCGGTCAAGATCGGCCTCGGCCGCATCGAGGGCTCACCGGCGGTGATCGCCGTGCAGGATTTCGACTTCATGGGCGGCTCGCTCGGCATGGCGGTGGGCGAAGCCTTGATCACCGGCATGCTGGCGGCGGTGGACAAGCAGGCGCCGTTCATCCTCTTCGCGGCTTCGGGCGGCGCGCGCATGCAGGAGGGCATCCTGTCGCTGATGCAGATGCCGCGCGTCACGGTCGCGGTGCAGCAGCTGAAGGCGGCGGGGCTGCCCTACATCGTGGCGCTGACCAACCCGACGACCGGCGGCGTCACCGCGTCCTACGCCATGCTGGGCGATATCCATATCGCCGAGCCCGGCGCGCTGATCGGCTTCGCCGGCCCGCGGGTGATCGAGCAGACCATCCGCGAGAAGCTCCCCGAGGGCTTCCAGCGCGCCGAGTTCCTCAAGAGCCACGGCATGGTCGACATGGTCGTGCCGCGAACGGAGATGAAGGCGACCGTGGCGCGGGTGATCCGGCTGCTGACCAAGCAGACCTCGCAGAAGGCGGCCGAGGCGAAGCTGCCGGACGAGCGGCAGGCGGCCTGACGGCTCGATGACGGAGGCTGTCGCCACCATCGCGCGTCTGCTCGCGCGATACCCGAAGCGCATCGACCTGTCGCTGGGACGGTTGCAGCGCCTGCTGCCGCGCATCGGCGATCCGCACCGCCGCCTGCCGCCGACGATCCATGTCGCCGGCACCAATGGCAAGGGCTCGACCATCGCCTTCATGCGCGCGATGCTCGAGGCGTCCGGGCGCAGCGTGCATGTCGACACCTCGCCGCATCTGGTGCGCTACAACGAGCGCATTCGCCTGGGCGCGCCGGGCGGCGGGCGCCTCGTCGCCGACGCGCAGCTCGTCGACGCATTCACGCGCTGCGAGGCGGCGAACGGCGACGATCCGATCACGGTCTGGGAGATGATGACGGCGGCGGCTCTGCTCCTCTTCGCGGAGCATCCGGCCGATGTGCTGTTGCTCGAAGTGGGCCTCGGCGGCCGGCACGACGCAACCAACGTAATCGAGCGCCCGGCCGCGGCGGTGATCACGCCGGTCTCGCTCGACCACATGGAGTTCCTCGGCGACACCATCGCCAAGATCGCCGGCGAGAAGGCCGGCATCATCAAGCGCGGCTGCCCCGCCGTCTTCGCCGAGCAGAGCGCGGAGGGCATGGCCGTGCTGGAGCGCGAAGCCGAGCGCCTGCGCGCCGGCCCCGTCATGGTCGGCGGTCAGGATTTCCAGAGCTACGCCGAGAACGGCCGGCTGATCTTCCAGGATCTCGACGGCCTGATGGACCTGCCATTGCCGCGCCTCGGCGGCCGCCACCAGCACGGCAACGCCGGCACCGCCATCGCGGCGCTGAAGGCCGCCTTCGGCAACGCCATCGGCCAGGAGGCCATCGCCAGGGGCCTGCAGACCGTGGACTGGCCCGGCCGCCTGCAATCGCTCACCGGCAACGTGCTGAAGCTCGCGCCGAAGGGCGCCGAGGTCTGGCTCGACGGCGGCCATAACCAGGACGGCGGCCGCGTGCTCGCCGAGGCCATGGCCGACATGGAGGAACGCAACCCCAAGCCGCTCGTCATGATCGCCGGCATGCTGTCGACCAAGGATTCGACCGCCTTCCTCGCCTCGTTCCGCGGGTTGGCGCAGGAGCTCTACGCCATCGGCATCACCGGCCAGGACGCCGCCCGCAGCGCCGACGACACCGCCGAACAGGCGCGCAAGGCCGGCCTCAAGGCCGCCACCGCCGGCAGCCTGGCGGAGGCGCTGGCCCGCATCGGCGACAAGATTTGGGGCGTGCCCCCGCGCATCCTCATCACCGGCTCGCTCTATCTCGCCGGCGAGGTGCTGGCCTTCGACGGTTCCCCGCCGCGCTGAAGCCCCCCTGGAAGGCGAGGGTTGGGAGGGGTCTGCCGTCGTCAAGCGAAGACTTACCCCCACCCGGCCTCCCCCTTTCAGGGGGAGGAGAAGGGCGGGCATTTGCCATCCCCCGAACGTTATACTATATCATAGCCTCAACCTCCGGAGCCCCGTTTGTCCCAATCCCCCGCCCATCGCCATGCCGCTGCCGTCGAGCCGGGCTTCTCCCTGCTCCGGCTCTCCGCGGCCGAGCGTCTGGCGGGCGCCGGCCTGATCTCCGGCCTGCTCTGGCTCATGGTCTGGTGGGCGCTGTGACGGCGGCGCTCCGCTTCGATGACACGACGCTCGGCTACGGCCGGCGGCCGGCCGTGCATCATCTCCGTGGCGAGGTCGAGGCCGGCAGCCTGCTGGCTGTGGTCGGCCCGAACGGCGCCGGCAAGTCGACCCTGCTCAAGGGTCTGGCCGGCGCGCTGCAGCCTCTCGACGGCGTGATCTCTCTGGGCGGCGTCCGCCGCGAGGAGATCGCCTATCTGCCGCAGGCCGCGGATATCGACCGCTCCTTCCCCATTCCCGTCTTCGATCTCGTCTCCGCCGGCGCCTGGCGGCGGCATGGCCTCTTCGGCGGCCTCGGCCGGGGTGAGCGGCGGGCGGTGTCCGAGGCGCTGGCCGCCGTCGGTCTCGCCGGCTTCGAGAAGCGCGCCATCGGCACCTTGTCCGGCGGGCAGCTGCAGCGGGCGCTCTTCGCGCGTCTTCTGTTGCAGGATGCCCGGCTCATCCTGCTCGACGAACCGTTCACGGCGATCGACACCAAGACCACCGCCGACCTGCTGGCGCTCATCGGCCGCTGGCATGGCGAGCGGCGGACGGTGATCGCGGTCCTGCACGACATGGATATGGTGAAGGCCCATTTTCCCGAGACCTTGCTGCTGGCCCGCGAGCCCGTGGCCTGGGGACAGACGGCCGAGGCTTTGAAGCCGGAGAACCTGCTGCGCGCCCGCCGCATGATCGAGGCCCACGATCCGCATGCCGAGATCTGTCGGGCGGCGTAATCCGCAGACCCGCATCCTGAGGTTGTCGAAGGTTGTTCCAGTTGGGTTTGAAGCGCCGCCCTGTTCTTCGTTCAGGACCCGCGTTCGGCAAGCTCAGGGTGAGGGCTTGAGGGTGGACAGGTGCTCCACGATCTCCTGATCGCCCCCTTCGCCGACTACGCCTTCATGCGCCGGGCGCTGGTCGGCGGGCTGGCGCTGGCCGTCGCCAGCGGCCCGGTCGGCGTTTTCCTCATGCTCCGCCGCATGAGCCTCACCGGCGACGCCATGGCCCATGCCATCCTGCCCGGCGTGGCGATCGCCTATCTCTTGTTCGGTCTGGCGCTGGGACCGATGACGCTCGGCGGCCTCGTCGCCGGCTTCGCGGTCGCCCTGCTCTCGGGGCTGGTGGCGCGGACGACAGTGCTGAAGGAGGACGCCTCTCTGGCCGCCTTCTACCTGCTGTCGCTGGCGCTCGGCGTGACGATCGTTTCGCTGAAGGGCTCGAACGTCGATCTCCTGCACGTTCTTTTCGGCTCGGTCCTGGCTTTGGGCGACGAGGCGCTGATCCTGGTCGCCGGCATCGCCACCATCACGCTCGGCGTGCTCGCCCTCATCTATCGGCCTTTGGTGCTGGACACCGTCGATCCCGGCTTCCTGCGCTCGGTTTCCAGGGCCGGCGCACCGGTGCATCTCATCTTCCTGGCGCTCGTGGTGCTGAATCTCGTCGGCGGATTCAACGCGCTCGGTACGCTGCTGGCCGTAGGGCTGATGATGCTGCCGGCTGCGGCGAGCCGCTTCTGGTCGGACGACATCACGGCGATGATCGCCATCGCGGCGCTGATCGGCTGCATCGCCACGGTTGCGGGACTGCTCGCCTCCTTCCATTTCAATCTGGCGGCCGGGCCGGCGATCATCCTGGCGGCCGGGCTGCTCTATCTCGGCTCGATGGCCGTCGGCCGCCGCGAGGGGCTTCTGTGGCGGCTCTTCCCAGGGCGGCATCTTTCTGCTTGAATGGTATAACATAACATTCAAGGAGCCGCTTATGATTACCCGTCGAATGCTGCTGGCTGGCGCTGCCGCGGTGCCATCGATTCTTGCGGCGCAAATCGCCAGCGCGCAGGGAGCCAAGCTTCCGGTCGTCGCCAGCTTCTCGATCCTCGGCGACATCGTCGCGAATGTCGGGGGCGAGAGGATCGCGCTGAAGGTTCTGGTGCCGGCGGGCGGCGATGCGCATGTCTACGCGCCGACGCCTGCCGATGCGCGGACCATGGCCGAAGCGCAACTGGTGATCGCCAACGGCCTGACGTTCGAGGGCTGGTTGCGCCGCCTGGCGCAATCCTCGGGCAGCAAGGCGCCGATCATCGAGGCGTCCAGCGGCATCAAGGGGCGCGTCGAGAAGGACGACCATGGCCACGGCGCCAAGGACAAGCATGGCCACGACCACGGCGGCCTGGATCCGCATGCCTGGCAATCCGTGGCGAACGTGAAGACCTACGTGGGCAATATCCGCGACGCCTTGGCGAAGGCCGATCCGGCCGGAAAGGAAGCCTACGCGGCCAATGCCCGGCGCTACCTCGGCGAACTCGATGCGCTCGAGGCCGACATCAAGGCGGCAGTGGCGAGGATCCCGCAGGAGCGCCGCCAGGTCATCACCTCGCATGACGCCTTCGGCTATTTCTCCGATGCCTATGGCGTCGCCTTCATCGCGCCGCGCGGCGTCTCCACCGAGGCCGAGGCTTCCGCGAAGGATGTGGCCCGCATCATCACGCAGGTGAAGCGCGACAAGATCGCGGCTGTGTTCCTCGAGAACGTCTCGGACCAGCGGCTGATGCAGCAGATCGCGCGCGAGACCGGTGCGAAGATCGGCGGAACGCTCTACCCGGACTCGCTCTCGCCGCCGGACGGACCCGCTCCCACTTACATTCGCATGATGCGCCACAATATAAGAACCATCTCCGAAGCGCTGACTCCTGCGAGCTGACCGATGTCCGAGAAGATCCCCGTGACCGTGCTGACCGGCTATCTGGGAGCCGGCAAGACGACGCTGCTCAATCGCATCCTCACGGAGCCGCACGGGCAGAAATTCGCGGTCATCGTCAATGAGTTCGGTGAAATCGGCATCGACAACGAGCTCGTGGTCGGCGCCGACGAGGAAGTGTTCGAGATGAACAACGGCTGCATCTGCTGCACCGTGCGCGGCGACCTCATCCGCATCATGGAGAACCTGATGCGGCGCAAGGGCAAGTTCGACGCGATCATCGTCGAGACGACCGGCCTCGCCGACCCCGCCCCCGTGGCGCAGACCTTCTTCATGGACCAGGACGTGCAGGAGGCCGCGCGGCTTGACGCCGTGGTCACCGTCGCTGACGCCATGTGGCTGAAGGACCGGCTGAAGGACGCGCCGGAGGCGAAGAACCAGATCGCCTTCGCCGACGTCATCCTGCTGAACAAGACCGACCTCGTCACGCCGGAGCAGCTGCGCGAGGTGGAGGCCCGCATCCGCGCCATCAACCCCTACGCCAAGCTGCACAAGACGGTGAAGGCCGCGGTGCCGATCCAGGAGGTGCTGGGCCGCAACGCCTTCGACCTCGATCGCATCCTGGAGATCGAGCCGGCCTTCCTGGAGTCGGATGACGACCATCACCACGACCACGATCATGACCATCATCATGACGATCACGACCATACGGGTCCCGACTGCGACCATCCCAGCCACAAGCATGAGCATCATCATCATGGCGGCCTGAAGCACTACCACGACGAGGACATGCAGTCGGTCGCCTTCCAGATCGACGGCGACGTCGACCCCGAGAAGTTCATGCCCTGGATCAACGACTACGTGCAGACGGAAGGGGCCAACATCCTGCGCTCCAAGGGCATCCTCGCTTTCAGGGGCGAGCCGAAGCGCTTCGTTTTCCAGGGCGTGCATATGGTGCTGGACGGCGACGTGCAGCGCGAGTGGCGGCCGGACGAGAAGCGCACCAGCAAGATCGTCTTCATCGGCCGCGACCTGAAGAAGGACGAGATCGAGAAGGGCTTCATGGCCTGCGCGGCGTGATGGCAGCGTCGGCATTTCCTGCTGACGCACGCGGAGGCCTGTAGTAAGGCCCGCGTTCCCGCCAACCGCCGGTTCAGGGCCTCATGCCGCCACTCGTGCGAAAAGCCTTCGCAGCCCTGCCGGATCCGGTGCGGGCCTCCGTAATCGCTCGCGTGAAGCCCCTGGTCGAACGGCGCAGGTCCACCGCCTGGATGCGGGACCTGACGCTCAAGACGGTGGTGTTCGAGAATGTCCGCGAGGCCATGGCACCGGCTCCGGGCGCGGTCGACGACCTGCCTCTCGTCCAGCGCGTTGTGGCCGCCTACCGCCTCGCCGCCGCGGAGGACCTGAAGACCGGCGCCTCGATGTGGACCGACTTCTTCAAGACGATGCATGGCGCCATCCATCGGACGTTCCTGGAGGGCTCGCTGGAGGATGCCGCCGCGGTCCTGCGCGATCCGTCGCGCAACAACCTGTTCTACGGCTTCGACTCCCTGTCCGCCGAAATCTTCAAGCATGCCGCTTCGGCGGCGTGGCGCCAGCGCAACGCCGAAGTCGCGGTCGATGGGCTCGCCCGGCTGGCGATCGCGATCGGCGCGATCCGCTCGCCCTATCCGGCAGCCTATTCGACGGGCTATGGAGAGCGGCCGCGCCTCGATGCCGAGTCGCTGTTCAGGGCGATCGATGGGGAGGCCGGCCGCGCGTTCACGCTGCCCAACCCCTACCCGCACGAACCGGGCGCCGCGACCTCGCGCGGCATCCTCTCCTACCGGGCGCCGCAGGCCATGTATCAGGCGCTGCGCATCCGCGACCTGACAAAGGGCCTGGCCCGCCCGCGTGTGCTGGAGATCGGGGGCGGGCTCGGCCGGACCGCCTTCCATGCGGCGGAGCTGGGCATCGACGACTACACGATCGTCGACATTCCCATCTCCTCCGCCGCGCAAGGCTATTTCCTGGGCCGCGCCCTCGGCCCGGACCGGATCAGCCTGCTCGGAGAAAGCCACGCAGACGCGGCTGCGCGCGTCAAGCTCGCCTCGCCCGACGCGCTGTTCGCGGATGGCAAGCGCTATGACATCGTAGTCAATGTCGATTCACTCACCGAGATGGCGCAGCCCGTGGCCGAGCGCTATATCGGGCGCATCAAGGCGAACGGCGGCGTCTTCCTGTCGATCAACCACGAGTTCAACCCGTTCACGGTGAAGGAGCTCTTCGGCGAAGCCTGCCCCGGCGCGCCGCTCGACCGGCGGCTCTATCCGATGCGAGACGGGTATCTGGAGGAGACGGCGCTGCTGGACTGAGCGCATTGCCATGGCGCTTGGCCGGATTCTCTTGCCCTCCTCAGCATTCCGGCGTAGCCGACCGCGGCACAAACCGTTGTAGCTCAGTGGTAGTGCACGTCATTGGTAATGACGAGGTCGAGAGATCAATCTTCTCCAACAGCACCAGGCGCTCCTTCGTGGACGGGGAGCATGCCCAGGCTCGCCGAGCGCCACGAAGGCGGTGCGAAGACAGGCGTCAGCCGTTCAGTCCGGCACGAGACCCTGCAGCACGCGGTTGCGCAGACAAGCACACGGTGATCGCCCGAACGATCCTCCGGCACGGCTTCCCAATGAAGGCGTGTTTTTTCGCTCATGGCGCTCATGACGGGGACAGCTTCTGCGACGGCGGGAGCGGTCTGCGGCTTCCGCGGTCGACCCTGCATCCAATGGGTGCTCCGCGACGTAGCCGGCAGGCGCGGGCGGATCCGTCCCGCGGGTCCGGAAGAGGCTCGTGACGAGCCCTGAGCCGACCGGATCGGCTACGAGGCCCATGACGATTGGGGTGGTCGTCGTCGCGGCCTTCGCCGCCAGCCCGCGGGCGTCGTCATGGCGACAATGACGTCCACCTTGCGTGCGGCCAGGCCGGCCGCCATTTCGGCGAGCCGCGCCTCCGAGCCGTCGGCGACGCGGATGTCGAACTCGGCGGTGTCGCCGTCGCGGTAGCCGATGGCCGACAGGGCATTCCGGATCAGGCTGCGGACCGGCTCGGGATTCGAGTGGAAAAGCATGCCGATCAGCGGCTTGCGCGTGCCTTGCGCGCGGGCAGGGAGCGGCGAGGCGAAGGCCGCTCCGCCGAGGCCAGCGATGAACTGCCGGCGCTTCATTCGATCACCTCGTCGGCCTGCGCCAGCAGCGACTGCGGGATGGCGAGGCCCAATGCATGGGCCGCCCTTTGATTGACGAGCAGTTCGTATGTTGTCGGCAGATGGACCGGGATGTCGCCCGGCCTCGTCCCGCCCAGGATCAGATGCACATGATCGGCTACGCGTCGACCCAGCTCCCCGAGCTCCGGCCCGTAGGCCAGCAGTCCGCCGGCCTCGGCATACTCGCGGTAAGGGTAGATCGCCGGGATGCCGTGCTCCGCCGCCAGCGTGACGAGCAGTCCCCGCATGGCAAGGAAGCTGCCGCCGGTGGATATCAGAGCAGCATCGGTCTTTGCTTCAGCCAGTTCGGCGAAGGCGCGGCGCAGATTGATGTTGTCGACCGCCGGCAGCAGCTTGAACGCCACGGCGATGCCGGACCGCTGCTCCTCGGAGCGCGAATCGAACAGATAGGCGATCCTCGCGGCGGCGGGGACCGCCTCCTTCAGCAGCTGCAGCCGTTTGGCGGCGATGCCTGTGCCTCCGTCGATGCTCACGCCCGTCAGATTTCCGCCGGGACGGCCGAGATTGGCCACGAGACCGCCTGCGATCGGGTCGCCCATGATGCCGACCACCGGCATCGCGGTGTTCGCCTGGCTCAACGCCCTGACGAGCGGGTTGGAGTTCGCGATGACGACATCCGGCTTGCTGCTCGCCACCTCGGCGGCGAGCGCCGCGAATCGTCCCGAATCGCCGCCGGCCGAGAATCGCTCGATGACGAGTTCACTGCCTTCGACGTGGCCGAGCGCACGAAGTTCCTCAAAGAACCGCCGGATCCACAAGGCGCCGCCACTTTCCGTGAGCTTGTCCGCCGGAATGCCGGAATGGACGAAAGCGATCCGCCGAGGCGCTTGGGCGAGCGCCGACGTTACGCTCGCCGCGATGGGCCAGCCAGCGGCCGTCCCGCCAAGCCCCGCCAGCAATTGTCTCCGCTTCATTCGATCACCTCGTCGGCCTGCGCCAGGAAGGCCGGTGGGATCGCAACGCCTAGCGACTTCGCGACCTTCTGGTTGAAGGCGAAATCGAACTGCGTCGGCCGCTCGATCGCGATGTCGCCCGGCGCGACGCCACGGAAGATTTGGGCGATCTGGTCGGCCATACGCTTTCGCATCGCGGTGCGGTTCGGACCGTAACCGATCAGGCAGCCGGCCTGCGCCATCTCCGCCCATTCGCACACCGTCGGAAGCCCGGCGTCGAGCGCGAGCGCGGCGAGTTGCCCACCATCACGGAAGAACTCCGGCGCGGCGCCGATCAGGAGCGACTCGGCGCCCGCTGTCCGCATCGCAGCGAAAGCAGTCGCGTATTCCGCAGGCGAGGCCACGGGGAAAACGAGCAGGTCGACGCGCTGTGCCGCCGCGGCTGCGCGGAGCGCCGCCTCGCCGGCCGCTCGCACCGTCCCGCCCTTGGTGTCCACGAGAAATGCCACGCGCCGTCGCTGCGGTGTGGCCTCCAGCAGGATCGACAGCCGCTTGATTTCGAGTTCGCTGGCGACGATGGAGATGCCGGTGACATTGCCGCCAGGCCGCGCGTAGCTCCGGGCAAGCCCAAGCTCGACCGGATCGGGACCGAAGCAGACGACCGGCGCCGAACTGGCCACCGCAGCGGCAAGCGCGGGGCCGATGGCGACGACCACATCGGGTCCGGCGGCCAGCAATTCTCGCATCAGGCCAGGCAACGCCTCCGACTCGCCCACGCGCGCATCGAAGGCGAGGTTGCGGCCCTCCACGAAACCGAGGGTCGCAAGCGCCGGCAACAGGAGTTCGCGGGAGAGCGTTTCGGAGATTTTGGAGCTGGTGATGTGCGCGAGCCGATAGACGCGGCCAGGTGTCTGGGCCCAGGCTTCCTCCGCGCCCCTGCCCGGCGGCCAGAGTGCGATCGCGCCGCCGATCCCCGCGATGAAGTCCCTGCGCCTCATTCGACCACCTCGTCGGCCCGGGCGAGCAGGGATGGCGGAATCGTCAGGCCGAGCGTTTTCGCCGTCCCGAGATTCAACACCAGTTCGAACTGCGTCGGCTGCTGCACGGCCAGCTGATCCGGGCGTGCGCCTTTCGCGAGGCGATCAACATAGGTGGCGGCCAAGGCCCACATATCCGTGATCTTCGCGCCGTAACTCACCAATCCGCCAACTGTGACGCCTTCGCGCAGTTGGACCATCAGGGCCGAGCCGCTCCCGAGGGCGGCTTGCGACAGCCGGGCGCGATCACGAAAGAAGAAGGGAGACGCCAGCGCGAACACAACCCTGGCGTCGATCGCGGACGCTCCGGCCAATGCCCGCTCGTAGTCGTAGGGCTGCGCGTCCAGTTCGACGCCGTTCAACCTGACGCCGGCAATCTCGGCCGCCGCCGCCATCGCCCGCCAATAGTCGGTCGCCAAGCGGTCCCATAGCACGGTCGCGCTCGTCAGACCGGGGACGATCTCGCGCATCAACTGCAGATGCTTGCCGGCGAACTCCGCCGTCTGGAAATAAACACCCGTGACCGTGCCGCCTGGTCGGGCGAGGCTCGCCACATGGCCGCGGGCGAGAGGATCGTAATCGACCGCCATCATCACGATCGGCGCCGCGCCTGCGGCAGCCTTGGCCGCGGTCAGGCTTTGTTCCGGACCGCCGGCGAGGATGACGTCGGGCTTTCGCGCGACCATCTCCCGACAGAGGGCATCCCAATCGCCCACATTGAGAACCTGCACGTGATCGAAGATGAAATTCCGACCCTCGAAATACCCGAGTTCGGACATTCGTCGCTCGAAGGCCTGCCAGTTCGGGGACGCTCGCGGTTGCACATTGACCGTGCCGACGCGCAGCACCCTGCCCTGCTGGGCGAAGCCCGTGCCGGGCAGCGCCGCCGCGCCGCCGGCCAGCGCCATGAAAGCGCGCCGCCCGATCGCCACTGCGGTCCCCCTGTCCGACGCCCCGGAGGCACAGCTTAGGGTAAGCGAACGGGTCTGTCGAAGACATTTGCACGTTGACGAGGCTTGTCAGTGCTGCCGCACCTATCGGTGGACAGTGCTTCATTGTCGGTCTGTCAGCGGCCTCGCAGCGCCCCGGGGCATCTTCAGCCGCAAACTTCCGGCCTCGCCCGCTGGCTCTTGCCCTCCGGCGCATTCCGGCGTATCCGACCGCGGCGCAAGCTGTTGTAGCTCAGTGGTAGAGCACGTCATTGGTAAGGAGCGGCTCTTGGGGCTTAAGTGACTGAAAAGGTTGAGTTGAGTTTCCTGGAAGGCCCTCTGGGGTAACGCTTAGGGTTAAAATCGCTGCAGTAGCTCAGTGGTAGAGCACGTCATTGGTAATGACGAGGTCGGGGGTTCAATCCCCCCCTGCAGCACCATTCCCGGCGGTCTCGCGGAAAATTTGCGCCCACGCATTCAACAATCGAAAATCCTGTGCTATTCTGAAAATGTCGGAGGTTCGGCAAGCCTACGCGGCCCAAAAGTGGTTGCACAGGACGACGCGGGACAATCCCCTTCATTCTTGAAGGACCTCCATGGTGAAAACATGGGAGGTCCCTATGAGCTTGGCTCAATGGGCGGACGCGAGTGCGTGCGCCATCTTTTTCGAAGACGGAACCGCTGCGGAAGCGCTGGCATTTGCCGACTTCCCCTCGAAGTTTTCCATTGATCAACTGCCCTGCGCTTCCGACGTGGAAGCAGAGTTGTGCGAACGCGATATGCTCTCGCGCCTCGCGCAGTTTGTCGACACCCTCCCCCCTCGCCTGAAGACGATCGCCCTCCGCCACTACTGGGGCGATGAGACACAGACTGAAATTGCCAAGAGCCTTGGTGTCCAGCGTTCCGCTGTTTGCCATTCGCTCCGCAAGATTGCCGAGCTTGGCCGGAGCTATTTCCGGCTGAATTGATCGGCCTTAGAACTCGGGGTTACGGCGTCGCCTTGAGTTCCAGTTACCAGACGCCATTCCAACGCGGCCGAATTGCGCTGCACAAAAGGAGAAGTCCGATGTCTAACAACGCCCTCGCCATTGCTGATGAAACCGAACTCGCGAAGCAGACCGCCTACGCGACCGTGTTGAAGCAGAAGAATTTTGATTACAGCCTCGCCGTGGTCGGCTCGCACTTCGTCGAAAGCATGCGCGCCATTCACTACAAGAGCACCGGAACGGCGCTCAATGAGCTGATCGACAACTCTATCGAAGCCGGAGCAACATCCGTTCACGTGGCGCTCGGCTACTTCGGCAAGAGCGACGCCAAGCCGGATGCGATGGCCATCATTGACGACGGTCATGGCATGGTGTCGGACATGATCCGGCTGTCAGTGCTTTGGGGAGGCACGCACCGAGGGGAAGAGAAACAGCGCAAGGGTTGGGGGCGCTTCGGCTTCGGTCTGCCCAGCGCCTCTGTCAATCAGTGCCGTCGTTTCACTGTGTTCTCCAGCACTGGAGGAGGCAAGTGGTTTGGCGTTACGATTGATCTGGATGATATCCGGGATGGCAAGTACCAACTTGCGGGCTCCTTCCGCGTGGTCGCTCCTGAACCGAAAGAGCAACCGCTCCCCAAATGGATCCAGTCCTACATCGAGAAGAACATGCCGGGCGGCAGGCTTGAACATGGTTCGATCGTCATTTGGGAAAAGCTCGACCGCGTGAAGTGGTCGACGACTTCAGGCATGCGGACAAACATCATTCCTATTCTGGGAGTGTCTTACTACAATTACCTCTCACGCGTTGACTTGCGCTTTGATGGAACGCGGGTTGATCCGATTGACCCACTTTTCACAACCTCCGGTTTTAGGCTCTTTGACGAGGATGAAGATCGCGCGACGGCACTCCCTCCGGCTGAGATTGAGATCAAGTCCAAACTTACTGGCGAGAAGGCTATCATTCGGGTGCGATATGCCCGTTTCCCGCTGAGCTTTTTCTGGAAGGACAAGGCCGTCAAAACGACAAGCAGTTCCAACTCCAATGTACGGTGGACGGTAAAGAATATGACGCGCGGGCTTATCGTTTCGCGCATGGGTCGAATGATCGATGTTCTTGATTCAACTCCCTGGAAGGGGATGGAGAAGTTCCGGAATGACGATCGTTATTGGGCGGTGGAAATAGATTTTCCTGCCGATCTAGATGAAGAATTTTCGATCGCCAACAACAAGCAGGATGTGGTTCTATCTGAGCGCGTATGGGACATTCTGGAGCAGAGCGGCGTTGGGCGTAACATCGCCGCTTTGCGGAAATGGGTGGCCGACGAGCAAAAGAGAGACGAGGTGGAGAAAGAGCAGGATCGCGATGAAAAACGACCGTCGGAAAAGGCCTTGGAGGCCACGCAGAAGTACGCACGTACGCGGGCCGGCAGCGATCCGGTTGAGCGTATCAAGCGAGCTCGCGACGCATTCGAAGCCCACGTTCGAGGTGAAGCGCGAAACTCGCATCAGCCTGAGGAGACCGTAAGGGCACAACTCGAAAAAGAGACTAAGGAATACCCTTATCGTGTCTTGTACGAGAACACCCCCGGCGCTTCCTTCTTTCGAATGGAGGAAATCGGCGGACAAAAGCGCCTGTTCATCAATCGAGCCCATCGATTTTTCGCGGACGTCTATGCCGCTGCAGGGGCGACAGGAAAGGTTCGTAATGCGATTGAAGTTCTGTTGTTCGTCATCGGTGAATGCGAACTGGATGCATATGCCAATCAAGATCGGAAGAATTTCTATGTATCTGAGCGAGCCGCATGGTCAGAGCGCCTTGCTCATGCGCTTGATGATTTGAACAAATACTTCGCTGAGCGCGAGATGATCGACACAGAGGCAGCCTGACGGGCGAGTCAAACCAACAGTGGATAGTGGCTCGATAGCGTTTGCCTATCGAGCCACTATCCCGCTATCGTTCGCTCACACCCTTTTGCTGTGCGTGTGTGAGTGCCGCGATGTCCCATGCGGATGAACGAGTTTTTCGCCCCGTTTTGTCCGAAGAGGACAGCGGATCAGGCGTGTCCATCCAACTGGCGCGTCTGAAAGGTGTCGTGGCTATTGGCGAGACCGTAGGCGCGTTGGAGCTTTGCCGCGAGCTTCGCAAGCTCACTGACATGGCTGCTGCGTCCGCCGATCAGAACGCAAATCAAGCCGACCTACGCCTTGCCGTCGCGGCATCGCTGCTAGCCGACCTCTGTGAGCAGGAGTGGCGGGTATGGCTTCGCGGTGACGACATTGTTGTGGCGCCACCCAACTGGAGCAGGAGTGCAGCTTATACAGCCGACCAGATTAAATCTCGCGTCCGTAACGGACTACAGATTGCGAGCGACCGGCAGATAGCGACTGAAGCGGTCCAACGCTTCATCGCATCTATGGAGCAGACGCGCATTTTCAAAAGCCGGATTGTGTCCATCGCGAACTTGATCGACGACGGGCGAGATTTGTCTGACCGCCTGCGGGCAATGCTCGCTTCGGATAGAGCCGGGCGCGAGCGCGAGCTTACAAAGCTCATTCAGCCCTATGTGCAAGTCTGCGCCGACGGCGATGCGTGCGAGTTCACGGGTTTGCCGCTGATGGATGTATGGCGCTACCTCCGGCACACATGGTCTCTGGAGTACAATCCATTGCCAGGACGGACAATGCGGTTTCTTGTTAGAAATTCCGCTCGCCCCGATCACCCTGTCATCGGCATCGCGATGCTCGCAAGCCCGGCCGCGAACCTTTACGTGCGCGACGGCTGGATTGGGTGGCGGCTCGATGACGTGATTAGAGGATTGCACGACGGGACGGTGGATGCGGCCGAGGTTGGCAAGTCCCTCTGGTCTACGATCCGCGCAGCAATTGCCGATATCCGTTCAGACGATTTGATATCATCCGCTGAGCTTCGCGCGCCGACTCAGGAGACGATCTTCAAGCTCAGACAAATTGCCGGTCTGGCGCATGGGAAGCGTCGGCGAGACCTGCAAGAGTTCGAGGCTGACGCCGACTTGTTCGAGGGCGTCATTGACATCCGAGCTTTTGCCCGACGTCCGGTGGACTGGAAGGTGCTGTCTGAGTCTCCGCTGTTCCTGCGAAAGCGCGCGGAGCAACTAATTCCACTTCTCCGTGCATATGCCTATATGCGGAAAGCAGAGTTTCATTCGTTTCCGGACGCAGCGCTGTATGAGACGCTTGTAACTCGCGATGGACGCGCGATTATCACCTTTTGTCTAGGCGAGTTAAGAAAACGGAAGCTAGCAACCGAAGTCGCCGATCTCTCCGTTTGCGGCGCAATCGCTCCATACAATCATCTTGTTGCTGGAAAGCTCGTTACCTTGCTGATGGCTTCCAAAGAAGTGCAGCAGGCGTATGCAAAGCGATATCAGGCCCAAGAAAGTGAAATTGCATCTCAGATGGCGGGGCGGCCCATAATTCGAGCCGCAAAGCTTTCAGTGGTCACAACAACCAGTCTTTACGGTATATCTAGTAGTCAGTACAATCGGTTGAAACTGAAAGAATTGGGAGTTGAGTGGTCGTATATCGGCGAGACCAAAGGTATGACAATCACGCACGTCAGCAAGAAGACCCTTGCCCTAATGAAACGTTTGGGCATCAAACAATACGGTGCCACAAGAATTAACAGTGTCTTTGGCGAAGGATCAAGCCCAAAGACACGGCAAATCCGCGAGGGGCTAAACTTAATCGGGATCAACAATGATCATGTATTAATGCAAAGCATTGGCCGCCGTGTTTACGCTTGCGAAGTAGCGCCGGGGGCCAAGCGGTCTTTGATGGGCCTGCCTTTGAAATTTAAGCACCGACATGTTGATGCAAAGCTGATATCGAAAAGCTGGGTGAATCGGTGGGTTGTCGATCGCGCGCTCAACATTGACGTGTTGGAGCGAATGCGGACTTCGACAGCCGCATCCATTTCGCAGCAGTTCCAAGAAAGGAAGCGGCGAGGCGATTTGACGGAAATCAGCCAGGAAGCGGAAGCTTCAGTCATCCAGAGCGCTGGAGAGTAAATGATCAATTTGCGCTCTGGCTAATTTGATACGAGTATCCTCCATGAATGCGATGTCCTTTAACAGAGCGGACATGCCTTCTAACGCAACGAGGATTTCTGGAATCATCTGTATCTGCTTCACTATGGTCTCGAATTCCGAAATCCTTGATCGACTACTGGCAACGATGGTGGCTAAATGCGCCTCTCTGCCGGGATCGATCTTGAACAGGTTCCTTCGCTCTACTGAATTTGTCTCTGTCACCTGCCAGATCGCCTTGGCGGTCCACGGTGAGAGGTGATCGAGGTTTGTCAGTGTGTTCATTATTTGTTCCTTTTATTGCGAGCAGCATACCCTGCTAGTGTTGAGGAAATTGAAGTTGTTGTTTTTTGGTGACTATCGCGCCACGCACTCGACCGCGGCAGCCGCGATCCACGTGCAGTGGATCACGACGCCTTGCCGCCGCTGGATGCTGACCCAGTTCGCGACCGCCGCGCGGGCGGGGATGCCCTTTGCAATTTCGACCGCCACGAAGTCCCGCGCGACCTGACGCATGCCGTCCGGGAGGTTGAGCGCGGCGATGAGGCGGTCCGCTTCCGCGTCTCGCTTCGCGGGCTGGCCATTGATCAGCAAGGTCTGCTGACCGGGAGGGCCGCCATGAGAGATGCGAGGCTCACGCGTCGCCGTGCAGCCCGCGAGCGCCGCAGCCGCCAGTGCCGCGAGCCCAAGCATAGCAGGCTGGGGGCGTCGCCCGAAGGTCGCGTCTCGCCAGCCCTGCGCCATCCTACGCCACCGCGTTTCGATCACGCGCCGCGCCTCCGAAGCTCCTTGCGGACGCGCCGCCACTTGCCTTGCTCGACCGCGTGCGAGCGGAACCACGCCGCATGCTCTTCGGTGAATGCTGCGCCTTCCGGGTCATGGGGATGGCGCGCCGCGATCTCATCGGCGAGCCGCTGGATTTCCGCCCGAGGGATGAGGCGGGGCAGCACGTCATGTTCGACGATGCCCCAGCCGATGCCGAGGATGATCGGCGAGAGGGCCAGGGAGATGAGCGCCCAATGGAGAATGTTGCCGATCGTCTGCCAGTCCATGCCGGATCACGTCCAAGATCAGGCTTGTAGACTATCGTCATCATCCTGTTTGGGGAAGAGAAAAGAGACTCATAGTCCGTGGACCTTTAGTCATCATGGCGGCTCGCTCAGCCCATGTCATGGGAAGCGAGCATCACGAAGATTGTCGGGGAGAACGTTCGTCGGGCGCGAGAGGCCATCGGCTTGTCGCAGGAAGAGCTTGGCGACAAGGCGGGCATCGATCGCACCTATGTTTCTGGTGTGGAGCGGGGCGTGCGCAACCCGACGGTGAAGGTGCTGGCCCGCCTTGCCGAGGCGCTTGAGACGACGCCCGACAAGCTGCTTGTTCGAGAGGGCGGGAAGGCCTGAGGCCGCTACTCAGGCTTGTCCTCGGGTGTCGGCTTCGCGCCGCCGAACTTCTCCATCCAAGCCGCCATGTCCATCGGGCCGGGAACGACAAGCACGCCAGCCGAGCCGGAATGCTCCAGCTTCGCCGCGAGCCTTTCGGAATACTTCTCCGGCATGCGGGCGCGCAAAGCGAGTTCAAGCATCCGGTCGGACTTCACCCTCTCATGGCCGACAAGCTCGCCGCGCTGAAAGATCGGCCGCTCAACGCCCTCGAAGATGCGCATGTTGAGCTCTTCCTCAAGGAAGGAGTCATACCGGGCCATGGCCAGTTCGCATTCATCCGCGAACCCCTCGTTGCGCTCTTTGAGGTCATAGATGGCTTGTCGCGACACGCCGACGGCATCGGCTGAGAAAGTGACGTTGCCGGACTCAGCGAGATGCATGAGGAAGCGCATCTGCTTCTCGGGCGTCAGCTTCACGTAGCGCAGCGGGATGGTGCGTGGTTGCCGCTCTTCGGACATGGCGAGCACTTTACGATGTTTACGCCCCTCGCGCGCGGGCTATTCCTTGTCTGCCAGCGTCAGGCCGCGAGCGACTGGCAGATGCGTTGCGCCACGCTCTTGCCGATGCCCAGTTCGCGGGCGATCCGGTCCATGCCCATGCCGGCCCGGCGAAGCTCACCGACGCGCACCGTCACCTCGCCGTCCTTCGAGGGGCGGCCAAGCTTAGTTCCCGCTGCTCGCGCCCGGTCCAGCCCGGCGCGGGTCCGCTCGATCAGCATCGCTCGCTCAAATTCCGCGAAGACGCCCGCCATGCCGAACAGGGCGCGGCCTGCGGGCGTCGTGGTGTCCACGCCCTGCTGGTCAAGGTAGAGGTCAACGCCGATTGTGCGCAGCGTCTCGAAGCAGTCCAGAAGCTCGCGCAAGGAGCGGCCCAGCCGCGAGACATCCCACGCCAGCACCACGTCGAACTTCCGGCGCGTGGCGTCCTTCAGCATCCGGTCATAGGCGGGGCGCTTGCCGCGCGCGGCCGCACCGGAGACGGTTTCCTCGTAAACCTCGACAACCTGCCAGCCCGAGCGTTCCGCGACTTCGCGAAGGCGCTGAAGCTGGTTGTCGGTGGTCTGCCGATCGGTCGAAACGCGGGTGAAGATCGCGGCGCGGCGCTCTGTCATATGGGCCTCCCTTCCTATGAGGGAGACTATATGTTCATTGTTTGTTCTCGTCTACCAATATCCACCCGGCAATCGGACGATTTCCGGGTGACGCCGCGCGCTGCGAAAAGCGCCACGATTTCCAGCTTTGCGCCGTGGCGTTTCCGAGGGGGTTTTCCGGGTGGCCGCTCTCACGCGTGAGCGATGCAGGCCGACGCCCTTCCGCGACAACCTCAACGACGTGCGCGCCTCGCCGTGATGCCCATCATCACCGCTGGCTGGCTGCTGCCCATGGCATCGACACCCCCACCCCAAATTCTGAAACGCCAGCCGGGTGTCCGCACCTTGCCCGACTTCGGGACCATATTCGCGGCCGCGTTCCCACACGGGGGTTTCACGGGTTAAGGGGGTTCATTCTGAGCAACGCGAGAACATGACCCAATCTCAACCAACGGAAGAAAGTCGGCACTCCCCGAGGAGAACCCTCAGAACCCCTCAAACCCCTCGTCCAGATCCAACTCCGGTGGCCGAGTTAGAGCCGCACCGGGCTGTGCGAGCAGTTTATAGCTCGCGGCCTGCTTCGGGTTGGGCAACTGCTTGATGCAGTAACCGTTGAGCCAGCGCTCGCTGACTTTCGCGAGGTAGTTGCCGAGCCGCTTCGCGTTCGGCCCAAGTGGGCAGATGCAATTGATAGCCTCGCGGAGAGGCTCATCATCGTGAAGCCCCTTCAGCAAATCCTTAGCCTGGAAGATCGTGCCCACGCCGAACGTCGAAAGCAGCGCGTCCAGTAGCATTCTGTGTTCGTCACGAGCCATGTCGCGCTGCTCGACGAACGAGCGCGACAAACACGGGTCGGCCTCTCCCAGCCAAACAAGCGCACCGCGCACCATATCGGACCAAGTTTCAAACCGGCCGAAGGGTTGTAAGCGATGAAGCTCCGGCCGCCCCGCAACTTGGAAAGCCCGCAAGATGGTCAGCCCCGCCGCCACCAGCGCCGGGCGCGACTCTCGCACCTCACCGCGCAGATCGCCATGGAAAGCGCGCGTCTCCGGCGACTCCACCCCTGCATCGAGGCGGCAGATCAAAATGCGCGTCGACATATCGCCCTTGATGGAGATGTTGTTTCCCGTTGCGATGAAAAGCGCGTTCGTCGACACGCTGACCTGCCTGCTCTGGCCGAGTAGGCGCGACGCCCACGTTTCCTGGGTCAGGATCGAGGCGAGCGCATCTCCTGACAGTGGCCTTTCGATGTTGTCGAGAACAATGATCGGATCGCTTTGCATCAAAATCGCGAGCAGCCGCTTTTCATCCTCCTCCTCATTCTTCCCTTGTGAGATCACGGTCGCACTTCGCCCCGTTGCGATGATGCTCACGACATCGGCGAGCAGCGACTTACCCGTGCCCATCGTCGGCGCTGTGAACGCGTGGAGCGGAGCGCTCCGAAGCGACCGACGGCAGAGTGCGGTCAGAATGGCAGAGAGAAGGACGGAACGCGATGCGCTAGCGCCCGGCGGCCCGCCATCATCTTCAACGAATGGAAACAGCGCGATTGGTGCCTTCAAGAGCGCGAGAGCGGACATCGCGTCGTCACGTGTAGGCGCGTCGGGAATGTGCGGGAACGTTAGCCCGCCGAAGCTGGCGATGATACCGGAAACGTTGTCATAACCGTCATGCTGCAACACCGTGCCGTCCGCCCGCATAGTGGGCGCCTCCACGATGGCTCGAAGCGGGCGCAGCCGCCACTTATCGGAGCGCGCGAGCAGATGCTTTGCGTGGATGAGGGTAGGTGCTGCCGTGTCGAGCTCATCCTTCGCCGTCATCCGCCGAAACGCGATATGCTCGACCATGTATTCCCGTAACCGGTAGTCGGACACATCGCGGATCATCAGTCCGCCGCTGGACCCCGCGAGGGAAGCCTCGCGTGGCTCGATGTGAACGAGGCGTTGGTTCATTTGGTAGACGGGCGCTTCCATCGAAAGAAGAGCGTCTTCCACTTCGTCAAGGACGCGGTGGAGTTCAGTATCATTGAGCATCACCGTCGGGCGGTTCGACGATTGTCCGTCGTAAGCCTTTGCGTGCGCGCGGCTCACTTGCTCGCGGGCATACTGGTGCGGATTGCGCTTTTCCCGAACAGATTCACTGATTCCCAGATCGGGGTCGGTGACGATCGCCGCCATGGTATCGTCATCGACACCGGCGCGCGCCATTTCGCACAGAGCACCAAACAGCCATTCAGAACGCGATGGAAGCCGATTGGGTTCATCCGGGTCGTGCCCATGGATGATGATCTGCTTGCACCTGTCCGAGACGCCCGGCGGCAGCTTGTCGAGTTCAACTTTCTCAAACCGGACATTCTCGGCGCGCCCGTGAGGCAGCTTGTTTGAATGCACGGCGGCTTTCGGCCCGATCGCGCTGCCTGCGAGCGACTTGAATTTGGAGAGCGGATACCGCTGCGACCAATTGGCGGAATGAAGCGACGCCAAAACGGGTACGCGCCCCTTCTTCCGTTTTTTGGCATCCGGCATGTTGATGGTTCCCGGAAGCCGCATGATGCGATCGATATTGTGGCAGTTATCTGCCGTCAGATCGCGCGCGATTTTCTGGTTGTAGCCTTCAAGCTCGGTGACCCGCGCCTCTTGGCCACCTATCGTTTGCTCTTCATCAAGAAGCCAGAAGCCTTGGAAGCCGTTGCCGCTGTCGATGATAATCGATGCTGGCGGATCGAAAGTCTGCAAGACGCGGACAGCGCGCTCGCGCTCGGCGGCAATGTCCTCTCCGGCTCGTGGATCAATATCGACATGCAGGGACTTCATTGCCCGGATGTCCGTCTTTTTTGTTTTCACACCACTCCCATTCATCGGGCGGATGCATGGATTAACGCTGAAATACAGGTTCGCTTGCCCGTGCTGGCCTTCTAGCCATGTTCGGATGTCGTCTTGCTGCGACTGCGGCCGAAAGGTCCGCGACAGCACACCGCCGCCACCGGGGACAATAGCCGTCAGTACGATCGGCTCGTCACCCGAATAGCCGATCAGGAACGCAATCGTTTCGTCCGGGTTTTGGCACGGAATTTGCGACACGGCCATGCCCGATCAAGCGACGTGACGCGCGGCTGCCTGCCGCGCGACCCAATCGAGTACTTCGGAGCGCAGCCACGCGACGCGCTGGGTGGCGAGGTGGATTTGGCGTGGGAAGGTCCCCGCCTTGATCATGCGGTAGAGCGTCGGCTTGGCGAGGCGGGTGACCTCCGTCACCTCGCGCAGAGTGAGCAAGCGGTCTTGCGGGTTCATCGCGGTTCTCCCGGAGCCCGCAAGGAACGGCGGGCGTTGAGGGGAGATTCGTCGAAACGTGCCGTTCAGGATAAGTCGGAATTCGAACGTGATGAGGCGTTCGATTTGTATGATTGCCAACAGCGAAAGGCGATGTCCGTTCGCAATTGTTCACCCATGCCTTCGGCGAACCGCTTGAATTCATCGCGTAGGAACTTCACCGGCTCGCTTGGGGCACGCTCGTTCGTGTTGTCGCCCGCATACTTCGTCAGCGGGCTCGCGCCGCGCTCGCGCTCCCACCAGTTGATCAGCGGCACCGCCGCGCGGTGGAAAGCCCCGTAGCTCTTCGGCCCTGCTTTCTGCGCCAAAGTCTGCCGCGCGACGTTTGCGACAGCCCCGATGTCGAGGTCATCGAACCCGATCTGTTCAGCGGCTTGAACCAGCAGCAAGTAGGCATCAGGCGAAAGCTGATCCCAGAGTTCTTCGAAATGGCGAAGTTCGTCGCCGACTCTCCGCCGATGCCGCTTCCTCTCTTCCGGTGACTCACGCTGCTCAGTTGCGAACAGTGACGCCGCGACTTGGCGCGCCTGTTCCAAGTCCATGCGCTCGAAACTGTCCTGCGTTTCGGTCATGCCGGACGCGGCCGGATCGCCGCATAGTCATGCGCCATCTCGGCCTTCGAGAGGTCATGCGCGGCTTGCAAGTTGAGCCAGAAGCGGGCGTCGGTGTTGAAATAGCGCCCAAGGCGGATCGCGGTGTCGGCCGACATGTCGCGACGGCCGCGCGCGAGTTCGGAGATGAGATTGGCCGGCACACTGACAGCGCTGCCGAGGGCACTGGCGCTCAAGCCGAGCGGCACCATAAACTCCTCCCGCAGCACCTCGCCGGGATGGGTTCTCTCGCGCGCCAATCGAACCTCCTCATTCGCCATGCGATCAGGCATCGGGATATCGGACCTCACCGTCAAGCCCGACTGCGGATCGGCTTCATCAGCGCGGCATTGGCCGCGCCGCCTTCCCACAACTTGCCCCATGTCTCTAAGGCGGCGCGCTTCTGGTCGAGATAGCTGTAACGGTTGTAGACGCCCGCGACGCCGGGAATGACATGGCCAAGCACCCGCTCGATGATCTCTTGCGGGATGCCGAGCCGGGCCATCTCCGTGGCGACGGTGCGGCGGATGTCGTGGATGGTCCAGTCGGTGACGCCGGACAGCTTGTCGAGACGCTGCTTGGTCTTGCTGAAGCCGCTGACGGGCTTCGCGCCGCCGCTGGTCGTGAACAGGAAGTCGTCTCGCGTGAAGCGCGGCAGGCTCGCCAGCAACGCGCTCATCGCCGGGGTCAGCGGCACGACTTGCGGGCGCTTGGTCTTGTAGTAGTCGCTCGGCACTTCGAGCGCGTTCATGTCGGTGCGCACCCATGTCCAGCGCGCTTCCGCGATTTCGGATTTGCGCTGGCCGGAGAGGATGAGCATCCGCACGATGGGGCCGAAGGGATAGCCCATCACGGGCGTCGCCTCCCAGATCGCTCGCATCTCCGCCATGGTCAACGTGCGCTCGCGCGGCTTGTAGGCGATCTCCGGCCGCTCCATGCCGGAGAGCGGATTGGCGCGGATGATATCGCGGTCCACGGCCCAATTGAAGACGCGGGTGAGATGCTTACGCACCTCGCGCCCTCGCGAAATCTCCCCCTGCGCCACGAATTCGTCGATGAGGTTGTGGGCGTCGGCGCGGGTGATCGTGTCGATGCGCCGATCGCCCCAGGCGGTTACGACATAGGTCTGCAACAGGCGCTCGATTTCCCGCGCGTTCACGAGATTCGGCCGCGCATAGACGGTGGCGAAGCGCTCCACGACATAGCGCACCAAGCGCTCATCCTGCTTCGCCTGAATGTGCCCCCGGATGGCCGGAGCGGACGCCCGCTCGCGGGTCGCACCGGGTTCCTGCCCTGTGTCGGCGATCTCAAGGACTTGCAAAGCACGTGCGCGGGCGTCGGCGAGGCCGATGAGCGGATATTCGCCCAAGGTCACCCGCTTCAGCGGCCCGCGCCTGCCGTCTTCGCCTTCACCGGCGATGCGGTAGAGCACCGACCATGATTTCTGACCCTGCGGCGTGATGCGCAGCACCAGCCCTTGCGTTTGCTGGTCGCGGATTTCGCGTCGGCGCGCCGGATCGGCGCTCAGCTTCTTGTCCGCCGCATCGGTGAAGCGGATGGGAGGGTCCTTGGCGGTGGCGAGGGGCTGCTTGGCCATGTCCGGGTAACGCGGGGTTAAAATTACGGTGAGTTTGGGCGGGTTCGCACGAGACGGCGAGAGCCCTCTATAGACCGCAAAGTATTGATCGTAAATCGCTTTCGTTACCGCCAGAGACGGTCAGAGCCTGCCAGAGATAAGGGGTTGCTCTATTGGTAATGACGAGGTCGAGAGTTCAATCCTCTCCAACAGCACCAGGCGCTCCGTCATGAACGGGGAGCATGGCCAGGCTCGCCGAGCGCCACGAAGGCGATGCGAAGACAGGCCTCAGCCGTTCAGTCCGGCGCGAAACATCGCAGCGCGCTGTTGCGCCGACGAGCACAGGGCGATCGACCGAACGATCCTCCGGCACGGCTTCTCTACTGAAGGCGTGGATCGTCGCTCATAGCGCTTTCGACGGGGACAGCTTCCGCGACGGCGCGGGAGGTCTGCGGCCTCCACGGTTGACCCTGCATCAGGTCGGTACTCCGCGACGCGGCCGGCAGGCGCGGGCGGATCCGTCCCGCGGGTCCGGAAGAGGCTCGTCGACAGCCTGAAGCAGGCGCCGGAAGCGCGCTCTTCGGCCTCACTCCGCCGGCTGCGGCGAAGACTGCGTGGGATTCCGCCCCCGTCCCCTCCGCAGACGATCGAAGGCGAGGTAGATGGCGGGCGTTGTGTAGAGCGTCAGCAGCTGCGAGACCATGAGGCCGCCCAGGATGGTCAGGCCCAGCGGCCGGCGCAGCTCGGAGCCGGGTCCTTCGCCGAAAACCAGCGGCAGCGCGCCGAGCATGGCGGCGAGCGTCGTCATCAGGATCGGCCGGAAGCGTTCCCTCGCCGCGGCCACGATCGCCTCGCGGGCCGGCAGGCCCAGCCGGCGCTCCGCGTCGAGCGCGTGGTCGACCAGCATGATGCCGTTCTTCTTGACGATGCCGATGAGCAGGATGACGCCGATGATGGCGACCATCGTCAGTTCCTGCCCGCTGACCTTCAGCGCAAGCAGGGCGCCGAGCCCCGCTGAGGGAAGCGTCGAGAGGATCGTGACGGGGTGGATCAGGCTCTCGTAGAGCACGCCCAGAAGGATATAGATGGCGATCAGGGCTGCGCAGACGAGGATCGCCTCCTCGCTCACGCCCTTGTTGAAGACCGCCGCGTCGCCCGCGAAGGCGGCGTTGACGCTTTCGGGCAGGCGCAGGTCGGCCACCGCCCGACGGATCTCGCCCGTCATCTCGCCGACCGACCGGCCGGGATCGACGCCGAAGCTGACGGTGACGGCGGCGAACTGGCCCTGGTGGTTGACGGCGAGCGGCGCCGTCGAGCGCGACAGGGTCGCAACGGAGGTCAGCGGGATCTGCTGCCCCGCGATGGTCGGCACGAACAGACGCGAGACGTCGCGCTGGTCGGAACCCTGGCCTGGCAGGACGCCCATGACGACGCGATACTGGTTGCGCTCCCCGTAGATCGTGACGACCTGCCGCTGCGAGAACGCGCCGTTGAGCGCCGCCGTCAGGTCGGTGATGCGGACGCCGAGCCGGCTGGCCGCCTCGCGGTCGATCTTGACGTCGATCTGGAGGCCCGCCGACTGCTGGTCATCCGACACATCGCGCAGCCCCGGGATCTGACGCAGGCGATCCGTGACCTTGGGCGCGACGGCGCGGAGCGTCGGCAGATCGGCGCTCCACAGCGTGAACTGATAGTCGGAATTGCCTTGTCGGCCGGAGACGCGGACATCCTGCACCGCACCGAGATAGACCGACAGCCCTGCGATGTGATTGGCGGCGGCGCTGATCCGGGCCGCAACGCGGCCGGCGTCGATCTTCCGCTCGGACAGCGGCTTCAGCGCCACGAAGAAGCGCCCGTTGTTGGAATTGGCCCAGGGCCCGGACGAGCCGACGTAGCTGCTGACATGCGCCACCGCCGGGTCGGCGCGGATCAGGGTCTCGGCGCGGGCCTGCAGGGCACGCATCGCCTCGAAGGAGATGTCCGGCGCCGCCTCCGTCGCTCCCCAGAGCAGACCCGTGTCGTCCTGCGGCAGGATTCCCTTGGGCAGGCTCATGAAGAGATGGACGGTGGCGACCAGCGTGACGGCCGTCATCCCGATCATCAGCCAGAGGCGGCGCATGGCGAAGGCGAGCGAGCGGCCGTAGCCCGACACGCAGGCGCCCATCAGACGGGCCATGCCTCGCTCGATGCGGCCAGGGGTCCTCGACTTGAGGTAGCGGCCGCACAGCATCGGCGTGACGGTCAGCGCCACGATGGTCGACACGATGATGGCGATCGACACGGTGACGGCGAATTCGCGGAAGAAGCGCCCCAGGATGCCGCCCACGAAGAAGAGCGGCATGAAGGCCATCACCATCGACAGGCTGATGGCGATGACGGTGAAGCCGATCGAGCCGGCGCCCTCGATCGCGGCGCGAAACGGCGACATGCCGCCCTCCACCCGCTCGATGACGCTCTCGATGACGACGATGGCGTCGTCGACGACGAAGCCGACCGAGATGGCGAGCGCCATCAGCGTCAGGTTGTTGAGGCTGAAGCCGAGCGCCCACATGCCGACGAAGGCGCCGGCGAAGGCGAGCGGGATCGTCGCGCCGGCGGCGAGCGTCGGTGCGGCACGGCCCAGGAACAGGAACACGACCAGCATCACCAGCGCGATCGAGAGGCCGAGCGTCAGCTGCATGTCATGCAGGCTCGCGCGGATGGTGGCGGTGCGCTCCGTCATCACCGACAGCGCCACGTCGGCCGGCAGATACCGCACGAGGTCGGGCAGCAGCTCCTTCACCTTGTCCACCGTCTCGACCACATTGGCGTTGGCGGCGCGGGTGATGTTGAGCTGCACCGCGGGACGGCCGTCGTAGCTGCCGGAGACGCGCACGTTCCGGACCCCGTCGGTGACGCGGGCGACATCGGTCAGCCGCAGAAGCACGCCCGAGCCCGACCGCAGCACGATGTCGCGGTAGTCGTCCGCCGTCCGGAGCTGCCCCGTCAGCTGGATCGTCTCGCGCTGAACCGCATTCTGCAGCTCGCCCGTCGGCCCCAGCGGATTGGCGTTGACCACCGCCATGCGCACCTGCTCGATGGTCAAGCCCGCGGCCGCGATCGCGGCGGGATCGAACTCGACCCGCACCGCCGGCTGCTCCGATCCGGCGACCGAGACCTCGGCCACGCCGTCGACCTGCGACAGGCGCTGCACGAGGATCGAGTCGGCGAGGTCGTAGAGCTCGCTCGCGCTGCGCGTCTGCGAGGTCAGCACCAGGATCATGATCGGCTGCGCCGCCGGATTGGCCTTCCGGAACGTCGGTGGGGAGGGCATGTCCGATGGCAGATCGGTCGCCGCCGCGTTGATCGCCGCCTGGACATCCTGGGCGGCGCGATCGATCGCACGCGCAAGATCGAACTGCACCGCGATCGAAGTGGAGCCCAGCGTCGAGGTCGAGGTCACCTCCGTCACGCCCGAGATCGCGCCGAGCCGGCGCTCCAGCGGCGCGGCGACGCTCTCGGCCATGACCTCGGGATTGGCCCCGGGCCGGCTCGCGCTGACCCGGATCGTCGGCAGGTCGACGGTGGGCATGCTGGCGACGGGAAGGCCGCGATAGGCGACGAGGCCAAGCAGAATCAGCCCGATGGCGAGCAGCGTCGTGGCCACGGGGCGCCGCACGAAGGCGGCGCTCGGGTTCAGCGCGGAAGCAGCGGGACGGCCGCTCATTCGGCCGGCTCCCTGTGCGGCGTCGGCGCGTCCTCCAGCGCCGGGGAAAGCCTTCGGCGCAGGCCGTCGAGCGCCAGATAGATGACCGGCGTCGTGTAGAGCGTGAGCAGCTGCGACAGCATCAGCCCGCCGATGATGGCGACGCCGAGCGGCATCCTGAGCTCCGCTCCGGGCCCTGCTGCCAGCGCGAGCGGCAGCGCCCCGAGGAGCGCGGCCAGCGTCGTCATCATGATCGGCCGGAAGCGCTTGGCGCAGGCCTCGACGATGGCGTCCTCGGGGCTCGCGCCGCGCCTGCGCTCCGCATCGAGCGCGAAGTCGATCATGAGGATCGCGTTCTTCTTGACGATGCCCATCAGGAGCACGATCGCCACGACGCCGATGATCGTCAGATGCTCGCCGACGGCCGCGAGCGCAAGCAGCGCGCCGATGCCGGCCGAGGGGAGGGTCGACAGGATGGTGACGGGATGGACGTAGCTCTCGTAGAGCACGCCCAGCACGATGTAGATGGCGATCACCGCCGCCAGGATGAGCCAGGGCTGATTGGCGAGAGAGGCGCGGAACTCCTCCGCCTCGCTGGCGAAGCCGCCCGAGACGGAGGGCGGCAGGGCGATCTCCCGCTCGATCGCGCCGATGCGCCGCACCGCCTCTTCGAGCGACCGGCCAGGGGCGAGGTCGAAGGCGATCGTGAAGGCGGGAAACTGCTCCTGCCGGCTGACCGCCAGCGGCGCAGCGGTCCGCGCGATCGTGGCGAAGGACGCGAAAGGCACCTGCGCGGCCTGCCCGCTCACGCCGGCCGCCGGCGCGCGCAGCGCCTGCAGCGCGCCTGGATCGGTGCGGAAGCGGGGCTCCGCCTCCAGCACGACGCGGTACTGGTTGGACTGCCCGTAGATCGTCGAGATCTGGCGCTGAGCGAAGGCGTCGTTGAGGAGATCGCTCACCGCCTGCAGCGAGATGCCGAACTGGCCGGCGCGAGTCCGGTCGACCTCGATCCGCGTCTCCAGCCCCTCGTCTTCCTCGACGGCGGTGACGTTCGCGAATGTGGCGTCCTCGCGCATGCGCGCCATGATCCGGATCGCCCATTGGCGGACGGTCGCGTTCGTCGAGGCGACGAGCGTGTACTGGTACTGGCTCCAGCTCGCCCGCGTGGCGATCTGCACATCCTGCACCGTCTTGACGGAGGCCACGAGGTCCGGGATGCGGTCCAGGCGCGCGCCGACATCGGCCGCGATCTCGGCGGAGCCCCGCGTCCGTTCGGCATGGGGCTTGAGCGTGACGCCGAGCGTCGCCGTATTCGGCGTCGGGTTGACGAAGCCCGTGCCCACGACGGCCACCACCGTCGCGACCTCCGGCAGGGCGCGGAGCTCGGCGGCGGCGCGCGCCTGCAGGCGGCTCATCGCCTCGAAGGAAGCGTCCGGCGCCGCCCGCAGCACGACCGAGACGAGCCCGGTGTCCTGCGCGGGCAGGAAGCTCTTCGGCATCGCCAGATAGAGATGGACGGTGGCGGCGACGGTGGCGAGGGTCGCCAGCAGCGTCAGCGCCCGATGCCGCAGCACGACCGCGAGCGACGCGGCGTAGCCGCGCGCCAGCGCCTCGCCGACTCCAGCGGTGGCGCGGCCGAGGAAGCCGCGGGGGCGCTCGCCGGCGGAAGGCTCCGGCCGATGGCGCAGCAGCTTGGCGCACATCATCGGCGTCAACGTCAGGGACACGACCATCGAGACGATGACGGCGATGGAGAGCGTGATCGCGAACTCGCGGAACATGCGGCCGACGAGGCCGCCCATGAACAGCAGCGGGATGAATACGGCGAGCAGCGACGCCGTGAGCGAGACGACCGTGAAGCCGATCTCCGCCGCTCCCTTCCGGGCCGCCGTCTCGCTATCCTCGCCGAGCTCGCGATGGCGGGCGATGTTCTCGATCATGACGATGGCGTCGTCGACGACGAAGCCCGCCGAGATCGTCAGCGCCATGAGCGAGAGGTTGTCGAGGCTGAACCCGAAGGCCCACATCAGCGCGAAGGAGCCGACGAGGGATAATGGCAGCGCCACGCCCGCGATGATCGTGGCCGACCAGGTGCGGAGGAACAGGAGCACGACCAGAATGACGAGGCCGACCGAGAGCGCCAGCGTCAGCTGCACCTCGTGCACCGAAGCGCGGATCGTGCCCGTGCGGTCCGCGACGACGGACAATTCGACGTCGGCGGGCAGCGCCGTGCGGATGCGCGGCAGCTGGCGCAGGACCTGGTCGACGGTCGCAACCACATTGGCGTCGGTCTGGCGCTGGATGTCGAGGATGATGGCGCGTTCGCCCTGCTTCCAGGCGCCGATGCGTTCGTTCTCGAAGCCGTCCGTCACGGTCGCGACGTCGCGCAGGCGCACCGGCGCGCCGCTGCGCAGGGCGATGACGATCGCTCCGTAATCGGCCGCGCTGGTGATCTGGTCGTTCGCCGAAATCGCGTGCGATTGGGCGTTCCCGTCGAGCGACCCCTTGGGCGCCGAGACGTTCGCCGCCGCGATCGAGGTGCGGATGTCCTCGAGGCTCAGGTTGAGCGCCGCCAGCGCCGCGAGATCGGCCCTGATGCGGATGGCGGGCTTCGAGCCGCCCTGGACGGAGACCCGACCCACGCCGGAGATTTCGGACAGCCGTTGCGCGACCAGCGTGTCGGCGAGATCGGAGAGCTGGCGCAGGGGCGCGGTCCGCGACGTGAGCGAGAGAGTGAGGATCGGCGCGTCGGCCGGGTTCGCCTTCACGTAGGTCGGCGGGTAGGGCAGGTTGCGCGGCAGGGTCGAGCCGGCGGCGTTGATTGCCGCCTGCACGTCCTGCGCGCCGCCCTCGATGTCGCGGTCGAGCGAGAACTGCAGCGTGATCTGGCTCAAGCCGAAGGAGCTCGTCGAGGTGATGTTGGCGAGCGCGGGGATCTGGCCGAGCTGCCGCTCCAGCGGAGCCGTCACCAGCGACGCCATGGTGTCGGGACTGGCCCCCGGCAGCTGGGTGGTGACGACGATCGTCGGGAAGGCGACCTGCGGCAGGGAGGAGACGGGCAGCGCCCGGTATCCCATGATCCCGACGATCAGCAGCGCCAGCGCCATCAGCGACGTGGCGACCGGCCGCGCGATGAAGGGGCCCGAGAGGCTCACGTCCCGCGCCTTGGCGCGCCGCGGCCTGGGTCGACGGGCTGGTTCGGGTCCTGCCCCGAGGTCCGGGCCGGCCGCTCGCGGCCGCGCCGCGCCGCAGGAGCGCCGTCCGCCGCCGGTTCGGAACCGGTTTCCGGCGCGACGGTGACCCGCTTCCCGTCGGTGAGCCGCTGGAAGCCCGCGGTCACGACGAGGTCGCCCGCGCTCAGCCCGCTCTTGACGACCGCGATCTCCTCATCCTGCTGCTCGATGGTGACGGGCCGGACCTGCGCGGTATCGTCCTCGCCCACCCGATAGACGAAAACGCCCTGCGGCCCGCGCCGGAGCGCCGGCGTCGGCACCACGAGCGCCCCTTCAAGCTCGCTGACCCTGACGCGCACCGAGACGAACTGGCCCGGCCAGAGTTTGCGGTCCTTGTTGGGAAACGCCGCCTTCAGCCGGATCGTCCCCGTGGCCTGGTCGACCTGATTGTCGATCACCTCCAGCGTGCCGCTCGCCAGCACCGTGCGGCCGTCGGTATCCAGCGCGTCGACCGGCACGCGGTCGGAGCGCATGGCCTGCTGCGCGACCGCGAGGTCGCGCTGGGGCAAGGTGAACAGCACCGCGATCGGCTGGATCTGCGCGAGCGTCACGAGCCCGGCCGCGTCGCCGGCGCGGATGATGTTGCCGGCGTCGATCTGACGGAGGCCGGCGCGTCCATCGATCGCCGCGGTCAGCGTCGTATAGCCGAGATTGATGCGCGCCGCGTCGACCGCGGCCTGATCGGCTCGGACCTGGGCCTGAAGCTGGGCGACCATCGCCTTCTGCTGATCGGCCTGCTGCCGCGGGCCGGCGTTGGTCGCGGCCAGGCGCTCATAGCGATCGAGGTCCAGGCGCGCATTGGCGAGCGTCGCCTCGTCTTGCGCGAGCTTGGCGAGCGCCTGGTCGAGCGCGGCCTGCCAAGGAGCCGGGTCGATGCGCGCCAGCACCTCACCGGCCTTCACCTCCTGCCCTTCGCGGAAGGCGACTTCCATGAGCCGCCCATCGATCTGGGCGCGGACCGTGACCATCGCATAGGCCTGGACCGCGCCGATGCCGTCGCGCGTCACCGGCACATTGCGGACCCGCGCGGCAGCGGCGCTGACCGTTACGTCCTCGCCGGCTGTGCCGCGCCTGCCGGCGCCGCGGCGCCCGCCGCCTCCGCCGGTCCGCTGCGGCTCGACCGCCGCCTCCTGCCGGGACGGACCGTACCACCACCAACCTCCCGCCCCGGCGGCGCCGGCGAGGAGGAGGAGGACGAGAACGCGGCCGAGCTTCATGAGCGCTCCGGGGCGTGAAACGAACGCCACGCCGGTCGGTCATTTAACGATTGGAGCCAGCGATGGGTAGAGCGGGGATCACCGGGCGGCGATCACTTCTGCGCCAAGCACATCACCGCCGAGAGCCTGGAAGAGCGACGCGGCGGCCTGCAGGCGGGCCCGCCGGTCGAGCGCCAGGCTGTCCTCGACCTGGAACAGCGTGGCCTGCGTGTTGAGCAGCGTCTGCAGATCGATCGTGCCCTCGCGCAGCCGCTGCTCGGCGAGCTGGAATGCCGTGCGCGCCTTGTCGAGCGCCACCCGGCGCGTCGCCTCCTGCGCCGCCGCCTCGCGGATGCGGGCGAGCGCGTTCTCGACGTCGACAAACCCGGAGACGATGGCGCGGCGGTAGAGCTCCAGCAGTTCCAGCCGCTGCGCCTCGCTCAACGAGATGCGCGCTCGCAGCAGGCCTCCCTCGAAGATCGGCTGGGCGACGCCTGCGGCCAGGCTCCACAGCAGCGACTCGGGCCTGAACAGGCGCGCGAGGGCGGAGCTGGCGTAGCCGCCGTCGGCTGTGAGCGAGAGCGTCGGCAGCAGCGCCTTGCGGGCGGCCGAGACATCAGCATCGGCGGCGGCGAGCGCGGATTCCGCGTTGCGCAGGTCCGGCCGGCGCAGCAGGAGGCTTGAGGGCAGCCCGGCCGCGACGCGCGGTGTCCTTAGCCTGCTCAGGGACGGCGCCACGGCCTTGAAGCCTTGCGGCGGCGTCCCGATCAGCAGGGCGAGGGCGGTCCGGCTCGTCTCGGCCGTCAGCCTGAGCGGCGGGATCGCCGCCTGCAGATTCGCCAGCAGGCTCTCCTGCTGGGCGATGTCGAGGGCGGTGCCCGTGCCGGCCGCGAGCCGGTCGCGCAGGACGCCGAGCACGCGGCGGGCGTTGCCCACGTTTCGTTCGGCGATGGCGAGCCGGTCGCGCGCCGCGGCCAGATCGAGCCAAGACGCCACCACCGCGCCTTGCGTCGAGAGCCGCACGACCTCGCGCGCGTAGAAGGCGGAATCCTTGGTGAGCTCCGCGGCGGTCAGCAAGTCGCGGTTGCGGCCCCAGATATCGACCTCGAAACCCGCTGACAGCACGCCTGAGAACAATGATTGACGCGATGGCGAACGGACGCCGACCCCTGTCGTGCCGCTCGACTGGCTGCGCGACAGGTTCGCGTTGACGCCGAGCGTCGGCAGAAGCGCGGCTCCGGCGATGCGAGCCTGAGCGTCGGCCTGCTGCAGGCGGGCCGCGGCGGCCGCGACGTCGAGGCTGGAGGCGCTGGCCCGCTCCACGAGCTGCGTCAGCTCGGCCGACCCGAACTGCGTCCACCAGCGCGCGAGCCCAGGCGCCCGTGTTGGGGCCGGGGCTGCGTTCTCGAAGGCTGCGGGGATCGCGACGCCCGCTCCCGTCTTGTCCGGCGACAGCGCGCAACCGCCAAGCGAGGAGGAGATGGCGAGGGCGGCCAACACCCGGGCGACGGCGAACGGGCCGCGGCGGCTTTTGGCGTCAGGGCCGGGACCTTCGCGGGTTCCCCCCTGCAACCTTGCTGAACGCCTCATCGCCTGGACCCGGGATCTCGTCCTTCGCCGCTTCTAGTGGGTGGGGCCGGCCCGCGCAATCACGCGAGCCGCGTCATCCCGGCGCAAGCGCGCCGATGCCGGAAGACGAGGCCTGCGTCGACTGGCTGGCGCCGCCCGGTCAGCGCGCGACGCCCCGTCGGAACGATTCCGCCTCCTCGGTCGATTGCGGGCCGGTCCGACGCGCATCCTCGGCAGCCCTCAGGCCGGATCCCTGGCGCTCAAATCCTCGTGCGCCGCCCGCTCCACGGCGATGGCCGCCTTGCCGAGCCAATGCGCCTGCATCACCTCGCGCACGAAGGCGCCCAGCGCCGGCGAATGCCGGCGTCCGCGCACCGTCGCCAGATTGACCTCGCGCCAGAACTCCGGCTCGATGAGCGGCAGCGCCACGACATCGGGATGCGAGATGCTGCTGCGCGGCATGAAGGCATAACCGAGGCCGGCCGCCGCCATCGCCATGATCCAGTCGTCGCGCGTGCATTGGTAGATCGTGTCGTTGAACACGCCTTGCGCCTCACGCTCCGGTCCCATGATGCCGATGAACTCGCAATCGACGCGCTTGAGATAATGCAGGCCTTCGAGCTCGCGGACGCAAATCGCATTGCGGTTGGCGAGGGGATGCCCCTTCCGCAGAACGATCATCATCTGCTCGCGGAACAGCGGCATCAGATGCGTCTTGTCCTCGGATAGCTTGCCCGTGTTGCAGTAGATCGCCACTTCGAGTTCGCCGGCGAGCAGCCGCTCGTGCAGGTCCTTGGCGCTGGAATCGATGATCTCCAGCTCGATGCTGGGATGGCGGGCCTGCAGGTTGACGAAGAGCTCGACCAGCTGGTTCGGCGCGATGGTGCACATGATGCCGAACTTCAGTTTCGCCCGCGTCCGGTTGCGGAAGCCGACGGCCAGCTGCTTGGTCGCCTGCGCCTCGCCCCATACCTGCTCGAGATGCGGCTTCACCATGTGGCCGAGCTCGGTGAGGCGCGTGTTGGCGCGCTCCCGATGGAACAACTCGCCGCCCAGCTCCTCCTCCAGGAGCTGGATCGCCCTGGTCAGCGAGGGCTGCGCCACATGGCACTTCTCGGCGGCGCGCGTGAAATTGAGCTCGGCAGCCATGGCCAGGAAGTAACGGACCTGGTGCATCTCCATAGCACACCCCTATCGATCGGCGAGGCAACCGGCATTTCCTATCCCGGGCCCGCAGAGACAAAGTCCTTACGCCAAACGCCTGAGCGAAGCCAGAAGCGGCCCAGATCCGCTCGACTTTGCGGGTCCGGCTTTCCAAACTAGGGGGTTGAGCCATGAACATCGCAGTCAAGCCGCAGTCGCCCACGGCGGGTGGATCGCTTACGGGCAAGGTCGCCGTCGTGACCGGCTCCACCAGCGGGATCGGACTCGGGATCGCCAGGGCGCTCGCCGCCGATGGCGCCAAGGTGGTGCTGAACGGCTTCGGCGATCCGGGCGAGATCGAGAACATCCGCGCCGAATTCGGCACGCTGTTCGGCCACCCGGCAGGATACTCGGCGGCCGACATGTCGAAGCCGGAGGCTATCGAGCTGATGATCCACGATGTCTGGTCGACCCACCAGCGGCTCGACATCCTGGTCAACAACGCCGGGGTCCAGCATGTCGCTCCCATCGACGAGTTTCCTGCCGCGAAATGGGACCTGATCCTTGCGATCAACCTCACCGCATGCTTCCACACCACGCGGCTGGCGCTGCCCTGCATGCGGCGGAACGGCTTCGGCCGGATCATCAACGTCGCCTCGGCCCATGGCCTCGTGGCCTCGCCCTACAAGTCGGCCTACGTCGCGGCGAAGCATGGCCTCATCGGCCTCACCAGGACGGCCGCGCTGGAGACGGCGGAAGCTGGCATAACCTGCAACGCGATCTGCCCCGGCTACGTCTGGACGCCGCTCGTGGAGCGCCAGATCGAGGACCAGGCGAGCGCACACAAGCTGCCGCGCGAGCAGGTGGTCCGCGACATCCTTCTCAAGGCGCAGCCGAACAAGCGCTTCGCCACCGTCGAAGAGATCGGTGCCCTGGCCGCCTTCCTGGCCGGCCCGCTGGCCGCCTCCATCACCGGCGCCGCCCTGCCCGTCGATGGCGGCTGGACCGCGCATTGAACGCGTCGCGCGCCACTGCATCGGGGGAGGAAAGCATGAAGATCGATCGTCCCGCCATCATGGCGGCTTGCGCCGTCTGGCTGTTCCTGCTGTTCAACGCCTGGACCGTCATCGGCGCCAGGGCCGATACGAGGTCCGAGGTCATCGCGGCCTACGAACGCTTCGCCGCCGCGCAGAACGCCCGCGACATCGGGCGGGTGCGGGAGACGCTGCTCGACTCGCCCGATTTCCTCTGGGTCAGCGACGGCAAGTCGATCTGGGGCCGGGAAGCCATGCTGGAGCGCATGGGGCGCTTCCAGACGCTGGAGGTCTGGCGCGTCGAACCCCTGCTCGACCGCGCCCGCGTGGTGGAGACGGCCCAGGATGTCGCCTATCTGCATATGCCGCTCGACCTAGCCCTCGGCACGAGAGCGGCCCCGACCGTAACGCGCTTCCTGGTGAGCATCCTGTTCCGGCGGACGGAGGCGGGCTGGCGCATCGCGGCGCTCTTCACGACGCTCGACAATCCTTCCTGATCCGCCGCTCGCCCGGATACGTGGCGCAGGCGGTGGGACCGCCGGCGACGGCGGGCAACCTCGCAGAGGAGAACGGCGCGAAAGATGCACCGCTTTCCATGCCGCAGAATCTCTCGGCGCGCCGCCGCCCCTTGGGATAGGGTCTGCAACCGAAGCGCCGGGCAGCGCGAACCCGCCCGCCGCCGCGGTTGCCCATGACGAGAACGACGCCACCCCCCGCGAAGCCCTCGCCGACGCCGAGGCGCATCATGCTGCTGGGCGCGACCGGGACGATCGGCCGCGCCACTGTGCGGGCGCTCGTCGCGCGCGGGCATGAGGTCGTGTGCTTCCTGCGCCGCGGATCGTCGCCGGCTGAGCTGGCAGGCGCCGAATCGCGCCACGGCGATGTCACCGATGCGGGATCGCTCGCGCGCGACGGCTTTCGCGGCGAAGCCTTCGACGCGCTGGTCTCCTGCCTCGCCTCCCGTACGGGCGCACCGGCGGACGCCTGGGCCATCGACCATCGCGCCCATGTCCAGGCCCTGGCCGAGGCGAGGCGGGCGGGCATCGGCCACATGGTGCTGCTCTCGGCGATCTGCGTGCAGAAGCCGGTGCTGGCCTTCCAGCATGCCAAGCTCGCCTTCGAGGCGGAGCTGCGCGCCTCGGGAATCGCCTACTCGATCGTCAGGCCAACCGCCTATTTCAAGTCGCTCAGCGGCCAGATCGACCGCGTGAAGCAGGGCAAGCCGTTCCTGCTCTTCGGAGATGGTCGGCTGACCGCCTGCAAGCCGATCAGCGACGACGATCTCGCCGGCTACCTCGCCGATTGCCTCGACGATCCCTCCCGGCGCGACCGCATCCTGCCGATTGGCGGCCCTGGCCCCGCCATCACGCCGCTGGAGCAGGGCGAGCATCTGTTCAAGCTGATCGGCCGAAAGCCGCGGTTCAGGCACGTTCCGCCGGCGCTGCTCGACTGCATCGTTTGGAGTCTTGCCTCGCTGGGCCGGGTCGCGCCATCCTTGGCCGACAAGGCGGAGCTGGCGCGCATCGGCCGCTACTACGCGACCGAGTCGATGCTCGTCCTCGATCCCGCGACCGGCCGCTACGACGCCGAGGCGACGCCGTCGACCGGCACCGAGACGCTGTTCGATTTCTACGCCCGGGTCGTCAGCGGAGCGGCATCGGTCGATCGGGCCGACCACGCCGTCTTCTGAGCGGCGACCCGCCCGCGAGGCCGCGTCGGCGCGGCGTCACCAGCCGCTGGCGCGCCTGAGGATGGCGGCCGGGTCACCGGCGTCGCCTGCCCAGGCGACGAACTGGTCCGGCCGCAGCAGCACGGCGGGCGCGCCGTAAGGCGAACCCTCGCGCGGGGCTTCGACGACGGCGAGCGGCGCGCCAAGCCCGTGCGCGGCCGTGCTGAAGCCGTCGACCAGCGTTGGATCGGCGCCGAAGGAGAGAAGCGCGAACTCCGGCTTCAGGGACCGCGGCAGGCCGCGCCCGTCCGGCAGGTCATGCGGCGCGAGATGGTGCCCCGCTCGCGCCTCGCGGCGATGCGCGCCCTTGGCGCTGCTCTCGGCCCCCGGAGGTCCGAAGACGATCGGCGAGCCCTCGTAATGCGGCTCGAAGGCATGCACCTCGCCGACCGCCCCGCTCGCCCGCGCAGCCCAGGCCGCGGCGAAGGCGTCATGGTCGCGCGCAGGATCATGCGCCGCGAGGAAGGCGCGGTCGCTGGCGATAGCGGCCTCGATGAAGTCACGCGCCGTCGAGGCGAAGACCGGCCGCCGCTCCGCACCGTAGCTGTCGAGCAGGCCCGGCCCCGCCCAGCCGCCGAGCGCGGCGTCGAGCTTCCAGGCGAGGTTCACGGCATCCTCGAAGCCGGTGTTGATGCCGTAGCCGCCATAGGGCGGGTGGCTGTGGGCGGCGTCGCCGGCGATGAAGATGCGGCCGGCCCGATAGGAATCCGCCATGGCGATCCTGAGGTCCCAGAATCCGGCATGCTGCAGCTCGAAGGCGAAATCGGCGCCGATCGCGGCCCTCAGCAGGCCGCCGGCGTCCAGCGTGTCGCGGGTGGTCCCCATCGGCACCGGCGCGTGGAAGAAGAAGGTCGAGCCGAGGTCGACCCGGCCGAGGAAGCGCCAGTAGCCCTTCAGCTCAGGATGGAGCACGCAATAGAAGGATTTTCCCGGGAAGCGCTTCAGCAGCTCGTGCAATTCGGGCGAGCGGAAGACCAGGAGCGCCATCAGCCGGTCGTGATCGGAGCGCGTCTCGCCGATGCCGGCCCTGTCGCGCACCAAGGAACGGCTGCCATCGGCGCCGATCGCGAAGGCCGCCCGTATGGTGCGGGTCTCGCCGCCGCGCGAGGCGATGTCGACCGTGACCCCTTCGTCATCCTGGTGGAGGTCGGTCGCCGTCCAGCCGAACAGCGTCTCGATGCTCGCGAATTCGGCGGCCCGCGCCCGAAGCACCGCCTCTGTCGCGTATTGCGGAAGGCGCTCGTTGTCCGTGAAGTAGAAGGGCCGCACCAGTTCGCGCTTCATCCAGTCGTAGCGATGCGCGCCGAGCAGCGTGCCATAGGCCGTCATGCCGCCGATGCCATAGTCGGGCGGGATGGTGCGGGCGGCGCGGAGCGCCTCCTCGATGCCCCAGAAGTGGAAATGCTCCATCGTGCGCTGCGTCAGGTTCTGGCCGCGCGGGATGGGCGACGGGGTCTCGCGCCGCTCCACCACGAGGCAGCGCCGGCCGCGGAGGCCGAGACCGATGGCGGCGGCGAGCCCGACGGGCCCTCCGCCGACGATGACGACGTCGTAATCGGACAATGGTGGCTTCTCCGCCGGCCCTAGTTCTCGGCCGTGATGCCGGCGCCCTGGACGATGGCCGTCCAGCGCGGCAGGTCGCGCGCGATCACCGCCGCCAGGGCCGCCGACGTGCCGCCGACGGCGCCGAGGCCCTGCCCCTCGAGCAGGGTGCGGATCCGCGGCTCGCGCAGCGCATCGTTGATCACGGCGTTGTAGCGCGCCACGATCTCCGCCGGCGTCCCGGCCGGCGCGGCGAGCCCGTACCAGAGGTCGACCTCGGCATCGGCCACGCCCCGCTCCGCCAGAGTCGGCACATCGGGAGCGAGCGGCGTGCGCGCCGCGCTGCCCACGGCCAGGAGCTTGATGCGCCCGGCGCGGGCGTGCTCGAGGCCGACATGGATCGGGATGAACATCGCCTGGACATGCCCGCCGATGAAGTCGTTCACCGCGCCGGCCGTGCCGGAATAGGGCACATGCGAGAGCTTCGCGCCGGTCCTGAGCTTGAACAGCTCCATCGCGAGATGATGCGGCGTTCCACGGCCCGGCGAGGCGTAGCGCAGGTCATCCGGCTTGGCTTTCGAGGCGGCGACCAGCGCCTCGACATCCGCGATGGGCACCGACTCGTGGACCGCGAGCGCCAGCGACCCCCTTGCGATCTCGATGATCGGCTCGAAGCCCTTGACGGGGTCGAAGGGCAGGTTGCGCGACAGCGCCGCATTGAGCAGCACCGTGTTGATGTAAAGGAGCAGCGTATGGCCATCAGGCGCGGCGCGGCTCGCGAAGGCCGCCCCGAGATTGCCCGAGGCGCCGGCGCGGTTGTCGACCACCACCGCCTGGCCCCAGCGCGCGCGGATCTCCTCCGCCGCGAGCCGGCCGAGAACGTCGGGTCCGCTGCCGGGCGAGAAGGGCACCACCAGCGTGATCGGCCGCTCCGAGAGCCGTTGCGCCCGGGCGGGGCCGGCAGCGGCTACCGCAGCCAGGCCGGCGATGGCGGCGCGCCGGTTGATGGCGATCATGCTGATGCTCCTGCAGAATCCTTCGCGCCGAGACGATCGCCGGATTGCGGGCCGCGGGCAAGTCCCGGTGATCAAACGGAGGATCGCTGCTCCAGCAGCGCCCTCAGCGGCGGCAGAAACTCGTCTTCCGCCCGACGCATCTCCCGCCACAAGCGCTCCATTTCGGCAAGGCCGAAGGACGTCGGCGCCAGGGCGCCGGGACGGTCGTGGACCGTCTCGAGGCCGAGTCGCCGCGCCATCACGCGCTTGCCGTAGCAGAGCAGGCCCTGGATGCTGCGGGTCATGAAGACGATGAGCGGCAGCAGCTCCTTGTGCAGCCGCTCCGCCATCGCGGCGGTTTCCGCATGGCCGGAGATCAGCCCTTCGAAGATCGCGACCTGAGCCGCCAGGCAATCCGGCGCGGGAATCAGCCCGGCTCCGCCGCTGCGGATCAGCGAGATGAATTCCAGCCCGCCATGCCCGCCGAAGGCGTCGACATGGCCTTCCAACGCCTCGATCACCCGGGCGATGTCGACGGACCAGCCCTCGGCCTTGAGCAGCGTGACATTGGCGTGGCGGCGGACCAGCGCCACGAGCCCTTCGGGCGACAGGAAGCTGTCGAGATTGACGGGATTGTTCTGGATCGCCACGGGCAGCGACGCGGCATCGGCGATCTGGCCGAAATGCCGCTGCAGGTCCGCCTCGGTATGCCCCTTGCCCGGGGGCGGCTGCAGGATCACCCAGTCGGCGCCGTTCGTCGCCGCCATCCGCGCGAAAGCGATCTGCGCCGCCGGGTCCTGCTCGGCGATGGTCACGGCGAGCGGCACGCGGCCGCGGATCGCGTCGCCGACGAGCTCCACCAACTCCTGCCGCTCGGCCGTGGCGAGGCGATGCACCTCCGTGACGAGGCCCAGCACCGTGATCCCCTGCGCTCCGGCGGCCAGGCAATGCTCGACCTGCAGGCGCATCGCCTCATGGTCGATCCGCCCGCCGGCGTCGAAGAAGGCGTAGAGGACGGGATAGACGCCGCGGAACCGGCGGCGGTCCGTCGGCGCGCTCACGGACGTGCTCATGGTCCTGCCACCACGAAGCGAAAGACGTCGGGATGCGGCTCGACGCCATGGCCCGGCCCCTCGGGCAATGCGTAGAACCCGGCCTCGCAGCCCATGCCGCCGGTGACGTAGCGCAGGTTCTTGTCGAAGATCGAATGCTGGTATTCGTGGTAGGGCACGCGCTTCAGCGCCGCCGCGGCCTGAAGGCTGGCCGCCATGAACACGCCGATGCCGATCGAGGCATGCGGGATCACGTCGACATGGAAGGCATGCGCCATGCGGCCGATGTGCAGGAACTCCGTCACGCCGGTATGACCCATCTCCGGCTGGATGATCGACATGGCGCGCGCCTCGAAACGCGGGCGATACTCGAAGGCGGTGCGCCATTCCTCGCCGAGCGCCAGCGGGCAGCCGATGCCGCGCGCCACCAGCGCCTGTCCCTCCATATCCTCCGGCTCGCAAGGGGCCTCGGCGAAGAAGAGGTTATGCGCCTCCAGCTGGCGGATGACGCGGATCGCCTCGCCGGCCGTGAACTTCCAGTGCAGATCGACCATCAATTCGACGTTCGGCCCCACCGCCTCGCGCAGCGCCGCCATCTCGGCGACGATGTCCTTCTCGGAGACGGCGGCCGCGAATTTGATGGCCCGGAAGCCCTTCGCCACCCATTCGACCGCGAGGTCGCAGCGCTCCTGCAGCGTCGCCTTGGGCAGGCCGGAGACATAGGCGGGCAGCCGCTCGTGGCGCGTGCCGCCCAGCAGCTTCGCCAGCGGCTGGTTCACGCCCTTCCCGAAGAGGTCCCAGACCGCGATGTCGACGCCGGCGAGGCTGTCGACGTAATAGCCGCCGAAGAAGCCGCGCACGCGCATGAGATCGTAGAGATCCTCGTGGATCACCACCGGATCGGCGGGATCGCGGCCGATGATCGCGGGGCCCAGCACGTCGTCGATGATCGCCTTGACCGCCTGGGGCGCCACGATGCCGTAGGTCTCGCCCCAACCCACGCGGCCGCTCTCGCCGGTGATCTTCACCAGCACCGACATGTCGGTGGAGGGGTAGATCGAGCGGTTGCCCTTGCGGATCAGGTAGCCCTTGGCGTTGATGTTCTCGCCTTCCTTCAGGGGGCCCAGATACGGGACCTCGCGCGGGATCGAGACGATGAAGGTCTCGACGCTGCGGATCGCGTCAAACGGCGGCATGGGCGGGCCTCCCGACAGGCGGATGGATGGCGAAGAGGTCGGCAGCCTCCTCGATGAGTTCCGCCAATTCCGCCTCGTCGCCGGCGTCGAGCGCCGGTCCGGCGGCGCGGGCGTGGGTGGAGCCGAGGAGGCCGCGGGCGGCGAGCACCGCCTTGGTCAGCCGGACGCGGAAGGTCTGCTGGAACAGGAGCAGCGGCAGCGTGCGTGAGTAAAGCTGGCGCGCCCGCCTCCTGTCGCCCGCGGTCCAGGCGCGGACCAGAGCGGCATGCACGTCCGTCATCTCGGCCGCCGGCATCGTGCCGGCCGCGCCGCGCGCGAGCTCGTCCGTCAGGTAGCGCGCGCCCGCGCCGCCGAAGACGCCGTCGAGCCTGGCCCCGCAGGCCGTCATGATGCGGCTGACGTTCTGGCCGCAGGGCAGCGTTTCCTCCTTGACATAGCGGATGGCGGGAACGGCCGCGACGATCTCGGCGACCAGCGCCGGCGTGAGCCCGGCGCCGTTGGGCGCTGGCGCGTTCTGCAGCATGATCGGCAGGGAGGTCGCCCGGCCCACCGCCGCGAAGAAGGCGATCTGCCGCGCCGCATCCGCGCCTGCGGCGGCAGGCGCCATGATCATCGCGGCCTGCGCGCCCCGCGCTCTCCCCTCCTCCGCCCGCGCCGCGGCCTCCGCCGGATCGGCCGCGCTCGCTCCGACGATGAAGGGCAGCCGGCCGGCGAGAGCGCCGCCCAGCGCCTCGACCATCGCCAGCCGCTCCTCCGCTGTCAGCGTCTCCACCTCGCTCGCCATGCCGGGATAGACGAGCCCGTCCGCTCCCGCCTCGACGACGAAGTCGACGAGCCGCGGCAGCGCTTGCGGGTCGATGGCGCCATCGACCGTGAACGGCGTGGGCAGGACGGGGAAGACACCCGATAGACGGCTCATAGCATGGCTCATTTCACGGCGCCCGCGGTGGCGCCCTGGATGAAGGATTTCTGCAGGATGGCGAAGGCGATGAGGATCGGCAGCGAGGCCACGAGGCTCGCCGCCATCGCGCCGCCCCAGTCGGAATTGGTCTCGTTCAGGTAGTTGAGCAGCAGGCCCGGCCCGATGGTGCGCTTCTCCTCCGAGACGATCAGCGTCATCGAATAGAGAAGATCGTTCCACGACCACATGAAGGCGTAGAGGAAGACCGTGACCAGCGCCGGCAGCGAGACCGGAAGCACGATCGTGTGGAAGATCCTGAGCTCGCCCGCCCCATCCGCCCGCGCCGCCTCGATCAGCTCGCTCGGCACCTGGCTGAAGTAGCTGAACAGCATGTAGATCGACACCGGCATGGCGAAGACGATGGAGGCGAGGATCAGCCCCAGATGCGTGTCGAGCAGGCCGAGCCTGACGAGGCTGGGATAGATCGTGATCAGCAGCAGGCCGAAGGGCAGCACCTGCGCCGAGAGCAGCAGGATCATCAGCGGCCGCCGGCCGCGGAAGTCGAACTTCGCCACCGCATAGCCGGCATAGGCCGCGAGCGCCGTATTGAGCGCCGCCGAGCCGCCGGAGACGACCAGGCTGTTCCTGAGGTTCGCCATGAGATCGCCGCGCTCGAACGCCGTGCGGAAATGCTGCAGCACCGGCGTCTGCGGCCACAGCGTCGGGATGACGCGGTAGAGTTCCTGGTTGCCCTTGAACGCCGAGATCGCCAGCCAGTAGATGGGCGCGAACATGAACAGGCCGACGAGGATCGCGAAGCTCGCGAAGACGATCCGGGCGGCGCGGGACGACAGCTCCAGCATCACACGCTCTTCAACAGATGCCGCAGGTAGAAGATCGCCGGCGGGATGATCGTCGCGACCCAGAGCAGGCCGACCGCGGCCGCCATGCCGATGTCCCAGCTGTCGAAGGCGAGGCGATAGACCTCGATCGACAGCACGGTGGTGGCCCTCACCGGCCCGCCGCCGGTGAGCGCGAAGATCTTGTCGAACTGCTGCAGGTTCCCGATCACCGCCAGCACGATCACCACCAGCAGCACGGGCCTCAGATGCGGCAGCACGTGGTCCTTGAGCACGTGCCAGTCTCCTGCGCCGTCGACCCTGGCGGCATCGACCTGCTCGCGGTCGATGCCCTGCAGGCCGGCGAGGAAGAAGGTCATGGTCACGGGGATCGAGATCCAGACCTTGGCGATGACGATCGCCGTCATCGCGCCGGCAGAGGTCGAGAGCCAGGCGACGGGCCGGTCGATCAGCCCGAGCTCCACGCCGAGCGCATTCAGCACGCCGAAGCGGCTGTTGAAGATCCAGGCCCAGACGAAGGCGGAGACCGTGCTGGGCAGAACCCAGGGCAGCAGAGTCGCCGTCCGGAGCGCGGCTCGGCCCCTGAAGGTCTGGTTGAGGATCAGCGCCCAGCCCAGCGCCAGAGCGACCGTGAACAGCGTCGCCAGGCTGACGAAGACGAAGGTCGTCCAGAAGGAGCCGAGGATCTGCGGGCTCGCCCAGATCGCCCGGAAGTTGGCGAGCCCGATGAAGACGGGCTCGGGCGTGCGCAGGTCGTAGCGCGTGAAGGCGAGGCCCAGCGCCGTGGCGAAGGGCGCCAGGATCACCAGCGCGAAGGCGACGAGCGCCGGCGTCATGAACAGGAGCCCCGTCCGCCGCTGCACGGCCTTGACGCCGCCTCGCACGGCGTGGCGCGAGGCGGGCGGACTAGGAAGGGCGGATATTGCAGCTGTCACGGCCTCAGGGCCTTGTTCTTGGATGCAGCGCTACGTGAGCGTCCCTTCTCCCCGAGGGGGAGAAGGACAGGATGAGGGGGTTGCGGCGTTCGTGATTGAGACGTTGCTGCCCCCTCACCCTGCCCTCTCCCCCGAGGGGAGAGGGTTCTGCGCGAGGCCATCCATCATCCTTTGACGAGGACATCACCCGCGCTTCGCCATCGAGGCTTCCAGCCGCGGCTTCATCGCCTGCATCGCGGCCTGGACCGTCTTCTGGCCCAGGATCACGGCCTGGGTCTCCTCGCTGACGATGGTGCCGAGCTCCGGCGCGTTCGACCAGACGCCAAGCTCGTGCAGCCTGACCTGCCCTGTCGCCTTGCCCCAATCGACGAAATAGGGATCGTTGGCGATGGCCGGGGCGGCGCGCGCCGCCCGCGTCACGGGCAGCGCCGAGAGCGCCGGCGGGAAGGCCGTCTGCACCTTGTCCGAGATCAGGTACTTGGCCCAGCGCGCCGCCGCCTGGTCCTTCGCCGCATCGCCGGACTTGAAGAAGATGACGAGGTTGCCCCAGGCCATGGAGATCGGCGTGACGCCCGGCTTCACCGGGATGGTCATGGGCGCCAGGACCTTGTCGAAAGCCTCGCCGCGGCCGGAGAAGGTGCGGGCGAAGGTGCGGGCCTGCGGCGCGTCGACATAGAAGGCGCTGGCGCCCTGGCCGAAGAGGCGCCGGGAATCCGGCCGGTCGATCTCCGGCGCGATCAGGCGGTCCTTCATCATCTTCGCCATGAATTCGAAGGCCTCGGCCGTCGCGGCGCTGTCGCTGACCACCTTGCCTGAGTCCTCGATCAGCCGGCCGCCATGGGCCCAGACCCAGATCAGCACGTCGAGCGGAATGGAATTCGGGTTCTTGGTGGCCATCGCCATCGGCACGGAATTCGGCACCTTGTCGCGCACGGCGACCATGGCGGCGGTCAGCTCGGCGATCGTGGTCGGCAGCTTCTCGACGCCGGCCTTGGCCAGCACCTCGCGGTTGGCGACCATGCCGATCGAGCCGGTGGCGAGCGGCAGCGCGAGCTGCTTCGTCCCGATGCGGCCGACGGAGAGCACGTTCGGATCGATGGCGCCTTCGAGCTCGGCCTTGCCGACCGTCTCGTTCAGGTCGAGCAGCTCCGGCATCTCGGCGAAGGAGGGCAGCCAGCGCTCCGAGATCTGCGAACTCGTGGGCAGGGTGCGCGAGCGCTGGCGCAGCACGAGGTTCTTCTGCACGTCGCCCCAAGCCGAGCCGATGACCTGCATCGGCACGCTCGACTCCGCCGTGAAGTCGTCGGCGAGCTTCTGCACCAGCGCCTTGTTCGCCTCCTCGGCGAAGGAGAAGCTGAAGAAGGAGAGGCCGGCGCCCTGCGCGCTCGCCCCGGCGGGCAGCGCCGCCGCAGCCATGGCCGCGAGGCCAGCCTTCCCGAATGTCCTGCGATCGATCGTCATGTCCTTCCTCCCTTGGTTGTCATTGTTCAGGCGTCAGATGACGCCGCCGTCCACGATGAAAGTCTGCCCGGCGCAGCGGCGCGCTTCCGCCGAGGCGAGCCACAGCGCCAGCCGCGCCACGTCGCCGGCGTCGAGCGGCTCCTTGATGCACTGGCGTTCGAGATAGCGGGCGCGCTTCGCCGGATCGTCGGCCTCGGCCCGCGCGATCTGCTTCTCGGTCCAGATCATGCCCGGCGCGATGGCGTTGACGCGGATGCCTTGCGGGCCGAGTTCCCGGGCCAGAGACTTGGTGAGGCCGGCGATGGCGGATTTCGCGGTGGTGTAGGCGATCAGCCCCGCCGCGCCCATCATCCACGAGATCGAGCCGAGGTTGACGATCGCCCCTCCGCCGGCCTCGCGCATGCCCGGCGCCACGGCCTGGGCCGCGAAGAACTGGTGCCGCAGGTTGACGGCGAAGCGGTCGTCCCAGAGCTCGGGCGTCACCGCGTCGAGCGCATGGCGGGAATCGTCGCCGGCATTGTTGACCAGCACGCGGAAGAGGCCGATTTCGGCCGCAAGCTCCGCGACCGCCGCCTGCATGGCGCCGACGTCGCGCAGGTCGACGAGGCGATAGACGGGCGCGTGGCGCGCGCCTGCATGCGCTGCCGTCTTCGCCGCCGCCGCTCCCGAGATTTCGAGGAACGCGACTCTCGCGCCCTGGTCCGCGAAGGCGGCGACGATGGTCGCGCCGATGCCCGAGCCGCCGCCAGTGATCAGCACGGGGAGGTCTCGCAGGTCGGGGTAGATGGCGCTCATGCCGCGCTCCGGGCCATCGAGGAGTCGGCCATCCGCCGCCCTTCTTCGTCGAAGCGATGCAGATGCTCCTCCAGGAACGACAATCCAACCGGCACGCCGGCGCGCATCTCCTGCATCCCGTCCAGCCTCGCGATGACGCGCTCCGGCAGGCCGGGGACGGCGAGATGCGCATAGAGGTCGGAGCCCAGATGCTCGACCATCGCCACCTCCGCCGCCAGCGGCCCCGCGCCTGCCGCATGCAGCCGCACATGCTCAGGCCGCACGCCCACGGAGATGGCCGGATCACCGAGCACCGCGCCCGGCAGGATGTTCATGCGCGGGCTGCCGATGAAGCGCGCCACGAAGAGATTAGCCGGCTTCCGATAGAGCTCCAGCGGCGGGCCGGCCTGCGCGACGCGCCCGCCATCCATGACGACGATCGTGTCGGCGAGCGTCATCGCCTCGGTCTGGTCATGCGTGACGTAGATCATCGTCGTGCCGAGCCGCGCCTTCAGCGCCGCGATCTCGGCGCGCATGTCGACGCGCAACGCCGCGTCGAGGTTGGAGAGCGGCTCGTCGAAGAGGAAAATGCGCGGCTCGCGCACGATGGCCCGCCCGATCGCGACGCGCTGGCGCTGTCCGCCCGAGAGCTGGCGCGGCTTGCGGGCGAGCAGGTTCTCGAGCCGCAGCACTGCTGCTGCGGCCGCGACGCGCCTGTCGATCTCGTCCCTCGGCGTCCCGGCGAGCTTCAGTGCGTAGCCCATATTGCCGGCTACGCTCATGTGCGGATAGAGCGCGTAGCTCTGGAACACCATGGCGATGCCGCGCTTCGCCGGCGGCACGTCGTTGACCGTCTCGCCGTCGATCGCGATAGAGCCCGAGCTGACCTCGTCGAGCCCGCAGATCAGCCGGAGCAGCGTCGATTTTCCGCAGCCCGAGGGGCCGACGAAGACCACGAATTCGCCGTCGCGGACCGAAAGGTCGATCCCGTGCAGCACGGTCGTCGCGCCGAAGGACTTGTGCACGGCTTGGAGGGTGAGCGCGGCCATCGTCCCTCAGCCTCCGAACGGCGTTTCGGGCAGGCCGCGGATGCCGGCCTCGACGGCGAAGACGCCGCCGGAGAGAGGCGCCTCGGCGAGCTGCTGAGCCGAGAGGCGGATGCGCGCCGTTGTGACGTAGAGCGTCGAGAGATCAGGCCCGCCGAAGCAGCAGCTCGTCGGCCGCGGCGCCGGCAGGTTGACGACGCGGTCGACCCGCCCGTCCGGATCGTAGCGGGTGATGCACCAGCCGTCCCAATGCGCGGACCAGACGAACCCTTCGGCGTCCACGGCCAGCCCATCCGGGATGCCGACGCCTTCGGGCAGCTCGACGAAGCTGCGGCGGTTCTCCGCGTCGCCGGTCTCGATGTCGTAGTCATAGACGTAGATGCGCCGCGCGCCCGAGTCGGTGAAGTAGAAGCGGCGGTCGTCCGGGCTCCAGCCCAGACCGTTCGAGATGTGGAAGCCGGAGTCGACGGTCGTGCAGCGGCCGTCGGGATCGAGCCGGTAAAGGCTGCCGTGCCCTGGCGTGGTGTCGATGGCGAGAGTGCCGGCGAAGAAACGGCCGCGGCGGTCGCACTTGCCGTCGTTGAAGCGGTTGCCGGGCTTGCCGGCTTCCGGCGCGGCCAGCGCCGTGATGGCGCCGGTCGAAAGATCGACGGCCTTGAGCCCCGTCTGCATCGCCGCGAGGAAGCCGCCCTCCCTGCGCGGCACGACCGCGCTGACGAGCTCCGGCATCGGATGCGAGCGGAAGGAGCCGTCCTGCGGATCGGCGACCACGATCGACGGCGCCAGGATATCGACGAAGACGAGTCTCTGCGCCTCCTGCAGCCAGACCGGGCCCTCGCCGAGGAAGGCGGTCGTCGGCACGACGCAGGCGGTGTCGGCCCGGTCGGGGCCGAGCGGACGGGGATTGATGCTGATGGACATGGCGACACGGCCCGCATTGCCGGAGATGCGCCGCGCCGCCTCCATGACGTCGCGGCCGAAGGCGTGCAGCCGGTCGGGGCTGAGCCGGTAGGAGGGTCCGACGATGGCGACGGCGCCGATGGCGCGGGCCGCCTGGTCGAGGACGGGCGCTGCGACCGAGCTGACGCCTTCGGTCTGCTCATCCGACGAGATGGAATAGCCCCGCGCCTTGGTGAGATCGAGATGCTGTGCCAGCACCCTGCGGTCGGTGATGGTCTGCGCGGTGAGGCGCGGCAGCCGCAGCCGGTTCAGCGCCTGCTCGCGCTGCAGCGGATCGAGATGGGCGAGGATCGCCTTGCCGGCGCCGCTGGCGTGGATCGGCCCGCGCGCGCCGACGCCGTTGCCGAGCCTGACCGGCTGCGCCGCCTCGCGCTGGTCGACGTAGAGCACCTCGTCGCCATCGCGGATCGCCAGCCGAACCGTCTCGCCGGAGATGTCGCGCAGCCGCTCCAGCTCCGGCTCCGCCGCGCTGCGCAGGTCGAACTGGTCCCAGACCCGATGCGCCATCTCGAACAGGCGGAAGCCGAGGTGATAGCTCTGGTCGCGCTCGTCGATGCGCAGCAGGCCGGCGTCGAGAAGCGTCGCCAGCATGCGATGCGCCGTGGCCCGCGTGAGGCCGGAGCGATCCGCCACCTCCGCGAAGCGCAACCCCGGCCGCTCGGCCACGATGTCGAGAAGGGAGAGACCGCGCCGCAGCGCCTGCGCGCCGGGAATCTCGCGCGCCGGATCATCGGCGCGGCTCTCCTCCGGCGCTGACCGCTCCCGCACCACCGACAGCCGCTTCATGCCCGCCGCTCGGGCAGGAGCGAGGCGGCATCTTTGTTGGGAGCTCCCAACAAGTTCCTCATGGCGCGGTGATCCCCGCTTCCTTGATGACGCCCTGGTAGAGAGCGAATTCCTTCTCCATGAAGGCCTGGAACTCCGCCGCACTGTTGCCGACGCGCACCACGCCCTGCTCCTTGAGCTTCGCTTCGGCGATGGGCGTGCGCAGATAGGCCATGACCGCCTGCTCCAGCTTGGCGATGATGGCGGGCGGCGTGCCGGCGGGCGCCATCAGCCCATGCCAGGCCGTCACCTCGACGCTGGGCACGGTGTCCTTGAGCGGCGCGAGCTCTGGAGCGAAGAAGGCGCGCTCCGGCGTCGTGACGCCCAGCGCCCGGAGCTTGCCCGACTGCACGTGCTGCAGCGAGGTCGAGGCCGCGTCCATCGCCGCGTCGATCTGCCCGGCGATCAGGTCCGTCAGCATCGGCGCGGAGCCGCGATAGGGCACATGCACCATCTTCGTGCCGGACTTCAGCATGAACAGCTCCATGCCGATATGCAGCGACGTGCCGACGCCGGAGGAGCCGTAGGTCACCTTGCCGGGATTGGCCTTCAGATAGGCGATGAACTCCGGCAGCGTCTTGGCCGGCACCTTCTCGGCGTTGACCACGAGCATGCTCGGCGTGATGCCGATGAGCGAGATGGCGGCGAAATCCTTGGTCGGATGGTAGGGGATGCGCTGCGGCTGGAAGGCCGGGTTGATCGCATTGGCGGCGATGTTGCCGAGGCCGATCGTGTAGCCGTCCGGCGCGGCCTTGGCGACGGCGTCCATGCCGATCGCCGTGCCTGCGCCGGGCCGGTTCTCCACCACGAAGGGCTGTCCGAAGCTCGACTGAAGATGCTCCGCGACCATGCGCGCCATGACGTCGGCGACGCCGCCGGCGGCGAGCGGCACGATCAGCCGCACCACGCGGTTGGGATAGCCGGCCGGGTCCGACTGCGCCGCCGCTTGAACCGTGCCGAGCGCCAGCGCCAGCACGGCGCAAAGCCATCTTCCCATCCGCATCGCGACCTCCCCGCTCCGTCTCGGTCCAGCCGAATGGCTGTCCGGCGTTTGACATTTTGAAACAGGATTTCATATGCTGGACTTCATGTCCAGAGCCCAGCCGCCGTCACGCATCGCCAAGATCGATCATTGGCTGGTCCGCATGCCGTTCAGCGAGAGCATTCTCTGGGGCTCGGGCGCGCGCAGCGGCACGACGCGCCTCGTCGTCCGGATCACGACCGAGGATGGCGTCTTGGGCTGGGGCGAGACGATCTCGCTGATCGACGCGGTGCCCGCCGTCTTCCGCAACGCCGTCGCCAAACTCGCGATCGGCTATGACGTGGCCGATGCCGAGCGCTTCCACCGCCATGTGCTCGGCGCGGGCTATTACCACCACAAGCGCGCCGTCGTGATGGCGGCCGCGGCGCTGGAGATGGCGATGTGGGACGCGCTGGGCCACCGCGCCGGCCTGCCCCTGCACGCGCTCTGGGGCGGGCTGTGGCGCGGCCGCGTCGAGGCCTCGGCCTATGTCTTCGTCAGCGACCCCGCGAAGGTGGCGGAGACGGCGCGGCGTTTCCTCGACAAGGGATTCGATACCTTCAAGATCAAAATCGGCGTCTCGCCGGAGAGCGACATCACGCTCGTGGAGGCGATGCGGCGCGAGATCGGCGACCGCGACCTCCGGGCCGACGTCAACGGCGCCTGGACGCCGGGCACCGCCAGGCGGCAGCTCGAGAAGCTGAAATCCTACGACCTCGCCTATGTCGAGCAGCCGCTGGAGCTCGACGACCTGATCGGCCATGTCGAGCTGAGGCGATCGCAGCCCGTGCCGGTCGCGCTCGACGAGAGCGCCTACACGCTCGCCGATGTCGGCAACATCATTCGCATGGGCGCCGCCGACGTCGTGCTGCTCGATCCGCACGAGGCCGGCGGCCTGTGGCAGGTCGTCAAGCAGGCGGCGATCTGCGAGGCGGCCGGCGTGCCCGTGACGCTGCATTCCGGCGGCGAGCTGGCGCTGTCGCAGGCCGCCTACGTGCATCTGGCGGCCGCGATCCCCAACATGATCCTGGCGATCGACACCGAGCAGACCTACCTCGCCGGCGACATCGCGCCGAACGGCCCGCGCCTCGCAGAGGGCGGGTTCGACGTGCCCAGGACCCCTGGCCTCGGCGTCGATCCGGACATCGTCCTCCTCGACCGTTACGCGGTCGAATCGATCGAAGGCGCCTATCTCGATCCGGCGCGGCCGGGCTGGTTCCCGGTCAAGCCGGCGTATTGATCGGCGACGCCGACCGCGCATCCGCTGGTCGTCGCCGGCGCTGCCGCCCGGCGGCTACGACCAGGCAATGAATCTTTCGGCTGCTTCGACCCCAACAAATTGCCCTGCGGCATCGGCGGTCCTGTCATAGCTGCGTCGCAAGCGGCTGGGATCGATTGGACAGATGGAACCTGTGCAAGAGGGGGCTCAATGCCCTCTCTGGAGGTAATTCTATGTCGGCTATCTATTTCTCGCTCGCCTCAGGCACATTCAGTCAAGACTGGTCGAATGCAGGACTGATCACTACCGACAACAATTGGGACGGTGTCCCGAGCATTGTCGGTTTTCGTGGTGACGACATTACCACAAGCACTGGGGTCGACCCCCAGACCTTGCTTGGCGACGGCACGGTCACTACCAACGTTATCGCCAACCAGACGAACCCGAACACGCTGACCACTGGTGGCGTCGCCGAATTCGCCCTCCCCAACCCGACCATTGCGCTGAATGGCTCCGGCACGGCCGATGCGCCGCATATCGTTCTCTACATGGACGCCACCGGGCGTCAGAACATCCGCCTGCAATTCAATGTCCGCGACCTCGACGGCTCCACCGATAACGCCGTTCAACCCCTCGCCGTGCAATATCGCATCGGGTCCTCCGGTCTCTGGACCAATCTTTCCAGCGCCTTCATCAGCGACGCGACGACCGGGCCAAGCCTGGCCAGCCTCGTCACACCCGTCGACGTGACGCTGCCATCGGCCGTCAATGGCGCTAGCCAGCTGCAGATCCGCATCATCACCTCGAATGCAGCGGGCAACGACGAGTGGATCGGCATCGACGACATCCAGGTCTCGAGCGCGCCTCTGGTCGTCGCGACGCCGACCGTCAGCGTGGCTGCGACCGACGCGACCGCAACCGAGGGCGTAATCGGAGACGGGCTCACCTTCACCTTCACGCGCACGGGCGACCTGTCGCAGGCCCTGACCGTCGATTACACGCTCGGCGGCACCGCGACGGCGGGCGTCGACTACACCGCCCCAGCCACGCAGCAGGTCACTTTCGCCGCCGGCTCCGCCACGGCGACTCTGAACATCGCCGTCCTCGGCGACGCAACTGTCGAATCCGCTGAGTCCGTCGTGGTCAGCGTCGTCGACGGCGCCGCCTACGACCTCGGCGCGTCGTCGAGCGCCAGCGGGACGATCGTTGACACCCCACCTTTGATCGATCCCGTGATTAACGAGGTGGTGGCCAATCACGTCGGAACTGACACCAACGAATACATTGAAATTTTTGGCAGTCCGACGACCGATTACTCGACATATCGCGTGCTGCAGATCGAAGGGGATGCGAATTCGAACATCGGGACGGTGATCAGCGCCAGCGTTCTTGGAACGACCGACGCGAGCGGAATCTTCGTCACGCCGTTTCTGAACAACGTGCTGCAGAACGGGACAGGCACGTTCCTCCTCGTGCAGGGCTTTACTGGCACCGTTGGACAGGACCTCGATACGGACAACGACGGTGTGTTCGAAGCGACGCCATGGGGTCGGCTTGTTGATTCCGTGGCTTTCGGCGATGGCGGAACTGGCGACGTCGCCTATTCCAGCGTCGTGCTCGGTCCGGGCTTCGGAGGCTTTGCCACGTCTCCTGGCGGCGCATCGCGCGTTCCGAATGGTGTCGACACGAATTCGGTCGCCGATTGGGCAGTGAACGACTTCAATCTGGCCGGCATCCCAGGATTCTCTGGCACCGTCACGCCTGGAACTGTGCTGAATACGCCTGGTGCATTGAATTCTCTGCTCGCCGCGACGCCGACCGTCAGCGTGGCTGCGACCGACGCGACCGCAACCGAGGGCGCCGCCGGTGACGGGCTCACCTTCACCTTCACGCGCACGGGCGACCTGTCGCAGGCCCTGACCGTCGATTACACGCTCGGCGGCACCGCGACGGCGGGCGTCGACTACACCGCCCCAGCCACGCAGCAGATCACTTTCGCCGCCGGCTCCGCCACGGCGACGTTGAACATCGCCGTCCTCGATGACGCGACAGTCGAATCCGCCGAGACCGTGGTGGTGACCGTCGTCGACGGACCGACCTTCGACCCCGGTCCGTCGGCGAGCGCCACGGGCACCATCACCGACAACGACATCGGGATCACGCGCATATACGACATCCAGGGCGCGGGCCACCGCTCCGCTCTGGAGTCCCAGACCGTGACGACGGTCGGCATCGTGACCGGCGTCGCCTCGAACGGCTTCTACATCCAGGACAGGACCGGCGACGGCAATTTCGCCACCTCCGACGGCATCTTCGTCTTCACGTCGAGCGCGCCAGCCTCCTTTGTCGTCATCGGCAACGAGGTCCAAGTCACAGGACGGGTCACCGAGTTCCTGCCCGGCAACACTGCGACCAACCTCACCATCACCGAGCTGACGTCGCCGACGGTCTCGCTTCTGTCGACCGGCAACGCCTTGCCCTTCACGCTGCTGGGCGGGGGCGGTCGCATGCCGCCGCTCGCCAACATCAACGATGAGGCGACCGGCGCTCTCGATCCGGCGAACTTCGACGCGGTCAACGACGGGCTCGATTTCTTCGAAAGCCTCGAGGGCATGCGGATCTCGCTGTCGGGCGCCGTTGCGGTTTCACCGACCAACGGCTTCGGCGAGTTCTGGGTCGTCACCGTCAATGATCCGGCGAGCGCCAACCTGCGCGGAGGCGTGACGATTGCTCCAGGCGCACCGGGCAGCCCTTACGGCGACTTCAACCCGCAGCGCATCCAGATCGATGACGGCCTGTTCTCGGGCGGCGCGAGCCCGCAGGTTTCGGTCGGCGCGAGCTTCGGCACGATCACGGGCGTCGTGTCCTATTCGTTCGGCAACTACGAATTGCTGCCAACGGCACCCGTCTTCGTCACCGCGAACCCGCTGCAGCGCGAGGCCACCACTCTCGTCTCGGACGCGAAGACGCTCACCTTCGCCTCGTTCAATGCCGAGAACCTGGACCCGGGCGACGGTGCGGCCAAGTTCGCCGGCCTCGCGGCGCAGATCGTCACGAACCTGAAGAGCCCGACCATCGTCGCCCTGCAGGAGATCCAGGACAACAGCGGCGCGACCAACAATGGCGTGACCGACGCCTCGATCACTGCTCAGACGCTGATCGATGCGATCAAGGCCGCCGGCGGACCGACCTACACCTACATCGACGTGGCGCCCGCCAACAACACCTCGGGTGGCGAGCCCGGCGGCAACATCCGCCCCGGCTTCCTCTACCGCGCCGACGTGGTGCAACTCGTCCCCGGCTCCGTGACCACGCTCGATGTCGCGGCATTCAACAACTCGCGCGATCCGCTGATCGCCAAGTTCGTCTTCAACGGCGAGACCTTCACCTTCATCAATAACCACTTCTCCTCGAAGGGCGGGGACACGCCGCTGTTCGGATCCTCGCAGCCGCCGGTGCTCAACTCGGAGACGAACCGCATCCCGCAGGCGCAGGTCGTCAACGATTATGTCGACGGGCTGCTCACGGCCGACCCGAACGCCAAGATCGTCGTGCTCGGCGATCTCAACGACTTCGTCTGGTCGACGCCGCTCAGGACGCTGGACGGCACGCTGAACGGCGGCGCGCGCGTGCTTTGGGAACTGGGCGAGCAATTCATCGCCGATCCGGCCGAGCGCTATTCCTACAACTTCGAGGGCAACAGCCAGGAACTCGACCACATCTACGTGTCGCAGGGCGCCCTCGCAGCGATGCGCGGTTTCGACATCGTCCATGTCAACGCCGAGTTCTTCGATCAGAACTCGGACCACGACCCCAGCGTTGCCGCGGCGGTGGTCAACCGCGCGCCGACCGCGAGCGACGTCACCGTCACCGTCGACGAAACCGCTGACGACGCTGTGACGCTCGCCACCGTCACCGCTGTCGACCCGGACGGTGATACCGTCGTCTATTCGATCACCGGCGGCAATGCGCAGGGGCTTTTCGAGATCGATGGGACGACCGGGGCCATCAGCTTGGCGGCTGGAAAGGTGCTTGATCGCGAATCGGCGGCCGAACATGTCCTGACCGTCAAGGCGGCGGATGCCGATGGCCTCTTCGCCACCAGCAAAGTCACGATCAATGTCGCCGACGTCGACGAGTTCAACGTGACCGCGCCGGTCGACGCCGACGATGCGGCGAACACCGTGGCGGAGAATGCGGTGCTAGGCGCGGCGGTGGGCATCACCGCATCGGCCTCGGACGCCGACGCCACCACGAACGTCGTGACCTACTCGCTGGTCGACAACGACGGCGGCCGCTTCGCCATCGACGCCGCGACGGGCGTGGTCACGGTCGCCGGCGCGATCAACCGCGAGACCGACGGAGCCAACCGTTCGATCATCGTGCGCGCGACCTCGGCCGACGGCTCCGCCGCCGACCAGACCTTCACCATCGCCGTCACCGACGTCAACGAGTTCCAGGTGACGACGCCGGTCGACACAAACAACGCCCTCAATACCGTGGCGGAGAACGCGGCGATCGGCACGCTCGTCGGCATCACAGCCTCGGCCAGCGACGCCGACGCCACGAACAACGCGGTGAGCTACTCGCTGGTCGACAACGACGGCGGGCGCTTCGCCATCGACGCTGTCACCGGAGTGGTCACAGTCGCCGGCACGATCGATCGTGAGGTTGACGGGCCTTCGCGCTCGATCACGGTCAGGGCGAGTTCCGCCGACGGCTCCGCGAAGGACACGACCTTCGCGATCGCCATCGAAGACGTCAACGATTTCAGCGTGACCGCTCCGACGGACGGCAATGCCGCCAACAACCGCGTCGCCGAGGACGCAGCGATCGGCGCTCCGGTCGGGATCACCGCCTCCGCCTTGGATGGCGACGCCACCATGAACGCGGTGACCTATGCGCTCGTTGACAACGCCGGCGGGCGCTTCGCGATCAATACAACCACCGGCGTGGTCACCGTGGCCGGCGCCCTCGATTACGAGACAGCGACGAGCCATCTCATCCGCGTGCGGGCGACCTCGGTCGACGGCTCGACCGCCGAGACCGACTTCACCATCGCCGTCACCGATGTCGTCGAGTTCGTCAACACGCCGCCCGTCGCCAACGCGGACATGCTCGCCGACCCGCTGCGCGCCAACGGCGGCGCGCAGGTGATCGCGCGGTCGCTGCTCTTGGGCAACGACACGGATGCCGACGGCAACGCACTTTCGATCGCCTCAGTCAGCGCGGGAACCGGCGGCACAGTCGCCCTCAACGCTTCCGGGAACGTGGTGTTCACGCCGACCGCAGGCTTCCAGGGCCAGGCCTTCTTCACCTATGCCGCGAGCGACGGGACGGCGACTTCGGCGCCGGCGCGCGTCGACCTCCTGGTCGGCATCCTCGGCACGAACGGGGCGGATGGGCTCAACGGCACCTCGGCGGCGGACTATATCTTCGGCCTCGGCGGTGACGACGTCATCTTCGCCCGCGGCGCGAACGACGTCATCTATGGCGGCGCCGGCGCCGACATCGTCTTCGGCGGCTCGGGCAACGACCGCTTCGTGGCGACGCTCAACGACGGCAACGACCTCTACTTCGGCTACGCGGGCAACGAGACCTACGATCTCTCCGGGACAACGGCCAGCGCGACGGTCGATCTCGGCGAAGGAACGGCGACCAGCGCCCAGACCGGGACTGATCGTCTGTTCTTCGTCGAAAACGTTTATGGCTCCTCGGCCGGTGACGTGCTCTTCGGATCGAACGCCGGGAACCGGCTGGAAGGACGCGGCGGCGACGATCAGCTCGTCGGCCGCGGTGGAAGCGATACGCTGCTCGGGGGCACGGGCGCCGACACGTTGCTCGGCGGCGGCGGCGCCGATATCCTGAGCGGCGGCGCCGATGCGGATGTCTTCGTCTTCGCCAGCAAGGGCGACATCGGCAACAGCGTCGGCGCACGGGACGCGATCCTCGACTTCCAGCTTTCGATCGACAGGATCGACCTCAGGGAAATCGACGCCAACACCCGGCCGGGCTTCGGCGGCGATCAGGCCTTCACCTTCCTCGCCACGCCGGGCGCCGCCTTCACCGGCGCAGCGCAGCTCCGCTATAACTTCGCTACGATCGGCGGCGAGCAGGTGACCCTGGTGCAGGGCAACGTCGACGCCAATCTGAATGCGGATTTCACGCTGGAGCTGCGCGGCGCGCATTACGCGCTGACCGCCGGCAACTTCCTGCTCTGAGCACCCGCGCCCGACCCGCCATCGTCCGCCTGCGACCCCGCCGTCGCGGGTGCGATTCCCGCGCCTCCCATTCGGCGTCGGGCTTCGGAGGGACGCATAGTCCCGAACGAGGCTCCGTTGCAGAGCTCTTTCCGCCGATGGCCTGATCCGCTCCCGATCTGTCCGTCATGGACCAGCAGCGGCACGGCAGCGGCGCACCCGAGGCGACGAAAGTTCGAACATTTATGTCATTGAAATATTGACGTAAAATTCTTGACTGAGCCGCGGTCGTTATGGCGGCGTCGTGGTTGGAGCTTTGATTTGGCATTTTCCGGGCGTCCGCTAGCCACGGCGCCCACGCCATCCGAGGTTGCTCTTTCGCCTCTGCTGTCACCGCCCAAAGACAGGCGACCGTCCTTCGCGAAAAGCATTCACCGCTTCCTGGTGGTCGCGCGTGTCGTTGGATCGCTCCTCATAGGCGAGGCAGGTGTCCATGATGCTGGCGGCGAGCTGCTTGAGGCCGATGTTGATCGATGCCTTGGTCGTGCGGATCGCAAATTGCGCGCCTGCCGCCAGCTTGTCGGCGAACGCATCGACCCTGGCATCGAGCTCTGCAGCCGGCACGGCATGATTGATGAGGCCGATCCTGGCGGCATCGGCCGCCGTCATCAGGTCTCCCGTCATCAGCCATTCCTTGGCTCGGGCATAGCCGATGAGCTGAGGCCAGATGACGGCGCCGCCGTCACCGGCGGTGAAGCCGACGCTGACGTGAGGATCGCCGATCTTCGCGGTCTCGACGGCGAAGACCACGTCGCAGAAGAGCGCCAGCGTGGCCCCGAAGCCTGTCGCATGGCCGTTCACACGAGCGATGATCGGCTTCTCACAATCGAGCAGCGAGAAGATAATGCGCTTCGCCTCCCGCGCGGTCTGGCCGAAGCCTTCGTCGATCATGGTCTGCATCCAGGGGATGTCGCCGCCCGAGCAGAAGGCGCGCCCCGCCCCGGTGAGGACGATCACGTCTGAGCCTGCATCGTCGGCCGCGTCGCTGAAGATCGTCGCCAGTTCGGCATGCAGGGCCGCATCGACCGCATTGAGCTTGTCCGGCCTGTCCAGGGTCAGCGTCAGGATCCGGCCGCGTCGCTCGGTCCGGATGAAGCGATAGCGCGAGAAGTCCACCACAGCTCTCTCCCCTGACGCCTTGCTCCGCACTTGAATGCGGTTTAACTTACGCATAAGTAGATTATAAAAGCGATCAGTCAAATCCTGTGCCGCGTGGTCTGATGTGTCAAGGCCAGGTGGGGGCGAAGTGCCTCAGGATGCAAGCCAGGGTCGCCGGGAGAGGATCGTCATGGCGGCTTCGATCGCCGAGCGGCAGCAGGCATTGTCCCGGCGCATTCCCGCCTGGGTGCCGCGCACGCTCGATCAGACGCTCGATGTTGCAGCCGCCGAATTTTCCGACCGGCCCTATGTCATCACCGACGAGCGCAGCTGGACCTATGCCGAGATCAGGGCCTGGTCCGAACGGATCGCGCAGGGGCTGGCGGAGGCCGGCATCCGGCCGGGCGACCATGTCGCGCTGGTGCTCGCGAACCATCCGGCGTTCGTCGCGGCCAAGTTCGCGATCGCACGCTCCGGCGCGGCCTGCGTGCCCATCAACTTCCTGAACCGGCGGGATGAGCTCGGCTTCGTCCTGAAGCAGTCCGATGCGAAGCTCCTCATCACGATGGATCGCTTCCGCGGTCTCGATTACCTCAAGGCGCTCGATGAGCTGGCGCCCGGCTGGGAGACGAAGGGCGGTGGCGAGGCCTTCCCCGAGCTGAAGCGCGTGTTCGTGTTTCCGACATCGGATGAGCCCGTGCGCGCCGGCGCCGCGAGCTTCGCAGAGCTTTCTGCGTCGACGGTGCCGTGGAGCCCGCTGCCCCACCGTGATCCCGGTGCGATGGCGGACATGATCTTCACGTCCGGCACCACCGGCTCGCCCAAGGGCGTGATCCTGACGCACGACATGCTGCTGCGCACGGCTTGCGGCAGCGCCTATGCGCGCGCCTTCGGCGACGGCTGGCGTGTGCTGTTCTCGCTGCCGATGTATCATGTCTATGGCTACGTCGAGGGCATGCTGCCGGTGCTCTTCGTCGGCGGCGCGATCATCCCGCAGCTCCAGTTCGACGCCGCATCCACCCTGTCCGCCGTGGCCCGGCACAAGGCCACGGACATTCTGCTCGTGCCGACGATGACACTGGTGCTGCTCGAGGAGCTGAAGCAGCGCAGCTACGACCTCTCGTCCCTCGTTGCCGTGATCTCCTCCGGTCAGCGTTCTCCGGCGGCGATCTGGCCGGAGATGCGTGAGCGTTTCGGCCCCGTCGAGCTGACGACGGGCTACGGGATGACGGAAGTCACGGCCACGACGACCGCGACCCGGCCGGACGATCCGTTCGAGCGGCTTCTCACCAATGGCCGCCGTCGCGTGGCCGGCCCCTCGGGCGATCCGGAACTCGGCGGATTGCTTGTCGAGTATCGCGTCGTCGATCCCGAAACGGGGAAGGATGTTCCCGATGGAGACGTCGGCGAACTGGTGGCGCGGGGCCCGGGCGTGACGGCCGGATACTACAAGCGGCCGGACGCCACGGCCGAGGCTTTCACGGCCGATGGCTGGCTGCGCAGCGGCGATCTCGGGCGCTTCGACGCAGACGGCTACCTGATGCTCGTCGGTCGCCGCAAGGAATCCTATCGTTGCGGCGGCGAGCAGGTGATGCCGACCGAGATCGAGGATATCCTGGTGACGCACCCGGCCGTCCAGCAGGCCCATGTCGTGCCGGTCCCCGATCGCAGGATGGGCGAGGCGGGCGCCGCCTATGTGGTCCTCCGTCCAGGTGTTCCGGTGACCAACGAGGAACTGATCGCGCTTTGCTCCGAACGGCTCGCGCGGTTCAAGGTCCCGAAGTACGTGCTGCCGATCAAGGCCGAGGATCTCCCCGTCACGCCGTCGGGCCGTGCGCGCAAGTTCCTGCTCAGCCAGCGCGCTGTCGCCGAACTGAACCTGTCCTGAGTTCGCATCGAGGAGAATGCCAGGCATGACAGTCCACGCAGCTTCGCAGGAAGCCTACCGGGTCACGCGAGAGACCCCGGTGGGTTTCGAACTCGTCGGCGTCAAGAAGAAGGCCGCGATCCAGCTCATGGGGTCGCGCCTCTGGGGGCGCTTCAACCCGAACCATTGGGACCCCGTCTATGCGGCCGAAACGGGCCTCAAGGCGCCGATCCAGACCGGCGAAATGAGCTCGGCCTATATCGCCGAGATGTGCGTGAACTACTTCGGGGCGGACTTCTTCCGGGGATCGCGGTTCGCCTGCAAGTATGTCGCCTCGACCTACGCGAACGAGATCATCACGACCGGCGGCGTCGTCCGGGCGAAGGTGCCGAAGGGCGACGGCTTTCGCTTCGAGGTCGAGGTCTGGGCCGAGAACGAGCAAGGCGAGAAGAAGAGCATCGGCACCGTCGAGGTGGACGTCGGCGTCGCTGTGCCAGCGCTGCAAGGCGCCAAGGAGACCGCCCGATGAGCGCTGCACCCAAGACTGATGATCTGCGCCCGATGACGGAGCTGCAGGTCCTCCAGACCCGCGAGTTCGTCGAAAGCCTGCAGGAGAAGTGCCAGACCTACTGGGACATGGTGGAGGTGGGCGACGTGCTCGCGCGCGAGCTCACCATCACGCCGGAACTCGTCATCCTCTACGCGGACGCCGTCGAGGATTATAACCCCTGGTACGAGGGCTGGCGCATGAACACCTGGCGGATTCCTGGCGAGTCCCCCTTCGGCCCGGCTATCGTTCCGCCGATGCTCGTGTCGCATTTCGTGCTGTCCGTGCAGTTCGATCACACGAAGCCCTTCGCTATCGGCTCCATCCACACGTTCCACGATTCCGAGATCCTGGAGCCCATTCCCGTCGGCGCCACGGTCCGGATCGAGGCGAAGGCCATCGACAAGTTCGAGAAGCGGGGGCGCCGCTACGTGCGCCATGAAGTCAGGGTCGAGGAGGTCGGCTCCGGCAAGCTCTTCTTCCGGGAAGTCAGGGATATCCTGTCCCGATGAGCCAGGCGGCTGAGGGGGCGGTCGGTCGCCTCTCGATGAAGGACGAGGTGGCCGCGCTGAAGCGGCGGCACACGGTCGATGCCGCCGTCGATCTCTTCTACGCAAATGGCTACGAGAACACGACGCTCGATGCCGTCGCCGAGAGGCTGGGCGTCAGCAAGCCGTTCATCTATGCCAACTTCGGCTCCAAGGCGGAGCTCCTGGCCGAGATCTGCGCGCGCGCCGTGGCCGTCGCACACGAAGCGATCGATGGGGTTCTGGCGCTCGGATTGCCGCCGGCTGAGGCGCTCGAAACCTTCGCCAGGCGCTACGTCGCCACGATCCTCGAGAATCAGAAGCATATCGCCGTCTATGTCCGGGAGGACAAGAACCTTGACCCCGCCGAGGGACGAAGGATCGGTCTGATGCGGCGCGATTTCTTCGCCAAGATCCGGGCCTTGCTGGAGGCAGGAGCCGCGGCGGGCGAGTTCGAGATCGGTGACAGCCAGATCGCGGCGCTCGCGATCGGCGGTGCCGTGACCTGGTCGACCTTCTGGTACCGGCCCGACGGTCGCTTGAGCGTCGACGAGATCGCCGGGCGCATGTCCCACGCGATCCTGCGCCTGGCCGGCCTGCCGCAAGGCCGCTGAACCCTGGCAGCGCCCGCGACCGCCGATGATACTCCAACAATCAGCTTGCCAAGAGTGCTGAACTGCGCCATGAATCTACCAACGAGTAGATAAAGGACGTTGGTGGTAGATCGAGCCGTACGACGTCGGGGTGGACGCTATGGAACGGGTTGACATCCTCATTGTCGGCGCCGGCTTCGCTGGTCTGAGGGCGCTGCATACGTTCCGCGCCCAGGGCAGCCACGTCGTCGTTCTCGAGGCCAGCGATGGCGTGGGCGGGGTCTGGCGTCACAACGGCTATCCCGGCGCCCGCTGCGACGTCGAAAGCTACGACTATTCCTACAGCTTCTCTCCCGAGCTTGAGCAGGAATGGCGCTGGAGCGAGCGCTATGCGACGCAGCCGGAGATCCTGCGCTACATCGAGCATGTCGCCGACCGGTTCGATCTGCGCCGCGACATCCGCTTCGACACGCGGATGGCCTCTGCCGTCTTTGGCGAGAAGGATGACCGCTGGATCGTGACGACGACCGACGGCCGGGTCTGGTCCGCCGGTCGCCTGGTGCTCTGCATGGGGCAGCTCTCCACGCCGAAAAGCCCGAGCTATCCCGGTCAGGAGAGCTTCTCGGGCCGCATCCTCCACAGCGGCCAGTGGCCGAAGGAGCCGGTCAACTTCAAGGGCAAGCGCGTCGGCATCATCGGGACAGGCTCGTCGGGCATGCAGATGACGCCCGTGGTTGCACGGGATGCCGCGCATCTCGTCGTCTTCCAGCGCACGGCGAACTACAGCATCCCTGCCGCCAACGCGCCGGTGACCGAGGACGAGGATCGGGAGGTCAAGGCGAACTATGCCGCGCGCCGTGACCAGGCACGGAACTCGCCGACCGGCCTCGGCTTCAGGCAGAACCGCGTCTCGGCCCTCGACGCCACGCCTGAGGAGCGGGAGAAGGTCTACGAGGCGGCCTGGAACCGGCTCGGCTTCGGCTTTGCTCTCGCCTATTTCGACATCCTGCTGTCCAAGCCCGCCAATGACACGGCGGCCGAGTTCATCAGGCGCAAGATCGCGGAGAAGGTGGCGGATCCTGTCCTGCGCGAGAAGCTGACGCCGAAGGGGCATCCGTTCGCCGCGCGCCGCCCGTCCGTCGACAGCGGCTACTTCGAAGCCTTCAACCGCCCCAATGTCGAGCTCGCCGATGTGAGGGAAGCGCCGATCGAGGCCTTCACGCCGGCCGGCATTCGCACGGCGGCCAAGCATCACGACCTCGACATCATCGTTTTCGCCACGGGCTTCGACGTCTTCACGGGCTCCCTCTTCCGGACGAACATCGTCGGTCGCGGTGGCGTTACGCTCCGCCAGAAGTGGGCCGACGGACCGACGACGCATCTTGGCGTCGCCGTCGCGGGTTTCCCCAATCTGCTGATCGTCTCCGGCCCCGGGAGTCCGTCGCTGCTCTCCAACGTCCTGCTGTCGACCGAGGAGCAGATCGAATGGTTCGCCCGCTTCCTCCGCCATTGCGAGGAGACGGGCACGACCTTCGAGGTCGAGCCAGAGGCGGAAATCGCCTGGGCCGAGCATCTCACCGCGCGGGTGAAGGAGACGCTCTATATGACGACGGACTCCTACTACAACGGCGCTGAAATCAGCGGGAAGCCGCGGGTCTTCATGCCGTATTCGGGCGGGGTTCGTGGCTATCGCCGCATCCTCGAGAAGAATGCGATCGAAGGCTACCCGGGCTTCCGCTTCACGACCCCTGCCACGGGCGACCTGAAGCGGCCGGCGCAAGCGGCCAGGGCCTGAGGCGGAGCGATGCGCAGGTCCCGCCCATCATGAAGATCGACCTGACCGGCCAGGCTGCGATCGTGACCGGCGCCGCGGGGGGCATCGGCCGCGCCGTGAGTCTCCGGCTCGCGGAAGCGGGCGCGGCTGTGCTCGCGGTCGATCGGGATGAGCCCGGTGCGGGCGAGACCGCCGAGCTTGTCGGCAAGGCCGGTGGCCAGGCGCGTGCGGCGCGGGCGGACGTCAGTCGCTCCGAGGACGTGCAGGGCTATGTGGCGGCAGCGTTGGATGCTTTCGGCCGGGTCGACATCTTCATGAACAACGCCGGGCGACAGGGCGTCGTGAAGCCGCTCATCGAATGTCCCGACGATGAATTTGATGCCGTGATGAGTGTCAATGTGCGGGGCGTCTTCCTCGGATTGAAACACGTCCTCCCGGTGATGATCGCCGCGGGTCGCGGCACCGTCGTCAACACGGCGTCATTCGGATCCTTTGTCGGCGTGCGCAATCTCGGCCCCTATGTGGCGAGCAAGCATGCGGTGATGGGGCTGACACGGACGGCGGCGCTCGAAGTGGCCCGCTCCGGAATCCGCGTCAATGCGGTCTGCCCGGGTCCCGTCGACACCCCTCTGCTGCGCGCCATCGAGGAAGGGGAGGCCGGTGGAGACGCGGAGGCGCTGCGCCGTCGTCGCACGGCCGCGATCCCGCAAGGGCGCTACGCAACGCCTGATGATGTCGCGGGACTGATGGTCTTTCTGGCCTCTGACCTTGCGTCACATATTGTGGGCCAGGGCATGCATGTGAACGGAGGGGCCTATGGCTGAGGCCGCCACCGCTCCCCGCAAGCGCCGCGCGAAGGCGAGCGACCCCGCTCCCGACTCGATGCGCGATCTCGTCTCGCAGCTGAAGCGGGACCGGATCGTGTCGGCGGCGGTCGAGCTGTTCTATCGCCAGGGCTATGCCGGCACCACGCTCGACGAGGTGGCGAAGGCGCTCGGCATGACCAAGCCCTTCATCTACCAGTTCTTCGGCTCCAAGAACGACCTGCTCGCCGAGATCTGCTCGCGCGCCATCCGCCATGCCAACGACACGCTGAACCGCCTGCTGTCGCAGCAGGGCCCGCCGACCGAGAAGCTGCTGACCATCGTGCGCGAGTTCACCGTCAGCGTCCTCAACAACCAGGCTGCGGCGATCATCTACAATCGCGAGGAGACGGAGCTCGCGCCCAAGGATCGCCAGACCATCCTGCAGCTCCGCCGCGATTTCGACCGCCGCATCATGGCGCTGCTCGAGGAGGGGATCGCCTCGGGAGACTTCGTGATCGAGGACGTCCGCGTCGCGGCCTTCGGCATCGCCAGCCTCGTCGGCTGGGCGCCGCAATGGTTCCGGACCGGCGGACGGCTGAACAAGGACGAGGCGACCGAGAGGCTGGCCATGCTGGCGCTCGCCATGGTGAGCGCCGGCAAGCCGAAGGCGTCGGGAGGGTCGCATGGTTAGCGCGAAGGCGAACATGCCTCCCGGCAACATGGCCGTCGTCGGCGGCGGCACGATGGGTGTCGGCATCGTCTATGTCTATGCGGTCGCCGGTTCGACGGTTCGTCTGGTCGAGCCCGATGGGGCGCGGCGCGAGGCCGTACGGGGCATCCTCGCCGATGCGGCTGCCGGAGGCCTTGCGCGCGGCAAGATCAACGAGGCTCAGGCGGAGGCCGTGCGTTGCGGCGTCGACATAGTCTGGAACGCCTACGACCTTCCGCCCGGCCTCGACCTGATCATCGAGACGGTGCCCGAGAACCCGGCGCTGAAGGAGCGCCTGATCGGGCAGCTCTCGCTCCTGGAGCCGCAGCTGCTCGCGACCAACACCAGTTCGGTCTCGATCGACCGGCTCGCGGCCTTCGCCGTCGATCCACCGCGCTTCCTCGGCATGCATTTCTTCAATCCCGTCTGGTCGCTGCCGATGGTCGAGCTGGTGCGCGGCGAGAAGACAAGCGACGATGCGCTGGCGCTGGCGCGGCTCTATTCCGAGGCGGTCGGCAAGACGACCATCGTCTCCCGCGACATCCCGGGCTTCGCCACGAGCCGGCTCGATGTGCTCTCCGCCATGGAGGCCATCCGCATGCTCGAGGATGGCGTCGCCAGCGCCGAGGACATCGACAAGGCGATGGTCACCGCCTTCCGCCATCCCGTCGGCCCGCTGAAGCTCACCGACATCGTCGGCCTCGATGTCAGGCTCGACATCGCCAGACATCTCAGCAGCACGCTCGGCGATCGCTTCGCTCCGCCGCGCCTCCTCGCGGACATGGTCGCGCGCGGCGAGCTGGGCGTGAAGTCGGGTCGCGGCTTCTATGACTGGCAGGATGCCAGGGCCTTCGTTTCCCGCAAGACGGGCGTCTCCGCATGAACATGCTCTTCCGTTCCTCCCTCGTCGACACGGCCGACCATCAGCCCATGCTGCGCGACAGCGTCGGCAAGCTGGTGGGGCGCTATGGCCGCCGCTATTTCCAGGAGCTCTACCGCTCGGGCGGGAAGCCCGTGGAGCTGTGGAAGGAGCTGGCTGCGGCCGGCGTCCTCGGCCTGCATATCCCGGAGAGCTACGGCGGCGGCGGCTCGGGCCTCGCGGATTACGCCGTGGCGGTCGAGGAGGTGGCGGCGCAGGGCTGTCCGATCCTCTCGCTCGTCATCAACTCGATCACCGCCCCGATCATTGCGGCTCATGGCGACGAGGCGCTGAAGCGGACCTGGCTTCCGGGTCTCGCCGACGGCAGCCTGAAGATCGCCTTCGCCATTACCGAGCCTGATGCCGGCACGAACACGCACCGCATCAGCACGACCGCCCGGAAGAGGGGGGACGGCTGGGTTCTCAACGGCCGCAAATACTGGACCTCCGCGGTGGACGAGGCCGACGCCATCATGGTCGTGGCGCGGGGCGAGGAGGTGGATGCACGGGGGCGCTCTCCGCTCTCCCTGTTCATGATCCCGGCCGACGCCAAGGGGATCAGCCGGACGCCGATCGAGACGGCGCTGCATGTGCCGGAAACGCAGTTCATGCTCTTCTTCGACGATGTCGAGGTCGCGCCCGGCGGCCTCATCGGCGTCGAGGGACAGGGGCTTAAGCAGGTTTTCGCGGGGCTCAACCCGGAGCGTGTCTGCGCCGCCGCCATCAACAACGGCATCGCCCGCTTCGCGCTCGAGCAGGCCTCCCGCTACGCCAACGAGCGCAAGGTCTGGGATACGCCGATCGGCGCGCATCAGGGCGTGGCTCATCCGCTGGCCAAGGCCTACATGGCCGTGCAGCAGGCCCGGCTCATGACGGCGCGCGCTGCAGAGCTTTCGGATCTCGGCTCGCCCGAAGCGGGCGAGGCCGCCAATATCGCCAAGTTCGCCGCGGCGGACTCGTCCCTCGAGGCGCTCGACCAGGCGATCCAGGTCCATGGCGGCAACGGGCTTTCGATCGAGTATGGCCTCGCGGACCTCTGGTTCATCGCGAGGCTGCACAAGACGGCGCCCGTCAGCCGCGAGATGGTGCTCAATTTCGTCGCCCAGCACAGCCTGGGCCTGCCGAAGAGCTACTGATGAGCCAGGATTTCGCCAGCATCCTGCGTGAATGGGCCGAGCGGACGCCGGACGCCCCGGCGCTGACCTGCGGCGACGCGCGCTGGACCTTCGCCGAATTCGACGCGCTCACGTCGCGCTCGGCGCAGGCGCTGATCGGCGCGGGCCTTCGCCCGGGCGATCGCGTCGGCGTGCTGTCGCGGAACTGCGCGGAATTCTACGAGATGATCTTCGCCTGCGCGAAGGCGGGCGTGATCCTCGTCGGCATTAACTGGCGGCTCGCGCCTCTGGAGATCGAGGCGATCGTCGCCGACGCCGAGCCGGCGCTGGTCTTCGTCGGCGAGACGGAAGCGGCGCTCCTGTCGGACAAGGCCAGGTCTATGCCGGGCCTTCGCCAGGTGATCCCGTTCGGCGAGCTTTTCCATCGTTGGCGCGACGCGGCTCCGGTCGGCCTGCCCGCTGTGGCGCGTGCGCCGGACGACGTGGCCATGATCCTCTATACATCCGGCACGACGGGGCTGCCCAAGGGCGCGATGCTCACGCACCGGGGCCTCGCCTACACCCGTCGGCTCGGCGAGATCTGGGGCATGGGCCCCGAGAGCGTCAATCTCGTCGCCATGCCGCTCTTCCACATCGGCGGGTGCGGCTATGGGACGAGCACCTTCCTCGTCGGCGGCCACACGATCCTCATGCGCGACGTCGATCCGCCCCGCATCGTCGAGGCGATCGAGCGGCATCGCGTGACGAATGCCTTCTTCGTCCCCACGGTTCTGCAATCGATCCTCGCGGTCCCCGGCGTCGAGACGGCGGACCTCTCCAGCCTCAAGCTGCTGATGTATGGTGCCTCGCCGATTGGGGAGGCGCTGCTGCGCCGGGCGCTGGAGCTGCTCGACTGCGGGTTCATCCAGGCCTACGGCATGACCGAGACCTCGGGCACGGTCGTCACGCTGGAGCCGGCGGAGCATGCGCTGGACGGGCCGAAGGCTGCGCGGCTGAGAGCCTGCGGTCGCGCGCTGCCTTTCGCCGAGATCAGGATCACCGACCCCGCGACGCTTACAGCCTGTGCGCCGGACGCCGTCGGCGAGATCTGGGTCCGCTCCGAAATGGTGATGAAGGGCTACTGGCGTCAGCCGAAGGCTACTGCCGACACGATCACGGCCGACGGCTGGCTCCGCACGGGTGACGCCGCCTACCAGGACGCCGACGGCTTCATTTACCTCTTCGATCGCTACAAGGACATGATCATCTCGGGCGGCGAGAACATCTACCCGGCCGAGATCGAGAACGCCCTGCTTTTCCATCCCGATGTCTCTGAAGTCGCCGTCATCGGCGCTCCGCATGAGAAATGGGGGGAGACGCCTCGGGCCATCGTCGTTCCGAAGGCCGGCGCGACGCTGTCGTCCGCCGACCTCATCGCTTTCGCCCGCACGCGACTGGCCCGCTACAAATGCCCGACCACGGTGCTCTTCGCGCCGTCGCTGCCGCGCAATGCTTCCGGTAAGCTGCTGAAGAAGGAGCTGCGCCGGCTGTATCTGGAAGCCTGAACGACCGGAAGAAAACAATCGGCGCCTCTCGGAAACAGGCGCCAGCAAATCGTGGAGGAGACACATGACGAAGCATCATCTTGGACTGGCCGCGGCAGCGCTCGCCAGCTTCATCACGGGCAACGCACTGGCGCAGAACGCGCCGCAGGACGGCGTCTATGCCGACCGGATCGACTGGGGCGTTCTGATGGACCTCTCGGGTCCGACCTCGGCCTCGCAGTCGATCTGGGTCAACGGCCTGCAGGACCGTATCCGCAAGACGAACGAGGACGGCGGCGTGCATGGTCGCCGCATCAACATCCTGGCCGAGGACAACCGCTTCAACGCGGCGACCGACAAGATCGCCTTCGAGAAGCTCGTGGGCCAGACGCCGGTGATCGCCATCTCCGGCATGGGCACCTCGGCGTCGCAGGTCGCTCTCGCGCCCACGATCAAGGCCGGCAAGGTCCCGATCGTCGGCACCTACACCTCGACGAAGGCCCTGTCCGAGCCGGTGAGCCCGATGGTCTACAACGGCTTTTGCGGTTACCGCGAAATGGCTCAGGCCGGCGTCGGTATCCTGGCGGACAGGATTGGCAAGCCCGCGCCCAAGGTCGTCACCGTCGCGATCGAGAGCGCCGGCGGCAAGGAATACCATGACTTCGTGGCCGAAGCGATCGGCAAGCGCGGTGGCACAGCCCATCACGTGACGATGAAGGTTACCGCCGTCGACGTGACGCCGCAGGTTCTTGAGATCATGAACCTGAAGCCGGACTTCATCACGATCTACGGCGTGCCGAACACCGCCGTGCTGACGATGAAGGCGCTACAGCAATATGGCGTCTCGATCCCGGCTTTCGGCATCACCTATCTCGCCTCGCCTGCGATCTACCAGTCGATGGGCCCGCAGGCCGGCGCCAACTACAATGTCGTGAGCTGCTTCACGCCGGCCGGTGCTGACGATTCCGCAGGCAACAAGGACATGTCGGCCTACGCGGACAAGATCGGCCGCGGAGCGATGAAGGAAGACATCAACTACGTGGCCGGCTGGGTCGCGGGTCAGATGATCACCGAGGCGCTGGACAAGACCGGCAAGGATGCAAGCCGCGCCAAGCTGGTGGAGACGCTGTCCAAGGGCTTCACCGTCGACAGCAAGGGCCTTGCCGCGCCCTTCACCTATACGCCGCAGAACAACACCGGTCCGGTCCTCTTCCGCCTTCTGAGTTACGATTACGACGCGAAGAAGTGGAAAGCCTCCGGCGAGTTTGCGGATTCCGCGAAGTACATGAAGTGATCAGGCCGTAGCGGGGGGAACGGCCATGCTTGGACAGGTGCTCTTCAGCGGCCTCGCCTTGGGCAGCATCTACGGGCTGGTCGCCCTCGGCTTCGTCGTGATCTTCAAGGCGACGGACGTCTTCAACTTCGCGCAGGGGATGTTCGTGGTGGCGGGGGCCTATCTCGCCGTCACCGCGATCTCCCTGCTCGGGTTGCCGTTCCCGATCGCCATCCTCTTCATCCTGGCGGGAGCGGCGCTGCTCGGCGCCGGGATCCAGGCGATCCTCATCCGGCCGCTCTCCGGGCGGCCGATCCTGTCGATCATCATGCTGACGATCGCGCTGTCGATCGTCATGCGCGCGCTGATCGAGATCTTCTATGGACCGGCGGCGCGCACCATGACGACGCCGCTGCCCTCGGGCGGCTTCCTCTTCGCCGGCCTCAGGATCTCGCAGCTCCACCTGACCGCTGCACTGACCAGCTGGGCCTGCATGATCCTGTTCGGGCTCTTCTTCCGCTACACCGCCATTGGCCTGCTGATGCGCGCTGCCGCTGACAGTCATGAGGCCGCGACCGTCTCCGGCATCCGCGTCGAAGCGGTCAACCGGCTGGCATGGGCCATCGGCTTCACGCTGGCGGCGATCGGCGGCGTGTTCCTCGGGCAGCTCCAGGTCGTGTCGACCGAGCTCGAGAGCATCGGCCTTTTGGCGCTTCCGGCCGTGGTGATCGGCGGGATGCAGAGCATCCCGGGCGCGATCCTCGGCGGGCTGCTCGTCGGCGTGCTGGAGCAGCTGGCCTCCACCTACATCTCGCCGAAGGCGAGCGACGTCGTGATCTACGCGCTTCTGCTCGTCATCCTCATGGTTCGTCCCTGGGGGCTTCTCGGACAGAGGGCGATCAACCGTGTCTGAAGCGGCCGCCACTCCCACCGTTTCCGTCGCCGGGCCACCGGCCTGGCGTCGCTGGGTCCTGGGCGCGCTTGCGCTCGCCGCGCTCCTCTACCTGCCGACGCTGCTGACGGAGCGCGCCATCTTCGGCTTGCGGCTGTCGAACATGCAGTTGCTCAACCTCGGGCTGACGCAGATCAACCTGATGCTGATCGCCATGATCGGCGCGATCTCGCTCAATTACCTCACGGGCTGCGCCGGGCTGATCTCGATCGGTCACGCCGCCTTCTATGCGGCGGGAGCAATGGCGGCGGCGGTCTTCGGCACGCAGCTCGGCCTGCCGTTTCCGCTGGTGCTGTTGGCGTCCGGTCTCGCCGGCGCTGCCGTCGGCGTCCTCGCCGGCCTGCCCTCGCTGCGGGTTCAGGGGCTCTATTTCGTCCTCTCGACGATGGCCGTGCATTACCTCGTGAACTTCGTGTTCCTCGAATACCAGTTCCGCGTGTTCGACGTCGTCGGCATTCCCTACGCGACGCCAAGCCTCTTCGGCTTCGAGCTGAACACGCCGATGCGCTGGTACTTCTTCCTGCTGGCCCTGGTCGCGCTCACCTATGTGGGCCTGTCCAACACGCTCCGCTCGCGGGAGGGCCGGGCGCTTCTCGCCATGCGCGATCATGAGCGCGCGGCGATGTCAGCCGGTGTCGATGTCCGGGTGCTGCGCATCAAGGCCTTCGGCCTGACGTCGGCGATCGCGGGCGTCGCCGGCGCGCTCTACGCCTACTACCTGTCGAACGCGACATCCGAGAGCTTCGGCATCTCCTTCGCCATCCAGTTCATCGCGATGATCATCATCGGCGGCATGGGATCGCTGAAGGGTGCCCTCATCGGCGCTGCCGTCTGGCTGCTCCTCCCGTCCGTGATCGCCGGCTTCGCGGCCGAGATCGGCCGGGGCCCGGGCATCCTCGGCAGCCTGCTCGGAGAGCATCGCGCCCAGTTCGTCCAGCTCATCTTCGGGCTTCTCGTCATCGTGCTCTTGATCTTCGCGCCGCGCGGGCTCGCAGGTCTCGGTGAGCGGCTGCAGACGCTCCTTGGTCCGAGAGGCAGGGGCTGATGGCGGCGCTGCTCGACGTTCATGACCTCAGCGCCGGCTACGGGCGCATGGGCAACGTGCTGGACCGTCTCAGCATCAGTGTGCCTGAAGGCCAGATCGTGGCCCTGCTGGGCGCCAATGGCGCGGGGAAGACCACGCTCATTCGCTCGATCGCCGGCCTCATGGGCCTGCACGGTGGCCGGATCGCCGAGGGCCGCGTCCTCTTCGACGGACAGGACGCGACCCGGTTCCCGGCCGACCGCATCGTCCGGCTCGGCGTGGCGCATGTGCCTGAGGGGCGGCTGGTTTTCCGTACCCTCAGCGTGGCCGACAATCTCGCCGTCGGGGCTGCAGTCCTGCCGCGGGGACGACGCAACGAGCGGATGGATGCGATCTACGAGCTCTTTCCGCGACTCGCGGAGCGACGCTCCCAGCCGGCCGGCCTGCTGTCGGGCGGCGAGCAGCAGATGCTGGCCGTCGGCCGGGCTCTCGCGGCGGCGCCGCGCCTGATGCTGATTGACGAACTGTCGCTGGGCCTCGCGCCGCTCATCGTCAGGGCGATCTACGAGCGGCTGCGGCAGATCCTCGCGAGCTTCGGCACGTCGATGCTCGTCGTCGAGCAGAATGCGCGGCTCGCGCTGCAATATTGCGATCAGGCCTACGTCCTGGAAGGCGGCAGGATCGCACTCTCCGGCACGGCTGACGCGCTGAAGGACGATCCGCGGATGCAGGATCTCTATCTCGGCGCCTCGGCGCACTGAAGGGGATGGCGATGGACGACATCCTCATCAGGGTCGAGGACCTGGAGATCCGCTTCGGCGGCATCGTGGCGCTGCAAGGCGTCGGCTTCGAGGCGAAGCGCGGTGCGATTACGGCGGTGATCGGCCCCAACGGGGCCGGCAAGACCACGATGTTCAACTGCATCACGGGCATGTATCGCCCGAGCGCGGGACGCATCCTCTTCGAGGGCGCCGAGATGACCCGGATGAACCCCTTCCGCATCGCGCGGCTGGGCATCGCGCGGACCTTCCAGAACCTCGCCCTGTTCCAGGAACTCAGCGTCATCGAGAACCTGAAGATGGGCGCCTACCGGCACGGCCGGACCGGCTTGCTGGAGGGGGCTATCCTCTCCTCCCGCGCCCGACGCGAGGAAGCCATGGCCGAGCAGCGGGCTCGCGAAACGCTCGAATTCCTCGATCTCGCCGCAGTCGCCGACAAGAAGCCGACGGCGCTTTCCTACGGCATGCAGAAGCGCGTCGAGTTCGCTCGCGCGCTGATGCAGGACGCGCGGCTGATCCTGCTGGACGAGCCCATGGCCGGCATGAACCAGGCGGAGAAGAAGGATTTGGTGCAGCTGATCCTGTCGATCCGCGATCGGCTGGGCGTGTCCTTCCTGCTCGTCGAGCATGACATGCCGGTGGTCATGGGATTGTCCGATCACATCGTCGTGCTCAATTTCGGCCGCAAGATCGCCGAGGGCCGGCCTGAGGATATCCGCCGCAACGAGGCGGTGATCGAGGCCTATCTCGGCTCCGACTCGACCGGCGAGGCGGCGTGATGGAACTGCATCCGCTGTTGGCGGCCATGGTCGAGAAGGCCTCTCGCTACAAGCGCATGAACGAGGCGCCGCTTGCCGCGGTCCGTGGCGCTGCGGCGAAGCTCCTGGACACGGGCCTGCCCCGCGAGACGGTCGGCTCCGTCGAGACCATCGCGATCGAGGGGCCCGGCCGCGCCATTCCGCTTCGCATCTATCGGCCCGACGGCGGGCCGCGGCGGGCGGTCATCCTCTTCCTGCATGGCGGGGGGTTCGCGATCTGCGGCCTCGATACGCATGACGCGATGTGCCGGCAGATTTGCAGGCGATCAGGCGCCGTCGTCGTCTCGGTCGATTATGCGCTCGCGCCGGAGCATCCCTATCCCGCAGGCCTCGCCGATGCGCACGCAGCGGCCCGCTGGGTCGTCGGGAATGCGGAGCGCATCGGGGCGGATCCGCGCCGCATGGCGCTCTGCGGCGACAGCGCCGGGGGCAAACTGGCGATCGGCCTGGCGCTGTCGGGCATCCCCGCCAAGGCCCTGGCGCTCATCTACCCGGTGACCGACCATTACTCGGCAGCCCATGGCTCCTACGACGAGCGCGGGACGGGCTGCGGATTGACCGCAAGCGAGATGCGCTGGTTCTGGGACATGTATCTGCCCGATGCTGCGCTTGCCGATCGGCCCGATGTCTCTCCTGCCCGATCAGCCGCCCTCTCGGGCCTGCCGGGGACCTATGTGGTGACCGCGGAGCATGATGTGCTGAGGGACGAGGGCATCGTGTTCGTCAACAAGCTCGGCGAGGCCGGCGTCCCCGTCACGCATCGGCACTACGGGGACATGAACCACGGCTTCCTCAACTGGGTCGGCGTCGTCGACCGGGCGGGCGAAGCCATGGATGAGCTGGGCGCATGGCTGCGGCAGGCGCTCGCAAATCCGGAGGATGACCATGTCCGTGACGCCTGAGCCCGAGACCGTTTTCCGCTCGGACCTCCTGAAGGATAAGGTGGTCATCGTGTCCGGCGGCGGCAGCGGGCTCGGGCGCGCCATGGTCCTGCAGATGGCGAAGCTCGGCGCGCGGCTGGCGATTTGCGGCCGGCGGCCGGAGCCGCTGGAGGAGACCGCGCGGCTTGTTGCCGAAGGCGGCGGCCATCCCGTGTTCGTCCAGTCGATGTCGATCCGCGATCCCGAGGCCGTCACCGCCTTCGTCGCGACTGTCTGGGAGCATTTCGGCGCACTCGACATCCTCGTGAACAATGCCGGCGGCCAGTTCCCACAGGCGGCGATCGACTTCTCGCCCAAGGGCTGGAACGCGGTGATCGACACCAACCTGACCGGGCCCTTCCACATGATGCAGGCGGCGGCGCGGCAGTGGCGCGATCACGCAAGGCCGGGGAGCATCGTCAACATCGTCGCCGTCGTCTCGCGGGGGCTGCCGGGGATCGCCCATTCCTGCGCTGCGCGGGCCGGGGTGATCTATCTCTCGAAGACCCTCGCGATCGAATGGGCACCGCTCGGCATCCGCGTGAACTGCGTCGCACCCGGTGCGATCGCCACCGGCGGGCTCGAGACCTATTCGGAGGAGGCGAGGCGTGAACTCCCGCGCTCCAACCTGATGCAGCGCTTCGGCGAGACGGCGGACGTGGTCAATGCCGTGCTCTACCTCGGTTCCGGAACGGGCGGGTTCATCACCGGCGAGACGCTGGTGGTCGACGGCGGCAATCAGGTCTGGGGCGACCAATGGACCATCCCACGGCCGGCGTACTTCAGTGCGACTGGCTGACAGGAACGCCGCTCGGGCAGACGCCGAACTCAACCCCGACCACCTCAATCGGCGCGAGCCCCGCTTCTAGTCGACGACGGAACCGCGCCGGCACCTGGTCGAGCATGTCGCGGAGCAAGCCTTGAAGGAGCGCGGCGCATCCGACACGATTCGAACGTGCGACCTTTGCCTTCCCTCGGGCCCTGCTCGTTCGCCCCACCCACGCCATTGCCCCCGCCCCGCGGATCGGCTATGTCCCCGCGCAGGCACCCGTAGCTCAGCTGGATAGAGCGTTGCCCTCCGAAGGCAAAGGTCACACGTTCGAATCGTGTCGGGTGCGCCATTCCTGGACAAAAGAGAGAACTGCCGGCGCAGGGATATCGTCGCCCTGGGCGGCGGCGCCGGCGAGCACGGATTTCGAGCCCGTGATGCGGATTTCGTCGCGTGTGACGCTGACTTCATCGAGCAGCAACCGGGCGTAGGCCTGGCGCAGATCGGGTGAGCCGTGCTGGAGCTTGTCACGCAGTAACGCCGCTACACGCTCGATCTTTTCGGGCGTGAAACTCGGCTTCCCTGACGCGATCTGGCTGCGCAGCGCGTCGATCTGGCGGGAGGCTTCGTCCCGGCGGAGCTTGTTGGCGGCAAGCTGCTCGCGGAACTCCGGATCTCCGTCGTCCATGAGGCCATTGGCGACCATGTTGAGGAGACGGCTGACGGCGGCCTTGGCTTCGGCATGGACATGCCGCAGGCGGTCCAGCCTGGCTTTCGTGTCCCCCTGTCGGGCGGCCGACGCCTCGACACAGGCTGCCACTGACCTGTCAATGAAATTTTCCTCCACGCGGAGTTAGAGTCCGGCCCTGACGAGGACGGACTGATGAAGCAGGCAAGGTTCACTGAGGAACAGATCATGGCGGCGCTGAAGGAGCATGAGGCCGGGGCAAAGACCGCCGACCTCGCCCGCAAGCACGGCGTCTCGGAGGCGACGCTCTACATCTGGAAGGCCAAGTTCGGCGGCATGGACGTCTCCGAGGCCAAGCGGCTGGAGGCGCTCGAGGACGAGAACGCCAAGCTGAAGAAGCTCCTGGCCGAGCAGATGCTGGATGCAGCCGCGATGCGTGAGCTTCTGTCGAAAAATGATAGGGCCCGCCGTGAGAGCCGCGACGCCGTCGCGCATCTGCGGGCCGTGATGGGCCTGTCGGAACGTCAGGCCTGCAGCATCGTCGGCGCGGATCGGAAGATGGTCCGATACCGCTCACGTCGCCTACCAGACGCGGAGCTTCGCGCCCGGCTGCGCGATCTCGCCAACGCGCGGCGGCGTTTCGGATACAGGCGGCTGTTCATCCTGCTCAGGCGTGAGGGCGAGCCGTCGGGCGTCAACCGCATCCATCGGCTCTATCGCGAAGAGGGGCTCTCGGTGCGCAAGCGCCGCGCCCGCCGGAAGGCCGTGGGTGCGCGGGCGCCGATCCTGGTCGAGGCGAAGCCCAATGCGCGCTGGTCCACCGACTTCGTCCATGACCAGCTCGCGAACGGACGCCGCTTCCGCATCCTCAACATCGTCGACGACGTGACGAAGCAATGCCTCGGTGCGATCCCCGACGCGTCGATCTCTGGCCGACGCGACGCGTGAGCTGACCGCGCTCATCGAGCGGCATGGCAAGCCGGGCATGATCGTCAGCGATCACGGCACCGAATACACCTGCAATGCGATGCTGGCCTGGTGCCGCGACAACGACGTCGACTGGCACTTCATCGCCCCCAGGAAAGCCCATGCAGAATGGGTTCGTCGATCCTTCGAGAGCCTCAGGATGAGGGCTTCAATGGCCGCATGCGCGACGAGCTTCTCAATGAGACGCTGTTCTTCGATCTCGACGACGCCCGCGCCAAGATCGCGGCCTGGGTCGTCGACTTCAACACCGCGCGCCCGCATTCGGCGCTCGGATACCTCACGCCGGCGGCCTATGCCGCCAACTTCACCGCAACGGACGATCGGCTGCGCAACCCCGACCAGCTCCGCCGATCGCACGTTGCTCCCAAAGCGCCACAAGGCGTGGAACCCGCCGAGGCTCTAATCGCCGCTGGATGACATCTCAGCGGCAGGTCATGCTCAATCGGCATGCAAACAAGACGGAAGCTCGAGCACTGATGACCCGGCGCCACAATCGGCGAACTTCGTCCGATGGTCCGACGGCAATCAATCTCAGAGCAAGCCTTGTCCAGTGGAGGGCACGGCGGTCTCAACATCTACGCATTCACGCCTGCCGCCAGCTCGAGCCGCAACAGCGCATCGTCGATCTCGGCCTCGCTAATGGCGAGAGGCGGCGAGAAGCCGACCGCATCGACGCCCTTCGTGACCGTCGAGACGCCGCAGTCGAGCGCACGTCGCGCGACAAGTTGCGCCCTTGGCACATCGTCGTCTCCGCGTGCGACCTGCAGAGCGAGCAGCAACCCAAGGCCGCGCCCGCCGCAGAAGGCAGCGTTCCGCTCGGACAGCCGTGACATCGCCGCCAGGCTGTAGGCGCCTAAGCGAGCCGCGCGCTCGACGAGCCCTTCGTCCTCGATGATTTCCAGGGTCGTCAGGGCGGCGCGGGTCGTCAGAGGGTTCTTCTCATGCGTGTAGTGACCGAGGTCGAGATCAGGCGCCACGTTGAGGCGGCCGTCCGCCAAGACCGCGGCGATCGGCACGACACCCCCGCCGAGGGATTTGCCGATGACAACCGCGTCGGGCGCCACATCGAAATGCTCGTACGCGAAGAAGCGCCCGGTTTTGCCGAGGCCGGAAGGAATTTCGTCGAAGATCAGTAACGCGCCCTGCGCGTCGCAGAGGGCGCGGACCTCCGGCCAGAGCCAGGCCGGCGGCACGTGGCAGTTTGACCGGATTGGTTCGGCGATGACGGCGGCCACGCCCTCCACGGATGTCGCGAACGCTTCCCGGATCTCCTCCAGCATGCGTTCGGCTCCTCCTCCCTCCGTGCGCCAATAGGGCCAAACATGGCGCCTTCCGGGCAGGTGCGGGCCGAGCCGTGGATCGAGCCCGGCGCTCGACAGTCCGAGCGCGCCGAAACCGTGGCCGTGGTAGGAGCCTTCGACCGAGATGGTGTCGAAGCGTCCCGTGACCGCACGTGCCAGCCTGAGCGCGATCTCAATGGCGTCGGAGCCCCCTGTCGCGAACAGGACCCGGGCCTGTCCGCGGCCGCTCCAGCGGGACGTCAGCTTCTCCGCCAGTAACACTGCAGGCTCGTTGGTGTAGCGGCGCGGGCAGAACGGCAGATCCTCGAGCTGCGCCTGGAGCGCCCTGACTAGCCGCGGATGGGCGTGGCCCAGATGATGGACCGTGTTGCCATGCAGGTCGATGAGACGGTTTCCGTCCGTGTCCTCGATCCATATGCCGCCGACTTTGCGCGCGGCCCTCGCAACAGGGCTCGACGCCGCCTGATGGAAGAAGACGGCGGCGTCGCGAGCCGTCAGGTCCGCAGGCGAATGCGGGGGCGCGGCGCTCAAGCGAGGCTCTCCTTGTGCTTGACGATAAGGCGCTTCTGGGAGCGGTCGAAACGCGCCACGAGCGCCATCGCGACGCCTGCAGACATCATGATGGCGAGGCTCTTGGCTGCCGCGTAACCGAACTCGCCACCCGTCGCGTGATTGAAGATCGCCACGGAGGCGAGCTTGTGGTCGCCCGAGACGAGGAAGATCACTGCAGAAAGCGTCGTCATGCTCTCGACGAAGACGTAGAGCCCTCCGAGCAGGAAGGCTGGCCGCATCATGGGAAGCGTGATCTCGGCGAAACGCGTGAAGAGGCCGGCGCCGAGGCTCTCGCCCGCCTCCTCCGCCGCCGTATCCAGCCGCTGCAGCGCCGCGCGCGCTGCGAGCACGCCGACATAGAGATGGCCGAAGACGATATTGAGGACGATGATCGCGCCAGTGCCGGTCAGCGACAGCGAGGGCATGCCGAACGGCACATGGAAAGCGACGATGTAGCCTACGCCGAAGATAATGCCCGGAAGGATGGCCGGGATCATCGCCAGGAACGCGAGCGCCTCGGCGCCCGGTGGTCTGATCCGTTCGACGACATAGGCGACCATCACGCCGAGGAGTCCCCCCAGCGGAGCGGCGACGAGCGCCAGCTTCAGCGAATGCCACACTGACTCGAGCCCGCGGTCGGAAGAGCCATAGCCAGTGCCGCGGAACCCTGTGTCGACGCCCTCCTGGGTGAAGTAGCCCAGAGTTGGCGTCCAGTCCGCACCCCAGAGACGCACGAAGGCGCCGGCGCCGACGGTAAGGTAGACGACGACGATGAGGGCTGTGACGACGCCCACGAGGACCGTGCCGCCAGTCATCAGCCAGCGCGGCGCGCGCGCTTCGGCCCGCAGGCCGCCGCCGTCTCCCGCGGCAAAGCGGCGACGTCCCTTCAGCGCTTCGAAGGTAACGAACAGGAGCAGCGGCGGCATCAGCAGCCAGACGCAGAGGGCAGCCGCCAGGGGCGTGTTCCGGAAGGCGACGATCTCCTCGTAGATGATGCCCGCCAGAACGGGCGTGTCGCGACCGAGGATGAGAGGGTTGCCGAAATCGGTGAGGCTCATGATGAAGGCCAGCGTGAAGGCGCGGCTGATGCCGGGCCAGAGCATGGGCATCGTCACCAGGCCGAAGATCTGGAGACGGGACGCCCCTAGCGAGCCGGCCGCTTCCTCGATCCTGCCGTCATGCTTGCGCAGCACGTTGTCGAGTACGATCAGGGACGCGGGCAGGAACGCGAGCGTCTGCGCGACGATGACTCCGCCCGTGCCGTAAAGATTGGCCGTTTCGGCGTCGATCAGGCCGAGTGTCCGGTCCAGCAGCGTGTGCGTCACCAGACCGCGCCGGCCGAAGAGCATCACCGTCGCCGAGGCGATGAGCACCGGTGGAGCGACAAGCGGCAGGAGCAGCGCCGCGCGCGCGAGGTCCGGGCGGCGGAGATCGCCGCGATTGATGGCGAACGACAGGGCAATGGCGAGAATTGTCGTGAAGGCCGCGGACTGTGCGGCAAGCGTCACGCTGTTGGCCGCCGCGGCGCGCAGGAATGGGTCCGTCCAGACGCGCGCATAATGGTCGAGGCCGCGCCGTTGCTCTTCGCCACTGCGCAGAGCCTCGAAGGTCTCGGGCGAGAGCTGGCTGCGGACCTGAAAGGCGAGCGGGATGCGCCGGTGGAGCATGGCGTGGGCGAGAGGCAAGAGTTCGCCGATTGCGGAACGGCGTTCCTCCGGCAGGCCCTCGAGCGCTCCAGCGATCGCGCGCCTCTGGTCAGAGAATGCTGCCGCCTGATCCCAGGCGGGCCTCAGGCCCGCCAGCCGGAATGCCATCGCATGCGCTTCGATACCCTGGCGCTCGGTCATGGCGGATGCCCATCGCGCGAGCATCTCCTGTCGCCGCGGTTCGGGGACAAGCGTCAGCGCGGCTTCTGTCACCGATCGTAGCCGATCTGGTGGCATCGGGCCGGCGATGCGGGTCGACTCGATCAGCACTGCGCCGATCGGAAAGGCGATGAAGAATGCGAGCAGGAGAGCGACGAAACCGGACAGCGCAAGGCCGGGCCATTCGCGGGCGCCAATTCTCAAGCTTGCGCCTCGCTCAGCAGGATGGCGCGGTCCGGATCCGGTGCAACCGCGACCAGTGCCCCGATGGGCAAGGGGTGATCTGTGGAGGCGCGGTCGACGAGGATCACCCTGTCGCCAATCTCGACCTCGGTACGGTCGACACCCCCGAGAAAAGTTGCGCCGCGTACCCGACCGACCAACGCATCCTTGCCCGGAGCCTCGATCAAGTTAAGTGCAATCGACTCGGGACGCCAGGCGAGCCTGACAGCACCGTCCGGCCGCCCCGACAGGCCAAGAGGGAGTGGCCACTTTATCCCATCGACGCGCAGTGCCCCCGCATCGACAACCGCTTCGACCACGTTCGTTACGCCGATGAACCCTGCGACGAAGGCGGAGGCCGGTCGGTGGTAGACGGCGTGAGGGGTATCGACCTGCAGGATGCGGCCTCCGCGCATTACGGCGATGCGGTCGGATAGCGCGAGCGCCTCCTCCTGATCGTGGGTGACGTAGATTGCGGTGAGCCCGAGACGACGCACGAGCGATTTCAGCTCGAGCCTCAGCCGCGCCCGAATGCGGGCGTCGAGCGCGGACAATGGCTCGTCGAGCAGCAGGATCGGCGGAGAGGGCGCGAGCGCCCGGGCCAGCGCCACGCGCTGCTGCTGGCCGCCGGACAGTTCGTGCGGAAAGCGATCGAGCAGCGGCCCGATCTCGACGATCTCGGCCAGTTCCTCCACACGGGCCCGGCGCGCCGCCCGGGGCGTTCCGCGCACTTTCAGCGCGAAGCCAATGTTCTCTGCCACTGTCTTGGTCGGAAAGAGAGCGTAGGACTGGAAGACGAAACCCATGCCACGCTTGGCCGGCGGCAGCGACGTCATGTCCCGTCCGCTAACGCGCACGGTGCCCGAATCCGGTGTGGCGAAGCCCGCCACGATCCTCAGCAGCGTGGTCTTTCCGCAGCCGGAGTCTCCGAGCAGCGTCAGGAACTCGCCGGCCTCCACCTCAAGGCTGACGTCGTCGCAGGCCCTCGTCGACCCGAAGGCCTTCGACACACGATCAACCGAAACTGACGGCACCTGCAGGCGGGCCTACTGCCTCAGAATGCGCGTCTGGAATTCGCGCCTGAACTCGTTGGCGTCGAAAGGCCGCCGCATCTGCCAGAGGTGAACTTCGGACAGGTTGACCAGGCCGAAGCCAGGCACGGCCGTCGCGCCGACCAAGGGAGCCAGAACCTTCGCGGCGTCATCGCTCGCCATGAAGTCGAGGAAAACCTGCGCCTCGGCCTTGTTGGGCGCGCCCGCGACCAGGCCGCCGCCCTCGGTGACGTTCGGCGTCAGGCGACCCATCACGATCTCGACGGGATTTCCGGCCGACTTGAGCTGATGGCACGTCGTGTCGAAGGACAACCCGACCGCGATCTCTCCGCGCGCCGCAAGCTGCGCGCCGCCGGAGCCGCCATCTGCATACTGGAACACATTCTGGTGCAGGTTCTCGACGAAGTTCCAGCCATAGGCATCAACGAAGGTAGTCAGGATCGCCATGCCCGTGCCCGACCGCAGGGGCGAGGGCAGCGAGATCTCGTTCTTGTAGGCGGGCTTAAGGAGGTCCTCCCACGTCACCGGCATCGGCAGTTTGCGCTCGGCGAGGCGACGCGTATTGACCACCATGCACATCGTCGTGGCGAAGTGGCGCAGATAGAATCCGTCGGGATCGATGAAGGCTTCGGCGATCCGGTTGCCTTTCGGCTGGTAGGGCTCGAAGACGCCAGCCTGCTTCAACTGCTCGAGCGCGATATTGTTGACGAGATAGACCACATCCGCCTGCGGCCGCTGCCGTTCGGCGATGGCGCGCTCCGTGATCGGACCCGTCGAACCCGAGACGAAGCGCACATTGATGTCGGGATGCTTCTGCCGGAAAGCCTGGAGCAGCGCCGTGTTCACGCTATCCGACGCATTGTAGATCATCAGCTCTCGCGCTGCGGCCGAGAACGGCAACGACAGCGCCAATGCTGCCGCGACGAAAAACCTGATCATCGGTCTAAACCCCTGCGTTCAGCTTGTGAGCAAAGCGCCGACGCTTGACAGGAGCGTGACAGTGATCCGCTTTTGGCGCCTTGCTCTGCCCAAGCTGTGAACAATCCACGGAAGGGGGCCGACCCCAACTTCACTGCTGCCCCGCTGCATGCGGCTTCGGGGCGGAGGCGGCGTGAAAACTCAGATCTGATGCCATTGATGAGCATTGCTCGTGAATTTTTGAGCCCTTTGTTCGATCTCAGCACGGCGAAACGTGTCAACGCCGGCTCACTGTGACCGTTTTCCACGAGTTTCAAATTGAGCCGGGAGTTTTCACAAGGCCTCGGACGCGAGCACGATGTCGCTGCAGGGTCCCAAACCGAGACTCGTTTAGTAGGCCCCTCAATGGCCGCCGCAGTCTAGACCGCTGGCATGGGCGTCCCCTAGGACACGCCTTCCAGTGCCTTGCTGACAAGCGAAACCTCCGGAGGAGGACCGTAAATCGTCCGCGACAGGACGGCAGTTGGTGGAGGGTCACGAGCTCGTCCAACTGCGGCTGACAAGCTTGATAGATTAAATCTATTTGATAAATGATCGAATATATAATACTAATTCTGACTGGAGCTTGGAGAGAGAAATGGACATCCGCCAGACGCTAGTCGATATCTACGCCCACAGGGCGACCGGCCGCTACGGCTTGTCCGACGTGAACCAGCTCCAGCACGCGCTCCAGTCCGCAACATTGGCCGAGCAGGACGGTGAGTCGTCGGCCTTCATTACGGCCGCGCTGCTCCACGATGTCGGTCACATGGTCCACGAACATGGCGAGGATGCCGCTGACCTCGGCATCGACGATACGCATGAGGAACTCGCGGGGCGCTGGCTCGAGCACCATTTCGGGCCGGAGGTTTTCGAGCCAGTGCGCCTGCATGTGCCGGCCAAGCGCTATTTGTGTGCCGTGGACCCTACTTACTTCAGCAAGCTATCCAACGATTCCGTCAAGTCGCTCGCCCTGCAAGGTGGCCCCATGTCGCCGACCGAAGTCGAGGCGTTCGAAAGAAACCCCCATTTCGAGGCGGCCGTCCGCCTGCGGAAGATCGATGACCGGGCCAAGGATCCGGCCGCCGTCACGCCGGCCTTCCTGCATTTCGTCCGGCATATCGACGCTTCTCTGTCAGATCGTGCCCCCGCCTGAGTTGCGCCGCCCAGCCGGCACATGGTCGATGAAGCCGCGGACCGCGGGGATGTCGAGAGACTCCTTAAGCGTCACGGCATAGACGCCGTGCGCACACGCCTGGATGGCGAGTGGCACTCCGGTCAGACGGTCATCCCGGCCGAGCTCGCTCTCGAAAACGGCGCCAAGCCCCATTCCGGCGGCAACTGCCTCTTTGACGGCCTCCCGGCTGCCAAGGGCGAGCCGACCGTCGAGGACGGCGCGTTCCGCTGCGAAGGTCGCTTCGAGTACCGCGCGGGTCATCGAACCCTCCTCACGCAGGATGAAAGGGCGGCCCGAGATCTCGGCCGGGCGAAGTGCTGCGTGTTTGGCCAACGGATCGTCTCGCCGCATGCAGACCATCAGCCGCGGCGTGGCCACGAGCGCGCAGGCGAACTGCGCCGGCGGCTCCATCAATGTCATGACGCCGATGTCGATCCGGCAGCTTGCGATCTGCTCGAGCAGCTCGGCCGTGTTTCCAATCGCCGTACTGACCTTGACGGCCGGCTGCGCCTCCATGAACGAGGCGATGATCGGCAGCGCGCTGTGCGGGGTGGACAAACCGACCCGGAGATGACCGCGCTGCATGCCGGTCAGATCCTTTGCTGAGGCGGCGAACTCGTCGACGCGCCCGATCGCCAGCCGTGCCCGCACGAAGAGTTCTGTTCCTGCCTCCGTCAGCGCGAGCTGCGGCCGGCGATGCAACAGCAGGACGCCGCAGGCCTCCTCGAGCGCCGCGAGCTGCACTGAAACCGTCGGCTGACTAACGCCGAGCGCCTGCGCTGCCCCAGCGAAACTTCCCGCCTCTGCAACGGCGACGAAGGTCCTGAGACCGGACAAGGTGATTTCCCGGTCGCGACGCCCCGGCCTTTTCGAGAGGTTTTCGATCGTCATGTGGCTGACATGACTCCCCATTAGAAATCCAAAGAACCTTCGCATGAATATAGAATTTATCTATGGAGAAGTCTATGGCCGGATTGACCCGTCGCGGAGCGCTCCTTGCCGGATCCGCCGCCCTCGCGGCTCTGGACTCCGCTCTACTCGGACCTGTCCTGGCGCAGACCTCGCAGCCGAAGCGCGGGGGGGCGCTCGTCTATGCGCAATGCTCGGGCAATCGACGCGGCGGCGACGCCTCGAACACCCGTCATCCGTACTTCATGGTCGATCTGATCACGCGGTCCGCCTACAACACTTTGACCTGGGTCGATGAAGGGCTGAACGTCGTCAACGAGTTGGCGGCGAAGGTCGCCCCCGCGGACGACAAGCTCAACGTCTGGGAGGTCACGGTTCGCGAGGGTGTGAAGTTCCACGACGGGCGCGACGTCACGGCGAAGGATTGGGCCTCCTCGTTCGAACTGCATCGCCGCCGCAACTTCGCATCGGGGCAGATCAAGTCGACGGAGGTCACAGGCGCGCATTCTCTCCGCTTCTTCCTCGACGCCGGAAACTCCGAATTCCCCTACGTGCTGGCCGAGTACGATAACGTCGTCATGCCGGCCCATGACGATTTCGAGAAGATCGGCATGACCGGGGTCGGCACAGGGCCTTTCCGCATCGTCGAGGCGGACCCGCAGCGCCGCATGGTCCTCGAGCGTTTCGATGGCTACTGGAAGAAGGACCAGCCATATCTGGACCGGCTCGAGGTGATCAACCGCGAGGGCCAGATGGAGAGCGCGATCAACGGCTTCCGCTCGCGCCAGTTCGACGCGGTGCTCAACATCGATCCGCGTCTCGTCCGGCAATTAAGCGCCGAGGCGGATACCGACGTCGTCCCGGCGTCCTCCGGCGACCAGGCGGTCATCATCCTGCCGAAGCATCCGGGCTCGCCCTTCCTTGACGCCCGCATTCGCCGCGCGCTCGCCTATGCGATCGACCGCGAGGCAATCCAGCGCATCGTCTACGGCGGCCCGCGCTTCGGCTGGCTCGGCAACGACAGCCATATGGCGGGCACGGATCCGATGTTCGTCGGCCGTCCGGTGAAGCGCGACGTCGCCAAGGCGAAAGCGCTGCTCGCGGAGGCCGGGCATCCCAACGGCATCACGCTGCCGACCCTCTATTACGCCCCGCAATGGCCGGAGATGGGCCGCTACTTCCAGGTCATCCAGGAGACGGTGAAGGAGGCCGGCATCACGCTGCCGATCGAGGAGCGGCCGAACGACGGCTATCTCCGCTTCCGCCAGGGCGACGCCGACGTGAGCAAAGGCAACTGGCACAAGTTCGCCTACACCGCGGTCGGTCCACGCAACCCCGGCATCAGCCTCTTCCGCATGCGCAACGCCAACAACGAGTCCGGCTATTGGTCCGGTCCGGCGCACGACCGCTACATGGAGTTGTACCAGACGGCGATGGTCACCGCGGATATCGCCAAGCGCAAGGCGATCTACGCCGAGATGCAGCGGATCTGCTACGAGGAGGTCCCCGCGATCCTGCCCGCCGGACGCAACAACGTGCTGATCAAGCGGCCGAACGTGCGCGGCTTGAGCAACCATCCCCAGCACTGGTCCATCACCTGGGACGGCGTCTGGAAAGCCTGACGCCTCACTCACCGCAACGTTTTTCGGGCCCGGCCCGCCAGCCACAGGAGGATGCGATGCCCAACATGAACCGTCGTGACATGATGAAGGCCGGCGCGGGCGCGGCCGTGCTGGCAGCGCTTGATGCGGCGCTGCTCGGCGACTCCGTCGCCCAGGAGCAGCCAAAGCGTGGCGGTGCGCTCGTCTATGCGCAGCTCTCCGCGAACCGCCGGTCCGGTGGACCTAACAACCACAAGCATCCTTACTTCATCGTCGATGCGAACACGAAGCAGGTCTGGTCCACGCCGACCTGGGTCAATCCGCAGCTCGGAATCGAGCTCGAGATCGCGACGAAGCTGGAGCCGGCGGACGAAACCCTGAAGGTCTGGGACATGACGCTGCGCGAAGGCGTGATGTTCCACGACATGACCGAGATGACCTCGGCCGACGCTGTCGCCTCCTTCGAATATCACCGCCGCGAAGCGCCGTTCGCGCGCCAGATCGTCAAGGTCGAAGCGACCGGCAAGTACGGCGTGCGCTTCACGCTCGATGCCGGCAACGCCGAGTTCCCCTATGTGCTCGCCGAGTACAACAGCCCGATCATGAAGGCCGGTCCGCTCGAGACCATCGGCCTCGACGGCATCGGAACCGGGCCCTTCCGGATCGTGCAGAGCGATCCCAACCGCCTGCAGATCCTCGAACGGTTCGAGCATTACTGGCGGAAGGGCTTCCCGTATCTGGACCGCATCGAGATTCACAATCGCGAAGGCCAGCAGGAATCCGCCCTGAACGGCCTGCGATCCGGCCAGTTCGATGCCGTGCTGAACATCGACGCGCGCGCCGCGGTCCAGCTCGGCAATGATGCGGGGCTCGACATCGAAAGCGCGAAGGGCGGCTATTCCTTCGTCCTCCAGCTGCCGAAGCATCCCGGCTCGCCCTGGCTCGACAAGCGGGTGCGGCAGGCCTTCGCCTACGCGATCGACCGCGAGGCGATCGTGCGCATCGCCTACGGCGGCAAGTATGGCTGGGTCGGCAACGACAGCCATCTCATGGTGACGGATCCCGTCTTCGTGCCGCGGCCCGGCGGGCGCGACGTGGCGAAGGCGAAGCAGTTGCTCGCCGAAGCCGGTCATTCCAACGGCCTCAATCTCGGCACGCTCTATTGGAGCCCCCAGCTTCCGGAGGCGGGACGCTATTTCCAGGTTCTGCAGCAGTCCGTCCGCGACGCCGGGTTCACGTTGCAGCTCGAGGAGCGTCCGAACGACGGCTACATCCAGTTCCGCACGGGCGACAACGACCTTTCCAAGGGCAATTTCCACAAGTTCGCGATGACCGCGGTCGGTTCGCGGAATCCCGGCATCAGCCTGTTCAGGATGCGCGGCGCCTTCGTGGAGAGCGGCCATTGGCGTGGGCCGGAGCACGACAAGTACATCGCGCTCTACAACGAGGCGATGGTGACGGCCGACGCGGCGAAGCGCAAGGCGATCTACGCCGAGATGCAGGCCATCCTGCACGAAGAGGTGCCGGCCATCCTCGCAGCGGGTGGCGACACGTTCCTGGTCAAGCGCAAGCACATGCGCAATATGCCTTACCACCCCCAGATCTGGTCGATCCGTTACGAGGAGATCTGGAGGGCGTGAGGAGCGGCGAACCACAGGTGCGAACCCGCGGGCCAAGCGGGCAAGTGCGGCCGACATGCTGACCGCGCTTCTGCGTCGCGTCCTGTTGTCGTTGCTCACGCTCCTGATGCTCGCGGTGTTCATCTTCATCGCGACAGAGGTCATGCCTGGCGATGCGCTCGACGTGTCGCTCTCGGCGGACGAGATCGCCATGATTCCGCCGGAGCGTCTCGCCCAGATGAAGCGCGACCTCGGCCTCGACAGGCCTGCGCATGAACGCCTGGGTTCTTTCCTCGTCGGAGCGGTGCAGTTCGACTTCGGCAAGACCCTGATCTCGAAAACGCCGGTGACTTCGATCATCGGCTACCCCTTCCGCAATTCCCTGATCTTGGCTCTTGCGGTGCTGGTCGTCGCTATCCCGCTGGCGTTGACCATCAGCATCGCTGCCGCGGTGTGCCGGGGCCGGGCGGTGGACAATATCGTCTCCACTGCCGCGATCATCGGATACTCGATCCCGGAATTTGTCATTGGCACAGTGCTGGTCATGCTCTTCGCCGTCGCCTGGCCCGTCTTTCCAGCGACGATCACCGCCTCCACCCGCGATCCCGGCTGGACGCTGCTCGCTGCGTCGCCGCTGGCCGTCGCCACGGTGCTGATCGGATCGATCGCCTATCTCGCACGGCTCATCCGGACCGGCATGGTGGATGCGCTGGCGAGTGACTTCGTCGAGCGGCTGCGGCTGACCGGCGTTCCGGAATGGCGCGTCGTTTTCGTCCACGCCCTGCCGGCCGCCATCGTGCCGGGCCTGACGGCGATGGCGCTCTACGCTGCCGCGCTCGTTTCCGGGATCGTGGTGGTGGAGCTCGTCTTCGCCTATCCGGGCCTCGGTCAGGAGCTGGTGCGCGGCGTCACGCGGCGGGAGGTCCACGTGGTCCAGGCCATCGCACTCTGCTCCGCGGCCATCGTGGTCACGCTGAACCTCCTCGCCGATCTGTCGATCCTCGCTCTCGATCCGAGGACCAGACGCGCATGAGGCTCTTCCTGAGACGGCTGGCCCGTCGTCCGTTGACAATGCTGGGGCTGCTCCTGGTCGGAGGACACATCGCCATAGCCGGGGTGGCGCATTGGATAACGCCCTACGATCCTCTGCGGCTGCTCGATGCGCCGCTGGAGCCACCCACGGCAGCGTACTGGCTCGGAACCGACGAACTGGGGCGCGACTTCTTCTCCCGATTGCTGCTCGGCGGCCGGATATCCATCGCTGCAGCGGCCGCCGCTGGCCTGATCGCGGCCTTCGGTGGTGGAGTGATCGGGCTCGCAGCGGCCTATCATCGTGGACTTTTCGACGATGTCGTTTCCCGACTGGTCGAGATGAAGCTGTCGATCCCCTCCATCCTGCTGGTGTCGCTCTTCGTGACCGGCTTCGGACAGTCGCTTGGCGTCCTGGTTCTGGTGATGGCGCTGATCTACATGATGGGCGTCATTCGCACGTCTCGCGCCATGGGGATCTCCATCATGGAGCAGGGCTATGTGAAGGCGGCGAAGCTGAGAGGCGAGAGCGCCACAGCGATCGTCTTCCGCGAGATGCTCCCGAACGTGGCCGACCTGCTGACGGTGGAGTTCGCGTTGCGCACATCGAGTGCCCTCCTGCTCGTCTCGGCTCTGTCGTTCCTTGGGCTCGGCGTATCTCCGCCGACCCCGGACTGGGGCCTCATGATCCAGAGCGGGCTCCAATCGATCCGTTCGGAGCCCTGGCTCATCCTCGCGCCGGCGCTTTGCATCTCGACGCTGGTCATCGGCATCAATTTCGCCACCGAAGGCGTGGCCGACCTTCTGGGACTGGAGGCTGCCCGTGGCGCCACCGGCCATTGATCCCATCATCCACTGCGAAGGACTTTCGATCGGATATGTCGATATGCTGGGGACGGTCTCACGCGTTGTGGACGATGTCTCCTTTGCCCTGCAGCCCGGCCGCTCTCTCGGGATCGTGGGCGAGTCGGGGTCGGGCAAATCGACGCTCGCCCGGGCGCTGCTGGGCTACCTGCGCGGCGGCGGTCGCTTTCTTGGCGGCCGGCTCGTCGTCGACGGCGTCGACGTCGCCTCAGCGTCGGCCGAGCATGTCCGCGCGCTGCGCGGCCTTCGGGTCGCGATGGTGCCCCAGAATCCTCTGTCGTCACTGACCTACCACTTGCCGGTTGGACGACAGGTGGAGGAGGTTCTGCGCACGCGCCGTGGGCTCCTCCGCGTCGAGGCGGAGCGGCGAACCATAGCTCTCTTCGCGGAGATGGGACTGCCTGATCCCGAAAGCATCGGCCGGCGCTATCCGCATCAACTCTCCGGTGGCCAGCGGCAGCGCGTGGTGATCGCTGCGGCTCTCGCCTGCGATCCGGCGCTGCTGGTTCTCGACGAGCCGACGACTGCACTCGACAAGACGATCGAGGCGCAGGTTCTGGAACTGGTGCAGCGCCTGAGGTTCCAACGCAAGGCGGCGCTGGCGATCGTGACCCACGACCTCAACCTCATCGCCGACATCGCCGAACAGGTGCTGGTGATGAAGGATGGGCGGATCGTCGAGCAAGGGGCGACCCAGACCGTCTTCCGCAGGCCGGAGGCCGCCTACACACGGATCCTTCTCGATGCCTCCCTTGATCTCTCGGGAGCTGCGCCCACGGCAGACGCGGGGGCGCGAGAGCTGATCACGGCGCGTCAGCTCGCCTTCACGTATGGACGGAGAGGATTTTTCGGCAGCTTTGACAAGGCGTCCCGTCCGACGCTCGATCGGATCGACCTCTCGCTCCGACATGGCGAGGTGCTGGGCGTGATCGGCGAGACAGGCTCGGGCAAGACGACGCTCGGGCTGATCCTAGCCGGGCTCCTCGCGCCCGCAGGAGGCGCGCTGACGCTCGATGGAAAATCGATCGCCATGGTCGCCGGCCAGCGTCGGCCAGAGTTTCGTCGGCGCATCCAGATGGTGTTCCAGGACCCGCTGTCGTCGCTGAACCCGCGGCAGACCGTGGCGACTGCTGTGATGCGGCCGCTCCGCCAGTTCTTCGGTCTTGGCAGAAAGGCGGCCCGCGATCGGGCCACCGCCCTGCTGGCCGATCTGGGGCTTGGTCCAGACTATCTCGACCGCTATCCGCGACAGCTGTCGGGCGGGCAGCAACAGCGCGTCGCAATTGCCCGCGCCTTCGCTGCGGACCCTGACGTCCTGATCTGCGACGAGATCACATCGGCGCTCGACGCGTCGGTATCGGGGCAAGTGCTCGACGAGCTCGACGCACTCCGCAAGCGCAACGGGGCCAGCGTCGTCCTCATCACACATGACCTCTCAGTCATCTGGCGCATGGCTGGGCGCGTGGTCGTCATGAAGGACGGGGCCGTGATCGAGGCGGGCGCCACCGGGGAGGTCTTCGCCGCGCCCCGACACGCCTACACAGCGGCTCTCCTCTCCGCCGCCTCCCGCGTGAAGCGGCTGGGCGAAGACCACGCTTGCGCTCTGCCGAAGGACGCCCTCGCCGATGCTGTCTGATCTCGCCTTCACCGCGCCCGGCCGCTTCTTCAAGGGCAACATCCACACCCATTCCAACAGGTCCGACGGCGCTCTCGACCCCTCCGAGGTTTGCCGGCGCTATCGGGAGTCCGGCTACGATTTCATTGCGCTGACTGACCATTTTCTCGGGCGCTACGATTTTCCGATCGTCGACACGAGACCATTCCGCACCGATGCGTTCACGACGCTTCTCGGGGCGGAGGTGCACGCGCCGCAGACGGCACTCGGCGAGATCTGGCACCTTCTCGCTGTCGGACTGCCTATGGATTTCGCGCCGACTGCTCCCAATGAGTCAGGCGCGGCGCTTGCCCAACGCTGCATCGACGCAGGCGCTTTCGTGGCGCTCCCGCACCCAGGCTGGTACGCCCTGACAGCCGCGGACGCCGCGGCCATCCCGAACGCCCACGCCGTCGAGATCTACAATCACACAAGCCATGTCCGCACCGACCGCGGCGACGGCGGCTACCTCGTCGACCAGCTGCTCGCGGAGGGGCGCCGCATCGCCATCTGTGCCACTGACGATGCGCATTTCCACTGTAACGACGCTTTCGGCGGCTTCGTCGTGGTCAAGGCGGAGGCGAACGATCCTGCGGCGTTGCTCACGGCCCTGAAGTCCGGCGCATACTATTCCAGTCAGGGACCGATGATCGAGGATGTCCGGTTCCACGATGACCATGTCGAGATCGCTTGTTCTCCAGCCAGCTCGATCATCGCGCTCGGGCGTGGTTCGCTGGCAGTGCAGAATCGGGAACCGGGTGCGACCCGCGCCGTGCTGCCGCTCGAACGGATCCGGCGCGGTGGCTTTGTGCGGATTGCGATCGCGGACGACCAGGGGCGCCGAGCATGGACCAATCCCGTTTGGTGGTGACCGCCCATTTTTGATGAAACCTCGCGGTTCAGCGGCTCGGTTGGTGGTGTTGAAGGCGCGATGGCATTGACGCCCGGAACCAAACGACAGACGCTCGCCGAAACTCGAAGAATCTCCGTTCCGTCCAGAAGATGCTGAGGGCTTACGAAAGCAAGCCAAGCAGAGGATCAACATCGGCATTGGGGCGCGGATGAGACGTCGCCCCACGGGCCGAGACTGCGTGAAAGACCTCGGGCTCAATCTGAAATTCGTCGAAAATGGTTGCGAGGTGCGACGTTCTCACGCTTCTCGCTGTTGCGGTCGATGAGAGGCCTGGCAATAGGGACAATTGTCATCAACAGCATAAACTCGGAGGTTTCTCACAACCTCGGGCGCGGAGTTTTCATAACCATCTTTCGCCGCATGTGAATTCTCGCTGATTTGCCCTCGCCATCTTCCGGCTGGGAGAGCCTGAGCGTGCCGCACAATCGCTCAGTTGGGCAGCCAGAAAATGATGCAAAATCACGTTTGGATGGCTCGCGCCCTCAAAAAAAACGGCAGAACTTTTTCAACCCGTTGAAAAATTTGAGTTAATGAAGCCATAGACCGTGGCACACGTCTTGCTTGAAAAGAAAGTATGCCGGGGATGCCGACCGGCCAGAGATTTCCCTCGCCGGGAGCGGATGATGTGACCACGGAACTCGCGGTAGCTGAGCCCGAGACAGTCGCGACTGGCGCGTCCCATGTCGCCTTGCGCAAGGCGCGCGGGCTCCACGGGGAGGCCTTGACCGCAGAGCACGTGACCCACGCTTATTCCGGGGCACCGGCCGTCTCGGACGTCTCCTTCGCGATTGCCGCTGGCAGCATCTCGGCGATCCTTGGACCGAGCGGCTGCGGCAAGTCGACCATGCTCCGCATTATCGCTGGGCTGATCCGGCCAGGCACCGGAACGATCCGTATCGGCGGCCGCGATGTGTCATCGACGCCGGCCCGGGAACGCCGGGTCGGCATGGTGTTCCAGAACTATGCCCTCTTCCCGCATATGACGGTGCGCGAGAACATCGTCTACGGCCTGTCCTCGCTGCCGCGCAGTGAGCGGGAAGACCGGGTCGCCCAGCTTCTATCACTGGTGCGCCTCACTGATTTTGGCAGCCGCCTGCCCCGTCAACTCTCCGGCGGCCAGCAGCAGCGCGTGGCGGTCGCGCGGGCCCTGGCGCCACGACCCGCCATCCTGCTGCTCGACGAGCCCTTCGCAGCGCTCGACCGCGCCCTGAGGGCCGACATGCAGTTCGAATTCGTGCGGCTCCAACGCGAACTCGGCATCACGACAATTCTCGTCACGCATGACCAGGAGGAAGCGCAGGCCGTCGCCGATACCCTGATCGTGATGAACGGCGGCCGCCTTGAGCAGGCAGGCAGCCCGGCCGAGCTTTACGACGCGCCGAAGAGCTTGTTCGTCAACACCTTCGTCGGCCAGGCTTCCGTTCTACAGGCGCGAGTGGAGGCTAGCGGGTCGACCCTGCGCCTGCAGACCGGCGAAGCCTTGGAACTCACGACACCGATCCGCTTCGTCGATGGCGCCAAGGTCGTGCTCGCCGTCCGGCCAGAACACGTCGGCCTTCATGCGGCTCCTCGGGCCGGCTCGCTGCCAGCACTTCGGCTCCTCTCGGTGCCCCAGGGGCCCATGCTCCTCCACGATCTCGTGCTCGCCGACGGTACCGCCCTCAAGGCGGCCGAGCCGCGCCAACCCCGATCCGTTTCTCCGCCTGAAGGCGCAGAGGTCCACGTGACCTTTGCTCCCGAGCATTGCCGCATCTACCCCGCGCCCTGACCCTCCCCCAACCCTAAGAAAGGACAATGCCATGGAACATCACAGGTTCTCCCGCCGGCAGATCATGGGCGGAGGCGCAGCCCTCGTCGGCGCGCCCTTCCTCGGCGCCGGTCGCGCCCATGCGGCGGGATCGATCATCGCCGCCGCCTTCCCCAGCTCCTGGGAAGACGCCTATCGCAGCATCGTCGCGCCGCTCGTGAAGCAGCGCGGGACGGAGCTCGTCGTCTCGCCGGCGCTCGCCCAGGACCAGCTCGCGAAGCTGCTGGCGAGCCAGGGCAAGCCGGCCTTCGATGCCGTCATGATGTCGCCCGGCCAGACGACCGAGGCGGTGGCGCGGGGCCTCATCGAGAAAGTCGACCCAAGCAAGATCCCGAACTGGGCGAAGCTCGCGCCGAGCGCCCAGACCGAGTGGGGACCGAACGTCACGGTCGAGATCACAGGCATCGCCTACAATCCAACGGTGGTGCCGAAGCCCAAGACCTACCGGGAGCTCTTCGAGAACCAGGCCTACCAGGGCAAGGTCGCATGGCTCGGCTTCGGCTCCAATACGGCCACGCTGGCATGGGTCGAGGTGGCAAAGGCCTTCGGCGGCAGCGAGGACAATCTCGAGCCCGCCTTCAGGATGCTATCGCAGAGCCTGTCCAAGGTCGGCGCCATCGCCAACAACGGCAACCAGCAGATGACCCTGTTCCAGCAAGGCGAGGTCGCCGTCTTCATGGCGAGCACGGGCAATGTGGCGCGCCTGAAATCCCTTGGCGTGCCATGCGAATTCGCCCACCCCACCACCGGGTCGCCGGCACTCCCCGTCGCACTTCATCTCGCCAAGGGCTCGTCGAACCCCGAGGGCGTCTATCAGTACATGGATGCGGTGATCTCGGCGGAGGCACAGACGAAGCTGGCGCTGCCGCCGACTGAGATGATCCCGACAAATGTCGACGTGCCGCTGACGCCAAGCATCAAGAACTACGTCTCGGACGCCGACCTGAAGAACCTGATCTACCCGAACTGGACCAAGATCAATCCGAACCGGGCGGCCTGGACGGCCGAGTTCGACCGGATCGTTAAGAAGTAGCATGCGCCTCGCCGGCATCGCGATCGAGCGCTCCGGAGTCCCCTTCGTCGCGCCGATGCTGGCGCTGTCCGTGGCGGGCTTCCTCGTGCCGCTTCTAGTGCTGGGGGGCTTCAGCCTCGCAGCGCCGGGCGGCGGGCTCACGCTCGAGAACTATCGCCGGATCCTCGCCGACCCCTTCGCGCTGCGCGTCCTTCTGGACACGCTGGCGCTCGGCGCGAAGGTGGTCGCTCTTACGACTGTCATAGGCCTGCCGGTCGCGGTGCTCTACTGGCACGCCAGCCCACGCTGGCGCAGCCTCCTGATCTTCCTGACGCTTCTGCCCATGCTGACGAGCAATGTCGTCCGCACCTTCGCCTGGATCGTCATCCTCGGACGGCAGGGGCCAATCAGCCAGACTCTCGTGAGCCTCGGCTTCTTTCCCGCGCCGCGCAGCCTGCTCTTCAATGAGACGGCCGTCGTTGTCGTCCTGAGCCAGATCGAACTGCCGCTGCTGCTCCTGCCGATCATGGCAGTGATGTCACGCGCCGACCGGAGCCTGATTTCCGCGGCAGAGACGCTCGGCGCCAGTCCTTGGCGCATCCTCTTCACGATCATCCTACCGCTGGCCGCCCCCGGCATCCTTGCCGGCTGGGTTCTGGTCTTCGCCAGCGCCACGACTTCCTACGTGACCCAGTCCGTGATCGGAGGCGCGCGCCACATCTACCTGCCGCAGTTCATCTACCGCGAGGTGGGCATCCTGTTCCAATGGCCCTCGGCGGCCGCCATCGCCTTCATCCTGCTGCTGTCGACAGGCGTTGTCATGCTCGGCCTCGCCGCCCTGGCCCGCCATCCCAGGATCGCCGGCCATGGGTGAAGGTTTCCGCATATCCGATTTGAGCTATCGGGTGGCTGTCTACGGACTCGGTGGCCTCGCGATCATCTTCATGGTCGCACCCGTCGGGGTCGGCCTCGCCATGTCCTTCACGGCCGGCCAGACGCTCAAGTTCCCGCCCGATGGCCTGTCGCTGCGCTGGTACCAGGCCCTTCTCGATCCGGTCCGCTCGGCGCCGATCCATACGGCGATCTGGAATTCCCTGCAGATCGCCGTTTTCTCCGTGCTCGGCTCCCTGCTCTTCGCCATGCCGGCCGCCTATGGGGCAACCCGGCTGGGGCGGCGCGCGGCAGGCCTCATCGAGCCGCTGATGCTCACGCCGCTGGTGCTTCCGACGCTGGTCTATGGGCTCGCGGCGCTCATCGCCTTCGGCGGCATCGGCTTGCGCCCCTCCTTCGGCCTCGTCGTCGTGGGGCACATCGTCGTCTTCGGGCCTCTGATGTACCGGGCCTGCGTCGCCATCGCCCAGCGGCTCGATCCCGCGCTGGAGGAAGCCTCGACGCTGCTTGGCGTCGGCGCCTTCATGACTTTCGTTCGCGTGACGCTGCCGCTGATGATGCCCGGCATCCTGGCGGGCTGCTTCCTCGTCTTCATGCAATCGCTCGACAATGTCTCGGTCACGCTCTTCCTCGCGGATCCGAGGACCTCCGTGCTGCCACTGCGGATGTTCCAGATGATCGAGGAATCGCTCGACGTCCGCGTTGCGGCGATTTCAGGCGTGCTCATCACCATCGCCTTCCTCGGCCTTTTCCTCGCACGGCGCGTGCTCGACCCCGCCCGCAACGATTGACGATTCCGGCGCCCCGGCGCTCCACCCAAAAGGACATCTGCCATGCCGCAGCCGACCCGCCCGTCCATCGAGAGTCTGCTGGGCGATTTCGTGCCGGATTTTGACTTCAGGCCGCCACCGCCGCTGCCGCGGGAGGAATATGAGGAGCGCCTGCGCCGCGTCCGTCGGGAGGGCGTCGTGGCAGGCCATGATGCGATCGTGATCCACACCGACATGATCGGCTGGTTCCACACCTCCAACGCCTATCTCCGCTACATGATCGACTGGATGCGGGAAGGCGTCCTGATCATCCCGATGGATGAAGACAGGCCGCTGATCCTGCTCAGCTTCTTCACGGAGGCCGTGATCCTGCCGCCGGGTGGCGAGGCGATGCTGGTGGAGGATATTCGCCAGGTGGGAGCCATCGGGCGCGAATATGCCGACCGTCCAGGCCTGTCGGCGACGAAGGCCTGCGAGGCCACCGCGACCATTCTCATCGATCTTTACGGGCCAAGCCCACAGATCGGCCGGCTCGGAGATGGCAAGTCGCCTCGCTTCCTGCCGCAGCTCGCCGAGCTGATGCCCAAGGCAAAGTTTGTTGACGAGAATGGCATCGTCGATCGGATGCAACGCGTCCGCTCGCCCCGCGAAATCGCGATGTTTCGCGCGGCTGGCCAGCTCGTAGACATCGCGACGCAGGCTGCCTACCATGTCACGCGGCCCGGCGTGACCGACTACGAGATCTACGCCGCCTTCACCTTCGCCCAGATGGCGCGCGGCGGCGAGACGGGGGATGGCTACCAGATCGGCGTCAACGAGTACGGCACCCATTGCGGCAAGCCCTATGGGCGCGTCGTTCGGCCGGGAGATCTCATCAACCTCTACGTCTCGAACGTGACGTTCCAGGGTTACACGGCGCAGACCGCACGGATGATCGCCGTCGGAAACCTTACCGCTCATCAGGAGAAGGTGATCGCGGCCTGCGTCGAGGGCGTCCGGCGCGCGGAGAAGCTGATCCGCCCCGGCGCGCTGTTCCGCGACGTGAACAACGCCGCCTTCGAGCCTTACATCGAGCAGGGTCTGCTCCTCTCTCCCGAAACGCGCACGATGCCTTACATCTGGGAGCCGATGCCGGACGGGTCACCGCGGCCGCTCAAGAGCCAGCATGTCCCTGATGCCGATTACGAGGCGATGGGGCGCAAGCTGATGCATGTCTATCCGGCGCAATATGGGCCTCATAATCCGAACCTCGGCCATGCGATCGGCATGGCGGGCGCCGGCAACAGCTTCAACGTGGCCTCGCACAATTACGACCGGCTGGAGGAGGGCATGGTCTTCGTCCTTCACACGCAATGGATCGAGCCGCTGGTCGCCGGATGCAACGTCGGCGACCTTTATGCGGTCACCAAAGACGGGTTCGAAAACCTGTCGCGCCATACGCCGCTCGATCTGCACCGCGCATGATCGGGTCGACCAGCCGGAGAAACCCATGGGTGACCTCAAAGATACCCGCGACATCACGCTCGCGGGCGGGCTCAAGGTGCTTCTAGCCGCGATTGCCGCGGCCGAAAGGATCGGCCAGCCCATGTGCATTGCCGTGGTGGACCGGGGTGGCAACCTGGTGGCCTCCGCGCGCATGGACGGATCAAAGGCGCTGAGCGTGATCTCGGCCGCCAACAAGGCGCGCACGGCAGCCTTGTCAGCGGAGCCGACGGGCGGCGCTCATGCCGATGTGGAGATCCAGATCGCCCTCGCTTCGGAGGGGCGATGGACCAACCTGATCGGTGGACTGCCGATCCGCGTGGATGGCATCGTCGTCGGTGCGGTCGCCGCAGGTTCCGGCAACGGCACGCAAGACCTTGCCGTTGCGCGCGCTGGCGCCTCAGCCATAGAAGGCGCTGATATGTTCGAGGGCTTTGTGCCGATGGGTGCGGAGGACACGGGCATCGTGCGTGGATCGCATCCGGACAAGGTCCGTGGGTGAGCTTCATAAGAACAGAGGCGCCGGCGACTTCCCCGCAATCGCTTCAGTTGCAGCGTGTCGGCGCCAATAGGTGCGGGCGGTCGAGCTGATGCCCGCCTTGCCCACCGGCGTCACGAAGAATGGGCGGCCTGCGGGGCTGCAAAGCGTGGGCCGGCATCCGGCCGACAAGCGCGTCTTGACGGGCTGTGCGGCCTACGAGAGCGTCCTGTCATGGGCTCATCGGGCGCCTTCGCGTTTGGCGGAGTCCGAAGTCTTGTCGGCCACTGGGATCGAACGGCGTTCCGCATGACGAAGAACACGAAGCAGAACGGCGCCAGTCGCGATCTGCGGATCGGGGCACGCGTCAGGCACGCGCGCATCCTCGCCGGAATCCGCATGCGCGAACTGGCCGAGTCGATCGGCTGCGCCGAGAGTTCGATTTCCAAAATCGAAAGCGGCCGCGTCATTCCTTCGCTGCCGATGCTGCAGCGCATCGTCGAAGCCCTCGGGCGCGACTTCGCCTGGTTCTTCGGAAGCAATCCGGATAACTGGATCGTGCAGCGCGCCAATGAACGGATGATCGTACCAGGCGATCCGGTCCGCGACGGCAAAGGGATCAGTTACGAGAGGATGGTCTCTTTCGAGCAGGGCAATATTCTCGAGGCAAACATTCATATCGTGGCGCCCGGCGGAGGCCGTCAAGACCGCGTCACGCATCCAGGAGAAACGCTCGGCTTTGTGCTCGAGGGCCAGATCGAACTGACGATCGAGGAGGCCTCATACCTGCTCAGCGCCGGCGATTCCTTCTCATTCCGGAACCGATTGACCAGCATTTACCGCAACCCGGGATCGTCGACTGCACGAATGCTCTGGGTCAATACACCCCAATAGCGAAGAACAACTCGGTCCGTGTTCTGCCGCCTATGTGTTGGATGCAGAACTGAACTCGTTTTGCGCGGCGGCTCGATGCTTGCGCAAGCAGTCATTTTGGCGACCGTAACGGCGTGCGATCCTTGGCAGTTATGGAAAGCTGCCAGTCGAACTGCAAAGCGCCTAGAACCGTGTCGGGTGCGCCATTCCTGAATAGATGAGAGAAGCGCAGGCGCGGTAGCGATCTCGTGTGGAGCGACGCCTTGGGGCGCTGCCACTGACGGGTGTTCCGCCGCGGCCTTCATGGCGACGCTCTGCCAGCGAAAACCGACTGCTCTTTGCGTCCTGGAGATTCCCACTCTATGGAGGGAGGCATCCGGGCATCTCTGGGAAATATTTTTCTCCCTAACCACCCTGTGATGCAGAATTTTTCTCCGCATCGGGGGACCGCTGGAATGGACCGCATCGATCGCAAGATCCTGGCGCTGCTGCAGGACAACGCCGAGATCGCCTTGGCGGACCTGTCGGACAAGGTCGGCCTGTCGCAGACGCCCTGCTGGAAGCGCATCCAGAAGCTGCAGCAGAGCGGCGTCATCACCAAGAAGGTGGCGTTGCTCTCGCCGGAGAAGATCGGGCTCGGCCTCACCGTCTTCGTGTCGATCGAGACGGCGGACCATTCCTGTCCCTGGCTCGAGACTTTCGCCGCCGGCGTTTCGGCCATGCCGGAGGTGATGGAGCTCTACCGGATGGCCGGCGACGTCGACTACATGCTGCGCGTCGTGGTCGAGGACATGGCCGCCTACGACGCCTTCTACAAGCGGCTGATCAAGGCCTTTCCGCTCAAGAACGTCACCTCGCGCTTCGCCATGGAGCGCGTCAAGTCGACGACCGCCTACCAGATACCGCCGGAGAAGGCGGAGGCTTGACAGCGCTTGGGCGCGCTCACTTCTCGACGAAGGCCTTCTCGATGACGTAGCTGCCGGGCGCCGAACCGCTGCCCTCGACGAATCCGTCGGCCTTCAGGAGATCGGTCATCTCGGCGAGCATCTGCGGGCTGCCGCAGAGCATCGCGCGGTCCTCAGCGCCGTTCCAGGCGGGCAGCGCCAGGTCGTCGAACAGCTTGCCGCTCTGCACCAGCGCGGTGATCCGGCCGCGGTTGCGGAAGGGCTCGCGCGTCACGGTCGGGTAGTAGCGCAGCTGCCGCCCGGCCTGCTCGCCCACCAGCTCATGCTCCGGCAACTCGCGCTCGATCATCTCGGAATAGGCGAGCTCGGCGGTCTCGCGCACGCCATGGACCAAGACGACCGTGTCGAAGCGATCGTAGAGCTCGGGGTCGCGGACGAGACTCAGGAAGGGCGCCAGACCGGTTCCGGTGCCGATCAGATAGAGGTTGCGCCCCGGCAGCAGGTTGTCGGCGAGCAGCGTGCCCGTCGCCTTGCGGCCGATCACGATCGGCCCGCCGGGCGCGATGTCCTTGAGCCGCGACGTCAGGGGGCCGTCAGGAACCTTGATCGACAGGAACTCGAGTTCCTCGGCATAATGCGGGCTGACCACGCTGTAGGCGCGCAGCAGCGGCTTTCCCGCTCCGGCGTCATCCCGATCCGGCAGGCCGAGCATCACGAACTGCCCGCTGCGGAAGCGGAAGCCGCTGTCGCGCGTGGCGCGGAAGCTGAACAGCGAGTCGGTCCAATGATGGACATGGGTGACGGTTTCGGTGCTGTAGGCGCTCATCGTTGCACAGGGTTCCGCAGTGGATTTCGGCGATGAAAAGGCCCTTCCCGGCCTCGCCGGCAAGCACCGCCGCGAAAAAAGAATTCCCTTGCGGGGAGGGCCGGGCGGCGCGGAAGGCACTGCTCCCCAAGCCTCTCCGGGCGAAGGAATCATGCCGCGGCGAAGAGGTGCCCCTTCTGGATCCTGAGCCCGACGCGTTCGCCCGGCGCCGGTGCGAGTTCGCCCGCCAGATCGACGTCGAGCCGCCTGGCGAGGCCGCGGATCGCCACCTCCGCCCGCCGAACGGCGCCATGCCGCCGCACGAAGGCGACGACTCCGGCGATCGGCGAGGCCTCGGGCCTGTCGAGCCTGAGGTGCTGCGGCCGGACGAACAGATTCGCCGGCCCAGCGAGGTTCGACCCCTGCGCGGCGTAGACGGGCCGGTCGTCGAGCCAGGCCTGCCCGCCCCGCACCTCGACCGGGAGCCGGTTGGTCTCGCCCAGGAAGGAGCAGACGAAAGGCGTGGCGGGATGGTCGTAGACCGCATCGGGCGAGCCGACCTGTTCGAGCTGGCCCTGGTTCAGGATCGCCACGCGGTCCGCGAGCTCCAGCGCCTCCTCCTGGTCATGGGTCACGAACAGCGTGGTGAGGCCGATGCGGCCGTGCAGATCGCGCAGCCAGGCGCGCAGGTCCTTGCGGACCTTGGCGTCGAGCGCGCCGAAGGGCTCGTCCAGCAAGAGGACGCGCGGCTCGATGGCGAGCGCGCGGGCCAGCGCCACGCGTTGGCGCTGGCCGCCAGAGAGTTGCGACGGATAGCGGCCCTCCAGCCCGCCGAGCTGCACCAGCGCCAGCAATTCCTTGACGCGGCGGTCGATCTCGGCGGCCGGCGGCCGCTCGCCGCGCGGCTTCGCCTTCAGGCCGAAGGCGACGTTGCCCGCGACGGTCAGGTGCCGGAACAGCGCGTAGTTCTGGAAGACCATGCCGATCCGCCGGTCGCGCAGCGACAGTGCGCCCCCATCAACGCCGTCGAAGGCGATGCGGCCGCCATCCAGGGTATCGAGGCCGGCGATCAGTCTGAGCAAGGTGGTCTTGCCGGACCCTGACGGGCCCAGCAGCGCCACCAGCTCGCCCGGCGTGATGTCGAGCGACACGCCCTTCAGCGCCACGTGGCCGGAGAACTGGCGAGCGGCCTTCTCGATCTGCAGCGCAACGGGCATGGGTCGTCTCCGGAAAGGGCCGTCAATGCCGGCGCGTCGCGGCGATCTCGTCCGCGTAGCGCCATTCGAGGAAGGTCTTGGCGGCGAGCGTCACCAGCGCCAGCAGCGCCAGCAGCGAGGCGACCGCGAAGGCGGCGGCGCTCATGTACTCGTTGTAGAGGATCTCGATCTGAAGCGGCATGGTGGTGGTCATTCCCCTCACCTTGCCGGAGACCACGGCGACCGCGCCGAATTCGCCCATGGCGCGCGCATTGCAGAGCAGCACGCCGTAGAGAAGGCTCCATTTGATGTTGGGCAGCGTCACCGTCAGGAACATCCGCCAGGGCGAGGCGCCCAGCGTCAGCGCCGCCTCCTCGTCGGCCTGGCCGATCGACTGCATATGCGGGATGAGTTCGCGCGCGATGAAGGGAAAGGTGACGAACAGGGTCGCCAGCACGATGCCGGGCAGCGCGAAGACGATCTCTAACCCGGCGCTCTTCAGCGTGGCGCCGAAATAGCCCTGGGCGCCGAACAGCAGCACATAGACGAGGCCGGCGATCACGGGGGAGACCGAGAAGGGCAGATCGACGAGGCTGACCAGGAGGCTCTTTCCCCGGAATTCGTGCCTGGCGACCGCCCAGGCGCCGGCGACGCCGACGACGATGTTGATCGGGATGGCGATCGCCGCGACGAGCAGCGTCAGTCGGATCGCGGCGAGCGAGTCGGGGTCCGACAGGCCCGCCAGATAGGCGCTCCACCCCCTGGACGCCGCCTCGAGGAAGACGATGGCGAGCGGCAGCGCCAGGAACAGCGCGAGGAAGCCGAGCGCCACCCCGATCAGCAGGGCGCGGACGAGCACGCTTTCGTCAAGACGCGGACGCTCGCGGGAAGGCGGCCGAGCGGCGAGGACGGCGTCAGACATGACCGAGCCTGCGGCGCAGCGCGGCCTGGACCAGATTGAGCGCCAGGATGATGAGGAAGGAGAGCGCCAGCATCAGCACGCCGACGACCGCGGCGCCGGCGTAATCGAACTGCTCCAGCCGGATGACGATCAGCAGCGGCGCGATTTCCGAGACCATCGGAACGTTGCCGGCGATGAAGATGACCGAGCCGTACTCGCCGACGGCGCGAGCGAAGGCGAGCACGAAGCCGGTCAGCGCGGCGGGGAGCACGGGAAGCAGGATGACTTCGAAGACGGTGCGCCAGCGGCTGGCGCCCAGGAGCGCCGCGGCCTCCTCGAGCTCGGTCTCCATCTCGGCGAGCACCGGCTGGACCGTGCGGACGACGAAGGGCAGACCGATGAAGATCAGCGCCATCAGCACGCCGGCCGGCGTATAGCCGATCTGCAGGCCGACGGGCGCAAGCCAGGATCCGATCCAGCCGTTGGGCGCGTAGAGCGCCGCGAGCGCGATGCCGGCGACGGCCGTCGGCAGGGCGAAGGGCAGGTCGACCGCCGCATCGACGAAGCGCCGCCCGGCGAAATCGTAGCGCACGAGGACCCAGGCGATCAGCACGCCGAAGATCAGGTTGACCAGGGCGGCGAGCAGCGCAGCGGCGAAGGAGAGGCGCAGCGCCGCCAGCGTGCGCGGCGCCGTGGCCAGCGCCAGGATGTCGGCGGGTCCGGCGCTCGCCGCCTTCAGCACCAGCGCCGCGAGCGGGATGAGCACGACGAGCGACAGCGCGGTGAGGAGGATGCCGAGGCTGAGGCCGAAGCCCGGCAGGATGCTGCGCTCGCGCCAGGCTGGCCGCCCGATGCCGGGAAGCGCAAGGCTCATCCCTCAACGGCCCGGCTTGTAGAGCTGGTCGAAGGTGCCGCCATCGCCGAAATGCGCTGGCTGCGCCTTGCCCCAGCCGCCGAAGGCGTCGTCGATGGTGACGAGATCGGCTTTCGGGAACTTGGCGATGTCCTTGGGGTCCGCATGCTGCGGCTCGCGCGGGCGGTAATGGTGCTTGGCGATGATGCCTTGAGCCTTCGGCGTGTAGAGGAACCGGAGATAGGCCTCGGCCGCTGCGCGCGTGCCCTTGGCGTCGACATTGCCGTCAACGAGAGCGACCGGCGGTTCAGCGAGGATCGAGATGGAGGGAACGACGATCTCGAACTTGTCCGCTCCGAACTCGGTCAGCGCCAGGAAAGCCTCGTTCTCCCAGGCCAGCAGCACGTCGCCCAGGCCGCGCTGCGTGAAGGTGGTGGTCGCGCCGCGCGCCGCCGTGTCGAGCACGGGCACGTTCCTGAGCAGCGCCGCGATGTAGCCGCGCACCTTCGCCTCGTCCCCGGCGAAGGCGCGCTCCGCATAGGCCCAGGCCGCCAGATAGTTCCAGCGCGCGCCGCCGCTGGTCTTGGGGTTCGGCGTGATCACCTGGACGCCCGGTTTCACGAGATCGGCCCAGTCCCTGACGCCCTTCGGGTTCCCCTTGCGCACCAGGAAGACGATTGTCGACGTGTAGGGCGAGGCGTTGTGCGGCAGGCGCGTCTGCCAGTCCTTCGGCAGCTTGCCCGAGCGCTGGGCGATGGCGTCGATGTCGCCGGCCAGCGCCAGCGTCACGACATCGGCGTTCAAGCCGTCGATCACGGCGCGCGCCTGGCTGCCGGAGCCGCCATGCGACTGGCGGATCGAGAGCGTCCGTCCGCTCTTCTGCCGCCATTCAGCGATGAAGGCCGTGTTGATTTCGCGGTAGAGCTCGCGCGTCGGATCGTAGGAGACGTTGAGCAATTCCTGTGCGCGGAGGCTGCCTGCGACGATAAGATTGCACAGAATAAAAGCAGATGCGGCCAGAAATCCGGCGAACCACTTTCGATTGACCATCCGATGCATCGCTCATGCTCCTCGGGAAGCGCAGGACGATTCGCCATGACTTCTTCAGTCGTGGCAAACTGCCATGAGGGACGCAACATCGACAACCGGATGCCGCAGCGATGATCCCGCGATCTGCGAGGCTGCGGGAGAAGCGCTTTCTCCCACAGTCAGGCGGCCGCCGCGATGACGCCTTCGGCATCCTGCCGTCCGCGCCGCCGCAGGACCTTCCCGATCATCACGAGCACCGGGCCTTCCGAGGGCAAGCTGGCGAGCAATTCAGGCAAGTTCGTGATCGTGCCGACCACTTCGGCCGCCTGGGGACGCGTGGCGTTCCGCATCGCCAGCGCCGGGGTCGCGGGATCGAGCCCGGCGGCGATCGCCTGGTCGCGGAAGGCCGCCAGCGTCCGGCCCGGCATATAGAGCACGGTCGTCGCGGTCGGATCGGCGACGGCCTCCCAGGCGATATCCTGGGGAAGGCGGCCGTCGGCGCCGTGGCCGGTGAGGAACTGCACGCGGCGCGCCTGGTGGCGCTCGGTGAGGGACACCTTCAGGGCGGCCGCGGCGCCCTGCGCCGAGGTCACGCCGGGCACGATCGACACTGGAATTCCGGCCCGCTCGCAGGCTTCGATCTCCTCGGTGGCGCGGCCGAAGATGAGCGGGTCCCCGCTCTTCAGGCGCACCACATGGCGGCCCTGCAGAGCCAGCTTCACCAGCATGTCGTTGATGTCGGTCTGCTTGCAGGAGGGACCATGGCCTGTCTTGCCGACCAGCATGCGCTTCGCTTCGCGGCGCGCCAGCTCCAGCACGCCATCGGAGACGAGATCGTCGTAGAGGATGATGTCGGCCGATTGCAGCACGCGCACCGCCTTCAGCGTCAGCAGCTCGGGATCGCCGGGGCCGGCGCCCACCAGCGTCACGCGGCCGGCCTGCGTCGCGCCTTCCAGGCCGCCGAGCGTGGCGAGCAGCGCATCGCGCTCGGCATCGGTGGGGGCGCGCTCCGTGTTGTCGAGCGCCTGGCGCGTGAATCGCTCCCAGAAGGCGCGGCGGGCGGCGAAGGCGAGGCCGCGCGCCTGAACGAAGGGCCGCCAGGCCCGCGCCGCCTCGGCCCAGGCCTTCAGCCCCATCGGCAGCGCGGCCTCGATCTTGGCGCGCACCGCCTGGCCGAAAACCGGCGCGGCGCCGTCCGTCGAGATCGCCACGACGAGCGGCGAGCGGTTGACCAGCGCGCCGAACTGCACGTCGCAGAAGGCCGGCTTGTCGACGACGTTGACGACCGCGCCGGCGGCCCGCGCCGCCGCGACGAAGCGCTCGGCCTCCTCGTCCGTCTCGACATCGGCGACGGCGAAGCGCGCGCCGGCGAGATCGGCCGGCTCCCAGCCGCGGGCGACCACCGTCACCCGGCCCGCCGGAGGGCTCGCTGCCAAGGCCTCGAAGGCGTCGGGCCGCTCGGGCGCGAACACCGCGAGATCGGCTCCCGCGGCGGCGAGCAGCTCGCCCTTCCAGACAGCGCCGTCGCTGTCGCCCGCCAGCACCACCTTGCGGCCACCGAGCTTGTGGAACAGCGGCAGCGTCGCGAGCGGCGCGATGCGGGCCGGCGAACGTGCCTCGGGCGAGCGTGGATCGGTCATGTGGGCCCACCGTTGGTCAGAGTCACCTGCGGCCGACCCGCCGAGGGCTGCGAGGCATGGGGCGGGAAGGCCACCCAGAGCCCGATCAGGGCGACGAGCAGGATCTTGTAGATCCAGTCGGCATGCCGCGCCAACCAGCGCGTCTCGCTCTCATGGCTCATAGGCCGCCTCCATCGTTCACGCTCGGCTGGCGGCCGGGAGCCGCCGCGGCGAGCCTCGCGGCGCGGCGCTGGTCGAGGATGTTGCCCCCGTCGCCGTAGCCGCGCTGATAGGTCCGGCTGATCGAGCCGAGCGCCGCGAGCCATTGCTCGACAGGCTGCCGCGCCGCCATGGCGTCGGGCAGCTCGATCTCGTCGAAGCCCGCGGCCAGCGCATAGGCGAACTGATCCGCGATCAGCGGGCCGACCGCGCGGATCAGGCCGCCGTAGCCGTTGTTCCTGAGCTGGCGCGCCAGGCTGAAGCCGCGCCCGTCGCCGAAGGCGGGGAAGCGGATCGCCACGAGGCTGAGCTGGCGCTGGACCAGCTTGAGTTCGGACGCCTTGACGGTATTCGAGACCTCGACGCCGATCCGCTGGTCGCGGTGGCGGCTGGCCAGCGCCAAGGGCAGGGCCTCCCAGGCGACGATGGCATGGCTGGCGCGGACGATCCCGCCCTCGCCAGACCTGACGTAAACGTCTTCGCGCAGGCCATTTCGATCAAGCAGCGGCATCGACGGCCTCCTTCGCAGCGCCCGCCAGGAAAGCGGCCTTGAACGGGGCGAGCCCCAGCCGGCGCACGGCGTCGATGAAGGGTTCGCCGGCCTGGCGCTCGGCCAGATAGACGCCGACGATCCGCTCGACCGCGTCCGGCACCTCGCGCGCCGCGATGCCGGGGCCGAGCAGGTCGCCGATGGCGGCGTTCTCGGTCGCATCGCCGCCGAGCGTGATCTGGTAGCTCTCCTCGCCGCGCTTCTCCAGGCCGAGGATGCCGATGTTGCCGACATGGTGGTGGCCGCAGGCGTTGATGCAGCCCGAAATCTTGATGCCGATCGGCCCGATCTCGCGCTGGCGGGCGGCGTCGGCGAAGCGCTGCGCGATCGATTGCGCGATCGGGATCGAGCGCGCGGTCGCGAGCGCGCAGTAGTCGAGGCCCGGGCAGGAGATGATGTCGGTGATCAGCCCGACATTCGCCTCCGCCAGCTCCGCCTCGCCCAGCGCGCGCCAGAGCGCGAACAGATCGGATTGCTTGACGTAGGGCAGCACGAGGTTCTGGTGATGCGTGACCCGAATTTCGCCGAAGGAGTAAAGGTCGGCGAGGTGGGCGACGGCGCGCATCTGGGCCGAGCTCGCGTCGCCCGGCGCCTCGCCGATCGTCTTCAACGAGATGGTGACGGCGGCGTAGCCCGGCTGCTTGTGCGGGAAGAGATTGGCCTCGGCCCAGGCGGCGAAGGCGGGATTGGCGGCCTTCGCGGCCTCGAAGGCGCGGCTGACGGGGGGCAGCGCCGCATAGGCCGGCGGCGCGAAATAGGCGGCGATGCGCCGGACCTCGTCAGGGTCGGCGTTGACGCTCGGCCCGTCGAGCGTGGCGAATTCCGCCTCGACGCGGGCGCGGAACTCCTCGAGGCCGATCTCGTGCACGAGGATCTTGACCCTGGCCTTGTACTTGTTGTCCCGCCGGCCCTCGAGGTTGTAGACCCGCATGATCGCCTCGAGATAGGCGAGGAGATCGCGCTTCGGCAGGAAGTCGCGGACGACCTTCCCGAGCATGGGCGTGCGGCCGAGGCCGCCGCCGACGAGCAGGCGGTAGCCGACCTCATGCGTGTCGGGATGGCGCAGCACCTCGATGCCGATGTCATGGGCGCGGATCGCGGCGCGGTCGTCGGGCGCGCCCGTCACGGCGATCTTGAACTTGCGCGGCAGGTAGTCGAACTCCGGGTGCAGCGACGACCATTGCCGGATCAGCTCGGCGGTCGGGCGCGGATCCTCGACTTCGTCGGCGGCGACGCCGGAGAAGTGGTCGGCCGTGACATTGCGGATGCAATTGCCCGAGGTCTGGATGCAATGCATCCCGACATCGGCGAGCAGGTCGAGGATCTCCGGCACGTCCCTCAGCTTCGGCCAGTTGAACTGCAGGTTCTGCCGCGTCGTGAAATGCCCGTAGCCGCGGTCGTAGCGCTCGCCGATCAGCGCGAGCTGGCGCAATTGCGCGGAGGACAGCGTGCCGTAGGGGATGGCGATCCGGAGCATGTAGGCATGGAGCTGCAGATAGACGCCGTTCTTCAGCCGCAGCGGCTTGAATTCGTCCTCGGTCAGCGAGCCGTCGAGCCGGCGCGCGACCTGCCCGCGGAACTGCGCCACCCGTTCGCGCACGAAGCGCTCGTCGAACTCGTCATAGCGATACATCGCTAGAGGCTCCCGGAGAGATGCGTATAGGCGGCCTGCTTCCCGAGATCGGGGCGGATCGACGGCCCCCTGATCTTGAACCGCTCGCGGAAATGGTTGGGCACGGCCAAGCCGCCCTCGCCGACGGTGACGTCGACCAGATAGGCGTCGACGACGAGATTGGCTGCGGATGCGGCGGCGGCCGCCCTCTCCAGCGCCTCCGCCTCCTCCGCAGAGCGGGCGACGAGCGCCTCGGCGGGATCGCGGCTCCAGGCCGCACCCGTCCAGAACACGACCTCGCCATCCAGCAGGTCGTTCGCGAGCAGGATCGCGGGAAGGGTCTGTTTCGCTGCCAAGGCCGAGGACTCCGAAGGCGCCCGAGAGCGCCGATATAAGCCCATGAGCGCCGGAAAACATCAATCCTTCAACCACTTCCGGAGCGGCGGGAGAAAAAGGCAAGCAACTTCGGCGGGAGTATTGGAGAAGAGAAAACGCTGCTCTCTAGCCCCATCGCCGCAGAAGCGCGATCTCCGGCCTTGAGTCGGATTCAGCCGTTCCGACCTTGGGCGGCCGCTTGCGGAGGGCTCCTTGGCCGCTCTTTGCGCCTAATGCAGGCTGGAGCGCAAGAAGGCCTGCAGCTCCGGCGTCCTCGGGTTGGCGAACAGCTCCTTCGAACCGCCGGACTCCCAGATCGTGCCCTGGTGCATGAACACCGTGACGTCGGCGACGGTGCGGGCGAAGTTCATCTCGTGCGTCACGAGCAGCATGGTCATGCCGCCCTTGGCCAGCTTCTCCATGACCAGCAGAACCTCTCCCGTCAGCTCAGGGTCGAGCGCCGAGGTCACCTCGTCGAAGAGCATGACCTTGGGCTGCATGGCGAGCGAGCGGGCGATGGCGACGCGCTGCTGCTGGCCGCCTGAGAGATTATCGGGATAGGCGTCGAACTTCTCCAGGAGGCCGACCTGCCCGAGCACCTCACGCGCCCGCGCCTCCGCCGCCGTCTTGTCGAGCCCCTTCACGACCCTCGGCGCCAGCATGATGTTCTGTCCGGCGGTGAGATGCGGGAAGAGGTTGTAGCTCTGGAAGACGATGCCGACGTCCTTGCGCAGCTCGCGCAGGCGCGCCGGATCGCGGTCGAGCACGTGGCCGGCGACCTCGATGCGTCCGGATTGCGTCGCCTCCAGGCCGTTGATGCAGCGCAGCAGCGTCGATTTGCCGGAGCCAGACCGGCCGATGATCGCCACGACCTGGCCGGTCTCGACGGTCAGCGACACGCCCTTGAGGACTTCGACGGCGCCGAAGCTCTTGTGGACGTTCTCAACGGCTACGGCCGGCATTCATCACCCCTTCGAGACGGCGGGAGAGCCTGGAGAGCGGAAAGCAGATGAGGAAATAGAGCGCCGCCACCGTCGCGAACACCTGGAAGGGCTTGAAAGTTGCATTGTTGACGAGCGCGCCGGCCCTCGACAGCTCGACGAAGCCGACCACCGAGACGATCGAGGTGTTCTTCACGAGCTGCACCAGGAAGCCGACGGTCGGCGGCAGCGAGATGCGGACCGCCTGCGGCAGAATCACGTAGCGGTATTGCTGGGCGCGCGTCATGGCGAGCGATTCCGAGCCCTCCCATTGCTGGAAGGGTACGGATTCGATCGAGCCGCGCCAGATCTCCGCCGTGTAGGCCGAGACATAGATCGCGAGCGAGGCGGAAGCCGCGAAGAAGGCGGGCAGCTCGATGCCGACGAGGCTGAGCCCGTAATAGCTCATGAACAGCACCATGAGGACCGGGATCGACTGGATCACCAGGATGTAGCCGGCCGCGACGCCGCCGAGCGCGCGGTTGGCCGAGAGCCGCATCACAGCGAGCACGCCCCCCATCAGGCCGCCGATCGCGAAGGCGACGGCGGTGAGCAGCAGGGTCCACCCCGCCGAGCGCAGAATGAACATGAACTCCGGCCAGCCGAAGGTCGTCATCAGGCCCCGCTCCCTCTCATGGCGCGCCCGGTCATACCGTGCTGCCCTTGGCCGCGATGCGGGCGAGACCCGAGGTGTTGGGGAAGAGCCGGCGGCCGAGCGCCAGCAGGCCCGTCTTCAGCGAGAGCGCCAGGACGAGGTAGATCAGCGTCACGATGATATAGACCTCGAAGCTCCGGAACGTGTTCTGCTCGATGATCGCCGCGACGCCGGAGAGCTCGCGCACCGCGATGAAGGAGCAGATCGAGGAGGCGAGCATCATCAGCACGAACTGGCTGGTCAGCGCCGGCCAGACGCGCGCGAAGGCGGGCACGAGGATCACGTGCCGGAAGACCTGAAGCCGCGTCATGGCGAGCGACTCCCCGGCCTCGAGCTGCGATCGGTGGATCGAATCGACGCCGGCCCGGATGATCTCGGAGGCGTAGGCGCCGAGGTTCAGCGTCATCGCCAGCAGCGCCGCCGTGGAGCCGTCCATGACGATGCCGACGAGCGGCAGGCCGAAGAAGATCATGAAGAGCTGGATCAGGAACGGCGTGTTCCGCATCACCTCGACATAGGCGTCGACGATCCAGCCGGCCCATGGCCCCGCCAGCGAGCGGAACGCCACGACGGCCACGGCGAGGATCGAGCCGAGCAGGATCGCCCCGATCGACAGCGCGATCGTCAGCAGCACGCCGGCGACGATCAGCTCGGCTTCGGCGAAGACGGCGTGGAACTGCATGGCGCTCCTCTTGGCGGCGATCTTGTCCATTCCTCATGCTGAGGAGCCGCGCAGCGGCGTCTCGAAGCACGCAAGACGTCCGTGCGTCCTTCGAGACGCGCCCTCCGGTCGCTCCTCAGGATGAGGAGCCCGGAGGGTGACGGCTTCTCCTCAGAACGTGGGCAGCGGCGGCAGCGGGCCGCCGACCCACTTCTCCGACACCGCGTTCAGCTCGCCGTTCTGCTTGATGTAGTAGATCACGTTGTTGAGCCACTGGTGCAGATCGGTCGCGCCCTTGCGGACCGCCATCGAGTTCGGCTGGATGCCGAAGACGAACTTCAGCTCCGTCTCGGTATCGCCCTTCGCCTTCATCGCCGCGTTGGCTTGAGCGTCGGGTCCGGCGATCGCCTGGACCTGACCCGAGAACAGCGCCTGCATTGTGGTGGAATCGTCCTCGAAGCGCAGGATGGTCAGGCCGAGCTCCTTCTCGCGGTTGACGAACTCCCGCTCGACCGAGGAGCCGCGGTTGACGCCGACCTTCATGCCCTTGAGGTCCGCCCAGGTTTTGATCGGCACGCTCTTCTTGGCGTAGATGCCGGTCTGGAAAGCGCTGTAGGGGATCGTGAAGAGGATCGCCCGGGCCCGCTCCGGCGTCGGAGCCAGGGTCGAGATGAGCATGTCGACCTTGCCGGCTTCGAGCGCCGGAATGCGGGCGGGCGGCGTCAGCTGGGTCACCTCGATCGGCACGCCCAGATACTTCCCGACCAGCGTCGCGACGTCCATGTCGTAGCCGATCGGGTTGCCCTGGGCGTCGACCGAGCCGTAGGGCGGGGCGCCGATCAGCACGCCGATGCGGGCCTTGCCGCGCTTGACGATCTCGTCGACGGTCTGCGCCTCAGCCGGACGGGCAGCCAGCGAGGCGGCGGCGAGCGCCAGTGCGCAGAGCGCGAGGCGGAATCCCTGGATCAGTCTCATGGTGTTTCCTCTTGGGTTGATGGCAGGCTTCTTGTTGATGCGGGTCGGCCGTCGGTGCCGGCGGCCTCTTCCTGGACGGAAGGAGTGAAGCCCAGGGAGCGCTGGCTGTAAACGGCTATGGGCGAGCCGCAACGTCGATCCTTGCGGGCGGGCCGCCTCCTCGCTCGCCCCTCCTCCGCGCCTTGCGCCCTTCCGGCCGGATTGGCCGTCACGGCCAAGCTTCCGTGATATTTCACGACTGTCAATCCATCTTCGCGCATCGTCGGTGCCTCGCTTCAGGCGGGCGGCGGCTTGATGCTGCTGTCCAGCAGGTGCGGGCTGATCCTGGCCTCCATGGCGTCGAACATCGCGTCGACGAAAGCGATCAGGCCGTCAGAGGCCCGGATCGCGCGTTCGGCGTCGCGGTTGGCGACCGCGTCCAGCACGGCGAGGTGATGGTCGATCGTCCCGGACAAGTCATCCGGCCCGGACCCATGGGTGTGATGGAGATGACCGATGCGCCGGAAGATCGTGTGCAGCGGGCGCAGCGTATGCTCCAGGAAGGGTTCGTTCGCCGCCGCCAGGATCAGGCCGTCGATGGCGCGGTCGAGCAGGTTGAAGGCGTCAAGGGTCAGCGTCAGGCGACGGTCGCTCAGCTGGCGCTCGAGATGGCGGATCTGCTTGCGATGGCCGGGCCCGGAGCGTTCCGCCGCCAGCCTCACGACGAAGCGCTCGAGGTCGCGCCTGAGCTGCAGAAGCGTCCGCTCCCGGGCGAGGTCGATCGGCGCGATCTGCAGGCCATGGCGGGGACGGATCACGATCAGCGTGTCCGCGGCGAGGCGATTGACGGCATGATGCACGGGCGTGCGGCCGAGGCCGGTGAGCTGCGTCAGGTCGTTCATCGTCAGGTGCCGCCCCGGCCGCAGGGCGCCGTTGACCAGGCTCTCCTCGATGCGCTCGTAGGCCAGCTGGAAGAGATTCTGGCGCACGGGCCTCGACATGGCCGCAGAGCTTCCCGCCGTATCGCCGGCGAAGCCTTGATCCGGCATCGACCCTCTCCTCGAGCCCCTGCCCAAGCGTGGCGGCGGAGGACCGCGAGAGCAAGAAAACATATTGTGACATTTCACGACTTGGCTATCGTTCCCGACCCGCGCCGGATGAATGGGATTCCGCAATGACCACCGCCCTCTTCGATCTCTCCGGCCGCACGGCCCTGGTCACCGGCTCTTCGCGCGGGCTCGGCCGGGCGATGGCCGAGGGGCTGGGCCGGGCGGGGGCGCGCCTCCTGGTCAACGGCACGCGAGCCGAGCCGACGGAAGCGGCGGCCGCCGAGATGCGCGCGGCCGGGCTGGCGGCGGAGGCGATCGCCTTCGACGTGACGGACGAGGCGGCGGTCGTCGCCGCCTTCGAGGCGCTCGATGCGAGGGGCCTGGCGGTGGACATCCTCGTCAACAACGCCGGCATCCAGCATCGCCAGCCCATGGTGGAGCTCGCCACCGCCGACTGGAAGCGGGTGATCGACACCAACCTCACCGCCTGCTTCGTGATCGGCCGCGAGGCGGCGAAGCGCATGATCCCGCGCGGCCGCGGCAAGATCGTCAACATCGCCTCGCTGACCAGCGAACTCGCCCGCGCCACCGTCGCGCCCTATACGGTCGCCAAGGGCGGCCTCAAGATGCTGACCAAGGCGATGGCGGCGGAATGGGCGATCCACGGCATCCAGGCCAACGCCATCGGCCCCGGCTACATGCTCACCGACATGAACGAGGCCCTGATCAACAATCCGCAGTTCGACGCCTGGGTGAAGGGCCGCACGCCGGCGAAGCGCTGGGGCAAGCCGGAGGAGCTCGTCGGCGCCGCCGTCTTCCTCGCTTCCGCCGCCTCGGACTACGTCAACGGCCAGGTGATCTATGTCGACGGCGGCATGATCTCGGTGCTGTGAGGGGAAAGACATGCAGGCGATCGTGATCCACCAGGCGCATGACCTCCGCGTCCAGGACTTTCCGCTGCCCGAAGCAGGCCCAGGCCCCGGCGAGGTCGCCGTCCGCATGGCGGCCGGCGGCATCTGCGGCTCGGACCTGCACTATTACCACGAGGGCGGCATCGGCCAGGCGATCCGCGTCAAGGAGCCGATGGCGCTCGGCCACGAGGCCGCGGGCTTCGTCGCGAGCGTCGGCGCGGGCGTGACGACCCTCGCCGTCGGCGATCTCGTGGCGGTGAACCCGTCGAGCCCCTGCGGCGCATGCCGCTACTGCAGCGAGGGCCTGCGCAATCATTGCGAGGCGATGCGCTTCAACGGCTCGGCCATGCGCTTCCCGCACGAGCAGGGCCTGTTCCGGGCCGAGATCGTCGTGCCGGCGGGACGCGCAGTGAAGCTGCCGCCCGGCGTCAAGCCCAGCGTCGCCGCGCTCTGCGAGCCCTTCGCGGTCTGCCTCCATGCCGTGGCGCAGGCGGATGACCTCGCTGGCCGCACCGTGCTGGTCTCGGGCTGCGGCCCGATCGGCGTGCTGACCATCGTGGCAGCGAAGCTGGCCGGGGCGGCCCGCATCATCGCGACCGACATCGCGCCGCGCTCGCTGGAGATGGCGGCCAGGATGGGCGCCACGGATTGCGTCGATGTCTCGGGCGGGACGGCAGGGCTCGCGGCCTTCGCGGAAGGCAAGGGGCAGGTCGACGCCGCCTTCGAATGCTCCGGCGCGCCCAGGGCGCTGGCCGGCCTGATCCCGCTGCTGCGCCCGCGCGCCTCGCTCGTGCTGGTGGGCCTCGGCGGCGACGCGCCGGTCCCGGTCAACGCCATCGTGGCCAAGGAGCTGAAGCTCATGGGCTCCTTCCGCTTCGATCGCGAGTTCGACGAGGCGGCCCGGCTGATCGGCGGCGGCAAGGTCGATCTCGCGCCGGTCGTCTCCGCCGTCTATCCGATGCGGGACGCCGTCCAGGCCTTCGAGCACGCCGGCGACCGCTCCCGCGCCACCAAGGTCGCCATCGCGCTTTCGGAGCGGGGTCTGGAGGCATGAAGATCGCCTTCCATGGCGGCAACGCCGCCAACTTCCGCAACGGCTTCGAGCGGCTGCTCGACGATGACCGTCACGAGATCGTCGACCTGTCGGATGCCCTCGACCGGCCCGGCGAGCGCGAGCATTTCCAGTCGGCCGAGGTGATCGTCGGCGTCAGGCTGACGGCCGAACATCCGAAGCCTTTGGCGGTGAAGCTCTATCAGGCGCCGGCCGCCGGCACGGACGCGATCGACCTCGCCCGCCTGCCCGTCGGCGCCGTGCTCTGCAACGCCTTCGGCCACGAGGACGCCATCGCCGAATACGTGATGGCCGCCCTGCTGCAGCGGAATGTGCCCCTCGCCCGTGCCGATGCGCGGCTCCGGGACGGGCGATGGGATTACTGGGCCGGCCGGCCCGATGCGCTGCGCACGGAGCTCGGCAGCCAGAGCCTCGGCCTCCTCGGCTTCGGCCACATCGGCAAGGCGATCGCGCTGAGAGCCAAGGCCTTCGGCATGCGGATCAGCGTCTGCAACCGCTCGCCCGTGGCGCCGTCGCCGATGGTGGACGAAGCGTTCGGCCTCGACCAGCTCGGCCCATTCATGGGAAGCGCCGACGCGATCGTCGTCTCGCTGCCGCTGACCGAGGAGACGCGCGGCATCGTCGATGCGGCGGCGCTGGCAGCGATGCGGCCGCAGGGCATCATCGTCAATGTCGGCCGCGGCCCGGTGATCGACGAACAGGCGCTTCACGATGCGCTCGCGGGTGAGCGCATCGGCGGCGCCGTCATCGACACCTGGTATCGCTATCCTGGCGCCGACAAGCCCGACACCGCGCCTGCCAACCTCCCCTTCGAGAAACTGCCCAACCTGGTGATGACGCCGCACATGAGCGGCTGGACCGAGGGCACCGTGCGCCGCCGGCAGGAGACGATCGCCGACAACATCCGCCGCCTGCTGAGCGGCGTCGAACCGGCGAACGTGGTGCATCGCGCCTGAGGCCTCGACCTCGCTCGGCGGGCGTCACTCCAGTCCGAACCGCGGGCGCAGGCGCATGCCGATGACGCTGCCTGGCAAGGCGAAGAGCAGCCAAACCAGGCCATGCAGGCTGCCGGAGGCGAGGCCGGAGAAGAAGGCGCCGATGTTGCAGCCCGTACCGAGCCTCGCGCCGACACCCATGAGCAGGCCGCCCAGCACCGCGGCGAGCAGGGACGGCAGCGGGATCCGCCCCTGCGGGCGAAAGCGCCCCGCCGCGCCGGCGGCGGCCAGCGCGCCGAGCATGATGCCGAAATCCATGACCGAGGTCACGTCGGAGAAGAGACTGGCGCTGAGCGCCGGATCGCCTCGCCAGTAGGACCAGCCCGACACGTCGAGGCCGAGCGGCATGGCGAGCTTCGCGCCCCAGAGCGCGAAGGCTGCGGTGATCCCCCAGGGCCGCCCCGCGACGAGGAGCGTGAGGATGTTGACGAGCGCCAGCGCCAGCGCTCCGGCGATCAGCGGCCAGGGTCCTCGGAGCAGCCCGAAGGTGCCGTCGGCGACGAGCGGCGCGACCGAGCCGTGCCGTCCGCGTTCCAGCGCCAGCAGCGCCGCATAGCAGGCGGCCAGGACGCCGAGCATGATGGCGAGCGCCCTAGCAGGCCCGACCGCCTCGACAAGCGAGAAGGCGGGGAAAGACAGCCAGCCGGACCAGCCGAGCGGATCGGCCGTGGCGATCAGCGAGGCGGCGATGAAGGCCGCCAGCGCCGCCAGCATGCGCAAGCTGCCGCCGCCCGCCGTGTAGAGCGTGCCCGAGCCGCAGCCGCCGGCGAGCTGCATCCCGATGCCGAAGAGCGTCGCGCCGACCGCCAGGGCGAGGCCGACGGGGCTCACGAAGCCGGTGACCGGCTGACCCAAAGCCTCGCCTGCTCCGAGCAGCGGGAAGCTCACGAGGATCGTCGCCCCGATCATGACGATCTGCGCCCGGATGCCGAGCGAGCGCCGCTCCGCGATGAGGCGGCGCCAGGTGGCCGAGAAGCCGAAGGAGGCGTGGTAGAGAGCGAGCCCCGCCGCGGCGCCGATCAGCGCCGTCAGCGCCACGCGCGGACCGCCATGCCATGCCGCGAGCGAGGCGATGCCGGCGATCCCGAGCATCGCCGCCAGGATGACCAGAGCCTGCGGCCGCAGGGCATGGCCGGCGGGCTGGGAGGAGGCGTTGGGAGCCGGAACCGCGGTCTTCACGGGCTGACGGCGGCGCTGGCGATCCTTCCGAAGATCGCGTCAAGCTCGTCGGCGACCTTGCGAAGATCCTCGCCCGCCTCGGGGAAATAGGGCGAGAAGACAGCCTTCGGCGTGCGGTAGGAGAGCGTCGAGGTGCCGTCGGCGTTCTCGGTGAGATAGAAGCGGATCGGCGCCTCGATGCCAGCGGCGAGGCTGGCGGCCAGCATCCGCCGGGCGAAATCGTTGCGGTAGACGCCGACGACCCGATTGCCTGGAATGGCGAACCCCTGCGCCTTGGCGCCCTCCGAGGCGCTGGCGGAATTGACGACCGCCATGCCGTTGGCCTTCACCGCCTCGTCGAGCCGCCTGACGAGATCGGCGAATGCGAACCGCGTCGGAAGGACCGCCCAGCCCTCACGCTGCAGGATCGAGCCGCCGCCGGTCTGGGCCTGCGCCGGGCCCGGCGCGAGCAGCGGAAGCCCAAGGCACAGAACGAGTGCGAGCGCTCTGTCGGTCATCGCTTTCTGGGTCATGGATGGCCCCCTCGCGCGCGGCGCGCCGAGCTTCCCCAAATACCTCCCCAGCGACCGCTCAAGTCAACTCAACAGCCCGTGTCGCAGGCGTGAGCCCGCCGCTCACATCGTCAGCTTGAGGCGCGTGATCTCAGAGAAGATGTTCTTGAACACAGCGTCAAGCTGGCTCGCGTCCGAGACCTCCTTGTACATCGAGGGGTCGCTGGCGCAATTCTGCAGGAGCGAGCGGTTGCCCTCCAGCACGCGGATCGTGAAGACCTTCACGTCGGGAATGGGATTGCCCTTGGCGTCGCGGCGCGAGGAGCGGGCCTTGATGTCGTCGCACATCGCCTTGGTCTTGGCGTCGATCAGCCTTGTGTCGCCGGAGCCGTTGCAGCCGTCGACATAGCGGTTGGCCGTGTTGTCGCCATCCGTCAGCAGCACGACGTACTTGTCGACATCCGGCGTGCCGAAGGCGACGCCGGCGCCCAACGGGCCGCTACCCGCCGGCGACAGTGCGGCGAGGCCGAAGCGTGCGCCGATCGTGATGTTGGTGCAGCCCGAAGGCCGCATCGCCGCCGCCGCGGCGCGCAGCGCCGGGTAATTGTCGGTGAGCGGCTGCGTGAAGGCGAGGCTCCCGCTCTCCGTGCAGGTCATGGCCGGATGCAGCGTGGGCGCCAGCGCCAGCACGGAAGGCCGGCCGTTGGCGTCGTAGCCCGTGCCGCGATCGGTGATGCAGCCGGCCCATGAGGCGCGCGAGATCATCGCGGAGCGGGGTGCCGGCCTGTTGCGGATGTCGTCGAAGGCGGGATCGGCCGACTCATCCTTGGTCACGAGCCAACTGGCGAATCGGTTGGCGTTCGGATCGAGCTTCACATGCGTGTCGAACGGCACCAGGGCGATCTTGATCATTCCGGTGCCGGTGGGCGCCGCCTTCTCGGCGGCGTCGATCAGGTTCCTGGTCGCCTTCTTGAGCTCGTCCATCTTGTTGAGACGGCTCATCGAGCCGGTGTTGTCGAGCACGAGGGCGATCTCCACCCGGCGCTGGCTGATCGCCGCCTCGGAGAGCGAGGCGATGTCGATGGTATTGCGGCCGAAGAGGTGCATGAAGCGCGTCGGCATCACGCCGGCCGCCTTGATCGAAACCGCCTTGTCGGTGCGCTGCACCGTGATCGGCAAGGTGGCGAGATCGTCGCGCTCGGTCATCACCGCCTTGAAGTAGCGCTCGGCCTCGGCCTTGAGCTGGGCGTCGGAGAGCAGCGGAGCGCGCTTCGCCAGGGCGAGCACGGTCGAGTCCAGCGCGTTGTGCAGTTGCGACCGGGCGCTGCTCGCGCGGCTGTAGTCGATCGCAGCGCCGGTGACGCCGAAGATCGGCAGCAGGGCCAGGGCGAAGGCGAGGCCGACATTGCCGTCCCGGTTCCGGACGAATCCGCCGGCGCTGTTTCTCAAAATGGTTCCGATCCGCTTCGCATTGATCATGGGGACGCCTCCTGTGCCCCCGGGACCGCAAGCGCCATGCCGCCGTGCGACGACGCGACGCTCTTGCGGTCGGCCCTTAGTGGCGCGACATCGCGATCGGGGGTACGAAACGGCAAACCAGCCGGGCGACGGACCCGGCCTCACCGGACGTGACCATGGACTACGAAGGCTATTTCCGCTCAGAGCTCGACCGGCTGCGCGAGGAGGGCCGCTACCGCGTCTTCGCTGATCTGGAGCGCGACCGCGGCCGCTATCCCCATGCCACCTGGCGGGACGGCGACGCAGAGCGCAAGGTGACGGTCTGGTGCTCCAACGACTATCTCGGCATGGGCCAGCACCCGGATGTGCTCGCCGCGATGCACGAGGCGCTGGACCGCTGCGGCGCCGGCGCGGGCGGCACGCGCAACATCGCCGGCACCACCCACCACCACGTGCTCCTGGAGCGGGAGCTGGCCGACCTGCATGGCAAGGAATCGGCCCTGCTCTTCACCTCAGGCTATGTCTCGAACTGGGCCTCGCTCGGCACGCTGGCGGCGAAGCTGCCGGGCTGCGTGGTGCTCTCGGATGCGGGCAACCACGCCTCGATGATCGAGGGCATCCGCCACAGCCGCGCCGACCGCATCGTCTTCCGCCACAACGACCCCGAGGATCTCGACCGGCATCTTTCCGGCCTCGACCCGGCTTCGCCGAAGCTCGTCGCCTTCGAATCCGTCTATTCCATGGATGGCGACATCGCGCCCATCGCCGAGATCTGCGACGTCGCCGAAAAGCATCGCGCCATGACCTACCTCGACGAGGTGCATGCGGTGGGGCTCTACGGCCCGCGCGGCGGCGGCATCGCCGAGCGCGAAGGCCTCAGCCACCGTCTCACCATCATCGAGGGCACGCTGGGCAAGGCCTTCGGCGTGGTCGGGGGCTATATCGCCGGCTCCGTTGCGGCCTGCGATTTCGTCCGCAGCTTCGCCTCGGGCTTCATCTTCACCACCGCTCTGCCGCCGGCGGTGGCGGCCGGCGCCGCCGCCAGCATCCGCCACCTGAAGCGCAGCGGCTTGGAGCGGGAGCAGCACCAGGCCAATGTCGCCAAGGTCAGGAGCAGGCTCCAGGCCAGGGGCATCCCCTTCCTCGAGAACCCTAGCCACATCGTGCCGGTGATGGTGCGCGACGCGATCCTCTGCAAGCGCGTCAGCGACCGGCTGCTCGCCGAGCACGGCGTCTACGTGCAGCCGATCAACTATCCGACCGTCGCCCGCGGCACGGAGCGCCTGCGCATCACGCCCGCGCCCTACCACACCGACGCCGACATCGCCCACCTCGTCCGCGCGCTCGACGCGATCTGGACCGAGGAAGGCCTGCCCCGGGCGCCGGCCCTGCAGGCGCGCGCGACCGCCTGAGCATCCCGCGCCTGTCGCCTCACTTCGGCGCGCGCTTCGCGAGGATCCGCTGCAGCGTGCGCCGGTGCATGCTCAGCCGCCGCGCCGTCTCCGAGACGTTCCGCTCGCAGAGCTCGTAGACGCGCTGGATATGCTCCCAGCGCACGCGGTCGGCCGACATCGGGTTGTCGGGCACCTCCGGCTTGGCGCCGGGGTCGGCCTTCAGCGCCGCGTCGATCTCGTCGGCGTCGGCCGGCTTCGCCAGATAGTCGAAGGCGCCCATCTTCACCGCCGTCACGGCTGTGGCGATGTTCCCGTAGCCCGTCAGCACCACGCCCCTGGCCTCGGGGCGCACGCGCTTGAGCTCGGACACGACGTCGAGGCCGTTGCCATCGGCGAGCCGCATGTCGATCACAGCGAAGGCGGGCGGAGCGCGCCCGATCGCCGCCAGGCCGGCCGAGACGCTGTCGGCCTGGGTCACGGCGTAACCGCGGCTCTCCATCGCCCTGGCGAGGCGCGCCAGGAAGGCTTTATCGTCGTCGACGATCAGGAGGCTTCGTTCGGCGTCTTGCATCATGTCAAATCCATCTCATGCGGCGGAAAGGGGATGGTCGAGCGGGGAACGTCGCGTCAAGCGCCGCTGTTCCTCGCCGCTCGGCGGATGCGTCTCCTGACGCTCGAACTGGGCGCGCCGCCAGTGCAGCCGCACGGCGGCCCCGCCCTCGCCATCGGTCCGGTTGCCGGCGTCGAAATGGGCGCCGCTGCGCTCCAGCAGCGTCTTGGCGATGAACAGCCCGAGGCCGAGCCCGCCGGAGGAACTGGCCTCCCGGGCGTCGAGGCCCCGTGTCGTGACATAGGGCTCGCCGAGCCGCTTGAGGACGTCGGGCGCGAAGCCCGGCCCATCATCGGCGATGGCGATGCTGACCTCGCTCTCGCTCCAGCTCGCGGAGATCGTGACGGCTGCCGCGGCGAAATCGACCGCGTTGTCGATCAGGTTCTCGAGCCCGTAGATCAGACCCGGGCTGCGCATCGAGACCGGCTCTGCGCCGGCGCCGCCGGCCGTGATGCGGATCTGCACGCCGAACGGCCGCTGCGGCGCGGCCACCTCCTCCAGGAGCTGGCGCAGTCCGATGGCCTTGAGCGGCCCTTCCGGCGCCGTGCCGAGCGTCGCGATCTTGGCGAGAATCTGCCGGCAGCGCGCCGTCTGCTCCTTGAGCAGCGCGATGTCCTCCTTGTGCGGACTCTCCGCCTGCAGCGCCCGGTCGAGCTCGTTGACCACCAGGGCGATGGTGGCGAGCGGCGTTCCGAGCTCATGCGCCGCCGCGGCGGCCAGGCCATCGAGCTGCGACAGATGCTGCTCGCGGGCCAGCACCAGTTCGGTCGCCGCCAGGGCCTGGCCGAGCTGGCGCGCCTCCTCCGCCACGCGCCAGGCGTAGATGCCGATGAAGGCGAGGCCGAGCAGCAGCGACAGCCACACGCCCCAGACGTAGAGCTGGGGCAGGTGGATCGTCTCCTCCGGCGTCCAGGGCAAGGGTTGGTGCCAGAACGCGAGCGCGGTGATCGCCGCCGCCGCCAGACCACCGAGCATCATGGTGCGGCGCGGCGGCAGCGTCGTGGCCGAGATCATCACCGGCGCGAGGAAGAGGATGGCGAAGGGGTTCTGCAGGCCGCCGGTGAGATAGAGGAGCGCGGCGAGCTGCACCACGTCATAGGCGAGCAGGGCCGCTGCAGAGCCATCTTCGAGCCGATGCGCCGTGGGATAGCGCGCCTTCAAGGCGAGGTTCAGCACCACCGAGACGGCGATGATGGCGAGGGCGATGGCGAGCGGCAGCCGGAAGCCGAGCCCCATCTCGACCACGACGATCGCCAGCAGCTGCCCGGCCACGGCGAGCCAGCGCAGGCGCACGAGCGTATCGAGCCGCAGGAGATGCGAGGGCCCGCTGCGGTTGAGCAGTGCGTGATCGACCATTGCTCACCAAATGGCCGCAGACCGGCGTTTCGGCAAGGATTCTGCGCCGTTTTGTCTTGGCAGTTCGGGAGCAAGACAATCAGGACCGCGGCGGGCGCGGCGTCCGCGCTTTTTCCGGAACGCCCGGGCCAGCGCAACCCTTCATCAACCACTTTATCGGATGGTGCCTGCAACGTCGCGTTGAGTGCGGGTCTTTCCGATGGACGATTTGTTGCGTGACTTCGTGGTCGAGACCGCCGAGAACATCGACGTGGTGGACAACCAGCTCGTCCGCTTCGAGCAGGATCCCAACAACAAGGCCATCATCGCCCAGATCTTCCGCTTGGTGCACACGATCAAGGGCACCTGCGGCTTCCTCGGCCTGCCGCGCCTCGAGGCGCTGACCCATGCCGCCGAGACGGTGATCGACCGTTTCCGCGACGGCGCCCCGGTGACGCGCGAGGCGGTGTCGCTGATCCTGTCCACCATCGACCGCATCAAGCTGATCATGGCCGAGCTCGACCGCGCCATGGCGGAGCCGCAGGGCGACGACCGCGATCTCATCAGGGCGCTCGAGAACCTGTCCTTCGGCGAGGCCGCCGAGCCCGCAGCGAAGTCAGAAGCCGGCCTGCGCTCCGAGCCGGCGGCCCCCGCCACCGACATCACCGTGGGCACGCTGGTCTACCAGGTGCTGGAGCGAGAGCTGCGCCCTGGCGAGGTTTCCCTCGACGAACTGGAGCGGGCCTTCCGCGACACCGAGGCCGACGAACGCGAATTCGGCTACGGAACCCTCGCCAAGGCCGGTCTAGCCGAAGATCGCCGCGCTGCGCCGCGCGGTCCCGAGGCCGAGGAGCCCGCGGCCGCCGAGGGCGGCCTGCGCAACGCCAGCATCCGCGTGCCGATCGAGACGCTCGAGCACCTGATGACCATGGTCTCCGAGCTGGTGCTGACCCGCAACCAGCTCCTGGAGATCGCCCGCCGCGATGAGGCGAGCCCCTTCAAGGCCCCGCTGCAGCGCCTGTCCCATGTCACTGCGGAGCTGCAGGAAAGCGTCATGAAAACGCGCATGCAGCCCATCGGCAACGCCTGGGCCAAGCTGCCGCGCCTCGTCCGCGACCTCTGCGAAGAGCTCGGCAAGGATATCGAGCTGCAGATGTCGGGCGCCGAGACGGAGATCGACCGTCAGCTCCTGGAGCTGATCAAGGACCCGCTGCTGCACATGATCCGCAACGCCGCGGACCACGGCATCGAGCAGGCGGCGGAGCGCGTCAAGGCGGGCAAGCCGCCGCGCGGCTGCATCAAGGTCGCGGCGGCGCAGGAGGGCGGCTACATCACGTTGTCGATCGCCGACGACGGCCGCGGCCTCGATCTGCAGCGCATCAGGCGCAAGGCCGAAACGCTCGGCCTGCTGAGCGAGGCGGACGCCCAGCGCATCAGCGACCAGCAGGCCGCCAAGCTGATCTTCCATCCCGGCTTCTCGACGGCCGAGAAGCTGACCAACATCTCCGGCCGCGGCGTCGGCATGGACGTCGTACGCACCAACATCGAGCGGATGGGCGGCCTGATCGACGTCAAGACCACCGCCGGCCAGGGCGCCACGATCAACATCAAGATCCCGCTCACGCTGGCCATCGCCGCCGCCCTCATCGTCGAGAGCGCCGGCCAGCGCTTCGCCCTGCCGCAGGTCGCTGTGATCGAGCTCGTCCGGCCGAGCGGCAGCGCCGAGGCCCGGATCGAGCACATCCACAGCGCCCCGGTGCTGCGGCTGCGCGAGAAGCTCTTGCCGCTCGTCGACCTCAGCCGCGCGCTCGGCATCCGCTCCGCCGCGCCGACGGCTTGGGACGAGGCCTTCATCGTGGTCTGCCAGGTGGGCGGCCTCGCCTTCGGCGTGGTGGTCGACAGCGTGCTGCAGACCGAGGAGATCGTGGTCAAGCCGGTATCGGCGCGTATCCGCCATATCCCCTGCTACTCCGGCGCCACCATCCTCGGAGACGGCGCGGTGATCATGATCCTCGATCCCAACGGCCTGGCGCGCAACGTGGGCGCCGTGGCCGAGGCGCATAACGACAACGCCGCCGGATCATTGGCCGGCCGCGGCGGCCCCGAGGCCCTGCCGATGCTGGTGTTCAAGGCCGGCCAGGGCGGACCGAAGGCCGTGCCGCTGGGGCTGGTCACCCGGCTCGAGGAGATCGCCGTCGAACGCATCGAGACGACCAGGGCCGGCCAGGTGGTGCAATATCGCGGCCGGCTGATGCGGCTCGTGCGCATGGATGCCGACGGCGCGCCGCGCGCCGAAGGCATGCAGCCGGTCCTGGTGTTCGGCTCGGCGGAAGCGCCGGTCGGCCTGATCGTCGACGAGATCGTCGACATCGCGGAGGAGGCGATCGAGATCGGCGGCGGCTCGCGGCCCGGCGTTCTTGGGACCGCCGTGCTGCGCGAGCGGGCGACCGACATCATCGACGTTGCGCATTTCGTGCCGGAGATCCAGGGCGGTGGCGGGCCGGCGCGCCAGGCGAAGCCGCGCCTGCTTTTGCTTCAGCCCGCCGACTTCCTGCGCGCCATGCTGGCCCCGGTGCTGCAGGCCGCCGGCTATGCGGTGCAGACGGCGGCGACGATCGCCGAGGCCGAGCGCGCCCTGTCCGACGGCGGCTTCGCCGTGGTCGTGGCCGATGTCGAGAACGGCGAGGCCTTCCGGCTCGCCGCCAGCGCCAGCCGCGGCACCGGCCTGATCGGCCTTGCCGGCCGTGCCACGCCCTCGCTGCTCGAGCAGGCGCGGCGCTCCGGCTTCGATGACGTGGTCGGCACGTTCGACCGCGAGGGATTGTTGGCGAGCGTCGGCGCGATCGGCGCCGCGCCGGGAGAAGCGGCATGAGCGCGAGCCACAACGGCGGCATGGACACGGCGGCCGGCGACGAAGGCGGGCGCGGCGACCTGGCGCAGCTCGTGACGGTGTTCGTCGGCGGCCAGATGTTCGGCCTGCCGATCCTGCAGGTGCGCGACGTCTTCCTGGTCAGCGACCTGACTCCGGTGCCGCTGGCGCCGGCCGCCGTGGCCGGGCTCTTCAACCTGCGCGGCCGCGTGATGACCATGCTCAGCATGCGCGCCATGCTCGGCTTCCCGCGCAGCGACGAGACGGGCACCGAGACCACCGCGATCGGCATCGAATGGGGAGCGGAATCCTTCGGCCTGCTCGTCGACAAGGTCGGCGAGGTGATGGCGCTCTCGGCCGGCGGCCGGGACGCCAATCCGATCAATCTCGATCGCCGCTGGGCGCAGCTCAGCGCCGGCGTGCACCGCCTCGACGGACAGCTCCTCGTCGAACTGAGCCTCGACTCGCTGTTCCACGACCGTCTGAATCAGGATCCAACGCAAGAAGCCGCCTAGCGGTCAAGGAGCGCCAAAATGGCCAATCACTGCCTCGTGGTCGACGATTCCGCCGTGATCCGCAAGGTCGCGCGCCGCATCCTGGAGGGCCTCGACTTCACCATCACCGAAGCCGAGGACGGCGCCAAGGCGCTCGACATCTGCTCGGCCCACATGCCCGACGCCATCCTGCTCGACTGGAACATGCCGGTGATGGACGGCTACGAGTTCCTGAAGGTGCTCCGAGCCGGCCGCAACGGCGACAAGCCGAAGGTCGTCTTCTGCACCACCGAGAACGACGTCGCCCATATCGCGCGGGCCATGCATGCGGGGGCCGACGAATACATCATGAAACCCTTCGACAAGGACATCCTGACGCTGAAGTTCCAGGAGATCGGGCTGCGCTGAGCGCCCGGTCGCCGGGACCGCCGCCATGTCGATCGCCGCGCAGAGCGCGGGCCTCCCTTCGCGCGCCATCCGCGTGAGCATCGTCGACGACTCCGTCGTCGTGCGGGGCCTGCTGTCGCGCTGGCTCGCCGAGGCCGGCGGCATCGAAGTGATCTCGACCCATCGCAACGGCGCCGAGGCTGTGGCCGCCATCGACCGGATGAAGCCGGACGTCATCCTGCTCGACATCGAGATGCCCGACATGGACGGCATCACGGCGCTGCCGCTGCTGCTCAGGAAGCGGCCCTCGACGACCGTGATCGTCGCCTCCACGCTGACCACCCGAAACGCCGACGTCTCGCTGCGCTGCCTGCAACTCGGCGCGATCGACTACGTCGCCAAGCCCTCGACCAACCGCGACCTCACCTTCTCCGCGGACTTCCGGCGCGAGATCATCGACAAGATCCGCGTCCTCGGCGGCCGCACGCTGCGCGGGCTGCTGCCCCGAAGCCATGGCCTCGCCGCGCCGGCGTCCCGCGGCGAGGCCGCCCCGCCCGCCGCACAGAGGCCGATCGCGCTGCGGCCGCCGTCGCGCAGCCAGCCGCGCCTGCTGGCGATCGGCGCCTCCACCGGCGGGCCCAACGCCGTCGCGGAACTCCTCAAACATTGCCTGCCCACTGTGGAGCGCCTTCCGGTCGTGGTGGTGCAGCACATGCCGGCGATGTTCACGACCATGTTCGCGGACCATCTGCGCCGGCAGCTCTCCGTCGATGCGCGGGAGGCGCGCTCTGGCGAGCCCCTCCTGCGCAACCGCGTCTATGTCGCGCCGGGCGGACGGCACCTGCGCTTCGCGCGCGAGGGCGCCGATGTGATCACGGTCGTCGACGACGCGCCGCCCGTGAACTTCTGCCGTCCGTCGGTGGACGTCACCTTCACCGCCGCCAGCCAGATCTACGGCGCCGCGACCCTTGCCGTGATGCTGACCGGCATGGGCGCCGACGGCCTGGCCGGCGCCAGCGCGCTGGTCGAGGCCGGCGGCACCGTGCTGGCCCAGGACGAGGCCTCCAGCATCGTCTGGGGCATGCCCGGCGCGGTGGCCAAGAAGGGCCTCTGTGCGGCGGTCGATTCACTCGCCGGCCTCGCCCGGATCGTCAACGCGAGCCAGAGGCTGCCGGCATGATCAGCGAAACCGATCTCGCCTTCGTCCGCCAGTTCGTGCTCGAACGAACCGGCATCGTGCTCTCGGCGGAGAAGCGCTACCTCGTCGAGACGCGCCTGGCGCCAGTGGCGCTCAAGTTCGGGATCGACACGCTGGGCGCCCTGGCGGGCCGGCTGAAGCTCGGCGACCGCGCCCTCGAGGCCGCCGCGATCGACGCCATCACCACCAACGAGACGCTGTTCTTCCGCGACAAGCTGCCCTTCGACCTGTTCCGCGACGTCGTGATGCCGCGGCTGGTGGCGGCGCGGCGCGCTCCCGGCCCCATCCGCATCTGGTGCGCGGCCTGCTCCTCCGGCCAGGAGCCCTATTCCCTCGCCATGATCCTCGACGAGATACGGCCATCCCTGCGCGGCATCGGCGTCGAGATCGTCGCCACCGACATCTCGGAGAAGGTGCTCGCCCAGGCGAGGGAAGGCGTCTACAGCCAATTCGAGATGCAGCGCGGCCTGCCGATCCGCATGCTGCTGAAGCATTTCACGCAGGAGGGCACGCGCTGGCGCATCAATCCGGCGCTGTCGAAAGCCGTCAGCTTCCGGCCGATCAACCTGCTGCAGCCCTTCCGCTCGCTCGGCCGCTTCGACATCGTCTTCTGCCGCAACGTCCTGATCTATTTCGGCGAGACGACGAAGCGCGACATCCTGAACCGAATCGCCGAAGTGCTCGCGGAAGACGGCTACCTGATGCTGGGCGGGGCCGAAAGCGTGGTCGGCCTCTGCAATTCCCTCGCCCCGCACAGGACCGAGCGCAGCCTCTACGTCCGCGCCGAGTCGCCGGAGGCGCATGCCGGCCTCAGGCCGCGCCTTACGGCTTGAGCGCGCTCAGGCCGCCGTCGCGGTGCGCGCCTGACCGGGATCGGGCACGACCACGCCCGACGCCTCATATTCGTTCAGCTTGTTGCGCAGCGTCCGGATCGAAATGCCGAGGATGCGGGCGGCGTGGGTGCGGTTGCCGAGGCAATGATCGAGCGTGTCGAGGATGAGGTCCTGCTCCACCTGCGCCACGGTCTGGCCGACAAGGCTGCGGGTGGCGGCCTCGGCCGCCAGCGCCGCGCGCGCCGCCGGATCGGGGCGGGCCAGCATGTCCTCCCCCTCCGGCGAGACCAGGTTCTCGGCGCCGATCTCGGCCTCCGACGACAGCAGAACGGCGCGGTGGATGGTGTTCTCGAGCTCGCGCACGTTGCCCTTCCAGTGATTGGCCGTGAGCGCGCGCCTCGCCGCCTCCGACAGCGGCTTGCGCGGCAGTCCGTTCAGCTCGGCGTATTTCTCCGCGAAATGCCCGGCGAGCGCCAGGATGTCCGCCGGCCGCTCGCGAAGCGGCGGGATGCGCAGCGTCACCACGTTCAGCCGGTAGAGCAGGTCCTCGCGGAACGTGCCGGCGCGGACCGCCTCGGCGAGATTGCGGTTCGAGGTGGCGATGATGCGGATGTCGACCTTGACCGGCTGCGAGCCGCCGACCCGGTCGATCACGCGCTCCTGGATCGCGCGCAGGAGCTTCGCCTGCAGCCTCACGTCCATCTCGGAGATTTCGTCGAGCATCAGCGTGCCGCCGTTCGCCTCCTCGAAGCGGCCGATGCGGCGGGCGAGCGCGCCGGTGAAGGCGCCCTTCTCGTGGCCGAAGAGCTCGGATTCCAGGAGGTTCTCGGGTATCGCCGCGCAGTTCACTGAGATGAACGGCTTGTCCTTGCGCTTGGAGCGGCGCTGCACGAACCTCGCCATCACCTCCTTGCCGACGCCGCTCTCGCCGACGATCAGCACCGAGGCTTCCGAGGCTGCGACCTGCAGCGCGAGCTTGACGACGCGCTCCATCGCCGGATCATGGAAGACGAAATCGGACTTCTCGCGCGATACCGCCTCCAGCACGGCGGCGATCAGCTCCGGATCGGGCGGCAGCGGGATGTATTCCTTGGCGCCCGCCTCGATGGCGCCCACGGCTGCGCGCGCATCGGTGCCCGTGCCGCAGGCGACGATCGGCGCCACGATGCGCTCGGCCGCCAGCGCTCCGGCCAGATGGCGGATGTCGAGACCGACATCGACCATCAGGAGGTCGGCGCCGCGCCCGGCGCGCAGATGCGCCAGCGCCGCGTCGACGCCGCCGACCTGGACCACGGCGGCGCCGCGGTCGCGCGCGATCTTGGCGGCGGCGATGAGCTCGCCCTTCAGCGTGCCGACGATGAGCAGGCGCATGTCTGCGTGTCCTTACCTGTCGGCCTTGATGATCTCGGTCATGGTCACGCCGAGCTTCTCGTCGACCACCACGACCTCGCCGCGGGCGACCAGGCGGTTGTTGACATAGATGTCGATCGCCTCGCCGACGCGCCGATCGAGCTCGAGGAGCTGGCCCGGCGCGATCTTGAGGAGCTGCGACACCTCCATGCGGGTGCGGCCGAGCACGGCCGAGACGGTGACGGGCACGTCGAGCACCTGCTCGAGGTCGGCCGCCGATTTGGGGCTGCGGACGATCGCATCGTCGCGGCCGACCGAGGCCGGCGCGCCGGCGCGGTCGAGATCGGGAAGGTTGAGGTCGGTATCCATCGCTGACGCTCCTACGAAACCCTGCCGGCGGCGAGCGCGCGCCCGACGCCGGCGGCCAGTGCCGCTTCGGCGGCGGCGCGATCGCGCAGGATGCCGCCGTCCGCCCATTCGATCCTGACGTCGCCCGGCGCGATCTCCGGCTCGCCGAGCACGATCAGCCGACCTTCGAAGCCGCGCTCCCGGCCGATCGCCGTGAGCTTCTCCCGCGCCGCCTCGACGAGGCCGGGCGCGACGCGCACCGCCACATGGGGCTGCCCGCGCAGATCGTCGAAGATCGCCCGCGCCGCCTCCTCGACAGCCGCCATCGGCGCTGCGTCGAGCAGGCGCCCGGCGAGCTTGAGCGCGAAGCCATGCGCGAAGCGGATCGCTTCGCCGGTCGCGGCCGCCTCGATCGCCGCCAGATCCCGCGCCGTGTCGGCGAGACGCGCCGCCACCTGCTCCAGCGCCTCGGCCAGCCGCGCCGCCGCATCGCTCTCGCCTTCCAGCCTGCCCTGCACGAAGGCCTCGGCCCTGGCTCCGGCCACCGACGCCGCCATGAGGCGCTGGTGCTCGGAGAGCGTCAGGGTCGCCTCCTTCTGCTCCAGCGGCACGATGCGGTCCGGCGTGGCCGGGAACTCGCGGTTGAAGGTGAATTTCGCCGTCGCCATCAGTAGACGAGCTCGTCTTCGGCGCGGTTCTTGGAGATCATGATCTCGCCGCGCGCCGCGAGGTCCTTGGTGAGGAGGACCATCTTCTGCTGCGCGTCGTCGACTTCCTTGAGCCGAACGGGGCCGAGGCCCATCATCTCGTCCTCGAGGTTCTTGGCGGCGCGCGTGGACATGTTGCCGAGGAAGAAGACTCGCGCCTTCTCCGAGGCGCCCTTGAGCGCCATCGCCAGCGTATCCTTGTCGACGCCGCGCAGGAGCGTCTGCACGCTGGCCGGATCGAGCTTGAGCAGGTCGTCGAAGGTGAACATCAGCGAGCGGATGCGCGCCGCGCTCTCGCGGCTGCGCTCGTCCAGCGAGGTCAGGAAGCGCGTCTCCGTCTGCCGGTCGAAGGCGTTGAAAATCTCCGCCATCTGCTCATGGCTGTCGCGGCGGCTCGACATCGACAGGTTGGAGATGAACTCGTTGCGCAGCGTCTCTTCGATGCGCTCCAGCACGTCCTTCGACACGGCCTCCATCTTCAGCATGCGCTGCACGATATCCATGGCGAAATCGTCGGGCAGGACGCCGAGCACGCGCGCCGCCTGGTCCGGTTTGATCTTGGAGAGGATGACGGCGACGGTCTGGGGGTATTCGTTCTTGAGATAGTTGGCGAGGACGGCGTCCTGAACGTTGGAGAGCTTCTGCCACATATTGCGGCCGGCGGGGCCGCGGATCTCCGACATGATGCCTTCCGCCCGCTCCTTCGGCAGCAGCTTGGCGAGCAGGCTCTCGGTGCGGTCGAAATCGCCGGTCACCGCACCGGAGGAGGACATCTTCGAGACGAAGTCGTTGAGCAGCGCCTCGACCACCGGCGCGTCGATCGAGCCGAGCTGGCTCATCGCCAGCGAGATCGTGCGGATCTCGTCGTCGTCGAGCAGCGGCCAGACCCTGGCGCCGTGCTTCTCGCCCAGCACCAGCATGATGATGGCGGCCTTCTCCGCGCCGGTCAGGCTGCGGGGCTTGGCGGCGGCGGCCGCCGCGCTGGCGGCGCGCTCCGAGGCGAGTGTGTCTGATATCCGGGCCATGCTCTACCGCGCCGTCAGTTGTTGCCGTGGATCCACTGGCGCAGGATCGCCACGGTCTCCTGGGGATTCTTCGAGGCGACCTCGCCGACCTTCTCGATCGAGCGCGCCTGGATCGCGCCGTTGATCTGGCTCATCTCGATCATCTGCTCCGTGGCGGTCGGCGGCGGCTCGGGCCCGGCGAGGGCGGCGGGCTGCTGCACGGTCACCATCTGGCCGTTGGGACCCTGCACCATCACCGTCTGCACTTCCTTCTCGGCCTTGCCGAGCGTGGCCATCAGCGGCCGCACGACGAAGAGGAACACGAAGATGGAGACGAGGCCGAGCACGCCGAGCTCCAGCATCCGGAACGTGTCGTCCTTCGAGAAGCTGAACAGCCGCTCGAACATCGTCAGCTCCTTGAGCTCCGCCACGCTCGGGGCCTCGGCGAAGCGCAGGTTGACGACCTCGATCGTGTCGCCGCGGCGCTGGTCGAAGCCGATCGCCGAGCGCACGAGCGCCCCGATCCGGTCGAGCTCCTCTTGCGGCCTCGCGGCGTATTCCTGCTGGCCGTTGGCGCCGCGCTGGTAATTGCCGTCGACCAGCACGGCGACCGACAGGCGCTTGACGCGGCCGCCCTCGATCACCTCGGTGCGGACCGTCTTGGATATCTCGTAGTTGACGGTCTCCTCGTTCTTCTGCGAGGCCTCGCGCTGCTGGTTGCCGCCGTTCTGCTGGTTGGCGCCCGGCAGCTCGTTGCCGACCGTCACCTGGCCCTCGCGGCCCTCGTTGGAGACGTTGTTCTCGTTGCGCGTCTGGGTGGAGCGGACGACGCGGCCCTCGGGGTCGTAGCTCTCCTGAGTCTGCTGGATTCGGTTGAAATCCATCTCCGCCGCGACCTGCACCCGCGCCCGGCCGCGGCCGACGACGGAAGCGACGATCTCCTCGACCTGGCTGCGCACGCGCCGCTCGTAGCCCTGCTGCTTCTCCGCCGCGACGACCGCGGTGTCGGCGGATTCGCCGGCTCCGTCGGCCAGCAGGCGCCCCGCCTCGTCGACGACGGAGACGCGCTCGGGCTTCAGCCCCTCGACGGCGGTGGCGACCAGATGCCGGATGGCGCGCACCTGGCCCGGCTCCAGCTCGCCGCGGACCTTCAGCACGATCGAGGCGCGGGCCTCCTTCTTGTCGCGCTGGAACAGCTGCCGCTCGGGGAGCGCCAGATGGACGCGGGCGTTCTGCACCCTGTCGATGGAGCGGATGGTGCGGGCGAGCTCGCCTTCCAGCGCACGGAGCTGATTGACGTTCTGCACGAAGCTGGTGGCGGAGAGCGAATCCGTCTTGTCGAAGATCTCGTAGCCGACGCCGCCGCCCTGCGGCAGGCCCTTGGCCGCGAGCTCCATGCGCAGGCGCAGCACGTTCTCCTTCGGCACCATCACCGTGCCGCCGTCCATCCGGATCTCGTATTTGATGCCGCGCTGGTCGAGCTCGCGCGTCACCGCGGTCGAATCCTGCAGCGTCATGTCGGTGAAGAGCGTCGTCATCTGCGGCGCCGTCACGCGCATGATGATGAAGGCGAAGAAGGCCATCAGCGCGAGCGACACGGCGCCGAGCGCCATCAGCTTCTGCGGACCGAGCTTCTTGAGGACTTCGAGAACGCCATTCACGAGGGGATCGCCCTTCAACCGCCGGAGACCAGGACCAGGCGGGATGGACGATCATCCGATGATCCGCCCCGCTGGGCAGAAATTGCCGGGGTTGTGGTTACCGTTCGGTTAACCAGGCAAAAATTTCCGGGCCGCTTCGGAACCCGGGCTGATCAGGCCTTCTGGGCCCTGGCCACCGCGGCCGCGGCGGCGGCGCGGATGCCGTCCCAGTCCTTGGCGGCGATCGCCTTGGCGGAGGCGATCCAGGAGCCGCCGACGGCGACGACATTGGGCAAAGCGAGATAGGCTTCCATCGATTCGAGCGTCACGCCGCCGGTGGGCACGAAACGGAAATCCGGCATCGCCGACTGCACCGCCGCGAGCATGCCGCGCCCCCCCACGACCTCGGCCGGGAAGAGCTTGAGGAGCGACAGGCCTGCGGCCCGCGCCGTCTCCATCTCGGTCGGCGTGGCCGTGCCGGGGAGATAGCAGACGCCTTCCGAGGCCGCGAAGCTCGCGACCTCGGGCACGAAGCCCGGCGAGACGAGGAAGGAGGCGCCGGCCTCGACGCTCGCCTTCGCCTGCGTGGCCGAGCGCACCGTGCCGGCGCCGATCAGCATCGCCGGCCGCTCCCGCGCCACGGCGGCGAGCGCCTCCATGGCGCCCTCGACGCGGAGCGTCAGCTCGATGGCGGGCAGCCCGCCGGCGATCAGCGCATCGGCGAGCGAAAGCCCATCGGCCGCGCCGGAGACGGTGACGACCGGCATCACGCCGAGCGGACGGATGCGGGCCTCGAGTTCGGCGGCGGTGAGCTTCATGGTGTTTCCTCTTGGGGCCCGGCTTGGCACCCCGCTTGGAGCGCGACGATCCTAGCAGCGTTCTTCTCCCCGCGCGCGGGGAGAAGACAGATGAGGGGCGGCGCCAGCGCTAGCATTTTATCACTGACCTCGGCGCTGCCCCTCACCTAACCTCTCCCCGCAAAGGGCGGGGAGAGGAACGCGCCCGCGCCCTCACGCCGCCTCGGCCACCTGGTAATCCTTCACATCCGTGAAGCGGATCGCCGGCCAGCGCTCCTGGTCGTATTTCAGCGAGAAGGCCGTGGGGGCCATGAAGACAGGCGCGCCGTCGAGATCGGACGAGATCGCCGAGCCGTTGGCCTCCATGAACTTGCGCATCTCGGCTGGATCGTCGCTTGAGATCCAGCGGGCGATCTGGAAGCGCGTCTGATCGTAGTCGATCGGCAAGCTGTATTCCGCCGCCAGCCTCACCTTCAGCACGTCCAATTGCAGAGCGCCCACCACGCCGACGATGGCCGGCGAGCCGTCGGATGGCAGGAAGACCTGCACCACGCCCTCCTCCGCCATCTGCTGCAGCGCTTCCTTCAGCTTCTTCGCCTTCATCGCATCCTGCAGCTTCACGCGCCTGAGGATCTCCGGCGCGAAGCTCGGCACGCCGCGGAAGCGGATCTCCTCGCCCTCGGTCAGCGTATCGCCGATCCTGAGCGTGCCGTGGTTGGGGATGCCGACGACGTCGCCGGCGAAGGCCTCCTCGGCCAGCACGCGATCCTGCGCGAAGAAGAACTGCGGCGCGGTGAGCGACATCGGCTTGCCGGTGCGCACCAGCTTCGCCTTCATGCCGCGCTGCAGCTTGCCCGAACACACCCGCATGAAGGCGATGCGGTCGCGGTGGTTCGGGTCCATGTTCGCCTGGATCTTGAAGACGAAGCCCGTCATCTTCGGCTCGTCGGCCGTCACCGTGCGGGAGGCCGATTCCTGCGCGCGCGGCGGCGGGGCATGGGCGCCCAGCGCGTCGATCAGGTCGCGCACGCCGTAGTCGCGCAAGGCCGAGCCGAAGAACACCGGCGTCAGATGCCCTTCGCGGAAGGCGCCGAGCTCGAAGGGCCGGCAGGCCTCGAGCGCCAGCGCGACCTCCTCCCGGAAGGCGCCGACCTCGGTCTCGGGCAGCAGCCGGTCGAACAGGGAATCTTCAGGCCCGTTGACCTTCACCACCTCGTCCCGATCGAGCTGGCGGACTTCATGGGTGCGCAGGTTGTAGGTGCCGGCGAAGCTGCGGCCCTTGCCGATGGGCCAATTCACCGGCGCGGTATCCAGCGCCAGCGTCTTCTCGATCTCGTCCAGGAGGTCGAAGGTGTCGCGCGTCTCGCGGTCCATCTTGTTGATGAAGGTGACGATGGGGATGTCGCGCAGGCGGCAGACCTCGAAGAGCTTGCGCGTGCGGGCCTCGATGCCCTTGGCCCCGTCGATCACCATGACGGCGGAATCGACCGCCGTCAGCGTGCGGTAGGTGTCCTCGGAGAAGTCCTCGTGGCCCGGCGTGTCGAGCAGGTTGAAGACGTGCCCGCCATATTCGAAGGTCATCACCGAGGTCACGACCGAGATGCCGCGCTCGCGCTCGATGCTCATCCAGTCGGAGCGCGTGTTCTGCCGGTCACGCTTGGCCTTGACCTCGCCGGCGAGCTGGATCGCACCGCCGAACAGCAGCAGCTTCTCGGTCAGCGTGGTCTTGCCGGCGTCGGGGTGCGAGATGATCGCGAAGGTGCGGCGGCGGGAGGCGGGGGATTCAGGCGGAGACATGGATGGGGGTGGATAGCAGGGCGCGACCAGCGCGTTAAGACCCTGCTTGAAACTCGCTGATCCGCATATTCCTGTTGACGCTTCTGCCCGTTCGGTCTCCCGTCGACCATGATCGAAGTCCGGCAGACCGAAGGCTTCGCCGATTGGATGGCGGCGCTTCGAGACGATCAGGCGGTCATCCGGATCACCGCGCGCATCCGCAGCCCGTCGCTCGGCGACTTCGGCGACGCGATGACGGCCGGTGCTGGAGTGAGCGAGCTTCGGATCGATCATGAGCCGAGCCACCGTGTCTGTTTCAAGCGCCGAGTCTCAAGCGTCGTCATGATCCCGCTCGGCGGCGGTGACGATCAGACGCACAACCGCGACATCCTGCGGGCCAGACGGACGGCTGAGGACGACGATGGCGCTCGAGACGAAGCCTTGGGACGCGGCCGATCACCTCCGCGCCCAGTCGCCGCCGGTGGCGGCTCTCTGCAGGACAGGGCGCGCCTCCGCGAAGCGGCCCTCCGCCAGCAAAGCGAGACCATGAATCTTCTCGTAGTGCCGGGGGCGGCTCCGCGTATCGCTGATCTTGAGCACGCGCGAGGTCTCGGCGGCTGCCCGGGCGGGCCGGAACAAAGCCGCGCGGCTTCCGTTCCCCTGTCTCGTCCGGCCATGGAGACCGTCGTCATGTTCACGCCCAAGCCCCTCGACCGTCAGGTGGTCGTCGTCACCGGAGCCACCAGCGGCATCGGCCTCGCCGCGGCGCGGCTGCTCTCCCGCCGCGGCGCCGACCTCGTGATCGTGGCGCGCAACCGCGAGGAACTCGACAAGCTGGCGGCGGAGCTCGACCGGCCCGAGGCCGCCTGCCTGGCCGTCGAGGCGGATGTCGCCGACCGCGCCGCGCTGGAGAATGTCGCGAACCAGGCGGTCGAGCGCTTCGGCCGCATCGACAGCTGGGTGAACAACGCCGCGGCGGCGATGTTCGGCCGCCTCGCGGATATCGCGATCGAGGATCACCGCCGCGTCTTCGACGTCAATTACTTCGGCCTCGTGCAGGGATCGCTGATCGCGCGTGAGCGCATGCGCGGCCGCGGCGGCACCATCGTCAACGTCGGCAGCGTGCTTTCGGACCGCGCGCTGATCGCGGAAGGCCCCTATTCCGCCACCAAGGCCGCCGTGAAGGCCTTCACCGATGTCCTGCGCATGGAGATCGAGGAAGAAGGTCTGCCGATCCACGTGACGCTGATCAAGCCATCGGCGATCGATACGCCCTACATGGAGCATGCCCGCAACCTGCTCGACTCCGAGGGCACGGTGACGCCGCCTCCGCATTACGCGCCGGAGACGGTGGCCGAGGCGATCGCCTTCGCCTGCGAGAACAAGCGGCGCGATCTCGTCGTCGGCTTCGGCGGCGCGCTGATCGGCCTCCTCGGCGCGCATTTCCCCCGCGCCACCGATCTCGTGATGAGCGCGGTCATGGTGCAGGGGCAGAAGTCGAAGGATCCCGGCCGGCCCGGAATGCGCGATAACCTCTACGAGCCGCGCGAGGATGGCGCGGAGCGCTCCTCACTCGGTCTGCCGGCGCGGCGTTCGAGCCTCTACCTCAAGGCGCAGATGCATCCGCTGGCGACCGCAGGCCTGCTGGTCGGCGCCGGCTTGGCGCTCGCCTCAGCGCTGGGGCGTTTCGCCGCCCCGCCGCGCCGCGGCGCCTTCCTGGGGCGGAGCCGCGGCGGCCTCTTCTGAGGCAGTCAGCGTCTCAGCCCGGTTCCCGTCGGGGGAACCGCGGCCAAGCCCGGACGTTACTCCACAAGTCCGATCATGGACACTTGAGGAGCAGATCATGGGCAGCACCGCCGACAAGCTGAAGGGCATGGCCAACGAGGCCGTGGGCAACATCAAGCAGGGCGTGGGCAAGGCGACCGGCGACACCAAGACCGAGGCCGAGGGTCTCGTCCAGGAGCGCAAAGGCGAAGCCCAGCAGGCCGTGGGCAAGGCCAAGGACGCGGTGAAGAAGGGCGTCGATCGAATCTGATGCGGATCGCCCTGATCGCCCGAGCCATCTGGCGACGAGCCGGCGGATTTTCCGCCGGCTTTTTTCATGCGCGCGGAAGCGCGCCATGAGTGCTCCTGGACAGCGCCGCCTGCGCTTCCTAGGCGTCGGCGAGACCTGCGACCTCGGGTCGCTTTATCTCGCCCTCCAGCGCGAGGGCCACGACGTCAAGGTCGCGGTCAGCCATCCGCTCGCCGCCGGCACCATGGCGGGGCTTCTCGACCGGGTGGAGGATTGGCGGCAGGCGCTTCCCTGGCTGAAGCAGGGGCCGGATCTCGGCATCGTGCTCTTCGAGAGCGTCTCCGAGGGTTTCGGAGCGATGCAGGACGCCTTGCGCCGCGACGGCCATTACGTGATTGGCGGAAGCGCCTGGGGCGACCGGCTGGAGAACGACCGCGCTTTCGCGCAGGAACTGCTGGGCGAGCTCGGCTTCCCGCGCGGCCATGTCTGGCGCTTCGAGGACGCGGCCGCAGCCGATCGCTTCGTCGCCGAGAACCCCGGCCGCTACGTGCTCAAGTTCAGCGGACCCGGCTTCTCCTCGCACGACAATTACCTCGGGCAGCTGCCCGACGGCGCCGACGTGCGCGCCATGCTCTCGGGGACCGAGCCCGGCGCCGAATTCATTCTGATGCGCTTCATCGAAGGGGTCGAGATCGGCGTCGGCGCCTATTTCGACGGCGAGCGCTTCCTCGAGCCGGCTTGCCTCGACTTCGAGCACAAGCGCTTCTTCACCGGCGACCTCGGGGAGTTGACCGGCGAGATGGGCACCCTCGTCACCTACGAGCGCACCGGCGTCTTCTTCGAGCGCACGCTCAAGCGGATCGAGCCGCATCTCAGGGGCCGCGGCCATGTCGGCTACGTCAACCTCAACACCATCGTCAACGACGCCGGAATCTGGCCGCTCGAGTTCACCTGCCGCTTCGGCTACCCCGGCTTCGCCATCCTGCAGCCGCTGCAGCGCGAGGACTGGGGAGCGATCTTCGCGGCGATGATCGAGCGCGACCGGCCGCGCTTCGAGACGGAGCGGGGCTTCTGCACGGGCGTGGTGGTGACGACGCCGCCCTTCCCCTACAGCCGCGAGGAGGCGGCGGCTCCGGTCGGCCTGCCGGTGATCCTGCCCGCCGATGCCGACCCGGCGCATCACCATCTCGGCGAGGTCGGCCGCGACCCGCAGGGCCGCCTCGTGACCTCGGGCCTCTACGGCTGGACCATGGTGGTGACGGGCCAGGACGCCACCATCGCCGGCTCCAAGCGCAGGGCCTACGACCGCCTGCGCCAGCTCGCCGTCCCCAACATGCGTTACCGGCTCGACATCGCCGATCGGCAGATCGCCGGCGAGTGGCGAGAAATCGAGCGGCTGGGCCTTCTCGACCCTTGAGCCGTGCATCCAATTCGCCGACGATGCGTTGAGTCGACCAAGCGCAATCGCGGCTGACGGCGGAGCTGAATACATCCCATGATGATGGTCGACACGGAAATCCGGCAGAGCCCCATCCACGGGCTCGGCGTCTTCTTCAAGCAACCGATCAAGGCGGGAACGCTGCTCTGGCGCTTCGATCCGCGCGTGGACCGTGTCTATACCGATGCGGAGATCGACGCCCTGCCGCCGCATATGCAGGACTACCTGCGCATCTACTCGACTTGGCATGCGGCGACCGGCCTCTACGTGCTGTGCGGTGACAACGGCCGCTTCGTCAACCATTCCCAAGCGCCCAATACGCTCTCGGCAGGCCCTTGCTTCGGCGACGACTACGCCGCCTTCGATCTGCCGGCCGGCGCCGAAATGACCTCGGATTACCGCCTGATCTGCGACCGCGTCCGCAATGATGGCATGGAGTTCACCCCGCCGCTCCCAGCGGCGGACGGCGGTTTGTGTCCGGCGCGCCCCGGCGCCGCGCATCTCAATGGCGAAACGGCCCATCAGGCGCGCTGAGGCCGCCGCGGCGCGCGGACATCGGCGATCCGGAGCGGCCGCCCGGCGCCTCGGCGATGGACGGCCGATGCGCAATTGACTTCTCCCCCGATCGGACGAAGCATGCGCGCAGCAGCGCCGGGCTTGGAGGATATCCATCATGCGTTTCGGTCCGCGGACCTTTCTGATCGCCGCCTCGGCGCTCGTTCTCGCCGCCGCGCCGGCGCTGGCCCAGACCCCGAAGCGGGGCGGATCGGTCAACGTCGTCGTGCAGCCCGAGCCGCCGATGCTGATGCAGGGCCTGAACCAGAACGGCCCGACCCTGATGATCGCGGGCAACATCTACGAGTCGCTGCTGCGCTTCGACGAGAAGCTCAACCCGCAGCCCTCGCTCGCCAAGAGCTGGGAGATCAGCCACGACGCCAAGACCTACACGTTCAGGCTCCAGGAGGGCGTCACCTGGCACGACGGCAAGCCCTTCTCGGCCGACGACGTCGTCTTCAGCTTCGACAAGTTCCTGCGCGAGGTGCATCCGCGCTGGCGGCCGCTGGTCAACGCCCAGGTCGAGGCGATCGAGAAGGTCGACGCCAACACCGTCCGCATCACCCTGAAGCAGCCCTTCGGCCCGCTGCTGCTCGCGCTCGAGACCTCGTTCTCGCCGATCGTGCCCAAGCACATCTACGATGGCAGCGACTACCGCGCCAATCCGGCCAACAACACGCCCATCGGAACCGGCCCCTACAAGTTCAAGGAATGGCGCAAGGGCTCCTTCGTGCATCTCGTACGCAACGAGGCCTATTGGCTGAAGGACCGGCCGCTCGTCGACGAATTGTTCTACCAGTTCATCCCCGATGCCGCGGCCCGCGCCGTCGCCTACGAGACCGGCCGCGTCGACGTGCTGACCGGCGGCTCCGTCGACGTCTACGACGTGCAGCGGCTCGCCAAGCTGCCGAACAGCTGCATCACCACCAAGGGCTGGGAGATGTTCGCGCCCCACGCCTGGATCGCGGTGAACCACCGCAACGGCATCCTCGGCAACAAGCAGTTCCGCCAGGGGCTGATGCATGCGCTCGACCGCGACTTCTACCGCGAGGTCGTGTTCGGCGGCCTCGGCAAACTGCCGACCGGACCGATCTCGTCGAAGACGCGCTTCTACGATCCCAACGTCCCGCTCTACGACTTCAACACCGCCAGGGCGAAGCAGCTGATCCAGGCCTCCGGCTACAAGGGAGAGCCGATCAAGCTCCTGGCGCTGCCCTATGGCGAGATGTGGACGCGGCTGGGCGAGGCGGTGAAGCAGAACCTCGCCGACGCCGGCGTCAACGTCGTCATCGAGACGACCGACGTGCCGGGCTGGACGCAGCGCACCGGCAACTTCGAGTTCGATCTCACCTTCAACTTCCTCTACCAGTTCGGCGATCCGGCCGCCGGCGTGGCGCGCAGCTACGTCTCCTCGAACATCGTGAAGGGCAATCCCTTCGGCAACGTCGGCGGCTATGCCAACCCGGAGGCCGACCGCCTCTTCGCCGAAGCGGGCAAGGCCTCCGCCGATGGCGAGCGGCAGACGCTCTACACGCAGGTGCAGAAGCTGCTCGCCGACGACCTGCCGGTGCTCTGGCTGAACGAGATGGATTTCCCCACGATCTACCGCTGCAACGTCAAGAACCTCGTCAACACCGGCATCGGCGTGAACGACGGCTTCAGGGAAGCGTGGAAGGAGTGAGGGGCTGCAAGCGTCGGCGCTGCCCCTCACCTGACCTCTCCCCGCAAGAGGCGGGGAGAGGAACGCGGTTGAGATTGAAGCGCCGAGCCCTGAGAGCGTTCTTCTCCCCGTCCTTCACGGGGAGAAGACAGATGAGGGGCAGCGCCGACCCCTCCTTGCCTACACACCCCCTATGACCTTCGCCCGCTTCCTCGCCTCCCGCCTCGCGAAGGGCGCGATCGTGCTCTTCGCCATCGCTGTCCTGAACTTCCTCCTGATCCGCGCCGCGCCGGGCGATCCGGCCGTGGTGATGGCGGGGGAATCGGGCGCGGCCGATGCGGTCTACCTGCAGCAGCTCCGCGAGCGTTTCGGCCTCGACCGGCCCTTCGTCGAGCAGCTCTGGATCTATCTGAAGGGCTATCTCACGCTCGACCTCGGCTACAGCCACCGCCAGCAGCAGCCGGTGGCGGCGCTGATCCTGTCGCGGCTGCCGGCGACGCTGCTGCTCACCGGCGCCGCTTTCGCGATCAGCCTCGCCGGCGGCGTCCTGGTCGGCGTTCTGGCGGCGCGCCGCGTCGGCCGCGCGTCGGACAGCGCCATCACGGCCGCGGCCCTCGTCTTCTACGCGACGCCGCTCTTCTGGATCGCGCTGATGGGGCAGATCGTCTTCGCCCTGAAGCTCGGCCTGCTCCCCAACGTCGGCTATGAGACGATCGGCGCGGGCTACACGGGCCTGCGCCGCGCCCTCGACATCGGCTGGCACCTCATCCTGCCCGCCACCACGCTGGGGCTGTTCTTCATGGCGCTCTACGCCCGCATGATGCGCGCCTCGATGCTGGAGGTGGCCGGCGCGGATTTCGTCAAGACCGCCCGAGCGAAGGGGCTCTCCGAAGGCGTCATCACGCGCCGCCATGTCGCCCGCAACGCGCTCCTGCCCGTGGTGACTCTGGCCGGCCTGCAGGCAGGCCAGCTCGTCGGCGGCGCGGTGCTGACCGAGACGGTCTTCGCCTGGCCCGGCATCGGCCGCCTGATGTTCGAGGCGCTGGCGCAGCGCGACTACGCCGTGCTGCTCGGCGTGTTCTTCGTCTCCTCGGCCATGGTGATCCTGCTAAACCTGCTGACGGATGTCGTCTATCGTGCGGTCGATCCGCGCATCGAGGCGGCTTGATGGCGCTGATTCCCTCATCCGTCTCGCTTCGCTCGCCACCTTCTCCCGCAAGCGGGAGAAGGAAGGGCGCCGCCGCTCGTGAGCCTGCTTCTCCCGCTCGCGGGAGAAGCTGCCGGCAGGCTGATGAGGGCCTCGCATGAGCGGCCGCCGCTCCGGCCTCGGACGCTTCCTCGCCAACCGCGGCGCGCTGATCGGCCTCGTCGTGCTCATCGCCGTCGTGGCCGTCGCCATCGTCGGACCCTGGTACTACACGAACTCGCCCTGGCGCATGGTGGGGCGGCCCTTCATGGCCCCCTTCGCGCTCGAGCGCTTCCCGCTCGGCACCGACACTCTGGGCCGCGACATCGCCACGGGCCTCGTGCATGGGGCCAAGGTGTCGCTGCTGATCGGCCTCGTCTCGACCACGGTGGCGCTGCTGATCGGCGTGCCGCTCGGCGCCGTCGCCGGCTATTTCGGCGGCTGGATCGACGATGCGGCGATGCGCTTCACGGAGTTCTTCCAGACGATTCCGAGTTTTGCTCTGGCCATCGTGATCGTCGCCATCCTGCAGCCGACGCTGGCCTCGATCGTGCTGGCGATCGGCCTCGTCTCATGGCCTCCCGTGGCGCGGCTGGTGCGCGGTGAGGTGCTGAGCCTGCGCACGCGCGAATACGTCCAGGCCGCCGTGACGCTCGGCCTCTCGACGACGCGCATCATCTTCGGCCAGGTGCTCCCCAACACCATCGCGCCGATCATCGTCATGGCCTCGCTGATGGTGGCCTCGGCGATCCTGCTCGAATCCTCGCTCTCCTTCCTCGGCCTCGGCGACCCCAATCTGATGACCTGGGGCTACATGGTGGGCGCCGGCCGCACGCGGCTGATCGACGCCTGGTGGGTGAGCTTCTTCCCCGGCCTCGCCATCTTCCTGACTGTGCTGGCGCTGAACCTCGTGGGCGAGGGCCTGAACGACGCGCTGAATCCGCGGCTCTCCGGCGGACGCAACTGATGACGCCCGTCCTCGCCATCGAGTATCTCACCATCGCTCTGCCCCGGGGCGCCGACCGGCCGCTCGCCGTCGACGACCTCAGCCTGTCGATCGGCGCCGGCGAGACGCTCTGCATCGTCGGCGAATCGGGCTCGGGCAAGTCGATCACCGCCCATGCCGCGATGGGCCTGCTGCCACCGGCCGTCCGGCCGACCGGCGGCAGCGTCAGGCTCGCCGGCCGCGATCTGCTGGCGCTCTCGCCCGACGCGATGCGGGGAGTGCGCGGGCGCGAGATCGGCATGATCTTCCAGGAGCCGATGACCTCGCTCAACCCGGTGATGCGGGTCGAGGACCAGGTGATGGAGACCTTCGAGGCGCATGGCGCGCTCTCGCCTGCGGACCGCCGCGCCCGCGTGCTGGCGCTGATCGAGGAGGTGGGCCTGCCCGATCCGCCGGCGATCGCGCGGGCCTATCCGCACGAGCTCTCCGGCGGGCAGCGCCAGCGCGTCATGATCGCCATGGCGCTGGCCCTGGAGCCGAAGCTGCTGATCGCCGACGAGCCGACCACGGCGCTCGACGTGACCACGCAGGCGCAGATCCTGAAGCTGATCGACAACCTCAGGAAGCGCCATGGCACGGCGGTGATGTTCATCACCCATGATTTCGGCGTGGTGGCCGACATCGCCGACCGCATCGTGGTGATGCAGGACGGCCGCGCCGTCGAGCAGGGCGCAAGGGACGAGGTGCTGGGAAATCCGCAGCACGCCTACACCCGCAAGCTCCTGGCGGCCGTGCCTTCGCTGACGCCGGCCGCCAGGCCGCTGCCCGCCGCCGGCGAGCCTGCGCTCACCGTCGATGGCCTCAGCAAGACCTACCGCAAGCGCGCCGGCTGGTTCGGCGCCGTGCGCGAGGTCAAGGCCGCTCGGGACGTGAGCTTCGCGATCCGCCCGGGCGAGACGCTGGGGCTCGTCGGCGAATCCGGCTCCGGCAAATCGACGGTGGCGCGCCTCTGCCTTCGCCTCATCGAGCCGGACGACGGCACCATTCGCATCGAGGGGCGTTCCGTTGAGAGGCTCAGCCCGGCCGCCTTCAGGCCGCAGCGCAAGCGCATCCAGATGGTGTTCCAGGACCCTTACGCCTCGCTCAACCCGCGCCACACGGTCGGCCGCATCATCGCGCAGGGCCCGATGGCGCATGGCGAGAACCGGCGCGCGGCGCTGGACAGGGCTGGCGCGCTGCTCGCCCGCGTCGGCCTGCCGCCGCAGGCGATCGACCGCTATCCCCATGAATTCTCGGGCGGCCAGCGCCAGCGCATCGGCATCGCGCGGGCGCTGGCGCTGGAGCCGAAGGTCTTGGTGGCGGACGAGCCGGTCTCGGCCCTCGACGTCTCGGTGCAGGCGCAGATCCTCGACCTGATCCGCGAGCTGCAGGCGAGCCTCGGCCTCGCCATCCTCTTCGTCACGCATGACCTGCGCGTGGCGGCGCAGCTCTGCCACCGCGTCGCGGTGATGCGCCAGGGCCGCATCGTCGAGCTGGCGGAGACCGTAGCCCTCTTCGCCTCACCGCAGGACGATTATACGCGGAGCCTGCTGGCGGCCGTGCCCGGCCGCCGGGCCTTCGACGACAGCGCCGCCGGAACGCCATGAAAGACGCCCAGATCAACAGCCGCGCCGCCAGCGCCCGCGATTGGGCCCTGTGGCTGACGCGCCAGCCCTCCGTCACCGGCTCCGCCGGCGAGATGGCGCTGCCCATCGCCCTGCTGAAGCGCATCCAGGCGACGGCGTCGCTCGGCGAGGCGACGAGCTGGCTGATCCCCGCCGACGACGGGCGCGAGACGCGCAACGCCTGCGCCGCCCTGGTGCGCGGCAACGGGACGGCGACGGTGCTGCTCACCGGCCATTTCGACACGGTCTCCTTCGAGGATTACGGCGAGCTGGCGCCGCTGGCGACCGATCCGGAGGCCCTGCTGCCGGCGCTCGTCGAGAAGCTGTCCCAGCCCGCCACCGCGGCGGAGGCGCGGGCGCGGGCCGATTTCGCCTCCGGCCAGTTCCTGCCCGGCCGCGGGCTGCTCGACATGAAGGCAGGCCTCGCCGCAGGCCTCGCGGCGCTCGAGAGCTTCGCCGCCCAGCCGCGCCGGCGCGGCAATCTGCTGTTCGTCGCGGTCCCGGACGAAGAGGTGAACTCGATCGGCGCGCGGTCGCTGGCGCAGGCCATCCCTGCCCTCGAGCGCGAGCATGACCTCAAGATCGTCGCCGTCATCAACCTCGATTGCATCGGCGACGATGGCGACGGCGCCGGCGCCCGCGCCATCGCCGAGGGCAGCGTCGGCAAGCTCCTGCTCACCGCCTTCGCCGTCGGCCAGCAGAGCCACGCCAGCCATCCCTATCAGGGCTTCAACGCAGGCGCGATCGCCGCGGCCCTGGCGGCGCGCATGGAATGGGCGCCCGAACTCGCCGACGATAGCGACGGCCAGCCAGGCATCCCGCCGACACTGCTCTCGCTCAAGGACAGCAAGGAGCAATACGACGTCACGACGCCGGCCTCCGTCTTCGCCACCTGGAACAGCCTTTCCATGGGCCGCGACGCGGTGGAGGTGATGCGCCGCTTCCGCGCCATCGCCGAAGACGAGATGCAGCGGCTCGGCCGCGATCTGCAAAGCCGCCGCCTGGCCGTGATGACGGAAGCCGAGGGCTTGCCGGCGGTGCAGGTGATGGAGGCGCAGGCCCTGCTGGCCGAGGTGGCGCTCAGGCCAGCGGCGCTGCAGCGCCTCGCCGCCCATGCCGAGGAGACGGCGGAATCCGGCCTGTCGCTGGCCGAGCAGAACCGCCGCGTCACGGAAATGGCCTGGCGGCTCTCGGGCCGGCGTGGCCCCGCCCTGGTGCTGGGCTTCGGCTCGCTGCCCTATCCCGCCGTGCGCCTGTCGCGGGAGCCGGGCGCCGTCAGGCTACGCGAGGCCGGCCGCAGCGCGGCGGCGGAGCTGTCGCGGCTCTTCAACCAGTCGATCCGCATGGTCTCCTTCTTCCCCGGCATCTCGGACATGAGCTTCCTGGGCGAGACCGACGCCGCCGATGTCCCCTATATCGCCGCCAACACGCCGGCCTGGGCGAGCGGCGTGCGCTGGAGCGGCGAGATCGCCCGGCTGCCTACGGTCAATATCGGGCCCTGGGGCCGCGACTTCCACACGCCGCTCGAGCGGCTGCACGCGCCTTACGCCTTCGAGTTGCTGCCGGCGCTGGTGGGCGAGGTGGCCCGGCGCGTCCTGGAGGCGCCATGAGGGACGTCGCCGATTTCGGGATCGCGGCGCATCGGGCCAGCGCCTGAGGAGCGCGATACGGTTCCAGCGGCGGCCGTGAGGGGGCGCCTCGGACGAAAGCACGGCTGGACGCCGGGGTCGCAGGATGCGAGACCGGGCGGGATGGCACAGGGAGGTCGGTCATGCAGGACGTGGTGATCGTGAGCGGCGTCAGGACCGCGATCGGGACGTTTCAGGGTTCGCTCAAGGACAAGCCGCCGACCGAGCTGGGCGCGGCCGTGACGGCCGAGGCCCTGAAGCGCGCCGAAGTGGCGCCGGATCAGGTGGGCCATGTGGTCTTCGGCAACGTCATCCACACCGAGCCCAAGGACATGTATCTCGCCCGCGTCTCCGCCATGCAGGCCGAGATCCCCAAGGAGACGCCGGCCATGACGCTGAACCGCCTCTGCGGCTCCGGCCTGCAGGCCGTGGTCTCCGCGGCGCAGATCATCATGCTGGGCGACGCCGAGGTTGCGGTCGCCGGCGGCGCGGAATCGATGACCCGCTCGCCCCACGCCACCCAGGCCATGCGCTCCGGCATCAAGATGGGCGAATTGTCCTTCCACGACATGATGCTCGGCGCCCTGAACGATCCGTTCGGGGCCGGCCACATGGGCGTCACGGCGGAGAACGTCGCGGCGCAGTGGCAGATCGGCCGCGAGGAGCAGGACCGCTTCGCCGTGCGCAGCCAGGAGCGCGCCGGCCGCGCCATCGCCGAGGGCCGCTTCAAGTCGCAGATCCTGCCGCTCGAGGTGCGCAAGGGCCGCGACATGGTTCAGTTCGACACCGACGAGCATGTCAAGGCCAAGACGACGCTGGAATCGCTGGCGGCGCTGCGCGGCGCCTTCAAGAAGGACGGCTCGGTGACGGCCGGCAACGCGTCGGGCATCAACGACGGCGCGGCCGCGCTGGTGCTGATGTCGGCCGAGCGCGCCGCCCGCGAGAACCGCAAGCCGCTGGCGCGCATCACCGGCTACGCCCATGCCGGCGTCGAGCCGTCGCTGATGGGCGTCGGTCCCATCCCGGCCGTGCGCAAGCTCTTGGAGAAGCTGGAGCTCAAGGCATCCGACTTCGAGGTGATCGAATCGAACGAGGCTTTCGCGGCTCAGGCCTGCGCCGTGTCACGCGAGCTCGGCCTCTCCGAAGGGCAGACCAATCCCAACGGCGGCGCCATCGCGCTGGGCCATCCCGTCGGCGCCAGCGGTGCGATCATCCTCGTCAAGGCGCTCTACGAGCTGGAGCGCATCGGCGGCAAGCGGGCGCTCTGCACCATGTGCATCGGCGGCGGCCAGGGCATCGCCGTCTCGGTCGAGCGACTGCACTGATCGGCGGCGCCCGCGACTTGCTCGCTGCTCCATTGGGCGCGATCATGGATGTCCGCGGAGCCGCGGCCGGCCGGCGCTTGCATCCGACCCCAAAAGCCCCACATTGACGCCACGAGACGGAGCAGCCGAGCGATGCTGAACGAGATGGGATTCGCCAGGGACGGCGCGGCCCAGGCCGCCGAGGCCGGTTTGATCAAGGACACGACGACCCAGGGCTTCCGCCAGGACGTCATGCAGGAATCGATGAACCAGCCCGTGCTGGTCGATTTCTGGGCGCCGTGGTGCGGCCCCTGCAAGCAGCTCACGCCCGTTCTCGAGAAGGTGGTCAAGGCGGCCAAGGGCAAGGTCAAGCTCGTCAAGATGAACATCGACGAGCATCCGCAGATCGCCGGGCAGCTCGGCGTCAAGTCGATTCCCGCCGTCTTCGCCTTCCAGCGCGGCCAGCCCGTCGACGGCTTCATGGGCGCGTTGCCCGAGAGCCAGGTGAAGAGCTTCATTGAGCGCCTCGTCGGCGGCGTCGGCGCAAGCCCCGTCGAGGAGATCATCGCGGCCGCCGAGCAGAGCGTCGCGGAAGGCGACCTCGGCCAGGCGGCCGAGCTGTTCGCCGGGGCGCTGGCGGAGGACGACGCCAACGCGAAGGCGATGGGCGGCCTCATCAAGGTCTATGTGGCGATGGACATGCTGGAGCAGGCCCGCCAGCTCCTCTCCGCCGTGCGTCCCGAAATCACGAACGACCCCGCCATCGTCAGCGCCAGGGCGGCGATCGAGGCGAAGGAGGCGGCGGCCAGTCTCGGCTCGCACGACCAGCTTTTCGCCGCGGTCGAGGCCGACCCCAACGACCATCAGGCGCGCATCGACCTCGCCGTCGCCCTGAACGCCAGCGGCGAGCGGGAGAAGGCGGTGGAGCAGCTGATCGCCAGCATCCGCAAGGACCGGGCCTGGAACGACGGCGCCGCGCGCAAGCAGCTCTTGCAGTTCTTCGAGGCCTGGGGGCATGCGGACGACGCGACGGTGGACGGCCGCCGGAAGCTCTCCGCCGTGCTGTTCAGCTAAGGGGGCCCCGATGGTCAGCAACGTCTCCTACGCCGGCCCGGAGGCGATGCCGGAGACGCTGCCGCTGTTTCCGCTGCCCGGCGCGCTGCTGCTGCCGCGCGGGCAGATGCCCCTCAACATCTTCGAGCCGCGCTACCTCGCCATGATCGACCACGCGCTGGCGCGCGACCGGCTGATCGGCATGATCCAGCCCAATCCCGACCGCACCGATCCGCAGACCCTCTATTCGGTGGGCTGCGCCGGTCGCATCACGCAATTCGCCGAGACCGGCGACGGCCGCTATCTGATCACGCTCACCGGCGTCTCGCGCTTCCGCCTGCTCGACGATCGTGCGGCGGACACGCCTTTCCTGCAATACGCGATCGACTGGCGGCCCTTCGCCAGCGATTTCGCCGCCCGCTACGGCGAGGACCAGGTCGACCGCAGCGCCGTGCTGAAGGCGCTGAAGGATTTCGCCGAGGCCAACTCGGTGCCGGTGGACTGGGACAGCGTCGCCGATGCGCCGAACGAGGCGCTGGTCAACGCGCTATCCATGATGTCGCCCTTCGGCGTGCGCGAGAAGCAGGCGCTCTTGGAGGCCGAGAATCTGCGCGCCCGCGGCGAGATGCTGGTGGCCATCACCGAGATGGAGCTCGCCAAGGCCGCCTCCGGCGGCGATGCGCCTCTGCAATGACCGACACGACCGAACCCGCCCCCGCGAATCGCGCGCCGGCGCTCGGCGTCGATCCCAAGCTCCTGGAGCTTCTCGTCTGCCCGGTGACCAAGGGACCGCTGGAATACGACGCCGTGCGCCAGGAGTTGATCTCCCGCGCCGCCAGGCTCGCCTATCCGATCCGCGACGGCATCCCGATCATGCTGGCGGACGAAGCCAGGCCGCTGGAGTGAGGCGCCTCATCCAGCCTTCGCCGGCCCCGCCAGCTCCTTCCTGAAGAACTCGAGCGTCCGGCTCCAGGCGAGCTCGGCCGCGGCGCGGTCATAGCGTTCGGCGCTGGTATCGTTGTTGAAGGCGTGCTGCGTGCCTTCGTAGCGATGGATCACGTAGCTCTTGGCCGCCGCCTTCAGCGCCGCCTCGTAGGGCGGGTAGGTCCCGTTCACGCGGTCGTCGAGCCCGGCGAGATGCGCCATCAACGCGCCGCGCATGGCCGGCACCTGGGCGACATCCGGCGCCACGCCGTAATAGGCGACGCCGGCCGCAAGCTCCGGCACGCCGACGATCGAGCGGTTCACCACGCCGCCGCCCCAGCAGAATCCGACCATGCCGGCCTTGCCGGATCCCGCCGGATGCGCGGCTGCGGCGCGCACGGCGCGGCGCGAGGTCTCCAGCACGTCGGCCGGCGCGAGCTTCGGGAACATGTCGCGCGCGGCATCGGCGTCCGCGGGCGTGCCGCCCATCGCGTGCAGGTAATCGGGGGCGAAGGCCGCGAAGCCGGCGACCGCCACACGCCGCGCCACATCCTTGATATGGGCGTTGAGGCCGCGGTTCTCGTGCACCACCACCACGAAACCCTGGCGCTTGTTGTCCTTGGGCAGAGCCAGCAGACCAACGACGCCTTCGGTCAACGCATGATTCTCGGTCGTCTCGATGCGCGGATCGTTCGGGGCCACGGTCTGGGCCACGGCCGCGTTCGGCTCGATCAGGGCGAGCGCCGCGTTGGCGGCGGCGACCGAGCCGACCATGGCCACGAGCCGCTCCATGAAGACGCGCCGCGGCAGCGGCTTGTGCGTGTATTCGTCGTAGAGGTTGATGATGTCCTGGTTGATGCGCTCGTTCATGCCTCGTCTCCCTGCTCAGCCGGCAACCGCACGCTGGCCGTGGCCAGCGCGGCGACGCCCTCTCGCCGCCCCGTGAAGCCGAGGCGCTCCGTCGTCGTCGCCTTCACCGAAACGTGAGTGAGCCCGACCCCGGCGATCTCGGCAACCCTGGCGCGCATCACCTCCGCGTGAGGACCGATCTTGGGAGCCTCGCAGATCAGGGTCACGTCGAGCAGATCGATGATTCCGCCCCGGGCGCGCAGCCGCTCCGCCGCGAAGGCGAGGAAGCGGTCGGACGACGCGCCTTTCCACTGCGGATCGCTCGGCGGGAAATGCCGGCCGATGTCGCCGTCCGCGCAGGCGCCGAGCAGCGCATCGGTGAGCGCGTGCAGCGCCACGTCGCCGTCGGAATGCGCGACGAAGCCCTGGCCATGCGCCACCTTCACCCCGCACAGCCAGAGATGGTCACCCTCGCCGAAGGCATGCACATCGAAGCCGGTGGCCGTGCGCGGCGTCATCGTCCTGGCGAGGCCGGCTTCCGCCCGCGCGAGATCGTCCTGCGTCGTGATCTTCACGTTGATCGGCTCTCCCTCGAAGAGATGGACGGCATGGCCGGCGGCGCGCGCGACCGAACCGTCGTCGGTGAAACCCTGCCGGCCCGACGCCGCCGCTGCGCGATGCGCCGCGAGGATGAGATCGAAGCGGAAGGCCTGCGGCGTCTGCACCGCCCTGAGGCCGGCGCGATCCGGCGTCAGGCCGACGCAGCCGTCCTCGACCGTGGCGATCGTATCGGTGACCGCGGCGCCCGGCACCGCCGCGCCATGCGCGACCGCCGCGGCGATGGCGCGGCCGATCAGCGCCGGCGAGGCGAAGGGGCGGGCGGCGTCATGAATCAGCACGACATCGACGCTTTGGCCGGCCAGCGCCTCCAAGCCTGCCAGCACCGAGGCCTGACGCGTCGCGCCGCCGGTGGCGGGCGGCAGCAGCTTTTGTTGGGAGCTCCCAACAGCTTTCTCGTAGAGGGCGCGGTCGTCGGCATGGATCACCACCTGCACCGCGGCCAACCCGGGATGAGAGGCGAAGGCCCTGAGGGTCCGCGCCAGCACCGTTTCGCCGCCCAGCCGCGCATATTGCTTCGGCGCCGCGGCCCCGAAGCGCGATCCCCGTCCGGCGGCGACGATGAGGGCGGCGACTTTTGGCTGGCTGGAGGATGGCATGGGCGGAGGCGCTAACACGGGTTCCCTCCAGCCTCAACCGCAGGCATAAGGGCCTCGCCCCGCCATGACTCTCCACGTCCGCGCCCCCGCCAAGCTCAATCTCTTCCTCAATGTCGTCGGTCGGCGGCCGGACGGCTACCACGAGATCGATTCGCTCTTCGCCTTCTGCGGATTGGCGGACGAGATCAGCATCCAGCCGGGCGATGCGCTGGCCTTCGGGCCGCCGGCGGGGCCGTTCGGCGATGGCGTCGAGGCGGACGAGCGCAACTTGGCCATGCGCGCCGCTGCGCTGCTGCGCGCCGAATCGGGTGCTGCAGCCGGAGCCGGCATCGCCCTGACGAAGAGCGTTCCCGTGGCGGCGGGCCTCGGCGGCGGCTCCGCCGATGCCGCGGCGACCCTGCTGGCGCTCAATCGCTTCTGGGGCCTGAACTGGCCGCTAGCGCGGCTGGAGTCGCTGGCCGCCGCGCTCGGCGCCGATGTGCCGGCCTGCCTGCGCACGGGGCCGGTCTATGCGCGCGGCATCGGCGAGCGTCTGGAGGACGCGCCGCCGCTGCCCGCCTGCGGCATCCTCCTCGTCAATCCGCGCGTCGCCACGCCGACCCCGGCCGTGTTCAGGGCCTTCCGGGAGCGAAACCCCATCATCATGCCGCGCGCCCTGCCGCTCCTACCCGATCGCTTCGAGGACCTCCCCTCCCTCGTCGCCGCCATCCGGCCGAGGGGCAACGACCTCCTGCCGGCCGCGATCGCCGTGACGCCCGTCATCGCGACAGTGCTTGAGGCGCTGCACGCGCTGCCGGAATCGGCTCATTCCGGGCTCTCCGGCAGCGGCGCGACCTGCTTCGCCCTGTTCGAAACGGTGGAGACGGCGAAAGAGGCCGAAGCGCGGCTGCTGCGCGATCGTCCCGGCTGGTGGACCTGGGCCGGCGGCTGGTTCTCAGCCCCAGAAACCGCCGGTCAGTAGCAGCGCCAGCCCGCCGCCGATGAATGCGGCGGCGCGGGCGAGCGTCGGCACCGAGGCCATCACAGGCACGCCCCGGATATAGGCCGTCGCGAGATCGAAGACGAGGATCGCCGCCAGCAGCCACAGCAGCGCCGGCAGCGCCTTCATGGCCGGCACGGCATCGCCGATCAGCGGCAGTACGGCGCCGGCGAGCACGCCGAAGGCGATGAAGAGAAGGTCGAAGCGCATCGGGTGGTCCGTCCGTGTGACTTGTCGTCCGATCAAGCCCATGGGCGACGGGCCGCATGGCGGACATGGACGATATCGATATCCGTCCCGCTGAAGCGATAGAATATCTTGTAAGGATAGTCGGTCACGATCCGCATGTAGAGCCCGACTCGGACGCCTATGCCAGCGAGGGGATGCGCTTCGATCATGGCGATCGTCCGATGGATGCTGTCTCCGACACGCTTCGCCCCGCCAGGCGAGCGCCGACCGATGTAGGTAGCGATTGCGAGCAGATCGGCTTCCGCGCGCGCAGTGAAGCGGACCGTCATACCGCCGCGAAGCGTCTCCAGACCGCGGCCATGCGCTCCTCGGAAACGAATTCGCCGCGCTCCGCTTGCGCCGATCCTTCCGCGACGGCGGCGGCCTCCTCCGCCGTCATCTCGTAGATGCCACCTCGTCGAGCTTCGATCTCATGCGCGAACTCGGCTAAGGCTTCCTGGTCCTCCGGAGGCCATTGCTCGATCAACGGCAAGATGCGCTTCAGGCTCGGATTCATGCACTCATGGTATCATGAGCCGCAGCCGCCGGAAAAGGAAAACCCCGCGGGTGGGAGGAACCCGCGGGGCATTGTCCTCGGCCTGAGCGGGAGGAGGTCTCAGGCCGAGATCCGGTCGTCGGCGTCGGTCGGCTCGCGCAGCACGTAGCCGCGGCCCCACACCGTCTCGATGTAGTTCTTGCCGTCCGACGCGTTGGCCAGCTTCTTGCGCAGCTTGCAGATGAACACGTCGATGATCTTGAGCTCGGGCTCGTCCATGCCGCCGTAGAGATGATTGAGGAACATCTCCTTGGTCAGCGTCGTGCCGCGGCGGAGCGAGAGCAGCTCCAGCATCTGGTATTCCTTGCCCGTGAGGTGCACGCGCTCGCCGGAGACCTCGACGGTCTTCTGGTCGAGGTTCACGACGAGGTCGCCGGTGGCGATCACCGACTGGGCATGGCCCTTGGACCGGCGGACGATGGCGTGGATGCGGGCCACCAGCTCGTCCTTGTGGAAGGGTTTCGTGAGGTAGTCGTCGGCGCCGAAGCCGAGGCCCTTCACCTTGTCCTCGATGCCGGCCATGCCGGAGAGGATGAGGATGGGCGTCTTGACCTTGGAGACGCGGAGCGAGCGGAGCACCTCGTAGCCCGACATGTCGGGCAGGTTCAGGTCGAGCAGGATGATATCGTAATCGTAGAGCTTGCCGAGATCGATGCCCTCCTCGCCCAGGTCCGTCGTGTAGATGTTGAAGTTCTCCGACTTCAGCATCAGCTCGATGGACTGCGCGGTGGCGCTGTCGTCTTCCACAAGGAGAACGCGCATCTTGAGGTCCCCATCCTGCCCGCCGACCGCGCCGCTGGACCGAACCATCCGGTCCTTTTCCGTCGCGCGTCGCCACATTCCGATACGCAACGTTAACGCCAATTGGTTAACAAAAGCTGATTCATCGGAGCAAGGATTTCCGCATAAAATCGCGTTTGGGACCCGGCTTGGGTCACGGCCTCGCGAGCGATCCGCTTCGAAAGAGCTCGCGCACCGCATGAGCCCGGCGATGCAAGCCTCTTTGCCGGCTCGCTTTACGCGATTCGGCTGACCTGTCTCCCCGCCGGAGGAGCCCAGACCGTCGATTTAGATTTCATCAACCATAATGACCAAGGGTTAAGGAATGCTGACCGAATCGCCCGTCGCGCCCGCCCGTCCCCTCGCCCCCGCCATCCGCACGCTCTCCGCCGAGCTGGAGGATTGGTCGGGCGGGGAGGTCTACGGCCGCGTGGCGGCAGTGCGCGGCCTGCTGCTGGAGGTGGCCGGGCCGCTCTCGCTGATGAAGATCGGCGGCCGCCTCGCCGTCGAGACGCTGGCGCCCGAACCCGTGCTCTGCGAGATCGTCGGCTTCGAGAGCCGGCACGCGCTGGCCATGCCCTTCGCCAATCTGGAGGGCGTGCGGCGCGGCTGCCGCGCCGTGATCCGGCCTTCGACGCCCGGCGTGCGCCCCTCCGCCGCCTGGCTCGGCCGCGTGGTCGATTGCTTCGGCCGTCCCATCGACGGCAAGGGCCCTCTGCTGCCGGGGCCGAAGCTCTTCCCCTTCCGCGCCGATCCGCCGCCCGCGCACCGCCGCGCCCGCGTGGGCGAGCCGCTCGATCTCGGCGTGCGTGCGCTCAACAGCTTCCTCACCTGCTGCCGCGGCCAGCGCATGGGCATCTTCGCCGGCTCCGGCGTCGGCAAGTCGGTGCTGATGGCGATGCTGGCGCGCAACGCCGCCGCCGACGTCTCGGTGATCGGGCTGATCGGCGAGCGCGGCCGCGAGGTGCAGGAGTTCCTGCAGGATGACTTGGGCGAAGAGGGCCTGGCCCGCGCCGTCGTGGTGGTGGCGACCTCGGACGAGCCGGCGCTGGCCCGCAAGCAGGCGGCCTATCTGACGATGGCGATCGCCGAGCATTTCCGCGACGAGGGCCAGGACGTGCTCTGCATGATGGATTCGGTGACGCGCTTCGCGATGGCGCAGCGCGACATCGGCCTCGCCGCCGGCGAGCCGCCGACCACCAAGGGCTATACGCCGACCTGCTTCTCCGAGCTGCCGCGCCTCCTGGAGCGCGCCGGTCCAGGCGCCATTCGGGAGGACGGGCGCGCCGGCGCCATCACCGGCCTCTTCTCGGTGCTGGTGGACGGCGACGACCACAACGAGCCGGTCGCCGACGCGGTGCGCGGCATCCTCGACGGCCATATCGTGATGGAGCGGCGCATCGCCGAGCGCGGGCGCTATCCCGCCATCAACATCCTGAAGAGCGTGTCGCGCACCATGCCGCGCTCTTGCGACCCGCTCTACTGGCCGGTCGTGCAGGAGGCCAAGCGCCTGATGGCCACCTACGCCGACATGGAGGAGCTGATCCAGCTCGGCGCCTATCGCCGCGGCACCACGCCGGAAGTCGACCGCGCCATCGAGGCGCATCCGCTGTTCGAGGAATTCCTTGGGCAGGGTAAGGAAGAAGCAACCTCCTTGAGCGATAGTTACGTCCGTCTCGCGGAGATCGTGGGCCAAACGGGCGGGGTCGCCTGAGTGGCCGCGATCGGTCTCGGCTTCCCGGAGTTGCGTAAATGAAGTCCCGTGAAACTTTGGTCCGCCTGAAGAAATTTCAGGCCGACGAGAAGCGCAGGCGCGTCGCGCAGATCGAGGCGATGATCGCCGATTTCGAGCGGATGGCCTCCGATCTCGACCGCGAGGTGGCGAACGAGGAGCGCCGGGCCGGCATCTCCGATCCAGCGCATTTCGCCTATCCCACCTATGCCCGCGCCGCCCGCACGCGGCGCGAGAAGATCGTCCACTCCGCTGACGAGCTGCGCGGGCAGCTCGAGGCCGCGCGGGCCGAGCTGGAGACCGCCTTCGCCGAGCTCAAGAAGGTCGAGATCCTGCAGGACCGCGAAGCCGCCGCCGAGCGCGCCGAGGAAGGCCGCCGCGAGCAGGTCGAGATGGACCGCATCGGCTCGCGGATTCGCGCCAGGGCCTGACGGTATCCGTCAACCGGATCGCCCTTGACGCGCGCCGGCCTTCGCCCGAGCCTCCTCTTGGGAGGCCGTGACACCATGCCGATGAGCGTACCATGACCATCCGCATCGTGCGCCTCGGCTCGCCGCGCGCCGCCGGCGAGGGCACCCGCATCGGCACGGTGCGCCGCCCGCCGCGCGGCGTGCCCAAGGAGCGGCATGCCATCGACGACTGGTTCGACGCCTGGCTGCCCGAGCTGTCGCCGAGCGCGGAGCTCGTGAAGCAGGCCTTGCAGGCCGAAAGCGACGCGGAATGGGCGGCCTTCGCCAAGGCCTACCGCCGGGAGATGGCCGCGCCGCAGGCCGCGCATCTCATCGGCCTGTTCTCCGCCCTGTCGAAGACCGCCGATTTCTCGATCGGCTGCTATTGCGAGGACGAGCGGCGCTGCCACCGCTCGGTGCTGCGCGGCCTGCTCGAGGAGGCAGGGGCGGAGATCGCGTGAGCGGCAGCTTCCGCTTTGCGCGACAGGCGGGCCACGGCGGTGGAGTGCCATAACTCGCGGCGGAGAGAAGATTGCATCAAGCCCCGTAATTCGCACCGCAACTCCTCGACCATCGACTCAGGCAATTGGGCGTCGCCCATGAACGAAACGCACTTGATCGAGCAGCTCCGTCCTTCTATCGTCGTTGTATCGGATCTGACCATCTTGTTTGGAATTGGTTCCATATTTTTTCATGAGAAGACCAAGCCCATAGTCATTTTTGTTTGCGTAGATAAATCGCTGCGAATTATATGCTATCCGAGCATTAATCTGTTTGACTTTCTTTTCGGTAATTGGAAATTTAGTAAAGTTCAAATCTGAACGCCTGTGCAACACGATAGCCAGACGAGGCGATATCGTCATAGTAATTTCTCCAATAGAATTGTATGGAAGGAGTTTGTCAAGTATCACTCGGTTTTCATCTCCGTGTAAATCAACTGAACAATCTCCAGTGCAAAATACTTGATCAGTATCATTGTAAAACAGAAGAACACTATATCCCATCATATTAGCCGAAAATGATCTCCAAGCCCCGACTATATGAGCAGTCATTTGATAAGAAGCTTTATCGATTTTGTCGCCATGTTGCGAATCTACGCTTGAAAGATCCATTACAAGAAGAATATCTTCAACTGAGAATGGTTTCCATGTGGCTTTCAACTTTTTGGCAATTTCATACGGATCACTAATCGTCTTGGCCAATGCCTCAGCGCCTTTTGTGATAATTCCAACTAAAAGTTGCCCCCATTTCAGGCGATGCGAATCCGACCTTAAAATTGACAGCGCGATGTAGCTCACGATTCTGGAAAATTTATCTCCAACTTTGAGGCCGTCGATGGACTCAGAATCTACTATTTCCTGTATAACAGGGAAACACTCACTTTCTACAAAAGTAATTTCCTTATCAATACCACGATCTAAACAACCATACTCATTTATTATGGAATAATTTTCATCTCGACAGCCAATCGATCTGAGAGAGGCCGTGTCGAAAAGCCTTTTCTCTTTCATATCGTAAACAGTAAGCCTTCCGGACTTGGGGTCAATGAAATTGCTTAAGTATGCACGTTGCACATGGTGTTGATTTTTTGCATTGTGAGAGTCCGTGATCATAACGTTTGAATTAGCAGAACGCGTTATGCCGAGCAATGATGCTTGACGAGTGCGTCGAGAAGGAATTACAGACTTCAAAAATTACAGGAATATTATGCATTTTCATAAGCTTCCTTCTCGTCGCTAGGGCGACCTGCCCCGCTTATTGGGGGGTGCCGCCGCCACGCTGACCTTCGCGAAGTGCACGCGGCAATCCAAGATCGCTCGCTCCGTGTCGTCGAGGCTTGAATTGCCGCACTCGCAGCACCGCCGCCATCACGATCTATTCGATGGTCGGCGCTAGCGCTTTGCTTTCATCGGTCCAGTTGAGGCATTTGGTCGGCGTCCGGTCAAGCATCGGACGCCCCAGGATTATATTGACAACTGTCAACCCCCCTCACGCTCCCAGGAACGCCTCCCACAGTCCTTCGACGAATGTCGGCTCCAGGTCCTTCGTCACGAAGACGATGCGCGTGCGCTCGTCCGCATCCGGCCAGCGGTCGAGCAGCATCGGCGCGTGGAAGACGTGCTGCACGCCGTGGATGACGGCGGGACGGTCGGGGTTCTCGGCGATCTTCACGATGCCCTTCATCCTGAGCAGCTTCGGCCCATGCGCCGTGCGCAGCAACTCCTGGAAAAGGGCGAAGCTCTGGGCGGGAATCGCCTTGTCCGAGGCGAAGGCATGGGCCCGGATCGAGGCGTCGTGCCGGTTGACGTCGACGAGCGCGGCTGCTGCCGGACCGCCTTCCACATGCAGCGTCCCGTCCGCATGGCGATGCGCCCTGCGGCCCAGGCTCGCCAGCACCGCCTCGTCGTTCAGCCAGCGCGCCACGTCTGGCGCCTTGCCGGTTGGATCGTAGGGACCGCAATCGAGGAGCTCGCCTGCGCCGACGCTCCGCGCGTCGAGGATCGGCGCGGCCGGGTTGAGGGCGCGCAGGCGGACGAGAAGCGCCGATCCTTCCCCTCCCCCTGCAAGGGGGAGGCCGGGTGGGGGTAAGTCTTCGCTTGATGAAAACACACCCCTCCCCTGCCCTCCCCTTGCAGGGGAGGGGGTGACGAGATCGAGCTTCGAAACCACCAGTCGGTCCGCCACAGCCGCCTGCTTCACGGCCTCCGCCTGGCCGTCCAGCGTCGCCTCGCCGTTGACCGCGTCGACCAGCGTCACCACGCCCATGAGGGCGTAGCGCAGCGACAGGTAGGGATGCGCCATCACGGTCTGCAGCACCGGCGCGGGATCGGCGAGGCCCGTCGTTTCGATCAGCACGCGGCGGAAGGGCTGGATGCGGCCGTTGTCGCGCTTGCGCAGCAGGCCCTCCAGCGTGTTCACGAGGTCGCCGCGGATCGTGCAGCAGAGGCAGCCCGATTGCATCAGCACCAGGCCGTCCGCCACGCTCTCCATCAGAAGATGGTCGAGCCCGATCTCGCCGAACTCGTTGACGATCACCACTGTGTCGGCGAGCGCCGGATCCTTGAGCAGGCGGTTGACCAGCGTTGTCTTGCCGGCCCCCAGGAAGCCGGTGACGATGGTCAGCGGGATCGGCGGGATGGGCCCCTGAGGCTTCGGATTGGCAGGTTTGTCGGCAAGCGCGGCAGTCATGCACCAGAGGATATGGGCGTCGCGGACGCCTGCCGCCAGATGTCGAGCGCGAGGCCGGCCAGCACGAGCGTCACGCCGAGTATCTGCGCGGACCCCAGCGTCTCGCCGAGCAGCAGCGCCGCCGCGACGATCGCCACCACCGGCTCGATCAGGAACAGGAGCCCGATCGTGGCGGGCGCGAGATGCGGCGCGGCCGCGAATTGGCAGGTGATGCCGACATAGAAGCTGGCTGCCGCAATCGCCGTCGCGATCCACATGGCGCCGAGCGCGGCCGGACCCGCCACGCCGCTCAGGAAAGCGGCTGGAAGCATCACAGCCATGGCGCCGATCTGCGCCCAGAACAACAGCGTCAGACGGTCCTGCCGCAATCCCGACGTCAAAGTGAACAGCGCCGCGCTGGCGACGGCGGCCGCGAAGGAGAGCGCCAGTCCGCGCCAATCCAGCGCCGCCAGCGAGGGCCCGACCGCCAGGCAGATGCCGGCGAAGGCGATCAGGAAGGCGGCCATGCGCCAGCCCGTGATGCGGCCGCCGCCGGTGAACGGTGCGGCGAGGATGAGGATGAGCGGAAAGGTGTAGAACACCGTCACCGCCATGGCGACAGGCACGAAGGCCGCCGCCGAGAGATAGCAGGCCGCAAGCAGCCCGGAGCAGAGTCCGAGCGCCGCGATCCGCCGGCCCTCGCCGTGCCGGATGCGGAAGGAGCGGCCGAGCAGCGGAATCAGCGCCGCCAGCGCTACGATGAACAGCGCCGAGCGCAGCGCCGCGATCGTCGCGCCGTTGACGCCGCCCTGCGAGGCGACCCTTGCCGCCGGAATGCTGAAGCCGTAGGCGATGGCGCCGACGATGATGAGAGCCCCGCCGTAGAGCGGGCGGGAGGGGCTCACTCGTCGTCCTGCGGCTTCGCCTTGGGCCGCGCCTTGGCGGGCTCCTTCTTCGGCTGCGCCTTGGCGGCGGCAGGCTGAGCCTTGCCCGCCTGGGCGACCTTCTTGCTTTCAGCGGCTTTGGCCTGCGCCGCGGGCGCCGTACGGGGCCGGATGGCCGCCTGGGCGCCGGGCTTCGGCCCGCTGGTGATCACGCCGGGAAGCTGCAGCGGCGCGCCGTTCTCGCCCTCTTCCTGCTCCGCTGGAGTCTGCGGTTGGGGCTGGGCGCGGCCGGGGCGGATGGCGGCCTGCGCCGCGGGCCGATCGCCCATCGGCTCGAGGCCCGGAACGGTCGTGCGCAGGCCGGTCGGGGCCAGCGCCGTCGCCGAAGCCGGGATCGCCGGCGTTGCTGCCGTCTCAGTCGGGCGGCGCGCGCCGGGGCCGAGCGCCACGGCCGTGCTGCCGGGCGCCCGCCCGAAATAGACCGGGACCGGCACGACGCCGACGCGCGGACCCAGCGCGAAGCGGCCGCCGCCGCTGCTGCGGCCGATGCTGTAGCTGGTCTGGGGCTGCGCCGCGGGCAGGCTGAAGAAGGAGAGCGGCGAGCCGGCGGCCGCCACGGCGTCGCCGCCGCTGCTGCTGGCGCCCGTCGCCAGGATGGCGCCGCCGTAATCGGAATCGTCGGCCAGCACCACGCCGCGCCGGCGGCCGGTGCAGATCTGGCTGCGCATGTCCGGCGCCGAGCCGTAGCCGGAAGAGGCGAGGCTCTCCAGCGTCTGCCCCTGCCCGCTCCAGGTGCCGAAGCCCTGGTCGAGCAACTGCGCCGAGCGCAGCACGCGCTCGCCGCCGGAGCCGGCGCCCAGCACCACGACGATCAGCGTGCGGCCGCCGCGCTGGGCCGCCGAGACGAGGTTGAAGCCCGAGGCGCAGACGAAGCCGGTCTTCATGCCCATCGCGCCGGCGTAGCGCCCGAGCAGGCCGTTGGTGTTGTTCAGCACGCGGTTGCCGAGCTGCACCGCGCCGGTGTTCCAGTATTCGCTATGTTCTGGAAACTCGGTCAGCAGCGTGCGGGCCAGGATCGCAAGGTCGCGCGCCGAGCTCTGGTGGCCCGAGACGTGGAAGCCATGCGGGTTGACGAAATGGCTCTCGCGCATGCCGAGCCGGCGCGCCTCCGCGTTCATCATCTCGGCGAAGCCCTCGACCGAGCCGCCGATTCCTTCGGCGATGACCACGGCGAGGTCGTTGGCGCTCTTGACCATCATGATCTTCAGCGCATTGTCGAGCGTGATCTCCTGCCCCGGTCGGATGCCGATCTTTGACGGCTTCTGCGAGGCGGCCCGCGCCGAGGCGACGAGCGGCGAATCGAACTGCGCCCGCCCCGCCTTCACGGCCCTGAGCGCCACGTAGGTGGTCATCAGCTTGGTGGTGGAGGCCGGATTCCAGGGCCGCGTGGCCTCGTCCTGCAGCAGCACCTGGCCGGTGGAGGCATCGACGACGAGATAGGGCGCCTGCGCCTGTGCCGCCGTGGCGAGAGCGAGGCCGAGAGCCGCAAGCGCAGCAGTTTTGAAGGGTTTGGATGATGAGGACAGCATCGGGCCTTGCGGGTTCGGGGGGCCAAATCACGCCGGCGGCGCGGGCCCTTGCTACCATCGCTCGCTTCTTCAAGGAAGACGAACCTGCGGACAGGGTGGATTCCGGGCCAATCGAAGCGCTAATGTGTCCGCCTTGCCCGCTTCGGATCGCCTTTGCCCTTCCTCTGGATCCCCGTCACGCTGATCGCCGCCGCGGCGCAGACCGCCCGCAACGCCACCCAGCGCAGCCTGACCGAGCGCATCGGCACCGTGGGAGCGACGCAGGTGCGCTTCCTCTACGGCCTGCCCTTCGCCATCCTGTTCCTGGCCATGGTCTGCGCGGCCCTGGGCGAGGCGCCGCCGCTGCCGGACGGCCGCGCCGCCGCCTTCACGCTGGCGGGCGCGCTCTTCCAGATCCTCGCCACCGCCCTGATGCTGACGGCGATGAAGGCGAAATCCTTTTCGGTGACCACGGCCTACATCAAGACCGAGCCGGTGCTGACCGCGATCGTCGGCTTCGCGCTGCTCGGCGACGTGCTGACGCCGCTCAAGGTCGTGGCCATCCTGATCGCCACGGCCGGCGTGATCGTGGTCAGCGTCAAGCCGGACGCACTGCGGGCCATGCTGCGCGAGGTCCAGCCGGCGCTGCTCGGCATCGCCGCCGGCGCCTGCTTCGGCCTCTCGGCCGTGGCCTTCCGCGGCGCCATCCTGGGGCTTCCCTCCGGCGGCTTCGTATTGAGGGCCAGCACCATCCTCGTGGTCGGCCTCGCCATCCAGACGGCGGTGCTGCTCGCCTATCTGCTGGTGTTCGACCGCCAGGCGCTGGCCAAGAGCTTCGGCGTCTGGCGGGCCTCGCTGGGCGCAGGCTTCCTCGGCGCCTTCGCCTCGCAGTTCTGGTTCCTCGGCTTCGCGCTGACGACCGCGGCCAACGTGCGGACGCTCGCCCTCGTCGAGGTCTTCATGGCGCAGGCCGTCTCGCGCAAGCTCTTCGCCGAAGGCACGGGGCGGCGGGAATACCTCGGCATGGCGCTGATGGTGATCGGCGTAGGATTGCTGCTCGCGGCGGCGAGTTGAGCCCGCGAGGGCGCGATGCTATCATGATAGCATGAGCCAGTTGCTGGTGCGCAATCTCGATCCCGGAGTAAAGGAGCGGCTGAAGGACCGCGCGCGACGGCATGGCCGCTCGATGGAAGCGGAGGTGCGATCGATCCTCGGAGAAGCCGTATCGCGGGAGCTGCAACCCAGCGGCAAGCTCAGCGAGCAGATCGCCTCGCTGTTCAAGGGCATAGGTTTGAAGCCTGGTGAGGAGCTGGAACGTCTGCCCCCGATGGTGTTGAAGTCTCCGTTCGACGATGATCATCGTTGATACGAACATCATCTCGGCTTTGATGAGCGATAGCTTGTCCCCGAATGTGGCGGATTGGATCGACGACTGCGATCGAAGCTCGCTTTGGACCACTGCGATTTGCACTATGGAGGTCCGGTTCGGCATCGAGAGCCTGCATCCTGGACGTCGGCGGTCCGCGATGGAGCAAGCGTTCGAAGGCCTGCTCAATCTGAGCTTTTCAGGTCGAGTTCACGATTTCGACGAGCCGGCATCGCAGGCGGCCGCCCGCCTGCAAGCGGAGCGGAAGCGCCGTGGCATCGTCATTGACGTCAGGGACCAGATGATCGCCGGCATCGCCCTTTCGCGCGGCGCCACACTCGCCACGCGCAACGAGAAGCATTTCGCCGACGCCGGGATCCGGCTTGTGAATCCCTTCGGGGCCGGCCAGAAGCGCTGAACAACCAACGATAACCAGTGGAGACGCGCCATGACCACCATCGCCTTCATCGGATTGGGCAACATGGGCGGGCCGATGGCCGCCAACCTCGCCAAGGCGGGACATGCGGTCGTCGGCTACGACCTCGCCGCGGGGTCGCGCCAGGCGGCGCGGGAGGCGGGCGTCGCGATCGAGGCTTCGGCTGCCGCCGCGGCCGGGCAGGCCGATGTTGTCGTCACCATGCTGCCCGCGGGCAAGCATGTCCGAGCGGTCTGGGCGGAGCTTTTGCCGGCGGCGAAGCCCGGCGCGCTGTTCATCGACTGTTCGACGATCGACGTGGAGAGCGCCAGGGCCGCGCATGAAATGGCGAGGAAGGCCGGAATCGCCTCCCTGGATGCGCCCGTCTCCGGCGGAACGGGCGGCGCCAAGGCCGCCACGCTCACCTTCATGGCGGGCGGCGATCCGGCGGCGTTCGAGCGCGGCAAGCCGATCCTGGAGCGGATGGGCAAGAAGATCGTGCATTGCGGCGGCGCCGGCGCGGGCCAGGCCGCCAAGATCTGCAACAACATGATCCTCGGCGTCTCGATGATCGCGGTGGGCGAGGCCTTCGTGCTGGCAGAGAAGCTCGGCCTCTCGCACCAGGCGCTCTTCGACGTCGCCTCGACCTCGTCCGGCCAATGCTGGTCGCTGACCACCTATTGCCCCGTGCCGGGTCCGGTGCCGACCTCGCCCGCCAACAACGGCTACAAGCCAGGCTTCGCAGCCGACCTGATGCTGAAAGACCTCAAGCTCGCGCAGGAGGCGGCGGCCGCTTCCGGCGCGTCGACGCCGATGGGCGCCGCCGCGGCGCAAATCTACGCGCTCTACGCCGCCTGGGGCGAGGGCGGAGCGGATTTCTCCGGCATCATCAACCTGCTCAGGGGGCGGGGGTCGTAAACGGCTCCCTCTCCGCACGAGCGGGAAGAAGGGCATCATGGGCAGAGCGTCTCGGAGAGCAGCCTGACGAACTTCGTCATGCGCTCGTCTGCGACGCGGTGAAGGGTCGCCCTGCCCTCGCGCCGACGTCGCGATGCCGCCGGCCGCCATCCTTATGCCCAGCGCCGGCGGCTTCTGCGACGACGACCGCGAGGTTGCGGAGAGGGACTGCTGGCGCGAGGATGGCGGCATGACGAACTGCAAGGCCGAGACGCCGAAGGCGAGGCCGCGCGATGGCGCACGACGTCACGCCGGCTCCGAAGACCGCGCCGGGGGTGGAGCGAGGGCGGCCGTGCTGGCGGTCGCGGCGCTATGGGCCGGCCCTGCCCTCGCCGACGTCGAGGGCGACCGCGAGCTGGGCGCCTATCTCTCGTCGGAATGCTTGGCCTGCCACCAGCTCAGCGGCAAGGCGGTGGGTGCGATTCCCGCGATCGTCGGCCATCCCGCCGAGAGCTTCGTGGCGCTGATGAACGCCTATCGCCGCAAGGAGCGCGAGAACGAGACGATGCGCCTGATCGCCGCCAAGTTCCGCGACGAGGAGATCGCCGCGCTCGCCGTCTATTTCGAGAGCGTCAAGCCGCAGCCCTGAGACGGGCGTCTGCTCGACACGATTCGATGGAACTGAAATGAAAGTTCAGGGAGGGATGGGAAATGGGCCTGCCACGCAGACATGTCATCGGCGGCCTCGCGGCCGGCGCCTCCCTTCTCGCCTTGCCGGCACTGGCCCAGGGCAAGCCGCGCGTCGTCGTGGTGGGCGGCGGGCCGGGCGGCGCCACGGCGGCGCGCTATCTCGCCAAGGATTCGAACGGCGCGCTCGACGTGACGCTGGTCGAACCGGCCCGCCGGTTCGTCACCTGCTTCCATTCGAACCTCTATCTCGGCGGCTTCCGCCCCTACGAGTCGATCACGCATGGCTATGAGAAGATCGCAGCCCAGGGCGTCACGCTCGTCCACCAGATGGCGGCGGCGGTGGATCGCGAGAAGCGCGAGCTGGTGCTCGCCGAAGGGTCGCGCCTTCCCTACGACCGGCTGCTGCTCTCGCCCGGCATCGACCTGCGCTACGATTCCGTGCCGGGCTGGGGCCAGGAGCACGAGGAGAAACTCCCGCATGCCTGGAAGGCCGGACCGCAGACCGAGCTCCTGAAGGCCAGGCTCGACGCCGTGCCCGACGGCGGCATGATCGTGATGATCGCGCCGCCCAATCCCTATCGCTGCCCGCCCGGCCCCTACGAGCGCGTCTCGATGATGGCGCATGCGCTCAAGAAGGCCGGCAAGACCAAGGCCAGGATCGTGGTGATCGACCCCAAGGAACGCTTCTCCAAGCAGGGCCTGTTCCAGGAGGGCTGGGAGAAGCACTATCCCAGCATGGTGGAATGGCTGGGTCCCGCGATCCACTCCGGCCTGAAGCGGGTCGATCCCTCCACCAACACGGTCGAGACCGGCTTCGAGACCTACAGGGACGCGTCGCTCGTCAACGTGATCCCAGCCCAGTTTGCCGGCAAAATCGCCCGCGACGCGGCGCTCGTGAACCAGACCGGCTATTGCCCGATCGACCCCGACACCATGCGCTCGACCATGGACCAGAGCATCCACGTCGTCGGCGACGCGGCGATCGCAGGCGACATGCCGAAATCCGCCTTCTCCGCCAACAGCCAGGCCAAGGTCGCGGCGATGAGCATCCGCGCCGAGCTGACGGGCAGCCGCGCCTTCCCGCCGCGCTACGCCAACACCTGCTGGAGCCTGATCGACGCCGACGACACGGTGAAGGTCGGCGGCCGCTACGAACCGGTGGACGGCCGCATCAAGGAGATCGAGGGATTCATCTCCAAGACGGGCGAGAGCGCCGTGCTGCGCAAGCAGACGCAGGAGGAGAACATGGGCTGGTACGCCGGGATCACGGCGGACATCTGGGGGTGAGGGCGATCTCGGCCGGATCGGTCGGCGCCGCCCCTCATCTGTCTTCTCCCCGCAAACACGGGGAGAAGAACGCTCACATTGCATTGCGCTCCAATCTGAACCGCGTTCCTCTCCCCGCCACTTGCGGGGAGAGGTTAGGTGAGGGGCAGCGCCAACCCCAGCAAACCGGCCCCTTCAACACCGCGTGAACCGCTCTGGCGAACGGCGAAGCTCGGGCGTAGCCTCCGCGGATCCAAAACACGGGAGACTCCCATGCTCGACCGCCGCGCCTTCGCGCTTTCCGCCCTCGGCTTCGCCGCCGCTCCCGCTTTCGCCCGCGCCCCGCTCGCCGGCAAGCAGGTGCCGGCCGTCCTACGCCGCAAGGTCGGCTCGATCGAGGTGACGGCGATCAGCGACGGCACGGTGGCGCTGCCGCTGCAGGTCTTCGGCGGCGTCGAGCCCGCGGAGCTGCAGCGCCTCATGGGCGCCTATGGCCTCAAGGAGCCGCCGCCTTCCGCGGTCAACGCCTTCGTCATCAACACCGGAGAGAGGACCTACCTGCTCGACACCGGCACCGGCTCGAACAAGGCCTTCGGCGACACGCTGGGCCGAGTGAGCGAGAATCTCGCCGCCGCCGGAATCGAGCCCGGCCAGATCGACGCCGTGATCCTGACCCACGCCCATACCGATCACGCCGAGGGCCTGATCACGCCGGCCGGCGCCGCCCGCTACACGAATGCGGAGGTGATCATTCACGAGTCCGAGGCGAATTTCTGGCTGGACGAGGGGATCGCCTCACGCGCGCCCGACGCCGCCAAGCCCTTCTTCGTCTCGGCCCAGAAAGCGCTCGGTCCCTATGCTGCCCGCATGCGCAAGGTGAAGGGCGGCGAAATCGCGCCCGGAATCGTGCTGGAGCCCGCCTTCGGCCATTCGCCCGGCCACAGCATCGTCCGGGTCACTTCGGGCAACCAGCAGATGCTGTTCACCGGCGACAGCTTCGTCAACGCCGCCATCCATCCGCTGCGGCCCGACGTCACCTTCGCCTTCGACGCGGACCCCAAGATGGCGGTCGAGACGCGCAAGCGCGTCTTCGACATGGCGGCCGTCGATGGCCTGACCATCGCCGCCACCCACATCGCCTTCCCAGGCTTCGGCCGCATCGTGAAGGAAGGCGCGGCCTACCGCTACGTGCCGTCGGAATTCGCGGACTTCATCTGACCGGCGAAGGCGCGTCCGTGTCGGGAGAGCCGCCGGCCTCGGCGAGATATCCCGACGGCGTCGCGCCATGGACGGCCCGGAAGGCCCGCAGGAAGCTGCTTCGGCTCCTGTAGCCGACCATGCCGGCCACCTGCTCCTCCGTCAGGTTGCCCCTCGCCAGCAGGTCGGCGGCGCGGCCCATGCGGATGTCGCGCAAGGCCGCCATCGGCGTGCGGCCGGTGGCGGAGCGGAAGCGCAGCGCGAAGGCCGAGCGGCTGAGCCCGGCGGCGCGCGACAGGCTGTCCATCGAATGCGGCGCGTCGGGCCGGCTGGTCATCTCGGCCAAGGCGCGGGCGATCGGCGGGGCATGCAGGATCGACAGCGGCTCCAGTCTGGCCGCCTTCACCGTCGCCTGCCGGCGGAACAGCGCGATCAGGACCTCCGTGAGCAGCGCCCGCGCCATGGCCCTGGCGCCGAGCTGCCCCTCCCTCACCTCCGCCAGGAGGGCGTGCAGGGAGCCGGCCGGGCGCATCGTGTCCTCGAAAGCGGCGGTGATGGGCGCGGTCATCGATGCGAACGGATCGAGCGAAGCGCCGTAGCGCACCCGGAACAGGCCGCAGATCAGGACGAGCCGGGGATCTTCTTCGCCGGCTACGATCCTCTGGATCGCGCCGGCCGGCAGGTCGGTCCGAAACCGCGCCTCCTGTCGCCGCGTAGGGGACAGCGCGCCCTTCGCATCCGGAACCTCGAAGCGATAGGGGCGGTTCGGCGGCGTCATGATCAGCATGTGCGGGGCGAGGGCGATGGGAGCGTCATCGCCGACGATGAGGCGCGCCGCGCCCGACGTGCAGTAGTGAAGCCCGGCGAAAGGCGCCTTGTCGAACGCCAGCGTCCAACCGGAGGCGACCCGGCACTCGGTCAACGCGACCACCTCCGCATCGAGCGCGAACAGCAGCCGGCCGAAATCGGCGTGATCGGGTTTTGGACGGCCTGAGACCATTTCGAGACCAACGGGAACCGGACGGCTGATAGCTTGGCGGTGGAGCCCCGATGGGCCCTCGCCGCCTCGCTGCGATATCAAGCGCCGGGCGCGCGGCGACGCAAGGAGAAATCCGATGAAACCAACGTCCAGAAACGCTCTCACCGTGATCGCCACCCTGGCGATCGCCGGCGGCATCCTTGCCCAAAGCGCCTGGCGCAGCGCGGCCCAGCAGGAGGCGCGCTATCTGCCCGAGTTCACCGCCTCGGGGGAGCTCATTTTGCCGAAGAACTTCAACGAATGGGTCTATGTCGGGTCGCCCCTGACGCCCGACGGCCTCAACAACGGCAAGGCCGGTTTCCCGGAGTACCACAACGTCTACATCGAGCGGGGCTCCTACGAGATCTACAAGAGGACGAATGTCTTTCCGGAGGGCACGATCCTGTTCAAGGAGCTGCAGCGCGTGCTGAGTCCCGAGAATCCGGACGGCTCGCGCACCGAGACATCGGGCCGCGGCTATTTCCCCGGCGCGCTCAACGGCGCGGATGTCACCGTGAAGGATTCGAAGCGCTTCGCCGACACGAACGGCTGGGGCTTCTTCAACTTCAACCACTTCGAACCGAAGCTGGCCCAGGCCAAAGCTCAGCCCAACGACAAATGCGCCTATTGCCACACGGCGAGCGCCAAGAAGGATATGGTCTGGACGCAGTTCTACCGCCTGCTCGATCGCTGAGCCTCGGCGGCCGCATGCCGGGCCGTCGGGCTAACAGGCGGCCAGGCGTTACGGCGTCGGCGGCGTCAGCAGCAGGCCGAGCGGCGCCAGCGGCCCCACGGGGATGAGGTCGAAGGCCATCAGCCCCTCGCGGTCGAACGGAAGCGCGTCGAGGAGCGTCTTCGCCTCCTCGATGTCGCCGGTGTTGAGAATGAAGACGACTCCCGTCCTGTCCTTGCGCATCCACCATTGATCGATCTTGCCGGCGAGATGCAGCCCCACGGTGTCACGCACCTCCTGCAGCAGCAGCGGGCGGGCCGCAGCCAGCGACCATTTCTCGGTGACGCGGGCGAGCGCGATGACCTTGGTCGTCGGTACGTCGGGGAGCGGCGAGCGCGGCGGAGCCGCGGCGACCGGGGGCTGGTGCATAACCATCTCTCCTGCTCTGGCGGATCGTCAGGCGGCAAGCGTTTGCGGCACGGCGTCGTTGCGGCGCGCCGCAGCGTTCTGGCGGCTGCGTTCGCGCCTCCAGCGCTCGTCGTTGATCGAAAGGCTGGGGCTCGCCAGCTTCGGAAAGGCGCGGCCGCGCTCGTAGCGGGCGAGCGAATAGCCCGGCCACAGCGGCGCGGCGAGGAACTGCGCCAAGGCCTTCATCCGGTTGCCCAAGGTCTGACGCGCGAAGGGCAGGGCTGCGTAGCGGCGGGCGATGGTCCCGAAATCCTCCGGCCTGCGGCCTGTCAGCTGCTCGACGACATCAGTGACGCCGCCCTCGAACTCGAAAGAGCCGGCGCGCGCATCCCTGAAAGCGTATTGGATGTAGGAATGCGCCTCGTACGGATCGACGCCCTGCATCCGCGCCACCTTGAGGAACAGCCATTCCGGCATCGGCAGCGGTGCGACGCGATGGCCGACCACCTCCGCGATTATCGCCGCCATCTCCCGGCCGGAGAGGAGTTGCGGCCCGGTTGGGCGGTAGGAACGGCCGGCGTGGCGCTCGGGCGCGGCGAGCAGCGCTGCCGCCGTGCTTGCGATGTCCTCGTTGGAGACCGGCGCGCTGCGGCTGTCGCCCGTCATGTAGGGATAGACGCCGAGCAGCGCCGGGAAATCCATGATCCTCAGGAAGTTATCCGCGAACATGCCTGGGTTGACGATCACATGCGCGATGTTGGGGATCATCGCGAAGGTCTGGTCGACGAGCCAGGTTTCGCGGGTCAGGAGCGCCGGGTGGGCGCGGTGCGACAGCCATTGGCCAAGCTGCACCACAGCCTCCAGCCGAGCCTCCCGGGCCGCGACGGCGAAGGTTGTCGCCGCCTGCAGCATGTAGGGCCGGAACAGCGGGACGAAATAGGCGCGATTGACGCCGCGCATCGCCTCGACGAGCTGATCGACGTCGTCCATCTCGGCGACGACGACCTCGGCGCCCTGGCGCGTCAGGGCCTCGCTTCGTGCGTCCTGCCGCCGGACCAGGGCGCGCACAGGAAAGCCCTGTCGCAGCAGCTCCCGGGCCACCGCGCCGCCTGTCTTGCCCGCCGCGCCCGTCACCAGGATCTTCGGTTTCGCCATGTCTGGCTCCTGCTTGGCTTGTTTAGATTATGACCATCATCAACGGTTGATAAGATGACGTACATACTCTAAATGTCAAGCGTCACGAGAAGAGGATTTTTTCGATGCGTCAATCGAGGGAAGCGAAGGCGCGTTCGCACGAGGTGATCGTCGCCGAAGCGGGTCGCCTGTTCCGCGAACGCGGGCTGGAGCGGACGAGCGTCGCCGACGTGATGGAGGCGGCGGCCATGACCCATGGCGGCTTCTATCGCCATTTCGACAGCAAGGATGCGCTCGCGGCGGCGGCGCTCCGCGCGGCCTTCGACGCCTTCGCCGGCATGATCGCCGAATCCGCCGCGGCGCGGGGAGCGCCTGACGCCGTCGGAGAATATTTCGACCTCTATCTGAGCGATCCCCATGTCCGGAACCCTGGGCTTGGCTGCCCGATCGCGACGCTGGGACCGGACGTGGCGCGCGGCGGGGAGGATCTGCGCGCGGCTTTCAGAGCCGGCCTGAGCGCCGTCGTCGGGCAGTTGGCGCAAGGTCTGGAAGGCTCGCCGCAGCAACGCCAAGACGAGGCTCTGAAGAGGCTGGCTCAAGCCGCCGGAGCGGTCGTCATCGCCCGCGCGGCCGGAGAGCCGATGGCGCGAAGGGTGCTCGCCGCCTGCGCGGAGACTTCGCCCAAGCCGACGGCCTAGCCGTCGGCGGGCCGCTCCACCGTCAGCCATCGCCGCAATCCGCTGGCGCGCCGCAATCCGGGAGGCCTGGGCCAGCCCAGCCGCCAGACCGGAGCCCGCTGGCAGATCGCCAACCAGCGATCTCTGCCGAAGAAGGAGAAGGAGACGCGATCCTCGCCCGCAGGCTCGGCCGCGCGCAGCGCGCCGGTCGCGTAAGCCGCGGCGAGCGTGGCGCGGTCGAGGACACGCAGGTCGGGGGCGAGCATCACGAGGTCGAGCTGCTCCTCGAAGGGCGCGTCCTGCGTCGTGAAGACGAGGATGCCGCCGGGCCAGGCGAACTGCGCCTCCAGCACGGCGCCCGGAATCGCGGCGGTGCGGTCTGTGGCGGGGTCGAGCAGGATCGACCAGGTCTCGCCTTCTCGCGCCTCGCTACCCGCGAGCCGCAGCCGGTCGATGAGTTCCATGGCCTAGAACAGCAGGAAATCGACGCCGACAGCGCCGAGCGCGCCGCCGATGAAGACGCCGATCGTGACGCAGACCGGCGCTCCCGGCCCGCAGGCCAGACCGGCGAGAGCTCCGCCCGCGGCGCCCCCTGCCAGGCCGCCGCCGGTCACCGCGACCTCGCGTCCGGTTTGGCGCAAGGGATCGTCGGCCGTCGCGATGTTGTAGAGTGAGACAGCGATCGAAAGGGCGATCAGCCCGCGGCCCGCTCTCGACCAGCGCAGCATCGAGGCGTTGACGGACGGGTTGGACCGGGCGCCCGCTGCGACGATCTCGGCATAGACCGCATCTTGCTGGGCCGCGCTGAGCGCGCGGAAATCGGCATTCGGCCCGTGCAGCTTGATGGTGTACCGGGCCACCAGTTCGTTCAGGGTCCGGCCTTCCGATTTCATCCGCTCGGCCAGCGCCCGCCCGATCGCGGAAGTGCGTCCCCGCATCGAGTCCATGGCGACATTCCGCGCCTGCTGGACGCGGCTCGCGGCTTCGGCCCAGGAAATGCGCCCGGCCGCTGCATCCGCGCGGATCTCCTCGACGATCGCAGCGATGGTGCGCTGATAAGCCCGGCGCACCGCCGCATCGTTCGTCGCGATGGCGGCGGCATTGCTGACCTGGGCCTGGGCCGCAGCCGCGAGGCGTTCGAACTCCGACCGATCGTTCATGTCCGCTCCCTTGCCTCAGCGGGCGAGGCGGCGAGAGGCCCGCTCCGCCCCAGCCGCCCGTGCGGCTAGCCCATCACGGGAATCGTGAACTCCGAGCCCTTGGAGATCGAGGACGGCCAGCGGCCAGTCACCGTCTTGGTCTTGGTGTAGAAGCGGAAGGCGTCGGGACCGTGCTGGTTGAGGTCGCCGAAGGCCGAGCGCTTCCAGCCGCCGAAGGTGTAATAGGCGAGCGGCACCGGGATCGGCACGTTGACGCCCACCATGCCGACATTGACCTTGGAGGCGAAGTCCCGCGCCACGTTGCCGTCGCGCGTGAAGATGGCGGTGCCGTTGCCGTATTCGTGGTCGTTGGTCATCTTCAGCGCCGCCGCATAGTCCGGGGCGCGCACCACCGAGAGGACCGGTCCGAAGATCTCCTCCTTGTAGATCCGCATGTCCGTGGTGACGTGGTCGAACAGGCAGCCGCCCATGTAGAAGCCGTTCTCGTAGCCCTGCATCGAGAAGCCGCGGCCGTCGACGGCGAGCGTCGCCCCCTCCTGCACGCCGAGATCGACGTAGCCCTTCACCTTCTCCAGGTGCTGCTTCGTCACCAGCGGGCCGAAATCGGCCGAGCCGTCGGTGGAGGGGCCGACCTTGAGGCTCTCGACGCGCGGCACGAGGCGCTTCATCAGCTCGTCGGCGGTCGACTGGCCGACCGGCACGGCGACCGAGATCGCCATGCAGCGCTCGCCGGCGGCTCCGTAGCCGGCGCCGATGAGTGCGTCCACCGCCTGGTCCATGTCCGCGTCCGGCATCACGATCATGTGGTTCTTGGCGCCGCCGAAGCACTGCACGCGCTTCCCGTTCGAGCAGCCGCGCCCATAGATGTATTCCGCGATCGGCGTGGATCCCACGAAGCCGATGGCCTGGATGTCGGGATCGTCGATGATGGCGTCGACGCTCTCCTTGTCGCCGTTGACGACGTTGAGGATGCCGGCGGGCAGCCCCGCCTCGATCATCAGTTCGGCGAGGCGCATCGGCACGCCGGGGTCGCGCTCCGACGGCTTCAGGATGAAGGCGTTGCCGCAGGCGATCGCGGGAGCCAGCTTCCACATCGGGATCATGGCCGGGAAGTTGAACGGCGTGATGCCCGCCACCACACCGAGCGGCTGGCGCATCGAATAGATGTCGATGCCGGGACCCGCGCCGTCCGTGTATTCGCCCTTCAGCATGTGGGGCGCGCCGAGCGCCACCTCGACCACCTCGACGCCGCGCTGGATGTCGCCCTTGGCGTCGGGGATGGTCTTGCCATGCTCGCGCGCCAGGATGTCGGCGAGCTCGTCGTTGTGCTTCGCCACGAGCTCCAGGAACTTCATCAGCACGCGGGCGCGCCGCTGCGGGTTCGTGGCGGCCCAGGCGGGCTGCGCCGCCTTGGCGTTCGCGACGGCCGCCGTCAGCTCAGCCTTCGAGGCGAGCGCCACCTTGCCGCGCAGCGTGCCGTCCATCGGCTGCCAGACGTCGGCGAAGCGGCCGGACGTCCCCTCGACATGCTTGCCGCCGATGAAATGGCCGTAGGTGATCATGGGTCTGTTCTCCGTGTTCTTGATTGTACGATGGCGCTGCGCGCCGTCAAAGCCAACGATTCGCTGTCGCGCGGAGCGCGTCCTGCGTCTCGCGCCAAAGCCGTTCGGTGATCTCGGCCGCCTTGCCGGGCCTGGCCAGAGCCACGCTCTGCCCGGCCCAGAGCGACAGCGCATCGGGCGAGCCGGCCTTCGCGGCGGCGGCGCGCAGCTCCTGCGTCAGGGCGTTCTGGATCGGATAGGCCGGGATCTCCGGCTCGACCGCGCGCATCTCGCGCATGAAGCGGTTCTCGATGCCGCGCGCATGACGGCCGGAGAAGGCGCGCGTCAGCCGCGTCGCGTCGTCGCCGACCTCGGCGATGGCCTTGCGCCAGGGCGCGCTGATCATCGATTCCTCCGACAGCAGATAGGCCGTGCCGACCTGCGCGGCGGCGGCCCCCATCGCCAGCGCCGCGGCGACGGCCTTGCCGTCGGTGATTCCGCCCGCCGCCACCACCGGCAGGTCCACGGCCTCACGGACGGTCGAGACGAGGCTGAGCGTGCCGACCTGGCTCTCGCTCACGTCCTTGAGGAAGGTGCCGCGATGGCCGCCCGCCTCGAAGCCCTGCGCGCAGATGGCGTCGGCGCCGACCTCGGCCCAGGCCCTCGCCTCCGCCGCAGTGGTGGCCGTGCCCATCACGAAGGAGCCCCGCGCCTGGAGCGCCGCGACCTGCTCCCGCGACAGGATGCCGAAGGTGAAGGAGACCGCCGGCGGCGCCGCCTCCAGCAGCGCCGCGAACTGCGGCTCGAACGGCTCGGCCCATTGGTTGGGGATCGACTGGGGCGGCAGGCCGAACGCTTCCCGCCAGGGCGCGAGCCGCTCCATGGCGGCCTTCACCACGGCCGGATCCGCATCGACCGGCTTCAGGATGAAGATGTTGACGAGGAAGGGCCGGTCCGTGGCGGCGCGGATGGCGGCCGCGCTCTTGCGGATGGCGTCCGGAGCGAGACCCGCCGCGGCCAGCGAGCCGAGCGCGCCCGCCTTCGACACGGCGATCGCCAGCGCCTCGCCGCTGGCGCCGAGCATCGGCCCTTGGATGATGGGAATCGACAGATCGCTCAGCAGCATCGCTCTCACCTCTGCGAACGGGGTAGAACTTGCATCGTTGCGGAACAAGGCGCAGCTATGCGCATCCAATACGCATGAATGGGCCTAACGGATGGATTGGGACAATGTCCGCATCTTCCTCGCCGCGGCCCGCTCCGGCCAGTTCCTGGCGGCCGCGCGGCGGCTCGGCGTCGACCATGCCACCGTCGCCCGGCGCGTCACCGCGCTCGAGCAGCGGCTGGGAACGAAGCTCTTCGAGCGCAGCACATCGGGCTGCGTGGTCACGCCCCAGGGCGAGCGCTTCCTCGCCGCCGCCGAGCGCATCGAGGCGGAGATGCTCTCGGCCCAAGCCGACCTTGCCGCGACGGGCCCGGAGGTCGCGGGAACCGTCCGCATCGGCGCGCCGGACGGCTTCGGCACCCTGTTCCTGACTGAGCGCCTCGGCCGGCTGGCCGAGCGGCATGCCGGCCTCACGATCCAGCTCGCGCCGGTGCCCCGCGCCTTCTCGCTGTCCAAGCGCGAGGCCGATATCGCGATCACCATCGACCGTCCGGAGGCGGGCCGCCTCGCCGTCCGCAAGCTGACCGACTACACGCTGCATTTCTATGGCGCGAAGGCCTATCTCGACCGGCATGGCCGGCCCGATTCGCCGGAGGATCTGCGCCGCCACCAGCTCGTGACCTATGTGCAGGACCTCTTGTTCTCGCCGGAGCTCAACTTCATGCCCGAGGCCTTCGGGCCGGGCTGGCGCCGCCTCGAATGCGCCAGCGCCGTCGGCCAGGCGGCCGCCGTCAAGGCGGCGGCCGGCCTCGGCATCCTGCACGATTACCACGCCGGCCCCGACGCCGCGCTGGAGCGCGTGCTGCCGGCGCTCTCCTTCCGCCGCAGCTACTGGCTGGTCACGCATCTCGACAGCCACAACGCCCTGCGCATCCGCACCGTGGCGGATTTCATCGCCGGCGAGGTGGCGGCGAGCCGGCGGCTGTTCGAGCCCGGGTGAGAACGCGGCACCGCGTCTCTCGACCTCGCCTCCCCCGGCTGCTATGGCCCGCCCATGACGACCCACCCCATCGACAACATCCGGAACTTCTCGATCGTGGCGCATATCGACCACGGCAAGTCGACGCTGGCCGATCGCCTGATCCAGTCCACCGGCGGCCTCTCCGCGCGCGAGATGACCGAGCAGGTGCTCGATTCGATGGATATCGAGCGCGAGCGCGGCATCACCATCAAGGCGCAGACCGTGCGCCTCGCCTACAAGGCCAAGGACGGCAAGACCTACACGCTGAACCTCATGGACACGCCCGGCCACGTCGACTTCGCCTACGAGGTCTCGCGCAGCCTCGCGGCCTGCGAGGGCTCGCTGCTCGTGGTCGACGCCTCGCAGGGCGTCGAGGCCCAGACGCTCGCCAACGTCTACCAGGCGCTCGACGCCAACCACGAGATCGTGCCCGTCCTCAACAAGATCGACCTGCCTGCCGCCGAGCCGGAGCGCATCAAGCAGCAGATCGAGGATGTGATCGGCCTCGACGCCTCCGACGCCGTGCCGATCTCGGCCAAGACCGGCCTCAACATCGAGGGCGTGCTCGAAGCCATCGTCACCCGCCTGCCGCCGCCCAAGGGCGACGAGGACGCGCCCTTGAAGGCGATGCTCGTCGACAGCTGGTACGACAACTACCTCGGCGTCGTCGTCCTCGTGCGCGTCATCGACGGCGTGCTCAGGAAGGGCCAGAAGGTCCGCATGATGAGCGCCAAGGCCACCTACGAGGTCGAGCGCGTCGGCTACCTCACGCCCAAGCTCGTGCCGGTGGAGAGCCTCGGCCCCGGCGAGGTCGGCGTCATCACCGCCTCGATCAAGGAGGTGGCCGACACCCGCGTCGGCGACACGATCACCGACGAGCGCCGCCCCACGAGCGCGCCGCTGCCCGGCTTCAAGCCGGCGCAGCCCGTCGTCTTCTGCGGCCTCTTCCCGGTCGATGCGGCCGACTTCGAGGACCTGCGCGCCGCCGTCGGCAAGCTGCGCCTCAACGACGCCTCCTTCAGCTACGAGATGGAGACCTCCGCGGCGCTGGGCTTCGGCTTCCGCTGCGGCTTCCTCGGCCTCCTGCATCTGGAGATCATCCAGGAGCGGCTCTCCCGCGAGTTCGACCTCGACCTGATCGCCACCGCGCCCTCCGTCGTCTACCACCTCCTGCTGCGCGACGGGACGAAGATCGACCTGCACAATCCCGCCGACATGCCTGATGTCATGCAGATCGAGACGATCGAGGAGCCCTGGATCCGCGCCACGATCCTGACGCCGGACGAGCACCTGGGCTCCGTCATCAAGCTCTGCCAGGACCGGCGCGGCGAGCAGGTCGACCTCGGCTATATCGGCAGCCGCGCCAAGGTCGTCTACGACCTGCCGCTCAACGAGGTGGTCTTCGATTTCTACGACCGCCTGAAGAGCGTCTCCAAGGGCTACGCCTCCTTCGACTACGCCATCACGGGCTACCGCGAGGGCGACCTCGTGAAGCTCAACATGCTGGTCAACGCCGAGCCCGTCGACGCGCTCTCGATGCTCGTGCACCGCACCCGCGCCGAGATGCGCGGCCGCGCCATGTGCGAGAAGATGAAGGACCTGATCCCGCCCCATCTCTTCCAGATCCCGATCCAGGCCGCGATCGGCGGCAAGATCATCGCCCGCGAGACGGTGCGCGCGCTGAGAAAAGACGTGACGGCCAAGTGCTACGGCGGCGACGCCACCCGCAAGCGCAAGCTGCTCGACAAGCAGAAGGAGGGCAAGAAGCGCATGCGCCAGTTCGGCAAGGTGGAGATCCCGCAGGAGGCCTTCATCGCCGCGCTGAAGATGGATGGGTGAGCGGGGCGGTCATCGCCGCCCCCGGGGTCGAAGAGCCCGGGGGTGACCCGTCCATCCCCGTTTTGCAGCGCGCGGCATCGCGCCCTCAGAACCCATTTGGGCTCGGGCGGCCAGACTTCCGGCGCAGGATAGCGGGACGCTAGGATGTGTTTGGCGCGCAGGCGAGGCGTGCGAACATAGAGGGCGCGGGATCAAGGCCGAAAGAGAGCCGGCCGCTGCGGCCATCGACAGCGCAGCGGGGCGAGCGGTTCTGCCGTTCTTCATCGAAGGTTTGCGCAGACGCATGCGCGACCGCCTGAAGCCGCTGGATCAGCCGGGCCGCCCGCGCCGGCACGTCGGAGCGCGGACCTGCGGCGGCGGCGGCCTTGAGCAGCGTCAGCGCGGCGCAGAAGAGGCGGCGGCGGGGCAGCGCTGCACCGGGCCGCATCCGCAGCAAGGCGAGGATCGCCGCCACGAGGCCGAAGAGCGAGCGGCGGTTCCTGTCGATGGCCAGAGCCCAATCCATGGGCGAGCCCTAACGCGGCAGGTCATCCATGTCAAGGAATATATTCTTATAATGCCGAGTATGATGGCTTTGACTATTCCTTGAACCGCATCTTCGGTGGATAGGCTGAGGCTGGCGGCGTTCCTGTGTTGTTCCCAGCATCATTCTGCGTTAACGAAGGTTCTCAGAAGAAGCCCTAGCTGCGCCGGGAGGCCGATGCCCACCTTCTACGAGTTCTTTGCTGGCGGCGGCATGGCTCGCGCAGGGCTCGGCGAGGGCTGGACGTGCCTGTTCGCCAATGACTTCGACCCGAAGAAGGCTGAGAGCTACGCGGCGAACTGGGGTTCCGACCATCTGTTTATCGGCGACGTGGCGGCGGTGACGACGGCGCAGCTCGAAGGTCGGGCCGATTTGGCCTGGGCCTCATTCCCCTGCCAAGACTTGTCGCTGGCCGGAGCCTACCGAGGGCTCGAAGGCTCGCGCTCAGGCGTCTTCTGGTCGTTCTGGCGGCTGATGAAGGCGCTCAAGGCCGAAGGCCGCGCTCCGCGCATGATCGCCTTGGAGAACGTCTCGGGCCTCCTGACCTCGAACGGCGGAGCGGATTTCCGCGTCCTCATCACGGCGCTGACCGAGGCGGGCTACCGCGTCGGCGCGATGGTGATCGACGCGGTGCATTTCGTGCCGCAATCGAGGCCGCGTCTGTTCATCTTGGCCGTGGACGGTTCGCTCGCGATCCCGCCCAGCCTCATCGGCGAGCCGACTCAGCCGTGGCATCCCGACGCGCTGCACAAGGCGCAGGCGCAGTTGTCCGATCAGGCCAAGGAGCGGTGGGTCTGGTGGGCGCTGCCGCAGCCGCCGATCCGCAACGTCAAGTTCGTCGACCTGATCGAGCGCGAGCCGACCGGCGTCCGCTGGCACACGCCCGAGGAGACCAAGCGCATCCTCGACATGATGACGCCGCTCAATCGGCGCAAGGTGACGATCGCTGAGCGCGTCAGTTCGATCATGGAGGCCCCCGTCGTCGGCGGCATCTATCGCAGGACGCGCGAGGGCGTGCAGCGTGCGGAGGTGCGGTTCGACGACGTTTCAGGGTGCCTTCGGACGCCTCGGGGCGGATCGTCTCGGCAGACGTTGGCGGTTATCGAAGGCGGCAAGACACGGACGCGGCTGCTGAGTCCTAGGGAGGCGGCCAGGCTGATGGGATTGCCGGACAGCTATACGCTGCCGGCGAACTACAATCAGGCATATCACCTGAGCGGGGACGGCGTGGCGGTGCCGGCGGTGCGGTTCCTTCGATCAAACGTAATCGACAGGCTTTTGAACGCGAATGAAAAAACAACCTTCAAGAAGCAAGCTGCCGATTGAAGATAGCACTCCGCCTTTCGAGACGCGGGAGATCAGGAAGGCGTTGGAGCAATTCCGATTGCTTCCGTATGTCGTCGAAGGCGTTCGCGCAAATCGGCCCGTTGGGTCTTACAAGTGGGGCGTCTATGCGTTCTATGATTATGATGGCGAGCCAATCTATGTCGGGCAAACGAAAGAGAAGCTAAGCGGTCGCATTTCACGTCATTTAACCAACCAGCGCACAGATGCCGTGGCGATGGCTGTGCTCGATCCCTTCGAAGTTTGCGAAGTTGAAGTCTGGCCGCTGATCCAATTCGAAGGCTACACCAAGAAGCATACGCCGAAAGAGCAATTTGACGAAGCGCAAGCAACACTGAACGCCCTGGAACGGGTAATCTTTGACAAGTGCATCGCTGAAAGCAGGTTCGGTGTCATTCTTAATGAAAAGAACCCCCCTGAAGCAGCGCTGACAGTGGCCATTCCAGGCTCGATCCGAGGTAGGATTGTTCCGGACAGCGTGATGGAGTTGCGATCTCACCCGGATACAAGGCTGGCGCGGCGGGCAGCGATCGTGTCTCGGCTGTCGCAGATCATCTCGGAACGTCAAGTACAGGGCGGCCTCCGGCGTGTGCTGGTCGCGCAGTCGCAAAGATTGATGTGGTTGGCGCAACGCCGATATGAGGCGTTAGGCGGTGAGCGGATTGTGCCGACCAAAAAGATCGATGGCAGTGAAGACGACGAAGACAACGAAGCTTGACCGCTCCGCCATCATGGCGCGCATCCGCGGCAAGAACACCGCCCCCGAACGCCGCGTCCGCTCGCTCCTCCACCGCCTCGGCTACCGCTTCCGCCTCCACGCGCCCGAACTCCCTGGCAAGCCCGACATCGTCCTCCGTCCCCGCCGCGCCGCCGTCTTCGTCCACGGCTGCTTCTGGCACGGGCACGATTGCCCACGCGGGAGCCGCAAGCCGAAGTCGAACCAGGCCTATTGGGAGCCGAAGATCGCCCGCAACCGCGCGCGGGACGCCGAGAAGCTCGCCGCGCTCGACGCCCTCGGCTACCGCGCGCTCACGCTCTGGGAATGCGAACTGAAGGACGAAGCCGCCCTCGCCGCCTGCCTCCGCGCCTTCCTCGGCTGACGCACCCAACTCCAACGCTTGCGCTCCCCGCCGCCAAGGCTACGTTGCGCTCACGATGGATGGGTGAGGAGGCCATGCAGCCTTCGCAGAGAACGCACGGGCACCGTTTCCCACAGTGGGCAGCCACCGCCGCGCTCGCGCTGTCCCTCTCCGCCTGCGCCTCGCCATCCACCCTCACCTGCCCCGCCGGATCCGATGCGCGGCTGCAGGCCGAGCTTCTGTTCGGCCGCAACATCGGCGACCGGCTCGGCGTGTCGGAGGGCGATTTCCGCCGTTTCCTCGCCTCCGAGGTGACGCCGCGCTTCCCCGATGGGCTGACGGTGATCGACGGGCGCGGCCAGTACCGCGACGCGGAGCAGGGCGCGATCGTGCGCGAGCCCTCCAAGATCCTCGTGCTGATCATCCGCGATGAGCCGGCCGAGCGCGGCAAGCTTGCGGCGATCGCCGAGGCCTACAAGCAGCGCTTCCGGCAGCAATCCGTGGCGACGATCCTGCGGCCGGTCTGCGCGGCGTTCTAGCGCGCCGCGGTTGCGCGCCGGCTAACGCGGCCACCCCGCGCTTGCGCTCGCCACGGCGAAGCTTAGACTGCGCCTGATCGGGCGCGGGGGCGCGCGCCGGAGGAACCGGGATGGCGGAGGCGGAGGGCGTTCTGCGGAAGCGCGCGGCGAAGGCCCGGCGCGCTTCGGGCGGGCTCGCGGAAGCGCTGCAGGGCGCGCTGGCGGCCGAGGCGCAGAGCTTGGACGCGCAGGTGGCGGCCGCCGGCGGCCAGGCCGACACCATCATGCTCCTCAACCGCTACCTGAAGTCCGCCGCCTCGCTGCTCGGCGCGGACCGCGCCTGCATCCTGCTCGGCGAGGCCGGGATGGCCCGCGCCATCGCCCGCTACAATATCCCGCACGCTTTCCTCGTCACCGACCGGACGGTCGACACGGCGCCCTACAAGGCCGACGAACGCGTGCTGCTCAACGATTGCAGCGCCAAGCCGGAGCTCCATGCCTTCTTGGGCGCCCTGGCCGGACCCACCACCGGCTGCTTCTACCGCCGGCCGCTGAGCCGTGACGACGTCCGCATGATCTCCCTGCTGATCTACGGAGAGAAGCCGCGTCCGCCCTTCGCGGCCCGCGACCTGGCGCTGGTCGAGGAGATCGCCGCGGCGATGACGGAGGAGGTGGAGCGGCACTATCCGTCCCGTTTCGCCGGCCTCGCCCGCTCGCTCTCGATGACGCGCGCCGAGATCGACCGCTGGCTGGAGGCGACCGACGCGGCGGTTCTGCTGCTCGACGGCGATCTCACGGTCCGCGCCGCCAATGCGCGTCTGCGCGGGCTGCTGCCGCTGCCCTGGGAGGCCGTCCTCGGCAAGGCCGTGGCCGCGCTGGACATGCCCGGCCGCGACGCCATCGACCGCATGTTCCGCCATGCGCTGGCGACCGGCATGTCCACGCCGCGGCTCGACGTGGCGATCGACGCGCAGCGCATGCTCAGCGTGGTCGGCTCGCCGGTGAAGCCGATCGACGGCGAGCCGCTGCTGGTCGCGACGCTGGACCCAGCGAGCCTCCCCGCCGCGGCGGGCGACGCCGCCATCGCCGCAGCGGATCCCATGGGCGAGCCGGCCTCCGAATTCCTGCTGGAGACGCTGGTGCGCCGGCGGGCGCTCCGGTCTCGCAACGGCGTCAGCTACGTGACGCTCCGCTCCTGGCGTCAGCCGATCCGCGAGCACCAGATCCGGGCGCTCCGCGCGCTGAAGCGCCATGCCCCGCAGGCGATCGCGGCCGAGATCGCCGGCGAGGTCGCCGAGGACGTGGGCTCGCTCTTCGGCGCCGGCGGCTTCCGGGCCGTGGTGCCGATGCCCTGCGGCCATTCGAGCGAGGGGCGCTGCCTCTCGGCGGAGATCGCCAGGGCGCTGGGGCAGCAGCTTTCGCTGCCCGTGGCGCATGCGCTCGTGCTGCCGAAGGAGCGCGGCTCCTCGCATCCCAAGGCCAACGTCAAGCGGGCCGCCATGCGCCTCGCCGCGCCGGTGGAAGGCCCGGTGCTCCTGGTCGACGACGTCGCGACCTCGGGCCGCCATATCGAGGAGGCGAGCCAGCTCCTGCGGGCCGCCGGCTCCGGCGCGCTGGCCGTCGCCTGGATCGGCGGCGACGGCTGAGACTCTAGCGGCGGCCGGCCGCGCTCATCAGCATGGCCCAGCCAGCGCCGAAGGCGGCGAGGATCAGCGCGCCGACCGCATAGCGTTGCGCCGGCCAGGACCAGAAGAAGGCGCCGCCCTTGATCAGCGGCAGCAGGATGCCGTTGCCCAGGAACCACGGGCCGATGAGGCCCAGCATGGCGCCGCGCAGCGCATCGTTGGCGATCGGCAGCAGCCGGCCGAACATGGCGAAACCCACGCCCCAGAGGCCGCCCCAGAACATCTGGTTGAGCAGCGAGGGCGTCGGCAGCGGCCCCTCGATCGGCCTGAGGCTCCAGGGGAAGGCGGGCGCGAGGCCGGCGAGCCACAGCAGCAGCACCATCCCCTGGTGGAAGATCAAGACGGCGATGGCACCGACGACGAAGCCGTAGGCCAGCGTCTTGCCGTTCAGGTTCATCCCGCGCCTCCCGCGCCGCAGCCGATGGCGGGCAGGCCGCTCAGCCCACCGCTTCGACCGCCTGCACGTCGGGCAGGAAATGCCGGAGGAGGTTCTGGATGCCGTGCTTCAGCGTGGCGGTGGAGGAGGGGCAGCCCGCGCAGGAGCCCTTCATGGTGAGGTAGACGACGCCGTCGCGGAAGCCCTTGAAGGTGATGTCGCCGCCGTCGCCCGCGACCGCCGGGCGGATGCGCGTCTCGAGGAGCTCCTTGATCGTCGACACCGTCTCGGCGTCGGATTCGGCGAAGAACTCGGCGGCGTCCTCCTCCGTCGGCCCGGCCCCGCTGTTCAGGAGCGGCGCGCCGGACATGTAATGCTGCATGATCGCGCCGAGGATGGCGGGCTTGAGATGCGCCCACTCGGCCTCGCCCCGCGTCACGGTGATGAAATCCGAGCCGAAGAACACGCCCTCGACGCCGGGGATGGCGAAGAGCGCGCCGGCGAGCGGCGAGGCGGCCGCGGCGGATGCGGCGTCGCGCATCTCCAGCGTGCCTTCGCCCATCACGGTGCGGCCGGGCAGGAACTTGAGCGTGGCCGGATTGGGCGTCGCTTCGGTCTGGATGAACATCGGTCGGCTCCTCAACCCGGCCGGTTCAAGGCCGGCGGGCTTGCGTCATTGGCCCTACCAGATGGTGACGCAGACCGGAAGGCCGCAAGTGCAGCGCCGTCAGTGGGGCTCCAAGTGCCCTTGTTGCCGCGTCTTTGCTGGTTGCTGGCCTCCCGCTTGCAACGCCGCCACGGAAGCGCCACAGATCAGTGGGAGCCGTGCCGCAACGGGACTGGGATGAGCGAATACGGGAAAGCGAGTTGGTGGGAGCGCGCCCGCAGGGCCGCGCTCGACATCGACGCGCGCTTCGACCACAGCCTCTTCGCCCTCGGCCGCCGCATCCGCGACGCCTATGACCGCTATTCCGTCGCCTCAGAGCGGCTGAGCGTCACCGGCGCGCGCAAGCTCGCGGTCAACCTCGCCGGCGAGGCGCTGACGCTGGGCACGGCTGGCAGCATCGTGCTGCTGGCGCTGGCCCAGCCCGCGTTCAAGGAGACCGCCGACGAGAACTGGCTGAAGAAGCAGGATCTGGCGGTCGTCTTCCTCGACCGCTACGGCACCGAGGTCGGCAAGCGCGGCATCAAGCACGACGATTCCGCCAGGCTCGAGGACATGCCGGAGTACTTCGTCAAAGCGGTGCTCGCGACCGAGGACCGGCGCTTCTACGACCATCTCGGCATCGACGTGATCGGCACCTTCCGCGCGCTGACCGTGAACGCGCGCTCCTCGGGCGTGGTCCAGGGCGGCTCCTCGATCACGCAGCAGCTCGCCAAGAACCTGTTCCTGACCAACGAGCGCTCGCTGGAGCGCAAGATCAAGGAGGCTTTCCTCGCCATCTGGCTGGAGGCGCGGCTCTCCAAGCGCGAGATCCTGAAGCTCTACCTCGACCGCGCCTACATGGGCGGCGGCGCCTTCGGCGCGACGGCGGCGGCGGAGTTCTATTTCGGCAAGTCGGTGAAGGACCTCACCCTCGCCGAAAGCGCCATGCTGGCCGGGCTGTTCAAGGCGCCGACCAAATACGCCCCGCATGTCAACCTGCCCGCGGCCCGCGCCCGCGCCGCCGACGTGCTGTCGAACATGGTCGAGGCCGGCTTCCTCACCGAAGGCCAGGTGCTGGCGGCCAGGCGCAACCCGGCGACGCCGGTGGACCGCCGGCGCGACACCACCGCGGATTACTATCTCGACTGGGCCTTCAGCGAAGCCAAGAAGCTGATGGAGCAGGGCAAGCTGGGCTCCGACCGCGTGGTCACGGTCAAGACCTCCCTCGACATCAACATCCAGCGCCGCTCCGAATCGACGCTGGAGACGCTGCTGCGCCAGCACGGCGATCAGTACGACGTGGAATCGGGCGCGCTGGTGGTGATGGATGTCGACGGCGCCATGCGCGCCATGGTCGGCGGGCGCGATTACGGCGCCAGCCAGTTCAACCGCGCCTCGGATGCCCAGCGGGCGCCCGGCTCCTCCTTCAAGCCTTTCGTCTATGCGGCGGCCCTGGAGGCGGGCAAGGTCAGGCGCGATTCGACCGTCGTCGACCAGTCGATCTGCATCGGCAACTGGTGCCCGCAGAACTACGCCCGCTCCTTCAACGGCGCGATGCCGATCACCGCCGCCGTGGCGCGCTCCATCAACTCGGTGCCGGTGATCCTGTCGATCGCGCTCGGCAAGGACAGGTTCCCGAACCACGTCGGGCGCGCCGCGCGCGAGGGCCGCGACACGATCGTCCGGCTGCTGCGCCGCGCCGGCGTCACCTCGCCGCTCGTCGACACGCCGTCGATGCCGATCGGCTCCGTCGAGATGACCGTGGTGGAGATGGCGCAGGGCTACGCGGCCTTCCCCAACCAGGGCCGCCGCGTCGACCCCTACGCCGCGCTGGAGATCCACAACAGCCGCGGCGAATTGATCTACCGCCACGACCGCGACGGACCGAGGCCGGTGCAGGTGGTCAGCGCCCAGACCGCCGCCGACATGAATTTCCTGCTGTCGAAGGTGCCCGAGGAAGGCACCGGCAAGCGCGCCGCGCTGCCGGGCATCCGCTCCGCCGGCAAGACCGGCACCACCGACGCCTACCGCAACGCCTGGTACGTCGGCTACACCGGCAACATGGTCGCGGCCGTCTGGCTGGGCAACGACGATTATTCGCCCACCGCCAACATGACCGGCGGCACCCTGCCCGCCATGGTCTGGCACGAGGTGATGAGCTACGCGCACCAGGGGATCGAGATCAAGCCGATCCACGGCCTGCCGCCGCTGGATGCGCCGGCCGCGACGGCGGCCGCCCAGCCGAAGCAGCCCGCAGGCTTCGAGATCCTGAGTCCGCAGCGGCCTTCCGTGCTGAGCCGGCGCGGCGTCGAGGCGCTCGCCGGCATCGACGACCAGTTCCGCGCCGTCGCGGCGCGGCGGGGGGCGGAGTCCCTCAGGCGCGCCGAGGCGGGGCCGCGCGCCGTCCAGAACTGACGGGGCGCATGGCCGGCCGATTCCCCATCGCCGCCCTGGCGCTGATGCTCGCGTCCGGGCTGGCGCTCGGCCTCTGGTCGAGCTGGCGGGTGCTCGCCTCCGGCGCCGGCCCGGGCTCGGTGAGCTACGGCCCCTGGACCGTCTGGCCGCGCGCCGGCGCGGCCGACGCCGATCCCTATTCGCTGGCGACCTTCTCCCGGCGCGGCGATATCCCCATGACGCCGGGAGAGGGCCTCGCCTTCTTCGCCGCGCGGGATTCCGACGGCTCGGGGCTGCGGTCGGGCTGCCGCTATCTCGTGGCCGGCGCCCTGCCGCCGGCGCGCGCCTGGACGCTGACCGCATATGCGCCGGACGGGGGCCTGCTCACCGGCCCGTCCGGCCGCAGCGGCTTCACCGCCGCCGAGGCGCTGGTCGAGGATGGCCGCATCGCCATCGCCATCTCGCCGGAGCCGCGGCCCGGCAACTGGCTGCCGCTCGCAGGCGACCGGCGCTTCGTGCTGGCGCTGCGCCTCTACGAGACGCCGGTGAGCGGCGCGGCCACCTCCATGGACGCCATGCGGTTGCCCGCCATCGAGCGGCAGGGTTGTTCATGACCCGGCTGTTCACGAAGCCGCTGTTCATGAATCAGCCGCGCATCGCCGCGCCATTCGTCGACCGGGCGGCGCTGTTCCGCCTCGCTCCCTTCGCGGCCGGCGCGCTGATCGTGGCCGGCATCGTGCATATCGCCACGATCCTGACGCTGCCGCAGGTGAGCGGGCGGAACGCCGCCAGCCGCCTGTTCGCCGCCGGACAGGTCAACACGCTGGAGACGCTGCCGCCGGCGCAGGAGGAGGCGGACCCGCCGCTGCCCTTCGCCGATCCCGCCGCCGTGACCGCGGTCTGCCGCTTCGATATCGAGGAAGGGCCGGTGCGGCTGCGGGTGCCGACCGGCGAGAGCTTCATGTCCGTGGTGATCCTGTCGCCGACCGGCCGCGTCCTGCTGGCGCTGACCGACCGCGCCGCCACGCGCCGCCTGCTCAACCTGGTGTTGCTGACGGCCGAGCAGCAGCGGCAGATCGAGGCGCAGGACCCCGAAGACGAGCCGGTGCAGGAATTGCGCGTGCGCCTCGCCGCGACGACAGGCGTCGCCGTGATCCGCACGCTGGCGCTGCGCGAGACCGACCGGCGCCCGGCGGCGGCCGCGCTGGCGCGGGCCAGCTGCCAGCAGGAATAGCGATCGGCGATGGGCGGCGGAATTGACAAACTGTCGCTCCGCATTGGCGCTTCCGCGGGGTTGCGCGCGCCAAGCTTCCCTGCTAGGCGACCCTCGCATTCATGGACGGGATGGGGCTCCCTCGCAGTCTCGCCGGTCCTTTCCCTGACAGCGTCGGGACAGGGGGCCAGGGCCGTCCGGCCGGGCCTCCCGCCAGCAGAGCGTGACGAGAAGGTGAGCCTTGGCTGACGACATCTCCGGTTCGGGTCCGATCGTGTCCGGCATCGCGGGCCGCTACGCCTCGGCCCTGTTCGAACTCGCTAGCGAAGCCGGCCAGGTCGAGGAGGTGGGCCGCGGCCTCGCCGCCTTCGACGCCCTCGTCGCCGAGAGCCCGGACCTGGAGCGGCTGGTGAAGAGCCCCGCCTTCTCGGCCGAAGAGCAGACCGCCGCCGTCACCGCCATCCTCGATCGCGCCGGCATCGGCGGGCTCGCCGGCAACTTCATCAAGCTCGTGGCGTCCAAGCGCCGCCTCTTCGCGGTGCGCGGCATGGCCGCCGCCTATCAGGCCCTCGCCGACCGGAAGGCGGGCGTCGTCAAGGCGGAGGTGCGCGTGGCGCAGCCGCTGTCCGACAAGAACCGCCAGGCCGTGAGCGAGGCGCTGGCCGCCGTCACCGGCAAGAACGTCCGCATCCAGGAGAAGGTCGATCCCTCGCTGATCGGCGGGCTCATCGTGAAGATGGGCAGCCGCATGGTCGACAGCTCCGTGCGCACCAAACTGAATTCGCTGAAGATCGCCATGAAAGAGGCCGTGTAATGGATATCCGCGCCGCCGAGATCACCTCCATCCTGAAGAGCCAGATCAAGAACTTCGGCGACACCGCCGAGGTCACCGAGGTCGGCCAGGTCCTCTCCGTCGGCGACGGCATCGCCCGCGTCTACGGCCTCGACAGCGTCCAGGCGGGCGAGATGGTCGAGTTCGAGAACGGCGTGAAGGGCATGGCCCTCAACCTCGAGAGCGACAACGTCGGCATCGTCATCTTCGGCTCCGACCGCGACATCAAGGAAGGCCAGACGGTCAAGCGCACCGGCTCGATCGTGGACGTGCCGGTGGGCAAGGAGATGCTCGGCCGCGTGGTCGACGCGCTTGGCAACCCGATCGACGGCAAGGGGCCGATCCGCGCCACGGCGCGCGCCCGCGTCGACGTGAAGGCCCCCGGCATCATCCCGCGCAAGTCGGTGCATGAGCCGATGGCGACGGGCCTCAAGGCGATCGACGCGCTGATCCCGATCGGCCGCGGCCAGCGCGAGCTGATCATCGGCGACCGCCAGACCGGCAAGACGGCGGTGGCGCTCGACACCATCCTCAACCAGAAACCGCTGAACGTGGAAGGCGCGCCGGAGAGCCAGAAGCTCTACTGCGTCTATGTCGCCGTCGGCCAGAAGCGCTCCACCGTCGCCCAGTTCGTGAAGGTGCTGGAGGAGCGCGGCGCGCTCGAATACTCGATCGTCGTCGCCGCCACAGCCTCCGATCCGGCGCCGATGCAGTTCCTGGCGCCGTTCTCGGGCTGCGCCATGGGCGAGTTCTTCCGCGACAACGGCATGCACGCCGTCATCATCTACGACGACCTCTCCAAGCAGGCCGTCGCCTACCGCCAGATGTCGCTGCTGCTGCGCCGCCCGCCCGGCCGCGAGGCCTATCCCGGCGACGTGTTCTATCTCCACTCCCGCCTGCTGGAGCGCGCCGCCAAGATGGGCGACGACGCCGGCAAGGGCTCGCTGACGGCGCTGCCCGTCATCGAGACGCAGGCCAACGACGTCTCGGCCTATATCCCGACCAACGTGATCTCGATCACCGACGGCCAGATCTTCCTCGAGACCGATCTCTTCTACCAGGGCATCCGCCCGGCCGTGAACGTCGGCCTCTCGGTCAGCCGCGTCGGCTCCTCGGCCCAGACCAAGGCGACCAAGAAGGTGGCCGGCAAGATCAAGGGCGAGCTCGCGCAATACCGCGAGATGGCGGCCTTCGCGCAGTTCGGCTCGGACCTCGACGCCGTCACGCAGCGCCTGCTCAACCGCGGCGCGCGCCTGACGGAGCTCCTGAAACAGCCCCAGTTCTCGCCGCTGAAGATGGAGGAGCAGGTCTGCGTGATCTGGGCCGGCACCAACGGCTTCCTCGACCCGCTGCCCGTCGCCAAGGTCCGCGCCTTCGAGGACGGCCTGCTGTCGCTGCTCAGAGGCAAGCACGAGGCGCTGCTGAGCTCGATCCGCGACTCGAAGGACCTCTCGGACGCCGACGCGGCGAAGCTGAAAGAGGTCGTCGAAGGCTTCGCCAAGTCGTTCGCCTGACCATCAGTCCCCCCTCCCCGCTGGCGGGGAGAGGGAGAGAGACAAACGGATGCCTTCACTCAAAGATCTCCGCAACCGTATCGCCTCCGTGAAGGCGACGCAGAAGATCACCAAGGCCATGCAGATGGTGGCCGCGGCGAAGCTGCGCCGCGCCCAGATGGCGGCCGAGGCCGCGCGGCCCTATTCCGAGCGGCTGGAGAAGGCCGTCGCCAATCTCGCGGGCGGCGCCACCACCGGCACGCCGCTGCTCTCCGGCACCGGCGCCGACCAGGTGCATCTGCTCGTGGTCTGCACGGCGGAGCGCGGCCTCTGCGGCGCCTTCAACTCCTCGATCGTCCGGCTGGCGCGCGAGCGCATCAACCAGCTCCTCGCCGCCGGAAAGACCGTGAAGATCTTCTGCGTCGGCAAGAAGGGCTACGAGCAGCTCCGCCGCCAGTACGAGAAGCTGATCGTCGAGCAGATGGAGTTCCGCTCGGTGAAGCAGATCGGCTTCGAGCATGCCGATCAGGTCGGCGCGCGCATCCGCGAGATGTTCGCGGAAGGCCAGTTCGACGTGGCGACGCTGTTCTATTCGCGCTTCAAGTCCGTGATCGCGCAGATCCCGACCGCGCAGCAGATCATCCCGCTGGAGATTCCGGCGGCCGCCACCGGCGCCGACGTCTCCTACGACTACGAGCCGGAGCAGGAGGAGCTGCTCGCCGACATCCTGCCGCGCAACATCTCCGTGCAGGTGTTCCGCGCGCTCCTGGAGAACGCGGCCTCCGAGCAGGGCGCGCGCATGTCCGCCATGGACAACGCCACGCGCAACGCCGGCGACATGATCAAGAAGCAGACGCAGAGATACAACCGCACGCGCCAGGCGATGATCACGAAGGAGCTGATCGAGATCATCTCCGGCGCCGAGGCGTTGTAGATGTGATAGGATGCGTGCCGGTAACGATCGATGACCGCTGAGACGACAGACCTTGTTCTTGAAATCCTCCGCCGCATCCGTGCGTCGCAGGAACGCATGGAGCTTGACGTCACAGATCTCAAGGTGCGGATGTCCTCGGTCGAGCGCCACGCGGCCGAGATCCAGGTTCAGATGGCGGCCATGAGCGTACGGCTCGATCGTTTCGATGAACGCCTCGGCCGAATCGAGCGCAGGCTCGATCTGGTCGACGCCTGACAGGAAACTGCGCAATGACCCTCACCCCACTGATGACCACCCACGCCACCACCAAGGGCGGCCGCGACGGCCGCGCTTCGCTGGAGGGCGGCAAGATGGTGCTCGGCATGAGCCTCCCCAAGGAGCTCGCCGGCCCCTCCGCCACCGAGGGCATGAACCCCGAGCAGCTCTTCGCGATGGGCTGGTCCTCCTGCTATGGCCAGGCGATCATCGCGCTGGCCAAGAAGCACGGCATCGACGGCTCGCGCGCCGCCGTGACCTGCGAGGTCACGCTCAACAAGGACGAGACGAGCTTCGCGCTCACCGCCGAGCTCAAGTGCTCGATCCCGGGCGAGGACCCGGCCAAGGTGAAGGCCCTCATGGAGGACGCCCACCAGATCTGCCCCTATTCCAAGGCGACCCGCAACAACGTCCCCGTGACGCTGACCGTCGTCTGATCCGCCAACACGTCCGATCGGAGAACATACGCATGGCCAAGACCCCCGCAGAAGCGACCGTCGCCAAGGCCCCCGAGGCCGAGACCGGCGCCGCCAAGCCCGCCCGCTCGCGGGCCAAGACGGTGGCGGCCCCGGCCGACGCCGCGCCCGGCGCCGCTCCGATGGGCAACGCCACCGGCCGCATCAGCCAGGTCATCGGCGCCGTCGTCGACGTCGAGTTCGAGGGCAACCTGCCCGAGATCCTGAACGCGCTCGAGACGACCAACAACGGCCAGCGCCTCGTGCTCGAAGTGGCGCAGCACCTCGGCGAGAATGCGGTCCGCTGCATCGCCATGGACGTGTCCGAAGGCCTCGTGCGCGGCCAGCCCGTGCGCGACACCGGCCAGCCGATCGCCGTGCCTGTCGGCGAGAACACGCTCGGCCGCATCATGAACGTCATCGGCGAGCCGATCGACGAGGCCGGCCCGGTCAAGTACGAGAAGACCCGCGCCATCCACCAGCCGGCGCCTTCCTATTCCGAGCAGTCGACCGAGGCGCAGATCCTCGTCACCGGCATCAAGGTCGTCGACCTGCTGGCGCCCTACGCCAAGGGCGGCAAGATCGGCCTGTTCGGCGGCGCCGGCGTCGGCAAGACCGTGCTGATCCAGGAGCTCATCAACAACGTCGCCAAGGCGCACGGCGGCTATTCCGTGTTCGCCGGCGTCGGCGAGCGCACCCGCGAGGGCAACGACCTCTACCACGAGTTCATCGAATCGGGCGTCAACAAGAAGGGCGGCGGCGAAGGCTCGAAATGCGCCCTCGTCTTCGGCCAGATGAACGAGCCGCCGGGCGCCCGCGCCCGCGTCGCCCTGTCGGGCCTGACCATCGCGGAAGAGTTCCGCGACCAGGGGCAGGACGTGCTGTTCTTCGTCGACAACATCTTCCGCTTCACGCAGGCGGGCTCGGAAGTGTCGGCGCTGCTCGGCCGCATCCCCTCGGCGGTCGGCTATCAGCCGACGCTCGCCACCGACATGGGCGCCCTGCAGGAGCGCATCACCACGACGCAGAAGGGCTCGATCACCTCGGTGCAGGCGATCTACGTGCCGGCGGACGACCTGACCGACCCGGCGCCGGCGACCTCCTTCGCCCACCTCGACGCCACGACGGTGCTGAACCGCTCGATCGCCGAGAAGGGCATCTATCCGGCGGTGGACCCGCTCGACTCGACCTCGCGCATGCTCTCCCCGCAGGTCGTGGGCGAGGAGCATTACCAGGTCTCGCGCCAGGTGCAGTCGATCCTCCAGCGCTACAAGAGCCTGCAGGACATCATCGCCATCCTGGGCATGGACGAGCTTTCCGAAGAGGACAAGCTGACCGTCGCCCGCGCCCGCAAGATCGAGCGCTTCCTCAGCCAACCCTTCTTCGTGGCCGAGGTCTTCACCGGCGCTCCGGGCAAGTTCGTGACGCTCGAGGAGACGATCAAGGGCTTCAAGGACCTCTGCTCCGGCAAGTACGACCACCTTCCCGAGGCCGCCTTCTACATGGTCGGCAACATCGACGAGGCGGTGGCCAAGGCGCAGCGGCTCGCGGCCGAGGCGGCGTGAGGGTCGTCATTCCGGGGCTGGCCGAAAGGCCAGAGCCCGGAACCCATTGACGCAGCGGTTATGGATTCCGGGTTCGGCTTCGCCGCCCCGGAATGACAGGGAAACACGATGACCACCTTCCACTTCGAGCTCGTCTCCCCCGCCCGCCTCGTCTTCGAGGGGCCGGTGGACAGCGTCGTCGTCCCGGGCTCCGAGGGCGACATGACGATCATGGCGAACCATGCGGCGCTGATGACCTCGCTGCGCCCCGGCATCGTGACGATCTCTGACGGCAAGGCGCCCCGCCGCCTCTACGTGCGCGGCGGCTTCGCCGACGTGAACGCGTCCGGTCTCACCATCCTGGCAGAGCAGGCGACGCCGGTGGAGGAGCTCTCCGCCGAGGCGATCGCCAAGGAGATGCAGGACGCCGAAGAAGACCTGCGCGACGCCAAGACCGACGAGGCGAAGCGCAAGGCCGCCGACAAGCTTGGCCAGCTCAAGGACGTGATGGCGGTGATCCGCAGCTGACCGCTCACCCGGAGCGGACGGATTGCGGCGGCTGCGGCCGCCGTTTCCGTTTCCGGGCGATCCGGTCTGGAGCAGTGCGCGGCTTGACGGGAGCACGTCATGGACGGGCTTGACCCGTCCATCCACGTCTTTCCGCGTCGAAGACGTGGATGGCCGCGTCAAGCGCGGCCATGACGGCGCTTCCGTGGAAACGCGCGTAGGTCTAGCATGGCGGAATGCCGCAGCGCCTCGCCTTGATCGGATTCCTGTCCTGCCTCTGGCCGGCGCTGGCCGCCGCGCAGGCCGGGAGCGCCGCAAGGGGCGGCGTCTGGCAGGGCTCCTACCATTGCTCGCAGGGCGAGACGCTGCTGCGCCTCACCATCGCCGCCGAGAAGGCCGGCGAGCGCCTTGCGCATTTCTATTTCTATCCCCGCAGCGAGGCCGTGGACCGCTCCTCCGGCTGCTTCTCGATGAGCGGCCGCGCCATCCAGGGGCCGCCCGGCTGGTTCCTGTTCTCGCAGAAGGCCTGGATCCGCCAGCCCGAGAACTACGTGATGGTGGACATGATCGGCCGGATCGACGCCGATGGCGGCTTCGAGGGCCGCGTCGTCGGGCCGGGATGCAGCCGCTTCACGCTGCGGCGCGTGCTCGACCAGGCCGATTTCTCCGAGTCCTGCGCGCCTTTCACGCAGTAGCCCCGCGTGGACGGGGGCCCATGGCGGCGTTATGGTGCCGCGCATGTCGGTCAAGCGCCTCTGCCGCGAATGGATCGCGCTCCTCGCCATCCTGGCGATGGCGCTGGGTCCGCTCGCGCTCGCCACCAGCCGGGGGCTCTCGGCCCGCGAGCGCGTGAATGTCGCCGCCGGCCTGGCGACGCTGCCGCTGTGCCAGCCCGGCGATGGGCTCGATTCGATGGCGGGCAAGCTGGGCGCTCCCTGCGACCATTGCCTCGCAACGCTTTGTGCCGGGGCTTCGGCCGCGCCTGGCTTCGCGACGCCGTTCATCTTCTCGGAACGGCTTGGACCCGCCGATACCGGGCGCGCCGCTCTCCCGGCTGACTGCAGCCTGCCGCCCGCGACGGGTCCGCCCGCGGCCTGATCGGAACCGAGCGAAACAGGCCCGCATCGCCGGGCGCCAACCGTCATTCCCATCAGGATAAATCCCATGTCGTTCACTCGTCGCGCGGCTATCGCCGCAGCCGCTTGCACCGTCGCGCTCGCCATCCTTCCGTCCCTCGCCTGGTCTCACGGCTACAAAGCCGGAGACCTGGAGATCGGCCACCCCTGGACGCGCGCCACGCCGCCCGCCGCCAAGGTCGCGGGGGGCTTCCTCAAGATCACCAACAAGGGTGGGCAGCCCGACCGCCTCCTCTCCGCCGCATTCGAAGGCTCGAACACCGTCGAGGTCCATGAGATGTCGAATGAGGGCGGCGTGATGAGGATGCGCGAACTGCCCAGGGGCCTCGAGATCAAGCCAGGCGAGACCGTGGAGCTCAAGCCCGGCGGCTACCATCTCATGTTCATCGACCTGAAGGCCGGGCTGGTCGAGAAGCAGAAGCTCAAGGGCGAACTCGTCTTCGAGAAGGCCGGCCGCGTCTCGGTCGAGTTCGCCGTCGAGGCCATCGGCGCCAAAGGCGGCGACTCGGATCACAGCGGCCATGGAGCCAAGACTCAGTGAACGCACTCCGCGTCATCCGCTACGCCGCCTGGGGCGTCACCGCCATTCTCGGGCTGGTGGCCGCCTTCCTGCTGCTGACGCCCGCCCCGCCGCCCGGCGAGGGCGGCGCGGGCCGGATCGGCGGCCCCTTCACCCTGGCGCAGGCCAAGGGGGGGACGCTCGACAGCAAGAGCCTGCGCGGGACGCCTTACGGTCTGTTCTTCGGCTTCACGCAGTGTCCCGACATCTGCCCCGCCACGCTCTCCGACATGACGGCGCTGATGGACGATCTCGACAAGGGCGCCCTCGCCGCCAAGGCGAAGGCCTTCCGCATCTTCTTCGTCACCGTGGATCCCGAGCGCGACACGCCCGAGCTCCTGGCCAATTACCTCTCGGCCTTCGACGGCCGCATCACGGGCCTGGTGCCGACGATGGAGCAATTGCCCGGCGTCGCGAAGCAATTCGCGGCCTTCTACCAGAAGGTGCCCACGTCCTCCGGCTACACCATGAACCACACCTCGGCGGTCTATCTGTTCGACGCGGCCGGGCAGTTCGCCGGCACGCTCGACATCAAGGAGAGCCGCGAGAACCAGAAGGCGAAGTTGGAGCGGCTGCTGGGGCGGTGAGAAGCTGGTGCGGAAGCGTGGGCGCTGCCCCTCATCTGTCTTCTCCCCGCATCGCGGGGAGAAGAACTCTCTCGATCGTCAGCGCTTCAATGCCAAGCTCGTTCCTCTCCCCGCCCCTTGCGGGGAGAGGTTAGGTGAGGGGCAGCGCCGACGCCCCTCACTCAGCACGCCACCGCCTCGCATCGCCTGAGGTTGGCGATGGCCTTGCGCTTGCCGGCGAGGTCGACATAGCCGACCACGCCCTCCCGCCCGGCCACGAAGGAGGGCGTCGCCGCCAGGCCGAGGTCCTCGCCGAGCCGCGCGGCCCTGGTCAGCGCATCGGTGACGCGGTCGCTGTCCGCATCGGCGATCAGCTTGCCACGCTCGGCCCCCGCCTCCACCGCCGCGGCGACGGAGCGCACGGCGTCGACTCGGCCGCGCAGCCGGAACAGCGCCTCGTGAAGAGCGAGATAGCCGCCGGCGATCGGCTGCATCGACGCGGCGAGCGCCACACGCGAGGCCTCGATCGAGGCTTCGCTCAGCACGGCGTAATTGACGAGCACGTAGCGCAGGTCCCGCTCCGCCGAAAGCAGCGGCCTGATGTCGGCGGCGGAGCGCTTGCAATAGGGGCAGTTGTAATCGAAGAACTCGATCATCGTGACGGCGGGCCGCGCCGCGCCGAGCGTGATCCTGCCGGGCAGCGTCAGGATCTCGGAGACGAGCTCCACCGGCAGGCGCAGCACCTTGGCGGAAGCGGAGGCCGGCAGCAAAGCGGCCGCGCCGCCAGCGAGCAGAAATCGGCGGGAGAGCATCACCGGCCGTAGATATCCTCGATGCGCACGATGTCGTCCTCGCCGGTGTAGGAGCCGATCTGCACCTCGACGATCTCCAGCGGAATCTTGCCGGGGTTGACCATGCGGTGCACGCAGCCGAGCGGCAGGTGGATCGCCTCGTTCTCACGCACGATCGAAACGCTTTGATCGACCGTCACCTCAGCGGTGCCCTGGATCACCACCCAATGCTCGGCGCGGTGGAAATGCTTCTGCAGTGACAGCCGCCCGCCCGGCACGACATGGATGCGCTTGGCCTGGAAGCGCGGGCCGATGTCGATGCGCTGGTACCAGCCCCAGGGGCGGAACATGCGGTTGTGCTCGTCCGCCTCCTTGCGGCCGTCCTTGCGCAAGGCCGCCACCATCTCCTTGACCTCGCCGGAGCGGGCGCGCGTCGTGACCAGCACCGCATCCTTGGTCGTCACCACCACGACATCATCGACGCCGACCACGGCGGTGAGCAGGCCCTCGCTCTGCACGAAGCTATTTCTGGCGCCGATGGCCTTGGCGTCCCCGATCACGACATTGCCGTCGCCATCCTTGGGCGAGGCCTCCCAGAGCGCATCCCAGGTGCCGATATCCGACCAGTCGCCGGCATAGGGCGTGACGCCGGCCCGCGCCGTCTTCTCCATCACCGCGAAGTCGATCGAGGTCTTGGGCGCGGCCTTGAAGGCCTCGGCATCGAGGCGGGTGAAGTCGGCGTCGCGCTGGCCGGCCTCGTAGGCGGCCCTCGCGGCGGCGAGGATCGCGGACTGCAGGCGCTCCAGCTCCTCGATCATCACCGCTGGCTGGAACAGGAAGTTGCCGCTGTTCCAGAGATAGCCCTCGGCGATGTAGCCGGCGGCGGTGGCCGCATCCGGCTTCTCCTTGAACTGCTTCAGCCGGAACGACGCCGTTCCCTCCACCGCCTCGCCCGGCGCGATGTAGCCGTAGCCCGTGGCGGGCTGCGTCGGCTTGATGCCGAGCGTCATGACGAGGCCATGGCTGGCGGCGCGGCCGGCCTCGCGGGCGGCCTCGCAGAAGGCCTTGGCGTCATGCACGACATGATCGGCCGCCAGGATGAAGCAAAGCGCATCAGGGTCGCGCTTGGCGAGATGCAGCGCGCCGACGGCGACCGCGGCCGCCGAATCCTGCCGCGACGGCTCCAGGATGATGTCGGCCTCGGCGCCGATGGCGGCGAGCTGCTCGCCGATGAGGAAGCGGGAATCCGCCGCCGTGATCACCACCGGGCGCCCGAAGCCGGGCTCGCCCATGAAGCGCGTCACCGTGCGCTGGAAGGTCGAGAGGCCGCCCAGCATCGGCAGAAGATGCTTGGGCAGGGAATCGCGCGACGCCGGCCACAGCCGCGTGCCCGCACCGCCGCACATGATCGTCGGGATGATCCGCATCGATTTTTTCCGCCCTTCCGCCGCCGCTTGCCGTTGCGGCAGCAACTCATGCGGCCAGACGTCTAAATTTTGATGAAAGCGGCGGGTGGCGACGCTCTCACGCCGCCCGCTTCGACTCCAGCAGCCCCTTCTGCACCATCAGCTCGGCGATCTGCACCGCGTTCAGCGCCGCGCCCTTCCGGAGGTTGTCCGAGACGCACCAGAACGCCAGGCCGTTCTCGACCGTGATGTCCTCGCGGATGCGGGAGACGTAGGAGGCGTCCTCGCCGGCGGATTCGTAGGGCGTGACGTAGCCGCCGTTCTCGCGCTTGTCGACGACGAGCACGCCCGGCGCGGAGCGAAGCACCTCGCGCGCCTCGTCGGCGGTGATGGGCTTCTCGCATTCGATGTTCACGGCCTCGGAATGGCCGACGAAGACCGGCACGCGCACGCAGGTGGCGGTGAGCTTGATCTTCGGATCGAGGATCTTCTTCGTCTCCGCCATCATCTTCCACTCTTCCTTGGTGTAGCCGTCCTCCATGAAGACGTCGATGTGGGGGATGACGTTGAAGGCGATGCGCTTCGTGAACTTCTTGGTCTCGGGCTGGTTGGCCGAGAAGATCGACCGGGTCTGCTGCATCAGCTCGTCCATGCCCTCCTTGCCGGCGCCGGACACGGATTGGTAGGTCGAGACGACGACGCGCCTGATGCCGAAGCGGTCATGCAGCGGCTTCAGCGCCACCACGAGCTGCGCGGTCGAGCAGTTCGGGTTGGCGATGATGTTCTTCTTCGTGTAGCCGTGCACCGCATCCGGGTTCACCTCCGGCACGATCAGCGGCACATCGGAATCGTAGCGCCAGGCCGAGCTGTTATCGATCACCACGCAGCCCTGCTGGCCGATCCGCGGCGACCATTCCTTCGAGACCGCGCCGCCGGCCGACATCAGGCAGATGTCCGTGCCGCGGAAATCGTAATGGTCGAGCGCCCTGACCTTCAGCGTCCTGTCGCCGAAGGAGACCTCCTGACCGACCGAGCGCTGGGAAGCGAGCGGCACGACCTCGGAGACGGGAAAGGCGCGCTCCGCGAGGATGTTCAGCATCTCGCGCCCGACATTGCCGGTGGCGCCTGCGATTGCGATCTTGAAGCCCATGGTGCTGGTCCTGACTGTCGAAGGGGAAGCGGCTCCACCCGGATGCCCCTGGTTGCCTCCCCCGGAAACCGATCCTTCGATAGCCTGTCCAAACACCGGCCTCGCCAGGATCCCGACCCGTCCCCCGCCGGGGGAGTTCCCGAGATCGAGGCGGACGTCAGCCTTTCGTCACGCCTTTCGGCGTGCCGGCGGTTTTGGTCGTCTTGGGAGCGACGAAACGCATGGGTCGAGATGTCCGGGCCGACGAGAGACGGCCATGGCGACCGAGAAGCCGGAATTCCGCAGCATTGTCAAGTCGGCCGGGCCGCCGCCCTGCCTTTCGCGTTCATCAGCACAACGCCGGAGATGGCGAGCGCCCCGCCGATCAGCGTCGCCGGCGCCGGCGCTTCGCCGACGATGGCGAAAGACAGCGCCACCGCGGTGGGCGGCACCAGATAGAGGAAATTCGCGGCCCGTCCCGCGCCGAAGGCGTTCTGCGCCACGCCCCAGGTCGCGTAGCCGATCGCGCCGGGAAAGACGCCGAGATAGAGCACCGCCGCGAGCGCCGGCCATGAGGCGTCCTTGGCCTGCGCCGCCGCCGCCGGCAGCCATGGCGAAAGGCAGGCTGCGCCCAGGACGATGACGAAGCCGACGCAGGCTTTCGCGCCCAGCGCCGGGATCAGCGGACGCTGCAGTACGAAGAAGATCGCCTGCGCGAAGGCCGCGGCGAAGACCAGCATCGCTCCGGCGCCGAAGGCGAGCCCGCCCGGCTGGCCCGCCGCGATGACCGCCACGCCGGCGAAGCTGATGCCTGTCCCGACCCAGGCCCAGACGGTGTAGCGCTCCTTGAGGAACAGGACGGCGAGGATGGCGGTGATGACGGGAACGGTGTTGACTATGAAGCTGGCGGCGCCTGCCGAGACGCTCGTCTGCCCGGTGTTCAGGAGAGCATTGTAGGCGGCGATGCCGATCGCCGCGCAGGCGAAGAGCCGAAGGACACCGCGTGGTCCCGGCAGTCCGTGCCGATGCGTCGCCAGCCACAGCCCCCAGAGGACGGCCGCCACGCCGAAGCGCAGGGCCGCCAGCGGTAGGGGATCGAAGCTGCCGAGCGCCAGCCGGATGGCCGGGAAGGCGCTCGCCCACAGCAGGACGGTGGCGAGCGCGGCTGCGTAGCCGGCGCGCGGGGAAGCTTCGGACATGGTTGGCGGGTCGTTGTTCACGGCCGCAGTGATGCATGCGCTTGGCGCGTTGACATAGCGGCCACTTGGCTGGCTAGCTGTACGCGTGACGCACATCTCGCCCATCGCTTTGCCCCCGATCGAATGCCTGGCGGCGGCGCTGGAAGCGGCACGCACGGGTTCGTTCTCGGCCGCAGCCCAAGGCCTTGGCGTCACGCATGCCGCGATCAGCCGGCGGGTCGCCGGCGCTGAGAGCTGGGCCGGCTTCAGGCTCTTCGAGCGTCACGGCCGCGGCGTCCGTCCGACGGGCGACGGCCAGCGCCTGCTGACCCGGTTGGCCCAGGCCTTCGACGAAATCGAGCTGCTGGCGGATCGCTCCCGCCGGCCGGCGGGGCGGGATGTCGTCCGCATCAGCGTGACGCCCTCGTTCTCGCGTTGCTGGCTCCTGCCGCGGCTGCCGCTGATCGAGCGCGAGGGAATCCGGCTGGAGATCATCGCCGAGCAGCGCAACGCCGAGCTGCGCCGCGGTGAAGCCGATCTCGCCGTTCGCTTCGGCCGCGGCGGCTGGACCGCCGGTCGCGAGACCGCCCTGTTCGACGAGCGTCTCGTTCCTGCCGCGGCGGCCCGCTGGCTTGGCGATGGACTTCCAGGCGATGCCAGGACCGTTCTGTCGATGCCGCTGCTCCACGTCGGCGACGGCGCATTGTGGCGGGCCTGGTGCTTTGGTCAGGGTCTCGCCCTGCCCCGCAAGCGGGCCGACCGGATCCTCTCGAGCTACGACGAGGCGATCGAGGCGGCCGCGCTGGGCTATGGCGTGGCGCTCTGGAACAGCGCGCTCCATCCTCTCCCCCCGAGGCTCGAAGCCATTCCCGCCCTGGCGACGACGCCGCCGCTTCGCTACTTCCTCATCGAGAAACAGTCGGACATGTCCGCCGCCGCCGCGGCGGTGGCCCGCTGCATCAAAGACGCAGCCTCCGGCAAGCTTTCCGCCGAAAGCGGCCTCCCCTTACCGTCAAGCCGCTGATATAGGGCGCCGATGACCGCTTTCGCCCTCGCCGATCTCGACGCCATCATCGGCGCCCGCGCCGCCGCGCCGCCGGCGGAATCCTATACCGCCAGGCTTCTCGCCGACGGCGTCGAACGCGCCGCCAAGAAGCTCGGCGAGGAGGCCGTCGAGGCGGTGATCGCGGCGGTGGGCGGCGATCGCGACGAATTGACGAGAGAGGCGGCGGACGTGCTCTACCACCTGCTGGTGGTGCTGCGCGGGTCGGGGGTTTCCCTCGGCGCGGTCATGGCCGAGCTCGAGGCCCGCACCTCCCAGGGCGGCCTCGCCGAGAAGGCGTCCCGGAAGGCGCTGTGACGGCGATGGACCAGAAGCTCGCCGACGCCCTGCTGAACCCGCCCAATCCCTACCATGTCTTCACCAGGGACGAGTGGTCGCATCTGCGCGCCGATACGCCGCTGACGCTGACCATGGACGACCTGGTGCGCCTGCAATCGGTCAACGACCCGATCTCGGTCGAGGAGGTGGTGGCGATCTACCTGCCGCTCTCCCGCCTGCTCTCGCTCTACGTCGCCGCCACGCAGGGCCTGTTCAAGGCGACGCAGCGCTTCCTCGGCGCCGAGGACGGCAAGATGCCCTATGTCATCGGCGTCGCCGGCTCCGTCGCCGTCGGCAAATCGACCACGGCGCGCGTGCTGAAAGCGCTGCTGTCGCGCTGGCCCAACACGCCGAAGGTCGAGCTCGTCACCACCGACGGCTTCCTGCTGCCGAACGCCGAGCTGCAGCGCCTCGGCCTGATGGAGCGCAAGGGCTTCCCCGAGAGCTACGACGCGGCGGCGATCGTGCGCTTCCTCTCGGCCGTAAAGTCCGGCCAGCGCAACGTGCAGGCGCCGACATACTCGCACCTGACCTACGACGTGCTGCCCGGCGAGACGGTCACCGTCGACCGGCCCGACATCCTGATCTTCGAGGGGCTGAACGTGCTGCAGCCCGGCCGCCTGGCGCGCGACGGGCGCGCCATCGCCTTCGTCTCGGACTTCTTCGATTTCTCGGTCTATCTCGACGCCGAGGAATCGCAGATCCGCGAATGGTACGTCAGCCGCTTCATGCGGCTCAGGCGCACCGCCTTCCAGGATCCGCGCTCCTTCTTCCAGCGCTACGCCAAGCTCTCGGAGCAGGAGGCGCTCGCCATCGCCATCGGGCTCTGGGAGAAGATCAACCTGCCGAACCTGCAGGAGAACATCCTGCCCACGCGCCCGCGCGCCAGCCTGGTGCTGCGCAAGGGCGCGAGCCACATGATCGAAGAAGTCGCGCTGCGGAAGCTCTGAGCCATGAACCTGCGCCGCGCCGCCCTGCTCGCCACCCTCCTCTTCCTCCTTGGCCTGGCCCCACCGGCCGCGGCCAAGCCGGTGCCCACGACCTGCGGTGCGCGCGACCTGATGCAGCTCCTGCGCAAGGACGAGCCGGAAGCCCACGCCAAGGTCGCGGCGGCGGCCCGCGCGGTGGTCAACGGCGACGGGCTGCTCTGGCGGATCGAGAAGCCGGGCCTCGCGCCTTCCTATCTGTTCGGCACCATGCATTCGACCGACCCGCGGCTGGAGCGGCAGGTGGCGCGCGTGCGGCCGCTGATCGCGCGCAGCCGCGCCGTCGCGGTCGAGATCGGCGAGCTCGTCACGCCCGGCCTGCGCGATAAGGCCTCGGCCGAGATCGCCGCCGCCGGCGTGGCCCGCAGCGGCAATGCGCTGGAGGGGCTCTGGCCGCCTTCGAACCGCGCCGCCGTCGAGGCGGCGCTGCAGCTGCGCGGCATCACGGCGGAGCGCGCCCAGCGCTACGAGACCTGGTTCCTGATCGTGGCGCTGTCCTCGCCCGAATGCGAGCGCCAGCGCCGGGCGCTCGGCCTGATCTCGGTCGACGAGAAGATCGGCGTCGCCGGCGCCAGGGCGGGCAAGGCGCCGATCGGTCTGGAGCGGCTCGAGGACCAGATCGCGGTGCTGAGGCGCATCGGCGGCTTCAATCCCTCGCTCGCGCTGATCGAGATCGCCCGCAACGGCCAGCAGATCGCCGACACGCGCGAGACGATGACCCAGGCCTATATCCACGACCGGCTGGGCGAACTGACGGCGCTCTCCCGCCTCGGCGAGGTGCTCCGCGACGAGGCGCCCAACGCGCAGACCTCGGCCTTCACGCGCTCGCTGCTCGACGACCGCAACGGCGTCATGCTCGTGCGCTCGCTGCCCCTGCTCGCCGCGGGCGGCGCCTTCATCGCGGTGGGCGCGCTGCACCTGCCGGGCGAGGCCGGCCTGGTGAACCTCTACCGGAAGGCCGGCTACCGCGTCAGCGTCGTCAAATAAGACTTCAGCCTTTCTGATCGGATGCATTCGCAAATCTTGCGCCGCTTCCCGACAAATCTTCCTTTCGCCGCATTCCGGCCCATCCGGAGCCCCACTGCGGCAGCATCCTTCCATCGTTGCCTCATGGCTCTGGCGACAGGCGCTTCGGACTTCGTCAGCCCCCCAGCCCCCCGGGGTGCCCGGTCGCCAGAGTCATACCGAGCCTCTTAGGTTCGGGACTTGGGCGGTTGACCTCAGGGTCAACCGCCCTTTTCTTTTGCGCGTTGCCGCGGGGGGCCTCCGTTGCTATCGCTTCCCGATGCGCCGGCGTCCAACCGGCGACGCGGGGAGCCATGACGAAGGCCGCGATCCAGACCGCAATCGGCGTGATCAGCGGCACGTCGATGGACATGATCGACATCGCCCTGATCGAGACCGATGGCGAGAACGTGGTCAGGGCCGGTCCCGGCGGCATGGCGCCTTATCCGCCCGCGCTGCGCCGCGAGCTCCTCGCCTTCCTCGAAGAGCCCTCCCGCGCCGAGCGCGAGCCCCTGACCGAGCTCGAGGAGAAGGTCACCGACGCCTTCGCCGCGGCTGTCGACGGCTTCATCCGCGACCATGGTCTCGACCGCGCCGGCATCCACCTCATCGGCAACCACGGGCAGACCGTGTTCCATCGGCCGGAGAAGCGATTCACGCGCCAGCTCGGCGACGGCGGCCGTATGGCCAAGGCGCTCGGCATTTCCGTGATCGACGATTTCAGGAGCGCCGACGTCAAGGCCGGCGGGCAGGGCGCGCCGCTGGTGCCCCTCTATCACGCGGCGCTCGCCACGGGCCTGCCGCAGCCCCTGATGGTGCTGAACCTCGGCGGCGTCGCCAATGTCACCTATCTCGATCGCCGTGAGATCATCGCCTTCGACACCGGCCCCGCCTCCGCCCTCATCGACGACCTGATGCTGAAGCGCTTCGGCCTGCCCTATGACGACGGCGGCCGGATCGCCCGCGAGGGCAGGATCGACTCTCGCGTGCTGGCCGAGCTCATGGCCGCGCCCTTCTTCCGGGCGAAGCCGCCCAAGTCTCTCGACCGCAACGAGTTCCACTTTCGCGCCCGCGCCGCCAATGCGCTGGAGCCGCATGACGCCGCCGCGACACTGACCGCCTTCACCATCGAGGCCACGGCGGCGGCGCTGGAGCACGTGCCGAAGCGCCCGCTGCGCTGGCTGGTCACCGGCGGCGGACGGCGCAACCGGGGCATCATGCAGGGGCTCGCCGAGCGGCTGCAGGCGCCGGTCGATCCCGTGGAGACGGTGGGCTGGGACGGCGACCTCCTGGAGGCGCAGTGCTTCGCCTATCTCGCGGTGCGCTCGCGGCGCGGCCTGCCGCTCAGCCTGCCGACGACGACCGGCGTGCCGACGGCGATGACGGGAGGACGGTTTTGGACGGTTTGAACAGGCGCGACGGTGAGCCCTCCCCTGCAAGGGGAGGGTTGGGGGGGGTAAGTCCTCGTATAGTGACGACTGACCCCCACCCTGCCTCCCCATCCAGATCGGGCCTGCCCGATCTGGACACTTTTGTCGCCCAACATGGGCAGGCCCATGTTGGGTGGCAGGGGGAGGAGAAACTGCGGCGGGCGCCATGACCCCCCTCTCCTTCCCCCTCGAAAAGCGTCCCGCCGTCGCCTCGCGCGGCATGGTCGTCACCAACCACCCGCTGGCCTCCGCCGCAGGTGCCGAGATCCTGCTCTCCGGCGGCAACGCCATCGACGCGGCGATCGCCTGCCTGTTCGCGCTCACCATCGCCGAGCCGATGATGGTCAGCGTGCTCGGCGGCGGCGTGATGCATCTGCGCCTCGCCGACGGGACGCATACGATCATCGATTGCCTCTCCACCGCGCCGGCCGCCGCCACGCCTGACATGTTCAAGCCGAGGGGCGACGGCAGGCTGCCCAACGCGCGCGGCGTCGAGGGCCGGCTCAACGAGGTCGGCGCCCTCGCCGTCGCCACGCCCGGCGCGCTGGCCGGCTGGTGCGAGGCGGCGGCGGCGCATGGACGGCTGCCCCTCGCCGACCTGATGACGCCGGCGATCCGCCTGGCCGAGGCCGGCTTCGCCGTGACGCCCTATCTGTCCGATTGCATCAGGGATTGCGCCGCCGATGTCGCGCATGACCCCGCGCTCGCCGCGATGTTCATGCCGGGCGGCGCGCCGCTCGCGGCGGGCGACAGGCTGCGCCAGCCCGCGGCCGCCACCACGCTGCGGAGGATCGCGGCCGATGGGCCGGGCCTGCTCTACGGCGGCGCGCTCGGGCAGGCGCTGGCGGCCGATCTCGCGCGGCGCGGGGGCGTGCTCGGCATGGCGGATCTTGCCGCCTATGCGCCGCTGCGCCGCGAGCCGATCCACGCCAGCTATCGCGGCCATGAGGTCATCGGCCCGCCGCCGCCCGCCTCATCCGGCGTGCATATCGCGCAGATGCTGAACATCCTGGAGGGATACGATCTGGCCGCGATGGGCTTCGGCTCGCCGGACGCCTGCCACCTGCTGGCCGAGACCCTCAAGATCGCCTTCGCCGACCGCGCCGTCGCCACCGCCGACCCGGATTTCGTCGCGGTTCCGGTCGAGCGACTGACCTCCAAGGCTTATGCCGCCGAGCGCCGCGCCGTCATCCGCATGGACCGGGCGCAGGGCTGGAGCGCCGGCCTTGCTGCGCCGGAATCCGCCGACACCACCCATGTCACGGTGGCCGATGCCGAGGGCAACGTGGTGAGCGCGACCCAGACGCTGAACAGCCTGTTCGGCGCCTGCGTGCAGATCGAGGGCACCGGGCTCCTCGCCAACAATTACATGCACAATTTCGATCCCTTTCCCGGCCGCGCGCTCTCGATCGCGCCGGGCAAGCGCTGCTTCACCTCGATGTCGCCGATGATGGTGGCGCGCGAGGGCAAGGTCCTGCATGCGCTGGGGCTTCCCGGCGGCCTGCGCATCTTTCCATCGGCGCTGCAGGCCATCGTCAACCTGATCGACCACGGCATGAGCCCGCAACAAGCCGTGGAGGCGCCGCGGCTCTGGACGGAGGGCGGACCGATCGAGCTGGAGCCGGCCTTCCCCGCCGCGCTCGGCGAGGCGCTGGCGGCGCGCGGCCATGCGATCAGCCGCGTCAATCGCGTGGCGGGCGGCATGAACGCAGTATCGTTGGGCGCGGATGGCCTGCTGACCGGCGCAGCCTGCTGGCGGGCGGATGGCACTCCGGTCGGCATCGCCGGCGGGCTGGCGCGGGCGGGGGTGCGGTTCACGCTGGGGTGAGGGTGGGGCTGGAGCGGCGTTGGCGCTGCCCCTCATCTGTCTTCTCCCCGTAAGGACGGGGAGAAGAACGCTCTCCATCGTCAGCGCTTCAATCTGAACCGCGTTCCTCTCCCCGCCACTTGCGGGGAGAGGTTAGGTGAGGGGCAGCGCCGACGCCGAAAGCGAATTCACTCCGCCGCGAACTGCGACGCCACCACTTCAAGCTTCGGCTTGCCCGCCTTGGCCCTGCCGCCGGACTGCTGCGCCATGAAGGACTTGATCGCCGGCGCGATGTCCCTGCGGAAGCGCGAGCCGTTGAAGACGCCGTAATGGCCGACGTCCTTCTGCAGGTGGTAGAGCTGCTTGTCCTTGGAGAGGTTCACGCACAGATCGTGCATCGCCTTGGTCTGGCCGACGCCGGAGATGTCGTCGTTCTCGCCCTCCACCGTCATCACCGCGCAGCGGCGGATCGCCTTGAGGTCGACCGGCTTGCCGCGATGCGTCATCTCGCCCTTGGGCAGCGCATGACGCACGAAGACGGTGTCGACGGTCTGCAGATAGAACTCGGCCGTGAGGTCCATGACGGCGAGATATTCGTCGTAGAAGTCGCGCTGCTTCTCGGCCGAATCGCCGTCGCCGCGCACGAGATGGCTGAACATGTCCCAATGCGCGGTCATGTGGCGATCGATGTTCATCGCCATGAAGCCGGAGAGCTGCAGGAAGCCGGGATAGACGTCGCGGTAGAAGCCGGGGTTCGGGAAAGGCACCTTGATGATGCAGTTCTTCTGGAACCACTCGATGCCGCGCTCCTCCGCCAGCTTGTTGACGGCGGTCGGGCTCTGGCGCGTGTCGATCGGCCCTCCCATCAGCGTCATCGATGCGGGAACATGCGGATGCTCGTCGGCCTCCATGATGGCGACGGCCGCCGCCACGGGCACCGAGGGCTGGCACACCGCCATCACATGCACATCGGGTCCCAGCAGATCGAACAGCGCGATCATGGTGTCGATGTAATCGTTCAGGTCGAAGCCGCCGTCGGCCAGCGGCACCATCCTGGCGTCGATCCAGTCGGTGATGAAGACCTCATGGCTCGGCAGGAAGGCCTCGACCGTGCCGCGCAGCAGCGTGGCGTAATGGCCGGACATCGGCGCCACGATCAGCACCTTCGGCTGCGCCGGCGCCTTCGGCGGCAGGGCGCGGTCGAAATGGATGAGCTGGCAGAACGGCTTCTTCCAGAGGATGCGCTCCGTCACGGCCGTCTCGACGCCGTTCACCACCGTGGTCGGCAGGTCGAAGGAGGGCTTGCCGTAGCGGCGCGTGGTGCGCTCGAACATCTCGGCCCCGGCGGCCATGGTGCGCCCGAACTGGGAATGCGCCAGCGGATTGGCCGGATTGCGGTAGAAGAGACGCGTGACGTCGGCCATCGCCCGGGCCGGAGCCATGGCCAGGAAGGCGGTCTCGTAGAAGTAATACAGGCTGCGATTCATGCCGTGTGGCCCCGTCTTGCTGCGGTCGGTCGGCGCGATCGCCGCTGTCGTCTTGCGACGACGTCCGAAATGCCCGCCGGTTCCAGCCCTCGGCCGTCACCTTTCGCAGCGCAGCATACCGCCTCGTTGCCAGCATTCAAGGCCCGAAACCCTTACACTTCCGTTTCAGTCCTGGCCTCGGGCTGGTCCGCCCCCCGCCATTCCCGCCAGGCGAGGATGAAGATCAGGGCGGCCGCATGCAGGTTGATGGCGGCGATGCCGAGGCCGACCACCGCATCCGGCCAGACCGTCGGCCAGAAGGCCGTGACCGCGGCGGCGAGCACGATCGAGACGTTGGAGATCGCGTCGTTGCGCGACGACAGCCAGACGCTGCGATGCGCCGAATCGCCCTTGCGGTGGGGCAGCAGCAGGAAGGCGCAATAGACGTTGACCGCCAGCGCCAGCAGGCCGATGGCCCCCATCGGCAGCGGATCGGGCGGGAGGCCCTCCATCATCTGCTGCACCGTCTTCCAGGCGATCCACAATGACGGCACCGTCATCAGGAAGGCCGTGCTGGCGCCGAACAGGGCGCGCGGCCTGGCGCCGAGCCCGATCAGCGCGGCCGCCAGCAGGTAGGTCATCGAATCCTCGTAGAAGTCGATGGCGTCGGCGATGAGCGCGATCGAATTGGCGTAGAGCGCGCCGCCGATCTCGACGAACATCATCAGGAGATTGAGCCCGGCGGCGATGAACAGCGCCCGGCGATAGGGCGTCGGCGGATGCGCGTCGGATTGCCGCTCGGCGGATTCGGCTTGCTTCATGGGCGGGGCTGCGGCTTTCTGGCGGCGAATCTGCGGCGCAGCATAGCCGTGAAACGAGGGTGCGGGGATGGCGAAACGTCTGGAAGGCAAGATCGCGGTGGTGACGGCCGCGGGCCAGGGCATCGGAAAGGCCATCGCAGAGGCCTTCGTGAGCGAGGGCGCGACCGTGCATGCCACCGACCTCAACCCGGATTTCCTGAAGGACATCCCGAAGGCGAAGAAGCGCAAGCTCGACGTGCGCTCGACCAAGGCGGTGCAGGCCTTCGCCGGGAAGGTCGGCGAGATCGACATCCTGGTGAACGCCGCCGGCTTCGTGCACCACGGCACGGTGATGCAATGCTCGGAGGCCGACTGGGACTTCTCCTTCGACCTCAACGTCAAGTCGATGCACCGCATGATCCAGGCCTTCCTGCCGGGCATGCTGAACCGGGCGAACGCCTCGGGCCGCACCTCCTCGATCGTCAACATCGCCTCGGGGGCGGGCTCGGTGCGCGGCATCCCCAACCGCTACGTCTACGGCGCGACCAAGGCGGCGGTGATCGGCCTCACCAAGGCGGTGGCGGCCGACTACATCAAGCAGGGCCTGCGCGCCAACGCCATCTGCCCCGGCACGATCCAGTCCCCCTCGCTCGACCAGCGCATCCGCGACGCGGCCGCCGCCGGCAAGATCACCGAGGCGCAGGCGAGGCAGGCATTCATCGACCGCCAGCCCATGGGGCGGCTCGGCACGGCCGAGGAGATCGCCTGGCTCGCGGTCTATCTGGCGAGCGACGAGGCGAGCTACACGACGGGGCAGATTCACCTCGCGGATGGCGGGTTCGCGCTGTGAGCAGGCTTGTTATATAACACTTTGTGTGATACACCGATCTGACTGACGCGAATGCGCGTCTTCAAGAACGCTTGGTTCGTGAAGTTCGCGCGCAAGGCGCATATTCGGGATGAGGAGCTGCTTTCAGCGGTTCGGCGTGCCCAGGATGGCTTGATCGACGCCGATCTCGGCGGAGAAGTGATCAAGCAGCGCATCGCTCGGCAAGGTCAGGGGAAGTCCAGCGGCTACAGATCGCTCATCCTATTCAGGAAAGGCTCTCGCGCCGTATTTGCATTCGCTTTCGCGAAGAACGTGCAGGCTAACATCGGTGCTGCTGACGAACGCGATTTGAAAGCCGCGGCGAAGATCGTCCTGTCGCTATCCGATGCAGAGATGGACGAACTGGTTCGGCGGAAAGTGATGCAGGAAGTGAAAGATCATGAGCAAGGCTAGAGCCTACCGCAGCGAGATCGCGGCATCCGTTCACGGCATGATGACAGGGCTCGCCGATGCAGGGATGGTCGACAAGACGACGATGCGCCAGTTCGACGAGAGCTGCTTGGCGCTCGCGCCGTCGCTCGAAGCGGAGGAAATCCGGTCGATCAGGATCCGGGAAGCCGTCTCTCAACCTGTCTTCGCGCGGTATCTCAACGTGTCGAAGAACCTCGTTTCCGATTGGGAACGGGGCGTTAAGAGGCCCGGCGGCCCGGCGTTGCGTCTGCTCGCCATCGTCAAGGCCAAGGGCCTTGGCGCTATCGTGTGAATCCGACAAAAAAAGGCCCGCCGAAGCGGGCCTTATGAGTTTAGGGAGGCGTCAAACAAGTGGACAGGAGCCACTCGACCCGCAGAAACTTTGGGTATGAGAACCATCGCATGGAAACCCTAACGAAGCCTTAACGCGGAGAAAGGATTCACCTTTTCCCGCATGCGCCGGCGGGTGTTGCGGAAATGGCGCAAGGGTTTGGGCCTCGTGCGTCCTTCATGCCGCATCGCCCCCTTCTGAGAAGAAGCGCAGCACGCTGAGCATCGGGTTCGGCGCCGCCTGTCCGAGGCCGCAGATCGAGGAATCGGCCATCACCGCGGCGAGCTCTTGCAGCAGCGGCGCATCCCAGCGCGGCGCAGCCATCAGCTGCAACGCCTTCGCCGTGCCCACGCGGCAGGGCGTGCATTGGCCGCAGCTCTCGTGCCTGAAGAAGCGCATCAGGTTCTGCGCCGCCGCCGCGATGTCGTCCCGGTCGGACAGGAAAACGACGGCATGGCTGCCGACGAAGCAGCCATGCGCCGCGAGGCTGCCGAAATCGAGCGGCAGGTCGGCGAAGCGCTCGGGCAGGATGCCGCCCGAAGCACCGCCCGGCAGATAGGCCTTGAGACGATGGCCCTCCTGCATGCCGCCGGCGCGGTCCAGGAGCGAGCGCGCCGTGATGCCGGCGGGAGCGACGATCACGCCCGGCCGGCGCACGCGTCCCGAGACGGACCAGGAGCGCAGGCCCTTGGCGCCGTTCAGCCCCTCTGCGGCGAACCAGTCCGGCCCCTTCTCGGCGATGTCGCGGATCCAGAACAGCGTCTCGATATTGTGGTTCAGCGTCGGCCGGCCGAAGAGGCCCTGCTCCGCGATGTAGGGCGGACGCTGGCGCGGCAGGCCGCGCTTGCCCTCGATCGATTCGAGCATCGCGCTCTCCTCGCCGCAGATATAGGCGCCGGCGCCGCGGCGGAGGTCGATGTGGCCGGATGGCGATAGCCCAGCCGCTTCCAGCGCCGCGATCTCGCTAAGGAGCAGCGCACGTAGGCCGGGATATTCGTCGCGCAGGTAGATGACGATGCGCTCGGCCTCGACGGCATGGGCGGCGACCAGCATGCCCTCGAGGACGCGATGCGGATCGCGCTCGAGATGGTGCCGGTCCTTGAAGGTGCCGGGCTCGCCCTCGTCGGCGTTCACGGTCATGAACCGCGGGCCGGGACAGGCGCGCACCGCCTCCCATTTCCGCCCCGCCGGGAAGCCTGCCCCGCCGAGCCCGCGCAGCCCCGCATGCGACAGGTCGTCGATCAGCGCAGCGATGGGCCGGTCGTCCGACCGGACCGCGGCAAGCAGCCCGTATCCGCCGGCGGCGCGATAGGCGTCGAGCGCGATGGCCGCCGGCTTCGGACAGGCGGTCTCGCCCCGTGCCGCCGCGGCCAGCACCGCCGGAGCATCCGCCCGCTCGATCGGGTTCTGCCCGACGACCGCCACCGGCGCGCCGGCGCAGCGGCCGACGCAGGGCACGCGCTGGATGCGCATCGCCGCCGGATCGGCCGTCTTCTCCAGCGCCTCGGCCAGGGCCTCGCCGCCGGCGAGGGCGCAGGAGAGGCTGTCGCAGACGCGGATCGTGAGGGCGGGCGGCGGGGCCTCGCCCTCCTTCACGATGTCGAAATGGTGGTAGAAGCTCGCGACCTCGAAGACCTCGGCCTCGCCGATGCGGTGCAGCTCCGCCAGCGCCTTGAGATGCCGCGCCGCGAGATGGCCGAAGCGGTCCTGGATCAGGTGCAGATGCTCGATCAGGCGGTCGCGGCGCAGGATGTCGGCGGCGAGCAGCGCCTCCACTTCCGCCAGGGCCTCATGGTCGAGCTGGCGGCCCTTGGGATAGGGGCGCGCGGCGCGCCGGTTCGGCCGGACGATCTCGACGTTATCGCTACTCTCGGGCACGCTTTCCTCGGTCGGACAGCCTTCTGCCGGGCCGCCGCGACTCCCATCCTGCGCGATGGCGCGCGCCGCGTCCAATCCGGTCCTGCCGTCGAGGCCTGGCCCGTCACACCCCGTCGAACAGCGCGCTGGAGATGTAGCGCTCGGCGAAGCTCGGGATGATCACCACCACCGTCTTGCCCTCCATGCCGTCGCGCCCCGCCACTTCCAGCGCCGCGGCCATGGCCGCGCCGGAGGAGATGCCGCCCGGGATGCCCTCGGTCCGGGCGAGCAGGCGGGAGGTGTCGAAGGCCGTCTGGTTGCCGACCGTGATCACCTCGTCGATCAGGTCGCGCTGCAGGATGTCGGGCACGAAGCCCGCGCCGATGCCTTGGATCTTGTGAGGGCCCGGCTGGCCTCCGGAGAGCACCGGCGAATCCTCGGGCTCCACCGCGACGATGCGCATCCCGGGCTTGCGCGCCTTGATCACCGAGCCGACGCCGGTCACCGTGCCGCCGGTGCCGATGCCCGCCACGAAAACATCGATCTTGCCGTCGGTGTCGTTCCAGATCTCCTCGGCCGTGGTGGCGCGGTGGATCGCCGGGTTGGCCGGGTTCTGGAACTGCTGCGGGATGATGGCGCCCTTGATCTCGCGCTGCAGCTCCTCCGCCTTGGCGATGGCGCCCTTCATGCCCTGCGCCGCCGGCGTCAGCACCAGCTCGGCGCCGAGGAACGCAAGCATCTTGCGCCGCTCGATCGACATCGTCTCCGGCATGGTCAGGATCATGCGGTAGCCCCGCGCTGCCGCCGCGAAGGCGAGCGCGATGCCGGTGTTCCCGGAGGTCGGCTCGATCAGCGTGCCGCCGGGCTGCAGCTTGCCCGACGATTCCAGCGCATCGATCATGGCCACGCCAATGCGGTCCTTGACGCTGGCCAGCGGGTTGAAGAACTCGAGCTTGGCGAGGATCGCGGCCTTGGCGCCGCGCTCCTTGGCCATGCGGCCGATCCGCACCAGCGGCGTGTCGCCGATCGTCTCGGTGATCGAGTCATAGATGCGGCCCCGGCCCGGCTTGCGGGCGGCATTCGCTGGCGTGCTCATGGCGATGGCTCCTCCGGCATCTCGACGCCGCAATCTAGGCATTCAACAGCCGTTTGTCGACAAGAAGGAAATTTACAAAATCAGATCGCGAAATCCATGGCGGGTGCGCTGGCGCTGCCGAAGACGCGCCGCTCCTCGGCCTTGAGGCAGAGGTCCTCGATGGTGAACCCATCGAGATGGCTGAGGAAACGCTCGCCGGCCGTCTTCACGGCCGGGCCGACGACCTGATCGACGAGCCTGGAATGCGGCTCCGCCACATCCTCCTCTTCCTGCGAGGCCATGGCCGCGCGCACCACATCGCCGGCGGTGATGCGCCGGCGCTCGCGGGCGAGCTCGTAGCCGCCGCGCGGGCCGCGCACCCCCTTGAGGATGCCGGCCCTGACCAGCGCCTGCAGCAGCGTCTCCAGATGGCGCGGCGGCAGCTCGTGGCGCGCGGCCAGAAGCTTGGCGGCGACCGGGCCCGGCCGCGCATGCATGGCGATGTCGACCACGGCGGCGATGCCGAGCAGGCTGCGTCGCGACAGAAGTATCATGTTCCGCTCCCCTCAATCAGCGCCGGTGGAGCCGAACCCTCCCTCGCCCCGGTCGGAGCCGTCGAGGACGGAAACGACATCCAGAACCACTTGCGTCACCGGTGCGACGACGAGCTGCGCGATGCGCATGCCCCGCCTCACGGTGAACGACTCAGCCCCGTGGTTCACCAGCAAAACCTTGACCTCGCCCCGGTAGTCCGCGTCGATCGTTCCTGGCGCATTCAGCACGGTGATCCCGTGTTTCGCCGCCAATCCCGATCTCGGCCTCACCTGGGCTTCGAATCCAGGCGGCAATTGGAGCGCGAACCCGGTGGGGACAAGTGCTCTTTCACACGTGTCGATGGTGATTTGGGCATTTTCTGGCAAGGCCGCGAGAAGATCGAGCCCCGCGGCCCCGGCGGTCTGCGGCGCCGGGAGGGGCAGCCCCTCGCCATGGGGCAGCCGCTGCAGCCGCAGGCGGACCGGCGGCTGCATCAGCCGAGCATCGCGGCGATGCGCGCCACGAGCCTGTCCGCCACCTGCTGCTTGCCCATGGTCGGCCAGCTCTCGACGCCCTCCCGGGTGACGAGGTGGACGGTGTTGGCGGCCTGGCCGAAGACGCCGCCCGGCGTCTCGCCGGCGAGGCCGACATCGTTGGCGACGATGGCGTCGCAGCCCTTGCGGAGGAGCTTCGCCTGCGCATGGGGCACCACGTCGCTGGTCTCGGCCGCGAAGCCGATCACGAGGCGCGGCCGGCCCGAGGAGCGGCCGGCGACGCCCGCGAGGATGTCCGGGTTCTCGGCGAGCGCCAGCGGCGGGCGCGGGCCGCTCTCCTTCTTGAGCTTGCCTTCGGCCGCTTCGGCCACCCGCCAGTCCGCCACCGCGGCGGCGCCGATGAAGACGTCGCAGGGCAGCGCCCGCTCCACCGCCGCCTGCATCTCTCGCGCCGATTCGACGCGGACGACGGCGACGCCGAAGGGATCGGGGATCGCGACCGGCCCGGAGACCAGCGTCACGCGCGCCCCGGCCGCGGCGGCGGCGGCGGCGATGGCGTGGCCCTGCTTGCCCGAGGAGCGGTTGGCGATGTAGCGCACGGGGTCGATCGGCTCATGCGTGGGACCGGAGGTGACGACGACGTGGCGGCCGGCGAGCGGCCGCGGTCCGTTGGCGGAAGCTTCGGCCCAGGCGCCTTCGGGCAGCCGCAGGGCCGTGACGCCCTGCAGCATGGCCTCGATCGCGGCGAGGATATCCGCCGGCTCGGCCAGGCGGCCGACGCCGAATTCGCCGCAGGCCATGGAGCCGGCAGTCGGGCCGACGACCGTCACGCCATCCGCCTTCAGCCGCTCGACATTGCGCCGGGTCGCGGGATGCGCCCACATGCGCAGGTTCATCGCGGGCGCCACGAGCACCTTCTTGTCGGTCGCCAGCAGCAGCGTGGTGGCGAGATCGTCGGCGAGGCCGTTCGCCATCTTGGCGAGAAGATTGGCCGTCGCCGGCGCGACCACCACGAGGTCGGCGTCGCGCGACAGCTCGATATGCCCCATCTCCGCCTCGTCGGTGAGCGAGAAGAGCTCGCCATAGACCTTGTCGCCGGTGACCGAGCCCAGCGAGAGCGGCGTCACGAACTCGCCCGCCGCCTTGGTCATCACGGCGCGCACGGCGAGGCCGCTGCGGCGGATGAGCCGGCAGAGATCGAGCGCCTTGTAGGCGGCGATGCCGCCGCCGACGACGAGGAGGATGCGCTTCTGCGCCATCATGCCGGATGGTCCCATGGGTTGATGACCGTTACGCCGCACTCGGAGAAATCGCTGATGTTTCTCGTCGCCACCGCCATGGCGCGAACCGCGGCGACCGACGCGATCATCGTGTCCATCCTGGCGACGTGGAGCCCGCGTTTCGTGCGATCGGCGGCGATCCTGGCGAAAAAACGCGCTGCCGGCTTGTCGTAATCGAGCACCCTGTCGCGGAAGCCGATCTCGAAGACTTCCAATGCTCTGGCCTGCATCTCGTTCTTTCGTCTCCCTTCCGGAAGAAGCTCGAAGCCGAACCAAATTTCGCCGAAAGAGATGGTCGTCGTGTAGAGCGCCTCGCCGTCCTGCGCGGCCAGCCAGGAATAGACGGCGGTCGAACGCTGATCGGGAGCCTTCATGATCTCGGAGATCACGTTGGTGTCGAGGACGATCAATGGCCGTCCCAGTCGTCATAGAAACCGACCCGCGCCAGCGCTTCGGCCCTGACGCCGTCGTGCAGATCGATCCCGCCCAGCGGATCGAAGCGGGATGCGATGAACTCGGCCAGGTTCAGTTTCTCGCGGGATGGCGCGCCGCCCGAGCGTTCCAGCGTGACGCGAACCTCTTCCTCAAGCGACCGTCCATGCTGCGCCGCGCGCACGCGTATGCGCCGCTTCACATCATCGTCGATTTTCCGGACCGTGATGCTCGCCACCGGATCGTCCTCGCGCGGCCAGCCTGAAGATAGCCGACCAGCCGGGTGAGGACAATGATTGCAATGCAATCAATGCAATCACCACATCTTGATCGCGATCATCGCCAGCAGCGCGGCGATCGCCCACAGCGCCAGGTTTCCCCAACGCGCGCGGCGCGCCTCAGCCCGGCCGATCGCCTCGACGCTTTCGGGCGATAGGCGGAAGCCTTGGGCCGCAGCCTCATCGAGGTCGTTCAGGACGCGCTCGCCGCGCGTCACGAGATCGGGCAGCCGCAGCGCTGCGCCCACCGCGCGACCGACGCCCTCGCCGGCGTCCTGCAGCTTGCCGATCGGTCCGAGGTTCCGCTCGATCCAGCCGCGCACCACGGGCTCCGCCGTCTTCCACATGTCGAGCTGGGGATCGAGCGTGCGGCCGACGCCCTCGACCACCACCATGGTCTTCTGCAGCATGACGAGCTCGGGCCGCGTCTTCATGTCGAAGAGCTCGGTGATCTCGAAGAGCAGCGTCAGGAGCTTGGCCATGGAGATCTCGTCGGCGCGGCGCTGGTGGATGGGCTCGCCGATGGCGCGGATCGCCTGGGCGAAATCCTCGACCGCATGCTTCGCCGGCACGTAGCCCGCCTCGAAATGCACCTCTGCGACCCGGCGGTAGTTGCGCGTGATGAAGCCGAAGAGGATCTCCGCCAGGAAGCGGCGCTCCTTTTCGCCGATGCGCCCCATGATGCCGAAATCGACGGCGACGAGATTGCCTTGGCGATCGGCGAATAGATTGCCCTGATGCATGTCGGCATGGAAGAAGCCGTCGCGGATGGCGTGGCGCAGGAAGCTCTCGATGACGCGCCGGCCGAGCGCCGGCAGATCGAGTCCCGCCTCCGCCAGCGCCTTATGGTCGGTCAGCGGGATCCCGTCGATCCATTCCATGGTCAGAACATCGCGGCCGGTGCGCTCCCAGTTCGGCGTCGGCACGCGGAATCCGGGATCGTCCTTCGTGTTCTCCGCCATCTCGGAGAGCGCCGCCGCCTCCAGCCGAAGGTCGAGCTCCAGCGCCACGGAGCGGTCCAGAACCTCGACGATGCTGACGGGCTTCAGCCGCTCGAGGCCCGGCAGATGGGTCTCCGCGAAGCGCGCCGCGCCGTAGAAGGCCTCGATGTCGCGGCGGAACTGGCGGCGCACGCCGGGTCGCAGCACCTTCACGGCGACGATCTCGCCCGTCGCCCGCAGCACCGCCTTGTGCACCTGCGCGATCGAGGCGGCGGCCACCGGCTCGCTGAAGCTCGCGAAGACCGTCTCCACCGGCGCATCCAGCGTGGCGGCGACGATCGCCTTGGCCTCGGCGGTCGGGAAAGCGGGCATGCGGTCCTGCAGCCGCTCGAGGTCCCGCGCGAGGCTGGTGCCGACGACGTCGGGCCGCGTCGCCAGGAACTGGCCGAACTTGACATGGCTGGGACCCAGGCGGCCGAGCGCCCGGGTCAGCCGCTCGGCGGCATCGGCATGGCTGGGCCTGGCGATCAGGCCGGCCAGCCAGAGCAGCGGCCGCGCCTGAGGCGGCGCGAGGCCGGGATCGATCCGCGAGACCACGCCCTCGCGCGCCAGCACGAAGCCGACATGCGCGAAGCGGAGGGAATGGCGCAGGAAGGCGAACAAGATGCGCTACAGCTTCCAGCCCGAATGGATGTTGACGACGCCGCCGCTGAGCGCGCGATGCGTCACGCGGCGGAAGCCGGCCTTGGCGATCATGCCGGCGAAGCTCTCCGGCCGCGGGAAGCGGCGGATCGATTCCACGAGATAGCGGTAGCTCTCGGCATCGCCGGTGATGGCCTTGCCGAAGGCGGGGATCAGGTTGAACGAATAGGCGTCGTAGACCTTGTCGAGCACCGGCGTGTCCACAGGCGCGAATTCGAGGCAGAGGAAGCGCCCGCCGGTCTTCAGCACGCGATAGGCCTCTGACAGCGCGAGGGGGATGCGTGGCACGTTGCGGATGCCGAAGGCGATGGTGTAGCCGTCGAAGCTGCGGTCGGGGTAGGGCAGGTTCTCGGCGCTTGCCTCGACGAAATCGATGCGGCCGGGCAGCCGGCGCTTCTCGGCGCGCTCCTCGCCAACCGCCAGCATGCTGCCGTTGATGTCGAGCACGGTGACATGGGTCCGCTCGCCCGCCGCCTCCAGGATGCGGAAGGCGACGTCGCCGGTGCCGCCGGCCACGTCGAGATGCCGCCAGGGGCGGTGCTTCGGCGGCCTGAGTTGGGCGACGAGCGCATCCTTCCAGAAGCGGTGCAGCCCCGCAGACATCACGTCGTTCATCACGTCGTACTTCCGCGCGACGGAATGGAACACCTCGTCGACGCGGCCCTGCTTCTCGGCGGTGGGCACGGTCTTGAAGCCGAAGTGGGTGGTGTCGTCAGGGGTCGGCAAAAGAGGGCTCGTGGCGTTGCGGTTGGCGCGACCATATATGCGTGAGCCCGGCTCCGCTATGCCGCCGATGTCGCGGCGCCCGCGCTCTTGCAAAGGTCCAGAATGCCCGAACTCCCCGAAGTCGAGACCGTGCGGCGCGGCCTTCAGCCCGTGATGGAGGGGCGGCGCATCCTCGCCGTCGAGACGCGGCGCGACGGGTTGCGCTTTCCCTTCCCGGCGGATTTCGCAGCGCGGCTCGCGGGCCGCACCATCACGGCGATGGGCCGGCGCGCCAAGTACCTGATGGCCGATCTCGACGACGGCGAGGTGCTGGTCATGCATCTCGGCATGACCGGGCGCTTCGTGATCGAGCAGCAGGGCCGCGCCACGGAGCCCGGCGAATTCGCCAACGCCGTCACGCGGATCGCGGCGCATGACCATGTCGTGTTCGAGGTCGAGGGCGGCGCGCGCGTCACCTACAACGACATCAGGCGCTTCGGCTTCATGGCGCTGGTGCCGCGCCAGGAGATCGAGGCCCATCCGCTGACCGCCGGCATCGGCATCGAGCCCCTGGGCAACGCGCTCACGCCGGAGCGGCTCGCCGCGCTGATGGCTGGCAAGGCCGCGCCGCTCAAGGCGGCGCTCCTCGACCAGCGGCTGATCGCCGGCCTCGGCAACATCTATGTCTGCGAGGCGCTGCATCGGGCCGGCCTGTCGCCGCGCCGCGCCGCCGGCACGCTCGCGCGCAAGGACGGCTCGCCGACGAAGCAGGCGGTGCGCCTGACCGAGGAGATCCGCCTGGTGCTCGAGGAGGCGATCGAGGCCGGCGGCTCGACGCTCCGCGACTTCGCCCATGCCGACGGATCGCTCGGCTATTTCCAGCACCGCTTCAAGGTCTATGACCGCGAGGGCGACCCCTGCCCCAATCCGCGCTGCTCGGGCGTGGTGGGCCGCATGGTGCAATCGGGCCGCTCGACCTTCTTCTGCGCGAAGTGCCAGCGCTAGCCGGGAAAACCCGCGCCGGTCCCCTTCCCCCGCTGCGATCCCGCGTCTATAGCGACCGCCTAGCCATCAATCCCGCACGCCTCACGCCAGCCGCGCTTCCGCGGCCGCGCGATGCGGCCGAACGCCCGTGACCGAATGCCCAAGCGCACCGACATCTCGACGATCCTGATCATCGGCGCCGGGCCGATCATCATCGGGCAGGCCTGCGAGTTCGATTACTCCGGCACCCAGGCGGTGAAGGCGCTGAAGGCCGAGGGCTACCGCATCGTGCTGGTCAACTCCAACCCGGCCACGATCATGACCGATCCGGAGCTGGCCGACGCCACCTATGTCGAGCCGATCACGCCTGAGGTCGTCGCCAAGATCATCGAGAAGGAGAAGGCCAACGTGCCCGAAGGCACGGTCTTCGCGCTGCTGCCCACCATGGGCGGGCAGACCGCGCTCAATTGCGCCCTGGCGCTGGAGCAGATGGGCGTGCTGGCGAAGCACGGCATCGAGATGATCGGCGCTACCGCCGACGCCATCGACAAGGCCGAGGATCGGCAGCGTTTCCGCGAGGCGATGACCAAGATCGGTCTCGACACGCCGAAGTCGGCGCAGGTCGACAATCTCGCCGACGCGCTGAAGGCGCTCGACCTCGTCGGCCTCCCCGCCATCATCCGGCCGTCCTTCACCATGGGCGGCACGGGCGGCGGCATCGCCTACAACAAGGCCGAGTTCATGGAGATCGTCGAGCGCGGCATCGACGCCTCGCCGACGAACACAGTGCTGATCGAGGAATCGGTGCTCGGCTGGAAGGAATACGAGATGGAGGTGGTGCGCGACCGCGCCGACAACGCCATCATCGTCTGCTCTATCGAGAACCTCGACCCGATGGGCGTGCATACTGGCGATTCCATCACCGTCGCGCCGGCATTGACCCTGACGGACAAGGAATACCAGCGCATGCGCGACGCCTCGCTCGCCGTGCTGCGCGAGATCGGCGTCGAGACCGGCGGGTCCAACGTGCAGTTCGCCATCGACCCTTCGAACGGGCGGATGATCGTCATCGAGATGAACCCGCGCGTCTCGCGCTCCTCGGCGCTGGCCTCGAAGGCGACCGGCTTCCCGATCGCCAAGGTCGCGGCGAAGCTCGCGGTCGGCTACACCATGGACGAGATCGCCAACGACATCACCGGCGGCGCGACGCCGGCCTCCTTCGAGCCGACGATCGATTACGTCGTCACCAAGATCCCGCGCTTCGCCTTCGAGAAGTTCCCGGGCGCCGACAACGTGCTGACCACCTCGATGAAGTCGGTCGGCGAGGCGATGGCCATCGGCCGCACCTTCCAGGAAAGCCTGCAGAAGGCTTTGCGCAGCCTGGAGACCGGCCTCACCGGCCTCGACGAGATCGAGATCGACGGGCTCGGCAAGGGCGACGACAAGAACGTCATCCGCTCCGCCATCGGTACGCCGACGCCTGATCGGCTGCTGAAGGTGGGCCAGGCGCTCAGGCTTGGCCTCAGCCACGAGGAGATCCACCAGTTCTGCCGGATCGACCCCTGGTTCGTCGAGCAGCTGCAGGGCATCGTCGACCTCGAGGCCAAGGTGAAGGCGCATGGCCTGCCGCAGACGCCGGGCGCCTTCCGGCACCTCAAGGCGGCGGGCTTCTCGGACGCGCGGCTCGCTGCGCTGGCGGGCCGGAGCGAGGCCGAGGTGCGCGTGGCGCGCCGCGCGCTCGGCGTCAGGCCGGTCTACAAGCGCATCGACACCTGCGCCGCGGAATTCGCGACGCCGACCGCCTACATGTACTCGACCTACCAGCCGCCTTTCGCCGGCGGCCCCGCCGACGAGGCCGAGCCCACCGACCGGAAGAAGGTGATGATCCTCGGCGGCGGGCCGAACCGCATCGGGCAGGGCATCGAGTTCGATTACTGCTGCTGTCACGCCTGCTTCGCGCTGAGCGACGCCGGCTACGAGACCATCATGGTCAATTGCAACCCGGAGACGGTCTCCACGGACTACGACACGTCGGACCGGCTGTATTTCGAGCCGCTCACCGCCGAGGACGTGCTGGAGATCATCGAGACGGAGCGCTCGAAGGGCGATTTCCACGGCGTGATCGTGCAGTTCGGCGGCCAGACGCCGCTCAAGCTCGCCCGCGCCCTGGAGGAAGCCGAAGTGCCGATCCTGGGCACCTCGCCGGACGCCATCGACCTCGCCGAGGACCGCGACCGCTTCAAGCGCCTCCTCGACAAGCTGAAGCTGAAGCAGCCCGAGAACGGCATCGCCTATTCGGTCGAGCAGGCGCGGCGCGTCGGTGAGGATCTCGGCTTCCCCTTCGTGGTGCGCCCCTCCTATGTGCTCGGCGGCCGCGCCATGGCGATCGTGCGCGACCAGGCCGAGTTCGACGATTACCTGCTCGGCACGCTGCCCGGCCTCGTCACATCCGAGATCAAGCAGCGCTACCCCAACGACAAGACGGGGCAGATCAACAGCCTGCTCGACAAGAACCCGATCCTCTTCGACCGCTATCTCTCCGACGCCATCGAGGTGGACGTCGATTGTCTGGCCGACGGCAGCCAGGCCTTCATCGCCGGCATCATGGAGCATATCGAGGAAGCCGGGATCCACTCCGGCGACAGCGCCTGCTCGCTGCCGCCGCGCTCGCTGCCTCCCGAGACGCTGCGCGAATTGGAGCGGCAGACCAAGGCGATGGCGCTGGCGCTCGACGTCGGCGGCCTGATGAACGTGCAATACGCGATCCAGGACGGCGTCATCTACGTGCTGGAGGTCAACCCTCGCGCCTCGCGCACCGTGCCCTTCGTGGCCAAGGTGATGGGCGAGCCCTTCGCCAAGATCGCCGCCCGGGTGATGGCGGGCGAGAAGCTCGCCGATTTCCACCTGAAGCCCAAGACGCTCGCCCATGTCGGCGTCAAGGAATCGGTCTTCCCCTTCGCCCGCTTCCAGGGCGTCGACACGGTGCTGGGGCCGGAGATGCGGTCCACCGGCGAGGTCATCGGCCTCGACGGCAGCTTCGGCGTCGCCTTCGCCAAGAGCCAGCTCGGTGCCGGCGCCAAGGTGCCGGCTTCGGGGCAGGTCTTCGTCTCGGTCAAGGACGACGACAAGGACCGGCTGCTGCCGGCGATCCGCCAGCTCGTCGAGCTCGGCTTCAAGGTGACGGCGACCGGCGGCACGCAGCGCTACCTCGAGGAGAAGGGCGTGCCCTCGACGCGCATCAACAAGGTGTCGGAGGGCCGGCCGCACGTGGTGGACGCCATCAAGAACGGCGACATCCAGCTCGTCTTCAACACCACGCATGGCGCCCAGGCGCTGGCGGACAGCCGCTCGCTCCGGCGCGCGGCGCTCCTGCAGAAGACGCCCTATTACACGACCCTCGCCGGCTCGATCGCGGCGGCGGAGGGGATCAGGGCCTATCTCGCCGGCGACCTCCAGGTGAAGCCGCTGCAGGATTATTTCTGAGGCGGCTCAGCCGGCCGCGGCGGCGGCTCGCGGGCAGGACGCCGCATCGCGCTCGACCTGAAGGGTCACATGCCCGATGCCGTGCGAACGGCGCAGCGCGTCGGCGAGGCCATGCACGAAGCCGTCGCCGGGATGTCCGTCCGGCATCACCAGATGGGCGGTCAGCGCCGTCTCGGTGGTGCTGAGCGCCCAGATATGCAGGTCGTGCACGCCCGCCACGCCGGATTGCGCCTCCAGATGGCTGCGGATGGCCTGCGTGTCGAGCCCCTGCGGGGCTGCTCCCAGCGCCATCGCCAGGCTCTGGCGGAGCAGGTCCCAGGTGCTCCACAGGATCACGCCGGCGATGGCGAAGCTCACGAGCGGATCGAGCCACAGCCACCCCGTGGCGACGATCGCCAGGCCGGCCGCGACGACGCCGGCCGACACCGCCGCATCCGCCGCCATGTGCAGGTAGGCGCCCCTGATGTTGATGTCGCCTCCCCGGCCCGAGGCGAACAGCCAGGCCGTGAAGCCGTTGACGACGATGCCGACGGCCGCGACCGCCATCACCGTCGCGCCGGCCACCGGCTCGGGATGAGCCAGGCGGCTTGCGGCTTCGAAGACGATCGCTGCCACGGCGACGAGGAGGAGAATGGCGTTGAAGAGCGCCGCCAGGATCGACGCCGAGCGCAGTCCGTAGGTGTAGCGCTCCGTCGCCGGCCTGCGCCCGAGCACCGCCGCGACCCAGGCGACCACCAGCCCCAATACGTCGGAGAGGTTGTGGCCGGCATCCGCGAGCAGCGCCACGGAGTTGCTCCACCAGCCGTATCCCGCTTCGATTCCCACGAAGGCCGTATTGAGCGCGATGCCGATGGCGAAGGCCCGGCCGAAGTCGGCAGGCGCGTGGACATGCCCGCCGCCATGTCCGCCGCCATGCCCGTGGGAAGGATCATGATGGTGATCGTGCCTATGATCGTGCGCGTGTTGGGAATGCTTCGTCATGACGGACGGCCTACAGGCGATGCCGATTGTTATGCTAGAACGCCAGAGCTGCGCCGCGCGCTCCCTGTCGCAGGCGACCGATCTGGAATTGGGCCGCAATCGTGCTAGATCAGGAACGTCATATGCCTGTTGCACGCATCGGCTGAGAGGCCTCCCCGATGCGAGAAGGAGCCGAGATGACCGCAGCCGCGCCTGATCGCCGCAACCTCCTCGTAGCCGGCGGCTCCTTCCTGCTGGCGACCGGGACGTCCGGGCTCCTGGTTCCCGCCAGCGCGCAGGGCCTGGCGCCGACGCCGACGATGCCGGGTGGGGCCAACAACTACCGCAAGGGCGCGGCGATTGTTCCTCGCATCGGCGGCGGCGGCTTCTGGATGTCCGGCACCGTGCGCCGCGCCGGCGATGGCGTTCCGCTTGCCGGCCAGCGCATCCAGATCTGGGCGCATACGACCGAGGGGCAGGAGCACGAGCCGCAGAGCCACGGCGCCACGCTCACGGACAAGGATGGCCGCTTCCGCCTGGAGATGCCGCAGATCATCCCCATCTTCGGCCAGCCGCATGCCCACCTCGCCTATGACAGCGGCGACTTCCAGACCGTCTTCCTGCGGCCCGTGATGCGCAGCGCCAGGGACAAGAGCCTCGAAGCGCATTTCGTCCTGCAGCCGGCCTGATCCGGCAGGGAATGGAAGGCAGGCATTCGGTGCGGGCGGCGCTGGTCTGGACCGCGCTGGCCCTGGCGGTCGGCGTGCCGATCGCCTTGGCGTCCACGAGCGATCTCCTCGCCTATCGCGGCCTCGTCTACATCCTCGCCGGCTTCGCCGGCATCCTCGGCCTGGCCCTGCTGCTCGTCCAGCCGCTGCTGGCGGGAGGCTATCTCCCGGGGCTGGAGGCCTACCGCGGTCGGCGCGTGCATCGCTGGATCGGCGCAGCCCTCCTGGCGACGGTGGCGATCCATGTCGCCGGCCTGTGGTACGCCAGTCCGCCCGACATGATCGACGCGCTGCTCTTCCGGTCGCCGACGCCGTTCTCGCCTTTCGGCGTGGTCGCCATGTGGGCCATCTTCGCCACGGCGCTGCTCGCCGTCTTCCGCCGGCGGCTGACGCTGCGGCGCTGGCGCCTGGCCCACCTGTCGCTCGCTGCGATCATCGTCGTGGGGAGCGTGGCCCATGGCCTGCTCATCGAAGGAACGATGGAGACGATGTCGAAGGCCGCGCTCTGCGCGCTGGTCGTCCTGGCCGCGGCGAAGGCGATGACGGATGCGCTCGCGAACCCGCGGCGGAAGCTAACGTCCAGGACCGAGCCCGACAGCAGCTCCTGAGGCCTGTCGGCGCCGCCCGGAGCCGATTCATCCCTGCGCGGGAGGATCAAGGCGTCCTCTTGCGCATCCGGCCTCGATACCCCAATCTCACGCGACGGCGAGGCAGGCTGCGCCCTTGCATTCAAGGACGAAGCAGCCGCCGCCGGCTTTCCCTTGGCGCGGGGTGGGTCCGCGTCATGACCTGCGTTTTGGTTCGCGGGCCGGATCTCTTGTCCGGTGCGCGGCCTTCTTTTGCTGGGGAGTCCCCCTGATGGACAAAGTGCCGATGACCGTGGCGGGCTATGCCGCGCTGGAGAAGGAGCTGGATTGGCGCCGCGCCGAGGAGCGGCCGCGCATCATCCTGGCGATCCAGGAGGCGCGCGCGCATGGCGACCTGTCGGAGAACGCCGAATACGGCGCCGCGAAAGAGGCGCAGTCGCTGAACGAAGGGCGCATCGCGGAGTTGGAGGATAAGCTCGGGCGCGCCGACGTGATCGACACGGCGAAGCTGTCGGGCGAGACCGTCAAGTTCGGCGCGACCGTGTCGCTGATCGACGAGGAGACCGAGGAGAAGAAGGTCTACCAGATCGTCGGCGACATGGAGGCCGACGTGAAGTCCGGCAAGGTGTCCATCTCCTCGCCCATCGCCCGCGCCCTCATCGGCAAGCGCAAGGGCGATTCAGTGCAGGTGAACACGCCGGGCGGAGGCAAGAGCTATGAGATCGAAAATCTGGCGTTCCGCTAGCATCCTCGCCGCGGCGGCCTGCGCCACTCTGGGCCTCGCCGCGGCCGGCCCCGCACGCGCGGAAACCGTCTTCGGCGGCGTGCGCATCGATCTGAGCGCGATACCCAACGGCGCCTACCAGACGAAGCAGCAATTGCAGGCCTGCCTGCAGAGCGCGCTGCCCGCCGCCCTCGCGGGGCGCATCACTCCCGGCGCGCGCGGCGCGCCGCTGCTCGTCGTCAGGCCGCTGTCGGTCTGGCTCGCCAGTTCCTCGCAGATTTACAGCCAGGACGACTTCGGCAGGAGCACCGGCACCACCAGCCTCGACTCGCTCGAGGGCGAGGCGATCGTGGGCGGCGCGCGCATCCCCGTGACCGTCTCGGCGAACCCGGATTTCGGTACGCAGGGGCTGCCGGAGCACAACGCCGCGATCCGCACCGAGGCCCTGTGCCGCAACTTCGCCTATTGGGTGGCGCGGCGCGTCTGAGCGCCGTTCCTCACTCCTGGCCGGACAGGAGCTTCCGGAGCATTGCCCCCATGATGTTGGCGTAGTCGTCGGTCCAACCGAGGCGCTCGGAGGCCGGGTCGGCCCGTCGCCAGCGGCGGTCGGTTGCGAGCAGGTCGACGTAGGCTGAATCGCGCGACATCGCCACCACCGAGGTCGGGGCGGCCTGCTGCAGCGCCTGGCGGGGGTCGTCGGGGTCCACCTTCATGCGCACCGATAACGCTGCAAGGCCATTGGCGACGGCCGCCGATTCCACCACGCCGATCAGGTCCATGTAGCGGTTGGAGACATGGGCGATGATGACTCCGCCCGGCTTCAGCCGCTCGGCGTAGACGGCGAAGGCCTCGCGGGTCAGCAGATGCGCCGGCACGGCATCCGAACTGAAGGCGTCGAGGATGATGACGTCGAAGCGCTTGCGCTCCTGCCTGATCGTCAGGCGGCCGTCGCCGACCACGATGCGCGCCTCCGGCGTGCAGGTGGAGAGGAAGGGGAAGAGGTCGGCGCGCTTCGCGAACTCAACCACCCTGCGGTCGATCTCGAAGAAGGTCCAGCTTTCGTTAGGCCCCGATTGGCAGGCGAGGCCTCCGGCGCCGAGGCCGATGACGCCGATTTCCCCCGGCTCGCCGCGACGGTAGACGCGCGCGGCCGTCAGCGCCACGTTGATGCCGCCGGCATCGTGGTAATAGGCCATCGGCAGCGGCCGGCCGCGATAGGGCTGACCGTCGAGGCCGCGGAGGCGATGCCCGCCATGGATCGTCGAGCCGTGCTGAAGTTGCCGCATGGAACCGTCAGAGGTCACGCGCACATAGTTGACGCCGAAGAACGAGCGCGCGACGGCTTCCGGCCTGCCTGCGACGGCGTTGAGCGAGATGAAGGCTGCGGCCGCCGCGCCGGCCGTCGCCAGCGGGCCCCAGCGGTTGAGCAGGACGATCCACAGGAAGCTCAGGCCGACGGCGAGCGTAGCAGCGCGCATCAGGACCGGGTCGAGAAGCCCGGGCAACGCGACCGCGAAGAGGTAGAGCGCACTGATCGCCACAGCGAAGGCCGCGAAGGCCGCCTGACGCCGCCAAGGCAGAGCGCCTGCCGCCGCCGGCATGCAGAGCAGCGCCGCCACCACCAGCAGGCGATGCTCGATGATCGTATCGAAGAGGAGCGGCGCTGCGAGCCCGGCGAAGAGCCCGCCGATCATGCCGCCGAAGGACATCCAGAGGTAGAAGCTGGTCAGGCCCGCTGCCGCAGGACGCAGGCCGTAGAGCCTGCGATGGCAGACCATGGCGGCCAGGAAGAACAGGCCGACGTGTATCGCGATCTGCAGCGTGAGCGGCAGCACGTAGCCCACCAGCGACAGCACGGCGAAGGGCGTGAACCAGGCCATGCCCTTGGCGAGGATCGGATCGGGGATGACGGCATTGTCGCGGAAGGCGAGGATGAAGGTCAGCAGGAAGACGGCGAGCGGCAGCACCCAGAGCAGCGGAGCGGAGGCGACATCGGTCGACAGATGGGCGGTGACTGTGACGAGCAGGCCGGAGGGCACGGCGGCGAGCCCGACCCAGGCCACGCGGAGGCCCCAGGTCGGCGCGGTGGCCTCGTCGGACCGGCGGCCTGACGCCGTTGCATCGTGGCCGATCGCAGCCAGGCCGCATGCCGCGAGGCCGAGGCCGAGGATTGCGAACAGGGCCATCCAGGCCTGCGCCTGGGCGCCGAGCGGCGTCAGCGGCTCGATCAGCAGCGGATAGGCGAGAAGCGCGCAGAAGCTGCCGAGATTGGACGCCACGTAGAGCTGATAGGGATTGCCGGCCTCCGCATGCCCCGAGCGCGCGAACCAGGCCTGCAGCAGCGGCGCGGTCGCGGCCAGAACGAAGAAGGGAGGGCCGACGGTCCCGGCGAAGAGGCCGAGCAGCCAGAGCGACTGGCCGTCCTCCGGCGCTCCGGCGGCCTGCGGCGGAGCGAGGGGCAGGAACAGGAAGGCCGCCGCCACCAGCAGGGCGTGCAAGGCCAGCGCCTGGCGTCCGCTGAGCCAGCGCGTCGAGAGATGGGCGTAGAGATAGCCGCCGAGCAGCAGCGCCTGGAAGAAGACCATGGCCACCGACCAGACGGCCGGCGAGCCGCCCAGCGTCGGCAGCACCATCTTGGCGAACATCGGCTGCACGCCGAAGAGGAGCAGAGCCGACAGGAAGGTCGTGGCCGCGAAACCGAGCGGCAGAAGGCGCACCGCGAGCGCTGGACCGCTGCGGGTGGATGTGAAGCTCGGTTCGATGGACATGTCGCGCTCGGCTGAGGATCGGGCCGAGCCTGCCAGCGAAAGGTTTCGATTTCCTGCGCTGTGTCTTCCTCCGTCCAGGCGGGGATTTTCAACGCATCGCCGCGCCGAGCGGCACCGTCGGCTCGTCCTTCATCTTCGAAAGCGCCAGCGCCGTGCGCACCGAGGCGAGGTTGGGCAGGGCGGTGAGCTCCGAGACGAAGGCCTGGAAGGCCTCGAGATTGGGAAACACGCATTTCAGCATGAGGTCGATGTCGCCGGAGAGCGTCCAGCATTCCCTGACCGCGTCCCAGGCGCGCACCCGCGCCTCGAAGGCGTCGATCTCGACCTTGGTGGTGCTCCTGAGCTGCACCATGGCGAAGCAGGAAACGCCGTAGCCGAGCTGGCGGCTGTCGAGCAGCGCCCGGTAGCCGCGGATGAAGCCCGCCTGCTCCAGCGCCTTGACGCGCCGCAGGCAAGGCGGGGCGGAGATGCCGACTCGGCGCGCCAATTCGACATTGGTGATGCTGCCGTCGGCCTGCAGTTCGGTGAGGATCTTGCGGTCGATGGCGTCGAGCTGGTGGCGCAAGCGGCGGCTTCCTTGCTAAGCAGCCCCTGTCTAGCGGAAGACGCGCGCGACATGAACCTTTCACGGAGCGTTGTCCCGGTGACATTTTCTGTTTCGGACACGCAACTTGATGAGGCGCGGCGGCAGGTCGCCGGCGCTGGCTGCTGGGTGCTGAGCGACGGCAAGGCCGGCGACGAGGCGCAGTGCCTCGGCGTCGCCGAGCGGCTGGGGCTCCGCCCTGAGATCCGGCGCGTCGCCCCGAGGCCTCCTTTCGCCTGGCTGATGCCCTGGGGCCCGATCGACCCCGCCGAGGCGCCGGATCGGCCGGGCAGTCCGCTCGCTCCTCCCTGGCCTTCCATCGCCATCGCCTCGGGGCGGCGCACCGTCGCCTATCTCAGACGCATCAAGCAGGAGGCCGGGCGGGCGGTCACCACGGTCTTCCTCAAGGACCCGCGCACGGGGACCGGCGCGGCCGACGTGATCTGGGTGCCGGAGCACGACCGGCTGCGCGGCGCGAACGTGCTCGCCACGCTGACCTCGCCGCATCTCATCGCGCCGGAGCGGCTCGCCGAGGCGCGGCTGCGGCGGCCGCCCTGGCTGGCCGAAGGCCGGCCGAATGTCGGGGTGATCCTTGGCGGCGACAGCCGGCACCATCGCTTCACGCCCGCCGACATCGAGGCGCTGGCCTCGGCGCTCGATCGCTTCGCGGCCGAAGGCGCCAACCTGATCGTCACGGCCTCGCGGCGCACGCCCTCGGCGCTGGCCGAGGCGGCGAAGGCGCTCTGCCGGCGGACCGGCGGATACTTCTGGGACGGCGCGGGCGAGAACCCCTATCTCGCCATCCTCGCCCATGCGGATCATCTCGTGGTCACCGCCGACAGCGTCAACATGCTGGGCGAGGCCGCGGCGACCGGCAGGCCGATCCATCTCTTCACGCCGAGCGGCGGCCACACGAAGATATCATCCTTCGTGAGCGGCCTCACGCGCCACGGCGCGGTGCGCCCCCTGGGGTCCCGGCTTGAAACCTGGGCCTATCAGCCCCTAGATGCGACTCCGGCCATCGCGGTCGCCGTGGCGAAGGCTTTCGCCGCGCGCCGCTGAGGCCTCCGGAGAGCGCCATGTCCCCTATCCATCGCAAGGTCATCATCGTGGGATCCGGCCCGGCCGGCTACACCGCCGCGATCTACGCGGCGCGCGCCATGCTGGAGCCCATGCTGATCTCGGGCTTCGAGACCGGCGGGCAATTGATGATCACCACCGACGTCGAGAACTATCCCGGCTTCGCGGAACCCATCCAGGGGCCCTGGCTGATGGAGCAGATGAAGGCGCAGGCCGAGCATGTGGGCACCGAGATGGTCTCGGACCATGTCGTCGCGGTCGATCTCAAGCAGCGGCCCTTCCGCCTCACCGGCGACGGCGGGCAGGTCTACACCTGCGACGCGCTGATCGTCGCCACCGGCGCCAAGGCGAAGTGGCTGGGCCTGCCGTCCGAGGAGACGTTCAAGGGCTTCGGCGTCTCGGCCTGCGCGACCTGCGACGGCTTCTTCTACCGCAACAAGGACGTGGCGGTGGTGGGCGGCGGCAATTCGGCGGTGGAGGAGGCGCTCTATCTCGCCAACCTCGCCTCCAGCGTCACGGTGATCCACCGCCGCAGCGGCTTCAAGGCGGAGCGCATCCTGCAGGACCGGCTGTTCAAGCATCCCAAGGTCAAGGTGGTCTGGGACTCGGCGGTCGAGGAGATCTGCGGCGAGGAGAATCCGCTCGGCGTCACGCATCTGAAGCTCCGCAACGTCGCGACGGGCGGCATCAGCGAACTGCCGGTGCATGGCCTCTTCGTGGCGATCGGCCACGAGCCGGCATCAGGCATCTTCCAGGGGCAGGTGGAGATCCGCTCCAACGGCTATATCGCGACCGCCCCGAACTCGACCGCAACCAACATTCCAGGCGTCTATGCGGCCGGCGACGTGGCGGACGACGTCTATCGCCAGGCGGTGACGGCGGCCGGCCTCGGCTGCATGGCGGCCCTGGAGGCGGAGCGCTGGCTGCAGGCGCAGGAGCTGCAGCGCTAGGCGGCGGAATAGGCCCTCATGGGCCTCCCCGGCCCTTCCGGTCCCGGCTCCGCCGCCGGCCCCGGTATGCTGCGGCAACCTGCTCCCGGGTCGGAACCATGAACGCGCCGCTCAAGACCATCCCCTTCACGCTCGACGGCCGCGCGGTGGCGGCGCTGCCCGGCGAGACGATCTGGGACGTGGCGCGGCGCGAGGGCGAGACGATCCCGCATCTCTGCCACCGGCCGAAGCCCGGCTACCGGCCGGACGGCAATTGCCGCGCCTGCATGGTCGAGATCGAGGGCGAGCGCGTGCTTGCCGCCTCCTGCTGGCGCAAGCCCGCGCCGGGCATGGTGGTCAGCACCGCCTCGGAGCGGGCCGAGCGCTCGCGCCGGCTGGTGCTGGAGCTGCTCATCGCCGACCAGCCGCCACGGGAGCGCGCGCATGACGCGACCTCTCCCCTCTGGCGTTTCGCCGGGGCGCAGGGTCTCGCCGCGAGCCGCTTCCCCTCGCGCGGGGACGAGCGGCCTCCGGACCTCAGCCATCCCGCCATGGCGGTCAATCTCGACGCCTGCATCAGCTGCAACCTCTGCGCCCGCGCCTGCCGCGAGGTGCAGGTCAACGACGTGATCGGCATGGCCTACCGGGCGGATTCGCATGCGCCCGTCTTCGACCAGGACGACCCGATGGGCGGCTCAACCTGCGTCGCCTGCGGCGAATGCGTGGAGGCCTGCCCCACCGGCGCGTTGATGCCGAAATCGATCGTCGAGGCGGCGACGCAGGCGGGCGCGCGCGGCGCGGACGAGAGCGTCGCCTCGGTCTGTCCCTTCTGCGGCGTCGGCTGCCAACTCTCCTTCAAGCTGCGCGACGGAAAGATCGCCTATGTCGAGGGCGGCGACGGCCCGGCGAACCAGAACCGCCTCTGCGTCAAGGGCCGCTTCGGCTTCGATTACGTGCGGAGCCCGCAGCGGCTGACCAGGCCGCTGATCCGCCGGGACGGCGCGCCGAAGGGCCTGAACGTCGATCCCGCGAACCCGATGACGCATTTCCGCGAGGCGAGCTGGGATGAGGCGCTCAACGCCGCCGCCGGCGGCCTCAGGCGGCTGATGGACGCGCATGGCGGGCGCGCCATCGCCGGCTTCGGCTCGGCCAAATGCTCGAACGAAGAGGCCTATCTCTTCCAGAAGCTGATCCGCACAGCCTTCCGCCACAACAACGTCGACCATTGCACGAGGCTCTGCCACGCCTCCTCCGTGGCGGCGCTGATGGAGGGCATCGGCTCCGGCGCCGTCACCGCGCCGTTCAACGATGCGCTGCAGGCGGATGCGATCATCGTGATCGGCGCCAACCCGACCGAGAACCATCCGGTCGCCGCGACCTATTTCAAGCAGGCGGCGAAGGCTGGGGCGACGCTGATCGTCATGGACCCCCGCGGCACGGCGCTGAAGCGCCACGCCAGGCACATGCTGCGCTTCCGGCCAGGGACAGACGTGGCGCTCCTCAACGCCATCATGCATGTGATCCTGGCCGAGGGGCTGGCCGACCGCGCCTTCACGGCGCATCGCACCAGCGGCTTCGCGGCGCTGGAGGCGCATCTCGCCGATGCGACCCCTGAAGCCATGGCGCCGATCTGCGGCGTGCCGCCGGAGGAGATCCGCGCCGCCGCCCGCGCCTTCGGCCAAGCCCAGCGCGGCATGATCTTCTGGGGCATGGGCGTGAGCCAGCACACCCATGGCACGGACAACGCCCGCTGCCTGATCTCGCTGGCGATGCTCACCGGCAATGTCGGCAAGCCCGGCGCGGGCCTGCATCCCCTGCGCGGGCAGAACAACGTGCAGGGCGCTTCCGATGCCGGGCTGATCCCGATGGTCTTGCCGGATTACGCCTCGGTCGCGGCGGCGCAGCACCGCCGGCGCTTCGAGGCGCTGTGGGGGACGCCGCTCGATCCCGAGCCCGGCCTCACCGTCACCGAGATCATCGACGCCGCGCGGCGCGGCGCCATCCGCGGCATGTATGTGATGGGCGAGAACCCGGCGATGTCCGATCCCGACGTCGCCCATGCCCGCGAGGCGTTGGCCAGGCTCGAGCATCTCGTGGTGCAGGACATCTTCCTCACCGAGACCGCGATGCTGGCCGACGTGGTGCTGCCCGCCGCCGCCTGGCCGGAGAAGCAGGGCACCGTCACCAACACCAACCGCCAGGTGCAGATGGGCCGCAAGGCGGTCGAGCCGCCGGGCGAAGCGCGCCCTGATTGGCTCATCACCCGCGACATCGCAAGGCGGCTGGGCCTCGACTGGCGCTACGAGCACCCCAGCGAGGTCTTCGCCGAGATGGCGGAGGCCATGCCCTCGCTCGCCCACATCACCTGGGAGCGGCTGGAGCGGGAGAATTCCGTTACCTATCCTGTCGACGGCCCCGCCGAGCCCGGCCATGCCGTGGTCTTCGCCGACCATTTCCCGACCGCCGACGGGCTGGCGCACCTGAAGGCCGCAGAGTATCGCCGCTCCGCGGAAGGCGCGGATGCGGAGTATCCCTTCATCCTCACCACCGGCCGGCAGCTCGAGCATTGGCACACCGGCGCGATGACCCGCCGCGCCACCGTGCTCGACGCCCTGGAGCCCGGCCCCAGCGCCTCGCTGCATCCCCTCGCGCTCCGGCGTCTCGGCGTCGCGCCAGGCGAGGCGGTCCGGGTTGCGACGCGGCGCGGCGCGGTCACCCTGCCCGCCCGGGCGGACGAGGCTTGCCAGGAGGACATGGTCTTCATCCCCTTCGCCTATGTCGAGGCGGCGGCGAACCTGCTGACCAACCCCGCGCTGGACCCCGACGGCAAGATCCCCGAGTTCAAGGTCTCCGCGGCCCGCGTCGAGAAGGCCTGAGGGACTGCCCAAGACCCCCTCGACCTCATCCTGAACCCGTCGAAGGATGCTCCAGCCAATACCTGAAACGCCGCCCGGCTTTTGACCCAAGAATTGCCTTCGACAAGCTCAAGGTGAGGGCTTGAGGAATCCGATGCCGGAACTGCCAATCGGACCTTGAGGCAGCTCAGCCGTTCTGCTGCGACCAGGCCGCGTACCAGCGCCGGAACAGGTCGAGCTGCATCGTGGCGAAGGCCTTCTGGCTCTCCGACAGCGCATCGGCGGGGTTGAAGTGCAGCGCGTATTCCGCATCTCCCGCCAGCACCATCAGGTGCTTGTAGTAGAGCACGAGGTCCGGCCCCTCGTCGAAGCTGGAGAGCACCTGCAGCGCCCGGTCGAGCTCCAGCGCCCGTTTCTGCGCCACGGGATCGCCGCCCGCCGCCTGCTCGCAGAGGCGCGCCAAATGCAGCACCTCGCGCGGCAGCACGTTGCCGATGCCGGTGATGGCGCCCCTGGCGCCGCAGTTCACGTAGCCGTGGAAGACCTGCGTATCGACGCCGACCATCAGCGTCAGGTCCGGCGAGCGGCCGGTGATGTGCTCCGCCGCATAGGTCAGCGCCTCGGCGCCGCCGAACTCCTTGAAGCCGACGAGATTGGCGTGGCGGGCCCGCAGCTTGAAGAAGAGCTCGGCCTTGGTCTCGAAGCCGTAATAGGGGCTGTTGTAGATCACCGCGGGCAGGCGGCCGCCCGCCTCCAGCACGGCCGCGAAATGCGCCTCCTGCGCGGCGGGGGACGAACCGCGCGAGAGCACGCGCGGGATCACCATCAGGCCGGCCGCGCCGACCTTGGCCGCATGCGCCGCCAGCGCCGCGGCGCGCGCAGGGCTCTGCGCCCCGGTGCCGACGACGACCGGCACGCCGGCCTTCACCAGCCGCTCCACGCCCTCCATGCGCTGCTCGTCCGTGAGCAGCGGCCAGTCGCCCATGGACCCGCAATAGACCACGCCCGACATGCCGAGCCCGACGAGCGCCGTCGCCTTGCGCGCAAGCGCCTCGAAGTCGGGCTTCCGATCAGGCGTGCAAGGCGTCATCAGGGCGGGGATCACGCCCGAGAAGGGATTCTTGGTCATCGGTGGCTCCGTCGGCGGCCGCGCTTCGGCCGTCGCCGTCATTCAGGCCGGAGGGCGGCCGGCGTCAAGCCGCGCGCCTCCGCCTTTTCTCGCGGCGGCGATCGGCTAAAGCTGGCGATCCGTCCCCAGCCGCGGCGACGCCGGACCGACGCATGCGCCTCGATTTCCTCGGCCTCCAGGCCTTCCTCGCCATCGCCGAGCGCGGCAGCTTCCGCGCCGCGGCGGCGCATCTCAACCTGTCGCAGACCGCGCTCAGCCATCGCTTGCGCAAGCTGGAGGAGGGGCTGGGCCTCCGCCTGCTGGCCCGCACCACGCGGCGGCTGTCGCTGACTCCCGCCGGCGTCGAGCTGCTGCCCAAGGCCCGCCGCTTCGTCGACGAGATGGGCGCGGCGCTGGAAGCGCTGAGCCTGCAATCCGGCCGCGCCGAGGAGCGGCTGGCCATCGGCTGCCTGCCCACCGTGGCGGTGATGTGCCTGCCCGCCGCGCTGGCGCGCTTCCAGGCGGCCCATCCCGAGACGCAGGTCCGCGTGCACGACAATTCCGCATCGGAGATCGCCGAGCGCGTCGAGCAGGGGCAGGCCGCCTTCGGCATCACCATCCTGGCGGCGAACCGCTGGGACCTCGATGTCGAGCCCTTGGCGCGCGAACCCTTCGTGCTCGTCTGCCGGCGCGACCATCCGCTGGCCGCCCGGGCCTCGCTGCGCTGGAGCGACATCGCCGGCGCGCCGCTCGTGCGCATCAGCGCCGAGACCGGCAACCGCATCCTCATCGACGACGCGCTCGGCAAACGGCAGGAAACGCTCTCCTGGCGCTACGAAGTGCAGCGCGTGACCACGGCCGTGGCGATGGTGCGCTCCGGCGTCGGCGCGGCGATCGTGCCGCAGCTCGCCTTCGACATCGCCGGCGACCGCGATCTCGCGGCGGTGCCGCTGACCGAGCCCGTGGTCACCCGCACGCTGGCCGCCATCACGCGCAAGGGCCTGCCGCTCGCGCCGCGCGCGCAGGTGCTCCTCGGCTTCGTCAGGGACACGCTGCGCGAGACCTTCCCGGACGCGGCGCCGGCCCGCTGATTGCTGAAAAGCCTGCAGCAATCAGCCCATTCGTTTCATTTGCTGGGAGACAGCGAAGCGGGCTACCAGTGAGGCAAGAACGATAACCGACAGGTCCGGGAGGACGCCACCGATGGACGTCGCGAACACGCGCACCATCGCTTTCATCGGCTTCGGCGAGGTCGGGCAGACCTTCGCAGCCGGCCTGCTGCGGCACGAGGACATCCGCATCGCCGCCTTCGACATCGAGCCCGCCGGCGCCCGCCGCGAGCGGCTGGCGGCGCGGGCCGCGGCGCTGGGCGTGACGCTGGCGGAGAGCGCCGCCGGCGCGGCCCGCAACGCCGGAGTGGTCATCTCGGCCGTGACGGCCTCCCAGGCCGAGGGCGTCGCCGCCGCCGCGGGCGCCTGGCTGGCGCCGGGCCAGCTCTACCTCGACGTCAATTCCGCCGCGCCCTCGACCAAGCAGCGCGCCGCCCGGCATGTCGAGGCGGCGGGCGCGCATTACATCGAGGCCGCCGTGATGGCGCCGGTGCTGAAGCCCGGCCTCGCCGTGCCGATCCTGGCCGGCGGGCCGATGGCCGAGGAGGCGGCCGGGTTGCTGAACGCGCTCGGCATGAACCTCACGCCCGTCGCCATTGAACACGGCCGCGCCTCCGCCATGAAGCTCTGCCGCTCCATCATCATCAAGGGACTGGAGGCGCTGATGGTCGATTGCGCCGCGGCCTGCGAGGGCTGGGACGTCAAGACGGAAGTCTTCGAGAGCCTCGCCGGCACCTTCCCCTCGATCGATTGGCCCGCGCTGGCCGAGAACATGCGCGAGCGCGTCGCGACGCATGGAATCCGCCGCGCCGCGGAGATGCGCGAGGCCGGCGAGATGCTGGCCGCGCTGGGACTGGATCCGGCGCTGGCGCTGGCCGTCGCCGATGCGCAGCAGCGCGGCGCCAGGAGGAAGGAGGGCGCATGACCCGTCTCGTTTCGCGCCGCGCCGTTGCAGCCGGCCTGATCGCCGCTCCCGCGCTCGTGCGCGCCCAGGCCGCCTGGCCGTCACAGGTCATCAAGTTCATCGTGCCTTTCGCGCCGGGCGGATCGACGGACATCATCGCCCGCGTCGTGGCGCAGAAGCTGGAGCCCGCGCTCAAGGCCAATATCGTCATCGAGAACCGGGCGGGCGCCGGCGGCTCCATCGCCGCCAACCAGGTGGCGAAGGCCGATCCTGATGGCCATACCTTCATGATGGGCCATATCGGCACGCTGGCCTTCACGCCCTCGCTCTATCCCAGCCTGCCCTACGATCCGGTCAGGGATTTCGCGCCGGTGGCGCTGGTGGCGACGGTGCCGAACATCCTGGCCGTGCACCCTGATGTGCCGGCGCGGAGCTGGGCCGAGTTCCTGGCCCATGCCAAGGCCAGCCCGGGCAAGCTCAACTACGGCTCGGGCGGCGTCGGCAGCGCCGCGCATGTCGCCGGCGCCTATCTCGCCTCTCGGGCGGGCTTTCAGGCGACGCATGTGCCCTATCGCGGCACGGCGCCGATGGTGAACGACCTGGTGGCCGGCACGATCCAGTTCACGCTGACGGGCGGTCCCGCCGTGCTGCCCCAGGCCGCGGGCGGCCGGCTGAGGGCGATCGCGGTATCGAGCGCCGCCCGCGTCGGCTTCGCGCCCGATCTGCCGACGATCGCCGAGAGCGGCCTCCCCGGCTTCGAAGCCGTGCAATGGTACGGCCTCGTCGCGCCCGCGAAGACGCTCGCCGCCATCGTCGAGCGCATGAACCGCGAAATCAACGCTCTGCTCGGCTCGCCGGAGCTGGAGACGACCTTGCGCAACGACGGCGCCATCGCCGCGCCGACCACGCCGGAGGCCTTCGGCCGGCTGATCGAATCCGAGATCGCGGTCTGGCGCGACGTCATCCGCCGCGCCGGCATCACGGGGGGAGGCTGACCATGGCGCAACGTGGCATCCGCTGCATGCTTATCCGGGGCGGCACCTCGAAGGGCGCCTATTTCCTGGCCGAGGACCTTCCCTCCGACGTCGCCGCCCGCGACGCGCTGCTGCTCGCCCTGATGGGCTCGCCCGATGCGCGGCAGGTCGACGGGCTCGGAGGCGCGCATCCCCTGACCTCGAAGGTCGCGATCGTGTCGCGCTCGACCGAGCCCGGCTGCGACGTCGATTTCCTCTTCGCCCAGGTCGGCGTCGACAAGCCGAGCGTCGACACCACGCCGAACTGCGGCAACATCCTCGCGGGCGTCGCGCCCTTCGCGATCGAGCGCGGCCTCGTCGCGGCCGCCGGCCCTGCGACCAGCGTCCGCGTCCGCACCGTCAACACCGGCACGGTGGCCGATCTGCTCGTGCAGACGCCCGACGGCCGCGTCGAATACGAGGGCGACGCCAGGATCGACGGCGCGCCGGGCACTTCGGCGCCGATCACCGTCACCTTCCTCGATGCGGAAGGCTCGGTCTGCGGCAGCCTCCTGCCCACGGGAAACGTCGTCGATGTCATCGAAGGCGTGCGCTGCACGCTGATCGACAATGGCATGCCGGTGATCGTCATGAAGGCGGAGGACGTCGGCCGCACCGGCCACGAGCCGCGCGACCAGCTGGACAAGGACCATGAGCTCAAGGACCGCATCGAGGCGATCCGCCTCGCCGCCGGCCCGCTGATGAACCTCGGCGACGTGGCGAAGAAGGTGGTGCCGAAGATCGCGCTCGTCGCCGCGCCGCGCGCCGGCGGCTCCATCGCCACCCGCAGCTTCATCCCGCACGAGTGCCACGCCTCGATCGGCGTCTTCGCGGCGGTGACGGTGGCGACGGCGGCGGCGCTGCCGGGCTCCCCGGCGGCCGAGGTCGTCGTCATGCCCGAGGGCCGCGAGCGGCGCGTGATCGTCGAGCATCCGACCGGCGAGTTCACGGTGAACCTGACGGTTGGCGGCACGAGCGAGGCGCCAGTGATCGAGAAGGCAGGCCTCCTGCGCACGGCGCGGGTGCTCTTCGACGGCATGGCCTTCGCGCCGGAGCGCCGGCTGATGGCGGCGGAGTAGGGTGGCATGAGGGTGGTGCGCGCTTCGAGACGCCGCTTCGCCGCTCCTCAGCATGAGGAGCGTTGCGATGGGCCGCTCTCAAGCCTCCTCATCCTGAGGAGGCCCGGAGGGCCGTCTCGAAGGACGCACCACGATCATGCAGGCGAATAGAGGACGATGATGCAGAAGACAGGTCTGGTGATCACGGCGCATCCCGGCGATTTCGTCTGGCGGGCGGGCGGAGCCATCGCGCTGCATGCGAAGCGCGGCTTCCGCGTGAAGATCCTCTGCCTCGCCTATGGCGAGCGCGGCGAGAGCCAGTTCGCCTGGAAGAAGGCCGGCGCGACGCTCGCCGAGGTGAAGGCCGGCCGCAAGGACGAAGCCGAGCGCGCCGCCGCGGTGCTCGGCGCCGAGATCGAGTTCATGGACGCCGGCGATTATCCGCTGCGCACCACCGATGCGATGCTCGACCGCGCCATCGACATCTTCCACGAGCTGAATCCCAGCTTCGTGCTGACGCACAGCCTGGAGGATCCCTACAACGTCGACCACCCGGAGGCGACGCGCTTCGCGCAGGAGGCGCGCATCATCGCCCAGGCCGCCGGCCACAAGCCGGACCCTGCCCGCGCCTATGCCGCGCCGCCCGTCTTCCTGTTCGAGCCGCACCAGCCCGAGCAGTGCAACTTCAAGCCTACGATCATCCTCAACATCGACGAGGTCTGGGAGCAGAAGCGCCAGGCCTTCGAGGTGCTCGCCGCGCAGAAGCACCTCTGGGAGTATTACACCCGCGTGGCGCTCAACCGCGGCATGCAGGGCGGCCGCAACTCGGGCAAGGCCATGACCTATGGCGAGGCCTACCAGCGGCTGTTCCCAGAGGCGCTGGAGGCGCTCGCATGAAGCCCGTCGTCGTCACGAACTGCCCCCGTTCCGACGCCGGGGCGCTCGCCACGCTGGCGCGGCTCGGCGTCTCCACCACGCATGAGGCGATGGGGCGGACGGGCTTGATGAAGCCCTATATGCGCCCGATATGGCCCGGCGCGGCGATAGCCGGCTCGGCCGTCACCGTGCTGGCGCAGCCCGGCGACAACTGGATGATCCATGTGGCGATCGAGCAGGTGAGGCCCGGAGACGTTCTGGTCGTAGCCTGCACGGCCGACAACACGGACGGAATGTTCGGCGACCTGCTCGCCACCTCGCTGAAGGCGCGGGGCGGGATCGGGCTTGTCATCGACGCGGGAGTGCGCGACGTGCGCGTGCTGACCGAGATGGGCTTTCCGGTCTGGTCGCGCGCCGTCTCGGCCAAGGGCACGGTGAAGGCGACGCTGGGCAGCGTCAACGTGCCGGTGGTCTGCGCCGGCGCGCTGGTGAACCCGGGCGATGCGATCGTGGCGGACGACGACGGCGTCGTCGTGGTGCCGCGCCGCGACGCCGTGGCGGTGGCCGAGGCCGGCGCGGCCCGGGAGGCCAACGAGGAGGACAAGCGCCGGCGGCTCGCCGCTGGCGAACTCGGCCTCGACATGTACAAGATGCGCGAGGGCCTGGCCAAGGCTGGCCTCGTCTATCGCGACTACGAAGGCGACTGACGGAAACGAAAGGCGGCCGCGAAGCGCCGCCCGCGGGGAGGAGAGGAACGACATGCGCAGGACATTCCTGAAGGGGCTCGGCGCTGCGGCGCTGGCCGCGACGATGCTGACGGGCGGCGGTCTCGGGCAGGCCAGGGCCCAGTCGGGCGAGCCGATCAAGATCGGCCTCATCCTGCCGATGACCGGTCCCTTCACCTCGACCGGCAAGCAGATTTCGGCCGCGGTGAACCTCTACATGGCGCAGAACGGCTCAACGGTCGCCGGCCGCAAGGTCGAGGTCATCCTGAAGGACGACACCGGCGTCGCCGACGTCACGCGCCGCATCGCCCAGGAATTGATCGTCAACGACAAGGTCACGGCCATCGCCGGCTTCGGCCTGACGCCGCTGGCGCTCGCCACCGCGCCGCTCGCCACGCAGGCCAAGACGCCGATGGTGGTGATGGCGGCCGCGACCGGCATCATCACCGAGCGCTCGCCCTTCATCGTGCGCACCAGCCAGGTCGTGCCGCAGATCGCCGCGCCCTTCGGCGAATGGGTGGCGAAGCAGGGCATGAAGCGCGTCATCACCATGGTCTCGGACTACGGTCCGGGCCAGGACGTGGAGGCAGCCTTCTCCGAAACCTTCAAGGCGGCCGGCGGGCAGGTCGAGAACATCCGCATGCCGCTCGCCAACCCGGATTTCTCGCCCTTCCTGCAGCGCGCCGCCGACCAGAAGCCGGATGCGCTGATGGTCTTCATGCCCTCCGGCCAGGGCGCCCAGTTCATGAAGCAGTTCGTGGAGCGCGGGCTCGACAAGAGCGGCGTCAAGCTGATCGGCACCGGCGACCTGACCGACGACGACATCCTCAACGGCATGGGCGAACCGGCGGTCGGCGTGGTCACCGCGCAGCATTATTCGGCCGCGCATGACAGCCCGGAGAACAAGCGCTTCGTCGAGGAATTCCGGAAGGCTAACAACGGCCTCCGGCCCAACTTCATGGCCGTCGGCGGCTACGACGGCATGCATGCTCTCTACGAGGGCCTGAAGAAGACCAACGGCCAGGGCGGCGAGGCGCTGGTGGAGGCGATGAAGGGCATGGCCTGGACCAGCCCGCGCGGCCCGATGTCGATCGACCCGCGCACCCGCGACATCATCCAGAACGTCTACATCCGCCGCGTCGAGAAGAAGGACGGCGAGCTCTACAACATCGAGTTCGCGACGATCCCGAACGTGAAGGATCCGACGAAGGAGAAGAAGTGAGGGGGGCGGAAGCCCATTCTCCTCCCCCTGCAAGGGGGAGGTCGGGTGGGGGTAAGTCTTCGTCAAGCGAGGACGGACCCCTCCCAACCCTCCCCTTACAGGGGAGGGCTGAGGGCCTCTGCGCGATATGCTGACCCTCCTCCTCGACGGCGTCGCCTATGGCATGGTGCTCTTCGTGCTGGCCTCCGGCCTGTCGGTGACGCTCGGCCTGATGAACTTCGTCAACCTCGCCCACGGCGCCTTCGCGATGCTCGGCGGCTACGCCACCGTGGTGCTGATGCAGCGCCTCGGCCTGCCTTTCCTCGCGACGCTGCCCGCCGCCTTCCTGATCGCCGGCGCGGCGGGGCTGGTGCTGGAGCGGCTGATCTACCGGCCGATGTACGCCAAGAGCCATCTCGACCAGGTGCTGTTCTCGATCGGACTCGTCTTCATGGCCGTGGCGGCGACCGACTGGTTGATGGGCTCGCAGCAGCAGATCATCCGCCTGCCCGCCTGGCTGCAGGGCCGCTTCGAATTCATGGGCGTGCAGGTCGGGCGCTACCGGCTTTTCGTGATCGTCGTCTGCGGCCTGCTCGCCTTCGCGCTGCAATGGGGCTTCGCCCGGACGCGCTTCGGCAGCCGGCTCCGCGCCGCGGTCGATGATGCGCGCGTGGCCCGCGGCCTCGGCATCCCTGTGAACCGCCTCTTCGCGCTCACCTTCGCGCTCGGCTCCGGCCTCGCCGGACTCGGCGGCGCGCTCGGCATCGAGCTCTTCGGCCTCGACCCGACCTTCCCGCTCAAGTTCATGATCTACTTCCTGATCGTGGTGACGGTGGGCGGCACCTCGACGGTCACCGGTCCGCTGCTGGCGGCGCTGCTGCTCGGCGTCGCCGATGTCGCCGGCAAGTATTTCGTGCCGCAGATCGGCGCCTTCATCATCTACGCGCTGATGGTCGTGCTGCTGCTCGTCCGGCCCGAAGGGCTCTTCGCGAGGGCGCGGTCATGAGCGATCATGACATCGAGCGGCGCATCCGCGAATCCTTCGCGCGCTCGCGCCGTTGGCATCCCGCCGAGCTGGCCTTCTGGCTGCTGGCCGTCGCGGCCTATTTCCTCCTTCCGCGCCAGTTGCTGATCCTCAACGAGATCGTCATCCTGGCCTTGTTCGCGCTCTCGCTCGACCTGATCCTCGGTTACGCCGGCATCGTCAGCCTTGGCCACGCCGCGTTCCTGGGGATGGGCGCCTATGCGGCCGGGCTGCTCGCCTTGCACGTGACGCCGGACCCCCTGCTCGGCCTCTTCTTCGGCATGCTCGTCTCTGCGGCGCTCGGCCTCGCCACCGCGCCGCTGATCCTCAAGGGCAACGACCTCGCCCGCCTCATGGTCACGCTCGGAGTCGCCTCCCTGCTCTACGAGCTCGCCAATTCCTTGAGCCGCCTCACCGGCGGCGCCGACGGCTTGCAGGGCATCGCGATGGGCCCGCTGTTCGGCCGCTACGATTTCGACCTCTTCGGCCGCACCGCCTACGCCTATTCGCTCGCCACGCTCTTCGTGCTCTTCCTGGTGGCGCGGAAGGTCGTGCGCTCCCCCTTCGGACTGACGCTGAGGGCGATCCGCGACAATCCCCTCCGCGCCGCGGCCTCCGGCGTGCCGCCCGGCCGGCGGCTGGCCGCGATCTACACGCTCTCCGCGGCCTATGCCGGCGCGGCCGGCGCGCTGCTCGCCCAGACCACGCAGTTCGTCAGCCTCGACGTCCTCGCCTTCCACCGCTCGGCGGACCTGATGCTGGTGCTGATCATCGGCGGGGCCGGCTGGCTCTACGGCGGCATCGTCGGCGCCGTCGCCTTCAAGTTCCTGCAGGACTGGATCGCGGCCTTCACGCCGCAATACTGGCAGTTCTGGATCGGGCTCTTCCTCGTCGCCTTCGTTCTGGGCGGACGCGAGATCCTGCATGGCGGCATCCGGGCGGTGGTGGCGCGCCTGCCGCTCGGCGAGCGCTACAAGGCTGGCGCGCGATGACCGCGGCTCTGCAGACCTTCGGCCTGACGAAGCGCTTCGGCGGCATCACCGCCACCGACGACGTGTCGTTCACGCTGGAGAAGGGCGCCCGCCACGCCCTGATCGGGCCGAACGGCGCCGGCAAGACGACCTTCGTCAACCTGCTCACCGGCGTGCTGCCGCCGAGCGCCGGCCGCGTCGAGCTGATGGGGGAGGACGTGACTCAGGTGAGCCGCGCCGGCCGCGTCAAGCGCGGGCTCGCCCGCACCTTTCAGATCAACCAGCTCTGCGCCGGCATGACCGTGCTTGAGATGATCATGATGGTCGTCTCGGAGCAGCGCGGCGACGGCGCGCTCGCCTTCCGCAGCCTCGATGCGGACGGCGCCGCCATCGCCGAGGCGGCCGACATTCTGGGGCGGTTCAAGCTCGCCGACATCATGGACGAGCGGATCGCCACGCTGCCCTACGGCAAGCAGCGCCAGATCGAGATCGCCGCCGCCTTCGCCGCCAAGCCGAGGGTGCTGCTGCTCGATGAGCCGGCCGCCGGCGTGCCGGAGGCGGAGCGGCGCGACCTGCTCGACACCGTCGCCTCGCTGCCTCCCGATGTCGCGGTGCTGCTGATCGAGCACGACATGGACATCGTCTTCCGCTTCGCCAGCCGCATCACGGTTCTGGTCAACGGCCGCGTGCTGACCGAAGGCCCGCCGCGCGTGGTGGCGGCGGACCTGCGCGTCAGGGAAGCCTATCTCGGCGAGGCCGCGCATGGCTGACGCTGGCGAAGCCTTCCTCCCGACCGCCCTCATGCTGAGGAGCCGCCGTAGGCGGCGTCTCGAAGCACGCACGACCGTCTTGCGTGCTTCGAGACGCCCGCTTAGCGGGCTCCTCAGCATGAGGGAAGTCGAGGATCGGGGAGGGGCTCTTCATGGCTGACCTCCTCCGCCTCGAAGGCTTCTCCGCCGGCTACGGCGAGGCCGTCGTCGTCTCCGGCATCGACCTCGCCCTGGCGGAGGGGCGCAGCCTCGCCCTGCTCGGCCGCAACGGCGTCGGCAAGACGACGCTGGTGAACTCGATCGTCGGCGTCACGCGCCGCCGCGCCGGCACCATTGCTCTGGCGGGCCGCGACATCACGGCGCTGCCGCCGGAGGCGCGAGCAGCGCTCGGCATTGGCTGGGTGCCGCAGGAGCGCAACATCTTCAAGTCGCTCACCGTCTTGGAGAACCTGACCGCCGTGGCGCGGCCCGGGCCATGGACGCCGGCCCGCGTTTTCGAGCTTTTCCCGCGTCTGGAGGAGCGCCGGCGCAACCTCGGCAACCAGCTCTCCGGCGGCGAGCAGCAGATGCTCGCCATGGGCCGGGCGCTGGTGCTGAACCCGAAGGTGCTGCTGCTCGACGAGCCGACCGAGGGCCTGGCGCCGATCATCGTGGAGGAATTGCTGCGCGCCGTGCAGCGGCTCCTCAGCGAGGAGGGCATGGCGGCCATCGTCATCGAGCAGCATGCCGCCAAGATCCTCGGCCTCACCGACGACTGCCTGATCCTCGAGCGCGGCCGCATCGTGCATGCATCGCCAAGCCGCGCGCTGCTCGCTCAACCCGAGACGCTGGAGCGCCATCTCGGCCTCGCCGCCGCCCATTGAGTCGAACTGCAAGGAGAAACGTCCATGACATCCCGAAACAAGCCGCCCTTCCGCGCCGACATGGTGGGAAGCCTGCTGCGCTCGCAGGCCGTGAAGGAGGCCCGCGAGCAGAAGGCCGCCGGCGCCATCACCGCCGAGGCGCTGGCCGCGATCGAGGACCGCGAGATCGCGGCGCTCGTCAGGAAGCAGGAGGCGGTCGGCCTCAAGGCCGTGACCGACGGCGAGTTCCGCCGTTCCTTCTGGCATTTCGACTTCCTGGAGAACCTCACCGGCGTGATCGGCCAGGAGCAGGAGGGCATCGCCTTCAAGGGGGTCACCACCAAGGGCCACGGCATCCGCGTCACGGGGAAGATCGACTTCCCCGCCGACCATCCGCATCTCGCCCATTTCAAATACCTGCAATCGGTCGTCTCGCCAGGGCACGTGGCGAAGATGACGATCCCGAGCCCCTCGATGCTGCACTACCGCGGCGGCCGGAAGGCGGTCGACATCACGGCCTACCGCCAGATGGACGACTATTACCACGACCTCGGCCAGGCCTACGCCAAGGCGATCCGCGCCTTCTACGACGCCGGCTGCCGCTACCTGCAGCTCGACGACACCTCGCTCTCCTATTTCTGCGATCCCGAGCAGCGGAAGATGCTGGCCGACCGCGGCGACGACCCGGACAGCCTGATCTTCACCTACCGCGACATCATCAACGCCGCGACAGCCGCCAAGCCCGCGGACATGACGATCACAACGCACACCTGCCGCGGCAACTTCAAGTCGACCTTCATCGCCTCCGGCGGCTACGAGCCGGTGGCCGACCTCGTGTTCAACCAGATCAACGTCGACGGCTATTTCATGGAATGGGACGACGACCGCTCCGGCGGGCTGGAGCCGCTCCGGCATCTGCCCAAGGGCGGCAAGCAGGTCGTGCTCGGGCTCGTCACCTCCAAGTTCGGCGAGGTCGAGAGCAAGGACAACCTCAAGCGCCGCATCGACGAGGCGGCCAAATTCGCGCCGCTGGAGCAGCTCTGCCTCTCGCCGCAATGCGGCTTCGCCTCGACCGAGGAAGGCAACGTGCTGGCCGAGGACGAGCAATGGGCCAAGCTCGGCCGCATCGTCGAGGTGGCCCAGGAGGTCTGGGGCAAATGACGCTTCACTCCGGCGTCGGGCGGCTGCCGCTCTACGTGCCACCGTCGGGGGCCTGCGACGCGCATTGCCACATCTTCGGTCCAGCCGAGCGCTTCCCCTATGCGCCCGACCGGCGCTACACACCGGAAGACGCTCCTAGGGAGGCGCTGACGGCGCTGCACGCGAGGCTCGGCCTCTGCCGCGCCGTGATCGTCCAGGCTTCCTGTCACGGTACGGACAACCGGGCGATGCTGGACGGCATCGCCCAGCATCCCGATCGCTACCGCGGCGTCTGCATCGCCGACGCGAGCTTCACGGAGCGCGACTTCGAGGCCCTGCACCAGGGCGGTGTCCGAGGCGTGCGCTTCAATTTCGTGCGGCACCTCGGCGGCGCGCCCGACCCGGACGTGTTCCGCCGCGTGATCGACCGGGTGACGCCGCTCGGCTGGCATGTCGTGCTGCATCTTGACGCGCCGGACATCGCCGAACTCGCCCCCATGATCGCAGCGCTGCCGCTGACGGCAGTGATCGACCACATGGGCCGCGCGCCGGCGACGGCCGGCATCGAGCAGCCCGCCTTCCAGGCGCTGCTGGCGCTCGCCCGCCGCGAGCATGTCTGGGTCAAGGTGTCGGGCGCCGAGCGCATCGCCGCGCCGCCATTCCGGGACGCCATCCCCTTCGCGCGGGCTCTGATCGCCGTCTGCCCCGACCGGGTGCTCTGGGGCACGGATTTTCCGCATCCCAATCTGAAGCATCCCGTAGACGAGGCCGATCTCGTCGACATGCTGCAGGAGTATGGTGACGAGGCGGCGCTGCAGCGGCTGCTCGTCGACAATCCGGCGCGGTTGTACGGGTTTTGACGATGGGGATCGGGTGGGCCGTGTCGAGAGCAGTTTTGCACGTGCGTGGTGCGTCCTTCGAGGCTCGCCTTTGGCTCGCACCTCAGGATGAGGACCTTTGTGCGGGGCACCGACCTTCTCATCCTGAGGTGCGAGGGAGCGTAGCGACCGAGCCTCGAGGGATGCACGACGCCTCTGCCATCAGAGAGGGAGATCTGAATTGACCCGCATCGACCGCCGCCGCCTCCTCGCAGCCGCCTCCCTATTCGCCCTCCCCGCCCGCGCCCAGTCCCGCTATCCCGACCGGCCGATCCGCCTGATCGTGCCCTTCGGGCCGGGCGGCCTCGCCGATGTCACGGCGCGCGTCGTGGGCGAGAAGGCGGGGCAGCTTCTCGGGCAGCAGATCGTGATCGTGAACCAGCCCGGCGCCGGCGGCGTTCAGGCGGCGCGGGCGGTGTTGGGAGCTCCCAACGACGGCTACACGCTCGTGCTCTTCACCAACGGCACGGCGATCAGCGTGCCGTTGGTCAAGGATCTCGGCTACGATCCGCTGGCGCAGTTCGCTCCCGTGTCCTCGCTCGGCTTCTTCGACTTCCTGCTGCTGACCGGCGCCGAGCATCCCTATCGCACGCTCGCGGACCTGCTGACCGCGGCGAAGGCGAAGCCGGGCGCGCTGAATATCGGCACGATCAATGTCGGATCGTCGCAGAACCTCTCGGCGCAATTGTTCAAGACCATGGCGGGCATCGACCTCGCCATCGTGCCGTTCCGCACCACGCCCGACGCGCTGACGGCGCTCATCCGCAAGGATGTCGACCTCGTCATCGACGGCTACGTCGCGGCGAAGCCGCTGATGCAGGACGGCAAGCTCAGGGCGCTCGCCACGTCCGGACCGCAGCGCTTCGCCGGCCTGCCCGAGATCCCGACGGTCGCTGAAAGCGGCGTGCCCGGCTTCGACGTCACGTCCTGGAACGCTGTCTTCGCGCCAGCGGGGACGCCGGCGGCTGTCATTCAGGCGCTGAACGGAGCGATCCTCCAGGCGCTCGCCGACGACGGCGTGCGCCAGCGCCTCCTCGACCTCGGCATCGAGCCGAAGGGCGGCCCGCCGGAGGCGATCGCCCAGCGCCTCAAGGCGGATATCGATCGCTGGGGCGACGTCATCCGCCGCGCCGGGATCGCGCCGCAATGAAGCTTGGTGCTGGTTCTGCGAGGGTGGCCCCTCATCTGTCTTCTCCCCGGCCAAAAGACCGGGGAGAAGAACGCTCACGTGGGTTCGCGCTCACCTCAACGTGCGTTCCTCTCCCCGGTCTTGTGCCGGGGAGAGGACAGGTGAGGGGCCACCGCTGGAAATCGCCTGCCAACGACCCCAGCCACCGGATACGTAGGTCATGACCGCCGAACCCTACCTCGACATCGCCCATCTCGGCCATGTCGAGATCCTCACCGACAAGCCGGAGGCCAGCCTCGACTTCTTCGTCAACGTGCTCGGCCTCACCGAGAGCGGGCGCGAGGGCGACAGCGTCTACCTGAGGGGCTGGGACGATTACGAGTTCCACACCCTGAAGCTGACGGCCGCGAACACCACCGGCGTCGCCCATATCGGCTACCGGGCCGTCAGCGAGGCTGCGCTCAACCGCCGCGTCGCCGCCATCGAGGCGATGGGCTGCGGCATCGGCTGGACGGACGGCGACCTCGGCCATGGCCGCGCCTACCGCTTCCGCGACCCCGACGACCATGTCTTCGAGATCTATTTCGAGACGCGGAAATACGAGGCGCCGGAGGCGGAGCGGCCGGCCTTGAAGAACCAGGCGCAGCGACAGCACGGCCGCGGCTGCGGCGTGCGCCGGCTCGACCACCTGAACCTTCTGGCGCAGGACGTCGACGTCATCCGCGACTTCATGCGGCAAGCGCTCGGCTCCCGCGTCACCGAGCAGATCCTGCTCGACAGCGGCAAGCTCGGCGGCTGCTGGTTCACGGTCAACAACAAGAGCTACGACATCGCCTACACGCGCGACCACACGGCGAAGCGCGGCCGCTTCCACCATGTCACCTACGCCGTCGACTCGCGCGAGCAGGTGCTGCAGGCCGCCGATGTCTTCCTGGAGAACGGCGTGCATATCGAGACCGGACCGCACAAGCATGCGATCCAGCAGACCTTCTTCCTCTATGTCTGGGAGCCCGCGGGGAACCGCGTCGAGGTGGCGAACGCCGGCGCGCGGCTCATCCTCGATCCGGACTGGAAAACCGTGACCTGGACAGAGGCCGAGCGGAAGAAGGGCCAGGCCTGGGGCCTGAAGACCATCGAGACCTTCCACACCCACGGAACGCCGCCGGCGTGAGCCGCCGACGCGTCGCCGGGCTCAGCGCTGCTCGCGCCGGCTGAGGAAGGCGAGCTTCTCGAATAGGCTCACGTCCTGCTCGTTCTTGATCAGCGCGCCATGCAGCGGCGGGATCAGCTTGCGCGTGTCGCGCTCGCGCAGGATCTCCGGCCCGATATCCTCGGAGACGAGGAGCTTCAGCCAGTCCAGGAGCTCCGAGGTCGAGGGCTTCTTCTTGAGCCCCGGCGCCTCGCGGATCTGGAAGAAGACCTTCAGCGCCTCGGCGACGAGCGCCCTCTTGATGCCGGGGTAATGCACGTCGACGATCTTCTGCAGCGTCTCCGCGTCGGGGAACTTGATGTAGTGGAAGAAGCAGCGGCGCAGGAAGGCGTCCGGCAGCTCCTTCTCGTTGTTCGAGGTGATCACCACGACCGGGCGCTTCGCCGCCTTCACCGTCTCGCCGGTCTCGTAGACATGGAACTCCATGCGGTCGAGTTCGAGCAGCAGGTCGTTCGGGAACTCGATGTCGGCCTTGTCGATCTCGTCGATCAGCAGCACCGGCCGCTCTTCGGCCGTGAAGGCCTCCCAGAGCTTGCCGCGGCGGATGTAGTTGCGGATGTCGGAGACCTTGGGGTCGCCGAGCTGGCTGTCCCTGAGCCGAGAGACGGCGTCGTATTCGTAGAGGCCCTGCGCCGCCTTGGTCGTGGACTTGATGTGCCAAGCGATCATCGGCGCCGACAGCGCCTGCGCGATCTCCTCGGCCAGCACCGTCTTGCCGGTGCCGGGCTCGCCCTTGACCAGCAGCGGCCGCTCCAGCGCGATGGCGGCGTTGACCGCCATCTTGAGGTCGTCGCCGGCGACGTAGGTCTTCGTGCCTTGGAATCTCATGCCGGCCTGCGCTCCCAGAACACCGCCCCATGGAACGAGAACACGGTCTCGCCCCGCTGGTTCACGCCCGTGTTGTAGTGGCGCACGATGCCCCATCCCGGCCGCGAGCGCGACTCCCGCTTCTCGATCATCGCCGAGGAATAGCGGATCACATCGCCCGCGAAGACCGGCTTGATCCAGCGCAGGTGCTGGAAGCCGGGCGAGGGGCCGAGCCGCGCCGGGCGCTCGCCCCGCGCCATGGCGTCCGCCGCGGCGGTCATGCGGCTCGCCACCATCTGCCGCATCCAGTTGGCGCCGGTGTGCCAGCCCGAGGCGATGAGGCCGCCGAAGATCGAGCCCTCCGCCGCCGCCTCGTCCACATGGAAATACTGCGGGTCGAAGTCCTTCGCGAAGCGGATGATGTCGACCGCCGTGAAGGCGATCGCGCCGAGATCGAGCCGCTCGCCGATCGCGACGTCCTCGAAGAAGGGGATCGTGTCCCGCTCCACGTCCTGGAGGGTCGGCAGCGCCGGCGGCTTCTCGGCGAAGGGCTTGGCCGCGCTGTCCTCCAAGGGCTCCGCGCCCCGCCGGCCGATCATGATCAGGTTCGTCTGCTCCGCCACCGGCTCGTCCAGCTGGTTCAGGACCTCGAAGCGGAAGTTGACGAAGCCGCGGTCCGGCTTGGTGAGCGACGGCCGCCGGTCGACGATGTGTCGGATGCCGCGGAGCCGATCGCCGGCCTTGACGGGCCTGAGCCATTTCAGTTCCGACACGCCGGGCGAGCCCATGCTCGCGGTGTCGAGGATGAAGCTGTCGGCGATCATCCGCATGTTGAGGGCGGCCGTGTACCAGCCCGAGGCGATCAATTCCCCCGCCATGGTCCGCTTCGCCGCCTCGTCGTCGACATGCATGGGCTGCGCGTCGAACTCGCGCGCGAAGGCGAGCATCGCCTCGCGCTCCACCGTCACGCCGCCATACGGCGTGGCCGAGCCCGGGACGAAATCTTCGAAATGGAGGGAGGGCATTCGGGTCCGTTCCGCCGTCAATTGAGGCCGAAGAACGCCAGGACGGCGCCGATGGCTGCGATGGCGAGGAGAATGTAGAATACGACCGCGAAGAGCGTGAAGAGGATCGAGAACAGCGCGACGCAGGCCGCCAGGATCAGACCGATCGCCACGACCCGCACCCAGGCGGGGCGCGGTGTCGACGCTTCCCAACGGAACAGCGCCCGCGCCACGGCGAAGACGCCTTGCGCCACGAGCTCGACAAGAGCGCCGATCAGGTCGCCGATGCTGTCGAGCATCGCCATCTCCCGTCAGGTATTGAACCTAAAGTGCATCACGTCGCCGTCGGCGACGACATAGTCCTTGCCTTCCAGTCTGAGCTTGCCGCCATCCCTCGCGCCGGCCTCGCCCTTCAGCGCCACGTAATCGGCGTAGGCGATCGTCTCGGCCCGGATGAAGCCCTTCTCGAAATCGGTGTGGATCACGCCGGCCGCGCCCGGCGCCTTGGTTCCCTCGGTGATCGTCCAGGCGCGGGCCTCCTTCGGCCCGACGGTGAAATAGGTGACGAGGCCCAGGAGCTCGTAACCCGCGCGGATCACGCGGTTGAGGCCCGGCTCGGACAAGCCGACGGCTTCGAGGAAATCTTTCTGGTCCGCTTCCGGCATCACGGCGATCTCGCTTTCGATCTTGGCGGAGACGACGACCGCGACGGCGTTCTCTTCCTTCGCCCTGGCGAAGACCTTCTCGGAAAAGGCGTTGCCCTTGTCCGCCGCCGCCTCCTCGACGTTGCAGACGTAGAGCACGGGCTTCGAGGTCAGGAGCTGCAGGCCCTGGAAGGCCTTCTCCTCCTCCTTGGCGCGGTTCACGAGCCTGGCAGGCTTCCCTTCCTGCAGGAGCTTCAGCGAGCGCTGCACGAGATCGAGCTGTTCCTTCGCCTCCTTGTCGCCGCCCTTCGCCTTCTTCTCGAGGTTGACGACGCGCTTCTCCAGGCTGTCGAGATCGGCCAGCATCAGCTCGGTCTCGATCGTCTCGATATCGGCGATGGGATCGATCTTGCCCTCGACATGGGTGATGTCGCCGTCCTCGAAGCAGCGCACCACATGCGCGATGGCGTCGCATTCGCGGATGTTGCCGAGGAACTGGTTGCCGAGCCCCTCGCCCTTGGAGGCGCCGCGCACCAGGCCGGCGATGTCGACGAAGGTCAGCCGCGTCGGGATGATCTGCGCGGATTTGGCGATCGCCGCCAGCGCCGCCAGCCGCTCGTCCGGCACCGCCACGTCGCCGACATTGGGATCGATGGTGCAGAACGGATAATTGGCGGCCTGCGCCGCCGCGGTCTGCGTCAGCGCATTGAAGAGGGTCGACTTGCCGACGTTCGGCAGGCCGACGATGCCGCATTTGAAGCCCATGATCCGTCCGTGATCGCGTGAAGGCGGTCTATCCTGCAGCGGTGGCCCCTCATCTGTCCTCTCCCCGGCACGAGACCGGGGAGAGGAACGCGCTCCAAGGTTCGCGCTAGCGATTGAGAGCGTTCTTCTCCCCGCGAATGGCGGGGAGAAGACAGATGAGGGGACACCGCCGCAGGATGGAGCGCAAAGCCAAAGGCGGCTTTAGCGGGAAGAGCCGCGGCGAACCACCGATTTCTTCGCGAGGCTCACCCCGCGCCATGCACGTAGGAACCGCGCGCGAAGCGCCGCTCGAAACCATCGGCGTCGAGGAAGCGCACCGGCCCCGCCTCGCGCACGGCGCCGATCTCGACCGCCGGCACGCCCTCGGCCAGGCATGCGGCGAGGAAGACCTTGGCCACGCTGGCCGGCACGCAGGCCAGCACCTCGTAATCGTCGCCGCCGGTCAGCGCCGTCTCCAGGAGCGCCGGATCGCGCCGGATCGCGGCGCGGGCCGCGACGGAGAGCGGCACGTCGTCCAGCCTGACTTCGGCGCCGAGGCCGGCGAGCGCCAGCATCTTGGTCAGGTCGCCGACGAAGCCGTCCGAGACATCCATCGCCGCGGAGGCATGCCGGCGCAGCGCCGCCGCCGCGGCATTGCGCGGGCGCGGCGTGAGATAGCGGCCTTCGAGATAGGCGAGATGATCGGCGGCGAGCGGCCAGGGCTGGCCTGCGCGCGAAGCGAGCCGCGCCTTGAGGCCGATCGCCGCATCGCCGATATGGCCGGTGACGAGGATCAGGTCGCCCGGCCGCGCCCCGCCGCGCCGGACCATCCCGCCGGAGGGGACCGTCCCGAAGGCGGACACCGACAGCACGAGCGGCCCCGGCGAGACGACCGTGTCGCCGCCGAGCAGCGGGCAGGCGTAGGCTTGCGCCATGCGCCCAAGCCCGGCCGCGAAACTGGCGAGCCATCCCTCCTCCGTGCCCTTCGGCATCACCAGCGTCAGCGTGAAGCCCAGCGCATCGGCTCCCTTGGCTGCGAGATCGGAAAGGTTCACGCCGAGCGCCTTCATGGCGATCGTGTCGGGCGGATCGTCCGCGAAGAAATGCACGCCGGCGACGACGGCGTCGGTGGTGACGACGAGCTCCTGGCCGGGCGGCGGCTGGACCAGCGCCGCATCGTCCAAGAGCCCTAGCCCGCCGGGGCCAGCGATCGGCGCGAAATGCCGGGCGATGATGTCGAATTCGGATGGCATACTAACACGGACCTCATCCTGAGCCTGTCGAAGGATGCCTGAGTTCGCACCTGTAACGCCGCCCAGTTCTTGATCAAGAACCTGCCTTCGACAGGCTCAGGATGAGGGCTTGAGGTTCAGTCCCTCTGCGGCAGCTCCCCTGCCCGCGCCTCCCGCGCAAGCCGGTCGAGCACGGCGTTCACCATCGCCGTCTCCTCCTTCTCGAAGAAGGCGCGGGCGATATCGACGTATTCCGAGATCACGACCTTGACCGGCACGTCGGGCGAATAGCCGAGCTCCCAGGCGCCGGCGCGCAGGATCGCCCGCATCACGTTCTCGATGCGCTTCAGCGGCCAGCCCTTGGCGAGCGTCTCGTCCACCATCGGGTCGATGCTCCGCTGCCGGTCGAGCACGCCCTGCACGATGACGCGGAACAGCGCCGAATCCGCCGGCTTGTACTGGTCGTCCTCGATCTCCTTGCCCATCCAGTGGCGCTCGAACTCGCGGATGATGGGCTCGAGGCCCTTGCCCGTGAGGTCCATCTGGTAGAGCGCCTGCACGGCGGCGAGACGCGCCGCGGAGCGGCGCTCGCCCATCCCGAAGCGGGGCTTGTCCGGCTGCTTGGAGGACGTCATGGGTTAGGCGAGGTCCTTCGGCAGGAGCGGCAGGTCGACGCCGAAGATCGGCGTCTCGCCTGCCCTCTGCTTCCCGCCCGCCCGCGCGGCCTGCCGCTTCAGCCTCACAAGCGCCAACGCAGCGCGCGCCGCATCGGCGCCCTTGTTCATGTGTTTCCGATAGGCGCGCGCCACGGCCTGCTCCTCGTTCTCCACGGTGAGAATGCCGTTGCCGAGAGCGAGCTTCCTCGCGACCGTCATGTCCATCAGCGCGCGCGAGCTCTCGCCCGCCACGATGTCGAAATGGAAGGTCTCGCCGCGGATGACGCAGCCCAGCGCCACGGCGCCGTCATAGGGCCGACCGGCCGCCGCAGCGCCGTCCATGACGATGCATATCGCCGCCGGGATCTCCAGCGCGCCCGGCACTGTCACCACGTCGAGCGTGCCGCCGACGGCCTCCACGGCCTCGCGCGCGCCGGCCACGAGCTCGTCGTTGATGTGATCGTAGAAGCGGCCCTCGACCGCCAGGATGCGGACGCCGGGCAGGGCTTCGTCGGGAGCGCTGGTGCGGGAGGGTGCGGCCATGGCGGTTGCTCTATGGCGAAGGGGGACAGGGCGCAAGCATGTCATTCCCTGCCAGAGCCGCGAAGCGGCGGAGGGGAAGGGAATCCAGCCACCGCATCCAAGGCTCAGCGTTTGTCTTTGTCTGGATCCCCTTCCCGGCGCTTCGCACCGCCGGGGATGACATCCTCCCCGTCCTTCAGCTCGTTGACGATCGCCCCGAAGTCGCTGGCCTCCGAGAAATTCCGGTAGACCGAGGCGAAGCGCACATAGGCCACGTGGTCGAGGTTCTTGAGCGCCGCCATGATCGTCTCGCCGATCTGCTCGGACGTGACCTCGGCCTCGCCGAGGCTCTCAAGCTGGCTGACGATGCCGTTGACCAGCCGCTCCACCCGCTCCGGCGAGACGTCGCGCTTGCGCAGCGCCACGGCGACGGAGCGGGCGAGCTTGTCGCGCTCGAAGGGCACGCGCCGGCCGGAGCGCTTGACCACGGTCAGCTCGCGCAGCTGCACCCGCTCGAACGTCGTGAAGCGCCCGCCGCAGGCGTCGCAGACGCGGCGGCGGCGGATCGTCGTATGGTCGTCGGCGGGGCGGCTGTCCTTCACCTGGGTGTCGATGGAGCCGCAGAAGGGGCAGCGCATGATGCCTCGTTGTCGTTGCGCTCCGGTTAGGCGGCGGCGGCGGCCCGGTCAATGTCCCGGCCGGGGAGACCGCTGCAGGGGCGTGGTGCGTCCTTCGAGGCTTTCGCTGACGCGAAAGCACCTCAGGATGAGGAGATCGGTGCCGTGCACAACGGTCCTCATCCTGAGGTGCGAGGGAGCGCAGCGAGCGAGCCTCGAAGGACGCACCACGCCCCTGCAACCATCCCTCTCAGCGATGAAACCGCTCAAAGCGGCTTCACCTTCACCTTGCCTCTCGTCTTCCAGCGGTCCCGCAGCGCCTCCAGGTCGTCGCCCGCCTGCAGGCGGCGGCCGCGCTCCAGGAGTTCGGTGACATAGGTGTCGTAGTCGACGCCCGCCGCTTCGGCGCGGGCGAGGCGGAACATCACGATGTCGTGGGGCTCGGACTTGCGGGCGCGCCGCACCGCATATTTCCACTGGAAATAGATGTTCGGGTCGCCGTCCTCCCACTCCGGCACATGCTCGGGCGGGTCCTCCAGCGGCGGGCCGCCATTGTGGTTCGGCGGCAGGTGAGGATCGTCGTCGGTCACGCTTGACTCCACTATGATGGAAATTATTCTACCAACGCAATGCAGATGCAAGCCCAGACCGCCGGAGACCCGCTCGACGCCCGCATCGGCGCGCGGCTCAAGGCGCTCCGGCTGGCGGCGCGGCTGACCATCGACGCGCTCGCCACCCGCTCCGGCGTGTCGCGCGCCATGATCTCCAAGGTCGAGCGCGGCGATGCCAGCCCCACGGCGGCGCTGCTCGCCAAGCTCGCCAATGCGCTCGGCACCACGCTCTCGCAATTCTTCGGCGGCGAGGCGGAGGGCGGGCCGCTGGTCCGCGCCGCCGCCCGCCCCGTCTGGCGCGACCCCGCCACCGGCTACCGCCGCCGCGCCGTCGCGCCGGACGGCTTTCCGGTCGATATCGTCGACGTGACGTTGCCCCCTGGCTCCGCCGTAAACTACGACAACGCCGTGCCGCTGGCGATGGATCAGGCGGTGTGGGTGCTCGACGGCGCGCTGGAGCTGACGGTCGGCGGCGAGGTCCATGATCTCGGAACAGGCGATTGCCTGCAGATGCGGCTCGACCGGCCGATCACCTACCGCAACCGCACCGCCGCCGATGTCCGTTACGCCGTGGTCCTGGCGCGGGGAATGCTTCCGGGAGTTTCGCGATGACCTTGGCCACGCGCCTGATCGATCCGGCGGAGGCGAAGCGCCTGCGTCCCGTCTTCGCCGACCTGCTGGTGGATGCCGTTGCCGGCGGCGCCTCCGTCAACTTCATGGCCGGTCTGAGCCATGCGGAGGCTGCAGCCTATTGGGATCGACAGATCGAGGGCTTCGAGCGAGGCGATCGCCTGTGGCTCGTGGCCGAGGACGCCGGCGACGTGGTCGGCATGGTGATGGGCGTCTTCTTCTGGCAGCCCAACCAGCGCTTCCGCGCCGAGGTCTCGAAGATGATCGTGCATTCGAGCCGCCGCGGCGAGGGCATCGGCGCGAGGCTGATGGCCGGAATCGAGGCTGCCGCGCTCGCCGCCGGCAAGACCAACCTCTTTCTCGACACCGAGACCGGCAGCGCCGGCGACAGGCTCTATCGCCGCATGGGCTGGACGGAACTCGGCGTCATCCCGAACGTCGCCTATCGGCCGGATGGCAGCCTCGCCGCCGCGACGGTCTTCTACAAGGAGATCGCGCCGCCGCCGGTCTGGACAGGCGCTGCATGAGCATCGACATCCGCGACGCCACGGAGGCCGACCTGCCGGCGATCCTGGTGGTGCACAACCATCACATCGCGAGCACGACCGCGATCTGGCGCAATGTCCCGGCCGATCTCGCCGAGCGTCGCGCCTGGTTCGGGGAGCGGCTGGCGCGGGGCTTCCCCGTGCTGGCGGCGGAAGAGGCTGGCCGGTTCCTCGGCTACGCCTCCTACGGCCCGTTCCGTGCGGGAGACGGCTACGACGGCACGGTCGAGAATTCGGTCTATGTCGTCGAGGAAGCGCAGGGCCGCGGCGTGGCTCTGGCGCTGATGGAGGCGCTGCTCGCCCGCGCCAGGGAGGACGGCCGCCACACGATGATCGCCGGCATCGGCCTGCCCAACGACGCCTCGATCGCGCTGCACCGCAAGCTCGGCTTCGCGGAGCGCGGCGTGCTCGAAGGCATCGGCCGCAAGTTCGGCCGGGAGCTCGACCTGCTGTTCATGCAGAAGACGCTGTAGCGATCTCCTGAACGATGGCCCGCGCCGCCGCGGCCGGATCGGCGGCCTGCGTGACCGGGCGGCCGACGACGAGATGGTCGGCGCCGGCCCGGATCGCTTCGCCCGGCGTCATCACGCGCTTCTGGTCGCCGGCGGCGGCGCCAGCCGGCCGCACGCCGGGCGTGACGATCTTGAGGGCCTGGCCGACCGTCTCCCGCACCGCCGCGATCTCCAGCGGCGAGCAGACGAGGCCGGCGGCATGGCTCTCCTGCGCCTGCCGGGCGCGGCGGCGCACGAGATCGGCGATGCCCATGCCGTAGCCCGCACGGGCCAGATCCTCCTCCGCCATCGAGGTGAGCACGCTGACGCCCAGGATGCCGAGGTCCGAGCCCCTCGCGCCGGCGGCCGCGGCGGCCATGGTCTGCGGGTAGGCATGCACCGTCATGAAGGTGGCGCCCAGGCCTGCGATCTGCGCCGTGGCGCGCTCCACCGTGTTGGGGATGTCGTGCAGCTTCAGGTCGAAGAAGACCTTGCGGCCCGACGCGATCAGCCGCTTTCCGAGCGCGATGCCGCCGATATAGGCGAGCTCCATGCCGATCTTGTAGAAACTCACGGCCTCCCCCAGCCGCTCCGCCATCGTCTCCGCCTCGGCGACCGTGGGCAGGTCGAGAGCCACGATGAGGCGGTCGCGGACATCGGTCACGGTAAGGTCTCCGGCGGCGTTTCCATGGAACGCCAGCCGTAGAGCACGATTCCTCCGGCGATGTCGAAGGCGAAATGGTTGCCGCCGCCGGCGGGCTGGTCATGCGCGCGGGAGATCGGCCGGCCGGCGCAGAAGCATTGCAGCAGCGTGCCGACCCCGCCATGGCCCACGAAGATCGTCGGCGTCCCGGGCGCCTCGGCGAGCGCCCGGACGACCGCGCCGACGACGCGCGCCTGCGCATCCGCGGCGCGCTCCCAGCCCCGGATGCTCTGCTCCGGATGCCGGAAGAACAGGTCGGCCGTGGCCTCGAACTCGGGCGGCGGCAGGAAGCCGGTGGCGGAGCGGTCGTTCTCGTGCATCGACTCGCGGATGTCGACCGGCGCGTCGAGCGCCTCGGCGAGGATCTCCGCCGTCTCGACCGCCTTGCGCTCCGTGCTGCTGACGATCCGCCGGAAGCCGCGGAGCCAGCCCTCGCCGGCGAGCGTCTCCGTCCGCTGGCGGCCGAGGTCGGAGAGGCCCCAATCCGGCACCGCCACGGAGGGATCGATCTTCACCTGGGGGTGGGAAAGGTAGAGATGCATGGCGGCGCTCGCTTGTGGCGGCAATGTAAAGACGCTATATCCGATGACGTCTTTACGGCCTAGGATGGGTTATGCTGAACATCCGCGACAAGCGCGTCCAGGCGCTGGCGAGAGAACTCGCAGACCTTAGGGGCGTGACGATGACCCAGGCCGTGCGCGAGTCGTTGGAAAAGGAGCTCGCCAAGGAGTCGGTCTCGAAGAGGCTGCTCGCCATCGGACGCCGCTGCGCCGCTTCCGCCGGGCCCGGCGGGCGAGTGATGAACAAGGACGAGATCGACGACATGTGGACGCGATGATCTTCGTCGACACCTCGGCTTTCGTGGCGATCCTCGCCAGCGAGCCAGACGGCGAGAGCTTTGCCTTGGCGATCGAGAAGGCGAGGCGACGGATCACTGCTCCGCATGTGCGGCTTGAAGCGTGCATGGTGCTGCCGACGCGACTGCGCCTGCCGCCGTCCGTGCTCGCAAGCGCCTTCGACGACTTTCTGACTTCGGCCCAGATCACGGTAGCGCCGATCACCGACGACACCGCGCGGATCGCGGTCGAGGCCTTCGAACGCTTCGGCAAGGGGCGCGGCCACAAGGCGCAGCTCAATCTCGCCGATTGCCTCTCCTACGCGGCCGCCAAGCAAGCTGGCGCGGCGCTGCTGTTCAAAGGGCGCGACTTCGCCCACACCGACATCGCGGTCGCGCCGCTCGGGTAGGCTCAATACGCGTTCCGCGTGTTCAGCAGCGACAGCGGCGTCATCGCCAGGATGTAGAGGTCCATCCAGACCGACCAGTTGTCGATATACTGGATGTCGAGCTCCACGCGGCGCTGCAGCTTCTCCTCGGTGTCGGTCTCGCCGCGCCAGCCGTTGATCTGCGCGAGGCCCGTGATGCCGGGCTTCATGCGGTGGCGGGCGTAATAGCCCTCGACGACCTCGTTGTAGAGCCGCTCTCCGGCCTTGCAGGCGGTCGCATGCGGGCGGGGGCCGACGAGGCTGAGCTCGCCCTTCAGCACGTTGAAGAGCTGCGGCAGCTCGTCGAGCGACGTCTTGCGGATGAAGCGGCCGACGGGCGTCACCCTCGAATCGCCCCGCGTCACCGCCTTGGCGGCAGTGGCGTCGCACAGGTCGACATACATGGACCGGAACTTGTAGACGTCGATGAGCTGGTTGTTGAAGCCGTGCCGCTTCTGCCGGAAGAATACGGGGCCGGGCGAGGTCAGCTTCACGGCGAGCGCGACTCCCAGCATCACCGGCGAGAGGACGACGAGGGCGAGCGCGGCGATCACGCGGTCCTCGATCTCCTTCAGCGCCCAGGCCCAGTCCGACAGCGGCTTGTCGAAGACTGCGAGGAAGGGCACGTCGCCGATGTAGCTGTAGGCCCGCGGCCTGAGGCGCAGCTTGCTCTGGTGGGCGCTGATGCGCACGTCGATCGGCAGCACCCAGAGCTTCTTCATCAGCTGCAGGATGCGCTCCTCGGCGGTCGCCGGCAGCGTCACGATGATGAGGTCGATGTCGGCCGAGCGGCAGAAGGCCTCCATCTCCTCGAAGGTGCCGAGCACCCGGTAGCGCTCGACCGGGTCCGGGGACCGGTCCTTCGCGCGGTCGTCGAAGACGCCGCAGACCTTGATGCCGGCGCTCTGCGAGCGCCTGAGCTGGCGGATCAGATCCTCCGCCGGACGGCCGCCGCCGATCACGACGGCGCGGCGCGTGAGCCGCCCCTGCGCGATCCAGCGGCCGATTCGCCAGGCGAGCGCGGCGCGGCCGATGAGCCCCATTCCGAGGGCGAGCGCCGCCCAGGTGAGCAGGAAACGCCGCGGCACGGCCTCCTCGAAGCCGCCGAGATAGATGAGCGCCACGAGCGCGCCGAAGGCGGCCGCGAGTCCGGCCGCGAAGCGCGCCGACTGGCGGACCGGATGGGCGAGCGCCGGCACCGTGTAGGCCCAGAGCCGCCGGAGCGCGAACAGGACCGCGCCGGACAGGGCGATGCCGAGCGCGATCGACGGCAGGCCCGGCCGGTCCGGCGCCAGCGCCTCCGCCAGTACGGCGGTGGCGATGACGAGCAAGGTGTCGAGCGCCGCCACGCCGGCGATGAGCATCGGCTGGTCGAGCGGCTCCGCCTCTGTTCTAGCGGGGGCCGTCGGAGGGTGAGTGGTCATGATGGGGCGCGTCGGGAACGTCTTTTCGCCGCAGACCTTACCGGGGAATCCATGCCCAAGCTTTAAGGGACAGGGTGAACGGTTCCTTCACCATCCCGCCCGGGCCGTTGCGAGGGTGGCGGGCCGGCGAGCTTTGCTCTAAACGGCCCGCCTTGCGAAGGAGAACAGGTCATACTCATGCGTGCATTGCAGCTTCACGGCGACCGCGACCTCAGGCTGGTCGAGATCGAGCCGCCGCCCCCGCCCGGCCCCGGCGAGGTGGCGATCGCGGTCGGCCACGTGGCGCTCAACCACATCGACGTCTGGGGCTTCCGCGGCATGGCCTTCGCGAAGCGCCAGCTGCCGCTCGTCGTCGGCGCCGAGGGCTCGGGACGGATCGAGGCCGTCGGCGAAAGCGTGACCGATCTCAAGCCCGGCGACCAGGTCTCGATGTATGGCGCGCTCACCTGTGGCCACTGCCGCAACTGCCGCCGCGGCATCGACAACCTCTGCGAGGAGGTGAAGGGCGTCTACGGCTTCCACATCGACGGCTTCGCGCGCGAGCGGCTGACCATGCCGGCGCGGCTCGTGGTCAAGGCGCCGGACGGCGTATCGGCAGAGGACGCGGCCTGCGCCGGCATCGCCTTCGGCACGACGGAGCACATGCTCTTCGACAATGCCAGGCTGGAGCCCGGCGAGACGATCCTGGTGCATGCCGGCGGCTCCGGCATCGGCACCGTGGCGATCAAGATGGCCAAGGCGATCGGTTGCACGGTGATCGCCACGGTCGGCGACGACGAGAAGGGCGCCAAGGCGCTGGCGCTCGGCGCCGACCACGTCATCAACTACCGCAGCGAGCGGTTCGAGGGCGAGGTGAGGGCCTGGACCAAGAAGCGCTTCGGCAGGCCTGGCGTCGACGTCGTCTTCGAGCATGTCGGCGCCGATACCTGGAACGGCTCGCTGCTCTGCCTGAAGCGTGGCGGCCGGCTCGTCACCTGCGGCTCGACCTCCGGCGTCTCCACCACCATGAACCTGATGCAGCTCTTCCAGCAGCAATACCGGATCACCGGTTCCTTCGGCTGCCGCATCGACAACATGCGCACGAGCCTCGCGAAGATGGCTGCCGGCCTGACGCCGGTGATCGACACGATCTTCCCCGTTGAGGCGCTGGAGCTCGGCATCGAGCGGCTGGAGAGCCGTCGCGTCTTCGGCAAGATCCTGGTCGCGTTCTGAGCGTGCGGATCGGACGTCCGGCGGCTCAGGGCGTCACTTTCTGCATCACCGGCAGCACGCTCTTGAAGATGTCCGGATCGAGCTTGCCCTTCATGGTCTGCATGATCTCGATCGCCTTGGCCGCGGGCATCTCCGGCTTGTAGGAGCGCCGCTCGATCAGGGCCGCGAAGATGTCGGCGATGGTCAGCAGCCGGACCGGATCGCTGATGCTCTCCGCCATCAGCCCGTGAGGATAGCCCGATCCGTCGAGATATTCGTGATGGTCGCGGGTGAAGGCGACGAGTTCCTCGGTCGAGCCCTTGACGCGCGACAGCCGCTTGACGCCGGCCGTAGGGTGGCCACGCATCACCTCGAATTCCTCGGGCGTCAGCGCCGCCGGCTTGTCGAGGATGGCGAGCGGGATATCGGCCTTGCCGATGTCGTGCAGCAGACCGCCGACGGCGAGGCGCTGCATGTCCGCCGCGGCCAGCCCGAGGTGATGGCCGAAGGCCAAGAGCGTGCCGGTGACGAGCAGGCAATGCTGGTAGGTGCGGTTATGATGCGCCCGGACCGCGTCGACCCAGCCGCTGACGCCGCTTTCGCCGAGCGACTCGACGATCAGGTTTGACCGGTTGGCGATGTCCGCGGCGTCGATCCTGCCGGTATCGCTCAGTCCTCCGAAGATGCTGTCGAGGATGCCGTCGGAGGCGCGCAGGGCCTCGGCATGTTCGGGGGCGCGGGCGTAATGCTCGAACGCCGGCGGTTCGCCGTCGCCCATCGCCACGCTCCCCTTCAGGTGCCTCACGAGGGCGGGCAGGCGGGCCACATCGAGCGGCCGCTTGATGACGTTGGCGAAGCGGTGCAGGCCGACCTGGATCAGGCGCGCCCGCATCACGTCCTCGACGATGAAGACGACCGATGCCGCGGCGCCGGCGGTCGTGCCCCGCCACACGGCGATCGCCTCGAGATCCTGCTCCGTGAAGCCCGCCGTGTCGAAGATGACGATGCTGCAGCCGAATCCCCGGGTCGCGAGGAAGCGCGTGAGATGCATGCGTTTGGGCTTCACCTCCAGCGCCAGCAGGTGCAGGGCGTCCTTCGGCGCTTCCCAAGTGGCGTAGACGATCACCGCCTCGCTGGCGCCGCGCGTCGTGATGATGGCTCTTGCTGTCGACATGCTTCTGGGCTGCGGATGCTTCAACTTAGTTGAAACTTGCGTACGGGACGTAAACGCGATTGCAAGAAGTCGGGCTTGGTTGCCCGCCGGGTCCGGGCATGGTATCGCGCTGCACAATCGAGCGGTCGATGCGGCCGCCCGCGGCCCGGGCGGCTGCCTTTCTCAGGACAATCCCGATGGAAATGCGCAACATCGCGATCATCGCACACGTCGACCATGGCAAGACGACCCTGGTCGACAAGCTGCTCGGGCAGTCCGGCGCCTTCCGCGAGAACCAGCGCGTCGTCGAGCGCGTGATGGATTCGAACGACCTCGAGAAGGAGCGCGGCATCACCATCATGGCGAAGTGCACCTCCGTCGAATGGAAGGGCACGCGCATCAACATCGTGGATACGCCCGGCCACGCCGATTTCGGCGGCGAGGTCGAGCGCATCCTCAACATGGTCGATTCCGCCATCGTGCTAGTCGATGCGGCCGAAGGCCCGATGCCGCAGACCAAGTTCGTGGTCGGCAAGGCGCTGAAGCTCGGTCTGCGGCCGATCGTCGCGATCAACAAGGTCGACCGGCCCGACGCCCGCGCCCAGGAGGTGATCAACGAGGTCTTCGATCTCTTCGCCGCGCTCGACGCCAACGACGACCAGCTCGATTTCCCGATCCTCTACGGCTCCGGCCGCGACGGCTGGATGGGCGACACGCCCGAGGGACCGAAGGACCAGGGGCTGGCGCCGCTGTTCGATCTCGTGCTGAAGCATGTGCCGCTGGCTAAGACGGAGCCCGGCCCGTTCCGCATGATCGGCACGCTGCTGGAGGCCAACCCCTTCCTCGGCCGCATGATCACCGGGCGCGTCACCTCCGGCTCGATCAAGCCCAACCAGCCGATCAAGGTGCTGGCGCAGGACGGCTCGGTCGTCGAGCAGGGCCGCGTCTCCAAGATCCTCGCCTTCCGCGGCATCGAGCGGCAGCCCATCGACGAGGCCGTGGCCGGCGACATCGTCGCCATCGCCGGCGTCTCCAAGGGCTCGGTCGCCGACACCTTCTGCGCGCCCGAGATCATGGACGCCATGAAGGCTCAGCCGATCGACCCGCCGACCGTGACGATGAGCTTCATCGTCAACGACAGCCCGCTCGCCGGCACCGAGGGCGACAAGGTGACCAGCCGCGTCATCCGCGACCGCCTGTTCAAGGAGGCCGAGGGCAACGTCACGCTGAAGATCGAGGAATCCTCCGAGAAGGACAGCTTCCACGTCTCGGGCCGCGGTGAATTGCAGCTCGCGATCCTGATCGAGACGATGCGGCGCGAGGGCTTCGAGCTGGCCGTCTCGCGCCCCCGGGTCGTGATGAAGAAGGACGAGGCCACCGGCCAGACCCTGGAGCCGATCGAGGAAGTCTTCATCGACGTCGACGAGGAGCATTCCGGCGTCGTCGTTCAGAAGATGTCGGAGCGCAAAGCCGAGATGCTGGAGATGCGCCCCTCCGGCGGCAACCGCCTGAGGCTCGTCTTCCACGCGCCGACCCGCGGCCTGATCGGCTACCAGTCCGAGCTGCTGACCGACACGCGCGGCACCGCGATCATGAACCGGCTGTTCCATTCCTATCAGCCCTACAAGGGCGAGATGATGGGCCGCATCAACGGCGTGCTCATCGCGCATGAGCCCGGCGAGGCCGTCGCCTATGCGATGTGGAACCTCGAGGACCGCGGCCCGATGATCATCGAGCCGGGCTGGAAGGTCTATCAGGGCATGATCGTCGGCATCCACAACCGCGACAACGACCTCGAGGTGAACGTCCTCAAGGGCAAGAAGCTCACCAACATCCGCGCCGCGGGCAAGGACGAGGCGGTGCGCCTCACGCCGCCGATCCGCATGACGCTGGAGAAGGCGTTGGCCTGGATCCAGGACGACGAACTGGTCGAGGTGACGCCGAAGTCGATCCGCGTCCGCAAGGCCCTGCTCGACGCCAACGACCGCAAGCGCGCGGAGCGGCAGCGCGAGGCGCTGGCCGGCTGAGTCCTGGCCGGCTGAGTCCTGGCCGGCTGGGTCCTGGCCAGCTGAGCCCCGGCGAGCTGATTCTCGGCCCGCCGAACCCTCACGACGATGTGACTGGCGCGTCTCCGCTCGGGGCTCGCACAAGTCCTGCCGCTGGCCGGCGCGAAAACATCGGGAAGAACTATGTCCGCCGCAATCGATGCCGACACCGCCGATGTCGCGCCGCGCCCGCGGCGCAGGCTCTGGCTCGGCCTCGCCGCTCTGCTCGTGCTGGCATGGCTCGCCTATGCCGTCTCGCCGGTGATCGCAGCGGCGCGCCTGCTGCAGGCCGCCCGCGCCGGCGACCAGGCCGGCGTGGCGGAGCGCGTCAGCTTTCCCCGGCTGCGCCGCTCCATCGCCCGCCAGATCGTGGCTGATGCCCTGCGCCGCCGCGACATCGGCGGCGCCGACCGGCAACTGGCCGCCAGCGCCGCGACGGCGCTTCTCGCCGCCGCGCTGGAGGAGCTGATCTCGCCGAAGACTCTCGTCGACCTCCTGAGCGGCCGCGCCATCATGCCCTCGAACGCCGCGCCGGCGCTCGACCTCTCGAACCTGCGCCTGGCGCCGGCGAAAACCGCCTTCGCGATCTGGCGCCGCTCCGGCTTCACCGGCATCGCGAGCTACGCGATCGTGATCGACCGCCCTGCGCCGCAGGACTCGCCCCCAGGAGAGCGTCTGGAGCCCTTCCGCCTCGGTCTGGAGCTGAACCGGCTGAGCTGGCGCGTCGAATCGCTGACCCTGCCGACGGACCTGCGCGAGGAGCTGGTCCGCCGCGCTTCGCAGGCGTCCAAGCCGCAGTCCTGAAGTTGCCGCAGCCCTGAAGTTGCCGCAAGCCTGACGACACCGTTCATCGACCGGCCAGAAGCCGACTCCTATTGCCGCGCCGCCGGACCGGCGCAGCAGACGGTCGAAGGAGACTGTCACCGATGATTCCCCTTTCCCGCACGCCTGTCGCCGCCGCCCTCGCCGCTGCGCTGACCGCGCCGCCGGCCGCGGCGCGGGAGCCGGGACCGATGACGATCGGCCTCGTGCGGCCGAGCGGCGCTGCCTGCGGCGCGCCATGCCCCGCCGTGATCGCCCTGCAGGGCGTGGTGCGGCCCGATTCGCACCGGCGGCTGAAGGTCCTGCTCGATGGCCTCGGCGCGCGGCGGCCGCTGGTCGTGGTCAACTCGCCGGGCGGCAATGTCGATGCCGCGCTCGCCATGGGCCGCGCCATCCGCGCCGCCGGGCTCGACGTCGCGGTCGCCCGCCTCGCGCCGCAGCAGCCCATCGCCTTCGACGGCGCGATCTGCTCCTCCGCCTGCACGCTGATCCTGGCCGGCGGGCTCGCCCGTCTGGCCGCGCCGGAGGCGAGGATGGGCGTCCACAGCATGGCGCAGACCGAGACCGAGCGCGTGGTGGAGCGCGTCTACCGCCGCAGCGGCGAAAACGGCGGCCGCGAGATCGTCTCGGAGCGCGTGATATCCCAGCGCAGCCGGCCGCTGGACGCGCCGCCCGAGGTCGCGAACCGCGGCGTGGCCGAGCATTTCGCCGCCCTCGGCCTCGGCCCGTCGCTGGCCGCATGGACCCTCGCCACGCCGCCCGACCGCATCCGGCTGCTCACGCGCGAGGAGCGCCGCGCCTCCGGGCTGGTCACGCAGGACGAGGGGCTCGCCGAGGCGCTGCGGCGCTGACGTTCCGGCGCGACAGCGGCAGACACTAAGGTCATCAGCCGCCGCCCGTCAGCAAACTGTGATCGCCGACAGGGCCGATGTGACCGGAAGCCGGCTTGCCAAACAACAAGAAAAGGCCGTTGATCAGCGCTGGCATCTTGCGAAGCCGCCAAGACATCTTGCGAAGCCGCCAAGACACCGATGAACGGCCTGGACGTTCCCGCCGGCCGGATCGCGGGAGGAGCAGGGACATGACCGATGTTGCCAGAGGCGGCGAATTCGCCGCCGTCGGCGACGGCTTCGACGCCGCCGACACCCGCCGCCGCGTCAAGGCGATCCTGATCGGCTCCGCCGGAAACCTCGTCGAATGGTACGACGTCTATGTCTTCGCGGCGTTCCAGCTTTATTTCGCGCAGAACTTCTTCGCGAGCGTCGACCAGAACAAGCAGCAGCTCTTCGCCTCCATCGTCTTCGCGCTCGGCTTCATCGCGCGGCCCTTCGGCTCGGTCGTCTTCGGCTGGCTCGCCGACAAATACGGCCGGCGCGGCTCGCTCACGATCTCCGTCCTGCTGATGTGCTTCGGCTCCCTCATTATCGCGCTGACGCCGTCCTCGCTCGCCATCGGCCTCTGGTCGCCGGCGCTGCTCACCTTCGCCAGGCTGCTGCAGGGCCTCAGCCAGGGCGGCGAATACGGCTCGTCCTCGACCTATCTCAGCGAGATGTCGCATCCCGAGCGGCGCGGCTTCTATTCCGGCATCTGGTACACGACGCTGATCGGCGGGCAGCTCCTCGCCCTCTTCACGCTCCTCATCCTGCAGCACGTCTTCCTGACCATCGACGAGATCAGGGCTTGGGGCTGGCGCATCCCCTTCTTCATCGGCGCCGGGCTCGCGATCGTCGCCTTCACCATGCGGCGCGACATGCACGAGACCGACCATTTCACCCAGGCCAAGACGCTGGCGAAGGAGCGCGCCCCATTCGGCCAGCTGATCAAGCACTGGAAGGCGCTGCTGCTCGTCATCGGCGTGACGGTCGGCGGCACCTCGGCCTTCTACACCTACACGACCTACATGCAGAAGTTCCTCAAGCAATCCGTCGGCCTCGACGATGCGCAGACGACCTGGGTCACGGCCGGCTCGCTGCTCTTCGCCGTGCTGATCCAGCCGCTTTACGGCGCGCTCTCCGACAGGATCGGCCGCAAGCCGCTGCTGCTCTTCTTCGGCTTCACCGGCACGGCCTTCACCTACCTGCTGCTGTCGACGCTGAAGACGACGAAGGACCCCTTCATGGCCTTCCTGCTGGTTTGCGCCGCCTGGGCCATCGTCTCCGGCTACACCTCGATCACGGCGGTGGTGAAGACGGAGATGTTTCCGACCTCCGTCCGCGCCATGGGCGTCGGCATCCCCTACGCCATCACCGCCGCCGTCTTCGGCGGCACCGTCGACGGCATCGCCCAGTATTTCCGGTCGGAGCTCAAATGGGAGGAAGGCTTCTACTGGTACGCGACAGCCTGCATCCTCGTCTCCTTCGTCGTCTACCTGTTCCTGCCCGACACCAAGAAGCATTCGCGGATGGAGCAGCATGTGTAGGGCGGGACGCGCCTTTACCGGAATGCCGCCCCGTCATGGCTGGTCCCCGGGCTCTTCGACCCGGGGATGACGCGGCCCTCCACGTCTGTTGGCGGTTGAAGACGTGGATGGACGTGTCAAGCCCGTCCATGACGCAACCCATTGCCCGCCTTCAGAGGAGACTGCCTCTGACGCACCCACGACGGCGCGGCCCGCCGATCCCGATCGGCGAGCATCCACGCATCGGCAAGAACCGCGGCTTGCTTCTCAAGACGTGTCCGCCCGCAGCGCATCCTGCGCCAGCGCGTGGCACTCGCGCAGCACGAGGTCGACCTCCCGGTCGGGGCGCGACCGCCAGCCCGGCGGGCGGCCGAGGCGGAGCGGCTGGCGCTGCGGCCTCTGCGGCGTCGCCGCCTGACGCGCCCGGCGGCGGGCGAGGCGGCGGGCCTGATGCGGCAGGTCGGCGAGCGCCAGCTCCAGCGCGGCGAGCCTGAGGCGCAGGCCCGCGCCATCGACCAGCGCGTCCGGGTCGGGCCTCACGGCAGGCGGCGGGGCTGGCGGGGCGAGCGGCGGCATCGCCGGAGCCCAGAAGCTGCGGATGCGGGGGATGCCGCGCGGCACCACCCGCGCGGCGGGGCGGTAGCGCTTGGCGCGATCGAACAGCGCGAAGGCCGGAGGCCGGCGCTCGCCACCGGCCCGAGCCGGGATCGGCTGGAGCAGCGGCCGAGGCGCGCGGGGCCGCGCCACCAGGCCGAGCGCGGCGATGACGATCAGGCAGCGGGCGGCGGATTCGGCCGGCCTGAGCAGCGCGAGCGCGGCGCGGCGCAGCCCCCGCGCGATCGCGCCCTCACCTCCGCCGAGAAGCGCGGCGATGGTCGCGACGATGCCGAGCAGCGCCTGCCGGTGGCGCTCGATGGCGAGGGGCCAGTCCATGGGGGAGGATTATTGCTGGGCAGTCTTATTGTCAAGGCTAATATTCCTATAGTGGTGGCGGGTCAGGCCGAAGGGATCGTGACAAAACGCCTTTGGAGACGCAATCTCGCATCGAATGGCGGGGGCCGGAGATGCGCGGATTGAAAATGTGGGACCATCTCGGCCGTCACATGACGGCCAACGTGGTCGGCCTGGAAACCATGTGGTCCGCGCCGGTCGCGCGTTTCGTGGCGCGCGACGGATTCGGCGAGAATGTCTGGCTCGACGAATCTCAGGATACGGTCCTCGCCACGCGCCTGAGCGGGGCCAGCGTCCTGCAGGCGCGCGGCAACCGGACAGGCGCACGGAGCCATCGAGGCGCCAACTTCCTTCTGCAGGTCAAGGGAACGATGAGCGGCTTCATGGCAGACAGCTGGTGCGAGGCCGCCCATATCGGCCTCAGTCCCGAACTCCTGGACCGCGCCGCCGAGCTTGCCGGCCAGCCGAAGCTGAGCGGGCGCTTGCGGACCGATCTCGTGTTTCCGGAAAACCAGCCCTATTTCGATGCGATGATCCGTCAATACGTCTGGAGGGCGATGGATACGCGCAATCCTCCCACTGCACTGGAGATGGAATCGCATATCCTGCAGATCCTCGACTGGCTGATCGCCCTGCATTGTACAGGCCGAGCGCCGGCGAAATTCCGCGGGGGGCTGACGAGCCTGCAACTTCGCCGCTTGGCCGATTATGTCGATGCTCACCTCGGCGAAGAAATCTTCATCGATACGTTGTCTGGGATCGTGGATTGCGGGGCGAAACATTTCGCCCGGGCTTTCCGGCAAGCGACGGGCGTGCCGCCGCACCGTTGGCTGCTGCAGCGTCGGGTCGAGCGCGCGCAGCACTTGCTGAAGTCGTCGGCGGCGAGCATCTCCGAAATCGCCCTCGACACCGGCTTCGTCGACCAGAGCCACCTCACCTCGGTCTTCCGGAAGCATACCGGCATGACGCCCGGGGCTTTCCGCAAGCACGTCGGCGGCTGAGAGTTCGCCGGCAAAGCGATGATCGGCGGCGCCGCTTCCGCGGCGGCCGAAGCCGCGTCGCGGTTCGGGTCGCGACGGATCCACCATGATGGCTGCGGCGCAGCTGCAGGATCATTTCGTGCGCGTTCCCTGATACCGCGCTCGATTCCTACAATCCGTGAAGCGTCGGCCAGCCTAGCTGTTTGGCGGCAACGGCCTCTGTCGAGACTTCGATGAAAGCTGCGTCAGGGCAGCGGTTGCACGGATGCTGCCGTCAGAGCCGCACCGTGAGGCCACTTCTCCTGCACCAACAGAGCCGGCGCCGCCGTGATGCGGATCGAGACGATGATGGTCGTCCGATCACGCGCCAGCGCTCAAGATAAGGATCGCCCGATGTCCCGCATCCCGACCCCCGCCACGGTCGCCGACGCCCCCGAGAAGTCGCAGGCCATGCGCGAGGGCGTCAACGCGCAGCTCGGCGTCGTTCCCAACATGTTCCGCCTGATCGCGACCAGTCCGCCGACCCTTTCGGCTTACCTTTCCGCCTCCAGCGCGCTGGGGAAAGGGACCCTTCCGACGGCCACCCGCGAACGGATCGCCTTGGCGGTCGCCGAGGTGAACGGCTGCAGCTACTGCCTTTCCGCGCATACCTACCTCGGCAAGACCATGGCCAAGCTCGACGATGCCGAGATGACCGCCAACCGCAGGGGCGCATCCAATGATCCGATAGCCGATGCCGCCGTCCGCTTCGCCGCCCGCTTGGCCGCGCATCGCGGCCAAGTCGGCGAAGCCGATCTCGCGGCCATGAGGCTGGGTGGATACAGCGACGCGCAACTGCTCGAGATCATCATGCACGTCGCGATCGATACCTTCACCAACTACGTCAACGAGGGGCTCGGCACGGACATCGACTTCCCTGTCGTGACCGCTCGCCAGGCCGCCTGAACCCCTTCTGTCCCGCCGGGACGCCCAACTGGCCGCATTCCCGCCGGCGCAACTATCGATCCTCAACTCCGCACAAGGACAACCTCTGATGAAACGCAAGTCTCAACTCTTCGCCGGTGCATTCTGGGCTGCGGTCGCGTCCATCAATCCGGCCGCCATCGGCCACCCCTGGGCCGCACCCGACAAGGCGGTGATCACGACACAGGTCGCGGCAAACCAGGTGCGCTTCGGCTCGATCATGGTCGACGGGCTCACCATAGCTTATCGCGAAGCCGGAGACCCGAAGCTGCCGAAGCTCGTCCTGCTGCACGGCTGGCCCTCGTCGTCACACCAGTATCGCAATCTGATCCCGGCGCTCTCCGGCCGCTTCCACGTCATCGCGCCCGATTATCAGGGCTTCGGCAACAGCGATCATCCAGACCCCGCTGCCTACCACTACAGCTTCGACGCGATCTCGGTCACGATGGAGAAGTTCCTCGCAGCCAAGGGATTCGACCACTACGGCCTGTTCGTCCAGGATTACGGCGGCCCGGTCGGCTTCCGGATCGTCGGCCGCAACCCCAAGGCGCTCGACTGGCTCATCATACAAAACAGCAACGCCTATGAGGTCGGCTTCACCGCCGCATGGGACGGCTTCCGCAAGGCGCTGTGGATCAACCGCAGCGCCGAGAACGAAAAGCCGCTCGCTGAATTCAACACGCCCGAGGCGATCAAGAACATCGTTTATCTGGGCGGGGCCGGCCATCCGGAATTGATTGCGCCTGAAAGCTATCAATCCGACGCGGCCTCGGTCGCCGGCCCGAAGAACCTGCGCATCCAGCTCGACCTGTTCTACGACTACCGCCGCAATCCCGAACTCTATCCGGCATGGCAGAAGTTCCTGCGCGACAATCAGCCCAAGACGGTCATCTTCTGGGGTCAGAACGATCCGTTCTTCTCGCCGGCCGGCGGCGAGGCTTTCCTGACGGATTTGCCCAAGGCCGAGATGCACCGGCTCAACGCCGGCCATTTCGCGACCGAGGACAATTTGCCGTTTATCGCCAGCCACATCGTCAGCTTCTACGACACCCACGTGAATGCGAAGAAGTAGCATCGGCTGCTCCGGCAACGCTTCAAGCCCACTCCCCGCAAAGAGAACATCGAAATGACCAAGCTCCTCTACATCCAGGGCTCGCCACGCCGCGGCTCGTCACGGTCGATCGCCGTCGCCGACGCCTATCTATCAGCACTCAAGGCCAAGACCCCAGGCCTTCAAGTCGACACCATCGAACTCTGGGATGCAGGTCTTCCAGAGTTCGACGGCAATCGAGCCAATGCGAAGCTCACTGTCTTCGGAGGCGGCACGAACGAGGGCAGCCAGGCGACGCTGTGGGATGAAATCTCCGCGATCGCACAGCGCTTCATCGATGCCGATCGCTACCTCTTCGCCATCCCCATGTGGAACGGTGGCATTCCCTACAAGCTGAAGCAGTATATCGATATCATTCACCAGCCCGGCCTGACGTTCGGCTTCGCGCCGGAGTCCGGCTATTTCGGCCTGCTGAAGAACAAAAAGGCGACGCTTGTCTACACCAGCGGCGCCTTCAGCCAAGCCTTTCCGTCGCCGGCGTTCGGAGTCGACCACCAGTCGACCTATATGGACAGCTGGCTCGATCAGGCGGGCGTCACCGACCGGCAGGTCATACGCTATCAGCCGACGATCCTGACCACCGACAGCGACGGCGACTTCGTTCGCGCCAAGGCGGCCGCAGCGGCTGCTGCTTAGGCTCAAGGGCATCTGGGAGGCTTGGAGACAGGATGCTCCCGATAGTCCAAAAGTACCGCCCTAAACCTGCATGGTGAGCCTGTCGAACCACGACAGGCTCAGGGTGAGGGCTTGAGGATGCCGGCGAAGACTTTTCGCAATGCGCCCGCCCCGCCGAAACCATGGCGACCCGGAAGGGATTCGAACCCCTGACCTACGGTTTAGGAAACCGTTGCTCTATCCTGCTGAGCTACCGGGTCTTACGCTCCGGGCTCTAGCACAGGCGGGACAGGCGGGGAAGTTGGCGGGCGGCGAAAACAGCGCGCGGGGGCTTGGCTTCGGGCTGGGCTTGGCGCTGCTCGCCGGCCTGTTCGTCCCCTCGCCCGCCGCCGCCGATTGCGGTCCGGCGGTGCTTGAGAGAGCCAGGCTGGAGCGGCTGGCGCCGGAGGGCGACCTGCTGCTGTCGGACGGGCGGCGGCTGAGGCTGGCCGGCCTTCACCTCGCCCAACCCAAGCCCGAGCTGCTGCCGCAGCCCGGCGCGGCGCTGGCGGTCGGCCTCCTCGACGAGCGGCCGGACCGCTGGGGCCGCTTGCCGGCCATCGTCTTCGCGCTCTCCGAAGGCGCGCCGCCGGTCTGGCTGCAGCAGCGGCTGCTCCAGGGCGGCGCGGCGCTGGCGAGGCCCGAGCCGGGGCTCGGCGGCTGCTGGCCGCTGCTCGGCCGGCTGGAGGCGGAGGCCGGGGCGGCGCTGCCCGCGACGCCGCCGGAAGCGGGCCGCTTCGCCCGCGTGGCGGGCCGCATCAGCCGCGTCGGCGAGGGGCGCGGCGCGCATTTCATCACGCTTTACGAGCCCGGCGGCGCGCGCCTCACGGGGCTCGTGCGCAAGGCGCATCTCGCCCGCTTCAGGCAGGCCGGCGTTGACGTGCCGGCGCTGCGGGGCCATGTCATCCGGTTGAGAGGGGTGAGAAGCGCCACAAATCCGGCGCTTATTCCGCTCACGGCGGCGGAGCAGATCGAGATCGTGCGTTGAAGGGGACGATGCAATCGCGGATGCACGGGCGGACGCTCGGGCAAAGGGTCGGACCGTGGAGCCTTGCGGCCGCCGCGGCGATGCTGCTCGCGGGCTGCATCACCAACCCCTTGGGCGAAAGCGGCGGGATGCCCGACAAGCAGGCGATCAGCCTGCCGCCCGCGCCGCCGCGCCTGACCGCGCTGGACGCGGCCTCGGCCCGCGAGCATCAGCGCCTCGTCGCAGGCTTCGGCGGGGAATACCGCGCGCCGCAGGCGCAGGCGCTGCTCGACGGCATCGTGCAGAGGCTCGGCCAGGCGACGGAGCGGCCGAGCGAGAATTACCGCGTCACGCTGCTCAACTCCCCGGTGGTGAACGCCTTCGCGCTGCCCAACGGCAACATCTACGTGACGCGCGGCATCCTCGTGCTCGCCAACGACACCTCCGAGATCGCCTCGGTGCTGGCCCATGAGATGGCGCATGTCATCACCCGCCACGCCGTCGACCGGCAGGAGCTGGAGCGCACCGCCACGCTGGTGAGCCGCGTGCGCTCCGACGTGCTGCAGGACCAGGCGGCCGCCAAGGCGCTGAACGCGCAGGGGCGCGTCGCCATCGCCTCCTTCTCGCGCCAGCAGGAGCTGGAGGCGGACGCGCTCTCCGTCCGCATCATCGCGAGGGCGGGCTACGACCCCTATGGCGCGACGCGGTTTCTGGATTCGCTCGGCCGCACCACGGCGATCCGGGCGCAACTCCTCGGCGTCAATCCGAACGCCGCCGGCATGGACATCACCGCCACGCACCCCGCCGCGCCGGAGCGCATCCAGCTCGCGACGCTGGCGGCGCGCCAGATCGGCGCGCCTGGGGTCGGCGAGGCGGAGCGCAACCGTTACCTGCTGGCGATCCAGGGCGTGACCGTGGCCGACGACGCGGCGCAGGGCTTCGTGCGCGGCGCGACCTTCAGCCATCCGAAGCTCGGAATCACCTTCAGCGCGCCTGACGGCTTCATCGTCGAGAACGGCAAGGACGCCGTCGTCGCCTTCTCGCCGGAGGGCGGCAAGGCGCTCCGCTTCGACCAGGTGAAGCTCGATCCGGGCCAGAGCCTCGAGGCCTATGTCTCGGGCGGCCTGATCGAGGGCGTGGCCTCGACCGACGTGCAGACGCTGCAGATCAACGGCCTGCCCGCGGCCTCCAGCGCGGCGCAGAGCGACGGCTGGAGCTACCGGATCTACGCGCTCAGGCTCGGCGACAAGACCTTCCGCCTCACCTACGCCGCGCGCGAGCTGACGCCGGCCCTGGAGGCGGATTACCGCCGCTCCGCCGAGACCTTCCGCCGGCTCGCGCCCGAGGAGGCGGCCCGGCTGAAGCCGCTGCGCATCGCGCTCGTGACGGCCACCGCCGAGGACACCGCCGAAAGCCTCGCCCAGCGCATGGCGAGCGACGAGCCGAAGCTGGAGCGGTTCAGGGTGCTCAACGGCCTGCAGGTGAGCGACCGGGTGTTCGCCGGGCAGCGGTACAAGGTGGTGAGCGAGTAGTGGGCGGGTTTTTCGGATAGGCCGGCGCTGCCCCTCACCTAACCTCTCCCCGTAGGAACGGGGAGAGGAACGAGATTGTTTCTTGAGCGTCGAGCCCTGTGAGCGTTCTTCTCCCCGTGCTTACGGGGAGAAGACAGATGAGGGGCAGCGCCGACGCTTCAACGCCCACCTCCAAAACCCCCGAAAAGTCGGAAATTGACCGGACCTCCCCTTCCGCGCACCCTCACGCCATGCGCGGCCCTGCCGAAACCACCACCCAGCGCGCCCGCCGCCTGCGCCGCGACGCCACCTTCGAGGAGAAGCTGCTCTGGTTCCGGTTGCAGAACCGGCGCTGCGGCGGCTTCAAGGTCGTGCGGCAGGAGCCGGTCGGGCGCTTCATCGCCGATTTCTGCTGCCGGGAGAGGAAGCTCGTCGTCGAGGTCGATGGCGGGCAGCACGCGGAGAGCGCCTCCGATGCGAGGCGCGACGCGGCCTTGCTGGCGCTCGGCTATCGGACTCTGCGGTTCAGCAACCGCGAGGTGCGGGACGAGTTGGAGAGCGTGGTCGAGACGATTTTGGCGGTGTTGGAGGGGAGGCTTTAGCTTTGTGGGGGCGGCGCTGCCCCTCATCTGTCTTCTCCCTGCAAGAGGCGGGGAGAAGAACGCTCTTCATCCTCCGCGCAATAATCTCAAACGCGTTCCTCTCCCCGTTCTTACGGGGAGAGGTTAGGTGAGGGGCAGCGCCAACCTCCCTCCAGCACCCTCCGACCTTGACCTCGGGCCTCCGCTCGCCCGATGGTCGCGGCCATGGCCACGATCACCACCATCGCCGCGCTCGAAGCCCTCTACCATCCGGTCAACCCGACCGCGATCCTGAAGGAGCTCGATCACGTCAACGCGGAATACGCGAAGTTCATCGAGGCCGCGCCCTTCGTGGTGATCTCGACAGCGGGCCCCGAGGGCCTCGACTGCTCGCCGCGCGGCGACCCGGCCGGCTTCGTGCGCGTCCAGGATCCCAAGACGCTGCTGATCCCCGACAGGCGCGGCAACAACCGCGTCGATTCGCTGCGCAACATCGTGCGCGACCCGCGCATCGCGCTGATGTTCCTGATCCCCGGCATCGGCAACGCCATGCGCGTCAACGGCCGTGCCGTGCTGGATGCCGATCCGGCGCTCTGCGACAGCTTCGCCATGCGCGGCAACCCGCCGCTCTGCGTCATCCGCGTCACGGTCGAGAGCTGCTATCCGCAATGCCAGAAGGCGCTCATCCGCTCGCGCCTCTGGGACCCTGCGGCGCAGGTGCCGCGCGACCGGCTGCCCTCCGTCGGCGACATGATGAAGGCGATCGACCCCGGTTTCGACGCCGCCGCCTACGAGGCGGAATACCCCGCGCGCATGGAGCGGACGCTCTATTGAGCGCAGGCGAACAACGCCCCCTGCAGCCTCACCCCGGCTGGACGCCGGTCGAGAAGCGCCTCGCCGCGCATCTCAAGCCGCGGCTCCCCGCCTTCGCCTACGAGTTCCTGGCCTTCGGGCTCAAGATGGCCTGGGCCTCGCTCTATGCGGGGCTGATGCTGGCGCTGCTGATCGGCACGAAGCTGGTCTGGCGGCCGGACTGGGCGCTCGCGCGCTACGACGCGCTGCTCGCCGCGGCGCTGCTCATCCAGTTCGCGCTGCTCCGGTTCAAGCTCGAGACGCCGCGCGAGGCGCTGGTCGTGTTCATGTACCACGTCGTCGGCACGCTGATGGAGCTGTTCAAGACCGAGATGGGCTCCTGGAGCTATCCCGAGCCCAATGTTTTCCGGATCGGCGGAGTGCCGCTGTTCACGGGGTTCATGTACGCCTGCGTCGGCTCCTTCATGGTCCGCGCCATCCGGCTCTTCGACATGCGCTTCGAGCCCTATCCGCCCTTCTGGGCGACGCTGCTGCTGGCCGGCGCGATCTACGCCAACTTCTTCACGCATCATTATACGCTCGACCTGCGCTACGCGCTCTTCGCGGCGACGCTCCTGGTCTACGGCCGCACCATCATCCGCTTCCGCCCCGCCGACCGCATCTTCGCCATGCCGCTCGTCCTCGCAGCGCTGCTGACGGCGTTCTTCCTCTGGGTCGCGGAGAATGTCGGCGTCTGGACCGGCACCTGGCTCTATCCGGGCAGCCGCGGCTGGAGCCTCGTCTCGCTGGCCAAGCTCGGGTCCTGGTACCTGCTGCTCTACCTCTCCTTCGTGCTGGTGACGCTGGTGCACCGGCCTTCTCCCTCCCCTGCAAGGGGAGGGTAGGGGAGGGGTAGGTTTTCATATTGCGACCACGCACCCCCACCCTGCCTCCCCCTTCCAGGGGGAGGGGTGCGGCCACCGAAGCCCTCTTCCCATCCGGCATGAACCCTGCTTCATTCGGCCTCAGGGCGTCATTCCGGTTCGGACGCCGAGGGAGAAAACCATGAAAATCCTGAAGCTCGCGCTCGCCGCCGCTGTCGGCCTCGCTCTCGCCGCCGGCGGCGCTTCCGCGCAGGCGCGCAAGATCAAGATCGCGACGGAAGGCGCCTATGCGCCGTGGAACTTCACCAACGCCGCCGGCAAGCTGGAAGGCTTCGAGATCGACCTCGCGGCCGACCTCTGCAAGCGCGCCGGCTATGAGTGCGAGGTCGTGGCGCAGGACTGGGACGGCATCATCCCCTCGCTGACCGCCAAGAAATACGACGCGATCATGGCCGGCATGAACATCACCGACAAGCGCCTGGAGGTGATCAACTTCACCCAGGCCTACGCCGCCGGCCCGCATGGCCTGATGGCGCTGAAGGGCGCGAAATGGGCGGCTCCCCTGCCCACCGGCAAGTTCAACCTGACCACGGGCAAGGCCGAGGCCGACAAGGCGATCGAGCAGCTCAAGGCCGCGGTGAAGGGCAAGATCGTCGGCGTGCAGGTCTCGACCACCAACGCCAACTTCGTCAACGAATTCCTCAAGGGCTCGGTCGCCGAGGTGCGCGAGTACAAGACGACCGAGCAGCATGACCTCGACCTCGCGGCCGGCCGCATCGATTTCGCCTTCGCGGCGCATTCCGCCTTCGCCGCCACCATCGACTCGCCGGTGGGCAAGGAGATGGAGATCGTCGGCCCGGCGCTGAACGGCGGCACGCTCGGCCGCGGCGTGGCCGTGGGCCTGCGCAAGGAGGACGCCGACCTCAAGGAGGCCTTCGACAAGGCGATCAGCGCGGCCAAGGCCGACGGCACCATCGCGGCGCTGACCAAAAAGTGGTTCAAGATCGACATGACCCCGCAGTCGTGAGGAGCGGCGCTGGTCATTCCGGGGCGGCCGAAGGCCGAGCCCGGAACCCATAACCGCCAACGGCGGCCGGCATGGCGATGCATGTCTACATGCTGGCCAGCCGGCGGCACGGCACGATCTACCTCGGCGTGACGAACAACCTGTCGCGCCGGGTCTGGGAGCACAAGACGAAGGTCTTCAAGGGCTTCACCGAGCGCTACGGCGTCGACCGGCTGGTCTGGTACGAGGACTACGATGACCCCTCCGAGGCCATCGCGCGGGAAAAGGCGCTGAAGAAGTGGCGGCGCGACTGGAAGATCAGACTGATCGAGGAGTTCAATCCGCTGTGGACGGATCTCTACGAGACCCTCGCATGAGCGTCGTGCCAGCCGGGACTCCTCGGCGGCTATGGGTTCCGGGCTCTTGCCTACGTCAAGCCCCGGAATGACCGCATGATCCAATCCCTCGCCCTCCTCACCTGGGGCCCGACCGGCTGGCTCGATGAGCTGACCTTCGCCGCCGGCCTGACGCTGCTCGTCGCCCTCGCCGGCTTCGCGCTCGGCACCGTCTTCGGCGCCATCGCGGCGAGCGCGAAGCTCTCGGGCTCGCGGCTCGCTCGCGGCGCGGCCGATGTCTACACCACGGTGCTGCGCGGCGTGCCGGACCTGCTCGTCATCTATCTCTTCTATTTCGGCGGGGCGGCGATGCTCTCGGCCGTGGCGCGGCTGTTCGGCTACACCGGCTTCGTCGGCATGCCGGCCTTCGTGACCGCCGCGCTCGCCATCGGCCTCGTCAACGGGGCCTACCAGACCGAGGTCCTCCGGGGCGCCTACCTCGCCATTCCCCGCGGCGAGCTGGAGGCCGCGACCGCCTGCGGCATGGACCCCCGGACGCGGCTTCGCCGCATCGTGGTGCCGCAGGTGCTGCGCTTCGCCCTGCCCGGCCTCGGCAACGTCTGGCAGCTCGTGCTCAAGGAGAGCGCCCTGGTGGCGGTGATCGGCCTGACCGTGCATCTGCCGGCCATCGATCTCTTCGGCCTGCTCACGCTGCCGGAAGTCCGCTTCAACGATCTCCTGCGCCAGGCCCATGTCGCGGCCGGCTCGACGCGGCTGCCCTTCATCTTCTATCTCACCGCCGGCGTGTTCTACTTGCTGCTCACCAGCGTCTCGACGCTCGCCTTCCAGCGCGCCGAGCACCGGGCGCTGGTCGGCATGCGGCAGGCCTGAGAGGAGAGCCGCGATGGACCTGCTTTGATGGACCTGCCCTTCCTCCAGGCGACCTTCCTCCGGCTGATGGAGGGCGTGCCGCTGACGCTGCAGCTCTCCTTCCTCTCCGTGGGCATCGGCCTCTGCTTCGCGATGCTGCTCGGCTTCGCCATGCGGGCGCGCTTCCGGCCTCTGGCCTGGCTCGCCATGACCTATGTCTTCGTCTTCCGCGGCACGCCGCTGCTGGTGCAGCTCTTCCTCATCTACTACGGCCTCGGCCAGTTCCGGCCGTTCCTGCAGGAGCTCGACATCTGGTGGTTCTTCCGCAGTCCCTTCTATTGCGTGCTGCTGTCGCTCTCGATGAATACGGCCGCCTATGGCGCGGAGATCGTGCGCGGCGGCCTGCAATCCGTGCCGGCGGCGCAGGTCGAGGCGGCCCGGGCCTTCGGCCTGTCCGGCTTCACGCTCTACCGCCGCATCATCGGGCCGCTGGCTTTGCGGCAGGCGCTGCCCTCCTACGGCAGCGAATTGATCCTGATGGTCAAGGCGACGGCGCTCGGCAGCACGGTGACGCTGATGGAGCTGACCGGCATCGCCCATAAGCTGATCTCGGAGACCTTCCGCGCCGTCGAGATCTTCCTCGTCGCCGGCTCGATCTACCTCTTCCTCAACTTCCTGCTCACCCGGCTCGTCGCCTGGGCCGAGCGCGCCATCGCGCCCGACCTCGCGGCGCAGGAGAGGGCGCGCAGCGAGCCGACCCTTCAGCCAGTCGCGGTGCATTGACCATGGACGACGAGAATCTCGCGCGGCTGCGCGCCAAATACGGCTCGGCCTCCGGCGCCGAGGTGCAGGATCCCGAATTCAAGAAGGTCGTCGACCTGCTGTTCAAGGGCGACCGCCGGGCCAAGCCCTATGCCGATGTCTCGACCTTCCTCGACCTGCCCTTGCGCGCCGACGCGCCGGACCTGCCGGATTGCGGCGGGCTCGACATGGCGATCGTCGGCGTGCCGATGGATCTCGGCGTCACCAACCGCGCCGGAGCGCGGCTCGGTCCCCGCGCCGTGCGCGCCGTGGAGCGCATCGGCCCCTACCACCATGTCCACCGCCTGGCGCCGACCGCCGCCGTCCGGGCGGCCGACGTGGGCGACGTGCCCTTCCGCTCGCGCTACTCGCTGGAGAGCAGCCACGAGGATATCGAAGCTTTCTACGCCAAGCTCCATGCCGCTGGCGTCGCGCCCGTCTCCGTGGGTGGCGACCATTCGATCACGCTGCCCATCCTCAAGGCGATCGGCAGGGACCGGCCGGTGGGCATGATCCATATCGACGCCCATGCCGACACGTCCGGCCCCTACGAGGGCAGCCGCTTCCACCACGGCGGCCCCTTCCGCGAAGCGGTGCTGGCCGGCGTGCTCGACCCCAAGCGCGTCATCCAGATCGGCATCCGCGGCAACGCCGAATACCTCTGGGAATTCTCCTACGACAGCGGCATGACCGTGATCCACGCCGAGGAGTTCATGCGGCTCGGGCTCGACGAGACCATCCGCCGCCTGCGCGCCGTGGCCGGCGACGGCCCGACCTACATCTCCTTCGACGTCGACAGCCTCGACCCCGCCTTCGCGCCGGGCACCGGCACGCCGGAGGCCGGCGGCCTGCAGACGCGCGAGGCGATGGCGCTGGTGCAGGGCTGCGCCGGCCTCGACATCGTGGGCGGCGACGTCGTCGAGGTCGCGCCGATGTACGACGCCACCACCAACACCGCCCAGGCCGGCGCGCAGATGCTGTTCGAGATCTTCGCGGTCGCCGCGATGGCGCGGCTCGGGCGGCGCTGAGGCCCGTCCCGCCGCCGGCGACGCCCTCAGAACACGACGATGTCGCCCGCCGCGACGGCCGGCGCGCCGGCGATCTGGGCGAGGGCGACGGCCGCGCCCGCGCCCGAGCCGTCGGCGTCGTAGTAGAGGATGCCGAGACCCGTGGCGTAGAGCACCGTGGCCTGCGCCGCGGTGGCGAAGGGCGAGGCCTTGGCGATGAAGGTCACGCCGTTCACGAAGGTCGTCCCGGCCCCCAGGCCGAAGGCGAAGGCGGCGAGCAGGATCTTGTCGCTGCCGCTGGAGAAGTCGAGGATCGAGTCGAAGCCGTTGCCGGTCGGGCTCGCGAAGGCGTAGGTGTCCGCCCCCGCGCCGCCGGACAGCAGATCGTCGAAATTGCCGCCCGACAGGAAGTCGTTGCCGCCCTCGCCGAACAGCCAGTCGCTGGCGTTGAAGCCGCCGTAGATCTGGTCGTCGCCGTTGCCGCCGAAGACGAAGTTCTGGCCCGTCTGGCCGATGAAGACGTCGATGTTGGCGGAGAGATAGAAGGCCTCGACGTTGCTGATCGCGTCGCCAACCGCCTCGCCGCCGTTGGGTCCGGCGTTTGTGAGATCGAGGGTCACGCCCGTCGCCGCATTGGCGTAGGAGGCGTAGTCGAAGCCGGCGCCGCCATCGATTGTGTCGCCGCCCGCACCGCCCTCGATGAAGTCGGAGCCCGCGCCGCCGACAATGCTGTCGGAGCCACCGAAGCCATAGACGTAGCCGCCGGTGTTGGTGTTGGTGAAGCTGTCGCCGGAGTTCGTGAGGTAGTAGGCCTCGAAGTTCGCGACAGTGTCGCCCTTGGCCGCTCCGGCGTTGAGTGTCTGGTTCGTCAGGTTGACGGTGACGCCCGCAAGCTCCCCGAACCAGGAGACGGAATCGAAATTCGCCCCGCCGTCCATGCTGTCGGCGCCTGCGCCGCCGATCACGAAATCGTTGCCGGCCCCAGCATTGATGATGTCGGGCAGCGCATCTCCGGAGAGAATTTCATTGCCGGCGTCGCCGGTGGTGGTGCGCGTCAGCTCGGTGATGCTCGACTGGATCGAGCCGTCGCCGCTCGCATCGGGAACCCGGCTCGAGTGAACGTTGGCGACGAGGCCGCCGGTGAGGCCGGCAATCTCGCCCTCCCTCACGGAATTCGCCACCGTTGCAGAACCTGCCACGGTGAAATTCGCTCCAGCCGCGTTGCCGCCGGCGTCGAAGGCCTGCTGCAGCAAGTAGAAGCCGTCGCTCCACCCCACGACGAAAAAGCCGTTGGCGAGCGTGGTCACGGTTGGCCTTAGCTGGTTGCCGAACGTGTTCGTGTTGACCAGGATTGCAGAGGAACGGGCGCTGCCGTCGGCGTTGTAGACCCGCGCGGAAATCTCGAAGCTGCCGGTCCCCCAGCTGTTGTCTTCGTAGACGGCGACGAAGCCGCCATCCGGCAGCGACTGCAGTTGCGGCTCGAGGTTCGCGGTGCTGCCGTTCCCAAACTGGATCTGACCGCCGACGGCAGTCCCGCCCGCATCGAAACGCTGGATGATGAACGAAGCGTCCGCGCCGGCCACCGGCAGCAGTCGCCAGGCGACCGCGAAGCCGCCATCGTTGAGGCCGGTGATCGAAGGCAACGCCGTGTCGAGGATGCTCGTGTCGACTTCTATCTGACCGCCGGTCGGCGTGCCGGCGGCATCGTAGCGCTGGACGTACAGGTTGCGATCGTTGACGCCGATGTCGCGCTGGAAGGCGATGGCGAAGCCGCCGCCGGCAAGCGCGGCCACGTCGGACCGGCTGTCGACGCCCGTGCCTGCGTCGACCGTGAAATTGGCGCCGATCGGAAGGCCAGTGGCATCGAGCAGGCGGAAGCGGATGTCGCCGCCAAGGTCGGCGCTGGTGTCGGTGAAGCTGGCGACGAAGTTGCCGTTCGCGAGGCCCGCGACACTGGCGTCGAACTGGGTCCTGAAATTGGTCGAACCGACGGGAAGCTGTCCAAAAACCGCCGTACCGTCGGCGTTGATGGCCCGCCCTGCGACGGAGAGATCGGGTATGGGATCGTCCCAGGCTCCGAAGTATCGACTTCCCGATGCGTTGCCGGCGATAGCCGGTGCAACCTGGTTGCCAGCCGTCATGCTGTCGTTCATGAAGAACAGATTGACGACCGTGGCCCAGTTGTAGGTGATGGTCGCCATCTTGGTGCTCCCTTCGAACAAGCGCCCCGGCCGTCACGCGGCCGCCCGCCATGCAGCGGCGAAGGCGGTTCGACCCAGGTATCGGCGCCAAAGCCCTCCCGGCCGCGACATCATTCCGACATTATCATACTGAATGCGCCCGGCGCCACAGGGCCTCCGGGAGCGGCGAAGTCCGACGCGCGGGGCGACGGCGCTGGTGCAGGGCTGCGCCGGGCTCGACATCGTCGGCGGCGACGTCGTCGAGGTCGCGCCGATGTACGACGCCACCACCAACACCGCCCAGGCCGGCGCGCAGATGCTGTTCGAGATCGTCGCGGTGACGGCGATGGCGCGGTTGGGGCGGCCTATTCGATGAGCTCGTCGGCAGCCGCCTGCAAAGCGAGCGGGACCGCGATGCCCAGCTCCCTGGCCGTCCTGAGGTTGATCGCGAAGGTGAACTTCGTAGGCTGCTCGATGGGCAAGTCGCCCGGCTTCGCGCCCTGAAGGATTCTGGCGACATAGATCCCGGCGCGGCGGTAACCGTCGGATATGTCGCTCGAATAGCTCATCAGCGCGCCCGCCCGCGCGAACTCGACGTATGGCGCGACCACGGGCTTGCGGGCGCTCAGCACGAGAGTCATCACGAGCGCAATGTTGGCGATGATCATCGGCTCTCCCGAGAGGAAGATGCCGTCGATGCCGTCGCTCAGGCCCGCGGCCACGACCTCGGCCAAAGTATCGATCGATCCGAGCCTATAGATGCTCGTCTGAAGACCAAGGCGCAAGGCTGCTTCCACGACCGCTTCGCTCTCCTGATCGAACAGGCTCCGGGTGACGCCGGCGATGCGCGCGGGACCGAAAGCACCGAGATGACGGAGCCCCGGAACCATCTCCTTAAAGAAGCCGATGCGCTTGCGCAGGATCGAATCCTCGCCGCCGAGCGCGTTCAGCACATTGCCGGTGACCAATCCACCTGGCCGCGCGTAGCTCTCGACGATGCCGGACTGGACTGGGTCGATGGCGATTCCGGTGAACACGATCGGCGGCCGGGGTTGCAGCCTCAGCGCTGCGACGAGGGTGCCTCCGGTAAGAAGGACGGCTGGCCGGAGGGCGTTCAACTCTGCCGCAAGGTCCGGCAGTCGCTCCAGCCTGCCCTCGGCAGCCCGGAGCACGATTGTGTAATCGACATTCTCGCGCAGGCCCGCCTCTTTCAGCCCGGCCCGAAAAAAGCCGAGCCTCACACCTGCCTGCGCGGGAGTGCTGGGCGTGAGAACCGCGACGATCGGCGCATTAAGGCCCTGTTGCGCTCTGGTAGGGAGCGAGACGCTCGACGCAGCGAAGCCGGCGATCTGCAGGAAATCCCGCCGTCCCAAGCTCCGCATCGGCTCCCTGCCCCGAGGAAGATGGCGCGCCCAATATGGCTCCGGAAAGGAGCCGATTGCAAGTTTTCAATGTTCGGCGTCCAAGCGGCGATGGCGCGGCTGGGGCGGCGCTGAAGCGACTGTTCCCGCCTTAGGGCGTCACCGGCCCCAGCGCGCCCAGGGTCTGCGTCAGGCCGTCGATGGTCAGCGTCTGCTGCTGGCCGTTCTTGCGGAACACGACCTCGATCTTGCCGAGGACCTCGCGGTCGACCGACAGCTTGTCGCCCCCGACGTTCAGGCCCGTCGGCGTGAAGGTCAGGGAGGTAAGGTCCACGTTGGTCGTCAGGTCGCCATAGGCGTAGCCGTCGATGACGACGCGGTTCACGGGCGTCTTGTTGGCATCGTCGCGCTGGGCGAGGGCCTTGCCGATCTCCACAGTGTCGGCGCCGTCGCCCTTGGCGAAGGTGTAGGTGCCGCCGCCCTTCAGGCTCACCGTATCGGCGCCTTTGCCGCCGCTCGCGCTGGCGTAGTAGTTCGCCTCGATGCGGTCGTCGCCGTCGCCGCCGTCGGCCTGGCCGCCGAGCAGCAGCAGGATGTCGTCGTTGCCGGCCCCGCCCTCGACCGTGGCGTTGGCCCAGGCCGAGATGCGGTCGTCGCCCTCGCCGCCGCCGGCGGTGCCGCCGTCGCGCAGGATGATCGCGTCGTTGCCCTCGCCGCCGTCGACATCGGCCTTGACGCTGGCGACGATCGTGTCGTTTCCGGCGCCGCCAAAGGCGAGCTTGGCGTTCTCGTCGTTCTGCGCATCGAGCGAGAACAGCACGATCGTGTCGTTGCCCTCGCCGCCCGAGGCGAAGCCGTCCGAATAGATCACGTCGTCGCCCGCGTCGCCCGAGGCGGTGCGCGCGAAGATGAGGTCGTTGCCCTCGCCGCCGTTGACGACGGCGTCGCCCTCGACGGCCACGAAATCGTCGCCGGCTCCCGCATCGATGCGGGAGACGTTCTCGCCGGCGATGAAGATCACGTCGCTGCCGTCGCCCGTCTTGAGATCAATCGAGGTCAGCCGGGTGTCCTCGCCGGTCGTGTCGCGCGTGTCGAAGACGACCGTGTCGTCGCCCTTGCCGGTGTCGCCCTTGACGTAGAAGCCCTCGTTGCCCGAGCGCGCCGCGCCTTCCGGCGCGTAGCCCACCCTCTCGATGCCGCCGAGATCCGGATTGGACTTATCGAGCGGCACGTCGAAGACCTGCGCCGCGAGGGCGGCCTTCTTCACCGAGAGCGTCGCCGCGCCGCCGACCGCGGCGGTGAGCGGGATGCCGCGATCGAAGACGTCGGGCTTGTCCTGCTTGGCGGCGGTGATGCTGATCTCGTTTGGCTTCACCTTGCTGTTGGTCTTGGTCAGCAGCGCGGAGAAGTCGAAGCCCACGTCATCGCCGTTCGCCGCCGCCTTCAGCACCGCAACCAGCGCCGCGCCGGCCGTGCTGCCGGACGACGTGTTCGGTCGGCTGCTGTTGCGGGCCTGGGTGCCGACGAAGCGCTGCTGGATCGCCTTGACCGCGTCGGACACCTGCGCCGAGATGTCTGCCGACAGGTTGAGGCCGCGCGTCGTCTCCAGCGCGGCCACGGGGTCGATCTCCTTCGCGACCTTGTTCACGAAGCGCGAGAGATCCTGCTGCTGCGTGGTCAGCGAGGTGGTGGTGGTCGAGATGGAATTGCCGGCGGCCTCGGCGACCTTGCGCAAGGCCTCGGCGTTCGGCTTCAGCGAAACCGGCGCGATGAGGGCATAGCTGCCGCTGCTGCGCGTGATGGCGACCACGGGGGGGCTCCGAGCAATGTTCGGAGCTGACGTTACGTCACGCGGGTGAAGAAAGTGCTGCTCTAAGGCCCGGGATTCTCGTTCATCCGGAGAGCGCAGCCGTCACTCCAGCGCCGGCAGCACGCGGTCCGGCGGGCGGTGGCCGTCGGTGAAGGTCTTGACGTTGATGATGACCTTCTCGCCCATCTCGATGCGGCTCTCCAGCGTGGCCGAGCCCATATGCGGCAACAGCACCGCCTTGCCCTGCTCGGCGAGCTTGAGGAGCCGCGGATTGACCTGCGGCTCGTGCTCGAAGACGTCGAGGCCGACGCCGCCGAGCTGGCCCGCCTCGAGAAGGTCGGCGAGCGTATCCTCGTCGACGATCTCGCCCCGCGCCGTGTTGACCAGGATGGCATGCGGCTGCAGCAGCTTCAGCCGGCGGCCGGAGAGCAGGTGGAAGGTCGCCGGCGTATGCGGGCAATGCACCGAGACCACGTCCATCCGGGCGATCATGCGGTCGAGGCTGTCCCAGTAGGTGGCGTCGAGCTCCTGCTCGATCCGCGCCGCGGCGGGACGCCTGTTGTGGTAGTGGATCTGCAGGCCGAAGGCCTTGGCGCGCCTGGCCACCGCGTGCCCGATGCGGCCGAGGCCGACGATGCCCAGCCGCTTGCCGGAGATGCGCTGCCCCAGCATCCAGCTCGGCGACCAGCCCGAGAACTGCCCCGTGGCGACGGCGCGCGATCCGTCGAAGAAGCGGCGCGACACGGCGACGATCAGCGCCATGGTGAAATCCGCCATGTCGTCCGTCAGCACGCCCGGCGTGTTGGTGACGGTGATGCCCCTGGCGTAGGCCGCCTTGACGTCGATGTTGTCGACGCCGTTGCCGAAATTGGCGATCAGCTTGAGCCTGGGTCCGGCCGCCTCCAGCACGGCCGCGTCGATGCGGTCCGTGACCGTCGGCACCAGCACGTCGGCCTCGGCGGCCGCCTGCCGCAGAGTCGCCTCGTCCATCGGCTTGTCGCTGGCGTTGAAACGCGAGTCGAAGAGCTCGCCCATGCGGTGCTCGACCAGCTCGGGCAGCTTTCGCGTGATGATAACGACCGGTTTACGATAAGGCATCGTCCCCGCGAATCCTGCCCGTTTCCGGCGGAGCCGGCGCTTCTTTCTTTACACACCCTTAACGGGGGCCTGCGAGAACCGATCGACCTGTCGAGACCGGTTTAACGCCCGTCCGCGTTTGGTGTAGCAAAGACGGGCGGCGGCGCAAGGATGGCTCGTAAGGCAGCCTCGGCGGTCTTCGCCATGCTGGCGTCCCATTCGGGCGTCAGTGGGCTGTGCGGTGGTTGGGAATGCGGTCGGGAATGATGGCGTCGATGCTTCGTGTCTTGTCGGGTGCGGCCTCCATCGGCGCGCTGTTCTTCGTCACCGCAGCGGCGGCCCAGGAGACCACCGGCTCCGTCAGCGGTCTGCCCGTCCCCCGCTTCGTCAGCCTGAAGCCATCGGACACGCCGATGCGCGAGGGTCCGAGCAAGGACCACCGCATCAAGTGGCTGTTCAAGAAGGAAGGCGTGCCGGTCGAGATCATCGCCGAATACGACAACTGGCGGCGCGTGCGCGATTCGGAGGGCGATGACGGCTGGGTCTTCCACTCGCGGCTCTCGGGCCGGCGCACGGCGCAGATCAATCCGAAGCTCAAGGACCCGACCCTGCCGCTCTACGCCAAGGACAGCGACTCGGCCGCCGTAGTGGCGCGGCTCCAGCCCGGCGTGATCGGCAATGTCGAGCAATGCACCGGCCGCTGGTGCAGGATCTTCGGCGAGGGCTTCGAGGGTTGGATCCAGCAGGAACGCCTTTGGGGCGTCTATCCCGGCGAGCGCGTCGGCAAGTAAACCTCGGCCGCCGGGCCGCGGCCGCGCCGTGGCGCGGCGGCGGCCACAAAGGCCTTGCCCCGGGCCGCGCTCCATAGGATTGAGAGCCCGGTGCACGATCTTCTCATCATCGGCGGCGGCATCAACGGCTGCGGCATCGCGCGGGATGCCGCGGGCCGGGGCCTGTCCGTCTATCTCTGCGAGATGAACGACCTCGCCAGCGGCACCTCGTCCTGGTCGACGAAGCTGATCCACGGCGGCCTGCGCTATCTCGAATATTACGAGTTCCGCCTCGTGCGCGAGGCGCTGATGGAGCGCGAGGTGCTCTGGGGCATCGCGCCGCATATCGTGCATCCGCTGCGCTTCGTGCTGCCGCATCACCGCGGCCTCCGGCCGGCCTGGCTGCTGCGGACCGGCCTCCTGCTCTACGACCACATCGGCGGCCGGAAGAAGCTCCCCGCCACCCGCACCCTCGATCTGACGAAGGACATCGCCGGCAAGCCGCTGAAGCCCGGCCTCTTCATGCGCGGCTTCGAATATTCCGATGCCTGGGTCGATGACGCGCGGCTGGTGGCGCTGAACGCCAGGGACGCCGCCGACCGCGGCGCCACGATCGAGACGCGCACCAGGGCCGTCTCGGCCGCGCGCGAGGCGGACGGCTGGACGCTGACCGTCGAGAACCGCGACACCGGCGAACGCCGGACGCTCCGCGGCAAGGTGCTGGTCAACGCCGCCGGCCCCTGGGTGGCGGAGGTGCTGACCGGCACGCTGCGCTCCAACGCCCGCGCCAAGGTCCGCCTCGTGCAGGGCTCGCATATCGTGGTCCGCAAACTCTACGACCACGACCGCTGCTACATCTTCCAGAACGCCGACGGCCGCATCATCTTCGCGATCCCCTACGAGGACGACTTCACGCTGATCGGCACCACGGACCGCGATTATTCCGGCGACCCCGCCAAGGTGGCGATCACACCGGAGGAGATCGACTATCTCTGCGCGGCGGCGAGCGAGTATTTCGCGAGGCCCGTGACCCAGGATCAGGTCGCCTGGACCTATTCCGGCGTCAGGCCGCTCTACGACGACGGCGCCAGCGAGGCCAAGGCCGCGACGCGAGACTATGTCTTCGACGTGGATGAAAGCGCCGGGCTCGCGCCGCAGCTCTCGATCTTCGGCGGCAAGATCACCACTTACCGCCGCCTCGCCGAGGCGGTGCTGGAAAGGCTCGGCGCGCATTGGCCGCAGGCCGCGGCGAAGAAGGGCTGGACCGGCCGCGCGCCCCTGCCCGGCGGCGATTTCCCGACCGATGGCCGCGCTGCGCTGGCGGCCGAACTGCGCCGCGACCATCCCTTCCTCGACGAGCGGCAGGCGGCCCGCCTCGCCCGCAGCTACGGCACCGAGGCCAGGCGCTTCCTCGGCGATGCGACGCGCGCGGAGGAGCTCGGCCGCTGGTTCGGCCCCCTCTCCGAGGCCGAGATCCGGCACCTGCGGCAGCGCGAATGGGCGGTGACCGCCGAGGACATTCTCTGGCGCCGCTCCAAGCTCGGGCTGCATCTGGCGAAGGACGAGCAGCAGGCGCTGGCGGACTGGCTCGCGGCGGACCACGCTCGCGCATGAAGCGGGCCGCCGGGCCGGTCGAGACGGACATCGTGCTCGTCGGCGCCGGCCATGCCCATGTGCAGGCGATGCGCGCCCTCGCCATGCATCCGCCCGCCGGCGCGCGCATCACCATCGTCACCGACCGGCTGGAAGCGCCATACTCCGGCATGCTGCCCGGCTGCATCGCCGGCGACTACGCGCCTGAAGACATCCACATCGACGTGGCGCGTCTGGCCCGACACACCGGCTGCCGCCTCGTCATGGCCGAGGCGATCGGGATCGACCGGACGGCGAAGCGCCTGCTGCTCAGGGGCCGGCCGCCGCTCGCCTACGACCTGCTGTCGCTCAATGTCGGCATCACGCCGGACCTCTCGGGGATCGCGGGCGCCGAGGCGCATGCCGTGCCGGTGAAGCCGATCGCCGGCTTCCTGCGCCGGCTCGGCGAGGCCGAGGCGAGGCTCGCCGCCCTCGGCCGCCCGGCGCGCCTCGCCGTGGTCGGCGGCGGGCCGGCCGGCATCGAGCTGGCCTTCGCCTTCCGCGACCGCTGGCCGGAGGCGACGCTGGCGCTGGTCGCCGGCGGCGGACTGGCGCCGGGCCTCAATGGCGGCGCGTGGCGACGGATCAGGCGCGCGCTTGCCTCCCGAGACATCGCGCTGATCGAGGACGACCCCGCCGCGGAAGCCATGCCCGACGCCTTGCGGCTCGCGGGCGGGCGGCGGCTGGAGGCCGACGCCATCTTCGTCTCGACGGCGGCCAAGCCGCCCGCGTGGCTCGGAGACACCGGCCTCGCAGGTCAGGACGGCGGCATCGCCGTCGGGCCGACGCTGCAGGCGCTGGGCGATCCCAGCGTCTTCGCCGCAGGCGATTGCGCCACCATGGCCGCGGAGCCGAGGCCTCGGGCCGGCGTCTTCGCGGTGCGCCAGGGGCCCGTGCTCGCCCGCAACCTGGCCGCCGCCGCCGAGGCCCGCTCGCTCGAGGCCTACCGCCCGCAGCGCGATTTCCTCACGCTCCTGCGCACGCGCCGCGGCCGGGCCATCGCGGCGCGCGGCCGCCTTCTGGCGGCGGAAGGCGGCTGGGTCTGGCGCTGGAAGGACCGCATCGACCGCGCCTTCATGGAGCGCTTCGCAGTGCCCGACACCGACCCGACGGAAGAGGGGGACGACATGCGCTGCGGCGGCTGCGCGGCCAAGGTCGGGCCGGACCCGCTGGCGGCGGCGCTCGGCCGCCTGCCCGCGCCGATCGCCGCATCAGCCGTCCGCATCGGCCTCGATGCGCCCGACGACGCCGCCGTGATCGGCTGGAACGAAGGCCCAGATCTGGTGCAGACCGTGGACCAGTTCCGCGCCTTCATCGACGATCCTTATCTCTTCGGCCGCATTGCCGCCAACCATGCGCTGAACGACATCGTCGCCATGGGCGGGACGCCGCATCACGCCCTGGCGCTGGCCACCCTCCCCCATGCCAGGCCGGGCAAGATGGCGGAGGACCTGTTTCAGCTCATCGCCGGAGCGCGGGCGACCTTGGACGCCGCGGGCTGTGCGCTGGTGGGCGGCCATAGCGGCGAGGGCGAGGCGCTGGCGCTCGGCCTCGCCGTCACGGGTCGGCTGGAGGGCGAAGCGCTCGCCAAGCGCGGCGCGCGGCCCGGCGATGCTCTCGTCCTGACCAAGCCGCTCGGCGCCGGAATCGTCTTCGCCGCCGACATGCGGGCCTCGGCGCCCGCTGCGACCGTGGCGGCGATGCTCGACTCGATGCTGCTGTCGAACGCCGCCGCGGCGCGCATCCTCGCCGATCATGGCGCCAGAGCCCTGACCGACATCAGCGGCTTCGGCCTCGTCGGGCATCTGGCGGAGATGCTGTCGCCGGGGCTCGGCGCCACGCTGTCGCGCGATGCGATCCCGCTGTCGGCTGGCGTCCGGGCGCTGGCCGGAAAGGGCTTCTCCTCCAGCCTTCTGGACGAGAACCGGGCGCTCTTGCGCCATATCGCGCCCTCGCCGGCGCTGGACCCCGCCTGGACGGCGCTGCTGCTCGACCCGCAGACCGCGGGCGGCCTTCTGGCGGCGCTCCCGGCCGAGAGCGCTGAGCCGGCCCAAGCCGCGCTAACAGCAGCCGGCTACGCCTCGGCGGCCGTGATCGGCGCTATCGGGTCGGGAGCCGGCATCCGCATCGGCTAATCGGGTGCGACGATCGGCGCGACCGGCCGCTGCCCGAGGGACAGCAGAACCAGACCCAGCCCGAACAGCGCCAGCGCCGCCGGCAGGCGGAGCAGCGTGACGAGCACGGGATCCCACAGGAAGGGATGCAGCCCGCGCCCGATCGTCGTTCCGAGATCGGCGAAGGCCCTGGGCCAGGCGCGGAGGCCCAGGTCCTGCAGCGAGGTCGCGTGCACGACGCCGTCGGCGATGCTCTTGGCGCCGTCATGCACGCCGGCCGCCATCGCCGCGGCGAGGGCGGCCAATCCGAGGAGGCGGGCGATCAGGCGGAGCATGGCGGCGGCAAGCTGATAGCCGACTGCCCCTTGCATGGGAATGCCCGCCGCGCCATAAGCGCCGCCGATGGACGGATGGCCGAGTGGTTTAAGGCGCACCAGGCGCCTGCGGCGCCGTCCTTTACAATGAATGCGCGCGCCGCCATAAGCGCCGCCGACGGACAGATGGCCGAGTGGTTTAAGGCGCACGCCTGGAACGCGTGTGTAGGGGCAACTCTACCGTGGGTTCGAATCCCACTCTGTCCGCCATTCCCGAGCTTGTCCCCAATTCCGAGCCCGTGGCGCAAGCCGCGGCGGCCGGCGGGTCGGCACGGTCAGATGGCGAGCGCCTGCGCATGCTGCGCGATCGACCCTGCCGTCGCGAACCAGATGTCGCCGCGCCTGGCCGCGATATGCCGGAGCGCCCGGCGAAGCTCGCGCAGGCGATAGGGCTGGCCGACGATATAGGGATGAAGGGCGATGCCCATCACCAGCGGCTGGCGCCGCGACTGCTCCAGCATCTCGTCGAAATTGCCGATGATCATGTCGGCGAACTGGCTGGCGGAGTCCTTGCGCGCCACGATGGACGGGATGTCGTTGATCTCCTGCGGATAGGGCACGGCGAGGATGCGCCCGCCGCTCCGCGTCCTCATCCACACCGGCTGGTCGTCCATGCACCAGTCGAGCAGATAGCCGTAGCCCTCCTCCTGCAGCAGGTCGGGCGTGACGCGGCTCTCGGAGATCCAGGGGCCGAGCCAGCCCCTGGGCCGCTCGCCGTGGCCCGCCGCGATCACGGCCGTGGTTTCGGCGATCAGGCGGCGCTCTTCTTCTTCGCTATAGACGCCTTGCCTCTCGGCGTTGGTGCGGCCGTGCCCCACCACCTCGTCGCCGCGTTCGCGCACGGCGTCCATCACCTCGGGGCAGTGGCCATAGATGCTGCTGTTGACCAGGACGGAGGCGGGCAAGGACAGCTCGTCGAACAGCTCCAGCATGCGCCAGACCCCGACGCGGTTGCCGTAGTCCCGCCAGGCGAAATTGAGCACGTCGGGCTGGGGGCCGCCGGGCGCCAGCTCGGCGCCGAGGCCCTCGCCGAAGGCGAAATGCTCGAGATTGAGGCCGATGTAGACCGCGAGCCGCTTGCCCTCCGGCCAAGCGTAATCGGGCCGCCGCGTAATGGCGCTGTAGGCGTAGCGGGCGTGCGTGGGAAGGATAGGCGGCTTGCCGGGCATCAGCGCTGCTCAACCGAGTTCGAAGCTGGTGATGCCGTAGATGCCGGCCAGCGGCAGATCCGGCGCAGGCCCGGCATACATGCGCGCCGTCTCGAAGACCGGCTGCAGGCCGAAGCGCCTCGCCATAGACAGGGCTTCGCTGTTCGGTTCGGGCAGATCGAGAGTGACTTCGCCATTGGGCGGAAGCGTCGCCGTCAGCGCCACGAACAGCCGCTCGGCGATCGCCGGCGTCTCGGCGAAAAGCGGGCCAATCTTGTGGCCGGCGCGGCAGCGCCGGATGACGCCGTAGCCCCTGACCTCGCCGCGCTCGACGCAAGCCAGCGCCGCACCATCCGGGGGACGCAGCCAGAGCCGGAGGAAGGCCGTCCGCTCGGCGGGGTAGAACCGCCGATCATAGGCGATGATGCGGTCCTCGAGTTCCGGCGTGATCGGAAGGATGGCGGGGTCCGTCGCCGCCACCGCCGCGGCCGGACCCTGAAAGCGCATGTTGCGATGCGCCAGGACGAAGCCCGACTTCCTGTAATTGTCCTGCTGGGCCAACACTCCGTCCAGCCCGATGGTGCGACCGGCGAGACGCGCGATGCCGGCCTGCCAGAGCGACCAGCCGATGCCCTTCCCGCGCATGTCCGGCCGGCAGATGTAGAAGCCGAGGAATCCGAAAGCCGCGCCGCTGCGCACGACCGAGATGCAGGCCGCAGGCGGGCCATCGACTTCGCCGTCGACGAAGGCCGCCAGGAAGCCCTCGGGATCCGCGGCATGGAATGGCGCGGCGTCATGCAGGCCTGGGTTCCAGCCCTCCGCCGCGGCCCAGTCCAGGGGAATGCGCATCTCTGACAAGGCGAGCGCGCGTATCGTGATCTCTGATGCCATCGTCGCCGTTCCGCGTCGTCCAGATGCAGGAATCGGGCCGCGTCTCGCCGGTGTCCATCGCGCGGCCGAAGACGGAGGCATCGATCCCACACCTACGAGCGGCGGTTTCCTGGCGGGCGGCTTCCTTGCGTGGCTTCCGCCAATTTGCCATGCTCGCCGACGATGCGCGCTTGAGGAGGATGAGGCATGCGGGGTATCACGCGGCGCTCCGTTTCGGTCGGTCTCGGGCTCGCCGCGGCCTGCGGCCTCGTTCCCGGCGTTCACGCGCAGCGGGCCAAGCTCATCCGCTTCGGCCTCTCGGCGTGGCCGCCCAACCTGCAGCCGTGGGTCTCGGTCGGCGCCTCGGCCGGCACCGTGAAGATGCTGATCCATTCCAGGCTCGTCGGCTACGACCGGCAAGGCGAGCTGGCGCCCGAGCTCGCTGAGAGCTTCGGCCGCGACGCCGACGGCGCCTGGGTCTTCAAGCTCGTGCCCAACGCCCTCTTCCACAACGGCGAGCGCGTGACGGCCGCCGACGTGAAATACACGATCGAGCAGATCGCCGGCGAGAAGTCGACGGCCTACATGCGCGGTCAGTTCCAGAACGTCGAGAGCATCGAGACGCCCGACGAGCGCACATTGCGCATCCGCACCAAGGTCCCCGTCGCCACGCTGCCGAGCTGGTTCGGCAACTACAACATGCCGATCGTCTGGCGCGGCTCGCCGGCCAACGAGCCTGTGGGCTGCGGCGCCTTCAGGCTCGAGTCGCAGGAGCGCGGCACCTCGCTCGATCTCGTCGCGTTCGACCGCTACTTCCGCACCGGCCTGCCGAAAGTGGATCGGCTGCGCTTCGTCGTCTACGCCGACGAGAATCTGCGCTTCGCCGCGCTGAAGACCGGCGACATGGACATGATCGAATACGTGCCGTGGCAGTCGATGGCGGCGGTCGAGAGCGATCCGCGCCTGAAGCTGGACAACCAGTACGGGCCGTTCATGGACGTGCTGTTCAACGGCTCCAGGGGCCCGTTCTCGGACGCGCGCATCAGGCGCGCCGTGGCCCATGCCGTGAAGCGCGAGGACATCGTGCAGGCGGCCTTCTACGGTCGCGGCAAGCCGCTTGAAGGCGTGCCGATCGTCGAGGGCACGCCGTGGTGGGACGCGGAGCTGTCGCGCGGCTGGCGCTACGATCCGGCGGAGTCGAAGCGGCTGCTGGCTTCGGCCGGCGTGCCGAACGGCTTCCAGACCGTGATGCTCGCCACCGCGCAATTCGGCATGCACAAAGACACGGCCGAGGTCGTGCAGCAGCATCTCGCCGCCATCGGCATCCAGGCGGAGCTGCGCCTCCCCGACTGGTCGACCCGCGTGCGGCTCGGCACCACAGGGCAATACGAGATGGCGATCCACGGGGTCTCGGCCGACAACAACGACCCTGACGGGCTCACTGTGGTCATGGACACCTCGCTGTCGGCCACACATGGCCGCTCCTTCGGGCTGCAGGCGCCGCGCACGATCGAGCTGCTGCGGCAGGGCCGCGCCGAATTCGTCGAGGCGAAGCGGGTGGCGATCTACAAGGACATGCAGCGGGCCGCGCTGGAGGAGGTGCCGCTCATCGGCCTCGCCTGGCGGGCGCAGGGCTACGGCATGGACAAGCGCGTAACGGGCTTCGCCAATATCCCCGGCGCGCTCTCCACCTCTTCCGGTGCGCTCCTCGCCGAGACGACCATCGCCTGATGCTCTTCGTCGCCGGCAGGATCGCGAATGCCGCGCTGCTGGCGCTCTCCGTCGCCACCATCGTGTTCCTGGCCCTGCATCTCGTGCCGGGCGACCCGGCGGAACTGCTGCTCTCCAGCGGCGGCGTGACGCCCGACCCCGCCGCAGTGGCGGAGCTGCGCGAGCGGCTCGGCCTCGATCGCGCGCTGCACCAGCAGTATCTCGCCTTCCTCGGCGGCCTCGTCAGGGCCGATCTGGGGACGTCGCTGGTCGACGATTATTCCGTCGCGGCCGAGATCGCGCTGCGGCTGCCGCGCACGCTGGAGCTGATCGGCGCCGGCACCTTGATCGGGATGGCTGTCGGCCTGCCGACGGGCCTCTACGCGGCGCTGCATGCCGGCGGTGGGTTCGACAGGGCGATGTCGGCCGTCGCGGCGCTCCTCCTGGCGGTGCCGGTCTTCGTGCTGGGCACGCTGCTGATCCTGCTGTTGGCGGTGAAGCTGAAATGGATGCCGGCCGGCGGCTTCGTGCCCTTCGCGCGGGATCCTCTCGGGCATCTCACGATGCTGCTCCTGCCGGCCCTGGCGATCGGCAAGGGGCTGATCGCCGTCATCTTCCGCATGACGCGGGCGAGCGTGCTCGACGTGCTGCAGCGCGACCACGTGCGCACGGCCCGGGCCAAGGGACTGAGCGAAGGGCGCGTGCTCGCATTCCATGTCGTCTACAACGCGCTGGGGCCTGTGCTCACTGTCGTCGGCCTGCACATGGGCGCGCTGCTCGGCGGCACGGTGCTGGTCGAATACGTCTTCAACTGGCCGGGCCTCTCGACGCCTTTGATCCGCGCCGTCGAGGGCAGGGACTATCCGATGGTGGTCGGCATCGTGCTGACGATCTCGGGATTGTTCCTGCTGATCAACCTTGTCGTCGACCTCACCCGGGCGGCACTGGATCCGCGGATCCGGACGGCCTGATGGCGAAGCTTCCGCCGCGCCTGGTCTGGCCCGCCACGGCCGTCCTGCTGCTGATCGCGGTCGCCGCGATCGTCCCAGCCCTTGGTCTGCCGAACCCGATCCGCCAGGACATGGCCAACCGCCTGGCCGGCCCGATGCCGGGCTCGCTGCTCGGGCGGGATGAATTCGGCCGCGACGTCCTGTCCCGGCTGCTCTGGGGGGCGCGCACCAGCCTGTTCGTCGCCTTCGCCTCGGCCACGATCGCCGCCCTCGCCGGCACGGCGATCGGCGTGGCGGCGGGATGGCTGCGCGGCGCGGCGGAATTCGCCGGCGTCAGGCTGGCCGACGTCATCCTCTGCTTCCCGCCGATCCTGCTCGCCCTGCTCGCTGTCACCGTGATGGGGCCGGGCGTGGCGACCCTCGTGGCGATGCTGTCGATCCTCTACACGCCAGGCTTCGTCCGCGTCGCCCATGCGGAGACGACGTCGGCGCGCGCGCAGGATTATGTCACGGCCGTGGTGGCGCTGGGCGCGGGACCGGCCCGCATCGCGTCGCGCACGCTGCTGCCCAACATCGCCAGCCCGTTGCTGGTGCAGTTCTCGCTGACACTGGCGGCGGCGATCGTGGTCGAGAGCGGATTGTCTTTCCTCGGCCTCGGCGTGGTGCCGCCGACGCCCTCCTGGGGCCTGATGATCCGCGGCGGCAGGACGACCATGGAGCAGGCGCCGCTGCTGCTGCTCTGGCCCTGCCTGGCGCTGACCATCACGATCCTCGCCTTCAACCTCCTCTGCGACGCCCTGCGCGACCACTTCGACCCCAAGGCCGCGAGCCGGCCGCCGCCGGGATTGGCCGGCCGCCTGCTGCCGGGCCTGCTGCCGCCGCCAACCGCCGGGGCGCCGCGCGCCAGCCTGTCGGTCGAAGGACTGACCGTCGAGATCGCGACGCCCCGCGGCCTGATCCGCCCGGTCGAAGATGTAGGCTTCTCGGTCGCGCCCGGCGCGACCCTGGCGATCGTCGGCGAAAGCGGCTCTGGCAAGTCCGTCACCGCAACGGCGCTGATGGGCCTGCTGCCGCCGGCGGCGGACGTCGTCGCGGGTCGCGCCCTGCTCGATGGGGATGACCTGCTCCGCCTCGATCCGGAGGCGTTGCGCAGGCTGCGCGGCGCTCGCATCGCCATGATCCCGCAGGATCCCATGAGCAGCCTCAACCCGTCGCATCGCGTCGGCGACCAGGTGATCGAGGCGATCCGCGCGCATCGCCCGATCGGGCGGGCCGAGGCGAGGACCGAAGCGCTGGCCTTGTTCCGCCGCGTCGGCATCGCCGATCCGGAGCGGCGGCTCGACGCCTGGCCGCATGAGTTCTCGGGCGGCATGCGCCAGCGGGCGATGATCGCGATGGCCGTCGCCAACAACCCGTCGCTGCTCATCGCCGACGAGCCGACGACCGCGCTCGACGTGACGGTGCAGGCGCAGATCCTCGAGGTCCTCGCCGAGATCAGGCGCGAGACGGGCTCCTCGCTGGTGCTCATCACCCATGACCTCGGGATCGTGGCCGAGATCGCCGATACGGTCGTCGTCATGTACGCCGGGCAGGTCGTCGAATCCGGGCCGACGGAAGCGACCTTCGCTGGACCGCTCCACCCCTACACCGCCGCCCTGATCGCCGCGGCGCCGGATGGCGAGCAGGCGCCCGCGCCGATCCCCGGCATGGTGCCGCCGCCGCACGCCATCCCGGAGGGCTGCCGCTTCCGCCCCCGCTGCCCGCATGCGGCGGCGGCCTGCGCCGACGCGCAGGCGCTGCGCGGCATGGCCGGCGGACGCGCCGTCCGCTGCATCCGCGCCGGGGCGTGGCAGTCCGAGGATGGACGGCCTTGACCGCCGTCTCGCTCCTGACAGCGGAGGATGTCTCGGTGGTTTTCCGCCGGCGAACGCTGTTCCGGCCGCCTCGCGAAGTGCGCGCGGTCAACGGCGTGAACCTGTCGGTCGCCGGAGGCGAAGCGGTCGGCGTCGTGGGCGAGAGCGGATCGGGCAAGAGCACGCTCGGGCGGCTTCTCCTCGGCTTGCTCCAACCGACCGCGGGCCACGTCAGCTTCGACGGCCGTCGGCTGGACGGGCTGTCCGCCACCGAATGGCGGAAGCTCCGCCGGCGCATGCAGATCGTCTTCCAGGACCCCTACGGCAGTCTCGACCCGCGCCGGCGCATCGGGGCGCAGATCGCCGACGGCATGGCGATCCACGGCTTGGCTGACGGGAGCGATCGCCCGGCCCGCCTGCGCGCGCTGCTGGAGACCGTGGGCCTGGACCCGACCCATGCCGAGCGGTTTCCGCATGAGTTTTCGGGCGGCCAGCGGCAACGCATCGGCATCGCGCGGGCGCTGGCGACGCAGCCGGATTTCCTGGTCGCCGACGAACCGGTGTCCTCGCTCGACGTCTCGATCCAGGCGCAGATCCTCGACCTGATGGCGCGGCTGAGGACCGAGCTCGGGCTTTCGCTGCTGTTCATCAGCCACGACCTTGCGGTGGTGCGCCATCTTTGCGACCGTGTCGCGGTCATGTACCTCGGACGCGTCATGGAGGAAGGGCCGGCGGCGGCGGTGCTCGAAGCGCCGCGCCATCCCTATACGCAGGCGCTGGTCTCGGCGCGGCCGCGCATCAGCGCCGCCGCCCGGACGAAGCGGATGATCCTGCCGGGCGAGCCGCCCAGCCCCTCCGCTCCGCCCTCGGGCTGCCTGTTCCGGACACGCTGCCTGCATGCGGTGCCGGATTGCGCCTCAGTCGTTCCGCCGCTCGTGAGCCTCGGCGGCGGCCACGGCGCCGCCTGCATCCGCCTCGGCGAGATCGGATGACGCCTTCTCCCCACACCCCGCAAGGATGAGACCAGCGATGCAGACCAACGATCCCAAGGTGCATATGGGCCAGATCACCGGCGGCGAGGCGCGCGAGCTCTATGCCTCCAACCCGGTGATCCTGCTGCCGATGGGCAGCCATGAGGACCAGGGCCCCCATGCGCCGATGGGCGACTACCTGCTGGCGGAGAAGATCGCGGAGATCGCCGCCCTGCGCGCCACCGCGGCCGGGACGCGGACGGTCGTGGCGCCGGTTCTGCCCTTCGGTGGCGCCGACTTCTTCGGCCCGATGATCGGCGGCATCGCAGTGACTCCCGACACGCTGACGTCGGTCATCGGCGACATGGTCGCCTCGCTCCACCGCAACGGGCTGACCAGATTGATCGTCATCAACGGCCACGGCGGCAATGTCGGCCCGATCCTCGAGGTCGCCCGCAAGGTCAAGCGCGAGAAGGGCTTCGTCATGCCGAGCCTCTATCTCTGGCGCATCGCCTATGCGCTGATGCCCGGCCTCTACGGCGCGGAGCATGCCGCCAAGGTGGCGGGCCATGGCGCCGACCCGCTGACCAGCCTCGGCCTGCATCTGATGCCGGAGATCTGGCGGCCCGACCTGATCCCCGAGAGCACGGCGTTGAAGCGCGACCCGCTGCTCGACTTGCCTTTCACCGGGCTCGGCACCGCAAGCTTCGAGGGCGCCGAGGTGGGGCTGCCCAACGACTACGACGATGTATACACCAAGGGCGTGGGCAAGGGCGATCCGCGCCTCTGCTCGGCGGCCAACGGCAAGCTCCTCGCCGACAAGCTCGCCGATATCGTCGCGCGCTTTGCTGCGCATTTCGCGGCGAAGACCTGAGGGCTTCTGGATCTAACGGAAAAAGATCCACCGTTCGTCGGAGGCCATCGAGACGGCTTTCTCAGCCGGCCGCCAGCGCCGCCGACGGCGGCTCGCGGCCCGCTTTCGCGCTCGATGCCGCCGATGACGAGCCGCTGGAATCGAGACCGGAGGTCTCGCGCTCCAGGATCGAGGATGCGAAGCTCACGATCATGTCGCGCGCCGCGCTGCTCTCGATGGCGGCGAAAGTCGCCGCCAGCTCCTGCGCGCCTGGCATTCCCAGAAATCGCGCGATCGCCGCGTGCCTGTCATCGACCGCCGCGGGCCTTTCGCCGCCCTCGAAGAAGTAGACGACCGGAACGTCGAGGACCCTTGCGGCCCTCAGCATCTCTCCGGGCTGCAGCCTCTGCCGACCGGCTTCGCATCCCGCGAGATGCGCGGATGTCATCTCCAGCTGCGCCGCGCAATCGGCGAGACTCAGCATCCGCTGCTCCCGCTTGCTCTGCAAGCGCCGACCGATGTGGCGGTCGACGGGATTGCCGTCGTCATGCCTCTTCGTCATCTCCCCTCCAAACCTTGAATCGCCATCGGCGAATCGGAACCAGATCTTCTGTTCAAGCAAGACCAACCATTGCTTAACGCTTCCTTCCGGGGAGTGGCGAGGTTGACCGTCCGAGGCCGTGGAGCGCGCCAGGAGCTGGGCGTCACCAGTCGAGGACCGAACGCACCGCTGGCCGTCGAGCCGACGAGCCCACATATCGCGATCAGGCTCGCAGGGAACCACGGCAGCGCAGATTCGAGCATACGAGAATTCAACTGCCGTCAAAACAGCATTTGAATCCAGCATACGCTCCTATCACAGTTTCGTTATATCGATCAGCGGAGTAGAAGTCGCCTGTTCCTACCGATTTGGTCAGCACTCCACTTGATCGGCGCTGCGGCGGCTGTCATCGCTGAATCCGCTCCTGCCAATGGCGATAGGTCTCCGCAAGGGCGGCATCGAGCCGAGGAGACGGACTCCATCCCGTGCTGAGCAGCCGGGCATTGTCGCCGATGAGCAGCGGCGGGTCGCCCGGTCGGTCGGCCGCGGGATCGAAGGTCAACAGATCCGGCCGCCCCGCGATCGCGCCGATCGAGGCGATGACGTCGCGCAGCATCGGAGCCCTGCCGGACGAGACATTGACGGCCCCTTCGAGCGGCGAGTCGAGGAGCGCAGCCAGTCCGGCGCCGGCATCGGCGACGGGCAGGAAATCACGGCGCTGCAGCCCGGACGAGAAGCGGGCCTGCTGTCCGGCCGCGAGATGGCGGCAGGCATGGGCGACGACGCGCGGCGCCGCCTCGCCCGGACCGAAGACGAAAAAGATCCGCCCCGTCGCGGCCGAGAAGCCGAACTGCTCGGCCGCCGCCGCCAGCGCCCGATGATGCGCGAGCTTGATCCGGCCATAGAAGGTAGCGGGAACTTCCGGCGTCACGCCTTCGACCAGGCGGCCGTCGCCGCTCCAGTCGTATTCGGCGCAGGAGCCGACCGAGACGAAGCGTTGTCCGCCCTCGGCCGCGAAAGCGCGCATCAGCTGTGCGCCGGCGGCCAGCCAGTCGAGATTGTCGGGGCTCGTCCAATAGGCGCCGTGCTCCGTGACCCAGGCCGCGTGAAGGATGTGCGTCGGCTTGACGGCGGCGATGAGATCCTTGACCGCCATTGCGTCGCGCAGGTCGGCTTCCCGCCAGACGACGTCCTTCGCTGCCGCTGCCGTCTTCGTGCGCCGGACGGCATGGACCTCGAAGCCCCGTTCAAGGCAGGCCGTCAGCGCATGCCGGCCGATGAAGCCGCTGCCGCCCGTGGCGAGCACGCGCTTCATGCCGTCTGGCCGTAGGGCAGCAGCAGAGAAGCGTCGATATCCGCCAGCAGGGGCAAGGCGAGGTCGCGCGCCGACAGGCCGACCGGCGGCAGCGGCCACCGGACGCCGATCTGCGGATCGTCGAACCTGACGCCGGCCGACCGGCCGGGCTCGTAGAAAGCCGAGATGTGGTAGCTGACGATCGTATCGGGCGCGAGCGTCTGGAACCCATGCGCGAATCCCTTGGGCGCATGGAGCTGCAGGTTGTTCGCCTCCGTCAGCTCGAAGCCGATCCAGCGGCCGAAGGTCGGCGATCCGGGGCGCAGATCGACCATGACGTCGAAGATCGCGCCTCTGAGGCAGCGCACGAGCTTGTCCTCCATGGCGGGATGCGCCTGGAAATGCAGCCCGCGCAACGTGCCCTTCTCCGCGTTGAATGACTGGCTCGCCTGCGCCAGCGCCGGCTCGATGCCGTTCGCCGCCAGCTCCCGCGCGCAGAAGACCCGGACGAAATGGCCGCGCTCGTCGCCGACCGGCTCCGTCTCGATCAGCGTGACGCCGGGCAGGTCGGTCGCATGGAACTTCATGGAATCGCCCGCATCAGATGATCTCGGCCCGCGGGATCGGCACGATGAAGCGTCCGCCCCAGTCGCGCACCGCGGCCATCTGCTGCATCACCTCGTCCCTGATGTTCCAGGGCAGGATGAGGACGAAGTCCGGCCTGGTCTCCATGATCTTGTCCGGCGCATGGATCTCGAGCCGCGTGCCGGGAAGGAACATGCCCTGCTTCTGCGGCGCGCGATCGACCGTGTAGTCCAGGAAATCCCTGCCGATGCCGCAATAGTTCAGGAGCGTATTGCCCTTGGCCGGCGCTCCATAGCCGACGATGCTCTTGCCCTGGCGCTTCAGGCCGATGAGGAGCTCCAGCAGCGCGCGCTTGGTCTCGCGCGCCTGCTCCGAGAAGGCGGCGTAGACCGCATCGCCATCGAGTCCGGCCCCGCGCTCCTCGGCCAGAACCTCCTCCACAGCCTCAGTCCGGCGATGGCGCGCCCCGGCCTTGCAGGCGTGGATCCGCAGCGAGCCGCCATGGGTCGGGAGTTTCTCCACGTCGAAGATCCTGAGCCCGTTGGTCTCGCAGAAGCGCTCCGAGGCCAAGAGTGACAGGTAGGAGAAATGCTCGTGGTAGATGGTGTCGAACTGGTTCTGCCGGATCAGGTTCAGCAGATGCGGGAACTCGAAGGTCGAGACGCCGTCCGGCTTCAGGATTTCGCGGAAGCCGGAGACGAAGTCGTTGATGTCCGGGACATGGGCCAGCACGTTGTTCGCCGCGGTGAGATCGGCCTCCCAGCCTTCGGCCTTCAGGCGCTTCGCCGTCGCCTCGCCGAAGAAGACGACTTCGGTCGGGATTCCGACCTTGTCGCGCGCCCATTCCGCTACCGAGCGGCAGGGCTCGATGCCGAGGATCCTCATCCGCTTCGCCTTGAAGTACTGCAGCAGGTAGCCGTCGTTGCTCGCGACCTCGAGCACCGTGCTCGCCTCGGTCAATCCGTAGCGGGCCTGCATCGCATCGGCGTAGCGCCGCGCGTGGTCGAGCCAGCTCGTCGAGACCGACGAGAAATAGGCGTAGTCCTCCCGGAAGAGATCGTCGGCGCGCCGGAAATCCTCGAGCTGGACGAGCCGGCACGCCGTGCAGCAGAAGGCCCTCAGCGGATAATAGGGCTCCGCGCCGTCGCGCTGGTCGGGACGCAGGTAGTCGTTGGAGACCGGCGTGGCGCCCAGATCGGCGAACACCAGGGCGAGGTCCTGCCGGCAATGCCGGCATTTCGAGGCGTGCTTCATCTCAATCCGGACCTCGGCCCTGGCGGGCTTTGTAGGCGTCGATTTGCGCTTCCGTCAGAGCGCGGGCGTTCTCCGGCCGGGCCAGGAAGTCGCGGTACCATTCGGCCGTCCAGCGCATCGTCTCAGCGGCATCGAGGAGCCTCCGCCAGCCGAGTTCGGAGACGGCCCGCGTCGAATCGAGCCGCAGGTAGGTCGATTCGTGCAAGGTTGAGGGGCTGACCTCGATCGGATGCCCCGAGCGGTCCATGGCTACGAGGAGGAGGCGCACCAGCTCCGATACGGGCACCTCCAGCGAGACCTCCGGGCCGAAGTTCCAGGCGCTGGCGAAATCCGGGGCCGCGCGCCCGCGCTCCGGCCAGCCACCGAGGAGCCGCTCGGCCAGAAGCAGATAGCCGGCGCACAGCTCGAGCACATGCTGCCAGGGCCGCGTGGCGCCGGGATTGCGCAGGACGAGCGGCGCGCCGGCGCGGATGGACCGCAGGATGTCGGGCACGATCCTGTCCTCGGACCAGTCGCCGCCGCCGATCACGTTGCCGCCGCGGGCGGTGGCGACGCGCCAGCGCGCGGGCTCGGCGAGCGTCGTCATATAGGCGCGGGCGACCATCTCGGCGGCGCTCTTCGAGGCGCTGTAAGGATCGGCGCCGCCCAGCGGATCGGCCTCGCGGTAGGGCCAGCACCATTCCCGGTTCTCGTAGACCTTGTCGGTCGTCACGCAGACCACCGCCTCGACCGTGCCGGAGCGGCGGCAGGCCTCCAGCACATGGGCGGTGCCGAGCACGTTCGACGCGATGGTGCCGACGGGATCGGCGTAACTGCGCCGCACCAGCGGCTGGGCCGCGAGATGGAAGACCACGCTGGGCCGCGCCTCTTCGACCACGCGCTCCACCGCCGCGCGGTCCCGGATGTCGCCGATCACGGAGCGGCACGCCTCTCCCACCCGCGCCCTGTCGAACAGATTGTCCGGCCCTTGGTCCGGGGCGAGGCTGAACCCGGTGACTTCGGCGCCCAGCGACGCGAGCCACAAAGTCAGCCAGCCGCCCTTGAACCCGGTATGGCCGGTGACGAGGACGCTGCGGCCGGCGAAAACGGCCCCGCCTTCCGGCCCCGCCGCATTCATCGCGCCCACGGCGCCGTCCCCGCGGCCCACATCGCCTCGAGGGATTGCTTGTCGCGCAGCGTGTCCATCGGCCGCCAGAAACCTTCATGCTGGAACGCCATGAGCTGGCCAGTGGCCGCCAGCGTCTCCATCGGTTCGCGCTCCCAGGTCGTCTGGTCGTCGGCGGGCAGGTCCAGCACCTTGCGCGACAGGACGAAGAAGCCGGCGTTGATGTAGCCGCCCTGCCCCGTCGGCTTCTCGCGGAAGCCGACCACCTGGCTTCCCTGCATGTCGACGGCGCCGAAGCGGCCAGGCGGATGCACGACCGTGACGGTGGCGTCGCGGCCATGCTTGAAATGGAAATCGGTCAACGCGGCGATGTCGATGTCCGAGACGCCGTCGCCGTAGGTCATGTGGAAGACGTCATCCTCGATGAACTCCCGGACCCGCCGAAGGCGTCCTCCGGTCATCGTCAGATCGCCCGTGTCGACCAGGGTCACTTTCCATGGATCGGCGCGCTTGTGGTGGATCGTCGTCTCGTTCGTCCGGAAGTCGAAGGTGACGTCGGACATGTGCAGGAAGTAATTGCTGAAATACTCTTTGACGACGTAACCCTTGTAGCCGAGGCAGACGACGAACTCGTTGACGCCGAAATGCGAATAGATGCGCATGATGTGCCAGAGGATCGGCCGCCCGCCGATCTCGACCATCGGCTTGGGCCGGGTCGACGTCTCCTCGGCGAGGCGCGTGCCCAACCCTCCGGCCAGAATAACCGCCTTGCGCACCGAACCCGCCATGGACACCTCGAATAGCCGATCTCCGCGAAGGAGAGAGGGCCATCCCGCCGCTACCGCTTCCGCCTGACCGGATCGCGCCCAAAGCGGCAAGACCCACGACGTCCATGGTCCGGCAACCCTGCGGCCGCGGGCCTGCGCCACCATTTCCCGCCGCGCTTGTCAATCACGAAGTTCGGTTGGCGTTCCGACTCGTGGTCCGGCCACGACCGCCTGAGCCCCAGGCCCGCGTCGCAGCGGCGCGCACGAGACCGAGGGGACGACCGGGTGTCTTGCCTACTGCCGCCGCCGGGCGCGTTGTATCCGGATCGAATCGAGGATCCCTCCCATGACCCGCATCATCATCGACTGGGGCACCAGCAACTTCCGCGCCTATCGCTTCGAGGACGGGGCGGTGGCGGAGACGCGGACGGCGGTGGCCGGCATCCTCGCGGTGGCCGGCGGGGATTTCGAAGCCGTGCTCAGGCGCGAGATCGGCGACTGGCTGGGACCCGAGGCCGAGGTCTTCCTCTCCGGCATGATCACCAGCCGCAACGGTTGGGTGGAGACACCCTATGTCGAGACGCCGGCGACGCTGCGGCGGCTCGCCGACGAAGCGGTGACCAAGCGCCTCGGCGACGGCGCCACGCTGCGCTTCCTGCCCGGCGTCTGCCAGCGCCGACCCTCGCCTGACGTCATGCGCGGCGAGGAGATCCAGGTCTTCGGCGCCATCGGCCCCGAGGAGAGCGCGACGCTCGTCCACCCCGGCACGCATTGCAAATGGATCCGCGTCGAGCAGGGCGCCATCACCGGCTTCCGCACCTTCATGACCGGCGAGGTCTATGCCGTGCTGCGCGGCCATTCGATCCTCGGCCGGCTGATCCCCGAGGGCGCCGAGGGCCTCGACCGCCAGGCCTTCGAGGCAGGCGTTCGGCAGGCGCTGTCCGAGGGCTCGGCGGGACTGCTCAACGACATCTTCACCACGCGCAGCGGCGCGCTGCTCGAGGCCTTCCCCGCCGCAGAGATCGCCGACCGGCTCTCGGGCCTGCTGATCGGCCACGAGGTCGGCGCGGGCCTCGCGCTCGGCTGGGGTAAAGCGCCGCTGCTCTTCGGCGAGCCGGCGCTATGCGAGCGCTACGCCATCGCCTTCGCCCTCGCCGGCGGGGAGGTGCGCCGCGGCCCCGAGCAGGCGACCATCGCCGGATTCGAGCGGCTCGATCGCCTGCCTGCCAGAAACTGAACGCCTGCCCGCCAGGAGCTGAAGGCCCGCTTGACGTGGCTCAATGCAGGAATCCCCCATTGCCGCATGCTGTCCTCAGCGCTCCGGGCGCCGCCCGGGGCAACCCAAGGGAGGACGACCATGCTGATGAAAGCGACAGCTGCCTCGACGCCGACCGCAGGGCGGGACGCCCGAGACAGGCTCGCCGCCGGCGGCCTGTTCCGCGATCTCCTGGTGCATCAGGACGCCGGCGCGGCCTCGTCGAACGCGCTCGGCTATGCGCGCAGCCTGATGGACGATGCGGGCGGCAAGGTGACGGCGCTGATGCTGGGCCTGACGCCCATCTACCCGGCCGGCTTCTACGGCGAGGCCACGGCGGACGCCTGGCTCGCGGCCCGCGCCCAGGCGGAGAAGGAAGCGGCGGAATTGGAGCGGATGCTGCGCGCCCGGCTGGAGAAGGCCGCGCCGGAGGCCGAGTTCCGCCGAATGGACGTGCTGGGCGGCGACGGGCCTGACCGCTTCGCCGAGATCGCCCGCTACTTCGCCGCTGCGGTGCTAGGCATGGATTCGCCGGGCGGCACCGACGCGCAGCGTCGGCTGTTCAACGCTGCGCTGTTCCAGTCCGGCCGGCCGCTGCTCGTGATTCCAGCAGCGGCGGAGATGCGGGGCGCGCCGAGGCGCATCGCCGTGGGTTGGTCTCCGACCCGCGAGGCGACCCGCGCCATCCACGACGCGCTGCCCCTGCTCATGGCGGCGGAGCTCGTCATGGTCGTGGCGGTGGACGATCCCCGCGCCCGCAGCGAGAGCGGCGAGCCCGGCGCCGATATCGCGGCGCATCTCGCCCGCCATGGCGTGGAGGCGGAGGTCCGCTTCGTGCCGAAGGGCGAGGGCGGCGTAACGGGCACGCTGGTGGACGAGGCGCGCTATTGCGGCGCGGAACTGATGGTGCTCGGCGGCTACGGGCATACGCGCTTCAGCGAATGGCTGCTGGGCGGCGTCTCGCGCGACATCGTCGCGGCGAGCCCGATCCCGCTGCTGTTCTCGCATTGAGCGGTCAGAGATAGGCGGCGAGCGGCCTGAGCCCCGCGGCCAGCCGGTCGGCCGTGAGGCCCGGGCCATAGGCGGCGCCGGCGGCGGCATGCAGCCAGACCGCGGCGGCCGCCGCTTCGAATGGCGGAAAGCCCTGCGCCAGATGGCTGGCCGCGATGCCGGCCAGCACGTCGCCGCTGCCCGCGGTGGCGAGCTCCGGCCCGGCATTCTCATTGATCGCCGCGCGTCCATCGGGCGCGGCGATGACGCTGTCGACGCCCTTGAGGATCACAACCGCATCCGCGAGGCGGGCCGCTGCGCGGGCCTGCTCGAGCTTCGAGGCCTGGAGGCGCGAGGGCAGCGCCGCGTAGGCGGCATCCTGCGCCAGCACCGGGCCGAACAGCTTGCCGAACTCGCCGGAATGCGGCGTCAGCACGAGGGCAGAGCCGGTATGCGGCCGGCGGCTCAGCCGCGCGGGATCGCCGCCGAGGCTGGTCAAAGCATCGGCATCCAGCACCGTCGGCACGCCGGCCGCGAGCAGCGCCTCGACCTTGGCCGCCGTGCCGGGTTCGATGCCCGCCGCCGGACCGATGACCGCCGCGCCGAAGCGCCGCTCGCCGAGCAGCCCTGCGAGAGCAGCCGCATCCTCGGCGATCTTCAGCATGATCGCCGTGACATGGGCCGCATGGATGCGCAAAGCCGCCGGATCGCCCGCCAGCGCCACCGCGCCGGCGCCGGCGTTGAGCGCGGCCGTGGCGGCGAGACGCGCCGCGCCGGTCTGGAACTCGGGGCCGCTCACGGCCAGAACGTAGCCGCGATCATACTTGTGCCCGCTCAGCCCTGGCTCCGGCAGCGCCCCGCGCCAGAGCGCCGGCGCATTGGCGAAACACGCGACTCCCGTCGGGATGTGGCGCGTTGCAAGGCCGATGTCGGCGACGGCGAGGCGGCCGCAGAGACCCCGCCCCGGCCAGAGCAGATGCCCCGGCTTGCGGCGGAAGAAGGTGACGGTGCGGTCGGCGGCGGCATGAGGGCCGAGCGGCTGGCCGCTGTCGCCATCGAGGCCGGAAGGAACGTCCACCGCGACGACCAGAGCCGCTGTTTCTAGCGCCAGCAGCGCCGCCGCCTCGTCGTCCTCGATGGGCCGCGACAGACCTGCGCCATAGAGCGCATCGACCACGGCATCGAACCCGCCTGCATCGAAGCCCGCGATCGCCTCCACCTTCCCGCGCCAAAGCGCGGCGGCGCGGCCGACAGCGGCCTCCGGGTTCGGCGGGCGGGCCGCGAAGCAGCGGACCGCATAGCCGGCGCGCTGCAGCGCCGCCGCGGCGGCATAGCCATCCGCGCCGTTGTTGCCTGGCCCGCAGAGGATCGCGATGCCGCCGCGCCGGCCCAGCGCCTCCTCCACCTCCGCCGCCACGGCCGCGCCGGCGCGGTCGATGAGCGCATCGATCGACAGGCCTTCCGCCAGCGCTGCGCGGTCGACGGCAGCCGACTCCGCCGTGGTCAGCAACGGCTCCGGCGCTTCGATCGGTCGGTGCTTCGGCCTCATCGGCGCATGGTGGCGCAAGGCGCGGCCGCGGCCAACCGCCCTCTGCGCCGGGGCGCGCCCTTGCAGGAGCTGAGGTCGAGACACCACCTTAGCAGTGGACAGGAGAGCCCATCATGAAAGCCATCTGGAACGGCAAGACCATCGCCGAGAGCGACGACATCGTGACGGTCGAGGGCAACGCCTATTTCCCTCTCGCCGCCCTCGACCGCAGCCTGGTGCGGGACGCCGCCACGCACACGACCTGCCCCTGGAAGGGCGTGGCGAGCTATTTCGACGTGGTGGTGGACGGCCAGACGAACAAGGACGCAGCCTGGTACTACCCCCAGCCCAAGGCGGGAGCGGAGCAGGTGGCGGGACGGGTGGCCTTCTGGCGGGGCGTGAAGGTAGGGTGAAAGCCGCTTCCCGGCTTGGGCGATCATTCTTCGCCGGAGACTTCAGGCAAGCTTTGCGCACCGTGAAGGAGGCGAAGGATGAGGACCCGCCGGGGTTCCACGCCATAGACGGCGATATACGGCGTCCCTCCGATCACGAGTTCGCGGGTGCCGTCGACACGGCCATCCCGTCCGATGCGCGGATGCTCCGTCAATAGCCTGACGGCCATGTCGAAACGCTCGTCCAGGCGCAATGCGGCGTCGGGATTGCGCTCGGCAAGATAATCGAAGATGCGGTCCCGGTCTGCAACGGCTATCTCCGACCATGTCAGCTTCACTTAGCGTCCCGCGCGATCCGGGACCGAAGCGCCGCGCGCTTTTTGGAGAACATCGCCTCCACCTCGTCATGCGGCACCGGCGGCCTCGGATCATCCAGGGCCTCCTGCACCATGGCGCGGAACCAGGCATCGTGGCTGGCGGCATCCGAGACGTCGAAAGGCAGCGCGCCTTCATTGGCGGTCCGCGTCAGGAGGATGCGGACGGCATCCGACACCGTGAGTCCGACGCGATCGAGCACGGCGGCGGCGCGATCGCGGATTTCAGGGTCGATGCGGGTCTGGACGAGGGCGTTGGCGGGCATTGTGGGAGAGAAGGTAGCATCATTGGGTTTGTCATGCAAATGAATGCTCTTGGCAACACTTCCGCACGCTGCTTGCCATGATACACCCATGATTATACGGTCAGCGTATGATCAAGACGATCAAGGGGACGCCGACACGTCAGTTCATCGAAACAGGCAAGTCGAAGTTCTCGGGGTTAGATCGAACCTTGGCGGCACGGCGCATCGTGACGCTCGCCAAGGCGACGTCGTTGACCGATTTTGGTGATCTGAACAGCGTTGGTCTGCACAAGCTTAAAGGCAATCGGAAGGATTTCTGGTCGGTCAAGATCAATGGACCCTGGCGATTGGTCTTCCGTTTCGACGACGGCGACGCCTACGACGTCGAGATCGTCGACTATCATTGAGGAGCAGGTCGATGAGCGACGACGAAGTTTTCCATGCCCCCCCAGGCGGCTTCAGGCTGCCCATCGTGCATCCCGGCGAGATTCTCGGCGAGGAACTCGAGGCGCGGGGCCTCTCCGCCCATGCCTTCGCCCTGAAGTTGCGCGTGCCGGCTAACCGCATCACCGAGATCATCAACAGCAAGCGCGGCATCTCAGCGGAGACGGCGCTTAGGCTGGGGCGCTATTTCGGCAACTCGCCGGAGTTCTGGATGCGGCTGCAGGCGGGCTACGACTTGGCGGTGGCGGAGCGGGAAGTCGGCGAGCGGGTGATGCGGGAGGTGGAAGCGGCGTAAGGCCCACTCAATCGGCGAAGAGGAAGGGAAACTCAGCCCCACTTTCCTGTTTCATGGTTTTATACAACCAGTCTCCATCTGAACCTTGTTGATGCGTGGCCAGCCTGAGGTAATAGTTCGCGCCGCAGTGCCTGCCGAAGACGATCCAATGCCCTGTTATACGGCCCGCCTCGCTGCGCTCCCGCAATCCATCGGCAAATCTATGAGCCATCATACCCGGCCATCGTTCGGGTTCGTTGCCGTGAGCGATGGCTACATCGTTGATCATCCGATCCAGATCACCGTTGCCGCCACCTCGCGCGACACCCCATCGCTCGCCGATGTTTCGCCAAGCGTTTTCGGCTGTGTAGAAATGTTTATGCCAGAAGGATTTAAGCCGGCCGTGCCGGAATGGCTCAGCCTCTTTTGTGGACGTTTTGACGCCGCGCTCAAGGTGATCGATCTCAAACAGGACGCTGGTCGTATTCGAAGACGACAATCCCTCTTCAACCAACTGCACTGCAAGTCCAATGCTCATTCGACAGGTGAATTCAGCTCCACCTGTCACGGCACTTTTGATCCGCAGTAGCTCCTCTTCAGAGAAGCTGGTCCGCTGCATTTTCAGATCTGACTTGACCTCACTCACATCCCGCCCAGATGCTCAGCCACGGTGAAGATGTCCTTGTCGCCCCGCCCGCAGAGATTCATCACCATGAGATGATCCTTCGGCTTGGTCGGCGCGATCTCCATCACCTTGGCGAGCGCGTGGCTGGGCTCCAGCGCCGGGATGATGCCCTCCAGCGCGCAGCAGGCCTGGAAGGCCGCGAGCGCCTCGTCGTCGGTGGCGGACATGTATTGCACGCGCTTGATGTCGTGCAGCCAGGCGTGCTCCGGCCCGACGCCGGGATAGTCGAGCCCGGCCGAGATCGAATGCGCGTCCTGGATCTGTCCGTCCTCGTTCATCAGGAGATAGGTCCGGTTGCCGTGCAGCACGCCGGGGCGTCCGCCCGTCAGCGAGGCGGCATGAAGCCCTGACGAGAGGCCGTGGCCGGCGGCCTCGACGCCGTAGATTTCGATCTGCTCATCGTCGAGGAAGGGGTGGAACAGCCCCATGGCGTTGGAGCCGCCGCCGATCGCGGCGATCAGGCTGTCGGGCAGTCGTCCCTCGGCGGCCATCATCTGCTCCCGCGTCTCATTGCCGATGACGCTCTGGAAATCGCGCACCATGGCCGGATAGGGATGCGGGCCGGCGACCGTGCCGATGCAGTAGAAGGTGTCGGCGACATTGGTCACCCAGTCGCGCAGCGCGTCGTTCATCGCGTCCTTCAGCGTCTTGGAGCCCGAGACGACCGGCACGACCTCGGCCCCCAGCATCTTCATGCGGAAGACGTTGGGCTTCTGCCGCTCGACGTCCACGGCGCCCATGTAGACGATGCATTGCAGGCCGTAGCGCGCGCAGAGCGTGGCGGTGGCGACGCCGTGCTGGCCGGCGCCCGTCTCGGCGATGATCCGCTTCTTGCCCATGCGGCGGGCGAGCAGGATCTGGCCGAGCACGTTGTTCACCTTGTGCGCTCCGGTGTGGTTCAGCTCGTCGCGCTTGAAGTAGATTTTCGCTCCACCGAGCTTCTCCGTCATGCGCTCCGCGAAATAGAGCGGGCTCGGCCGGCCGACGTAATGCGTCAGCATGCTCGCCATCTCGGCGTGGAAGGCCGGGTCCTGCTTGGCGTCCTCGTAGGCCTGCTGCAGCTCGAGGATCAGCGGCATCAGCGTCTCGGCGACGAAGCGTCCGCCGAACAGGCCGAACATGCCGTTCTCGTCGGGCCCGGTGCGGAAGGAATTGGGACGCAGGTCTTGCGGTTTGACTTGGGCGTTCATGCAACGGCTTTCCGGGCGTTCTCGATGAAGGCCCTGATCTTCGCCGGGTCCTTTACGCCCGGCGCGCTCTCGACGCCAGAGGACACGTCGACGCCGGCGAGCGTGACGCCGAGGCCTCGCACCCTGCGGATCGCCTCGCCGACATTCTCAGGCGTCAGGCCGCCCGACAGCATGAAGGGCATGAAAGGATCGAGCCCCTTCAGGATCGCCCAGTCGAAGGGCCGGCCATGCCCGCCGGGATAGGCCGCATCCTTCGGCGGCTTGGCGTCGAGCAGCAGGCGGTCGGCATGGGGACGGTGATGCCGGACGGCGGCGAGATCGTCAGGCCCGGCGATGCCGAGCGCCCGAATCACCGGCCGCCCCGTGCGCTCTGCGATCGCGTCGGCGCGCTCCGTCGTCTCCGAGCCATGCAACTGGATGAGATCGGGCTCGGCCTGCTCCATCACGGCGTCGATCCCGGCATCGTCCATGTCGACGATCAGCGCCGCCACGATCGTGCGCCCGCGCGCCTGCGCGGCGAGAGCCTTCGCCTTGGCGGGCGCCACGAAGCGGGGGGAGCGCGGGTGGAAATTGAGGCCGACCATGTCCGCGCCGGCGTCCAGCGCGGCGGCCATCGTCTCCGGCGTCGAGAGGCCGCAGATCTTGATGGGGAAGCCCGCCTCAGACACCAAGCCGCCCGCCCAACTCGTCGTCGAGATGCACGCGGACGATCTCCTCGAAGCTCGCCTCCGCCTTGAAGCCCAGGCTTTCCGCCCGCCTGGCCGAGAAGTTGCGCGGCCAGCCCGACACGATCTTCTGGATGGTCGCGTCCGGCTCGCGGCGGATCAGCTTCACCGCTTTCTCGCCGGCGACCTTGCGCAGGGCCTCGATCTGCTCGCCGACAGTGGCGGCGAGCCCCGGCATGGTGATGTTCCGCCGCCAGCCCAGCGCGGCGGTGTCCATCGTCGCGGCATGGACGAGGAAACCGACCGCTGAGCGCGGGCTGGCGTGCCAGTGCATCACGTCCTCGCCGACCGGCAGCACCGCCTCCTTGCCCGCCATCGGCTCGCGGATGATGTTGGAGAAGAAGCCCGAGGCGGCCTTGTTCGGCGCGCCGGGCCTGACGCAGATCGTCGGCAGGCGGATGCCGACGCCGTCGAAGAAGCCGCGGCGCGAATAATCGGCCAGCAGCAATTCGCCGATCGCCTTCTGCGCGCCGTAGCTCGTCAGCGGCGTGGTGAAGAACTCGTCGTGGATCGCCTCCGGGAAGGGCGCGCCGAAGACGGCGATCGACGAGGTGAAGACCACGCGGGGATGATAAGGCCCGTCCAGCATCCGGATCGCCTCGAACAGCATGCGCGTGCCATCAAGGTTGATGCGGTAGCCCTTCTCGAAATCGGCCTCGGCTTCGCCGGAGACGATGGCGGCGAGATGAAGGATCAGGTCGGGACGCCCGGCGATCAGCTTGGCCGCGGCGCCCGGCACGGCGAAGTCGCTGGCATGGGCCTCGAAGGCGAAGCTTGCGCCTGCCGGCTTCGCCGGCGCGGCGACGTCATGGGCCGTGACCTGGTCGATGGCGCGGCCGCCGAGATGGCCGTCCCGAGCGATGCGCTCGAGGAACTTGCGGCCCACCATGCCGGCGGCGCCAAGAATGAGGATATGCATCGGATCGTCCCGTCTCCAGCCGCCGGCCGCTACCGGCGCAGCACCAGCGCATTGCCGCCGATCGCCATGGCGATGCCCGCTAGCGCGGCGGGCGTCCAGACATAATTGCCCCGCGCTCCGGGCACCAGCGTCTCGGCGAAGGTCGAGACCAGGAGCGCCACCACCGGAAACATCACGGTGGCGTAGCCGGCGCGCCCGGCCCCGATCCGCTTGACCAGCGTCAGATAGGCCGCGAAGGCGAAGATGGTGGCGACCACCACGAGATAGGCGAGCGACAGGAGGAAAGGCGCATTCAGCGGCACAGCGAAGCTGACGCCGCTCCCGAGCGTCAGCAGGCCTGTCCAGATCGTGCCGTAGAGCATGCCCCAGGCCGTGGCGGCGACGACGCTGACGCCGGCGCGGCTCGACAGCGCCGAGGCGGTGTTGCCGATGCAGAAGGAGAGCGTGCCGAGCGTGCAGAGCCCGATGCCGATCACCAGCGGCCAACCGGCCTCGGCCTTGGCGAATTCGGCCGAGAACATCAGCGCCACGCCGGCGATGCCGATGACCGCGCCGGCGACCAGCTTGGCCGTCACCGCCTGGCCAAGGAACAGCCGACCCATGACCAGGTTACCCACCACGGCGAGCGAAAACAGAACGGGCAGGAGCCCCGAGGTCAGCGCCTGCCCGCCGTGATAATAGAGGATGAAGTTGCTGGAGAAGATGCCGAGCCCCATGACCAGGAAGCGCGCGTGATCCCGTCGCTCGTAGCGCCAGCGCTCCTTCGCCGCGGCGATCCACAGCCACATCAGCAGGGTGGCGAGGACAAAGCGCCAGAACACGGCCGTCTCCGCCGGCGCGCTCACCGCCTGGATGCGCAAGGCGAGCCAGCTGGTGCCCCAGCAGAAGACCGCCGCCGCATAGAGGAGATAGTCGCGCGGCGTCACGACGGGAATGGACCGATCATGCCGCCGTCAATGAGCCACAAACCTGCGTTCTCCACCAACGCCGAACGCTGATCGAAAGGATGCTTGCCGGAAATGCCAGACGCCGCCGTGATGCCCCGGTCCGACGGCCGGTGGCCCCAGTTCCTGAAACGGCTCACCCGCCAGGTCGCCATCGGCCTGCTCCTGGCGGCGGCGTTCGGTTATTGCGTCGTGGCCGGCGCCCTCTATTCGCAGCAGCGCAGCATCCTCTTCCATCCCGATCCCACCCGCGTCGATCCCCGCAGCGTCGGCTTCGCCGAGGCGCGCGAGATCGAGCTGCAGGCGCCCGGCGCGCCCCGGCTCATCGCCTGGTACGTGCCGCCCGCCACGGAAGCGCAGCCGATCTATCTCTACCTGCATGGCAACGCGTCCAATCTCGGTCGCAGGGCCGGCCGCTTCCGGCAATTGACCCGCGAGGGGCATGGCCTGCTGGCGCTGAGCTGGCGCGGCTTCGGCGGCTCCGAGGGAAAGCCGAGCGAGGCCGGCTTCCACGAGGATGTGGCGACGGCGATCGGCTACCTGCGCGGCCAGGGCATCGGACCCGAGCGCATCATCCTCTACGGCGAATCGCTCGGCACCGGCATGGCGGTGATGACCGCCGCCCGCCTCGCCGCCGACGGCGCGCCCGTGAAGGCGACCATCCTCGACTCGCCCTACGAATCGATCGCCGCCATCGCGTCGGAGCGCTACTGGTGGCTGCCCGTGCGGCTGCTCTTACGCGATCCGTTCCGCGCCGATCTCGCCGCTCCGCGCGTGACCTCGCCGACCTTCGCCGTCCTCTGCACCGGCGACTGGCTGACGCCCTACGAGGGCGGCCGGCGCCTGCTCGCTCTGCTCGGCGGTCCGAAGCAATTCGTCACGCTGGAGCGCCGCTGCCACGCACCGACTGTCCGCGGCGGCGTCGACGAGGCGATCGATCGATTTCTTGCCGGCCTGAAGCCCGGACTGCGCTGAACAGGGACCGGGCCGGATCGTCAGCGGAACCAGCCGCCTCCGCCGCCGCTGCCGGTGCGGCGGGCGCCTTCGCTGGCGATGCGGTTGTTGGGATCGACGACGAGGGCCTTCTGGTAGCTCTCGCCGGCCTCCTTGACGTTGCCCATGCGCTCGAAGGCGACGCCGCGCTGCGCCCAGGCGTCGCCGTTCTTGGCATCGACGTTGAGCGCTGCGTTGAAGTCTTCGACGGCCTGCTGGAACTTGCCGACGGCGATCAGGCTCTGGCCGCGGCCCATGTAGGGCGGCGCCACATAGGGGTTGCGGTCGATCGCCAGGTCGAAGTCGGTGATGGCGCGGGTGTGGTCGCCGAGCGATTGCCAGGCTAGGCCGCGGCCGTGGTAGGCCTCGGCGCTTTCCGGCGCGAGCTGGATGGCGCGGTTGTAGTCGCCGATCGCCGACTGCATGTCGCCGCCGGCGCGCACCAGGTTGCCGCGCGCCAGATAGGCGGGGCCGTATCCGGGATCGATCGACACGGCGCGGTTGAAATCCTGCATCGCCGCGTCGCTGCGCCCGTTCTGACGGTTGGCGAGGCCGCGGTTCAGGAAGGCCGGGGCCAGGTTGGGATCGAGCTGGATCGCCTTATTGAAATCGCTGATCGCCTCGCTGAAGCGGCCGGCCCGCGCATAGGCCGCGCCGCGCGTGTTGTAGGCGACGGCGTCGTTCGGATTTCGGGTGATCACCTCGGACAGCGAGGCGAGGTTGTTGGTGGCGGCGTTCGGATTGGCGTTGTTGGGATCGTCGAGCTCGGCGTAGCGCGGGCTGCGCGACTGGCCGCCGCCGAGCCCGCCGTCCAGGGTGCCGCAGGCCGAAAGCGCGAGCGCGCAGGCGGCGGCGAGCGGCAGGGCGCGGAACCGGCGCAGGCCGGATGGGACGTTGAAGGCGATCGCTCGGCTGGACATCCGCTCTGCCGCGCCAGGCGCGGCCCCTTCAAACGAAAACGCCCGCGTTGATGCCACGGGCGTCTTTAATATGGGGTGAACCTAGAGGGTTCGCCCGCGGCGATCGATCAGCGGCGCGGCGCGCCTGCACCCGCGGCGGCGCGGGGCGCCGGACGCGGCGCGGCCGGCAGGCCGCCCTCGCGCTGGGCCCGCTTGCGGGCGAGCTTGCGGGCGCGACGCACCGCCTCCGCCTTCTCGCGAGCCCGCTTCTCCGACGGCTTCTCGTAATGTCCACGCAACTTCATCTCACGGAAGATGCCTTCGCGCTGCATCTTCTTCTTCAGCGCGCGAAGCGCCTGGTCGACATTGTTGTCGCGGACGAGAACCTGCACCGGAGCTGACCTCAATTCTGAAGCTGGACAAGGGCGCGCCACACAGGGCCGCCCGACCCATGAGAAGCGTGGGGCTAGCAGAAGCGGAGCCTTTCGTCAACGCAGGATCCACAACTTCCGGCGGCTGTGGGGCGGCTCCGCTCACCCATGCAGCAGGCGCGTCACGTGGCCCATCTTGCGGCCGGGGCGGGCCTCGCCCTTGCCGTAGAGGTGGAGCTGCGCGCCCGGCGTCGCCAGGATGTCGCGCCAGCGGTCGGCGTCCGCCCCGATCAGGTTGGTCATCTCGACCGAAGGCGCACGCATCGCCGGGGAGCCGAGCGGCAGGCCGGCGATGGCGCGCACATGCTGCTCGAACTGCGAGGTGTCGGCGCCATCCAGGGTCCAGTGGCCGGAATTGTGCACGCGCGGCGCGATCTCGTTGAGATAGAGCGTCTCGCCCGTGCCCCGCCCCGCCACGAAGAGCTCGACGGCGAAGACGCCGACGTAATCGAGCGCCGCGCCGATCCGGGCCGCGAGGTCGACCGCGGCGCGCGCCGTGGCCGGATGGACGGCGGCGGGGGCGATGGAGCGGCGCAGGATCTGCTCGCGGTGCTCGTTCTCGGTCACGGGATAGGCGCGCAACGTCCCGTCGAGGCCGCGCGCCGCGACCACGGAGACCTCGCGCTCGAAGGGCACGACGCGCTCCAGGATCGAGGGCGCGCCCTTCACCGCCGCCCAGGCGGCCTCCGCTTCAGCGGCATCGGCGAGTCGGTATTGGCCCTTGCCGTCGTAGCCGAAGCGGCGCGTCTTGAGGATGGCCGGCAGGCCGATCTCCTGGAGCCGCGCCTTCAGTTCGTCGAGGCTCTCCACAGCGGCGAAGGCGGCCGTGGGCGCGCCGAGCTCCTGCGCCAGACTCTTTTCCGAAAGCCTGTCCTGGCAGACCGCCAGCGCCTTGGCGCCGGGGCGCACCGGCACGCGCGCGGACAGGATCTCGACCGTGCGGGCCGGCACGTTCTCGAATTCGTAGGTGACGCAGGCGACCGAGGCTGCGAAGGCCTTCAGCGCCTGCTCGTCCTCATAGGCTGCTGTGGTTCGCCGAACCGCGACTTCGAAGCCGGGGCTATCCGCCTCCGGCGCATAGATATGGCAGCGCAGCCCCAGCCGCGCCGCCGCCAGCGCGATCATGCGGCCGAGCTGGCCGCCGCCCAGGATGCCGATCGCGTCGCCCGGCGCGAGGCTGGCTGAAGCCATCGGCGGTCAGCCCTCCGCATCCGTGGGGCGCTCGGCGACGGCCGCGCTCTGCGCCGCGCGCCAGGCTTCCAGCCGCTCCGCCAGGGCAGGATCGTGCAGGGCCAGCACCGCGGCCGCCAGCAGGGCGGCGTTGATCGCGCCGGCCCGCCCGATGGCGAGCGTGCCGACCGGCACGCCGGCCGGCATCTGCACGATGGAATGCAGGCTGTCGACGCCGGACAGCGCCTTCGATTCGACCGGCACGCCGAACACGGGCAGCGGCGTCATCGCGGCCGTCATGCCAGGCAGATGCGCCGCGCCGCCGGCGCCGGCGATGATCACCTGGAAGCCTTCCGCCTTCGCGCCCTTGGCGAAGGCGACGAGCCGCTCCGGCGTGCGATGGGCCGAGACGATGCGGGCGTCGTGCCTGATGCCGAGCGCATCGAGCGTGGCGGCGGCGTGGCGCATGGTCGCCCAGTCCGACTGGCTGCCCATGATCAAGGCGACGGGCGTCTTGCCGGAGGCCATCGTGGTGCTTCTTCCCTGCCTGGCCGCTTCAGGCGATGATGTCGGGCCGCAGCTTGCCGGAGATCAGCACGATCCTGTCCTTGAGCACCAGCTTGCGCTTCTTCAGCCGCTGAACCTGCAATTGGTCCCGGCTCTCGACATTCTCCAGCGCCAGGATGGCGGCGTCGAGGTCCCGGTGCTCCTGATGCAGCACCTGCAGCTCGCGCTCCAGCGTCAGGCGCTCGTCCTCGGTGGAGATGGTCGACATGGCTCTGGACGCTCGGACCGGCGGGGCCGGGTCCGCGGGATTCCCTCGGATGAAGCGTGATTGTCTCTTGGACCTTGGCCGTGAAGTCAAGCACGGTGGACTCATGCACGGCGAAAGAAATCGGTAAGGGATTTGCTGCGCCGCGCAACGGATCGTCTTGGACAGGGATTCGGCGCTGTGGCAGACTGCCTGCGTCGATCAACAGCAGGAGGTCAATCGATGTCGATGGCAACGCACCTGGCCGAGCTGGAGCGCAAGCACAAGTCGCTCGACGTCGAGATCGAGGCGGAGCGTCAGCACGCCAACGTCGACGACGCGAGGATCGCGAGCCTCAAGCGGCGCAAGCTCCGGTTGAAGGACGCCATCGCCAAGTTGCGGCAGGAAATGGGCGCGACGACGATCCACTGACGGCGACGCTCCAGCTCCGGAGCCTCGTCCGCTGCGCCGCCTGGCGGATTACTGCCAGGCGCGGATGGCCTCGTCGAAGGCCTGCTGGCCGGTGACGCCTTTCTCGATGATCATGGCGCCGCGCCGGCCGGCGGTGGACTGGAACTCGAGGTAGATCAGCGGGCGCGTGCGCATCATCTCGACGTTGCGCGATTGCGCCGGCTCGATCTGCGCCAATGCGACCAGGAAGAGGTCCTGCATCACGGCGATGCCCTGTCCCGCCAGCGCATAGCCGGCCTGGTTCTCGCTCTGCCGGAACTCGATCTGGCTGAGGTTCTGGATCGGGCCGATTTCCGAGCCGCTGAGCGACGAGAACTGCACCTGCAGCGTGTGCGAGGCGGGGAAGGCGGGATCGCGGTTCCGCTGGATGGTGATTTCGGCGCGCAGGCGGGCGTCCGGCACGTCGATCGTGGCGCGGATCGCGAGTTGCAGGGTCTGGCCCTGGCCACCGCTGACCATCTCGGTCCGCCAGACGACGCTGCCGTAGCGGACCTCGACCTTCTGCGGCTCTTCCTTGCCCTCCAAAACCAGAACCATGCGGTTGGCCACGGCGACGGGCGCGGCCACGGTGGGCGGCGGCGAGACCGTTGTCGGCGCCTCCGCCGGCCGGACGGGCGCTTCGGCGGCGCGCGGCTCGGCCGGACGCGCCGGCGGCTGCTGCGCCGGCCGGGCCGGTGTTTCCGCCGCCGAGCCCGGCGTAACGCGATCCTCGGTCTTGCCCTCGGGCTTGGCGTCCGGCCTGGGCGCCGGCACAGCGGGCGCAGCGGCCTGCCGCGTCGGCGACGGCCGGTTGGCGACCGCCGGCGGATCGTTGCGCCTCAGGAAGGCCATGGTCGCCACCGCGATCACCACCATCAGCGCGACGGCGGCGGCCGCCGCGATCCACGGCTTGCGGACTGGGCGGGCATCTCGCCGCACCACCTGCGGCCGGGTGGGGCGCGGCGGATCGGGCGCACGGGAAGGCGAGGGCGGCGCCTTGGCCGCTGGGAGATCGGGCTCGGGCGATGGCACAGCGCCGCCGCCCTGCTCCGCCTCGATGCGCCGGATCACTGCCGCCAAAGCCGCCATCTCGCGCTCGGCGATGGCGGGCGCCACCGGCGGCTCGATCGCGGAGAGTTGCCGATTCAGCGCGGCGCGAGCGCGGTCGTACACGCTGTGGCGCGCCTCCGGCGTGTTCGGCGCCAGCGCCGCGACCGCCTTCGACAACAGGGGATAATAATCTGCCATGGGGCGGGGTGACCACTCTCACGCGTGCCGCGCGCCTAGAAATCGAATGCGCCGGAACCATGTCCGCGCCGCGAGACTGCCACGCGGGGCGCGCGAACCTTTACCCTTCGAAGGGGTTGCGCATCAAGATCGTGTCGTCCCGCTCCGGGCTCGTGGAAAGCACCGTGACCGGCGCGCCGATGAGCTCCTCGACGCGCCGCACGTATTTGATGGCCTGCGCCGGCAATTGCGCCCAAGAGCGCGCTCCCGCGGTCGATTCGCTCCAGCCCTCGATGCTCTCATAGATCGGCGTGACGCGGGCCTGATCGGCCGCGCTGGCGGGCAGGTGGTCGATCGCCCGGCCGTCGAGACGGTAGCCCGTGCAGATCCTGATCTCGTCGAAGCCGTCGAGCACGTCGAGCTTGGTGAAGGCGATGCCGTCGATGCCGGAGGTGCGGATGGTCTGGCGCACCAGAACGGCGTCGAACCAGCCGCAGCGGCGCTTGCGGCCGGTGACCGTGCCGAACTCGCGGCCGCGCTCGCCGATGCGATCGCCAGCCGCGTCGAAGAGCTCGGTCGGGAAGGGCCCCTCGCCGACCCGCGTCGTATAGGCCTTGGCGATGCCGAGCACGTAGCCGACCGCGGAGGGGCCGACGCCAGAGCCGGTGGCCGCCTGCGAAGCGACGATGTTGGAGGAGGTCACGTAAGGATAGGTGCCGTGGTCGACGTCGAGCAGCGCGCCCTGCGCGCCCTCGAAGAGGATGCGGTCGCCGGCGCGGCGCTTGGCGTCGAGCAGCTGCCAGACGCTGTCGACGAACGGCAGGATGGCGGGCGCCACTTCGCTAAGCTCGTCCAGCAGCCGCCTGGCATCGACCTCCTCGATGCCGAGCCCGCGCCGCAGCGCGTTGTGATGCGCCAGCAGCCGCTCGATCTTCGGCCCGAGGCTCGGCAGATCGGCGAGGTCCATCACGCGGATGGCGCGCCGGCCCACCTTGTCCTCGTAGGCGGGGCCGATGCCGCGCTTCGTGGTGCCGATCTTCATCCCGCTGTTCGATGTCTCGCGGAAATGATCGAGCTCGCGGTGCAGCGGCAGGATCAGCGTGGCGTTCTCGGCGATGCGCAGGTTGTCGCGGGAGATTTCGACGCCCTGGCCGCGCAGCTTCGCCACTTCCTCGACGAAATGCCACGGGTCCACCACCACGCCGTTGCCGATCACCGACAGCTTGCCGGGCCGCACGATTCCGGAGGGCAGCAGGCTGAGCTTGTAGGTGACGCCGTCGATCACCAGCGTATGGCCGGCATTGTGTCCGCCCTGGAAGCGCACCACCACGTCGGCCTGATCCGACAGCCAGTCGACGATCTTTCCCTTGCCCTCGTCGCCCCACTGGGCGCCGACCACGACCACGTTGCCCATCGGCCTGTCCTCGAGATTCCAACGAAAAGCCCGGCCGCGGGGAATGCCGCTGGGCCGGGCTGTTCCCACGGGCGGGTATCGGAAAGCGCGGGAGAGGTAAAGCGGAAACGTCGCTGACCCCACCCGTCCGCCTGCGACGGACACCCTCCCCGGCGGGGAGGTATCAGGTGCGCGGCTCGATCCTCCCCCGCAGGGGGAGGTGGCGCGGCGAAGCCGCGGCGGAGGGGGTCACCGCTGCGCCGCCGCTTCCAGCACCAGCTCCCGGTCGCCCGGCCAGCGCAGGCGATAGCCGTGGCGGATCTCCCGCTCCTCGCCTGGCTTATAGTCGAAGCTCCAGGCGAGGACGCCGCGCTTATCCTGCAGGTTGCGATCCGTCGGCGGCGTGGCGCCGGAGAGCGCCTCCACGGTGATGGCGCTGTTCTCGGCGAAGGGCGTCTGGTCGAGCACGGTGATGCGCATCGTCCTGTCATGCAGGCTCTTCACGACCGTCTTGAACTCGCGCAGATCCGTGCGGCTTCCCTGCACCCAGTTGGCTTCGGTCTCGCGTCGGCGCAGCGGCACGCGCGTCACCTTCACCTTGTCGTCGGCGCCGAAGCCCATCTCGACCTGATCGCCCGACGCCACCTGGCCGATGCGGCCCTGACCGACATAGAGGCCGTCGCGGGTGAGCGCGATCTCGCCCGGCAGCAGCGGCGCCTCCTCCTCGTTGGTGAACTTCACCTCCAGATAGGCCTTCGGATCGAGGCCGGGCGCAGCCTTGACGCCGAGCATCGGCTCCATCTCGCGGGAACCGAGTCGGAATGAGCGCGGGCTGCCGTCCTGCGCGATGGTGACGCGCCCCGGCACCACGAATTGCGCGGAGAAGCCAGCGACCTCGACCTGCGCCTGGCTCTGCGTGACGGGCGCCTGCCGGCGGGCCTCTTCCAGGTTTCGGGCGGCCTCGGCTTCGGCGCGCATCCGATCTTCCACCGACGACGCCGGCGGCGCGGCGGCTTGCGCGGCACGCCTCGGCATCGGAGCGGCCTGGATGACCGCCGGCGGTTCGTTGAACGCGACGCGGAGCGGCGGCACGTCAGGGGCGGCCGTGCCGCCGCGGGCCTGCGCGGTTGAGACCGCCAGCGTCGCATCGGTCCAATCCTCGCCCGTGCGCTGCGAGACGACAGCGCGGCGCACCAGCGACAACCTGGGCTTCGCCTGCGCATTGCCGATCGAGAGCGCCGCATCGTAGCTCGGCCTCCAGCTCGCGCCGGTGACCTGATAGGTGAGGCGGAGCGTGGCTTTCGCGTCGCTCGCGGCCTCGACGCTGATGTTGGCCGCCCGCGTCAGGCCGGCGCGGGGACCTGGACCGCCCTGTCGTCCGACGGCCGCGATCTCCTCGTCGAGGGCGCGGATCGCCTGATGAACGACGGTCAGCTCCTCGTTGACCTGCTGCAGCCCCTGCCCCACCGCATCCCAGGCCCTGGTCCATTCCGCCGGATCGACCGGCTTCTCCTTGCCGGCCAGGATCGTGGGCGCCTGGCTGCCGATGGCCATGATCATCTGCTGCTTGGCGGTGAGCGCCTGCAGGCCCGCCTGCTTGCGCGCCCGTTCCTCCTGCAACTGGCGCAGCCGCTGCGCCACCTCGTTCGTCTGCGCCGGCGCGCCGACGATGGGCTGCGCACGCATCTCGACCGAACCGATCTGCAGCGCTCCGATCGAGACGCCTTCGACGCGAAGGGAATTCGGATCGAGCGATTGCGGGAGGCCGCTGACCACCAGCACGTGCTGTCCGGCGGGAATCTCGACCTCGACCAGCCGCGTCACGGACGCCACGCCGGGGTAGACGACCACGCCGTCGATGCGCGACGCCGCCGTGATCTCGGCGGCCGCAAGGGGAGAGACGCCGGCCATCAAGGCGGCGGCGAGAACGCGAAGCACCATGGTTTCCTCCGATGATCGGCCCGGGACCGAGCGCAGCACCACTCCGCCGGGATTGCGGATGTTTCGCGGCGGCGGGCTGAGGAAGCTTGGCCTTATCCGCAGAGCCGCCGCAAGCTGGCCGCAACGGAGCCGCGCCTGGGCCGCAACGGTTAACTAATCCTCAACCATGCGCTGGGCAAAGATTGCCCAGTGCGAAGTGGGCCGCGACGCGGCTCCGTGAGGCTGGGCGGGCAATGACGGACGTGGCGGCTGCGGGCGAAGCAGGCGGACAGGCGAGGAGCGCGGCTCCTTTCGCCGGCATCGTCGACATCCTTAAGCGGGGCGACATAGGCCTCGCCGTCGGCGTGATGCTGATCCTCGCGATCCTGATCGTGCCGCTGCCGCCCTTCCTGCTCGACCTCTTCCTGGCGGCGTCGATCATCCTTTCGGTGCTGATCCTGATGGTGGCGCTGTTCATCGCTGCGCCGCTGGAATTCACGATCTTCCCGACCGTGCTGCTCATCGCCACGATGCTGAGGCTGGCTCTGAACCTCGCCTCCACGCGGCTGATCCTCTCCAACGGGCACACCGGGACCCATGCCGCCGGCCACGTGATCGAGGCTTTCGGCCAGTTCGTGATGGCCGGCAATTTCGTCATCGGCATCATCGTCTTCGCGATCCTGGTGATCGTGAACTTCATCGTCATCACCAAGGGCTCCGGCCGCATCGCCGAAGTGGCGGCGCGCTTCACCCTCGACGCCATGCCCGGCAAGCAGATGGCGATCGACGCCGACCTCAACGCCGGCCTCATCGACCAGGAAGGCGCCAAGGCGCGGCGCAAGGCGCTGGAGGACGAAGCCTCCTTCTTCGGCGCGATGGACGGCGCCTCGAAATTCGTGCGCGGCGACGCCATCGCCGGCCTGCTCATCACCTTCATCAACGTGATCGGCGGCATCATCATCGGCGTGGCCCAGCAGGGCCTCTCCTTCGGCGACGCGGCGCGCTTCTACACGATCCTGACCGTGGGCGACGGCCTCGTCAGCCAGGTGCCGGCGCTGATCGTCTCGACCGCCGCCGGCCTGCTCGTCTCGAAATCCGGCGTCAGCGGCCAAGCCTCGAAGGCGCTCGGCAAGCAGCTCGCGAGCTATCCCAAGGCGCTCGGCATGTCGGCCGCCGTGATGGTGGTGATGGGCCTGCTGCCGGGCATGCCGATCCTGCCCTTCTTCGGCCTCGCCGGCGGCGCCGGCTGGCTCGCCTGGAAGCTGCACCGCCAGCAGGAACGCGACGTGGCGGCGAAGGCGGGAGAGCAAGCCCAGGCCGCGCAGCGCGAGGCGCAGGTCGAGGAGCCGGCCTCGGCGGCGCTCAAGCTCGACGAGCTGAAGATCGAGATCGGCTATGCGCTGCTGCCGCTGGTCAACGGCGAGAACGGCCAGGACCGCCTGACCGAACAGATCAAGGCGCTGCGGAAGCAGCTCGCAGGAGAGCTCGGCTTCCTGATGCCCTCCGTCCGCATCCTCGACAACGTGCAGCTCGAATCCAATGCCTATGTGATCCGGATCAAGGAAGTGGAGGCCGGCCAGGGCCAGGTCTTCCCCACCGCCGTGATGGCCATGGATCCGCTGGGCGGCCAGGTGCAGCTGCCCGGCCAGCATCTCACCGAGCCCACCTTCGGCCTGCCCGCCACCTGGATCGACATGGGCCTGCGCGAGGAAGCGCAGCTCAGGGGCTACACCGTGGTCGACGCCGCCACCGTCATCTCCACGCATCTGACCGAGGTCATCAAGAACAACACCGCGGACCTGCTTTCCTTCGTCGAGGTGCAGAAGCTCCTGAAGGAGCTGCCGAAGGAGCACCAGGACCTGCTCAAGGAGATCGTGCCGACGCAGATCTCCACGACCGGCATCCAGCGCGTGCTGCAGCTCCTGCTCGCCGAACGCGTCTCCATCCGCGACCTCGGCGCCATCCTGGAGGCGATCTCGGAGGTCGCCGGCGCCGTCCGCGATCCTCGCCTCGTCACCGAGCACGTGCGCTCGCGCCTCGGCCGCCAGATCTGCGCGCAGCACGCCAGCCCGCAAGGGCAGCTCCCGATCGTCACGCTGTCACCGGCCTGGGAGAACGCCTTCGCGCAGGCGATCGTCGGCGAGGGCGAGGCCAAGCACCTCGCCATGCAGCCCTCGAAGCTGCAGGAATTCGTCCTGGCGCTGCGCGACGTCTTCGAGCAGGCGGCGCGCGAGGGCGAGATGCCGGTGCTCGTCACCTCCTCGATCGCCAGGATGCATGTTCGCGCCATCGTCGAGCGCTTCCGGCCCTCGACGGCGGTGATGGCGCAGGGCGAGATCCATCCCCGCGCGCGGCTGAAGACGGTGGCGAGCTTGTGAGGTTGGCGCTGCCCCTCATCTGTCTTCTCCCCGTTAGGACGGGGAGAAGAACGCTCACAATCGTCAGCGCTTCAGACCAAACCGCGTTCCTCTCCCCGCCACTTGCGGGGAGAGGTTAGGTGAGGGGCAGCGCCAACCCCTCAGACCGACCCCGCCGCCCTACGCCCGGTCAGCGCCTCCGCCATCATCGCCCTGACCTGCTCCTCCGCGGCCCGCGTCAGCGCCTTGCGGTCGGCGGCATGGTCGAAGGCGAGCGGGGTTCCGAAGGCGAGCGTCACGTCGATCGGCCCGCCGCGCAGGATGCCTGTGAGATGCGGCAGCATCTCCATGTCGCCGTACCAGCCGATGCGGACGCGGCCCATGCGGCCCGTGGGCAGGCCGTCGGCATGGGTATAGGCGATGGCGAGCGGCTGCAGCACGACATGCCGCGTCGGGCTGTCGGAGAGGATCGCTTCGCGCGCCGCGCCCACGAGCGGCGAGCGGAAGGGCAGGATGCGGTTGCCGTCCGCAGTCGTCGCCTCGGCGAAGAGGACGATCGGATCGCCCTCCTCCAGCCGCTCGGCCAAGGCGGCGTTGGCCTTGGCGGTCTCGGTGCGGCGCGTGCGGTCGACGAAGATCGAGCGCTGCAGCTTGGCGAAAAGCCCGAACAGCGGCCAGGTTTCGATCTCGGCCTTTGCCACGAAGGAGAGAGGAGCGACGCTGCCCAGCGCCACGATATCCAGCCATGAGACGTGGTTGGACAGGATCAGCATCGGCCGCTCCGCCGGCATCCTCCCCTCGACGCGCACGCCGAGGCCGATGATCCGCGCCACGGCGCGGTGGAAGAGCATGGGCAGGAAGCGGCGCGGCGCCAGGCCCAGGCGCCAGCAGAGGTATTGCAGCGGCAGCAGCACCAGCGCCACGCCGGCGATGGCGGCGCTCTTGGCAGCCAGCCTGATGCCGCCCCTGGGCGGCGTCACCTCGTCGAGGAAGGCGGCCATGGACTAGAGCGACCTTCGCATGACGATGGCGGTGGCGGCCGAACCGTCCGCCTTACGGTAATAGGCGTTCCGCCGCGCCATCTCGGCGAAGCCCTGGCGGCGATAGAGCGCCAGCGCCGGCGCATTGCCCTCCTCGACCTCGAGGAAGATGGTGCGCACGCGATTGAGCGCCAGCGTCTGGGCATGCGCCGTCAACAGCCGGCCAGCCACGCCCTCGCCGCGCCGCCTTGGCCTGACGGCGATCGACAGGATCTCGGCCTCGTCGGCGGCGAGCCGCGACAGCGCGAAGCCTTCCGCCGCGCCGTTGGCAGCGACATGCGCGAGGATGTTCTCCTCCGCGAGCAGGCGCTCGAACTCCATCAGACCCCAGGGCCGATCGAAGGAATCCGCGTGGATCTCGGCGATGGCGCGGGCGTCCTCCATCTCGGCCGGACGGATGACGAGCGGCGTACGGCTGCGGCCCAAACCGAAGATCACGCCCCTGCCCTCACGCCCGCCCCCGCATCCAGCGCCCCGCCCGCCTATGGCCGCCGCGGCACGGCCTTGCCCTCTTGCGGCGCCGCCGACGGCGCGCGCAGGTAGAGGGGCTTCGGCGTCGCGGTGGCGGGATCGGCGGCGAGGCCGAGCCGCGCCACCCAGGTGACGTCGGGCGCCGGCCTCATATCGGCGATCGCGGCCTTCAGGCCGAGCGCCATCGTTTCGGTCGCAAGCGCCGCCGCGCCGGAGCCCGCGAGCTTGACCGGGCCGGACCCGATGGCGCGGCCGGCCTCGCGCGCGCTGATCACCCGCGGCAGCACGATGGTGCGGCCCGCGGCCGTGAAGGCCTGGAAGAAGAGCTGGCCGTGCCGCGCGTCGATCCCCACGGCGATCGCGCCCGATTCCTGCGCGTTGACCAGCGGCGCGGCATAGGCGGAGAGCGTCGACACGCCGACGACCGGGATGCCGGCCGCCAGCCCGATCGAGCGCGCCGCGGCGATGCCGATCCTGAGCCCCGTGAAGCTGCCGGGGCCCACGGTGACCGCCACGCGCTCCAGCGAGGCGAAGCCGCCCTCGACCTGCGCCATGACCCGTTGGATCATCGGCATCAGCGCCTCGGCCTGGCCGGTGGTCATCTCCTCGACGTCGAGCGAGAGCGGCAGCGGCCTCCCCGCCTCCATGACGCAGACCGCGCAGGCGCCCAGCGCCGTGTCGATGGCGAGGACGCGGCGGGGGCGCGGCGTGGCTTCGGTGTCGGTCATCGCCGAAGCTCTGCCCCAGTTCGCGGCGGAAATGAAGGGCGGCCGCGCAAAAGCTTGGGGCGATCGCGCCGCGGCTACCGCAGGCGCTGGAACGGATAGGGGGAGTAGGGCGCCGTCCAAAGCGGCTGCGGCGCATAGGCGGGCACGATCATTTCGTAGGCCGGCGCCCGCGTCCGCGCCCTGGCCATGGCGGCGGCTGGAGCGCGCTTCTTGGCCGAAGCGACCATGGTGCGGCCGGTGTCGGGCGCGACGCCGTTGATGGCGATCCGCGTCGAGCCCTGGCCATGCTCCTTCACCATCTGGAACAGCTCGCGCGCATGGGCGGGATGCAGCCGGATGCAGCCATGCGAGGCCGGACGGCCGAGCTGGCTGACGGCGCCGGTGCCGTGGATGGCGAAGCCGCCCTTGAAGAAGATGGCATGGGGCATGGCGCCGCCGTACTTGCGCGACCAGTGGTAGGTCTTGAGCATATACGGCTTGTAGCTGCCGCGGATGGTCTTGAAGCCGGTGCGGCCGGATGAGATCGGCCAGTTCCGGACATCGCCGTCGGACGTCGCCACCTGCATGGTCTGGCTGGAGAGATCGACCCTGATCCGGACGCCAGCGTCGGCCGGAGCGGCGGCGAGAACGCAGAGAAAGGCGGCGATGGCGGCCAGAAGCGTGGTCAATCGGCGGATCATGCGGAACTCTTCCTGTGCCAGCGAAGGAGACAAGCCTAGCACGGGAGTCCATGACTGAGTCGAATCTTGGCCGATCAGCGTAAATTCGAGCCGCCCAACCTTACGGCTCCGCCTCCACCTCGGCGGGCTCAACGGCGTAATGCGTCGAACAGAATTCGCAGGTGATGCCGATCAGGCCGTCGGGCCCGCGCATGTCCTGCCGCTCCTGCGGCGTGAAGCGCTTGAGCATGGAGAGGATGCGGTCGCGCGAGCAGCGGCAGCGCTCCACGATGCTCCGGCCCTCGAAGACGCGCACGCCGCGCTCGTGGAAGAGCCGGTAGAGCAGCCTTTCGGCCGAGAGCGTGGGATCGAGGAGTTCGTGATCCTCCACCGTGTCCGCCATCATCTTGGCCTCGGTCCAGGCATCGTCCTCGCTGAAGGCCTGGCGCACCGCGCCGGCCGGCGCATCGCCGGGATCGAGATCGGCCTGGCGCATCCGCTCCGGCGCCTCGGGCAGGAACTGCAGGAACAGGCCGCCGGCCCGCCAGGTCGTGCCGCCTGGAGCCGCGATCTCGCCGACTGCGACCTTGATGCGCGTCGGGATCTGCTCGGATTGCAGGAAATACTGATGCGCCGCCGCCTCCAGCCCATGGCCGTCCAGCGGCACCACGCCCTGGTAGCGGTTCATGGCTCCGCCCTGGTCGATGGTCAGCGCCAGCGTGCCGCGGCCGACGAGCGCCGCCGGCGTCGCCTCGGCCGCGCCGGCCAGGGCTTCCTTGTCGAACTGCGCATAGGCGCGCACCTTGTCCGGCGCCTCGAAGTCGACGACCAGCATCGGCACCGCGCCGTCGGTCTTGGTCTGGAGCTGGAAGCGGCCGGAGAGCTTCAGCGCCGAGCCGAGCAGAACGGTGAGAACCACCGCCTCCGCCACGACGCGCGAAACGCCATGCGGATAGGCGTGCCGCTTCAACAGCCGGTCGATCGCCGGGCCGAGCCGCAGCACGCGGCCCCGGACATCGAGGCCGTCGGCCTGAAAAGGCAGCAGGAAATCGTCGGTCCCCGCCCCCTCGCCGACCAGGACTTCGCCGAGCGCGCCGCGCTCCGCGGGGCCGGAGGCTGACGGCCCCTGGTTCATGCGGGCGTGGCTCCGAAGACCCAGGCGAGGATGCCCTTCTGCGCGTGCAGGCGGTTCTCGGCCTCGTCGAAGACCACGGATTGCGGTCCGTCGATCACCGACTCGGTGACCTCCTCGCCGCGATGCGCGGGCAGGCAATGCAGGAAGATGGCGTCTGGCGCCGCCGCCTGCATCAGCCGGTCATTGACTTGATAGGGCTTCAGCAGATTGTGCCGTCGGCCCGCATCCTTGTCGCCCATGGAGACCCAGGCGTCCGAGACGACCGCATCCGCCCCCGCCGCGGCCTCGAAGGGATCGGTCGTCAGCTCCACGTCGGCCTTGTTCTTGCGCACCCAGTCCAAAAGCGCTTCAGCGGGCTTGAGTTCCGGCGGCGTGGCGACCCGAAGCTTGAAATCGAAGCGCTTGGCGGCATGCATGAAAGAGGCGAGCACGTTGTTGCTGTCGCCCGACCAGGCCACCGTCTTGCCGCGGATCGCGCCGCGATGCTCCTCGAAGGTGAGGATGTCGGCCATCACCTGACAGGGATGCGACAGCTTGGTCAGACCGTTGATCACCGGCACGGTGGCGTGCTGGGCCAGCTCGACCACGAGGTCATGCTTGAGGCTGCGGATCATGATCGCGTCGACGTAGCGGGAGAGGACCTTCGCCTGGTCGGAGATCGATTCACGCTCGCCGAGCTCGATCTCGCGGCCGGTGATCATCAGCGGATCGCCGCCGAGTTCGCGGATGCCCACCTCGAAGGAGATGCGCGTGCGCAACGACGGCTGCTCGAAGACCATGGCGATCTTCTTGCCTTCGAGGATCCGGTCCTGGTCCGAGGCCTTGGTGCGGCGGCGGCCCTTCATGGCCCTCGAGGAATCGAGGATGAGCCGGAGTTGGTCAGCGGGAATGTCGGCGAGATCGAGGAAGTGGCGGGTGGAGCCGTTGGTCCGGATCATGGCGTCACTCCGCCGCGGTCTTCTGGGCTGCGGCCGCCTTCAGCCGGGTCTCGATGGCGGCGCAGGCGCGCTCCAGCCGCCGCATCGCCTCGGCCACGTCCTCCTCGGTGATGATCAGCGGCGGCAGCAGGCGCACCACGTTGTCGCCGGCGCCGATCGTCAGCATGTCGGCGTCGCGCAGGGCCTCCACCAGCTCGGTGTTGGGCACCATGGCGCGCAGGCCGAGCAGCAGCCCCTTGCCCCTGACTTCGGCGATCACGGCGGGATGCCGGTCCTTGAGCTCCGCCAGCCGCTGCTTGAGCAGCAATCCCATGGCCTCGACGCGGGCGAGGAGCGCGGGATCGGCCACGATGTCGAGCACGGCATTGCCGACCGCCATCGCCAGCGGATTGCCGCCGTAGGTGGTGCCATGCGTGCCCGCGGTCATGCCCTTGGCCGCCTCGCGCGTGGTGAGGAAGGCGCCCATCGGGAAGCCGCCGCCGATGCCCTTGGCCACCGCCATGATGTCGGGCGTGATGCCCGCCCATTCATGCGCGAAGAGCTTGCCGGTGCGCCCGACGCCGGATTGGACCTCGTCGAAGATGAGGAGCAGGCCATGCTTGTCGCAGAGCTCTCGCAAGCCGCGCAGGCATTGCGTCGGCACCACGCGGATGCCGCCCTCGCCCTGCACGGGCTCGATCAGGATCGCCGCCGTCTCCGGGCCGATCGCCTTCTCCAGCGCAGGATGGTCGCCGAACGGCACCTGATCGAAGCCGGGCGAGACGGGACCGAAGCCATCGAGATACTTCTTCTGCCCCCCCGCCGCGATGGTCGCCAGCGTGCGGCCGTGGAAGGCTCCCTCGAAGGTGATGATCCGATAGCGCTCGGGATGGCCGTTCGCGGAATGGTACTTGCGCGCCGCCTTGATCGACCCCTCGAGCGCCTCGGCGCCGCTGTTCGTGAAGAAGACGAAATCGGCGAAGGTGAGATCGGTCAGCCGCTTCGCCAGCCGCTCGCCCTCCGGGATCGTGTAGATATTGGAGGTGTGCCAGAGCTTCTGGGCCTGGTCGGTCAGCGCCTTCACGAGATGGGGATGCGAATGGCCGACCGACGAGACGGCGATGCCGCCGCCGAAATCCAGGCATCGGCGCCCGTCCTGCGTGATAAGCCAGACTCCCTCGCCGCGCTCGAAGGCAAGGCTCGAACGCGCATAGGTCGGCATCATCGCGGAGGTCACGGGGGCTGATCCTTCTCCGGTTGCGTCAAAAAGAAAATGGCCGCCCAGGATTGGACGGCGCGAGTGTTATTATCCTTTCAAGCGCCGCTTCTGTCAACGAAGACGCCGCCGGCCGGGCAACGCCCCGCAGACCCGGTTTTCCCCAGCGATCTTCTGAAATCCACTGCCGCGAATCGTTGCAGGATTGCGCGCGATTCCCCAGATATCGTAATGAGTCAAGCACTGCACCGCGACATCTCGTGCAGGGAGCACCCCTCGGATCGGCGCATCGGCGCTGCGGGAACCATTCGTTTCCGCGGGGATTCCCGGATTCGGATGTGGCGTCATGGTAACGAGGACGGAGGCCCTGAATGTCCTGGAACGACGAGCGCGTCGAGCTCCTGAAGAAGCTCTGGACGGAAGGCCTCAGCGCCAGCCAGATCGCCGCGGAACTGGGCGGCGTCACGCGCAATGCAGTGATCGGCAAGGTGCACCGGCTGGGCCTCTCCGGCCGGGCCAAGACGCCGGGCGCCGCCGCGCCGCGTCCGCGCAAGGCGGCCCCTGCCCCCGCCCAGCGACCGATGGCGAGGCCGGTGACCCTGCCGCAGGTGCGCGGCAACGTGGCCCTGAAGCCCATGGTGATGGCCGAACCCTTCCAGATGGCCGAAGTCCAGCCGGAGGCAGAGGTGGTCGTGCCGATGTCGCGCCGCGTCAAGATCATGGAATTGCGTGAGGCCATGTGCAAATGGCCGATCGGCGACCCGACGCAGGAGGATTTCGTCTTCTGCGGAGCTGATTGCGGCTTCGGCACGCCCTATTGCAGCTACCATTCAACGGTCGCCTACCAGCCGGCCGCGGAGCGCCGCAGGACGCGTTGAGCCAAGCCGGCGGTGGGAACGGGCCGCCGGCCGCAGCTCTCAGCTGCGGCCGAAGGTCTCGTCGAAGGAGTAGCCCGCGCCGCGGACGGTGCGGATCGGATCCGCCTCCTCCCTGGCGCTGACCGCCTTGCGAAGGCGCCCGACATGGACATCGACCGTGCGGTCGTCGATCTCGGCGTCGCGGCCCCAGACCTGATCCAGCAATTGATCGCGCCCGTAGACGCGGCCAGGCGCGCGCATCAGACATTCGAGCAGGCGGAACTCGGTCGGCCCCAGCCTCACCTCGCGCTCGCCGCGATGCACGCGCCGCGTGGTCCGGTCGAGCCTGAGATCGCCGACCGCCACCACGTCTGACGCTAGCGCAGGATTGGCGCGCCTGAGCAGCGCCTTCACGCGCGCCATCAGTTCGGCCACCGAGAAGGGTTTCACCACGTAATCATCAGCGCCGGTGGTGAGCCCGCGGATGCGCTCCGTCTCCTCGCCCCGCGCGGTCAGCATCACGATCGGCAGGGCCTTGGTCTCTTGGCGCTGCCGCAGCCGGCGGCAGAGTTCGATGCCCGAAAGTCCGGGCAGCATCCAGTCGAGGATGAGAAGGTCGGGCAGGTCGTCGCGCAGCCGCTCGGCCGCCGAATCGCCCCGCGTCTCGGACTCGACCGTGAAGCCCTCCGACTGCAGGTTGTAGGCGAGCAGAGTGACCAGAGGCTGCTCGTCCTCAACGATGAGGACGCGTGGCTTCATCAATTCTCCAACTCCGCCTCGGCTCCCTCAGCCCCCTGCTCGGAAACGGGAACGTCCTTCGGCCGCGTGATCGACAGCGTGCCGCCGGTGACGACGTAATGGATGCGCTCGGCGATGTTGGTGGCGTGATCGCCGATGCGCTCGATGTTCTTGGCCGAGAACAGGAGATGCGTGCAGAACGTGATGTTGCGCGGATCCTCCATCATGTAGGTCAGGAGCTCGCGGAACAGCGCATTATAGAGCCGGTCGATGCCGCCGTCGCTGCGCCAAACCTCGACGGCGCGCTCATCGTCTCGCTGCACATAGGCGTCCAGCACGGCCTTGAACTGGCCGAGCGCCATCAGGCTCATGCTCCGCAGGCCCGACAGCAGGCTGGTCGGCGGGAAATGGCCCTCCATGGCGATCACGCGCTTGGCGATGTTCTTGACGAGATCGCCCACGCGCTCGATGTCGCCCGCGATCTGCGACACCACGAAGATATCGCGCAGGTCGACGGCCATCGGCTGGCGTCGGGCGATGGTGATGATCGCCTGTTCGTCGATTTCCCGCTGCATCGTGTCGAGCTTTGAATCCGCCAGGATGATCTGCTGCGCGAGCGCGGTGTCGCGCTTCTCGATCGCCGTCAGCGCGTCCGACAGCATGCGTTCAGCGACGCCCCCCATGGCGACGATCTTCTGCTGCAGGTCCTTGATGTCGACGTCGAAGGCGCTGACGATGTGCTGGTTCATGGTGGGCCCCATGCCGATCTTGGTCCCTCTCCGGCCGATCCTGGAGAAGGCGCGGTTCAACTGCGGAATGCTCCCGCCCCCGGATGGGGCGGGCGTAACGCCTGTGGTTCAGCCGAAGCGGCCGGTCACGTAATCCTGGGTCTGCTTCTTGGCCGGGTTCATGAAGATCGTGCTCGTCGGGGCGAACTCGATGACCTCGCCCAGATACATGAAGGCCGTGTACTGCGAGATGCGCGCGGCCTGCTGCATGTTATGCGTGACGATGACGATGGTGAAGTCGCCCTTGAGATGATCGAGGAGGTCCTCGATCTTGCCTGTCGAGATCGGGTCGAGCGCCGAGGTCGGCTCGTCGAACAGGATGACCTCCGGATTCTGCGCGATCGTCCGGGCGATGCAAAGCCGCTGCTGCTGCCCGCCCGACAGGCCCATGCCCGAGGTCTTGAGCTTGTCCTTCACCTCATCCCAGAGAGCCGAGCGGCGCAACGCGCTCTCGACGCGGTCGTCGAATTCGGATTTGGGCAGCTTCTCGTAGAGGCGCATGCCGAAGGCCACGTTGTCGTAGATCGACATCGGGAAGGGCGTCGGCTTCTGGAAGACCATGCCGATCCGCGAACGCAATTCGTTCACGTCGACGTCGTTGCCGATGATGTTGCGTCCGTCGAGCATGATCTCGCCGGTGGCGCGCTGCTCAGGATAGAGCGAGTAGATGCGGTTGAAGATGCGCAGCAGCGTCGACTTCCCGCAGCCCGAAGGCCCGATCAGCGCCGTGACCTGTCGGTCGCGGAAGTCGAGATTGATGTTCTTCAGGGCCTTGTTCGTCCCGTAGAAGAAATCGAGGTTCTTGACCGCGATGCGGACCGGAATGGTCGGGTCCAACGTCTGCGGGGTCATTTCGATTGTCGACAGCATCTGGATTTTCCTTACGGACGACAGGCGTTCACTTGGACCCGCGCACGATGCGGCGAGCGACGATCGACAGGACCAGGATCGAGGCGGTGATGATGAGAGACCCGGCCCAGGCGAGCTGCTGCCAGTTCTCGTAAGGCGCGGAGGCGAACTGGTAGATCGTGACGGGCAGGTTGGAGACGCCGCCTCGCAGGCTCGGCGAGAACCAGAAGTTGTTGTTCAGGGCGGTGAAGATCAGCGGCGCGGTCTCGCCGGCGATGCGGGCGAGCGCCAGCAGGATTCCCGTCACCATGCCGGACTTGGCGGCACGCCAGGTGATGCTCGTGATCACGACCGACGGCGGGGCGCCGAGCGCGGCGCCGGCCTCGCGCAGCGGACCAGGCACCAGCCTCAGCATGTCCTCGGTCGTTCGCACGATCACCGGGATCGCGATGATGCCGAGCGCCACGCCGCCCGCCCAGCCGGAATAGCCGCCCATGGGCTGGACCAGGATGACATAGACGAAGAGGCCGATCAGGATCGACGGCGCCGAGAGCAGGATGTCGTTGATGAAGCGGATGAGGTCCGCGAGCTTCGAGCCCTTGCCGTATTCCGCCAGATAGGTGCCGGCCAGGACGCCGATCGGCGTCGCGACCACGATGCCGAGGAAGGTCAGGACGACGGAGCCGACGATGGCGTTGGCGAGGCCGCCTCCGGTCGATCCGGGACCGGGCGTGATCTGCGTGAAGGTGGCGACGGACAAGCCGCCGAGACCCTTCACGACGAGCATCCCGAGGATCCAGAACAGCACGAAGATCGCCATGAAGGTGAAGGCGGCGGCCGTGACCTTCATGACGCGGTCCGCGGTTCGCCGGGACTGGCGAACCCTCCCCCAGGGCAGCGCCTCTGCTGTGGCGACGGAGGTGGTGGTGGTCGTGCTGGAGCTCATGGCGCGCTCGCTCAGTAGCTCTTCACCCGCGCCACGAGGATGCGCGCGATGACGAGGACGACGAAAGTGACGATGAAGAGGATGCAGCCGAGCGCGATCAGCGCGCTGAGCTGGAGGCCGAGCGCCTCGTTGAACTCGTTGGCGATGCGCGAGGCGATCGTGGAGCCAGGATCGAGGATCGAGCTCGACAGGCGGTTGGCGTTACCCACCACGAAGGTGACGGCCATGGTCTCGCCGAGCGCGCGCCCGAGGCCCAGCATGATCGCGCCGATGATCGAGACGCCGGCCTGCGGCACCAGCACGTAGCGGACGACCTCCCAGGTCGTCGCGCCGATCCCGTAGGCGCTCTCGCGCAGGACGGACGGAATCTGGTCCAGCATGTCGCGGACGATCGAGGCGATGAACGGGATGATCATGAAGGCCAGGATGATCCCGGCGGTGAAGATGCCGAGGCCCGACGGCGAGCGCGAATAGAGGATCGTGCCGACCATCGGCATGCCCTCCACGACGTTCGACAGCGGCACCTGAACATAGGCAGCGAATAGGGGCACGAAGACGAACAGGCCCCACATGCCGTAGATGATCGATGGCACGGCGGCCAGAAGCTCGACGGCCGTGGCGACCGGCTGCTTGAACCAGGGCGGCGCCAGCTGCGTCAGATAGACGGCGATGCCGAGCGACAGCGGCACGCCGATCAGGAGCGCGATCAGCGCGGTGCTGAGCGTGCCGACGATGGCCGGCCAGGCGCCGTAGACGTCGGCCTGCGTATCCCATTGCGTGCCGGTCAGGAAGCCGAAGCCGAACTGCCGGAAGGCCGGCCAGCCGCCGATGATCATCGACAGCATGATGCCGGCCAGCAGGATGAGCACGAAGATCGCGGAGGCGAAGCTCGCGTTGCGGAAGACGATGTCGAAGGTGCCCTTGGGCGTCTTGCGTACCGCCGGAGCGGCCGGAATGGACACGTGATCGGCGACGGCGGTCATTGCAACCCTCTGGCAACGCTTGCGTCAGTTCACTGGTTGCGGAGGCCAGTCGCTGGCCTCCGCAACGGTCGAGGAGATCAGTAGATCGGCTTGCCCGACGGATCGGTCACGCCCTTCCAGGCGGCGCGGACCTGATCCTTCACGTTGGCGGGAAGCGGCACGTAGTCGAGGTCGATGGCCAGCGTGTCGCCCTTCTGGAAGGCCCAGTCGACGAACTTGAGGGCGGCCTGCACCTCTTCCGGCTTGTCCGGCTTGGCATGCACGAGCAGGAACGTGGCGGCGGTGATCGGCCAGGCCTGGGCGCCCTTCTGGTCGTTGAGCGAGATGCCGAAGCCAGGCTGCTCCGACCAGTTGGCGTTGGCGGCCGCGGCCTGGAACGAGGTGTCATCCGGCGCCGGGAAGTTGCCGGCGGCGTTCTGGATCAGCGCATAGCTCAGCTTGTTCTGCTTGGCGTAGGCGTATTCGACGTAGCCGATCGAGTTCGCGACCTGCTTGACCGAGGCCGACACGCCCTCGTTGCCCTTGCCGCCGATGCCGACAGGCCACTGCACCGAGGTGTTGTTGCCGAGCTTGGTCTTGAAGTCAGCCGAGACCTTGGACAGGTAGTCGGTGAAGACGAAGGTCGTGCCCGATCCGTCCGAGCGGTAGACGGGGTTGATGTTGGCGTCGGGGAGCGTGACGCCGGCGTTGAGCGCCGTGATCTTCGGGTCGTTCCACTTCTTGATGGTGCCCAGGTAGATCTCGGCGAGGATCGGGCCGGTCAGCTTGAGCTTGCCGGCTTCCACGCCGGCGATGTTGATGGCAGGAACGACTCCGCCCATGACGGTCGGGAACTGGATGAGGCCGCTCTGCTGCAGGTCGTCGCCCTTCAGCGGCGCATCGGTGGCGCCGAAGGCGACCGTCTTGGCCTTGATCTGGCGGATGCCGCCGCCCGAGCCGATCGACTGGTAGTTCAGGCCGATGCCGGTCTCCTTCTTGTAGGCCTCAGCCCACTTCGAATAGATCGGGAACGGGAAAGTCGCGCCGGCGCCGGTGATGTCGGCAGCCTGCGCGGCGCCGGCCAGACCGATGACGGTGGCGGCGATGGCAAGAAGTTTTCGCATGGATGACTCTCCGTTGGTGGGGCCCATCAAGGCAGTCGGCAATGAAAAGCCGCAATGACAGTTTTATGACAAACTGCCATAGCGACGAATTTTGGAACCCGCGACAGACGCTCAGTTCTGCTCTTGTCGCGCCCTGGCCCGTTCTTCAGGGACGAGCGCAACGCTTTTGTGACGCGATGGCCGACCGCTGATACTCCGATGCCGTCAGCCCGAGTCATGGGCTGCGCGGCGGCAAGGATGAGGAAATGCGAATTCTATAGAGCGGCCGGAGATGGGCTGCGGCGGAGCGCATGGGGATCACCGGAGGACGCTGCCGCCCTCGTTCCCCTCGAACCGAAGGGCTTCGGCAGACCCTGCTCGAACGGAAAGGCCGAGGCTCTCTGGATGTCCGGGCATCAGGTCGCCAACGGGGGCTCGGCCTTGCCGGAAGAGAAACAGCGGGCCCTCAGACAGGAATGTGCGTCGTGCACGGTTACGAGCCGAGGCCTTCCAGCTTGCTCATGGCCTCAGCGTCGGAGCGGACCTTGTCCAGTTCGGGCTTCGGCAGCGGGATCAAACCCTTGTCGACGAGGGAGCCCTTGTCGCCGGACACCCTGGCGCTGGTGAATTCGGCCACGAATTCCTTGAGGCCGGGGACCACGCCGACATGCTCGCGCTTCACGTAGAAGAACAGCGCGCGGGAGACCTGGTACTTGCCGCTGGCGATGGTATCGAGGGTCGCCTCGACGCCGTTGATCGTCGCGGCCTTCAGCCGGGCCTTGTTGCTGTCGTAGAAGCCGAAGCCGATGATGCCCACCGAGCCGGGCGCCTTCAGCGTGCGGTCGACGGTGACGGTGTAGGCGTCCGCCACGTCGATCCAGGCGCCGTCCTCGCGCACCGTGCGGCAGGCGGCGGCGCGCGCCTTGGCGTCGGCGATCGCCTTCACCTCGGCGACATTCCTGCAGCCTTCGTCGAGCACCAGTTCGACCATGGCGTCGCGCGTGCCGTGGTTGGCGGCGGGGCCGAAGATCACGATGTCGGTGTCCGGCAGCGAGCTGTCGATCTGCCTCCACTTCCTGTAGGGATTGGCGACCATCTGGCCGTTCACCGGCACCTGCCTGGCGATCGCCTTCCAGAGCTGCTCCCGCGTGAAATTGATGGCCGGGCCGGCATTGGCGGAGACGAAGACGATGCCGTCGTAGCCGAACTTGACCTCGCTCACCGAAACGCCGTTCTTGCCGCATTCGGCCAGCTCGCTCGCCGTGATGCGGCGCGAGGCGTTGGAGATGTCGGGATACTGCACGCCCAAGCCGGTGCAGAACAGCTTGAAACCGCCGCCCGTGCCGGTCGATTCGACGATCGGGACCTTCCGGCCCTGCTGCTTGCCGAAGGCCTCGGCGACCTCGGTGGAGAAAGGGAAAACCGTCGAGGAGCCGACGATGCGGATCTGATCGCGGGCCAAGGCGGCCGGGACGCCTGCGACGAGCGCCGCGGCGCAGAGGACCGCCCTGAAGGTGAGGCTGATCATGGCGATGTGCCGCGTGGGGTTCCCATCCCACCTATAGATGCAATGGCCGCCCCATGACAACCGGCATGACAGGCGCCTGGACGCGCGTCGGCTGGGCGAGCGCACTCCGCGGCAACCGTCGGGGCTGGCTCTTCCGGCGACGCCCGCTTTCCGTCATAGAGGCGCGCGACGCCTTTGTGACGTTTCGTCCGGATCACCGCCCGCCTTGAAGCTGCCCGCCGACAAGCTCGACCTGATCACGCGCCGCGCCGCCGAACTTGAGGCGCGCCTCAACGGCGGGCCGCCTGCCGAGGAGATCGTCAAGCTGTCCCGCGAGCAGGCGGAGCTCTCGCCTCTGGTCGCGGCGATCGCGGAACTCAAGGCCGCCGAGGCCGAGCAGGCCGATCTCGCCGCCATGCTCCGCGATGCCGGAACCGACGCCGAACTGCGCGCCCTGGCCGAGGCCGAGGGCCCGGCGATCGAGGAGCGCGTCGCCGCGCTGGAGCATCGGCTGCGCCTCGCGCTCCTGCCGAAGGACGCTGCCGACGACGGCGGCGTCATCCTGGAGATCCGCGCCGGCACCGGCGGCGACGAGGCCGCGCTCTTCGCCGGCGATCTCTACCGCATGTATCAGCGCTACGCCGCCGCGCGCGGCTGGCGGCTGGAGCCGGTCTCCGAAAGCGAGGGCGCCATGGGCGGCTTCAAGGAGGTGATCGCCGAGGTCTCCGGCCATGGCGTCTATGCGCGGCTGAAGTTCGAATCGGGCGTGCATCGCGTGCAGCGCGTGCCCGCCACCGAGACCCAGGGGCGCATCCACACCTCCGCCGCCACGGTGGCGATGCTGCCGCTCGCCGAGGATGTCGACGTCGAGATCGATGACAAGGACCTGAAGATCGAGACCATGCGGGCGGGCGGCGCCGGCGGGCAGCACGTCAACAAGACGGAATCGGCGGTGCGCATCACGCATCTGCCCACCGGAACCGTGGTCTTCGCGCAGGACCAGCGCTCGCAGCACCAGAACCGCGCCAAAGCGATGCAGGTTCTGAAATCGCGCCTCTACGACCTGGAACGGCAGCGCCTCGATGCCGCCAGGGCGGCGGACCGGAAGGCCAAAGTCGGCTCCGGCGACCGCTCGGAGCGCATCCGCACCTACAATTTCCCGCAAGGGCGGCTCACCGACCACCGCATCAACCTGACGCTCTATTCGCTCGACAAGATCGTCGCCGGCGACCTCGATCCGGTGATCGAGCCTCTGATCACCGAGCACCAGGCGGCGCTGCTCGCCGAGGAAGGCTTGTGAAGGGGGATCCGCTACGGCGGATCGCGGAGCGCCTCGCCCCGGTCGCCGGCCCCGCGGCCCGCATCGAGGCCCGCTGGTTCCTCGACGCTGCCGCCGGCGACGCAGCCAGGCTGGAAGCCTCCCTTCTCCGGCGCCTCTCCGGCGAGCCGATTGACCGCATCCTCAGTTCGCGCGGCTTCTGGACGCTGGACCTCGCCGTCAGGCCCAACGTGCTCTCGCCCCGCTCCGACACCGAGACGGTGGTGCGCGCCGCTCTGGGCCTTGCGCTCGCAAGAGCGCCGGCGGAGGCGCCGCGCCGCATCCTTGACCTTGGGACGGGCTCCGGCGCGATCCTGCTGGCGCTGCTCGCCGAATTGCCCGGCGCCACGGGCCTCGGCATCGACGCCAGCGAGGCCGCCCTGGCCGCGGCGAGCGAGAACGCGGCCCGCACCGGGCTCTCCGGCCGCGCCGCCTTACGCCGCGGCGATTGGACCACGGGGCTGGACGAGCGCTTCAGCATCGTCGTCTCCAATCCGCCCTACATCCCGACAGCCGTGATCGCCGCGCTCGACGCCGAGGTGCGCGACCACGACCCCGTCCTGGCGCTGGACGGCGGCCCGGACGGGCTCGCCTGCTACCGCGCGCTGCTCCCCGGCCTCGCCGAAGCGCTGGAGCCCGATGGCCTCGCCGTCCTTGAGTTCGGCGACGGACAGGGTCCCGAGGTACGGCGGTTGGCCGAAGCGGCCGACCTCCGCTTCATCGCCTTTCACGCCGATTTGGGCGGTCGTCAGCGCGCTGTCAGTTTTAATAAAATGATCATCAACGTCTCGGCGACGTAACGATCTGAATAAAACACAATTCTCGATTGATTTTAAAAGATGTCTATTTGCAGAAATTAACTCGATTGAATTGCTTATATTAGGCTAAGACAGGGTCTTAAGTTGCAGTAACGGATTTTTCCGTCATTCTGTCTCTCGAGGGCCAGGCAAGTCCGGCTAGGCCGGAGCAAATCGGAGCGACAGACATGAGCAACGTCCAGATCGGCATCTCGCGTGGTTTCCAGCGGACCGATGCCGCCACCGTCAACGGCCACCCCCTGCGTGGCAACCTGAAGGAGAAGCTGCGCCGCGAGCATCTCCTGCGGGGCGACGTCGACCCCCGTCAGGAGCGCATCGCGATGGTGCGCGACACGGTGATCAGCCTGATGGGCGCCGTCTCGGCCCTGATCCCCTTCGTCGTGGCCTTCCAGAGCGCCATGGGCGCCTGAGCAGCGGGGCGCGGCGGCCGTCAGCACCACCCGGCCGCCGCGCATCCCCAGCTCGACCGCACCGCTTGCGGTCAGACCACCATCGTCACGCTTTCGGCAGCCCGGGTCACCGCAGTATAGAGCCAGCGGTCCCGGTGCTCGCGGAAGGCGAAGCTCTCGTCGAAGAGCACGATGCGGTCCCATTGCGATCCCTGCGCCTTGTGGACCGTGAGCGCGAAGCCGTAGTCGAACTCGTCGGATTCCCGCCGCACCAGCCAGGGCAGATCCTCCTCGCGTCCCTCGAAGAACTCGGGCAGCACCGAGACCTTGACGGTCATCGCCGACACGTCGTCGGGATCGAGCCGCATCGTCACCATCCCCGTCTTCGCCTGGGCCACCGCCTTCACGGTGAAGGTGGCGCCATTGAGCAGTCCCTTGGTCTTGTTGTTGCGCAGGCAGACCAGGCGGTCGCCGGCGACTGGCATCGGATCGGTGCGGCCCATCAGCGCCCGCATCCGCGTGTTGAAGTCGCGCCGCGTCTTGTTGCGGCCGACCAGCACCTGGTCGGCGGCGAGCACGAGGCTCGCCATCTCCTCCTTGCCGAGTTCGCCCCGCCGCATCACGCGGCTTTCGCCATAGGCGCCGGGCTGCGGCCGCCCGCCCTCGCGGATCGTCATCGACAGCCGGATCACCGGCGAGTCCCGCGCCTGGCGGTGCACCTCGGTCAGCATCACGTCGGGCTCGGCCTCGGTGAAGAAGCCGCCGCCCTTCACCGGGGGCAATTGCGCCGGATCGCCCAGCACCAGCACCGGCGTGCCGAACGACAGCAGGTCGCGGCCGAGATCGGCATCCACCATCGAGCATTCGTCGATGACCACGAGATCGGCCTTCTTCACCTCGGAGGAGCGATTGAGCGAGAAGTTCGGCTCGCCGGTCTCCTGCTCGGTCTGCGAGCGGTAGATCAGCGAATGGATGGTGGAGGCGTCGTTGCAGCCCTTGGCGCGCAGCATCATCGCCGCCTTGCCGGTGAAGGCAGCGAATCGGACCTCGCCGTCCACGCCTTCCGCGATATGCCGGGCGAGCGTCGTCTTGCCCGTGCCGGCATAGCCGAAGAGGCGGAAGATCTGCGCCGCCCTCCCGCGCTTCGCCTCGCCGAGCCATCGCGAGACGGCGAGGAGCGCGGCGTCCTGCTGCGGTGAGAAGGTGGTCATGGTCGTCTTCTTCCTTCCCCCTTGGGGGAAGGTGGCCCGCGGAACGCGGGCCGGATGAGGGAGAATCCCGGCGGCGGTGGTTCTCCCTCATCCGATTGCCTTCGGCAACCACCTTCTCCCAAGGGAGAAGGAAGGTCTCGCGCCAGCCTCAGAACCGGAACAGCGCCGCCGGGTTCGGCCCCAGGATCTGGCGGCGCTCCTGGGCGCTCGGAACCAATTGCTCGAAGAACACCTTCTGGCCGGCGTAGCTCGCGGTCTTCTCGAAGGCGGTATGCGGCCAGTCCGAGCCCCAGAGCAGCCGGTCGAGCCCGAGCGAGTCGCGCAGCAACTGGTAGGCGCGCGGCGCGGCGGCCTCGCCCTGCCCGTCCTTGCCGTTGCGGTAGGCGGCGGAGACCTTGACCCACAGGCGGCGGGGGCCGCCCTGCTGCAGCAGCCATCGGAAGCCGGGGTCGTCGACGCCGAGCGCACCGTCGTAGCGGCCGAAATGATCGACCACGACGTTCACGCCGGAGGCGAGCAGGGGTCCCACGATCTGCGGAATGTCCTTGGCCTCGCGATGCACTTCGACCTGCCAGCCGAGCGCGGCCACGCGCTTGAGGTGCTCCGGCCAGGGATCGGCGGTGAAATCGGGGATCGGCCGGCCGACGAGATTGAGACGCACGCCGACGATGCCGGCGGCGTCCAGTTCCTTCATATCGTAATAGGCCATCGTCGGCTCGACCACGGCGATGCCGCGCAGCCGGCCCTTCGCGGACTTGATGCCGTCGAGGATGAAGCTGTTGTCGGTGCCGAGGAAGCTGATCTGCACCAGCACGCCATGGCTCATGCCGTTGGCGTCGAGCTGCTTCAGATAGTCATCGACATTGGCGTCGTAATCGGACGTGTAGCGGGCGCCGGGCGCCAGCGGCAGGCCGCGCCTGAAGATGTGCGCATGCGTATCGACCGCTGTCGGCGCGACCTGTCCGGTGGCGCGGGCGACGGGCAGGACGGCAGCCGCGGCGAGCAGGGCGCGGCGGGAGAGCAGCATGGGAGAACCTCTGACGGACGCACCGAATGAGGCCGGATCATGGCGCGAAATGCGCGCGAGGCAATGCCGACGTTAAGATATTGTTAACGCTAGGGGCAGAAGCCGCGGCTTGCCGGTCAATGGCCGGCCTGCTTCAGCGCATCCTCCAGGTCCTTCGTCTCCTCGCAGGAAGCGCAGATGCGGCGGAGCTTATCGAGATTCGCCTTGGCCGAGGGGATATCGCCGGTCTCGATGAACCACATACCCTGATACTCGAGCGCCGGGCGGTACTGCGCGTCCGCCTTGAGGGCGGCGTCGTAGAAGCGCTTCGCCGTCGGATAATCCTTGAGCTTGCGATGGACGAAGCCGAGCCAGTTCAGCACTTCAGGCTCGTTGGGAAAGGCCTTGTCCAGTCGCAACAACGGCGGAATGGCCTCGGCATGCTTCTCGGCCTTGATCAGTCGCTCGGCGTCCCGGTAGTCGGGCTCCGCCTGGAGGCGCGGATCGGAAGGACCGACGGCAGCGGCCGCGCTGGCGAACATCGCGACGAGCAGGGCAAGGATCGGTCGTCTCATGGGATCGTCCAGATTGGCGGGTGGCTAGGGTCTCATAGCTTGCACAGGCAAGGCAACGGCCTGATGACGAGCGGCGCGGACGGTCCCGCTTTATTCGTTCTCGAATCGTCCCCATATTCGTCGGATGGCGAAAGCAGCATCCCCCAAGCCCCTGAAGACCTCGCGCGGCGTCTCCATGGGCATGAACGAGCCGGCCCCGGTCCTGCCTCAGGCGCGCCGGCGCGCCGCCTCCGGCGGTGACCTCAAGCCGCTGGACGAGGCGATGAAGCGCTTCCTGGCGCCCGTTGGCTCGGACGCCTATTTCTCCGAGCGCGGCGCTCCCGAGAGCGTGCCGCTCAAGCCGGGCGGCTTCGGGGAGGCGCCGCAGGCCTCCTTCGAGGCCAACCTGCCCGCCCGCGCCGATGGCCTCGACGATGCGATGGCCGCAGCGCTTGGCCTTTACGCCTCCACCGGCACCGAGGGAGCGGCGGGCGGCGCCGACGCTACGCAGAAGGCCCTGGAGAGCCTGATCGAAAAGGGCCATCCCGCCTTCCGCGGCAAGATCGCCTGGACGCCCCATCGCCCGGCCCGGCCGGAGAAATGGGAGGGCGGCCGCAAATTCGTGATGCGATCGCCCTTCGAGCCGAAGGGCGACCAGCCCGCCGCCATCGCCGCCCTGGTCGAGGGCATCAAGAGCGAGGAGCGCGACCAGGTGCTGCTCGGCGTCACCGGCTCGGGCAAGACCTTCACCATGGCCAAGGTGATCGAGGCGACGCAGCGCCCCGCCGTCATCCTGGCTCCCAACAAGACGCTGGCGGCGCAGCTCTACAGCGAGTTCAAATCGTTCTTCCCCGAGAACGCGGTGGAGTATTTCGTCTCCTACTACGACTATTACCAGCCCGAGGCCTACGTCCCGCGCTCCGACACCTACATCGCCAAGGAATCCTCGATCAACGAGCAGATCGACCGCATGCGCCATGCGGCGACACGAGCTTTGCTCGAGAGGGATGACGTGATCATCGTGGCCTCGGTGTCCTGCATCTACGGCATCGGCTCGGTCGAGACCTATACCGCCATGACCTTCGGCCTGAAGGTGGGCGAGACGATCGAGCAGCGCCAGCTCATCGCCGATCTCGTCGCGCTGCAATACAAGCGCACGCTCGGCGACTTCACCCGCGGCACCTTCCGGGTGCGCGGCGACACGATCGACCTCTTCCCCGCCCACTACGAGGACCGCGCCTGGCGCATCAAGCTCTTCGGCGACGAGGTCGAAGGCATCGAGGAATTCGATCCGCTCACCGGCCAGAAGGTCTCCGACCTCGCTTTCGTGAAGATCTACGCCAACAGCCACTACGTGACGCCGCGGCCGACGCTGCAGCAGGCGGTGAAGGGCATCAAGGAGGAGCTGAAGTTCCGCCTGGAGGAACTCTACCGCACCGGCCGTCTCCTGGAGGCGCAGCGCCTGGAGCAGCGCACCACCTTCGACCTCGAGATGCTGGAGGCGACGGGCTCCTGCCAGGGCATCGAGAATTATTCGCGCTACCTCACCGGCCGCAAGCCCGGCGAGCCGCCGCCGACGCTGTTCGAATACCTGCCCGACAACGCGCTGGTCTTCGCCGACGAGAGCCATGTCACCGTGCCGCAGATCGGCGGCATGTACCGCGGCGACTTCCGCCGCAAGGCGACGCTCGCCGAATACGGCTTCCGCCTGCCATCCTGCATGGACAACCGCCCGCTGCGCTTCGAGGAATGGGACGCGATGCGGCCGCAGAGCATCCATGTCTCGGCGACGCCCGGCAAATGGGAGATGGACCGCACCGGCGGCGTCTTCGCCGAGCAGGTGATCCGCCCCACCGGGCTGATCGACCCCGAGGTGATCATCCGCCCCGCCCGCGCCCAGGTCGACGACCTGCTCGACGAGGTGAAGCAGGTCTCCGCCAAGGGCTACCGCACGCTCGTCACCACGCTGACCAAGCGCATGGCCGAGGACCTGACGGAATACCTGCACGAGAACGGGGTTCGTGTGCGCTACATGCACAGCGACGTCGAGACGCTGGAGCGGATCGAGATCATCCGCGACCTTCGCCTCGGCGCCTTCGACGTTCTGGTCGGCATCAACCTGCTGCGCGAGGGCCTCGACATCCCCGAATGCGCGCTGGTCGCCATCCTCGACGCGGACAAGGAAGGCTTCCTGCGCTCCGAGACCTCATTGATCCAGACCATCGGCCGCGCCGCCCGCAACGTCGACGGCCGCGTCATCCTCTACGCCGACCAGATGACAGGCTCGATGGAGCGCGCCATCGCCGAGACCAACCGGCGGCGCGAGAAGCAGACGGCGTGGAACGAAGCCAACGGCATCACGCCGGAAACGATCAAGCGCGACATCGCCGATATCCTCGGCTCCGCCTACGAGCGCGACCGCGTCACCGTCGACGCCGGCGTGCTGCGCGGCGCCGACGAGGCGGCGACCGTCGGCCACAATTTCGAGGCCGTGGTCGCTGACATCGAGAAGCGCATGCGCGAGGCGGCCGCCGACCTCGAATTCGAGGAGGCGGCGCGGCTGAGGGACGAGCTCAAGCGGCTCAGGGAGACGGAACTCGCGGTGTTCGAGGACAGCGGCGTGCGCCAGACCGCGCTGAAAGCGAAGGCCGGCGGCTTCTCCACCGCCGGCAAGGCGGGGAGCCCGAAGGGACGCTGGAAGAAGCGGTGAGCAGTCTCGGCCCCGGTCGGCCTAGGCGAAACGCCCGATCGTCCGCAGCTTCTGGCCGCGCCTGTCGCCGCTCAGCGCATGGAAGCCCGAGAGCGACGGCAATTCCACCGTTCCTTCCGGCCACTCGAAGCGCAGCCCTCGCCCGATCCCCAGCGCGAACCTTCGGCCCGGCTTCGGATTGAGCGCCGGCGTCACGCGCCCCAGGCCGTATTCGACGTGGTGGGAGATGTCGTAATGATGCGGGACGCCCGGCGCATCGACGTTCAGCCAGCAATGCCCGGTCGGATATTCGTCTTTGTCCGCATAGACGAAGCAGCCGATGACGTAGACCGCCGGAACCCCGATGGCGCGCAGGGCCGCCACGGCCGTCGTGTGCATGTCGACGCAATTGCCGATCGTCAGGTCGCAGGCATCGAGCGGCGGCATCGCCTCGCCATCGTCGCCGAGAGAGCGCTCGCGCGTTCCGTAGGTGAAGCGATCGGCGACGAACTGGATCAACGCCGGCGCCCGCACCGCAGCGGCCCCCTCCGGCACGGCCGCGGCGACCTGCGCCGCCAAGGCCTCCGACGCTCGATCGAAACGGCTCGACCCTGGCCGGAAGGCGGCGGCGTCGACACCAGGTCCCGGCTCGTCGAAGCGATAGCGGACGACCGGCGTGTCGCCCTGTGCGAGCGCCAGGAGAAAGCCTCGCTGCGCCGCATCGACGGCTGTGATCAAGCCGGCGGCGGCGCAGCCCTCGAACATGACCCCGGTGACCCGCTGGTCCCGGGTGTCCGGCGCGGCGGGAATGAGGTAGGTCCCCGTCGCCGGAACAGGTTCAGCGGTGCGCAGGAGGAAGTCGGGCATCGGAATGGCTCTCCGTCCCTGCCGAAGCCGTCATCCATGACACCGCGATGAACGGCGTGTCGAGGACGCCCGGCCCCATCGACGTTGCGCCATGCGGCGCTCAGCGCCGATCGTACCGGCGCTCCGATCGACGCTCGTAACGGTCGTCGTCATCGTCATGATAGCGGCGGCCGCGCCAGTTCCTGTCGCGCATCGCCTCCCGGTCGCGGCGCATCATCTCGTGGTGCCACCGCATGATCATGCGGAAATCCTCGGCGTTCCGGTCCAGTTCGCGGTCTGACTGGCGATCCATGCTCCGGTCCGAGTCCCGGTTTGCGTCGCGATCCGCACCCCGGTCCAAACCCCGGCTCATGCCTTCGTCGCGCCTCGAATGGTCGGCCTGCTGCTGGCCCTGGCCGCGGCCGGAGGCGAACTCATCCGGCTCGTTGAGATCGGTCTTCTCGAGCGCGGCGGTCGGGAAGCGCTCGCGCTGCAGCCCCTTGTCGTTCGTGTACCAGAGCACCTGGACGTCGTTCGGACCCACCTCGATCACCGTCATATGCGGCGAGCCGGACTTCAGCTCGACCACGTCTCCGACGGTAAAGCCTTCCGCGGCGGTGATCGCCGCCTGGGTGGCCGCATTGGCGTTGGCGGAGGAGCTGGGGGCGGCCGGCGTGGCCTGCGACGTCTGGGCCTGTGCGGGAGCGGACGGACGCTGCGGAGACGTCGGCGGACTCTGGGCCAGCGCTGCCCCTGAGAGCATCAGCGTCGTCAAGATGAATGACAGGGTGTTTCGCATCGTGGGTCCTCCTTCGGCGTTTCGTCGCCATCCCGGCGGCGATGGCGGCGCCGAGGACATGGAACGCCCGATCCCGGACTTAGTTGAGGCAGGCCGTGGAATTTCTGACGCTCTGCGCCGTCTCCCGAGGCGCCGGCGCGCCCTTCCGGCCCTTGCATCGCCCTGTGAAAAACCCGATATAGGCGGCGGGAGGTTGGCGCTGGACGTACCACTCGCCAACCGGGTCAGGTCCGGAAGGAAGCAGCCCTAACGAGAACCGGGCGGGTCAATGTCCAGCCTCCCACCTTCCTCCCATTCCTATCGGCGGACGACAGATAGACCGGATGGCGGCTGACGCGCAGAACGGGGCCTACCGCGTGCTCGCGCGGAAGTACCGCCCCAAGGGCTTCGAGGACCTCATCGGCCAGGAGGCGATGGTCCGCACCCTGACCAACGCCTTCGAAGCCAGGCGCATCCATCAGGCCTATATCTTCACCGGCGTGCGCGGCGTCGGCAAGACGACGACCGCCCGCATCATCGCCCGCGCCCTCAACTACGAGCGCGAGGACGGCGCGTCGTCCGGGCCGACCATCGCCATGGATGGCTTCGGCAAGCATTGCGAGGCGATCATCGAGAGCCGCCACGTCGATGTCATCGAGATGGACGCCGCCTCCAACACCGGCGTCGACAACGTTCGCGAGATCATCGAGGCGGTGCGCTACCGGCCCGCCTACGCGCGCTACAAGGTCTACATCGTCGACGAAGTGCACATGCTGTCGAACGCCTCCTTCAATGCGCTGCTGAAGACGCTGGAGGAGCCGCCGGAGCATGTGAAATTCCTCTTCGCCACCACCGAGATCAAGAAGGTGCCGGTCACGGTGCTGTCGCGCTGCCAGCGCTTCGATCTGAAGCGCATCGAGTCGGGCCTGATGATGCGCCATCTCGCCGGCATCTGCGCGAAGGAGCAGGTCGACGCCTCCGAGGAGGCGCTGGCGCTCATCGCGCGCGCCGGCGAAGGCTCGGTGCGCGACTCGCTCTCCCTGCTCGATCAGGCCATCGCGCATGGCGGGGGCTCGGGCGGCGTTCGGGTCGAGGCTGGCCAGGTGCGCGACATGCTCGGCCTCGCCGACCGCGGCCGCGTCATCGACCTCTTCGAGATGACGATGCGGGGCGACGTGGCCGGAGCGCTGGCCGAGCTCGGCAGCCAATACGATGCCGGGGCCGACCCCGCCGGCGTCATCGCCGACCTCGCCGAATACGTGCATACCGTGACGCGCCTGAAGCTCGCGCCAAACGCCGGCGACGATCCAACGCTGACCGAGGCGGAGCGCGAGCGTGGGCGCGGTTTCGCGCGCGACCTCTCGATCCGCGCCCTCACCCGGGCCTGGCAGATCCTGGCGAAGGGCCTGGCGGAGACGCAGGCCGCGCCACGGCCGATCATCGCGGCCGAGATGCTGCTGGTGCGCCTCGCCTATGCCGCCGACCTGCCGACACCCGACGAGGCGCTGAAAATGCTGCGCGACGGCGCCGCCGCGCCTGCCGGAGCAACGCCTACCCCGCGCGGCGGTGGCGGAGGCGGCGCGGTGGCGGCCCTGCCGCGGCCGGTCGTGGCCGCCGCCAATCCCGCGCCGCGCCCCGTGCCACCGGCGCCCGCCAGCGCGGCGCCTGCCCTCAGGCTCGACGGCTTCCCGCAGATCGTAGCGCTGGCGCAGGAGAAGCGCGATCCCCTCATGGTCGCGGCGCTGGAGCGCGACGTCCGGCTGGTGCGCTGCGAGGACGGCATCCTGGAGTTCAATCTCCCCCCCGGCGCCGATGCCGGCCTGGTCCAGCGGCTCGGCCGCAAGCTGCAGGAATGGACGGGCCGGCGCTGGTCCGTGGCCCTCTCCAACGAGACGGGCGATCCGACGATCCGCGAGGTCCGGGAGGCGAAGCGCGCCGAGGCGGAGAGCCTGCGCCACGCCCACCCGGTCGTGCAGGCGGTTCTGCAGGCCTTCCCGGGCGCGACGGTGCTTCCGGCCGCCGTGAAGGAACCCGCCGCGGCGGCAGAGCCCGCGCCTTCTCCCCAGGCGCTCCTTGACGAGGAGGGCGACGTCGTGGTGGGCGACATCGAGATCACCGAAGAGGATTTGTAGGAGCGATGGGCCCCATGGACATGATGAAGCTGATGAAGCAGGCGCAGCAGATGCAGGCCAAGGTGCAGGCGATGCAGGCCGAGCTCGAGAATGCCGAGGTCGAGGGGCAGGCCGGCGCCGGCATGGTGAAGGTCACGCTCACGGGCAAGGGCGCGCTGAAGGGCGTGAGCATCGATCCCTCGCTTCTCAAGGAGGACGAGAAGGAGATCCTTGAGGATCTCATCATCGCCGCCCATGCCGATGCCGCTGCCAAGAACGCGCGCGTCATGGAAGAGAAGATGAAGGAAGCCACGGCCGGCCTGCCCATTCCTCCCGGCATGAAGCTTTTCTGAGGACATGAGCGGCGTCGCCGGACCGGAGATCGAGCGGCTGATCCAGCTCCTCGCGCGCGTTCCGGGCCTGGGGCCGCGCTCGGCGCGACGCGCCGCGCTGCATCTCATCCGCAAGAAGGACGAATTGCTGGCGCCGCTCGGCGCGGCGATGCAGGTGGCGGCCGAGCGCATCGTCGTCTGCTCGACCTGCGCCAATGTCGACACGCGCGACCCCTGCTCCATCTGCTCCGACGCGCGGCGCGATCCATCGGTGATCGTCGTGGTCGAGACCGTGGCCGATCTCTGGGCGCTCGAGCGCTCCGGCGCCATGCGCGCCCAATACCACGTGCTCGGGGGCACGCTCTCGCCGCTGGACGGCATCGGTCCGAAGGATCTGAACCTCGATCGGCTCGCCTCCCGCGCCGCCGACGAGAGGGTTCGGGAAATCATTTTGGCCGTGAACGCCACCGTCGATGGCCAGACCACGGCGCATTACATCACCGACCTGCTGTCGCATCTCCCGGTGAAGGTGACGCGCCTCGCCCATGGCGTGCCGGTGGGCGGCGAACTCGACTACCTCGACGAGGGCACGCTCTCCGCCGCGATCCGGCAGCGCACCGGGATGTGAGGCAAGGCGCCGACGTCCAAGCCGGCAGTCGCTACAGCCACTTCTTCTGTTTGAAATACAGGAACGGCACCGCCGCCGCCGCCACCATGAAGACGAGAGCGAATGGATAGCCCCATTCCCACTCCAGCTCGGGGAAGAATTTCTTGAAGTTCATGCCGTAGATCGAGGCGATCAGCGTCGGCGGCATCATCACCACCGACATCACCGAGAACAGCTTGATGATCTTGTTCTGCTCGATCGAGACGAGGCCGAGCGTCGCATCGAGGATGAACTGGATCTTGTTGTTGAGGAAGCCGGCGTGCTCCTCGATCGATTGCACGTCGCGCACTGCGGTGCGCCATTCCGCCTGGAAGCCATGGGCGCGCTGCGGGCGCTGCATGTTGGCGGAGAGGTAGAGCAGCATCCGCTCCAGGCTGGCCATGCTCTCCCGCACGTTCGAGATGAGGTCGCCGAAGCGGCCGAGCCCGCGGATCACCTTCTGGTAGGCGTCGCCCCTCTCAGCCTCGCCGAGGTCGCGCTCGAAGACGTTGCGCGAGGTCTGCTCGATCTGCTCGCCCAGGCGGCCGAGAATCTCCGAAGCGCGGTCGATGATCGCTTCGATCAGGCCGTCCAGCACCGCCTCGGGCTGATGGCCGCAGCCGCCAGGCTTGATGGCGCGGCTCGCGAACATCTGGAACGAGCGCGGCTCGTCGTAGCGCACCGTGACCAGCGCCTTCTCCGTCAGGATGAAGGAGATCGGCACCAGCTTCGGCGATTCCGTATCGGAATGGCAGAGGATGCGGGCCGTCATGTAGCGGGCGCTGTTCTCGGTGTAGAGCAGGCTCGAGGGCTCAAGCTCGCTCATCTCGTCGCGGGTCGGGATTTGCAGGCCGAGATGCTCCTCGACGAGCCGGTCCTCGTCGCGGGTCGGCTCGATCAGGTCGATCCAGATCGCGTCCGACGTGATCGGCTCCCCGTTCTGATGCATATGCCGTTCGAGAAAGCTGTGGTCTCCGACATGCTTGCCAGGCGCCGCGGCCGCCGGCCTATGCGTGATGATCATGAGCGCCCCGCCTTTTGAAATGCCGGCTAGCGAGCTTCTATGACGTTTGCTTGACCCTCTTCAAGCTCACCGGCGGCAGGCTGTCGGCCGGCACGAAGAAATCGGGAGCCAGATCCTGCGTCGGGTCGACGCGGTAGCGGTCGAAATCCGTGACGCCGCGGCCATGCATGAAGGTATCGTCGATCAGGAACTGGCCCGTCAGCTCGCGCGACGGCGTGGTGAAGATCATATGCGCCGCATCCGCCAGGATCTCGGGCGTGCGCGAGGCCTTCATCAGGGCGTCGCCGCCGAGCAGGTTGTTGACGGCGGCGGTGGCGATCGTGGTCCGTGGCCAAAGCGCGTTCACGGCGATGCCGCTGCGGCGCAGCTCGCCGGCGAGGCCGAGCACGCAGAGGCTCATGCCGTATTTGGCGATCGAGTAGCCGAGATGCGGCGCGAACCACTTCTCGCTCATGTCCAGCGGCGGCGAGAGCATGAGGATATGCGGGTTGGCCGCTTGCGCCAGAAATGGGATCGCATGCTTCGACACCATGAAGGTGCCGCGCGTGTTGATCTGGTGCATCAGGTCGAAGCGCTTCATGTCGAGCTGGGTCGTCTGCAGCAAGCCGAGCGCGGAGGCGTTGTTGACCACGATATCGACGCCACCGAAGGTCTCGGCGGTCTTGGCGAGCGCCGCGGAGACGCTCAGTTCGTCACGCACATCCACCACCAGCGGCAGCGCCTTGCCACCGGCCTTCTCGATCGCTTCCGCCGCAGTATAGATCGTGCCCTCGAGCTTGGGATGAGGCTCCGTCGTCTTGGCGGCGATGGCGACGTTCGCGCCATCCCTGGCGGCGCGCAGGCCGATGGCCAGCCCGATGCCGCGCGAGGCGCCGGTGATGAAGAGGGTCTTGTCCTTGAGGGTGGATGGGCTCGTCTGATCCGACACGTCGTTCTCCCCAGAGCCCTCACCCCGAGCTTGTCGAGGGGCCGAGGGCGATCGTTCAGGTTAGGGCTGGAGCATCCTTCGACAGGCTCAGGATGCGGCCGAACTCAAGCGCCGCGTCTCAACCCGCCTTGCTCAGGAAGGCCATGAAGGCCTTCTGCGCTTCCGCCGAGCGCAGCCGCTGCGCGAACAGGGCGGCCTCCTCGTCGATGCGCGCCAGGATCTCGTCCGGCGAGCCCTTGATCAGGCGGCGCGACAGCTTCACCGCCTCGCGCGGCTTGGCCGCAATCTCCGCCGCGGCCGCGAAGCCCGCCGCTTCGATCTCCTCGGGCGGCAGCACGCGGCTTGCGATGCCGGCCGCCACCGCCTGCTCCGGCGAGAGCGGCCGTCCCATTACGAGCATCTCGAAGGCGCGGGCATGGCCCATGAGGCGCGGCGCGATCAGGCTCGACGCCGCCTCCGGCACCAGGGCGAGGTTGACGAAGGGCGTTGAGAGCTTCGCCTGCGTGCTGACGAGCACATGATCGCAATGCAGCAGCAGCGTCGTGCCGACGCCGACCGCGACGCCATCGACGGCGGCGACCAGCGGCTTCTCGGCGATCGCCAGCGCCCTGAGGAAGGAGAGCACCTCGTTGCCGAGATTGCCGCTCGCCGCGAAGGCCGCGAAATCCTTGAGGTCGTTGCCCGCCGAGAAGACGCCTGGCAGACCCAGGAAGAGCACAGCTCCGACCGATCCGTCGCTCTCCGCTTCGAGGAGCGCCTGCGCCATCGCGCCATACATCGCGCCCGTCAGCGCGTTCTTCTTGTCCGGTCGGTTCATGCGGATGGCGCGGACGCCATCGCGGCCGATGATCTCGATATGGTCGGTCATCGTCGCCCTTACTCCGCCGCGTCGACGAAGGCGCCGTTGACCGCGGCGGCGCCATCGACCACCGCATGCTCCAGCCCGGGCGCGGCCGAGGTCGTGTTCTCGGCGAAGAAGCGGCAGTCGCGGATGCGCCTGCCATGCGCCGGATCGGTCTCGCCCGCCTGCAGCGCCGCGCGCGCGGCCAGCGCCGCCTCGGCCAGGAAGGCGCCGCCGGCGGTGACGCCGAACAGGCGCAGATACGGCGTCGCCCCGGCGAGAGCGTCGGCCGGCGCCGCGCCGAGCGCGGCCATCATCCACTCGGTCGCCCGCTCGAGGCTCTCCACGGCCTCGCGCAGGCGCTGGCCCGCCTTGCCGAAGGCCGGATCGTTGAGCTGCGCCACGGCGTCGGCCGCGGCGCGGAAGCGCGCGATCGCCGCCTTCACCGTCGCTCCGTCGGAAAGCGGCAGCTTGCGGGCCACGAGGTCGATCGACTGGATGCCGTTGGTGCCCTCGTAGATCGCCAGGATGCGCGCGTCGCGATAGTGCTGCGCCGCGCCTGTCTCCTCGACGAAGCCCATGCCGCCATGCACCTGCACGCCGGTGGATGCGACCTCGATGCCCATGTCGGTGCTGAAGGCCTTGGCGACGGGCGTGAACAGCGAGGCCTCCTCATGCGCCGCTTTCCGGCGCTCCGGGTCGGTCTCGCGATGATGCCGGTCGAGCGCGGCCGCGGTGACGTAGCAGATCATGCGCGCCGCGGCCGCCTTGGAGCGCATGTCGATCAGCATGCGCTTGACATCGGGATGCTCGATGATCGGGCTCATGCCCGGATCCTTTGAGCCGAGCGCGCGGCCCTGCTTGCGCTCCTGCGCATAGGAAAGCGCCTGGGCATAGGCGCGCTCGGCGATGCCGACGCCCTGCAGCGCCACGCCGAGGCGGGCGTTGTTCATCATCGTGAACATGCAGGCGAGGCCCTTGTTCTCCTCGCCGATCAGCCAGCCGACGGCGCCGCCCTGGTCGCCGAAGACCATGGTGCAGGTGGGCGAGGCGTGGATGCCGAGCTTGTGCTCGATCGAATGGCAGCGCACGTCGTTCACCGCGCCGTCCGGCAGCACCTTCGGCACCAGGAACAGCGAAATGCCGCGCGTTCCCGCCGGCGCATCGGGCAGGCGCGCCAGCACGAGATGGACGATGTTGTCCGTCATGTCATGGTCGCCGTAGGTGATGTAGATCTTCTGGCCGGTGATCCTGTAGGTGCCGTCGCCCTGGCGCTCGGCGCGCGTCCGGAGCGCTGCGAGGTCCGAGCCCGCCTGCGGCTCGGTCAGGTTCATCGTTCCTGTCCATTCGCCTGATACGAGCTTGGCGAGGTAGCGCTCCTGCAGCTCTTTCGTGCCATGCGCAGTCAGCGCCTCGATGGCGCCCATGGTCAGCAGCGGATTCAGCGCGAAGGCGAGGTTGGCGGCGTTCCAGATCTCGGTGCAGGCGGAGTTGAGCAGGATCGGCAGGCCCTGCCCGCCGAAATCCTCCTGCGCCGGCAGGGCCAGCCAGCCGGCGGCCGCCCAGTCGCGATAGGCCTCCTTGAAGCCGGGCGCGGTCCTGACCTTGCCGTTCTCGATCTTCGCGCCGGCGCGGTCTCCCGGCCAGTTGAGCGGCGCCAGCCTCTCCTCGGCGAAACGGGCCGCCTCTTCCAATACGGCCTCGGCGGTTTCGTCGTCGAGATCGGCATAGGTGCCGTCGGCCTGGCCCTTGGCGAGGCCCGCCACATGCTTCATCGCGAAGGCGATGTCCTTCACAGGCGCGGCGTAACTCATGCTCGTCTCCCTCGGCCGTCGTTCGTCTGGCGGAACGTCATTGCGCTTGACCGGGGACGCTAGCCTCACCTACCGCCCGCGGCAACGCACATTCCCTTTAGTTCATATGTGAACCAATGTCACGCGATATGCTGGAGACATCGTCGGCGCCGGCCGCCCGCGGCCGCATCCTCGCCGCCGGCCCTGAAGCCGTCGCGGCGGCGGCGGCGGCGCTGGCGGAGGGCGACATCGTCGGCATGCCGACGGAAACGGTCTATGGCTTGGCGGCGGACGCGACCCGCGGCGAGGCCGTGGCCCGCATCTACGAGGCCAAGGGCCGGCCCGCCTTCAACCCGCTGATCGCGCATGTCCCCGGCTTGGCCGAGGCGGAGGCGCATGGTTTCTTCGACGCCGACGCCAGGCGCCTGGCCGCGGCCTTCTGGCCTGGGCCGATGACGCTGGTCGTGCCCTTCCGGCAAGGATCCGAGGTCTCTGCGCTGGCGCGCGCCGGGCTCGACAGCCTGGCGCTGCGCGCGCCGTCGCATCCGGTGGCGCAGGCGCTGCTGAGGGCCTTCGGGCGGCCGCTGGCGGCGCCCTCGGCCAATCCTTCGGGCCGCGTCAGCCCGACCACCGCCGCCGCTGTGGCGGCAGGGCTGGGTCAGGCGGTCGCGCTGGTGCTCGACGGCGGCCCCGCTGAGGTCGGCCTCGAATCGACGATCGTGGAGTGCCGCGGCGGCCCGCCGCGCCTGCTAAGGCCCGGCGGCGTGACCCGTGAGGCGATCGAGGCGGCGCTCGGCCGTCCCCTGGCCGAGCCGGAGACGGGGGCGCTCAGGGCGCCCGGCCTGCTCGCCTCGCATTACGCGCCTGCGGCCGCCGTGAGGCTGGCGGCCGCGACTTTCGCCGCCGACGAGGCGGTGCTCGCCTTCGGACCCATGGCGAGGCCGGCGCTGATCCCGCCGGAGCGCTACCTGAACCTCTCGCCGGCGGGCGACCTGCGGGAGGCGGCAGCGAACCTGTTCGAGGCGCTGCGGCGGCTGGACGCCACGCGGCCGGCGGCCATCGCCGCCGCTCCGATCCCCGGCCATGGCCTCGGGGAAGCGATCAACGATCGGCTGCTCAAGGCGGCGGCTCCGCGCGGCTGATCAACTGTGGTTCACGCTGCGTCACGATTCCACAATGATGTTTGCAACCTCTGGTTTTTCTCTTGGCGTTTTCGCATATAGTCCGAAACGCCATGCAGAGTATTTCCTGGGACGAGTTCCGGCTAGTCAGGGCCATCGCCGAGACGGGCTCCCTCGCCGGCGCTGGAGACGTGCTCGGACTGAACCATTCCACCGTTTTCCGCCGGCTGAACGCCCTTGAGCAGGCGCTCGGCAGCCGCTTGTTCGAGCGCGCGCGGACCGGCTATGCGCCGACGCCGGCTGGCGAGGAAATGGTGGCGCTCGCCGGCCGCATGTTCGAGGACATCACCGACTTCGAGCGCCGCGTCGCGGGGCGCGATGTGAAGCCGTCCGGCGAATTGCGGGTGACCACCAACGACAGCCTGGTGGCGCATCTGACGACGCCGATGTTCGGCGCCTTCTGCCGCCAGTTCCCGGAGATCAAGCTCGACGTCGTGATCGAGAATCGCGCGCTCAACCTCTCCCGCCGCGACGCCGACGTGGCGATCCGCGCCACGGCTGTGCCGCCCGAGACGCTGGTCGGCCGCCGCATCGCCGCCATCGCCTGGGCGGTCTACGGCGCGAAGGGCTGCGGGATCGAACCCACGGAGGATCCGGCCGCCCTGGTCGATCATTGCTGGATCGGCTTCGGCGAGTCGATCAGCGTCATCGGCCCGGCGCGCTGGATGGCCGGCCGCGTCTCGCCCGCCCGCGTCTTCTACAAGCTCAACACCGTGCTCGGCCTCAGCCAGGCCATCGAGGCCGGGCTGGGGATCGGCTTCGTGCCCTGCTTCATCGGCGACAAGAGCGCCGGGCTGGAGCGCCTGCTGACGACGCCGATGACCTTCGACGCCTCGCTGTGGCTGCTGACCCATCCCGATCTCAAGACCTCGGCCCGCGTCAGGGCCTTCGTCGAATTCATGGGGCGCGAGCTCGGCCGCCACAAGTCGTTGCTCGAGGGTCGCGCCGGCTGAGCCTGGCCGGAACCGCCGTTCCGCGCCTCGCGTTGTCCTCTGACCAACCCGGGGGATCGTCCCCCGGCCTGCCGCGCCCGAGGAGACATTTGATGAAGCTTCTGACCGCCGCCGCGCTGCTGGCTCTGCTCGCCTGCGGCCCCGTCCTCGCGCAGGCGCCGACGCCGCCGGCATCACGCACAACACCCCAGGCGCCCGCTACCACCGAGGCGATCCAGGGCGTCGGAAATTTCATCACCCGGCAGGGACCCGGACAGTGGCGCGTCGAGGATCTGGAGGAGATGACCGTCTACACGCCTGACGGAAAGGGCATCGGCGAGATCGAGGACGTGCTGGTGGACCAGAGCGGCCGCCTCATCGGCTACATCATCGAGGTCGGCGGCTTCCTCGGCATCAACGAGAAGCGCATTGCCGTGGCCCCCGGCGCGCTGGAGTTACAGCAGCCTGCGGCGAATGGCGCCGGCCGGGACGGCGTGCGCATCCTGATGCGCCTCGGTCGCGACGAACTGGAGAAGGCGCCGGCCTTCCGCTCCGCGGCCGACCGCTGACGCAGCCGCAGGCGGCGAATGGCGCTTTCCGGCGAAGGCCGCTATGTTCGCGGGATGAGCGACGAGACGGAGAGGCGCGCCCCCCTGGACGCGACGCTGCGGGCGGCGAGCGAGCGCTGCGTCTGCCTGCATGCGCGCATGGCGGCGCGGGCCGTGACCCGCGCCTATGACGCAGCCCTGGCCCCGCTTGGACTGGAAGCGACGCAGTTCACGCTGCTGTCGGCGATCGCCACCGGCCCGACACGGTCCGTCACCGCGATGGCGGACCGCCTGGCGCTGGAGCGCAGTTCGCTGTCGCGCAACCTCGACCTGCTCAGGCGGCGCGGACTGATCGCCGCCGGCCCGGGCCGCGGCCGTGCGGTGCGCTATGCGGTCACGGCTAAGGGCGAGGCTCTGATCGCCGCCGCTCTGCCGGCCTGGGCCGAGGCGCAGGCGCGCTTCGAGCAGGCGGTGGGTGCGGAGGGCTGGGCGGAGACGCGCGCCGTCCTGCGGCGGCTTCGCCACGCGGCCGCCCCGCAGATCGCCGAGACGACTTGACGGGCCTTCCGCCGCGCCTCTAACGTGCATCTGCACGACAGGAGCGCCAAATGGACGTCCGGCCGCTGGATCCGCGCGAGATCGCCCATCTGACCGGGCTCGAGACGCTGCGCGCCATGATCGAGGGCCGTCTGCCGGCTCCGCCATTCGCCCTCGCGACCGCAATCTCATTGACCGCCGCCGACGAGGGCAGGGTCGTCTTCGAAGGCGAGCCGAAGGCGGAGTTCTACAATCCGCTCGGCACGATCCATGGCGGCTGGACCGCCACGATCCTCGACAGCGCCATGGCCTGCGCCGTGCACGCGACGCTGAAGCCCGGCGAGGCCTATACGACGCTCGAATTCAAGCTGCATCTCTGCCGCCCCATCATGCCGACCACGGGCAGGGTGCGCTGCGAGGGGATCGTTCTGTCGCGCGGGCGGCGGGCGGCGACGTCCGAGGGGCGGCTCTACGATGCCGCCGGCAAGCTGCTGGCGCATGGCACCGAGACCTGCCTGATCTTCGACATGCCGCGCGCCGGCCACGACGGGGGACCCAAGGCTTAACGCTTCCTTCTTGGCCCTGGCGTAAGCCCGTCGCGATGCTCGTCGTCGCGACCTTCCTCATCAATTCCGCCTTCAACCTCGCGTTGGGGCTGCTTGTCGCGCGCTTCCTCGGGCCGCAGGGCTTCGGCCAATACGCCGTGGCCGCGGCGCTGGCCGTGGCGCTGAACACGCTTTTCCTCGACTGGATCCGCCTCGCCGCGACGCGCTTCTATTCCGAGGAGGCGCGGCGCGACGATCCCGCCGTGCGCGGCACGCTGGATGCGATCTTCGTGCTCTCCTCCTTCGGCGTCGCGCTCCTGGGCGCGGTGGCGGCGCTGGCCGGCCTCGATTTCGGCCTCGCCTCGCTGCTCCTCGCCTGCGCTCCGGCGATGGGCATCCTCACCGGGCTTTACGATTACCACACCGCCCTGCTGCGCGCCCGCTTCGACGAGCGGGGATACAGCCTCGTGGTGCTCCTGAAGAACGCCCTCTCCCTCGCCCTGATGGTGGGAGGCGCCTGGTGGTTCGAGCGGCCGGAAGCGGTGGCCGCCGGCTTTCTCCTGAGCATCGGCGCCACGATGCTGGTGGCGAGACGCCGGCTCGCGGACCCCGGCGCCTCCATCCTGAAGCCGGACTGGCCGGCGGCGAGGCGCTACCTCGCCTACGGCTTCCCGGTGATCGCCGCGACCCTGCTTTATTACCTCATCCCCCTGTGGAACCGCACCGCGATCGCCGCGGAACTGGGCTTCGCTGCTTCCGGCCATTATTCGCTCGCCTACGACCTGGCCATGCGGCTGATGCAGACCACGGGCTCCGCCCTCGACATCCTTCTCTTCCAGATCGTGCTGCGCACCGAGCGCCGGGAGGGCGAAGCCGCCGCCCGCGAACAGCTCTCGCTCAACATGGGGCTGATCCTCGCCGCGGTGCTGGCCGTCGGCCTCGGCTTCTTCCTGGTGCTGCCCTCGATCGAGGCGACCGTGGTGCCGCCGGCCTTCCGCGGACCGTTCCGCGAGGCGACGGCGCTGCTGCTGCCCGGCCTCGCCTGCTTCGCGCTGGTGCAGGCCGCGGTGACGCCGGTGTTCCAGCTCAAGCGCCGCACCTCCTTGGCGGTGGCGGCGGCGCTGGCGGCGCTCGGCCTGAACTTGGCGCTGACCGCGCGCCTCGATCCTGCCGCCGGGATCGGCGGCTACGCTCTCGCGCAGACCAGCGCCTATGCCGCGGCTCTCACGATCGCGGCGGTGCTCGCCGCCGCGCTGCTGCCGGTGCGCCCGCATGGCCGCGACGTCCTCGCCGCGCTGGCTGCGGCGGCGGCTATGGCCGCGGCGGTCTGGCCGCTCCGCGCGGCCGAGCCCGGCTGGATCGTGCTCTTCGCCAGCGCCGCGGTGGGCGGCCTCGCCTTCGCCGCGGCGGCAGTGGCCTTCGATCTCGGCGGTTGCCGCTCCAGGCTCAGGCGACGCCGGGCTTGAGCCCGCGGCCGCGCGCGACGACGACGCAGCCCGCGATCACCAGCACGCCGCCGACGAAGACCATCGAACGCGGCGTCTCGGCGAAGGCGAGCCAGCCGATGATCGCCGCCCAGATCAGCCCCGTGTATTCGGAGACCGCCACCTTGCCGGCGTCGGCGCGCTTGAAGGCGGCGGCCAGCAGCAGCCCACCCGTGGTGCCGAGCAGGCCGAGCCCGGCGACTTTCCAGAGATCGGCGGCCGCGAGCCCTGCGACCTGAGGCAGCGCACCGGCAGCCGCCAGCGGCGCCGTGGCCGAGGCCAAGAGCAGCGACTGCACGAAGACGATGCGGGCAACGGGCTCCCCGCCCGCCTGCCGGCGCAGGAGCACGATGCCGAGCGCATAGGTGATGGGAGACAAAAGGGCCGCGGCGCGGCCAAGGAGATCGCCGCCGCCGAAGCGCGCATCGGGATCGGTGGCGACGATGGCGACGATCCCGGCGAAGCCGAGCGCCAGCCCAAGCGCCACAGGCCCCGTCAGCCGCTCCTTGAGCATCAGCGCGCCCAGCAGCGCCACGAACATGGGCGCGGTGAAGGTGTATACGAAGAGTTCGGCGAGCGGCATGCGCCCCAGGGCGAAGAAGAACATCAGGCTGGTGCAGAACATGATCGTCGCGCGCAAGGCATGGCCGCCCAGCTGCGCGAGGGTCGGCCAGCCGGGACGGAGCGCGGCGAAGACGGCGCCGGCGAAGACGAGGCCCGACGCGTTCCGCAGGAAGACGAGCTCCAGCGCCGAGAAGCTCGCGGACAGGCTCTTCACCAGCGAGTCCATGACGGTCAGCAGCAGAATGGCCAGCGTGGCGAGCGCGAGGGCGGCACGATCGGAAGTCAAGGGCGCGTCTCCCACGGCGGGAGCCGGGCCCTCGCATGCCGCAGCCCTGCTGTCACCTGCGAAAAAATGCGCCTTCGGTCCTCGACGCCGGATTGGCGAAAGCCCCGGCCTCAGCCATGCTGCCGCCGCCGGAGGTCGCCGATGCTGCGCTACGCCTTGCCACTGATCGCCCCCATTCTCCTGTTTGCCGACGCTGCAGCCGCGCAAACCTTGCGCACCGAAGACCTCATCGGCCGCTGGGGCGTCGCCGCCTATTGGAACGAAGCGGACGCCGCCAAGGTCACGGCGCAGGCCAGGGGCTATTGCAATCAACCCTATGTGATCAGCAAGGGCGCCAATGGCGCGGCCCGCATGTTCGAGGCCTTCGAGGGCAAGCCGCAGGACGTCACGGTGCAGGGCGGGCAGATCGTCGCGGTCTCCGGCTCGCCGCGCGCCACCAAGGCCGTGCAGCGCTGGGACGGCTCGACGCTCGTCTTCAACTACGTCGACGATGAGGCCCGGCGGAAATACGGCAACATGGTCTTCGTGCGCTGCGGGCGCTGAACCCAGCTAGAACCGCCGCCAGACCGCCGCCACGAGACCGCGCTCCTGGATCGTCTCGCGGCCGCCGATACTGGCGAAGACGCCGAGCTGCACCGACCAATTCTCGTCGATGTCGAACGTGAGGCTCGGCTGCAGCTTGTGCCGCCTGAGCCGTCCGACGCCGTCGTGACGGTCCGGCCCCACGGCCATGGCGTTGAACGATTGCAGCATCACGAGCAGCCGCGGCCAGGGCCTGACGCCGATCGCCGCATCGAAGCGGAACTCGTCCGCCCGGCGGCCGCCGCGCCAGCGCCAGCCCGCCTGCGCTTCGGCGAAGGCCGGTATCTCAGCGAGCGCGAATCCATAGCCGTAAAGCAGCCTCGCCTCCGCCTCGGCCGGAGCATCGAGCCGGCGGGCCGGGCCGGTCAGTCCGCGCTCGCCGCTCGCCGTCGCGAAACCCTGCAGGGACAGCACCGAAGCGCCGTCGCTCCACAGCCGCGCCCGCGCCCCGGCCGAGATGCTGCCGGCGCCGATCCGCTCCCGCCCAGCCGAGCCGGTCGTCGAAGAGGCGGTGAAGCCGGCGGCGGCGATCAACGTGACCACCTCGCTGAGGCCATGCTCGGCGAAGGCGCCGCCCTCCTGCTTCGAGAAGCGACCCGTGCCCAGCGCATGGCCACGGCTGTCGAAGCGCCGCGTGGCCGTGAGCGCCGTGCCGCCGAAGATGATCTGGGTGCGCCCCTCGGGCAGCAACCACGCGCCGGCCTCGGCTGTCTCAGGCGCGATTCCGCCGGCCAGCGCGAGGGCGAGACGCGCGCGGTCGAGCCGGCCGACACGGCCAAACCGTTCAGCCTGTCCCGCCGCCCTGCCCGCACGAAGCTTACGCAACGTCCTCACCCCCCACCAGGATCAAAGGGCAGAAGGCGAGGCCGCACAACTCGTAGGAATCAGGGGTTTTCGCGCGGAAAGCGCTGATTTTCGAAGAAGTGATGCAACGCGACGCCCGCCGCCGTCGCGACATTCAGCGAGTCGAAGCCCGGCGCCATGCTGATCCGCACGGTCGCGATCTTCTGCATCAGCTCGGGCGGCAGGCCCGGCCCCTCGGCGCCCAGAACCAGCGCGGCGCGGGCCGGCGGGCGGATAGCGGCGAGGCTTGCCGCGCCGCTTGGGCTGAGCGCGTAGCTTTCGAAGCCTCCGGCTTCGAGCGCCGCCAGCAGCGACGCCGCCGCGCCGCCCCGCGCGAAGGGGACCGTGAGAGCGGCGCCGACCGAGACACGGATCGCCTTGCGGTAGAGCGGATCGCAGCATGTCTCGTCGAGCAGCACGGCGCTAACGCCGAAGGCGGCGGCGTTGCGGAACAGGCCACCCATGTTGTCGTGGTTGGCGAGGCCGACGCCGACCGCCACCAGAGCCTGCGCCGGCAGAGATGCGAGGAGCGCATGCGCATCCGGCTCCTCGCCGCGGAGGCCGATCGCCAGCACGCCGCGATGCACCTCGAAGCCGGCCGCGGCCTCGATCACGGCATCCTCGGCGACATAGAGCGGCACGCCGTCGGGCACGGCGGCCACGAGATCGGGCGAGCCGACGGCCCGGCGGCGCGACAGCAGCACGCTCTCCAGGCCAAAGCGGCCGCGCGCGAGCAGCAGCCGCAGCACCACCTCGCCCTCCGCCACGAAGCGCCCCTGCCGGCCGACGAGGTCCCGTTCCCTGATCGAAAGATAGGGCTCCAGCCGCGGATCGGCGGGATCGGCGATGATCTCTGGCGTTGCCAAACCGGTCTGCTCCTGCGATGGCGCTCGGCCTGAACCGTCGAAGGCCGCCTGCCTTCCTGTGGCGCCCCCATGTCGTCTCCCTCCATGTCACCCCCGCTGATCCATCTCAAGGCGATCGCCCATGGCTTCGGCGGCGCGCGCGTGCTGGATGGCGCGGAGCTCGCGGTCGGCGCCGGCGACCGGCTCTGCCTCGTGGGGCGCAACGGCTCGGGCAAGTCGACGCTGCTGAAGATCGCCGCCGGCCTTGTCGAGCCGGACGCGGGCGAGCGCTTCGTCCAGCCCTCCGCCACCATTCGCTATCTTGAACAGGAGCCGGACCTCTCGGCCTGGCCGACCACCGGCGCCTATGTCGAAAGCGGCCTCGCCGAGGGCGACGACCCGCATCGCGCCCGCGCCCTGCTGCAGGCGCTCGGCCTCACCGGGGATGAAGCGACGGGGCGGCTCTCCGGCGGCGAATCACGGCGCGCCGCGCTCGCCCGCGTGCTGGCGCCGGAGCCCGACATCCTTCTGCTCGATGAGCCGACCAACCACCTGGACCTGCCCGCCATCGAATGGCTTGAAGGGACGCTCGCTCGCCTGCGCTCCGGCCTCGTAGTGATCAGCCACGACCGGCGCTTCCTGGAGAACCTCTCCCGCGCCACGCTCTGGGTCGACCGCGGCCGGGTCAGGCGAATGGAGCGGGGCTTTTCCGAGTTCGAAGCTTGGCGGGACGAGGTGCTGGAGCAGGAGGAGCGCGACAACCAGAAGCTCAAGCGCCAGATCGTGGCCGAGGAGCACTGGCTGCGCTACGGCGTCACGGCGCGGCGCAAGCGGAACGTGCGCCGGCTCGGCCTGCTGCAGGATCTGCGCGCCCGCTGGCGGGGCCGGGGCGGGCCGCAGGGGGGCGTCACGCTCACCGTCTCGGAGGCGGAAGAGAGCGGCAAGCTGGTGATCGAGGCGACCGGCGTCTCCAAGAGCTACGGCGGCGAGGCGATCGTCCGCAATCTCTCGATCCGCGTGGCGAATGGCGATCGGCTCGGCATCGTCGGCCCCAACGGCGCCGGCAAGACGACGCTGATCAACCTTTTGACCGGCGCGCTTGAGCCCGACGAAGGCAAGGTGAAGATCGGCCAGAGCGTCAGGCTCACCACGCTCGACCAGAAGCGCGAGACCGTCGACGCCGGCTACACCCTCGCCGAGGCCATGACCGACGGACGCGGCGACATCATCGAGGTCGGCGGCCAGCGCAAGCATGTGATGGGCTACCTCCGCGACTTCCTGTTCACGCCGGAGCAGGCGAAGACGCCGATCGCCGTTCTCTCCGGCGGCGAGCGCGGCCGCATGATGCTGGCGCGCGCACTGGCCCGCCCCTCGAACCTGTTGGTTCTCGATGAGCCGACGAACGACCTGGACCTCGAGACGCTCGACCTCCTGGAAGAGATGCTGACCGACTACGCCGGCACGATCCTGCTCGTCAGCCACGACCGCGACTTCCTCGACCGTGTCTGCTCCGCCGTGCTGATGGCCGAGGGCCGCGGCCGCTGGACCATCTACGCCGGCGGCTACAGCGACATGCTGGCCCAGCGCGGCAAAGGAGTGGAAGCGAAGAAGGCGGAAGTGCGCAAGGCCGAGTCGAAAGGTCCGACGGCCGAGGCCGCGCGCGAGTCGGCTGCGCCGTTGCGCAAGCTCTCCTTCAAGGATCGCCACCGGCTCGAAACGCTGCCCGGCCTCCTCGACGCCATGGCCCGCGACATCGCCAAGCTGGAGGCGGCGTTGGCCGAGCCCGGGCTCTATGCGCGCGACCGCGCCCGCTATGAGAAGGCCTCGGCGATGCTCTCCGACCTGCAGGCGAAGCGGGCGGCCGGCGAAGAGGAGTGGCTCGGCCTGGAGATGCTGCGGGAAGAGCTGGAGGGGTAAGCCGCGAGCCTCGACGCCCCGATCCTCCACCGAAGGAGAGGTGGCGGCGCGGAACGCGCTGACGGAGTGGGCAGCGCGACGCCTCAGGACCTCGCGCCGACAACCCCACCCGTCGGCCTTCGGCCGCCACCCTCCCTGCGGGCGGGGAGGGATCATCCGCGCCATGGCCGATGGCGCTCCCTGCGGGGCGCAGCTCCGCCCAGCCTTGCCCCCGCGCCCCGCGCCTCGTAGAAGCCACAGAACCCCGCCAGGAAGCATGCGTCCATTGGATCCCTTCTCACCGGCGTCGCAGCGGCGCTGGCGTCTCGTCGGAGCGGCGGCGAGCTTCGCCCTGTTCGCGCTGTCGCTGGCGGTGTTGGCGCTCATCGTCAGGGAGCTGGACGCGGCCGACGTGCGCGCCGCCTTCGCCGCCGCCTCGGCGCGGCAGGTGACGCTGGCCATGCTCTGCGTCACCGGCAGCTACCTGCTGCTGACCAGCTACGACGCCATCGGCCTGCGCCAGCTTGGCCGCCAGGTCGCCTATCCGATCACGGCGCTCGGCTCCTTCACGAGCTACGCCGTCAGCTTCACCCTGGGCTTCCCGCTGATCACTGGCGGCACGGTGCGCTACTGGATCTACTCGACCGTCGGCATCGGCGCAAAGACCGTAGCCAGCCTGACGCTGATCGCCGGCGTCACTTTCTGGCTGGGCATGGGCGCGGTGCTGGGCGCGGGGCTGCTGTGGCGGCCGGCCGGCATCGGCGAGTTCAACCGCCTGCCCGCGAGCCTCAACGCCCTGCTCGGGCTCGGCGTGCTCGGTCTGATCGGCCTCTACCTCGTCTGGGTGTCGCGCCGGCCCCGCGTCTTCCGCGTGCAGGGCTGGACGCTGGCCCTGCCGAACCTGCCCGTCAGCCTGCTGCAGCTCACGATCGGCGCGCTCGATGTCTGCGCCGCGGGCGGGGCGCTCTACCTGCTGCTGCCGCAGGGCTACGCCGTGCCTTACGGCGCCTTCATCGCGGCCTATGCCTTCGCCTGCCTGCTCGGCGTCGCCAGCCACGCGCCCGGCGGCATCGGCGTCTTCGAGGCGACGATCCTGCTGGCGCTGCCCGGCGTGCCGAAGGAGCAGTTGCTCGGATCCCTGCTGCTCTTCCGCCTGCTCTATTACATCATCCCCTTCGTCCTGGCCCTCGTCCTGCTTGCGGGCCGCGAGATCACCCTGCGCTGGCGCCTGCTCAAGCGCGACGCGGCGCGGGCGGAAGCGGCGGACGAACTGCCGGGAGGTGGTGCATGAGAGGGCGCGTCGAGGCCCTGGTCGAGGCGCTGCCGCAGGCCGCCGTGCTGGCCGGCCCCGACGGCGCCGTGACCGCCTTCAATGCTCCGGCCACGCAGCTCTTCCCATATCTGCGCGCAGGCCAGCCATTGAGCTTCGCGATGCGCGATCCCGACCTGCTCGCAGCCGTTGCCGCCTCCGCGACGGATCGGCAGCGGCGGCGGCTGGAGATCATCGAGCGCCTGCCCGTGGAGCGCGCCTTCGCGGCGCATATCGGGCCGGTGAACGGCGAGGGCACGCTGCTCGTCTTCGACGACCTGACGGCCAGCCGCAGCCTGGAGCGGATGCGCGTCGACTTCGTCGCCAACGCCAGCCATGAGTTGCGCACGCCGCTCGCCTCGCTGCTCGGCTTCGTCGAGACTTTGCGCGGCCCCGCCCGCGACGACGCCCAGGCGCGGGAGCGCTTCCTCGCCATCATGGAGGCGCAGGCCCGGCGCATGGCGCGGCTCATCGACGACCTTCTGTCGCTGTCGCGCATTGAACTCAACGCCCATGTCCGCCCGACCGGCCGCGTCGACCTCGCCACCGCCGTGCGCCAGATCGCCGATGCGCTTCGCCCCCTGGCCCAGGAACGCGACGCCAGCCTGGCGCTCGACCTGCCCTCCGGCGAAGTCAACGCCGCCGGCGACCGCGACGAACTGCTCCGAGTCTTCGAGAACCTGATCGAGAACGCCATCAAATACGGCCGGCAGGGCGGCCGCGTCACGGTCTCGGTGTCGCGCCGCAACGCGGGCGAGGTGGTGGCGGAAGTGGCGGACGACGGGCCCGGCGTCGCGGCCGAGCATCTGCCGAGGCTCACCGAGCGCTTCTACCGTGTCAGCGTCGTGGCCTCGCGCGATGCCGGCGGCACGGGCCTCGGCCTCGCCATCGTCAAGCACATCCTGGCGCGCCACCGCGGCCGTTTGGAGATCGAGAGCACGGTCGGCCGCGGCTCGACCTTCCGCGTGGTGCTGCCCGCCGCCGACGGGTGACACGGCAAAGGCCGCCGGGCATGATGCGGCGGACGGCGACGGAGCGGGCTGGGAATGACGGCGAACGTGATCGGCCTCGGAGAGGAGCGGACGCCGCCTCGCCCCACCTGGCCTTCGATACCCTCGGCCGCCCCGCCGCCGCTGGCGACGCCGGTGGTGACGGGCGATGGCGCCGGCCTCGCCCGCCTGGTGGCGCGGGGCTCGCTGCTGACCATCCTCACGCTCGGCATCTACCGCTTCTGGTACAAGACGGACCTGCGCCGTTGGTACTGGCGGCGCACCAGCCTCGCGGGCAGCGCTCTCGAATACCGCGGCACCGCGAGGGAATTGCTGATCGGCTTCCTCTTCGCGCTCGCCGTGCTGGCGCCGCTCTACGCCGCGGCGGCGTTGGGCGTCCTCTTCGCCGGACCGATCGTCGGCGCGGGGCTGCAGTTCTGCTCCGCCCTCGTCTTCGCGGTGTTGGTGCAATACGGCTCCTACCGCTCGCGCCGCTACCGGCTGACGCGGACCACCTGGCGGGGCCTCCGCTTCGACCAGACCGGCTCCGCCTGGGCCTTCGCCGGGCTGTCCTTCGCCTGGCTGTTGCCGCTGATCCTGTCTCTGGGGCTCGCCTTCCCGCTGATGCGCCGCAGCCTCGAGAGCTACCGCATCCGCCACACCCGCTTCGGTTCGGCGGAGGGGCGCTTCGAGGTCCGGCTCTGGCCGCTGATGCGCGTCTGGCTGCTGCTCGTGGCGCCGCCGCTCCTCCTTGTCGGCGCGGCGATCGCCCTCGCGGCGACGATGGGCGTCCGCAATGGCGGCGGAGGGGCCGGCGCCGCGATGGGCGGCATCGCAGCCGCAATGCTCGCGATCCTCGGGCTGGCCTGGGTCTTCCTGCTCTGGCCCTATTACCGCATCCGCGAGTTCCGCCTCTTCGCCGAAGGGAGCGCGATCGGTCCAGCGAGCTTCCGGTCCGCGGCGAGGGCAGGCGCGGCCTACGCGATCTACGCCAAGTTCTTCCTGGTTTCTTCGGTCGCCGCCTCGGCTTTGGGCCTCGTGGCCGCCGCCGTGATCGGCGCCGCAGGCGGGCCGCCTCAGGCCTTCGCCGGAGCGCGCGCGGTGGCGGTGATGGTGGTGCTGGCCACCCTCTACCTCGTCGGCTTCCTGGGACTCGGCGTGCTCAAGGAGCTGCTCTTGAACCAGCCGTTCTGGCGCCTCACGGCCGGCACGCTCAGCGTCACGGGCCTCGATGGTCTCGACGCTGTCCTCGGGCGCGCCGTAGCAGAGGAGGCCGCCACCGGCGAAGGCTTCGCCGATGCGCTCGATTTCGGCGGCGTCTGATGGCGGCCGGCGAGACGATCATCGCCACCTACTTCGACGGCCTCCGGCCCTTGCCGCGCCGCGCGGCGCTGGCGTTCGCTCCGCGCGGGCTGGAGCTTTCGGTCGACGGCGGGCCTGCGTTCCTCTGGGACTATCGCGCCATCCGGCTGGAGGAGGACGGGTCCTTGCCGCTGCGCTTCCACCGCGAGGAGAGCGGTGCGCGCACCGGCGAGGTGCTGGAGCTTGCGGACGAGGCGTTCGCGGCGGCCCTGAAGGCGCGCTGCCCGGCGCTCGGCGGCTCGGCTGCGGAGAGGTCGCGCACCGCCCGGCGCATCGTCCTCTGGTCCTTCGCCGCCATCGCTTCGGTCGTGCTGATGGTGCTCTACGGCCTGCCGGCGCTGGCGACCGCGCTCGCTCCGCTCGTGCCCTGGCGGACGGAAGTCGCGCTGGGGGCTGCTGTCGAGGGTGAGGCGCTCCGCCAGCTCGGCGGCGACGGCAAGCTCTGCGGAACTTCGCCCAACGGCGAGGGCGCGCGGGCCTTGGCCGCCCTCGTCGAGCGCCTGACCAGGCATGCCGCACTGCCCGGCCCGGTCCAGGTCAAGGTGCTCGACGCGCCGGTCGAGAACGCCTTCGCGCTCCCCGGCGGCCGCATCGTCTTCATGCGCGCGTTGATCGAGCGCGCGGAAAGCCCCGACGAGGTGGCCGGCGTGCTGGCGCATGAGCTCGGCCACGTGGCGCACCGCGACGCGATGCGCGCCGTGATCCATGCGGGCGGCCTCTCCTTCCTGATCGGCACGCTGCTCGGCGACTTCACCGGCGCGGGCGCGCTGGTGATCGGCTCCAGGTTCCTGCTCACCAACCGCTACTCGCGGAGCAACGAATCCGATGCCGACGCCTTCGCCGTCGAGGTCATGACCAAGGCGGGCGGCGACGTGCGGGCGCTCTCCGCCTTCCTGCGCCGCGCCGCGCGCCAGCCGGGCGAGCGGCGGCTTGAGCTTCTGCTCAGCCACCCCGTCACCGACGACCGCATCGCCGCGATCGAGGCCGGCGCGCCGCAGGGCCCGCGCCGGCCGCTGCTCGATGCTGGGGAATGGCAGGCGCTGCGCGCGATCTGCGCGAAGGGCTGAGGCTCAAGACATCCCTGACCGTTTTGAGCGCGCAGGGCGGAGCTTCCTCAAGCCCTCACCCTGAGCCTGTCGACGGGTCGAGGGCGGCGCTTCATAAGCTGGCTGGAGCATCCTTCGACAGGCTCAGGATGAGGTCTTACGGGTATCGACCGTACGCTCAGCTCTCCTTGAAGCCGTAGTCGGGGATGCCCTGCTCGTTGCCGTAATACTTGTAGGGCAGGAACTTGCCGCTCATCGTGATCTTCACGCGGTCGCCCTTGGGGTTCGCCACGCGCTCGAAATCGAAGTCGAAGTCGATCGCCGACATGATGCCGTCGCCGAACTCCTCCTCGATCAGCGCCTTCCAGGCCGGGCCGTTGACCATCACCATCTCGTAGAAGCGGTAGATCAGCGGGTCGGTCGGCGGCATCGGCGTGCCGGTGCCGCGATACGGGACCTCGTTCAGCATCGCCTCCTCGGCCTGGCTGAGCCCGAACAGATCGGCGGCGCGCTTGGCGAGCGGCTTGACGAGCTTCATCTGGCCGAGGAGGGCGCCGACGACCATGACCGGCGCCATGCCGCCGATCTCGTCGGTGATGTATTTCCAGGTCCAGCCCTTCTCGCGCTTGATGTCGAGGATCTTCTCGGTGAGGTCGGCGCGCTTCATCAGTCTTGTTTCCTCTGCGGTTGGGTGAATGCCTCACCCTGAGCTTGTCGAAGGGTCGAGGCATTCGAACCTTCGGTGATGCGGCCTTGCCCTTCGACGGGCTCAGGACGAGGCCGAATGAAAGCTGGGCGCACCATGCCTTGCCCTACGCCGCCTGCCGGCCTTTGGTATCCTCGGGCGGCACGGGCAGCGGCTGCGCGGCGGGGCGCACCAGCGGCGGCTTCCTGCGGTCGTAGCCCTCGGGGATCGCGTCCTTGAAGGTCTTGGAGCGCGTCACCAGGAAATCGATGAGGTGATTCCTCAGCGCGTAGTAGTGCGGGTGCTTGTGCACCTCGTGGCGGGCGCGGTCCTTGGGCAGCGGGTTCTCCACGATCTCCGCCACCATGGCGCCGGGACCGTTGGTCATCAACACGATCTTGTCCGCGAGATAGATCGCCTCGTCGACATCATGCGTGATCATGAACACGGTCTGCTCCGTGTCGAGGCAGATGCGGCGCACCTCGTCCTGCAGGTTGCCGCGGGTCAACGCGTCGAGCGCCGAAAAGGGCTCGTCCATGAGCAGGATCTTGGGCTCGATCGAGAGCGCGCGGGCGATGCCGACGCGCTGCTTCATGCCGCCGGAGAGCTGCGCCGGCTTCTTGGCCTCGGACCCCGCGAGGCCGACCAACGCGATGAAGCGCTTCGCGTGCTCCTCGATCTTCGCCCGGCCCCAGGCCCGCCATTTCGACGAGACGGCATAGGCGACATTGCCCAAGACGCTGCGCCAGGGCAGCAGCGCGTGGCTCTGGAAGATCACGGCGCGGTCGAGGCTCGGCCCCTCGATCGCCTCGCCGTCGACCACCGCGACGCCGCCATCCGGCGCGTCCAGCCCGGCGAGGATGTTGAGCACCGTCGTCTTGCCGCAGCCCGAATGTCCGATCATGCAGACGAACTCGCCCTTGGCGATCGGGAACCAGACGTCCTCGAACACCGCAGGCCCGCCGCCGAAGCGGCGCGCGATGCCCTCGATCGAGATGTATTTCTCGCTCATCGCCTCACTCCGGATAGGTGACGAGGCGCTGGGCGCGGGCGAGGATCTGGTCGAGGATCATGCCGACGAGGCCGATCACCAGGATCGAGGTGATGACGTTGGTGATCGACAGGTTGTTCCACTCGTTCCAGACGAAGTAGCCGATGCCCGTGCCGCCCACGAGCATCTCCGCCGCCACGATGACCAGCCAGGCGATCCCGATGGAGATGCGCATGCCGGTGAGGATCGTGGGCGCCGCCGCCGGCAGGATCACCGTGAAGGCGCGCCGGACCGCGCCGACCTCCAGCGTGCGGGCGACGTTCAGCCATTCCTTGCGGGTGGAAGCCACGCCGAAGGCGGTGTTCACCAGCATCGGCCAGAGCGAGCAGATGAAGATCACGAAGATCGAGGAGATCGCGCTATCCTTGATCGTGTAGAGGGCGAGGGGCATCCAGGCGAGCGGCGAGACGGGCTTCATCACCTGGATGAAGGGATCGAGCGCCTTCGACATCAGCGGCGACATCCCGATCAGGAAGCCGAGCGGGATCGCCACCGCCACCGCGAAGGCGTAGCCGAGCAGCACCCGGCCGATCGAATAGGCGAGCTGGATGCCGATGCCCTTGTCGTTGGGCCCGCGATCGTAGAACGGATCCTTGAGGTGGCTCCAGATCTTGGACAGCACGTCGAGCGGCCCCGGCATCGCCGACTTGCCGGTGGAGGCGGCGGCGCCGATCAGCTTGGCGTATTCAGGATCCACATTGGCCGCCGGCCCGCCGCCCGCCGCGACCCCGATATGCCAGGCGAGGCCGAGCACGACGAGGATCAAGAGCGACACCAGCGTGGCGCGAGCCTGGAGGGGGAGCGAGCGGGTCATCGGACGCAAGCCCTGCGGACGCGGGGTGCGTGCTTCGAGACGCGGCTTCGCCGCTCCTCAGCATGAGGACCGTTGGAGCTTTGCCGTCCTCGACACCCCTCATCCTGAGGAGCGCCCAGGGGGCGCGTCTCGAAGGACGCACCACGCCCCTGCAGCGGATTTGGCCCCACCCTCATGTGCGCTTGATCGGAAACGAAGCCACGTACTCCGCCGGCTTCGTGGGATCGAAGGGCTTGCCCATCACCGAGAAGGTCTTGGTCGAGGCCTCGGGCGCGGCGAGGCCCATCTCCTTCATAAGTTTCTTGGCATCGGTCATCAGGTAGACCTGATCGGCCACGGCCTTGTAGTCGACCTCGCCCTTGATCTGGCCCCAGCGCTTCATCTGCGTCAGGATCCAGATGGCGAAGCTGTCCCAGGGCACGGGATCGAAGTTGATGCGGTTGGCGTCGCGCTTCACCTGGCCGAGGCCATCGGCGTAGGTGCCGGTGAGGATCTGCTCCAGCACCGTCTCCGGCTGGTTGAGGTAATTCGCCGGAGCGATCGCCGCCGCGATGCCCTTGCGGTTCTCGGGCTTGGCGGCGTAGCTCGTGGCGTCGATGATCGCCTTCAGGAGCGCCGCATAGGTGTTCGGCATCGTGGTCACGAATTCGCGGGAGGCCGCGAAGGCGCAGCAGGGGTGCCCATCCCACAATTCCTTGGACAGGATGTGGATGAAGCCGACGCCGTCGAACACCGCGCGCTGGTTGAAGGGATCGGGCCCCAGGAAACCGTCGATGTTGTCGGCCCGGAGGTTGGCGACCATCTCCGGCGGCGGCACCGAGCGGATCTGCACGTCGGTGTCGGGGTCGAGGCCGTGCTCCGCGAGATAATAGCGCAGCAGGTAGTTGTGCATCGAGTAATCGAAGGGCACCGCAAACTTGAAGCCCTTCCACGACTTCGGATCGCGCTTCTCCTTGTGCTTGTTGGCGAGCGTGATCGCCTGGCCGTTGATGTTCTCGACCGCCGGCATCGTGTAGGGGATGGGGTTGGAGCCGACGCCGAGCGAGATTGCCAACGGCATGGGCGCCAGCATGTGGGCGGCGTCGTATTCCTTGTTCAGCGTCTTGTCGCGGATCACCGCCCAGCCCGCCGTCTTGATCACCTCCACGTTGAGGCCCTGCTTCTGGTAGAAGCCCATCGGCGAGGCCATGATGATCGGCGTCGCGCAGGTGATCGGGATGAAGCCGATCTTGAGGTCCTTCTTCTCGGGCGCGCCGCCTTGCGCGAAGACCTCCGTTGCCGTGGCCAGCGGGAAGGCGGAGGCGAGAGCGGCATAGGCCGTGGTGGCGCCGACGGCGCTCAGGAAGGCGCGGCGCTCGGAATCGACCGGGAAGACGGCGCGCATCACCGCGCCCTCGACGGCCCGCTTCAGCCTGAGATCGCCGTCGACCGCGAGATCATGTTCGGCCTGGCTTTCATGCGCGCCGCAGGCGCAGCCGCGGCGGCTGAGCCTGAACCTGGTGCTGAAGGCGTCGCGGAACGAGGACATCGGCGGGTCTCCGGTGTTGAACCGGAGGCGGCATCAGCAATCGACGTGCCATGGCGACCGGATGGCGGCTGTTGGCCTTTTGGCTGGCCGCGGACTCCCAGTTCGCCTCATTTTCAGGCAGAAGCCGCGAAAAGCGGCGATCACTCGCGCTCGGCAGGGCCCGGGCGCAGCCGCCGTGCGCCGCGGCGCGAAATGTCGCGCCATTCATCGGCCGAAAGCTCGATCTCGCGCGGGTTGACCGGCCGCGCGCCGCTGCGGGCGATCAGCCAGCGGCGAACCGACGGCGTCAGCAATGCGAGGCCGGCAAGGCCGGTGACGAAGCCAGGCGCCGCCAGCAGCGCCGCGCCAAGTCCCTTCAGCCAGGCTTCGGTGGCAGAGGCGCCCTCCAGCACGAAGCCCGCGCCGCGCCGGCGCAGGATGTCGAAGAGCTTGCGCGTCACGGCGCGCTTGATGAAAACGAGGCCGAAGACGCTCTTCATCACCAGCAGGAAGAAGGCGAAGCCGCCGCCCACCCAGCCGGCGACCAGATTGAACACGACGATCTCCGCGCCGATCCACAGGGCGAAGACAAGCAGGCCGGGAAGGGGCGGAAACACTCGCAAGGCGTGCGGTTCGTCGGGTCGATTCTGCGGGGCGGGACTGGCGGATGACAGCCCGCTCACCATATGCGAAGGGAAGCACGTCGATTCAAGGCGCGGGCGGCCGTGGGAGCGAACCCGGTCCGGTTTTCCGCGGGAAGGACAAGGCGGTTCATGTCTGGCGGAAACGATCTCATCCTGACGCTGGTGTTCCTCGGCCTCGCGGTCTTCGTGATCGTGAAGCTGCGGTCGGTGCTGGGACAACGGACGGGCTTCGAGCGCCCGCCCGAGGTGATCCGCCGCGAGATGGAGGAGCGTCAGCGCGGCGTTCAGGCGCCCGGCCAGCCGCAGGACAACGTGGTCTCCTTTCCCAACGGCCAGAACGGCATGCGCCCGCCGCCGCTGCCTGACCAGCCCGAGATGACGCAGGCCGATCGCTGGAAGGGCGTGGCCGAGCCTGGAACGCTGCTCGCCAACGGCCTCGACGCCGTGGCGGCGGCCGATCCCTCCTTCGACCCCCGCGAATTCGTGGGCGGGGCGCGCCAGGCCTATGAGATGATCGTTCAGGCCTATGCCAAGGGCGACCGCAAGACGCTCAAGACCTTCCTCGCCAAGGACGTTTTCGACGGCTTCGCCGCCGCGATCGGCGACCGCGAGAGCCGCGGCGAGACCTCGGAGACGACCTTCGTTTCGATCGACAAGGCCGATGTCATCGGCGCCGAGATGCGCGATCGCTTCGCGCATATCACCGTGAGCTTCGGTTCCAAGATCATCACCCTCGTCCGCGACAAGAATGGCGTGGTGATCGACGGCAGCGCCGAGAAGATCGTGGACGTCAACGACATCTGGACCTTCGCCCGCGACACCACGTCGCGTGACCCGAACTGGAAGCTCGTCGCCACCGAGAGCAACGGCTGACCCTTGCGGCGGCGTGCCCTCGCGCTCGCAGCCGCATCCATGCTAGCCGGTCAGGCGATGGCCGACCCTCTCCCCGCCCTGACCGACGCCGAGACGAAGCCGATCGCCTTCGCCGACCTCGCGGGCTGGGCCGCAGATGACCATCTCGCGGCCTTCAAGGTGTTCGAGCGCCATTGCGCGGCGCTGTCTGCCGCGACGCCGGCGCTAAGGGAAGGCGCCAGGCCGCCCGACGCGCTGCGGACGGTCTGCCGCGCCGCTGCCGGAATCGCCTCGGCGGCTGACGCCAGAGCCTTCTTCGAACGCTGGTTCGATCCCGTCGAGATCCTGCCTGCCTCCGGCCGGGGCTTCCTCACCGGCTATTACGAGCCCGAGGTCGAGGGCTCGCAGGAGCGCTCCGACGCCTTCACGGCCCCGCTCCTCGCCCGTCCGCCCGATCTCGTCACCATCCCGCAGGGCGAGACGCGGCCGGGCGTGCCCGAAGGTTTCGCCGCGGCGCGGCTGAGGGCAGACGGCGGCCTGGAGGCCTATCCCGACCGCGCCGCCATCTGGCGCGGCGAACTGGGCGGGCTCGCCCGGCCGATCCTTTGGCTCAGGGATGAGGTCGAGGTCTTCTTCATGCAGGTGCAAGGTTCCGGCCGGGCCCGCCTCCCAGATGGACGGACAGTCCGCATCGCCTATGCCGGCCGCAACGGCCATCCCTACAGCTCGATCGGCCGCATCGTCGTGCGCGAAGGCCTGCTGCCGCTGGAAGAAGCGCAGCTCGAGGGCCTGAAGCGCTGGCTGCGCGCCAACCCGGTGGAGGGCCGCAGGGTGATGGGCATGAACGCCTCCTACGTCTTCTTCCGCATCGCCGACGAGTTGCCCGAGGATGCGGGCCCCATCGGCGGCGCCGGCCTGCCGCTGACGCCCTGGCGTTCGATCGCCGTCGACCGCTCGCTCTGGGCCTACGGCTTGCCGGTCTGGCTGGAGACGGCGCTGCCCTCGGGCGAGGCTTTCGCCAGGCTGACCATCGCCGAGGATACGGGCTCCGCCATCGTGGGGCCGGCGCGGGCCGATCTTTACCACGGCTCCGGCGCCGAGGCGGGCAGGCAGGCAGGAGCGCTCCGCCACCCCATGCGCTTCGCGGTGCTCTGGCCGCGCGAGAATCCGCGATGAGGCGGCGCAAGGAGCTCTCGCCCGAGGAGCTGGCGCTCTGGGCGCATGTCGCCGCCGGCGTGCGGCCCCTGCCCGGGCGGCGCGCGCCCGAGATCGGCACGCTGGAGGCGCCCCGCAAGGAAGTCCGGCTCGAAGGCCTCGTCATCGGCGCACCCGCCGCGCCGCGCCCTCCGGCCTTGAAGCCGCTGGTGCCGCTGGAGCGGCGCATGCGCAGCCGCGTCACGCGCGGACTCTCGCCCATCGACGGCGTGCTCGACCTGCACGGCCTCCGCCAGGACGAGGCGCATCGCTCGCTCCTGGAATTCGTCCGCCGCAAGGCGCAGGAGGGCGCCGGCGTGGTGATGGTGATCACGGGCAAGGGCGGGCGGGACGGTGACGGCGAGCGCGGCGTGCTGAAGCGCCTCGTGCCGCATTGGCTCGCCGATCCGCTGCAGCGCCGCTACGTGCTGGGCTATGAGGAAGCGGCGCAACGGCACGGCGGCGGCGGCGCGCTCTATGTCAGGCTGCGGCGGCTGAGGGAATAGGCGCCTCCTGTCATTCCCGGCCGGAGCGGCGAAGCCGCGGAGGGGAAGGGAATCCAGGACAACGTGGTCCAGCCCGGTCGAACCGGCGCTCTGGATCCCCTTCCCGGCCCTGCGGGCCGCCGGGGATGACATCAGCCCCGGTCGCCGCGCTCCCTGAGCAGCGACAGGATCGCGGCGCGCAGCTCCGGCACGCCGGCGCCGCTCTCGGACGATGTCGCCAGCACCTCGGGGAAGGCGGCGACGCGCTTCGCCACCTGCTCAGTCACCTCGCCCATTCGGGCCGTCAGCGCGCCCGGCTTCAACGCATCGGCCTTGGTCAGCACGATCTGGTAGGAGACCGCGGCGCGGTCCAGCAGCGTCAGGATCTCGCGGTCGAGATCCTTGAGGCCATGCCGGCTGTCGATCAGCACATAGACGCGCGCCAGGCTGGCGCGGCCCCTGAGATAATCCTGGATCAGCTTCGTCCAGTTGGCGACCTTCTCCTTTGACACGGCGGCGTAGCCGTAGCCCGGCATGTCGACGAAGCGGAAGCGGCCGGCGACGTCGAAGAAGTTCAGTTGCTGCGTGCGGCCGGGCGTATGCGAGGTGCGCGCCAACGCGTTCCGCCCGGTCACGGCGTTGATCAGCGAGGACTTGCCGACATTGGAGCGGCCGGCGAAGGCGATCTCCGGCTTGTCGATCGGCGGCAGGCCGTTGATGCGGTCGGCCGCCCAGATGAAATCGGCCTCGCCCGCGAAGAGCTTGCGGGCGGCTTCCAGGAGATCGGGATCGGACTGCGTCGGCATGGTGCGTCCTTCGAGACACCCCTTCGGGGCTCCTCAGGATGAGGTCGGTCGCGGAATGCATCTCTTGCGACATGCCTCATGCTGAGGAGGCGCGATAGCGTCGTCTCGAAACACGCACAACGGCAGAGCGCGTCAAGCCGGCTCGGCGTTCCGCCGCTCCATCATGGTCCTGAATGCGGGCCGGGACTGGCAGGCCTCGATCCAGGCCTTCAGCGCCGGCCGCGTCGCGAAGAGCTCGGGCGCCGGCTGGGCGTAGCGCACGACTTCGGCAAGATTGATGTCGGCCACCGTGAAGCGTCCGCCGATCACGTAGCCGCCGCCCTGGGCGAGCTGCGCCTCCAGCACGTCGAAGGGCTTGGCCAACGCCGCGATCGAGGTCGCGAGCAGGGCCAAGTCACGCTCCTCCGGGGGCTTGCCGATGCTGTTGTAGAGCACGGCGATCGAATGAGGCTCGCATTCCGTCATGCCCCAGATCGACCACATGATCATCAGGCTGTCCTCGGCCAGATCCTTCGGCGCCAGCGGGCCGCCGGCCTTCTTGGCGAGATGGAGATTGATGGCGAAGCTCTCGTTCAGCAGCAGGTCGCCATCCTGCAGCGCCGGGATCTTGCCGTTGGGATTGACGGCCAGGAACTCGCGCGACGTCGTGTTGAGCGGCGCATCGGCGGATTTCGGATCGGCGAGGCGATAGCCCTGGATCACCGGCACATGCTCGTGAGGAAGGCCGAGCTCCCCCAGGAGCCAGACATTGCGCGAGGCGCGCGAGCGGAGGACGCCCTAGAGCGTAAGGGCCATGGGGAAGTTCCTGTCTTTGCCGGCGGCGACCATGCCCGAAAGCTTGGCCGAATCCACATCAATTCGCGTGATCCAAGCCTCGCATCGGCGTGAAGCGTCAGGCGCGGATCGTGCGCCGGATCTGCATGATATCCGTCGCCTGCAGCGCCTGCGCCAAAGCCAGTTGCAGCGCGACGGCCGTCGCGCAGACCAGCGCCAGGACGCCGGCGCGGATGACGAAGGCGTGGTCCGCTTTCATCCACGGCAGCGCCAGGCTCCCCATCAGCCAGATCGCGAGGCCCGTGAGCGCCGAAGCCAAGAGCACGCGCGGCAGCCGGCGGCGGGCGAGGCTATCCAGGCTGAAGCGGGCCCTCCTGCGCAGCAGCAGGAACAGCACGCAGGCGTTGACGACGGCCGAGGCGGCGACGCCGACGGCGGCGGCCTGCGAGCCGAGCTGCGGCTGCAGCGCCAGCGCCAGGGCGATGTTCGCGGCGATGCCCAGCAGCGCGGCGATGATCGGCCCCTGCATGTCCTCCCTGGCCAGGAACGAGGGCAGGAACACCTTGACCAGCACGAAGGCGGGCAGCCCCGCCGCCAGCGCCCTTAGCACCGCGGCCACTGCGCGCGTGTCCTCGGCCGTGAAGGCGCCGCGCTCGAACAGGATGCCGACGATCGGCTTGGCGAGCAGCATCAGCCCCATCGCGGCGGGCAGGGCGACCAGCAAGCCGAACTCGAGCGCGCGGCTCTCCGCCGCCTGGGCCGAGGCCTCGTCGCCCCCGGCGAGGTGGCGCGACACGGCGGGCAGCAGCACCACGCCGACGGCGGCGACCACGAAGCCGAGCGGCAGCTGGAAGATGCGATCGGCGAAATAGAGCCAGGACACGGCGGAAGGCGTGGCGGAGGAAAGCTGAGCCGCCACGACCATGTTGACGGGTCCGGAGCCGACCACCGCGATGCCGGGCAGCGCGATCAGCATCAGGCGTCGGAGGTCGGCGTCCGGCCGCGCAAGGCGCGGCAGCACCGCGAATCCTGAGAGCGCCACCGCCGCGCCGACGATCGCGAGATTGACGATTCCGGCGAAGAGCACTGTACCGACAAGGATGAATCCCGCCTGCCGCGAGCCGCGCAAGTCCATGGCCAGGCAATAGAGCAGCGCGCCGATCAGCATCAGGTTGAGCAGAACCGGAGCCCAGGCGGCGATCGCGTAGCGCCCGAGCGCGTTGAGCGTGCCCGTGAACACGGCCACGACCAGGATCACCGCGACGAAGGGGAAGACGATGCGGCCGAAGGCGACGGCATCCATGAACTTCGGCGTGCCGGCGCCGAAGCCTGGCGCCACCGCGCCGATGATCCACGGCATCAGCCATTCGCCAGCCAGCAGCAGGCCGAGGCCGAAGCCCACGAGCAGGGACAGGGCCGACTCGGCGAAGCGCTGCGCCGAGGCGCGGCCGCCCTCTGCTTCGCGGCGCATGAAGATCGGCACAAAGGCCGCGTTGAAGGCGCCCTCGCCGATGAGCCGGCGGAAGAGGTTGGGGATCAGGAAGGCTGCGACATAGGCGTCGGCCACCGCGCCCGCGCCCAGCACCGCAGCGACCAGCATGTCGCGCACGAAGCCGGTGAGGCGCGAAGCGAGGGTCGCAGCGCCGACGATCGTGAAGTTCCTGCCGAGGGCAGAGGATGAAGAAGCGGTCGCCGGCATCTTCGTCCTGTCTGCCGCAAACGGGCGGTTAAGGCAAAGGACGCCTGCGGCGGGAGGGGGGAGAGGCCGACTCCTCCCCCTGCAAGGGGGAGGTTGGGTGGGGGTAAGTCTTCGCGCGCGAAATCCTGACGACTCCCCGACCCTCCCCTTGCCTGACCCCCTCCTTGCAGGGGAGGGGAGCTAGGCCGCCTGCACCAGCCCCACCGGGCAGCTCACGCCCGTGCCGCCGAGGCCGCAATAGCCGCCGGGGTTCTTGGCGAGATACTGCTGGTGATACCCTTCCGCGAAATAGAAGGGCGGGGCCTCCATGATCTCGGTGGTGATCGGCCCGTAGCCGGCCTTGGCGAGCTGCTGCGCGTAGGCCGCCTTCGAGGCCTCCGCCGTGGCGAGCTCGCCATGCTCCGAGACGTAGATGCCGGAGCGGTACTGCGTCCCGACATCGTTGCCCTGGCGCATGCCCTGCGTCGGGTCGTGGCTCTCCCAGAAGGTCTTGAGCAGCGTCTCCAGCGAGACCTTGGCCGGATCGTAGACCACCAGCACCACCTCGTTGTGCCCGGTGCGGCCGGAGCAGACCTCCTCGTAGGTTGGGTTCGGCGTATGGCCGGCCGCATAGCCGACAGCCGTGACATGCACGCCGTCGGGCAGCTCCCAGAACTTGCGCTCGGCGCCCCAGAAGCAGCCCATGCCGAAGACGATCTGCTTCATGCCGGCGGGGTACGGCCCCTTGAGCGGGTGGCCGTTGACGTAATGACGCTCGGCCGTGGGGATGGCCTCGCTCCGGCCGGGCAGGGCGTCCTGCGGGCGGGGCATCTCGACCTTCTTTCTCAGGAAGAACATGGACTTCTCCTTCTGATCGTATTATCGGACACATATCCCGGCGGGATCACGCCCTTCGCGGGAACGAGGCTGTGGAGCGGAAGATAGGCGACGAGCCTGCTCTGCGAAACCGAGCTGGACATCACAGCTGTGTGTCGTCATACAACCTTCATTTCAATGAGATTGGCTGTCTAGCAACGCTGGTTAGGTTATTGCTTGCGGCGAGGATTCCAATGCGCAGGAGGTGGTCGAATGATCCGGAGCGTCTTGGGAGCATTGTTTTTCATCGTAGGGATGAACTCGGCCCATGCGGCCGTCTATGATGCCTTTGGCGACTTCTCGATCGCCAGCAATCCGAACGGCGTATGGTCCTACGGCGAAGGTGTCGCCGGGATCAGCTTCACGCCATTCGTGAACTCGTTCTCGGGGCCGAGTTTCGACTACTGGCAAGGATCCTTCCCCCAGGCCTTCGCGCCGAATGTCATCAAGAACACGAGCGGCAGCGCGTTTTTGACAAGTACGGCGGTCCTGCCCACCAATGTCCTCACGATCCATCCAGGACCGGTGAACGACGTGATCGTGCGCTTCACGGCGCCGACGGCGGGCCTATACACTTATTCGGGACGTTTCCAGGTTCAAGACATCTTTCCGACCGGAATATTCGGCTTGATCTTCCATGATGGCGCACAACTGTTCAACGGCCCCTTGGTCGGTCCACCCGCCAACGCCGGAACCTTGCAGCCCGGTGGAACGCTCACCTTTGGAGGGTCGGTGCTGCTCGCCGCTGGCGACAATCTCGCCTTTGCGGTCAACAACGGCGGGAGCTTCCTCAACGATACCACCGGCTTCTCTGCGACGATCACCTCGCAGGTCGCGCCTGTGCCGGAACCCGCGACCTGGGCGATGATGCTGATTGGCTTCGCCGGCCTCGGCCTGGCCGGGGCGCGCCGGCGCATTGTGCTCGCCGGGTCGGCGCGAGCCGCCTAAACGCGGCGGCGATCGGTGCGTCTCCGACGGATCGCCACAGACGAGTCACCCCGATCCTGACGCCCTATGCAGCCGCGATGGGTCGTGTCAATGTCGGCTCCAGGCATGCCGGAGCAGGCATGAGGCGCGTGTTAGGGAGAAATCGATGAAGAGACTGATTCTGGCGGCCGTGGCCGCCGCCGCCCTAGGCGGCACGGCGATCGCGCAGGAGCTGAAGCCCGCGATCATCTTCGATCGCGGCGGCAAGTTCGACAAGAGCTTCAACGAGGCGGCCTACAACGGGATCGAGCGCTTCAAGAAGGAGACCGGCGTCGAGTACCGCGACTTCGAGATCACCAACGACGCGCAGCGCGAGCAGGCGATCCAGCGCTTCGCGCGCGACGGCCACAACCCGGTCGTGGTGATCGGCTTCTCCTTCGGCACCACGCTCGAGAAGGTGGCGAAGGAATTCCCCAACACCCGCTTCACCATCATCGACAGCAAGATCGACGCGCCCAACGTGCGCTCGGCGCTGTTCACGGAGCATGAGGGCTCCTACCTCGTCGGCATGATGGCGGGCCTCGCCTCCAAGACCAACAAGGTCGGCTTCGTCGGCGGCATGGACATCCCGCTGATCCGCAAGTTCGCTTGCGGCTACGTGCAGGGCGTGAAGGCGGCGAAGCCCGGCGCCGAAGTCATCCAGAACATGACAGGCACCACCGGCGCGGCCTTCAACGATCCCGCCAAGGGCGCCGAGCTCGCCAAGTCGCAGCTCGACCGCGGCGCGGACGTCATCTACCATGCCGCCGGCGGCACCGGCATCGGCGTGCTGCGCACGGTGGCGGACGCCGGCAAGCTCGGCATCGGCGTCGATTCCAACCAGAACGGCCTGCATCCGGGCAAGGTGCTGACCTCGATGCTGAAGCGCGTCGACGTCGCCGTCTACTCGACCTTCATGGACGCCAAGGCCGGCAAGTGGACGCCCGGCGTCTCGGTCTACGGCCTCAAGGAGGACGGCGTCGGCTACGCCATGGACGACAACAACAAGGCGCTGGTCACAGCCGAGATGAAGGCCGCCGTCGACAAGGCCGCCGCCGATATCAAGTCCGGCGCCATCAAGGTGCACGACTACATGTCGAACTCGGCCTGCCCGGTGCAGTGATGTTCGATCCCTCCCCGACGGGGAGGGTCCGAGCGCAGCGAGGGGGTGGGGCAGCATCTTGGCGTCCCCACCCGGCGCTTCGCGCCACCCTCCCCTGCGGGGAGGGATCATGGCGCCCATGACCCCCGCCCTCGAACTCATCGGCATCGACAAGCGCTTCGGTTCCGTCCACGCCAACCGGGCGGTGGACCTGCGCGTGGACCAGAGCTCCGTGCATGGCGTGGTCGGCGAGAACGGGGCCGGCAAATCGACGCTGATGTCGATCGTCTATGGTTTCTACGAGGCTGACTCCGGCGAGATCCGTGTCAAGGGCCAGCCCGTCCGCATCCGCTCCTCGCAGGATGCGATCCGCCAGGGCATCGGCATGGTCCACCAGCATTTCATGCTGGTCGAGACCATGACGGTGCTCGAGAACGTGCTGCTCGGCGCCGAGGGCGGCGCGCTCCTCAAGGGCGGCGCCGCCGAGGCGCGCCGCGCGCTCAACGAACTCGGCGAGCGCTACGGCCTCGTGGTCGACCCCGACGCCATCGTCGGCGACCTGACCGTCGGGCTGCAGCAGCGCGTCGAGATCATCAAGGCGCTGCACCGGGGAGCCGACATCCTCATCCTCGACGAGCCGACCGCCGTGCTGACGCCGGCCGAGGCCGACCAGCTCTTCGAATTGACCAAGGCGCTGAAGGCGCAGGGCAAGACCGTCATCCTGATCACGCACAAGCTGCGTGAGATCATGCACGCCACCGACAAGGTCTCGGTGATGCGCCGCGGCGAGATGGTGGCGACGCTTCAGACGGCCGAAACCTCGCCGGCCGCGATCGCCGAGGCGATGGTGGGCCGGCGCGTGCTGCTTAGGGTCGAGAAGCAGCCGGCGAAGCCAGGCCGCGTGCTGCTCGACGTGAAGGACCTGACGGTCAGGGACGGCCAGGGCGTCACGCGCCTGGACAGCGCCTGCTTCCGGATCAGGGCCGGCGAGATCCTCGGCATCGCCGCGGTCTCGGGCAACGGGCAGAGCGAACTCCTGGAGGCGCTCTCCGGCATGCGCCCGGCGACGGGGAGCATCGCGATCGACGGCACCGCCATCGACCCGTCGAAGCCCGATCCGCGCGCCATGCGCGCCCGCCGCCTCTTCCACGTGCCGGAAGACCGCCACCGGGTCGGCCTCGTGCTTCCCTTCGCTGCCGCCGAGAGCGGCATCCTCGGCCACCATGCCGACGGTCGCTTCTTCCGGGGCCCGCTGATGGACCATGGCGCGGTCGGCGCCGATGCGGCGGCGAAGATGCAGGCCTACGACGTCCGCCCGCCGCTGCCCGATCTGCGCACCTCGAAGTTCTCGGGCGGCAACCAGCAGAAGATCGTGCTGGCGCGGGAGATGGAGCGCGAACCGCTGGTGCTGCTCGTCGGCCAGCCGACGCGCGGCGTCGACATCGGCGCGATCGAGTTCATCCACAAGCGGATCGTGGCGATGCGCGACGCCGGCTGCGCGGTGCTGCTCGTCTCGGTCGAGCTCGAGGAGGTGATGAGCCTCGCCGACCGCATCGTCGCCATGTGCGGCGGGAAGATCACCGGCGAGCGCGCCGCCGGAGAGACGGACGAGCGCGAGCTCGGCCTCTTGATGGGCGGCGGCATGGCGGAGGCGGCGTGATGGAGGAGGCGCCGGAGCGGAAGCCCTCCCCTGCAAGGGGAGGGTTGGGAGAGGTAGGGTCTCGTCAAGCGATGACTGACCCCCACCCATCCTCCCCCTTGCAGGGGGAGGGGATCGCGTTGCGGAGCACCACGCCATGAGCCGCCCGGTCGATCTTCCGCGATGGGCCGATCTGGCGCTCGTGCCGGCGCTGACCGTCGCCACCGCCTTCGTCGTCTCCGGCCTCGTCGTGCTGGCGATCGGCGAGAGCCCGCTGGAAGCGATCGGCATCCTGCTCAGGGGCGCGCTCGGGACCAAGGCCGGCTGGGGCTACACGCTCTATTACACGACGAGCTTCATCTTCACCGGCCTCGCTGTCGCCATCGCCTTCCAGGCCGGTTTGTTCAATATCGGCGGCGAGGGGCAGGCGACGCTGGGCGGCCTCGGCGTCGTGCTCTTCGTCTTCAACCTGGAGTTCCTGCCGGGCTTCCTGCTGGTGCCGATGGGCATCCTGGGCGCTGCGCTGTTCGGCGCGCTCTGGGCCTTCATCCCGGGCTATCTGCAGGCGAGGCGCGGCAGCCACGTGGTCATCACCACGATCATGTTCAACTTCATCGCCGCGACGCTGATGGTCTATCTCCTCGTCAACGTCATGGGGCGTCCGGGCTCGATGGCGCCGGAGACGCGCAACATCGCCGCCCATGCCGTGGCGGCGCCGATGAACGTCTTCCTCGGGCTGTTCGGCATCGTCTTCCCCCGTACGCCGCTGAACATCTCGTTCTTCCTCGCCTTGCTCGCCGCCGTCGGCGTCTGGCTCCTGGTCTGGCACACCCGGCTCGGCTACGAGATCCGCGTGGTCGGCGCCTCGCCGCCGGCGGCGGTCTATGCCGGGATCTCGCCGGCGCGGATCACCATGATCGCCATGGCGATCTCCGGCGGCCTCGCCGGCCTGCTGGCGGTCAACGAGATTATGGGGGTGCAACACCGGCTGCTGCTCGAGTTCTCTGCCGGCGCCGGCTTCGTCGGCATCGCCGTGGCGCTGATGGGCCGCGCGCATCCGCTCGGCGTGGTGCTGGCCGCCTTCCTTTTCGGCGTGCTCTACCAGGGCGGCACGGAACTCTCCTTCGACAAGCCGGCCATCACCAAGGACATGATCGTGGTGATCCAGGGCTTCGTCATCCTCTTCGCCGGCGCGCTCGAATACGCCTTCAAGCGGCCGCTGGCGGCGATCCTCCGGCCGCGGGAGGCGTGAAGTGGAAGCGCTCGACACGCTGCTGCAGGTGCTCGCCTCCTCGGTCCGCCTCGCCGTGCCGCTGATCTGCGCCTGCCTCGCGGGCCTCTGGTCGGAGCGGGCCGGCGTCGTCGACATCGGGCTGGAGGGCAAGATGCTGGGCGCCGCCTTCGCAGCTGCGGTCGTCGCGCTCACGACAGGCAGCGCCCTCGCGGGCCTCGGCGCGGGCATCGTCGTCTCGATCCTGCTCAGCCTCGTGCACGGCTACGCCTCGATCGCGCAGCGCGGCAACCAGATCGTCTCCGGCGTGGCGATCAATGCGCTGGCGGCGGGGCTGGCGGCCGTGCTCGGCAACGCCTGGTACCGCGAGGGCGGGCGCACGCCGCCGGTCAGCCAGAGCCAGCGCTTTCTGCCTTTCGACCTGCCTTTCGCCGATGCAGCCACGGCCGTGCCGGTGCTGGGGCCGATCTACAGGCAGCTTCTCTCCGGCCACAACATCCTGGTCTGGCTCGCCTTCCTGGCGGTGCCATTGACCTGGTGGGCGCTCTACAGAACCCGCTTCGGCCTTCGGCTGCGCGCCGTGGGCGAGAACCCGGCTGCGGTGGATACGGCCGGCATCTCCGTGACGCAACTGCGCTATCTCGCCGTCATCATCTGCGGCGCGCTTTGCGGGCTGGGCGGCGCCTATCTCTCGGTGGCGCAGGGCGCGGGCTATCTGAACAACATGACGGCCGGGAAGGGCTTCATCGCGCTGGCGGCGCTGATCTTCGCCAAGTGGCGGCCCGGCCCTGCGCTCGCCGCCTGCCTGCTCTTCGGCTTCCTCGACGCCATGGCGATCCGCCTCCAGGGCGTGGCGCTCCCCGGCGTGGGGCAGGTGCCGGTGCAATTCATCCAGGCGCTGCCCTATGTGTTGACCGTGGTGCTGCTCGCGGGCTTCATCGGCCGCGCCGTGCCGCCCAAGGCCTCGGGCGTGCCCTATGTGAAGGAGCGGTGATGGCTGATCTCGACGCCCTCTTCGCCGCCGCCAAGGCCGCGCAGGCGCGCGCCTACGTGCCCTATTCCCGCTTCCATGTCGGCTCCGCCATCCTGGCCGACGACGGACGCATCTATTCCGGCTGCAACGTCGAGAACGCCGCCTATCCCTCCGGCACCTGCGCCGAGGCCGGCTCGATCGCGGCCATGGTGCTGGGCGGGGCCAAGGCGATCCGCGAGATGGTGGTGATCGGCGACGGCGATTCCCTCTGCACGCCCTGCGGCAATTGCCGTCAGCGCATCCGCGAATTCGCCCATGCCGACACGCGCGTGCATGTCGCGGGGCCGGAGGGCGTGAGACGCAGCTTCACGCTCGACGAACTCCTTCCCGCCTCCTTCGGACCGGAGAATCTATCCTCGTGACCAGTGAAGAGCGACAGGCGCAGGCGCGCGCCGAGAGCGCCGCGGCAGTGCAGGCGCTGGCCGCGCGCGGCGTCGCCGGCCCCTTCGACCTGGGCATCGTGCTCGGCACCGGCCTCGGTCCGCTGGCCGAGGAGATCGAGGACGCGATCCGCGTGCCCTATCGCGACATCCCCGGATTTCCGGCCGGCAATGTCTCCGGCCACGCCAAGGAACTCGTCGCGGGACGGCTCAATGGCAGGCGCGTCGTCGCCTACAACGGCCGCTCGCATTATTACGAGAGCGGCGACAGCGGCGTGATGCGCATCCCCGTGGCGACCCTGGCCGGCCTCGGCTGCGGGCAGGCGTTGTTCACCAACGCGGCCGGCTCGCTGCACGAGGAGCGCGGACCTGGCAGCCTGTCGCTGATCTCCGACCATATCAACTATTCCGGCTGCGATCCGCTGATCGGCGATCCCGACGACGCTCGCTTCGTCTCGCTCACCGACGCCTATGATCCGGCGCTCCGCGCGCTGATGAAGGAGGCTGCTGCGGCGGAGGGCGTGCCGCTCGGGGAGGGCGTCTATGTCTGGTTCTCCGGCCCCAGCTTCGAGACGCCGGCCGAGATCCGCATGGCGCGGCTGATCGGCGGTTCGATCGTCGGCATGTCCACGGTGCCGGAGGTGATCCTGGCCAGGCGCTTCGGCCTCAAGGTCGCCGCCATGTCGATGTTGACGAATCTCGCCGCAGGGATGCAAGGCTCCTCCCCCTCGCATGACGAGACCAAGGCGGTTGCGGCCCGAGGCGGCGCGGCCATGCGGCGGGTGGTGAAGAACTTCATCGGGAGGCTCTGAGGCATGTCGGACAGGGATGCGGCGATCCGTGCGCTGAAGCTGCTCGACCTGACCGAGCTCGGCGACGGCTGCCGCGAGGACCAGCTCGAAACGCTGATCCAGAAGGCGCACACCCCGCATGGGCCGGTGGCCGCCATCTGCATCTGGCCGCAATTCGTCTCGATCGCACGGCGGCGGCTCGAGGGCTCGGGCATCCGCATCGCCACCGTCATCAACTTCCCCAAGGGCGGCGACGATGTCGAGCGCGCCATCGACGACACGGCCGAGGCGATCAGGGACGGCGCTGACGAGATCGATCTCGTGATGCCCTGGCGCGCGCTCCTGGAGGGCGACGAGGCCACGGCCCGCTCGATGATCGGCGAGGTCCACGACGAGATCGACGGGCAGGCGAGGCTGAAGGTGATCCTCGAGACGGGCATGCTGCCCGACCAGGCGGCGGTGCGCCGCGCCGCCGACCTCGCCATCGATTGCGGCGCCGACTTCATCAAGACCTCGACCGGCAAGACCGAGCGCTCGGCCACGCCGGAGGCTGTCGGCACCATGCTGGAGGCGATCAAAGCGGCGGACCGCACGGTGGGCCTCAAGCCCTCGGGCGGCATCCGCACGCTCGCCGACGCCAGCGCCTATCTCAAGCTGGTGGACGCGGCCATGGGCCCGGTCTGGGCCTCGCCCGGCACCTTCCGCTTCGGCGCGAGCGGGCTCTACGACGCGCTCATCGACGCCATCGAAGGCCGCGCCGCAGCGGCGAGCGTGAAGGGGCCTTATTGATGTGCGCGCGCATTTTCCCCTTCTCCCGCAGGGGGACAAGGGGGAGCTCCGCCTGATGCTTCCCCAGGAGATCATCCGCCGCAAGCGCGACGGCGCCACGCTCACCGCCGACGAGATCGCCTTCATGGTGCGCGGGCTGACCGCGGGCGCCGTGACCGAAGGCCAGGTCGCGGCCTTCGCCATGGCCGTGTTCTTCCGCGGCATGGAGATGGAGGAGCGCGTCGCGCTGACGCTGGCCATGCGCGACTCCGGCCGCGTGCTCGATTGGCGCGATCTGCCCGGGCCGGCGCTGGACAAGCATTCGACCGGCGGCGTCGGCGACACGGTCTCGCTGATGCTCGCCCCCGCCGTCGCCGCCTGCGGCGGCTACGTGCCGATGATCTCGGGCCGCGGGCTCGGCCATACCGGCGGAACGCTCGACAAGCTCGACTCGATCGCCGGCTACGCATCGCAGCCCGACGAGGCCCTGTTCCGCCGCGTGGTGCGCGAGGTCGGCTGCGCCATCATCGGCCAGACGGCGGAGCTGGCGCCGGCGGACAAGCGCGTCTACGCGATCCGCGATGTCACGGCGACGGTCGAGAGCATCCCCCTCATCACGGCGTCGATCCTCTCCAAGAAGCTCGCCGCCGGCCTGCACGGCTTGGCGATGGACGTGAAGTTCGGCTCCGGCGCATTCATGGCGAGCTTCCCCGAGGCCGAGGAGCTGGCGCGGAGCCTCGCCGCTGTCGCCACGGGGGCCGGCCTGCCCACCACCGCGCTGCTGACCTCGATGGAATGGCCGCTCGCCTCCGTCGCCGGCAATGCGCTGGAGGTGGCCTATGCGATCGACTATCTCACCGGCCGCCGGCGAGAGCCGGCGATGCACGAGGTGACCGTGGCGCTCGGCGCCGAGATGCTGCTGCTCGGCCGGCTCGCCGCCAGCCTCGACGCCGCGCGTGGAAGGATGGCGGAGGCCATCGCGACCGGTGCCGCGGCGGAGCGTTTCCAGCGCATGGTCACAGCGCTCGGCGGTCCTGTCGACCTCACCGATAAGCCGACTAAATATCTTGAAGCAGCGCCGGTGACCCTGCCGGTGCTGGCTGCGGCCGACGGCTACGCGGTGGGCGTCGACACCCGGGCGCTCGGCCTGGCCGTGGTGGCGCTGGGCGGGGGACGGACGCGCGCCGAGGACAGCGTCGACCATGCCGTCGGCCTGACCGGCCTCCTCACCGGGCCCCAGGCGATCAGCTCCGGCGAGCCGCTGGCGATCGTCCATGCCCGCACGCGAGCCGCTGCCGCGCAGGCCGCCGCCGCCGTCCGCGCCGCCTACCGGATCGGCGGCAGCCCGGCCGAGGCACCGCCGCTGATCGCCCAGCGCTTCGCGGGAGCCGCAGCATGAGCCTGCTCGTCGCCATCAACGGCTGGCACGAGCCCGACTGGCTGGGGCGCTTCACCCGCCTGCTGCCCGGCCGCCCCGTGCTCTCAGCCCGCGCTCCTTTCGATCCCGCAACGGTACGCTATGTCGCCTGCTGGAAACATGCGCCCGGCTCTCTGGCTTCGCTGCCCAATGTCGAGATCCTGTTCTCGCTGGGCGCCGGCGTCGATCATCTGGTGAGCGATCCGGCCCTTCCCGATGCGCCGATCGTCCGCATGGTCGACCCCGACCTCACGGCGCGGATGACCGAATGGGTGGTCTGGCAATGCCTCGACTGGCTGCGCCAGGGGCGCATTTACCGCGCGCAGCAGGCGCGGGGCGAATGGATCGACGACCGCGACCAGCCTTCGGCGCGCGAGGTCCGCGTCGGAATCATGGGCCTCGGCGTTCTCGGCCTCGATGCCATCGACGCCCTGCGGCGGCTGCGCTTCGACGTGGCCGGCTGGAGCCGCTCGCCGAAGGCGATTCCCGGCGTGCCGACCTTCGCCGGCGAGGACGGCCTCGCGCATTTCCTGGCGCGGACGGACATCCTCGTCGTGCTGCTGCCGCTGACCGACGACACGCGCGGCATCATCGACGCGAAGCTGCTGGCGGGCCTCGCGCGCGATGGCCGGCTCGGCGGACCCGTGCTGCTCAACGCCGGCCGGGGCGGCCTGCAGGTGGAGGCCGACATTCTCTCCGCGCTGGAGTCGGGAACGCTGATCGGCGCATCGCTCGACGTCTTCCAGACCGAGCCGCTGCCGGCGGCCTCGCCTCTCTGGCGGCATCCCGCCGTGACGATCACGCCGCATAACGCGGCGATGAGCCACCCCGACGCCATGGCGGCGGCGATCGTGGGCCAGATCAGGGACCACGAGGCGGGCCGGCCGCTGCGGAACGTCGTCGACAGGCAGCGAGGCTATTGATGCTGCCCGAGCGTGAGCACCGCGGCCTGCAGGTCGTCGCCCTGGGCGACCGGCTGAAGGCCCTGCTCGTGCCGCTCGAAGGCGTCTGCCGCTACCGCGAGCGGCGCGGCGACGACACCGCCGCCTTCGACGTGACGCCGGGGCGCGAGAGCGCTCTCGCCTTCGCGATCGCCGCCGCGCCGGGCGGCATCAACCTCGATTGCGCCGCCTTCGCGGTGAAGGAACTCGCCATCGAGCAGGCGGAGGTGGCGGCGAGCCTCGCAGAGGCCATCCTCGCCGGCCGGGTGAGGCAGGTGCGACGGCTCGGCCGTGGCGGCTCCACCACCGCCGCCAAGACATTCGTCTTCGACGCTGAGGGCCGGCTGATCTTCAAGCAGCGCCGCAGCACCGCCTTCGCCGGCCTTTCCGGCAAGGGCCGCATCGAACGGCGGCGATTCGCGCCCTATGCCTGAGCGGGACGCGCCGGCGCCCGCAAGAACAGCGCCAGCGCCACGAGCAGGACAAGACCCAGCGCCAGATGCATCGAGGCGAAGGCCTGCGCCGGCGGCGTTCCGGCGGCGAGCGCCGCATCGATGGCCGCGCCCGTCAGCGCCTGCATCAGCCCCGCGCCGCCGATCGCCAGGAAGTTGAGCACCGTGACGCCGCGGCCGAGCAGATGGTCCGGGAAGAACTGGCGGCCATGGCTCAGCATCAAGCTGTAGGAGAAGCCGAAAAAGCCGATCAGCACGAGGAGCAGCGTCGCCGCGCCGGCGCCGAGTCCGGCCGCCAGGCCGAGCGTCAGCAGCAGGCAACCGGTGACGGCGTTCGCCAGCACGGCCGGAGCCTTGACGCTCCGCATCAGGCGGCTCGCCGGGCCGCAGGCCAGCGCGCCGGCGGCCATGCCGAGCGACATCAGGAAGGCCGCATTGCCCCGCGCCACGGCGTCGAGCCCATGCACGCGCTCGAGATAGGGGCCGATCCACAAGCCGCGCTCCGTGGCCAGCACGGCGTAACTCACGCCGTGGAGCGGCAGCGAGAACCACAGCGCACGCATCTTCAGGACCGCCAGGATGTCGCCCAGAGCCGAGGCCTTGCGGCCGTCGTCGCGCGTCGCCCTGGGCGGATCGCGCAGCAGCGTCAGCGCCGCCGCGGCGGCGAAGCCCATCAGCAGGCCGACGCCCATCATGCTGATCCGCCAGCCGAAGGCTTGCGCCGCCAGCGTCAGCGGCGTCGCCGCGACCAGGTTTCCGACGCCGCCGAGGCCGACCAGCCAGGAGGCCAGCGTCGAGAAGCGCTCCGGCGGCGCCGTGCGGCCGAAGATGTAGAGGGAGGCCATCAGGATCGGCGAGCAGCCGACGCCGATCAGCGCCATGCCGATGACGCTCGTCCAGAAGCCGTTGGAAAGGGCGAAGACCGCGGCCCCCGCGACGCCGGCCAGCATCAGCCCGCCCAGCGTGCGGCGCGGCCCCGCGGTGTCGAGAAGGTAGCCGACCGGGAATTGCGCAAAGGCGAAGGTGAGGAACCAAGCCGAACTGATCCAGCCCAGCTCGGCCGGCCCGAAGCCGAGATCACGCGTGAGATCCGCCGCGATGATCGTCAGGAACGAGCGGAAGAACTGGGAGAAGAGATAGGCGAAGAGGAGGAGGGGGAAGGTCACCCGCCTTCCCTTGGAGTCAAGATGCCCAGGATGCCAGCAAAATGTTCAGAATGAAGGCATCAGCTGCATTCATGAGGCTTACCTCACCCGCTCCAGCACGCTCGTGTAGTTCGCCACCGCCGCGCCGCCCATATTGAACACGCCGGCCAGTGTCGCGTCCTTCACCTGGATCGCCTCCGGCGCCTCGCCGGCGAGCTGCATGGCGCTGAGCACATGCATCGAGACGCCCGTGGCGCCGATCGGGTGGCCCTTGGCCTTGAGGCCGCCTGAGGGGTTCACCGGCAGCCTGCCGCCCATCTCGGTCCAGCCTTCCTTGATCGCGCGCGCGCCTTCGCCGGGCTTCGTCAGGCCCATGGCCTCGTATTCGATCAGCTCGGCGATGGTGAAGCAGTCATGAGTCTCGACGAAGGAGAGGTCGTCGATCGAGACGCCCGCCTGGCCCAGCGAGCGCCGCCAGGATTCGGTGCAGCCCTCGAAGGCGAGGATGTCGCGCTTCGACATCGGCAGGAAATCCTGCGCATGGCCCACGCCGCGGAACCAGATCGCCCGCTTCATGCGCAATGCCGCGTCCATGTCGGCCAGCACCAGCGCGGCCGCGCCGTCGGAGACGAGGCTGCAATCCGTGCGTTTCAGGGGGCCGGCGACGAAGGGGTTCTTCTCGCTCTCGGTGCGGCAAAAATCGTAGCCGAAGTCCTTGCGCATCTGGGCGTAGGGGTTGCCAACGCCGTTCCTGTGGTTCTTGGCGGCGATCATGGCGAGCGCATCGGACTGGTCGCCGTACTTCTGGAAATAGGCCCCGGCGATCTTGCCGAAGACGCCGGCGAAGCCGCCCGGCGTCCCGCCATCCTCGGGCAGGTAGGAGGCGCGCAGCAGGTTCTCGCCGATCTGCGGGCCCGGCGTCTTGGTCATCTGCTCGACGCCGACCACCAGCACGATCTTGGCCGCCTTGGCCGCGATCGCCTTGAGCCCCTGGTGCACCGCCGCCGAACCGGTGGCGCAGGCGTTCTCGACCCGAGTCGTCGGCTTGAACCTCAAGCGGTCATCGGCCTGCAGCACCAGCGAAGCGGTGAAGTCCTGCGGGCTGAAGCCGGCGTTGAAATGGCCCACGACGATCTCGTCGACCTCGTCGGGCCCGATGCCGGCATGCGCCATGGCCTCGGTGGCGACGCGCACGACCATGCTCTCCAGGGTCTCGGTCTCGTGCTTGCCGAAGGGCATATGGGCCCAGCCCACGATGGCGGCGGTCATGGCGCGTTTCCTCTCGTCGTCCACTGGGAGATAGGCCTTTCCCCGGCCTGCCGCCAGCCTCAACCGCAAACCAGAGTCAACCAACGGACAGCCGCCAGAGCGCACCGAGCGCGGCGCAGAGCCCGATGACCTCCAACATCGAGCGCCGCCAGACGAAGGTGAGGGCCAGCGCCAGACCCGCCAGCGCCAGCGCCGCGAGATCGATGTCTGCGAGCGTGACGCTGGGCAGGCGCAGCAGGCCGAAGCTCACGAAACCGGCGCTGTGGAAGATCGTGTTCAGCGCGAACCAGAAGGCGAGCCAGGAGATCGCGCCCACCACCGCCGCGGTGATGCCCTGCAGAGCGCCGGTGAGAACCCGGCTGCGCAGCAGGTCGTCCAGCCAGGGCGCGCCGGCGAAGATCCACAGGAACGAGGGCGCGAAGGTGACCCAGGTGGTCAGAAGCGCCGCGACGATGCCTGAGAGCGCCGGCGGCAGGCCGCCCGGCGCCTTCCAGCCGCCGATGAACCCGACGAATTGCGTGACGAGGATGGTCGGCCCCGGCGTCGTCTCGGCGAGGCCGAGGCCGGCGATCATCTCCCGCGTCGTCACGAAGCCGCGCGCCACCGCCTCGTCGGCGAGCCAGGCGAGGAGCGCATATGCGCCGCCGAAGGAGAGCACAGCGAGCTTGGAGAAGAACAAAGCGAGCTGCACCGCCGCGTGGCCGCCGCCGAGCGCCAGCGCGGCCAGTCCCACCGGCAGCCACCAGGCCGCCAGGCCGCCTACCGCAGCGCCGGCGCTGGCGCGCCATTTCTCCGCCGAGGACAGCCCTGGCTGCGGAGCCGCCGCCACTGGAGCGTGACGCGTCAGCGCCACGCCGGCGACCGCCGCCGCCACGATCACCACCGGAAAGGGCGCGTTGAGGAAGGCGAAGCCGGCGAAGGCGGCGACGGCCAACGCCACGAAGGCGCGCGTCTTCAGCGCCCGCTTCGACAGCTTGATGACGGCCTGCGCCACGATGGCGAGCACCGCCGCCTTGATGCCGAAGAACAGCCCGTCGACGAGGCTGACGCCGGCGCCGAGCACATAGAGCAGGCTCAAGCCCAGCATGAGGAGCGCGCCGGGCAGCACGAAGAGCACGCCGGCCACCAGCCCGCCGGTGATCCCGTGCAGCCGCCAGCCGATATAGGTCGCGAGCTGTTGCGCCTCGGGGCCGGGCAGCAGCATGCAGAGGTTGAGCGCGCGCACGAAGCGCTCCTCCTCGATCCACTTCCGCTCATCGACCGCCAGCGTGTGCATCATGGCGATCTGCGCCGTCGCGCCGCCGAAGGAGAGGAGGCCGATCTGCAGGAAGGCGCGGGTGAGTTCGCCGAGCGTCGGGCGAAGGAGGCCCGGAGCGGGGGGGCTTGCGTCGAGGGTTTCGCTGCTCATGGTCCGGCTCACGTCCTCGGCGGCCAGTTGTGCGTCTCGCCGCTGGCACGGGCCGCCCATGCATAGAGCCCGTCGTAGACGACGAAGGCGCGGGCGATCATGCCGTGATCGTCGTCGCCGGCGAGATCGGAGAGGCCGAGCGAGGCGGCCAGCAATCCGGCCGCCTCGGGCGCGAGGTCGAGACGGGCGTTGTCGGCGCCTCGCACGATGGCGGCGAGGCGGTCGAGCGGCGGCCAACCGGCGAGGCCGGCGATCTTGAGCAACGTATCGAAGCTGCAATCCTCGCCGACATGCGAAACCGCGACGCCGGGGATGTCGTAAGGGATGCCGCCGATGCGCGCTGCCACGGCCTCCACCTGGTCTGGTTCGACATAGAGGAACTGACCGAGCGGATCGATGAAGCGGCGGATAAGCCAGGGGCAGGCGGCACGGTCGATCTTCGGCCGCCGCCGCGTCACCCAGGGAATGCCCTCGCGCCAGCCGACGTCCTGGAGGCCTCGGCGGTCGATGAGCGGCAGGCCGGCCTCACGCCAGGCGAGGATGCCGCCTTCGAGGATCGACGCCTTCCGTCCCGCGGCCCGCAGCCGCGCTGCCGCGGCCTGCGAGACCTTGAGCCCGCGCTGGCAGGAAGCGACGACGGGTCGCTCGGGGTCGAGCGCCGCGCTCCAGTCGACGAAATCGCCTTCGTGTCGGTGGATCGAGCCCGGAAGGTCCTGCGGACCCGCCTCGTAATCGTCGTCGAGCCTGAGGTCGACGAGTTGCGGCCAGGAAGGCCCGCCCAGGAGCCCGGCCAGGGACGCTATGCTCGTGATGAAGGGATGATCTGACATGCCATGCCGCCCATGCTCCGGCCCGCGAGGGCGGACCGGTTGCGGCGTCTTGGGCGGGAGCCTGAAGGGGCGACGCGCGAAGGACCCCGTGACGCCCACAGCGGTAACACGCCACGCGCGGGGCCCGCAAGCGCAGGTCAGAGATTCCCGAGCATGGCCTCGGCGCCGGAGACCGCCGCCTGGCCAGGCGAATCCTCGATGGCCAGCGTCTTCACCACGCCGTCCTCCACCAGCATCGAAAAGCGCTTGAAGCGCAGGCCGAGGCCACGCCCAGTGCCGTCGAGCTCCAGGCCCGTCGCCTTGGCGAAATCGCCGTTGCCGTCGGAAAGGAAGGCGATCTTGCCGGCGCCGCCGGTCTTCTCCGCCCAGGCCTTCATCACGAAGGCGTCGTTGACCGCCACGACGGCGATCTCGTCGACGCCCTTGGCGCGGATCGCGTCGCCGTGCTGCAGGAAACCGGGCAGGTGGTTGTTGGAGCAGGTCGGTGTGAAGGCTCCAGGCACGCCGAAGAGCACGATCTTCCGGCCGGCGAAGAACTCCTGTCCCTTCACCGGCTGCGGGCCGCCTTCGCCCAGGACATAGAACGTGGCTTCAGGCAGATGATCGCCGACCTTGATGGTCATCAGTCGCTCCTCGGGTTGCGCGTCCCCGTGTTAGGGGGCGATCAGCCCCGTGTCGAGCGGCGCGGCGACTTCGATCGCGTCCCTGCCCGCGACCAGCGTCAGCCGCAGGATGGGCGATGCGCCGTCCGGCGCCCGCTCCAACGCCTCCACCGCGAAGCGCGCGGGCCGGCCCTCGGCGGCGGCTTCGAGCGGACCGACGGCGAAGAACCAGGGCTGCGGCGCCTCGACGAACAGTTCAGGCCGTGCGCCCGCCTGATGGACGACGGCCACTTCGAAGCGCCGCGGTTGGCCGCCGCGGGACAGGCCGAGGATGGATAGCGGGCCCGGCGTGGCGAGCGCCACGCGCTTCGGCACCGAGGACAGCGCCTTCCGCAGCGCCGCGTCATGCGTGGTCGGCCGTCCGGAGAGCGTCAGCGCGGCCGAGCCGCTGGCCGGCACGCACAGCTTCTCGCAGACCGCATAATCCGCCTGCAGATGCAGTTCGACCGGCCGGGCCGGATCGGCCGGCGTGACCGCGACCGGCAGCAGCACCTCTTCGGCGCCGTAACCGAAGGAGAAGCCCCCCGCCCCGTCGTCGAAGCGTGTCGGGGCCGGGAAGAGCACTTCGGCCTCCTTGACGTTCACGGAGCCTTCGAAGCGGATCACAGGCGGCACGCCGCTGTCGCCGGGATGGCGCCAGTAGGTCTTGAAGCCCGGCTTGAGGCGCAGCGCCAGTCCAGCCAGCAGGGCGCCGCCGGCGCTGCGGCCGCCATCCACGAGCCTCAGGGCGGAATGGCTGGCGACCGACCAGGGCGACGCCGCCTCGGCCGCCAGTGCGGGCCGGGAGCCGGCGGCCGCAAGCGCGCCGACCACGGAGCCGGCGACGAGCGCCAGAACTTCCCTGCGGTTCGCACGTTGTTGTCGGAATGCGCCCATGGCGGGGGGCATGGCAGGATCGAATGGACCGCGCCAGCCAAGTTTTTGTGAGACTCCTGTGTTTCGCCGGGTATCACCGGCGCATCCGACGCCCGTATCCATGGCTGGCTGTCAATGCGAATTCCTGCCTCGCTTCGCTGCAGAGCCATTCTGCGTGCAAGCTTTGCAATTCCGTAAACGGAGCTTAACATGCAGCCCATGGGACTTGATCGGTCGAAACTGGATCCGTTCGGCGCTGGCCAGCGCGGCTTGCTGGGTGGGCAGATGCTGGTCGCCATGCCCGGCATGCGCGACGAGCGCTTCCAGCGCAGCGTGATCTACATCTGCGGGCATTCGGCCGATGGCGCGATGGGCATCGTCATCAACAACCGCACGCCCTCCATGACCTTCCGTGACCTCTTGGTGCAGCTCGACCTGATCGAGCCCGATCAGGCGATCCGGCTGCCGAGGCGCGTCAGCCATGCCCATGTCTTGCGCGGCGGGCCGGTGGAGACGAGCCGCGGCTTCGTGCTCCATACCGCCGATTTCTCGATCCCGAGCGTGACGCAGGAGATCGACGGCGGCGTCTGCATGACCGCGACGCTCGACATCCTGCGCGCCATCGCGCGCGACGAAGGGCCGCGCTCCGCCATCCTGGCGCTCGGCTACGCCGGCTGGAGCGCCGGCCAGCTCGAACGCGAGATCGCCGCCAACGGCTGGCTGCATTGCGAGGGCGACCTCGACCTGCTCTTCTCCGAGGACCTCGAGAGCAAGTACGACCGGGCGCTGAAGAAGATCGGCATCGACCCCATCATGCTGTCGAGCGAGGCGGGGAGGGCTTGAGTTTCCCGCTTCTCCCACTCAGATCGGGCCTGCCCGATCTGAGCAACAATGGTTTCCAGATGAGGCAAGCCCCATCTGGATGGAGAAGCTGTCAGGCGGAGCCTGGCTGATGGGGGAGAAGCCCGGCGCAAGATAAGCCGGGCTCCGTGGTTCTCCCTCATCCGACCCGCGTTCCGCGGGCCACCTTCCCCCAAGGGGGAAGGAACGTTGCTCATCCGAACCTGTATTCCGTCAGCTGCGAGTACACTTCCCCCGGCCACAACTCGCAATTCGTGAAATGCGGCCGGTTCGGGCTGTCGGGATAGACCTGCGGCTCGAGACAGAATCCAGCATGCGCGCCGTAGCGCGCGCCGCCGAGGCCCTCGACCGGCACGGAGACCTTGGCGCCATCGTAGAACTGAACGGCGGGCTGGTCGGTCCAGCATTCCATCGCCAGGCCGTTCGCCTCGCTTTCGACCCTGGCGCAGCGGCCGAAGCCCCTGCCCTCGCGGATGAAATTGCCGTCGAAGCGCATGCGCTCTCCATCCACCATCTGCCCCATCGGCTTCGGCTTCCGGTAATCGTAGGGCGTCTTGGCGACGGCGATGATCTCGCCGGTCGGGATCAGGTCCTTGTCCGTCGGCGTGCGGAAAGGACAGTCGAGCGTCAGCACATGGTCCTTGATGTCCGCGGAGCCATCCAGGTTGAAATAGGAGTGATGCGCGAGATTGACGATCGTCGGCTTGTCGGTCGTGGCCGAGAGCTCGACCCGGAGCGTCGCCGGCTCCGCCAACGTATAGGTGCAGGTCGCCGTCATCGTGCCGGGATAGCCTTGGTCGCCATCCGGCGAGACGAGCCCGAGCGTCACTGACGCTTGCGTGAGCTTCAGGACCGTCCAGAGCTGCTTGCCGAAGCCGCGCCGGCCGCCGTGGAGATGGTGTTTCGGTACGCCGCCCGGCCCGGGCGGATCGTTTTGGTTGAGATCGACCTGAACCTTGCGGCCATCGAGGCGGAAGGCGCCGCGGGCGATGCGGTTGGCATAGCGCCCTGCGATCGCGCCGAAGTACGGCGAATGGGCGGGATAGGGATCGAAGCTCTCGAAGCCCAGCACGACGCGCTGGCTCTTCTTGCCCAGCGGCACATGCATGTCGCGCACGACGGCGCCCCAGGTCATGATCCTGGCGATCGCGCCCGCCCCGGAGCGGAGCTCGACCTCCTGGACGGGCTGACCCTCGAAGGCGCCGATGGTGGTGATGGGGGTCATGCTGGCCTCTGTTTCGATTCGCTCCGCCCTCGTCATGACCGGGTTTGACCCGGTCATCCACGTCTGAAGCGCCGACCCTAGGGGAAAAGTCGTAGGTGGCCGGGTCAAGCCCGGCCAGGACGGCGGCTCCTAGTTCAATCGACTTCCCGTCGCCCCGTCGAAGACGTGGATCGCCGCGGGCGGAACGGAGAAGCCGACCTTGCCGGCGCCCGATGCGGGATGCGAGGCCGCGACCTGCAGCACGATCGTCTGGCCGGCGAAGCGGCCGTGCAGCAGGCGCGTCGCGCCCAACTCCTCCACGAAATCGACGTCGACGGTGAGGCTGCGGTCGCGGGCGTCCGCGACCACCGCATCCTCCGGCCTCAGGCCGACCGTGACCCTGGCGCCGTCCGCCAGTCCCGCCGGCAGGTTGGGCGCGGCCAGCGTCAGGTCGCCGACCACGACCTGGCCTCCCAACGCTTCGCCGGGCAGCATGTTCATCGGCGGCGAACCGATGAAGCCGGCGACGAAGGTGGTGGCGGGGCGCTGGTAGACCTCGATCGGGCGGCCGATTTGCTCGATCCTGCCGCCATTCATCACCACGAGCTGGTCCGACAGCGTCATCGCCTCGACCTGGTCGTGGGTGACGTAGATCGAGGTGACGCCGAGCTCGCGCTGCAGCCGCTTGATCTCGACGCGCATCTGCACGCGCAGCTTGGCGTCGAGATTGGAGAGCGGCTCGTCGAACAGGAAGACCTGCGGCTTGCGGACGATGGCGCGGCCCATGGCGACGCGCTGGCGCTGGCCGCCGGAGAGCTGACGGGGGCGTCGCTGCAGGAAAGGCTCGATGGCGAGGATGCGCGCGGCTTCCGCCACGCGCTTCTCGATCTCGTCCTTGGGCGTGCCGCGGTTGCGCAAGCCATAGGCCATGTTGTCGTAGACGCTCATATGCGGATAGAGCGCGTAGTTCTGGAAGACCATGGCGATGTCGCGGTCCGCCGGCTCGACCTCATTGACGATCCGCCCGCCGATGCGGCACTCGCCGGTCGTGATCGTCTCCAGGCCGGCGACCATGCGCAGCAGCGTGGACTTGCCGCAGCCGGAGGGGCCGACGAGCACGGTGAAGGACCCGTCCGGGATGTCGATCGACACGCCCTTCACGGCCTCGACGTCGCCGGCATAGACCTTGCGGATATCGGCGATCTGGACGTCAGCCATGGAATGCCTCCGTTGGCAACGTAGCCAAAACGCTCTTGGCATTCCCGTGCAAAGTCAAACTCGTTCCTCCTATCGCCGAACGAAAGCAGGGCCGGACGGGCCTTGCACCGGCCTGTTGAGTAGCTGCTGTGCCAATCTTGTGTAGCGATCCACCCGTTCAGCCGTCTCGCTTGTCATGATGGAAAACGCAGAGAGGCGCTGTTGAAGATCAATGGCAAAGGTCGCTCGCTTCCTTTCAGCAGCGGCAAGCCAGAGATCGGTGCAAAGTGAGACCGCTGCGCGTCCTATTTCTGATGCTGGATCACGCCTTAAAGTAACCGCTTTTCTTACAACCGACGTTGAGCACTCGTCGGCTTTCATTTCGGCGTTCTCGACCGCCGCTAGCCGGGCTTCACGGCCGAGCGAATTATCGAGATACTCACGAGGGGGAGCACTTCCAGGAACATCAGTAACTGTCGAAGCTGACTGAGTTCTACGACCTGATGTTGACACCTCGCATCCTGCCAAATATGTGGCTAGCAGCACCACAATTAACTTGCCACAACGAATTGCAATACACGGCGGAGTAAACACCCTTATTTCTCCTGATCCACGAGGCCCTTCACGAAGAGCTTCTGCATCAGCACCACCACCGCCACCGGCGGCAGCATGGCGAGCACCGCGGTCGCCATGGCGAGCTGCCACTCGGTCAGCGCATCGGCGGTGACGATCATCTTCTTGATGCCGATGACGATCGTCTGCATCGAGTCCTTGGTCGTGATCAGCAGTGGCCAGAGATACTGGTTCCAGCCGTAGATGAACTGGATCACGAAGAGCGCCGCCATCGTCGTGAGGGACAGCGGCAGAACCGTGTCCTTGAAGAACTTGAAGGCGCCGGCGCCGTCGATCTTGGAGGCCTCCAGGAGTTCGTCCGGGATCGTCATGAAGAACTGGCGGAAGAGGAGCGTGCCGGTCGCGGACGCGATCAATGGCACGGCGAGGCCCTGGTAGGTGTCGAGGAAGCCGACGTCCGACACGACCTTGAAGGTCGGGAAGATGCGCACCTCGACCGGCAGCATCAGCGTGATGAAGATCAGCCAGAACGCCGCCATGCGGAAGGGGAAGCGGTAGTAGACGACGGCATAGGCCGAGAGGATGGAGATGAAGATCTTCCCGAAGGCGATGGCCAGCGCCATGATCAGAGAGTTGAGCATCATCGTCGCGACCGGCTCGCGCGTCGTGGCGGAGCCGCCGACGAAGAGAATGCGGTAATAGTTCTCGAAGACATAGGGGCCTGGATAGAGCGGCATTCGGCCGTTGATGATGGTGGTGGCGTCCCAGGTCGAAGCGACGAAGGTGAGATAGACCGGGAAGGCGACGACCAGCACGCCGAGGCTGAGCACGACATAGGCGAGCCGGTCGCCGAAGGTGCGGTCCTCGACCATCAGCCGATGTCCCAGAGCGCACGGTCCAAAAGTTTGGCGGCGAGCGCCGTAGCGCAGGCGGCGATGATCTTCTCGCCCTTCTCAGCCGTGGCGGTGCGGGCGTCGCCGATGACGCCGCTGGCGGACATGGACTCGATGGTGCGGAACGACTGCCATTCCGGCGCCAGCACCGAACGCGTGTCGTCGAACATCGGGCCATGGGCCTCGGCCAGCCGATCCGTCTTCACGAGCTCGGGCGTCAGCGCCAGCATCATCGAGGTCTCGACTTCGCAGGCGTGGCGGACGCCATTCTGCCGGTCGAGGAAGGGCCTGATCTCATCCACCGCCAGCATGAAATAGGTCGTGGCGTAAAGCCGGAGCTGCGTCTCGCGCTGCAGATCGGGCAGGAAGGCGTTGAGCGCGCTGATGTTGCCGCCGTGGCCGTTGACGACGGCCACGCGGCGGAAGCCCGCCCGCTCGATGCTTGTCAGGAGCGAGAGCAGCACGGTGCGATAGGTCGGAATATCGAAGGTGAAGGTGCCGCCGAAGCTCATGTGATGCTCGGCCATGCCGCACCAGAGGGTCGGCGCCACCACGACCGGACGGTTCGGCGCCTCGATGACGGACGGATCGGACGAAGGCTTCGTCGCGGCCGCGATCTCGGCCGCCCGCCGGCACACCGCCTCGCACTGGATCGTATCGACGCCGACCGGCAGATGCGGCCCATGCTGCTCCATCGAGGCGACGGGCAACACGACGATGGCCTCGTCGGCGGCGAGGCCGCGGAGGTCCTCTGCGGTCAGTTCCTTCCACATGACGGAGGGCATCAGTAGGTCACCTTGCGCTCGACGTAACGGAATTGCACGGCGGTCAGCGCGATCACGATCACCAGCAGGATCACGCTCTGCGCCGCAGAGCCGCCGAGATCGGCGCCGCCCTTGCCGTCGGAATAGATCTTGTAGACCAGCGTCTCCGTCGCCTTCGACGGGCCGCCGCCGGTCACCGTGTCGATGATGCCGAAGGTATCGAAGAAGACATAGACGATATTGACCACGAGCAGGAAGAAGGTCGTCGGCGAGAGCAGCGGGAACACGATGGTCCAGAAGCGCCGCCAGTGCCTGGCGCCGTCGATGGTCGCCGCCTCGATGACGCTCTTCGGAATCGATTGCAGGCCGGCCAGGAAGAACAGGAAATTGTAGCTGATCTGCTTCCACACCGCCGCCAGCACCACCAGCGTCATGGCCTGGTTGCCGTTGAGCTTGGGGTCCCAGCGATAGCCGATGCCGTTGAGCCCGCGGCCGATCATGCCGAGCGAGGGATCGAACAGGAAGAGCCAGAGCACGCCGGCGACCGCCGGCGCGACGGCATAGGGCCAGATCAGCAGCGTCGTATAGATCTGCGCGCCCTTGATCTGCCGGTCCGCCATGACGGCGAGCAACAGCGCCAATGACAGCGACAGGAAGGCGACCAGCGCCGAGAACACCACCGTGTTGCCGAAGGCTTTGTAGTAATCCGGCTTGGCGAAGAGCTCGCGGTAATTCTCGAACCAGACGAAGTTGGTCGAGGTGCCGAAGGCATCCTCCAACAGGAACGACTGCCAGACCGCCTGGCTGGCCGGCCAGTAGAAGAACACCAGCGTGATCGCGAGCTGCGGCAGCAGCAGCAGCCCCGGGATCAACCAGCCTTTGAAATGGGCGGTCTTGTTCATGCGCGATCGCTGTTCCCCCTCTCCCGCTCGGGGAGAGGGTGGCCGGCGGATGCCGGCCGGAGGAGGGTGCGCGGGGAGTTCGCACCTGATGGCACCCTCATCCGACCTTCGCTGGCGCGAAGGCCACCTTCTCCCTCCAGGGGAGAAGGAGTCCCTTCCATCACCGCGTCACGGTCCGCTCGAACTGCCGCAGCGTGGCGTTGCCGCGCTCGACAGCCGCATCGAGCGCCGCCTTCGGCGACTTCTGGCCGTTCAGCGCCGCCTCGATCTCCTCGGCCCAGATATCGCGGATCTGAACGAGGCTGCCGAAGCGCACCCCGCGCGAGTTGTCGGTCGGCTCCTTGTTGTTGAGCTCGAGCAGCGGCGTCTCCAGATGCGGGTTCTGCTTGTAGAAGTCGGTCGCCTTGACCTTCTCGTAGGCCGCCTTGGTGATCGGCAGGTAGCCCGAGACCGTATGCAGGTTCACCTGCCGGTCGACGTCGGAGAGGAAGGTGAAGAACTTCGCCACGCCCTTGTATTCGGCGGCCGACTTGCCGCCCATCACCCAGAGCGAGGCGCCGCCGATGATCGAGTTCTGCGGCGCGCCAGGCACGTCGGGATAATACGGCATCGGCGCGTTGGCCCAGTCGAACTTGGCGTTCGCCTTGACGTTGCCGAAGAAGGCCGAGGACGTCAGCATGATCGGGCATTCTCCGCTCGTGAAGCGGCCCTCGCCGGTGTTGGTGCGGCCCGAATAGGAGAAGACGCCTTCCTTCTGCGAATTTACCAGGTTGGTGAGGTGGCGCTCGTAGAGCGGCGCGTTGATCTGGAACACGGTGTCGAAGCCGTCGAAGCCGTTGGCCTTGGTGCCGACCGGCACGTTATGCCAGGCGCCGAGCTGCTCGATGTTCACCCAGGTGATCCAGGCGGACGAGAAGCCGCACTTGTCCCAGCCCGCGGCCTTCAGCTTCTTGCCGGCTTCGAAGAGCTCCGGCCAGGTCTTCGGCGGCGCGCTAAGGCCGATCTTGGCCAGCGCCCCCTTGTCGTACCACATCACCGTCGACGACGAGTTGAAGGGGAACGAGAGCATCTCACCCTTCGACGTGGAGTAGTAGCCGGTGATCGCCGGCAGGTAGGACTTCGGGTCGAAGGCCTCGCCCGCCTCCTTCATCAGCTCCTGCACCGGCTTCACGGCGCCCTTGGCGCCCATCATCGTGGCGGTGCCGACCTCGAAGACCTGCATGATATGCGGCGCGTTGCCGGCGCGGAAGGCGGCGATGCCGGCGTTCAGCGTGTCGGCATAGCTGCCCTTGTAGGCGGGGACGACCTTGTAGTCCTTCTGCGAGGCGTTGAAATCCTCGGCGAGCTTGACGATCACATCGTTGTTGGCGCCGGTCATGGCATGCCACCACTGGATCTCGGTCTGCGCCATGGCGGTGGCGGCCGCGCTCACGGTCATGGCGAGCGAGAGCGAGAGCGTCTTCAGCATCTTGGTCATCCTCCTGGAATCGTCCGGCCGTTCGGTTTGCCGGCAAGTGAGGCAGGTCCCCGCCATGCCTATGTGACAGCCCTATGACGATTGCGACGTGAATTGAGCATGGGTCCGGGCGGCCCGCAACGGGGTTTTTCGACGGGGCTTCCGGCCCAAGCCTTCCTTAAGCCGGCCATGCTAGCTGATGCCCATGCAGGACGCCGCCAGCCATGCGATCGAGCGGGAGACCCGCGCCATGGCGTTGGTCGGCGTCGCGGCGCGCGTCTTCAACGCTGCCGTCGCTTTCGCCACGCAGATCCTCTTCGCCCGGCTGATGGGGCCAGAAGAGTTCGGCGTCACCACCGCCGCCATGGCGCTGATGCTCTTGGTCGCCGGCGTCTCGACGCTGGGCCTCGGCATCATGCCGCAGCGCTTCTGGCCGGAATACGAGGCGGGCGGCGATGCGGCGCGCCAGCGCGGCCTGCTGCGCTTCGCGGCCTGGGCCCCGCTGGCGATCGGTTCGGTCTTCGCTGCCGGCGGCTGCCTGATCGCGGCTCTCGCCAGCCCCTGGCTGTCGCCGGCCGTGGCGACGGCGGCCTGCCTGGCGATGCTCGCCGTGCCGGCGCAGGCCTCGCTCGACGTCGTCGAGGCGCTGGCGCTCGCCCGCGGCTGGAAGGTCATGGGCTACGGCCTCGCCTTCGTGGCGCGGCCGCTGCTGACGCCGCTCATCTTCCTCGCCGCCTGGCTCGGCGGCATCCGTCCGGACGCCTCGCTGGCGGCGCTGGCGCTCGCCGGCGCCACCTGGCTGGTGGCGCTCGCCCTGCTGGCGCTGATGGCGCGGCGCATGGCCGGGCTCGCTCTCGCTGGCCCGGCCTTGCAGGAGCGCGGCCGCTGGATCCGCGCCGGGCTGCCGGCCATGCTGGCGGACGCCGCCTTCCTGCTGATGACCTCGACCGATATCGTGTTGCTGACCCTGCTCAGGGACGACGCGGCGGTCGGCGCCTATGGCGCGGCGGCACGGCTGGTGGCGCTGGTCGCCTTTGTCCATGCCGGCCTGACCTGGGCGACCGGACATCATTTCAGCGCCCTCTACAGCGCCGGCGAAACGGATCGGCTCGCCGCTTACGCGGCGAAGACCGCGCGCTGGTGCTTCTGGCCCTCGCTTGGTCTGGCGGCCGGGGTGGCGCTCGCCGCGCCGCTGCTGCTCGCCGCCTTCGGCAAGGGCTTCGCCGGCGGTGCGCCCGTCACCGCCATCCTCCTGCTCGGCCTGCTCGCCCGCGCCGCCGCCGGACCGGCCGAGCAATTGCTGACCATGACCGACAACCAGGAGGCCTGCGCCTATGCCTATGCCTGGGCCTTCGTGGTCAATCTCGGTTTGGGCGCGGCGCTGATCCCGGAGTACGGCGGCCTCGGCGCCGCGGCCTCGACGGCCTTCGCCTATCTGGCTGCGACCCTGATCGTGGCGCGCGAGGTCAGGCTGCGCCTCGGCTTCACGGCGCATGTGGCAGCGCTCCGGCCTCAGACCCGCCGAGAGGCGGCCCATGCTTGAGGCAACCCTGTCCGAGGCGGCACCGAAGCCCGTCGGCACCTCTGCGGCGGTTCCCCGGAACCCGCATGCGCTGGGCCCGGCCGCGGGTGCGTCGGCCCGCCATTGTCCGGCCTTCGTGGTGAGGTCCTCCGTTACGCCGGCCGGCGTCGAGGCCTCCTGGCCGCTGCGGCTCGGGCGCGTCTGGCCGGGGCTGAGGGCGCTGCGCGCGCCGCGCGATCCGCTCTACGACCTGAGCGGCGGGCCGGCCGTTCCCGAGACGGGCGCCGCCGAGACGATGGCGCTGCTGCTGCAGGCCGAGACCTGGCCGCGCTCCTGGCCCCGGCTGATCGCCGCCAATCTGCTGCCGGCGGAAGGCCCTGTCTGGACCGCGCTGGAAGACATGGCGCTTGCTGGCCGCATCGATCTGCACGTCCTCCAGCGCTGGGAGCGCTCGCTTCTCGACCGCGCCGCAGCTCCGAACGCCGATGCCTATCTTGCCAGCTTCATCTCGGCCTCGCGCCGCCGACGCCTGCGCCAGCACAGGAAAGCGCTGGAGGCGGCCGCGGGACCGCTCTCCTTCGCCGCCGCCGAAACGCCGGCGGCTCTCGGCGCCGCGCTGCAGGCCTTCCATGGGCTGGAGGCCGCGGGCTGGAAGGGCCGCCGCGGCACGGCGCTGGCCCAGGACGCAAGGGGCCGCGCCTATGTCGAGGATGTCCTGCACAGCATGGCCGAGGCGGGAAGCGCCTTCGCCGCCGTGCTCCGCGCTGGCGACGCGCCGGTCGCAGCCGGCCTCTTCCTGCGCGCGGGTAGCGAGGCCTTCTACTGGAAGACGACCTATGACGAGCGCCGTGCCCGGCATTCGCCCGGCGTGCAGTTCGACATCGACCTGACGGGCTGGCTCTACGCCCAACCCTGGTTCGAGCGCCTCGATACCGGCCATGACGACTCGGTCGATCCGGCCGGCCTGATCTGGAAGCAGCGGCGGCCGATGGCCAATGTGCTGATCGATCTCGCGCCGGGCTCGCTCGGCGGGCGGCTGGCGCTGGCCGGCCTCGGGCTGCGGCGCGACCTGCGCGCGCTGAAGCGCCGCTACGCGAAATAGCGCCTCAGAGCCTCGGCATAGACAGACGTAAGCTGTTCCAGTTCCTGGACGGGAATGTTCTCGTCGACCTGATGCATCGTCCGGCCGACGAGGCCGAACTCCACGACGGGGCAATGATCCTTGATGAAGCGGGCGTCCGACGTGCCGCCGGTCGTCGAGAGCACAGGCTTGCGCCCGGTCACCGCCTCCGCCGCATCCGCCATCAGGGCGACGAAGGGGCCGGGCTCGGTCAGGAAGGCGACGGCGTTGCTGGGATCGAAGCGCGCTGTGTAGCGGATGTCCGCGCCGGCGCCATCGAGCCGGCGGCGGATCTCCGCCTCCAGCGTCTGCGGCGTCCAGCGATCGCTGAAGCGGATGTTGAACGAGGCCTTCGCCTCCGCGGGCACGACATTGGTGGTGGGATTGCCGACGTCGAGCGTCGTCATCTCAAGGTTCGATGGCGCGAAATGCGCCGTGCCTTCGTCCAGTGGCGTGGCGAGCAGGCTCGTCACGAGCCGCGCCATCGCATGGATCGGATTGCTGGCCCGCTCAGGATAGGCGACATGGCCCTGCTTGCCATGCACGGTGAGATGGCCGGTGAGCGAGCCGCGGCGGCCGATCTTCATCATGTCGCCGAGCGCCGCGACATTGGTCGGCTCGCCGAGGATGCAATGATCCATCGGCTCGCCGCGGGCCTTCGCCCAATCGAGCAGCTTGACGGTGCCGTTGACGGCGGGACCTTCCTCGTCGCCGGTGATCAGGAAGGCGATCGAACCACGCTGCGGCGGGCCATGCGCCGCGAGATGAGCGAGCACGGCGGCCACAGCCGCAGCGACGCCACCCTTCATATCCTCGGCGCCGCGCCCGTAGAGCCTGCCATCCCTCACTTCGGCCGCGAAGGGCGGATGCGTCCAGTCCCCCTCGCGGCCGGGCGGCACGACATCAGTATGGCCAGCGAAGACGAGCGCCGGGCTCCCTTCGCCGATGCGGGCGTAGAGATTCTCGACATCGGGCGTGCCTGGCGCCGAGAACACCGGCCGCTGCACTGCGAAGCGGGCGGCGGCGAGCGTATCCGCCAGCAGGCCGAGCGCCCCGCCTTCGGCCGGCGTGACGGAGGGGCAGCGAATCAGCGCCTGGGCGATGGCGAGGACGTCGGTCTGGGACATGCCCGTTGGCTAGTTCCGCCGCAGGGCAGCGTCAATCCGCTCCGGCGCGGCCCACGCGTCGTGGGCCAGCACGCCAAGATCCACGATGAACCAACCGATCGTCGCGATCAGCGCGAGGCCGATCGCCACATCGAGCGCGGGCAGGCGCAGGAAGGCGCCGGCGAGGATCGACAGGCCGGCGACGCCCCCGCCCCACAGCGCCAGCCAGGGCGGCCGGCCGATGGCGCGGAAGCGCTTGGCGTTCACGGCATGGAACGGGACGAGGATCGCCAGGGACAGCGACAGCATCAGCGGCCCGTCGAGGCCCGGCGGGCCGAGCCAGCGCGCCATCAGCGACTCCGCGAAAAACTGGATCGCGAGGAGCGCGAGCGTGCCGATCCACCACTGGCGGCGCGAAATCGTCCCCTCGTCGTCGAGGAAGAGCTGCGTCATACTCATAACGCTTTCTCAACCATAAGCCCCGCAGGGTCGAGGCTTGCCTCGCAACGTGGCAAACGGAGGTCGCCCTTGCTCGTCAGGACGTCGCGACGCATGGCGCGGAACTGCGTGGCGCGGCTCGCCATGGCGCTGGCCGCCAGCTGGGCCGCCGCCGCGCCGGCCCTCGCGCAGGCCACCCAGACCGAGGAGCAGGAGCGCCGCGGCGCCCTGCTGCGCAACCTGCCGGAATGGGCGGCGAAGCGCCAGTTCGGCCAGCAGACCGCCGCCGCGCCCATGGCGGCGCGCTCCATCGGCTCCTACGCCAAGGGATGCCTCGCCGGCGCCAGCGCGCTCGCCGTCGACGGCCAGAACTGGCAGGTGATGCGGCTCTCGCGCAACCGCAATTGGGGCCACCCGGACCTCATCCGCTTCCTCGAGGGCTTCGCGCGGCGCGCGCCGGGCGAGGCCGGCTGGAACGGCGTCCTGGTCGGCGATATCTCGCAGCCCCGCGGCGGCCCGATGCTCACCGGCCACGCCTCGCACCAGATCGGCCTCGATGCCGACCTCTGGCTGACGCCGATGCCCTCGCGCCGGCTCTCCAACGCCGAGCGCGAGACGATGAGCGCCACCAACGTGGTGCGCTCCGACTGGATGGATGTCGACCCCTCGGTCTGGACGCCGAACCACACGCGGATCATCCGCCTGGCGGCGAAGGACGACAAGGTGCACCGCATCTTCGTCAATCCGGCCATCAAGAAGGCGCTCTGCCGCGAGGCCGGCGGCGACCGCGCCTGGTTGCGCACGGTGCGGCCGATGTGGGGCCACAACTACCATTTCCACATCCGCATGGGCTGCCCCGCCGGCGTCGGCGGCTGCGAGGAGCAGGACGAGCCGCCCGAGGGCGACGGCTGCGGCGCCGAGCTCGACCGCTGGCTGGCCATGCAGCACAAGGCGATCTTCGGGCCGAAGCCCCCGCCCGGCCCCAAGAAGCCGCCGCCCCCGCCGATGTCGGTGGATGCGCTGCCGCCGATGTGCCGCGAGGTGCTGGTCGCGCGTTGAAGCTGGGACGCCGACCCTCCCGCCAGGAGCCGCCCCATGCATTACATCGCGCTGAACGCGCTCCCCATCCTCCTCGCAGGCCTCGCCGGCCTGCTGCCGCTGGCCATCGCCTGGCGCCGGCCCGCCGCCCTCCCGCTCGGCTTCCTCGCCTCCGTATGGATCGCCGCCATCCTCGCGGGAGCCCTGATCATCGCCCCGGTGCCGGCCGGCCTCTGGACCGTGACCCTCGTCACCGCCGTGATTCTCTGGATCGGCTTCATCCTCCCCGCGCTGCTGGCGACCATGTCGGCGCGCGGATTGCCTTTCGCCGCGGCGCTGGCCGACGGCGGCGCCTGGCTCGCCGCGCTGCTGCTGCAGGCGGTGGTGCTTCGCCTCATCGGGCTCACGCCGCCCTGAAGCGCGCTCATGGAACGCGACGCATGCTGAGCCGTTTGGCTCGCTCACGCGGCGGCGATGCCGGGAGGAGCGGGCGATGGGCATTCTGTGGACGATCGTGATCGGTTTCGTGGCGGGCGTGCTCGCCAAGATCATCACCCCGGGACCGAACGAACCCTCCGGGTTCATCATGACGACGATCCTCGGCGTCATCGGCGCCGTCGCGGCCACCTATCTCGGGCAATCGCTCGGCTGGTACCGGCCTGACGAGGGCGCCGGCTTCATCGGCGCCACTTTGGGCGCGGTGATCGTGCTGCTCGTCTGGAGGATGATGCAGCGCCGTTCACGGCTTTGACCGGTTCTCCCTGCCTCAACCCGCTGCTCGGTCTCCTGGCCGTCGTCGGCCGCCCGGATCGCGACAAGCTCTGCGAATGGTTCGGATGTGGCCGCGGACAGTGGGCTCTGGACCGCCCGACGCCGTGGGCCGCTACACGCCGGAAGGGCGCTTGCGATGAGCGTCGGCGGGCGTCTCAGTGCCCGCCGCCGGTGGCGTAATCGTCCTTGCCCTGTTTCTTCGGCCCGGGCTTGCCGGCATGCGCCTCGCCGCTGATCCGGTCCGTCCAGGCCATGAACAGGCCCGAGATCACGAAGACCATGTGGATCGCTGCGTACCACATGAGGTCGCGGTCGGAGATGTTCTTCAGGTTCATGAAGGCCTTCAGCACCTGGATCGCCGAGATCGCCACGATCGAGGAGAGCAGCTTCAGCTTGAGGCCGGAAAAATCGATCTTGCTCATCCATTCCGGCCAGTCCTCATGGTCGGAATGCTGGATCTTCGAGACGAAGTTCTCGTAGCCCGAGAAGATCACGATCAGGATCAGAGAGCCGGTCAGCGTCAGGTCGATCAATGCCAGCACGGCGAGGATCACCTCGCTCTCCGTCGCCGTGAAGGCATGCGTGACGAAATGCCAGAGCTCCTGCAGCGCCTTGAACAGGAGCACCGCCAGCGCGACCACCAGCGCCATGAAGAACGGAGCCAGCAGCCAGCGGCTGGCGAAGAGGAACTGCTCGATAAGCCGTTCCGGCAGGCTGTCCTTCTCCGCCATGGTCGCGATCCTCAACCCGAAAGCCTAGCGAGCGCCTTGATCAGGCCGGCGGTCGAGCCGTCGCGCCCCTCTGGCTTCGCGCGCCCTTCGACCATGGGAGCGAGGCTGTTGGCAAGCTCCTTGCCAAGCTCGACACCCCATTGGTCGTAGGAGTTCACGCCCCAGATCGCGCCCTGCACGAAGACCTTGTGCTCGTAGAGCGCGATCAGCGCGCCGAGCGTGGCGGGATCGAGCTTGCGGTAGAAGAGCGTGTTGGTGGGCCGGTTGCCGGGGAAGACCTTGTGCGGCGCCAGGCGATTGACCTCGGCCGCGGGCAACCCTTGAGCCTTCAGCTGCGCCTTGGCTTCGGCGAGCGTCCGCCCGCGCATCAGCGCCTCGGTCTGCGCCAGGCAATTGGCGATCAGGAGCTTGTGCTGGTGCGCGAGGTCGGGCTCGTGTCCTTCCGCGCCGATCAGGAAGTCGCAGGGGATGACGTCGGTGCCCTGGTGGAGAAGCTGGTAGAAGGCGTGCTGGCCGTTGGTGCCGGGCTCGCCGAACACCAGCGGGCCGGTGGCATGGCCCACGGGCTTGGCGTCGAGGCGCACGCCCTTGCCGTTCGATTCCATGTCGAGCTGCTGCAGGTAGGCCGGGAAGCGTGACAGCCGCTGCTCGTAGGGCAGAACCGCCAGCGCCGGAAAGCCGAGCGCGTTGCGGTTCCAGATCCCGATCAGGGCCAGCGTGAGCGGCAGGTTCTTCTCCGGCCTCGTTTTCCGGAAATGGTCGTCCATCGCCCTGGCGCCGGCGAGGAAGGCCTCGAAATGCGCCCGGCCGACGGCGATGGCGAGGCTGAGCCCGATCGCCGACCAGACCGAATAGCGCCCGCCCACCCAGTCCCAGAAGCCGAACATCCGGGCGGGGTCGATGCCGAAGGCCTCGACTTTCTCCCTGGCCGTGGAGAGCGCCGCGAAATGCTGGCCGGCCTTGGTGGCGCCGAGCTTCCCTTCCATCCAGCGCCGCGCCGAATGGGCGTTGGCCATCGTCTCCTGCGTGGTGAAGGTCTTCGACGCCACGAGGACGAGCGTCCGCCGCGGATCGAGCCCCTTCAGCGCATCGGCGAGATGTGCGCCGTCGACGTTGGAGACGAAATGCGTGCGCGGCCCATCGTGATAGGGGGCGAGCGCCAACGTCGCCATCACGGGCCCGAGGTCGGAGCCGCCGATGCCGATGTTCACGACATCGGAGAACGGCTTGCCGTCGGCCGCGGCGGCCTTGCCTGAGCGGATGTCCTCGGCGAAGGCGAGGAAGCGGGAGAGCTCCGCCTGCACCAGCGGGTCGACCGGCTCGCCGGCGGCCTTCGCCCCGCTGGCTCCGGCGGCGCGGAGCGCCGTATGCAGCACGGCCCGTCCTTCGGTGGCGTTGATGGGCTGGCCTTCGAACATCGCCCTGGCGCGGCCCTTCACGTCGGCCTCCTCGGCCAAGGCTCTCAGCAACGGCATCGTCTCTTCGACGATGAGGTTTTTGGAATAGTCGAGATGGAGCCCCGCTGCCTCGAGATGGAAGCGCTCGAAGCGCTTCGGATCGGCCTCGAACAGCTCCCGCATGGAAGCCGGGCGCAGGCGCTTGGCATGGCGGTCGAGGGCGGCGAAGGCGGAGCGGACGGTCATAAGGCTGTTCTAAGGCCAAGCATCGCTTTCGCCAACGCGTCGTGCGCTTCGTCCTGAGGGATTGGCCCCTCATTTGTCTTCTCCCCGGGAAGAATACCGGGGAGAAAAACGCTCTCAGTCGTTGGCGCTAACCGTCGTGTGCGTTCCTCTCCCCGGACTATTGGCCGGGGAGAGGACAGGTGAGGGGCCACCGGCGCAGAACGGACCGCGACGCCGCCCTCACCCGCCCCCGAACACAGTGTTCAGCTGCGCGCCGACCATGATGAAGGTCGTGCGCTTCGGCACCTCCTTGAGGCTGACCGCGCCGATATAGGTCATCATCGAGCGCACGCCGCCCATGATCTCCAGCATCGTCCCCTCGACGGGGCCCTTGTACGGCACCTCGACCGTCTTGCCCTCGGAGGCGCGGTAGCGCGCCACGCCGCCGGCGTATTTCTTCATCGCCGTGTCTGAGCTCATGCCGTAGAAGAGCATGCGCACCGGCACCCTTTCCCCGCCGCGCTCTTCGTAGATGATCTCGCCCTCGCATTCGTCATGGCCCGAGAGCATGCCGCCCATCATCACGAAATCCGCGCCGGCGCCGAAGGCCTTGGCCACGTCGCCGGGCACGGTGAGGCCGCCGTCGCCGCAGACCTGGCCCTTGAGGCCATGGGCGGCATCGGCGCATTCGATGATCGCCGAAAGCTGCGGATAGCCGACGCCCGTCATCTTGCGCGTGGTGCAGACGGACCCCGGCCCGATGCCGACCTTGACGATGTCGGCGCCGGCCAGCACGAGCGCCTCGGTCATGTCGCCGGTCACCACGTTGCCGGCCATGATCACCGCATCGGGATTGTCGTCGCGCACGCGCTTGATCATGTCGACGAAGCTCTCGGTGTAGCCGTTGGCGACATCCATGCAGATCATCGGCAGCGGCGCCTGGGCCTTCACGGCCTTGAACTTCTCGTAGTCCGCATCGTTGGTGCCGATCGTATAGAAGCTGTTGTTGCTCTCCTCGCTGCGGAAGAATTCGATCAGCGTTTCGGCCGGATAATGCTTGTGCAGCGCCACCATCGCGCCGTGGCGCTTGAGCGCCCTGGCCATGGGGATCGTGCCGGTCACGTCCATGTTGGCGGCGATCAGCGGAAAGCCGGTCCAGGACCGGCGCGCGTGCCGGAAGGGGATCGAGCGCTCGATGGCGACGCCGGAGCGTGAGGCCAGAGTCGAGCGCTTCGGCCGGATCAGCACGTCCTTGAAGTCGAGCTTGGGATCGTTCTCGATGCGCATCCGGTCATCCCTCGCGACGGTGGGCCGGGCCCGGCCGGCAGTCAATCGGGCGGCCCGCCATCAATCATGTCCGGCCGCGGCGGTAAACCCCGTTTGCATCGCCAAGGTTCACGGGCTAGCGATTGCGGCATGATCGAGGTCACGCGCTTCATCAGCCTGCAGGAAAGCGAGATCGCGCTGTCGTTCGTGCGCGCCTCGGGCCCTGGCGGGCAGAACGTCAACAAGGTCGCGACGGCCTGCGAGCTGCGCTTCGATGCGCGCGGCTCCCGCTCGCTGCCCGCCGACGTCGCGGTGCGGCTGATGAAGCTCGCGGGCCGGAAGCTCACCAAGGACGGCGTGATCGTCATCGCGGCGGAGCGCCACCGCTCGCAGGAGATGAACCGCGCCGAGGCGGTGGAGCGCCTCCTCGACATGATCCGCGAGGCGGCCAAGCCGCCGCCGCCCAAGCGCCGCGCCACCCGGCCGACCAAGGCCTCGGTGGAGCGGCGGTTGAAATCGAAGACCGCACGCGCCGGCGTCAAGCGGCTGCGCGGCGCCAAGCCCGGCCAAGATTAGTGATCCCTGCGACTGATACCCGGAGCGGCGCTTGAACGTCCTGTTCGTCCACCAGAACTACCCCGGCCAGTTCCGCCACAGCGCTACGGCGCTCGCCGCGGACAAGGCGAACCGCGTGGTGGCGCTGGGCATCAACGAGCAGGGCTACCCGACCCCGGGCGTGGCCTACAGACGCTACCCCATCAACCGCAAGCCGGCCGAGGTCCCGCCGCTGCTGCAGGATTTCCAGTCGAAGATCATCCGTGGCGAGGCCGCAGCCGCAGCCGCTGCGGAGCTCAAGGCCAAGGGCTTCGAGCCGGACGTCATCGTGGTGCATCCGGGCTGGGGCGAGCAGCTGTTCCTCAAGGACGTCTGGCCCCAGGCCAGGATGCTCGCCTTCATGGAGTTTTTCTACCGGTCGGAGGGGCTCGACACCAATTTCGACCCCGAATTCGCCGTCGACACCTTGGGCGCGCGCGCCCGCACCAGGGCCAAGAACGCCAACCATCTGCTGGCCCTCGACGCGGCGGACTGGTGCTACAGCCCGACGCGCTGGCAGCGCTCCTCGCTGCCCGAGGTCTATCTGCCGAAGACCAGCGTCATCTTCGACGGCATCGACACCGGCTTCATCGCGCCGGACCCGGCCGCCGTCTTCCGCTTGCCGGACGGACGCGAGCTGAAGTCCGGCGACGAGGTGCTGACCTTCGTCAACCGCAACCTGGAGCCCTACCGCGGCTTCCATGTCTTCATGCGCGCCCTGCCCGCCATCCAGAAGGCGCGGCCGGAGTCGGTGACTCTGATCGTCGGCGGCGACGAGGTGAGCTACGGTGCCGCGCCGCCGGGCGGCGGCGGCTGGCGGAACGTGCTGATGCGCGAAGTCGGCGACCGGCTCGACCATGGGCGCATCGTCTTCCTGGGCCGCATTCCCTACGGCGAATACCGCAAGCTGCTGCAGGTGAGCCGCGTGCACGCCTATCTCACCTATCCCTTCGTGCTGTCCTGGTCGATGCTGGAGGCCATGGCCGCGCAATGCCTGGTGGTCGGCTCGTCGACGCCGCCGGTCAACGAGGCGCTGCGCCATGGCGAGAACGGGCTCAGCGTCGATTTCTTCGACGTCGACGGCTGGTCGGCGACGCTCGCGCGCGCGCTCGCCGATCCCGCGAAATACGCGCCGTTGCGCCAGGCCGCACGCGCCGGCGTGATCCGAGACTACGACCTCAAGACGATCTGCCTGCCGCGCCAGCTCAGGCTGATCGGCGCCCTCGCCGAGAGGGCGAAACGCTCCGCGCTGGCGCGGATCTGACCTGCGCCGGCGCAAGCAGCCGTCGAATTGCCAAGCGTTCCGCTTTCGCCGAATACTGGCCCGGTCCCGCGGACTTGACGCTTCGTCCGCTGCCCGGGAGTGCCGTCGCCGATGCGCCAGCCGCTGCTCGCTTTCATCGCCGCCCTGTGCGCCCTGATCGGGCTTGGCGCCGTCGGCTGGTACTGGGCGACCCTGCCGACCACGCTCAGGATCGCCGTGGGGCCAGTGTCGAACGAGAACGTCCGCATCGTCGCCGCCGCCGTGCAGACCCTGCAGCGCGAGCGCGAGTCCTTCCGTCTCAAACTGATGCTCACGGAAGGATCCCCTGAGAGTTCGGCTGCGCTGGAGGAAGGGAACGCCGATCTCGCCGTGGTGCGCACCGACAACGCCTATCCGCGCAACGGGGCCGCCGTCGCGGTGATGAACGTCGATCATGTACTTGTGGTCGCGCCGCCCGGGACCGGCGTGAAGAGCTTCGCCGACCTCCGCGGCAAGACGGTCGCTCTGGCGCGCAACAACCGAGCCAACCAGCGCCTGTTCAAGACGCTGACCGCCCAAGCCGGCCTTTCGGAGGAAGAGGTGAAGATCGACACCGGCCGCCTGCAGGACATCCGCGGCGCCCTCGACCAAGGCCGGGTCCAGGCCGTCTTCGCCGTCGGCCCGACCTCGGGCCGCCTGCTGATCGACATCGTCAACCTGGTGACCGAAGTCGGCCGGGGAGAGATCGTCTTCGTGCCGGTGCCCGAGACCAGCGCCATCGAGCAGCGCCATCCGCTGATCGAGGCCGATACGCTGGTGCGTGGGCTCTTCGGCGGCGTCACGCCGCGGCCGTCGGAGGATGTGCCGACGGTCACCGTCTCGCATCAGCTGCTCGCCTCCAAGAATCTCTCGGACGCCACGATCTCGGATTTCACCCGCGTGCTCCTGAACGCCAAGGCGCAGATCGCCGTGGAGGCGCCGCTGGCCTCGCGCATGGAGGCGCCGGACCAGGAAAAGACCAGCCCGATCCCGATCCACCCAGGCACCATCACCTACCTCGACGGCCAGACCTCGACCTTCCTCGAGCGTTATGGCGACTGGTTCTACATCGGCATCATGGGCCTCGGCCTCGGCGGCTCCTTGGTCGCCGGCTGGTTCAGCTTCGCCGCCAAACGCGCGAGAGAGCGCGTGATCGCCCTCCTCGACGAATTGCAGCGCCTGATCGGCGTCGCGCGCTCCGCGCCGGATGCCGCGGCCCTCGCCGCGACGGAGGCGAGCGTCGACGCCATCTTCAGCCGCACGCTGCGGGCCTCGGCCGACCACACCGTCGACGCCGGCACGATGGCCGCCTTCAACCTCGCCTTCGCCCAGGCGCGGGACGCGATCCGCGACCGGCGGCAGGCGCTCAACGCCCGCTCTTGAGCCAGGCCTCGACGCCTCTCGCCGCAGAGAGGCCCGTGGCGAAGCAGGCCTGAAGCAGGTAGCCGCCGGTCGGCGCCTCCCAGTCCAGCATCTCGCCGGCGCAGAACACGCCGGGCAGACGCCGGAGCATCAGCCCTCCGTCCAGCTCGCCGAGCCGCACGCCGCCGGCCGTGGAGATCGCCCGCTCGATGGGACGCAATCCGGTCACCGTGACGGGCAATGCCTTGATCAGTTCGGCCAGCGCCGCCGGCGAGCGATCCGCGGCGGCACGATCCGCCTCCCTGAGCAACGCCACCGCGACGGGGGCCAGCGCCAGGCTCTTGCGCAGCCGGTTGGCGAAGCTTTCGCCCTTGCGGCCGCCGGACAGCCTGGCCGCGACGGCCTCGCTGCCGAGATCGGGCCTGAGGTCGAGCGACAGGAGCGCGAAGCCGTCGCGGTCCAGCGCCGCCCGGATCGGGGCCGACAGCGCATAGACGGCGCCGCCCTCCAGCCCCTCGGCCGTCAGGACCGCCTCGCCCAGCGCCGTCTCTCCGCCGATCGCGAGCGCGATGCGCTTCAGCGGCGCGCCGGCGAAGCGCTCCTTCAGCACGGCGGACCACGGCGCCTCAACGCCGGCATTGGCCGGGCGCAGGGTCGCTACCGCGACGCCCTTCTCCGAAAGGGTCGCCGTCCAGCCGCCATCGGAGCCGAGCCGCGGCCAGCTCGCGCCGCCGAGCGCCAGGATCGTCGCGTCTGGCGCGGCCTCGACCCGTCCTCCGGCGGTCTCGAAGCAGAGCGCCCCCGCCTCCGTCCAGCCCGTCCAGCGATGCCCCGGCCGCCATGCGACGCCCTGCGCCTCCAGCCGCCTGAGCCAGGCCCTGAGCAGCGGCGAGGCCTTGAAGGCCTTCGGGAAGACCCGCCCGCTGCTGCCGACGAAGGTCTCCTGGCCGAAACCCTGACACCAGTCGCGCAGTTGCGCCGGATCGAAAGCGCGGATCAGCGGCTCCAGGATTGGCGCCGCTTCGCGATAGCGCCCGAGGAAGACCTCCAGCGGCTCGGCATGCGTAAGGTTCAGCCCGCCGCGGCCGGCCAGCAGGAACTTGCGGCCGAGCGAAGGCATCCGGTCATAGACCGTGACGGCATGGCCCCTGGCGGAGAGATGCTCGGCCGCGATCAGGCCCGCGGGCCCGCCGCCGATGATGGCGACGGTGCTCATGATGAAGGGACGCGCGCTGTCGTCACTGGCCCTTGGTTTTCAGCCACGCGCGGAACAGCGCTATCTCTTTCTCCTGTGCGGCGATGATCTCCTGCGCCATGCGGCGCAGCTCCGGATCCTTGCCATGGGCGAGCACCACGCGGGCCATGTCCACTGCGCCCTGGTGATGCGGGATCATGCCGCGTGCGAAATCGACGTCGGCGTCGCCGCTGTAGCGGATGTCCATGTCCTTGTGCATCCGTGCATTGGCGTCCTGATAGGCCTTGGTCGAGGCGGAGGCCGCTGGCGCAGCCGGCGCATGATGCTGGTGCTGCGCGGCGGCGGGGACGGCAACGAACAGCAGGGCGGCGACGATGAAGGGAAGGCGCATGGAGTTCATCGGGTTCTGATCCTCACGTTCTGCCCGGACGGCGCAGGCGGAGCCTCGTCAGCCGCATCATCGCATAGGCCGCGCCGCCATAGACGACGGCGCCGCTGAGCCCATGGGCCAGGAGCCGGAGCTCGGAGCCGAAGCGCAGCGGACCGAGCAGGGCGGCGAAGGGAGCATAGGTCGCCAGCAGCAGGATGGCGAGGGCCAGCGCGCCGCAGGCCGCGGCGGCCACCGCCTTGGCGAGGCTGCGGTCCGGCGCCATCCAGCGCCGTCGATCCGCGAGCACGATCAGCGCCGCGAGATTGAGGCTGGCGCCGAGCGCCGTGGCGAGCGCCAGCCCCATCACCCCGAAGGAGCCGACGAGCGCGAACTTCAGCGCCACATTCGCCGCCACCGCCCCGAGCGAGACGAGCATCGGCGTCTTGGTGTCGCCTCGGGCATGGAAGCTCGCCACCACCGCGCGGATCGAGACGGCCGCGATCAGGCCGACGCCATAGGCGGCGAGCACACGTGCCGCCTCGGCCACGGCGCGATCGTCGAAGGCGCCGCGCTGGAAGACGGCGCGGATGATGAGCTCCGGCATCACCAGCGTCGCGACCCAGCAGGGCGCGGCGAGCACCAGCGTCAGCGCCAGCGTGCGGTTCTGCGCCTCGTGCGCGCCTTCGGCGTCCCCGCCGGCGAGGCGCTTCGACATCGCCGGCAGGAGCACCGTGCCGGCGGCGATGGCGATGACGCCGAGCGGCAATTGATAGATGCGGTCGGCGTAGTAGAGCGCCGAGGCGGAGCCCTCGGGCAGGAGCGTCGCCAGGATCGTGTCGGCGAACATGGCGATCTGCACGCCGGCCGATCCGATGACCGCGGGGAGGAAGGCCGAGAAGAAGCGGCGCACGTCCTCGGAAAGCTCGGGCTTCAGCGGCGGCACCAGCAAGCCGGCCCGCCAAGCGGCGAAGGCGAGCGCCGCAGCCTCCAGGAGCCCCGCCACGAAGACGCCCCAGCCCGCGGCATGGGCCGGCGTGCGGAACAGGAAAGCCATCTGCACGAAGGCGAGCAGCGACAGGTTGAGCAGCACAGGCGCCGCCGCCGCCACGGCGAAGCGGCCGCCGGCGTTCAGCACGCCCGACCAGAGCGTCACCAGCGTGATCAGCAGCAGGTAAGGAAAGGTGATGCGCGTCACCTCGACGGCGAGCGCGAATTTGGCGGGATCGGCGGCGAAGCCGGGCGCCAGCAACTGCACGACCGCAGGCGTGAATGCGAGCGCCAGCGCCAGAAGCACGACCTGCGACAGCAGCAGCAGCGACAGGATGCGGCCCTGGAACAGCCCGGCCGCCGCCTCGCCCTCCTGCGTGCGGATGCGCGCGTAGGCCGGCACGAAGGCCGCGTTGAAGGCGCCTTCGCCGAAGATGGCGCGGAAATGATTGGGCAGCCGGAAGGCGACGGTGAAGACGTCCATCAGCCCGCCGGCGCCCAGCACCGCCGCCATGGCGACGTCGCGCAGGAAGCCGGTGAGGCGCGACAGCAGCGTCCAGCCGCCGACCGAGAGGATGGAGCGCAGCATCAGGGGGCCGCAGGCAGCTGGCGCGAAGCCATCATTCGGCCTCCCCCTGAGCCTGTCGAAGGGCGAGGCCGTTGCGCGGAGCGCCTGGAATCCTCGATTCTACGACAGATTCTGGATGAGGATTTCGGGCGGCGTTGGTGCGGAGGCTCGCACCCATATCCCCGCCCACCTCTTCGGCCACGATGTAAAGCGGCCGCTCCTTCACCTCGGCGAAGATGCGGCCGATGTACTCGCCGATCACGCCGAGGAAGATGAGCTGGATGCCGGAGAAGAACATCACAGAGACGATGATCGAGGGAAAGCCCGGCACCGAGCGCCCGAGCACCAGCGTCTCGAGGATGATCATGAAGGCATAAAGGAAGGCGAGGATCGAGATGGCGATGCCGGTCCAGGTCGCCATGCGCAGCGGCGCCGTGGAGAAGGAGGTGAGCCCGTCGAAGGCGAAGCGGAAGAGCTTCACGTAGTTCCACTTCGTCTCGCCATGGGCGCGGGGCGCGACCTGGTAGGGCACGCCTGTCTGCCGGAAGCCGACCCAGGCGTAGAGGCCCTTCGAGAAGCGCGCCCGCTCGGGCAGGCGCTTCAGCGCCTCGACCACGCGGCGGCTGACGAGCCGGAAGTCGCCGGCGCCTTCGGGCAGCGGCGTCTCGGCGAAGCGTTCGAAGACCTTGTAGAAGCGCCTCGCGAAGCGGCTGTAGGCGCGTCCGTCCGTGGAGCGGTCGGTGCGCTGGCCATAGACCATGTCGTAGCCCTCGCGCCATTTCGCGACGAAGAGCGGGACGATCTCGGGCGGATGCTGCAGATCGGCGTCGATCATCACCACGGCTTCGCCTCGCGCATGGTCGAGGCCGGCGGCGAGGGCCACCTCCTTGCCGAAGTTGCGGCTGAACGACACGCAGCGGATGCGCGGATCCGACGCCGACAGAGCGCGGATCGCCGCCAGCGTGCCGTCGCGGCTGCCGTCGTCGACGAACAGGATCTCGTGGCTGGCGGCGCAGCCTTCGAGCACGCCCGTCAGGCGCTCGGCGATGAGCGGCACGTTGCGCTCCTCGTTGAGCACGGGCACCACCACTGAGAGTTCGGGACCGGCGGCAGCAGCCTCCGGGGCAGGGAGCGGGATTTTCGGCATGACGGCCCTTTAACACCCTCGCGCCTGTCCATAAACTGAATGCCGGCGCAAGGGACGCGCCGTGGAATCCCGATTCGCTTGGCCTCTCTCACGCTCATCGCCGACGATTACGCCCTCACCGCCGGCGTGGCGCGCGGCATCCTGCGCCTGCTTGAGCATGGCCGCATCGCCGGAACGGGAGCGATGACCGGCAGGCCGCATTGGCGCGGCTGGTCGCATGCGTTGCGCGGTTTCGAGGGCCAGGCCGACATCGGCCTGCATCTGAACCTCACGCTCGGCCCGCCGCTGACGCGCATGCCGCTCTTCGCCTCAACGGGGACGCTGCCGCCGATCGGCGACATCGCCCGGCAGGCCTTGCGGCTGGCCCTGCCGATCGAGGAGATCGCCGGCGAGATCGAGGCGCAGATCGACGCCTTCGAACAGGCGATGGACCGCCGGCCGGATTTCATCGACGGTCACCAGCACGTGCATGGCCTGCCCGGCGTGCGCCGTGCGCTCTTCACTGTGTTGAAGGCGCGCTATGCCCGCGGTCCCAAACCATGGCTGCGCGATCCCTCCGACAGCCTCGCCCGCATCGTGCGGCGCAGGCGCAACATGAACAAGGCGCTCGCCGTGGCGAGCCTGGCGAGCGGCTTCGGCGGCCGGGCGCGCGAGGCCGGCTTCCTCACCAACGACAGCTTCGCCGGCTTCTCGGCCTTCGATCCGCGCGGCGACTACGCGACCGATTTCGAAAGCTATCTCGCCGCCGCCGGCAGCCGTCACCTGGTGATGTGCCATCCCGGCGAGGCGGATGCCGAGTTGCGCGGCCTCGACCCCGTCGTCGACACGCGGCCGCAGGAGCTCGCCTTCCTGATGGGCGACCTCGCGCAGGACCTGATGGCGAAGGCCGGCTTCAGCATGGGGCGGCTCCGGCCGCTGGCCTCGTGACGGACGAGGCGATCGCCTTCGATCGCACGGGGCCCGTAGCCGGCAGGCTCGAGCAGGTCTCGCCGTTGGTGCGCCGCTACGTGATCGACAATCCGGGGCCCTTCACCTTCACCGGAACCTGTTGCTACGTCGTCGGGCGCGGGCGGGTGGCAGTGATCGATCCCGGTCCCGGCCGCCCCGGCGAGGCGGAAGCGCTGCTGGCGGCGCTAGCCGGCGAGATAGTCGCCGACATCGTCGTCACGCATACGCACCGCGACCATTCGCCCGGCGCCAGGGTGCTGAAGGCGCTCACCGGCGCGCCGATCAGCGGCTGCGCGCCGCATTGGTCGGCCCGCGCTCTCGCCGAGGAGGAGCGGAACATGCTCGACGCCAGCGCCGACCGCGGGTATGCGCCCGACCGGACGATGACCGATGGGGACGTTCTTGCGGGCGAAGGTTTCAGCCTGACGGCGATCGAGACGCCTGGGCACACCATGAACCACCTCTGCTTCGCCTTTCCCGAGGAGCAGGCGCTGTTCTCCGGCGACCATGTGATGGCCTGGTCGACCACGATCGTCGCCCCGCCCGACGGCTCGATGGGCGCGTACATGCGCTCGCTCGACAAGCTGCGCGGCCGCGCCGACCGCGTCTTCTGGCCCGGACACGGCGGGCCGGTCGCCGATCCCGAGCGCCTGCTGCGCGGGCTCGTCGGCCATCGGCGCATGCGCGAAACCGCGATCCTCACCGCGCTCGCCGAGGCGCCGGCCCGCATTCCGGCGCTGGTGGACCGGCTCTACGTCGGCCTCGCGCCCGCCCTGCGCGGCGCGGCGGCGCTCTCGGTGCAGGCGCATCTTGAGGATCTGTCGGAGCGTGGGCTGGTCCGGGCGGCGGACGAGGGACTGTTCGCGCTGGCTTGAGGCCGCCGCCTACCGCTGCGCCGCCAGAGCCTCGATCTCCCCACGGAACGCCCTGATGTGGCGGGCGTTGGCGCCGAAATCGTGCTTGCCCAGCACGCGCGAGGCGGAGCGCAGGTCGATCCGCGTCTCACCCACGCCCGGCCTGACGCGGATCGTGATGTCGTCGGGGAATCGATAGAGGATCGAGCGCGCCACGGCGTCGATGCGGCCCGTGGCGGTGCGGCCGGCCGGGCTCGCGGCATCCACCACCAGCCAGCCGAGGTTGGTGGCCGCGCGCTGCGCCAGAAGCATCGCCTCCTCGGCCGCGACGTCGAGCAGGATCGGCCTGAGGTCGCCATAGGCCTCGCCTTGCTCGGCATAGCGGTCGCGGTCGAAGACCGGCGGCACATGCCCGCCCCTGGCGTCGAGCGCGGCGCGCGAGCGGGCGAAGGCCGGCGGATCGACCGGATCGGTCGTGACATCGGCGACCGGCGGCAGGCGAAGCGCCGCGGCGGCCAGCCAGCCGGGCCAGGCGAGCGTCAGCACGGCGAGCGCCAGGCCGCGGACAGCGATGCCGAGGCCCGGCGCGCCGGTGCGCCAGATCGCCGCGAAGGCTGCGGCCGAGGAGGCCGCCGCCAGGACTCCGAGCAGGATGGCGATGCCCAGAAGCACCAGGCCGTTGGCGGGTGGGATGCCGCCGTAGCGCGTGGCGAGCACGCTGAGCACGGCGAAGCCGGCCGCGGCCCAACCCAGCCAACGGCTGGCGGGCGCGAAGAGCGGGATCGGCTCCGGCGGCAGGCGGCGCATGGGGAGGCTGTAGCAAAACGCCGCCCCGAACGCCATGCCATCCGCCGGGCCGGCTCCTTCTTGCCCCGCCCCGCCGGGAATGCTAGCGCGCTCGCCAGAGGCACTGCAGCGAACGCGAAGGACCAATCGATGTCGACAGGTGGAAACGGCGCCATGGGGCCCCAAGGCGGCACCCAGGGCGGTGCGCAGCTCGGCGGCGCGCCGGCGCTCAACGCGCTCGGCCAGTACATCAAGGATTTCTCCTTCGAGAACCCGAACGCGCCGGCCTCTCTGGGCCCCCAGCAGAACGCGCCGCAGATCAACATCCAGGTCAACGTCAACGCCCGCCAGTTGGCCGAGACCGATTTCGAGGTCGAGATCAAGCTTGAGGGCGGCGCCGGCGAGGGCGCCGGCACGCTGTTCCGTTTCGAGCTCACCTATTGCGGCATCTTCCGCGCCATCAACATCCCGCAGGACCAGCTCGGCCCCGTGGTGATGATCGAATGCCCGCGGCTGCTCTTCCCCTTCGCCCGCCAGATCATCGCGGACGGCGTGAGGAACGGCGGCTTCCCGCCGCTCTACATCGATCCGATCGACTTCGGCGCGCTCTATCAGCAGCGCGTCGCCGAGCAGCAGGGCGCCGCCGCGCAGGCCTGAACGGTCACTCGTTAATCGCGAAGCCGTGCATTGAAGATCACGGCCGAGCTTCTAGGTTTGTCCTCAGGCGATCGGCGCCGCCGCCCCCCGTACGGTGGCCCTGGTCCCGCCTGTCTCGAGGCAGCGGCGCCCGGTCTCCCCCGGGACCGGGCGCTTGCCCTGGCGCGGCTTGAGGGCCCATGCGTTGCCAGGAGCGCTGCCCTTGCCCCTCTCGATCACGACCTGGAACATCAATTCGGTGCGGCTGCGCATCGATCTGGTGGCGCGCTTCGCGGCGGAGCAGGCGCCCGACGTCCTCTGCCTGCAGGAGACGAAATGCCCCGACGACCAGTTCCCGCTGGCTGCGGTGAAGGCGATGGGCTTCCGCCACTGGGTCTTCGCCGGGCAGAAGGGCTATAACGGCGTCGCGATCTTCTCGCGCTTCCCGCTGGTCGACGCGACGCGCCTCGCCTTCGGCGGCATCGACCACGCCCGCCACATCGCAGCGACCTTGGGCGACGAGGCCGGCCCCGCCGCCGGCCTCACCATCCACAATCTCTACGTGCCCGCGGGCGGCGACGTGCCGGACCGCGAGGCCAACGCCAAATTCGGCCACAAACTCGATTTCCTCGCCGACATGACCGACTGGGCCGGCCGGGGACGCGCCACACGGGAGAAGAGCGTGCTCGTGGGCGATCTGAACATCGCGCCCTACGAGACCGATGTCTGGAGCCACAAGGCGCTGCTCGACGTCGTCAGCCACACGCCGGTCGAGACCGAGGGGCTGGAGCGGATGCGCCTCGCCGGCGGCTTCGTCGACGCCGTGCGCAAGCTGAAGCCTGAGCCGGAGCGCGTCTATTCCTGGTGGAGCTACCGCTCGCCGGACTGGTCCGCCGCCGACAAGGGCCGCCGCCTCGACCACGTCTGGACCACCGCCGATCTCGACGGGACGATCGCGGGGGCGCATGTCAGCCGCGACGTGCGGGGCTGGGACAAGCCGAGCGACCACGCACCGGTGACGGTCAGGCTGGAGTTCTGAGGGGGCGGGGCGAAGCTGGCAGGTCGACGTCCACGCTATACGAGCGAGTATTTGCCGGCATCGTTACGCTGCAAGCGACCTTGGCTGACAAGGCGGCTGAGAGTGCCGGGCACAGAGGTGAGTTTTAGCCCTGGATTCGATTTTTCGATCAGCTCACGAATTTCGGCCGACGAGACTGGAACCCCGCTATCAGCGACAGCTGTCAAGCAGAGCTGAGATATCTGTCCATGAGCCGCACGTTGCGGTGTCCCGTTCAAGCCTAGGTAAGCTTCAAGCTGCTCCTTCCGTTCCTCGAGCAAATCGATCTCGTCGTTTAGCCGCGCCAACTCAGAATGCGCTTCCGCACGAACCGCTTCTTCCTCCGAAGCTAGTCGTTGTCTCTCTCTTGCAAGCCTGTTGAGTTTGTCAGCGAGAGATTCAATAGCCATCTATCCCTTGATCCGTTGGTTGGTGAGCGACATGATGTTGACGTCACTCACGATTGGCACTCTGCAACGAGAGAAGCCGTTGCTCGATCAACTTATTCCTTGCGGCAACAAATTCCGGTAACAGAGTGATGTTCCATAGGTGGGGTTGATCCGGAATCGCGTGACGCTTCAGAAAATCCCGATCGCGCTCTCTGATCCATTCCTGAAAGGGTTGATTGGACTTGGTTATGTTGTCGTATGACGTAAGAAGCTGAAGATTTCCTAAGCTATCACAAGCGTCAACTATCTGGTCTATGCGAGACACCGGGATGTTGAGCCCCATGAGGGCACGCCGATTCACTTGTGAACGCGGGAATATGTGATCGACATGATGGGGAATAGCTCCCCAGTTTCGATCTTCATACAGAAGCGAAAGCGCCAGAAATGTGAGCCTTTGACCGTACCGAATGTTTATAATGTTTGGTAATGTTTCCAACGTTATGTTCGAGGGTCGCCGTCTTTGCCGAGTTAGGGCGGAATGGAGCTCTGCTAGCGGAAACTCTTTGCTGCCATTTGCGAGCGACGCCTGGATGGTCGTTCGGGCTAGCGATAGCGTGGAGTCTGAATTTCCACCGAAAACACCATTGAGCAGAGCTGAGATGACCCACCGCCGAATGCGGTCCGCATTTCGAGCATCAAATTCTGTCGAGCCTTCCAACAGGTCCACCTTCGCCTTGCAGAGATAATAGGCAATCGGCATGAGCGCGTTGAGGCTGGCGGTGTTGTCCCTATCAAGGCCAAATCTGTTTATTAATAGAAAGGTTGAGCGTAGTGCTGTTTTGATTGCTCCCCAGTTATTTCGCATGATATCAAGATTATTATTATTAAAGTTTTTTACTTTGTAGATAGGATCTATATCGGATAAAAGTAGACACGATTTTAATACAAAGTCTTTTGTTATATCATTCTTCCGATCAAGCCTGATATTTATTAATTCAACAAAACTATGTATTTCCTCACGCGCAGAAATATCGCTCCACTTCGACGAAATAATTGACATCATCAAATCAGATTTGCTGAGTTTCGTACCTCCGTCATTGGCCCGAACAAATATACCTAAGACTCGATCATAATCCTGATCCTTCTCGGTGTAATAGCAGATAATCTCGTCTTTGCAGATTACCCGACGCAACCTGTCGAGGTTGCGTCCCACAGTTCTCAGCTGGGCGCGCGTTACGGTATCGGGCAACCGATCAATCACACCTTCCTTATAGCGGTCGAACGCGTCGTCCCCGGGATGATTGAGGATTTCGCCGACCTTAATCCAACAGGTAGTTGGCGATTGCTGCGGAGGATTCTCGAAAAGGTAGAAGCCATAGCTGCCTTCGACCGGATCCGCCGGATCATCAGAGAAAGATGGCGTTTCTGACGGGTCTATAAGCAGGTCGAGATAAAGGCGCTTTCGCTGCCAAGCCGATGGGCTGTCCCAGCGCTTGTGCTTAGATTTGACGGTGAAGGATCCACGTAGCCCAATCAATAGGGAGGTAATCCGTTGCTGCCCATCCAACACTAAGACGACGTCACGCCCGTCAGTTTCCGCAATCTCGTTGTGAATTTCTCCGAAACGAAAATGCTCTGCAAACTTATAAATCTGCCAATTCAGTTTGTTTTCTGGCGAAAGTTCCCAGAACAGAAAAGAGCTAATAGGATATCCTTTCATGAGTGAATCGAAAAGCGAAACCACCTGCTCCGGATTCCAAACAAAGGGCCTTTGGATTGCTGGTAGGAAGTAGGAACGGTTGATCTTATCGACCGTAGAGGCAACCGTCGTAGCCGAATAAGCCATAGTACATCACCGCAAATCACCGTCTGTAACTATCTTAGGCGGTGAGAGGTCCCTTGAAAACTCCTTTGACATCATCTTGAGTCTCTTGACCTTGAACGAGCCTGAGCAGCAAGCCGTGCCGCGATCAGCTCACCCCTCATCCTCCTCCGGCAGCCGCGCATCCACCCTCGCCAGATCCTCGCCGACGCTGCGGATGCGCTGCTGCAGATAGGTGCTGACGCGCGCCGCCACGCCGGGATAGGCGGAGAGCACGCGGCGCATGAGGTGGCGGGGGATGCGGCGGATCACGGCCGTCTCGCGCGCCGTCGCCGTCGCCGGCCGCCGCGTCTCGGCGAAGAGCGCCGCCTCTCCGATCACGGAGCCCGGCGCCACCAAATCCTCGCGCTCGCCCGTCGCCATCACCACCGAGCCCGAGACCAGGAAATAGCCGCCGTCCGAGATGTCGCCTTCGCGGAAGATCGTGTCGTCCGGCCGCAGCACCCGCGTGTCGGAGGAGAAGACGATGAGGCGCAGCGCCTCGGCCTCGAACTGCGCGAAGAGCGGATTGGCCTGCAGCTGCTGGATCTCGGCATCGAGGGCCATGGCGTCAGCGTCGGCCGTGGCGGCTGCGAGGCGGGCTCATGGCACCAGCTTGTAGCCGCCGGCGTCCGTCACCAGGATGCGGGCCTGGCCGGGGTCCTGCTCGATCTTCTGCCGGAGCCGGTAGACATGCGTCTCCAGCGTATGCGTGGTTACGGCGGCGTTGTAGCCCCAGACCTCTTGCAGCAGCACGTCGCGCGGCACCACGCGCTGGCCGGCGCGATAGAGATAGCGCAGGATCGAGGTCTCCTTCTCTGTGAGCCTGATCTTCCCGCCCTTCTCGGTCATCAGCACCTTGGCGCCGGGGCGGAAGACGTAGGGCCCGACGTTGAACTGCGCGTCCTCGCTCGCCTCGTATTGTCTGAGATGCGCGCGAACCCGAGCGAGCAGCACGGCGAATCGGAAGGGCTTCGCCACGTAATCGTTGGCGCCCGCCTCCAAACCCAGCACCTGGTCGGCCTCGGTGTCGTTGGCCGTCAGCATGATGATCGGGCTCTTGAAGCCGTTCTTGCGCATGATGCGCACGGCTTCCCGCCCGTCCATGTCGGGGAGGCCGACGTCCATCACCGCGAGATCCACGTGGTCGCCCTTGACCGCCGTCAGTCCCTCTCCGGCGGTGCCGGCCTGGACGATGGCGAATTCCTCGTGCAGCAGCAATTGATCAGCGAGCAGGCTGCGCAATTCCACGTCGTCGTCCACCAACAGGATGCGCTTCTGGCCGCTCATGAATTGCTGCTCCGCCACTGGCTGCATAGGTGTCCCATGATAGAGGGACGCCGACAGAAGGAAAGGCCGGCGCGGGTCGATCCCCACCGGCGATCACGATCATGACAGTTTCTTGCATTCGCGTGAAGTCTCGACCCGGTGATCGCCGCCTGGGCTGGCTGACGGCAGGGGCGCTGCGCTTTCCCTGCGCCCTCGGCCGCTCCGGCGTGACGCACGCCAAGCGCGAAGGCGACGGCGCGACGCCGGCCGGGCGCTTCGCATTGCGCCGGCTGTGGCTGCGGCCCGGCGCGGGCTTCGGAAGGCCATCGCACCTGCCCCAGCGCCTGACGCGGCCCCACGACGGCTGGTGCGACGACGCCCGCCATCCCCGCTACAACCGGCCGGTCCGGCTGCCCTTCGCGGCAGGGCATGAGCGGATGTGGCGCGAGGACGCGCTCTACGACGCGGTGATCGAGATCGGCTGGAACGACCAGCCGGCTGTCAGGGGCCGCGGCAGCGCCATCTTCCTGCATCTCGCGCGGCCAGGCTACAAGCCAACGGAAGGCTGCGTCGCCGTCGCCAGGCCGCATCTGGCGCGTCTCTTGCCGCTCATCGGCCCCCGCACGCGGATCGACATCGCATGACAAACCCAATCAGAGGCGCGCTGCTCTTCGATATCGACGGCACGCTCTGCGACACCGATCCGCTCCACATCCGCGCCTTCAACCTGATGCTGGCGCCCTTCGGTCTCTCGGTGACGCCGGAGGAGTATCTCCGCCGCGTCATGGGCTTCAAGAACGCCGACATCCTGCGCGACTTCTTCCCGGAGAAGAGCGAGGCTGAGCACGCGCTTCTGGCCGACCGGAAGGAGGCGGCCTTCCGCGACCTCGCCAAGAGCGAACTGCATCCGACGCCCGGCCTCATTGACCTCATGGACTGGGCGGATTCTCTCGCCATCCCCATGACGGCGGTCACGAATGCCCCGGCGGAGAACGCCGAACTGATGCTGACCGGCCTCGGCATCAAGCAGCGTTTCCGCGCGATCGTGATCGGCGATGCCCTGCCCCGCGGAAAGCCCGATCCGCTGCCCTATCTCGTCGCCGGCGAGCGCCTCGGCGTCGATTGCCGCCATTGCGTGGCCTTCGAGGATTCGCGCTCCGGCATGCGCTCGGCCAGCGGCGCGGGCGCCTTCTCGATCGGCGTTCTGTCGAGCTTGCCGGAGGAGGAATTGCTGAAGGTCGGCGCGCGCTTCTGCGTGAAGGATTTCACGGATGCGCGCCTGCGGCCCCTGATCCGCGAGCGCCTCGGCGCCTGATCAGCGCGCGCCGAAGATGGCGCTTCCCACCCGCACATGCGTCGCGCCAAGCTGGATCGCCGCCTCGAAGTCGGCGCTCATGCCCATGGAAAGGCCCGTGAGTCCCAGCTCCCGCGCCAGCTTGGCGAGCAGCGCGAAATGCGGGGACGGCGGCTGATCCGCCGGCGGTATGCACATCAGTCCCTCGATCGCGAGGCCATGCGCCTCGCGGCAGCGGGCGACGAACGCCGCCGCCTCGCGCGGGTCGACGCCGCCCTTCTGCGGCTCCAGCCCGGTGTTGACCTGGACGAAGAGCCGCGGCCGCCGCCCGCGCTTGGCGATCGCCTTGGCCAGCGCCGCCGCGAGGCTCTCGCGGTCGAGCGTATGCACGACGTCGAAGAGCTGCACCGCGTCATCCGCCTTGTTCGATTGCAGCGGCCCGATCATGTGGACTTCCGCATCGGGAAAGCGCTCGCGCAAGGCCGGCCACTTCGCCTTCGCCTCCTGCACGTAGTTCTCGCCGAACAACCGCTGCCCGGCCTCGAGCACGGGCAGCATCGCCTCGGCCGGAAAGGTCTTCGACACGGCGATGAGCGCGGTCGATCCGGCCGGCCGGCCGAAATCGGCTTCGGCGCGGGCGATGGCGGCGCGGATGCGGGCGAGATTGTCGACGGCGGTCATGCGTCCTTGTCATTCCGGGGCTTGCCGAAGGCAAGAGCCCGGAATCCATCAACGCCGAGTTTCTGGATTCCGGGCTCCGCTTCGCGACCCCGGAATGACAATTGACCCCGCCTTCCCTTTTGTCCAAGACGAAACGCCCAAATCGCCCGTGAAATCATGCCGCAGACCCGCGAATACCCTCGCTACAACGCCCGAGAAGCCGAGCCGAAATGGCGCCGGGTCTGGGACGACAGGAAGCTCTTCAACACGAAGAACGACGATCCGCGGCCGAAGTATTACGTTCTTGAAATGTTCCCATATCCTTCGGGCCGCATCCACATGGGGCACGTCCGCAACTATGCGATGGGCGACGTGGTGGCGCGCTACAAGCGGGCGAGGGGCTTCAACGTGCTGCATCCCATGGGCTGGGACGCCTTCGGCCTGCCGGCCGAAAATGCTGCCGTGCAGAACGGCAGGCATCCCGCCGACTGGACCTACGCCAACATCGCCACGATGAAGGCGCAGCTGAAGAGCATGGGCCTCAGCCTCGACTGGGACCGCGAGATCGCGACCTGCGACCCCAGCTACTATCGCCACCAGCAGGCGATGTTCCTCGATTTCCTCGCGGCGGGACTCGTGGATCGCAAGGCCTCCAAGGTGAACTGGGACCCGGTCGATCAGACCGTGCTGGCCAACGAGCAGGTCATCGATGGGCGCGGCTGGCGCTCTGGCGCGGTGGTTGAGCAGAGGGAGCTCATCCAGTGGGCCATGCGGATCACAGATTATGCCGAGGAACTGGACCGGGCGCTGGATGCGCTGCAGCGCTGGCCGGACAAGGTGCGTCTGATGCAGCGGAATTGGATCGGCAAGTCCGAAGGCATGCGCGTGCGCTTCGCGCTCGACGCCGCAACCGCGCCGTCCGGACAGAGCGAGATCGTCTGCTTCTCGACGCGTATCGACACCCTGTTCGGCGCGACCTTCATGGCCATCGCGCCGGAGCACCCGCTGGCCGCTGAGCTCGCCGCCTCCAATGCCAAGCTCGCCGCCTTCATCGCGGACTGTCGCCGCATCGGCACCTCAGAGGCCGCGATCGAGACCGCTGAGAAGATGGGGTTCGACACCGGCGTGCGCGTCCGCCATGCTCTCGACCCGGAGCGGACCCTGCCGGTCTATGTCGCGAATTTCGTGCTGATGGGCTACGGCACCGGTGCGTTGTTCGGCTGTCCCGGGCATGACCAGCGCGACCACGATTTCGCGCTGAAATACGCCCTGCCGATCCTGCCTGTCGTCCTGCCGCCGGGGGAGGACGCCGCAACCTTCTCGGTGGCGGAAGCGCCCTATGTCGGACCGGGAACGATGATCAACTCCAGCTATCTCGATGGGATGGACTGGGAGGCGGCCTGGGAAGAGGTGGCGCGAAAGCTCGAAGGCGCGACGCTTGGCGACGCCCCCCAGGGCGAGCGGCAGACGAACTACCGGCTCCGCGACTGGGGCTTCTCGCGCCAGCGCTACTGGGGCTGTCCGATCCCCGTCGTCCATTGCGAAGCCTGTGGCGTCGTGCCGGTACCGAAGGCGGAATTGCCGGTTGAGCTGCCGTTGGACGTGACCTTCGACAGGCCGGGCAATCCGCTGGACCATCATCCCACCTGGAAGCACGTCGATTGCCCGAAATGCGGCAAGCCGGCCCGGCGCGAAACCGACACGATGGACACGTTCGCGGACAGCTCCTGGTATTTCGCGCGCTTCACCGATCCCTGGAACGAGACTGCGCCGACGACGCGCAGCGCCGTCGATTCCTGGCTGCCGGTCAACCAGTATATCGGCGGCATCGAGCATGCGATCCTGCACCTGCTCTATTCCCGCTTCTGGATGCGGGCGATGTCGAAGACCGGCCATGCCGATCTGGCCGAGCCTTTCGAGGGCCTGTTCACCCAGGGCATGGTGGTGCACGAGACCTATCGCGCGCCGGAAGGCGGCTGGCTCTCGCCGGCTGAAGTGTCCATCGAAAGCGGCGCCGAAGGCCGACGCGCCATCCGCATCACCGACGGCGCCCCCGTCGAGATCGGCGACATCGAGAAGATGTCGAAGTCGAAGCGCAATACCGTCGATCCCGACGACATCATCGGCACCTATGGGGCAGACACCGCGCGCTGGTTCATGCTCTCGGACTCGCCTCCTGAACGCGACGTCAACTGGACCGAGGACGGCGTGCAGGGCGCGGGCCGGTTCATGCAGCGCGCCTGGCGGATCTGTTGCGAAGTGGCCGATCTCCCGACAGCCGCCGCGCCAGGACCCGTTGATTACGGCTCCGAATCGACAGCCCTCCGCCGCGCCGCGCACAAGGCGCTGTCCGGCGTCACCGAGGATGTCGAGCGCCTGCGCTTCAACCGCTGCATCGCGCAGATCTACGAATTGTCGAACGCCATCTCCGGCGTATTGGCGAAAAGCGACGAGGTCGCGCCGGACATGGCTTTGGCTCTGCGCGAGGCCGCCGGCATCCTCGTGCAGTTGATGGCCCCAATGATGCCGCATCTTGCTGAGGAATGCTGGCAGGCGCTCGGCCGCGAGGGCCTCGTCGCCGAGGCCGCCTGGCCCGAATCGGAAGCTGCGCTTTTGGTCGAGGACAGCATCACCTATCCCGTACAGGTCAACGGCAGGAAGCGCTCTGACGTCACGGTCGCCCGGAGCGCGGCGCAGATCGAGATCGAGGCCGCCGCCCTGGCCGATCCCGCCGTGCAGCGCGCACTGGACGGCCGTCCGCCCAAGAAGGTGATCGTCGTGCCGTTGCGTATCGTCAACGTCGTGGGTTAGGGTCCCGCCATGCAGAAGCTGCTTCGCGCCACAGCCATTGCGGTCGTCCTGGGCCTGGGCCTGGGTGGGTGCCTCCGGCCGCTCTATGGCACGGCAGAATACGGCGGGCTGGCCGTCAACGAGCCGCTGAAGGGTGTGAAGATCGAATTGCAGGGCGAGCGCCTGGCGCATTACCTGCGCAACGAATTGGAGTTCAACCTCCGCGGGGGAGATCCAGGACCCGCACCGGCGACGTATCGGCTGGCGATCTACGCGCAGCAGACAACCCAGACCGCCATCGTCGATCGGATCACCGGCTTCGCCGAGACGGCTTCCATGCAGATCGATGCGAAATTCAGCCTTTTCGCCAATGGGAAGCCCGCGCCGCTGACTGAAGGAGATGCGCGCGTGGTCGTCGGCTACGATCGGAGCCAGCAGCGCTTCGCGTCGATCCGCTCCGCCCGCGACGCCGAGATCACCGGCGCGCGCCAGATGGCGGAGCAGATCCGCACGCGCGTCGCGGCTTATCTCGCGAGCCAGCGCTAGCGCCGAATGGTCGCCGTCGCCGCGCGGGATGCGGAGAGCTTCGTCCGCGATCGTTACGCCGAGTTCCCGGTCATCCTCATTTTCGGCCCCGACGAGGGCCTCGTTTCGGAGCGCGCTGCCGCCATCGCCTCCGCCACCACGGGCGGCGACGCCGGCAACGTCCTGCGGCTTGATGGCGACGATGTCGCGGCCGACCCGCTCCGTCTAGCGGACGAGGCGCATGCCATTCCGATGTTCGGCGGCAGGCGCGCCATCCGCATCAAGGCGGGAGCCCGAAGCCTGACGGCCGGGCTGGAGCCGCTGCTCGCAACGCCGCCCCTCGACGCGAGGATCATCGTCGAGGCAGGCGACATCAAGAGCGGGCATGCTCTGCGCACGCAGGTCGAGAAGTCGAAGACCGGCGCGGCCGTGCCCTGCTACGTCGAGGAAGGCCGCGATCTCGGCCGGCTGCTCGACGAGATGCTGGGAGCGGCGGGCCTCACCGCCGATCCCGAGGCGCGGCGGCAGCTCGTCGGCCTGATCGGCGCGGACCGCAGGCTATCCCGCATGGAGATCGACAAGGTCCTGCTCTATTGCGCCGGCCGCGGCACGATCACGCCCGACGACGTCGCGGCTGTCGTTTCCGATGCCGCGGCGCTGTCGGTCGACGCCGTGATCGACGCGGCCTTTCTCGGTCAGCTCGATCTCATCGAGCGGGAGGCCCGGCGCGTCTTCGCCGATGGCGAGGAGCCCGGCGTCCTGTTGGGCTTCGGTCTGCGGCAAGCCTTTCTGCTTCAGGCGATCTGCCGGGATGTCGCCGGAAAACGGAACGTTGCCGAATCGGTCAAGCCCTACCGGATCAACTGGAAGCGCGAGAAGACGATCGTCGCTCAGGTCGAACGCTGGACGGAGCCTCGGCTGGAGCGCGCCATTCAGATCCTTTCCGAAGCCGTTCTCTCGGTCCGGCGCCAGCCCGCTCTGGCCGAGCCCATCGCCGTGCGGGCGTTCTGGAGCTTGGCGCTGGCCGCCAGCCGGCGCTGATCGCTACTGCTGCAATCGCCGGCAGAGCGCGTCGAGTTGTTCCAGCGTCGTGTAGCGGATGCTGAGCATGCCGCCGCCGGCGCGATGATCGATCACCACCGTCAAGCCGATCACGTCGCTCAGGGCCTTCTCGAGGGCCTTGGTGTCGGCATCCTTGTCGGGCTTCGGCGCGCGCGATGCCGTCGCTGGGGCAGCCGCCTCGTTCTGCACCAAGCGTTCGACGTCGCGCACTGTCAGGCCTTGACTGACCGCGCGCTTCGCCAGGGCTTCAGGATCCGTAGCGGACAGGATGGCCCTCGCGTGGCCCGCCGAGAGAGCGCCTTCAGTCACCAGCGTTTTCACGCCGGTCGGCAGCTTGGACAGCCTCATGGTATTGGCGACATGGCTGCGGCTCTTGCCCACCACCTTGGCGAGCTCCGCCTGGGCGTAGCCGAACTGCTCGATCAGTTGCTCGTAGCCCGCCGCCTCCTCCAGCGGATTGAGATCGGTGCGCTGCACGTTCTCGATGATCGCCAGTTCGAGCGCCTCCTTGTCGGCCGCCTCGACCACTACGACGGGCACGTCGTGGAGTCCGGCTCGTTGCGCAGCGCGCCAGCGGCGCTCGCCCGCGATGATTTCGTAGACATCGGGCGTGCCGGACTTGGGGCGCACCAGGATAGGCTGGATCACGCCTTTCTCGCGGATCGAATCAGCGAGCTCCGTCAAATCCTCGTCTCCGAAGGCCTTGCGGGGGTTGAGCGGATTGGCCCGGATGAACTCGATCGGCACGGTCCTCTGCCCGCGCGACCGCGGCTGAAGCGAACCGTCGTCCGCCGCATCGCCGATGAGAGCGGCGAGGCCGCGGCCGAGACGCGACGGCCGCTGCGCTGGGGTCTGCGTTTCCTCCATCATCGTCGATCTCCTCAAGCCGCCGGTCGATAGGGTCGTTCGCGTTGGATGAGCTCGGAAGCCAACTTCAGATACGCCTGCGATCCGGCGCATTTGAGATCGTAGAGCAGCACCGGTTTCCCGTAGGAGGGGGCTTCCGACACCCGGACGTTGCGCGGGATCACCGTGTCATAGACCTTGTCGCCGAGGAACTGCCGGACATCGGCCACGACCTGGGCCGCGAGATTGTTTCGGGGGTCGAACATCGTCATCACGACGCCATGGATCGTCAGTCGCGGGTTGAGGCTGCCGCGCACCTGTTCGACCGTGCGGAGCAGCTGGCTCAGACCCTCCAGCGCGAAGAACTCGCATTGCAACGGCACCAGCACCGCATCTGCCGCCGCCATGGCATTGATGGTGAGCAGGTTGAGCGACGGGGGGCAATCGATCAGCACATAGCCGTAAGTCTCGGCGGAGGGATCGAGCGACAGCTGCGTCAGGGCGTCACGGAGGCGATAGTTGCGATCCTTGGCGCCGGCCAACTCAAGCTCGACCCCGAGGAGATCCATGGTCGACGGCGCGAGGTGCAAGCGCGGAACCGCCGTAGGCACCACAACGGTCCGCAGCGCTTCCTCGCCGAGCAGGATATCATAGGTCGAGCGACCACGATCCCTTGCGCCAAGACCAAGACCCGTAGAGGCGTTTCCCTGCGGATCGAGATCGACCACCAGCACATTCTCGCCGATCGCAGCGAGGGCGGTGCCGAGATTGATGGCCGTGGTGGTCTTGCCGACGCCCCCCTTCTGATTGGCGACCACCAGGATGCGCGGTTTGCTCCTGCCAGCGACGTGACTCATGCTCATCGGTCGGCCCCATAAGTCACCTGGCGCCGTGTCGCTGATTGGACACGGAGGATGGCTGCACCAGGTTCCGTCTGACTTTGAATCAGATCGGATTCGAGATGCCAAGCCTCGCGCGCCGCTTCTATCTCGTCTTCAACATCTTGTCCCTTGGGAAACAGACCGGTCGCGCCCAAAGCAAGGAATGGCTCCGCCAGGGAGAGGAGAAGCGGCAGGGGAGCGAGCGCCCGTGCCGAGACGACGTCGAAAGCCGGGGGCATCGTTAAGGCGAACTCCTCGATCCGGCTGTTCTCGACCGTCACGGGAAGCCCTGCCAGACGCGTGGTTTCGCGGAGGAAGGCGCACTTCTTGCCATTGCTCTCGACCAGAACCATCCGGAAATCAGGATGATCGGCAAGGGCAGCCGCAACGACCAGCCCCGGAAAGCCCCCTCCACTGCCGAGATCGAGCCAGCGTTCGGTTCGCGGCGCCAGCGTCACAAGCTGAAGGCTATCCTCGACATGACGCTCCCAGATGCCAGCCAGCGTCGCCGACGCGATCAGATTGATCCGGGGCTGCCATTTCTCGACCTGCCGCACGATGACTTCCAGCCGAGACCATGTTTCACGTGAAACATGGTTCGGAAGGTTGGCTGGCCTTTGCGTCATCGCGCAACAGTTCGCTGCTGATTCCGCCGCGCATGAGCGGCAATCAGGGCCAGCGCCGCCGGAGTCATGCCTTCGATCTGCCGCGCTTGCGCAACGGACCGAGGCCGAACCACCTGCAGCTTCGTGGCAAGTTCTCTCGACAAGCCGGGCATTTTGCGGAAACTGTCATCGTCAAAGACCGACAAGTCCAGAGCCTCGTCGCGACGAAGACGCTCGGTCTCTTCAGACTGCCTCTCCAGATAGACGGCATACCGGGCCTCGATTTCGATCTGCCGGCGAATTGATTCAGGGAACTGCAAGAGTTCAGGCCAGACACCCGCCAGGTCGCTCCAGGCCAAATGAGGATAGGAGAGAAGCTCATAAGCGCTCCGCCGCAGGCCGTCACGGTTCAGAACGATCCCGAATCGACCTGCCTCATCGGGCGTGATCAGTCGCTTATGAAGTTCAGCAGCCACCGCCGCGATCGCCTGAGATTTCTCCGCAAATGACGATCGGCGACGCTCGCCCACCAATCCCAAATCGATGCCGAATGGCGTCAATCGCTGATCGGCGTTGTCCGCTCGCAGCGCCAGCCGATACTCGGATCGAGACGTGAACATGCGGTAAGGCTCGGTGACGCCCTGCGTGACCAGATCGTCGATCAGAACCCCGATATAAGAGTCCAGCCGGGAGAACGTCACGGGCTTGCCCCCCCCGGCGCGGCGCGCCGCATTGAGGCCTGCGACAAGGCCTTGGGCGGCAGCCTCCTCATAGCCTGTCGTCCCGTTGATCTGCCCAGCCAGGAACAGGCCCGGCAAGCGCTTGCTCTCAAGAGTTGCGAACAACTCCCGTGGGTCGATGTAATCATACTCGATCGCATAGCCGTGCTGGAGGATGCGTGCTCGCTCCAGACCCGGGATCGTCGCCAGCACCGCGTCCTGAATGTCACGGGGCAGCGACGTCGAGATGCCATTCGGATAGACGGTATGATCCGCCCTCCCCTCGGGTTCGAGGAAGATCTGGTGGCTGTCCCGATCGGCGAAGCGCACGACCTTGTCCTCGATGGACGGACAATAGCGTGGCCCCCGGCCGGCGATCTGCCCTGAATAAACCGGCGCCCGATCAAGATTTCCGCGAATCAGCGCGTGCGTCTCGGCAGTCGTCCGGGTGATGAAGCAGGACACCTGTGGCGTCTCGATCCTCGGTGTGAGCGTCGAGAAGGCTTCGGGCGGATCGTCGCCGCGCTGTTCCTGAAGCTGGCGCCAGTCGATAGTCCGGCCGTCGAGACGTGGCGGCGTTCCCGTCTTGAGCCGGCCGAGCGTGAACCCAGCGTCAGTCAGCCTAGCGCTCAGCGCCTGCGCCGGGCGCTCGCCCATCCGTCCGGCCGCCCAGGTCTCGGCGCCCAGATGGATAACGCCGCGCAGGAAGGTCCCCGTGGTCAGGACGACGGCCCCAGCGCGAAGGCTGCGCCCATCCGTCAAAGTCACGCCTCCGATTCGACCGGGATTCGAAAGGAGATCCTGGACTTCTCCTTCGATAACGGACAGCCTCTCGAACTCAGCCAAGCCTGTTGCCATTGCACTCCGATAGACAGCCCTGTCGATCTGAGCGCGCGGCCCCTGCACAGCCGGACCCTTGCGGCGGTTCAAGATGCGGAACTGAATTCCCGCCGCATCGGCGAGGCGGCCCATCAATCCGTCAAGCGCGTCGATCTCCCGGACGAGGTGACCCTTGCCGAGCCCACCGATCGCAGGATTGCAGGACATGACGCCGAGATTGTCGCGACGGAGCGTAACCAGGCCCGTTGTTGCGCCCAGCCGCGCAGCGGCCGCTGCAGCCTCGCAGCCGGCGTGACCGCCGCCGACGACGATCACGTCGTAGCGGTCAACCTGTTGATTGGAGGGCGCGTGCCGGTTGTCCATGGGTCACGATCTACCCTCCGCGGCGGTCCCTCGTCAAACCAGCCCTCCGACATGTTTCACGTGAAACATTCACTTGCCGACGCAGAAGCGCGAGAAAACCGCTCCGAGGGTCTCCTCGATCCCGACGGCGCCAATGAGCTCGGCCAAGGCCCGGTCTGCATCGTTCAAATGTTCAGCAACGAAATCGATGTCGCACGCGGCGAGACTGTCTGCCTGAGCCAAATGCCTCAAAGCTGTCGAGACCGCCGCATCCTGCCGAAGGTTGATGACCGTGGCGGGCTCGCCCGAATCCGGTGCAAGGCGCTCGACCTCTTGGCGCAATCGTTCCAGAAGCGAATCGAGTCCTTGGCCGCCATGCACTGAAATGGCTAGGTCATGGCCCTGAAAAGCCCGACGATCGAGATCGGTTTTGGTCCGTACCCGAATCGACCTGCGAGCATCCGGGAAGTCCCAGCGGGCGTCAGCGCCATGATCGAGCATCAGAACGAGATCGGCCTCGGCGGCTGCCATCCGAGCGCGTTCGACGCCGATGCGCTCCGCGGGGTCCAAGGCGTCCCGAAGACCCGCCGTGTCCTGCAAGACGATTTCGTACCCATCGAGATCGATCCTCACCTCGAGGATGTCGCGCGTGGTGCCGGCCTGATCGGTGACAATGGCGATGTCGCTCCCGGCCAGGGCGTTGAGCAATGTGCTCTTCCCGGCATTCGGTGGGCCGACGATCGCGACGCGGAAGCCCTCCGCGACGATGCGTCCTCGCCGCGAACTGGCCAGGGCCCGCTCCAATTCGCCCCTTAGCCGCGCCAGCACCGGCCGGAGCGCCTCGGTCGCCGCCTCGTCCACGCCGTCCTCGTCGCTGAAGTCGATCGCCGCCGCCACGAGAGCCTTGGCTTCGACGAGTAGTGCGCGCCACCGCGCCACCTCACCGCCGAGCGCGCCGCCTGCGCCATGCAGGGCCTGCCGTCGCTGCCGCTCCGTATCGGCGTCGATGAGATCCGCCAACGCCTCGGCCTGGGCGAGGTCGAGCCGTCCGTTCTCCAGCGCCCGTCGCGTGAACTCTCCGGGCTCCGCGAGCCGCAGCCCGGGCACTGCCGCGAGGGCATTTAAAGCCGCGCGAACCACGGCTCGCCCGCCGTGAAGCTGCAGCTCTACCGTCGGCTCTCCGGTGAAGCTCCGCCCTGCGGCGAAGCGCAGCACCAGGGCCTGGTCGATCGGCACGCCGGAGCCGTCCCGCAGCGTCATCACCGTCGCAACCCTCACCGGCGGAAGGCGGCCGGCCACGGCCACGAGCGCTGCTTCCGCCTGCGGGCCGCTGACGCGGATCACCGCCACGCCGGCGCGTCCCCGGCCGGACGACAGGGAGAAAATGGTCTGCGGCCGCTCAGGCTGCATGGATCGAAGCCCTTTGTTGTGATCTCGACGTCCACGCCGCCGGACGCCCCGCCAAGCTGGACAAGCCGCGGCAAGGATGCCAAAGGACCGCCGACGGCGGGGGCCGAGCGACGCCGAGTCGCATTGCTTCTGCTTGCGTTTTCGTCACATCAGGAGACGACCGCGCGTCGGGATCCGGGCCAAGTCCGTCTTAGCCAAGTCCGCCGCCGCCGGCCAGTCTGACAGCAAGAAGGAGCCGCCCGGAGGCGGCTGAGGGACATGGCAGCCAACGACATGGTCGCGCACACCCCCGAGGGCACCAAGCGCGACTTCCTCTACATCGCCACCGGAGCCGTCGGCGTGGTGGGCGCCGCCTCTGCGATCTGGCCCTTCGTGCAGCAGCTCGGCCCCAATGCCGAGACCCGCGCGGCCGGTGCGCCGATCGAGGTCGACCTCTCCCAGATTCCCGAGGGTCAGTCGGTCACGCTGAAGTGGCGCGGCGTGCCGATCTTCGTGCGCCATCGCACCGCCGAGGAGATCGCCTCCGCCAAGGCCGACGACGGCGCGCCGATGCCCGATCCCCAGCCCGACGCCGCCCGCGTCGGCAGCTTCAACAACGTGAAGCAGGAGAAGTGGATCATCGTGCAGGGCTCCTGCACTCATCTCGGCTGCGTGCCCGTCAAGAACTCGGGCGACTACAACGGCTGGTACTGCCCCTGCCACGGCTCGCATTACGATACCGCCGCCCGCATCCGCAAGGGCCCTGCGCCGAAGAACCTCGTCGTTCCGGAATTCGCCTTCCTGAACGAGACCTCCATCCGCATCAGCGGCACCCGCTCCGCCGCCTGACCTCGAGGAAAACCCTTATGATCGGTCAAGAGCACTACGTACCCAAGTCAGCCTTCGCCAAGTGGCTCGATGCCCGCCTGCCTATCGTCGGGCTGATGCACAATTCCTTCGTCAGCTACCCGACGCCGCGCAATCTCAACTACTTCTGGACCTTCGGCGGCATCCTCTCGGTGATGCTGGCCATCCAGATCGTCACCGGCATCGTGCTGGCGATGCATTACACCGCCCATGTCGACCACGCCTTCGCCTCCGTCGAGGCGATCATGCGCGACGTCAACTACGGTTGGCTGATCCGCTACATGCACATGAACGGCGCGCATTTCTTCTTCGTCGCCGTCTATCTGCACATCTTCCGCGGCATGTATTACGGGTCCTACAAGGCTCCGCGCGAAATCCTCTGGATCCTCGGCGTCGTCATCTTCCTGCTGATGATGGCCACTGCCTTCATGGGCTACGTGCTTCCTTGGGGTCAGATGTCGCTGTGGGGCGCGGTGGTCATCACGAACCTCTTCTCGGCGATCCCGGTCGTCGGCGAGACCATCGTGCAGTTCCTGTGGGGCGGCTACGCCGTCGACAATCCCACGCTCAACCGCTTCTTCTCGCTGCATTACCTCTTGCCGTTCATGATCGCCGGCGTCGTCGTCCTGCACGTCTGGGCGCTGCATGTCGTCGGCCAGAACAACCCGACCGGCATCGAGGTGAAGAGCCTGAAGCGGGACACCGTTCCCTTCACGCCCTACGCCACGGTGAAGGACGGCTTCGCGATGGTCTGCTTCCTCGCCGTCTACCTCTTCTTCGTGTTCAACCAGCCGAACCAGCTCGGCCATGCCGACAACTACATCATGGCCGATGCGCTGAAGACGCCGGCTCACATCGTGCCTGAGTGGTACTTCCTCCCCTTCTACGCGATCCTGCGCTCGATCCCGGATAAGCTCGGCGGCGTCATGGCCATGGGCTCGGCCGTGCTGATCCTCGCCTTCCTGCCCTGGCTCGACACCTCGCGCATCCGCTCGGGCACCTACCGTCCGGCCTTTCGCATCTTCTTCTGGATCTTCGTGGCCGTCACCGTCATGCTCGGTTGGGTTGGTTCGCAGGAGACCACCGCCGCAGTGCTGAAGTTCGGCGACACGGTGGTGCTGTCCATGGTCGGCTTCGGGCAGATCCTGACGGCCTACTACTTCGCGCATTTCCTGATCATCCTGCCGCTGCTCGGCCTCTTCGAGACGCCGGAGCCGCTGCCCGCCTCCATCGCGGATGCGGTGATCGACAGCACGCATGGCGCCCCCGGCATGCTGGCCGGCGCCCATGCCGCGCCCGAGACCAAGGGCTGAGACGAGACGGGACCAAGGACACAGAAAATGACGAACGTCTTGAAGGCAGCCGGTCTGGCCCTCGGCCTCACCCTCGCAGCCACCGCCGTTCAGGCGGCCGGCGAGTCCCACACGCCGCCGCGCCAGAAGTGGAGCTTCGCCGGCATCTTCGGCCGCTACGACAACAACCAGCTGCAGCGCGGCTTCCAAGTCTACCAGAACGTCTGCGCCGCCTGCCACTCGATGACCAAAGTGGCCTTCCGCAACCTCACGGAGAAGGGCGGCCCGGAGTTCAAGCCGGAGCAGATCCGTGAACTCGCTTCGAAATGGCCGCTTCAGGTCAAGGACGGACCGAACGACAAGGGCGAGATGTTCGAGCGTCCCGCCCGCCTCGCCGACCGCTTCCCGGCCCCATTCGCCAATGTCGAGGCCGGCAAAGCCGCCAATGGCGGCGCCTACCCGCCGGACTTCTCGGTGCTCGCCAAGGCCCGCACCTACCACGTCGGCTTCCCCGGCTTCGTGATCGACGCGATCCCCGGCTTCACCTACCAGGAAGCCGGCGTCGACTACATCTACTCGCTGCTCGCGCACGGCTATCAAGAGCCGCCCGCCGGCGTGAAGGTTGAGGACGGCCTGCACTACAACGTCTATATGCCGGGCGGTAAGATCGCCATGCCGAATCCATTGGCCGACGGGCAGGTGGAGTACACCGACGGCTCGCCGATGACGGTCGACCAATACGCCCGCGACATCGCTGCTTTCATGATGTGGGCGGCGGAACCGCATCTCGAGCAGCGCAAGCAGATGGGCTTCCGCGTCCTGCTCTTCCTCATCGTCTTCGCCGGCCTGCTCTACTTCACCAAGAAGAAGGTCTGGGCTGACGTGAAGGGCACGCCCAGCGCTCTTCCTCACTAAGTCATAATCGTGATATCGCGGCCCTCCCCTCGCGGGGAGGGCTTTTTCGTGGCCGTTGCGGCCGCTTGACCCGGTCGACCTCTCTTGCGACCCTGTCGGCCCGACGAAGAACGCGCTGCGGTTTTGGCGATCGCGGCAAGGTGAGCGGCAACCTGACATGGGTCCAGCGAAACTCGGCATCATCGGCGGATCGGGCCTCTACGATCTGCCGGATCTCTCCGACCTGCGCGAGCAGCGCTTCGCCATGCCCTGGGGAGAGCCGTCGGATGCCCTGCGCTTCGCCAAGCTAACCGGGACGGATGGCACCGAGCGCGAGATCGTCTTCCTTCCCCGGCACGGCCGCGGCCACCGCCTGTCGCCATCCGACATCAACTACCGCGCCAACATCGACGCGCTGAAGCGCGCCGGCGTCACTGATCTCGTCTGCTTCTCGGCCGTCGGTTCCTACCGTGAGGACTTGCCGCCCGGCCATTTCATGGTGGCCGACCAGCTTGTCGACCGCACCTTCCGCCGCGAATCCTCCTTCTTCGGTGAGGGCTGCGTCGCGCACGTGCCCTTTTCGCATCCGGTGGGGCCGCGCCTCGCGGCCCGTGTCGCGGCGGCGCTGGCCGCGGAGAATATCCCTCACCGCAACGGCGGCACCGCCGTCTGCATGGAGGGGCCGCAATTCTCGACCGCCGCCGAGAGCCACGCCTATCGGGCGCAGGGCTTCGACGTCATCGGCATGACCTCCATGCCGGAGGCCAAGCTCGCCCGCGAAGCGGAGATGACCTACTGCATGGTGGCCATGGTCACGGATTTCGACGCCTGGCACGATGGCCACGGCGCAGTCGATGTCGCGATGGTCGTCCGCCAAATGCATGCCAATACCGAGGCCGCGCAACGCGCCATTCTCAGGCTCGCCGCCGATTTTCCGGCCGAGCGCGAGACCTGCCCCGCAGGCTCCCATAACGCGCTCGATGGCGCGATGATGACCGCCCCCTCCCAGCGCAGCCGCTCGCTCGTCGCCAAGCTCGACGCGGTAGCCGGCCGCGTCCTCCTCCCTCATTGAAGCCGCCAGCCGATGAACCTCAGAGACGCCATCCGCACCATCCCGGATTACCCCAAGCCCGGCATCCAGTTCCGCGACATCACCACGCTCCTTTCCGATGCCCGCGCCTTCCGCCGCGCCATCGACGAACTGGTGCAGCCCTATGCCGGCTCCAAGGTCTCGAAGGTCGCCGGCATCGAGGCCCGCGGCTTCATCCTGGGGGGCGCCGTGGCGCATCAGATGTCGGCGGGGTTCATCCCCATCCGCAAGAAGGGGAAGCTGCCGCACGAGACCGTGTCGATCGCCTACAGCCTCGAATACGGCGACGACCAGATGGAAATGCATGTCGACGCCGTCACCCGCGGCGAGAAGGTGATTCTGGTCGACGACCTGATCGCCACGGGCGGCACGGCCGAGGCTGCTTGCCGCCTGCTCACGTCGATGGGCGCCGAGATCGTGGCGGCCTGCTTCATCATCGACCTGCCGGACCTCGGCGGCGCGAAGAAGATTGAGGCGCTGGGCGTGCCGGTCCGCGCCCTGATGCAGTTCGAGGGGCATTAAAGCCGCTCCCTCTCCGCCTGCGAACAGAGGGCTGAGGGAGGCCACTTACCCCCCACCCAGCCTCGCCCTTCCCGCGGGAGGGAAAGGAAACCGGGCCCGCCCCCTTACGCTCTATCCCCCGACTCGCTACATTGGCGGGGCGGGGCTGCGCGGTTCGTCAGGAGAAGTTTTCCCGGGGCCTTATCGATCCATCGGGAGCTGTCCCTGTCCTGGACCCTGGTCCGGGGTATCACGGCGCCCACCTACTTACGTAGGTCTCCGGAATCGATACTCCGACGGCCGAGGTGGCTCCGCACTTTCGCCTCTCCCCCTGGAAGGGAGAGGTCGGGAGGGGGTAAGTCTTCGCCTGACGATTACGGACCCCTCCCTGGCCCTCCCCTTGCAGAGGAGGGAAATCCCCTCAAGCCGCGATCATCAGCTTCGGCCCGGCGTCCTTCACCTCGCTGTCGACATGCGCCTCGAAGCGCTTGAAGTTCTCGGCGAAGAGCGCGTTCAGCCGCTTGGCCATCGCGGTGAATTCGGCCTTGTCCTTCCAGGTCTTGTGCGGCGTCAGGATATGCGGCTCCACGCCCGGCACTTCCGAGGGCACCGCGAAGCCGAAATACGGGTCCGTGCGGTAGTTCGCCCTGGCGAGCGAGCCATCCAGCGCCGCCGAGAGAAGCCGACGCGTCACGCGGATCGGCATGCGTCGGCCGACGCCCACCTTGCCGCCGGTCCAACCGGTGTTCACCAGCCAGCAATCGACATGGTGCTTGGCGATGAGGTCGCGCAGCAAATTGCCGTAGACGGATGGGTGCGAGGGCATGAAGGGCGCGCCGAAGCAGGTGGAGAAGGTCGCCTCCGGGTCCTTCACGCCCCGTTCGGTGCCCGCCACCTTCGCCGTATAGCCGGAAAGGAAGTGATACATCGCCTGCGCGCCGTCGAGCTTGGCGATCGGCGGCAGCACGCCCCAGGCGTCGCAGGTCAGCATCACGATGTTCTTCGGGATGCCGGCGCGGCCGGTCGACGAGGCGTTGGGGATGAAATCGAGCGGATAGGCGCAGCGCGTGTTCTCGGTCTTCGAAGCATCGTCGAAGTCGGGCGCCCGTGTGTCGGGATCGAGCGTCACGTTCTCCAGCACCGTGCCGAAGCGCTGCGTCGTCGCGTAGATCTCTGGCTCGGCCTCGGGCGAGAGGCGGATCGTCTTGGCGTAGCAGCCGCCCTCGAAATTGAAGACGCCGGAGGGGGCCCAGCCATGCTCGTCGTCGCCGAGCAGCGTGCGCTCGGGATCGGCCGAAAGCGTCGTCTTGCCCGTGCCCGAGAGGCCGAAGAACACGGCGACGTCGCCATCCGGGCCGACATTGGCCGAGCAATGCATCGGCATCACCTTCTTCTTCGGCAGCACGTAGTTGAGATAGGTGAAGACGCTCTTCTTCATCTCGCCGGCGTATTCCGTGCCGCCGATCAGCACGATGCGCCGCGAGAAGTCGCAGGCGATGATCGTCGTGGAGCGGCAGCCGTGCCGCTCCGGGTCGGCCTTGAACGACGGCAGGTCGACGATCGTCATGTCCGGCTCGAAGGACGCAAGCTCCTCCTGCTCCGGGCGGATCAGCAGGTTGCGGATGAACAGCGAATGCCAGGCGTATTCGGTGAAGACGCGGGTGCGCACGCGATGCGCCGGATCGGCGCCGCCGTAGAGGTCCTGCGCGAACAGGTCCTTGCCCTCGGCATGGGCGAGGAAATCGGCGAGCAGCGTCTCGAACTGGGCGGGCGAGAGCGCGCCGTTGTTGTCCCACCAGACGTCCTTCTCCGTCATAGCGTCCTTGACGACGAACTTGTCCTTGGGCGATCGACCGGTGAAGACGCCGGTGTCGACGCGCAAGGCGCCGCCCTTCGCCAGCATGCCCTCGTTCCTGACCAGCGCTTGCTCGTAGAGCGCCTCGGCTCCCAGGTTCCAGCGCACCGCGCCGAGGTTGCGGAAGCCGAAGGACTCTGCGTCCTTCGCCGCGTTGAACAGGCCGAGGTTCTTCATGGGGCTTCCTCCTGCCGCGCCGCGTTCGCCGGCGCTTGGCTGACCCGCCCATACCGAAAGAGCGCCGCCGGCTCAATGAATACGAGCGCCATGCCCGGCGCTTTCACAGCTTGGCCTCAACGGACATGGTTGACGCGGCGGTCGCGGCGGTGTCTTGCGCAGGTCCCTTCCCCGCCCGCCTGCCGTTCCCCTGCCCGATGCCGCCCACCGCCCAGAACCGCCTCGGCATCGCTCTCATGTGCCTCGGCATCCTGTTCTTCGCCCTCAACGACGTGATGGGCAAATGGCTCGTGGCGACCTACACGGTCGGGCAGGTGCTGCTGCTCCGCAGCGCCGCGGCCATGCTGATCCTCGCTCCCTTCATCTGGAAGGAAGGCATCGGCCCCATCCTGCGCGCTCCGAGGCCCGGCCTCCAGATCCTCAGAGTCCTCAGCGGCACGCTGGATACCGCCTGCTTCTACTGGGCGGTAGGCTACCTGCCGCTCGTTTCGGTGATGACCTATTACCTTGCCGCGCCGCTCTATGTGGCGGCGGCCGCGCCCTTGCTCCTCAACGAAAAGCTCTCGCGCGGCCAGTGGGTCGCCATCGGCTGCGGCTTCCTCGGCGTGCTCTGCGTGCTGCAGCCGTCCCGCGAGACGCTGTCTCTGCCGGCGCTGATCGGCGTGCTCGGCGGCATGTTCTTCGCCGGGTTGATGCTCTCGACCCGAACTCTGCGCGGCACCTCCGCCACGTCGCTGATCGTCTGGCAGACCGCAGGCGCGATGCTCCTGGGCGCGATCGTCTCTCCCTTCAATTGGATCACACCCAGCTGGCGCGACTTCGCACTCCTCTCCATGCTCGGCGTCGTGGCCATGGCCGCCCATATGATGGTGGCGCAGGCGCTCCGCCTCGCCCCCGCCGGCGTCGTCTCACCGTTCCAGTACACGCTGATCGTCTGGGCCGCCTTCTTCGGCTGGCTGTTCTTCGGCGAGTGGCCCAACGCGATGATGATCCTTGGCGCGGTTGTCATCGTGGCGTCGGGGCTTTACCTGCTCTGGCGCGAAGGACGTCGCGAGCCCCCGCTCGTGGACGATCCGCCCTGAACCCATGCTCAAGACCCGCATCATCCCCTGCCTCGACGTCAAGGACGGCCGCGTGGTCAAGGGCGTCAACTTCGTCGACCTGCGCGACGCCGGCGACCCCGTCGAATCGGCGCGCGCCTATGACGCCGCGGGCGCCGACGAGCTCTGCTTCCTCGACATCACGGCGACCCACGAGAACCGCGGCGCCCTCCTCGACGTGGTGCGCCGCACCGCGGAGGCCTGTTTCATGCCGGTGACCGTGGGCGGCGGCGTCCGCACGATCGAGGACATCCGCGCTTTGATGCTGGCCGGGGCCGACAAGGTCTCGATCAACTCGGCCGCGGTGCGCGATCCCGCCATCGTGGCCCGCGCGGCCGAGAAATTCGGCTCCCAGGCCGTCGTGGTGGCGATCGACGCCAAGCGCGTCTCGGCGGATGGCGAAAGCCCGCGCTGGGACATCTTCACCCATGGCGGGCGCACCGACACCGGCATCGACGCCCTCGCCTTCGCGCGCCGCGTGGCCGAGCTCGGCGCCGGCGAGATCCTGCTGACCTCCATGGACCGCGACGGCACCAAAGCCGGTTTCGACCTTGCGCTCACCCGCGCCGTCAGCGACGCCGTGCCGGTGCCGGTGGTGGCCTCCGGTGGCGTCGGCGCGCTCGATCATTTCGTCGAGGGCGTCACCAGGGGCGGCGCCAGCGCCGTGCTCGCGGCCTCGGTCTTCCATTTCGGCACCTTCACCATCCGGCAGGTGAAGGAGCACATGGCGAAGGCTGGCGTGGCGGTCAGGCTGGATTGAGCTTGCGCTCTCCTTCTCCCCCTGCGGGAGAAGGTGGCCTTCGCGTCAGCGAAGGTCGGATGAGGGGTATTGCGCAGCAAGCCTTGCGACGCGTCAACAAGCTCGGCAGGGGTCTGGCTTTCGCCATACCCCTCATCCGGTCGGCATCCGCCGACCACCTTCTCCCGCAAGGGGAGAAGGAGCGCTCGCCTTCTCCTCCTCGAACTCCAGCGCCTCGATCCGCCCGCCGCGGCGGAGGATCTTCTCGGCCGAGGTCGCGATCTCGGCGACATCGCGGCTCGCCTGCCCGAAATGCTGGCCCAGCGCGGCATTGCGCTCCTGCAGCCGGCGCACGTCCTCCATGAGCAGCGTCACCTCGCGCTGCAGCAGGCCGGCCTGTTCGCGCATCCGAGCGTCGCGCACGATCGCCTGCATCACTTGGATCGCCATCATCAGCAGCGATGGCGAGACGATGACGACCTTGGCGCGATGCGCCCGCTGGATCAGGTCATGGAAGCGGTCGGCGATGGTGGCGTAGAGCGATTCCGAAGGGATGAAGAGGAAGGCGAGCTCCTGCGTCTCGCCGGGGATCATGTAGCGCTCGGCGATGTCGGCGATATGCTTCTGCACGTCGGCGCGCACCTGCCGCTCGGCCGCGGCGAGGCGCTGCTCGTCGCCCTTGGCCTCCTCGAGCTTCTGGAAAGCCTCAAGCGGGAACTTGGCATCGACGATCAGCCGCCGGTCGTCGCCGGGCAGCCGGATGGCGCAATCGGGCCGGTTGCGATTGGAGAGCGTGAACTGGAACTCGTAGGCGGATGGCGGCAGTCCGTCGCGCACGATCGCCTCCATCCGTCCCTGCCCGAAGGCGCCGCGCGATTGCTTGTTGGCGAGGATGTCCTTGAGCGCCAGCACCTCGCCGGTGAGGCCGGCGAGGTTCTTCTGCGCCTCGTCGATCACCGCGAGCCGCTCGTTGAGGCGGCCCAGGCTCTCCGCCGTCTTCTCGCTCTGACTCTGCAGCCCCTGGCCGAGGGAGGCGCGCATCGCGTCCATCCGCTCCGCCATCAGGCGGGCGAGGTCGCCCTGCCGTCCGCCCAGGATCTCGGTCATCGTTTGCAGGCGCGCCGTCAGCTCGGCCTGCAGGATGTTCATGCCGGCGACCTTGTCGTCGATCTCGCGGCTGCGCTCGGCTGCGGCAGCCGCCTCGAGGGCGCGGGCGCGATTCGCGCGCAGCGTCGCGCCGACGAGCGCCAGCAGGAGCACGAACGACAGGCCCGCGAGCGCAACCACGAGATCACGCAGCGTGACCGGCATCCGCCCCAGAATCACCACGGCCTCGTCCATCGCGCCACGGCTAGCCCGGACGGGGCCGCCTGTCGAACGGCGGGCGCACGGGCTTTTCACGGCCAACTCACAGACGGTCCGTCGTGGAGCGGCGTAGATTCCCGGGGTCGACCGTCGATCTTCGGCGGCATTTGAAGGATTCGCCATGAACGCTCATGCACCTTCGGCAATCCCGCCGGCGCTCGCCTCGTCGTCTTTCCCGCCGATAAGCCCGCCAGCGCGCCCCGGGCGTCGGCTGGTGGACATTGAGGCGGAGCAGCGGATCGATCGATCACGCTACCGGCTGCTGCGGATGCGGCCTCGCGGCGGCCTTCATGATGGAACTTGTGACGAGCGCGGCGTTCTCGCGGAATTCTATGTTCGGCTCGACGCGGCGGCGCGGCGGAGACGCTTCCATGGCGGCGTTTCGGACGGCGCTATCCGTCAGCGCTGCTTCGAGATCGATCCGGCTTGGTCCCTGGCCGTAGGCCGCTGGATCGGCGCGGAGCTCTCGGCCGTCCTGGAGCTTCACGCCCATCCCGCGGGCTGGCACGATGCGGAAGTCGCGCTCTGCTGCGACGGGGGTTCCGAGCTCCACGATGTCAGGGTGCATCTTGTCCAGATCGGCATCTTCGCCGCGGTGGCCCGGGGTTGCCGCTCGCTCCATTGCTACGGAGAGGACGAGGCCGTGCCAATCCTGCTTGGGCTGGACGGCCAGCTCGCAGGCGAGTCGATCGTCGTGGACATCTCGGGCTACGGACCGCAGGCCGGCTGACCGCCTTCCCGGCGACGGCGCTTTCCATCACGCGGGCGCGGCGCTATGGCGCTTCCAAGGAACCGACGCGCCCGAGTGACCATGGCCCTTCGAAAGCTCATCATCATTCCCGACCCGCAGCTCCGGCTCATCTCCAGGCCGGTCGCCGCGGTGGACAAGGCGGCGCGCCAGCTCGTCGACGACATGCTGGAGACGATGTATGACGCGCCCGGCATCGGCCTCGCCGCCATCCAGATCGGCGTGCCGGAGCGGCTGGTGGTGATCGATCTCGCCAAGAAGGACCAGCCGAAGGAGCCCATGGTCTTCATCAACCCGGAGATCGTCTCGGCCTCCGAGGAGATGAACGTCTACGAGGAAGGCTGCCTGTCGATCCCGGAATACTACGAGGAGGTGACGCGGCCCGCCAGCGTCAGGGTCCGCTACCTCGATCTCGACGGCAAGACGCAGGAGATCGACGCCGACGGCCTGCTCGCCACCTGCCTGCAGCACGAGATCGACCATCTCGACGGCAAGCTCTTCATCGATCACCTGTCGAAGCTGAAGCGCGACCGCGTGATCAAGAAGTTCGCCAAGCAAGCGAAGCGGGGGGAGTGAGCGCCTCTTTCTTCTCCCGCATAGCGGGAGAAGGTGGCGCGAAGCGCCGGATGAGGGCAATGCGCCGCCCTGATTACCCTCACCCGACGTCGCTTCGCTCCGCCACCCTCTCCCGCATTGCGGGAGAGGGATCACTCACCCTTCCCTCTCGATGTATTTGTTCCAGATCGCCTTCTCGCCCAGCGTCGCCACGAAGGCCGCATGGGCGGCGACCTCCGCGGCCGTGATCCGCGGCGGCAGGGGCTGCGGCCGCTTCGCCGGAGCGGCGATGGTGCCGTCGGCGCCGCGCTCCTCGCGCGCAGCATCCAGAATGAGCGCCGTCTGCTTGCCGCCCAGCAACTCCCCATAGACCTCGGCCAGGATCTCGGCGTCGAGCAGCGCGCCATGCTTGACGCGATGCGCGTTCGAGATGCCGAAGCGCTCGCAGAGCGCATCGAGCGAGGCCTTCGCGCCGGGGAACTTGCGCCTGGCGATCGCGACCGTGTCGACCACGCGCTCCATGCCGATCGCCGGCATGCCCAGCCGCTCGAATTCGGCGTTGATGAAGCCCATGTCGAAGGGCGCGTTATGCGCGACCAGCACCGCGCCGCCGATGAAGCTCGCGAATTCCTCGGCGATCTCCGCGAAGCGCGGCTTGTCGCGCAGGAACTCCGACGAGAGCCCGTGCACGTTGAAGGCCTCGATCGGCATGTCCCGCTCGGGATTGATGTATTTGTGGAAGACGCGGCCGGTCGGGAAGCGGTTCACCATCTCCACGCAACCGATCTCGACGAGCCGGTCGCCGTCGCGCGCCGATAGGCCGGTGGTCTCGGTGTCGAAGATGATCTCTCGCATCGGGCCGTCGCTTTCAGTGAAGGCCGCCGGGCAGGCCGGCGCAAGCCTTGAGGATATCACGGACCTGACGCTCGGCGCTCGTGAGCCCGTGCCCGCTGTCCACGACAAAATGCGCGCGCCTGCGCTTCTCGGCGTCCGGCATCTGCCGCGCCAGGATCTGATGGAAGCGCGCCTCGTCCATGCCGGGCCGCGCCAGCACGCGGGCGCGCTGGATCTCCGGCGCGGCGCTGACCACGACGACCGCGTCGCAGCGCGCTTCGCCGCCGGTCTCGAACAGCAGCGGGATGTCGAGCACCGCGACCCGGGCCCGGCCGGCGGCGGCCTCGCGCAGGAAGGTTTCCTCTGCGCTCCTGACCAGCGGATGCACGATCGCCTCCAGCCGCCGCATCGCCGCCGCATCGCCGATCACCTTCGGCCCGAGCAGCGTCCGGTCGACGGCACCGTCCTTCACCACGCCGGGAAAGGCCGCCTCCACCAGCGGCGCGGCCTCCCCCGCGTAGAGCTTGTGCACCGCTGCGTCCGCGTCATGCACCGGCGCACCGGAGGCGCGGAACATGGCTGCCGTCGTCGATTTGCCCATGCCGATCGAGCCCGTGAGACCGAGGATCAACATGCGAGCGGCAGGATCACGCGGCGACGAGGCCGAGGATGCGGAGCTGGTTCAAGGTCTCCAGCATCGGCAGGCCGAGGATCGCAGAATGTTCGCCAGTCACCTTGCGGAAGAGATGCTGGCCCAGCCCCTCGAGCTGGTAGCCGCCGACACTCTGCGCCACGCTGTCGCCGGCCGCCTCGAGGTAGCGATCGATCATCTGCGGCGCCAGCGTGCGCATGGTCAGCTTGGCGGCGCCAGCGTAATTCGCCAGCGTCTTGCCGCTCTTGGCGATGACCACCGCGGCATGGAGCTGGTGCGTCCGGCCGGAGAGGAAAGCGAGCTGCGCCGCGGCCTCGGCGCGATCCGCCGGCTTGTGCAGCAGCTTGCCGGCGCAGGACAGCGTCTGGTCCGCCGCCAGCACGAAGCGGCCGATCGCCTTGCGCGATACCGCGATCGCCTTGGCATGGGCGAGGCTCCGGGCGATGCGGTCGGCCGTCTCGCCCTTCTCCTCCTGCGGCTGCGACACCGCCCGCTCGTCGATCGCCGCAGGCTCGACCTCGACGGGGATGCCGGCCGCCGTCAGCAGGGCGAAGCGCGTGCGGCTGGCGGAGGCCAGAACCAGCGGCTTGTCGCCGAGCCAGAGCGGATGCGCTTCGCCAGGATCAGCCATGGATGGGGTCAGCCATGGCTATTGCGCCACGAGCACGGCCTTGCGGGCCGTATGCCATTCGATGATCGTCGCCGCCGTCTCCTCGATCGAGCGGCGCGTCACGTCGATCACCGGCCAGTCGTGGCGGGAGAACAGCCGGCGCGCCCGCGTCAATTCGTCGGCGACGAGATCCTTGTCGACATAGGTCGTGTTGTCGCGGTCGTTCAGCGACAACAGCCTGTTCTGCCGGATCTGGACGATGCGGTCCGCCGAGGCGACCAGGCCGACCACCAACGGCTTCACCAGCCGGTGCAGCTGCTCCGGCGGCTCGTGGCCAGGCACCAGCGGGATATTGGCGGTCTTGATGCCGCGATTCGCCAGATAGATGCTGGTCGGCGTCTTGGAGGTGCGGCTGATGCCCACCAGCACGACGTCGGCTTCTTCCAGATCCTCGGCCAAGAGGCCGTCGTCATGCATCATCGTGAAGTTGAGCGCGTCGATGCGGCGGAAATATTCGGCGTTGAGCATGTGCTGCGCGCCAGGCCGCGGCGTGGCGGCGGCGCCGAGATAGGACTGGATCATCGCATGCACGGGAGACAGAATCGACAGGCAGGGGCAGCCCGCCTCCTTGCAGAAACTCTCGAGCCGGCCCGCGAGGTCCTGGTCGACCAGCGTGAACAGCACGAGGCCAGGCGCCGCCTCGATCTCGTTGATGACGCGGTCGAGTTGCTCGTTGGTGCGCACCAGCGGATAGACATGCTCGATCGAGGCCACGCCCTGGTATTGCGTCGTCGCGGCCCGCGACACCGCGATCAGCGTCTCGCCGGTGGAATCCGAGACCAGATGGAGATGGAAGTAATTGCGGCCCAAGGCGCCCGCCGATGCTCGCGCCGCGGAACGCGCGGCTTCCTGCCGCTGGTATCATGCTGTGGAAGCCTGTGCAAAACCAGCCGCCCCGCAGGACCCCGGCCAGATTCTCTCCCCGCAGCGCGCCAGCCGTCCCCAGTTTGGTTAACAAGTCCTTAACGCGTCTCGTTTCGTCCCCGAATCGACGGAGACCCGTCTAGAGCCCCTTGCATCCGGGGGGCGACCCGCCGCATAAGTCCTTGAAACCGCGCGACCTTGGCTCTCGTCCTTCCGCCATGGCCCGCTCGCCCCGGCCCTGCGCTGGGCTTGGGCAGGCTGTGGATCCCCTGGGGACGGTTCCGGATTCCGGACTCCGGCATCCTAAACAGAGTCTTAAAAAAAGAAGGATTCTCTCTTCTTTGTTGGACAAGGCTTCCACTGGTCCCGCTCAGCGGGTCTTCGTAAGGACGCTCGCGGGCGAGGCCCAGCGCGTTCCCCCCATCTGGCTGATGCGCCAGGCCGGCCGCTATCTTCCCGAATATCGCGAGCTCCGGAAGCAGGCGAAGAGCTTCCTCGATTTCTGCTACAAGCCCGAGATGGCGATCGAGGCGACGCTCCAGCCGATCCGCCGCTTCGGCTTCGACGCCTCCATCGTCTTCTCCGACATTCTCACCATCCCCGATGCGCTCGGCCGCAATGTGCGTTTCTTGGAGGGCGAGGGCCCGGCGATGGACCCGATCGAGGATCCCGCGGTCGTGGCGACGCTTGCCGGCCGCTACGACCCGCGCGTGCTGGCGCCGGTCTACGAGGCGGTCCGCGGCCTGCGCGCCGCGCTTCCGGCCGACACCGCGCTGATCGGCTTCTGCGGCGCGCCCTGGACGGTCGCGACCTACATGATCGCGGGCAAGGGCACCAAGGAGCAGGCGCCGGCCCGCCTCTTCGCCTACCGGCACCCGGAGGCCTTTCAGGCGCTCATCGACCTGCTGGTCGAGGCCAGCATCGCGCATCTGGTCGCCCAGATCGACGCCGGCGCCGATACGGTCCAGGTCTTCGACAGCTGGGCCGGCGTGCTGCCGGCGGCCGAGTTCGACCGCTGGTGCATCGCTCCGGCCGCCGCCATCGCCGCCGGCGTCAGGGCGGCGCGTCCCGCGGCGCGGCTCATCGGCTTCCCCCGCGCCTGCACCAGCGAGGGGCTCCGCCGCTTCGCCGCCGCGACGGGCATGGACGCGGTCTCGGTCGACACCTCGGGCGATCTCGCCGGCCTCGCCGGCCTCGCCGCGGCGCCCGGCCTGCCGGTGCTGCAGGGCAACCTCGATCCTCTGGCGCTCGTCGCTGGCGGCGAGGGCCTCGACCGCGCGGTGGACGCCATCCTCGCCGTGGCGGAAGGCCGCCCGCATGTCTTCAACCTCGGCCACGGCATCCTGCCCGAGACGCCGATCGCCCATGTCGAGCGGATGCTGAAGCGGGTTAGGGGCTGATGTACCCCTGGATCAAGGCCCTCCACGTCATCTCGATCATCGCCTGGATGGCGGCGCTGCTCTACCTGCCGCGGCTGATGGTCTATCATTGCCAGGTAGAGCCGGGCTCGCCGCAATCCGAGACCTTCAAGGTGATGGAGCGGCGCCTCCTCAAGGCGATCATGACGCCGGCCATGATCGCCTCCTGGATCTTCGGCCTCTGGCTCGCCTTCGGCTATCTCGGCTTCCAGGGCAATAACTGGCTGCACGCCAAGTTCCTGCTCGTGCTCGCGCTCTCCGTGACGCATGGGCAGATGGCGCTCTGGGTCAAGGATTTCGCGGCCGACCGCAACACGCGCTCGCAACGCTTCTACCGCATCGCCAACGAGGTGCCGACGCTCCTGATGATCGGCATCGTCGTGCTGGTGATCGTCAAGCCGTTCTGAACGACTTTCAGCTCCGACAGTCCTCATCCTGAGGTGCTCTTGCGCCAGCAAGAGCCTCGAAGGACGCAGGACCGTGGTGCGTCCCCTCATCCTGAGCCAGTCGAAGGACGAGGCTCGTCGCTTTGCTCCTCGCACCTCAGGATGAGGACGTTCGGCATGAAAGGAGTTTCTCGAACCGCTTTGAGCCGTCAAATCCCCATTGCGCGATTCCTCGTTTCCGCCTATCTCTGGGTCCTCTCCCCAAGGGCTGAACTCTTCCGAAGTTCCAGGCGCACCCGCTCGATCAGCGGGTCAGGCCATCCGGCGCACAGCCCGGCGCTCTCCCCGACCGCAATTCAACCAAGCAACGACAATCAGACGGACATTCTCCCGATGCGGGAAATCAAACTCCAAGACCTCAAGGCCAAGTCTCCCACCGAACTCCTGACCTTCGCCGAAGAGGTCGAGGTCGAGGGCGCCAGCACCCTGCGCAAGCAGGAACTGATGTACGCCATCCTCAAGCAGCTCGCGGCCCGCGAGACCGAGATCATCGGCGAGGGCGTGATCGAGGTGCTGCAGGACGGCTTCGGCTTCCTGCGCGCCCCCGATGCCAATTACCTGCCCGGCCCCGACGACATCTATGTGTCGCCCGCCCAGATCAAGCGCCTGGCGCTGCGCACCGGCGACACGGTGGAGGGGCTGATCCGCAGCCCGAAGGACGGCGAACGCTATTTCGCGCTGCTCAAGGTCAACCGGATCAATTTCGAGGAGCCGGACAAGGCCCGCCACAAGGTCAATTTCGACAACCTCACGCCGCTCTATCCCAATCAGCGGCTGAAGATGGAGATCGAGGATCCGACGCGGAAGGACCAGACCGGCCGCGTCATCGACATCGCCGCGCCGCTGGGCAAGGGCCAGCGCTGCCTGATCGTGGCGCCGCCGCGCGTCGGCAAGACGATCATGCTGCAGAACATCGCCCGCGCCGTCACGCACAATCACCCGGAATGCTACCTGATCGTGCTGCTGATCGACGAGCGTCCCGAGGAAGTGACGGACATGCAGCGCACGGTGCGCGGCGAGGTCATCTCGTCCACCTTCGACGAGCCGGCGACGCGCCACGTGCAGGTCGCGGAGATGGTGATCGAGAAGGCCAAGCGCCTGGTCGAGCATGGCCGCGACGTCGTCATCCTGCTCGACAACATCACGCGCCTCGGCCGCGCCTACAACACCGTGGTGCCGTCCTCCGGCAAGGTGCTGACCGGCGGCGTCGACGCCAACGCCCTGCAGCGGCCGAAGCGCTTCTTCGGCGCGGCCCGCAACATCGAGGAGGGCGGCTCGCTCACCATCATCTCGACGGCGCTGATCGACACCGGCTCGCGCATGGACGAGGTGATCTTCGAGGAGTTCAAGGGCACCGGCAACTCCGAGCTCATCCTCGACCGCAAGGTGGCGGACAAGCGCGTCTTCCCGGCGATCGACATCACGCGCTCCGGCACCCGCAAGGAGGAGCTCCTGGTCTCGCCCGAGGCGCTCAAGAAGACCTACGTGCTGCGCCGCATCCTCAACCCGATGGGCACGGTGGACGCCATCGAGTTCCTGCTCGACAAGCTGAAGCAGACCAAGACCAACGGCGACTTCTTCGAGTCGATGAATACGTGAGGATCGCACAGGCGCGGTGCGTCCCTCGAGACGCCCCTTCGGGGCTCCTCAGGATGAGGAGCCTTGAGGTTGGCGGCCCTCAACGGTCCTCATGCTGAGGAGCCGCCGCAGGCGGCGCCTCGAAGCACGCACCGACGTCACGTCAGGCTGTCGATCAGGATCCCGGCGAAGAGCAGGAGCCCCGCCGGCCAATTGGACCGGAACAGGCGGAGCGCCAGCGGCCCGTCGCTGATATCGACGCTCCGGACCTGCCAGGCGAGATGGCCAGCGAAAGCGGCGAGGCCGAGCCAGGACGGCCAGTCCGCATCCGCGACGATCAGCGCCGCGGCGATGAAGGCGGTCGCGCCGCAATAGCAGCTGGCGATCAGGAGCGGCGCCCGCTCGCCATAGGCCAGCGCCGTCGAGCGGATGCCGACGATCCCGTCGTCCTCGATGTCCTGGATCGCGTAGATCGTGTCGTAGCCGACGACCCACAGGATCGAGCCGGCGTAGAGCAGCAGCGCTGCGGGTCCGAGCCCGCCGAAATAGGCCGCCCAGCCCATCAGCCCGCCCCAGGCGAAGGCGAGGCCGAGCACGAGCTGCGGATGATCCGTCACCCGCTTCATGAAGGGATAGGCCGCGACGGGCAGCATCGACAGGAAGCCGATGGCGATCGCGAAGCCGTTGAAGGAGAGCAGAACGGCCAGCCCGACGAGGCACAGCAACACCGCGAAGCCGGCGGCGGCGAAGACGGTGATCTGCCCGGAGGGCAGCGGCCGATGCATGGTGCGCGCGACGGAGCGGTCGAGGTCGCGGTCGACGATGTCGTTCCAAACGGAGCCGGCGCCCCGCATGGCCACGGCGCCGATCAGGAACAGCAGGAGATGGAAGAAGTTCGGCGATCGTTCCGCCGCCGCCGCGGCGAGCGCCGAGGACCACCAGCAGGGGAGCAGCAGCAACTGCCAGCCGATCGGCCGGTCGATCCGCGCCATGCGCAGATAGGGCCGCGTCGCCGGTGGCGCGAATCGGTCGACGAGATTGTCCGCCGAAACATCGGCGGGCCTGACGCCCGGCGAGGTCCCGCTCACGGCGCGGCCGGCGCTTAAGCGCGCCCAGCCTTACAGCGCACCTTGCGGCAGCCGCACGCCGGAGCCGACCTGCGGCGCGCCGCCGCTCTGGGCCGCGCGCTGCTGCGCGCGGGCGCGGGCGATCTGCGAGGACTGGTTCTTGGCCGCCTGGCAGGCCTGGTTGCGCGAGCGCGCGGCTTGGCCGGAGGCGGTCTGGAGCTGCTCGATCATCTGATCGGGGATCTGGCACCATTCCTTGTTCTCGTTGAGCCAGCCGATCAGCTTACCGTCGGCGGCCACGAGCTGGCCGAGGGTGGAGCAGGCCTGACCCGCGGTCGGGCGCTTGTTGCGGAAGCCGTTGATGCGGTCGATCAGCTTCTGCCGCGGCTCCATGATCTTCTGGAAGTCGGTCTGGCAGGTGGCGGCCTGGGCGGCGGCCTCGCCGGCGGCGAGGCAGAGACCGGTCGCGAGAGCGGCGGCGGCGAGGCGTGGAGCCAGGACGCTGCTGGCGTGGCGCCTAGTGTCGAGAAGAATCGGCATGGCGTATCCGTCGGCTTGCGAATGGGGTGAACGGGCTCCATAGGCGATTTTGGGCCTCAGGTGAAGCCCGAAGCGGCCTTCGCGATGTCCGGCGGCCGGAAGCCGCCTATCGCCCGCTCGAGCATGGCCGCGACGGCGATCGGCGTCCTGTCCTCCATGAAGGGCCCGATGATCTGGACGCCGCGCGGCATCCCTTCCGCCGTAAGTCCCGCCGGCGCCGTCGCGGCGGGCAGGTTGCCCACCGCAGCCGGCGCCGCCCAATGCAGGAAATTGAGGTAGGGAACGGGCGTCCCGTCGATGTCGAGCAGCCTCGCCAGGATGTTGGGCTCGTGGTCGTGCCTGAGCGCCGCCACCGGCGCCGGCGCGCAGAGCACCACGTCGAAGCGCTCGAAGAAGGATGCCCACTGTCGGATGATGCGCTTCCGGCGCTGGTCGACGGCCTGATAGAACGACGGCGTCATGCGCATGCCGCGCGCCTGCAGCGCCCGGTGCGAGAGGTCGTCTGGCGCGAAAGCGCCGGCTTGCGCTGCGATCTTGTCGCGCACCCTCGCGGGCAGGCCGTAACCGACGATCCAGTGGTTGAGGAGCGCGAAGACCTCGTAGGCCTCCTCGAAGCGGAAGGCGGGCCGCGTCCGCTCATCCACGATCGCGCCTTCCGCCGCGAGCAAGGCCGCGGCATGGCGCACGCCTTCGGCCACCGCGCGCTCCACGGGCGCGAAGGGCTCGTCCAGCCAGACCGCGACGCGCAGGCCCGCCGGTGTCATGCGCCGCGGCGGATTCAGCGCCGGGCCGGGAATGCGCGTGTCGCGCGGTCCGGCGAGGATCGGTAGCAGCAGGTCGAGATCCTCCGCCGAGCGGGCCATCGGCCCCACCGTCACCAGCTCGATGTTGCGTTCGGTCCGCTTTTCCGGCGGCGGCGGCACGATGCCCCAGGTCGAGACGAGGCCCCAGCTGGTCTTCAGGCCGTGGATGCCGGTGGTCGCGCAGGGCCAGCGCACCGAGGAGCCCTGGTCCGAGCCGATCTCGAAGCTGGTCATGCCGGTCGCCACCGCGACGGCCGCGCCGCCCGAGGAGCCGCCCGGCGAGTAGGCGGTGTCCCATGGATGATTGGTCACGCCGTGGATCGGATTGAAGGCCTGGAAATCGCCAGAGAACACCGGCACGTTGGTCTTGCCGATGATGATCGCGCCCGCCTCGCGCAGCCGCCGCACCGCCACGGCGTCCGTCTCTGGCACGCGCTCCTTCAGAGCGGGATGCCCGGCGGTCGAGACCATGCCGGCGACGTCGAAGGCATCCTTCACCGTGATCGGCAGGCCCTCCAGCGGCCGTGCCTCGCCGGTGCGGAAACGGGCGTCGGCTTGGAGCGCCGCCCGCCGGCCGCCCTCGGCATCGAGATGCACGACGGCGTTGAACGCCGCATTGAGCGCCTCGATGCGCGCCAGCGTCAGCGCCATCAGGTCGGGGGCGGAGAGGCGGCCGGCGCGCAGCATTCCGATCTGCGCCGTCGCGGAAAGCAGCAGCGGATCGCTCATGCGCCCGTCCGGCTCACCGCCTGGCGCTGCGGGCGCGCACCGCGTCGCGCCATTGCGTCAGGATGGCGTCGAGCAGCTTGAGGTCGGCCGGGCCGATGCGGCCCAGCGTCTCGGCCACGAAGGCCTTCTGCAGGCGGATGCCCTCTTCCGCCACCTTGCGGCCTTCGGGCGTCAGGAACACGGCGTTGGAGCGCCTGTCCCCCGGCGCCGAGCGCCGCTCCACCAGGCCGGCATCGACCAGCCGGTCGATGAGGCCCGAAACATTGCCCTTGGTGACGTAGAGCCGCGCGGCGAGATCGCTCTGCGAGAGGCCCTGCTGTTCGGTCAGCGTCGAGAGCACGTCGAACTGCGGGATCGACAGCCCTGCCGGCTTCAGCGTCTGTCCCATCTCGTTGAAGACGCGTTGGTGCAGGCGGATGAAGCGGAAATAGATCCGCTCGGGAGTCAGGCTATCGGTTGTGGTCTTATCAGGCACAGGCCTCCTCGTAAGGGTTGAACCGCATTCGCGCAACGATTGCGGTCCGAGAAATCTCGCGGCAAGGTCGGGAGAGGCGGCATCGTGAAGAGCGCATCGAAAAGCCGGATGTCCGCCTTGGGGAGACGCCGATGCAGGGCTTGATGCAGGAATGGCCGCTCCGGATCCATCGGATCATCGACCACGCCGCCACCTATCATCCGCGCCGGCGGATCATCTCGCGCTCGGTCGAGGGCCCGATCCACGAGACGGATTATCGCACTTTGCGCGCCCGCTCGCTCCGCCTGGCGCAGCGTCTCGCGCGCGAGGGCCTTGCGCCGGGGGACCGCGTGGCGACGCTGGCCTGGAACACCTGGCGGCATCTCGAATGCTGGTACGGCATCACCGGCGCCGGCCTCGTCTGCCATACGGTCAACCCGCGTCTCTTCCACGAGCAGATCGCCTGGATCATCGCCCATGCCGAGGACCGGCTGATCTTCGCCGATCTCACCTTCCTGCCGATCCTCGAAGGCATCCGCGACCGGATCCCCAGCCTGCGCCGCGTCGTGGTGCTCACCGACGCCGCGCATATGCCGGCGACGACATTGCCCGCCGCCATCGACTACGAGAGCTTCCTCGCCGAGGCCGATGGCGATTTCGCCTGGGTCCCAGTCGACGAGGGCGCGGCCGCCGGCATGGCCTATACCTCCGGCACCACCGGCAACCCCAAGGGCGTGCTCTATTCGCACCGCTCCAACGTGCTGCATGCGCTCGCCGCCAACAACGGCGATTTCCTGGGGCTGCGCTCGCGCGACACGGTCATGCCCGTCGTGCCGCTCTTTCACGCCAACGGCTGGAGCCTCCCTTATTGCGCGCCGATGGCCGGCGCCGCCCTCGTGCTCCCCGGCGCCAAACTCGACGGTGGGAGCCTGCTGGAATTGCTGAACGGCTGCGGCGTCACCATCACCGCCGCGGTGCCGACGGTCTGGCTCGGCCTGCTGCAGCATCTCGAGAAGACCGGGGCGCGGCTGGACACTCTGGAGCGCGTCGTGATCGGCGGCTCGGCCTGCCCGCGCGCCATGACCGAAGCCTTCGAGACGAAGTACGGCGTCTCCGTCGCCCATGCCTGGGGCATGACGGAGATGTCGCCGCTGGGGTCCTTCTGCTCGCTGAAGCCGGAGACGGCGACGCTCGAGGGCGATGCCCTCTACGATCTCAAGGTCAAGCAGGGGCATCCGCCCTTCACCGTCGAGATGAAGCTCACCGGCGACGACGGCGCAGAGCGGCCCTGGGACGGGCGCACCTTCGGCCGCCTCAAGGTCAGGGGCGCGGCCGTGGCGCGGGCCTATTTCAATACGGAGAGCGAGCCGATCCTCGACGATGCCGGCTTCTTCGACACCGGCGACGTCGCCACCATCGATCCCGACGGCTACATGCAGATCACCGACCGCTCCAAGGACGTGATCAAGTCGGGCGGCGAATGGATCTCCTCGATCGATCTCGAGAACCTGGCGCTCGGACATCCCGCCGTCGCCGAGGCCAGCGTCATCGGCGTAGCCCATCCCAAGTGGGACGAGCGGCCGCTGCTCGTGGTCGTGCTGAAGCCAAGCGCCTCGCCCGACAAGGAGGCGATCCTCGCCTTCCTGCAGGGCAAGGTCGCCAAATGGTGGCTGCCCGACGACGTGGTCTTCGTGCCGGAACTGCCGCATACCGCCACAGGCAAGATCCAGAAGACGGCGCTCCGCGACCTGTTCAAGGATTACCGCTTGCCGACCGCGTGAGTCGTCGGCGCACCGAAGTCTCGGCCGCAATTCCGCCAGCCTCCTTCAACAGGTGTTCAGGGTGATTTGGCTAGCCACCATTCGGCCCGCCGGAGGTCGTTCATGCACGCCCGCGTCCTCGCCCTTCTCCTGCTTTCCTCCGCACCGGCGCTGGCCGCCGAGCCGGTGACCGTCAGCTACGATCTCGCTATCGCCGGCCTGCCCATCGGCTCGGCCACGATGGCGCTGACGCCGAACGGACAGACGACCTCGGTCGCGGTGGTCGGCAAGGCCGGCGGGCCGATCGATCTCGGCCGAATGAGCGCCTCCGTGGTGGTGGCGCCCGGCCAGGTGACGGCCGAGAGCCGCTCCGGCTCGGGCAAGGATGCGTCGAGCGCCAAGCTGGTCTCGCGCGGCGGCCCCGGCGAGTCGAGCTTCTCCTATGACGGCCTCACCGGGCGCGGCCCCGGCCGCATCGCCATGACGCTGGCGGGCAGCCGCGTCACCGCCCTGCAGGCGGCGATTCCGGACAATCCGCTGGCCGTGCGGGTGCCGGTGACCGAGGCGCACAAGACGGGCGTCGTCGATCCGTTGACCGTCGTCGGCCTCCTCGTGCAGCCGGGAGGCACGATGCGGCCGGAGAACCTCTGCGGCCGGCGCTACGGCATCTTCACGGGCCAGGCCCGCTTCGATCTGGCCGCCACGCCGCTGGAGCTAAGGCCGCCCCAGGATGTGCCGGCGGGCTGGCAGGCGCTCGCCTGCCGCGTCACGGTCACGCCGGTCTCCGGCCACCGAATCGACAAGGGCGCCAGGCCGGAGCCCCGCACCGCCAGCTTGGTCTTCGCCCGCAATGGGGCGAGGACGGTTCTGTGGAGCCTGTCGGTGCCGGCGATGTTCGGCAGCTTCACGCTGCTGGCGAACGCAGTGCGCTGAGAAGTCGCACGCCGGCCAGCATGATTTCACTGCCGGCCGCCACCTCGGCGCGCGGGAAATCCTCGATCAGCTCCTCAAGGCCGAGCGACAGCGGCCGCTCGACCTCCCCGTCGACCGCGAGCCGCCAGCGCTCGGGCGCAAGATCGACGCAGTCGAGCGCGCCGTTGTTGCGGACGAAGACGCAATCCGCCGGCGTCAGCGGCGGATCGAGATGGCCGACCGGCGGCTCGGCGTTGTAGGCTGGGTCCTCATGCATGACGAGGCAGGGCTTCGTCCACTCGGTCGGGTCGTGCATCGGTCACAGGATAGAGAGAAGTCCGGCGGATTCCAGCCCGGTGGCCGGAATGGTGCTCGTGGCCCGCTCATCCCGCCTTCTTCACGGATTCCATGTAGTGCCGCAGCACGCTGTTGATGCGGCTCTGGTAGCCGCTGCCCTGCGAGCGGAAGAAGTCGAGCACGTCGGCATCGAGCCGGATCGAGATCGGCTGCTTGGCGGGAGCGGGCACGAAGGTCGCCTTCGACCAGTCAATGTCGAGTTTCGACCAGTCGACCTGAACCAACTGCTGCTCGAACAGTTCAGTCTCCGAAGGCATGAGCCACCCTCTCACACGGCAGGGCCATTTTGGCGTCAACAGGCCATCGGGGCAACCCGTCGGCACCTTGTTCTAGGTATGTTTTGACGATGCGCCTTGCCCTGGGTGAACCGCCAGACCTATCCTGATCAACTGCGGGCCTCGCCAGGAAATTGACTGCCGGCATTTGTCGAGCTGACACATGTTCCCTATATGTTCAAACCAGGAGTCCGTTTGAGAACTCCGGATCGGACTGGATCAAGCCCTCGCCCTGAGCCTGTCGAAGGGTCGAGAGCGGCGTTTCCGAGTTATCTGGAGCATCCTTCGACAAGCTCAGGATGAGGTCGAGAGAGTTTTCGAAGGGACACTAAGCCCATGCGTTTCCCCCCCTCCCTGCTCGACGACATCCGCGCGCGGCTCCCCGTTTCGGTGGTGGTCGGGCGCAAGGTGAAGCTTGTCAAATCGGGGCGCGAGTGGAAGGGGCTCTCGCCCTTCCAGCAGGAGAAGACGCCGTCCTTCTACGTCAACGACCAGAAGGGCTTCTACCACTGCTTCTCCTCCGGCAAGCACGGCGACATCTTCCGCTTCCTCACCGAGACCGAAGGCCTCTCCTTCCCGGAAGCCGTGGAGCGGCTGGCCGCCGAGGCCGGCGTGATCCTGCCCAAGGTCACGCAGGAGGAGGAGCAACAGGAGAAGAAGCGGAAGGACCTCTACGACGTCGTCGAGCTCGCCGCGAAGTTCTTCGAGGCGCAATTGCAGAAGCCTGCCGGCGCCGCTGCCCGCGCCTATCTCGCCAAGCGCGGGTTCACCGAGCGCACTCAGGCCGAGTTCCGCATCGGCTTCGCGCCGGAGAGCCGCGAGGCGCTGCTTTCCCATCTGCGCGGGCACGGCGTCACCGACCGGCAGATGCTGGACGCCGGCCTGGTCATCGAGCCGGAGGACCGCGGCAAAGCGCTCTACGACCGCTTCCGCAACCGCGTCATCATCCCGATCCAGGACATGAAGGGCCGCGTCGTCGCCTTCGGCGGCCGCGTGCTCGATCCTGATGCGAAGCCCAAATACCTCAACAGCCCCGAGACGCCGCTCTTTCACAAGGGGCACATCGTCTTCAACGGCCACCGCGCCCGCGAGGCGGCCTTCAAGTCCGGCACGGTGATCGCGACGGAAGGCTATCTCGACGCCATCGCCGTCTGGCAGGCGGGGCTGCGCCATGTGGTGGCGACGCTCGGCACCGCCTTCACCGAGGAGCAGATCGCCACGCTCTGGCGCTTCGCGCCGGAGCCGATCATCTGCTTCGATGGCGACAAGGCGGGCGTCGCTGCGGCCAATCGCGCGATCGACCGCATCCTGCCGCAGCTCAAGACCGGCTTCTCCTTCCGCTTCGCCTTCCTGCCCGAGGGGCAGGACCCCGATGATCTGATCCGCGCCCGCGGTCTCGACGCCTTCGTCGAGGTCTCGGCCAAGGCGCTGCCGCTCTGGGATGCGCTCTGGAGCCGCGAGACGGCGCATGCCGACGTCACCACGCCGGACCGCCAGGCGATGCTGGAGAAGGCGGTGAAGGACCTTGTCGCCCAGATCGCCGATCCGCTGGTGCGGCGGCGCTACGAGCTCTCCGCCAAGTTCCGGCTCAATCAGTTCTTCTGGGAGCGCACCGGGGGGCGGCGGGCGCCCGCGGCGCCCGGCCGCCGCGGCGCGGGCGACTGGCAGGGCTTCCGCCAGGGTTTCCGTCAGGCGGCGAAGGAGCCGATCCGCCTCTCGCCCGGCGGCCAGGCGCTCGATGGCGCGGCGCCCAAGTACATTGCGGTCGAGCGCATCGTGCTCGGCCTCTGCATCCATTATCCCGATCTCGCCGAGCGGCACCGCGAGCGCATCGCCGGCCTCAGGCTACGCGGCACGCTCAAGTCCGATCTCTACGGCGCCACGCCCTACGACGCTTTCCTGGGCGATGCGCTCCGGCTCATCGACGAGACGGGCGCCGGCGGCTCCACCGCAGGAGGGCAAGAGGCCTTCGAGAGCCTGCTGGAGCCCGCCTTCATGGAGGGGCTGGACCAGATCCACGGACGCGAGGACGAGCGGCGCGGCCTCGCCTGGGGCCATCGGCTGCTGGAGGAGTTCCCGGTCCTCAAGCAGCGGCCCGATGCCGCCTTCGTCGAGCGCTGCTTCGATCACTTCATCCGCCTCCTGGAATTCCGCGAGGCGGAGGACGAACTGGCGGCGCTCTCCGCCACGCCGGCGGACCAGCTCACCGACGCCTGGGCCGAGCGGCTGTTCCAGCTCAAGCGCGACATCGAGGCGGACCGCGTGGCGCTCGATCTCGTGGAGCAGGAGCTCGCGGAGGCCGCCGGCAAGCTCGGCCAGGCTGGCGGCGGCGAAACGCCGACGCCGCGCCTGCGGCCGCCCGAGGCGGTGGAGACGCTGCCCGCCTTCTGAGGGCGCCGCCTGCGGCCTCGCTTGACGCGCCCCAATTCGGGCGGAATCGGCGGCAAACTCCCGGCGATCGAACGAGGGAAGCGCTGGGGCGTTCTTTCGCGCCTGCCGCCTTCCGCGCCGTCCCGGCTGCGGACGCTTCATCTGGAGAGCCCCATGCCCGATCCCTACCGCTTCGGCATCGAAGAGGAGTATTTCGTCTCGAACGCACGCACGCGCCACGCCGCCAAGGTCATGCCCAAGGCCTTCATGGCCGAGATCCAGAAGGCGCTGCCCGATGCGCTCCGGCCGGAGATGCTGCAATCCCAGATCGAGGTCGCGACACCGCCCTCCTACGAGCTCGCCGCCGCGCGCGATCTGCTGGGCGGCTACCGGCGCATGCTCGCCGCCATCGCCGACGAGCACGGCCTGCTGGTCTCCGCCTCCGGCACGCATCCGCTGGCGCGCTGGGACAGCCAGAAGGCCAACGACAAGGCGCGCTACAACAAGCTGATGCACGACCTGCAGATGCTGGGCGCCCGCAACATCCTCTGCGGCATGCATGTGCATGTCTCGGTGCCGGACCCTTCCGTCCGCATCGACCTGATGCGCCGCGTCATCCCCTTCCTGCCCGTGTTCCTCGCGCTCTCCACCTCTTCGCCCTACTGGCAGGCGCGGCGCACGGGCCTCATGGGCTACCGCCTCGCGGCCTATGACGAATTGCCCCGCACCGGCATCCCCGAGCTTTTCGCCGACGAGGATGAATACCGCGGCTATGTTAATGCGCTGGTCGGCTCCCGCGCCATTCCGGACGAGAGCTACATCTGGTGGGCGGTGCGCCCGGCCGCGAAATACCCGACTCTGGAGCTGCGCATCGCCGACAGCTGCACCCGCGTCGAGCATGCGGTGGCGATCGCCGCGCTCTATCGCTGCCTCATCCGCCACCTCGTCAACACGCCGTCTCTGAACCGCGACATCGGCGCGGCCGAGCGCGCCGTGACGATCGAGAACAAATGGCTGGCGCAGCGCCACGGCATCCATGGCGCCTTCATCGACTGGTCCACGAGGACGATGCGCCCGGTGGCCGAGCTGGTTGAGGACATGCTCGCCATGCTGGAGCCGGACGGCGTGGCGCTCGGCTGCGCGGAAGAACTGCGCTCGGCGCGGGCGATCCTGCAATCGGGCACCAGCGCGGACCAGCAGATCGCGCTGGAGACCGACGCCCGCGGCCGCGGCAAGACCGGCGAGGAGGCGTTGGCAGAGATCGTCGACTGGTTGGCCCTCGCCACCCGCGGCGGCGAGGATCCATCCCCCGGCACGGTGCATTGAGGCGCGTGCGCCGGTTCCACCCTACCGGATTCGACCTCCCGCCCCCAGATGTGGCATGATTGGAGGGATGGAGCCCGTCGTGACCAAAGGCCTGAAGCTCGTTGTCGCCGTCCCGCTGCTCGCCCTCGCCCTGGGGGCCGGGCCTGCGGGAGCGCAGGGTTTCCAGCCGGGCCAGGGCGGGCCGCAGGCCGGCTCCTTCGGGCAGCCCCTGCCGCCACCGCCTCCGCCCCCTCCCACCGCCGGAACCGATGCGGCCGCGCCGGCCCAGCAGCCCCCCGCCGCCGCGCCTCGCCGCCGCTCCCCGGCGCCCGCGCGCTTCGCCGCCCTGCCCAGGGACACGCGGCCGACCTTCACTGTCGAATCGATCGAGGCGACCGAGCGCACCGTGCAGCGCTACCGGCGCATCGTCGATGGCGGCGGCTGGGGCCGCATCACCGGCGATCCGGCGCGGCTGCGCGAGCGGCTGGTGATCGAGGGCGACCTCGAGGATTCGGCTCCGGCCGCCGCCCTCGCCGTCGGCATCCGCCGCTTCCAGCTCCGCCACGGCCTCGCCGAGACCGGCGCCGTCAATGCGCCGACGCTCGCGGCCATGAACGTGCCGGCCGAGACGCGCCTGCTGCAGCTGGAGGCGAGCCTTTCGCGCATGCGCGCCTCCTCCTTCGGCTTCGGCGACCGCTACGTCGTGGTGAACATTCCCGCCGCCGCGGTGGAGGCGGTCGAGGGCGGGCAGGTGCGCCGGCGCTACGTCGCGGTGGTGGGCAAGGCCGACCGCGCCTCGCCGCCGGTCGAGACGCGCATCACCAACATCAATTTCAACCCGACCTGGACGGTGCCGGCCTCGATCATCAAGAAGGACATCATTCCGAAGATGCAGCGCGATCCCGGCTATCTCACCCGGGCCAAGATCCGCGTGCTGGATGGCCGCGGCGGCGAGATCGACCCGCGCTCCGTCAATTGGTCGAGCGACCGCGCCGCGAACTACACGCTGCGCCAGGACCCCGGCGCCGGCAACTCGCTCGGCCAGGTCCGCATCGACATGCCGAATAACCTCGCGGTCTACATGCATGACACGCCGTCGAAGACGCTCTTCGCGCGCGACGACCGCTTCCATTCCTCGGGCTGCGTCCGCGTCGCCGACGTGCGCGATCTCGTGACCTGGCTGCTGCAGGGCTCCAACGGCAACTGGTCGCGCGGCGACACGGACGAGGCCATCGCCGAGGGCGAGCGGCGGGACGTCAGGCTGGCCAGGCCCGTCCCCGTGGCCTGGACCTATTTCACCGGCTATGGCATGCCCGATGGGACCGCGCATTTCCGGCCGGACATCTACGGCCTCGATCGGCAAGGCGGCGGCCAGCCGCTCGCGCAGCGCCCCCAGCCGAGGCCCCTCCAGCCGCAGCCGGAACTGGTCGAAGCAACCCCGCCGGAGCCGCCCCAGCGCAGCTTCTGGGACCTCTTCCGGCCGCAATGGTGACCCATTCGCCCCGTCGTTGCCCCATTCGTCTCGAAATCAACACAATTCCACCTGACGCAAGGTCAGAGGCGAATCGGAGACGGAGCCATGTTCGGCGCGTCGCAAGCAACGCAACAGGCGTTCAGGATCGAGAGTTGGCTGGTGATCGGCGCGTCGGCCGTCGGCACCTTGCTCTGCGTGCTGCCCATCGTCCTCCACCTGCTCTAGGACGCTCCGAAGACGGGCTTCGCCAAGGTTAACCTTCAACCTTAAACCTGCCTTAAATCCGCATCAGGCAATGTCCCGACCTGTCGCGTCGTCGCGGCAGCAGAGGATGCATGGGCCGCTCCCGCAGGATAGAACGGATCGAACCCCGGTTCGACGGCGAAGGACGTCGCGCGGCCCGCGACGATGATTTCGCGCTCGACGACGACGATCGCCCCGCTCCCCGGCGCGATCGCCGCCCGCGCGGCAAGGCGCGGCCCAAGCGCCGGCGGCGCTCGCTGATCGGCCGGCTCGCCTATTGGGGCTTCACCTTGAGCGTCTGGGGCGTGATCGGCCTCATCGCCTTCTTCGCCTATCATGCGATGAAGCTGCCGCCGATCGACCAGCTCGCCGTCCCCAAGCGCCCGCCGAACATCGCGATCGTCGCCAGCGACGGCACGCTGATCGCCAACCGCGGCGAAACGGGCGGCAGCACGGTGACGATCCGCGAATTGCCGCGCTATCTGCCGCAGGCCTTCGTCTCGATCGAGGACCGGCGCTTCTACCAGCATTTCGGCGTCGATCCGCTCGGCATCGCCCGCGCCGTCTTCCGCAACCTCACGGGCGGCCGCCTCTCCGAGGGCGGCTCGACGCTGACGCAGCAGCTCGCCAAGAACCTCTTCCTGACGCAGGAGCGCACCGCCTCGCGCAAGGTGCAGGAGGCGATCCTGGCCCTGTGGCTGGAGCGCAACTACTCGAAGGACCAGATCCTCGAACTCTACATGAACCGCGTCTATTTCGGCTCCGGCGCCTATGGCGTGGAGGCGGCGGCGCAGAAATACTTCGGGAAATCCGCCCGCGCCGTGACGGTGGCGGAGGCGGCCGTGCTGGGCGGCCTTGTGCAGGCGCCATCGCGGCTCGCGCCGAACCGCAATCCCGAGGGGGCGGCCGAGCGCGCCGCGCTCGTCATCGCCGCCATGGTGCGCGACGGCGCCATCAAGGACCAGGACGCCAAGGTGGCGCTCGGCAACCCGGCGAAATCCCGCCGCATCGCCGGCGCCGGCTCCGCCAATTATGCCGCCGACTGGGTCGTCGACGTGCTCGACGATTACGTCGGCGCGATCGAGACCGACATCGTCGTGCAGACCACGATCGATCCGCAGGCGCAGCGGCTCGCCGAGCAGGCGCTGGTCGCCGAGCTCGACGCCAAGGGCGCCAAGCTGGACGTGACGCAGGGCGCGCTGGTGGCGATGTCGCCGGACGGCGCCATCCGCGCCATGGTCGGCGGGCGCAACTACACGGAGAGCCAGTTCAACCGCGCCGTCGCGGCCAAGCGCCAGCCCGGCTCCGCCTTCAAGCCCTTCGTCTATCTGGCGGCGCTGGAGAACGGCTATACGCCCGACAGCCCGCTGCTCGACGCGCCGATCAACATCAAGGGCTGGCGGCCGGAGAATTACACCCGCGAGTATTTCGGCGAGGTGACGATGCAGAAGGCGCTGGCGATGAGCCTGAACACGCCCGTCGTCCGCGTCATCCAGGAGGTCGGACCCCGAGCGGCGGTGCGCACGGCGCAGAGGCTCGGCATCTCCTCGCCGCTGCAGGCCTTGCCGTCGCTGGCGCTCGGCACCTCCGAGGTGACGCCGCTGGAACTCACCGCCGCCTATGCCGCCTTCGCCAACGGCGGCACGGCTGTGATCCCGCATGCCATCCTCCAAGTGAAGACCACCGGCGGCAAGGTGATCTACACCCGCCAGGGCCGCGATCTCGGGCGCGCCATGACGCTGGAGCAGGCCGGACAGATGAACCAGATGCTGCGCGAGGTGCTGGTCTCGGGCAGCGCGCGCAAGGCGGATCTCCCGGGCTGGCCGGCCGCCGGCAAGACCGGCACGACGCAGGAACACCGCGACGCCTGGTTCATCGGCTTCACCGGACATCTGGTCACCGGCGTCTGGGTGGGCAACGACGACGGCGAGGAGATGAAGAAGGTGACGGGCTCGGGCCTCCCCGCCGAGATCTGGAACCGCTTCATGCGCGAGGCGCACCAGGGCGCCGCGATCGCCGGATTGCCCGGGCTGGGCTGGCGCAGCGCCGCCTCCCAGCCGAATGCCGCCGGCCCGATCCCGGCGACCGGTCCCATCCTGCCGGGCAACGCCGCCCCGCCGCGCCCGCGCGCCTCCGTGCCGGTCGCCGAGGACGTCAGCCCGCAGCGCTTCATCCAGCAGCAGGGGCCCTCGCAGAGCGATCGCAATCTGCTTCAGCGGTTGCTAGGCGGCTAGATATTTTTTCACCTCCAATGGCTGCAAGGCTGGCGTCCCGTTCAGTTCCGAACGATATTGGTCGGCTCGGCACGAACGGATTTTAGATAACATGGCGCATCGGGCGTTGCGGGCGATCCGCCCCCTAGTCAGAGTCGGCTCACGCATGGCGCCCCGATTCACGGGCAACCTCGCGTTCAGGGCTTTCTGCACGCCGCCGCGGACTGATCTCGACGGGGCGCAGCGCAAGCTCGTGGCCCAAGCCGAGGCGCAACTCGAGGCGGCCGAGCGCCTGCGCCTGCCATTCGAGGGCGGCAAGGTCCAGGCCTACAGGATCGCCACTCCGGTCGCGCCGAGCAGGGGAACGGTGCTGCTGCTGCATGGCTGGACCGGCCGCGCCGCTTTCATGTCCGCCTTCATCGAGCCGCTCCTGCAGTCCGGCTTCGACATCGTGGCTCTCGATCTGCCCGCGCATGGGCGCTCCAGCGGGCGCATCCTGCATGTGCCGCTGGCCGTCGCGGCGCTTCATGCCCTGCACCAGCGGTTCGGGCCCTGGCATGGCATCGTCGCCCATTCCTTCGGCGGCCCGATCGCGGCCGCCTTCGTCTCCGGCGCGATCCCACGCTTCGAGCCGGTCCCCGTCGAGCGGATGGTGCTGATCGCGGCGCCGAGCTCGCTGCCCGACATCTTCGCCTGGTTCGGCGAGGCGATCGGCCTGACCGAGCGCGGCCGCCGCGCGCTCGACGCCAATGTGCTGCGCATCGCCGGCCGCGAGCTCGCGGAATTCGAGGGCGACGCGATGCTGCGCGAGGCCGGCGTGCCGACGCTCCTTCTCCATGCGCCTGACGATCCTGAGGTCGGCTACCGCAACGCCGAGCGCCTCGCCGCCGCCGGCCCGCATGTCGCGCTGCAGCCGCTGCATGGCCTCGGCCATCGCCGCATCCTCTACGCCCCGCAGACCGTCGAGGCTGCGCGCGCCTTCATGGCGGCGGGCTGAAAGGCCCGCGCGGGTGGCGCCAGGGACCGTCCAATCCGCCGATCGCGCCTCGCATGGATCCGCTCACAATGTGAGCTTATAGCCCTCGTGGCTGCCCTTGAAGCCGAGGCGCTCGTAGAAGCGTTGGGCATCCTTCCGCGACTTGTCGGTGGTGAGCTGCAGCACGCGGCAGCCCTTCTCGCGGGCGAGCGCGGCGGCATGCTCCATCATCGCTTCGCCGATCCTCCCGCCACGCTGGTCGGCGCGCACGCGCACGCCCTCGACCTGCGCGCGCCAGGCACCCTTGTTGGAGAGGCCGGGGATGAAGGAGAGCTGGAAGGTGCCGACGACGGCCCCACCGGCCTCGGCCACGACGAGATGCTGGTTGGCCTCCGCCACCATGGCGTGAAAGGCGGCCACGTAGGCGGGGTTCAGCGGCTCTGAGAGATCCTCGCGCTTGGCTCCCAGCGGATCGTCGGCGAGCATGGCGACGATGGCCGGCAGGTCGGCGGCGGTCGCCTCGCGGAAGGTGAGGGCGGTCATGCTGTCAATCCGTGCCTAGTTCGACCATGGGTCGATGACGTGCAGTCCTGGAACCGCGAAATGGGCGACGTTCCGTGTCGCGACCGCTGCCGAACGGCGAATTGCCGTTGCAGCGATCATGGCGTCAAGCGGCGCGAGCGGTCGGCCGGCGAGTTTGGCATCTCCCCTGATCCGCCCATAGATTTCGGCCGAACCGCTGTCGAAAGAGAATGTTCTGTCGATGCATTTGTCCTGCCAGTCTCGCAGGCGCCTCATCCACCGTGGCGACCTTTGCCCGGCGGGAAGGCGGCAGATGCCGAACACGATCTCGGCGACCGCCACGGTAGCCAGACAGAGGGTGCGGTCGTGCCGGGCTATCCACTCGACAACTCTTCGATCCGGATCGACCCGCATCGTCTCGGACAGGACGTTCGTGTCGAGAACGATCATTCAAGGTCGATGCCTTGATGCGGCTCGCGGCCTTCGCGGATCAGTTCCTCAAGATCGATGTCGATGGTGTCGTCGGGATCGCGCTGCAGCAAGCGCTCGACAAAGGCGCGTCCGGATTCTTCCTCGCGCGCGTCAGCCTTCTCGAAGGCGTCAAGGGCCATTTCGACGACCTGCGTGACGGTGCGGCGGTGGCGTTTCGCCAGGCGATGCGCCGCAGCCTTGGCGCGTTCGGATCGAATGGACAGCTGTGCTCCGGGCATTGCGGCCTCCGATTGCTAGCAGATGCTAGCACCGCCGGCGCCGGGCATCAATCGCTCCTCACATCCCCGCATAGTTCGGTCCCCCGCCGCCCTCCGGCGGCACCCAGGTGATGTTGGCGCTGGGGTCCTTGATGTCGCAGGTCTTGCAGTGGACGCAGTTCTGCGCGTTGATCACGAAGCGGGGATCCGTCTTCTCCTTCTCGTCGCCGTAGACGACCTCGTAGACGCCGGCCGGGCAATAGAGCCTGGCGGGCTCGCCGTAGAGCGGCAGGTTGCGCTGGATGGGGATCGCGGGGTCCGTCAGCTTGAGATGCGGCGGCTGGTCCTCCTCGTGATTGGTGTTCGAGACGAACACCGAGGAGAGCTTGTCGAATGTGAGCCTGCCGTCGGGCTTGGGATAGCGCAGCACCGGCATGTCCTTGCCGAGCTTCAGCGACTCGTGGTCCGGCTTGCCATGGCCGAGCGTGCCGAAGGGCGACCAGCCCGTGAGCGAGGCGATCCACATGTCGATGCCGCCCAACGGCACGCCGATGAGCGTGCCGAAGCGCGACCACAGCGGCTTGACGTTGCGCACCGGCTTCAGGTCCTGGCCGATGGCGGAGGTGCGCCAGGCGTTCTCGTAGGCCGCCAGCTCGTCGTTGGCCCGGCCCGCGGCCAGCGCCTCCTTGATGCTCTCGGCGCAGAGCATGCCCGACAGGATGGCGTTATGGCTGCCCTTGATGCGCGGCACGTTGACGAAGCCAGCCGCGCAGCCGACCAGCGCCCCGCCGGGGAAGCAGAGCTTCGGCACCGATTGCCAGCCGCCCTCGACGATGGCGCGCGCGCCGTAGGAGAGGCGCTTGCCGCCCTCGAAGGTGTCGCGGACCATCTCGTGCGTCTTGAAGCGCTGGAACTCGTCGAAGGGCGAGAGCCAGGGGTTCTCGTAATTGAGATGCACCACGAAGCCGACGGCGACGAGGTTGTCGCCGTAATGATACAGGAAGGAGCCGCCGCCGGTCTTCGTGTCGAGCGGCCAGCCGAAGCTATGCTGTACCAGGCCCGGCCGGTGCTTCTCGGGCGCGACCTGCCAGAGCTCCTTGAGGCCGATGCCGTATTTCTGCGGCTCCTTGCCCTTGGCGAGATCGAACTTGCGGATGAGCTGCTTGGAGAGCGAGCCCCGCGCGCCTTCCGCGAAGATGGTGTACTTGCCCCTGAGCTCCATGCCGCGGGTGAAGCGGTCCTCCATCTCGCCGGACTTGCCGATGCCGACGTCGCCGGTGGCGATGCCGCGCACCGCGCCCTTGTCGTCGTAGAGCAGCTCCGTGGCGGCGAAGCCCGGATAGATCTCGACGCCCAGCGCCTCGGCCCTGGCGCCCAGCCAGCGCGTCACCTGGCCCAGCGAGCCGATGAAATTGCCGTGGTTGTTCATCAGCTTCGGCATCAGGATGTTGGGCAGCCTGATGCCGCCGCCGGGACCGAGCAGGAAGAACTGGTCCTCCTGGACCTCCGTCTTCAGGGGCCGCTCGGGGTCCTCGCGCCAGTCGGGCAGCAGCGCATCGAGGCCTTGCGGATCGATCACCGCGCCGGAGAGGATATGGGCGCCGATCTCGGAGCCCTTCTCGACCACCACGACCGAGATCGACTCGTCGAGTTGCTTCAGCCGGATCGCCGTCGCGAGCCCGGCCGGGCCGCCGCCGACGACCACGACGTCGTAATCCATGCCTTCGCGTTCAGGCAGTTCCATCGATCGATCCTCTAAGCCGAGATTGTTCGTATATGAACGATCAAGCCAGTGGCAAGCAGTCCTGCCATGACGCGGCGCAATCGTCTATGCTTCGCGCCCTAGCGGAAAGCCTGCGCGGCGAAGGCGGCCGCGCGGTCGAGCGCGGTCCGTCCCGCCTCGCCGTCGAGGTCGAACTGGTATTCGTGGCCGAGCGGCGGCTGGTGGTTCTTGGGGAAAAACAGCGTGTCGACGACCACGCCCTGCCGCCGCAGCGCATCCGCGAAGGCCGTCGATTGCGGCTCCAGCGGATCGGCGTTGCCGGCCGAGACGAAGCTTTTCGGAAAGCGCGGCGTGACATGGCGGCCGACCGACATCAGAGCGAAATCGGGCCGCTGCAAGTGGTCGCGGCGGCCGCTGTAGGACCACAGGACGTTGCGCAGGAAGAAGCCGAACGGCCCGTCCGTGTCGACCATGCCGATGTCGTAGGGGCCGCAGAACAGAATGACGCCGCGGATAGCTTCGGGATCGACCGTCGGCGTGACGCCCATGGCCGCTGCATAATCCGGCGCCGTCAGAAGGTTGGCGACCTGCGCGGCGATCTGGGCGCCTGCCGAATCGCCGGCGAGGATGAGGCGCGATCCGTCGAGTCCCATCCGGGCTGCATTGGCGCGGAGATAGCCGAGCGCGGCATTCACTTGCCGCACCGGCGTCGGATAAGTCGCGCCAGGGGCGATCGAATAACCGACGGCGACTGCGGCATAGCCGCGCCCGGCCAGGACCTTGAGGTAGTTGCCGACCTGCCCCTTCTGGCCGGAAACGAAGCCGCCGCCGTGGATCCAGACGATCAAGGGAAGGGGACCCGCGCCGCTCGAAAGCCGGTAGAGGTCCAGCAACTCGTCGGGACCCGGCCCGTAGCGGATGTCGGTCCGAGCGTCGACGCCGGCCGGAACATGCTTCTCGAGTTTCGCGGAAGCCTCGACCGCGCCGCGGTAGAAGACATAGCGGATCGCCAGAGCGCCCGGCCAGGGCGTCAGCCACAGGCCCGCTGCGGCCAGCGCCGCCATTGCGCCGATAAGGCCGGCGATGCCGAAGAGCAGTTTCCGCAGCATCCGGCGTTCCTGCATCGTTTCGCTGCTGCCGATTGATGCGGTTCGGTGTAAGCCCTGTCAATCACAGGGTCCGGAAGCGGATGGACGGCAGTCAAAGGGACACGCTCGAGGCGCTCATCGAATGGTATGCGGAGGCGGGCGTCGATCTGGCGGTCGACGAAACGCCGCACGACCGCTTCGCCGCTCCCGTCGCGCCGCCGCCCGCGCTTCCCGCCGCTGCGCCGAAGGCCGAACGGCCGCGCCCGCTGCCCGCAACGCCAGCGGCGCCTCTGGCGGCCCCGCCGGGCGAGGCGGCCGGCGCCGCCCGCACGCTGGCGGCGACCGCGGATTCGCTCGAAGCGCTTCGTGCGCTGCTCGAGGAATTCGACGGCTGCAGCCTGAAGGCGACGGCCAGCCGCCTGGTGTTCTCCGACGGCACACCGGGCTCCAGGCTGATGCTGGTGGGCGAGGCGCCGGGCGCCGAGGAGGACCGCGAAGGAAGGCCCTTCGTCGGCCGCTCCGGCCGGCTGCTCGACCGCATGCTGGCCACGATCGGGCTCGACCGCTCCGGCGTCTACATCGCCAACATCATTCCCTGGCGTCCGCCGGGCAACCGCACGCCGACGCCGCAGGAGACCGCGATCTGCCTGCCCTTCATCACGCGCCAGATCGAACTCGCCAACCCGGACATCCTGGTCTGCCTCGGCGGGCCGTCCTCGCAGACGCTGCTCGGCCGCAAGGAGGGCATCCTCAAGCTTAGGGGACAGTGGTTCGACTATCCGCTGGCGGGCCGCTCGATCCGCGCTCTGGCGACGCTGCACCCGGCCTATCTGCTGCGCCAGCCCCTGCAGAAGCGGCTGGCCTGGCGCGACCTGCTGGCGCTGAAGGCGGCGCTGGCGGAGGCGGGCGGCTGAGAGGCTAGAGCGTGCAGACCAGCGGCGTCACCGCCTCGCGCCGCGCCGCCGCTACGCCGCCCGACGCGGGCTGCGGCGCGGCCTTGCCGAGAACAGCGCCGTTGCGCTGCAGGAAGGCCGCGATCGCCTCCGGTCCGGCGAAACGATAGCGCGCCGCCGGCGCCACGCCGGCGATCTGCCGGCGCGCGCCGGGATCATCCGCCACCAGGCCGGCCAGCCGACCTTCGGCGTCGAACAGCGCAGCGCCCGCGCCGCCCGGCTGCAGCGGCGCGGCGATGCGTCCGTTGCCCACGGCGAGAGCCTCGGCATAGACGGCGGCGGGCTGCGTCCCGCTCCAGGCCTCGGCCAAAACCGTGAAGGTCTGATCGGGCTTCGCCGCTTCGCCCAGCGCGAGGCCGGACGCGCGCAGGCCGTCGGCGCGCAGCAGCGAAAGGCCTGCCGCCGCATCGGCGACAACGGGCCGGGCCGGCGTCTTGCGGGGGCCGACGGCAAGCGTGCGGCATTCGCGGGTCGCGGCCTCTGCGGTGAGGATGAAGCCGCCCTCCAGGACCAGCCCCGTCGCCAGGCGCTCGCGCGGCGCGGCGGGCTGCGGAGCGGCAGGCGCTGCTCCCCCCGCTCCCGGCCGAGCAGCGGCTGCGCCCGCGGCTGCCAGCGCGGCGGCGGAAAGCGCGCCTTGCGGGCTCCCCTGCGTCGCGGCCGGCGTCGCCGCGGCGGTCGCCGTGCCGGGAAACGCGTCGTAGCTGTTGGCGATCGAGATCGCGAGGCGGTCCATCTCCTCGGCCAGCGCCTTGTCATAGCCGAGCGCGAAGCCGCGCAGCGCCCCGTCGGGGCCGAGGCTGATGCGCCGGTAGGACTTGCCGCCGGCGGTCTCGGCCGTGACCACGAAGAAGTCCGGCCGGAGCAGCTTGTAGGTGACCTTGCGGTTGGGCTGGGCCGCGGTCGCCTTGTCGAAGAGCGACTGCAGCGTCTCGTCTTTCGGCGGCGCGATCGTGTCGAGCGTCGCCTTGCCGTCGGCGGTCTGCCAGCGGAGGCCGCCCAGCGAGTTCGGCTCGCGCTTGACGAAGACGTTCTGCGGCACGCCGATCTTCGCCCTCGAGCGCTCGTCGTCGATGACCGCGAAGCGGAGCGCCCGGCGGGCGTTCTGCGCCACCGACGCCAGCGTCTTGCGCTCCTCCGGCGTCAGGATCCCGTCGACCGCGAGCTTGTTCTCGCGCTCGAAGGCCAGGATGCCGTTGTAGGTCAGCGGCCCGAAGGTCCCGAGCGCCGCGCCGTTGAACTTGGTGGCGAAGCCGAGATCCTGCTGGATGGCCCTGCGCTCCGCCTCTGGCAGGGCCTCGAAGGCGGCCTGCGCGGCCTGGAGCTTGGGATCGGGGGCTGGAGCGGGCCGGGCCCCGCCCGCCGGCGGGGCGGTGGGCGGCTGCTGGGCCAGAGCGGGAACAGCGAGAATCGCCAGCGCGGCGACGAGGATCGGAAGAGGCTTCATCGGGATCAATCCGCCGAGGGCAGGCGGCGCATGGTGAACTCGATCCGGTCGCCGTCGAGCACGCGCCAGCTCTCGACTTCGGACATGTAGGCCGACTTGGGGAAGCGAGCCAGGAATTCGCGCGCCTTGGCTCTCGCCTCCTCGCGCGGCAGCGTGAAGGTCTCGCGCCGCCACTGGCCGTCCTTGAGCGGCTCGCGCGCCACGCGCGACAGGCCAGCCCTCGCCCGCGTGGCGAGAGCGCCGGGCCGGCGATCGGCTCTCGTGCTCATGGAGCGTCCTCCCAAGGCCGGATGAAGGTGCGGTTACGGCGCGGCGGAGTCAACCGGCGGCCGCGCGCGCCGCCTCGAGGATCGCCCGCTGATGCTGCCGCTCCTCGGGCAGACCGGCCGCCAGCCAGGCCTCTGTCGCCGCCTTCAGCACGCGGCCCATGGCGGGGCCGGGGCGGACGCCCAGCGCCGCCGCATCGGCGCTGCTGAAGGGATTGGCTGGAAGGCGCGCGGCCATGGCTTCAGCGTCAGCGACCAGCGCCGCCGCCGCCGCCGCGTCCCAGCCCCCGCGCGCCGCAGCGACGAGGGCGGCGTCGCGGAAGCCCTCGAAGCCCGCCAGGAACAGCGCCCCGCGCAGGGCGGGTTCGGCCATAGCGGGGCCGGTGACCGGCGAGGCCTGATTGCGCGCGGCGGCGAGGCGCACAGCCTCGGCCCTGGAGAGTGCCAGCTGCCCCTGCAAGGCATCGACCGCCTCCGCGCCAGCGGCGAGGCGGCGGATGGCGTCCGGCGGCAGGCCGCAGGCCTCCTCCAGTGCCGCCAGCCGGCGCAGCGCGCCGACATCGAAGGCGACGTCCTTGAGCAGGCGGGGCCAGAGACCGATGCCCTCCATCGCCTCCGCCGCGGCCACGGCGCCAGGGGCCGCCAGCAGCTTCAGCAATTCCTGACGCAGGCGCTCGCGCGAGAGGCGCAGCAGGCCATCCTTCAGGACGGCGCAGGCGGCGAGGCCCGCCGCCTGCGGCGCGCCCCGGCCATGGCTCGCCTGGAAGCGGAAGAAGCGCAGGATGCGCAGGTAATCCTCGCGGATGCGCGTCTCGGGATCGCCCATGAAGCGCACCAGCCCCGCGGCGGCATCGGCGATGCCGGTCGCGTAATCGTGCACGACGCCGTCGGCCGAGAGCGACAGCGCGTTCATGGTGAAGTCGCGCCGCCGCGCATCCTCGCTGAAGTCGGTGGTGAAGGCGATGACGGCCCGCCGGCCGTCGGTCTCGACGTCGCGGCGCAGCGTCGTCACCTCGTGCCGCACATGGTCGATCACCACTGTCACCGTACCATGCTCGATGCCGGTCGGCACCGCCTTCCAGCCCCGATCGCGGGCGATCGCCATGACATCATGGGGCGGACACGTGGTGGCGATGTCGAGGTCCTCGACGATGCGGCCCATCAGCGCATCGCGGACCGCCCCGCCGACGATGCGCGCCTCGTGATCTCCATCCTGCAGCGCCGCCAGCAGCGCCGCGGCGCCGGGCCGCTTCAGCAGCGCATGGATCCTCTCCGCCGCGGCGTCAGCGGCTGATGCGGCCGGGGACAAAGGTTCCGTCCTTCTCCACATGGGCGGGCACGAAGACGCCCTGCTCGTTGTTTTGGTCGGCGCCGATCAGCAGCATGCCGGCGATGCACAGCGCCAGCGCCGCCAGCGTCAGGCCGGAGAGGGCCTTGCGCGACCAGACCTCGGGATGCAGCGGATTCTGGCCGACGATCGCCAGATAGAGAGCGAAGCCCGCGAAGGGCATCAGGAACAGGGCGACGCCTTCAAGGACCGCGCGGAGCATACAGCCTCAGCCAGAGCATGCGGATGATCCCCGCCGTGACGCCCCAGATATAGTGTTCGCCGAAGGGCATCGCAAAGTAGCGCCGCATCGCGCCCTTCCATTCCCGCTCATGCGTCTGGTGATTGGCCTCGTCCATCAGGAATGCGAGCGGCGTCTCGAAGACGCGGTCGACCTCCTGAGGATTGATCGACAGCGCGGCGTCTGGCCGCACAAGCCCCACCACCGGCGTGATGCGGAAGCCGCTGGTCGAGAAATACGGCCCCAGGAAGCCGAGCGGCGTGACATGCCGGCGCTCCAGGCCGATCTCCTCCTCGGCCTCGCGCAGCGCCGCGGCGAGCGGGCCGTCGTCCTCGGGGTCGATCTTGCCGCCGGGAAAGGCGATCTGGCCGGAATGGGCGCGCATGGCGGCGGCGCGCTGCGTCAGCAGCACCGTGACGCCGTCGGGATGCGCCACCAGCGGAACCAGCACCGCCGCCGCCCTCGCCTGCGCCAGCAGCGCGGGATCGGGGTTCATGCCGGCGATGGCATGGTCGCTATGCGCCGGATCCTCCGGCGCGAGGCGGACCTCGCCGTAAAGGGCGTCGCGGGCGAGCGCCTCGACGGCTTCGGGCGAAAAGAGTTTTGGGGACTGGAGGGCGTCGGCGTGCTTCAAGCGAGAGTCTCGATCTCGTCCGCCGGCGCCATCGGGAAGAAGCAGCCATCGGAGGCGACGCCCAGCATGGCGCGGCCGCCGATCTCCCGCGTCTCGGCGCGCTCGACCAGCTCCAGATAGACCGGGCGCGTGGCGCGCGCCCAGAGGCCGCCGCGCACCAGCACATAGGGCTTGAGGCCGCCGGCGGCCTCGCGCTCGAAGCGCAGGGGATGCGCCTCATCCGCCGTGGCCTCGTCGTCGACATTGGTGCGGAAGCAAAGCCTCGGCCCCGATGGCCCGTCCTGGACCTTGAGCTCCACCGCGAGGAAGGGCGCGTCGTCGACGCGGATGCCCAGCATCTCGACCGGCGTCACCAGTACGTGGCGCTCGGGATCCTTGCGCAGGATCGAGGCGAAGAGCCTGACCAGCGCCGGCCGGCCGATCGGCGTGCCCTCGTGGAACCAGGTGCCGTCGGCGGCGATGCGGATGTCGATCTCGCCGCAATAGGGCGGATGCCACAGATGCACGGGCGGCGGACCCTTGGTCCGCGCCTTGGCGGCGACATCGGCGATCGAGGAGAGGTCAGGCATCGGAATCCATGTCGGAAGCCGCGGACGCGGCGAAGTGATCACATTTAATTGGTTTGCGGTCCATCATTTCGCCATGCCGGCCCTATTCAGGGGAAGGGCGGCCCTTGCGTCCGCCGCTGGATCGGCCGAACCTGCCGCGTCGCCGTCGCCCGACGCGGTTGTCCGGCCATGGTTGCCTTGGCGCGGGAATGCGCCACACTGATCCTCCGACCGAATCCTGCCCCGAGGAGACCTGCGTGAGCGCTGCCGAGACCCAACCGGACGATCTCTCCACCCTGATCGAGCGCACGGCCGAATCCGCCTCGCTGTCGCTCGGCAAGGCCAAGGCCGCGATCGGCGAAGTGATCTTCGGTCAGGAGACCGTCGTGGAGCGCGTGCTCGTCACCATCATCTCCGGCGGCCATGGCCTGCTTGTCGGCGTGCCCGGCCTCGCCAAGACCAAGCTGGTCGAGACGCTCGGCACCGTGCTCGGCCTCGATGCGCGGCGCGTGCAGTTCACGCCGGACCTGATGCCCTCCGACATCATCGGCACAGAGATCCTCGACGAGACCGCCAGCGGCAAGCGCGCCTTCCGCTTCGTCAAGGGGCCGGTCTTCGCGCAGCTGCTGATGGCGGACGAGATCAACCGCGCCAGCCCGCGCACGCAGTCGGCGCTGCTGCAGTCGATGCAGGAGTACCACGTGACGGTCGCCGGCGAGAGCCATGACCTGCCCAAGCCCTTCCACGTGCTGGCGACGCAGAATCCGATCGAGCAGGAGGGCACCTATCCGCTGCCCGAAGCGCAGCTCGACCGTTTCCTGATGCAGATCGACGTTCATTATCCCGATCGCGACGCCGAGCGGCGCATGCTGATCGGCACAACCGGCGCCGAGGAGGCGAAGGCCAAGAACGCGCTCCAGGCCGAGGATTTGCTGACCGCGCAGCGCCTGGTCCGGCGTCTGCCCGTCGGCGACAAGGTGGTGGACGCGATCCTCGACATCGTGCGCGCCGCACGGCCGGGCGAGAGCGGGGTGGGCGAGAAGCTCTCCTGGGGGCCGGGGCCCCGCGCCTCGCAGGCGCTCATGCTGGCGACGCGCGCCCGCGCGCTCATCGACGGCCGGCTGGCGCCCTCGGTCGACGACGTGGCGGCGCTGGCGGAGCCCATCCTCAAGCACCGCATGGCCCTCACCTTCGCGGCGCGCGCCGACGGCGAGACCGTCGACGCTGTGATCCGCAAGCTCGTCGAGCGGCTGGGCTAGCCGCTTGTTCCAGGGCCGCACCACCGAAATCAGGCAGCGCCTCGGCGACCAGGCGTCCCGGCAGATGGCCGAGGGCCTGGCCGCCGCTATGCCGCGGCTTTCCGCCGACGCGCGCCGCGCCGCGGCCTCCGTCGCGGCCGGCCTGCACGGCCGCCGCCGGGCGGGCCAGGGCGAGAGCTTCTGGCAGTTCCGCCCGTTCCTCAGCGGCGAGGCCGCGGCCAAGGTCGACTGGCGCCGCTCCGCACGCGACGACACCCTTTACGTGCGCGAGCGCGAGTGGGAGGCGGCGCAGACCGTGTGGCTGCACATCGACCGCTCGCCATCCATGGATTACCGCTCCTCCCTTGCGCCGATCGCCAAGGGAGAGCGGGCGATCGTGCTCGGCCTCGCCGCCGCCGACATGCTGGTGCGCGGCGGCGAGCGCGTGGGCCTTTTCGGCGCCTCGCCGGCCTTGGCCTCGCGCCGCATCATCGAGCGGCTCGGCGAGGCGATGGTGGTGGCCAGGGACTACGGCCGCGACTTGCCGGGAGAGCCGCTGAAGCCGCGCTCCGAGGCGCTGCTCATCGGCGACTTCATCGCGCCTCTGGCCGAGCTGGAGAGCCGCCTGAAGGCCATGGCCGGGCGCGGCGGGCGGGGCCATCTCCTCGTGGTCTCCGATCCGGCGGAGGAGACCTTTCCCTATAGCGGGCAGACCGAGTTCATCGACCCCGAGGACGGCTTCCGCCTGCGCATCGGCGAGGCCGGCCGCCTCGCCGCGACCTATCGCGAGCGTCTCGCCGCGCATCGCGATGGCCTGCGCCGCATCGCCGCGGCTCTCGGCTGGAGCGTCACCATGCACCGCACCGACCGGCCGGCCAGCGAGGCGCTGATGCGCTTTGGCATGGCGCTTGCTGCGCCAGGCGGCGAATCCGCAGGGAGGGCCTGACCCGATGCTTGGCCTGCCGCTCGCGTTCACGATCCCCGCCGTGCTGGCGGCGCTGGCCGCGCTGCCGGTGCTCTATTGGCTGCTGAGGCTGACGCCGCCGCCGCCGAGCCGCGCCGTGCTGCCGACGCTCGCCATCATGCGCGACCTCGAACGGCAGGAGGAGACGCCGGCGCATACGCCCTGGTGGCTGCTCGTCCTCAGGCTTGTGATCGCCGCGTTGATCGTTCTCGCCATGGCCGGCCCTCTGTGGAACCCGGATGTCGATGCCCGCGCCGGCCGGGGGCCGCTCCTCGTGGTCATGGACAATGGCTGGTCGGCCGCGCCGGACTGGCAGGTGCGGATGGAGCGGGCGCAGGCGCTGATCGAGACGGCGGGCGGCGCCGGACGGCCCGTGGCGCTCCGCGCCACCGCCGACGACCCCGTCGATGTCGTGGCGGGTTCGGCGGCCAGGGCGCTGGAGCAATTGCGCGGCATGGCGCCCGCGCCGCATGCCGTGGACCGGCGGCGGCACGAGGCTTCGCTGTCCGCCTTCCTGGAGCGGAGTGCGGAGGGCCAGATCATCTGGCTGAGCGACCGCGTCGCGGGTGCCGACGACCGTGCGGCGCTGGCGGGGCTCGCAGGCCGCGCCGGCGACAGGCTGACGGTTCTGGCGCCCGACAAGCCGGCCGTGCTGGCACTCGCCGGTCCCGCCAATGCGCCCGAGGCGATGAGCGTGCGCGTGCTGCGCGCCGCCGAGGGCGAGGCTGCGGCGGGCGTCGTCAGGGCGCTGGACGCGCGGGGCCGCCCCGTGGCCGAGGCGCGCTTCCAGTTCGCGGCCGGCGCGCGTGAGAGCGCGGCCCGCATCGAGGCGCCGCTGGAGATCCGCAACGACATCGCGCGGCTCGACATCGTGGAGCAGGCCTCCGCCGGAGCGGTGCAACTGCTCGACGGCCGCGCCAAGCGCCGCCGCGTCGGCGTCGTTTCCGGCGAGAGCGCCGACACCGCGCAGCCGCTGCTCTCGCCCGCCTATTTCGTCACCCGCGCGCTTGGCCCCTTCGCCGACGTGCGCGAGGCGCCGCGCGGCCTGGCCGATCCCTATTCCCGCCTGATCGAGGACGGCGCCGCCGTCTTGGTGCTGACCGACGTCGGCACGCTCACCGGCGCAGCGCTGAACCGGCTCCGCGATTTCGTCGAGAACGGCGGCGTGCTGATCCGCTTCGCCAGCCGCCGCGTCGCGGCCCCCACCGACGCGCTGATGCCGGTTCGGCTCAGGCGCAGCGAGCGGGTGATGGGCGGCGCGCTCTCCTGGGATTCGCCGAAGAAGCTCAGTTCCTTCGCGGCCAACGGGCCGTTCGAGGGCATGCGCGCGCCGGGCGACGTCACCGTGCAGCAGCAGATCCTGGCGGAGCCCGACGCGGCGCTGACCGAGAAGACCTGGGCGGCGCTGGAGGACGGAACGCCGCTGATCACCGGCGAGCGGCGCGGCAAGGGCGTCATCGCGCTCTACCACGTCACGGCGGACAGCGGCTGGTCGTCGCTGCCGCTGTCGCTCGCCTTCGTCGAGACCTTGCGCCGCCTCACCGGCCTTTCGGCCGTGACCGGCGAGGCGCAGGAGGTGGGCGCCGCCGCCGAGGCCTCGCGCCGCGACGAGGCGCTGCTCGCGCCCTTGCGCGCGCTCGACGGCTTCGGCGCCTTCCGCCCGCCGCCCGCCACGGCCGAGCCGGTGCGCCGCAGCCACCAGGAGCCGGCGAGCTCGCGTCATCCGCCGGGCTTCTACGGCGCGCAGGATTCGCCGCTCGCCGTCAACACGCTGCCCGCCAACGCCGAGCTCGTGGCGCTCGATCTCGCCGGCGCGACCGTGCGGCCGCTGCTGGCCAAGCAGGCTCTGGACCTCAGGCCGCATCTCCTGACGCTGGCGCTGCTGCTGTTCCTGGCGGACGGTGTCGCGACCCTCCTGCTCTCGGGCGCGCTCGCCCGCTTCCGGGCGCGGGCGGCGGCGGCCGCGCTGCTCCTCGGCCTTGGCCTTGCGGCGCTGTCGCCGCCGCCGGCCTCGGCGCAGGCCCCCTCTCCGCCAGCAGCGGCGCGGGCGCCGGACCGCATCCCCTCCTTCCGCGCCGACGATGTCGAAGCGGCTTTGACCACGCGTCTCGCCTATGTCGTGACCGGCGACGCCGCCGTGGACGAGATCAGCCGCCAGGGCCTGCAGGGACTGACCAGGGCGCTCGCCTCGCGCACGGCGCTCGACCCCGGCGAACCGATCGGCGTCGACCTCGCGCGCGACGAACTCGCCTTCTACCCCTTGCTCTACTGGCCGATGACGCCGAACCGCCCAGCACCGCCCGAGGCCGCGATCCGCAAGGTCGACGCCTATATGAAGGGCGGCGGCACCATCATCTTCGACACGCGCGATGCGCTCAACAACCGGGGCGGCAATGCCGTCACGCCGGAGACGCAGTACATGCGCCGCATCCTCGCCTCGATCGACGTGCCCGACCTCGAGCCGGTGCCGAAGGACCACGTCGTCACGAAGACCTTCTACATCCTCGACAATTTCGTCGGCCGCTACGCCGCGGGCCGCACCTGGATCGAGGTGCTGCAGCGCAGCCAGGAGCAGGACCGCACGCGGCCCGCGCAGGCCGGCGACCGCGTCTCGCCGATCATCATCACGGGCAACGACCTCGCGGCGGCTTGGGCGGTGGACCGGCTAGGCCAGCCGCGCTTCCCGCTGATCCCCGGCGATCCGCGCCAGCGCGAATTCGCCATCCGCGGCGGAGTCAACATCGTGATGTACGCGCTCACCGGCAACTACAAGGCCGACCAGGTGCATGTGCCGGCGCTCCTGGAACGGCTGGGACAGTAGATGGACCGCTACAACCTCGTCTTCACGCCCTTCCTGCCCTGGGCCGCGATCGCCGCGCTGGGCGCTCTGGCGCTGATCGTCGGCGGTCTGGCGTTGGTCGCGCGCCAGCGCGGCGCCTGGCTGCGGCTGACGGCGCTGGCGCTCCTCGTGCTGGTGCTCGCCAACCCGGCCTTCGTGCGGCTCGACCGCGACAAGCTCAACGACGTCGTGGCCGTGGTGCTCGACCGCTCGGGCAGCCAGCGGCTCGCCGACCGCGCCGCGCAGACCGACCGCGCCCGCGACGAGGTGCTGCGCCAGCTCAACGCCAGGCCGGGCACCGACATTCGCGTCATCGAGGTGGACGAGCGCGACGCGGATGCCGACGGCACGCGCCTGTTCGAGACGCTGCAGGCCGGCCTCGGCGACGTGCCGCCGGAGCGCATCGCCGGCGTCATCGCCATCACCGATGGCCGCGTCCACGACATCCCCGCGAATGTGCGCGCGCTCGGCTTCCAGGCGCCGTTCCATGCGCTCGTCACCGGCCGCGAAGGCGAGCGCGACCGGCGGCTGGAGGTGGTGCAGGGGCCGCGCTTCGGCATCGTCGGGCGCGATGTGCAGGTGGCGGTGCGGGTGCTCGATTCCGGCGTGACTCCAGGCGCGCCTGCCGGCATCGTCATCCGCCGCGGCGGCCAGGTGATCGCGCGCCGCGCCGCCAATCCCGGGCAGGTCGTGCGCGTGCCGGTGCGCATCGAGAACGCCGGGCAGAACCTGATCGAGATCGAGGCCGAGCCGCTGTCCGACGAACTGACGCTGCTCAACAACGTCGCTGTGCTGCCGATCGAGGGCGTGCGCGACAAGCTGAAGGTGCTGCTCGTCTCGGGCGAGCCGCATGCGGGCGAGCGCACCTGGCGCAACCTCCTGAAGGCGGACGGCAACGTCGAGCTCGTGCATTTCACGATCCTGAGACCGCCTGAGAAGCAGGACGGCACGCCGATCAACGAATTGGCCCTGATCGCCTTCCCCACGCGCGAGCTCTTCGTGCAGAAGATCGCCGAATTCGACCTGATCATCCTCGACCGCTACGCCAACCAGTCGATCCTGCCGCCGAGCTATTTCGAGAACATCGCCAAATACGTCCGCGAGGGCGGAGCGGTGCTGCTGGCCGCCGGCGGCGAGTTCGCGGGGCCGGGCAGCCTCTCCACCACGCCGCTGCAGCAGATCCTGCCGGCGCGGCCGCAGGGCAACCCGGTGGAGCGGCCCTTCCTGCCGCGCGTCTCGACGATCGGCGAGCGGCACCCCGTGACGCGGGCCCTGCCGGGCTGGGACCGCGACAATCCCCAATGGGCGCCGTGGTTCCGCGTCGTCGCCTCGCAGGCGACCACCGGCGCCTCGGTGATGACGGGTCCGGACGAATTGCCGCTCTTGGTGCTCAACCGCGTGCAGAAGGGCCGCGTCGCGCAACTCCTCTCCGACCACGCTTGGCTCTGGGCGCGGGGTCTCGGCGAAGGCGGCCCCTACATCGACCTGCTCCGCCGCCTCGCGCATTGGCTGATGAAGCAACCCGAACTCGACGAGGAGGCTCTGCGCATGAGCGCGCGGGGCCGCGTGCTCACCATCGAGCGGCAGACCCTGGCCGAGCGCGTCGGCGACATGCGCCTGGTCTCGCCCGACGGCCAGGAGCTGAAGCTCAGCCTCAGCGAAGCGGAGCCCGGCCTGTGGCGGGCCAATTTCACCGCCCGCCAGCAGGGGCTTCACCGCGTCATCGACGGCGATCGCGTCGCCTTCGCCAATGTCGGTCCGGCCAACCCGCGCGAGTTCCGCGACGTGACGAGCACGACCGAGGACCTCCGCGCCATCGCCGAGGCGACCGGCGGCGGCGCTCGCCGGCTGGATCGCGGCGGCGCGGTCGTGACGCCGCGCATCGTCGACATCCGCGGCGGGACGCGCTTCGCCGGCGCCGACTTCATCGGCCTCAAGCCGGCGGAGGCCTATGTGGTGAAGGGCGCCGGCCTGACGCCACTGGCGCTCGGCCTCCTCGGGCTGGCGCTGCTGCTGGGCGGGACGGTGCTGGCCTGGCTGCGCGAGGGAAGGCGGCTGCGGCCGCGCGCCGCCACCTGAGCGCGCGATGCCGCTGCCCAACCGCGTCGATCCCCTCGGCCGGCTGTTCGCAACGGCGGAGCGGGGCGAGTGGATGGGCAACCGCGGCGGGCGCTTCCATGATCCGGAAAGCCGCGCCGTCCCCCGGCGCTCCCACGCCTCGCGGCGCTGGATCTGCTGCAGGCTCTCCTTTAAGGGCCGCCGCCGCTCGGTCTGGGGCCATGGCTACACCGAACTGTTCTTCGCGGACGAGGTTTCGGCGCTCGCGGCCGGGCACAGGCCCTGCTTCGAATGCCGACGGGCGGACGCGACCGCCTTCGCCGAAGCCTGGGGCCGCGCCGAAGGCGCCGCCCCGCCCGATGCAGCGACGATGGATGCGCGGCTGCATGAGGAGAGGCTCCGGCCGGACGGTGGGAAGCGGCTGCATCCCATGCGCGCGGAGACGTTGCCCGTCGGCGCGATGCTGCTTATGGACCTGCAGCCGGTCGCGGTCTCGCCCGACGGGCTGCGGCCCTGGAGCTTCGCCGGATATGGTGCGGCGATTCCGCGCCTTGCCGGCGAGGTGGAAGTGGTGACGCCGCCCGCCATCGTGGCGGCGCTGGCGGCCGGCTATCAGCCGCAGTGGAGGCGGCCGTTCTTGGCCTAGCCTCCGCTTGTCCGGCGACCGGTGGAATGTTACGGGCGCTGTGCGTTGCGCCTCGCAGGGCGCCACCGTGGCCAAATCGGCGGAGACCGAACCTCAACGATGTGTGGGATTGCCGGTCTCGTGCTGGAGAGCGGGCATGCGGAAGACGTGCTTCGTCGGCGCGCCGCTGCCATGATCGGCGCGCTCGCCCACCGGGGCCCAGACGGCGAAGGCCTTTGGGCTGACGCCGAGGCGGGCGCGGCGCTGGCGCAGCGGCGGCTTGCCATCATCGACCTGAGCGCGACCGGCGCGCAGCCCATGACCTCGGCCTCCGGCCGGCTGGTGGTCACCTACAACGGCGAGATCTACAATTTCCGCGAGCTGCGCCGTGAGCTCGAGGCGGAGGGCGCCCGTTTCCGCGGCGGCTCCGACACCGAAGTGCTGCTGGAGGCCTGGGACCGCTGGGGAGAGGCGCGCACCCTCCGGGCGCTTGACGGCATGTTCGCCCTGGCGGTGTGGGATCGTCCGGAGAGGCGGCTGACGCTGGCGCGCGACCGCTTCGGCATCAAGCCGCTGCTGTGGCGGCGCGATCGCGAGGGCCTATCCTTCGGCTCGGAACTGAAGGCCCTGCTCAAGGATCCCGGCTGCCCGCGCGCCGTCGATCCGGCGGCGCTCGCGGCCTATCTCCGCCACGGCGCTGTGCCCGCGCCCTGGACGATCATCGCCGGGGTCAACAAGCTGGAGCCTGGCGCAGTGCTGCGCTGGCGGCAGGGCTCCGAGCCGGAGATCGCGCGCTGGTGGTCGCCGCTCGATGCGGCGCTGGCAGGGCAGGACAGGCCGAACGAGGCGCCCTTCGACAGCCTCGTTGACGAGGCCGAGGCGCTGATTGGCGACTCGGTGGAACGCCAGATGATCGCCGACGTGCCGCTCGGCGCATTCCTCTCGGGCGGCGTCGATTCCTCGTTGGTCGCGGCGCTGATGCAGCGGCGCGCCGGCCGGCCGGTCGACACCTTCACTATCGGCTTCGAGGAGCCGCAATGGGATGAATCGGCCCATGCCGCCTCTGTCGCCGCGCATCTGGGCACGCGCCACCACGAGCTCAGGACCGCCGGGCGCGAGGCGCTGGCCCTCGCCGGGGAAATCGGCGGCATCTATGACGAGCCCTTCGCCGATTCGTCGCAGGTGCCGACGCTGCTGCTTTGCCGGCAGGTGCGGGGGCAGGTCACCGTGGCTTTGTCCGGCGACGGCGGCGACGAGGCCTTCGCCGGATACGCCCGCCACGGCTGGGGCCTCGCGCTGCAGGCCTACCGGCGGGCGCCGGCGCTGCTCAGGCGCGGCGCCGCCGCGCTGGCCGAGGCGATGCCCCTGCCGGCGCTGGGCCCTGCCCATCTCGGCCACAAGCTGCAGCGCGCCGCGGCGCTGGGCGCCGAGGAGGAGTTCACGGAATCCTACCGGCGCTTCCTCAGCCTGACGGCGGCGCCCTCCAGCCTGCTCGCCGGCGGAGACCGGCCGACGGAGCATCGGCCCGAGGCCTGGCGCCCGGAGGCCACGGCCGGGCTGCGCTCGCCCCTCACGCGCATGCAGGCCATCGACGCGCTCTCCTACCTGCCAGACGACATTCTCGTTAAGGTCGACCGCGCCAGCATGTCGGTCGGCCTCGAGGTGAGGGTGCCGCTGCTGGATCATCGCGTCTGGGAATGGTCGATGGGTCTGCCGGCGCGGATTCAGAGGCGGCAAGGAGCGGGCAAATCCGTGCTCCAGGCGGTGCTGGCGCGGCATGTGCCCCCGCAGCTTACCGAGCGCCCCAAGACCGGCTTCGCCGTGCCGCTCGCCGCCTGGCTGCGCGGTCCCTGGCGGGACTGGGCGGCCGGCCTCATCTCGGCCGGAGGCTGGCGCCGCTCCGGCCTCTTCAACGCGCTCGCCGTCGACCGGCTTTGGGTGCAGCACCAGGCCGGCCGCCACGATCACGCGCCCGTGCTCTGGTCGGTGCTGATGTTCGAGGCCTGGCGCGGCTCGGTGCTTGATGGCGTCTGAGCCGATCAACATCGTCGTCGCCGCGCCTCCCATGAACATGGGCGGAACGGAGAAGCATCTGCTGCATGTGCTGCCGGCGCTGGAGGCGCGCGGCTTCCGCATCACGGCAGTGCTGCTCGAGGGCGGCGGCGCGTTGGAGCCGGCGCTGCGCCAGCGCGTCGCCGCAGTGCGCTCGCCCGCCTTGCGCCTGCCGCGGCCGCTGCGCACGATCGCGCAGGCGCGCCTCCTGCATGCGGCCGTGAAGGAGAGCCGCGCCTCGGTGCTGCACGCCTTCCTGAGTGAGCCCTATATCGCCGCCACCATGGCCCAGCTCGCGAATGCCGGCCAGCGGCCGGCGCTGGTCTACGGCCGGCGCAGCCTCGCCTTCTACATGAAGCGGCATCGGCTTGGACAACGCGCCGAGGTCGCCGCCCACCGGCTGGCTGCGGCTCTGGTCGGCAACTCGCTCGCCGTGACCCGCGAGCTGGTGGCCGAGGCCGGCGGGCGCGAGAAGGTCTGCCTGATCCGCAACGGCGTGCCGCTCAACGATGCCGTCACGCCGGATGAGCAGGCCGCGGCGCGGGCCAAGTTCGGCCTGCCGCGCGAATCTTTCGTGATGGCGCTCGTCGCCAACCTGCACATCTACAAGGGGCATGCCGACCTGCTGCAGGCGCTGGCGCTGATCAAGGACGACCTGCCCGACCCCTGGCGGCTGCTGCTGGTCGGCCGCGACGGAGGCGAGCGGGCGCGACTCCTGGCGCAGGTGCAGAGGCTCGGGCTCGGCGAGAACGTGCTGATGCCGGGCGAGTGGCCCGGCTCGCGCGAGCCCTACGCTGCCGCCGACGTCGGTCTCCTGGTCAGCCACACCGAGGGCTTCTCCAACAGTCTGATCGAGGGCATGGCGGCCGGGCTGCCGATGGTAGCGACGCGGGTCGGCGGCAACGTCGAGGCGGTGCGGGACGGTGAGACCGGCTTCCTCGTCGAGCCGGCCGCTCCGACCGAGCTCGCCGCCGCGCTCATGTCGCTCTCCCGCCTGCCCGACCTCAGGGCCCGCTTCGGCGCCGCCGCGCGCCAGACCGCGCTCGCGCATTTCTCGCTCGACGCCTGCGTCGACGGCTACGAGCGGCTGTGGCGCTCCCTGGCGGAGGGCCGGCCGGGCGCGCCCTCGAGCTGGCTCGACCCCGTCAGCGCCCAGCCTGGCCCCACGACCCAAGCCTGAGGCAGGGACGCCGGCGCTCTCCGCGCTCAGAAGAGCCCGCCCTGCCCATCGTCGCGATTCCGGCCGGAAGGCTTGTGGCCAGAAGGCTTGCGGCTCGGCCGTGGCGGAGCCTCGGCGGCTTCGGCTCCAAGCGGCTCCTGGATCGCTGGATCGTCGTTCGCGACCTTGTTCACGGCCTTACCGAGCGGGACCATCTCAAGCAGATCTTCCGCGGGCGAGCGGAGCAGCGCATGGGCCTCGTCGGCCGGCGTGGCGGGATCGAGCCAGCGGTCGAAATCATGCGGCTGCAGGATCACGGGCGAGCGTTCGTGGATCGCGGCGATGACGCCGTTCGCCGTGGTGTTGAGAAGCGCCGCGGTGTCGATCTCCGAACCATCGGCGGAATGCCAGGTCTCGTGCAGGGCCGCGAAAGCGAAGCAGGCGCGGTCCGGCCGCCTGAGCAGGAAGGGCCGGCTGTCGCGTCCGAGCCGCTGCCATTCGTAGAAGCCGTCCGCCGGCATGAGGGCGCGCCGGCGCAGGAAGGCCGCGCGGAACGAGGCCTTCTCGCGCACGGTCTCCGAGCGGATGTTGATGACGAGCGGGAATTCCTTGGGGTCCTTCACCCAGCCGGGCAGGAAGCCCCAGCGCATCAGCATGAAGCGCCGGACGCCCTCGCTCCGCACCACCACCGGTATCGGCTGCGTGGGCGCGATGTTGTAGCGCGGCGGGAAATTCGGCCGGTCCGCATAGTCGAAATAGGCCCGCACGGCGTCCGGCGGCAGGGTCAGGGCGTAGCGTCCGCACATCGGGCCGATATGGGCGCTTCCAGACCGGCCGTCACTCCTCTCCTTGCAGCGAGAGGGCACGATACTCTCAGTTCTCCGGCGCCTCGTAGTAGAAGATGTGGCTGCCCACCTTCTCCCGCTTGGCCATGTGCCGCGCCCACCAGGGCCGGACGTAATTGGCGTGGTAATGCGTGGCGTTGCCGACGCCGGGAAGATAGGTCCGGCCCTCGGCGACGTCGCGGGCGATGCGCTGCGCCGTGGCCCAGGGGCCCGGCTCGTCGGTGCGCAGCCTCTTGCCCTCGCAGGCGAAGGTGAACTGGCAGGCCATGTAGCGATGGCGGTTCTGGTAGACCACGCCGCAGACGGACGCGGGATAGACGCCGGAGCGCACGCGGTTCAGCACCACCTGCGCCACGCCGGCCTGGCCGCGCTCGGGTTCGGAGCGCGCCTCGAAATAGACGGCTTCCGCCAGGCACTTCATCTCGCGCGCATTGGTGACGATGCCGACCAGCGGCGAGCGCGGAGGCACTGGCTTGTCGACCAGCGGCGGCAGGCGCAACGGGCCGGGCACAGGAGGGAGAGCGATGGCGGGCGGCGCCACCTTGGCGACCACGATCGTGTCGGCGGGCCGGGTTTCGGCCGGCTTGGTCTCCGCCGGCGCCTCGGCTAACGATCCCTCGGCCGCGGGCGGCTCGCCGAGGCCGCTGAAGACGCCGACCATCGGCCCGCCGTCATCCTCCGCGAAAGGCCGCGCCGACGGCATGATCGCCGCGCCGAGCCGGAAGAGCAGCGAGATCTCGGGCGTGGCCTCGCTCGGAGGCTCGGCGCCGTCCGTGGCCTGCGCGCCGCGCCAGACGCCGGGCGCGAGCTGCGGCTCGGCCTCCTCCTCGACCGCGAGGCCATCCGTCGCCGGCGGCGCCAGGAAATCCTCGGTCGAGAGGGCGATGTCGGGCGCTGTCAACGTCGGCCACGCCAGCGCGATGTTCAGCGGATCCTCGCCGAAGCGCAGGCCGGGGGTGGTGGTGTCGACCGCGGTGCGGATGCCGGCGCTGGCGGTGAAGGAGACGACGAGGCCGGCGGCGAGCAGCCAGGGCTTCAGCGGCCGGGCGAAGCCACGACGGCGGATGACGGGACGCAGACGCATTCTCGGATGCCACTCGGACGCAACGGATTCGGCGGCGCCTCCAGGCGCGCCGGCGATGTCATCGATAATGACGGGGTAAGGTTGCCGCCGGGTTAAGGCCGGTCGGCTTAACCGTCCATTAGGGTTAATGAAATACCACTTTCCGCATGCACCACCCTGCCGGAGCCGGCGCCATGTTCTCCGCCCTCGCCACGCCCCACGCCCGCCGGGCGCGCGCGGCCTTCCTGATCGCCGCGGCTCTCACGCTCGGCGGCTGCCTCAAGCGCGAGGCGCCGGACGTGACCGGCTCGATCGCGCGCGAGACCGCGAGCATGACCGAGGCGGAGAAGCGCGGCCTCGTCGAGCAATACGCCCGGCAATACGACAAGAGCCCCGGCGACAAGCGCGTCTCGCTCTTCTATGCGCGGCTGCTGCGCGACATCGGCCAGATCAACCGCGCCATCGCGGTGCTGCAGACCTCGGCCGTGCGCTACCCCAACGATCGCGACGTGGCGGCGGCCTACGGCAAGGCTCTGGCCGACGGGGGCCGCTTCGCCGAGGCGCAGGACGTGCTGTCCCGCGCCCATACGCCGGACCGGCCGGACTGGCGGGTCCTCTCGGCGCAAGGCGCCATTTCCGACCAGCTCGGCCGCCACGACGAGGCGCAGCAATATTACCAGGCGGCGCTGCAGCTGCAGCCCGACGACGCCAACACGCTCTCCAACATGGGCCTCTCCTACGCCCTGTCGAACCGCCTCTCCGAGGCCGAGCAGGTGATGCGCCGCGCCGTCGCGCGGCCTGAGGCCGGCCCCCGCGTGCGCGGCAACCTCGCGCTGGTGCTGGCCCTGCAGGGCAAGTTCCAGGAGAGCGAGCGCGAGGCGGCGAAGGACCTCTCTCCCGCCGATGCGCAGGCCAACATCGCCTTCGTGCGCGCCATGACGGCGCAGCAGAACAGCTGGAAGCAGATGAAGGGGCTGGAGCGGGGCGCGGCGCAGCGGCAGGCGCAGGCGGCGCGGTGACGCGGCGGCATGTTTCCATTCGAGGTCGTGATCGAGGGCGTGCCTCTCTCACGCGGGGCGAGCAGTCGATCGCGGGAACGGTGGAAGGAAAACGTTCGCGCCGCTGCCTTGCAGAAGCGGGAGCAGATTGAGCCAATCGCATGGCTGGATGACCGCGCGCTCGCCATCACGATCTGCTTCTTCGCCGGCGCGCCGATAGCCGGCGATCTTGACAATTTGGCCAAGACGATCATCGACGCCTTGAAGGGCGTGGTCTACCTTGATGACGGCGTTATCGAACGCATTGCGCGGCAGAAGTTCGAGCCCTCTTTCGACTGGGAGATCATCGAGCCGAGCGAAGCATTGGCCCAAGCTCTCGATATCCAGCCGCCTGTCGTCTATATTCGCGTCGACGACGATCAGATGTGGAGGACTTTCCGGTGAACTCCGTATCATTTGAAACAGGTCGGGCGCGCGAACGATCGATCCTGAGCGGATTGCGCAAACGCTATGAGGCCGAGGGCTTTGCCTTCGTTGACCATCCGACGCCGAACGATCTGCCCTCCTTCCTCGAAGGCTACGTGCCGGACGCCGTCGCGCGTCGGCCGGACCTTAGCGTGGCGATCGAAGTCAAGGGTCGAGCGTCCCGTGCCTCGCCGCAGAAATTGCAGGCCATCAGACGGCTGTTCGAAGGGAAGAACGGCTGGCAGTTCCGTGTTGTCTATGCGGGAGATGATGCGTCTGATCGGCCGGCGCTAGCGAGGCCGCAGCCGGGCGCCATTGCCGAAGAGCTTCGGGAGGCGACAGCACTGAGCAACGCGGGCCATCACCGAGCCGCTTTCGTTCTGGCCTGGGGACTTTTGGAGGCTGCTCTGAACGATCACGGTACGGAGGAAGCAGCCAAGCCCCGCGGGGCTGCCTCGGTTCTTCAGAACCTAGCCATGGCAGGACTTATCCGACCCGAGACTGAACGCCGGGTGCATCCGCTCGTCGATCTGCGCAACCGTGTCGTCCATGGCGATCTGACCGCCAACGTCCGGGGTGAAGACGTGCGAGCGGTGATCGACGCCGTGCAGGAGGCGGTTGAGCCCATCTCGGCCTGACGCGGCGATTTCATGCCCCCTTGACGCCGGCGCGCCCTCTCCTCACATTCTCACGGTTCGAAGGCTGCAGGCCCGATCGGACAAGCCCTCCCTGATGCGGAGGGCTTTCGGCGTTTCGGGCCGTCTCGCGTTGAGGGCCTCGATGGGGGAACCGACGCCATGTCCGGCCTGAACCGCACCGGCCACATCCGCCTCACCTCGCATCCCGCGCCTGGCGAGATGCGCTTTCGCGTGCGCTGGGGCGAGCGTGACCCGCAGGTCCGCGGTCCGCTGATCGGCACGGTGACGCGGCCCTCGGACCGCAACGTCATCGGCGCGGTGGGCGGCGCCTATTCGCTCTACCGGGCGCTCGCCGTCTCCTCCGGCGCGCTCAACCCGCTGGCCCGGCCAGACCTCCACAACACCCATCCCCCGGTGGAGATCGGCCCTTTCGACAGCTGGTTCGACCCGGACCGCATCGTCTCCCTCGATCCCTGGGGCCACATGGTCGGCGCGATCTACGGGGACCTTATCGCGGAGGGGATCGACATCCGACCCACCATCGCCGTCACCAAGGCGCGGCTGACCCTGCCGGAAATCCAGACGCGCCTGGCGCAGGGCCATGTGAAGGCCGACGGCACGATCATGAAGGAGATGGGCGACATCGCCGTCACCAAGATCGCGGTCGATCCGGTCTGGCATCTGCCCGGCATCGCGCATCGCTTCGGCACCTCGGAAACGAACCTGCGCCGCCAGCTCTTCGAGCAGACCGGCGGCATGTTCCCCGAACTCGTCACGCGGCCCGACCTCACGGTCTTCTTCCCGCCGATCGGCGGGCTCACCGCCTATGTCATCGGCGACGCCGCCAAGCTCGCCTCGGGCAAGCACCGCGTCGCCTGCCGCGTGCATGACGAGTGCAACGGCTCCGACGTCTTCGGCTCCGACATCTGCACCTGCCGACCCTATCTCGTGCATGGCATCGAGGAATGCGTGAAGGAGGCGCAGGGCGGCGGCGCCGGCCTGATCGTCTACAACCGCAAGGAAGGCCGGGCGCTCGGCGAGGTGACGAAGTTCCTCGTCTACAACGCCCGCAAGCGCCAGGAAGGCGGCGACTCGGCCGCCACCTATTTCGAGCGCACGGAATGCGTGGCCGGCGTGCAGGACGCGCGCTTCCAGCAATTGATGCCCGACATCCTGCACTGGTTCGGCGTCAGGCGCATCGACCGGCTGATGTCGATGTCGAACATGAAATACGACGCCATCGTCGGCTCCGGCATCGAGGTCGGCGAGCGCGTGCCGATCCCGGCCGAACTCATCCCCGACGACGCCTCGGTCGAGATGGAGGCGAAGAAGGCGGCCGGCTACTACGCGCCGGAGGGGGCGAAGGGCGCGGCGGAGCTCTCCGGCGTGAAGGGACGCGGGCTCGAGCGGTATTGAGGGCGGCGCCATGCAAGCTCCCGTCTTCACCGATTTCCGCGACGCCGTCGCGACCGGGCGCTTCGCTCCGGTGTCTGAGTCGATGGTGCTGGGCGTCTCCGATGTCGTCTCTTCCACCGCGGCCATCCGGGCCGGGCGCTACAAGGCGGTCAATCTCGCCGGCGCGGCGCCGATCTCCGCCATGATCAACGCGCTCGGCCGGCAGGATTTCCCGTTCGTCTTCGGCGGCGACGGGGCGGCGATGCTGGTGGAGGCAAGGGAGCGCGTCCTGCTGGAGCGGGCGCTCTCCGAGACCGCGACCTTCGTGCGCGAGGCGCTCGGCCTGACCTTGCGCGTCGGCGCGGTCACGGTGGCCGAGCTCAGGGCGCGGGGCGCCGATGTCACGCTCGCCTGGTTCGCGCCCTCGGAGCAGGCGCGCTACGCGCTGCTCGCCGGCGGCGGGCTGGCGCTGGCCGAGGCTGAGCTGAAGGCGGGGCGGCTGGCGCTGCCGCCGGCGCCGCCCGGCTCGCGGCCCAACCTCGACGGGCTCTCCTGCCGATTCTCGCCGACCAGGGGCCGCCACGGCCTGGTGATGTCGCTGATCGTGCGCGAGCGGCCGGGCGCCCCCGCCGGCGCTTTCGCGACGGTGGTCGACGCGATGCTGGACATCATCCGGCGCGAGGAGCGCGACGGCCATCCGCTGCCAGCACTGGGACCGAGCTTCAGCTTCCTGCCCGATACGCTCGGCTTCGAACGGAAGGCGGCCCACGGCGGCTGGCGGCGCCACTGGCTGGCGCTGCGGGCCTTCACCATCTCCGCCGGCATCCTGTTCCGCACGGGCTGGCGGGCGGGGCGGTTCGATCCGGCGCTCTACCGGGCCGATCTCGTCGCGAACAGCGATTTCCGCAAGTTCGACGACGGCCTGCGCATGACCGTGGACTGCATGCCGGAGACCGCGGCGGCGATCGAGACGCTGCTGTCGGAGGCCGAGGCGAAAGGCGTGCTCCGCTTCGGGCTCGCCAGGCAGGAACAGTCGCTCGTCACCTGCATCGTGCCCTCGCCGCTGGAGCGCGGCCACCTGCATTTCATCGACGGGGCCGGCGGCGGCTATGCGCTGGCGGCGCGGGCGCTGAAGGGCAAGGAAGGCGAGCCTAGCGCCGCGCCCTCACCCCCTGCATGATCCGGCGCGTGGCGGCCAGCACCAGCGCGTCCTCGACGAGGCCGGTCGCCGTCTGACCATGGCGGCGAATGGCGGCGATGCGCGCATCGAAGGTGAGGTAGGACGAGACCAGCGCGCCGGCGACCGCGCTGGAGAGCACGCGGGCCAGCATGCCGGCCGGCACGATGCGGTCCGGCGCGGAAGGGAGCTTGTAGTTGGCAAGCTCGCCCGCGGCCATGAGCTTGAGCCAGGCCTCGACGAGCGGATGGGCGAGGAAATCAGCCGCCGCGCCTCGCTCCATTCCCGAGGCCGGCATTCCCAAGCCCGCCGCCATCCGCTATCCGGGCGGCATGGCCGCCACCGATCTCGCCTCCCGCGTCGCCGAACGGACGCTCGCCGCCCATGTCGTGGCCGTCGGCTTCCCCGGCGGCGTCCCGACCTTCGCCTGCGCCGACGGCTCCGTCGCCCTGCTCGATGCCGAGACGCGCGAGGCCCGGCCGCATGCCGACGGCCTGCTGGTCGCCGCCTTCGCGAAGGATGCAATTCTGACCGGCGGCGAGGATGGGCGGATCGTCCGCACCCGCATCGATGGGTCGTCCGAGACGCTGGGCGACGAGAAGGGCAAATGGATCGACGCGATCGCCGCCGGCGCGGATGGCGCGGTGGCATGGTCGTCAGGCAAGTCCGTCTCGGCGCGCTCGGCTAAGGGAGAGGTGAAGAGCTTCACGGCGCCCTCCACGGCGCGCGGCCTCTGCTTCCTGCCCAAGGGCTACCGCCTCGCCGTCTCGCATTACAACGGCGCCAGCCTGTGGTTCCCCAACGCCTCCACTCCGCCGGAGCCGCTGCCCTGGAAGGGCTCGCATCTCGACGCCACCGTCTCGCCGGATGGCCGCTACGTCGTCACCTCGATGCAGGAGAACGCGCTGCACGGCTGGCGCATCGGGGATAAGGCGCATATGCGCATGACCGGCTATCCCGCGAAGACGCGCTCCATGAGCTGGTCGCATGACGGGGCCTGGCTCGCGACCTCGGGCGCCGAGGCCGCCATCATCTGGCCCTTCTCGGGCAAGGACGGGCCGATGGGCAAGGCGCCGCGCGAATGCGGCGTGCGCCCCGCGCGTGTCTCGCACGTGGCCTTCCATCCCGGCAGCCTGGTGCTGGCCATCGGCTACGAGGACGGCTTCGTGCTGCTGGTCAGGCTCACCGACGCGTCGGAGCTGCTGGTCAGGGCGAAGCCGGGCGCCGGCGCGATCTCGGCGCTCGCCTGGGAAGCGGCGGGCAAGCGGCTGGCGATCGGCGGTGCGGACGGCTTCGCCGGCGTGCTGAGCTTGCCCTGAGCGGCCTTGCCCCGACGGGCGCTACGGCCCATCTTCTGCCGATGTGGACGCTCGGACTGCGGCGCAAGGACGCCGACCGCAAGGCCGCCGACCGCTCCGAGACGGAGCGCGTGAAGGCGCTTGTTTTCGAGGCGCTCGGCCGCAACCCCGAGATCGCGCTCAGCGTTAACGAGATCGTCTGCGCCGATCCGGCCTGCCCCGGCGAGGAAACGGTCATCCTCGTCATGGCGCCGCAGAAGAAGACCGCCGCTTGCAAGGTTGGCAAGGCGCTGGCGTCGATCACGGAGGACGATGTGCGCGACGCGCTGAAAGAGCTGAGCTACGCCCCGTGAGGCGGCGGTCGAGCAGTCTGGCCGAATGATCCGCCGCAGCATCGCGATGCTCATGGGAGGGCTCGGCGCCGCCGCGGCCTCGCAGGCGCCTGAATTCGCTCAGCAATACGCGCAACGGCTCGGCGGCGCGCTCGACGAGCTGCGCACGATCGTCCAGGCCTTCGACCAGGACGCCGCCCGCGAGGGACTGGCGCGGGAAGCCGGCCTGCGCCTGATGGAGACTTCGAACGACAGCTTCGTCGCCAGGCGCGGCCGCAGCTTCCGCGAGACGGTGCAGCGCTACGAGCATCTCTCCGCGCAGATGGCGGCGCTGCAGGAGCCGGGCGCCCTCGGTCGCGTCGCCGCCATCGCGCGGGGCTACGACCAGCAGATCGCCGCCCGAGCGCTGGAAGCCTTCCGGCCCGCCGTGCCGGTGACGAGCGAGGGCTTCTTCTTCGCGCTGGCCGGCTTCCTCGGCGGAACGCTGCTTGGCGCCGTCGCGGCCCTGCCGCTGGGGCGGAGGCCGGAGCGGGCGAAGGCTTATCCGGCGCGGCGGTGAGAATTCTTCCCTCCCGTGCAAGTGGAGGGTCAGGGAGGGGTACGTATTTGCAGGACGAAAACTTGCCCCCACCCGGCCTCGTCCTTTCAGGGGGAGGGGAAGACGCAGATCACCCAAAGCTCTCCCTGATCCGCTTCCTGAGCCCGTCGCGGACCGCTCGGTAGGCGGCGAGGCGGTGCTCTCGCGAGCCGCCGGATTCCGCTGTTGGATCGTCGGTCGGCCAATACTCGACCGCGGTGGAGCTCGCCCGCGTCAGCACCTTCAGCCGCTCCAGCGCCTCGGGCGAGAGCGCCACGATCACGTCGAACTCGTCGACCGCGATGTCGTCGAAATCCTGTGTGTTATGGTCGCGGATGTCGATGCCGATCTCGGCCATCGCCGCCACCGCGAAGGGATCGAGCGAGGCGGTCGAAAGGCCGGCGGAATCGACGTAGATGCGGTTGCCCAGCATGGCTCTCGCCAGCCCCTCAGCCATGGGCGAGCGCACCGCGTTGAGCGTGCAGGCGAACAGGACGGAGCGGGCCTTGGGCGAACCGGTGCTTCCCGTCATCACGCCTCGCGCCCGGTCCAGGACAGCGCGGCGAGCAGCGTGAACAGGCGCCGCGCGGTGGCGAAGTCGATCACCACCTTGTCCTTCAGCCGCTCCATGACGATCTCGGCCGCTTCGTTGTGGATGCCGCGACGGCCCATGTCGATCGCCTCGATCTGCTCGGCGGTGGCGGTGCGGATGGCGGCGTAGTAGCTCTCGCAGATCATGAAATAGTCCTTGATCACCCGCCGGAAGGGCGAGAGCGAGAGGCCGTGGGTGATGATGTGGACGCCGGCCTCCGTGCGGATGTCGAGCACCAGGCGCTGGTTCATCATGCCGATGTTCAGGACGAAGGGGCCCTCGCGCCCATCGGGCAGGGCGAAGAGGTTCTCCTCCACCAGGTCGTAGACGGCGGTCAGCCGCTCGTGCTCCTGGTCGGGCGTGCCGCGCTCGATCGAGCCCTGGTCGAGCGTCACCGCGACGAGGCGGCGCTTCGGGTCGGGCGCGCTCCCCTCCGCCATGGCTCAGTCCGGCGGCAGGTTGAGGCGGATGGCGACGGAGCGCGCATGGGCGTCCAGTCCTTCGGCCCGGCCGAGCGCGATGGCGGCGGGTCCGAGGGCTCGGAGCTGCTCAGGCCCGCATCTGAGGATCGAGGTCCGCTTCATGAAATCGAGCACTCCCAGGCCGGAAGCGTAGCGGGCGGCGCGGGCGGTCGGCAAGACATGGTTGGAGCCGCCGACGTAATCGCCGATCGCCTCCGGCGTATGGGCGCCCAGGAAGATCGCGCCGGCGTTGCGGATGCGCCCCGATAACGCGTCGGCGTCGCGCGCCATGATCTCGAGATGCTCCGGGGCCAGCCGGTCGACGAGCGGAATAGCCGCGGCGAGGCTTCCGACATGGATCACCGCGCCGAAATCGCGCCAGGACGCCGCGGCGATGGCCTGGCGCGGCAGGGTGCGGAGCTGCGACTCGACGGCCGCCGCGACCTCGGCCGCGAGCGCTGGCGAATCGGTGACGAGGATCGACTGCGCGGCGGCGTCATGCTCGGCCTGGGCCAGGAGATCGGCGGCGATCCAGTCCGGGTTGCCGGTGTCGTCAGCCAGAACGACCACCTCAGACGGCCCGGCGATCATGTCGATGCCGACCTGGCCGAAGACCTGCCGCTTGGCGGCTGCGACATAGGCGTTGCCTGGCCCCACGATCTTCACGACCGGCCGGATGGTCTCGGTGCCGTAGGCGAGGGCGGCGATCGCCTGCGCGCCGCCGACGCGATAGACCTCGTCGACGCCGGCGATGGCGGCCGCGGCCAGTACCAGCGGATTGATCGCGCCCTGCGGCGCCGGCACCGCCATCACCAGCCGCGGCACGCCGGCGACCTTGGCCGGCACGGCGTTCATCAGCACCGAGGAGGGATAGCTGGCGCTGCCGCCGGGCACGTAGAGGCCGACGGATTCGACCGCCGACCAGCGCCAGCCCAGCTCCAGGCCGAGCGGATCGGCGAAGGAAAGATCGGCGGGCCGCTGCCGCTCGTGGAAGGCCTCGATGCGCTCCTTCGCCAGCCTCAGCGCCGCCAGGGCTTCGGGTTCGCAGCGGCCGATCGCGGCCTCGATCTCGGCGGCGGGAACCTGCAGGCCGAGCACGGCCAGATCGACGGCGTCGAAGCGCTGCGAATACTCGACGAGCGCCGGATCGCCATCGCGCCGCACGGCTTCGACGATGGCGGCGACCGCCGCCGTCATCTCCTCGGAGGTCTCGCGCTTCTGGCCGAGCAGTCCCTGGAAGGCCTGCTCGAAGCCGGCGTCGCTCGCATTCAGCGTCAGAGGCATGGCTTGATCCCGTGGAAGGTCACGCGATAGCCTCGGCATGCGCCGCATTCAATCGCCATTCAGACGCAGGCGGAGAAGCTGGGCATTGGGAAGCGGCGGAGGGCCGCCGGCCTCCCGCAAGGAGGGGATTCATGCCGTTCAAGGCTCTCAGCGCCGCAGCGATCATGGCCGCCGGCTTCCTGGCCAGCGCAGCTCCGGCCTCGGCGCAATACTACCCCTATCCGCCGCAGCCGCGGGAGTACTACGGTCCAAGGGAATATTACGGGCCGGGCGAGCGGTACGAGCCGCGCCGCCCGCCACCGCGCCGCTGGGAGGAGGAACGCTATCAGGACGACCGCTACTACCGCCCGCGGCCGCGGCCCGTGCCCTATGGCAATCTCTGCGTGACCTCGCGCGGCAACTGCCGCACGCAGCCGCAGCCCAACCAGTCACCCTGCTCCTGCTTCATCCCCGGCTTCGGCCAGAAGCGCGGCGCCATCCTGGCGCAGCCCAGGTATTGAGGCTTGCGGCGTCCTGGACGGGCTCGACCCGGCCATGACGCCCCCGCGGCCTTTCACCCCGTGATCCGCTCGATCTGCGCGCCGCAGCGCTGCAGCTTCTTCTCCAGCGCCTCGAAGCCGCGGTCGAGGTGATAGACACGGTGGACGACGGTCTCGCCCTCGGCGGCGAGGCCGGCGATGACCATGGCGACCGACGCGCGCAGGTCCGTCGCCATCACCTGGGCTCCGGTGAGCGCGCCGACGCCCTCGATCACGGCCATGTCGCCGTCCAACTTGATCCGGGCGCCGAGCCGGGCCAACTCCTGCACATGCATGAAGCGGTTCTCGAAGATCGTCTCGCGGATGTGCGAGACGCCTTCGGCCCGGCACATCAGCGCCATGAACTGCGCCTGCAGGTCGGTCGGGAAGCCGGGGAAAGGCGCTGTGGTGACGTCCGCCGCCGCCAGGGCGCCACCGTTGCGCTTCACGCGCACGCCGTTCGGCTTGGCCTCGATCTCGACGCCGGTGCGCTGCAGCACGTCGAAGGCGGCTTTGAGGAGATCGTAGCGCGCGTTCTCCAGCACGACGTCGCCGCCCGTCATGGCGACGGCCATCGCATAGGTGCCGGTCTCGATGCGGTCCGGCAGCACGGCATGGCGAGCGCCATGCAACCGCGTGACGCCATGGATCTCGATCGTCGACGTGCCGGCGCCGGTGATCTTCGCGCCCATCTTGTTGAGCAGGTCGGCGAGATCGACGATCTCGGGCTCGCGCGCCGCGTTGTGAATGACCGTGCGGCCATCGGCTAGCGCGGCGGCCATCAGCGCCGTGTGGGTGGCGCCCACCGTCACCCTGGGGAAGAAGATCTCCGCGCCCTTGAGGCCATGGGGCGCGTCGGCCACCACATAGCCGCCTTCGATCTCGATGCGCACGCCGAGCCGCTCCAGCGCCTGCAGGTAGAAGTCGACGGGTCGCGTGCCGATGGCGCAGCCGCCAGGCAGCGAGACCTTGGCGCGGCCCATGCGGCCGAGCAGCGGACCGATCACCCAGAAGCTGGCGCGCATGCGCGAGACGAGCTCGTAGGGCGCGGTGGTGTCGACGATCTGGCGGGCCGAGAGATCGATGGTCTGGCCGGTCTCGGTCGACTGGCCGGCGAGGCGGCCGGCGATCTTGTGGTCGACGCCATGGTTGGAGAGGATGCGCAGCAGCTGCGTCACGTCCGAGAGCCGCGGCACGTTGTCGAGCGTGACGCCGTCGTCGGTGAGCAGCGCCGCCGTCATCAGCGGCAGGGCGGCGTTCTTCGCGCCGGAGATGGGGATCGACCCGTCGAGTCGGGCGCCGCCGGTGATGCTGATGCGGTCCATCCGCGTCCTCTTCCTCTCTCCCGCCGGCGGCGGGCGCCGGGCAGGACGTCAGGTGTTGTCAGATTGACAACGCTGCACATTCCGTTCGGCAACGCCGTCAGGCCCTTCGCCTTCCGCAACGGCAGGCGAAGCTCCGGCCTCCTGCGCCGATCGAAGGGTCCTCTGCTGCCGCCGGCGGGTGAGATTCCGCCGCAAGGCCTCTGCCAGGCGGCTCCTGCGGTCCGAAACGGCGTCGGGGCGCTCGGTCACGGTCAAGGCCTCCCACCACGCGGCGCAGCTTTAGGCGCAGCCAGCGGCTTCTGCAAGCGAACGCCGCCAAACCTTAACACCTCGCTGTCCTCACCGGCTTGGAATTGGCCGGTTAACCAGGGCAGCCCTAGCGTCAATCAGGGGTTCAAGCAGTCATGTCATCCACCGTCTCCGCACCACGCCGCATCGTCGCCTGGCTGGCCGAAGCCTTCGCTTCACTCGGTCCGAAAGCGGATTTCCAGCGCAGCCTGCAGGATCTCTGCCGCTCCGCCGGCGCGAAGCACGGCTGCTTCGTCATGCGCCATGTGCCGGGCGTGCTGGGCGAGGATCCCTTCCAGGTCGATACCTTCGGCGAGGCCTGGCGGCGCCATGCCGCGGAAGCGGGCTACGGGCCGACCGACCCGGTGAACCTGCTCAGCGAGCGCTCCGTGCAGCCCATCGACTGGGCCGAGCTGCCGCGGCCGCGCGGCCGGCTGAAGCGCTTCACGCGCGATTTCGAGGATTTCGAGCTCGGCCGCCAGGCCCTGACCGCGACGTTCCGCGGCCCCTCGGGCGACCGCTCGATGCTGACGCTGACCAGCGACCTGCCGGACAAGCGCTGGCACGCCGCGCGGCACGAGGTGAGCGCGGCCATGGGCCTCCTGCATCCCGCCTTCCACGCCTCGGTGCTGCGGGTGCATTTCGCCATCGACAGCCATGACGCGGCCAAGCTGACGCCGCGCGAGAAGGAGTGCCTGGGCTGGGCCGCGCATGGCCGCACCAGCAAGGAGATCGGCGAGAACCTCGGCCTCACGCCGTCAACGGTGAACTTCTTCATCGACGCCGCGGTCGGCAAGCTCGCGGCCTGCAACCGCGCCCATGCCGCAGCCAAGGCGGTGGCGCTCGGCCTGATCGCCCCGCCGCGCTGACCGCTTCCATGCAATGGGCCTTGGCGCAGCGGAGCGACACGCAGCGCTTCTGGGCTTCGGCCGCGAGGGCGGGGCTTTCGCCGCCGCAGCGGGCGCTGCTCGTCGCCCTGCTGGCCGGCGTCGCTGCGCTTCTGCTGCTCGCCGAGGCGCCCGTCTCCTGGCTGATGATGCTCGCCGGGGCGCTGTTCCTGCTGGTCATCGGCGTGCAGGTCGGAGCCGCCATCGAGAGCACCAGCGTGCCGAGCCTCTCCACCGGAGAGCGCGCGGACGACCATCGCTCGGATCGGGCCTGGCCGGCCTACAGCGTGCTCGTCCCGCTGCACCGGGAGGCCCCCGTGGCGCGCCAGCTCGTCGAGGCGATGCGCCGGCTGGACTATCCCGAAGAAAGCCTCGACATCCTCTTCCTGGTCGAGGCCGACGATCCCGAGACCGCCGCCGCGCTCTGGGCGGCGGGTCCGCCGGCCTCGGCGCGCATCGTGACGGTGCCGCCAGGCCATCCCCGCACCAAGCCGCGGGCGCTGAACCACGGCCTCGCCCTGGCCGCCGGCGTCTATGTCACCGTCTTCGACGCGGAGGACATTCCCGAGCCCGACCAGCTGAAGCGCGCTGTTCGCCTGTTCGAGAGGGCGCCCGGCCAGGTGCGCTGCCTGCAGGCGCGGCTCGCGATCGACAACCTCGCCGATGGCTGGCTGCCGCTGATGTCCGGCATCGAATACGCCGCGCTGTTCGACTCGATCAAATGCGGATTGGCGCGCGCCGCCATGCCGGTGGCGCTCGGCGGCACTTCGAACCATTTCCGCCGCGCCGACCTGCTGGCGCTGGGCGGCTGGGACGCCTGGAACGTGGCGGAGGACGCCGATCTCGGACTGCGCATCGCGCGGAGCGGCGGGCTGGTGCTCGACCTGCCATCGACCACCTGGGAGGAGGCGCCGGTCACCCTCGGCGGCTGGTTCGGCCAGCGCCGGCGCTGGTTCAAGGGCTGGATGCAGACCGGCATCAGCCATGCGCGCGAGCCCCGCGCCGCCATCCGCAGCATGGGCGCGACCGGCTGGCTCGTGGCGCAGCTCGAGATCGTCGGGCTGGTCTTCAGCGCGCTGACCTTCCCCTTCTTCTCGGTCGGGCTGGCCTGGAGCCTCATCACCGGCGAACTCTGGGAGGTCGGCACGCCCCTCGCCTTCGCCGCCAACACGCTGGCGCTGGTGGTGCTGATGATGGGCGGTCTCGCCATGCTGCTGCCGGCGCTGATCGGCCTGAAGCGGCGAGGCCTCTGGCCGCTCGCCCCTTGGCTCGCGACGCTGCCCTTCTATCTCGTGCTCGTCTCCGCCGCGGCCTGGATGGCGCTCTGGGACCTGCAGCGCCGGCCCTTCCACTGGGCCAAGACCGAGCACGGCCTCGGCCGGCGCATGACGCTGGTCAGAAGCAGGCGATGATGGCGTTCATCAGCGCCTGCCCATAGACGCCCTCGCCGAAGCGCCACCACAGGCCGATCCCGGCGGCGAGCCCGGCCACGCCGAGCGAGGCGACCAGCAAGGGGACTTTGGTCGGCCGGGAGTCGCTGATGCTGGCATCCGCAGACGGCATGCCGCCATTATAGAGCGATACCTCTCGGTCCGGAAGGTCAGGGCGTCCCGATCTCCATGCCGGGACGGCCGCGCTCCTCGCGCATCACGAAGATCGTCCGCGTCGTGGCGACCCCCGGCACGCTCTGCACCCTGGTGAGCATCAGGTCGGCGAAATCCTGCAGGTCCCTGGCGAAGACCTCGAGGAAGACGTCCTGCTCACCCGTCACCACGTAGCTGACGGCGACGCCTTCGATCGCGGCCAGCGTGCGGCAGAGCTCCTCGGCCGAGAGCGCCGGCGCGCGCGTCACGCCGACGAAGGCGCGCACGGTCAGGCCCAGTTTCGCCGGATCGACGCGCGCGGCATAGCCCTCGATCACGCCGCTGCGCTCCAGCCTGGCGATGCGGCGCGAGATCGCGGAATGCGAGAGCTTCACCGCCTCTTGTAGCTCGAGGTTGCTGGCCCTGGCGTTGGCGGTGAGCGCGGCGATGATGCGGCGGTCGAATTCGTCGATGTCCGGAGACGCCATGAAATGAGCGGTAACGCGCGATTGCTGCAAAGATCTTGCAGGATTTCGCATAGGCACGGGCCGAACGCCAGCTTCTTGAAATTAACAGGTCTGGCTTTCCGCCGCGCGCCTGCGTGGTAGTTTGCGCCGCCGATCAGCCCCGGTGAGCCATGTTTTCCCTCCCCGATCTCGAAGCCGCCGCCAACCTCGTCCACCGGCATTTCGGGCCGACGCCGCAATACGCCTGGCCGCTGCTGGCGCGGCGCACGGGAGCGGATGTTTGGGTGAAGCACGAGAACCACACGCCCGCCGGCGCCTTCAAGATCAGGGGCGGCATCGTCTATTTCGACCGACTGAAGCGGGAGCGTCCTCATGTCAGGGGCGTCGTCTCCGCCACGCGGGGCAATCACGGCCAGAGCCTCGCCTACGCCGGCGCTAGGGCGGGCCTGCCGGTCGCCATCGTCGTGCCGCATGGCAACTCGACCGAGAAGAACGCCGCCATGAGCGCCTTCGGAGCGGAGCTGATCGAGCATGGGGCCGATTTCGACGAGGCGCGCCAGCACGCGGCCGCGCTGGCGGGGACGCGCGGCTACGAGTTCGCGCCAAGCTTCCAGCAGGACTTGGTGCTCGGCGTCTCGACCTACGCGCATGAGCTGTTCACGGCCGTCGCTGACATCGACACGGTCTACGTGCCGATCGGTCTCGGCTCCGGCTGCTGCGGCCTGATCAAGGCGCGGGACCTGCTGGGGCTGAAGACGAAGATCGTGGCCGTCGTTGCCGAGGAGGCCCAGGCCTATCGGCTCTCGCTCGAGGCCGGCCATGTGGTGGAGACTAACAGCGCCCGCACCTTCGCCGACGGCATGGCCGTGCGCGTGCCCTCGCCGGAGGCCCTCGCCATCATCCGTCAGGGCGTGGAACGCATCGTCGTGGTGAGCGACGACGCTATCGCCGCCGCGATGCGGGCCTATTTCGAGGACACGCATAACGTGGCCGAGGGCGCGGGCGCAGCGCCCCTGGCGGCCTTGCTGCAGGAGAGGGAGGCGATGGCCGGCAAGCGCGTCGGCGTCATCCTCTGCGGTGGCAATGTCGACCGATCCCTCTTCATGAAGGTTCTCGCCGGCGAGACGCCGAAGGTGTGACGATGACCGACCCCCGCCTGTCCTATCTCGCCGAGCTGGAGCGCCGCATCCTGTGGCTCGCCTCCTGGATGATCCACAACGCCAACCACGTCCGGCCCGCCGGCGAGGTGAAGGTCGGCGGCCACCAGGCCTCCTCGGCCTCGCTCGCGACGATCATGACCGCGCTCTATTTCGGCGCGCTGCGCCCCGAGGACCGCGTGGCGGTGAAGCCGCATGCCTCGCCGATCTTCCATGCGATCCAGTATCTCGCCGGCAACCAGAGCCGCGAGAAGCTGGAGAACTTCCGCGGCTTCCACGGCGCGCAGAGCTATCCCTCGCGAACCAAGGATGTCGACGACGTCGATTTCTCGACGGGCTCCGTGGGTCTCGGCGTGGCGCAGACGCTCTTCTCCAGCCTCGCCCAGGATTACGTGAAGGCGCATGGCTGGATGAAGGACAGGCCCGAGGGCCGCATGATCTCGCTCATCGGCGACGCCGAGATGGACGAGGGCAACATCTACGAGGCGCTGATCGAGGGCTGGAAGCACGGGCTGCGCAACACCTGGTGGATCGTCGACTACAACCGCCAGTCGCTCGACGCGGTGGTCCGCGAGGGCCTCTGGGAGAAGTTCGAGGCCATGTTCCGCAACTTCGGCTGGGACGTGGCGATCGTGAAGCACGGCGCCCTGCAGCGCGCGGCCTTCGCCGAGCCCGGCGGGGAGACGCTGCGCCAGTGGATCGACCGCTGCCCCAACCAGCTCTATTCGGCGCTGACCTTCCAGGGCGGGGCCGCCTGGCGGAAGCGGCTCCTCGACGAGATCGGCGACCAGGGCGCGGTGACGCGGCTGATCGAGAGCCGCTCCGACGAGGAGCTCGCCCGGCTGATGGGCAACCTCGGCGGGCATGACGCGCCCTCGCTGCTCGACGCCTTCGATACGGCCTCCCGCCACGATCGGCCGACGCTCTTCATCTGCTACACGGTGAAGGGCTTCGGCCTGCCGCTCGCCGGCCACAAGGACAACCACGCCGGGCTGATGACGCCGACGCAGATGGAGGGCTTCCGTCAGAGCGCCGGCGTGCGGCCAGGCCGTGAATGGGAGAAATGGGAGGGCGCGGGCCTGCCCGCGGCCGATCTGCAGCGCTTCGTCGACGAGACGCCGTTCTTCAAGGCGGGCCGCCGGCGGCTCTCGGCCCCCGCAGTGCCGGTGCCGGACGCTCTCCACTGCCCGCCCGCCGGCGGCAAGCCGGTGTCCACGCAGATGGGCTTCGGCCAGATCCTCAACGAGATCGCGCGGGAGGACAGCCCGCTCGCCGCCCGGATCGTCACCACCGCGCCTGATGTCACCGTCTCCACCAACCTCGGCCCCTGGGTGAACCGGCGCGGCCTCTTCGCGCGCGAATCCATGGCCGACACCTTCAAGGCCGAGCGCATCCCCTCCACCTATGCCTGGGAGTTTTCGCCCAAGGGCCAGCACCTTGAGCTCGGCATCGCCGAATCGAACCTGTTCCTCGCTTTGTCGGCCTTCGGCCTCTCGCACGCCATCAACGGCGAGCGTCTGCTGCCGATCGGCACGGTCTACGATCCGTTCATCCTGCGCGCGGCGGATCAGCTCAATTACGCCTGCTACCAGGACGCGCGCTTCATGCTGGTGGCGACGCCCTCCGGCGTGACGCTGGCGCCGGAGGGCGGCGCGCACCAGTCGATCGCCACGCCGCTGGTCGGCATGGCGCAGGACGGACTGTGCTCCTTCGAGCCCGCCTTCCTCGACGAACTCGCGGTGATGATGCGCTTCGGCTTCGACTACATGCAGCGGGATGGCGAAGGAGACCCCGACGAGCGGACCTGGCTGCGCGACCAGACCGGCGGCTCGCTCTATCTCCGGCTCTCGACGCGGCCCCTGGAGCAGCCGAACCGCGTGATGACGCCCGAACTCGCCGGCGACATCGTGGATGGCGGCTACTGGATGCGGCGGCCGGGGCCGAACGCCTCGGTCGTCATCGTCTACACCGGCGCGCTGGCGCCGGAGGCGATCGAGGCTGTGGGGCTGATGGGCGAGGACCGGCGCGACGTCGGCCTGCTCGCCGTCACCTCGGCCGACCGGCTCAACGCCGGCTGGACCGCGGCGCAGCGCGCCCGCGAGCGCGGGCTGGCGCATGCGCGCAGCCATGTCGAGCGTCTGCTCGACGCCCTGCCGCCGCAGGCCGCGATCGTCACCGCCGTCGACGGGCATCCCGCGACCCTCGCCTGGCTCGGCTCCGTCCACGGCCACCGCACCCGCGCGCTCGGCGTCGAGCATTTCGGCCAGACCGGCACGATCGCCGATCTCTACCGGCATTACGGCCTCGACGCCGCCGGCATCCTGCGGGCGGCCGAGGCGATCGCGCCGGGGCGGCCGATCCGGCATTTGAAGGCGGTCTGATATCCGGCGACGTCAGGACTCCCGCACGAGCCTCACCTCGCTCTCGGCCTCGACGTAGCGCCATTCCTCGGTGGCGCGGAGGCGGACGAGCAGGTCGTCGAAAGCGGCCGTGTGGCCCTCCGCGAACTCGAACCAGGTGAGGAAATCGAAGGGCTCGCCGAGATCGCGGGAATGGTAGAGCTTCCGAGCGACGGCCGGGAGATAGTCCATGCCGATGGCGTTATGGCGGGAGCGCTCCTCGAAGACGGCGCGCCGCTCGTCCTGCGCCAGCGCCCACCAGGCCGCCGACTTGCGGATGGGGATCAGCACCCCGCAGATGGCATGGGGGCGGCCGAGCGGCTCCTGCCTGGCGGCGAGCCCTGCAACCTCGTGGCGCGTCGCGTAGCGGACATGGCTTCCGACGCCGCGCAGCGTCCAGGCGGTGCCCGTCTCGGGGCCGGGCGGCCCGATATCGACAGCGGCGCAGGCCGTCATCGGCTCGCCGCAGAGCGTCGTCATGGATACGACGCGCCATTGTCCTGTCGATCCGCCTCTGAATTCCGTCCAGTTCCGCATGACCCTCGCTTCCTCGCAGCGTTCGGTTAGACTCGCGGCAAGGCGCATGCCAGCGGCTCGCGGCGAACGCGCGAGAACGTGACCGGAAGCGCCCGCGCCGCGTTTCATGACATCCCCGAACGAAGGAGCGAACGATGCCCAAGGCCCGCTACCTCAAGGACCGCATCGGCAACCATCGGCTCCATCCCGAGACGCTGATGCTGGGCTACGGCTACGATCCGGCCCTCTCCGAGGGGGCGGTCAAGCCGCCGGTCTTCCTCACCTCCACCTTCCTGTTCCAGTCGGCCGAGGACGGCGAGGAGTTCTTCCATGTCGTCGCCGGACGGAAGCCGGCGCCGGCGGGCGAGGCGGCGGGGCTCGTCTATTCGCGCTTCAACCACCCCAACAGCGAGATCGTCGAGGACAGGCTCGCGGTCTACGAGGGCGCGGAGGCCGGCCTCGTCTTCGGCTCCGGCATGGCGGCGATCGCCACCACGATCCTCGCCTATGCTAGGCCCGGCGACGTGATCCTGCACTCGCAGCCCCTCTACGGCGGCACCGAGACGCTGATCGTCAAGACGCTGCAGCCATTCGGCATGAGGGGCGTCGGCTTCGCCGATGGGTTGTCCGGCGACGCCGTTCGGCGCGCGGCGGCGGCGGCGGTCATCGCGGCGCGAGAGAGCGGCGGGCAGGTGTCGGTCATCATGATCGAGACGCCGTCCAACCCCCTCAACACGCTGGTCGACATCGCGCTGATCCGGCAGGTCTCGGAGGAGATCGCGGCGCGGCAGGGCGGGCGGCGGCCGATGGTGGTCTGCGACAACACGCTGCTCGGCCCCGTCTTCCAGCAGCCGCTCAAGCAGGGCGCCGACGTCTCGGTCTATTCGCTCACCAAATACGTGGGCGGCCATTCCGACCTCATCGCCGGTGCGGCGCTCGGCTCCGCCGAGACGATCCGACCGGTCAAGGCGCTCCGCTCGGCGATCGGCACGCAGCTCGATCCGCATTCCTGCTGGATGCTCGGGCGCTCGCTGGAGACCCTGTCGCTGCGCATGGTGCGCGCCGCCGAGAATGCGCGGATCGTCGCGGATTTCCTGCGCGCCCATCCCGCCGTCGACAAGGTGCACGACCTGACCGCGCTCCCCGAGGGCTCGCCGGCCGCAGCGGTCCATGCGGCGCAATCCACGGGCCCGGGCTCGACCTTCTCCTTCGACGTCCGCGGCGGCAAGGCGGCGGCCTTCAAGGCGCTCAACGGTCTGTCCGTGTTCAAGCTGGCGGTGAGCCTGGGCGGCACGGAATCGCTCGCCTCGCATCCCGCCACCACCACGCATTCCGGCGTGCCGAAGGCGCTGCGCGACCAGATCGGCGTGACGGATGCGACGATCCGCGTCTCGATCGGCATCGAGAACCCTGCGGATCTCGTCGCCGACCTCACGCAGGCGCTCAGCGGATAACCGCGGCGCCAACCCCTCCCCCTTGCAAGGGGGAGGTCGGGAGGGGGTCAGTTTTCACTCGCGGATCATTGACCCCTCCCCGACCCTCCCCTTGCAGGAGAGAGAGCAGGAGCTACCCCCGCCGGACGCGGGGCGCCTTCATCGTGGCGCGGTCCTCGACACTGGGCGGGTCGGCGCCGGCGCCGCGGCCGGCGAGCATCCAGTAGATGGTGCCGGCCAAGGCGCCGGTGGCGGCCAGCAGCCCCGTCGCCGGGGAGGCATAGGCGAAGCCCTGGATGAGATCGGGCAGGAGCGCGAAAGGCATGGCCGCGGTGAGCAGCGCCGTGAAGAGCGCGTGGAAGAGATAGGCGCGGAAGGCGAACACCTCGGCGATGACGGCGACCAGCGTGACGGGGAGCACCAGCACCACGATCACGAAGCGCGAGAACAGCACGAAATTCATGGCGTAAGCCCGGATCGCATCCTGGCCCTCGAGAGCCGTGCGGAACAGGCGGTCCATGGTCTGGTAGGCCGTCTCGGCGATGGCCTGGGCGATCTCCGGCCGCGTCATGCCGACGATGCCAAGGAAGAGCAGCGCGCAGAAGGCCGCGATCGCGATGGCGAGAGGGATGAGGATCAGCCGTCCGAGAAAGCGCACCTCAGGCCTCCGCCGCCGCCGCGGCGTAGACGCCCTCCGCGCCGATCCCCGCCTCCAGCATCATCCGCGCCCGGGCGCGCAGCTTCTCCGTCTCGCTCTTGAGCTGGCCGCAGGCCGCCAGGATGTCGCGGCCGCGCGGCGTGCGCACGGGCGATGAATAGCCGGCGTCGAAGACGAATTCCGAGAAGCGCTCGATCTGCTCCCAGTCCGAGCATTCGTAGGCCGAGCCCGGCCAGGGGTTGAAGGGGATCAGGTTGATCTTTGCCGGGATGCCCTTGAGCAGACGCACGAGTTGCTTCGCCTCGGCGAGGCTGTCGTTGACGCCCTTCAGCATCACGTATTCGAAGGTGATGCGGCGCGCATTGGAGAGGCCGGGATAGTCGCGGCAGGCCTGCAGCAGCTCGGCGATCGGGTACTTCCGGTTGAGCGGCACCAATTCGTCGCGCAAAGCGTCGTTGGTGGCGTGCAGCGAGATCGCCAGCATCGTGTTGCACTCGGCGCCGAGCGGCCCGATCTCCGGCACCACGCCCGAGGTCGAGACCGTGATGCGGCGCTTGGAGAGCTGCAGACCCTCGGGATCGGCCAGCACGCTGATGGCGTCGCGCACGTTCTCGAAATTGTAGAGCGGCTCGCCCATGCCCATGAAGACGATGTTCGAGACGAAACGCGAGCCCTCGCGCGGGACGAAGGTCCCATCGAGCGCCGGGCGGCCCGGATAGTCGTTCAGCCGGTCGCGGGCGACCAGGACCTGCGCCACGATCTCGCGCGCGGTGAGGTTGCGCACCAGCTTCTGCGTGCCGGTATGGCAGAACGAGCAATTGAGCGTGCATCCGACCTGGCTGGAGACGCAGAGCGTGCCGCGGTCGGATTCGGGGATGTAGACGCATTCGACCTCGGCGCCGCGGTCGAACGGGCCTGTGGACGGCATGCGCAGCAGCCATTTGCGGGTGCCGTCCCGGCTCACCTGCTCGGAGACGATCTCAGGCCTGTCGAGCGTGTAGGCTTGCGCCAGCTGCGCGCGCAGATGCTTGGAGACATTGGTCATCGCCTCGAACTCGGTGGCGCCGCGCACGTAGAGCCAGTGCCAGAGCTGCGCGACCCGCATGCGCCGTTCGCGCTCGGGCACGCCGATGGCGCCGAGCCGCTCGGCGAGCGCGGCGCGAGTGAGGCCGGCCAGCGAGGACGGCCCGGGCATCCAGGCCGCCGTAGCGCCGGACGGCTGCGCAGGAATCACGGGCGCGGTTATGAGGGTCGAGGCCATGGAACGGCGGATATCACGGATCGCGGGCGGGCGCATCCCGGCCGCGGCCGGGCAGCGATGCCTCAGGAGCATTCCTTCTGCGCCCGCTCCAGCGCCTGGGCGAAGCCGGTGAGCGGGTAGCGGTCGGTGGTGTCGTTGCCGCGCTGGGAGGTGCCCTTGATCTGCAGGCTGCCGCCCTTGCGGAGCTCCGCGATGAAGCGGTTCTCCTCGGCCGGGTTCTTCAGCCAGACCGTCTTGTTCTGGCTGACGCCGGCGAAGGCGGCGCCGCCGACGCTGAGCTGCGCATCGACGCCCTGCTTCAGCGGATAGCCGGTGAGCGTCGAGAACTCCATCTTGTTGGCCTCGCCCTGGCGCATGGTGACGAAGACATGGGCGGGGTCGCGCGTCAGGCCCTTGGGCAGGCGCTCGGCCGGCTGGGCCATGACGAAGCAGTTCTTGGAGCGGCCCTCGCCGCTGGTGAAGATGCCCCAGGCGCCGGCCTTGCCGATCTCGAAGGCGGTGCCGCCGGCGGAGCCTCGCGCGGCCTGCCGCTGCTGCGCCTCGGCCGAACTAGCCGCTGAGAGGACGATCAGGCAGGCGACGGGCAGGAGACGAAGGTTCATGGGGCACTGCACACGGGGCCTCGGGGGTCGAAGCATCGACCCCTCCATACAAAATTTCACGCTCCCGGCAAATTTCAGAAACAGGGCATTCTTGCGGCGAAGGCCCCGCAGGGGTGCGCGCGCATGCCATCCTTTAGTCGAGCAGCATCGTCCGGTAGCGGCAGAGCTCGACGAATCCGAGGCTGTCGTAGAGCCGCCGCGCGACCGTGTTCCTGACGTCGACCTGCAGGAAAGCCCGCTCCGCGCCATTCTCCGAAGCCCAGGCCAGCAGGGATTCGACGAGCGCCCGGCCGAGGCCGCGGCCGCGCTGGCCGGCATCCAGCATCACCGAGCCGATTTCGGCGAAGCCCCGGTCGATCGCGCCCATGCCGAAGCCGACCGGCTCGCCCTCGATCGCGAGCGTCGCGAAGGCGGCCGGCACGCGCAATTGTCCGACGATGGCGAAGAGATGGTCGGCCGAGCGCTTCGATGGCTCCTGCCGCATCGAGACGCCGGCGAGCCAGGCGCGGCTGGGCGCGCCTTCCAGGCGGATGCGCGGATCCCGCATGGCGGCGCGGCCGGCGAGCGGCAGCATCATCATCGCCGATTCGTCCTTCACCCGGTAGCCGCGCCGCCGCAACAGCGGCGCCACCTCCGGCGCGCAAAGCGGTGTCAGGCGCAGGCAGGGCGTCAGGCCGGCCTCGCGATAGAGCCGCTCGACGGCGTCGAGCAGGCGATCGTCCATCCGCGCGCCCCGAACGACCGCCGAGGCCGAGTTCGCCCGGCCCGAATAGCCGTTGGCGAAGCGCACGGCCCAGCCGTCCATCAGCAGCGTGCTGACCGCGGGCCAGACATTGACCAGCCGCTCCTCGCAGGCCCGCACGATCTCGATATCCGTCATGTCCGCTACCGGCCGCGGGTGGGACGCGGCGTCGGGCGCCAGTCCTTGGGCGCCAGTTCGAAGCCGGCGAAATCGAAGGCGGGAGCCACGGTGCAGCCGACCAGCGTCCAGTGGCCGAGCGTGGTCGCGGTCTGCCACCAGCCCTCGGGCACCACGAGCTGCGGCTTCTGGCGCGAGCGCAGATCCGGCCCCAGGTGATGCGCCTCGGCGTCATGCCCGTTGGGGCTGAGCGTCAGCACCAGCGGCGCGCCGGCGTAGTGATGCCAGACCTCGGCGGCGTCGACGCGATGCCATTCCGAAACCTCGCCGGCCTGCAGCAGGAAGTAGATGAGGGACGAGGCGGCCCGCCCGCCCTCGACGAGCCGGGTGTCGCGCCAGGTCTCGCGGTAATGGCCGCCCTCCGGATGGGGCTTCAGGTCGAGCAGCCGGATGATCTCGGCGGCGGTCAGGTCGTGCAAGGGCCAGTCCATGGAAGTCGATAGGTTACTCAAGGATCCTCATGCTGAGGAGCCGCCGAAGGCGGCGTCTCGAAGCACGCACTACGGTTGTGCGTCCTTCGAGACGCCCGCTCTCGCGGGCTCCTCAGGATGAGGAAGGTCGTGGGTAGGCACGGCGCTTTAGAACCGGTTCTTCCGCTCGCGCAGCTCGGCGAAGACCGCGGCCGGATCGGCGCCCTTCATGCCGACCGCCTCCTGCACGGCCGGGTCATCGGCGCGCAGGAAGGGGTTGGTCGCCTTCTCGAGGCCGATCGTGGTGGGCAGCGTCACCTCGCCCTTGGCGCGCTTGTGCTCGATCTCCAGCGCGCGGGTGCGCAGGCCCAGGTTCGTCGGATCGACGGTGAGGGCGAAGCGGGCGTTGGAGAGCGTGTATTCATGCCCGCAATAGACCTGCGTCCCGTCGGGCATGGCCTTGAACTTCTGCAGCGAGGCATGGAGCTCCGCCGGCGTCGAGCCGAGCACCCGGCCGCAGCCCAGCGCGAAGAGCGTGTCGCCGGCGAAGACCACGTCGTCGGCCCGCAGCCAATAGGCGATGTGGTCGGGGCAATGGCCGGGCGTGTCCAGCACCTCGAATCGCAGATGGCCGACCATCACGTGATCGCCCTCGCCCACCGTCGCGTCGACGTCCGGCACCTTGGTCGCCTTCCGCGGCGCGACGATGCGGCAGCCATGCCGCGCCTTCAGCCCGGGGATGCCCTCGACATGGTCGAGATGCTCGTGCGTGACCAGGATATGGGTGAGCCGCCAGCCCGTGGAATCGAGCGCCTGCTGCACGGCGGCCTCGTCGGGAGCGTCGATCGCGGCGGTGGCGCCCGTCGCTGGATCGTGGACGAGCACGGCGAAATTGTCGCTGCGGCTCAGGAACTGGCGGATCTCAACCATGATGCGAAAGCTTTCCGTGCGCGGCCGAGGCCGCCGTCCTATACTGCTCGCTGCGAACCTAACGACCACCGGAGCTTCATGTCCATCGACATCGTCGACCTCCGCAGCTTCTACGCCGGTTCGCTGGGGCAGGTGGCGCGCGCGCTGCTCCTGGAGGCGATCCGGCGGCGCTGGTCCAATCTCTCCGGCATGGCGCTGATGGGGCTCGGCTACGCCACGCCCTATCTCGGCACCTTCCGGGGCGAGGCCAGCCGCACCATCGCCTTCATGCCGGCGGCGCAAGGCGTGGTGAACTGGCCCTCCTCCGGCCTCTCGTCGTCGGCGCTGGTCGACGCCGACCAGTTGCCTTTGCGCGACGGCGCGGTGGATCGCATCATCGTCGCTCATGCGCTGGAGACGACGCCTGCGCCGGCGGAGCTGATGGCGGAGCTCTGGCGCGTGCTCTCGCCGGGCGGGCGCATCATCGTGATCGCGCCGAGCCGCTCCGGCGTCTGGGCGCGGCTCGACACCACGCCTTTCGGCCACGGCCAGCCCTTCAGCCGCGGCCAGATCATGAACCTGATGCGCGCCGCGCTGTTCACGCCCGTGCATTGGGGCGAGGCGCTCTATGTGCCGCCGGTCAGGCGCTGGTTCCTGTTGAAGACCGCGACGGCCTGGGACAGCGTCGGCCGCACCCTGGCGCTGCCCTTCGCCGGCGTGCATGTCGTGGAAGCCACGAAGCAGATGTTCCGCCCCGTGACGGCGCGTCGCCTCGCCCGCGTGCCGGCGCAGGCGGAGACCGTGCTGGTGCCGGCGCCCGCTGGTTTCAGCGCAGAACGGTGACGGGCGTGCCGACGCGGACGCGCTCGAAGAGATCGACGATATCCTCGTTCAGCATGCGGATGCATCCGTAGGAGGCGGCGGTTCCGATCGAGGAGCGCATCGAGGCGGACGTCCCGTGGATCGCGTATTCGCCGGGCAGCGACAGCACGCGGGCACCCATCGGGTTCCTGGGATCATGCGCCTCGATCACATCGGGCAGCGAGGGCCGGTCGCGCTTCACGGAAGCGGGCGGCGACCAGGCGACCTCGCGGTATTTCGCGACGACGACGGTGCGGCCGCTCCATTGCTTGCCCGCCTTGCCGACGGCGACGGGGTAGCGCAGCGCCGTGCCGTCGCCGAGCACGAGATAGAGCTTGCGCTCGTGCTGCACGACCACGATCTCGCCGGCGGGCAGCGCCGCCGCGAAGGGCACGCGCTCGCGGGCAGCCGCCGCATGCATCGTCGACAGCCCGGCGGCGAGCGCGCCGGCCAGCAATCCGAATGTCCTCATTGCCTCCATCCATTCGCTTTTTTGCGAGGATGATGGCGGCGGGCGGTTCAACGATGCTGAATCGCCTGAGGCTTTCGATTCGCTTGGTTAGCGTTCCGCGAGGAAGGCGCGCGCCGCCTCCACGGTCTGCGGCGCATAGAGGATGCGGCGGTGGCCGAGGCCGGGCAGGGCTTGCAGCGCCACATGCGGCCCGGCGGAGGCGAGGCGCTCGGCGCTCAGGAAGGCCACCTCCTTGTCATCGGGCGCATGCAGCACCAGGGTCGGGATGCCGGCCCTGCGCAGCATGGCGTCGCCCTCGAAGGTGGAGAGCGCGCGGCCGGAGAGCCTGAGCACATTGGCCTCCATCGCCTGGCGGCCGCGCTCCGTCAGGCCGATCGTCCGGCCGAACCAGACGAAGAGTTCCGGCATCGAGCTCGGCGTCGCGATCAGCACCAGCCTGCCGACGGGCGTGGCCGGGAAACGCGCCACCGCGCCGGAGACGAAGGCGGTGGCGAGCGCGCCGCCGAAGGAATGCGCGACGATGCCGCTGAAGGGCCCGAAGGCCGCATGGGCGGCCTGCAGCGCGGCGACGCCGAGCGGCACATGCAGCGCTCGGCCGCTGGAGAGCCCATGGCCGGGCAGGTCGATCGCCACCACGTCCCAGCCTTCCGCCGTCAGCGGCTCCAGGAAGGCGGACATGAAGGCGGCCCGGCCGGTCCAGCCATGGACGAGCAGCACGGTCCCCCGACTCTTTCCCGCCGAGGCGGGGAAGCGATAGGCCTGCACTTCGCCGCCCTCGCAGGGGAGCCGCCAGCTCTCGGCGTGGTCCATGCGCGCGGCGGCGCGTTCGATCAACTTGCGCTGCGTCTCGTTCGTCCCATCCGCTCTGGGCGGCCGGCAGAAGGCGCGGAAGGCGAGGTCGCCGGTGAGCTGCGGCGCGATGGCCGAGCCGACGCGCACGAGAGGGCGGATGATTCCGAGCGCATCATATGCCATCGTGGAACCTCGTCCCGTTCAACATTGAACAGTCTTGTTCAAGCTTGAACGAAATGCAAGAGGCATCCAGACCTTCCGTGCCAGAGAGCGCCAGACCCGATCCCACCTATGCCGCGCCCTGGGAGATGCCGCGCTTCCGCAATTGGATCGCCGTGGCGAAGGTGCATCAGCTCGTGGAGAGGGCGATGACGGCCGGCCTCGCGCCGCTCGGGCTGAAACTGCCGCATTACGACATCCTGGCGAATGTCCGCCGCTTTCCGAGGCTGACGCAGCAGGAACTGGCCGACAAGCTGCTGGTCGGCCGCTCCAACCTGTCGATGCTGCTGCCGGAACTGGAGACACGCGGACTGCTGAGGCGCACCGCCGACGCCGGCGACAAGCGCCTCCGCCGGCTGCTCCTCACGCCTGAGGGCGAGGCGCTCACGGCCAAGGCCCTCGCCGTGCATGTCGGCGTGATCGAGGGCATGATGGCGGCGCTCACGACGGAGGAATGCGAGAGCCTTGGCGATTCCATGCGGAAGGTCGGTGCCTTCATGGTCGAGAGGGCCAGCGCGAAGGAATAGCGCGCCGGGCTTGCGGCGGGCCCGATCCTGGGGCAGGCCGAGGCGCGGAGCGCTCCCTCGGAAACTCGGGCTTGATTTCCCGCCCTCTTCGCGGTCCATAGGCCGTCATGGAGACCCCCATGGAGCCCGTTTCGTCCGCAAAGCTCGATCCCGCGCAATTCGTCAACCGCGCCGCGCCGGGGCGCGACTGCGGCACCTGCACGCTCTGCTGCAAGGTCTACGAGGTTCCCGCGCTGGAGAAGCCGGCCAACAAATGGTGCCGCCATTGCACGCCGGGCAGGGGCTGCGGCATCCACGAGACGCGGCCAGAGCATTGCCGCTCCTTCTTCTGCCTCTGGATGACGGAGGCCTGGCTGTCGCCGCAATGGAAGCCCGAGGTCTCGAAATTCGTGCTGACCATCGATCCGGTCAGCCGCTGGATGCTGGTGCAGGTCGATCCCGGCCATCCCAAGGCCTGGCGGCAGGAGCCCTATATGAGCCAGTTCCGACGCTGGGCCGCGGCCATGCTGCCGCAGGAGCAGCTCGTCGTCGTCTTCAACGGCAAGAGCGGCACGGTCATCACCGCCGAGAGCGAACTGGAGCTGGGCGTCATGGGGCCGGAGGATCGCATCCAGCTCAAGCTCCGCGTCACGCCGACCGGTCCGGTCTATGACATCACCCGCACCAAGGTCGCGGCCTGACGGGTCGGGCCAGTCATGCCGGAAACCAACTTGCTCATCCTGAGGAACGCCCGGAGGGCGTGTCTCGAAGAGCTTGCCCCCGGCTTGATCGGGGGACGCACCACCGCCGTGCGTGCTTCGAGACGCCGCCTGCGGCGGCTCCTCAGCATGAGGAATGTTGAAATTCCGATCCGGAGGAAGAGTTTGCCGCCATGCCTGCCGACATGAGCCTGATTCGCCAGACCGCGGTCGAGACCGTGGAGCTCCTGAAGCTCGGCGCGATCTCGCCGCTCGATTGCCTCGACGCGCTGGAGGCGCGCATCGCCGCCGTCGACGGCCAGGTGAACGCGCTGCCCACGCTCTGCTTCGACCGCGCCCGCGCCGCCGCGCGCGAGGTCATGGCGAGGCCCGCGTCGGAATGGGGCCCGCTCGCCGGGCTGCCGGTGGCGATCAAGGACCTCACCGAGGTCAAGGGCGTGCGCACCACGCATGGCTCGCCGATCTTCGCGGACAATATCTCCAGCTTCTCCGACATCCTGGTCGAGCGGCTGGAGGCCAATGGCGGCGTCGTCTACGCCAAGTCGAACACGCCGGAGTTCGGCGCCGGCGCCAACACCTTCAACGAGGTCTTCGGCGCCACGCGCAATCCCTGGAACACCAGCCGCTCCGCCGCCGGCTCCTCGGGCGGGGCGGCGGTGGCGCTCGCCACCGGCATGGCCTGGCTGGCGCATGGCTCGGATCTCGGCGGCAGCTTGCGCAACCCCGCGAGCTTCTGCGGCATCGTCGGCCTGAGGCCGACGCCCGGCCGCGTCGCACACACGCCCGGCCTCAAGATCGACAACCGTCTCTCGGTCGAGGGGCCGATGGCGCGCAACGTCTCGGATTGCGCGCTGATGCTCGACGCCATGGTGGGGGAGGATGCGCGCGACGCCGTCTCGCTGCCTGCGCCTTCCGCCAGCTTCCTCGCCGCCGCGCGCTCCGGCTGGAAGCCGCTGAAGGTCGCCTATTCGAAGGATCTCGGCATCACGCCGGTCGACCCCGAAGTGGCGGAGATCACGCGCGCGGCGGCGCATCGCCTCGGCGAGGCCGGCGTCATCGTCGAGGAGGCGCATCCCGATCTCTCCGAGGCGCATGACACCTTCCAGACTTTGCGCGCGCTCGGCTTCGCCATCGGCCGCGGCAAGCTGCTGGAGACGCATCGCGACAAGCTGAAGCCCGAGGTGATCTGGAATATCGAGAAGGGGCTGAAGCTGACGGCGGACGATATCATCCGCGCCGAGCGCCAGCGCGCCGAGATGATCAAGCGCGCCTTCGCCTTCTTCGAGACCTACGACCTGCTGCTCTGCCCGGCGACGATCGTGCCGGCCTTCCCGGTCGAGCAGCGTTACCTGGAAAGCTGCAACGGCCACGTCTTCGACAATTACGTGGGCTGGCTCGCCATCGTCTACGGCATCACGCTGCTCGGCGCGCCGTCGATCTCGGTTCCGGCCGGTTTCACGGCCGGGAACCTGCCGATCGGCATCCAGGTGGTGGCGCCGCCCCGCGCCGAGGCGCGCATGCTGGCCGGCGCCAAGCTCCTGGAGGACATCCTCGGCCTGAAGGGCTCGGTGCCGATCGATCCCCGGGCCGGACACTAAGCGGGCGATGCCGCCGCGCATCGATTTCACCTCCCAGCGCCTCTTCGTCGACCAACCGATGGCGGCCGGCGCCGAGCTGCCGCTCGACAAGGCGCAGTCGAACTACCTGCTGAACGTGCTCAGGATGCGCGAGGGCGCGCGCCTCCTCGCCTTCAACGGCCGCGACGGCGAATGGCGGGCGGAGCTCGCCGCCGCCTCGCGCAAGGCGGCGTCGCTGAGGCTCCTGGAGCGCACGCGCGAGCAGCCGCCGCCCGCCCCGCTCTGGCTCTGCTTCGCGCCGATCAAGGCGGGCCGCCTCGATTGGCTGGTGCAGAAAGCCGTCGAGATGGGCGCCGCGCGCCTCGTGCCCGTCATGACCGCGCGAACCCAGGTCGAGCTCAAGAACCCGGAGCGCTTGCGCGCCAACATCATCGAGGCGGCGGAGCAATGCGGCGTGCTCGCCGTTCCGGAGCTTGGCGAGCCCCTGCGCCTGCCCGCGCTCGGCGAGGCGCTCATCGCGGAGGGGCGCATCCCCGTGTTCTGCGACGAGATGGCCGAGGTCGCCGATCCGCTGCAAGCGCTAGCCGCGCTGCCTAGGGGGGCCCGCACGGCGGCGCTGATCGGCCCCGAGGGCGGCTTCGACGAGGCCGAGCGCCGCCTGATCCGCGGCTGGCCCGGCGCGGTCGCCATCGCGCTCGGGCCGCGGATCCTGCGGGCCGACACGGCCGCGGTGGCGGCGCTCGCCGTGCTGCAGCTCGCGGCCGGCGACTGGCGATAGGCGGCGACGGAGTCGGGAAGCCGACATTTCGAGTCGCTTTTCAGTGGCTTATGCGGCGAGCCTCCTCTTGCGGGGCTGGCGGCCGTGACCCATATCGGCCTTGACTCCGTTTTCCTGTGCGGCGGATACGGGGCCCTTCGACATTCTGTCCGGCGACGGCCGGCATGGTTAGGGTAAGCTTAACGCTCCGACGATAGGTCTCGAGGTCGGGGGTTTTCCGGGGCGTCGGCCGCAAGGCTTGCGTCCCTGTTGCATCTTGAGGCGGCGGCGCGCCCCTCGGGACGGGATTCGCGGCGTTCCGGCGCCGGTCCCAGGTGGAGACGGCACGCATGGCTAAAGAAGCGGCGGTGAAGGACGAACCGGAGAAGGAAGAGGGCGCAGGTCCCGACGGCTCGCCGCTCGATCTCTCGGATGCCGCCGTCAAGCGGATGATCAAGGCCGCCAAGAAGCGCGGCTACGTCACGCACGATGAATTGAACGAGGTGCTGCCCTCGGACCAGACCGATCCCGACAAGATCGAAGACATCATGGCGATGCTCAACGATATGGGCATCAACGTGGTCGAGACCGAGGAGACCGAGGAGGGCGAGAAGAAGCCCGCCGCGGCCGCCGCAGGCGACGATGACGACGACGAGGCCGAGGGCGGCGACGTCGTCGCGCCCTCGCGCAGCGAGATCACCGCCGCCGCCAAGACGCGCGAGCCGGTGGACCGCACCGACGATCCCGTGCGCATGTACCTGCGCGAGATGGGCGCGGTGGAATTGCTCTCCCGCGAGGGCGAGATCGCCATCGCCAAGCGCATCGAGGCCGGCCGCGAGGCGATGATCGCCGGCCTCTGCGAGAACCCGCTGACCTTCCAGGCCATCATCATCTGGCGCGACCAGCTGAACGAGGGCAAGGTCCTCCTGCGCGAGATCATCGACCTCGAGGCCACCTACGCCGGACCCGACGGCAAGCAGGCGCCCAAGATCGAGGGCGCGCCCGATCCCCTCGCCGAGCCCGAGCGCCCGGCCATGGGCGAGGACGGCGAGCCCGTCATGCCCGACCGTCCCACCGACGATCTGGACGACGAGTTCGAGGGCGGCCTCTCGCTCTCCGCCATGGAGGCCGAGCTCAAGCCCAAGGTGCTGGAGACCTTCGACGGCATCGCCGAGAACTACAAGAAGCTGCGCCGTCTCCAGGTGGAGAACGTCGAGCAGCGCATGCAGAACAAGACGCTCTCCCCGGCCCAGGACCGCAAGGCCCGCAAGCTGAAGGAGGACATCGTCGCGGATGTGAAGAGCCTCAGCCTCAACAACAACCGCATCGAGGCGCTGGTCGAGCAGCTCTACGACATCAACAAGAAGCTGATCGGCCTCGAAGGCCGTCTGATGCGCCTCGCCGAGAGCCACGGCGTCGACCGCGGCGAGTTCCTCAAGCACTACCAGGGCGCGGAGCTCGATCCGAAGTGGATCCTGCGCGTCTCCAAGTTCGGCGCGCGCGGCTGGAAGGCCTTCGTGGCGGACGAGCTCGACACGATCAAGGAGCTGCGCGCCCAGATCCACGCGCTCGCCTCCGAGACGGGGCTGGAGATCAGCGAGTTCCGCAAGATCGTCAGCCAGGTGCAGAAGGGCGAGCGCGAGGCGCGCATCGCCAAGGACGAGATGACCAAGGCGAACCTGCGCCTCGTCATCTCCATCGCCAAGAAATACACCAACCGCGGCCTGCAGTTCCTGGACCTGATCCAGGAGGGCAACATCGGCCTGATGAAGGCGGTCGACAAGTTCGAGTACCGTCGCGGCTACAAGTTCTCGACCTACGCCACCTGGTGGATCCGCCAGGCCATCACCCGCTCGATCGCCGACCAGGCCCGCACCATCCGCATCCCGGTCCACATGATCGAGACGATCAACAAGATCGTGCGCACCTCGCGCCAGATGCTGCACGAGATCGGCCGCGAGCCGACGCCGGAAGAATTGGCCGAGAAGCTCTCGATGCCGCTCGAGAAGGTCCGCAAGGTCCTCAAGATCGCCAAGGAGCCGATCTCCCTCGAAACGCCGATCGGCGACGAGGAGGACAGCCACCTCGGCGATTTCATCGAGGACAAGAACGCGGTCCTGCCCATCGACGCGGCGATCCAGTCGAACCTGCGCGAGACGACGACGCGCGTGCTCGCCAGCCTCACGCCCCGCGAGGAGCGCGTGCTGCGCATGCGCTTCGGCATCGGCATGAACACCGACCACACGCTGGAGGAGGTCGGCCAGCAGTTCTCGGTGACCCGCGAGCGCATCCGGCAGATCGAGGCCAAGGCGCTCAGGAAGCTGAAGCATCCGAGCCGGTCGCGGAAGCTCAGGAGCTTCCTGGACAGCTGAGGGCGGGGCGGGCTCAGCCCGCCGCGCGCTTCGCCCTTGGCTGCCTTAATCGCTCCAGCTCTTCCCGCAGGCTGTCGAGAAACTGCGCCGCTTCCTCAGGCGGAAGGTGGCGGCAGTAGCGGGCGAATTTTTCTTCGATCCTTGGCACCTCGTCGTCCGGCCAGGGCATGAAGGTGGCATTCCTCGCCATTCTGAGGTCGATGCGCATGGAGCGGCGCAGCTGGTCGCGCCCGGCTTCGGTCATCTCGCGCTCGGCCGGCTCCGGTCTGTGCGTGAAGAGGGAGAGCTGGGTCATGCCCGGAGTCTTCACAGCGGCAGCCGCCCGAGGCAATCCATTTTGATGCGGTCGCGGTCCTCATCCACTGTTCCGTATAGTTGGTGGAGCCGCTCGTTCATCGCCGTCTCGCGGCTCCGGAGCTCGGCGACGAGGTCCAGGAGTGTGTTAACGGTCGCGATGAACTGGCGCGCTGCATCGCCGTCGTCCGGCAGCGGCTGCCGGCAGAGTTCGCGGACGAGTGCGTTGGCGTCGCCGGGGCGCTTCTCCAACAGCTGGAATCGCCAATGCGCCTCGGCGAGCGGCCCTTCGCGGTCATCCAGCGCCACGCCGGCGATCACCGGCTCGCCGCCGGCAGCCAATCCGAGCTCGCCGTCCGCGAAGGCGGCGGTGAGCGGTCGCGTGCTGTCGAGCTGGCCCTGAAGCAGGGCGCAGCGCCGGGTCAGCGCCTCTTCGTATTCGGCCTCCGCCTGCCGGCGCGCGTCGGTGCGGTCGAAGCGGCGGCGGAAAAGACTCTCCTGCTCGGCGCGGTCGGGCAAGTCCGGCCAGAGCCACCGGGGTTCATGCGTGCGGCGGCCGAGGCGGGCGAGGCGCCGTCCGGCGCGGGCCAGCAGGTCCCGGCGCTCGGTCCACAGTGTTTGGAGCTCGCGTGCCATCCGGCCGATCTCCGCCTGCTGAGTCGCGTCGGCGCGCGGCACAGGGATCGGCGCGATGAACTGGCGGTTGGCGGAGAAGTAGCCGTGCTGGAAAGGCTTTGAGACCTTACGGAAGACATAGTTCGCGACCTCGCCGTTGAGGATCGCAAGGAGATAGGAAGGATCTACACCGGCTGCCGGAGCGACGCCGCCGACATCGACGTTGTCGAGATGGAAGACGCCGCGTTCGTCGAGACTGCAGGCGAGATGTTGAACAAGCCGGGGAACGGCGAGCTTAGTACGATCCTGCCTTTCCAATCCCTGATGTCGTCCGAAGCGATACCATTCTGCATCGTCGAAACTGTTGCTTTCTCTCGCCCTTAGCTCCCGTTCCCAGCGTCTCAGATGTTCCCAGGCCTTGGGAAAGCGACGCTCCAATTCAGCCGCGGCGATGAGTCTCATCCGCCCGCGCTCATCGCGCTCGTAGGGAAAGAGAAGGTATGTGTCGGTCGCCGGCGTTTCAAAGCGCTGCGCCTCTTCGCCGGAGACGAGCGGCTTCATGATTGTATCCTCGATCGTCACCACTTCTTCTGGCGGCCTCGCCCTAGCCCCTCGTTCTCTTCGTGGTCGGAAGCCGTAGCGGCCATCGCCGATGCGACGGAGATGGTAGATGTGATCGGCACTTGTCTGAATCCCTACGAAGATTCCGTCCGTAACCTCCGGGTCTTCCAAACTCGGATGCGCTGCCCAAAGCCTTTCGATCACGGCGCGATCCGCCCCTGCGCACATCAGCCAGCGGCCTTCCGGCCCGAGCGCGGCCGTCGGCACGGCCAAAGCCGGGTCGCTCCAATCGACGCCGCCCAGCTCGCCGTCCGGCGCGGCGGCGATGCGGATCTCCGCGTTCGGCTCCCGGGTGAAGAACTGCAGCGCCGTGTAGGTGATCGCGTCGTCGAACACCTGGAAGGAGCGGAAGTCGAGCCAGCGCTCCAGTTGCCGCGTGCGATGGACGACGCCGCACAGCCCTTCGCCATATTCGTTCGCGGTCCACAGCGAGGGCGCGATGTAGGCCATGCGGCCGCCCGGCGCGAGCAGGCGTAAACCCTTTTCGATGAAGGGCAGGTACAGATCGAAGTTGCCCGTGCGGGCGCTTTCGTAGGTTCCCGCCGGACGCTCCGCCGTCAGGTAGCGGACCTGATCGGGATAGACCGGCATGAGGTTCTGCAGCTTCACGTAAGGCGGGTTGCCGAGCACGATATCGAAGCCGCCTGCCGCCTCCGGGAAGGCCGCTTCCCAGTCGAATGGCCTGTTGTGCTCCTCCGACGCCGGCGTATGCTCGACCATCGTCCAGAAGTCCGGGCCCACAAGGCTGTTGCCGCAACGGATCGTCCGGTCGAGCGAGGACAGGGGTTGGGCGGCGCGGGCGGAATGCAACCAGAGCGCCAGCTTCGTGATCTCCACGGAAGCGGGATTGAGATCGACGCCGTAGAGGTTGTCGGCCAGGATCGTCGCGATGATCGCGGCCTCGTCGGGCTCACGGCCGGCGATCTCTCGCGCGACGCGCTTGCGCTCGTCCAGAAGGCGCCGAAAGGCCGATATCAGGAATGCGCCGGAGCCGCAGGCAGGGTCAACGATGCGGATCGCCTGCAAGCGCCCTTCGTAGCGCTTGAGCGCTTCCGGATCGGAATCCTCACCCACGCCCGCCGCTTCACGCGCCGCCGCGAACCACGGTCCCAGCGTCTGATCGACGAGGTAATTCACGATCCGTTCGGGAGTGTAATAAACGCCGTCCCGCTTGCGTTTCGACAGCTTGGCGACCGTGGGCCGGTTCTCCAGTTCGCCGGTGCGGTATTCGAGTTCGGTGATCGACTGCTCGAAGATGCGACCGAGCGTGTAGAGGCTGATGCTCTCGCCGATCTGGCCCCGCCCGGCGAAGTTGTATCGAGCCGCCAGGAACATCAGAGTGCGGCGGTCGGTCGCGAGGGTCGTGTCGTTGATCCACTGCTGGTGTCGAGCGAAGACGTGGTTCGGAATCGACAGCGCGTCGATCTCGGGGTCGGTTGCAAAGAGTCCGCCGTTGATATGCGGCACGCTCATCTGTCCGAAGACGCCGCCTGCGTTCATGTGGTGGAAGAGGCGGCGGAAATAGCTCCAGATGTCATCGCCGGCCTCTTCGTAGTACGGCTCGCTGGAGCGCCGCTTCATCACCTGCTTCACCGCTTCCGGCGGGAACAGCATGCGCTCGCCCATGTCCTCGCAGAAGAACACGAAAATGAAACGGTCCAAGAGCTTTTGAGTGATACGCAGAAGATCGGACGGCGATCCTCTGAAATCAGGATTTGAGGTACGCAGCGCATTGAACATCGTCTCACGCACGCCCTTGTAATCGTCGTAGAACGCCTCCTCGATCTCGCTTTGACGACGACCTTGCTTCTGCGCGATGCGCCACAACTCCGGCGCGCCTCCGCGCGACAGGAGCCTCTCGCGATGCAGCAGTGCTTTGAACAGGAAGCGATCGAATCGGGCCTCTTCCGTGTCAGCGAGAAGATCGTGTCCCCGCAGCAGATCGCCCTGCTCCTCCTCAGGATTGGCGATCACGAAGCGCAGATACTCGCGAGGCGCGCGATCCCACCAATAGAGGCGGAATTCATTCATGTCGGTGACGAGCGCCCACCAAGGTTGGACGGGTTCGTTGCCGACGAACTCCCGACGCGCGGCACGGACATAGTTGAGGCACTGCTGAACGGGCGTCACGTTCGCGCCCTTGCGATTTTGACGGCCGTCGAGGTTCGAACGAACGTCCTTGAACTCGCACATGACTTGCGGCGTCTCGTCGGGCCGCCCACGGAACCAGCCGAGCGCCAGGTCGACCTCGCCATAGCCGCCAGCCACGCCGCCGCCCGGCACGCCGAGCTTAGGCCGCATCGTGAAGTCTGCGTTTCCGCCTCCGGTCTGTCTATGTCCCCACAACTCCTCGAAGAACCGGGCCTGAAACGCGGCTTCGAGCTGAGTTTCGGTCATTGCAGCCCGGCTGTGCCATCCGATTAGCCGTGCAAGAACCTCCGCGTCCTCGCCGCTTGCAATGTAGGCCCTGTAGTCGAGATCGAAACGCGCTTGAAGGAAGACGCGCGAAACGAAGGACCGGCTGTCGTCGAACATTCTCTTCTAACACAGAATCGCGGGACTTGAGCTTCATAGCAGCAAGCTGCTGCAGCCGCGAACCGACTTTCAGCCCAGGGGGAAGGCAAACATAGGAACAAAAGCCTTGACATCAAGCTCCGTTTTCATGCAGAATGCCCCCATGACCTGGTCGCTCGCCATCGACCGCAACCGTGACGCCCTGCTCGCCGTCGTCGCCGCCCTCATCGGCGGCCGGGAGGGCGGCGCGTTCGCCCGCGGCCTCCGCCGCGCCGCGCTCGCGCTGCTCCGGCCCGCGGAAGCCGCCGCTCGCCGCCTGATCGTCATCGCAGCGCGGGGCCTGACCGTCGTTCCCGGCCCAAAGCGGCCGCCGGTCGGTGCGGGGCTCGGCCGCGCCGGCGCCAGCGGCAAGCCGCCGGCCTTTCCGCTTTTCGACCGGGCCAAGCGCTTCCGCCCTATGCTCCGGCGCGCCGCGCCGCCCGGCGTCCCCCGCATCCGCAGCTTCTGGGGCCCGCCGTCGGCGCAGCCGATCAGCCCGCCATCCGCCAAGCCGCCCATCCCGAAGCCGGACCCTGACGCACCCGTCGATGCCGCCCGCCTGCGGCTGCGCCTCGCCTCGCTGGAGATCGCTCTGGCCGATCTGCCGCGCCAGGCCCGGCGTCTCGCGCGGCTCCGGGCGCGGAGGGCGGCGCAGAACCGGCCCTGCCGTCCGCTCAGGCTCGGCCGCCCGCCGGGCTATCGGCAGAGGCCGGACCGCGAGATCGACCAGGTACTGCGCGATTGCCACGCGCTCGCCTGCGACGCGCTCCGCGCCGACACCTCCTGACGCCGCCCGTCCCGTTCCGCCTAATCATCGCCCGATCCCCGTCAGGATCGCCGGGCGCGCCGGCGCCTGGGCGTTGCCCGACGCCGTCCGCCCATGCGAGGCTCGCGCAATCCGACTCCTCCTGCCGAGACCCGCCCCGATGTCCGCGCTTCTCTCGCCCGAATTCCTGCTCACCACCCTCGTCGTGGTGGCCTCTCCCGGCACCGGCGCGGTCTATACGATCGCGACCGGCCTCGGGCGCGGCGGCCGCGCCAGCCTGCTCGCGGCCTTCGCCTGCACGCTCGGCATCGTGCCGCATCTTCTGGCCGCCATGCTCGGCCTCGCGGCGCTGCTCCACGCCAGCGCGCTGCTCTACGATACGGTGAAGGTTCTCGGCGTCGCCTATCTGCTCTGGATGGCCTGGCAGACGCTCCGGCAGAAGGGGGCGATGCGTCTCACGGGCGACGCCGCGCCGCGCTCGCCCTGGCGCGTCATCGTGGATGGCATCGCGCTGAACCTGCTCAACCCCAAGCTCTCGATCTTCTTCGTGGCCTTCCTGCCGCAGTTCACGGACAAGGCGTCGGCGAGCCCGCTCGCGGACATGCTCGGCCTTTCGGCCGTATTCATGGCCGCGACCTTCCTGGTCTTCGCGCTCTACGGCCTCTTCGCCGCGGCGATGCGCGACCGCGTGCTGTCGCGGCCATCGGTCATGGCCTGGCTCAGGCGCAGCTTCGCAGCGGCCTTCGTGCTGCTTGGTGCGCGGCTGGCCGTGACCGAGCGCTAGCGTCTGGCGCAGGCCGCGCAGAACGGCGTCTGCGGCAGCAGGTCGAGCCGGTCCGCTTCGATCGGTTCGCCGCAGCGGGCGCAGGTCCCATAGGTGCCGGCCGCGATCCGGGCCAGCGCCGCGTCGACGGCGCGGAGTTCGATGGCGTCGGCGCCGGAGAGCGTCTCCTGCACCTCGTCGTCGGCGAGGTCGACGGCGCGGTCCTCCCAGTCCGGGTCCGGCGTGGCGGAGAGATCGGCCGCCATCGCGTCGATCTGGCCGATCAGGTAGGCCTTGCGCTCCTCGAGCGCCTGACGGCGGGCGGCGAGCGTGTCCGCGGGCGGGGCGGCGTAGGAGGAGGAGAAATGGAGAGACATCGGGCGCGGCTCCTTCCGAGGGGGAATCGTCGGCCGACCGTAGGCCTCTGGCGGGGGTCCACAACGATCTGGATCAAGCCGCCGGTGTTCCCGGCCGCCCGTGACGGAGGCCTGTCCCCATGCTAGGCTTCCGCCCATGAACGCCCCTCTCAGACACCCATCTCTGAGCGCCACGACTCAGGCCGCCGAGGGGCTGATGCGCCGGCGCTGGAGCGTCGCCGAGATCGAGGCGATGGTCGAGGCCGGCATCCTCGCCGAGGACGAGCGTTTCGAGCTGATCGGCGGGGAGGTGGTGCCGATGTCGCCCAAGGGGCTGAGGCACGAGCGGCTGAAGACCGCTCTCAATCGTTTCTGGGGCCGGCATCTGCCGGAAGCCTTCGGGTTCTCCCAGGAGACCACCTTCCGGATGGACAGGGACACCTTCCTGGAGCCGGATTTCGTGTTCTACCGCTCTGCCGACGGCCTCGCGGCGCTCTCGCCCGCAACCGCGCTGCTCTGCGTCGAGGTGGCGGATTCGAGCCTCTCCTACGATCTCGGCCGCAAGGCCGCGCTCTACGCGGCGCATGGCGTCGCCGAGCTCTGGGTGATCGACGCCGAGCGGCTGGAGACCACCGTCCATCGCGATCCCGGAGATGACGGCTACGAGGAACGCCGGCGGCTGGCGCCCGAGGCCGTGCTGTCGCTGCCCTTCGCCCCTTCCGTCGCGACCGCGCTCTCGGCGCTGACGCTGCCCTGACCGACGTCGCCTTCACCCCTGTCAGGCGGGGGCCGGGCGCCCTAGACTCCCCTCATCCAACCAGGAGCCGCCCGATGCGCCTCGCGCTCGCCCTCGCCGCCTCGCTGGCGGCCTTCCCGGCCCTTGCGGCCGATTACCGCATCATGACCACCGGCGCGCCGCGCAAGGTGGTCGACGCCGTCGTGGAAGGCCTCGCCGCCACGCACAAGGCGACGATCGAGCAGGACACCGCCGGCGGCGTGCGCCGCAAGATCGAGGCCGGCGCCCAGGCCGACGTCATCGTCGCCACGCCGGACGTGCTCGACGCTCTGGTCAAGGCCGGCAAGGTCGCCCCGGGCAGCCGCGTCGACTTCGCCACGACCGGCGTCGGCGTCGGCGTCAGGGACGGGCTGCCCAAACCCGACATCGCCACCGTCGAGGCCATCAAGCGGCTGGTGACCGAGGCGCCGGCGATCGCCCTGCCCGATCCGAAGGCCGGGGGCACGAGCGCCGTCTATATCGAGCAGATGTTCGGGAAGCTGGGGCTGGCGGAGATGGTCTACGCCAAGGCGAAGCTGCAGGCCGGCGGCTATGCGGCCGATCTGGTGGCCTCCGGCGCTGCGCCGATCGTCTTCCACCAGATCAGTGAGATCAGGCCGGTGAAGGGCGTCACGCTGGTCGGCCCGCTGCCCGCCGAGATCCAGCTCGTCACCACCTATTCCGCGGCGCTCGCCGCCGCGCCCGCCAGCCCCGAGGCGGCCAAGGCCTTCATGGCGGCCATCGGCGGCGCGTCGGGCCGCGCGGCGGCCGAGGCGGCCGGCATGGATCCGGTGAAGTAGGGGTTCAAGCGATGTCGTTCCTGAAGAGACTGTTCGGCGGCGGTTCGGCGGCCCCGAAGGAGGAGGCTCCGGCCGCCGCGGAGGAGCATGCCGGCTTCATCATCCGCGCCACGCCCTATCAGGAGGGCGGGCAGTGGCAGATGTGCGGCGTGATCGAGAAGGAGATCGGCGGCGAGCTGAAGTCGCATCGCTTCGTCCGCGCCGATCGCTTCCCCGGCAAGGAGGAGGCCGCGCAGTTCACGCTGGCCAAGGCGCGCCAGATCATCGACCAGACCGGCGACAAGGTCTTCGGCTAGGCCGACCGCCATCCAGCTTTTCCATGCGGCCGATCGGCGATGGCGGCTTGACCGCCGGCCGCTGCGCCCCGAGGCTGCGCGCCCCATGGTCAAGACCGCCAGCGCCACCGCGCCCGACTCGCCCTACGCCTGGCTGCGCCTGGCGCTGTCCCTGCTGCTCGCCACGGTGGCCTGCGTCGGTTCCTGGTCGGTGGTGGTGGCCCTGCCCGAGGTGCAGCGCGAGTTCGGCACGCTGCGCGGCATCGCCTCGCTGCCCTACACCTTCATGATGGTTGGCTTCGCAGCCGCGGCCATCGGCATGGGCCGCGTGGTCGATCGCTTCGGCATCGCTCCGGCCATCCTGATCGGCGCGCTGGCCCAAGGCGCGGGCTATCTGGTCGCCGGTTGGTCGCCTTCGATCATCGTCTTCGCCCTGGCGCATGTTCTGGTGGGCATCGGCGCCTCGATCGGCTTCGCGCCGCTCATCGCCGAGGTGTCGCTCTGGTTCGAGCGGAACCGCGGCCTCGCCGTCGCCATCGCCGCCACCGGCAATTATCTGGCCGGAGCCATCTGGTCGCCGCTGTTCCAGGCGCTGATCGCCGCCCATGGCTGGCGCTTCACGCATATCTCGGTCGGGGTCTTCGTGCTCGCCTTCATGGGTCTGATGTCGCTCGCCTTCCGCCGCCGGCCCGCCATCGCGACCGGCGCGGCGCGGGACGCGGCGGCGCGGGGCGCCAGGCTCGGCGTCTCCACCGGCACGCTGGTGGCGGCGCTGGCGCTGGCGGGCTTCGGCTGCTGCATGGCCATGGCCATGCCGCAGGTGCATATCGTCGCCTATTGCGCCGATCTCGGCTATGGCGCGGCGCGCGGCGCGCAGATGCTGGCGCTGATGCTGGGGCTCGGCATCATCAGCCGCATCGCCTCCGGCTTTCTGGCCGACCGCATCGGCGCGCTCAGCGTGCTGATGATCGGATCCGGCATGCAGGCGGCGGCGCTCTTCCTTTATCTCTGGTTCGACGGGCTCACCTCGCTCTACCTGATCTCCGGCATCTTCGGCCTTTTCCAGGGCGGCATCGTGCCGATGTACGCGCTGATCGCCCGCGAATACCTGCCGCCGGAGCAGGCGGGCGCCAAGGTCGGCATCCTCATCACCGCCACGATCATCGGCATGGCGGTGGGCGGCGTGGTCTCGGGCTGGATCTTCGACTGGTTCCTCTCCTACCGCATGGCCTTCCTGAACGGGCTCCTGTGGAACGGCGTCAATCTGGCGGTGGTGGGCTGGCTGCTGTGGAAACGGCGGGAGGCGGGGCTGGTGGCGGCGAGGGCTTGAGGCCGTTCCCTCCCCTGCAAGGGGAGGGCTGGGGAGGGGTCCGTAATCGCTTGACGAAGACTTACCCCCACCCGGCCTCCCCCTTGCAGGGGGAGGGGCAGCGCCGGCGCTTGACGCGGCACCCTTCTTGCCTTCACCGATGGACGACCAACGCCGCCCGGGGAGGGGCCTTCCATGACGTTCACCCGCCGCGCCATCGCCGCGCTCGCCGCTTCCGCGGCGCTCACCTTCGCCGCGCTTCCGGCGCAGGCCCAGACCGCCATCAAGTTCACGCTGGACTGGGTCTTCCAGGGGCCGACCTCGCCGTTCCTGGTCGCTCTGGACAAGGGCTACTACAAGGCCGAGGGGCTCGACGTGACGATGGACCCCGGCCAGGGCTCGGCCGGCGCGCTGCAGCGGGTCGCCTCGGGCGCTTATTCCATCGGCTTCGCCGACATCAATTCGGTGATCGAGTACAACGCCAGGAACGCAGGGAAAGAGGTGCTCTGCGTCTTCATGGCCTATGACTTCCCGCCCTTCGGCGTCTACGCGTTGAAGAAGAGCGGCATCGCCAAGCCGAAGGATCTCGAGGGCAAGAAGCTCGGCGCACCGGTCTTCGACGCCTCATTCCGCCTCTTTCCGGCCTTCGCGGCCAAGACCGGCATCGATGCGAAGAAGGTCGAGCACGTCAACCTGACGCCGCAGCTCCGCGAGGCGAGCCTCGCCAACGGCACGGTGGACTTCATCTCGGGCCATTTCTTCTCCTCGGTCCTCGACCTCAAGGCGCGCGGCGTGAAGGAGGAGGACATCGTGGCTTTGCGCTATTCCGAGTTCGGCATGGACGTCTACGGCAACGGCATCATCGTCTCGCCGGAGCTGATGAAGAACGAGAAGGCGGTGCAGGGTTTCCTGCGCGCCACCGCCAAGGCCTGGAAGGAGGTCGCGGCCGACCCGAAGCTCGGCGTCGCCGCCGCCAAGAAGCGCGATCCGCTGATCGACGAGAAGCTGGAGCTGGAGCGCCTGCAGCTTTCGCTCTCCCAGAACATCCTGACGCCCTGGGTCAAGGCGAACGGCATGGGCGACGTCGACCCGGCGCGCTTCGCGCGCTCGGTCAAGGACGTGGCCGCCGCTTTCGGGCTGGACGCCGCACCGGCGCCGGACAAGGTCTTCGACGGCCGCTTCCTGCCGCCCAAGGCGGAACGGATGCTGCAGTGATCTGCCCCTCTCCCGCAAGCGGGAGAGGGTGGCGGAGCGAAGCGACGCCGGGTGAGGGGAGTCCAAGCGGCGGCTGCTCTCATCCGTCAGGCTTCGCCTGCCACCTTCTCCCGCCGGAGCGGGAGAAGGAAGGAGCCTTCGGTCCATGACCCAGCGCCAGTCCGACATCATCAAGGCGATCATGCCCTGGGCCGTCTTCGCCGGCCTCCTGCTCTCCTGGGAAGTCGCCTGCCTGGCGTTCGACCTGCCGGAGATCGTGCTGCCCCGCCCCACCCGCATCTTCGAGGTGATGGTGGCGCGCGCCGACATCCTGCTGCGCTTCTGCCTGGAGACCTTCTGGACGACGATCGCCGGCTTCGGCCTCGCCATCGTCTTCGGCCTCTTGCTCGGGCTCGCGGTCGGCGCCTCGCCCTTCGTCTATTCCGGGCTCTATCCGTTGCTCATCGCCTTCAACGCCGTGCCGAAGGTGGCGATCGTGCCGATCCTGATGATCTGGCTCGGCGTCGGCGCTCTGCCCGCCGTCATCACCGCCTTCGTGATCTCGTTCTTCCCGATCGTGGTCAATGTCGCGACCGGCCTCGCCACCATCGAGCCCGAGCTGCAGGACGTGATGCGCTCGCTCGGCGCCTCTCGCTGGGACACGCTGACCAAGATCGGCATCCCGCGCTCGATGCCCTATCTCTTCGGCTCGCTGAAGATCGCGATCACGCTGGCCTTCATCGGCTCGGTCATCTCGGAGACCGTGGGCGGCAACCGCGGCATCGGCTTCCTGATGCTCTCCGCCGGCGCGCGCAACGACACGGCGACCACCTTCGCCGGCCTCTTCGCCATCGCCATCATGGGCGTCGCGATGTATGCGGTCTGCGCGCTCGTCGAGCAGCGTACGACCCGCTGGGCGACGCGGGGAGAATTGGCGCAGTAGCATTCGTCCTCGCGCCCGTCATGGCCGGGCTTGACCCGGCCATCCACGTCTTGCAGCGGTGATTGAGGAAAACGTGGATGACCGGGTCAAGCCCGGCCATGACGAAGGAAAGGCCGTTGCAATGCTTGAGACCACCATCGCCGGCTCGCTGCCGAAGCCCCTTTGGCTCGCGGAGCCCGAGAAGCTCTGGGCCCCGTGGCGGCTGGAGGGCGCGGCGCTCGACGCCGGCAAGCGCGACGCGACGATCCTCGCGATCAAGCGCCAGGAGGACGCCGGGCTCGACATCGTCGGCGACGGCGAGCAGGCGCGCCAGCATTTCGTGCATGGCTTCCTGGCCAATCTCGACGGCATCGACTTCGCCAAGAAGACGCTGATGGGCATCCGCAACAACCGCTACAAGGCCGAGGTGCCGACGGTGGTGGGGCCGATCCGCCGCAAGGGCCCCGTGCATGGCATGGAAGCGAAGGCGGCGCGGGCGCATACCGCGCGGAAGCTCAAGTTCACGCTGCCAGGCCCGATGACCATCGTCGACACGATCGCCGACGAGCATTACGGCCGGCGCGAAGACCTCGCCATGGCCTTCGCCGCCGTGCTGAACGAGGAGGCGCGGGAGCTGGAGGCGATCGGCGTCGACGTGATCCAGTTCGACGAGCCCGCCTTCAACGTCTACATGAAGGAGGTGCCGGACTGGGGCATCGCCTGCCTGGAGCGCGCCGCGGAAGGGCTCACCTGCACCACCGCCGTGCACATATGCTACGGCTACGGCATCAAGGCCAACATCGACTGGAAGGCGACGCTGGGCGAGAGCTGGCGGCACTACGAGGAGACCTTCCCGGCGATCCGGAAAAGCTCGATCGGCCAGGTCAGCCTCGAGTGCCGCAACAGCCGCGTGCCGCTGGAGCTGATCCGGCTGCTCGAGGGCAAGGACGTGCTGGTCGGCGCGATCGACGTCGCGACCGACGCCATCGAAACGCCGGAGGAGGTCGCCGCCACCATCCGCGCCGCCATGGCCCATGTCGCTCCGGAGAAGCTCTACCCATGCACCAATTGCGGCATGGCGCCGATGAGCGAGGCGGTGGCCTACGGCAAGCTCGCGGCGCTCGCCGCTGGCGCGGCGCTGGTGCGCGGAGAGTTGCGGCGGTGATCTTCCCTTCTCCCGCAAGGCGGGAGAAGGTGGCGGGCGAAGCCTGACGGATGAGGGCGGCTGCGGCTGGCGGGATCGACTGTCGCGCGCGCTCCCGGCGTCCGGCCCTCATCCGGCCCTCCGGGCCATCTTCTTTCGATTCGCGGGAGAAGAAGGAAGGCAGAGCATGACCTCCCCCGCCGGCACCCTGACCTTGCGCATCTCGGCGATGCCCTCCGACACCAACGCCAATGGCGACATCTTCGGCGGCTGGGTGATGGCGCGCATGGACCAGGCGGGAGGCATCGCCGCGGTGGAGATCGCCCAGGGCCGCGTCGTCACGGTCAAGGTCGAGGCCATGCAGTTCATCGCGCCGATGAAGGTCGGCGACGTGCTCTGCGTCTACACCGATCTCGTGAGGATCGGCCGCACCTCGCTGACCCTGCAGATCGAGGCCTGGGCGCAGCGCTTCCAGACGCGCCACATGGACAAGGTGACCGAGGCGACCTTCATCTTCGTGGCGATCGACGATGAAGGGAAGCCGCGCGTGGTGCCGCGCTGACGCCATGGCTGCGGCCGCCTTCGCCCTGTTCCCGACCGCGGTCGGCTCCTGCGGCATCGCCTGGCGCGACGAGACCATAGTCGCGACGCATCTGCCGGAGGGAAACGACGCCGCCACCGCCTCCCGGCTCGCGTCACGCGCCGGCGGTGCGGGCCTGGCCGAGCCGCCGCCAGCGATCGCGGCGGTCGTGGAGGCGATCACGCGCCTCGTCGCTGGCGAGCGGATCGACCTCGGCTTCGTCGCTTGCGATCTGGGCGCCGTCGGCGCTTTCGAGGCCGAGGTCTACCGGCTCTGCCGCGCCATCCCGCCGGGCGAGACGCGGACCTACGGCGACATCGCGACAGCGATGGGCGACCGGCTGCTGGCGCAGGCCGTGGGCCGTGCTCTGGGGCGCAATCCCATCCCCATCATCGTGCCCTGCCACCGCGTGATGGGCGCCGGCGGCCGGCTGACCGGGTTCTCGGCCACCGGCGGCGTGGCGACGAAGCTCAGGCTGCTCGCCATCGAGGGCGCGCGGATCGGCGCGGCGCCGACGCTGTTCGACGATCTGCCCTTGGCGGTGCGGCCTCAGCGCAAAGGCGGCGCGTAGAGGATGCCGCCCTGGCTCCAGAGCTGGTTGAGGCCGCGCGGGATGCCGAGGGGCGAGGCCGTGCCGACGTTGCGCTCGTAGATCTCGCCGTAATTGCCGACGGCGCGGATCACCTTCACCGCCCAGTCGTCGGAGAGGCCGAGCATGCGGCCGAGCCCGCCATCCGCGCCGGTGAAGCGGCGGACGTCAGGTTTCGCCGATTTCATGGCCGCGTCGAGCGTTTCCTTCGAGACGCCGAGCTCTTCGGCATTGATCAGCGCGAAGGCTACCCATTTCACGAGGAGATGCCAGCGCATGTCGTCGGCGCGCACCACCGGGCCCAGCGGCTCCTTCGAGACGATGTCGGGCAGGATCATCGCCTCGGCGGGACGCTGCAGCTTCAGCCGCTCGGCGAAGAGGCCGGAATTGTCGGTGGTCATCACGTCGCACTGCCGCGCCGCGAAGGCGGCGAGCGTGGCGGCCGCGTCCGGGAAGCTCAGCATCTCCACCTTCATGGCGTTCGCCGCGAAGAAGTCGCCGCCGAGCGCCGCAGCCGTCGTGCCGGCCTGCACGCAGACGCGCTTGCCGTCGAGCTCCAGCGCCGAGGTCAGGTTCGCGTCGCGCCGCACCATGAAGCCCTGCCCGTCATGGAAGGTGATGGCGGTGAAGGCGAGACCGAGCTCCGCCTCGCGCTGCAGGGTCCAGGTGGTATTGCGGGAGAGGATGTCGATGCGGCCGGCCCTCAGCGCCTCGAAGCGCTCCGTGGCCGAGAGCGGGACATAAGCGACCTTGGCCGGGTCATCCAGCACCACGGCGGCGACGGCGCGGCAGAAATCGACGTCGAAGCCGGCCCAGTTGCCGTCCGGCCTACGGTCCGAGAAGCCGATCAGCCCCGTGCTGACGCCGCAATTCAGCATGCCGCGCTGCTTGACCATGGCGAGGGTGTCGGCGGAGGCGAGGGACGGGGCGAGCAGGGCGAATAGGCATGCGAGACAGCCTATCGCACCGCCGACGGTCCTCATCCTGAGGAGCCCGCGAAGCGGGCGTCTCGAAGGACGCACAGCGGTCGTGCGCGCTTCGAGACGGCGACTGCGTCGCCTCCTCAGCATGAGGAGGTCAGTGAGGCTGCCCATCATCGTGCCCTCCCTTTACACCGCCGGCCCGTGGCGGATGACGACCTTGGCGCCGAGCGCCACGCGCTCGTAGAGATCGATCACGTCGCCGTTGGCGAGGCGGAAGCAGCCGGAGGAGACGGCGTGGCCGATCGTCTCGGGCTGGTTGGTGCCATGCACGCGATAGACAGTGGAGCCGAGGTAGAGCGCCCTGGCGCCCATCGGGTTGCCCGGCCCGCCGGCCATGAAGCGCGGCAGGTAGGGCTGGCGCTGGATCATCTCGGGCGGCGGCGTCCAGTCCGGCCATTCCGCCTTGCGGCTGACCTTGACGAGTCCCGACCAGGTGAAGCCCTCGCGGCCGACGCCGATGCCGTAGCGCAAGGCCCGGTTGCCGGGCATCACCACGTAGAGGAAGCGCTCCGAGGTGTGGATGACGACGGTGCCCGGCGCCTCGTTCGAGCGGAAGAACACGATCTGCCGGGCGAAGGGCCCGTCCTCGATCCTGACCTCCTCGGTCGAGACGCGGCCTGGCTCGTCGCCGATGTCCAGCGTCTCCCTCATCGCCCGCGCAGGCGGTGATTGGGCGAGAGCCGGCGCTGCGGCCGCGAGAACGAGGGCGGCGATGAGGGATCGCAGGCTCATGAGCATCTCACATAGATGAAGGTGCCGTAGCGGCCATGCACTTCCGGATCGACGAAGCGCATGACCATCTCGCGCTCCTGCAGCGAGACGATTTCGCGGTCCTGCCAGTCGCCGGGCGGCGCTTCGGGTCCGAGATAGGTCTTGCCGTCGGAGGCGCCCTTGAGGCGCAGCTCGTAGAGCTTCGCATCGTCGGCGAGATGCATCATCACGCCGTCGCTGGGGCCGAGCGCGATCACGTAGGGCAGGCGGCATTGCGCGCGGGCCTGCGCCTCGACTCGCTTGCGGTCCTTCTCCTCGCGGTAGGATGCGACGCCCCAGCGGCCGACGAGCTGCTCGCGGCGGAGGTTCGTCGGGCGCTCGGTGAGGCCGAGGCCGGTGGCGGGGCCGCCGGGCACGACGGCGGGCGTGGCCGCGGGCTGGCCGGCGTCGATCGTGGTGCCGCAGCCGGAGAGCACCGATACGGTCATGGCCAGAAAGCCAAGCCTCAGCGCCATCGCCACTCGCCGTTTCATGCGCCGCCTCCCGACCTTGGCAGTACAGCGCAAGGCGAAGGGGCTGACAAGTGCGGATGGCGCGCCGCCCGGCCAGGCGCGCCACCGTGCACGGTTGGAAAGAACCCTCAGTGCGCCAGCGCGGCGCGCCTGCGGGAGCCCGCGAACGCGAGGCCTGCGAATCCGATGAGCATCATCGCCCAGGTCGCGGGTTCCGGAACGCCGGGCGTGATCTCGCGGGCCAGCTTGCCGGTGAGCGAGGCTTCGAAATTGGCGAAAGTGGCGGGGACGTTGAACGATCCCGCGCCGGTGTTGAAGCCGCAGTTCGCGGCTCCGCCGATGCACAGGACGTTCACCTGGTTGATGCCGGCGGCCACGGCGTTGGCTGCAGCCAGGCTTTCGTTGATGCCGACGTTGCCGAAGCCGTCCGTCGACACGTCGATGATGCGCCTCGTCAGACCGGCGAACCCGAGCAGATCGGCGGCGGCGCTCTGGATCGCAGGGCCCGTGGCGGTAAGGCCGCCGGTCTGGAACATCGCATTGAGGTTCGCCAGAAGCGTGACCTTGGTGGCGGCGGTGATGGTCTGCAGAGCGAAGACGCTCTGCACGGTGGAGCCGAACTGCTTCACCTCGAGCGCGACGCTGCCATCCGTCGGCAGCAGGGCTGAGAGCGCGTTGATGTAGCCAGACTTCTGCAAGGCGTAGTTCGTCGGCGTGATGCTGCCGGACTGGTCGATCAGCAGCGAGAGGCCGATCACGGCCGCATCCGCCTTTTCCGGCGCCAGGCCGGCCAAACCGAGAAACGTCAATGCGACGGCTTTCGCCGCCAGCGTCTTCTTGGCCATGTGACCCTCCATCCAAATCGGTGAGAACGGACTAAGTTTTCTGCCTCGCTCGGACTCCGAGCACGAGAATGTTACCACATTTTAACCATTTTGAAAGCGCACCCCCTAAAATTCAGGGTTCTTGCATTTATTCTTTTGTTCGCGGAACGTAGAGGAAGCCCTGGGAATACATAGGTCTATTTTCCTTTCGCTAGCAAACAATCAACAGGCAAGATCTGGACGAATCATAATATCCTTCAATTATAAATAATTGCCGATCGAATTTTTATATATTGGCGAATATTATACATACTTCATGTAATAATGTACCATGCCTTATTCGAAAATATATCCATAATATGTGTAAATAATTCACAGTTGTCAATTTTATTTGTAACAGTAGCTCAGACTCGAAATTGTTTCGATAAATATGATCCATGATATTCTGAGAGACGCAGCTTTGATAAGCACAATGCCGCTTCCCTTGAGCAGACAGTTCGCGAGACGTTGCATCCAGAAGGCATGAAGAGGATCTCTGCGTGCCGCCGCGCCCCGACGCAGCATTGGGAAACGCATCAATACAACGTTTGATGGTGGAGCTCCGGGTGGCTTGTGTTGCCGCCCTCGGCGCGGCTGAGGATCGCGGATGGTCGCCGGCGGACGCCATCACTCCCGAATGGCGCTCTGCGCTCGCCTCGGCGGCCCGTCTCGCGGGCCTGAGCCGCCGTTCATACGACGGAATGGATTCCGGGCGGCGGCCGGGCCATGCTCGTCTCCTCAGCCAGGATCGCTGGTTCGCCGGACCTGACGCGCCTTCCTCCACCCGATCAGGCGCGGCGCACCCTATATCAAACCCGTCGCGTCTGCCTCGGAGGCGGTGAAGCGAGGGCTGACAAGCTGATATCTGAAGCGGACGACATGAGTCCCGAAGACATCGCCCGGCGCCATCCTCTGCTCTTCCATCTCACCGCGAGTGGAGGAGCGGGTCGCATCCGACGATACGGGCTCTGGTCGACGGCGAAGCTGCTGGAGAAATGCGGACTTCCGGAGGCGACCATGCAGGAGCTCCTGAGCCGCCGGCGGGCGCAGCCCGTTCTCCTGCATCACCGCGCTTTCGGGCGGGTCGTCATCAATGACAACAGGCCATTGTCCGAAGCGAAGCTGGCGGCCTGCCTCGACGATGGGCTTTCTTCGGCCGATTGGCTCCGGCTGCTCAACGGCTTCGTCTTCCTGTGGGCCAGCGAGCGCCACGCTCTCGGCCTGCGCCAGGCCGCAGGCAATCGCGGCCGCGCCATGGAGCTGATCGTTTTCGACGCGCTGCCGCTCCTGCGCAGCTGCTTCGCCGATGTCTTCCTCTCGCCGATCAATTCGGGTGCGACGCTGCGCGTGCCGACGCGGCGGGGCGCAGCGACCTTCACGCCCGCCGCGACCATGACATACGAGGCATGGCGGAAACGCCGCGGCCTTTCGGCTCCCGATACGATCAAGGAGGTGGTCGTCAAGGAGGGAGTGCCCGACGCGGGCCGCTACGTGCTCGACGTCGTCGCCTTCAAGGCCCGCTGATGCATTGGCGACGCTTGCGCCTCACTCCTCCCCCTCCACCAAAATCTCCCGCTTCCCGGCGTGGTTCGCCGGACCGACGACGCCTTCCTTCTCCATCCGCTCCATCAGGCTGGCCGCGCGGTTGTAACCGATCTGCAGGCGGCGCTGGATGTAGCTCGTCGAGGCCTTCTTGTCGCGCAGCACCACCTTGACCGCCTGCTCGTAGAGGTCGCCGCCCTCTTCCGAACCGAACTCGCCCTTGTCGAAGATCGCGCCGTCGTCGCCTTCCTCGGGCCCGCCCTCGTCCTCCTCGCGCGTGATGGCGTCGAGATATTGCGGGCTGCCCTGGCGCTTCAGGTGGTTGACCACGCGCTCCACCTCCTCGTCGGAGACGAAGGGGCCGTGCACGCGGTTGATGCGCCCGCCGCCCGCCATGTAGAGCATGTCGCCCTGGCCGAGCAGCTGCTCGGCGCCCATTTCCCCCAGGATCGTGCGGCTGTCGATCTTGCTCGTCACCTGGAAGCTGATGCGGGTCGGGAAGTTCGCCTTGATCGTGCCGGTGATGACGTCGACGCTGGGCCGCTGCGTCGCCATGATCACGTGGATGCCGGCGGCGCGGGCCATCTGCGCGAGGCGCTGCACCGCGCCCTCGATGTCCTTGCCCGCCACCATCATCAGGTCGGCCATCTCGTCGATGATGACGACGATGTAGGGCAGCACCTCCAGCGGCATCTCTTCCTGCCGGTAGAGGATCTCGCCGGTCTCCTTGTCGAAGCCGTCCTCGACCGTGCGGGTGATGACCTCGCCGGTCGCCTTCGCCTCGGCGACGCGGGCGTTGAAGCCGTCGATGTTGCGCACGCCCACCTTCGACATCTTGCGGTAGCGGTCCTCCATCTCGCGGACCGCCCATTTCAGCGCCACCACCGCCTTCTTGGGATCGGTGACCACGGGCGTCAGCAGATGCGGGATGCCGTCATAGACCGAGAGCTCCAGCATCTTCGGGTCGATCATGATCAGCCGGCACTGGTCGGGCCTCAGCCGATAGAGGAGCGACAGGATCATGGTGTTGATCGCCACCGACTTGCCGGAGCCGGTGGTGCCGGCGACGAGCAGATGCGGCATCTTGGCGAGCTCTGCGATCACCGGCTCGCCGCCGATGGTCTTGCCCATGGAGAGCGCCAGCTTCAGCGTCGAGCGCTCGAAATCCTGGCTGCCGATCAGTTCGCGGAAATAGACGGTCTCGCGCCGCTGGTTCGGCAATTCGATGCCGATGGCGTTGCGGCCGGGCACCACGGCGACGCGGGCCGAAATCGCCGACATCGAGCGGGCGATATCGTCGGCGAGGCCGATGACGCGGGAGGATTTGGTGCCGGGCGCCGGCTCCAGCTCGTAGAGCGTCACCACGGGCCCGGGCCGCACGTTGATGATCTCGCCCTTCACGCCGAAATCCTCGAGCACGCCCTCCAGCAGCCGGGCGTTCTGCTCCAGCGCATCCTCGGAGATCGGCGCGTGCTGGCCCTTCTTCGGCTCGTTGAGGAGGACGAGCGGCGGCAGCTCGTAGCCGTCGCGGGCGAGGAGATCGGGCTGCGCTTCGCGGGCGGCGCGGCGCGAGGGCTTGGGCGCGGCAGGCGGCGGCGCGACGCGGCTCTGCGCCGGCGCGGCGGAGACGGCCGAGGCCGGGGCGGGCGCGGCCGGCGGGAGCTCGTCGTCATCGGCGTCGAGCGGCGGCAGGTCCCGCCAATGCGGCGCGGCGGCCGGCGCCGGCGGCTCGAAGCTGGGCTCGACGCGCTGGCCGAGCCGGCGTCTGGCGGCGGCCTGCAGCGCCTCGATGGCGGCGCGCTCGCCGGGCCGCGTCTCGGGCGCTTCCGCGGGCTGCGTGGGAGGCGCGGCGGGCTCCGGCGCGACCTGCGAGACGAGGCCGAGCCGCCGCTTGGCCGCTTGCTGCAGCGCCGCCACGGCCGCGCCATAGCCGGCCGAGGCGCGGGACGACGGGTCGGCCGACGGTGCCGCAGGCGCGGCGGGTTGAGCCGCCGGAGGCGCATCCTGCGCGGGACGGCGGTGATAGACGGGCGCGCTGATCTCGGACATCGGCTCGCGCGCGGTCTCGCGCAGCGGCGCCGGCTCGCGGCGCAGCACCGGTTCGCGCCGTTCCGCCGGCAGGCGGCCGCCGCCGGCCAGCACATAGGCCGATGGCTCCTCGCGCGTGGCGTTCTCGACGGCGCGGCGGGCGCCGTCGGCGAGGCGTCGTCCGGCGCCTTCGCGGAAGCGCCTGAGCGCCGCCGCGCCGCCCCGCGCCAGCAGGACGCCGCCATGCACGGCGGCGCCGAGCAGCAGGATCGCCTTGCCCGGTTCGTCGTCGCGGCGGTCATCCTCGTCGTGGCGGGAATGGCGCGCGCCGGTCTCCTCCTCCGCCTCGTCATGGGCGGGCGCGAGGTCGCGCGCGGTGGCGATATGCAGCGCCACGATCGCGATGCCGGCGAAGAGCAGCGCCGCCACGAGCTTGGCCGGGCCGCTGGCGCCGATGATCATCAGCGGCAGGCGCTCGATGGCGTCCCCCACCGCGCCGCCAAGCCCCGTGGGCAAGGGCCAGCTGTCGGCGCGCGGCAGCAGCGAGGCGAAGCCGGCCGCGGCGAAGATTCCGAGCACATGCGCGCCCAGCCTCGCCAGCAGGTTGTCGAGCCGGCGCTGGCGCATCAGCGTCAGGCCCCAGGCCATCACCGGCGCCAGCACCGCCAGCACCGCGACGCCGAAGAGCTGCACCGCCACGTCGGCCACCACGGCGCCCGGCCAGCCGAGCCAGTTGCGCACCGGCCCGTCGACCGCATGGTTGAAGCTGGGGTCGCGCACCGACCACGACATCAGCGCCACGGCGAAGAGCGAAGCGGCGCAGACCAGGGCCAAGCCCACGCTCTCGGCGAGGCGGCGGCGCATGATGTCCCGCAGGATGTCCTTCAGCGGTTCGCGCCGGCTCTTGGCGGGGAGGGGCCGCGGGTCGGGCAGCGCGTGCGCGGACGAGCTGGAAGCGGGCTTGGAACGCGCGGACATCGCTGGAACTCGTTACCGATACGCAAATGGGAGGGGCTTCCGCCGTTTCCGGCCGATCGCCCCGGTGGTTAAGGTTAGGCGAGGCGGGTTAAAGCTGGGTTTAACCTTGCCGCAGGGTTAAGCGGCATGCGGTTTCCTTCCCCCTGCCTGGCGGGATGCGGAAGAAAAAGGGCGGAGCCGGCATCGCCGACCCCGCCCAAGTTTCAGGAGGAAAACCGTCCCGGAGAAACCAGGTGCGCCGTGGGACGAGGCGGCGGCCCGGATGCGGTCAGTAGTTGTAGGAGCGCTCGCCGTGCTCCGCGATATCGAGGCCCTCGCGCTCCTTTTCCTGGGTGACGCGCAGGCCGACGATGGCGTCGACGATCTTGTAGAGGATGAAGGAGCCGATGCCGGACCAGGCGAGCGTCAAAAGCACCGCCTTCACCTGCGCCCAGACCGCGGTGGCGAAGACGTATTCGCCGACCGCGAGCTCGCCAGGCTTGCTTGTGTAGTCGGGGATGCCGACGCCGCCGAGCGCGGTGTTGACGAGGATGCCCGTGGCGATGGCGCCGATGATGCCGCCGACGCAGTGGATGCCGAAGACGTCGAGCGAATCGTCGTACTTGAACATGTTCTTCACGGTCGTGCAGAAGAAGAAGCAGACCACGCCGGCGACGAGGCCGAGCACGATGCAGCCCATCGGCCCGCCGAAGCCGGAGGCCGGCGTGACGGCGACGAGGCCCGCGACCGCGCCCGAGACCATGCCGAGCAGCGAAGGCTTGCCCTTGGCGCCCCATTCCGCGAACAGCCAGGCCACGGCTGCGGCCGCGGCGGCCACGAAGGTGTTGAGCAGCGCCAGCGCGGCGGTGCCGTTGGCCTCCAGGTTGGAGCCGGCGTTGAAGCCGAACCAGCCGACCCAGAGCAGAGCCGCGCCGACCATGGTGAGCGTCAGCGAGTGCGGCGCCATCAGCTCCTTGCCGAAGCCGACGCGTCGGCCGAGCACGAAGCAGCCGACCAGGCCGGCGATGCCGGAGTTGATATGGACGACGGTGCCGCCCGCGAAATCGAGCGCGCCCCACTTGTAGATCAGGCCGGCGTCGGCCGTGACCTCGGCGAGCTTGGCCTCGGCCGCCGCCTTCTTGGCGGCGTCGGCGCCGGCTGCGGCCACCGCCTTGGCGGCGTCGCCGAAGGCGTCCGGCCCACCCCAGTACCAGACCATGTGGGCGATCGGCACGTAGATGAAGATCAGCCACAGCACCGTGAACAGGATCAGCGCCGAGAACTTCATGCGCTCGGCGAAGGCGCCGACGATCAGCGCCGGCGTGATGCAGGCGAAGGTCATCTGGAAGGCGACATAGACGAACTCGGGGATGACCACGCCGTTCGAGAAGGTCGCGACGTTGGAATTGGCGTCGATGCCCTTCAGAAAGGCCTTGGAGAAGCCGCCGATGAAGTCGTTGAGCGAGCCGCCGCCGGTGAAGGCGAGGCTGTAGCCGAAGGTCACCCAGAGCAGCGACACGATGCAGACGATGGCGAAGACCTGGGTCAGCATCGACAGCATGTTCTTGGTGCGCACGAGGCCGCCGTAAAACAGCGCAAGGCCGGGAACGGTCATCATCAACACCAGCCCGGTGGCCATCAACATCCAGGCGACGTCGCCCTTGTTCGGCACCGGCGGCGTCGGAGCGGCGGTCTGGGCCAGCGCGGGCAGCGCGGCGATGGCGAGGAGGCCGGCGGCCAGTCCCATGCGCCGGAGGAGGGGAGATGCGGTCATCGATATGAACTCCTGGAACCTGCGGTCTTTGTCAGAGGGCGTCGCGGTCGCGCTCGCCGGTGCGGATGCGGACGGCCTTCTCGATGCTGCTGACGAAGATCTTGCCGTCGCCGATCTGGCCGGTGCGGGCCGCGGCGGCGATCGCCTCGACCACCTTGTCGACGAGCCCGCCATCCACCGCGACCTCGACCTTGATCTTGGGCAGGAAGCTCACGGCGTATTCGGCGCCGCGATAGATCTCGGTGTGGCCCTTCTGCCGGCCGTAGCCCTTCACCTCGGTCACGGTCATGCCGTGCACGCCGAGCCCGGTGAGGGCGTCGCGCACCTCCTCGAGCTTGAACGGTTTGATGACGGCCATCACGATCTTCATGCCTGCTGCCTCTCATGTCCGGCCCGCAGGCCCCGGAGCACAGGAAACAAGCAGCGTGCCAGATTCCGTAGAGGCTCTATGGATTGGCAACGAGGTCACGTCCGGGCTCGACCCGGCTCAGACCCGCCATGAGGCCTCGCCAGACGATGCTGCGTGAGCAAGACTGGCTAATAAGCAGGCAGTTTGATTACAAACTAGTCTTTGAGTCGATCCGGCCGCGGCCGCAGCAGGCCTTCCTGCGCCACGGAGGCGACGAGCGTGCCGTCGCGCTGGAAGATCAGCCCGCGCGCGAGGCCGAGCGCCTGCGCGCTCGACGGGCTGTCCTGCGCATAGAGCAGCCAATCGTCGGCGCGCAGGTCGCGATGGAACCACATCGCGTGGTCGAGCGAGGCGGCCTGGATATCGTTGTCGAACACCGACTTGCCATGCGCGACCATGGCGGTGTCGACGAGGGTCATGTCCGAGGCATAGGCCAGCACGGCGCGGTGCAGCCGCGGATCGTCGGGCAGCGGACCCGTGGCGCGGAACCAGACGAGCTGCGTCGGGCGCGCCCGCTGCTCGTCGGTCGGCCGCGCGCCGAGGTAGCGCTTGAGGTCGACGGGCCTGAGCTCGATCGGCCTGTCGCGCAGGAAATAGCGCCGCACCGCCTCCGGCAGCTTGTCGCCGAAGCCGGCCACGATGTCCTTCTCCGACATCAGCGTCTCGGGCGCCGGCGCGTCCGGCATCGCCCATTGGTGCGCGAAGCCCTCTTCCTGCCGATGGAAGGAGGCCGAGAGCGCGAAGATCGCGGCGCCGTTCTGCCGGGCCACGGCGCGGCGCGTGGCGAAGCTGCGGCCGTCGCGCAGGTTGTCGACCTCGTAGTCGATCGGCAGCTTCGGGTCGCCGGGCAGGATGAAATAGGCGTGCAATGAATGCGGCAGCAGGGCGAGATCGACCGTCCTCATCGTCGCGGTCAGGGCCTGGGCGATCACCAGCCCGCCGAAGATCCGCTGCCAACCGACATCGGGGCTGCGACCCTGGAAGCGATTGCCATCGATCGTGTCGAGGTCGAGAATGCCGATGAGATCGTCGATGGCGGACATGGCTCACGCCTCTACCATCGCCTCAGCTTGACGGGAAGCGCCATGGCCGGGACCGGCACCGACATCCTCATCGCCGGCGGCGGAGTCGCCGGCCTGGCGCTCGCCCTCGCGCTCCGGCAGGCCGCCGGACCGTCGCTCGCCGTGCGCTTGCATGATCCGGCGCTCGCGCGGCCGGCCGCCGGGGGGAGGGCCTATGCCGTGGCCGCCGGCGCTCGCCGCATGCTGGGGACGCTCGGCGTCTGGGAGGAGATCGCGGCCGAGACGCAGCCGATCCTCGCCATGGACATCACCGACTCTCCGCTGGAGGAGCCGGTGCGCCCGCTGTTCCTCTCCTTCGAGGGCGCGGAGGAGGGCGAGGCCTTCGCCCATATGGTCGAGGAGGCGCCGCTCGCGACCGCCATGCGGGCGGCGGCGGAGGCGGCGGGCGTCGTGCTCTCCGCCGCGCCCGTCACGGGGTTCGACGCCGCCGGCGAGCGCATCGCGGCCGAGACCACTGAGGGGGCCGTCCGCGCTCGCCTGCTCGTCGCGGCGGATGGAGCCCGCTCCCGGCTGCGCGAGCAGGCCGGCATTCCCTTCTATGGCTGGAGCTACGACCAGAGCGCCATCACCGGCATCATCCAGCACGAGCGGCCGCACGAGGGCCGCGCGGTCGAGCATTTCCTGCCCTCCGGCCCCTTCGCGCTGCTGCCGCTAAAGCCTGATCCCGTTCTGGGCAACCGCTCCTCGATCGTCTGGACCGAGCGGCGCGCCCAGGCCGAGACATTGGTCAGGCGCGACGCCGAGACGCTCGCCGCCATGATCGAGAAGCGCTTCGGCCTGACGCTCGGCCGCATCGCGGTCACAGCTCCCTTCAGGACCTATCCGCTGTCGCTCGGCCTCGCCCGCAGCTTCACCAGCGAGCGGCTGGCGCTCTTGGGCGATGCGGCCCATGTGATCCACCCCATCGCCGGGCAGGGCTTGAACCTCGGCTTCCGCGACGCCGCGGCGCTGGCCGAGGCGATCGTCGACCAGGCGAGGCTGGGGCTCGACCCCGGCGCGCCGGAGGTGCTGGAGCGCTACCAGCGCGCGCGCCGCTTCGACACCGCCCAGATGGCGGTGACGACCGACGTGCTGAACCGCCTGTTCTCGAACGACGTCGGGCCGCTGCGGGTGCTGCGCGACGTGGGCCTCGGCCTCGTCGACCGTCTGCCGCCGCTCAAGCGCTTCTTCATCGGCCAGGCGGCGGCGACCGGCGGAGGGATGCCGCGGCTCATGCGGGGCGAGACGCTGTAACAGGTGTCATCCCCGGCGGCGCGAAGCGCCGGGAAGGGGATCCAGGCCGAGGCTGCGGCCAGGCGAGACCGTCGCACTGGATTCCCTTCCCCTCCGCGGCTTCGCCGCTTCGGCCCGGCGGGGCAGCCCGTCCTTCAGCTCACCCGATGCCCCGCCGCCGCCTTGTAGCCGGCGATCATCGCGGCGATCTCCGCTGGCGGCAGCACCGCGGCGATGTCGGAGAAGCCCTGCGGCGCCTGGCGGTCGACGAGGTCGAGCACGGCGTCGATGCCGCGGGCGCGGTTCAGGCGCACGATCTCGCGCGTCATCGGCAGGCGCGCCGCCTCGTAGCGCTGGAGCGCCGCCCGCAGGTCCGGCTCGCTCGCCAGCGCGTCGGTCAGGGCTTCCGCATCGAGGATCGCCTGCGTCGCGCCGTTGGAGCCGATCGGGTACATCGGATGCGCCGCATCGCCAAGAAGCGCCATGCCGCCGTCGATCCAGCCGGGGAGGGGGTCGCGGTCGACCATCGGCCATTCCAGGATCTGCTCCGCGCCCCGGATCAGCGCCGGCACGTCGAGCCAGTCGAAGCGCCAGCCGCCGAAGACCGGCATCAAGTCCTCGAGGCGGCCTGGCTTCATCCATTCCTCGCGCGCCGGCGCGTCATGCCCGCCATCGCGCTCGGGCCTCTGGCGGATATCGGCGATCCAGTTGATGCGCTGCCGCCCGTCGGCCAGCGTCTCGATCGGATAGACCACGAACTTCGCGTCGCCTGTGCCGGCCTGCACCATGGTGCGCCCGCCGAGGAAGGGCGCTGCGACCGTGGTGCCCCGCCACATCATCACGCCGTTCCAGCGAGGGGCCCCCTCGCCGGGCCGGAACTGCGCCCGCGCCGCGGAATGGATGCCGTCCGCCGCGACCAGGAGGTCGGCGGCGATCTCCTCCTCGCCGAAGCGAGCCAGCACCCGCGCTCCCGCCTGGCGGTAGCCCGTGAGCCGCATGCTCGTGCGGATGGCGCCTTGCCCCAGCCGCCGCTCCGCCGCTTCGGCGAGGGCGCGGTGCAGGGCGCCGCGGTGGATCGAGATCTGCGGCCAGCCTGCGCCGCCGGCGATCCCGCGAGGGTCCCGGTGAATCGTCTGACCGAAGCGGTTGGCGAAGATCAGCGCCTCGGTCTCGATGCCATCGCGCCTGAGCCGCTCCAGCAATCCTAGCCTGGCCAGCACCGCCACGGCATGCGGCAGGACGTTGATGCCGACGCCGAGCGCCTTCAGCGCCGGGGCGGCCTCGCAGAGCGTGACGCGGTGGCCGGCCTCCGCCAGGGCGATCGCCGCCGTCAGCCCGCCGATCCCGGCGCCCGCCACGATGATGTCGCGCTGCTCTCGCATGTCCTCCACCCCTGCCATCGCTCCCTTGCCGCCGCGCCCCGGTTGCGCAACATAGGGCAGTGTACGCCCGCCGCGCCAGAGCGCCTTAAGGGCGAAGGGGAGGATAGGCCATGATCGTCGATCGCCGCTCGCTCCTGGCGGGGGCAACCGCCGCAGCCGCCGGCGGCTTCTGGCCGGCCCGGGCACAGGCCCCGCTTTCCGGCGCCGCCCGGCTGATCTGCGGCTTTCCCGCCGGCGGCACCGTGGACAGCACCGCGCGCCGGCTGGCCGAGCACTGGCGCGGCAAGCTCGCCGAAGCCGTAATCGTCGAGAACCGCGTCGGCGCTGGCGGCCGCACCGCCATCCTGGCGATGAAGGACGCCGCCGCCGACGGCCGCACTGTCCTCGTCAGCCCCAGCTCGATGATGACCATCTATCCGCATGTCTACCGCAAGCTCGGCTACGAGCCGGCGGCGGATGTCACGCCGGTCTCGGCGGTCTGCGTCTACACCTTCGCGCTCGGCGTCGGCCCGATGGTGCCGGCTTCAGTGACGACCCTCGCCGGCTTTCTCGATTGGGCGAAGGCCAACCCCCAGGTCGCGGCCTTCGCCTCGCCTGCTGCCGGCTCCGCGCCGCATTTCATGGGCGAGATGCTGTTCCGCAACGCCGGGATCGAGGCCAAGCATGTGCCCTATCGCGGCTCGGCGCCGGCGATCCAGGACCTGATCGGCGGGCATATCCCCTCCTGCATCACGGTGCTGGGCGAATTCCTGCCGCATCTCCAGACGCCGGGCGTGCGCATGCTGGCGGTGGCGGACGGCAAGCGCTCCCGCTTCATGCCGCAGGTGCCCACCTTCGCGGAAGCCGGGCATCCGGCCATCTCCGGCGTCGAGAATTACGGCGTCTACTTGCCGGGCAAGGCCTCGCCGGACCTCGCGGCCAGGCTGGCTGCGCTCATCCGCGAGGCGGTCGCCGACCGCCAGACGGCGGAGGGGCTGGACAAGATCGGCATGGACGCCGCCGCCTCCACGCCTGAGGCCTTCGTGCAGCAGCTCGCGGCCGAGCGCCTGGCCTGGGGGCCGATCGTCAAGGAGTCCGGCTTCTCGCTGGAGGAGTGAGGCTCGGCTCGGCTGTTTTGCGTGCTTCGAGACGGCGCGTTCCGCGCCTCCTCAGCATGAGGAGCTTGGCGTTCCTGCAACGCTCCTCGTCCTGAGGAGCCCGCTAAGCGGGCGTCTCGAAGCACGCACCACAGGCCAAGCCGCTATTCCTTGAAGCGATACCCCACGCCGTAGAGCGTCTCGATCATCTCGAACTCGTCGTCGGCCTGCTTGAACTTCTTGCGCAGGCGCTTGATGTGGCTGTCGATGGTGCGGTCGTCGACATAGACTTGGTCGTCATAGGCGACGTCCATCAGCGCATTGCGGCTCTTCACCACGCCGGGGCGCTGGGCCAGCGCCTGCAGGATCAGGAACTCGGTGACGGTGAGCACCACCGGCTTGCCCTTCCACGTCACGGTGTGGCGCTCGGGGTCCATCACCAGCAGCCCGCGCTCCAGCACCTTGGCGTCGTTGTCCTTGGCGATGGGCGCGAGATCCTTGGCGCCGGAGCGGCGCAGGATCGCCTTGACGCGCTCGACCAGCAGGCGCTGCGAGAAGGGTTTGCGGATATAATCGTCCGCGCCGATCTTCAGGCCGAAGAGCTCGTCGATCTCCTCGTCCTTGGACGTCAGGAAGATCACGGGCAGGTCGGACTTCTGGCGCAGCCGGCGCAGCAGCTCCATGCCGTCCATGCGCGGCATCTTGATGTCGAAGATCGCGAGATCGGGCGGGTTCTGCTTCAGTCCATCCAGCGCCGTGGCGCCGTCGGTATAGGTGTTGATGCGGTATCCCTCCGCTTCCAGCGCCATCGACACCGAGGTGAGAATGTTGCGGTCGTCGTCGACGAGGGTGATGGTCGGCATCGGCAATCCTTCTTCGGCCATGACGATAAACAATCCACGGCCAAGCTGGCTATTGCGAACAAACGCTGACCGAATTGTGGCAGAACGCCCGGGGGCCGCCAGCGTTCCCTTCACCAGAAGGCGGGGACCGCTTCCTCGACCGTCGCTCCGAGCCTGACGGGGGCGAGTTTCATGGCCAGTCCGGTGCGGTCGTCGGTCTCGACCGCGAGGCCGCAGAGCGCGCCCGGACCCTCCGCAGCCTCGAGCCGGGAGCCCGGCGTCTTCTCCAGCCAGCGGCGCACCGGCTCGTGCCGGTCCATGCCCAGGATCGACTCGTAGGCCCCCGTCATGCCGGCGTCGCTCTGGTAGGCGGTGCCTTGGGGAAGGATGCGGTGGTCCGCCGTCGGCACGTGCGTATGCGTGCCCACGACGACGCTGACGCGCCCGTCGAGGAAATAGCCCATGGCCTGCTTCTCGGAGGTCGCCTCGGCATGCATGTCGACGAGGATGGCGTCGCAGGCTTGGCCCAGCGGGCAGGCCTCCACCTCGCGCTGCACCGCGCGGAAGGGATCGTCCATGGCGTCCATGTAGAGGCGGCCCAGCGCATTGACGACGAGCAGCCGCCGGCCGTCGGCGAGCTCCACCAGCGCCGCGCCGCGGCCAGGCGCGCCCGGCGGGTAATTCACGGGCCTGACGAGCCTGTCCGCCCGCTCGATGAAGACGAGCGCCTCGCGCTGGTCCCAGGAATGGTTGCCCAGCGTCACGGCATCGGCGCCGGCGTCGCGGAGATCCTGGTAGATCTGCTCCGTGATGCCGAAGCCGCCGGCGGCGTTCTCGCCGTTGATCACCACGGCGTCGAGCGCCCAGCGCCGGCGCAACTCCGGCAGCCGCTCCTCGATGACGGAGCGGCCCGGTCTTCCTACGACGTCGCCGATGAAGAGGATGCGCATCGGCCGGGATTGGACCCGGCGGGCTGCGGCGTCAACCGGGCCGCATCACCCCCAGCTCCGTCGCCACGAAGTCTAGCGGCCGGTCGTGCGGCTCGGCCGGCACGGCGTCCACCTGCTGGAAGCTGAAGGCGATGCCGATCGTCATCAGCGGCTCGCCGTCGGAGAGCAGCCGCTCGATCACCCGGTCGTAGTGCCCCTGTCCCCAGCCGATGCGGTTGCCTCGCGCATCGAAGGCCGCGAGCGGCACGAGCAGGATCGCGGGCCGGACGATATCGGCGCTGGCGTCGGGCCCCAGCGTGCCGAAGCCCGCGTCGACGAGGTCGACGCCCTCGATCCAGCGGCGGAAGATCACGTCCGGGTGCTCGATCACGGGTAGCGCCAGCGTGCGGCCGTAGCCTGAAAGCGCCTGCATCAGCGGGCGCGGATCGGCCTCCGACCTGTAGGGCCAGTAGCCTGCGACAGGGCCGCCCGGCCCGCTGGCGGCGGCCGCCAGCGCCTGGCGGGCGATCTCGGCCGAGGCCATCGCGCGCCATTCCCCCGAGGCGGCGTCACGCTTGGCGAGGACGCTCTTGCGGAGGGCTGGTTTGGAGGGTGTCATTTCCGGTCTGTCATTCCCGGCCGGAGCGAAGCGGAGGGGAAGGGAATCCAGATCGACGCTTGCCGCAGGCTGAAGCGCTGCCTGGATCCCCTTCCCGGCCCTGCGGGCCGCCGGGGATGACAGCCTCGCATCAATTCGCGGGCCGGCCGACCTGGAACTGGTAGTTGATGAAGAACAGCGAGCGGTCCGGCCGCTGGCTGATGCTGGGGTTGGCCAGCACCACGGTGGTCGGGATGCCCTGAGGGTCGGTGACCACCCAGCGCTTGATCATGAAGCTGTCGCCGGCGAACTGGATGCGGATCTTCGACGTGCCGGCCACGGTGTTGCGGTCCTCGATGTCGAGGATCACCTCGTCCTTGTCGCGGCGGACGCTCGTCACCTTGGTGTCGCGGGCGATGTCGATGTCGGCGCGTGTCAGGAACTTCAGCGGCGTCTGGTTGATGCCGTAGACATCCTGCTGCGGCACGCGCTTGTCGATGACGGCGACGTTGGAGCCGTCCGCCACCACTTCCAGCTGCGAGGGCGGGTTGTAGTCGAAGCGCAGCTTGCCGGGCCGGAGCACATAGAGCTTGCCGGTGCGGCGGCGGCCGTCGGCGCTGACCTGGGTGAAGTCGGAGACCAGCGTCTGCGAGGCGTTCAGCGCCTTGTTGATGCGCTCGATCAGCTGTTGCGACGTCTCGGCGGCCGCAGCGGCAGGCGCGGCACCCGGAGCCGCCGGCGCGGCGGCGGCCGGAGCGGCAGGGCGGATATCGAGCTGCGCCAGGGCGGGGAAGGCCACGAGCATCAGGCCCAGGCAAAGGAAAGCGCGCTTCATGGGACCCTTCGCTCAGGTTTCGCGGAACTCATATGGCGATGCCACTCCACCACCGCCATGGCGGATTGAGGGCCGTTTCCGCCCACAACGAGTTGGCCCCGATATGGTTCACAAAAGCTTAACCGTTCACAGCACCTTGCCCGGGTTCATGATGCCCCTGGGGTCGATCGCCGCCTTGAGCGTGCGCATCAGGTCGAGCGCCACCGGGTCCTTGTAGCGCGGCAGCAGCTTGCGCTTGTGCTGGCCGACGCCATGCTCTGCCGCGATCGAGCCGCCGTAGCGCTTGACGATGTCGAACACCGCCTCGTTCATCTCGTCGTAGAGCGCCAGGAAGCGGGCCTTCTCCCAGCCCCTGGGCTGCGTGACATTGAAGTGGATGTTGCCGTCGCCGAGATGCCCGAAGGGGCAGGGGCGGCTCTCGGGGAAGCGCTCGGCCAGCATCGCCAGCGCCTCGTCCATGAAGGCGGGCACGTCGGCGACAGGCACCGAGACATCGTGCTTGATCGAGGCGCCCTCGACGCCTTGCGCGAAAGGCAGGTCCTCGCGGATCTTCCAGAGGTTCATGCGCTGGTCGAGCGAGGAGGCGAGCACCGCATCTTCGGCCTCCTCCGCCTCGAAGGCGCCGGCGAGCATCGCCTCCAAGGCGTCCTGCAACCCTTCCGCCTGATGCGAGGCGACCTCCAGCAGCACGTACCAGGCGTGGCGGCCGGTCAGCGGATCGCGCACCTGCGCCGCATAGGCGAGCACCATGTCGATGGCGAGCCGCGGCATCACCTCGAAGGTGGTGACGAGCCCGCCGCCGGAGCCCTGCGCACGGGCGAGCAGCTTCAGCGCATGGGCAGGCGAGGCGACGCCGATGAAGGCCGTGACCTGGCTGCGCGGCCGCGGGAAGATCTTCAGCGTCGCGGCTGTGATGATGCCGAGCGTGCCTTCCGAGCCGATGAAGAGATGCTTCATCTCGTAGCCCGCGTTATCCTTGCGCAGGCCCGAGAGGCCGTTCCAGACGCGGCCGTCGGGCAGCACGACCTCCAGCCCCAGCACGAGGTCGCGCGTGTTGCCATAGGCGATCACGCCGGTGCCGCCGGCGTTGGTGGCGAGGTTGCCGCCGATCATGCAGCTCCCCTCGGAGGGCAGCGAGAGCGGATAGTAGCGGTCGGCCTTGGCGGCCTCGGCCTGCACGTCCTGCAACAGCACGCCGGCCTCGACGGTCATCATGTTGGAGAGCGGCTGAACGTCGCGCACGCGGTTCATGCGCGCGAGGCTGATCAGCAGCGCGCGGCCGCTCTGGTCGGGGATCTGCCCGCCCACGCCGCCCGTGTTGCCGCTCTGCGGCACCACCGGCGTCCCGGTCTCGTGCGCGAGCCTCAGGATCGCGGCGACTTCCTCGGTCGAGCCCGGCCTGAGCAGCGCCTGCGTGCGCCCGGTGTAGAGGCCGCGCCATTCGCTGAGATGCGGGGCCAGGATGTCTGGGTCCGTGACGACATGCTTCGCGCCGACGATGGCGGCGAGCTTCGGCAGCAGGGGTTGGGACGAGGCGGTGGCGAGGACGGCGCGGCGCATATTCGAGGTATAGCGGTCGCCCGCGCCGCCGTCATGCCCTGTCGAAGGGATGCGCCTCTCCTCCCCCTGCAAGGGAGAGGGCGGGTGGGGGCCAGTTTTCGTCAAGCGACGACGGACCCCTCCCCAACCCTCCCCTTGCAGAGGAGGGAGAAGAAGCGCCTCACCGCCTGAAATCCCCCACCAACTCGATATGCCGGCTCCAGGCGAACTGATCCACCGGCGTCACGCGCCCCAGCCGGAAGCCGGCGGCCTTCAGGATCAGGCCGTCGCGGATGAAGCTCTGCAGGTCGCAGGAGACGCTGACCACGTGGCGGAGCTTCGAAGCGGCGATCTGCCGCGCCTGCGCCTCCGCCCCGGCGCGCGGTGGGTCCATCACCACGCAGTCGAAGGCGGAAAGCTCCGGCGGCAGCAGCGGCCGGCGGAAGAGGTCGCGCGTCTCGGTCGTCACCGGCTTGAGCCCCTGGCGGCCCCGCGCGGCGCGCGCCAGCGCGGCCACGGACTCCGCGGCATCGTCGACGGCATGCACCTTGGCGCGGGAGGCGAGCCTGAGCGCGAAGGGTCCGACGCCGCAGAAGAGATCGGCCACCGCCCTGGCCTTGCCGACCGCCTCCACGACCAGCGCGCCGAGCGTGCTTTCCGCCTCCGCCGTCGCCTGCAGAAAGGCGCGGGGCGGCAGCACCACGGGCACGCCGCCGACGTCGATCGCCGGCGGCCGCCGCTCCACGATGACGTCGCGATGCACCGAGAGCCTGGCGAGATCGAGCGCCGCCGCGGCGTCCGTCAGCCGCAGGCGCTCGCGCGGATCAGGCGCGCCATGGCCGCGGATGTCGATGTCGAGGCCGGCGAGCGTCGCCGTCGCCTGCACGTCGAGCGGCTTGTTGCGCCCGGCCAGCGGCCGCGTCGCCTCGCGGGCGATGCGGAAAATGTCCTTCAGCTCCGGCACGAGGATCGGGCAGGCGTCCAGCGCCTGCAGGTCATGGCTGCGCGCCGCCATGAAGCCCGCCGCCGGACCACCTTCCCTGAAGCGCACATGCAGGATGGCGCGGCGCCGTCCGCCGCCATGCGCCACTTCGGTCGGTGAGACGTCAACGCCAAGCCCGGCGCGATCGAGCGCCCGGCTCACGACATCGCGCTTCCACGCGGCATAGGCGGTGAGCGACAGATGCTGCATGGCGCAGCCGCCGCAGCGTCCGAAGGCCGGGCAGAAGGGTTCCGCCCTGTCAGGGGAGGGCGTGACGATGGCGAGGAGCCGGCCCTCAACATCCAGCCGGACCGTTTCGCCGGGCAGCGCCAGGGGCACGAAGAGCGGCTCGAGTCCCGCCTTGACCACGCCCTCGCCGGAGGCGGAGAGATGGTCGATGATGCTGAGATCGCCGCTCAATCGACGTCGAGCGGCTTGACGCCTGAAGGCCTGCCGTCGGCGCCCTGCGTGATCACCTCGACCTTGAGTTCGGCCTTCCTCAGCAGGGCCTCGCAATGCGCCTTCAGGCGATTGCCGCGCTCGTAGATGGCGATCGAGCGATCGAGCGGCACATCGCCTTGCTCCAGCTGGGCGACGATCTGCTCCAGTTCGGCCAACGCCTTCTCGAAGGGCAGGGCCGCGATGTCCTCGCCGACAGCGGCGGATCCGGGTGCGTCTGACATGTGGCGCTCCATACAGGATGAAGCCGTTCCGGCAAACCTGCGCTTTTTTTCGCCGTGGTGCTGCGCTTTCGCCGCAACCCCGCTATAGCAGCGCGGAGACGAGAGGCAGAAGGCGATCGCGCACATGGGTTTCGAATATCGATGCGTGGCGGGGCCGACGATCGTCGCGGTGCGCTCCGCCAAGGCGCGCGACCAGGCGGTCAAGGCCTTCGAGGAGATCATGAACGCCCAGGCCCGCGAGGGTTGGGAATATGTCGGCATCGACGAGTTCCATGTCTCCGAGCCGCAGGGCCTGCTCTCCCGCAAGCGCGTCTACGTTCCCTCGAAGATCCTTGTCTTCCGCCGCGAGACGGCGGCGCCGGCGGCCGTCGCCGCATCCCCCGCTCCGCCGCGCCTGGCGGCGACGCCCGTCGAGGAGCCGGCCGACAGCCCCGAATTCCGCAGCGCCATGCAGAAGATGTCGGAGACGCTGAAGGCCGCCAAGGGGTGATGAATGGGGGTTGAGGGGGCGGGCTCGCTCAGTTGCGGTAGCGATCCTCCCACTGCCGTTCGCCGAAGCGGCAATCGACCTTGCGGCGCGGCGTCTCCGATTGGCTGTTGACGCGCATGACCTTGGGCTCGGCGAGCCCCGCCACCTCGCGCAGAATCTTTGTGCGCGTCGCCTCGACGAACTGGTCGCGTTCCCTGATGGCCACCATGAAGGCGCCGGGCCCGCCGATCACGCAATCCTCATAATAGTCGTCGAGGTCGTCCATGTCGAAGACGGAGCGGCGGCCGTTGTTGATCATGATCGGCAGGCCGTTGATGACGATTCCGGATCGCACCGCCCGGTCGCGCGCATCGGTCACCAGGATGCCGCTGTTGTTCGGCCCGTCGCCGGAGATGTCGAGCACGCGGCGCAGCCCGTCGTAGCCGTTGTTCTCGAAGAGTTCCTGCCCGTAGAGGATCGCGCCGGAGACGCTGGTGCGGTACCAGCGGTTGATCGGCGCCGCGGCGAGCTTGGCGACGAAGGCGTCCGCCGTCTCGGGCCCGTCGATCACCTGCCAGGGCACCACCACGCGCTGCACGTTATGCCCGGCCCATTCGAAGTAGCTGACGGCGATCTTGCCCACCATGCCGCCGCGGATCGCCTTGAGCACCTCGGGCGAGGTGAGGGCCTTGATGTAGCCTTCGCGCTGCAGCTTCTGCTCCTCCATGTCCATGGAATAGGAGATGTCGACGCCCAGCACGAGCTCGACATCCACCTCGGTGCCGCCGCCCTTGGCGAAGGCCGCCGGCGTCAGCAGCGTCAGGATCAAGGTCAGAAGCCGTGCCGCCCGCATCTCGCAACTTCCTTTCGCCGCGGGCGATACCCGCTCATCGCCGCCCGCTGTATGATCGCTCGCCCGCTAGATTCCCTGGCCGTCGTGCTCCGCGCCCAGCTTCTCGGCGGCCTGCCTGACGCCCTTGAGATAGGGATTGAGCTTCAGCGCCTCGCGGAAGGCGGCGAGCGCCTGTCGCTCGTTGCCGCCCTGTTGGAAGATCATCCCGACGCCCGCGAGCGCCTGGAAATGCCTGGGCTCCAGCGCCAGCGCCTGGCGCAGGTCGCGCATCGCGCCGTCCATGTCCTTGCGCTGGAAATGCACCGCCGCGCGGCGGTTGTAGGCCTCGGCCCAATCGGGTTTCAGCGCAAGCACGGAATCGAGCAGGTCGAGCGCCGTGTCGGCGTCCTCGGCCTTGGCCGCCTGCTGCACGCGGTCCATCAGCAGGTCGAGCGTGTCGCTGCCCGAGCGCGTCCAGACGCGGGAGATCTGCTCCGACAGGCTTTCCGCCTCGGCCTCGCTGCCCGCGGCCGCGAGGCGCTCGAACAACTGGTCGATGCGCGACTGGTGGCGCGGATCGGGAATGCGCCGTTCCGGCTCGGAGGGCGGGGCCTGGCGCTGGGAGAGAGGCGGAGGCAAGGGTTGCGGCGCGCGGCTCTGCGCCTCTGCAACTGAGATGGAACCGAAGGCGAAACCGGCGGCAAGCGCCAGACAGCAAATCGCGCGCATCGGGACAGCCTAAGCCCGGATGCGCGCGAGGTCAAAGCACCCCCGCGAAATCGTGATCGCGGGGAAAGGAAGCGTCCGGCCGAACGCCGGCCGGAATGCCTCAGCCCTGGCGGGCCTTGAAGCGCTTCTGCGTCTTGTTGATGATGAAGACGCGGCCCTTGCGGCGCACGAGCTGGTTGTCGCGATGGCGCTTCATCAGCGATTTCAGCGAGTTGCGGATCTTCATGGCGGCTCTCACGAACGAAGCGGCGCGCCCCAGGGGACGCGCCGGATGAATTCTTGGCCGCCTCAAAGCATGTTTCGATCCTGCGGGCAAGCCGAAAAGCGCCGGAGCCCTGCGACCTAACCCTCCGTTAACCCTGAACCTTTACCTCTCGGAAAGGTCGGCTTCGGCCAGCCCGGGCCGGATCGGTCCGGGGAAGGAAGACTTTGGGGTGACGGTGGCTTCCGCGCGCAGGATCGCGATCATGGCGGCATGGCTGGCGGGCGCGAGCCTCGCCGCGGCGTCTGCGCATGCGCAGGAGCTGCGGCCCGACGACGATCCCTTCGCGCGCGTCGGCCGCACCGCCGGCGAGGCCGCCCGCAATCCGCCGCCGCCGGTGCGCCGCGCCGAGGCGGCGCCTGCCGGCGTCCAGCCCCGCCGCCGCGCCTCGATGCGGCTGCCGCCGCCCCGGCCGCTCGATCCGCCGATGGTCGATCCGCAGGCCACGGAAGTCCCGGCCCTTCCGCCCCCGCGCCCGCCCCGGCCGCGGAGTCAGAACTTCCGCTCGCTCGAGCGTCCGCCGAACACGGCTGTGCCCAACCCCGAGCCTGTTGCCATCATCCACCAGGGCCTGCCGCCGCTCGCGGCGCCAAGGGTCCAGCGCAGCGCGGTCACCGATCCCTACGCGCCCCTGGGCCTCCGCACCGGGACGCTCTTGGCCTTTCCCACGGCGGATGTGAGCTTCGGCTACGATACCAACCCCGAGCGCCGCCCCGGCGGCAGGCAGGGCTCCGCCTTCGTCCGCGGCGAGGGCGGCCTGCAGCTCCGTTCGGATTGGGCCGTGCATGAGCTCACCGCCGATCTCCGAGGCGGCTACAACCGCTATTTCCGCACGCCCGAATCCGACCGTCCCGACGGCCAGGGCCGCGTCAACCTCCGCCTCGACGCGACGCGCGACACGGCGCTCGATTTCGAATTGCGCGGGCGCGTCGATACGCAATCGCCGGGCAGCGCCAACCTGACGAACCGCGTCGAGGGCCGGCCGCTGATCTACGAATACGGCGGATCCGCCGGCGCGACGCAGCGCTTCAACCGGCTGGCGCTCTCGCTGCGCGGCAGCGTCGACCGCACCGACTACGCCGACGCCTCGCTCGGCAATGGCCAGGTGCTCAGCCAGCAGGACCGCAACGTGACCCAATATGGCATCCGTGCGCGGGCGGCCTACGAGCTGACGCCGGGGCTGATCCCGTTCGCGGAGGTGCTGGCCGATACAAGGCGCTATGACCAGCGCGCGGACAACGAGGGCTTCCAGCGCGATTCGACCGGCCTGCAGCTGCGCGGCGGCACCAGCATCGAATTGACGCGCAGCCTCACCGGCGAGGTGGCGGCGGGCTACGGCGGCCGGCGCTACGAGGACCAGCGCCTGCGCGACCTGAAGGGGCCCGTGGCCGAGGCGACCCTGACCTGGGTGGCCACGCCGCTGACCACGCTCCGCCTGCGCGGCACCACCCAGTTCGACGAGACGACGATCGCGGGCTCATCGGGCGCCGTGACGCGGCGGCTCTCGGCGGAGCTCAGCCACGCCTTCCTGCGCAACCTCGTCTTAACCGCCGCCGGCAGTTTCGGCCGCTCCGACTTCCAGGGCGTCTCGCGCCAGGACGACACGCTGAGAGCGAGCCTCGGCGCCGAATACAGCCTGACCCGCAACTTCGTGCTGCGCGCCAGCTACGTGCACGAGCGCACCACCTCGAACGTGCCGGGCAACAACCTCAGCGCGAATGTCTGGCTGTTCGGCGTCAGGGCGCAGTTCTGACGGCGCGGCGCGACGGGGCTGGCGACCCGGATTCTACGGCTTGAGGAATTCCTTGGCCCTGGCGCGATGGTCGTCGGTGAGATGCATCCTGACGGCGGCCACCACCGCGGCGATGACGGCGGCGTCGTCGGTGAAGCCGATCAGCGGCAGGAAATCGGGGATGCCGTCGAAGGGCAGCACGAAATAGGCGAGACCGCCGAGGATCATCAGCCGGACGCGCGACGGCGTCGCAGGATCGCTGGCGCAATAGGCGGTGGCGACGATGTCCTCGGCGAAGGGCACGCTGCGCCCCAGCCGCTTGATCAGCGACCAGAACTCGCCGAGCACGCCCGATTCGTCGCGCGCCGCCCGCCGCATCGCCTGCATCTCGGCCTTGCTGAAGCGCGTTCCCGGTCTATCCGTCGCCATGGTGCTTCCGCTGCCCTCTCGATCCAACGACACAGGCCGCCCGCGGTCCAGAATGCGGAGCCCGCGCGTCTGCGGTTCATGCTGAAGATAGGGCCTCGGGGGGGCGGCCCGCAAGCGGCGGCGGTCCCGGCCTATTTCGCGTCCCGCCCGCGAGGCGGTGCGTGGCCGGGATTACGGCCGCCGCGTCTGAGATAGTCGAAGATCTGAAAGGTCACCTTCCAGCCCGCATAGGCCGCCGCTTCCGCGCCCCGCAGCGGTCCGGCCACCTTGCCGACCGTCCGTCCCGACAGCCAGACGAGTCGGCCGAGCTCGCCCGCACGGACGGCGAATTCGCGCAGGTCGGTCGAAAGTCGCTTGGGCTGGCCCGCCTTCCGCCAGCCGAAGAAGGGGCGTGGGTTGTAGAGGTAGATGAAGCGCGGACCAGGCACGTGGATGAAGTCGCCGAGCATCGCGGCCGCCATCATCAGCGGCGTATCGTGCCACCAATCCACATGCCGCCAGTCGATCCGGCGCAGCGCCGGCGTCCGCCAGATCCCGTAGAGATGATGCAGCTGGCGCATCGCTCCCTGCCTGAGGCGCCGGCTGCGGGTAAGCCCCGCCGTCTCGAAATCGAGCGGCCAGGGCGTCTCGCGGCCGTCGATCACCTGCACCAGATCGCCGAAGGCGAGCACGGCGGCGGGGTTGGCCTGAAGTGCTGCCACAAGCTTCTCGCCGATGTCGGCATCGCGCAGGTCGTCATGCGCCGCCCACATGAAGAAGGGCGCCTTCGCCTCGTTGAGGACGAAGCGGAAGTTGTCCGTCGGCGAGAGCGCCCGCTCCTGGCGGATGTAGCGGATGCGCGGGTCCTCGCCGGCGAGCCTGCGGCAGATCTCCGGCGTCGCGTCGGTGGAGCCGTTGTCGGAGATCACCACCTCCAGATCGCGCAGCGTCTGGTCCAGAACCGACCGGATGGCGGCTTCAAGCGTCGCTGCGCCGTTGTAGACCGGCATCCCGACGGTGAGGAGGAGCGGCTGGGTCATGCGCGCTTGCGGAACGCCGCCGTGTAGGTCGCGCCCTGCCCCTCGGCCGCGTCGAGGAAGCCCAGCAGCCGGCCGAGCCTGAGCCCGGCGCCGTAGAGCAAGGGTTCGAGCCGTGGATGCGGCGCCAGATTCATCAGCAGCCTCGCATAGCTGAAGCGGCTGAAGAACCGGCTGCCCTCGTCCCGCGTCGTCATCTCGATCATCTCCAGCCCGGCCTCGGCGGCGCGGGCGCTCAGCCACGCCATGGGCATGTGGACGAGATGCCGCGGCAGATCGTGATGCGGCCAGAAGCGGCCCATCCAGCGGATCTGCCGCGCCTCGGGGTTGGGCACGGCGACCACCATCACGCCATCCGGCTTGAGGCTCGCGGCCGAGGCGGCGATGACCCGCCAGGGCTCGGACAGATGCTCCAGCGCATGCCAGAGGCAGATCGCGTCGTAGGTCTTCCCGTCGGCGGCGAGCGCAGCGGCCGGATCGTCGGAGCATAACGCCCTGACGCCCAGCTTGTCGTTGAGGAAACGGCAGCATTCGGCGTCCATCTCGATGGCGGACACGGTGAAGCCGTCATCCCTCGCGAGCTTGGCGAACATGCCGATCGCCGGGCCGATCTCCAGGAGTTCGCCACCCGTCTTGAAGCGGCGAAGATAGTCGATCTTGTAGCGGTGCTCGCCGATGTGCTTGTCCAGGTCAGGCACGCTGTCGGCCAGGAAATAGTAATCGCGGCCGTAATAGCGGCCGAGGTCCGCCGGCGGGTCGGCGAGATCGATCAGCCCGCAGCCGACGCAGCGCACGAGGTGGAAGCGGCGCGCATCGGTGCGGCGGTTGTAGTCGCGCCCGCTCGTATGGGGGACGACGGGTCCGCCGCAATAGCGACAGGCTGCGCTGGTGCTCATCGGCGCTGGGCTAGCCCTTCGCCCCGAGCGGATCAAGGTCGCGCGTGGGATCGCCATCCGGCGTGAATTCCTGTCCCCAGGCCGCCACTTCCATGATCTGCCGCATTGCCGCGCCAGCGGCGGCATAGGCGCGGGTCTGGTTGTCTGCGACGAGGAGCCCCGGCTGGCCGGGCGTCCTGAAGGTCCGGCTGAGCGGCCAGTCGCTCTGCCGCCAGACGCCGCCATGCCGATCCGCCACCACGACATCGAGGCCCCTGGCGGCGAGGAAGCGCGTGAAGCCGCGCCGGCCGCTCTCCATGAAGTGGGCGTCCTTCTTCCGCGCCGGCGCGGGAAAGCCGTCGGCGAAGGCGAGGTAGTCGGCGCGGCGCGTCACGAAGGCATTGGAGCGCAGGTGCGGATTCGGGAAGGCGGGCCAGTCGCGCCAGATCAGCCATTTTCGCAAAGGGTGGAGGATGGCGGCGCGCACCGCCGCCCTGCCGGCATAGGCGAGCAGCGGCATCTCGCGCCGCTGCCGGCGCATCGCGAAATGGTAATGGGCGAAGGTCGGCGCGAAGGTGCCCCACGAGGCCGTGGCGCCGGCTGCGCCCACACCCTGCCCGGAAGCCGCGGCGAGGAGGAGCGCCAGCCAGCCCGAGGCCAGGATCTCGCTGTGGGTGTTGAAGAAGGCCATCCACGGGGTGTCGGCGGCTGCCGAGGCGCGGCGATAGGCGGCGAAGTCGAAGCCGCCGTCGGGAAGCGGCAGGAAGTCCCAGCCCCGCCGCGCCGCATCCTGCTCCACCTGCGGCAGGCCGTCGATGCCGGCCCAGCCCTTGGCCGCGACGACGACGCGATGCGGCGCTCCGGCTGGGTTGGCCTCGTAGGACCGGCAGAAGCGCCGGAACGCGGCGAGACCGTCGTCGGCCCCGCGCGACAGGTACACCACCGTGCAGGTGGCCTCGCCCTGCCGGACATCCCCGCTCATGACCGGCACGTCCATGGCCTCGGGAGGTAAGAAAGGCGGAAGGCGGCATCGCGGGCCATCGCGGCGGGCTAGCGGCTGCGGGGGGCCGCGTCAAATCGGGCCGCGCCGTTCCTCGGCCGCGGCATCTGGCCTTTTCGGCTCCGATGCGCGAAACAGGCCTGACGATAACGGAGAGGAAGCAGCATGGCCTTTCGGCTGGACGGACGGCGCGCCCTGGTGATGGGCGGCACGCGGGGCATCGGGCTCGGCATCGCCAAGGCCTTCGGCGAGGCCGGCGCCGCGGTGGTGGTGACGGGCCGCAAGGCCGAGGACGCCGAGGCGGCCGCGAAGAGCCTCGGCGCCGCCGGCGGGCTGGCGCTCGACACCGGCGACCTTGCTGAGGTCGATGCCGTGCATGCGGGGGCGGAGCGGCTGCTCGGCGGCGGCCTCGACATCCTCGTGCTCAACAGCGGCGGCCCGCCGCCCGGCCCCGCCATGGGCGTCTCGTCCGAGACCTGGCAGAAGCATTGGACCGCCATGTTCGTCGGCCTGGTGCGCATGGCGGATCTGGCGCTCCCCGGCATGATCGAGCGCAAGCACGGCCGCCTGCTCTCGATCGTCTCCTCGGGCGTGATCCAGCCGATCCCCAACCTCGGCATGTCGAACGCCATCCGCCCCGCCATCATCGGCTGGGGCAAGACGGTCGCCAACGAGGTGGCGCGCCATGGCGTCACCGTGAACGCCATCGCGCCCGGCCGCATCCAGACCGACCGCGTCGACCAGATCGACCAGGGCGCCGCGCAGAAGCAGGGCAAGACGCAGGACCAGGTGCGGGCTGAGGCGATGGCCCGCATCCCGGCCGGCCGCTATGGCACGCCGGCCGAATTCGCCGCCGCCGCCCTGTTCCTGGCGAGCGACGAGGCGGCCTTCACGACGGGCTCGGTCGTCCGCGTCGACGGCGGCCAGATTTCGAGCGTCTGAGACAAGCACAACGGGAGGAACGCCATGGCTGTGACGATGACCGGCGAAGTGGATCTGCCCGCCCCCCGCGAGGCGGTCTGGGCCAATCTCAATGATACCGCGGTGCTGAAGGCCTGCATCCCGGGCTGCGAGAGCCTGGAGCGGCTCTCGGACACGGAACTCCAGGCGGTCGCCAAGCTGAAGATCGGCCCCGTCTCCGCCACCTTCAAGGGCAAGGTCACGCTCTCGGATCTCGATCCGCCCAACGGCTACACGATCTCGGGCGAGGGCCAGGGCGGCATCGCCGGCTTCGCCAAGGGCGGCGCCAAGGTGCGGCTGCTGCCGATCGAGACGGGCACGCGCATGACCTACGACGTCGAGGCGCAGGTCGGCGGCAAGATCGCGCAATTGGGCGCGCGGCTCGTCGACGGCGTGGCCAAGCGCATGGCGGACCAGTTCTTCGAGCGCTTCGCCGCGGCCGCGCAGGCGCATGACGCGGCGAAGGGGTGAGGGTCAGGCATTTCGTTCGGTGAGGGTGGCCCCTCATCTGTCTTCTCCCCGCCATTTGCGGGGAGAAGTACGCTCTGAATCGTGACGCGAACCTTCGTGCGCGTCCTCTCCCCGGTCTGTTGCCGGGGAGAGGACAGGTGAGGGGACGCCCCATCCGATTTTACGCCATCGCCCAGGCTGCTAAGACCAGATCATGCTGACCCGCGAATCCATCCTCGCCGCCCTCGCCGCCGTTCCCGGCCCGGACGGCCGCACGGCGCTGCCCGAGAGCGGCGCGCTGTCCGAGATCGTCATCCATCAGGAGAAGGTGTATTTCTCGATCGCGGTCGATCCGGCGCGGGCGCGGGAAGCCGAGAGTCTGCGCAAGCGCGCTGAAGACGCGGTGAAGGCGATGGCCGGCGTCGCCGGCGCCATGGTCACGCTCACCGCCGAGCGGCCGAAAGGCGCCGCCCCCGCCCAGCCGCAGCCCGGCCCGCGCGCGCAGGCGGCGGCCTCGCCCTCCGGCCCGCCCGATGTCAAACACATCGTCGCCGTCGCCTCGGGCAAGGGCGGCGTCGGCAAGTCGACCACGGCCTGCAACCTCGCGCTCGGCCTCGCGGCCGAGGGACTGAAGGTCGGCGTGCTCGACGCCGACATCTACGGCCCCTCGATGCCCAAGCTCTTCGGCATCCGCGGCCGGCCGAAGGTGAAGACGGGCCGCACGCTGATCCCGATGGAGGGTTTCGGCTGCAAGGTGATGTCGATCGGCTTCCTCGTCGAGGAGGACACGGCCATGATCTGGCGCGGCCCGATGGTCATCTCGGCGCTGAACCAGATGCTGCGCGAGGTCGATTGGGGCGAGCTCGACGTGCTGGTGGTCGACATGCCGCCCGGCACCGGCGACGCGCAGCTGACCATGAGCCAATCCGTGCCGCTCGCCGGCGCGGTGATCGTCTCGACGCCGCAGGACCTCGCCCTCATCGATGCGCGCCGCGGCGTCGCCATGTTCCAGAAGGTCAACGTGCCGATCCTCGGCATCGTCGAGAACATGAGCTATTTCCTCTGCCCGCATTGTGGGCAGCGCTCCGACATCTTCGGCCACGGCGGCGCGCGGGACGAGGCCACCCGCATCGGCGTGCCGTTCCTCGGCGGCGTGCCGCTGCACATGGACATCCGCGAGAACGCCGACGCCGGCACGCCCGTCGTCGTCACGCAGCCCGAGAGCGGCCATGCGCAGGCCTACCGGCGGATCGCCCGCGATCTCTGGAGGACGCTGGAATCGGGAAGCGCCCGCAAGCCCGCGCCGCGCATCGTCATCGAGTAACCGCCATGCAGCTCGCCAACGGCTATTACCAGCTCCCCGCCGGCAAGATGGCGAATGCCGTCACCTGGATGGAGCTCACCGATCTCGCAGACATCGATGCGCCGGCGCCGCCGGGTCTCGCCCTGCAGCGCCTCGGCCCCGAGGATGCGGCGCTGCACCGGCGCATCTATCGCGAGGTCGGCGAGCCCTGGCTGTGGAGCGGCCTCATCGACAAGGCGGAGGCCGATCTCGCCGCCCATCTTGGCGCGCCGGGCGTCCTGAGCTGCGCCCTGACGCTGGATGGCGTCCCTGTCGGCCTGCTCGATCTCGAATCGACGGAGGCCGAGGGCGTCGAGATCGTCTATTTCGGTCTGGTGCCCGGCCATACGTCGAAGGGGATCGGCGCCTGGATGATGCGCGAGGCGATCCGCATCGCCCGCGAGGCGGGCCACCGCCGGCTCTGGCTGCACACCTGCAACTTCGATCATCCGGCGGCGATCGCCTTCTACAGGCGGCATGGCTTCCGCATCTACGCGCAGGGCTTCGAGATCATGGACGATCCGAGGCGCCAGGGCCTGCTGCCGCCGGACGCAGCGCCGCATGTGCCGATGCTGGAGGAGTAAGGGGCGGCTTTTCCCCTCCCCCTGGAAGGGGGAGGACGGGTGGGGGTCGGTCTTCGTCAAGCGAGAACTTACCCCTCCCAACCCTCCCCTTGCAGGGGAGGGCTTTAGGCCCAGGCCCGCTCCTTGAGCTTCTTCTCGTAGGCGTCGAGCTTGTCGGCCTTCTGCATGGTCAGGCCGATGTCGTCGAGGCCGTTCAGCAGGCAATGCTTGCGGAAGGGGTCGATCTCGAAGCGGATCGTGCCGCCGTCGGGACCCTGGATCGTCTGCGATTCGAGATCGACCGTCAGCGTGGCGTTGGAGCCGCGGTCGGCGTCGTCGAACAGCTTCTCGAGGTCCTCAGGCGCGACCTTGATCGGCAGGATGCCGTTCTTGAAGCAGTTGTTGTAGAAGATGTCGGCGAAGCTCGTGCTGATCACGCAGCGGATGCCGAAGTCGAGCAGCGCCCAGGGCGCGTGCTCGCGCGAGGAGCCGCAGCCGAAATTGTCGCCCGCCACCAGGATCTCGCTCTTCCGGTAGGCCGCCTTGTTGAGCACGAAATCGGGGTTCTCCGAGCCGTCCTCCTTGTAGCGCATCTCCGAGAACAGCGCCGAGCCGAGGCCGGTGCGCTTGATGGTCTTGAGGTACTGCTTGGGGATGATCATGTCCGTGTCGACATTGACCACCTTCAGCGGCGCGGGCGTTGAGGTGAGCTTGGTGAAGGGCTGCATGGCATGGTCCCCGATCTTGCGGCTTCGTGAATAGCGCATCGTGCGGCGCGCGCAACCGTTCACCATGCGGCTTGGCGGAATCGCAATCTTCTCCTGCTAGGCTCCAGCCATGTTCGACCAGGGCCTACCCAAGGGATTGAAGGCTTTCGCCGAGCGTGAGTTCGCCGGCGAGAAGCTCCTCTGGGCGGCGCGGCCGGACCGGCGCATCCATGCGCTGATGGCCTTCGGCATCTGGATTTTCGCGATCCCCTGGACGGCCTTCGCGCTGTTCTGGGAGAGCGCCGTCGCTGGTCCGCTGATTCTCGATTTGCTCGGTTACGATGTGGGTGGAACGAGGCCCTCCGGCAGCATGGGCCATTTCATGATGTGGGGAATGGGCCTCTTCGGCATCCCCTTCATCCTGGTCGGCTTCGGCATGCTGCTGGCGCCCTTCTTCGCGGTTCTGAAGGGTCGCCGGACGCTTTACGTGCTCACCGACCGGCGGATCGCGATCGTGGAGGGATCGCGCAATTTCAGCATCGAGAGCATTTCGCCGCGCGAGATCGCCGGTCTCAGCCGCAAGGAGGGCCCGGATGGGCGCGGCACGCTCATCCTCGATCTGGGATGGCGAAAGGATTCGGACGGCGATCAGGTAGCCAAGAAGACCGAACTCGGCGTCATCGACGGGGTTCGGCGCGTCGAGGACATGGTGCGCGCGTTCATGGATCGCGCGGCCCGCTAGCCTCCTCGGCCTCCCTTTCGATCGCCTCCATGTCCTCGTCGGACAAGCCGAAATGGTGGCCGATCTCATGCACCAGCACATGCGTCACGAGATGCCCCAGCGTCTCGTCATGCTCGGCCCAGTAGTCGAGGATCGGCCGCCGGTAGAGCCAGACCATGTTGGGGAAGCGGCCGGTCTCCGTGACCGCCTGGTCCTGCGCCAGGCCGACGCCGCGGAACAGGCCGAGCAGGTCGAACGGCGTCTCGCATTCCATCTCGTCGAGCGTCTCGTCGTCGGGGAACTCCTCGATCTTGATGACGAGCCCGTCGCAGAGCTTGCGGAATTCCTCGGGCAGCCGCGTGAAGGCGAGCGCCGCCAGCCTCTCGAACTCGGCGAGGCCCGGGGCCTTCAGGTCGCTGATCGGCGGCAGTCTGTCGGACACAGGCTTGATCCGGTTGCGTCGCGGGAAGCGAGCATGACGGATTTGTAAGCTGGTCTCCAGCGGGCATCAACGCCGCAAGCGCTAGGGTCGCGATCGTTCGGCCGCCATCGCGGCGTCAAGGGAAGATCGCTCGCCATGTCCGCTCTCCAGATCGCCAAATCCGCCGCTTTCGATGCGCGTGGCCGTCTGCTGGTCTATGCGCCGCCCATCCTCGCCGGCTTCCAGGGCGCGCCGCTGGCGCTCTCCAGCGGCAAGGCCGCGCGCCGTCCGAAGGCGGGTCAGCGCCGGAACTGGGCGCGCCGCCGCGCCTACGAGGGCTGAGCGGCCGGAGGCCTAGCTGCCCCGATAGGTCGAATAGCTCCAGGGCGTCGCCAGCAGCGGCACATGATAATGCCCTTCCGGCTCGGCGACGCCGAAGCGGATCGGCACAACGTCGAGGAAGGCAGGCGACGCCAGCTCACCGCCTCTAGCGCGGAAGTAGTCGCCGATCGAGAACGCGATCTCGTAGGTTCCGCAACGCAGCGGCTGGCCGCCGATGAGCGGCTTGTCGGTGCGCCCGTCGGCATTGGTGCGGGTTTCGGCGATGAGCGAGCGGGCGCTGGCTCCCACCTCGAAGAGGCGGATCGCCACGCCGGCCGCCGGCTTGCCCGCCACCGTATCGAGCACATGCGTCGAGAGCCGCCCCTCCGTCTTCGGCGCGCCGGGCCCCTCCACCTTGGCGACCAGCCTGAGCCGGGTGATATGGCCGATCTCGTCGAGCGCCGCCGCGAGCTCGTCCTCCGTCGAGAGCGAGGTCCGCCGCTCGAAGGCGTCGAGAATGGCGTCGCGCGTCTGCCGCCGCACGCAGATGATGAAGGGGAAGCCGAATTTCGCGCGGTAGGCCGCGTTCAGCCGCTCGAAGCGCTCGAACTCGGCGTCGCTCAGCCGGTCGAGGCCGAGGCCGCCCTGCTCGGCGACCGAGTCCGCCGTCATCGCTCCGGCCCGCGCCACCTTGCCGCCGAGCTCGGGATGGCCGCGCAGGAAGGCGAGCTGCGTCTCGCTCGGAGCGGCATCCACCGCCGCCAGCATCGCCTCGTGCAGCGCCGCGACAGTGGCGAAGGGGCGCTCGGCGGCGGCCGCCTGAGCCACCCAGGGCGCATGCTCGAAGATGTCGCCGAGCGCGGCGGTGAAGCCGGTTGCGTCGAGGGCGTTGAGGGCGTCGAGGGTGAGCTTGGCGGTCATGATCGAGGGTTAGGAGATCGGCGTTCCGGCGGCAAGCGTCGGCGCTGCCCCTCACCTAACCTCTCCCCGCAAGGGGCGGGGAGAGGAACGCGCTTTGGTTTAATGCGCCGAGGGTGAAGAGCGTTCTTCTCCCCGCCACCCAACATGGGCCTGCCCATGTTGGGCAAGCAAAGTGTCCAGATGGGGCATGCCCCATCTGGATGCGGGGAGAAGACAGATGAGGGGCGCGCCCGCCAACATCGGCAGAAGGCTCCAAGTTGGCGAACCCCGCGCGAAGCTCCTACATAGGCGGACCATCGATCCGCCCGGAGAACCCATGCCGCCCGAACCGTCTTCCGCCTTTCCCGGCTGGCACGCCACCACCATCCTGATGGTCCGCAAGGGCAAGGAGGTGGTGATCGGCGGCGACGGGCAGGTCAGCCTCGGGCAGACGATCATCAAGGGTAACGCCCGCAAGGTGCGCCGGCTCGGCAAGGGCGAGGTGATCGCGGGCTTCGCCGGCGCCACCGCCGACGCCTTCGCGCTGTTCGAGCGGCTGGAGGGCAAGCTCGAGCAATATCCCGGTCAGCTCACCCGCGCCTGCGTGGAGATGGCCAAGGATTGGCGCACCGACCGCTACCTGCGCCGCCTCGAGGCGATGATGCTGGTCGCCGACAGGCAGGCCGGCCTCGTCCTCACCGGCACGGGCGACGTGCTGGAGCCCGAGGGCGGCGTCATGGGCATCGGCTCCGGCGGCAATTTCGCGCTGGCCGCGGCGCGGGCGCTGATGGACCAACCGCTGGAGGCCGAGGCGATCGTCCGCAAGGCGATGGCGATCGCCGGCGAGATCTGCGTCTATACCAACGGCAATCTGGTGATCGAGAGAATCGACCTGTGACCAGCTTCTCCCCCCGCGAGATCGTCTCGGAGCTCGACCGCTTCATCGTCGGGCAGAAGGACGCCAAGCGCGCAGTCGCCATCGCGCTGCGCAACCGCTGGCGCCGCCAGCAGCTCACCGGCTCCATGCGCGAGGAGGTTTTGCCCAAGAACATCCTGATGATCGGGCCCACGGGCTGCGGCAAGACCGAGATCTCGCGCCGCTTGGCGCGGCTCGCCAATGCGCCCTTCCTCAAGGTGGAGGCCACCAAGTTCACCGAGGTCGGCTATGTCGGCCGCGATGTCGAGCAGATCGTGCGCGACCTGCTCGACATCGGCATCGCGCAGGTGAAGGAGCAGAAGCGCAAGGAAGTGCAGGCCCGCGCGGCCGTCGCGGCCGAGGAGCGCGTTCTGGACGCGCTGGTCGGCGCGACCGCGAGCCAGGCCACGCGCGACAGCTTCCGGCGCAAGCTGCGCGACGGCCAGCTCGACGACAAGGAGATCGAGGTCGAGCTGCAGTCCGGCGGCGGCGGCATGCCGATGTTCGAGATCCCAGGGCTTCCCGGCGGCGGGCAGATCGGCGCCATCTCGATCGGCGACCTCTTCGGCAAGATGCAGGGGCGCGGAAAGCCCCGCCGCCTCACGGTCAAGGAGGCGCATGAGCCCCTCGTCGCCGAGGAGAGCGACAAGCTCTTGGACCAGGACGCCGTAGTGAAGGAGGCGATCCGCCAGGTCGAGGAGAACGGCATCGTCTTCCTCGACGAGATCGACAAGATCTGCGTGCGCGAAGGCCAGGGCCGCGGCGGCGAGGTCTCCCGCGAGGGCGTGCAGCGCGATCTGCTGCCCTTGATCGAGGGCACCTCGGTCAACACCAAGCACGGCGTGGTCAAGACCGACCACATCCTGTTCATCGCCTCGGGCGCCTTCCACATCGCCCGGCCGTCGGACCTGCTGCCGGAGCTGCAGGGCCGCCTGCCCATCCGCGTCGAACTGCAGCCGCTGACCGAGGAGGATTTCCGCCGCATCCTCACCGAGACCGAGGCCTCGCTGATCAAGCAATATGTCGCGCTGCTGGCGACCGAGGGGCTGACGCTCGCCTTCTCGGACGATTCGATCGACGCCATCGCCAAGGTGGCGGTGGAGGTGAACTCTACCGTCGAGAACATCGGCGCGCGCCGCCTGCAGACGGTGATGGAGCGCATCCTCGACGAGGTCAGCTTCACCGCGCCCGACCGCTCCGGCGAGACGGTAACGATCGACGGCGGCTACGTGCGGCAGAACGTCGGCGAACTGGCGAAGAACGCGGATCTCAGCCGGTTCATTTTGTGATTGTCATCCCCGGCGGCCCGCAGGGCCGGGAAGGGGATCCAGTCCTACGGTTGTGCCGATACTGAAAGCTGGTCTGGAATCCCTTCACCTCCGCGGCTACGCCGCTCCGGCCGGGAATGACAAAGCCTCACATCCCGCGCGTCGCCTTCCCATCGAACCAGGTGCAGGACGCCGCCGCCTGGGCAGGGTCGAAGCCGCGCGGCTTCAGGTTCGCCAGCATCACGCCGTTCAACGCCACGTCGACCTTGACCTGCGCGTTGCTGCCCGCCTCGCCAGCGGCCTGCACATAGTAGCAGTATTGGCCCGAAGGCGACGCCTGCTCGCTGGAGCTGAACGACCAGCCCGTCACCACGCTGCCCTGGCCCAGGGGAACGCTCTTGAAGATCGTGTAGTTGGTCACGGGCCGCGCGCCGGAGACGGGCTTGGCCTCCTGCTGCAATTGCGCCGGCGTGGGACGCGGGGGCTCCGTTGTCTGGCGGGAGGCGGGGTCCAGCCTCACGCTCGCCTCAGGGTCGAGCTTCACGCTGGCGCCGGGGTCGAGGCTGACGGTCGGATTCTCCAGCCGCACGGTCGAATCCGGAGCGAGCCGGAACTCGCCTGCGGCCTTCAGCGTGGTGCGGTCGAGGGCTCTCACCAGCGCATCGGCGATCTTGTCGGCGGACGGTCGCTCGTCCTTGACCAGGGACCAGCCGAAGAGCGCCGCGGCGATGCCGATTCCGGTCAGGGCCATCAGCGCGCCGACGCCGGCGAGCCTGAGCAGCGCCGCCTTGGCGTTGACGATGCGGCTGTCCGCCGCCATGCGCGCCTTGACGGCGGCGGCGAGCGCCTGGTTCTCGGGGGTGGGCGGCAGGCCGATCGGCATGGGTCTGTCCTCAGGTCACGGCCTTGATGCGCGGCCCGCCGGCGCGGCTCGCAGCCTCCGCCACCTCGCTCTGCGCGGAGCGATGCACCGCCTCGGTCGTCTCGCGGATGATATGCTCGGCCAGCGGCCCCAACATGTAAGCGCCGGCCTGATCGGGCATCGCCACGGGCGGCGGCGGCTCCTCGATTCGGGTGACCGCGCCCAGCGCCAGCAGCGTCGCGGCCACCGAGGCGAAGATCGCCGGGAAGAAGACGAAGACGAACAGGAAGGTGTGGATCTCGCCGTCCGTCACCTCCGTCGGCGCCTTGCGGAAGACCATCGCCGCGAAGGAGTGGAGCTGCGAATTCAGCACCGCCTCGCGATGCGCCGTCTTCGCCTCGCTCACCTTCTGGTCGATGGGTCCACGGTCGATGGCGGCGCGCTGCGCCGTCGCCTCGTCGAGCGAGGCCCTGGCGGCGTCGCGGTCGGCGGAAGCCTTTTCCAGCCCGGCCTTCACCGTGGGCAGGCGCTTGTCCTCGGGGTCGCAGCGCCGGTAGGAATAGCGCTGGCCGCGGGCGTTGATGCCGGTGAGGACGGGACAATTCGGCGGCGGGATGCTGTTGAGCGCCGTCTGCAGGCCTGTCGTGCGCTGGTTGATCGCGTCCAACTCCTCCCGCCGCTGTTGCAGCCGCGCTTCGGCCGCGCCGATGCTGGCCTCGACGCCGGCCTGCTCGCGCAGCGCCACCTGCAGCGTCTCGGCCGCCTTGACCACGTCGATCAGCCTGGGGTGGAACATCTGCTCGCCGAGCTGCGACAGCGATTTGACGGTGACGCCGGCGGCGCAGACGATGCCGACGAACAGCAGCGCCTTGATCAGGGCATTGCGCTGCGTGCGGAAGGCGATCGCCATCGGCACGCGGCAAAGCTCGACCACCGCGTAGCTGATCGGCGCCAGCATCATCATCTCCATGGCGCCGACGTCGCCATGGCCGTATTTCTGCGCGAAGAGCCAGGCGCCCACGAGCGAGGCCGCGATCAGCACCAGCTCGCCGAAATAGGCGATCGCCACGTAGAGGCGGTTGATCGAATAGCCTCTGGCGCGGTCGCGCAGCTCGCGCGGGCTGGGCGCTTCGGCGAGCGGCGGCGGCAGCATGGTGGGGATCTGCGGTGGGATTTCCCTGATCGTCACGAATCGAGCCGCCTGTTCTGGGTGCGGCCCGACGCCTCCGACAGAATTGCGGAGAAATTACATCACGGAACCGGGTTGTCAGCCCTGGCGAAAAGGCCGGACTTGCGGGGGTCGATCCGCCTGAGATCGCCCTTGCGGATGGTGAGGCCGTGCCGGTCGAAGAATTCGAGGATCAGGATCGCCATACGGCGCCCGCCGCCGATGCGGTCGCGGTATTGCGCGGCGCTGAACCAGCCGTCTGCGGCCGTGGCGCGCGCAGCCTCTGCGAGCTCCGCCACTGCGTCGCGCAAGAGGAAATGATCCTCCACGATCTCGTCGAGATCGCCGCGCCTGGCCAGCCGCTTGCAGAGGCCCCGCACCGTCTCCTCTCTCCGCCGCAGTGTGGCGGCCAGTTCGTTGACGCGCGGCGGCTTGAAGCGCGCTTCGACCTGCAGGAGCGGCCTGATCTCCGCCCACAGCGCCTCGTGCTCCGCCGAGAGGCGTGGCGCATGGCCGGGCAGCCGCAGCCAGGCGCCGGCGGCGGCGATCTCGCCGCGGCGCAGGAGATGCGCGGCCAGCGCCGCGAAGGCCTCGGGCGCGAGCCGCTCCGGCATGGCGGGCCGCAGCCGCGCCGCGGTGAGCCCGGACTGGTCCGGCTGCGCGGCGTGATGCGCCGCCAGCGCCTCGCGGATGGCGCGCCCGAGGCGGAGCACCGTCGCGGGCGAGACCAGCATGCGCCGCCCTTCACTCGGCAGGATCAACAGGTTCTCGCGCGCGATCACGCCCTCGAGCGCCTCCGGCCGCAGGCCATGGCCGAGGGCGAAATCATCGAGGTCGATCAAATAGGGCGGCAGCGCGAGCAGCGCCGGCAGGGCCTCTGCCGCGCCGTGCCTGGACAGCGCGTCCAGCGCGGCCAGACGCTCCGGCCGCCGGCGGTGGCGCTCCGGCGGGCGGATGTCGAGCACCGCGCCGCCGCCGATCGTGCGCCGCCCGCCGGCGTCCCGCAGCACGAAGCTGTCGCCGCCGAGGATCGCCGCCGGCCGGTCGAGCACGATCTGCGCCAGGCCGGTCTCGCCGGGGCCGATGCGTTCGGCCGAGAGCGGCACGAGCCTCGCAGGCCAGGCGCCGGTGCCGGCATGGAGATGGACGGCGGACCAGGCCGGGAGAGGTTTAGCCTCGCTCGGCGCAAGCCTGACCGCGGCGTCGAAGCGCTGGGTCGGCCGGTGCAGCAGGGGATCGAGCAGCACGTCGCCGCGTGACGCCGCGTCGCGGTCGATCCCGGCGAGATTGACGGCGGCGCGCTCGCCGACGCCCGCCCTGTCGGCGCGCCGGTTCTGCGCATGCAGCCCGCGCACCCTGACCTCGCGCCCCGCAGGCGAGAGCATGAGCCGGTCCTCGGTGCGGACGACGCCCGCTCCGACGCCGCCGGTGACCACCGTGCCTGCGCCGGGCAGGGAGAAGACGCGGTCGATGGCCAGCCGGAAAGGCCGATCGGCCCCGCCCGCCGGCTTGGGCAGGGCGAGAAGCGTCGCCTTCAGCGCCTCGATCCCCTCGCCGGTGACGCTCGAGACCGGGATGATAGCGGCCTCGCGGAGCACGGTCGGCGCCAGCAGGCCCCGCATCTCCGCGATGCGCCGCTCGCGCTCTCCTGGTTCGGCGAGATCGGCCTTGCTCAACGCCACCACGCCGACGCCGATGCCGAGGAGATCGGCGATCATGAGATGCTCCAGCGTCTGCGGCCGCGCGCCCTCGTTGGCCGCCACCACGAGCAGCAGCGCCGAGACGCCGGTCGCGCCGGCCAGCATGCTGCGCACGTAGCCCTCGTGCCCGGGCACGTCGACGAAACCGATCGTGCCGCCGTCCTCCTGCGGCCAATAGGCGAAGCCGAGGTCGATGGTGATGCCGCGCCGCTTCTCCTCGGGCAGGCGGTCGGCGTCGACGCCGGTGATGGCCCTGACCAGGCTGGTCTTGCCATGATCGATATGGCCGGCCGTGCCGATGATCACGGCAAGCCCTCGAGAGCAGCGAATTGCGCCGCGAGCGGGCTCGGCTCGTCGAGGCAGCGGAGGTCGAGGAGCAGCCGCCCCTCGGCGATGCGGCCGATCAACGGCATCGGCAAGGCCCGCAGCCGGGCCGCCAGCGCGTCGAGCGCCTTGCCCGGCGCTCGCCCCGCTGGCCGGATGGCGAGGCCGGCGCTCTCCAACGTCTCCAGCGGCAGGGCGCCCGATCCGATCTGGCTCATCAGGTCGATCGTCTCGACCTCCCAGCCCGCGCCGAGCGCGGCCTCGAGGCCGGGCCGCAGCGTGTCGGCCATGACCCTGATCGCCTCGCGCCTCCGCGTGAGATGCCGCAGCGTGGGCAGGAGCAGCGGCAGCCGGTTGGGATCGCGGTAGAGCTTCAGCACCGCCTCCAGCGCCGCCAGCCGGAGCTTGTCGAGCCTGAGCGCCCGCTTCAGCGGATGGCGGGCGCAGCGCCGGACGAGCTCGCGCCGACCCGCGATCACCCCGGCCTGCGGTCCGCCGAGCAGCTTGTCGCCGGAGAAGGTCACGAGATCGGCGCCGTCGGAGATGGCGTCCTGCACGCGCCGCTCGCGGGCGAGCCCGTAGCGCGCCAGGTCGACGAGCGTGCCGGAGCCGAGGTCGTCGATGAAGGCGATGCCGCGTCCCCGCGCGATCGCTGCCAAGTCAGGCGCCGGCACTGCGGCGGTGAAGCCCTGGATCAGGTAGTTCGAGGTATGCACCTTCATGATCGCCGCGGTGCGCGGGCCGATCGCCTCCTCGAAATCGGTTTCATGCGTTCGGTTGGTGGTGCCGACCTCGCGGAGCTTCGCCCCGGCGCGCCGCATGATGTCCGGGATGCGGAAGGACCCCCCGATCTCCACGAGCTCGCCGCGCGAGACGATCGTCTCGCGCCCCGTGGAGACCGCGGCGAGCGCCAGCAGCACGGCGGCGGCGTTGTTGTTGACGAGGACGCAATCCTCGGCGCCGGTCAATTCGCGGAGAAGGCCGCGGACATGGTCGTCGCGCTCGCCGCGCCCGCCGGCCGCGAGGTCGTATTCGAGATTGACGGCCTGCCGCATCGCCGCCGCCACGGCCTCCACCGCAGCCTCCGGCAGCACGGCGCGGCCGAGATTGGTGTGCAGAACGGTCCCGGTGAGATTGAGCACTGGCCTCAGCGCCGGAGCCTCCGCCGCCGCCAGCGCCGCGAGCGCCGCGGCACCCACCCGCTCGGCCGGGACGGGCAGCGGGGGAAGCCCACGCCCGCGCCAATCCGCGAGCGTCCGCCGCACGGCCTCCGTCGCCGCCGTTCGTCCGAACCGCGCCGCCGCCGCCGCGCCGGCGCCTTGCGACAGCACGGCCTCGACGGAGGGAAACGGCGACGGCGTCCGGGCGTCCTGGCGTGGCATCGCGGCACTGTCGCGCGGGCGGGCGCACGCTTCAAGGCGGAGGCATCGGCGGCGACGATTGCCGGCCTCTGTTGCAAACCTTCAACAGTCTGGCAGGAGGTTCCCCGATATGCTCATCGAGGTTGTGTTGGGTGGAGAGGGGTTTGGCCACGGGACATCGCGCGCTCGATCCGGCGGAACAGGCGGCGCAACTGCTATTCCGCATCGGCTTCGGGATCATCTGCATCGCCTTGCCGCTCTCCGCCATCGTCTCCCGCCGCGCCATCGTCGTGGTGGCGCCGATCGGCATCGTCGTGCTCGTCTCGGCGGCGTTGATGATGAAGGGGCGGGACGAACCCCTGCAGCGGGTCTCGCGGGCGCTGGCCAGTCCGGCCGGCCTCGCCGGCTTGTTCCTGTTGTTCTGGTCGGCGCTCTCGCTGCTCTGGACGCCTTACCCCATGCCGGGCACCGAGCGTTTGATCCGACTCGCCGGCTCCGCCGCCATCGCGGTGGCGGCCGTGGTGGCGCTGCCCGAGAGGATGCGCGCCTCCAACCTCTACCTCGTCGCGATCGGCGTCGGCTGCGCCGCCGTCGCGGCGCTGGGCGTCGCGCTGCTCAGGCCCTACTGGACCGAGCCCACCATCCTGGAGCGCGCCGTGGCGCTGATCGCGCTGCTCGCCTGGCCGGCCGTCGCCTGGCTGGCGATGAAGCGGCGCACCATCGCCGGCATGGCCATCGCCGCCGGCGTGGGCGCCGTGGCGCTCGCCCTGCCGGGCCTTCTGATCCTGCCGGCGCTGCTCATCGGAGCGGTCCTGCTCGGCGGCGCGCTCAGCAACCGGCGCGGCGCGGCGGCCGCCTTCGCGGCGGCGGCGGTGGTCCTGGTGATGGGCGCCCCGCTGATCGCGTTGGTGGCGTCGCTGCTCGCGCCGCAGGAAAGCGATTTCGGACGCACCATGCAGGTCTGGGCGGACATCATCCTGGCCGATCCCTCGCGGCTGATCACCGGGCACGGAGTCGAGACCGTGCTGCGCAACCGAATCGCGGCCGCGCTCGACGCTTCAGCGCCGACCAGCCTGCTGTTCGAGGTCTGGTACGAGCTCGGCGTGCTCGGCGCCCTGGCGCTCGCCGTGGCCCTCGTCTTCGTTGCGCTCAGCCTATCCACGCTATCGCGGACGCTCGGCTCCTTCGGGCTCGGCTGCCTCGCCTTCGCCTTCGCGCTGTCGGTGCTCGGCCTCGGCACCTCGCAGACCTGGTGGATGACGGCGCTGGTGACGGTGGCGATCGTCTTCTGCGCTGTCGCCAACGGCGAATACCGGACGGAGCGTCCAGCGGCGCGGGCCCGCCTCAGGGAGGAGTAACGCGGAGCGCTATCGCGTCAGCCCCATGAAGCGCGGCAGCCAGAGCGTGATCTCGGGGATGAAGGTGATGGCGATCAGCGCCGCGAAGAGCGGCGCCAGCCAGGGCAGGATCGCCACCGTCGTGCGCTCCACCGAGAGCTTAGCGACGCGGCTGAGCACGAACAGCACCATGCCGAGCGGCGGGTGCAAGAGCCCGATCATCAGGTTCAGCGTCATGATCAGGCCGAAATGCACCGGGTCGATGCCGAGCTTCAGGACGATCGGCAGCAGGATCGGCACCAGGATGGTGATCGCCGCGATCGTGTCGAGGAAGCAGCCGACGAACAGCATCAGCAGGTTGACGAGGATCAGGAACACCCACTTGTTGTCCGTGATCGACAGGATGAGGTTCGAGAAGCTCGCCGCCGCCTGCGAGACGGTGAGCAGCCAGGCGAAGATCGAGGCCGCCGTGACGATGAAGAGGACGGAGGCTGTCGTCTCGATCGTGTCGAAGGTCGCCTTCGCCAGTGTCTTCATCGTCATGGAGCGGTAGCGCACGAGGCCGAGGAACAGCGACCACATCACCGCGGCCACCGCCGCCTCGGTGGGCGTGAACCAGCCGAGCGTCATGCCGCCGATCAGGATCACCGGCGTCATCAGCGCCATCACCGCCGAGAACTTCAGGAAGTAGTCGAGCACCAGCACGATGCCGAGCGACAGGAAGATCGCGCCGTTCTCCGGCACGCCTGCCTTCCCGAGCAGATAAACGGCGAGCGGGAAGGTGAAGACCACCGCCACCTCGAGCAGCGCCTTGCCGATGCGCTTCAGCGAGAAGGGCGCGTCCGAACCCCAGCCGTAGATGCGGGCGAAGATGACGACGGTGAGCATCATGAACAGCGTCATCAGCACGCCCGGGACGACGCCGCCCAGGAACAGCGAGCCGATCGAGACATTGGCCATCATGCCGTAGATGACGAAGGGCAGGGAGGGCGGGATGATCGGCCCCAGCGTCGCCGAGGCTGCCGTCACGCCGACCGCGACTTCGATCGGATAGCCGTGGTCCTTCATCGCCTTGATCTCGATCGTGCCGATGCCGGCGGCATCGGCGATGGCGGTGCCGGACATGCCGGAGAAGATCACCGAGCCGATGATGTTGACCTGCGCCAGGCCGCCGCGCATCCAGCCCACGAGATCGACGGCGAAGGCGTAGATGCGCCCCGTCACCCCGGCGATGTTCATGAGGTTGCCGGCCAGGATGAAGAAGGGCACCGCCAGCAGCGGGAAGCTCTCGACGCCGGCGATCATGCGCTGCGCCACGATCACATCGGGCGCCACGCCATAGACCGCGATATAGGCGAGCGAGGCCGTCACCATCGAGACGGCGACGGGCACGCCGAGGACCATGAGGAGCAGGAAGCCGCCGAGGAGGATCAGCATGGAGGGGTCAGGCTTTCGGAAGGATGGGCGGCATCGGCCTGTTGCGTCCTTCGAGACGCGCCCTGCGGGCGCTCCTCAGGCTGGGGGAGTCTGGCGACCTGCAAATCTCCGACGTCCTCATCCTGAGGAGCCGCGAAGCGGCGTCTCGAAGGACGCACAACGCCATTGCAGGCCATCTCAGCTCGTACCTTCCGAGCCGTCGAAGGCGCCGGGCCGCTCGAGCACCGAATAGCCGCGCCGGACATTGTCGAAGGCGACCTTGGCGCTCCACAGGGCCATCAGCGCGAAGGCGATGAGCACCATCATGAAGAACGGCCATTTGGGGAAGTCGACGGTCGTCATGCGCTCGTCGGGGATGATGCTCTTGTAGCGCCAGACCAGCCAGGCGAGATAGGCGAAGACCACGATGCGCAGGAGGTCGACGAAGGTCGAGAAGATGCGGCCCGGCACGCCGCCGACGTAGCGGTAGAGGAAGTCGACGTGGATGTGCCGCGAGGTGCGCACGCACATCGCCGCGCCCAGGAACACCACCGCCACGAGGCAGAAGATCGCCACCTCCTCGGTCCAGGCGAAGCTGTTGTTGAGCACGTAGCGCGTGAAGAACTGCAGGAAGACGCAGCCGCACATCAGCCAGAAGATGGCGAGCGTCACCCAATCCTCGGGGCTGTGGCCGGAGATGTCGTCGGAGGGGGGAGCCTCGTCGAAGGTCTGGGCCAGTTCGTCGGCCGTGACCTTGGTGTGGGTTTCTGTTGGCTGGGACAAGGGGTGGCGTTCCAATCGGGGAGGGCTGCCCCTCATCTGTCTTCTCCCCGGAAGAAGTCCGGGGAGAAGGACGCTCTTCAAGCTCCGCTTTCCAGACTGGAACGCGTTCTTCTCCCCGTTCTTCACGGGGAGAGGTTAGGTGAGGGGCAGCGCCGACGCGGGGCGAAAGGCCGCTTACGACCCCTGACCCGATTTCACGGCCTGGATCTTCTCCCAATCCGCCTTGCGGTAGCCGAAGCTCTCGAAGGAGACGTTCTTCTGCACCGCCTCCAGGAACTCGGCCTTGTTGATGTCGGTCACCGTCAGCCCCTTGTCCTTGAAGAACTGCACGAGCTTCGCCTCGTCCGCCTTGATCTTGGCGGTGGCGCGGGCGGCGGCCTCCTGCGTCACTTCGGTGAAGATCTGCTTCTCGGCGTCGGAGAGCTTCTCCCAGACTCCCTTGGCGACCACGGTGTTGAGGTGGTCGACGATGTGGCCGGTGAGGATGATGTGCTTCTGCACCTCGTAGAACTTCTTGGCCTCGATCGTGGTCAGCGGGTTCTCCTGCGCCTCCACCGTGCCGTTCTGCAGCGCGAGATAGACCTCGGCGAAGGCGATCGGCGCGGTGTTGGCGCCGCAAGCGCGCGGCATCGCGAGATAAGCCGGCACGTCGGGCACGCGCATCTTGAGGCCCTTCATGTCGGCGCAGGCCTTGATCGGCCGGTTCGAGGAGGTATGGCGCACGCCGTAATAGGTCACGGCCGTGATCTTGTGGCCGGTCTTGTCCTCGTAGCCCTTGGTGAGCTCCTTGAAGATGTCGCTCTTCGTATAGGCGAGGAGGTGCTCCGAGTCGCGGAAGGTGAAGGGGTAGTAGGTCACGCCGAGCGGCGGGAAGGAGCGCGCCGCGAAGCTCGATCCCGACAGGATGAGATCGACCGAGCCGAGGCTCAGCCCCTGGTTGATATCGGTCTCCTTGCCCAGCTGCGAGGCCGGAAAGACCTCGATCTGGAACTTGCCGTTGGTGCGCTTGGCGATCTCGCCGGCCGCCCAGACCGCTTCGGTGTGGAAGGCCTCGGATGTCTCGTAGACATGGCCCCATTTCAGCTTGGTCTGCGCTTGCGCCGGCGCGGCGAGCGACAGGGCGGCGAAGGCGGCGAGCGCCGTGAATGTCCGTCTCTGCATGTGATGTCCTCCCGGGTCCATGGTCTTGCCCGCGCTTGCCGACGCGAAGAATTGTCAAGTCGTCAGACCAATCGATCGAAGCTATCGGCCAGCCAAGGCGGGTGTCAAGGCAAAGGCGCGGCGGTGGCGGGCCGCTCCGCTTGCCGCTAAGCTCGCTCCATGCCGATCACGCTTCATATCCTGGGCTCGAAGGGCGGCCCGGCCATCCGTCCCGGCGGGCCCTCGCCCACGAGCATGCTGCTCGACATCGACGGCCGCCTGATCGTGATCGATTGCGGGCTCGGCGTGACGCGCGGCTTCGTGGAGGCCGGCCATCCGCTCACCCGTCTCTCCACGATCGTCGTCACCCATCACCATTCCGACCATAACCTCGAGTTCGGCAACCTCGTCCATACCGCCTGGACGGCCGGGCTTGCGACGCCGGTCCGCGCCTATGGTCCGACAGGGCTCACCGCGATGTGGCGGGACTTCTGCCGGTTGAACGCCTTCGATATCGCCACCCGCATCGCCGACGAGGGCCGCCCGCCGCTGGAGCCGCTGGTGCAGGCGACGGATTACGCCGATGGCCTGGTGTTCGAGGACGCGGCCCTGACGGTGGAGGCGTTGCGCAACCACCATCCGCCGGTCGTCGACAGCTTCGCCCTGCGCTTCACGATCAGGCAGGCCGGCGGCGTGCGGAGCATCGTCTTCTCCGGCGACACGGCCTTCCTGCCCGCCATGGCCGATTTCGCGAAAGGCGCGGATCTGCTCGTGCACGAGGCGATGTATGGGCCCGGCGTCGACCGGCTGGTGGCGAAGACGCCGAACGCCGCCCGCCTGCGCGAGCATCTCCTGGCGAGCCACACGCTGGCCGAGGACGTCGGCCGGCTCGCGCGCGGGGCTGGCGTGAAGCGGCTGGTGCTCAACCACCTCGTGCCGGCGGACGATCCAAAGACCCGGCCCGAGGACTGGGAGCGGGCGGTCCGCCGGGACTACGACGGGCCGTTGTGGGTGGCCCAAGACGGCCTGAAGCTCGCGCTGTGACGGCTGAGTCGAAGCTGCGCCTGATCTACGCCGTCGTCGGACCCGTCGCCGGTGCGCTGCTCTACGTGGCGATCTCGGCCGCTGCGGGCGCGATCGGCCTTCGCACCAATCTCGTGATGGATCCCGCCCTGTTCCGCCAGGCGCTCTCCGGCGTGGCCGGCGCCGCCGGCTGGCAGATCGCGATCTCCGCCCCGCTCAGCCTGACGCCGGCCCTGCTGACGGGCTGGCTGACCTGGCGGCGCATCGCACGAAGCGGCTCATGTCCGTGGTGGCTGAGTTGCCTCTACGGCGCGCTGGCGAGCGGGCCGCCCGGCGCATTGTTCCTGTGGGCGGGGCGGACGGCCTATCCCGACCTGCCGATCATCCCGCATCCGATCACGGGCGGCCTCCTGATCGGCGCGATCGGCTTCCTCGGAACCTGGCCCTGCTGGCGGCTGGCGACCTACCTCAACTCCCCGCAGAACCGCTGAATCCGCCGGCAGGCCTCCTCGAGCTTCTCGTCGCTCGTCGCGTAGGAGATGCTATCGAAGAGCCTGCGAGATGGCGTAGGGTATGGATGCCTGCGCGCTCCACTAAAGGTCCTAGTGAACCTGCTCAACTGCGCCCAGCTTTTCGTGCACGCTTTCGGTCTTTGACGCGGCTCACGCCCTTATGGGATCGTCCATCCTCGCTTTTACAACGCCGCTGCACTTTGCGGTATAGAGGCGTGGCCTTCCTAAAGGCGGCGTTGCGGTTCTGTTAGGCCCAGTAGCCAAGATTTTCGTGAAGTGGGTCTATAGTGGAAAATTGCCGATCAGCGCACCCCGTCAGGGACATTCGCCGTCCGTGGAATGCTCGAACAACGCTTTGTGAGGTACGATTGTCATTGACAGTGAGCAAGATCGGAACTGAAATTCGAGCTCTTCGTCTTGATCGGCATGGCAAACAGTCAAGCTTCTGTTGTGGATGGTTCGTATGTGGGCTCGGGCTGTTGTTGCGGTACTGGCTTGCGTTCTAATGCTGCTGTCAAATCGGGCTGCTTGGGCACAGCAGAGGCCGCCGGGCTATGCCGAAGCTGAAGCCACATTCAGGAGGCTGCCTCCCGAAGAACGTGTCTACGCTCAAACGCTGATGATCGCCGCAGGCTACTGGAACGCCGTTCCGAATGTCGATTTCAGCGGCCGCACCTTCGAAGCCGTCAAGCGTCTCCAAGCGGAGATGGGACGGGAGCCGACCGGCCAGCTTGGCATTGCCGAGTTGTCGCAATTGGAGCGCAACGCGGCGCCTTTGATCCGCAAGTGGGGATTCCGGCAGGTTCGCCACCCTGACCGCGCCATCAGCATATGGATCCCATTCGGCCTTAATTTGGCTCTGTCTAAAGATCAGTATGGCGTTTCCTACAAATCAGATAAGAATAATATCGCTGTCTTCTTTAAAATATATCCTACGCTTGATCTTACTCAAACATATTATTCTATCTTAAATAGCATGAAAGAGAAAGGTAATATCATCCATTTTTCTGTGTTACGATCTGATTTTTACGTCATATCAAGTTCTACAATATCAGGAATAGACCGATATGAGCGCTTTCAACGTGATGGCGCTGGAATAATCGGTTTCGAGCAGATTTGGCGAAGTGAAGCGATCGACCTGCGAGCGGAACGGATCGCAACCCTTATCTCCGCATCGCTTTGGACCCAGTACAATCGCACTCCTCTGTCACCGCCTGAGCGCCTGCTTTCGCAACGTTATCAGCCCGTAGCCGAGAATCCGCCGCCAAAGTTGGCCAGCGCGCCCACGCCGCCGCCTAATCCGACTGAGGCTCCGAAGCGTGAGGGAGGCAGCGGCACCGGCTTCGTTGTCTCAACTGACGGACATCTCGTCACGAACGCCCATGTCATCGACAAATGTTCCAGCATCGAGATTTCATCGCCCGACCAGCCAGCGCTGACTGCGCGCATTGTTGCGCGCGACGACACGAACGATGTGGCTTTACTGATATCGCCAGGTTGGAAGCCAAAGGATGTCGTACGATCGCGCACCGGGGCCAAACTCGGCGAACAGGTCGTGGCGTTCGGCTACCCGCTCACCGGAGTTCTCGCCGTTTCCGGCAACTTCACGATCGGCAATGTGACATCGCTCGCCGGTCTGGGAAATGACAGCCGGTATCTGCAGATATCCACGCCTGTGCAGCCGGGAAACTCGGGCGGCCCGCTATTCGATCAGTACGGCAATGTTGTGGGTATCGTCACGGCGAAGCTCAATGCCTTGCGGACGGCGTTGGCGACCGGGGACATTCCGCAGAATGTGAACTTCGCCTTGAAGATCGGATCAGCCACGAACCTCATGGAAACGTCCGGGGTGACGATGGCGGCAGGCTCGACCGAACAGGCGTTCAATACCGTGGAACTGGCCGAGCGCGCGCGTCGGCTCAGTGTCCAAGTGCATTGCCGGCCTTGAGGCCGAGCCGCGTTCAGTCCCCTACCTCAACTCCCCGCAGAACCGCTGAATCCGCCGGCAGGCCTCCTCGAGCTTCTCGTCGCTCGTCGCGTAGGAGATGCGGAAGTTGGGGCCCAGCCCGAAGGAGGAGCCGTGCACGGCCGCCACGCCTTCGGTCTGCAGGAGCTCTAGGACGAAATCCTCGTCGGTCGCGATCGTCTTGCCGGAGGGCGCCGTCTTGCCCATCAGCGCCGAGCAGTCGGGGTAGACGTAGAAGGCGCCTTCCGGCATCGGGCAGGTCAGGCCGCGCGTCTGGTTGAGCATCGAGACCACGAGGTCGCGCCGCCGCTCGAAGGCCTTGCGGAAGCGCGGCAGATGCTCCTGCGTGCCGTTGAGGGCCTCCACCGCCGCCCATTGCGACACCGAGGAGGTGCCGGAGGTCTGCTGGCCCTGCACGTCGTCCATGGCCTTGATCAGGTGCTGCGGTCCGGCGGCGTAGCCGATGCGCCAGCCGGTCATCGCATAGGCCTTGGAGACGCCGTTCATGGTCAGCGTCCTCTCGTAGAGGTTGGGCTCCACCTCGGCCGGCGTGCAGAATTTGAAGTCGCCGTAGACGAGATGCTCGTACATGTCGTCGGTCAGCACCCAGACATGGGGGTGCTTCATCAGCACGTCGGTGATCGCCTTCATCTCGGCGAAGGTGTAGGCCGCGCCGGAGGGGTTCGACGGCGAATTGAGGATGATCCATTTGGTCTTGGGCGTGATCGCCCGGTCGAGGTCCTCGGCCTGCAGCTTGAACTGCTTGTCGATCGTCGTCGCCACGAACACCGGGGTGCCGCCGCAGAGCGCCACCATCTCGGGGTAGCTGACCCAATAGGGCGTCGGGATCACCACCTCGTCGCCGGGGTTGAGCGTGGCGAGCAGCGCGTTGAAGATGACATGCTTGCCGCCGGTCGAGACGATGGTCTGGGCCGGCTTGTAGTCGAGGTTGTTCTCGCGCTTGAACTTGGCGGCGATCGCCGCGCGCAGTTCGGGAATGCCGGCGACGGGCGTGTACTTCGTCTCGCCGCGCCGGATGGCGGCGATGGCCGCCTCCTTGATATTGTCCGGCGTGTCGAAGTCCGGCTCGCCGACGGAGAGCGAGATCACGTCCTTGCCCGTCGCTTTCAGGTCGCGCGCCTTCTGCGTCAGGACGATCGTGGCGCTGGGCTTGATGCGCGAGAGGGCGTCGGCGAGGAAGGCCATCGGGAAACTCCGGGAGGGCTGCGGCGCGGGTGGGACGGCCGTTCCCTAGTCCCGGCGAAATCCGGCGACAAGCGCGATTCCATCATCCGGCGAAGAAACGGCCGCGATGGATCGGGTGCGTCGCAAACCGCCTCGAACCGTTCCTGCCTAGTTGGCGCTGTCCACCGTGCCGGTCGTCTCGCCCTCGTCGATCTCGGCCGCCGCCTGCTCGACATGGATGTCGTAGGTCCAGAAGGCGGCGGCGGTGGCGGTGACGCCGGCGAAGAGGATGATCGGCAGGATCAGGGCGCGGGGCAGCAATTGGGCCAGGCCGCTGAGGCCGATGCGGCGGGAAGAGACGCGACGTGAACTCGAAAACTTGCGGCGGAACCGCAATCCGTTGCTCAGGGGCATGGGATCCTCCGTGGCGAGAGGCTGACGTTCCTCGGCAGTTGGGGATAACGCTACGACGAAACTGTGGCCTTCCCAAGACGCGGCTGCAAGGAGGCTTCACGCCCCCCGTATCGTGGTAGAATGGTGAATGCTTCGTTACCTCCGCCGCGCCGTCCTGATCGGCGCCCTGCTTCTCGCGGCCTCAGCCGCCCTCGCCATCGTCGAATCGAAGGAGGAATCGCTGCTCGCGGTGCTCTACGAGACCGTTTTCGGTTCGCCGGACCTGGGTCCGGTCGAATTCGAGACATTGGCCCGGCGGCAGACGCCGAACGATGCGCTGGCTTGTCCGGCCGGTTTCTGCGCGGCGCGGGCCGATTTCGATCCCGGCGTCTATCCCTTCGGCGACGAGGAGCTGCGCCGGCGATTCGCGGCCGTCGTCCTGGCCGAGCCGCGCGTCGTCCCGCTCTACCGCAGCGATACGCCCGGCCGCCCGGTGCAGGACCGCTACCTGCAGCGCACGCGCTGGCTGAGCTTCCCGGACACCATCGACGTGCGCTTCATCGCCATCGATGACAGCCGTTCGACCCTGGCGATCTATTCCCGCAGCCAGATCGGCGTCGGCGATCTCGGCGTGAACCTTGCGCGCATCAGGCTCTGGGCGGATCCCGCGCGGCTCGGCGCGGCGGGAGGCTGAGCGCGGCCGCTCAGCCGTGCCTGATCTTCATCAGCAGCACCGCGCCGATGAGCGGAATGCCGATGCAATTCGCGATGATCAGGGGCCAGGAGCCGAGCAGCAGGCCGTAGAGCAGCCACAGGCCGTTGCCGGTGAAGAGCAGGAACTGCGTCCAGAAGGAGATGTCGCGCGTCTTCAGCGTGCGGATGGTCCGCACGGCCTGGGGCAGGAAGGCCGAGGTGGTGAGGACGGCGGCGATCGCGCCGATCCACTCGATCATGGCAGGGGTCATGGCTTGGCGGGGTAGGCGATTCGCCAGGTCCTGTCGCGCGCTTCGGCCAAGCTCAGATGACAAGCCCGGCCATCGGCGGCGCGCCGGCGCTGCCGGGGAAGATCGTTTCGGCCAGGAGCGCCGCCGGCAGCCCGAGATGGTCCTGCAGCAGGCCCTTCAGCACGGCGCGCAGGTCGGTCGTCGGGCGGAGGTCGCGACCCTCGTGGAGCTGCCGCTGCGCGAGTCCCGGCCAATCCGCGAAGACGCGCCCGCCCCGGATCGCGCCGCCGAGCAGGAAGGCGATTGTGCCGGTGCCGTGGTCCGAGCCGATCGTACCGTTCACCCGCGCGGTGCGGCCGAACTCGGTCACCACCACCACGGCCGTGTCGTCCCAGACCGGCTTCAGCCCCTCCTCGAAGGCGGCGAAGGCGCCGTCGAGCCCGCCGAGGAGCTGCGCCAGCCGCCCCGTCGCGCCGCCCTGGTTGGCGTGGGTGTCCCAGCCGTCGAAGGAGAGCGCCGCCACCCGCGGCCCATCGGAGGCGGAAAGCAGCCGTGCCGCGCCGGCCGCGGCCTGGGCCATGCCGCGCGGATCGGCCGGGCCGCCGGCCGGCTTCGCCATCTCGCCGGTGAGGCCCTGCGCCTTGGCCATGCGGTCGGTGTCGAGCCCCGCCTGCAGCGCTTGGCCGAGCGCCGGGTCGCGATGCCGGTAAAGGTCCATGAGCCGATTCGCCAGGTCGTCGCCGGCGTTGGGCACGGCCTGCGGCGCCCAGCCCATCACCGGCGCAGGCCCGCGCAGGATGAGCGGCGTCGCCGGCCCGATGCCGAGGCCTTGCGTGGCCTGGCCTTTACGGCCGATGCGCTCGCCGGCGGGCAGGGCGGCGATGGCCCGGTTCAGCCAGCCCGAATCGACGCGGCCAGGCCGGTCGAACCCGCTTTCCAGGAGGTCCTGCCCGTCGAAATGCGAGCGTTCGCGATAGGGAGTCGCCGTCGCATGCACCACTGAGGCCTTCCTCTCCTGGTAGAGGCGGGAGAAGGTCTTCATCGCCGGGTGGAGCGCGAAATAGCCGTCGAGCGGCAGGGCCGCGAAGGCGCCATCGGAGGGGATCGCGATCTCGCCGCGCAGCTCCGCATAGGCGGCGTCGGAGAGCGGCGGCACGGCTGAGAGCCCGTCCAGCGCGCCCCGCAGGATGACGACCAGCAGCCGCGGATCGCGCGCGCCCGCCGCGCTGGCCGTGCGGCCGAGATGCGCCCAGGCGTAGAAGCTGACGCCGGCGCCCAGCAGCCCGCGGCGGGAGATGAGGCGGGCGTCGCGGCAGGCGATCACGGTCTCGTCGGTCATCGCGCAGCCTCCTTGTCGGTGCTCGTCACCCGGCGGTGGCCCCTCACCTGTCCTCTCCCCGGCAAAAGACCGGGGAGAGGAACGCTCTGAGAAGTCGGCGCGAACCCGTGCGCGCGTTCTTCTCCCCGGACTTCTTCCCGGGGAGAAGACAGATGAGGGGCCACTCTCGCCGGACGATCCACCCGAACCTCCCTACCGCCTCAGGAATTCCGGAGCCATCATCAGCAGCGCCAGCCCCTGCGGCTTCGATTCCGCCCTGCGGATCGCCTCCGCCGTTTCGGCCGAGAGCGCCGCGCCGAAGAGCTGCTCCGACAGCTCGATGGGATTGAAGCGGTCGCCCAGCCGCCGCGCGATGGCGGCGGCGATGTCGAGCCGCGTCCGCATCGCGTCCGGGCTCGCCCAGGATGCGCCGTCCGGCCAGCCGTTCGGCCCCGGCGGCGCCCAGAAGGGCTGGCCGAGCAGATTGAGCGACTGGAAGGTCGGCCCGATGTCCTTCGGCGCGCCGGCGAAGCGGACGATGGCCGCCAGCCATTCGAAGGGCATGCGGATGTTGGCGGGCTCGCCCTTCAGCGCGTCCGGGTGCGAGACCAGCGCGCGACTCACCTCGGCGAGGTCGCCGTCCGTGTCGCGGAAGACCTTGGCGAGCTGCTCGATCAGCGCCGCCGGCGGCGCCGAAGCCGAGACGAAATGGCGGGCGAGCTTGCGGGCGATGTGGCTCGCGGTGGCGGGATGCCGGGCGATGTCGCGCAAGGCCGTCTCGCCCTGCTCGACGCCGGTGTCGGGATAGCGCTTGCCGAGCAGCGCCTGCTCGCCCGGCTCATGGCGGTTCGGCGTGAAGACGAAGGTCCCGGCGGGTCCCAGCCGCTCGGCCGGTCCCACGAAGGTCCAGCCGGTGATGATCCTGGCGAGCGACGTGACGTCGGCCTGCGTGTAGCCGCCGTCCACGCCCAGCGTATGCAGCTCCAGGATTTCGCGGCCGAGGTTCTCGTTGAGCCCGACCTTGCGGTTTCTGGCCGCCTTCGAGTTCGGCCCGATGGACTGGCGGTTGTCGAGGTAGAACAGCATCGCCGGATGCTTCTCGACCGCAATCAGCATGTCGGCGAAGCGGCCGAAGACATGCGGCCGGATCGCTTCGCGCTCCAGGCACCCGGCGGTGGCGCGGGCGATCTGGCCCTTGGCGATCGAGACGCAGAAATGGTTCGCCCAGAACAGGGCGAGCCGCTCGCCGAAGCCGATCGCGGGCTCCTCGGCTTTGCGCAGGCGCGCCATCGCCTCGGCGCGGTAGAAGACCTGCTCCACCGGCGCCGGCGGCTGGACCGCAGGGCGCGGCTGCGGCGGGCCGGGTGGCATCGGGCCTGTCTCCATCCCCGCGGCCGCCGGCTCGCCGCCGCTCCGCGCCCGCGCGATGCGCATCTCGCGGGCTTCGTCGCGGCTGGCGTTGCGGGCCGCCTGCTCGGCGGCCTGCTGCTCGAAGAGCCTGGCCAGCGCGGCCTGCGTCGTCGGCAGGCCGGCGTCGTCGATGAAGAGCCGGGTCGGGTCGTAGGTCTCCCGCCTGAGCGCGCCGACGGGATCGCGCACGAATTCGGCCGTGAGGCTTCCCGGCTTCGCGCCGAGGCCGAAGCGGTGGAGCGCGGTCAGCGCGCGCTTGGCTTGCTCCTGCGGCAGGGCCATAGCACCCTCGATGTCCTCACCCCGGGCGTGCCGAAAGGTAGAGGGCGGCGGTTGGAGAGGCCGTTCGAGCGTCCCTCAACGGGCTTGGGACGCAGCCTCGATTGCGATCAGTCAACGATCAGGCTGCTTGCGTTTCCGTGAACCCGGCATGAAACTTTGGTGAGCTTTCGGCATTCGCACGCTTCGACGTGATGCCACGGATCGATTTCCTTGTCTTGACCCTGTTGCAACGGGGGCGCATTGCCGCCCGCCCGAGGTGCCGACCCTGATGTTTCGCTTCTTCGAAAGGCTGATCGATCCCGTCGCGATGCCGCCCCAGGGCGGCCCGCCGGCGGGGACGCGCGCCTTCTACTGGCATTTCATCCGCCAGCATAAGGGCGTCTTCGGGGCGCTGGTGCTGATCCAGCTGATCCTCGCGACCTGCGACGCGGCGCTGCCCGTGTTCACCGGCATGATCGTCAATCGGCTGGCGGGCGCCGACCCCGCCACCTTCTTCAGCGATCATGCGCTGCTGCTCATCGGCATGGCGGCGGTGATCCTGCTCGTCAGGCCGCTGACGCTCTCCTGCCAATTCCTGATCTCGCAGCAGGCGCTGGCGCCGGGCTTCTCCTCCATGGTGCGCTGGCAGAGCCACTGGCACGTGGTGCGCCAGTCCTGGCCCTTCTTCCAGGCGGATTTCGCGGGGCGCATCGCCAACAAGGTGATGCAGGTCGGCTATTCGCTGCGCTCCTCCACCACCACGATCGTCAACATCGTTCTCTATATCGCGATCTACGGCGTCGGCGCGCTGGCCGTGCTGATCACGCAGGACTGGCGGCTGGCCGTCCCGATGGTGCTCTGGCTCTCGGCCTATGCCGTGCTGCTCAAGCATTTCGTGCCGAAGATCGGCGAGACGGCGATGGCGATGTCGGAGAGCCGCTCGCAGCTCACCGGCCGCATCGTCGACAGCTACACCAACATCCTGACCGTCAAGCTCTTCGCCAAGGCCGAGGAGGAGGACGCGTTCGTCCGCGATGCGCTGGTCAGGCACACCGAGCTGTCGCAGCGCCAGGGCCGCATGGTCACCGGCTTCATCATGGCGCTCGCCGTGCTCAACGCGCTGCTCATCTTCTCGATCTCCGGCGCGGCGCTCTGGCTCTGGTCGGGCGGGGTGATCTCGATCGGCATCGTCGCGACCGCCATCCCCTTCGCGCTGCAGCTCGCCGGCATGGCGGGCTGGCTCGCCTGGGAGCTGATGGAGGTCTTCGAGAACATCGGCGTGACGCAGGAGAGCATGGGCGTCATCGCCCAGCCCATCGCCATCACCGACCGGCCGGACGCCAGGGAGCTCGTCGTCGCGAATGGCGACATCCGCTTCGAGAACGCCAGCTTCGGCTATGGCCGCGACACGGCCGTGATCGACGACCTGACGCTGCATATCCGTCCCGGCGAGAAGATCGGCCTGATCGGCCGTTCCGGCGCCGGCAAGTCGACGCTCGTGAATCTGCTGTTGCGCTTCTTCGAGCTGGAGAAGGGCCGCATCCTCATCGATGGCCAGGATATCGCCGGCGTCACACAGGAGAGCCTGCGCGCCGCCATCGCCATGGTGACGCAGGACACCTCGCTGCTGCACCGCTCCGTGGCCGAGAACATCCGCTACGGTCGCCGCTCCGCGGGCGACGACGAGATCGTCGCGGCGGCGCGGCAGTCCCATGCCGAGGACTTCATCCTCGGCCTCGAGGACTGGAAGGGCCGCAAGGGCTACGACGCGCATGTCGGCGAGCGCGGCGTGAAGCTCTCGGGCGGCCAGCGCCAGCGCGTCGCGATCGCCCGCGTCATCCTCAAGAACGCGCCGATCCTGGTGCTCGACGAGGCGACTTCGGCGCTCGATTCCGAGGTCGAGGCGGCGATCCAGGAAAGCCTCGCCGACCTGATGCAGGGCAAGACGGTGATCGCCATCGCCCACCGCCTCTCGACCATCGCGCGCATGGACCGCCTGGTGGTGCTGGAGGCGGGCCGCATCGTCGAGCAGGGCTCGCATGCCGAGCTGCTGGCGATGGGCGGGCATTACGCCGATCTGTGGGCGCGCCAGAGCGGCGGCTTCATCGTGCAGCCGAAGCGGGCCTTCGAGAGGGATTACGGCGAGGCGGCGGAATAGCCGCCTTCAGAGAGGCCGCCACCAGCTCCGGCCGACGGCGAGGGAGCTGCGCAGCGCATTGCCGATCTCGGCCTTGATCTCGTCGTCCCAGCACGAATTCATCACGATGCCCTCGATGGACTCGGGCGTGCGGAAGCCGCTCTCGGCAAGCCGCCTGATCGCGGCGCGGAAAGTGGCCGCATCGTCCTGCGCGGCGCTCGATACGAGCTGCAGCACGTTGTTGACGGGATGCGACGGGACGACCGAACGGCCGAGCAGGCGCAGCACCTCGCGCATGTCGCCGCGCAGGAAGGCCGCGAGCGCCGGCGGGAGGTTCTCCGTCGGCTGGTCCGTGACCGCGAGACGCCGGCCGCGCTGGGTCAGCTGGTCCGCCATCGTGATGTCGCCAAGGACGAAGGCGCTCAGGAAGGCTGCGTCGAACATCGCGACCGGGTTGTTGGGCCTGCGCTCGACGAAGGCCTTGAGCAGGCGCTCCACCGTCGCCTCGTCGTCGAGGCAGGCCGCGATGCGGATCGCGGTCGTTTCGACGAGTTCCTGATAGGGGTTGATCGCCTTTGCGGATTCGATCTCGCGCGCTGCGGTAGCCAGTCTCTGCGTCCGGTCCGGGACGCCGAGCCAACGCAGCGCCTTGTAGTTCCCCCGCGCCATCAGCGCGAAGGCGGTCGCCCCGCGGCTCTTCGGGTCGTTCTCCAGCCGCTTGGCGCAATCGATGAAGCGGTTCAGCCCGCTCTCCGTCCAGGTGGTGAGATACTGGCGCAGCCACAGGACGCACTGCCTCTCCGCCAGCTGCCCTTCCGCGGGCCGGGCAAGCTCGACGCGCGCCACGAAGCCGAAGGGATCGAGGATCGCCGCGGCCAGCCGGCGCGACATCGTCTGCAGGAGCTGCAGCCCCTCGGTCGCTCCGGAAGTGCCGTCCTGCGCATAGCTCCAGGCCACCGTCTTCGTCCGCGCATCCTCGAGGACGGCCGAGATCGTCCAGCGGTCGCCCTCCGCCAGGATGGCTACGGTCAAGCTGTAGATGGCGCGGCCGTCGTCGCTGCGGATCGGCCGGGATGCGGCCGCATCGCCCGCAAAGGCCACGGACAGGAGCGGATCGAAGGCGATCTCCGACACGAGGAGGCTCTGCAGCGCGGGCCCGAGCGCCACGGCCTGCGCATCCCGGCTGGTGACCGTCACCGGCGCGACGAGCACCAGCGGGGGCTCGCCTGAGGGGCTCTGCTGCCTGCCCTCGATCAAGCCCAGATAGGCCGCCAGGATCGCTGCGGCGTTCAAGGCGAGAAAGAGGATCCAGACCGAGGCGCGGGTGCTGCTTCGCCGACGCGGGAGCTCCGCGGCCGGGACGGGCGCGGACGGCTCCGGCGGCGCATCGCCGCGCTCGTCCGGTCGCGCCGCCCGGCTGAACATGGGCCGGTAGCGACCCTTGGGGATGTCGATGACGACGCCGCCCGGATGATCCGCGTAATGCACCTTGAGCGCCGTCCTCAGGCGCGCCATCTCCACCCGCACGATTGAATCGGTGCCCGGGTCGAAGCCGGAGCGGCGGCCGAGCACCTGCGTCGCGATGGCGTAGGCCTTGAGCCGGTCGCCGTGCCCTTCGAGCTCTTCGGTCACGATGAAGCGGAGCAGCTCCGCCAACCTGCTCCCGCGGCCGAAGCCCGGAGCGTCGGCCACGGCATCCACCGCAGCCAGGACTTCGGCCCGATCGATCTCGTCCCGGTCGATCTCGCTGCGGCTCGCATCGAGCCGCTGGCTATCCGCCGGATCTGCATCTTTCGGTTGCGGAAGGGGGTCCGGGGTGGGTTCACCGCTCATTGACGCCAACCAACAGCGTTAATAACGGGTAAATACCTCCACAAAGGCCCGTCGCTGCCGTTTCTGCGAATCGCCAAGAACACGAGATCGGGGAACGCTCCTTTGACGGTGCAAGATTTAGCTTCGAGTGAGGCGATCAGTAAAGACCGGATCCTCCTAAGCGCAGCGAGGCTCGTCATCAATTGCCATTACCTCGCCTCAGACCTCCTGGAGTTCGCGCGCGTGTCGCCGCCCGATGCAACCCAGGCGATCACCGGCACGGCCGGCGATCTGCGCCGCTGGGCCCATCAGCTGTCCAACCTGATCGCCTCCATCGAAGGCGTGAAGCTGGAGGACTTCAGCGTCAGCCCGCTTTCAGCGCCCGCAGCGCCAGCCCCACTCCCGCTGCCGTCAGGCCGAGCATCATCAGGGTGTTGAAGAGGCTGGTGGGCTGGAAATAGATCGTCAGGTTCATCAGGATCCCGGCGGCGATGATCAGCGCGCCGAGTCCCAGGAGCAGGAAACCGAGGGTCGAGCGCCCGTCGAAGAACAGCATCCCGATTCCAGCCAGGAACGGCAGCAGCGACAGGCCGAAGGCGTTGTAGCCGCCGAGCGTCCAGTAGCCGGTCTGCACCGTCACCTGCTGGGTGAGCCAATAGGCCCCGAGCGCCGCCATGCCGACGCCCACGAAGAATTGCGGCATGCCGCCCGGCGTGCCCCCGGCGCCGATCATGGCTGCCCCGGAATGACAGCGTCGCTCAAATCAGCCCCCGCTTCGCGAGATTGCGCATCAGCGCGCCCGCGCCGAAAACCCAGGGCGCGCATTCCGTCGAGAGCCGCATGCGGTTGGTGAGCGCGCCGAGCTTGTCGGAGGCGATGGTCACCACGTCGCCGACGCGATGCGTGAAGCCCTGTCCCTTGGCGCCCCGGTCCTGCGTGGGCGCGAACATCGTCCCGCAATAGAGCACGGCGCCATCGGGATACTGGTGGTGCGGGCCGATCATCTGGCGGGCGAGGTCTGATGGATCGCGCGCGATCATCGCCATGTTCGAGGTCCCGTCGAGCACGAAGCCGTCTTCGCCCTCGACGCGCAATCTCACCTCCATGCGGCGCACGTCGTCGAGCGAGAAGGAACCGTCGAAGAAGCGGACGAACGGCCCCAGGCAGGCCGAGGCGTTGTTGTCCTTGGCCTTGCCGAGCAGCAGCGCGGATCGGCCCTCGACGTCGCGCAGGTTGACGTCGTTGCCCAGCGTCGCCCCGACGATCGCGCCCGCCGGAGAGACGACCAGCACCACCTCGGGCTCCGGATTGCTCCAGGTGGAGATCGGGTGCAGCCCGGCGTCGGCGCCGGTGCCGACGGCCGACATCGGCGGCGCTTTGGTGAAGATCTCGGCGTCCGGCCCGATGCCGACCTCGAGATACTGGCTCCAGGCGCCGGCCTTGATCAGCGCCGCCTTCAGCGCCATCGCCTCCGGCGAGCCGGGCTTGAGCTTCTGCAGGTCGCCGCCGACCAGCCGGCCGATCTCGGCGCGGATGCCATCCGCCGCCGCGGCGTCTCCGCGCGCCTTCTCCTCGATCACCCGCTCCATCATCGACACGGGGAAGGTGACGCCCGCCGCCTTCACCGCCTGCAGGTCGACGGGCGCCAGCAGGTAGGGGCGGCCGGCGTCGCGGGAGGATTCGACGCTGTTGGCGAGAAGGCCGGCCAGATCGCCGATGCGCTCGCCTTGGGCGGCGCGCAGCGCCGCCGCCGGGTCGGGCTCGGCGCAGAGGTCGCGCATCGTCGCGAAGACGGCCGAGATATCGAAGACGCCGTCCGGGCGGATCGCCGCCACGGATGGTCCGCCCAGGTCCGGCCGCCAGACGCGGCCGGCCAGGGCGCCGTCTCCGGCGTCGCGCGGCAGGGTGGCTTCGGGGGTGAGCTGCATCTCTGGCATGGCGTTTCCTTGTTTCGGCCAGTCTATCGCGCTACCAACGGCCATCAAGCGAAAGACTCGCCCTCCGTCGCGTGGGGAGCCAGGAGCCGCCCGCCATGACCATTCATGTCCCGCCCCAGGCCGCCCCGGCCCGTCATCTGCGCCTCAACACCGCCGATAACGTCGTGGTCGCGGTCGATCCGATCGCTCAGGGCGCCTCGGTCGAGGGCGTGACGGCGCAGGCGCGCATCCCGCGCGGGCACAAGATGGCGACGGCGCGGCTCGCCAAGGGCGAGCCCGTGCGCAAGTTCGGCCAGATCATCGGCTTCGCCCATGCCGACATCCTGCCCGGCGAGCATATCCACTCCCACAATTGCGACTTCGCCGCCTTCGAGCGCGACTATCGCCATGCCGAGGACGCGCAGCCCGAGGACGTGCTGCCGGCCGAACAACGCGCCACCTTCCAGGGCTTCCGCCGGGCCTCCGGCCGCGCCGGCACGCGCAACTACATCGGCATCCTGACCAGCGTGAACTGCTCGGCTTCCGTCGCCACCTTCATGGCCAAGGAGATCGAGCGATCCGGCATCCTCGCCGATTATCCGAACATCGACGGCGTCATCCCGCTCGTGCATGGCGGCGGCTGCGCTCTCGACATCCACGGCGAGGGCTACGAGGTGCTGAAGCGCACCCAATGGGGCTACGCCACCAACCCCAACATGGGCGGCGTGGTGATGGTCGGCCTCGGCTGCGAAGGCTTCCAGATCGGCCGCTGGAAGGAGGCCTACGGCGTCGCCGAGAGCGAGACCTTCCGCACCATGACGATCCAGGAGGTCGGCGGGACGAAGAAGACGGTGCTGGCCGGCGTCGAGGCCATCAAGGCGATGCTGCCCACCGTGAACGCCGCCCGGCGCGAGACGCTGCCGGCGTCCGAGCTCTGCCTCGCCCTGCAATGCGGGGGGTCCGACGGCTATTCCGGCATCACCGCCAACCCGGCGCTCGGCGCCGCGGTCGATCTGCTCGTCCGCCACGGCGGCACGGCGATCCTCTCCGAGACGCCGGAGATCTACGGCGCCGAGCACCTGCTGACCCGCCGCGCCGCGACGCGCGAGATCGGCGAGAAGCTCGTCGAGATCATCCGCTGGTGGGAGGATTACACCGCACGCAACCGCATGAGCATGGACAACAACCCATCGCCCGGCAACAAGGCCGGCGGGCTGACGACCATCCTCGAGAAATCGCTCGGCGCGGCGATGAAGGGGGGCTCGACGACGCTGCGCGGCGTCTATCGCTACGCCGAGCCGGTCGAGGCGCGCGGCTTCGTCTACATGGACACGCCGGGCTACGATCCCGTCGCCGCCACCGGCCAGGTGGCGGGCGGCGCCAACATCCTCGCCTTCACCACGGGCCGCGGCTCGGCCTACGGCTGCAAGCCGACGCCCTCCTTCAAGCTCGCCACCAACACGCCGATCTACGAGCACATGATCGACGACATGGACATCAACACCGGCGACGTGCTGGACGGCGTGAGCCTGGAGGCCAAGGGCCGGGAGATTTTCGAGCTGATGCTCAGGATCGCCAGCGGCGAGCGCTCGAAATCGGAGCAGCTCGGCTACGGCGACGCCGAGTTCGTTCCCTGGCAGATCGGCGCGACGATGTGAGGGATGTCGTTCCGGGGCTTGCCGAAGGCGAGAGCCCGGAATCTATTGGCGCGGACCTCGGATTTCCGGGCTCCGCCGCCGTGCCCCGGAGAGATGGGTACGATGGCTACCGCTTGATCGGCGTTTGCACGATGTCGAAGCGATGGACGTCGGGACCGACGCGAACTGACAAAGTATAAGTCTTGGTTTCGCCAGCGTCGCTGTAGGCGGGTGGCTCGATGCCCACCACGCCACCGTACCATTCGCCAGGTAGCAGAGTATGGTCTTTGACGTAGTCGTTTTCTAGACGCGCGAGGTTGGCTTGGCCGGTCGCCACCGCGGCGTCGATCATGGCGGCGTTCTGTGCCGCGGCATTGCTCTGTGCGATCGCGTTGGCGACCGGACTGTACCCGGTCGTCTGGACCGCATAGGCGCCGCGCGGCGTATAGACCGTGGACGTCGAATGATAGTAGCCTGCGCGTGAGGCCGAGGCCGCATTCGCACCCGCCGCCAAGCCGACGAGGATGGCACCAACCACTTGGCGAGTCTGTTCTTCGCGTTGTAGCTTGGACAGCGTCAAGATTTCGATTGGCTGCGGTGACCGGTCTGGAAAGGTCTGCGTCGCTTCGATGTTCTGCACCTGAAAATCGAGCGGCGACGGGCTGCGGCTTTGCATCGCCAGCACATAGCCGACGCGCTGGCCTTGCGGCAACTCGCGCGCAATCCGGCTCAGGAGCACGATTGAATTCTTGCCTACAGAGGAAATTGCAGGTTTGCCCTCTCGCTGCAGTGCCGTCTGTCCAGGATTGGCTTTGAAAGCCACTTGTTCGGTTGAGACGCAGGCGCAGGCCATTAAGCCAAGTATACTAGTAAGAATCAGGGGGAATTTCACAAAAAGCTCCTATTTCTGAAGCCTCAATGCTATTCATGTCGAATTAGCGCGCAACTGTGAATCGTCGATCGTCGGACAATTCAGGAAAGTGTGGCATCGGCGCATCGGTGAGCGGACGACCGCTACGAATGGCATCATAGATACGCAGTTCGGCTTCATCGGGATCGCTGCCTCATCCGCGGAGATGTCTCTCCATAGTCGAGCCGGGCGTCGATGTCGTCCTGGCCAAAGGGCTCGGTTGGCCAGCCGCGTCGATCTGCGCCGAGGGTGGAACGGTCTCGCCTTCCGCCTGCCGATCAGGCGCGTTGGATGGCCAGCCGCAGCCCGAGCGCCTTCACAACACCGAGCAGGGTCGAGAGCTGGGGATCGCCTGTTTCGGCGAGCGATTTGTAGAGCGCGGGGCGTGTGACGCCGGCCTCCTCCGCGACCGAAGCCATCCCGCGGGCCCTCGCCACCGCGCCGAGCGCTGTGGTGATGAAGCGCCGGTCGCCGGAGGCGAAGGCCTCCGCCAGGAGCGCCGCCTGGTCCTGCGGGTCGCCGAGATCATCCGCGGGATCGTAGGGCACCGTCTCGATGGCCATCTCAGAACTCCAGATCGCTGATCATCGCCTTCGCGCGGCGGATGTCGGCGGCTTGGCCCCGCTTGTCGCCACCGCACAGAAGGATGACCATGACGTCGCCCCTCCTGTGGAGATAGACCCGGTAGCCGGGGCCGATATCGAGCCGCAGTTCGCTGAGACCGTCGCCGGGGTACTTGACGTCTCCGAGCAGGCCAGCCTGCAACCGGACGATGCGTCTGGCCAAGGCGGCTTTCGCCTTGTCGTCATGCATCGTCTCCCGCCACGATCGGAACTCGAGCGTCTGTCGAATTTCGATCATTGTCTCCTATAGAAGACAAGCGGATGCGAGACAAGCCGCAACAGGAAGCTCCTATCCGAACAGGGCGTCGATGTCGTCCTGGTTGACATGGCCCTCGGCGCCGACGACGGCCGGGCCGGCGGCGAGGGCATGGGTGCCCAGCGCCCGGTGCTCGGCGTTGAGGGCCTCCATCTCCTGCTCCATGACGCTGGAGAGCGAGTCCAGCCCGCCCCAGATCTCGGCCATGCGGTCGACGCGGCTTTCGATGAAGTTCAGCGTCTCGCAGACGCGGCTGATGCGCTGCCCTGTGAGGTCCTGGAAGTTGCAGGCCTCGTAGATCTGCATGACGACGCCGGCGATGTCGCCGGCCCGCTGCTTCATGGCCTGCGCCGTGGTCTCGCTCTGGATGACGCCGGCGAGCATCTCGATGCTCTCGGCGGCCGCCAGGATGTTGTGCGTGGCGCCTTCCGTATCGATGACGACCGCGCCCAACTCGCCCGCCGCGTGGTTGACCTTGATCGCGCGCGGCGCCGCGGCGTGCAGCGAGACGACCTGCCGCTTCGTCTCGGAGATGGCGGCCTGGATGGCCTCCATCTCCGCCTTCAGCTTGAGGACTTCCGACACTTCGCGGCGGTAGGCGTCGGCGATGTTGGCGACGATCGCCTGCGTCGGCTGGATCATCGCGCCGAGCTCGTCGAGCTTGGCCAGCACCTGGCGCACGCCGCCGATGTCGGCGGCGGTGAGGCGCGTCCCGGCGGGGACGGCGTCGGGCGCGGGCTCGTGCCCCGACGTGGCATCGCGTTCGATGGTGAAGGTCTTGCGGCGCGGCGTCATGATGCCCCTGCGGATGTCGCTCTCCCATAGCCGCGCTCTGGTTAACATCCGGTTTGGCGGCGCCCGCCTTAACCCGTCTGCAACCACGCCTCTTGAGGGGGCGGAAACCATGCCGGCCCGATCTTCACGACTTGGCAACCGTAACCAAATTCAAACGCAGTTTCAGGCATTTGAGCGGAGTGTCCGGCGTTTTGTTAACCGTTGCCGATCGCTTCTCGGCTAAGCTCGGAAACATCGGTCGGGGGCCTGTCGCGCCCGGGCCGTGACCACCCTTCGCGTTGCGTATGAAGGCGAATAGAATGACCAGAACGTCAGCCCTGGCGGGGGCCGCGCTCGCGGCCGCGCTCGTGCCTGCCCCGGCCCTTGCCGATCCCGTGGCCGCCAATCTCGGCGGCGGCTTCATCGAATTCCTGATGACGGGGCGAAGCCGCGGGCGGGCGGCCTCCGAGCCCTATGTCCCGACGGCGCAGCCGCCGCGCGGCCAGCGTGCCTATGTGCCGATGCAGTCGCCCGCATATTACCCCGCGCCGCTGCCGATGGAGCCGGCGCCCCGGTCCGATCCGCGCCAGGCGGCGCTCGCTCCCGATTTCCGCCAGGTCGAGCGCGGGCTTGATCCCATGTATCTGCCGCAGGTCGTCGATTACGACGGCCGGCATGCGCCCGGCACCATCGTCATCGATACGCCCTCGAAGTTCCTCTACCTCGTCGAGGGCAACGGCCGCGCCCGCCGCTACGGCATCGGGGTCGGCCGGCCGGGCTTCGAATGGGCCGGCGTCAAGACGATCACCCGCAAGGCGGAATGGCCGGACTGGCGGCCGCCGCCGGAGATGCTGAAGCGCCGGCCCGATCTGCCGCGCTACATGGCCGGCGGGCCGGAGAACCCGATGGGCGCGCGCGGCCTCTATCTCGGCTCTTCGCTCTACCGCATCCACGGCACCAACGAGCCGCATACGATCGGGCAGGCGGTGTCCTCGGGCTGCATCCGGATGCGCAACGAGGACGTGACCGACCTCTACGAACGCGTCAGGGTCGGCACCAAGGTGATCGTGATCTGACAGGTTTCGGCGTCGCGGGCCGGGGGCCACCGCTGCGACGCCGCGTCAACCCTGCCGAATGATCCTTCGGGGTCGAAGGCGGGGGTGGACAGGAGCGGGGCCGCCGCGCAGCGATGCGGGGCGGCCCCTGCTGTTGGGAGCTCCCAACGATCAGATGTGAACCTTCACCGCCGCCGTCGCCGGGTCGCCGCTGTTGGGCGTGCCGCGCGGCTCGACCAGCAGGATGTGGCACTCGTCCTCGGCGACAGGCTGATGCTCGACGCCCTTCGGGACGACGAGACGCTCGCCGGCCTTCAGGTGAACGTCGCCGCTGCGCAGCCGGATCGTCAGCTCTCCCTTGAGCACGAGGAAGAAGTCGTCGGTGTCGGGATGCTGATGCCAGTGATACTCGCCCTTCAGCTTCGCGACCATGACGTCGTTGCCGTTGTAGTCGGCGAGGATCTTGGGCGTCCAATGCTCGGAGAACAGCGCCAGCTTGGCGGCGAGGTCGACCGCCTCCGCCATCACACGAACTGCCCGAGGCCGGGGATGGCGCCGACGATGGCGCCCATCGTGTCCTCGCCCGCCTTCTCGCGGCCGTAGGCGAAGAGCTCCTTGCCGACGTCGCCCATCTGGCCCATCGAGAGGCCGGCGCCCATCAGCTGCTGGCCGAGCGCCATCACGCCGCCGCCGCCCATCATGCCCATCAGGCCGCCGAGCATCCCGCCGCCGCCCTGGCCGGCGTGCTCAGCGATCAGGCTTTCCGCGCCCGGGAGCTTGGCGATCATCTCGCTCACCTCGGCCGGCGGGCCTTCCTTCTGCAGGAAGCCCAGGATGATGCCGACCGCCTTCTCGGCGAGGCCTGCGTCGATGCCCACGTTGGCGACGAGGCGGCTGATGAGTTCCTGCATGGCGTCCTCCTGTTGGCCCGCTCGGGCCATGTTCCTGCGGCGAGAGCTATGGGCAGAGCCGCGCGTCGGCGCAAGGGGCATCGTTCATATGTGAAGGGTGGGGCGGCATTCGGCCCCTCCCCCTCGAAGGGGGAGGCCGGGTGGGGGTAAGTCGTCGCTTGACGATAACAGACCCCTCCCCAGCCCTCTGCTTGCAGGGGAGGGGGCGCCCCGCCCGTCTGGCGCGCCCTGCCGACACTCGCTATAGCGGGCGGCATCGCAGGGGACCTCACGATGGCGAACATTCCGGCCGGCACCATTCTCGTCGGCAAGAGCACCAGCCCGGCCAAGGGGACAGACGGCTTCCAGTGCCTGACCCTGAAGCTCGCCAACCGCCACGGACTCGTCACCGGCGCCACCGGCACCGGCAAGACCGTGACGCTGCAGACCTTAGCCGAGGGCTTCGCGGCGGAGGGCGTGCCGGTCTTCGCCGCCGACATCAAGGGCGACCTCTCCGGCATCGGCGCGCCGGGCCGCGGCGAGCCGCATTTCGTCAAGCGCTGCGAGGAGATGGGCCTGAAATACCAGGCCGACCAGTTCACCACCGTGTTCTGGGATCTCTTCGGCGAGCAGGGCCACCCGATCCGCGCCACCATCGTCGAGATGGGGCCGCTGCTGCTCGCCCGCCTGCTGGAGCTGAACCCGACGCAGGAGGGCGCGCTCAACATCATCTTCCGCTACGCCGACCAGCATGGGCTGGCGCTCCTCGACCTCAAGGACCTGCGCGCCCTCATCGCCGAGATCGGCCAGAACAACGATCTCCAGCGCGAGCTGACGACGACCTACGGCAACATCTCCGACGCCACGATCGGCGCCATCCAGCGCCAGCTCCTGGTGCTGGAGAACCAGGGCGCCGCCAAGTTCTTCGCCGAGCCGGCGCTCGACATCCAGGATTTCATGCGCACCGACCGCGATGGCCGCGGCATCATCAACATCCTGGCTGCCGACAAGCTGATGCGCAGCCCTAAGCTCTACGCGACCTTCCTGCTCTGGATGCTCTCCGAGCTCTTCGAGAACCTGCCCGAGGTCGGCGATCCGGAGAAGCCGAAGCTCGTCTTCTTCTTCGACGAGGCGCATCTGCTGTTCAACGACGCGCCCAAGGCGCTGCTGGACTCGGTCGAGACGGTGGTGCGCCTCATCCGCTCCAAGGGCGTCGGCGTCTATTTCGTGACGCAGAACCCGCTCGACGTGCCCAACACCGTGCTGGCCCAGCTCGGCAACCGCGTGCAGCATGCGCTGCGCGCCTTCACCCCGCGCGACCAGAAGGCGGTGAAGGCTGCGGCCGAGACCTTCCGGCAGAACCCGAAGTTCAAGACCGAGGCGGCGATCACCGAGCTCGCGGTCGGCGAGGCGTTGGTCTCGATGCTGGAGGGCAAGGGCACGCCGGCGATGGTCGAGCGCACCTACATCAAGCCGCCCGCCGCGCAAGTCGGCCCCATCTCGGACGCCGAGCGCCGGCAGGCGATGCAGCGCTCGGGCCTCTCAGGCAAGTACGACACCACGATCGACCGCGAGAGCGCCTACGAGATCCTGCAGAAGAAGGCGGAAACCGCGAAGGCCGAGGCGGAGGCTCCCGCCGGCGGCGGGGGAATGCTCGACTCGATCCTCGGCAGCGTCTTCGGCGGCGGCGCGGCGCCCAAGACCGGACCGAGGGGCGGCCAGGTCCGCGCGCCGCAGAGCATGGGCGAGAAGATCATCACCTCGGCGGCCCGCTCTGTCGCCACTTCGGTGGGGCGGCAGGTCGGCACGGCGATCGTGCGCGGCATGCTCGGCAGCCTGCTGGGTGGGCGGCGGCGGTGATTCACCCTTCCTTCTCCCTTGGGAGAAGGTGGTCGGCGGATGCCGACCGGATGAGGGAGAACCACCGCGCTTGGTTTTCTCGCGCCGGGCTTCTCCCTCATCAGTCAGGCTCCGCCTGACAGCTTCTCCCGAGGGAGAAGCGGGCGTCACGCCTCACGCCGCGTTGCGCCGCTCCAGGAAGTCCTTCATCCGGCCCAGCGCCTTCTCGATGTTCTCCAGGCTGTTGGCGTAGCTCAGCCTGATGTAGCCCTCGCCGAAGACGCCGAAATCCGGCCCGCCGATCGTGGCGACGCCGGCGTCCTCGAGCAGCGCTGAGGCCAGCGGCTTCGCCTTCCAGCCCGTTTTCGAGACGTTGGGGAACGCGTAGAAGGCGCCCTTCGGCGTGGCGCAGGTGACGTCGGGCAGCGCGTTGAGCCCCGCCACCACGGCCTTCCGCCGCCGGTCGAACTCGGCCACCATGGTCTTGACCGCATCCTGCGGGCCGGTCAGCGCCTCCAGCGCCGCCCATTGCGCCGGCGCGTTGACGCAGGAGAAGGAATTGACCGCGAGCTTGCGCGCCGCGTCGTAGAGCTTGCCCGGCCAGACCGAGTAGCCGAGCCGCCAGCCGGTCATCGCATAGGTCTTGGACCAGCCGTTGAGCAGGATCACGCGGTCGCGGATCTCGGGGTAGGAGAGAAGGCAGACATGCTCCTCGCCGTCATAGACCATCTGGTCGTAGATCTCGTCGGAGAGGATGGCGACGCGCGGGCGGTTCGCCAGGCCCTTGACCAGCTTGTCGACCTCGGCCTTGGGCGTCACGCCGCCCGTCGGATTGGCTGGCGAGTTGACGATGAGGAGCCGCGTCCGCGGCGTGATCAGCGACAGCGTCTCCTCGGCCGAGAAGGCGAAGCCGTTCTCCTCCCGCACCGGCACGGGGATCGGCGTCGCGCCGGTGAACTCGATCATCGAGCGGTAGATCGGGAAGCCGGGGTCGGGATAGAGGATCTCGGCGCCCGGCTCGCCGAACATCAGGATCGCCATGAACATGGTGACCTTTCCGCCCGGCATGATCATCACCTCCTCGGGCGAGACCGAGATCTGGAAGCGCCGGTGCAGGTCCGCCGCCACGCCCTCGCGCAAGGGGAGGATGCCGTTCGCCGGCGTGTAGCCGTGGTGGCCGTCGCGCAAAGCCTTCACCGCGGCCTCGACGATGTTGGCCGGCGTCGGGAAGTCGGGCTGGCCGATGCCGAGGTTGATGACGTCCTTCCCCTCGCGCATGAGCGCCGTCGCGCGCGCGAGGACGGCGAAGGCGTTCTCCTCGCCGATGCGTTGGAAGGCGGCGACGGGCTCGGGCGTCATCAGGCGTGTCCTCCGGAAATTTTCGGGGCCTTATGCGCGATCGGCCGCCGGCCCTGCAAGGGGATCGCGCGGCGCCTTAACCGCCCGTTCGCCATGACCGGGCCGAATCGCCCGCTGTCCACCGGCGAACCCGGCAAAGCTTAATGAGGCTTTGACCATGCCGTCGAGATTCGGGGGTATTTTCGGGCGATCCCGGCCGATTTAGGTTTTGATTCAGCGGCCTGACGCAACGTCACCTCGCCTGCACCTGAGTGAGCCCAAGAAATGGGCCGGGGTGGAGGTGAGGGCGTTGAAACAATGTTGAACATTGCAGCACAGGTGCGCGACGAGGCTTGTCAGGACGACGGGCTCCCGCAAGGTAAGCCATTTCCCGCGATCAGCGTGATTGGCCTCGGATATGTGGGGGCCGTTTCGGCCGCCTGCTTCTCAAAGCTCGGCCATCGCGTCGTCGGCGTCGATCTGGACAGCCGCAAGACGGATGCGATCAATGCTGGCCGCGGCCCGCTCGTCGAGCACGATCTCGACGATTACATCGCCGAGGGGATCCAAGAGGGCCGAATCTCGGCCGTCAACTCGGCGCTCGGCGCCGTGGTCGGCACCGACATGACCTTCGTCTGCGTCGGCACGCCGAGCCAGGAGGACGGCTCGGTCGATCTGCGCGCCCTCACCGGGGCGGCCCGCGAGATCGGCATGGCCATCCGCGCCAAGAAGGATTGGCACCTCGTGGTCATCCGCTCGACCATCCCCGCCGGCACCACCCGCAAGGTGCTGCTGCCCGAGATCGAGCAGGCCTCCGGCAAGAAGGTCGGCCGCGACTTCGGCCTCTGCTTCCATCCCGAGTTCCTGCGCGAGGGCGTCGCCATCGCCGACTTCTTCGCCCCGCCGAAGACGGTGATCGGCGCCTATGACGAGCGTTCCGGCGATGCTCTGGCGGCGATCTACGCCGGCATCGACGCGCCGCTGATCCGCACCTCCATCGAGGCGGCGGAGATGGTGAAATACGTCGACAACACCTGGCATGCCGTGAAGGTCGCCTTCGGCAACGAGGTGGGCCGCGTGGCGCAGGTGCTGGGCATCGACAGCCACGAGGTCATGAACATCTTCTGCCAGGACCGGAAGCTCAACATCTCGAGCTACTACCTGAAGCCCGGCTTCGCCTTCGGCGGCTCCTGCCTGCCCAAGGACCTGCGCGGCATGACCGGCCTCGCCCGCAAGAACGGCGTCGAGCTGCCGATGATCGGATCCGTGCTGTCTTCCAATGCCTGGCACCTCGACCATTCCTTCCATCTGGTCGAGCAGACCGGCGCGAAGGTGGTCGGCATGCTCGGCGTCACCTTCAAGAGCGGCACCGACGATCTGCGCGAGAGCCCGCAGCTCGAGCTGCTCGGCCGCCTCGTGGCCGCCGGCTACATCGTCAAGGTCTACGATCCCAACGTCACGGCGGCCGGCATTGAGCTCGCCATGGCCTATATGAAGACCGCGAGCGAGAAGACGCGCGCCGCCCTGCAGGCCCTGCCGCAGGCGCTCTGCGTCAGCGCCAAGGCGCTGGTCGGCGAATGCGACGCGGTGGTCGTGGCCCATAACACGGCGGAGTTCCGCGCCGCGCTGGAAGGCGCGTCCAGGGATCTCGCCATCGTCGACTTGGTGCGTCTGCCCGAGCAGCTGCGCCAGCGCCCGAATTACCAGGGCATCTGCTGGTAACCGGCGGGGAGCGGAGGAGCGACCCGGATGTCTTTGCGGATCCGCAAGGAAGTGCAGGCGAGGCTCAAGGCGTCCCTCGAAGGAGGGGCGCCCGAAGCCGCGTCGTCGCGTCCTGCGGAGGCCGACCAGGCCGTCGCTCGCGGAGACTCGCACGGCGAGGCCGCCAGCGGGAAGAGCGGCCTTCCCGCCGCCCTGTCCCGGCCGGCCCTCCGGCGCCCGGGCCTGCGCTCGGATATCGCCTGGCGTCATGCCCTGCGGAAAGAGCGGCGCGGCGCGATGACCGGCGAGATGACCGGCTTGCCGCCCGAGGCCGCGGCGGAGATCGCCGCCATCCGCTCCCTCTTCGACGCGCTCATCGCGGCGTCCGATGAGCCGGCGCGGCTGCGGGCGCTGCGCAGCCTCACCGAGCGCTATCTCGAGGCGGAGCCTAGCCGGCAAAGAATCGATCAGGTCCGCAGCCTGCTGGAGCGCCAGGCCGCGCACATGCGCCGGGAGCGCGAGAGGCGGCCGGCCGCGCATCGCCCGCCTATGATCGAGGCCGTGGCGGTCGCGACGCCCGAGGCGGAGACCCAGCCGGCGCCGACGACGGCACCCACACCCTCGCCGGAGCCGGACCGGCTGCGGCGCGGCGAGCCCGCCGCCGACCCCGCCACGGCGGCGCCGGCGCGGCGGCGACGCGGCTTCCGCGCCTGGCTTCGCCGGTCGCAGGGCGGCAAGGGCGGCGGCAAGGGCGGTGACGGCGGCGGCAAAGGCGGCCCCGTCGATCCATCGGTCCAGCGCCATCCCATCCGCGCCAGGGTCAAGACGGCGCTGATGGCGACTGTCTGGGCCGCCGCAGGCGTCGGCGTCGTCGGCTACGCCGCCTCGCTCGTCTATGTGAATTACCTCCGGCTGGAGATCGATTCCGCGCTGATCAGCGGCAGCGTCGAGCCGGTGAACGCGCCGTTCGACGGCTCGGTGACCACGCTTCTGGTCAAGGCGGGCGATCGCCTGGTCGAGGGCATGCGCTACATGATCCTCGAGGATCCGGAAGTCGAGAAGCAGGTCAAGCTCTTCGCGATCAGGGTGGACCGCGCCCGCGAGGAGCTGCGCCTCAAGCAGGCCGAACTCGAAGCCGAGAAGGCGAAGCGCGACGAGTACGTCAACATCTCCAAGAACAAGCTGGAGAAGATCAATTCCGACATCGCCGCCTACGAGCGGCAGGAAGCGGTGGCGCGCGAACGCTTCGAGCGGCTGAGCGACCTCTTCAAGAAGGGCTTCGTGACGCGGCCGCGGCTGGAGGACGCCTCCGACAAGCTCGCCGAGGTGACGACGCTGCTCGCCAAGGCGAGGATCAGCCGGCGCGAGCGCGACAGCCAGTTCGAGGGCGTGCTCGCCGGCCACTTCTTCGACGGCAACCAGGTCGTCGGCCGGCTGCGCGAGGCCGAGGCGGCCGTGGCCCGCGCCTCGGCCGAGGTCGATCTGGCGATCGAGGAGCTGCAGGCGCTGCAGCAGCGCCGGCAGGTCAACAAGATCGCGGCGCCGCATGACGCGCGCGTCTTGAAGATCCTGCGCCAGGAAGGCGCCGCGGTGAAGCGCGGCGACACCATCCTGGTGGTCGAGCGGCTGGACGAGCGCGTGGTGCATGCGTTCCTGCGCCAGGAGGAAGCGAGCCGCGTCGCCATCGGCGACGAGGCGGTCGTCTTCGTGCCGGCGCTCCGGGCGCGCGCCACCGCCAAGGTGACCGGCGTCGAGCGCAACGCCGCCTTCCTCGACGACGTCGACGCCCGCTATTCCTGGAAGACGGCGCGGGACGGCGGCCCCAAGCCGACGGACAAGGACCGCACCGCGCGCATCACGCTGAAGTTCGAGGGCGCCGACAAGGCGGTGGTCGAGGGCAAGTTCGAGATCGGCATGCCGACGGTGGTCTCCTTCCCGCGCCGGTCCGTCAACACCGTCTTCTCCGACTTCGCCGACGTCGCCCGCCGGCTTTGAGGGCCGCCGTGAGCGCCGCCGTCCGCTTCGTCGATCCGCGCGAGGGAGAGCCCCGGCAGGACCAAGGCCGGTCCGAGCCGCCTGAGAAGATCGGGGCCCTCGGCGATGGCGCGCGGCTCGATCTGCCCAACCGCCTTGGAGAGGGGCGCCGCGGCGGCATGCCGCCGCTCTCGCAGGAGGCGATCGACGAATACGGCTTCCTGCTCACGCCGCCGCGCTTCGCCGACAAATGGAACGCGCGAGTCATCGTCGCGCTCACGCTCTACATCGCCGCGGCGATCATCCTGCTCCTGTCGACGGAGAACGTGCTTTGGCACCCGGAGACGCGGGACATCAGCATCGCGCTGGGCGGCATCGCCATCTGGCGCTTCGGCTGGTGGTTCAACCACGGCATGCGGGCGGTGATCTATGCGCGCTCGCATTACCCCGCCCTGCGCAAGCTCGCGGACGATGCCTGGGCCCGCGGCGACCGGCCCAAGCACGTCCATGTGATGATGACGACCTACAAGGAGAACACGGCCGTCACGCTGCTGGTCATGGAGAGCATCGTGCGCGAGTTCCGCGCCACCGGCCTCTCCGCCACCATCTGGCTCGGCTCGGGCGACGATTCGGATGAGATCACCATCGCCAACTACCTCGCCGAGAACGCCTCCGATCTCGATGTCGAGCTGGTGATCGCCAGGCAATGGAAGGGCGGCAAGCGCTACGCCATCGGCGCGGCTCTGCGCGCCATGCGGCTGTCGGGCACCGTGAACGGCGACGACGCGGTCGTCTTCATGGACGGCGATTCGATCTGGGGTCCCGGCATCCTGCAGAAATGCGCCTCGCTCTTCTTCGTGGACAAGGATCTCCAGGCCCTCACCACCGACGAGGAGGTGATCGTCCATGGCCCGCGCTGGCAGGAGGTGTGGCTGCGCATGCGTTTCGCGCAGCGGCGCATCGCCATGCAGAGCCACGCGCTGGCGGGCAAGGTGCTGACGCTCACGGGCCGCCTCTCGCTCTTCCGCGCCCACCACGTCATCAAGCCGGAGTTCATCATGCAGGTCGAGGAGGACTATCTCGACCACTGGCTCTGGGGCCGCTTCCGCTTCCTCTCCGGCGACGACAAGTCGACCTGGTACTACATGCTCACCCAGAGCGCGAAGATGATGTACGTGCCGGACGCGCTCGCCATCACCATCGAGCATGTCGAGGGCAACGGCTACGAGCGCATGGTGCAGAACCTGCGCCGCTGGTCCGGCAACATGCTCAGGAACGGCGCCCGCTGCATCGCCCTCGGCCCGAAGAAGGTGGGCTTCTTCATCTGGTGGTGCGTGCTCGACCAGCGCCTCGCCATGTGGACGACGATCGTCTCGCCGCTGCTCGCGATCCTGACGATGGTCTTCGTCTCGCCCTGGCTGATCTTCGGCTATGTGGCGCTCATCATGGTGACGCGCCTGATCCAGTCCTTCTGGCTCTATTGCTATTCGCGCGACGTGCACATCTCCTTCCCGCTACTGATCTACCTGAACCAGCTGCTCAACGCCTCGGTGAAGGTCTATTCGCTGTTCCGTCTCTCCAAGCAGCGCTGGACCAACCGCGGCAATCAGAGCGCCGGCTTCTCGGACAGCTTCGTGGAGCGGCTGCGAAACTGGACCGCCGCCTACCTGACCCTGGTCGCTTCGGCGGCGCTGGTGCTCATCCTGGTAAGCTACGCCGGCTTTCTGCAGCTGCCCACGGGCTACAGCCGTGACGGGCTGGTGGTCGGGCTGTTGCCCTTCCTGCGCTGAAGGCTCATCTCCAGGCGAGCAGCGCGCGCAGCACCGCGGCGACATGCAGCGATGAGTCGATCGCCCCGGAAGCGATCCGCGCCTCCACTTCGTCGAGCGGGACGAGCTCGACGACCAGGCTCTCGTCGCCGTCCAGCGCCGCCGGTCCGGCGAGTCTCGCCCCTTGCGCCAGGAAGAGATGATGCCGGTTCGACTGCCGGGCCGGGTTGGCGAACCACACCGCGGCCTCGCGCCAGCCCTCGGCCTCGTAGCCCGTCTCCTCCCGCAGTTCGCGCTGCGCCGCGAGCAGCGGTCCGGCGTCGCCGGCGTCGATCATTCCCGCCGGCAGCTCCAGATGGCTGCGCCCCGTGCCTTGCCGGTACTGCCGCACCATGACGAGCCTGCGATCCTCGGTCAGCGCCGCCACATGGATGAAATCCGCCGCTTCGATCACGTAATAGGGCGAGACCAGGCGGCCCTCCGCGGTGCGGCATTCGTCGGCGCGCAGCTTGAGCCAGCGGCCGTCGAAGGCGATGCGGCTGGAAAGCGTGACCCAGGGCTTGGGTTCGGGTCTTGGCATCGGCGCTCTTCTTCGAAGGTTGCAGGCGAGGCGCGTCAGCGCAACCCGTCCTCGCCCCTGATCTCGTGCTTCTGCAGGCCGCCGATGCGGGCGAGCGGGCGGCCGGAATCGGTGATCGCGATCGACACCACGATCTCGCCCGACCGCGGCGCATCGGGCACGCGCGCTTCCACCGCGTCGAAATGCGAGCGCACATAGGCGGCGTCCTTGTGCCCGAGCGGCACGTCGATCGCCGTTCCCACGCCGCCCATCTTCTTGGCGGATGGAATGAGCGCCGGACCCTTGCCCAGCGCCGCCCTGACCGGCGCGCCCATCTTGGGATGGAGCAGGGCGGCGGCATGCTCCAATTCGCCCGCCTCGCCCACGATCGCCGCCTTGCCGAAGCTCTCGGCCTGCGCCGGCGCTATGCCGAGCGCCGCCAGGCACCGCTTCGTCAAAAGATCGCCGAGCTCCGCGCCGATCTCGACGAGGAGCGACAGGTCCTTCTCGTACCGCCCGGCGAAGGGGTTCGCGATCACCGCCGAGGCAACGGCGCGCCGCGTCGGCGGCGAGACGGCCTCGCCCATCTCGCTGAGCGTCTCGTCGACCTGCACCACGATCTTGCGGATGTCGGCTGGCATCTGTCCTCTCGCGCCTCCTCTTGGCCCCTCCTCCTGGAAGGGGGAGGTTGGGTGGGGGTGAGTCACCGCTTGACGATCCCTTTACCCCCTCCTGGCCTCCCCCTTCCAGGGGGAGAAAACTACCGCTGCCCGTCCCAGACGCTGATCTCCTCGGGCTTCAGCCCGCCGACGCGCTCGTGGATGCGCGCTCCCGTCGTCATCACCAGCACATAGACGAGCTCGTCCGCGCGCGGATGGCCGGGCACGCCCACCTCCATCGCGTCGAAATGCGAGCGCACGTAGGAGGCGTTGATATGCGTGATCGGCACGTCGAGCCGGGCGCCCGGCCCGCCGACCTTCTTGGTCGAGGGCACGATCGCCTTGGCGCCGCCGAGCAGCTCGCGCATCGCATAGCCGCCGGGCACATGCCATAGCGCGCCATGCTCCAGTTCGCCGGCTTCGCCGACGATCGCGCCCTTGCCGTAGCCGGCGACGCTTTTGGGGTCGCCGCCGAGTGCATCGATGCAGCGCCGCGCCATCTCCAGCCCCGGCGCCTTCAGCGCCTCCATCATCGGCAGGATGTCGGGCTCGTAGCGCCCGGCATAGGGGTTGGTCAGCACCGCCAGCACGGCGGCCCGCCGCTGCGCATGGCCGGGCGCGGGGCCGGTCTCGCGGAAGATGTCCTCGGTGATGGTGCAGATGCGGCGGATCTCGATCAGGGACATGGCTTCTCCAAATTCCCTCCCTTGCAAGGGGAGGGTAAGGGAGGGGTCGGTATTCGCCTGACGAAAACCCACCCCCACCCAACCTCCCCATCCAGATCAGGCCTGCCTGATCTGGACATTCCGCGAGTCCAACATGGGCAGTCCCATGTTGGGACGCAGGGGGAGGGGTTAAACGACCACCGGCGCGCGATCCGCCGGCGGCGTGGAGCGCGAGCGCCCCGTGCGCACATGGCCGTCGATCACCACCATGCCGATGCCGGGCAGGTCGCCCTTGCTCATCGCGTCGAGGATGTCCTGGCCCGAGGAATGCTGCGGCTTGTCCATGAACACGAGGTCGGCCGGCCGGCCCACGGCGATGAGGCCGCCGTCGAGGCGGCGCCGCCGCGCCACGTTTCCGGAGGCGAGGCAGATCGCCTCTGCTGCGGGCAGCCCGCCGAGCGAGGCCATCAGCACGGCCATCCGCAGCATGCCGTTCGGCTGCACGCCGGAGCCCGCCGGCGCGTCGGTGCCGATCAGGAGGTCCCTGAGCCGCCCCTGCGCGCGGCAGGCCTCCAGCGCCACCAGCGCCGAGAGCTCGTTCCCGTTATGCACGACTTCGATCGCGCCCGTGGCCTGCTCGCAGATCGCCCGCACGCAGGCATGGCTGACCGAGGTCGGCCCGCCGTTGATATGCGAGACGACGTCGGGCTGCGCCTCCAGCACATCCTCGCGGCTGACGAAATGCGAGCCGGCGATCGAGGGCCCGCCCGTGTGCATGATCGTCTCGAGCCCGAGCTCGCGGCACCATTCCACCACCTTGCGGGCGTCCGGCCCCTTGGCCACGGTGCCGAGGCCGATCTCGCCGATGTGCCGGATGCCGGCGGCTTTCAACCGCTCGTAGACGTCGCGCGCGAAGCCGAGCTCCGGCACCGGCGCGCCGGCGATCACCTTGGCGCCCGCCGGCCGGAAGTTCTGGAAGCAGCGCTGCGCGGTGATGGCGAGCGCCACCACGCCCTCCGCATCCTTCGGCCGGCCGGGCAGATGCACCTCCCCCGCCGAGACGAGCTGCGTCACGCCGCCGTTGACGCCCATCTCGATCCAGCCGAGCTGGTTCTGCCGCGGCGTCCAGTCGCCGAACACGGGGTGGCAATGGCTGTCGATCAGGCCCGGCGCCACCGGCGAGCCCTTGGCGTCGATGGTGACGGCCGCGCCGTCGAGGTCGAGATCGACCGCCCGGCCGATGGCGCTGATGCGCCCGTCAACGGCTACGATCGTATCGGCCTCGATCAGCGGGGCCTCGATGTCGCCGGAGAGCACGAGCCCGAGGTTGCGGACGACGAGCCTGCCTTGCAGCGGTGCGTTCGAAACGTCGACGGCCATCGGTCTCCCCTTGCGGGGAAGAGTAATCAGGTGCGCGTCGCGATGGCAACCGCCGCGCCGGCCATCACGCCCGCCGTGGCGCGGTTGATGCGCTTCAAGGTGCGCTCAGAGGTGAAGACGCGGCGCGCCCGATCGGCCAGCACCAGCGCGCCGGCCATGACGGGCGTGATCACCAGCACGATCACCGCCGCCATCTCCACGAAGACCAGCGGCGTGATCTCCTTCACGTCGACGACGAGCGGCATGATCGACAGGAAGAACACCGCGACCTTCGGGTTGCCGAGCGTCAGGGACAGCGAGCCGAGGAAGCTCGGCCAGGAGCGCGCGCGCTCCTGCGAGGCGGCCACATCCTGCGCCGCCACGGGCGCCGTCCAGATCTTGAACGCGAGATAGAGGAGATAGGCGCAGCCAGCGAGCTTGATCGCCAGGAACAGCGGCTCGAAGGTCTTGGCGATCACCGCGAGGCCAGTCGCCGCCACAAAGAACCAGATGAGGTCGCCGACCACGAAGCCGGCGACGAAGGCCGGCCCGGCCTTGAGGCCCTGTCCGAGCCCACGGGCGATCACGGCCGCGAGCCCGGGCCCCGGCGACGCCACGGCGACGAAGTAGACGGAGGCGAAGAGGAGCAGCGGTCCAAGCGTCATGAGACGATGCTAGGCCAAGGCAAGGCCTACGGCAACGCAGGGCGTCATCATCGAACGTGATCGATCCGATGCAACTTCGCGACAGGTCTCGCGGCGGACTTGCGCCGCCTCTTTCCGGCCATATGTTAGGCGAGTCGACTAATTCACATATCTGGACTGGAAATTGAATGGCGCGTGACACGGTCGACGAGCAGCCGATCGAGGGCAAGGCGGACCTCGTCGCCTGGATCGAGAAGGGGGCCAAGCCCGAGGCGGCGTTCCGTCTGGGCACCGAGCATGAAAAGGTGCCGTTCCGTCCGACGGGGCTTGAGCCCGTCGCCTATGAGGGCGACAACGGCATCCGCGCCTTGCTCGAAGGCCTTGCGGCGCGTCTCGGCTGGGAGCCGATCCTCGACGACGGCCGCCCCATCGGCCTCGCCGACGCGGATGGTGGCGGCGCCATCTCGCTGGAGCCGGGTGGGCAGTTCGAATTGTCCGGCGCGCCGCTCGAAACCGTTCACCAGACCGAGGCCGAGACCGCGAAGCATCTCGCCGACGCCAAGGCCGTGGCCGAGAGCCTCGGCTTCCGCTTCCTGACGCTCGGCATGTCGCCGCTCTGGACGCGCGCGCAGACGCCGGTGATGCCCAAGGCCCGCTACAGGATCATGGCGGACTACATGCCGAAGGTGGGCTCCAAGGGCCTCGACATGATGTTCCGCACCGCCACAGTGCAGGTGAACCTCGATTTCTCCTCCGAAGCCGACATGGTGAAGAAGCTCAGGGTCAGCCTCGCCCTGCAGCCGCTCGCCGCAGCGCTCTTCGCCAATTCGCCCTTCACCGACGGAAGGCCGAACGGCTTCCTCTCCTACCGCTCGGAGATCTGGCGCGACACCGACAATGCGCGTGCGGGCATGCTCCCTTGCGCCTTCGAGGACGGCATGGGCTACGAGCGCTACGTGGATTACGCGCTCGACGTGCCGATGTATTTCATCAAGCGCGGCGACCGCTACATCGACGTCGCCGGCTCCTCGTTCCGCGATCTCCTCGCCGGCCGCCATCCGGCGCTGCCCGGCGGCCGCGCCATCAAGTCCGACTGGGTGAACCACCTCTCGACGATCTTCCCCGAGGTGCGGCTGAAGCGGTATCTGGAGATGCGCGGCGCCGACGCCGGCCCGCCGGCTTATCTCGCGGCGCTGCCCGCCTTCTGGGTCGGCCTGCTCTACGACAACCGGGCGCTGGATGCGGCCTGGGATCTCGTGAAGCCCTGGACCGCTGCGGAGCGGCAGGCCTTGCGCGACGCGGTTCCTGGGCTGGCGCTCAAGGCCGAGGTCGCAGGCCGCAGCTTGCGGGACGTCGCGCGCGAGGCGCTCGCCATCGCCCGGGGCGGTCTTCAGCGCCGCGCTCGGTTCGACGCCGCCGGCCGCGACGAGAGCCGCCATCTCGACGTGCTGGACGCGGTGGTCGACAGCGGCCGAACCCAGGCCGAGGCGCTGCTCGAGCGCTTCCACGGGCCGTGGCGCGGTTCGGTCGCCCCGGCCTTCGAGGAATGCGTGTTCTGACAGCGGCTTCCGCCCGGCGAAGTGCCGCATTGCCTCGCTCCCAAGCTTCCGCTAGGAGGCGGCGAGACGACATCGACAATCCGAGGGCGAACGAACATGGCCGATAGCCACGGCGGCGACACCGCGCATCCCGCGATGGATTACGCCGAGCACGAGAAGACCTATGAGGGCTTCCTGCGCTTCGCGACGATCGGCTCGCTGTGGTGCGCGACCATCCTGGTCGGCCTCGCCATCGGCGGCCCTGGCCATTCCTGGGGCTGGGGCAGTTTCCTGATCTTCCTGGGCACCGTGGCGTCGGCGGCCGGCATCGCCATGAAGTCGATCAACGCCAAGGGCGTCGGCGCCGTGCTCGTGCTCTCCGTGCTCGTCATGGCGCTGAAGGGCCTGCACTAGACGCCGGGCGACTGCCCCTCAGACCATCTTCGACAGCCTGACCAGCGCCAGCACCTGCAGCGCCGCCGAGCCTTGGCGGATGGCGAGGAACAGCGGCTCCTCACGCCCGTGGAAGCGCTTCTTGAATTGCGCCTGGCCCTTGAAGTTGAAGATCCGCGCGTTGAGCCAATCGGAGTCATAGAGCCGCCGGAAGGCGGCTTCGAGCAATCGGTGCGGCCGTGAACCGCCGGCCTCGTTCGGCGCCAGCGGCGATAGGCCCAGCCTCACCTCCTCCAGCCCCTCGCGCTTGAAGGTCTCGATGGCATGGCGCGTCAGGCCGAGCTCGGCATAGACGCCGGCCTCTTCCAGCCGCCGCTTCAACGCCGTGACATAGCCGATCAGCCGGCCGTCGCGATGCAGCGGATCGAAGAGCAGGCAGGCGACGGGCCGGCCCTCGGGATCGCGCAGCATGAAGATGCGCGTCTCGGGCTCCGCCGCGGGCGGCATGCCGCGGTTCAGGAATTGCATCTCGCGCCGCCGCGCCACGCGCGAGGCGCGCCAGGCCGCGGAGATCGCGCTGAGGGCCGCCAGCGTCTCCTCCGACCAGCCTTCCTCGGCGATGGTGAAGCCGCGCTTCCTGAGCCAGTTCGAGGCGTAGCGGATGCCGTCCTTGCTCTTGCCGTCGAAGGTATAGCCCTTGAGATCGAGCACCGTGTCGACGCCGAAGGGCGTGGTGCGGTAGCCGCGGTCCGCCAGCAGCGCCGCAAGGGGCTCCGAGACCTGCACGAAGCTCGGGCTGCCGAACGCCGCGATGAAGGCGTCGATCAGCGCCGCCCTGTCCTCAGGCGCTGCCACCGGATCGCCGAGCGCGAAGACGTAGCCCATCTTCTCGCCATAGGCGATGTAGCCGCGCTCCGTCGCGAAAGCCCGGGTCATGACGCGGCCCTTGGCGCCGAGCGGCTTCGTCGTGGCGTAGGCGAGCGAGAAGTCGCCATGGCGACGCATCAGCGCGAGGCGCTCGGCCTCGCCGAGATCGGGCCGCGGCGCGCCCGTGGTGCGCGCCTCCATCCAGCGGTCCACCGACCGCTTGACCGGCCGCCAGGGATCGAGACGGATCCGCGCCATCAGGCCGCAGCGTCCCGCTCGGCCACGATCAGGCGGAACATGACCGGCCCGCCCGGGAACAGCGGGAAGTCCTCGATCGTCTGCCGCCCGAAGCCCAGCGCGCGGAGCGGCTCCCGGTAGTCGTAGGTCGGATGCCACGCCACCAGACCGGCCAGCCAGAACGGCGCCATGCCGAAGCGGGCGTAGAAGCGGTTGAAGAGCCTGGCCGGCGGCGAGCCTGTGGGCGGCGCGACATCGGCGATGGAGAGCCGGCCGCCCGGCCGCACCAGCCCGGCGGCATGGGCGAGGAAGAGCCGCATGCGCGGTTCGGGAAAGACGTTGAAGAAGAAATTGCCCGCCACGGCGTCGTAATGCTCGTGGCGGTCATGCGCCAGCGCGTCTCCCTCGATGAGCTCGGCGCTGACGCCGCGCTTCTTCAGTCGTGCCTCGACGCGCCTGAGCATCGCGCCCGAGAGATCGATGCAGGTCACCTGCGCGCCGGCCGCCGCCGCCCGCGCCGCCTCCTCGCCCGTGCCGGCGCCGAGGAACAGGATCGAGTGTCCGGGCGAGACATGCTTCAGCCCCGCCAGCTTGGCGCGGCGGATGCGGCCGAACGAGTAGACCTTGGCGAGCCCGTCGTAGAAGCTTGCCGCCCTGTCGTAATCCGGATCGCGATGCTGCCTCACGCGCCGCTCCCAGCCGCCGGAGATAGGCGGCGCGTCAAATCTGGCGCACGGCGCGAGGTTGGACAATCGGTTTTGGTCAATCGATTCTGCCGCGATGGAGCACGAACGAGCCGAGGCTGACGCGCCAGCGGCGCAAAGGTTCCGCAGCGCTGCTCCGAGCTTGGCTGTTGCGTTTTGCGCCGCGCTCGTCACAGATGCGTTCCCTGGCGTGGTTGCTGCATGGATTTTATGCGGGAACTGGTGTTGAGTGGCGTGAGAACGCCCACGCGGCGGAGCGACGAGGCTTGGCGGACCGGCGATGCGGATAGCTGTTGTGGATGAGAGCGGCCAGGGCGAGCCGCGCGTGGCGGCGAGCCCGGAGACCGTGAAGAAATACCGCGCGCTGGGCGCCGATGTGGCCGTGCAGAAGGGCGCCGGCCTCGCCTCCGGCGTCACGGATGCGGAATACGAGGCGGCCGGCGCCATGATCGCCAAATCGGCGAAGGAGGCGCTCAATGACGCCGATATCCTGCTCAAGGTGCGCCGGCCGAACGAGGACGAGGCCAAGAGCCTGAAGCGTGGCGCGCTCGCGGTCTCGATCATGGACCCCTACGGCAACGAGGCTGCGCTGCAGCCGCTGGCCGAGGCCGGCGTCTCGGCCTTCGCCATGGAGTTCATGCCGCGCATCACCCGCGCGCAGGTGATGGACGTGCTGTCCTCGCAGGCCAATCTCGCGGGCTACCGCGCGGTGGTCGACGGCGCGGCGCTCTACGGCCGGGCGCTGCCCATGATGATGACCGCCGCCGGCACCGTGCCCGCCGCGAAGATCTTCATCATGGGCGTCGGCGTCGCCGGATTGCAGGCGATTGCGACCGCAAGACGCATGGGGGCGGTCGTGACGGCGACGGACGTGCGTCCCGCCACCAAGGAGCAGGTGGAATCCTTGGGCGCCAAGTTCCTGGCGGTCGAGGACGACGAGTTCAAGCAGGCCCAGACCGCGGGCGGCTACGCCAAGGAGATGTCGAAGGAATATCAGGCGAAGCAGGCGGAATTGACCGCCAGCCACATCGCCAAGCAGGACATCGTCATCACCACGGCGCTGATCCCGGGCCGGCCGGCGCCGAAGCTCGTCTCGGCGGCCATGGTCGCCTCGATGAAGCCGGGCTCCGTGCTGGTCGATCTCGCGGTGGAGCGCGGCGGCAACGTCGAAGGCGCCAAGCTCGGCGAGGTGGTGACGACCGAGAACGGCGTGAAGATCGCCGGCTACGCCAACATGCCGGGCCGCATGGCGGCGACGGCCTCCTCCCTCTACGCAAAGAACCTCTACGCCTTCGTCGAGACGATGATCGACAAGGGCGCCAAGGCGCTGGCCGTCAACTGGGACGACGAACTCGTCAAGGCGACGCTGCTGACCCGCGACGGCGCGGTGGTGCATCCGAACTTCGCGAACAAGGGCTGACGAACGATGGCCACCCAAGCTGAACTCCTGCAACAGGCGGAGGAGGCCCGCGCCGCGGCCGCCGCCGCGCTCGCCAAGGCCGATGCCGCCATCGCCGCCGTCAAGGCCGGCGCCGTCTCCGCCGGCACGGCCCTGGCGCATGGCGCCGGAGTCGATCCGATCGTCTTCCAGCTCGCCATCTTCGTGCTCGCCATCTTCGTGGGCTACTACGTCGTCTGGTCGGTGACGCCGGCGTTGCACACGCCGCTGATGTCGGTGACCAACGCCATCTCCTCTGTGATCGTGGTGGGCGCGGTCCTCGCGGTCGGCGTCAACCTCTCGGGCAATCTCGCCAACGAATTCGGCTTCGTGGCGCTGATCCTCGCCTCGGTGAACATCTTCGGCGGGTTCCTGGTCACGCAGCGCATGCTGGCGATGTACAAGAAGAAGGGCTGAGGCGGCTCCGATGCAGAACTTCGCCAACCTCCTCTACCTCGTCTCCGGCGTCCTCTTCATCCTGGCGCTCCGGGGCCTCTCGCATCCCACCACCTCGCGGCAAGGCAACACCTTCGGCATGGTGGGAATGGCGATCGCCATCCTCACCACGATCCTCATCAGCCCGCCGGGCAGCTTCACCGGCTGGCTGCTGCTGATCCTCGGACTCGCCATCGGCGGCGGCATCGGCGCCTATATGGCGAACAAGGTGCAGATGACGCAGATGCCCGAGCTGGTCGCTTTCTTCCACGCGCTGGTCGGCCTCTCCGCCGTCTTCGTGGCGGCGGCCGCGCTCTATGCGCCCACCGCCTTCGGCATCGGCGAGATCGGCGCGATCAAGAGGGCAAGCCTCGTCGAGATGGGGCTCGGCGTCGCCATCGGCGCCATCACCTTCTCCGGCTCCGTGATCGCCTTCCTGAAGCTTTCCGGCCGCATGGGCGGCAAGCCGATCCTGCTGCCGAACCGCCATCTCCTCAACATCGCGCTCGGCGGCGCGCTGCTGCTGCTGCTCATTCTCTTCGTGACGACCGAGAGCGCCGTCCTGTTCTGGCTGATCGTCATCGTCTCGATCGTGGTCGGCGTCACGCTGATCATCCCGATCGGCGGCGCGGACATGCCGGTCGTGGTCTCGATGCTCAACAGCTATTCCGGCTGGGCCGCCGCCGGCATCGGTTTCACGCTGGGCAATCTCGCGCTCATCATCACCGGCGCGCTGGTCGGCTCCTCCGGCGCGATCCTCTCCTACATCATGTGCAAGGCGATGAACCGCAGCTTCATCTCCGTGATCCTCGGCGGCTTCGGCGGCGACGACGCGGCGGCGGGCGCTGCCGCCGAGGCCAAGCCCTACAAGGCGGGCTCGGCCGACGACGCCGCCTACATCATGAAGAACGCCTCCAAGGTCATCATCGTGCCGGGCTACGGCATGGCGGTGGCTCAGGCGCAGCACGCGCTGCGCGAGATGGCGGACCTCCTGAAGAAGGAGGGCGTCGAGGTGAAATACGCGATCCACCCCGTCGCCGGCCGCATGCCGGGCCACATGAACGTGCTGCTGGCGGAAGCCAACGTGCCCTATGACGAGGTCTTCGAGCTCGAGGACATCAACAGCGAGTTCGCGCAGGCCGACGTCGCCTTCGTCATCGGCGCCAACGACGTCACCAACCCAGCCGCCAAGACCGACAAATCCTCGCCGATCTACGGCATGCCGGTGCTGGACGTGGAGAAGGCCGGCACCGTTCTCTTCATCAAGCGCGGCATGGGCGGCGTTGGCTACGCGGGCATCGACAACGAGCTGTTCTACCGCAACAACACGATGATGCTGCTGTCGGACGCCAAGAAGATGGTGGAGAGCATCGTCAAGGCGCTGGCGCATTGAGCAGCGGCCGATGCTGATCCGCGCCATGGCGGAGGCGGATCGCGAGGCCGTCATCGGCCTGCTCGGTGAGTTGAATGCGTTCGAGTTCACATTGTCCGACGACAGGAGTCTCGATCCGGCTGACTGGAGCGCGTTGCTTCAGGCTCATGAGACAGCGGTTGGGTCGAAGGGAGGCCAACTGCTGGTCGCCGAGGAATCCGGGGCCGTTATCGGCTTCTGCGCCTTGCTGTTCGAGCATGACGAGCCGCTCTATGTGCGGGCAGACGTTCGGCCTCATGGCCGCATCACCGAACTGGTGGTCACGAAGACAGCGCGCGCCGCGGGTGTCGGCCGTGCTCTGCTGCGCCAGGCCGAAGCCTGCTGTCGGCAGGCGGGGCTGGCAGCCATGGCGATCGGAGCGCTGGCTGGCAATGAGGTTGCGCTCGGTTTGTACCAGAGCGAAGGTTTCCAGGTGCAGGCGACCGAGCTGCTCAAGCGCTTGTAGCCATGCCGCCGCACCGGTGAGGTGAGGCATTGCGGGATAACCGTATATACGATAGTTCTAGCCGTATATACAGAGGTTGCCATGCCGCTCAGCATCAGGAACGAGGCGACGGTCGCGCTGGCGCGCGAGGTGGCGGCGCGCACGGGCCGGACCGTGACCCAGACGATTCATGAGTCGCTGGAGAAGGAGAAGGCCGCGCTTAAGCCGCTGCCGTCGCTCAGCCCGGAGACGATCGCTTTCCTCAGCGAACTGCATGCGCGGGTGCGAGCTAAGAGCACCGACAATCGCATTGTCGACAAGGCGTTCTACGATTCGCTCTACGATGAGTGATCCATGTTCGTGGACGCCTCCGCGCTTGTCGCGATCGTCATCGAAGAACCCAACTTTGCGTCCTATGCTGAAGCGCTACAACGTTCCTTGACGAGTGTCGTCACGCCTTTCGTGTTGATGGAGGCGGGGCTCGCCGTGATGCGCGGAAGAGGTCTTATGGCCGCTGACGCCCATGGAGAGATCGGGACCACCCTGGACTACTTCCGCATAGGGACGGTCGAACTCACATTCACCATGATACTCGCTGCGCTTAACGCCTACGAGCGCTACGGCAAGGGCCGCCACCCCGCCCGCCTCAACATGGGGGATTGCCTCTCCTACGGCGCCGCCCGGACGCTCGGCGTTCCTCTCCTCTACAAGGGCGATGATTTCGCCCGCACAGACATCGCCTCGGCGCTGGCGCGATGACGCCGGCCGGAGCCATCACAATCCGGCCCATGCAGGACCGGGACCGCGAGGCCGTCGTCGACCTGCTCTGGCAGTTGAACCTTTACGAGAAGCGCCTTTCAGACACGCGCAGCGAGCGGCGCGAGGACGCCGAGGCCTGCCTCGCCTGGAACGACGAGCGCATCCAAGAAGGCGGCGCGCATTGCGTGGCGGAGATTGATAGCCGCATCGTCGCCTATCTCTGCCTGGTCATCCAGATGGCCCCGCCGTTCATCCGCGCCGAGTTCCGGCGCCACCTCTATGTCGCAGACCTCGTGGTCGACGAGTCGTGGCGAGGGCGCGGCATCGGCCGCGCCATGCTCGCCGAGGCCGATGCCTATGCCCGCGATCAAAGGCTCGGACACATCCTCATCGGCCTCACGGCAGGGAACACGCGTGCCGATCGCCTCTATGCCTCGGAGGGCTACGCGTTCTATGGCGTCGAGCGGCTGAAAACGCTCGGCTGAGCGGCGCTGTGCATCTCGACACCCTCGCGGCAGCGGTCAATCACCTCGGCGCTGGTAGCGAACTTGCTTCAGGAGCCGCGCGAGATGCGCGGCATTGCGCGCCATCGTCGCCGCGGTCGTCGCTACGTTGTCCGGCGTTGCGTCGAGACGCTTGTAGTCGACGTCGCCCATCGCCTCTCTCACCCAATAGGTCGCGCCGCCGGCGCGAATCGTGAAGCCGACGTCGTTCAGCGCCTGGAAGAGCTCGGTGCAGACGAGATGCGCGCCATCCTCGTCGCCGACGACGGCAAGGACCGCAATCTTGCCTGACGACACCATGCGGCCCTCGTCGTCGGTCTCATCGAGGAAGGCGTCCATCCGCTCCAGTACGCGCTCGACCGGCGCTTTCAGAACGCGCCCAGGCTCGCCCGGCAATCCGCGCTGAGTTCGCTCCGCCGCGCCTCCAGGCAGCCCTTCATCGCGGCAGGCGACGACGATTGCCGGCACCAGCGCTCGATCTCCGGACGGCACTGGTTCGCTGCCGAGAGGCTCCGGGCGCAGGCCGGCGAGAGCTCGCTGCGTCGTGACGCCAGGCAGCGGGCGATCCGCCCGTCGCCCGGCGGCGTGGCGGCGCAATGGCGGAGATAATCGCCGCGGCAGTCGCTCATGATGTCGGCCTTCGCGGCATGCGCCATCGGCAGGCCGAGCGCCGTCAGCAGGAGGGAGAGCGGGAGGTTGCGGATCAGCCGGTCCAAGCTCAGCCCTCCATCGCCTTGCCGCTTGCCGGCGCGATCCGTTCGCCCTGGCGCGACAGTCCGTCGCCCGCGCTGGCGCGCTGCTGCACCTGGTCGTAATCCGGAAAGACGCTGCCGAAGGCGCGATCCAGGATCGCCGTGAACAGCCCGTAGTGCCCGCGGTAGCGCGCGTGGTGGAGCGCATGGTAGGTGGGCGTGACGACGAGGCGGCCGATGCGGCTGCGCGTGAACCAGCCTGGAAACACCTCGACATTGCTGTGTCCGAGCACGTTGAGCAGGTAGTTGACGGCGCCGTAGGCGATCAGGCCGGGCGCGCTGAGCGGCAGCCATTGCGCAAGCACGACCGCGAAGCCGACCGAACCCGAGAGCAGGATGAGGCGCTCCAGCAGCGAGAACGAAAGCGAGGTGAGCGGGTCGACGACCTTCGCCGTGTGGTGCTGTCGGTGGATCCAGTAGAAGCGCGGCGTGTGCAGCAGCCGATGCGTGGCGTAGAACCAGATCTCGAACCAGACGAACATCAGCGCGAAGGTCAGGATGCCGCCGGCGAGCGTCGGCGGACCGAGCGGCAGCAGCCCCAGCGACACGATGGCGACAACGACGGCCGCATCCAGCATCACCACCGGGACCGCGGCCCTGAGCTCTGCGAGGATCTGGCCGTCGGCATAGGGCAGCCTGAGGATCAGGCGGCGCTTGGCGAAGGCGGAGAGCCTGAGCCAGAGAAAGGCGGCGCCCAGCACGACGGCGCTGCGGAAGGCGATCGCGAGAGCGACGGCGGCGGTCGCCGCCAGGACGGCGACGATCGACAGATCGCCAGCCGCCTGCATCTCGCGCAAGGTCGAAAGGGGAGTCATGGGTCTTTCCTGATCGGCGAAAAGGAGGTTCGGCCGCAGCCGCCGCTCCCTCCCCCGCCCGGACAGTCCGGGGGGCGGAGGGAACGGCGGCCGCGGCGCCGCAATGCTAGCGCGCGACCGAGAACGAGCCCGAGCGCGTCGCCGTGCCGCCGCGCGGCCCGGTGTAGGCCGCGCCGCTCTGGAACTGGCCGGGCGCCGTGCGCGCCACGCTGCCCTGCCGGCTGAAGCTGCGCCCGCCCGGCCCGGTGGTCGATCCGCCGTAGCTGCATGCTCCGCCGGCGCAGGAGCCGCCGCCCTGCGTCGTGTAGGCGCCGCCGCGCGGCCCGGTGCCGCCGCCGGAGCGGTTCCATTGCGCCTCGGCCGCGGTTGAGGCGAAGAGGAGGCCGGCGGCTGCGGCCGAAAGGACGATCATGCGGTTCATGGCTTTGCTCCTGGATCTCGGTTGATGATGGCGACGTCATCGTTGGCGTCGGTGAGCATCCTGGCCGCCTGCCGTTTCGGCCGATTTTCGGCGGACGACCCCGATGTTTCATTCCATTTCGAGGACAGGCTCTCGAAACAATCGGAAACGAAACGGCCGCTGGACCGCGCAGGGACGGCGCTGCATCCTTGGCCCATGGCCGACCGCCCCGCTGTCCTCATCGTCGACGACGACATCGAGATCAGGAGCCTGCTCGAGCGCTACCTGAAGGAGAACGGCCATGCGGTGCGGACGGTGGCGAACGGCCGGCAGATGGATGGATTGCTGGCGCGCGAGCGCTTCGCCTGCATCGTCCTCGACCTGATGATGCCGGGGGAAGACGGGCTGGCGATCTGTCGCAGACTGAGGGCCGAAGCCAACGACATCCCGATCATCATGCTGACGGCCCGCGGCGACGACATCGACCGCATCATCGGCATCGAGATGGGCGCGGACGACTATCTGCCGAAGCCGTTTAACCCGCGCGAGCTGCTGGCGCGGATCAACGCCCTGCTCCGCCGCCGCCGCGCGTCGGACGATGCCGCCGGCGCGCCCGCCGATGGTTCGGTGAGCTTCGCCGACGTCGTGGTCGACCTCGCGGCCCGCACGCTCACGAAAGGCGCGGCCAGCCATCGCCTTACGACCGGCGAGTTCGCGGTCCTCTCCGCGCTCCTCGCCAGGCCGGGACGGCCGCTCAGCCGCGAGCGCCTGCTGGAGCTGACGCGGCCCAATGACCTCGACGTGTCCGACCGCAGCATCGATCTCCATATCCACCGCCTGCGCAAGCTGGTGGAGGCCGATCCGGCGGCGCCCCGCTATCTCCAGACAGTGCGCGGGCATGGCTATGTCTTCATGCCGGACGGCTCGGCATGAGCCCGCCCCGCCTTCCCAGCTCGGGAATCTCCTGGCCCCGCTCGCTGCTGGCCCGCAATGCGCTCCTGATCATCGGCCTGGTCGTCGCCGGCCAACTGGTGTCGCTGGCCGGCTTCTTCATCCTGGTGCAGGCGCCGCGCGCCGTGCAGCTCGCCGCGGTCACGGCGCGCTATGCGGCCGTGCTGGAATCGGCGCTCGCCGCGGCGTCGCCGGAGGAGCGGACGCGGCTGCTGGCCCTGCCCGACTTTCCCGTGGCGCGGTTGGAGGCCGCCGGTCCGCCGGAGGGCGGGCGGCGCGGCCCCCGGCCCCAGCTCCTGCGGCGTTTCGAGGAAGCGCTCGCCCTGCGGCTGGACGGACGCCCGATCCGCTTCACGCGCGAAGGGGTCGACACGTTGTGGATCGGCCTGCGCGTGCCCGGGGAGCGACTGTGGTTCGGCGCGCCGATCGCCCCGCTGCTCGCCGAGCATTTCTTCAACTGGGTCGCCGTGTCAGGCGCCGGCGCCGTGATCGGGCTGGCGGGGGCGTTCCTGATCCAGCGGCGGATCAACCGACCGCTCGACGCGCTCGGCGACGCCGCGCGGCGGGTCGGCTCGGGCCTTCCGGCCGAGCGGCTCGACGAGAACGGCCCGAGCGAACTCGCCGGACTGGCGCGCGCGTTCAACCGCATGACCGACGATCTCGCCGCCGTCGAGCGCGAGCGCGCGGTGATGCTGGCCGGCATCTCGCATGACGTGCGCACCCCGCTCACCCGCATCCGGCTGGCGACGGAGCTCCTGCGCGGCCAGTCCGAGCCGGAACTGCTGGCGCGCATCGAGACGAACCTCGATCGCGTCGACCGCATCCTCGGCCAGTTCCTGGCCTTCGCGCGCGACGAAGCGGCGGAGAGGCCGGTCTACGCCTCGATCGAGCGGCTGGTGGCGGAGCGCGTGGCCGATGCGTCGGAGGACGGCGCCAGCGTCGTGGCTGAGACCGCGGCGTCTCCCGATCTGCCGATCCGTCCGCTGGCGCTCGGCCGCGCCATCGACAACCTCATCGGCAATGCGCTGGCGCATGGCCGGCCGCCCGTGACCGTCTCGACCGCATGGGAAGACGGCTGCCTCGTCATTTCCGTGCGCGATTGTGGCCAAGGCATCGCGCCGGAGGAGATCGAACGGCTGCGGCAGCCGTTCCAGCGCGGCGCGGAGGACGCCGCCGGCTCGACGGGTCTCGGGCTCGCCATCGCCGACCGGATCGCACGCCTGCATGGCGGTTCGCTGGCGTTCGAACGGCCGGTCGGCGGCGGCTTCGTCGCCAGGCTGCTGCTGCCGACCTGAGCGCGCGCCGGATGCGGCCGGCCTCCGGCTTTCATCTCGACAGCCGCGCCCGCCCGCTCTAATCGCCTCCCCATGGCCGATCTCCTGCTCGAACTCTTCTCCGAGGAAATCCCCGCGCGCATGCAGAAGCAGGCGGCGGAGGACCTGCGCAAGCTCGTCACCGATGCCCTGGTGGCGCAGGGGTTCCTCTATGAGGGCGCGCAAACCTTCGTCACGCCGCGGCGGCTGACGCTGGCGGTGCACGGACTGCCGGCGAAGGGCCAGGACGTGCGCGAGGAGAAGCGCGGCCCACGCGTCGGCGCGCCCCAGGCCGCCATCGACGGATTCCTGAAGAGCGCCGGCCTCGCCTCGCTCGACCAGGCGAAAATCGTCTCAGACCCGAAGAAGGGCGACAGCTATGTCGCGGTGATCGAGAAGCCCGGCCGCGCCACGGCGGAGGTGCTGGCCGAGATCATCCCTGGGGTGGTGAAGGCCTTTCCCTGGCCGAAATCCATGCGCTGGGGCGCCGCCAGCGCGTCCGGCGCGAGCTTCCGCTGGGTGCGGCCGCTCCGCTCCATCCTCTGCACGCTCGGCGACGAACACGAGGAGCCCGAGGTCGTCTCCTTCGAGGTCGGCGGCATCCGCTCCTCGAACGTCACCTACGGCCACCGCTTCCTCTCCGACGGAAAGCCGATCGTGGTGAAGCGGCTGGACGATTATCTCGCGAAGCTCGAAGCCGCGAAGGTGATCGCCGATCCCGAGCGCCGGCGCGACGCGATCCTGCACGAGGCGCGTCAGCTCTGCTTCGCGCAATGCCTGGAACTTGTCGAGGACGAGGGCCTCGCTGCCGAGGTCGCCGGCCTCGTCGAATGGCCGGTGCCGCTGATGGGGAGCTTCGAGGAGGAATTCCTGGAGGTTCCGCCGGAGGTGGTGCGGCTCACGATCCGCGCCAACCAGAAATGCTTCGTGGTGCGCGACCCCAGGACGGGCCGGCTCGCCAACCGCTTCATCGCCACCGCCAACACGGAAGCAGCGGACGGCGGCGAGACGATCATCGCCGGCAACGCCCGCGTCATCCGCGCCAGGCTCTCCGACGCCCGCTTCTTCTGGCAGACGGACAGGAAGGTCCCGCTCCTGGAGCGGCTGGAGAAGCTGAAGACCGTGCGCTTCCACGAGAAGCTCGGCACGCAATGGGAGCGCGTCGAGCGCATCGCCGCGCTCGCCCGCGAGATCGCGCCGCAGGTCGGCGCGGCCCCGGCGCTCGCCGAGAAGGCCGCGCGCCTCGCCAAGGCCGATCTCGCCACCGAGATGGTCGGCGAGTTCCCGGATCTGCAGGGCCTCATGGGTCGCTACTACGCCACGCTGGAGGGCCATGAGCCCGAGGTCGCGGCGGCGGTCGAGGAGCATTACAAGCCGCTGGGGCCGAGCGACCGTGTGCCGACCGCGCCGGTCAGCATCGCCGTGGCGCTGGCCGACAAGCTGGATACGCTCGTGGGCTTCTGGGCCATCGACGAGAAGCCGACCGGGAGCAAGGATCCCTATGCGCTGCGCCGGGCGGCGCTGGGGGTGATCCGGTTAGTGGTGGAGAATAGGGTGCGCATCGAACTGTTCGAGTTCCTACCGCGTCCCTTTGCCCGAATTGCGAAGACAGAGCTTTCTGTGGAGTTCCTAAAGCAGAAGAGAGCTCTGGAGAAAGCACAGCTGGGCACCCAAGCGAGCGCTTTTGTTCGAGCATTGGCTGAGATTTTTCAGGAAAGACATATTCTCCAAGCCGAAGAAGTGTCAAATAGCCTTACAAGAACTGCGCAGGATCTACTAGAATTCCTACATGAACGAATGAAGGTCATTCTCCGCGAGCAAGGCGCGAGACATGACCTCGTTGATGCGGTTCTTGGCGCAGGAGTTGGCGATCGTTCGATCAATGACGACCTCCTCTCCATCGTCAACCGCGTGAACGCGCTGTCCGTACTCCTCGCCACCGAAGATGGGGCCAACCTTCTCGCGGGCTTCAAGCGCGCCGCCAATATCCTGCGGGCCGAGGAGAAGAAGGATGGCGAGGGCGCCTTCGATGGCTCGCCCGAGGCGGCGCTGCTCGCAGAGCCAGAGGAGAAGGTGCTGGCCCAGGCGCTGGACGCCGCCGAGCAGAGCGTCGCCGGCCACCTCGCGAAGGACGATTACGAAGGCGCCATGCAGCGCATGGCGGAGCTCCGCCCCGCGGTCGACGCATTCTTCGACAGGATCCTCGTCAATGCGCCCGATCCGGCGCTACGCGCCAACCGCCTGCGCCTGCTGGCGAACCTCCGGCGCGTGACCGCGCAGGTCGCCGATTTCGGGAAGGTCGGGGGGTAGGGGCGCATTCCTTCTCCCGCAAAGCGGGAGAAGGTGGCAGGCGGAGCCTGACGGATGAGGGCGGCTCGGCGGACCCTCACCCGGCGTCGCTATCGCTCCGCCACCCTCTCCCGCCTTGCGGGAGAGGGAAAGATCACACCGCCTCGATCTGCTCCAGCAACAGCCCGGGAAACACGATCCCCTCCTTCGCCGCCTTCTCCCGGAGCGCAATGCGCCGCATGCCCGAGAGGCGCGCGCCGTTCTGGCTCTCGATCGCCTGGGCGAGGCTTCCCATGCGCTCGGCGAAGCGGCCGTGGCCGAAGCCGGCGGGATCGAGCGCCAGGATGAGCTGGCCAACGCGCGGCGGGCCGCCCTTGTCGTCGAGGAAGGACGAGGCCTCGAAGGCGAGGTTCGCGCCCACGACCGCCGCGGCCAGCGCCTCCACCATGAAGGCGAGCGCCGCGCCCTTGGCGCCGCCCAAGGGCAGCATGGTGCCGGCGATGCCCTTGGCCGGATCGGTCGTGGGCTTGCCCTCAGGGTCGAGCGCCCAATCGTCGGGGATGGCCTCGCCCTTCTGCCGCGCCGCCACGAGGTTGCCGCGCGCCACCTTGGAGAGCGAGAGATCGACCACCACCGGCGGCCGCCCCTCCAGCGGCGCGGCGAAGGCGATCGGATTGGTGCCGTAGACCGCGCGGTTGCCGCCGGTCGGCGCCATGGCGGCCGGCGTATTGGCGAAGAGGATGGCGACGAGCCCCTCCCGCGCCAGCGCCTCGACATGGTGGCCGGCGACGCCGCAATGGTTGGAGTTGGTGATCGCCGCCGCGGCGATGCCCTGCTTACGCGCGATGGCGGGCAGCTTCTTCAAGGCGAGATCGATCGCCGGATAGGCGAAGCCCTCCGCCGCATCGACGATGAGCACGCCAGGCTTCGGCCGAGCGGCGGTCGGCTTCGCGTCGCCCTTCGCCTTGCCGGATTTGACCATGGTCAGGTAGGTCGGCACGCGCTGCAGCCCGTGGCCCTTGAGCCCGTCGGCCTCGGCGGCGACCAGCGCCCTGGCGACCGACAGCGCCACGGAGCGCGCCGCGCCGCGCTTCTGGAATTCACGGGCGACGAAGGCCGTCGCCTTGTCGAGGGGGAGGGTCTTGTCGCGCTTCATCTCAGTGGGTCCGTTGCATGGGGGTGGTGCGTGCTTCGAGACGCCGCCTTCGGCGGCTCCTCAGCATGAGGAGGTTGGAGCTCGGCCCTTAACGGTCCTCATGCTGAGGAGCCCTCGAAGAGGGCGTCTCGAAGCACGCACCACGTCTCCGCCATCGTCACGCCTCCAGCGCCTTCACCACGTTGGCCACCGTCACATGGCTGACGCGGACGTTCGATTCCTGCGTTACGCCGGCGATATGCGGCGTGAGGATGAGGTTGGGGCAATCCTTGAACACGGCGCCCCGCGCGGCGGAGAGCGGCTCCTCGTCGAAAACGTCGAGCGCCGCGCCGCCGAGCCGGCCCTCGCGCAAGGCCTGCGCCAGCGCCGCCTCGTCGACGATGCCGCCCCGCGCCGCGTTCAGCAGGATGGCATCCTTCTTCATGCGCTTCAGCCGCACCGCGTCCATCATGTTGGCGGTGGTGTCGTTGAGCGGCACATGCAGGCTGACGACATCCGCCTCGCGCAGCAGCGGCTCCAGCCCGTGCCGATGCGCCATCGACCAAGCGGGGTGGTCGTCCGGCAGATAGGGGTCGAAGGCCATGCAATGCATGCCGAGCGCACCCGCCCGCTTCGCCACCTCGCGGGCGATGGAGCCGTAGCCGACGAGGCCGATCGTCTTGCCGGAGAGCTCGCGCCCCATCAGCCGGTTGCGCGGCCATTGACCGGAGATCACGTCCGGCGTCGCCATGTAGGCGCCGCGCAGCAGCAGCATCGCGGCGCAGATCACCCATTCCGCCACCGAGAGGTCGTTGGCGCCCGATGCCGGGAAGACCTTGATGCCGCGCGCCTCGCAGGCCGCCATGTCGATGTTGTCGAGCCCGACGCCGAGCCGGCCGACGACCTTGAGCTGCGTCGCCGCCTCCAGCAGCGTGCCCCTGACCTGCGTCCGGTTGCGCACGATCAGCGCCTTGGCGGCGCTCGCCTCGCGCAAGAGGTCGTCCGGCCGGTCGACCAGCTTGGGGTCGTACAGCACCTCATGCTCCGCCGGCACGGCGGCCAGAGCCGCCTCGTCCAGGAATTCGGTGACGACGATGTCCGCCATGGCGGTCGCCTTCCTTGGATTGGGGTTGAACGAAGAAGCCCCGGCCGTGATGTTCGGCCGGGGCTTGGACAGTCGAGCCGATCGTCTTGATCTTCTTTGCTCAGCTCAGGCAACGCGGGAATTGATCCTCCCCGACTTTAGCAGGTTGGTCCTGCCCTGTACCTCCCTTCGGACGTGGAGGTGTCGCCGGCTTGGCCGCCGGTTTGGCCGCCGCGGCGCCTCAGGCGCTGCGGTAGAGCTTCGTCATCGAGAATTCACGGTGGCCCAGCGCCTCCGCCGCCGTCAAGCGTCCATTAGCCGTACGCACGATGCTTTCGATCAGTGCGTCGCCGGCTTCGGGGATCGTCATGTCGCGGCGCAGGATGCCGGAGACGTCGACGTCGATGTGCTCTGGCATCGTGCGCATCGTCTTCGGGTTGCCGGTGATCTTGATGACGGGCACGATCGGGTTGCCGATGACGTTGCCCTGGCCCGTCGGGAAGGTATGGACGACATAGCCGCCCGCCGCCATCAGCGTCACGCATTCAGCCGCCGCCGAGGAGGTGTCCATGAAGTAGAGGCCGGGGCCCTTGGCCGGGGCCTCCGCCGGCTCGAGGATGTCGATGTAGGACGACTCGCGGCCGATCTTCTCGAGGTTGCCCAGCGCCTTCTCCTCGATCGTGGTCAGGCCGCCGGCGATGTTGCCCTTGGTCGGCTGGCTGTCCGAAAGATCGGATGTCTTGTGCGCCTCGATGACGTCGTCCTGGTAGGCCTTCCACATCTTGTACCAGCGCTCGCCCACCTCGGGGGTCGCGGCGCGGGCCTTGCAGAGATGCTCGGCGCCGGTGATCTCGGAGGTCTCGCCGAAGACGCCGTAGATGCCCTTGGGCAGCCACTTGTCATACATGTTGCCGACGGTGGGGCAGGAGGAGAGGCCGGTCGTGGTGTCGGACTCACCGCACTTGGTCGAGACCCAGAGGTCCGAGACCGGGCATTTCTCGCGGGCGAGCTCCGAGGCCCATTGCATGAACTCCTTGGCCACGTAGGAGGCGCGCGCGATCGTCGCGATGTCGCCATGGCCCTCGATGCCGAAGCCCACGACCGGCTTGCCGGTCTTGGCGATGCCGTCGACCACGATCTTGGTCCAGCCGTCCTCGATGCCGATCACCACCACCGCCGCGACGTTGGGGTTGGCGCCGGTGCCGATCAGCGTGCGGAAATGCAGGTCGAGGTCCGCGCCGAACTGCAGGCGCCCGTAGGCGTGCGGGATGGCCAGCACGCCCTTCACGTTGTTGGCGACGGCTTCGCAGGCCGCGTTGGAGAGATCGTCGAGCGGCAGCAGCAGCACGTGGTTGCGCACGCCGACGCGGCCGTTCTCGCGCCGCCAGCCCATGAAGTGATCCTTCGTGGCGGCCTTGAGCGCCTTGCGCGCCACGGGGCCCTTGAACGGCGGCGCCTCGATCCTGCGGCCCTTCACGGTCCGGGAGGGCACTTTGGACAGGTCGTAGTTGGCGACCATCTGGCTGACGGACATCCCGAAGCTCCTCAAGCTCGTTGGCGAGGCTTCATGGGCCTCAAGCCCTCACCCTGAGCGTGTCGAAGGGTCGAGGGCGGCGTTTCCGAGTCAGGCGGGATCATCCTTCGACAGGCTCAGGATGAGGCCGCCGCGATTTCACCAGCGCTTCGTCTTGGCGTTGTGGACGTGGAGGTGCTCGCCCTTCTTCACGTCGGCCTTCATCACGCCGATGTCCTGGCCGTACTTCCAGATCGTGTCGCCCTTCTTCAGGTCCTTGAGCGCCACCTTGTGGCCGATCGGAATGTCCATCTTGGCCGTGATGCGGAAGTCGGAATTGTCGTGGGTGACCACGGCCAGCATGTCGGTGCCGGCCTTCAGGTTCTCGACCACCACGACGCCGCAATTGTCCTTGTGGTCGTGCACCAGGAGGTGCGGGGCGCTCATCGGCATGATCCTCGGCAATGGTTGGAACCAAGTCTTGTATAAGACATAAGACTTGACAGGGTCAATGCGCGCCGGCCCAATGCCGCCTGGAAACGGAGACCTCATGGCCGGCGCCGAAAGCCTCGGCTTCAAGCCGCTCTACAGCCAGGTCAAGGACACGCTCGTGCAGCGCATCGCCGATGGCCGCTGGCGGGCCGGCGAGGCGCTGCCGAGCGAGATGCAGATCGCCGCCGAGCTCGGCGTCAGTCAGGGCACCGTGCGCAAGGCGTTGGACGAGATGACTGCGGCCAAGCTGCTGGTGCGCCAGCAGGGCCGCGGCACTTTCGTCGCGACGCATGACGAGGCGCGCATCCTCTTCCAGTTCTTCAAGCTGAAGCCGGATGCCGCCGACGGCGTCTTTCCCGAGAGCGAGGTGCTGGGCGTCGCCGAGGGCGCGGCCACGCCAGCCGAGGCGGAGAAGCTCGGCCTCTATGCCGGCGAGCCGGTGATCCGCATCAGGCGGCTGCGGTCGCTGGCGGGCCGGCGCTGCATCGCCGAGACGATCGTGCTGCCCTCCGCCATGTTCGACGGCATCCAGGTCGGCGACATTCCCAACAACCTCTACGACGCCTACGCCAAGCGCTTCGGCGTCACGATCGCCGGCGGCCGCGAAACGCTGAAGGCGGTGGCGGCGACGCGCGAGGATGCGGCGGCGCTGGGGCTCGCGCCGGGCGCGCCGCTCCTGCTCATCGACCGCGTCGCCACCTCGCTCGACGGCAGGCCCATGGAATGGCGCGTTAGCCTGTGCGATACGGCCGCGATGCATTACGCCGTGGAGCTGCGCTGAGATGCCCGATCCGTCCCCGATCCTGATGGTGACCGGCGGCAGCCGCGGCATCGGCGCGGCCGTCGCGCGCAAGGCGGCGCTGGCGGGCTGGGACGTGGCGATCAGCTACGTCGCCGACGAGGCCGCCGCCGATGCCGTGGTCGCCGACATCGTGGCCGCCGGCCGGCGCGGTCTCGCCGTCCGGGCCGACACCGCAAGCGAAGAGGATCTGCGCGCCGCCTTCGAGGCCGTGGACGGGCGGCTGGGGCGCATCGGCGGCTTCGTCAACAACGCGGGCGTCACCGGCCGGTCGAGCCGTCTCGACGTCGCCGAAACCGATGTCATCCGCCGCTGCATCGATGTCAACGTCACCGGCGCGATCCTCGCGGCGCGGGAGGCGGTGCGCCGCCTCTCGACCCGCCACGGCGGTGCCGGCGGCGCCATCGTCAACATCTCGTCCGTGGCCGCCAGCCTCGGCAGCCCCGGCGAATACGTCTGGTACGCCGCCTCGAAGGGCGCGGTCGATGCGCTGACGATCGGCCTCGCCAAGGAGCTGGCGCTGGAGGGCGTGCGCGTCAACGCCGTGTCGCCAGGCATGGTCGAGACCGACATCCACGCCAAGAGCACGGGCGACGCGGCCCGCGTCGAGCGCATCCGTCCCATGATCCCGATGCAGCGCATCGGCCGGCCCGAGGAGATCGCCGACGCGGTGCTTTACCTGCTCTCGGACGCGGCGAGCTACGTCACGGGCGCGAACCTGTCGGTGAGCGGCGGGCGCTAGTCGGCTGGGAATCCCTCGCATTCCGGCAACAGGTGCACCGTCCTCATCCAGCCGATCCTCTCCGCGACCTGGATATGCATTTCGGCCGGAACTGCATCTGGATTGTCGAGAGTCGCGCTCTGCACGTCGACGATGCCCGGCAGCAACTGCGCATTCTTGTAGAAGAGCCCCGTGCCGCAATCGGCGCAGAACTCGCGACCGCCCTGCTCCGACGAGCGGTAGGTCTTCGTCGCGCCTTTCTTCACCACCAGCGCATCGAACGGATACGCCGTCCAGCCCACCATCGGCGCGCCGGCATGGCGGCGGCAATCGACGCAATGGCACAGCAGATGCGTGATCGCCTTACCCTCGACCGCATAGCGTATTGCGCCGCAGTGACAGCCGCCTTCGAGAATCATCCTGGCCTCCGTCACTTCAGACTAAGAACATATAAAGAACAAAGTCAATCTTGCGTCCGCATGACGTCTGCCGGCTGAGCGCCGATCTTGCGACGGCCGCGGCGGCTCGCCACCTACGGCATCGATCCACCTCAGGAGGGTTAACCTGTGCTGCGCGCGCTCGTCCTTGCTCTCGCCGTCATGATGCCCGCGGCGGTTTCCGCCCAGGACCCCGATCTCATCTTCAAGAAATCGACCGTCTTCAAGTTGCTCTCTCCGGACGACAAGCTCGCGACCTACGGCATCGACGATCCCGCGGTCGAGGGCGTCGCCTGCCATTTCACCGTGCCGGAGAAGGGCGGCTGGTCGGGCGCGCTGGGGCTCGCGGAGGAGGTCTCCGACATCAGCCTCGCCTGCCGCCAGGTCGGCCCGATCCGCTTCAAGGAGAAGATGGAGCAGGGCGCCGTCGCCTTCCGCCAGTCGCGCTCCCTGTTCTTCAAGCGGATGCAGATCGTGCGCGGCTGCGACGCCAAGCGCAACGTGCTGATCTACATGGTCTATTCCGACAAGCTGATCGAAGGCAGCCCGAAGAACTCGACCTCCTCGGTGCCGATCATGCCCTGGGGCGCCGGCGCCGAGGTGCCGCGCTGCGGGGAATGGGTGAGCTGAGGGGCCTGATGAACGGCGGGCAACCGCGCGTTGCTTGGCCATTCACTCAGGCCAAGCTAGATAGGGTTCCGACGACATCGGACCGACTCACGCGCCCATCCGGGCAGGAGCGTGGGGTCCGCTGGCGGATCCGGCGGCGGCCCGAGCCTTGCCGTCGCCCGGGGGCAAAACACGGGTTCACTCAGCAGGGAACGTTCCCATGTCTATCACTTCGAAGTCGATCAAGACGATCCTGACGGCCGCCTTCGTCGCTGCGGCGGCCTCCACGGCCATGGCGCAGACGACGCAGCAGCCAGCCACGCCCACGACGCCGACGACGCCGCGCGCCACGCAGCCGGCCCAGCCCGCGACGCCGGCGGCCCCCGCGCAGCCCGCCGCGCCCCGCGCCGCCACGCCGGCGACGCCGCCCGCTGCGACGCCAGCGCCCGCGCCCGCCACGGCCGCGCAGCCGGCGCGCCCGGCGGCCAACCAGTCGCAGCTCGTCAATCTCAACACCGCCACCAAGGATCAGCTCGACAGCCTGCCGCAGATCGGCAGCGCCCGGGCCGACGCCATCATCGCCAAGCGGCCGTACAAGGACTGGGCCGACTTCGTCGCCAAGAACGTCGTGCCGTCCAACGCCGAGGCCGCGATCAAGGACAAGGTCCGCTTCCGCTGAGACTTGGAGCGCCGGACAGGCAGAAGGCCCCTTCCAAGGGGCCTTTTTCTTTTGCCGTCAGGCGCTCACCCGGCCCGCCATCCTGTCCGCGGCGCCGTCGGCCAGCTCGCGCACCAGCAGGCGCATCGGATCGACCGGGCCGGGCATGACGAACCGGTCCATGGAGGCCCGCTTGAAGCCGACGCGGGCGTAGTAGGCTTCGTCGCCGACCAGCAGCGCGACCTGGTGGCCATCCGCTTTGGCGCGCTCCAGCGCCGCCTCGATCAGCATGCGCCCGATGCCCTTGGAGCGGAAGGCGGGATCGACCGTGAGCGGGCCGAGCAGCAGCGCCTGCGCATCGCCGACCCGGATCGGCGTCAGGCGGATCGAGCCCACGACCAGCGTCGAGACCCGCGCCACGAAGGACAGCGCCCGGTCATGCGGGTTGCCCTCGCGCAGGCGATAGGCGGTGCGCGCGAAGCGCCCCGGCCCGAAGGCGCGCTGCTCCAGCCCCTCGATCGCGGAGGCGTCCGCGTCGCGCTCCGGCGCGATGACGATGTCCAGCCCAGCCATGGGCCGGGCCGGTAGCAGCTACGCCGCGGCTTTGGAAGCGGCTTCGAGGAAGGCGTCGACATCCGCGTCCTCCGTCCGCCAGGAGCAGACGAAGCGGCAGAGCGCCTCGCCGGGTCCGGGCTTCTCGCCTTCCGCCATCGACTCGTGCCGCCAGCGATAGAAGCGGAAGCCCTGGGCGAGCAGTTCCCGCTCCAGCGCTTCCGGCATGACGATGAAGGCCTCGTTGCCCTGGACCGGCCAGGCGAGGCGCAGCGCGTTGGTGCGCCTGACGCCCTCCGCCAGTCGCCCTGCGGCGGCGTTCGCCTTCCGCGCCAGCGCGAGCCAATGGTCGTCGGCGAGCCAGCCCTCGAACTGCGAGGAGAGCAGCCGGCCCTTGGACAGGAGATGACCACCGCGCATGCGGCGGTAGGCCGCCGTCTCGGCCAGGGCCGGATCGAAGAAGATCACCGCCTCCGCGGCGAGAGCGCCATTCTTGGTGGCGCCAAGGCAGAGCACATCGACGCCGGCCTTCCAGGTCAATTCCGCCGGCGTGGCCGTGCCGGCGGCGAGAGCGTTGGAGAAGCGCGCGCCGTCGAGATGCACCTTGAGGCCATGCGCCTTGGCGATGCCGGCGAGCGCCGCGGTCTCGGCGGGCGTATAGGCGGTGCCGCATTCCGTGAGGTTCGTCAGCGAGAGCGCCGCCGGCTTGACGGAATGGATGCCGCGCCGCGGCGCCTCCAGCGCGGCGGAGAGCGTCTCCGGCGCGATCTTGCCGCCGACGCCTGGCAGCGGCGTGATCTTGGCGCCTCCCGTCCATTGCTCCGGTCCGCCGCACTCGTCCGTCATCACATGCGCGTCCTGGTGGCAGATGATCTCGCCCCAGGCCGGCGCGAGGCAGGCGAGCGCCAGGCCGTTGGCCGCCGTGCCCGTCGCCATCAGGAAGACCTTCGCCTCCGTCTCGAAGATGGCGCCGAGGCGCTTCTCGACCGCATGGGCGATCTCGTCCTCGCCATAGGAGGCCATGGCCCCGCTATTGGCGGCGAGGATCGCCTCCAGCACCTTGGGGCTCGCGCCCACCACGTTGTCGCTGCCGAAATGCATACCCGCTTCCCTGAACCTTGGCCGTTCGTTGACTTGAGAGCACCGAGTGGTATCAGGCCGCCATCGTCTCGCAACCCGGTTTCGACCGGAACGCCGGGCGGCCTGCGGCGTTCGCAGTGCGGCTCTTCCCGGCGACAACGCTCAAGAGGATTCCGATCATGGCGGTTCGCGTCTTCATCAACGGCTTCGGGCGCATCGGGCGCAACATCCTGCGCGCCATCGTCGAATCCGGCCGCACCGACATCGTCGTCGTCGGCATCAACGATCTCGGCCCGGTCGAGACCAACGCGCATCTGCTGCGCTTCGACTCGGTGCACGGCCGCTTCCCGGCCGAAGTCGCCGTCGAGGGCGACGCGATCGTGGTCAACGGCCACAAGATCAAGGTGACCGCGATCAAGAACCCGGCCGAGCTGCCGCACAAGGAGCTCGGCGTCGACATCGCCATGGAATGCACGGGCATCTTCACGACGCGCGACAAGGCCGCCGCGCATCTCGACGCCGGCGCCAAGCGCGTCATCGTCTCGGCCCCGGCCGACGGCGCGGACCTGACCGTGGTCTACGGCGTCAACCACGACCAACTGACCAAGGACCACCTCGTCATCTCCAACGCCTCCTGCACGACGAACTGCCTCGTGCCCGTGGTGAAGGTGCTGCATGACGCGATCGGCGTGGAGCGCGGCATGATGACGACGATCCATTCCTACACCAACGACCAGCCCTCGCTCGACCAGATGCACAAGGACCTCTACCGCGCCCGCGCCGCGGCGCTGTCGATGATCCCGACCTCGACCGGCGCGGCCAAGGCCGTCGGCCTGGTGCTGCCCGAGCTCAAGGGCAAGCTCGACGGCATCTCGGTGCGCGTGCCGACGCCCAACGTCTCGGTCGTCGACCTCAAGTTCGTGGCCAAGCGCCCGACCAGCAAGGAGGAGGTCAACGAAGCGATCCGCCTCGCCTCCGCCAACCAGCTCAAGGGCGTGCTCGGCTTCACCGACCAGCCCAACGTCTCGGTCGACTTCAACCACGACCCGCATTCCTCGATCTTCCACATGGACCAGACCAAGGTGATGGACGGCACGCTCGTCTCGGTCATGTCCTGGTACGACAACGAATGGGGCTTCTCGAACCGCATGAGCGACACCGCGGTGGCGATGGCGAAGCTGATCTGATAAGTTTCGCCCATGGAGCGGGGCGACAAGTACGGCGGCGAAGGCGGCGGACCCGGAGGCGGCATGCTCGAACGGCGCGTGGTCAAGCTTGAGGACGACATGGCTGACGTCAAGTCGTCTCTAAAGGCGATCGAGATCGCTGTGGCCGAAATCAAGCATCTTCCGAAGATGGCCGACTTCTTGGCGCTCAAGACCGATGTCGCCGAAATCAAGGGTCGGCTCATGGGGGTGGAGGGGCGGCTTCAGCACATTCCCAACACGTGGCAGATCATCGGCATCCTGTTTGCGGTCGCTAGCGCACTTTACGCCGCGTCACGTTTCATCAGGTGAGCGGCATCAGCTCCTCAGGACGAAAGCGCAGGTGACGATGGAAAGTCAGATCGCCGCCTTCGCCGCATTTCTCAGTTTGATGTGCTTCGGCATTTGGTTGATGTTCGGCCGCCTCGGCAACAAAAAGCCGAGCGGTGATGATGCTTGGGCAGGTCCCAGTCCGCCGAACGACGCTCCATCGTCATGAGCTGAGCCCATGCCCTTCAAGACCCTCTCCGACCTCTCCCCCGCCGGCCAGCGCATCCTCGTGCGCGTCGATCTCAACGTCCCCGTCGAGAACGGCCGCGTCACCGACGCGACGCGGCTCGACCGCATCCTGCCCACGATCAGGGAGCTCGCCGACGCCGGCGGGCGCGTCATCCTGCTCGCCCATTTCGGCCGGCCCAAGGGTCGCGACCTAAAGGAGAGCCTGGCGCCTGTGGCGAAGGAGCTCGCCGGCCGGCTCGGCAAGCCGATCGCCTTCGCCGAAGATTGCATCGGCCCGGCAGCCGAGGCCGCCGTCGAGAAGCTCAAGGACGGCGACATCCTCTGCCTCGAGAACACGCGCTTCCATAAGGAGGAGGAGAAGAACGATCCCGCCTTCGTCGACGCGCTGGCGAAGCTCGGCGACGCCTATGTCAACGATGCCTTCTCCGCCGCGCACCGGGCGCATGCCACCACCGAGGGGCTCGCCCGCAAGCTGCCCGCCTTCGCCGGCCGCACCATGGAGGCGGAGCTGGTGGCGCTCGACAAGGCGTTGGGAGCTCCCAACAGGCCGGTGATCGCCGTCGTCGGCGGGGCCAAGGTCTCGACCAAGCTCGATCTCCTCAAGAATCTCGTGCACAAGGTCGATGCGCTGGTGATCGGCGGCGGCATGGCCAACACCTTCCTGCACGCGCAAGGGATCGGCATCGGCAAGAGCCTCGCGGAGAAGGAGATGGCCGACACCGCCCGCGCCATCCTCGACGAGGCGGGCCACGCAGGCTGCGCCATCATCCTGCCTGTGGACGCCACCGTGGCCTGGCATTTCCAGGCCAACGCACCGCACCAGGGCTACGGCCTCGACGCCATCCCCGCGGACGGCATGATCCTCGACGTCGGCCCGCAATCCATCGAGCGCATCAACGCAGCGATCAACGACGCGGCGACGCTGGTCTGGAACGGGCCGCTGGGCGCCTTCGAGCTCACGCCCTTCGACGCCGGCACCATGGCCGCGGCGAAACATGTGGCGGAGCGAGTCAAGGCCGGCAAGCTCGTGGCGGTCGCCGGCGGCGGCGACACGGTGGCGGCCCTCAACCAGGCCGGCGTGGCCGACGACTTCACCTATGTCTCGACGGCCGGCGGCGCCTTCCTGGAATGGATGGAGGGCAAGGAGCTGCCGGGAGTGAAGGCGCTGGGGTGAGGCGCAGGGAAGGGTCCTGCGTCCTTCGAGGCTCATTCGCTTCGCTCCCTCGCACCTCAGGATGAGGAGGTGAGGGCTTCTTCAACGGTCCTCATCCTGAGGTGCGAGCCTAAGGCGAGCCTCGAAGGACGCACCACGCCGTCATCCAGATTTGTCAGAGGCTACCGTTTTGATCGAGCCGATGCTAAGATGACTTCATGTCCGACAACGTCCAGAACGCAGTCCTCGACATCCTGAAGCGCATCCAGCAGGACAATTCCGAATTCCGCCAGAGTGTTGAACAGCGCTTCGACCGGCTTGAGGAGATCGTCCGCAAGCAGCGCCGCGACTCCGCCGGCATGCTGGTGATGATGCGGGCGACGGCCGGCGACTTCGACGAGCGCGTCACCGAGATCGAGCAACGAATGGATGCGCTGGAGGCGGGGCGGGGCTGACCTTTTCCCGCGGGTTCAGCCGGCGATGAAGAATTGCCGGTGGAAGGCGAACATATCCTCGAACAGGCAGAATTCCGGTGTTCCCAATTCGATCGGCCCCAAGGCGTTCACGCTCTCGCGCAGCTGCGCGTAGACTTCGGCCATGGCCTCTTCCTCGGCGGCATCAGGCCAGTCGACCGCATAGGCCAGCGTGATGTGGAAGACATAGGCGTCATGGTCCGGCGTCCTGAGTTTGAGCCTGTCCGACAGGCGGTTCCGCAGGGACCGGAGCTTCCGGTTCTCATTTTCGTCCATCGGTTCGAGCGCGAGGACGACCGGGCCCCATTTCGCCACGGGCTCCACGGCCTTCAGCCTGAAAGGCAGCGCCGATGCGTGATGAAAATCCGCCAAAGCGCTTGCGAATTGCGCCGATACAGAGTCGAGCGTTGCCGTCAGCGGAATGTCGGCAGGCCATCGTTCCGGCGTCCTGATCTCATCGCAGACGCCTTCGAAGACCGTCATGTGGTAGCTTGATGGCGGCAGCAGCGCATATCGCTTCCGGACATCGAGAGCACGGATCGCTTGGTGCGCGTCGGTGAGAGCGGCCATGACGGTGGAGGCCGGGTCGACGTGGCAGATGATCGTGTTGCCCGGGAACCGGCGAACGCTCCCGTCGGTGTGGAACTTGGTGCCCACAGACGAGGGGCGAGGCTGCGATCCGTTCATGTGTCAGGGCTTTCGACCACCGGTCGCATCGGCTGCTGCCGCTCCATGACAGCAGGATGACCACCGAGAAGCCGACCCGGCGCTCAAGCCCACTTTGAGCCTTGGCGCATAAGCGCTATATGCGCGATCACACGGAAAACGCCCGAGGAATCCCATGGCCCGCATTACCCTCCGCCAGTTGCTCGACCATGCCGCCGAGAACGACTACGGCGTGCCCGCCTTCAACATCAACAACATGGAGCAGGCGCTGGCGATCATGGCGGCGGCCAATGAGGTCGATGCGCCGGTGATCATCCAGGCCTCGCGCGGCGCGCGCTCCTACGCCAACGACGTGATGCTGAAGCACATGATGGACGCGGTGACGGAGATCTATCCGCATATCCCGGTCTGCGTGCATCTCGACCACGGCAACGAGCCCGCCACCTGCATGACCGCGATCCAGGCCGGCTTCACCTCCGTCATGATGGACGGCTCGCTGAAGGCCGACGGCAAGACGCCCGGCGACTGGGACTATAACGTCGGCGTCACCCGCAAGGTCGTCGAGATGGCGCATCTCGGCGGCATCTCGGTCGAGGGCGAGCTCGGCGTGCTGGGCAGCCTCGAGAGCGGCATGGGCGAGGCCGAGGACGGCCATGGCGCCGAAGGCAAGCTCAGCCATGACCAGCTCCTCACCAACCCCGACGAGGCCGTGAAGTTCGTGGCCGAGACGAAGGTCGATGCCCTCGCCATCGCCATGGGCACCTCGCACGGCGCCTACAAGTTCAGCCGCAAGCCCGACGGCAAGGTGCTGGCCATGCACGTGATCGAGGAGATCCACAGGAAGCTCCCCAACACGCATCTCGTCATGCACGGCTCCTCCTCGGTGCCGCAGGACCTCCAGGACGTGATCAACCAGTACGGCGGCCAGATCAAGCCGACCTGGGGCGTGCCGGTCGAGGAGATCCAGCGCGGGATCAAGAACGGCGTGCGCAAGATCAACATCGACACCGACAACCGGATGGCCATGACCGGTCAGATCCGCAAGGTGCTGGCCGAGACGCCCAGCGAGTTCGATCCGCGCAAGTATCTGAAGCCGGCTATGGATGCCATGCAGAAGCTCTGCAAGCAGCGCCTGCAGGAGTTCAACACGGCGGGACAGGCGTCAAAGATCAAGCGCGTCGCGACTCTCGCCGACATGGCGAAGCGCTACGCCAAGGGCGAGCTCGACCCCGTGTTCGAGGCCAGGAAGGCGGCTTGAGGCGCGTCGGTTGGCTCGGGGCGGGGACACTCTCCCCATCATCGAGCCGGGCTCGCGCGCGGGCTGGCGCGACTGGCTCGCGGCGCATCACTCCGCGTCCGGCTCGGTCTGGGTCGTGCTGCCGAAGAAGGGCAGCGGCCGCGCCGGACCCAGCGCCGTCGACGTCAGCGAAGAGGCGCTCTGCTTCGGCTGGATCGATAGCCTGCCGCGCAAGCTCGACGCCGAGCGCTCCCTGCTGCTCGTCTCGCCGCGCAAAGCCGGAAGCCTCTGGTCCGCGCTCAACAAGGCGCGGGCCGAGCGGCTGATCGCGGAAGGCCGCATGACGCCGGCCGGCCTTGCCCGGATCGAGGCCGCCAGGGCGGATGGGACGTGGAGTGCGCTGGACGCGGTCGAGGCGCTGGAGGTGCCGCCTGATCTGGCGTTTGCGCTTGCCGCCCGCCCTGGGGCTGCTGCGATCTTCGCATCGTTCCCACGCTCGACCCGGCGCGGCATCCTCGAATGGATCCTGCAGGCGAGGACGCCGGTTACCCGCGCGCGGCGCATCGCGGAGACCGCGGCAAAGGCAGAGGCGGGCGAGCGCGCCAATCAGTGGCGACGGCCGGAAGGCTGACCCTACTCCAGCGAAGGGAGCCCGCCCCGCCGACCTCAGGCCGCGGCGGCGATCCTGCGGCGGCGGCTGGCGAAGCCCAGGCCGGCGAAGCCGATGAGCATCATCGCCCAGGTCGCGGGTTCCGGCACGGCCGCGCTCACCGTCACGTTGTCGACGATCGGATCGATGCTGAGGCCGAGACCAATGACCGTGAAAGCCACTTGACTGGAGCTGTGCGCCGCCACGAAGCTGCCGGTCAGCGTAGTGAAGGTTGTGTCGAGGTTGTTATTGGCGTTTGGAAGCAGTATGCCTTGGGCGTCCCCAATGGAGTATGCGAGACGAATTGCTGGTGCACCGCCGAGCGCGCCATAATCGAACGAGAAATCGTAGGTTCGGCCAACGATCGTCGCAAACGACTGCCCTAACTGTGCGAATGTCGCATCGCTGTCGCCAGCGCCGAAGCTGACGAAACTATTGGCGAGGTTGGCTTGCGAGCCGAAGGCCCCGCAGCAGGGAATGTAATTCGAACCCTTAAGCACGAGGATCTGATTTCCGACGGCGGACGTGTCGTTCCAGCCTGTCGGAAGCCCGCCGATCACGCCGCTCTCGAAATCGCCGTTGACGATCAGGTTGACGGCCGCGGAGGCCGGAGCGGTGAGGGCGAAAGTCGCAAGAGCGGCGGCGGCCAGGCGGTTCATGAAGGATATCATCCCTTTAACTAAGCGTTCATCAAGATGAATGGACGACAGGCCTGCATGAGTCAAGCGCGCAGGCCGTCTCCCTGCGGATGGCGTTAACATCGCAATGGGCTGGGCTGAGAGGAGACGACCGCAATCTTGCCGTCATAATCCCGCGCGACCCTTCCCGCACAAGCATGGAGGATGCGATGCGGTCAGCGTTGGTGGTGGCGGCGGTCCTGGCCGCCGGAATGGCGGGCGCCTCGGCGCAGACCGCCAAGACCCTCGACGGCAAGCCGCCGCTGGTGGTCGGCCACCGCGGCGCCTCGGGCTATCTGCCCGAGCACACGCTCGAATCCTACAAGCTCGCCATCGAGCAGGGCGCCGACGTCATCGAGCCCGATCTCGTGATCACCAAGGACGGCTATCTGATCGCCCGCCACGAGCCGATGCTCTCGGGCACCACCGATGTCGCGGACCGTCCCGAATTCGCGTCCCGGAAGCGCAAGCTGCTGGTCGACGGCCAGGAGACCGACGACTGGTTCGCCGTCGATTTCACCATCGCCGAGATCAGGACGCTGCGCGCCATCCAGCCGATGAAGGACCGCGACCAGTCGCATAACGGCAAGTACCTGATCCCGACCCTCCAGGAGATCATCGATCTCGCCAAGGCCGAATCGCAGCGGCGCGGGCGGACGGTCGCGATCTATCCCGAGACCAAGCATCCGACCTTCCACGCCGCGCTCGGCCTGCCGCTGGAGCCGAGCCTCGTCGGCGTGCTCAACGCCGCGGGCTGGACCACGAAGGACGCGCCGGTCTTCATCCAGAGCTTCGAGACCGCCAGCCTCAAATTTCTTCGCCGGCTCACCAATGTCAGGCTGGTGCAGCTCATCGATGCCGACGACGTGGCGGCCGACGGCTCGATCGTGCTGAAGGCGCCTTATGACCGGCCCTACGATTTCGTGGTGACGGGCGACAAGCGGACCTTCGCCGACCTGCTGACCAAGGACGGGCTCAAGGAGATCAGGAGCTACGCCGACGGAGTCGGCCCCTGGAAGCCCTATCTGATCCCCTCGAAGCAGAACCTCGGCGCGGATGGCAAGCCGGTCGACCTCAACGGCGACGGCAAGATCGACGAGCAGGACCGGGTGCTGCTGCCGCCGACCAGCGTGGTGGCGGACGCCCATGCCGCCGGCCTCTTCGTCCACACCTGGACCTTCCGCAGCGAGCCGAAGCGGCTGGCCTCCGACTTCAAGGGCGATCCCGCCAACGAATACCGCGCCTTCTTCGCGCTCGGCATCGACGGGCTGTTCAGCGATTTCCCCGACGCGGCGGTGAAGGCCCGCTCGCCGTCGCAATAGGCGCTCAGCCGCGAGAGGGCTCAGCCTGCCTTGGCGTTGCTGGCGCGGATCAGCGCCAGCACCAGACGCTGGATATAGGGCGCCGCGAAGATCACGACCGGCAGCATCATCGCCCAGGCTGTGAGCCAGGCGGAAGCCCAGTGCGAGGCGAAACCAGGCCCGAAGCCATCGGCGCGGTGGACGCCGATGCCTGAGGCGATCAGGGAGGTGAGTCCGGCCTGAATGATGCCGAAGACCATCGGCGCGCGGTGTTCGGGGATGCGGATCATGACGGCTCGCTCGGGCGGGGTTGCGGCGGACGGGGTTCTCGGACAGGAGAGCGTCTCACCCTGAACCGGGACGCCCCATGGCCGATGCCCAGAGCCTCTACCTGATCACGCCGCCGATCGTCGATCCCGCCGCTTTCCGTCCGTTGCTCGAAGCTGGTCTGCTGGCCGCCGATGTCGCCTGTCTGCACCTGCGCCTCGGCGCCGCCGATGCCCAGGCCGCGAAGCGCTTCGTGCAGGCGCTGGCACCGGTGGCGCAGGCGAAGGGCGCGGCCGTGCTGATCGACCCGCCGGACGACCTGCGCGAGGTGGCGCGCTGGGGCGCGGACGGCGTCCATGCCGCCGATCCCGCGAGGCTGGCCGCGGCGCTGGAGGCGCTGAAGCCTGACCGCATCGTCGGCGCGGGCGGGCTCAAGTCCCGCGACGCGGCCATGATGGCTGGCGAGGTTGGCGTCGATTACGTGATGTTCGGAGAGCCGCGACCCGACGGCTCGCTGCCGCCCGAGGAGCAGGTCATCGAGCGCTGCCGCTGGTGGGTCGAGATCTTCAACACGCCTTGCGTCGGCTATGCCGCCGCGCCGGCCATGGTGGCGCCGCTGGCCGCCACCGGCGTCGAGTTCGTGGCGCTCGGCCCCTGGGCCTTCACGGATGCGCCGGAGGCCGTGACGGCGCGGCTGCGCGAGGCCGCCGCCATGCTGTCGGGCTGAGCGGCGGCAGCGCCGCCAGCATCGCCTCGGCGAGGCCGGCGATCGTTTCGGCGCGGTCGAGGCCGTTGACGACGCGCCGCGCCTGCACGAAGTCGCGCTTCGCGCCATCCACGAACTCGGGCAGGCGGCGGCCGGTGAACCAGCCCTCCAGCATGCCGCGCACGAGGATCGCCGCGGCGATGGCGGGGTCGAGCGCCAGGTCAGGCTCGGCGACGAGTTCCCGGCCGAGAAGCGCGCCGACCCTGGCGTAATTCGTCTTCCAGGTCAGCTGCACGAAGCCGCGCCCGGCGTAGCGCAGGCCATCGCCTGGGCTCGTGTTGCCATGCGCCCGCGCCCGCGCCGGATCGCGCCCTGCGATGTCGTAGAGCCGCGTGAGATAGGCTGGCCCGCCGCGCTCGCGGATGGGCTGCATCGTACCGGCCGTCTCGTGATAGGCCGTCGCCAGGATGTAGGCGGTTTGCGGAAGGCTTGCGCCTGCGTCGCGGCTGCGGGTCCTGACCAGCAGGAAGCCGTCGCGCTGCGGCGGCGACAGGGATCGGCGGACCAGGCTGCGCTCCAGCCGCTGCAGGAAGGCGTCGTCGGATGTCATGGCGGTTCCCGGATGCCTGAATACACAAGCTAGGAATTAAGTCATATTTATGGTCAAGCCTGCATGATCCCCGGCTTGACCCCGGGCATCCGCGCGGCCAAACGATGCCTCCGCCGCGAACCCGCGGCCGTCCGAAAGACCCGCCGATGATCCGCTCCCCGCTCATGAACGTGATGACATCAGCCGCGCAGAAGGCGGCGCGGGGCCTGAAGCGCGATTTCGGCGAGGTCGCGCTGCTGCAGGTGTCGCGCAAGGGCCCGGCGGATTTCGTCTCGGCCGCCGACAAGAAGTCGGAGAAGACGCTGTTCGAGGAATTGTCCCGCGCCCGCCCAGGCTATGGCTTCCGAATGGAGGAGGGCGGCGTCGTCGAGGGCAAGGACAAGACGCATCTCTGGCACATCGATCCTTTGGATGGCACCACCAACTTCCTGCACGGCATCCCGCATTTCGCCATCTCGATCGGGCTGGAGCGGGACGGCCAGTTGGTCGCCGGCCTCGTCTACAATCCGGTGACCGACGAGATGTTCGTCGCCGAGAAGGGGCAGGGCGCCTATCTCAACAACCAGCGCCTGCGCGTGGCGCAGCGCTCCGACATCCGCGAGGCCGTCGTCTGCTGCGGCCTGCCGCATATCGGCCGGGGGGACCACCGCCAGTTCCTGGGCGAATTGGCGCAGGTCATGGCGATGTCGGCGGGTCTGCGCCGCTCCGGCGCCGCGGCGCTCGATCTCGCCTATGTCGCTGCCGGCCGCTTCGACGCCTATTGGGAACGCCGCCTCCAGACCTGGGACATGGCGGCGGGCGCGGTCCTGGTGCGTGAGGCCGGCGGCTATGTCTCCGACGTCAACGGCCATCCCGGCTTCATGGAGACGGGCGACATCCTCGCCGGCAACGAGGCGATGCAGAAGGAGCTGATCGGCTTGCTGAAGAAGGCTCAGGCGGCCTGATCCCAACCCCGGCGGCCTGCGGCGCTCCGGCCGGGAATGAGAATTCGCGCTTTACGCCGCCCGCTCCCCTCGTCCAAACTCCTTCCCGAAGGTCCGGAGAACGCGGGCCGAGGAGGAAGACCGATGATCCGCATCGCCGCCGCGGCGCTCGCCGCCCTGATAATCGCCGCACCCGCCATGACCCCCGCCAAAGCCCAGACGCCCGCCCCGCTCATCGTCGAGAAGAAGGTCTTCGAGATGCCGAGCTACACGACGCTCGGCGGCAAGACGATCAAGGGCGTCAAGGTCGGCTGGCAATCCGCCGGCCAGCTCAACGCCGACCGCTCCAACGCCATCCTGATAACCCATCATTACACCGGCACCAGCCACGCTTTCGGCAAGTACAAACCGGAGGATCAGGCCGCCGGCTACTGGGACGCAATCATCGGTCCCGGCAAGGCGATCGACACCAACAAGTACTTCGTTCTTTCCTCCGACACGCTCGTGAATCTCAACACTGGCGTAGCGAACGTGGTGACGACCGGACCGGCCACTATCAACCCGGATACGGGCAAGCCATGGGGTATGGACTTCCCGGTAGTCGGCATGGGCGACTTCGTAAACGTACAGAAGGCGCTCGTCGAGAGCCTAGGCATCCGAAAGCTCTATGCTGTCGCCGGCCCTTCCATGGGGTCGCTACAGGTATACGATTGGGCCGCACGCTACCCTGAGATGGTAGACCGGATCATCCCCGTGATCGGTGCGGCCGAAGCTTCGCCATGGCTGATCGCGTGGCTCGACGTCTGGGCTACGCCGATCAAGCTCGATCCCAAATGGAATGGCGGCGATTACTACGGTAAGGAGCCGCCGCTCGCTGGTCTGACGGAAGCTCTGAAGATCGTCACCCTCCAGGCCAATCATTGGGAATGGGCGGAGAAGAGCGTGGGGCGCGCGCACGCCGAGGGAGGCAAGGATCCGGCGGCGGACATGGCGAACCGGTATCGCATCGAGACGCTGCTGGCCGGCGCCGGCTCCGCACGCGCAAAGCTCTCGGACGCCAATCATTTTCTGTATCTGGCCAAGGCCAACCAGACCTTTGCGCCCGGAGGCGCGCAATCGCTCGCTGAAGCCGCGAAGAAAATCAAGGCGAAGACTCTGCTTCTCTACTCTCCGACCGACCAGGTTTTCCCGGAACCTTGGATCAAGGCGACAGAAGCTGCGCTGAAGGCCAACGGCGTGCCGGTCGAATCGGCGACGATCGACGGTCCTAACGGACATCTCAATGGTTTGCTGAATATGGCGCCGCTCGGACCCAAGATCGCGGAGTTCCTGGCGCGGTAGGCTCTTCTTGCTGTCGTTCCAGGGCTTCCCTCGGCCCACGACCGGAACCCATGGCGCGGCGCACTGGATTCCGGGCTCCGCAGGGCAGCCCGGAATGACATCCTCATTTGCGCTTCCCGCCGCCGCCGCCTATTTTGGCGGTGAGCAAGGGCCCCCCGCGCGCATGTCCGACCCGATCGATTCTAGGCACGACCCCTTACGCCTCACGCCGCCGCGCCGGTATCTCGTCAGGATGGTCGTGTTCCTGCTGCTCGCCGGCTTCCTGCTCACCATCCTGTCGCGCGATCTCACCCGCGCCTTCTTCGCCAATCCCGGCCTCAACGGGCTGATCATCGGCTGCCTCGGCGTCGGCATCCTGCTGTCGCTCTGGCAGGTGATCCGCCTTTTCCGCGAGGTGCGCTGGGTCAATGAGCTGCGCGGCGAGCGGCCGGACCTCGCTCTGCAGTCGACGCCGCTGCTCCTCGCTCCGATCGCCACGCTGCTCGGCGACAAGGCGGGACGCGCCACGATCTCGACCGGCACCTTGCGCTCGGTGCTCGAATCCGTCGGCATGCGTCTCGACGAGCTGCGCGACGTCTCGCGCTATCTCACCGGCCTCCTCGTCTTCCTCGGCCTGCTCGGCACATTTTGGGGTCTTTTGGAGACGGTGAGCTCCGTCGGCGGCGTGGTCGGCGCCATGCAATCGGGAAAGGATTCGGCCGTGCTCTTCGACGAGCTCAAGACCGGCCTGCAGGCGCCGCTCGCCGGCATGGGCATCTCCTTCTCGTCCTCGCTCTTCGGCCTCGCGGGCTCGCTCGTTCTGGGCTTCCTCGACCTGCAGGCGGGCCAGGCGCAGACGCGCTTCTACAACGAGCTGGAGGACTGGCTCTCCACCACCGCGACCGATTCCCTGCCCGCGGACAACGGCGACCTCGCCTCCGCCGTCGAGCGGCTGAACCGCCTGATCCTGGCGCAGAGCGGCCAGGCCGTCACCAACCAGAGCCTCGCCAACCTGGCCGAGGGCATCCAGAGCCTCGTCCAGCACATGCGGGCCGAGCAGCAGCAGATCCGCGATTGGGTCGAGTCGCAGGCGGAGAGCCACCAGGACGTGAAGAAGCTGCTGCTCAGGCTGAGCTCCGAGAAGGAGCGCACCTGAGATGCCCGGCGCGCTCGCCCGCAACCGCCGCAGGGCGGAGACGATCAACTACTGGCCGGCCTTCGTCGACGCTCTGTCGACGCTGCTCCTGGTCTTCGTCTTCCTGCTCGCGGTCTTCATGCTGTCGCAGTTCTTCCTGTCGCGCGAGGTCACGGGCCGCGACGATGCGCTGCTGCGCCTCAACCGCCAGATCGCCGAATTGACCGACCTCCTGGCTCTGGAGCGCGCCTCCGGCCGCGGCCGCGAGGACACGATCGCGGCGCTGACCACGACGCTGGACAGCGCCCGCAGCGAGGCGGACAAGCTGCGCGCCGAGACCGCGACGCTTGGCGGCGCGGCCGCCGGCGTCGCTTCGGCCCAACGTGCGCTCGACGCCGAGCGGGCGCTTTCCGCCCGCGCCGCGGCGCAGGTCGAGATCCTCAACCAGCAGATCGCGGCTCTGCGCCGCCAGCTCGCCGCCATCGAGGACACGCTGGGCGCCTCCGAGCAGAAGGAGCGCGAATCGCAGGCGCGCATCGCCGATCTCGGCTCCCGCCTCAATCTGGCGCTCGCGCAGCGCGTGCAGGAATTGACGCGCTACCGATCCGACTTCTTCGGCCGCCTGCGCAACGTGCTGGCCAGCCGCCAGGAGTTCCGCATCGTCGGCGACCGCTTCGTCATCCAGTCGGAGATCCTCTTCGATCCCGGACAGGCGGCGCTCAACCCCGCCGGACTGCCCGAGCTCGACAAGCTGGCCGCGGCGCTCACCGACGTGGCGCGCGAGATCCCGCCCGACATCCCCTGGGTGCTGCGCATCGACGGCCATACCGACTCGCGGCCGATCCGCAACGCGCAGTTCCCCTCGAACTGGGAGCTCTCGACCGCCCGCGCCATCGCCGTGGTGCGCTATCTCGCCACGCGCGGCATCCCCGAGACGCGCCTCCTCGCCGCCGGCTTCGCCGAGTTCCAGCCGCTGGAGGCGGGGGACAGCGATGACGTCAGGCGGCGGAACCGGCGGATCGAACTGAAGCTGACGGAGCGGTGAGGCTCGGCCGCATGCGAACATAATTGCTCTTCGCTGCGCTTCTAGCTATATAGCTAGGAACCGGAGAGTCATATGGGCGCGACCAAGCTGACCGTCACCGAGGTGAACCAGAATTTCTCACGTGCCCGTCATGCGCTCGCTGAGGGCCCGGTGATCATCACGGAGCGGGGTGAACCCGCATTCGTGCTGATGACCTACGAGGCCTTTAGGCAGCGGCAGGAAGGGCGTCCCACGCTGCTGCAGCGCATCGACCTGCCGGGGACGGAAGATATCGATTTCGAACCGCCGCGCTTGGGTCCCGGCTTCCGGCCAGCAGAACTCGACTGATGTATCTCCTCGACACCAATGTGGTGTCCGAACTCCGACGGCGTCAGCGGGCCGCTCCCGGCGTGATCGCTTGGTTCGACGCGACGCCCGAGGAGCTGATGGCGATCTCGGTCGTCACGGTGGCGGAGCTGGAGGCCGGCGTGCGCCGCGTCGAGCATCGCGACCCTGCACAGGGCCGGCATATGCGCCGTTGGGTGGAGGGCGTCCTCGCTGCCTTCGCTGGCCGCACCGAGCCGATCGACGACGCCATCGCGCGCATCTGCGGCGGCCTGCATTTCCCCGACCCTCGGCCCGCGAGCGACGCCTGGATCGCGGCGACGGCTCTAGCGAGGGGATGGAGCGTCGTCACGCGCAACGTGCGGGATTTCGCTCCGATGGGGGTGCAGACGGTGAACCCGTGGGTGGAGTGAGGCCGGCGCCGGCCTTCCGCCCGTTGGCGGAATCGGACATGCCCGCGCTCCTCGACCTCTGGGCTGCGAGCTGGGCCGAGGTCTATGCGGACTTCCAGGCGGACCGCGCCTGGTTCGCGGCGCATCTCAACGCCGAATGCGCGAGCGGCGCGGTCTGCCGGCTGGCGCAGGACGAGCAGGGACTCGCCGGCATTCTGCTGATCCATCCCGCAAGCGGCTACATCGAGCATATCTGCGTCGCTGCGGGGCGGAAGGGCGCCGGCCTCGGCCGCGCGCTGATGGCGGAGGCGAGGCGGATCAGCCCCGCGGGACTCGATCTCAGCGTCGGCGCCGCCAACCGCCGGGCCATCGCCTTCTACGAGCGCGAGGGCTTCCGCCGCGCGGGAGAAGGCGTCAGCCCGCGCTCAGGGCTCCCGATTTACCGCTATCATTCGCCGCCCTGATCGCGGCGTCGAACTGCAGCGTCGCGAGCCTGGCATAGAGCCCGTCCTTGCGCTTGGTCAGGCTCTGGTGCGTGCCCTCCTCGACGATCCGCCCGCCGTCCATCACCAGAATCCGGTCGGCCTTCAGCACCGTCGCGAGGCGATGGGCCACCACGATCGTGGTGCGCCCCTGCATCAGCACGTCGAGCGCCGCCTGCACCGCCGCCTCGTTCTCGGCGTCGAGCGCCGAGGTCGCTTCGTCGAGCAGCAGGATCGGCGCGTCCTTGAGGATGGCGCGGGCGATGGCGAGGCGCTGGCGCTCGCCGCCGGAGAGGGTGACGCCGCGCTCGCCCACCCGGGTCGCGAAGCCCTCAGGCAGCGCCTCGATGAAGGCGAGCGCCGAGGCTTGCCCCGCGGCGCGGCGCAGGTCTTCGTCGGTGGCGTCGGCGCGGGCGTAGCGCAGGTTCTCGGCGATGGTGCCGGAGAAGATGACGGGGTCCTGCGGCACCAGGGCAATCCGCGCGCGCAACTCGTCCAGCGCCACCTGGCGGATTTCGGCGCCGTCCACCAGTACGCGGCCGGCGGTGGGATCGTAGAAGCGCGCCACCAGGCTCACCAGCGTGCTCTTGCCGGCGCCGGAGGGGCCGACCACGGCGATGCGCTCGCCAGGTTCGACGGCGATGTCGAGCGGGCCGAGCGACGGCTGGTCCGGCCGCGTCGGGTAGGCGAAGACGACCTCCTCGAGCCTGATCGCGCCGCGTGGCGGCTGCGGCATCGGGGCGGGGTTCGGCGGATCGACGACATCGGGCCGCGTCTCCAGGAGCTCGGCGATGCGGCCCGCCGCGCCGGCCGCCGCCGAGACCTCGTTCCAAACCTCCGAGAGCTGGCTGAGCGAGCTCGCCGCGAAGACCGCATAGAGGATGAACTGCGCGAGGCGCCCCCCGGTCATGGTGCCCTGGATCACGGCCTGCGCGCCGAGCCACAGGATGCCGATGACCGAGGCGAAGATGAAGAAGATGGCGACGGCGGTGAGCAGCGCCCGCGCCTTCAGCGAATCGCGCGCCGCCGCATAGGCTCCCTCCACCGCGCCGCCATAGGTCAGGCGCACGCGCGGCGCCGCGCCGAACACTTGCATGGTGCGCGAGGCGCCGATCTGCTCGGTGGCGTAGGCGGCGGTCTCGGCCAGCGCGTCCTGGGCCTCGCGCGAGCGCCGCCGGACCGAGCGGCCGGCGCCGATCAGCGGCAGCACGGTGATGGGGATCGCCACCAGCACCAGCGCCGAGAGCTTCGGGCTGGTCCAGACCATCATCGCCACCGCGCCGAGGAACAGGACGAAATTGCGCAAAGCGATCGAGGCGCTGGCGCCGAAGGCGGCCTTCAATTGCGTGGTGTCCGCCGACAGCCGCGAGACGAGCTCGCCCGAGCGCGAGCGGTCGTAGAAGGCGGCGTCGAGCCTGGTCAGGTGGTCGAAGACCGCGGCGCGGAGATCCGCCACGACCCGCTCGCCGAAGGTCATCACGAGGTAGTAGCGGGCGGCGCTCGCCACGGCCAGGACGGCCACCACAGCGAGCAGCACCGAAAAATAGCGGCTGATGAAATCGGCGTTCTCGGCCGTGAAGCCGAGGTCGACGACGCGGCGCACCGCGACGGGGATCAGCAGCGTAGCCGCCGAGGCGACGGCGAGCGCCACCACCGCCGCCGCGATCCGCCCCCTGTGCCTGAGCGCGAAGGGGATGAGCGGCAGCAGGCTCCTGAGCGAGGTCTTCGTGGCCGATTTGGAGGCGTCTGAGGCCATGGTCTCGGTGGTTCCTTCAGCGACTTGCCTTCAGCGGCTTGCCTTCGGCGGCTTCCGGCCCCCTGGCCGCTGCGCCATCGTTGCCACAGTTCCCCAAGGCCCGGAAGAGCGTTGACTTGGGGGCTTATGCTCCGCCGGCGCAACCCATGGCTTGATTTGCCGCAGAGCCGCCCAGCGTCGATCGTTCAAGCCGGTGATCGCTCGAGGCGGTGATCGGTCAAGGCTTGCGTCAGGCCAGCGCCGGCCGCATGTCAGGAATCATGACCGCCAGCCTCTCGCCCACGCTCACGCTCGATATCACCGGCATGCATTGCTCCGGCTGCGCCGCCGCGGTGGAGCGGGCGCTGGAGAAGCTCGCCGGCGAGGGCAAGGTCACGGTCAGCACGGCGCTGGAGCGGGCCGACATCCGCGCCGCGGTCGATCCCGCCGCGGCTGTCGCGGCGGTCGAAGCCGCTGGCTATGGCGCGAGCCCCCGCACCGGCTCCGCCGAGGAGCGGCGCGCCGCGCGCGAGCGGCTGGAGGCCGGACGTCGGGCTGAAGAGCGCCGCACGCAGGCTCTCTTCCTGCTGGCCGCCATCCTCTTCCTGCCCTTCCTGGTCGAAATGGGCGCAAGCCTGCTCGGATACGGCCACGGCGTCCTGCTGTCGCCCTGGGCGCAGCTGGCGCTCGCCGCGCCGGTGCAGTTCATCGCGGGCTGGCGCTTCATCCGCGGCGCGGCGCGCAGCCTCGCCTCCGGCGCGCCCAACATGGATGTGCTCGTCGCCATCGGCACCTCGGCCGCCTTCGGCCTCAGCGCCTGGCGCGTGATCACCGGCGAGACGCATCATGGCGCGGCGCTCTATTTCGAGGGCGCGGTGGCGATCATCGCCTTCGTTCTGCTCGGCAAGGTGCTGGAGGCCCGCGCCCGCACCGATGCCGGCGATGCGCTGGCGGCGCTCGCACGCGAGCAGGAGGCGACCGTCCTGGTGCATCGCGACGGCGCTTGGACCGAGCTGCCGGCAACAGCGCTCCGGGTGGGCGAGCATTTCGCCGTCAGGCCCGGCCAGCGCGCCGCGGCCGACGGCATCGTGGCCGACGGCGCCAGCGAGATGGACGAGAGCCTCGTCACGGGCGAGAGCCTGCGGCAAGTGAAGGCCAAGGGCGCCAATGTCATCGCCGGCGCGCTCAACGGTGACGGCATGCTCACCGTCGAGGCGACGGCGGTCGGCGAGGATGCGACGCTCGCGCGCATCGCCCGTCTGGTCGAGGCGGCGCAGACCGGCCGCGCCCCGGCGCAGCGGCTGGCCGACGCCGTGGCGCGCGTCTTCGTGCCGGCGGTGCTGCTGATCGCGGCGCTGACCTTCGCGGCTTGGTGGTGGTGGCGGGGCGACCACGAGACGGCGCTCGTCGCCGCCATCTCGGTGCTCGTGGTGTCATGCCCCTGCGCGCTAGGCCTCGCCACGCCGATCGCGCTCGTCGCCGGCATGGGCGCGGCGGCGAAATCGGGCATCCTGGTGCGCGACATCGAGGCGCTGGAGCTGGCGGCGGACATCGACACCGTCGCCTTCGACAAGACCGGCACGCTGACGGAAGGCCATCCCCGCGTGGTCGCCATCTCGGCCCCGGGCGTCGGGCCTGACGAAGCGCTGAAGCTGGCGCTGGCGCTTTCGCTCGGCGCGACGCACCCCCTGGCCGGCGCCATCCGCGCTGCGGCGGAGGATCGCGACATCACGGCCGAGCCGGCGGCCCAGCTCGAAACGGTGCCGGGCGGCGGCGTGAAGGGGCTGATCAATGGCGTGCCCGCCTATTTCGGCTCGGCCGAGTTCGTGCGCGGCATGGGCATCTCGCTCGGCGTGCTGGAGCAGGCGATCGGCCGCGACGCGAGCTTCGGCGAGGCGCAGAGCGTCTCCTGGCTCGCCGGCGCCGGCCGGGTGATCGGCGCCTTCGCCTTCGCCGATGCGGTCCGCGCCCATGCCGGCCAGGCGGTGCAGGCGCTGGCTGCGGCGGGCGTCAGCGCCGTCATGCTCTCCGGAGACCGCCGCAGCGCCGCGGAGGCCGTCGCGCGGGAGCTCGGCATCGAGGACGTCCGCGCCGGCCTCAAGCCGGACGGCAAGGTGCGGGCGATGAAGGAGATGTCGGCGCAAGGCCGCCGCCTCGCCATGGTCGGCGACGGCTTGAACGACACGCCCGCGCTCGCCGCGGCGCCGCTCGGCATCGCCATGGGCGGCGGCGCCGAGGCCGCCAAGGCGGCCGCCGGCGTGACGCTGATGCGCCCCGACCTCCGGCTCGTGCCGAGCGCCATCCGCGCCGCGCGGGAAACCCGCGGCGTCATCCGCCAGAACCTCTGGCTCGCCTTCCTGTTCAACGGCATCGGCATCCCGCTGGCGGCGCTGGGCCTGCTGACGCCGGCCATCGCAGGAGCGGCGATGGCCGCCTCGTCGGTCTCCGTCGTCTTCAATGCGCTGCGCCTTTCGCGCCGGCGCTTCGCCTGAGCCATACGGGGGCAGTTTCGTCCCGGCGCGGCACGCGGCCCGCGCCAAGCCGGGACGGGCATGGTTAAGTTTACCTTAGACCACTGATTTTATTGCGTCTTTGGAGTATTGTCGGGTTCTATCCGCGCCATGGCGGGCGATGGTCGCCCCATAAGTCCTTTCAGGAGCTGCGGCATGTCTCGTTTCGTCCAACCGTCCCTCGCCGCCGTCGCCCTGCTGGCGAGCCTTGGCGCCGCCGAGGCCGGCGGCCAGGGCTGCGCCACCTGCTACGAGAAGGTCGTGCATCCCCCGCAATTCGCGACGCGGAGCGAGACCGTCATGGTGCGCCCGCAGCGGACGATCGCGCATGCGACGCCCGCCGAATACGCGACGGTGCATGAGCAGGTGATGGTCCGCCCGGCCCGCACTTACGCCCGCGAGATCCCCGCCGAGATGGGCGTGGTCGCCGAGAGGGTGATGGTCTCTCCGCCCCGCAAGGAATGGCAGGTCACCGTCGATGCCTACGGCCGCAAGATCGGCTGCTGGGTCGCGGTGCCGGCGCAATACGCCGTGCAGCACCGCCACGTCGTGGTCCGTCCCGCCCAGATCGTGCACGAGACCGTGCCGGCAGAGTACGGCGTGCAGGCCCGCCAGATGATGGTGCGCCCGCCGCAGGTGCATCATCAGGTGATCCCGGCCGAATACGCGACGCAGCACCGCGTCGAGATGGTCGCCCCGGCGACGGCCAGCTGGCAGCCGATCGGCCGCAGCCATAACCGGCAGTGGTGAAACGCCGACGGCGTCTAGCTGTCTCCTCCGTATTGTGGGGCTGAGCCATCATCGCCCGTGATGGCTGCTCCGCGACACTGTGATTAGTCCCGCTTCGCCTTTCCAACGTAACGTGCATCAGCACGTAACCGTCGGAAGTCGAGCATGACCGTCGCATCCGCCCCTGTCCGGGTCGCCTATTCCGCCGGCGCGATCATCGCCGCCGGCTGCCTGATCTCGCTGCTCGGCTTCGGTCCGCGCTCCGTCATCGGCTTCTTCCAGCTTCCGGTGATCACCGAGAACGGCTGGGGCCGAGACGTGTTCGGCCTGGCCATCGCCGTGCAGAACCTGATGTGGGGTGTCGGCCAGCCTTTCGCAGGCGCGGTCGCCGATCGCTTCGGGGTCATGCGGGTGCTGATCGGCGGGCTCGTCCTCTACGCCGCCGGCCTGGTGCTGATGACGGTCTCCGCCTCGCCGGCCGTCTTCACGCTGACCTCGGGCGTGCTGATCGGCTTCGGCCTCTCGGGCTGCTCGTTCAACATGGTGCTCGCCGCCTTCGGCAAGCTGCTGCCGCCGGAGAAGCGGGCCATGGCGCTGGGCTTCGGCACGGCCGCCGGCTCCTTCGGCCAGTTCCTGTTCTCGCCTCTGGCCGTCGGCCTGATCGACGCCACGGGCTGGCGGATGACGCTGCTCATCTTCGCGGCGCTGCTGATCGCCACCATCCCGCTGGCGGTCTTCCTCTCGACCCCGCTGCGCAGCGCCGCGCCCGAGCCGGAGGCCGACCGCGCCACGCTGGGGCAGGTGCTGTCGCGCGCCTTCGGCCATACGAGCTACGTGCTCCTGGTGCTCGGCTTCTTCACCTGCGGCTTCCAGCTCGCCTTCATCACCATCCACCTGCCGGCCTATCTCAAGGACGTCGGCGTCGATCCCAAGATCGGCCCCTGGGTGCTGGCGCTGATCGGTCTGTTCAACATCGTCGGCTCCATCGGTTCGGGCTGGGTGATGACGCGCATGCCGCGGCGCTACCTGCTGGCGACGATCTACATGCTGCGCTCGGCCGCCATCCTGGCCTTGCTGACGCTGCCGCCGTCGCCCGCCCTGGCGCTCGGCTTCGGCGCCGCCATGGGCCTTTTCTGGCTGTCGACGGTGCCGCCCACCTCGTCGCTGGTGATGACGATGTTCGGCACGCGCGACATGGCGATGCTCTACGGCTTCGCCTTCTTCAGCCATCAGGTCGGAGGCTTCCTCGGCGGCTGGCTCGGCGGCGTCTTCTACGAGCGCTTCGGCAACTACGACCTGATCTGGTGGGGCTCGATCGCGCTCGGCATCGCATCCGCGGTGATCAACCTGCCGATCGTCGAGAAGGCTGCGCCGCAGCGCGCCGCGGCTCAGGCGGCTTGACGGCGGCCGTTAGGGAGGATGGATTGGCGTCGTGCGTCCTTCGAGGCTTTCGCTGACGCGAAAGCACCTCAGGATGAGGACGTTCGTGCAAAGCGCAGATGTCCCTCATCCTGAGGTGCGAGAGAGCGAAGCGAATGAGCCTCGAAGGACGCACCGCGCCCATGCAGGAACGATCCCAATGACCAGCTTCCGCGCCTACCTGATCGACAAGCCCGAAGGCCGCTACACGGTCGATGTCAAAACCCTGACCGAAGCCGACCTGATGGAGGGCGACGTCACCGTCCGGGTGCTGCATTCCACCGTCAACTACAAGGACGGCCTCGCGCTGACGGGCAAGGGCCCGGTGGTGCGCAAGTTCCCGATGGTTCCCGGCATCGATCTCTCCGGCGAGGTGACGGCCTGCTCATCCGGCGCCTTCAAGCCCGGCGACAAGGTGGTGCTCACGGGCTGCGGCGTCGGCGAGGTGCATTACGGCGCCTATGCCGGCATGGCGCGGCTGAAGTCGGAATGGCTCGTGCCGCTGCCGCCTTCGATGACGCCGGCCCAGGCCATGGCGATCGGCACCGCCGGCTTCACCGCCATGCAATGCGTGATCGCGCTGGAGCGGCACGGCCTCGCGCCGGCGCGCGGCCCGGCCTTGGTCACCGGCGCCGCCGGCGGCGTCGGCTCGGTGGCGGTCGCCATCCTCGCCAAGCTAGGCTGGCATGTCATCGCTTCCACCGGCCGGCCGGCGGAAGCGGATTACCTCAAGGGCCTCGGCGCGGCGGAGGTCATCGACCGGGCGGAGCTTTCCGGCCCGGCTAAGCCGCTGGCCAAGGAGCGCTGGACGGCGGCGGTCGATTCCGTCGGCTCGCATACGCTGGCCAACGTGCTGTCCATGACGAAATACGCCGGCGCTGTGGCCGCCTGCGGTCTCGCGCAGGGCATGGACCTGCCGTCCTCCGTCGCGCCCTTCATCCTTCGCAACGTGGCGCTGCTCGGCGTCGATTCGGTCGGCTGCCCGCGCGACCTCAGGCTGGAGGTCTGGCGGCGCCTCGCCCAAGACCTCGACCTCGCCAAGCTCGACGCGATGACCAGCCGCATCGGCTTCGACGATCTTCCGGCGACGGGCGCGGCGATCCTCGATGGCAAGGTGAAGGGACGGGTCGTGGTGGATATCGCTTAGGGCTTGATTTCCTTCCCCCTTGGGGGAAGGTGCCCGCCGGATGGCGGGCGGATGAGGGAGGATCCCGGCGCTGGGATTCTCCCTCATCCGTCATGCTCCGCATGACACCTTCTCCCAAGGGAGAAGGAAGGAAAGGCAACATGACCCCCACCCCCCGCACCGGCGGCCAGCTGATCGTCGACCAGCTTCTCGTCCATGGCGTCACGGACATCTTCTGCGTGCCGGGCGAAAGCTATCTCGCGGTGCTCGACGCGCTGCATGATGCGGATGTGCGCGTCACCGTCTGCCGGCAGGAGGCCGGCGCCTCGATGGCGGCGGAGGCCGCCGGCAAGCTGACGGGGCGGCCCGGCATCTGCATGGTGACGCGCGGCCCCGGCGCCACCAATGCGGCCCATGGCATCCATGTCGCCAGGCAGGACTCGACGCCGCTGATCATGTTCGTCGGCCAGATCGAGACGGGCATGCGCGAGCGCGAGGCCTTCCAGGAGCTCGATTACCGCGCGGCCTTCGGCGGTATCGCCAAATGGGCGACCGAGATCGACGATCCGGCCCGCATCCCCGAGATCGTCAGCCGCGCTTTCCATATGGCGACGAGCGGCCGCCCCGGCCCGGTCGTGATCGCTCTCCCCGAGGACATGCTGACGGCGGAAGCCGCCGTCGCCGATGCGCCGCCCTTCCGCCAGATCGAGACGCATCCCGGCCTCACGCTGATGGCGGAGCTGCAGAAGCGGCTTTGGGCGGCGGAGCGGCCGATCGTGCTCGTGGGCGGCAGCCGCTGGAGCGAGGCGGCCACGGCGCGACTGCAGCGCTTCGCCGAGCGGTTCGATTTGCCCGTCGCCACCCTCTTCCGCCGGCAGGCCTTGTTCTCGGCGACGCATCCGAACTTCGCCGGCGATGCCGGCCTCGGCATGACGCCGGCGCTGGCGAAATCGATCAAGGAGTCAGACCTCGTCCTGCTGCTCGGCGGGCGGCTGTCCGAAGCCTCGTCGCAGAGCTACACGCTGCTCGATATCCCAGGCGACGGCCGTCGCCTCGTGCATGTGCATCCGGACCCTCTGGAGCTCAACCGCGTCTACGCCACCGCGCTGCCGATCAATGCCTCGCCGGAGGCCTTCACCGCAGCGGTCGAGGGCCTGCAGCCGCCGAACGCCATCCGCTGGAGCGATTGGACGCGTGCCCTCAACGATCGCGCCGTCGCCCATGGCGCGCAGCCCACGCGCTCGCCCGGCGACCTGCAGATGAGCGAGGCGATGATCTGGCTGCGCAATCACCTGCCCGAGGACGCCATCATCACCAACGGCGCCGGCAATTTCGCCATCTGGATCCACCGCTTCTACCATTTCCGCCGCTACGGCACGCAGCTCGCGCCGACCTCCGGATCGATGGGCTACGGCATGCCGGCGTCGGTGGCGGCGAAGCGGATGCAGCCGGAGAAGCAGGTCGTCTGCTTCGCCGGCGACGGCTGCTTCCTGATGAACGGCCAGGAATTCGCGACCGCGGTGCAATACGACCTGCCGGTGATCGTCGTGGTCGTCGACAACGGCATGTACGGCACGATCCGCATGCATCAGGAGCGGGAATACCCGGGCCGTGTCTCGGCGACGCAACTCAAGAACCCCGATTTCGCCGCCTACGCCCGCGCTTTCGGGGGCCATGGCGAGATCGTGCGGCGGACGGAGGAATTCGCCGACGCCTTCCGCCGCTGCGAGGCGTCCGGGAAGCCCGCGATCATCCACTGCTTCGTCGATCCTGAGGCGATCACGCCGGCCAGGACGCTGACCGATATCCGGACCGAAGCCGAGGGGAGGCGCTGACATGGCGAAGGTCGCGGTCATTACTGGCGCGGCGCGGGGCATCGGCCTTGCGACGGCGAAGCGCTTCTTCCAGGAGGGCTACGCCGTCGCCATGCTCGATGTTCTGGGCGAGCAGCAGGCGGCGGAGGCGGCGGCTCTCGGCGATGCCGAGCGGGTCTTGGCGCTCCCCTGCGACGTCTCGGATGCCACTGCGGTGGACGCGGCCTTCGCGGCCGTGCAGGCGCGCTTCGGGCGGATCGACGCGCTGGTCGCCAATGCCGGCATCGCCATCTTCGGCCCCTCCCTGCAGACGCGCAACGAGGACTGGGCCAGGATCATGGCGGTGAACCTCTCCGGCGTCTTCTATTGCGGGCAGGCGGCGGCGCGGCTCATGGCTGAGCGCGGCAAGGGCGCGATCGTCAACATCGCCTCGATCTCGGGCCTGCGCGCCTCGACGCTCAGGATCGCCTACGGCACCAGCAAGGCTGGCGTCATCCACCTCACCAAGCAGCAGGCGGTGGAATGGGGCGAACTCGGCATCCGGGCGAATTGCGTCTGTCCGGGCCCGGTCGACACGGCGATGGCCAAGACGGTGCACACGCCCGAGATCCGACAGGATTACCGGGATCACCTGCCGCTCGGCCGCTATGGGCTGGAGGAGGAGCTCGCGGCCTCGATCTTCTTCCTCTGCTCGGACGAGGCGAGCTACGTCACCGGCCAGGTGCTGGCGGTGGACGGCGGCTTCGAATCGGCCGGCATCGGCCTGCCGACGCTCCGGCGCGACATGCTGCAGGGCAAGGCGTGACGGGGTCTGAACCGGCTCACTCCCCCTCGGCCTCCACATCGATCCGCCGTACGCAGCCCCAGGCCGTGAGCGCAGCCTCCGTCTCCTCCACCACGAAATGGCGTGCCGAGTCGCGGTCGTAGCCTTCCGCGAGCAGCGCGTCGTACTCCGTGTGCCGGTGGCGCACATGCGCGACGAGCGCAAGCCAGAGCGCCGCGCCGAGCGACAGGTCCTCGCGCGCGAGCTTGGCGGCCCGCTCCAATACGGGCTCGCTGTCCGAATAGGGGATCAGCGGCGCAAGGGCGCGGAGCATCTTGCGGAGCTCCTGGTTGCGGCGCGTGGGGGCGAGAGGCATTTGAAAAGCAGGCCCTGATGTGCTAACTGATCGACTGTCAGGTCGTTTAGTCTGTTCACAGGCTGCATCAACTTGAAGAGCCCCGGCGTGCTAGCGCCGGGGCTCCGTCGTTCAGCGTAGGAGCTGAAGGACTTCCCGCACCAGACGAACGAGGTCTCGTGCGAGTTTTATCAAGTCGTGTAGTTCTTTTCTATTCACATGGCTTGCACCTCCTTCGCCGCGCTGGTTGCGCCGGCGGCAGCGAGCTTCGCACGCCTTTGACGCGCATCAAACGGCAGCGCCTTCCCAAGGCGCAAAGCTCTTCCTACATCAGCGGAAACCGGATGCCTCCAAGAGGGTCCGCCCGTCCAACTTCGCCTCCAGAGGGAAGCCATGAACTTCGAGAAATACACCGAGCGCGCCCGCGGCTTCTTGCAATCGGCCCAGAGCCTCGCCAACCGCGAGAGCCACCAGCAATTCGGGCCCGAGCATCTGCTGAAGGTGCTGCTCGACGATCCGGAGGGCCTGGCCGCGGGGCTCATCGCGCGCGCCGGCGGCGATTCCCGTCAGGCGCTCAGGCTCACCGAGCAGGCCGTCGCCCGCAATCCCAAGGTCACCGGCAATGCCGCGGGGCAGGTCTATCTCGCGCCCGGCCTCGCCCGCGTCTTCGCGGCGGCCGAGAAGGCCGCGGAGAAGGCGAGCGACAGCTTCGTCACCGTCGAGCTGCTGCTGCTCGCGCTGGCGCTGGAGAAGGACACCGAGGCTGGCAAGGCGCTGGCCGCGGCCGGCGTGACGGCGCAGGGCATCAATGGCGCCATCCAGGCGATCCGCAAGGGCCGCAAAGCCGACTCGGCCACGGCCGAGAACGCCTATGATGCTCTCAAGAAATACGCCCGCGACCTGACCGAGGCGGCGAGCACCGGCAAGGTCGATCCCGTGATCGGCCGCGACGAGGAGATCCGCCGCGCCATCCAGGTGCTCTCCCGCCGCACCAAGAACAACCCCGTGCTGATCGGCGAGCCGGGCGTCGGCAAGACCGCGATCGTCGAGGGGCTCGCGCTCAGGATCGTCAACGGCGACGTGCCGGAGAGCCTGAAGCACAAGAAGCTGCTGGCGCTCGACATGGGCGCCCTGATCGCCGGCGCGAAGTACCGCGGCGAGTTCGAGGAGCGGCTGAAGGCCGTGCTCAACGAGGTGACTTCGGCCAACGGCGAGATCATCCTGTTCATCGACGAGATGCACACGCTGGTCGGCGCCGGCAAGGCGGATGGCGCCATGGACGCCTCCAACCTGTTGAAGCCCGCGCTGGCCCGCGGTGAGCTGCATTGCGTCGGCGCCACCACGCTCGACGAATACCGCAAGCATGTCGAGAAGGACGCGGCCCTCGCCCGGCGCTTCCAGCCCGTCTTCGTGGCCGAGCCCACGGTCGAGGATACGGTCTCGATCCTGCGCGGCCTCAAGGAGAAGTACGAGCAGCACCACGGCGTGCGCATCCAGGATTCCTCCCTGGTCGCGGCCGCCACGCTGTCGAACCGCTACATCACCGACCGCTTCTTGCCGGACAAGGCGATCGACCTCGTGGACGAGGCCTCGGCGCGGTTGCGCATGGCGATCGATTCGAAGCCCGAGGAGCTCGACAACGTCGACCGCGAGGTGATCCGCCTGAAGATCGAGGCAGAGGCGCTCAAGAAGGAGAGCGACGCCGCATCCAAGGACCGGCTCGCCACCCTGCAGAAGGAATTGGCGGAGCTCGAGCGGAAGTCGGCCGAGATCACGGCGAAGTGGCAGGGCGAAAAGGACAAGCTCGGCAAGGCCGCCGACCTCAAGAAGCGGCTCGACGACGCGCGCGCCGAGCTTGGCCGCGCCCAGCGCGAGGGCCAGTTCCAGCGCGCCGGCGAGCTCGCCTACGGCGTGATCCCCGGATTGGAGAAGGAGCTGGCCGAGACGGAAGCAGCGAGCGGCGGCATGATGGAGGAGGCGGTGACGCCCGACCATGTGGCGCAGATCGTTTCCCGTTGGACCGGTGTCCCTGTCGACAAGATGCTGGAGGGCGAGCGCGAGAAGCTGCTCCGCATGGAGGAGGCGATCGGCAGGCGCGTCATCGGCCAGGCCGAGGCCGTGCACGCCGTCTCGACCGCGGTGCGCCGCGCCCGCGCCGGCCTGCAGGACCCGAACCGGCCGATCGGTTCGTTCATGTTCCTGGGTCCGACGGGCGTCGGCAAGACCGAGCTGACCAAAGCGCTCGCGCAGTTCCTCTTCGATGATGAAGCCGCCCTCGTGCGCCTCGACATGTCGGAATACATGGAGAAGCACTCCGTCGCCCGGCTGATCGGCGCGCCTCCCGGCTATGTCGGCTACGAGGAGGGCGGGGCGCTGACCGAGGCCGTCAGGCGCAGGCCCTATCAGGTCGTGCTCTTCGACGAGATCGAGAAGGCGCATCCCGATGTCTTCAACGTGCTCCTGCAGGTGCTCGACGACGGCCGCCTCACCGATGGTCAGGGCCGCACGGTGGATTTCCGCAACGTGCTGGTGATCATGACCTCGAACCTCGGCGCTGATTTCCTGGTGAACCAGCCCGAGGGACAGGACACCGATGTGGTGCGCGACGAGGTGATGAGCGTCGTCCGCGGCCATTTCCGGCCGGAGTTCCTGAACCGCGTCGACGAGATCATCCTGTTCCATCGCCTGCAGCGCAGCGAGATGGGCGCGATCGTGGACATCCAGATGCAGCGGCTGGCGAAGCTCCTCGCCGACCGCAAGATCGTGCTGGACCTGGAGCCGGAGGCGCGCCAGTGGCTCGCCGACAAAGGCTACGATCCCGCCTATGGCGCGCGGCCCCTGAAGCGCGTCATCCAGAAGCATGTCCAGGACCCGCTGGCCGAGATGATCCTCGCCGGCAAGGTCAGGGATGGTGAGCGGGTGCCCGTCGCCGCAGGCCCGGCCGGGCTCATGATCGGCGATACGCTGGTGGGCGCGGAGAAGCGGCCGGCGGGCGTGATGCTGAACTAGAGATCGTTCCCGCTTCTCCCAAGGGAGAAGGAAGTCCCGCCCTTCCCCCATCCTCACGGCTCCGCTAGAACCTCCCCCGGAAGAGAACCGCTTCCGGTGGAGCGGCCGGTCTTCAAAACCGGTTGGGGCCGTCGGACGGTCCCGGGTGGGTTCGACTCCCGCTCTCTTCCGCCAACCTGACGAGACCCCCCGTGCCCCTCTCCAATCCCGTCCTCGACGCCATCCGCAACCGCCGCCACATGGGCGCGCTCATGCTTGAGGCGCCCGGCCCGGGGGAGGCCGAGATGGAGGCGATCCTGGAGGCTGCGGCCGCCGCGCCGGACCATGGCAAGATCGTTCCGTTCCGCTTCGTCGTGGTGCCGGAGGCCGCGCGTGCCGCTTTCATCGAAGCCTCCCTCGCCGCCTTCCGCGAGGCCGTGCCGGATGCCGACGAGGCCGGTCTGAAGAAGGCCCGCGGCAAGGCCGAGCAGCCGCCGGCGGTGGTGGCGCTGGTCGCCCGCTTCCAGCCGGAGCACCCGAAGATCGGTATGCCCGACCAATGGCTCGCCGTCGGCTGCGCCCTGCAGAACCTCTGGCTCGCGGCCGAGAGCCTCGGCTTCTCCTGCGGCGTCTCTTCGGGCCGCGTTGTCGAGTCGCAGGCGATGCGCCGCGCCTTCGCCCTCGCCGCCAACGAGCAGATCGTCTCCATCGTCTCCATCGGCACGCCGAAGGAGCGGCAGCCGCCGCGGCCGAAGCCGCCGCTCGCCGACATCGTCAGCCGCTTCGGTTGAAACGGATGGCGCTGACGCCCTGGCGGGCGCTCGCCGCCGAGATCGCCGGCCTCGGCGCGCCGCTCGCGGGCAGCGAGCGGGTGACGCTTGGCGCGGCCGCCGGCCGCATCCTCGCCGAGCCCGTCCTGGCGCTGCAGCCCTTGCCGCTGGAGACGCATGCGGTGATGGACGGCTACGCGCTCGGCTCCCCGCCGCCGGGGCGCTACCGCCTGCTGGCCGGCAAGCCGACAAGGCTCTCACCGGACGAAGCCGCGGCCATCGCGGCGGGCGAGGCCGCGCCGGAAGGCGCCGCCGCCGTGGCGCTGGCGGCGCGCGCGACCGTCGAAGGCGACAGCCTCGCCGTGCCGGAGGCCCGGCGGCAGGACAATCTCCGCCGCGCCGGCGAGGAGGCCGCCGAAGGCGCCGCGATCCTCGCCGCCTTCACGCGCCTCGATGCGCGCCACCTCGCCCTCGCCGCCGCAGTTGGCGTCCACGACCTGGCCCTGCGCCGCCGGCCGCGCGTCGCTCTGCTGGCCTTGCAGGACCAGGCCCAACCGCTGCCGCATCTGCCGGTGCTGGCCGCCCTGCTCGGCGGCCCGGCGCTAGCGGCGACTCCGCCGCTCGCCATCCGCGCGGCATCGCTGACCGACGCGCTCGGCCGCGCCGCGCAAAGCAGCGATCTCGTGGTCGTCGCAGCGGAGAGCCTGGAAGCCGAGGATGGCGCGCTCGCCATAGCGATCCGCGCCTGCGGCGGCACTTTCCGCATCGGGCGGGCGGCGCTGAAGCCGGCGAAGCCCATCGTCATCGGCCGCATCGGCGCGGCGCTTGTGCTCGGCTTCGCCGGCACCGCCTACGCGGCGGCCGTGGCGGCCCATCTCTTCCTGAGGCCGCTGCTCCGGCGCATGGCCGGCCTCCCGGAGGACGAGCCGCTCAAGACCGCTGTGGCGGATTTCGCGCGCGAGCGGGAGCCCGGCCGGGCGGAGGCGCTGCCGGCGCTATGGCGCCTGGAGGCGGAGGGGCCGCGCCTGGCGCTGGCCGGCCGCTTCGGACAACTCTCGGCGCTGGCCGCGCTGGACGGCTTCGCCCTCGTGGAGGCGGAGGCGCGCGACATCGCGCCGGGCGATCCTCTGCTCTACCATCCCCTGGGGATGCCGCTGCTTTAGGGCTCGCGCCGGCGGCAAAGATGCTTATCTCCCCCTGATGGCCATCCGCCGACTCGACCCTGTCCTGATCGACCAGATCGCCGCCGGCGAGGTGATCGAGCGGCCTGCCGCGGCCGTGAAGGAGCTCGTCGAGAACGCGCTCGACGCCGGCGCTACGCGCATCCTCGTCGAGATCGAGCAGGGCGGGCGCGCGCTGATCCGCGTCGTCGACGACGGCGCCGGCATGAGCGCCGCGGATCTGGCGCTTTCGGTCGAGCGGCACGCCACCTCCAAGCTGCCGACCGGCGATCTCACCCATATCCGCACGCTGGGCTTCCGCGGCGAGGCCCTGCCATCGATCGCCGCCGTGGCGCGGCTGGAGATCCTGACGCGCGCCGCGGGCGAGGCGAGCGGTGCGAGCCTCAGGGTCGAGGGCGGGTTCAAGCATCCGGTCAGGCCGGCGCCGATGGCGAAGGGCACCCGCATCGAGGTGCGCGAGCTCTTCTTCGCCACGCCGGCCAGGCTGAAGTTCCTCAAGAGCGACCGCGCCGAAGGCATGGCGGTGGCGCAGGCCGTGCGCCGCCTCGCCATGGCGCATCCCGCCGTGCGCTTCTCCTTCAGCGGCGAGGGCGCGACGAACTTCGATTACGCCGCCTCATCGGCGCCGGAGGGCAGGCTCCTGCGCCTCGGCCAGGTGCTGGGCCCCGATTTCCGCGACAATGCGCTCGCCATCGAGGCGGCGCGCGAGGGGCTCGCCATCGCCGGCTTCGCCGGCCTGCCCACCTTCCACCGCGCCACGGCGCAGGAGCAGCATCTCTTCGTCAACGGCCGGCCGGTGCGCGACAAGCTGCTCTTCGGCGCGGTGCGCGCCGCCTACGCCGACCATCTTCCCGGCGACAGGCATCCGATGCTGGCGCTGTTCCTGGAGGTCGATCCCGCCGAGGTCGACGTCAACGTGCATCCCGCCAAGACCGAGGTCCGCTTCCGCGACCCTGGCCTGGTGCGCGGGCTCCTCGTCTCGGCCCTGCGCAATGCGCTGGAGGCCGGCTCGCGCCGCAGCGCCACGACGATCGGCGCCCGCGCCGTGGCGGCGCTCGGCATTCCGCATCGAGCGGCTCCGACGGATTGGCGTCAGTCCTGGGCCGCGCCCGCCGGCTTCGCCGAGGCGGCGCAGGCCGCCTTCGCCATGGATGCCGCGCCGGCGGCCGATCTGCGTGCCGCCGAGCCTGCCGCACCTCCGCCCGCCGCCGAGGCGCATCCGCTCGGCGCGGCGCGGGCGCAGCTCCATGACAGCTACATCCTCGCCCAGACCGCGGAAGGCCTGGTCATCGTCGACCAGCACGCCGCGCATGAACGACTGGTCTACGAGCGGCTGAAGCGCCAGCGCGCCGAGAACGCCATCTCCCGCCAGCTCCTGCTGATTCCCGAGATCGTCGATCTCGATCCGGCCGAGGCGGCGCGGCTCCTGGAGGCCGCGCCGGCGCTGGCCGAGCTCGGCCTCGGCCTCGAGGGTTTCGGCCCCGGCGCGATCCTGGTGCGCGAGGCCCCGGCGGCGATCGCCGATGGCGACATCGGCGGGCTCGTCCGCGACATCGCCGATCACCTCGCGGAATGGGGCGGCCCCTTGGCCCTGGTCCGCGCCGCGGATCATGTGCTCGCGACCTTCGCCTGCCATCATTCCGTCCGCGCCGGACGGCGGCTCCGGCCGGAGGAGATGAACGCGCTCCTCCGCGAGATGGAGGCGACGCCCAATTCCGGCCAGTGCAACCACGGCCGTCCGACCTATGTCGAGCTCAAGCTCGGCGACCTGGAGCGCTTGTTCGGGCGACGATAGCTATTTGGGCCGGCAGAGCAGAACGGCCGAGAGCACCAGCACGCCGCCGGCGAGCTGCGTCAGGTTCGGCGCCTCGCCGAAGAACAGCCAGCCGCCTGCGACGGTGACCGCGACGCCATAGACCAGCACGATCGAGGTGACCGACGCTCCGAGGCTCCCCACGGCATAGGCCGAGATGCCCTGGCCGAAGGCGTGGCAGAGCAGGCCCATCACCGCCAGCATCAGGAAGGAATGGGCGGAGGGCGGCCAGATGCTCTCGCCCAAGGCAAGCGCGAAAACGAGGCAGAACAGTGCGCAGGAAGCGGCCGAGACCGTGCTGATGAAGCCGGCCTGGCCGAACAGCCGGGCGCGCCGCGTCGCCAGGATGAAGCCGGCATAGCCGAAGGCCGCGGCGATCGAGGCGAGATCGCCGAGGAAGGCGTTGCCGGGCGCTGGGCCCGCGCGTCCCGATTGCACCAGCAGCGCGGCGCCGGCGACGGCCATGGCGAGCGCCGCCAGCACGCCCGGCGTCGGCCGCTCGCGGAAGCAGATCCAGGCGGCGATCACCACGACCACCGGCGCCAGATGCACCAGGATGATGAAGCTCGTCATCGTGGTCAGCGAGAGGGCCACGTTGGAAAGGGTGAGGTCCAAGGCGAAGGAGAAGCCGGCCAGTATGCTGGCGATGATGAGCCGCCGATCCGCTCGCGAGGGCGCGTCCTCGCGCCGCTCGATCGCGGCCCAGGCCGCCAGCGCCGGCAGCGCGAAGACCATGCGCCAGAAGGCGGTGGCGGCCGGCCCCGCCTCCGCCAGCCGCACCAGCACCGAGGAATTGCCGATCGCCGTCGCGCCGACGACGAGCAGCAGGAAGTCCCTGAGTTGCCGCGCCTTGAAGCCCGGCGCACCGGCGAGGGCGGGAGTGGAGATGCTCATCGGCGCTGCCTACGAAACCTCTCGCCATGGGTAAATCAGATTGTTATGATGCATCCATCGCTTTCGCCTATCGGAATAGCCGCCATGCGCCATGTCGATCCCTTCGCGCTCGAGATGCTGATCACCGTCGCGGACATGGGCGGGTTCACGGCGGCGGCGGACAAGCTGGGACGCACGCAATCCGCCGTTTCCACCCGCATCGCCGACCTTGAGAAGAATCTCGGCCAGCGACTGCTCGAGCGAGGCGCCAGGGGCGTGACGCTCACCGCCGCCGGCGAGAAGCTGGTCGGCCGGGCCCGGCGCTGGCTGCAGCAGGAGCGGCTGATGCTCGACGACATCAAGGGCACGCCGGCGCTGGGCCGCGTCAGGCTGGGCATGCCGGATGATTACGTCGACGTCTTCCTGCGCCCGATCGTCGCCCGCTTCGCCCAGGAGCATCCCCAGGTCGAGATCGAGGTGCGCTGCGATCTCTCCAAGCAGGTGGAGGCGGATTTCGCGGATGGGCGCTGCGACCTCGGCATCATCACGCGGGATCACCTGAAGCCTGCGGGCGAGCTTTTGCGCGCCGATCCGATGGTCTGGGTGGCGGGCCGCGGCCATCGGCCGGAGCTCGAAACGCCCCTGCCCCTGGCGCTCTTCTCGGAATCCTGTCGCATGCGGCCGCGAATCCTCGCCGCGCTCGATCGCGCCCAGGCGCCGCATCGCATCGCCTATGTCTCGTCGCATACGGCCGGCGTCGTCTCGGCGGTGGAGAGCGGCTTCTGCGTCACGGCGCTGGCCGAGAGCACCATCCCGCAGACGCTGCGCCGCATCGGCCGCGAGGCCGGCCTGCCGGATCTGCCCAGGGCCGAGATCGCCCTGTTGATGCCGATCCGCCCCAACGCAGCGGCGGCGCGGCTGGCCGATGCCTTCCGCGAGGTCTTCCTGCAGCGGCAGGCGGCCTGATCCCGCGCCCGCGAGGGGCGGCCCGTTGCGAGCGTGCCGCGCTCGGCCGGATCAAAGCCGTCTTTCTTGTCCAGGCTAGCGGCTAATCTCCTGCCTTACGTGCGCGGACATGCAGGAAAAGAGGAGCGACCAGCGTGTCTTCCAAGACCGGCTCAGCCTTCGCCACGTCGATGCTCACGCGCGGTTCGCCGAACCGTTCGATGATCAGCCCGGCAGCGACGATGAGATCGACCCATTCACTGAGAATTCTGTGGAACCGAGGGATGCGGAACGGCTCGGTCTTCCGGCGTTCCTCCTCGGGCAAACTCTGGAAGTGGAACGTATCGATCCTTCCATCGATCACATCGAAATAGCCGCCTACCTCGATCGCCCGAGTCGCATTGTTCGGCTCACGTAGGACCTTGCGATGCGGCGGGACGAAGCATGGATGCAGGATCGAGAATTGCAGGAAACCGCCGGGTCGCAAGACGCGCCCGGTCTCACGCAGAGCCGCGCCCTGGTCGGCCATGTCCATCAACGACATGAATGCCGTCACGAAATCGAAAGAGCCGGTGGCGAAAGGCAAGTCGGTCGCATCGGCAACGGAATAGTGGATGCCGAGTGGGTCCGCTTGCTCCGTTTCCTGCGCATGGCGGATGAACGTAGGGGCGATGTCAATGGCGCGCATCCTCGCCCCAAGCCGCGCAAGCGCGCGCGTATTGGAGCCTTCGCCGCAGCCGATGTCGAGGCCCGAGAGCCCCTGCACGTTCGGCAGCATGCGGAGGAATGCCGGCGTGTTCAGCCCATCGCGATAAACGTCGTAGCCGGCTCGCGCGTGCCGCGTCCAGGTTTCGGCGTTCGCCTCCCAATAACGCGCAACTTCACTCCGCTCCATAGGACGACCTCCACGAACCCGGCCTCTTTGGGCGTAAAGAGCTTGGCGGGGCAAGCTGGCCCTCGGGGCGTAAGGGCAAAGTCAAACCGAGTCACTCCCCGAGGCCGCACTGGCGTTCGCCTTCATTCGGCTCTAGGTCAGCCCGATGCACGTCCTCGTCACCGGCTCCGCCGGCTTCATTGGCTTCCATCTCGCGCGCCGGCTGATCGACGACGGCCATTCGGTGGCCGGCGTCGATGGAATGACGCCCTATTACGACGTCTCTCTGAAGCGTGACCGGGTCGCGCTGCTGGTGCGGTCCAACCGCTATCAGCACAACGAGCTGATGCTGGAGGACGATGCTGCGCTCGACCGCGTGGCGGAAATGTCAAGGCCTGACGTCATCGTGCATCTCGCGGCGCAGGCCGGCGTCCGCTACAGCCTCGACAATCCCCGCGCCTATGTCGACAGCAACCTCGTCGGCACCTTCAACGTGCTGGAAGCCGCGCGCCGGCTCCAGCCACGGCATTTCCTGCTGGCCTCCACCAGCTCGGTCTATGGCGGCAATGCAGTGATGCCCTTCCGCGAGACCGACCGCACCGATCATCCGCTGACCTTCTACGCCGCCACCAAGAAGGCGGCGGAGGACATGGCGCATAGCTATTCGCATCTCTGGCAGGTGCCGACCACGGCCTTCCGCTTCTTCACGGTCTACGGCCCCTGGGGGCGGCCCGACATGGCGCTCTTCAAGTTCGTCAAGGCGACGCTGGCGGGAGAGGCGATCGACGTCTACGGCCATGGGCGGATGAGCCGGGACTTCACCTATATCGACGACCTCGTGGAAGGCATCGCCCGGCTCATCGCCACGCCGCCGGTCCAGGGCGAGCCCGTCGGCCCCCAGGATTCGCTCTCACCGGTCGCGCCCTATCGCGTCGTCAACATCGCCGGCGGCGCGCCAGTGCTGATGCTCGACTTCGTCGATGCGGTGGAGCGGTCGCTCGGCGTTTCGGTCAAGCGGAACCTGATGCCGATGCAGAAGGGCGACGTGCCGGCGACCTTCGCGGCAGCCGACCTGCTCGAGCGCCTTACAGGCTATCGGCCGGCGACGCTGGTGGAGGAGGGCGTCGCCTCCTTCGTGCGCTGGTACCGCGAGCGCTACCGCGCCTGAGCCGCGCCTCATCGACAGCACGCCATGCCCGGGCCGATCGATCGCGCCGTCCTGCGAGTGTCCGACCCATGCCCCACACGCCGACCAGCCGCCGCATCGGCGGAATTGGCCTTGGCCGTTCGGCCTGCCCGTCACCGTGATCGGCATCACCGTCAAGCAGGATGTGTCTGACATCCGAATCTCAGGCGTTGTCGACGTCATCGCCGAATGCCGCCATGAATACGGCCTGGCGCTCACGCTCGTCGAGGCGTTGTCCCCCGCCGATGCGGTGATTCTCGCCGTACCGCACCAAGCCTACAGCGAGGGCGGCTGGGGGCTGATGCGGCGTCTGCTCAAGCTCGAGGCCGGTCTCATCGTCGACGTCAAGGTCGCGCTCGACCGCGACGCGAGCCCTGAAGGGGTCGCTCTCTGGCGGGTGAGAGCGCCGCCGGCGAAGGGAAGGCGCCTCACAGCGCCTTCTTCACCAGCGCTTCGATCACCGCTTTGTCGCCGTTCGCGGTGATGCGCTCCACTTCGCGCCCTCCCCTGAACAGCATGATCACCGAGCGCACCGGCACGCCGTAGCGCTTCTTGAACTCATCCTCGGTGTCGAAGTTGAGCCGCACGAACTCGATGCCGCGATACTCGGGCCGCTTCCGAAGGTCGTCCAACGCCAGGACCTGGCGTCTGCAGACCGGTCACCACGTCGTGTTGACGTGGACGATGACGGGCCTGTTGGAGGCCAGCAATCTGTCGAACACGGGCTTGTCGTAGATGTCGAACTCGATCCGCTGGGCTCCGGCCGGTGCGGCCGAGAGCGACAGCAACAGCGCCAGCGCGTCGCGTCGATGCATGTCGTTCGCTTCCCTCGTGGTTGAAGACGCAGGAGCGCGCCCCAGCGGCGAAAATGTCGCAGTTCGGCCATCAAGTCGACCGGCGGATTGATCAAATGCGCGTGGGCAGGCCATATTGGATCACGCGCCGTCGCCTCCGTCTTGCCGCCGCGGCGCGATGCGTTCATGGATGGCGGCGAATCCAATGATCCAGAGACCGAGGTCCTCGACGTGACAGATCGTCTCCGCGCCCGATCCCATGCGGGCTCCCGCGCCGCCCTGCGCGTGCCGGCCCTGGTGCTGGGCCTCAGCCTCTTCGCCGCCCTCCCGGCGGCGGCGCAGGCGCGCAACGCCAACCAGAGCTTCGGTGCGGCCGAAACCTCGTCGGGGAACTTCCTGGCGGCGCTGGCGGCCGATTCGTCGCGCGACGCCCGCGCCGCGGCCCACTTCTTCCGCGAGGCTCTCCGCGATGATCCGCGCAACGCCGAGCTTCTGGAACGCGCCTTCGTCGCCTCGGTGCAGGACGGCTCCTTCAACGAGGGTTTCCGGTTGGCGGAGCGTGTGCTGCAGCGCGATCCCAACAACGCGCTGGCGCTGCTGACGCTCGGTGTCAGGGCCATCAAGAACCGCCAGTTCGTCACGGCGCGCACGCAGTTCCAGAAGGCCGGCGGCCGCGGCCGCAACGCCGATATCTCGGCCGCGCTGCTCACGGGCTGGACCTATGTGGGGTCGGGCGACCTGAAGCGCGCGCTGGAGACGCTGGACCGCTTCTCCGAGCCGCAGCTCGCCGTCTACCGGCTCTATTACGGCGGCATGATGGCCGATGTGGCCGGCGACCGCCGCGAGGCGGCGAAGCGGCTGAAGGCGGCCTATGAGATCGACACCGGCACCGTCCGCCTCGCTGACACCTGGGCCCGCTTCGAGGCGCGCCAAGGCAACCGCGATTCCGCCAAGGCGATCTACGCCAAGCTTGCCGAGAAGCCCGGCAACCTGCCCTTCATCGCCAACGTCAAGAAGATCGTCGACGAGGGCGGCACGCCCGATCCGCTGGTGCAGAACGTCGCTCAGGGCGCGGCCGAGGTGCTCTACACCTCGTCAGACACCGGCGGCCGCGGACGCGGGGCCGAACTGATCGCTCTCATCTACCTGCAGCTCGCCAACCACCTGCATGGCGAGAACGACATGGTGCTCGTCTCGCTGGCCGAGAATTTCGAGAGCCTGAAGCAATACGACCGGGCGATCGAACTCTATAACCGCGTGCCGGAGGATTCCGGCATCAAGCTGCGCACCGTCGTGCGCTCCGCTCTGGCGCTCACCGAGGCCAAGCGCACCGACGAGGCCTTGCGCCTGCTCGACGAGCGCATCGCCAAGAACCCGGGAGAGGTGACGCTCTTCGACACGGTCGCCAGCATCCAGCGCAGCGTCAAGAACTGGCCGGCGGCGGTGGAGGCCGCGAGCAAGGCCATCGCGCTCGTCGACCGCAACGACCGAAACTACTGGAGCCTGTTCTACAGCCGCGGCATCGCCTACGAGCGCAACAAGCAATGGCCGGAGGCCGAGGCCGATCTCAAGCAGGCGCTCGCCCTCCTGCCCGAGGAGCCGCGGACGGAAGGGGAGAAATCCTCGCGCGCCCATGTGCTCAACCACCTCGCCTATTCCTGGGTGGACATGGGCATGAACATCGACGAGGCCTTCGTGATGCTCAAGAAGGCGGTCGAGTTGCAGCCGCGCGACGGCTACATCATCGACAGCCTGGGCTGGGCCTATTACCGGCTCGGGCAATACGAGGAAGCGGTGCGGGAGCTGGAGCGGGCGGTCGACCTCAAGCCATCCGATCCCGTCCTCAACGATCACCTCGGCGACGCCTATTGGAAGGTGGGCCGCGTCAACGAGGCGCGCTTCCAGTGGAACCATGCGCGCGACCTGAAGCCCGAGCCGGATGAGCTCGAGAAGATCCTGAAGAAGATCGACAAGGGCCTCGACGCGCCGCAGGCCGAGACGGAAGAGAAGAAGCCGAACGGCGGCTGATGCGCGCTCTCCGCCTTTCCGTGGTGCCGATGGCGCTGGCCGCGGGCCTGCCGAGCGATGCCTCTGCCCAGAGGGCCGCACGCACCGTGATCGGCTCCTTCGCCATCGACCAGACGGAGGTGAGCGTGGGCGACTTCCGCGCCTACGCCAAGGAAGCGCGCCTCGCCACCATCGCGGAGACGGTCGGCTTCGGCCATGAATATGACGGCCGCTGGGTGCGCCGCCAGGGCTGGAACTATCTCACTCCCGTAGGCCAGCCCGCCGCCGACAACGAGCCCGCCACCCATGTCACCTGGGCGGAGGCGCGCGGCTATTGCGCCAGCGTCGGGGGCCGGCTGCCGAGCTTCGCCGAATGGCGGCGCGCCGCCTACACCGAGTCCCGCGCCCAGCCGACCAACGGCTACGAGCGCGGCCGGACCTATCCCTATCCGGTCGGCGAGACCTCGGACGGCATGAACAACAACCGCCGCCGCCACGTCCAGGTCGGCACCACGCGGCGCGGCGTCAATGGCCTCTACGACATGGGCGGCAATGTCTGGGAATGGGTCGCCGACCGCCAGGGCGAGGAGGCGCTGACCGCTGGCGGCTCCTGGTGGTACGGCCCCGAGCAGACGAAGGCGGATGGCGCGCAATGGAAGGCGGCGAGCTTCTTCGCGGTCTACATCGGCTTCCGCTGCGCCTACGACGTGCGCTGAGCCTCAGGCGGCGAGCGCCTGCTCCCAGTCGGCGATCAGGTCGTCGACATCTTCTATCCCAACCGACAGCCTGAGCGTCCCTTCGCCGACGCCGAGGCCGGCGCGGGTCTTGGCATCGACATTGCGGTGCGTGGTGGTGAGCGGATGCGCCACCAGCGACTTGACCTCGCCGACATTGACGAGATGGCTGAACAGCCTGAGCTTCGATGTCACGCGCCGCGCGCCGTCCCGCCCGCCCTTCACCGTCACGGTCTGCACGGAGCCCATGCCATGCGGCAGCAGCCCCGCAGCGAGATTGTGGCGCTGATGCGCCGGCAGGCCGGGATGGCTCGAGGATTCCACAGCGGGATGGGCCGCGAGGTAGCGGTGCAGCGCCAGGGCGTTCTCGCTGTGGCGCCGCATGCGCAGCGGCAGCGTCTCGCAGCCGGTCAGGAGCAGGAAGGCGTTGGTCGGCGACAGGCAGGGGCCAAGCTCGCGCATGGCGATCAGCCGGCAGGCCGAGGCGAAGGGATGGGCCGGGTACTTCCGCATCACCTCGATGCCATCGTAATCCTCGAAGGGCTCGACGATGGTCGGAAAGCGCCCGTCGATCCAGTCCGTCCGGCCGCTGTCGACGATCACGCCGCCGATCGCAGTGCCGTTGCCCGAGAGGAACTTCGAGGCCGAATGCCAGACGATGTCGGCGCCCTGCTCGATGGGACGAAGCAGCGCTGGCGTGGCGAGCGTCGCATCGACTACCAACGGCACGCGGGCCTGCCGCGCGATGCAGGAGAGAGCTTCGAGATCGACCACGTCGCCGGTTGGGTTGATCACCGCCTCGACCAGGATGGCGCGCGTCTTTGCCGTGATCAGGCCGGCGAGGCCGTCAAGGTCGTGAGCGTCGGCGAAGCGCACGCCGAGGCCGAACTGCAGCTGGAAGCGCTTGAGCAGCCCCACCGTGCCGCCGAAGACATGGCGCGCCGCCACCACCTCGTCGCCGCTGCGGCAGAGCGCGGTCAGGATGGAGAGGAGCGCCGATTGCCCTGACGCGCAGGCGATGGCGGCCGCGCCGCCTTCCAGCGCCGCGAGGCGGCGCTCGAAGGCCGCCACCGTCGGATTGGCGCTGCGGCCGTAGGCATAGCCGACGCGGTCGAGCCCGAAGAGCTCGGAGCCGTGATCCAGGTCGTCGAAGACATAGCCGTTCGAGGTGTGGATCGGCTGCGCCCGCGCCCCGGTGGTGGGATCGGGCGCTGCGCCGGCGTGGATCGCGAGGGTGGAGAGGTGCATGGAGCCGTCCTTCGCTTCTCCCTTGGGAGAAGCTGTCAGGCGGAGCCTGACTGATGAGGGAGAATCCCTAGGTCGGTGGTTCTCCCTCATCCGTCCGCCTTCGGCAGCCACCTTCTCCCAAGGGAGAAGGAGGGAGCGAGGCTCAGGCCGCCAGCGCCTGGTCGAGATCGCCGATCAGGTCCGCCGGATCCTCCAGCCCGATCGACAGGCGCACCACCTCCGGCCCCGCGCCGGCGATGCGCCGCTGCTCGTCGGTGAGCTGGCGATGGGTGGTCGAGGCCGGGTGGATGACGAGGGAGCGCGTGTCGCCGATGTTGGCGAGATGGCTGAAGAGCTTGAGGTTCGAGACCAGCTTCACGCCGGCGTCGTAGCCGCCCTTGAGGCCGATGGTGAAGACGGCGCCCGCGCCCTTCGGCGAGTAGGCCTTGGCGAGGTTGTGGTAGCGGTCGCCCGGCAAGCCGGGATAGCTCACCCAATCCACCTGCCCATGCGTGGAGAGATGCGTCGCCACCTCGAGCGCGTTGTCGGAATGGCGCTGCATGCGCAGCGGCAGCGTCTCGATGCCGTTGAGGATCAGGAAGGCGTTGAAGGGTGACAACGCCGGCCCGAGGTCGCGCAGGCCGAGCACGCGGCAGGCGATGGCGAAGCCGAAGTTGCCGAAGGTCTCGCCCAGCACCATGCCGCCATATTCAGGCCGGGGCTGCGAGAGCGACGGATAGCGGCCCGACTTGATCCAGTCGAACTTGCCGCCGTCCACGATGATGCCGCCGATCGAATTGCCGTGGCCGCCCAGGAACTTGGTGAGCGAATGCACGACGATATGCGCGCCATGCTCGAACGGCTTGATGAGATATGGCGTCGCCATGGTGTTGTCGACGATCAGCGGCACGCCGGCCTTGTCGGCGATCCTGGCGATGGCGGCGATGTCGACGATGACGCCGCCGGGATTGGCGATCGATTCGACGAAGATCGCCTTCGTCTTGGGGCTGACGGCGCGCTCGAAGGACGAGATGTCGTCGGAATCGGCCCAGACCACGTTCCAGCCGAACTTCTTGTAGGCGTGGTTGAACTGGTTGATCGAGCCGCCATAGAGCTTCTTGGCGGCGATGAACTCGTCGCCAGGCTCGAGCAGGGTGTGGAACACGAGATGCTCGGCCGCATGGCCCGAGGCCACGGCCAGAGCCGCCGTGCCGCCCTCCAGCGCGGCGACGCGCTCCTCCAGCACGGCGCAGGTCGGGTTGCCGATGCGCGTGTAGATGTTGCCGAAAGCCTGCAGTCCGAACAGCGAGGCGGCGTGGTCCACGTCGTCGAAGACGAAGGACGAGGTCTGGTAGATCGGCGTGGCGCGCGCGCCGGTGGCGGGGTCGGGCGTCGCGCCCGCATGGATGGCGATCGTCGAGAATCCGGGCTGGCGGGTCATGGTTTCTCCTCTGCGCGGGCTTTCGGCAGGTCTAGCGGCCCGGTGTCCGTTTTGTCAATCGCATCGTTCGATAAAAAGGACGGACCCTGATTCCCTTCCTCTCTCAAACGCTCGTGACGGCGGCGTGATTGGTGTAGGATGAGACACACTCCTATCTGAGCCGCATGGACGCCGCCATCGCCCGCAAACTGCCGTGGAACGACCGCACCGGGCGGCTCTCGCCGCTCAAGCTCGTCGTGTTCCTCGCCCTCTTCGTCCCGGCCCTCTGGGTTGGGGCGCAGGGTGCCTTCGGCTGGCTCGGCTCCAAGCCGTTGACCGAGGCCAATCATCAGACCGGCGACTGGGCGGTCCGCCTCCTGCTGCTGTCGCTGCTCGTGACGCCGCTCCGTTTCGCCGCGAACTGGCCGAAGCTGATCCTGGTGCGCCGGCAGATCGGGCTGGCGGCGCTGTTCTACACCATCGTTCATGTCCTGCTCTACATCGCGCTGGAGGCTTTCGACCTCGGCAAGGTCCTGACCGAGATCGCGCTCAGGCCCTATCTCACGATCGGGTTCGCCTCGCTGCTCGGCCTCATCGCGCTGGGCGCGACCTCGACCGACGCGATGATCAGCCGCCTCGGCGCCGTGCGCTGGAACCGGCTGCATGCCATCGTCTATTGGCTCGCCGTTCTCGCGCTGGTGCATTTCGCCCTGCAGAAGAAGATCGACGTCACCGAGCCGGCGCTGATGGCGGGCTTCTTCGTCTGGCTGATGGGCTTCCGCTGGCTGCGGCGCCGGCACCTCGGGATCGGAACTCCGAATCTCGCCGGCCTCGCCGTTGTCGCGGCGCTCGCTACGGCGGCGCTGGAGGCGGGGTGGTACGCTCTCTTCACCGGCGTCGCCTGGGACCGCGTCTTGGAGGCCAACCTCGATTTCTCCTTCTCGATCCGTCCGGCCTGGTGGGTGCTGGCGGCCGGCCTCGCCATGGCGGCGCTCGGCCTGGCGCGCACGGGGATCGGCGGATTGAAGGAGCGGCGGCGTGAGCCGCGCCGCGACGCCAGCCTTGCGCCGGCGATCGCCCGTTCACCATATTCCGAAGGCTAGGAGCCGATCATGTCCGCACGCGAAGCCAACGACCTCGCCAAGACCTTTCCCGTCACCAAGACGGAAGCCGAATGGCGCGCCCAACTGACTCCTGAGCAATTCGCCGTGCTGCGCGGCCACGGCACCGAGCGGCCGGGCTCCTGCGCGCTCAACTACGAGAAGCGCGCCGGCACCTTCTCCTGCGTCGGCTGCGGGCAGGATCTCTTCGTCTCCAAGACCAAGTTCGAAAGCGGCACGGGCTGGCCGAGCTTCGACCAGCCGCTGCCGGGCTCGGTCGAGACGAGCGTCGACCGCAAGTTCTTCATGACGCGCACCGAGGTGCATTGCTCGCGCTGCGGCGGCCACCTCGGCCACGTCTTCCCCGACGGCCCGCCGCCGACCGGCCTGCGCTACTGCATCAACGGCGTGGCGCTGGACTTCAAGCCGGCGGCGTAAGGCGATTCCTCCTTCCCCCTTGGGGGAAGGTGGCAGGCGAAGCCTGACGGATGAGGGAGAACCACGGCGGTAAGTCTTCTTACGCCGGGCTTCTCCCTCATCAGCCCGCCATCCGGCGGGCAGCTTCTCCTAAGGGAGAAGCGGGCGCCTCCCTCACCCCTCCACCATCCGCTCCAGCGTCTCCAAGCGGTCGGCCTCCCGCGTCGGCTTGTCCCAGCGGATACGCGAGATGCGCGGGAAGCGCATCGCCACGCCTGATTTGTGCCGCGGCGAGCGGGCGATGCCCTCGAAGGCGACTTCCAGCACCAGACCCTGCTCGGCGTCGGCCCGCACCACGCGGACGGGGCCGAAACGGTCGACCGTGTTCTTGCGCACGTAGCGGTCGAGCTCCTTCAGCTCGGCGTCCGTGAAGCCGAAATAGGCCTTTCCCACCGGAACCAGGCTGCTTCCTTGCCAGACGCCGAAGGTGAAGTCGGAGTGGAAGGAGGAGCGCTTGCCCGTGCCGCGCTGCGCATACATCAGCACCGCATCGACGAGGCGGGGGTCGCGCTTCCATTTCCACCACGGCCCCTTCGGCCGTCCCGGCAGGTAGGGGCTGTCCCGGCGCTTGATCATCACGCCCTCGACGGCCTCGGCATCGACGCCGGCGCCATGCGATGCGGGGTCGGCGCGGGCCGTGGCCAGGGCCTCCCAGCTGTCGAAGCGCACGAGCGGAGAGAGGTCGAGCTTGGCGTTGCCGTGGCTGGCTAGGCGCGCCTCCAGCCGCTGGCGCCGCTCGGCGAAGGGCAGGTCGCGCAGGTCCGCGCCCTCCTCTGCGAGCAGGTCGTAGGCGCGGATATGGGCCGGGAAATCGGCGAGCAGGGCGGGCGAGATGGCCTTGCGGTTGAGGCGCTGCTGCAGGACGTTGAAGCTCTGCACGCGGCCCTCGCGCAGGATCAGGAGCTCGCCGTCGATGGCGCCGTCGAAGGCCATGGCGTCGAGGAGGTCGGGGAAGGCGCTGGAGACCTCCTCGCCCGTGCGGGAGTAGAGCTTCGTAACGCGCCGCCCTTCCTCGTCCGTGCCCGAGGAGGCCTGCACGCGGATGCCGTCCCATTTCCATTCCGCCGCGAATTCGGCCGGGTCGAGCTTGGCGAAATCCGGCTCCTCGATGGCGTGGGAGAGCATCGGCGGCCGGAAAGGCGCGGGGTCGACCGTATCGGGCCGGGGCCCGCGCCCCTCGGCCCAGGCGAAGAGCGCCTCGTAGGGCGGCTTCAGCCCATGCCAGGCATGCTCGACGTCATCAGGCGTCAACTCGCCCAGCGCCGCCACGGCGGTCTTGGCGAGCCGCGCCGAGACGCCGATCCTGAGCGAGCCGGTGATCAGCTTGAGCAGCGCCCAGCGGCCGGTCTCGTCGAGCAGGTCGAGCCAGTCCGAGAGGTGCTTCGGCAGTGACGCCTTGTGCCCGGTGGACAGGGTGTGGATGACGTCGGACAGGGCGGGCGGCCCGATGTTGCGGCCCGGCGCGGTGATGGGCGCAGGCCACAGCAGCGCCACGGTCTCGGAGAGATCGCCCACGTAGTGGTACGACATCTCGAACAGCGCCGGATCCACCCGCTCGGCGATCAGCTTGCGGATGAGGCCCGGCTTCGCTTCCTGGAAGAAGAGCGCCCCGGTCATCGCGGCCAGGGCCCAGCCGCGTTCCGGATCCGGCGTCTCGCGGAAGTATGCCACGATCAGCGCCACCTTGGCGTTGCGCCGCGGCTCGTAGGAGAGCTTGTCGAGCAGGGCCGCGAAGCGGTTCATGCGGGGGCGGGCTCCTCTCTTTCGGGCGGACCGGACTCGCCGGCGGAGCCCTCCGCCTCGCCGTCGTCGCCATAGCCGACGAGATGCAGCGGCCGCGCCCTGAGGCCGCGGGTGCCGGCCCAATGCACCAGCGCATCCTCCTGCCCATGCGTGACCCAGAGCTCCTGGCAGCCCGTCTCCTCGATGGTGCGGCAGAGGTCCGGCCAGTCGGCGTGGTCGGAGATCACCATGGGCAGCTCCACGCCCTTCTGCCGCGCCCTGGCGCGGGTCTGCATCCAGCCCGAGGCGAAGCCGGCGACAGGGTCGGGGAAGCGGCGCGACCAGAGGTCCTGCAGCGCGGAGGGCGGGCAGATCACCACCTCGCCCCGCATCTTGGCGCGCTCCGCGAGGCGCACCGGCGGCGTCTCGCCGAGCTCCACGCCCTCGCGCCGGTAATGCGCCGTCAGCTTCTCCATGGCTCCATGCAGGTGGATCGGCCGATCATAGCCCGCTTGCCGCAGGAGCGCGATCACCCGCTGCGCCTTGCCGAGCGCATAGGCGCCGACGAGATGGGCGCGATCCGGGAAGAGCTTGAGCGAGGCGAGCAGCTTGGCGACCTCGCCCTCCGCCGGCGGGTGGCGGAAGACAGGCAGGCCGAAGGTCGCCTCCGAGACGAAGACGTCGCAGGGCACCACTTCGAAGGGCAGGCAGGTCGGGTCATGGGCGCGCTTGTAGTCGCCCGAGACGACGATGCGGCAGCCATCGGCCTCGACGGCGATCTGCGCCGAGCCGAGCACATGGCCTGCGGGGTGGAAGCTGACGGAGACGCCGTTGACCGTGATGCGCTCGCCGAGCTTCGCCTCCTGGGTCTCCCCAGCGAAATCGATGCCGTAGCGAACCGCCATGATGCGCAGGGTCTCGCGCGTCGCCAGCACATGGCCGTGGCCGGAGCGGGCATGGTCGGCATGGCCATGCGTGATCAGCGCCCGCTCCACCGGCCTGACGGGGTCGATGAAGAACTGGCCGGGCGGGCACCACAGCCCCTCGTGACGCGGATGGAGGAGATCGGAGGGCTTCATCGGCCTTTTGGGATGCGGCGCGGCGACGGTGAGCCCCGCCCTTGAGCGGGGACCGTGCTGCGACTATAGCGGAGGGAAATCTGGCCACGGCTCATGCCGTTGAGAAGGGGCGACATCATGGCGCAATCCACCGTTTCCCATCGCGGCGCCCCGCTGATCGACCGCGTCTGGGCCGCCGGCGAGGGGAACATCCTGCGCCAGGCCGTGCTGGCTGCCGCCGGCGTCGTCCTCCTGACACTCTCGGCCAAGCTGCAGGTCCCCTTCTATCCCGTGCCGATGACGTTGCAGACCCTGGTGGTGCTGATCATCGGCGCGGCCTATGGCTGGCGGCTTGGCGCCGCCACCGTGGCGCTTTATCTCGTGCATGGCTTCCTTGGCGCACCCGTTTTCGCCAACACGCCGCCCGCCGCCGCCGGCCCGCTCTATTTCATGGGGCCGACCGCGGGCTTCCTGATCGGCTTCGTCGCCTCGGCCGCCATCGCCGGCCTCGCGGTCGAGAAGGGCTGGTCGCGCTCCCTGCCGAAGCTCGCCTTGGCGCTCCTCGCGGCGCAATCCGTGGTCTTCGCGCTGGGCTTCCTCTGGCTTGCGCATTTCGCGGCTCTCGCCAACGGCGCCTCCGGCGTCGGTATGGCGAGGGCCTGGGCGGTGGTGCAAACCTTCCTGCTCGGCGATCTCCTGAAGACCGCGATCGCCGCGGCGCTGGTGATGGCGCTGGACCGGGGCCCCGCGCGCTGATCACGCCTTCGGCAGCGCCAGCCCACGGTCCCAATAGGGCGGGCTGCCGAAGCGTTCGCCCAGGAAATCCATGAACACGCGCACCTTGTGCGCGAGATGCCGGCGCGAGGGATAGACCGCGTGCACGCCGACCCGCGCCGAGGCGCGCCAGTCCGGCAGCACGATCCTGAGCCGGCCGCTCTCGATCTCCGGCCCCACGTCCCAGGTCGAGCGGAGCGCAATGCCCATCCCCGCCAGCACCGCCTCGCGCACCACCTCGCTGGAATTGGTCCGCACCGCGCTCTCGACCTTCACGGTCGCCGCGCCGGCGGCGCTCTCCAGCCGCCAGTGGTCGGCGTTGTGCAGCAGCAACCGGTGCCGCTGCAGCGCGGCCAGGCTCTCGGGTTCGCCATGGCGGTCGAGATAGGCGGGCGCGGCGCAGAGCACGCGGTGCACCGGCGCCAGCCTTTTCGCCACCAGGCTCGAATCCTGCAGGTCCGCGATGCGGATGGCGAGGTCGAAGCCCTCCGCCACGACGTCGACGAACTGGTCGGACAACGACAGGTCGAGCGTGATCTCGGGATAGGCGGCCAGGAAATCGACGAGATGCGGCGCGACATGCATGCGGCCGAAGGAGGTCGGCGCCGAGACGCGCAGGAGGCCCCGCGCCGCGGCCGCGCGCCGCGACACCCAGGCCTCCGCCTCGTCCACCGAGGCGAGGATGGCGACGACGCGCTCGTAGAAGCCCTTGCCCGATTCGGTCAGCGCCAGCTGCCGCGTCGTGCGCTGCAGCAGCCGCGTGCCCAGCCGCTCCTCCAGGCTCTTGATGCGCTTCGACACGACAGGAGGCGACAGCCCTAGCTCCCGCCCCGCCGCCGACATCGAGCCGGCCGTGACGACGCGGGCGAAGATGTCGAACTCGGCGAGGCGGTCCATGGTTATGGGAACCAATCACCAACCGTTTTTTCCTGCAAGGAAAGAAAGATCAGATCCGGGGCGCCGTTCCGTTGCGGTTGGAAAGCGCGTAGTGTTGGCGTCGTGTGTCCTTCGAGGCTCCCCCGGATCAAGTCCGGGGTCGCACCTCAGGAAGAAGAGGTTTGTGCAACCCGCAGACTTCCTCATCCTGAGGTGCGAGAGAGCGAAAGCGACCGAGCCTCGAAGGACGCACCACGACCGTGCAGCCAGCCAAGGCAAGCAGATGACCGCCATCGCCTTCCCCGCGCCGAAAGCCGACATCCTCGCGCGCCGCGCCTACCTGATCGACGGGCTGTCGAAGCTCGTGCCGCCGGCCTCGCTGATCACCAGCGAGGACGAGCGCCGGCCCTACGAGACCGACGCCTTCACCGCCTACAGGCGGCTGCCGATGATCGTGGTCCTGCCGGAGACGACGGAGCAGGTGGCGGCGGTGCTCAAATTCTGCGCTGGGAACGGCGTCCCGGTCGTGCCGCGCGGCGCCGGCACCTCGCTCTGCGGCGGCTCCACGCCTCAGGAGGATGCGGTGGTGATCGGCGTCGCCAAGCTCAACAAGGTGCTCGACGTTTCCTACGCGGACCGCACCATGCGCGTGCAGGCCGGCATCACCAACCTCGCGGTTTCCGCCCAGATCATGCCGGACGGCTTCTTCTATGCGCCGGACCCCTCCTCGCAGCTCGCCTGCTCGATCGGCGGCAACATCGCCATGAATTCGGGCGGCGCGCATTGCCTGAAATACGGCGTCACCACCAACAATCTGCTCGGCGTCCGCCTGGTGCTGGTCGACGGCACGGTGGTCGATCTCGGGGGCGAGGCCATGGACGCGCCGGGCTACGATCTCGTCGGCCTCGTCTGCGGCGGCGAGGGCCAGCTCGGCATCGTGACGGAAGCGACGCTCCGCATCCTGCCCATGGCGGAAGGCGCCAGGCCCGTGCTCTTCGGCTTCGACCGACCGGAGGATGCCGGCGCCTGCGTGGCGGCGATCATCGGCGCCGGCATCGTGCCGGTCGCGATGGAATACATGGACAAGCCGGCGATCGAAATCTGCGAGGCCTACGCCAAGGCCGGCTATCCGCTCGATGTCGAGGCGCTCTTGATCATTGAGGTCGAGGGCTCCGATGCCGAGATGGATGCGATGCTCGCCAAGATCGTCGCCATCGCCCAGCAGCACGCGGTGAAGGTCGTCAAGGAATCGAAATCGGCCATGGAGACGGCGGCGATCTGGAAGGGCCGAAAGTCGGCCTTCGGCGCCACCGGCCGCGTGGCCGATTACATCTGCATGGACGGCACCATCCCCACCGGCCGCTTGCCCGAGGTGCTGCAGAGGATGGCCGAGATCGTGAACGGCTACGGCCTGCGCGTCGCCAACGTCTTCCACGCCGGAGACGGCAACCTGCATCCCTTGGTTATGTACAACGTCAACGATCCGGGCGAGGCGGCCAAGGCAGAGGCGGCCGGCATGGATATCCTCAAGCTCTGCGTCGAGGTCGGCGGCTGCCTCACCGGCGAGCATGGCGTCGGCATCGAGAAGCGCGACCTGATGCGGCACCAGTTCAACGACGCGGACCTCGCCCAGCAGATGCGCGCGCGCGCGGTCTTCGACCCTGATTGGCTGCTCAACCCGGCGAAGGTGTTTCCGCTGGACGGGCGGGTGTAGTCAGGCCGCTTCGGCCCGGCTCTCCCGCATCCACGGCTGCTCCTCGAGGGCGGCGATGGAGCGCGCCAGCAGCGCCTCCAGCGCTTCGAAGTCGATTGCGCGGCCGGCCTTGCGCTCCCGGCGGCCCAGCCGCTCGATCTCGCCCAGCATGACGCCGAGCGCCTTGGCGCCGACGGAGAAGGCCATCGACTTGAAGGCATGCGCCGCCGCTGCGAGATCGGCGCCGGCCTCGTCCGCCGCGGCCTCGCGCAGCCGGCGCACGGCAGGTCCGGCTTCGTTGATGAAGATCTGCACGATGCGCCGCACCGCTCCCGCGTCGGCGGAGGCGAGCAGCGCGAGCGTCTCCATCGTGCCCGCCTCGAGCAGCGGACCTTCGGCGCCGCCCCTGACCGGTGGACGGCCGTTTGGCGTCATGCCCTGTTCCGGCGCTGGCGCGTCTCCGACGGGCGTCAGATGTCCGGCCAGGCAGGCGGCGAGCTGCGCCAGGGTGAACGGCTTCAGCAGCAAGCCGTCCATGCCCGCCTCGCGCCAGGCCGCGGCGTCGCCGAGCGAATGCGCGGTCAGCGCGACGATCGGCTTCCGGCGGCGGCCGCGCTGCGCTTCCTCGGCCCGGATCGCCCGGCTCGCGGCGAAGCCGTCGAGGACCGGCATGCTGCCATCCATCAGGATCAGGTCGTAGTCGGCCGCCTCCGCCAGCTGGCGCGCCTCCTCGCCGTCGCAGGCCGTGTCGGGCGCGATGCCGAACCGCCGCAGCGCCTCGGTCGCCACCTCGCGGTTGACGGGGCTGTCGTCGGCGACGAGCACCCGCGCCCGCGGGTAGGTCGCGCCCGCTTGCGGGGCGAGGCGCTCGGCCTGGCGCTCCGTCCGGCCATGGACCGCATCCTGGAGAGCCGCCACGAGCTCCCGCCGCCTGACCGGCCAGGACAGCGCCGCCGCCGCCCTGCCCTGTGCGATCCAGTTCTCGGCGAGGCTGTCGCCCATGCGGGCCAGGGCCACGACGCGTTCGCCCGCCGTCGCAATCTCCCCTTCCGCCCGGGGATCAAGGATGACCACGCCGGGGCCGCCCTGAGCCTGCCTGGCGTAGAGGGAGAGCGCCGCGAGCGTGGCGGAGCCGGCGCCCCGCGCCGCGAAGGCGGGAACGGCGAAGGCATCCGGTTCCCCATGGGGCGCGAGCGGCAGCGAGAACCAGAAGCGCGAGCCCTCTCCCAGACGGCTCTCGACGCCGATCGCACCGCCCATGACGCCGACCAGCCGCTGGCTGATGCTCAAGCCGAGGCCCGTGCCGCCGTAGCGGCGCGTGATCGACTGGTCGGCCTGCGAGAAGCTGTCGAACACGCCGTCGAGCTTGTCGGCGGCGATGCCGATGCCGGTGTCCGTGACGCTGACCAGCACATGCCACGCGCGGGCGGGATCGGCCGTGGCCTCGACGAGCACGTGGCCCGAGGCCGTGAACTTGATCGCGTTGTTGACGAGATTGCCGAGGACCTGCCCGATGCGCACGGGGTCGCCGGTGAAGCCCGCAAGCGCCGGATCGACATAGGCCGCGAGGTCGAGGCCCTGGGCCGCCGCCTTCGAGGCGAAGAGCTGGCAGACGTCGTCGACCATGTCCGCGAGATCGAAGGGGATCGACTCGAGTTCGATCCGCCCCGCCTCGATCTTCGAGAAGTCGAGGATGTCGTTGATGATGGCGAGCAGCGTGCCGCCGGAGCGGACGATGACATCGGCATAGCGCTTCTCGCGTGAGCCGAGCTCGGCCGCGGCCAGAAGCTCGGCCATCACCATCAGCCCGTTCAGCGGCGTGCGGATCTCGTGGCTCATGGTGGCGAGGAAACGCGACTTGGCGGCGTTGGCGTTGTCCGCGGCCTCCTTGGCCATGACGAGGTCGCTGGTGCGCGCCACCACCTCGGCCTCGAGGTTGGCGCGATGCTCGGCCAGCATCCGGTCGCGCGCGCCGATCTCGCGCATCATGCTGTTGAAGCTGTCGACCAGCGGCCCGAGTTCGTCGCGCACGCCGGCGGGCAGCATGGTGTCGTAGCCATGCGTCGACCCGACGTCGCGCATGGCCGTCGTGACCGATTCGATGCGTCGGCCGATCTTGCGCCGGAAGCCCTGCGCGGCGAGGAATCCGAGCACCAGCGCGAAGGCCGCCGCCGCCACCCCATCGACCGCCAAGCCCGCGAGCCGCCGCTGCAGGTCGTCGGTGGCGACGAGCAGCTCCACCGACCCGACGGGCAGGCCGCCGCGCACGATCGTCTCGGACACCGCCAAGGGATGACCGGAGGCGAGCTCCCGGAACGAAGGCGCCGCATCGGTCGCCTGGCCCCTCCTTTCGAGGCGACTGGCGAGGCCGTGCTCGGCCAGCGTCGCGCCGCTGCTCTCGGCCAGCCGCACATGCAGCACCTGCGGCAGGTGGCGCATGGCGCCGAGCACCTGATGCGCCGCGTCGGCATCGCCGTCGGCGACGGCGTCCGCCGAGACGGAGGCGAACAATCCCGCGAGCGCCCGCGCCTCGATGCGCTTGGCCTCGGCATAGGCGCCGATCTCGCGCCAGAGCGAGAGCCCGGCCGTTACGGTCGAGGCCACGACGGTCGCCAGGACGACCGCCAGCATGAGCTGCGTCTTGATCGAGAAGGCGCGGGGACCGGGAGGCGACATCCCCCGAGAGTCGCAGAAGCGCTTTAACGCATAATTAGCAGGGATGAGCGATGCAGGAAGGAGCGGACGAGAGCACCCTTGCAGCGGACACAGGGCTACGCCAGGACCGGCATGCGCATCCTTGTCGTGGACGATGACCCCGTCCAGCGGCAACTGGCTGCGCTTGCCCTGCGCCTCGGCGGCCACGAGATCGTCGGCGTCGGCGATGGCGCAGAGGCCCTGGCGCTGCTGGCCAAGAGCCGCTTCGACGTGGCGCTCGTCGATCACGAAATGCCCGGCATGACCGGCTTCGCCGTCCTCATGGCGCTCGGCGAACGCGGCCTGCTCGCGGACATGCCGGTCGTCTACGTCACCAGCCGCGATGACCTCGCCGTCATCGACCGCGCCTTCGAGCTCGGCGCGTCGGGCTTCGTCGCCAAGCCCGTGAACTGGGCCCTCATGCAGCATCAGCTCCGCTTCGTGGTCCGTGCGGCCGAGAACGAGCGGACCGCCGCCGCGGCGCGGGACGAAGCCCTGCGGCTCGCACGCGCCAAGGACCAGTTGCTCGCCATCACGCGGCACGAACTGCGCACGCCTCTCAACGCCGTGATCGGCTTCGGCCGCATCCTCCGGGACGGGCTTAAGGGGAACGATGAGATGGGTCGGGCGGCGGAGGAGATGCTGTCTGGGGCCGAGCGTCTCAACGCCCGCATCGCCGACATGATGATCTGCCTCGACCTCGCCAATGGCCGCGTCGCGACCTCGCCGAATTCCGAGGATGTAGCCGCGCTGATCGAGGATAACCTGCCGGTCTGGCGCCGTCAGGCGGCGGCGAGCGGCGTCCGCCTGACCTGCGAGGTCGAGGCGCCGGGCCTGTCAATCCTCGTCGACGCGGCGCATCTCGTCTCCATCGTCGGCCGCCTCGTGGACAATGCGCTCCTGCATGGCGCCAGCACGACGCAGGTGACGATCTCCGTGCGCCTTGCGGCGGAAGGCCGTGTCGCCATCGCCATCATGGATGACGGCAGGGGAGTGACGCCGGACATGCTCGAGCGTTGCCGGATCGCCTTCTCTCAGGCGGACATGTCGACGACGCGGTTCGGCGAAGGCCTCGGCTTGGGCCTGCATATCGTGCAGGGGCTGGCGGCTCTGAACGGCATGACCGTCGAACTAGGTCCGGCCAGTCCGGCGGGGGGCGCGATCGCCGTGCTCACGGCGCCCAGGCATGGCGCCGGCCTCGGCGGATACGCCCCTCGCGCCGCCGCCTGAGCGGAGGCCGCTTCAACGCACCAGCTGCGGCCGTCCCGGCACGGGCCCCAGGCCCTTGGGAACGGGCACGGTCGTCGCGTTGTAGTCGGCATTCAGGAAGAGCTCCGGGCCGGACTGCATCTCGATCTGATTGGCGACGATGATCGTGAAGGCAGAGCGGTCCGCGATCGGCCGATCTGCGCCGATGTAGAGCTGTCCCCTCGGCAGGTAGATGGTCCCGAGCAGGACATTGGCATTGTTGCTGAGGATCTTGTGCTTGGTCTTCGGGGCGGCGTTGCGGTCCTCGAAGAACAGCAGCCCCGCCATCGGACCCGTGGTCGGGGCCTTGAGGCTCACGGCGGCGTCCTTCGTGAACTCGAATTGCGCCTTATCGTCTTCGAGGTAGAAGCCGACGCCATCACCCTCGATGGAGGCCGTGCTGTCGACCACCAGCGTGGAGCCGCGGATCACGTAGATCCCAGGTTCCAGCCTCGCGACGGCCTGCTTGGTGATTTTCAGGCCGCCGCAATAGACGCCCGGCTTGAGCACCACCAAACCCGCCGTCTCGACGATCTTGTCTGTATAGTCGCAGGGGCCGGCCGGCGGCGGCGGCCGCGCCGCCAGCGGGTCCGGAATCGGCGGGCAATCCCGCTTGGGCAGGGGATCGAAGTTCATCGAGGTCCCGTCGAAGCCGCCCGCGGTGCAGATCGACCTGGCGATCAGCTTACCGCTGTCCTTGGAAGAGAGCGCCTTAGGCCTCGTCGAGTTGACGAAGACCGAGCAGTCCGGCGCCCGGACGCGCGCCGAGTGGGCGAGGTCGAGCGTCTTGTCCTTGCTGGTGTCGAGCGCCAGGAGGCAGAGCTTGCTGCTGCCCACGAGCCGCGCCGTCGCGGTAGCGGCGACATCCGTCTCGGATGCGCCGGTCAGCCGTCCGAAGGTGCTCGCGACCGGCAGGGTTATGTCGACCGTGACGGTGCCGTCCGCCGATGAGGCGGTGGCGTTGATGCGGGCGGCGGTTCCCTGTTGGCCAAGGGCCGAGATCGCGAATGTCTTGGCCGTATCGGCCATGCGGGCAGCGCTGGTGCCGATGAGCGCCGCTTCCTTGACCGTGGCGAGCGCGGCGGTGTCGGCGGCGCTCTGCACCACGGTCCTCGCGTTCTGCATCCGCGAGTAATCGACTGCGATGCCGGTCCCCAGAGCGAGCGTCGGCAGGGCGATGGCGGCGACCATGGCGAAGGAGCCGCGCTCTTGCCCGCAAAACTGCGTGAGGTAGCTCGAAATCCGGTTCAACATCCTGCGAATTTTACGGGAATCTTCTTTCCATTTCGCTATCGGCCGCGGGGTTCGAGGCGCGGCATCGCGAAAGGATTCCGCAAGCATCCTCGCTGGCCCATGAACGCCTGATTGCGCCTTTGCAGACCCCGCCGGTCCCAACTGGCTCGCCGCTCAGGCGGCTCCGTGCGGTCATGGCCGATCCCGTCGGCGCTCAGGAACGGCTCGACAGGATCGCGGCGCCATCGCCATCAAGATGGTGGCGGAGCTTTGCTCCGCCTAGGTGCCTCGCGCCGAAGGCAGGCTGCGTCCCCATCCGCCGCTCAGCAGCGCCGTGATCGCCAGGACTTTGACCGCGATAGCGAGCGTGCAGACCGCGATGAGCTCCGCGTCCGGGCCGAGGCCCTGCACCAGCTGCCGGACCAGCCCGAACGTCGCCGGAGCGAAGGCGTAGACCGCCTGCGCCAAGGCGACGACGAGGGCGACGACTCGCCCGGTATCGGCCTTGGCGAATTCGGTCTGCGCGATCAGCGGCGGCAGCGACGTGGCGTTGCCGATGCCGAAACCGAAGAGAAGCACGCCAAGGACGATCGGCAGCGGGCCAGACGAAGCCGACGCGGCCAGCAGACCGGCTCCGGCGATCTGGAGTCCGTAACTTGCCGCGGCCGCCCGCCTGCGGTCCGCTCCCGCCGGCATGAGCCAGCCGAAGGCGGTGCGGCCGGCGATCGCCGAGGCCGTGGCAAGGCCGGCGACCAGGCCGGCGGCGCCGTCGCCGAGCCGGGGCGCGATCAGCGAGAAGAGATGGGCCAGGAGGCCGATCTGCGCGAAAAGTCCGAGCGCCATGCCCGCGGCGAGGGTGCGGAAGCGCCAGTCCCGCCACAGCGCGGACCCGGGCAGCGTGGCCGTCGGATCGGGGCTCATCGCCGCTGCCACGGCTGCGCCGTCGCCGTCCGAACTCTGGCCGAAATCCTCGGGCCGGCGGCCGATGGCGCCGGCCGTGAGGCCGGCCACGACCACGAGCGTCAGCCCACCGATCAGCGCCGCCGCGGTCTGGAAGCCGATCGCGCCGATCAGCAGGACCCATAGCGGCGAGAAGATGATGCCGCCCACGCTGGCGCCGTTGTAGGCCGTCGACAGCGCTTTCGGCCGTAGACGCACGAACCAGGGAGAGACGATGGCGTTGATGGCGGCTGCGCCCATCGTCACCCAGCCGCAGCCGGTCAGCGCCGTGGCGGCGAAAAGCTGCCATGGCGCTGTTGCGCTGGCCCATCCCATGAGGCCCAGGGCCAGCGCCGCCGCGCCGGCGCGCGTCACGGTCCGGAGTCCGAACCGCGCATAGAGCCGGGGCAGCTGCGCCACGACGAGCGCGCCGCAGAAATAGTGCGTGGTGACCGCGGCGGAGACGAGCGCCACCGGCCAGCCCCGCGCCGCGCTCACCGCATGCAGGTAGACCGGCGGGCCATAGAACCCGAGGCCCCAGCCGAAGACCGCGAGGACGAAGGCTCCGGCGACGACACGCCAGCCGAGAAAGGTCTGCGCGGCGGAACTGGGGAGGTTCATGCGCGGAGCCTAGCATCTCGGGGCGGTTCGAATGTTTCGCCGGCGGCCGAAGCATCGCGGCTGGCCCCGTGCTAGGCTCCGCGCATGAAGGAAGGTCCCGACATCGCTCCCCTCGCCGCGTTGATCGGCGATCCGGCCCGCGCCAACATGCTGAGCGCGCTCATGGCCGGGATCGCCCTCACCGCGGGGGAGCTGGCGCGAGAAGCCGGCGTCACCGCCCAGACGGCGAGCGCGCACCTGGCGAAACTGACCGAAGGCGGGCTGGTCGCGCTCGAGGTCCAGGGCCGCCATCGCTATTTCCGCCTGGCCGGACCCGAGGTGGCCGGCGCGCTCGAAGGGCTGATGGAGCTTGCCGCGCTCAAGGGCCGGCTGCGGACCCGGCCCGGCCCACGCGACCCGGCCTTGCGGGAGGCGCGCGTCTGCTACGATCATCTTGCCGGCTCCTGCGGCGTCAGGATGCATGACGCCTTCATCGGTCAGGGCCTCGTCGTCGCCACCGGCGATGGCCTCGGCCTGTCGCTGCTGGGCCGGTCCCGCTTCCAGGCCGAGGGCCTGGATATCGGCGCCCTGGAGGCGAGGGGGCGGCCGCTCTGCCGCGCCTGCCTCGACTGGAGCGAGCGGCGCCATCATCTCACGGGCGGACTCGGCGCGGCCCTCCTTCGGCTCGTTTTCGAGCGCGGCTGGGCGCGGCGCGATCCCCAGGGCCGCGCCGTCCTCTTCAGCGCGGCGGGCCGTGCCCGGTTCGAAGACTTCATCGCCGACCGACGGACCCGCCTGACCATCGCCTCGTGACACGTTCCAACTGGCTTGCTCCTTGCAAGCCCCGTCGCCTATAGCTCGGATCGCGATGGGGCGCTTCGCTGCGGCTCGCGCAGGCAAGGACGGCAATGACATGATGCGCGGCGCGCTCGGCGGCCCGCGCGTGCTGCTTCGGCGGCTCCGCGAAGTCATGGCGGAGCCCGTCAGCGCGCAGGAAAGGCTCGACAGGATCGTGGTGCTGATCGCCGCCAACATGGTGGCGGAGGTCTGCTCGGTCTACGTGCTGCGCGCCGACGGCACGCTGGAACTCTACGCCACCGAGGGCCTCAACCGCACCGCCGTCCACCTCACCACGATGAAGGCTGGCGAGGGCCTGGTCGGCCTGATCGCCGAAAGCGCCGAGGTGCTCAACATCTCCGATGCGCAGCTGCATCCGCGCTATTCCTACAAGCCGGAGACGGGCGAGGAGATCTACAACTCCTTCCTGGGCGTGCCGATCCTGAGGGCAGGCAATACCGTCGGCGTGCTGGTCGTCCAGAACTCGGCGCGGCGCACCTATACCGAGGAGGAGACCGAGGCCCTCCAGACTACCGCCATGGTCATCGCCGAGATGATCGCCGGCGGCGGGCTGGAATCGCTCGCCAATCCGGCCGCCGGCGGCATCGCCTTGCGCAAGCCGCTGTCGCTAGCGGGCGCGCCGATCTCCGACGGCGTCGGCCTCGGCCATGCCGTCCTGCATGAGCCGCGCGTGGTCATCAAGAACCTCGTCGCCGACGATCCGGCGGCCGAGGAGAAGCGGCTGGAGGAAGCGCTGCAGGCGCTCCAGGCCTCGATCGACATGCTGATCGAGGGCGACGGCCTTGGCGCCGGCGAGCACCGCGAGATACTCGAGACGTTCCGCATGTTCGCGCATGACCGCGGCTGGCTCAGGCGGCTGCGGGAGGCCATCGGCAACGGCCTCACCGCCGAGGCGGCGGTGGAGCGCGTGCAATCCGACACCCGCGCCAAGCTCTTGCGCCAGACCGATCCCTACCTGCGCGAGCGGCTGCACGATCTCGACGACCTCGCCAACCGCCTGTTGCACCAGCTCACCGGCGAGGCCTTCACTCTGGCGGCGGGCGCGCTGCCGGAGAACGCCATCCTCGTCGCCCGCTCCATGGGGCCGGCGGCGCTCCTGGAATACGAGCGCTCGCGCCTGCGCGGTCTGATCCTGGAGGAGGGCGGGCCGACCAGCCATGTCGCCGTGGTCGCGAGAGCCTTGGGCGTGCCCTGCGTCGGCGAGGTGGAGGGCGTAACGAGCCTAGTGGAGCAGGGCGACGCCGTGATCGTCGACGGCTCAACCGGCGACGTGCAGATCCGTCCGGTCTCGACGGTCGAGTCGAGCTACGCCGAGAAGGCGCGCCTGCGCGCCAGGCGGCAGGAGCAGTACCGCGCGCTCAGGGACGAACCTTCCGTCTCCAGGGACGGCGTGGCGGTCGAGCTGCAGATGAACGCCGGCCTGCTCGTCGACATGCCGCAGCTCTCGGAGGTCAATGCCGCCGGCATCGGCCTCTTCCGCACCGAGATCCTGTTCATGGTGGCGCCCGCCATGCCGCGCGCCGACGCGCAGGAGGCGCTCTACCGCGCCATCCTGCAATCCGCGGGCGGCCGGCCCGTCACCTTCCGCACGCTCGACATCGGCGGCGACAAGATCCTGCCCTACATGCACAAGCTGGAAGAGGAGAATCCGGCGCTGGGCTGGCGCGCCATCCGCATCGGATTGGACCGGCCGGCGCTGCTCAAGGCGCAGTTCCGCGGCATCCTCAAGGCCTGCGCTGGGCGCGTGGCGCGCATCATGCTGCCGATGGTGGCGACGGTGGACGAGTTCCGCCAGGCGCGCGCCATGCTGGAGCGCGAGCGGGCCTATGTCGCAAGGCATGGCCACCAGGGGCCTCGCGACGTCAAGCTCGGCGTCATGCTCGAGGTGCCCTCCCTCCTCTTCGATCTCGACAACGTCATGCGGCATGCCGACTTCGTCTCGGTCGGGTCCAACGACCTGATGCAGTTCCTCTTCGCCGTCGATCGCGACAACCGCCGCGTCTCCGCCCGCTTCGACACGCTCAATCCGGCGATGCTCAGGGCGATGGGCGGGATTGCCGCCAAGGCCGAGGCCGCCGGCAAGCCGCTGACGGTCTGCGGCGAGATGGCGGGACGGCCGCTGGAGGCGATGGCGCTGCTGGCGCTCGGCTACCGCAAGCTCTCGATGTCGTCGGCCGCCGTCGGGCCGGTCAAGGCGATGCTGCTCGGCCTCGATATCGGCAAGGCCCAGGCGGCGCTCGCCGGCATGCTCGCGGATTGCGACGGCTGCGCCAGCCTGCGCGAAAAGCTCGCGGCCTTCGCCGAGGCGAACGGCGTTCCCGTCTAGCGCCCTTCCGTCAGCAGGATGCGCGCCGCGAAGGCGCCGAAGACGCCGGCGAACAGCCAGTCGATCGCCCGCATGATGCGCGGCCGCCGCTTCAGGCTCGTCACCACCCGCTCGGCGCCGAGGATCATCAGGACGCAGAACGGCGCGGTGAAGACGACGAAATAGGCGCCCAGGAAGGCGAGCTTGCCGGCGGCATGCGGGTCGCTGGCAGAGACGAACTGCGGCAGGAAGGTGACGAAGAACAGGACGACCTTCGGGTTCGAGAGGTTGATCATCAGGCCCGTGCCGAACACCTTGAGGAACGACGCCCGCTCCTGATTGCCCTCCCGGACGTTCAGCGCCGAGCCGTTGCGGATGGCGTCCACCGCCAGCCAGGCGAGATAGAGCGCGCCGACGATCTTGATGACCAGGAAGGCGCTCGGCGAGGCCGCGATCACCGCCGAGAGTCCGACGGCGGCGAGCGCCGTATGCACGAGGCAGCCGAGGTTCGCGCCCAGCATCGAGGCGATGCCGGCGCGGCGGCCCCCCGTCATCGTCCTGGACAGGAACAGGCTCATGTCTGGCCCGGGCGTCACGAAAAGGATGAAGCAGGCGACCGAATAGGCGGCGAGCACCGACGGGGCGGGGATGTAGTCCATGGCGGTTCCTCATCCACGGCGCTAGCAGAGGGTCGGCGCGGCGGCAATTCGACGAAGGATTCGCAAGCCCCACCAAGCGATCGACAGACACATGTCCACAGGCTCGCAGGGAAAGAGCGGCGGAACCCTTGCAAATCGTGGCGCTTGGCTGTACATCAATGCGCGACGGTGTGTTGAGCAAGCAGGTTGCTCCGCCGTGGAACCTCCCAAGATCAAGAGAGACGGCGGTTTCGGTCGGCATCCGTTCTGCGGAGGCATTCAGGACCAGCGAAGCGTGGGGGCGCTTTGAATCAGAGGTCAGGCACACAGCCGTGGCGCGGCGCAAGGCCGGCTCGGCAGCATGGCGGCGAACCAGCGACGCCGCGATCCGCAGGCCCATCCCGGCGTGGATGGAGCTTGCACAGGCATCATTTGCCGGAAACGCCATCGTGAACCAAGGACATTGGATGAGACCCGGACAGAAGAACCGCATGCGGGGCGGCCGCGGCAACAATGGCGGCCGGCGCGGGCCTAATCCGCTCACCCGCTCGTATGAATCGAACGGGCCGGACGTGAAGGTGCGCGGCACCCCGCAGCATATCGCCGAGAAATACGTTCAACTGGCGCGCGACGCCCATTCCTCGGGCGATACGGTGATGGCGGAAAGCTATCTGCAGCACGCCGAGCACTACTACCGCATCATCGCCGCGGCGCAGAACCTGCAGCAGGCCGCCTACAACCAGGCCAACGGCCTCCCCAGCACGGTGCCCGACGAGATGGAGGAGGAGGACGAGTTCGAGGTCGCCGGAGCGGACCGCTTCACCTTCCGCGCCCCGCAGGCCTTCCAGCCGCAGAACGGCGGCTACAACGGGCAGCAGGCCTTCCAGCCGGCGCAGCAGCAGGGCTACGGCGACGTGCCGGGCATCGGCGACCAGCCGGCGATCGGTGGCGGCGGCGAGGCCCAGGGCGCCGAGGGCGGCTTCCAGCCGCGTCCGCCCAGGCAGGACCGCCCGTTCGAGAACCGCCGCCCCTTCGAGGACCGGCCCGATCGCCCGATGGGGGATCGCGCCGGCCGCGACCGGCAGGGCCGCCGCTTCCGCGACCGCAATTTCGGCGACCGCCCCTTCAGCGACCGCATGAACGGCGAGGGCCGCCCGCCCGAGAGCCGCGCGCCGGAGGAGCGGCCGATGGAGGCCGGTCCCGCGGCGCATGAGGAAGCGCCGGGCCTGCCCTCCTTCATCACCGGCTCCGCCATGGCCGCTCCGCCCCGCGCTGCGGGCGAGGAGCCCGAGGCGGGCGCAGCCGCCGGCGAGGGCGAGGGGCGTCTGCGCAACCGCCGCCGCCGCCGCCCGCGCGGCGAAGGCGCCCCGGAGCCGACAGGCGGCGAGGAATAAGCCTCAGCCTTCCAGTCAGAGGGCGACGACGCGGTCGCCCTGGCGCACGACGCCGCCTTCCACGACGCGGGCGTAGATGCCGCAATCGTGGTGGCCGAAGCGGCTCTCCATGAGTTCGACGATCCTGACGTCCCTCACTCCGGCCGACGGATCGACATCCGTCGCCGCGCAGCGGTCGATCGGCTTGATCGCCTCGACCGTCGCCTCGCCGATCCGCAGCCTGCGGCCGACGAGAGCGAATTCGCCCCAGGCTTCGAAGCCCTGAACATAAATGTTGGCTCGGAAGCGCAGCGGATCGAGGCTCTTCCGGCCCGCCGCCGCGGCGATGGCGGCGACGCTGGCAAGGTCGATGATCGACAGGAAGCCGTTGCGGCTGTCCATGAAGCGATAGCCCGGCGGAGCGGTGAGAACCTTCGGTGGACCGCGAAGCTCGTCGCCGAGGTAGCCGGTCAAGAATCGCTCGATAGCCTCACGGCCGGACGCTGTCCTGAGATCGCCTGCGGCCGCGATCCTGCCGCCCTGCGATATCGAGAGCGTATGACTCGCGTCTTCGAAGTGCGTTCTCAATCGAGCCAGCCGCTCCTGCTTCATCAGCATTAGATACCTGATCTTCGGCAGATGCTCGGCGGCGGCCGGGTCGAAGCCGGAGGGACCATTCTCGATCGCGAACAGGCGGTCGCCTGGAAAATGCTGGCCCGCCGTGAGCTTCGCTTCCTGCAGCAGCTCCGGAGACAAACCCTTGACGGCGTAGCGATGAAGGGAGGCGATCGTCGCGCTCATCCTCCGACCTTCCCAAGCGTGCGCCGCACCGCATCCTTCCAGGCGCGATAAGCATCCTCCCGCGCGCCCGCGTCGCCCTTCGGCGCGAAGCGCTTCTGGCGCTTCCAGCGCTTGGCGAAACTCGCCGGCGGGCCGTAGACGCCCGCCCTCCAGCCGGCGAGATAGGCGGCGCCCAGAGCCGTCGTCTCCAGCACCTGCGGCCGGTCGACCGGCGCGTCCAGCGCATCGGCGAGCCGCTGCATGGTCCAGTCGCTCGCCGTCATGCCGCCGTCGACCCGCAGCACCGTATCCGCACCGGCGGCCTGGCGCCAATCCGCCCGCATGGCTTCGATCAGATCGCGCGTCTGCCAGCAGACGCTTTCCAGCGCCGCCCGCGCCAGCTCCGCCGGCCCCGTGCTGCGCGTCAGGCCGAAGAGTGCGCCCCGGCATTCGGCATCCCAGTAAGGCGCTCCGAGTCCCGTGAAGGCCGGCACGAGGATGACCTGCTGCTGCCGGTCCGCCTTCCGCGCCAACCCGCCCGACTCGCTGGCGGAGCGGATGATCTTCAGCCCGTCGCGCAGCCATTGCACGGCGGCTCCCGCGATGAAGATGGACCCCTCGAGCGCGTAGATGCGCTTCCCGTCGAGCTGATAGGCGATCGTGGTGAGCAGCCTGTTCTCGGAGCGCACCGGCGTCTCGCCGATGTTCAACAGCGCGAAGCAACCGGTGCCGTAGGTCGATTTCACCATGCCCGGCTGGAAGCAGGCCTGCCCGATCGTCGCGGCCTGCTGGTCGCCGGCGACGCCGAGGATCGGGATCGGCGCGCCGAACCAGGCGGGATCGGACAGACCGTAATCCGCCGCGCAGTCGCGCACCTCCGGCAGCATGGCGCGCGGCACGCGGAGCAGCGCCAGCAGCTCGTCGTCCCACTGCCCGGAGCGGATGTCGAGGAGCAGCGTGCGCGAGGCGTTGGTGGCGTCGGTCGCATGGGTCTGGCCCATGGTCAGCCGGCTGATCAGGAAGCTGTCGACCGTGCCGAAGGCGAGCTCGCCCCGCTCCGCCCTTGCTCTCGCCCCCGGCACGCGATCCAGGATCCATGCCGCCTTGGTGCCGGAGAAATAGGGATCGAGCAGCAGGCCGGTCCGCTCCGTCACCAGCGGCTCGTGGCCGGCCGCCTTCAGCGCCTGGCAGGTCTCCGCCGTGCGGCGGTCCTGCCAGACGATGGCCTTGTGGATCGCCTTGCCCGTGGCCCGCTCCCAGACCAGCGTCGTCTCGCGCTGGTTGGTGATGCCGATGGCGGCGATGTCGGATGCCTTCAGCTTGGCGCGGCGCAGCGCGGCGCGGGCGGTCGAAAGCGTCGTGGCCCAGATGTCTTCGGGGTCATGCTCGACCCAGCCGGAGGCGGGAAAATGCTGCTCGAACTCCTGCTGCGCCGAGGCGACGATCGCCGTGTCCGGCCCGAAGATGATCGTGCGGGTGGAGGTCGTCCCCTGATCGATCGCCATCACATGGCGCTGCGCCCGTTTCCTCGCTGCCATTCTCCCCTCCCTCATGCTTGTTTTGGCCGCACATTGCCGCGCCAGACGCGATGAGGCAAACGCTTCGCCGATGTGGGAACTGATCGGGCTGTTCTGGGCGGCCTTCCTCTCGGCGACAGTCCTGCCCGGCTCGTCCGAGGCGGCGCTGCTGGCGCTCATGGCGCTCGGCTCCTGGAGCCTGGCGGCGCTGATCGCCGTTGCGACGATCGGCAATACGCTGGGCTCGGTGGTGAACTGGTGGCTCGGCCTTTATGTCGAGCGCTGGCGCGACCACGCGCGCTTCCCGGTGAAGCCGGCGGAGTTCACGAAATACCAGGTCTGGTACGAGCGCTGGGGCGTCTGGTCGCTGCTCTTGGCCTGGGTGCCCGTCATCGGCGACCCGTTGACGGTGATGGCGGGCGTGATGCGCACGCCGCTCTGGCTGTTCCTCGTCGTGACCGGCATCGGCAAGCTCGCGCGGTATCTGGTCGTGGCGGGGGCGGTGAAGCTGGTGGTGTGAAGCGGTGACTTGAGCGCCGCGTCGTGGTACATGTACCATTACAAAGAGATATCTGGTGAATGTCCTCTCAAGCCCGAAAGCCGCTGACGCCGCAGGAGAAGGCCGAACGCAATCGGCAGAAGGCGCGCGACTGGCGGTCAAAGATGCGCGCCAACGGGCTCCGGCCGGTGCAATTGTGGGTCTATGACAGCCGGAATCCCTCTTTCGCCGAAGAATGCCGGCGACAGGCCAAGGCTGCTGCTGCAAGCGAGCACGAGGCGGAGATCCAGGCCTATATCGATGAGGTCTCCGCGGATCTCTGGAAGGAATGATCGCACGCGGCGAAGTCTGGACGGTCGCCGGCGGCGGTTATGCCGGGAAGCCGCGGTCGGCAGTTATCATCCAGAATGATCTCTTCGCCGAGCGCGGCTCGGCGACGATCTGCCTGATAACCTCAATCGACGAGCCATTTCCGATCTTCCGGATCGCGATACGGCCCGACGCCGAGAACGGCTTGGCCGTTCCATCGTTCTGCATGGCCGACAAGATCACCACGGTTCGCTTCGACCAGTTGGGAAAGCGCATCGGCCGCTTGTCGGCCGATGCGATGGAGCGGCTCGACGCCGCCGTCATTCACTACCTTGGGCTCGCCCCAGGGTGATCCGGGGTGTCCCTCAATGCGCCGCGGCCACGCCGATCGCCGCCAGCGCCGCCTTCTGGCGCGCCGAGGGGCGGGCCGGATGGTGGGCCGAGGACACGATCTGGTAGCGCGTGTAGGCCTGGCTGCGGGTGCGCTCCGAGCGCTGCCGCCACACCTGCTCGGCCTCCTCATAGGTGAAGAAGGGGCCGAAGACGCGGTGCGAGCCTTCCTCGGGCTCGTTGAACTCGGCGTCCTTATACTCGCCGCCGATGACGAAAAACTGCTTGGTCATGGTCGATACTCCTGTTCAGTCCGTTGGGTGGGCTGCCGCGGGAGCGCCCGCGGAGTGGATGCGCCGGATGTCTGCCCGGCGGCCCGGGGGATAGCGGCGGGAGGTTGGCGTCGTCTTGACGCTCTCCCGCCGCCACGGGTTTTCTCGAGGGCGAGGTTTCCCTTGCGTTACTCCGCCGCGATGCCCTTGGCGGCTGGCGTATTATGGTTGTCGTGGAACTGCTCGGTCTCGGTCGAGCCGGCCATCGCGGTGGTGGACGACTTGCCCCCCGAGATCGCTACGGATACGGCGTCGAAATAGCCGGTGCCGACCTCGCGCTGGTGGCGCACGGCGGTGAAGCCGTCGTTGGCCGCCGCGAACTCGCGCTGCTGCAGCTCGGAATAGGCGCCCATGCCGCGGCTGGAATAGCCCTTGGCCAGCTCGAACATCGACAGGTTCAGAGAGTGGAAGCCGGCCAGCGTGACGAACTGGAACTTGTAGCCCATCTCGCCGATCTTCTCCTGGTAGCGCGTCGCTTCCTCGACCGACATCTTCTTCAGCCAGTTGAAGGAAGGCGAGCAATTGTAGGCGAGCATCTTGCCTGGGTGATGCCGGTGCATCTCCTCCGCGAACTCGCGCGCCTCGCCGAGATCGGGCTCCGACGTCTCCCACCAGATCAGGTCGGCATAGGGCGCATAGGCGAGGCCGCGGGCGATGGCATGGCCGACCGAATGGGTCTTGCCCTGCTTGAGCCGGAAGAAGCCCTCGTCCGTGCGGCTGTCGCGGTCGATCCAGGGATGATCGTAGTCGTCGACATCCGAGGTGATGAGGTTGGCCGCATGCGCGTCGGTCCGGGCCAGGACCAGGGTCGGCACGTCCATGACGTCGGCGGCGAGACGCGCCGCGTTCAGCGTGCGGATGAAGGTCTTGGTCGGCACCAGCACCTTGCCGCCCAGATGCCCGCACTTCTTCTCGGACGCGAGCTGGTCCTCGAAATGGACGCCGGCGGCTCCCGCCTCGATCATCGCCTTCATCAGCTCGAAGGCGTTGAGCGGTCCACCGAAGCCGGCCTCGGCGTCGGCGACGATCGGTGCGAACCAATAGGTCGAGCTGTCGCCCTCCAGCTTGGCGATCTGGTCGGCGCGGCGCAGCGTGTTGTTGATCTTCTTGACGACCTCGGGGACCGAGGAGGCCGGATACAGCGACTGGTCGGGATACATCTGCCCGGCGTTGTTGGCGTCGGCCGCCACCTGCCAGCCCGACAGGTAGATCGCCTCCAGACCAGCCTTCACCTGCTGCATCGCCTGATTGCCGGTGAGGGCGCCGAGCGTGCGCACGAAGGGGCGCTCGTGCAGCAGCTGCCACAGCCGGTTGGCGCCCATGCGGGCGAGGGTGTATTCGATCTTCACCGACCCGCGGAGCTTCTCGACATCGGCGGGCGTGTAGTCGCGCCGGATGCCCTTGAAGCGGTCGGTGGCTGTTGCCAGTGCCATATTGTCGTCCTTGTTTACAGAATTTGACAGAGACCGAAATGCCGGATTGCGGGTGTGAGTTCAAGAACGATCAGAATGCCCGGCCAGTCGCTTGTAAATAGTGAATTAATTTACAATTGACAAAACGAATTTTGTAGGTTTTTGTGAGTCCATGAAATCGATGCGCATCGGCGGCAAACTCCGCCGCCTCAGGCAGGACCGCCGCCTCACGCAGGTGCAGATGGCCGAGGCGCTGGCCATCTCGCCGAGCTACCTGAACCTGCTGGAGAGCAACCAGCGCCCGGTCACGGTCAGGGTGCTCCTCAAGCTCGCGGAGCGCTTCCAGGTCGACCTCAACAGCCTCGCAGCCGATGACGACGAGCGTCTGGCTGCGGGGCTGATGGAGGCCTTCTCGGATCCGATCTTCGACGCGGCCGACGTCAAGGCCTCAGACATCCGCGACGTCGCCACCAGCATCCCGGCGTTCGGCCGCGCCGTGCTCGACCTCTACAACGCCTACAAGAGCGGGGCGCCGCGAGCCGCCTCGGCGGGAGACGAGGCGGCCGATCCGTCGTCGCTCGCCATCCCGTCCGAGGAGGTCACGGAATTCCTGCAGAAGCGCATGAACCACTTCCCCGACCTGGAGGAAGCGGCCGAGCAGCTCTGGGTCGAGAACGGCTTCGCCATCCAGACGCTGCAGCGCGACCTCGTGCAATTGCTCGCCACCCGCTACGCCGTCGATGTCGACATCGTGCCGACCGACCTGATGGCGGGCGCGCTCCGCCGCTACAATCCGCTGACGCGGCGGCTGGAGCTCTCGGAGATGCTGCCGATCGCCTCGCGCACCTTCCAGCTCGGGGTGCAGATCGCCTTCCTCGGCTTCCGCAAGGAGATCGAGACTTTGATCGCCGGCGGCAAGTTCTCGACGCCGGAGGCCGATGCCTTGGCCCGCTCGGCGTTGGCCAGCTATTTCGCTGCCGCCGTGATGACGCCCTACCAGCGCTTCCTCGAGGCGGCGCGCTCCACGCGCTACGACCTCGCAGTGCTGCGGAGCCGCTTCGCCCTCTCCTTCGAGCAGGTCTGCCACCGGCTGACGACCTTGCGCCGCAAGGGCCAGGAGGGCCTGCCCTTCCACCTGATCCGCGTCGACATCGCCGGCAATATCTCCAAGCGCTTCTCGGCCTCCGGCATCCAGATGGCCCGCTTCGGCGCCGCCTGCCCGCGCTGGAACGTCTATGACGCCTTCGCCACGCCGGGCATCCTGCGCGTGCAGGTTTCGGAGATGCCTGATGGGCAGCGCTTCTTCTGCGTGGCGCGCACCATCCGTCCCTCCGGCCGCGCGCTCGGCCGCGCCGGCCTGCTGCAGACCGGCGGCCAACTCGCCATCGGGCTTGGGACGCACGTCAGCCACGCCCGCGAGATCGCCTATGCCGATGGGTTGAACCTCGACGACCCGCAGGTGATCACGCCGATCGGCGTGTCCTGCCGCATCTGTCCGCGCACCGATTGCACGGACCGCGCCGTGCCGTCGCTGCACCAGAGGCTGGAGCTCGACGAGAACCGGCGCGGGACGAGCGCCTATGCCAGGGTGGGCTCGCCGGCTCAGGTGCCGTCGGGAATGGCGGCGGGAGCCAACTGATCACATCGGGCGGTGCTCGGCCTGTCCCGCATCCCCCGCGCCGAGAGCCCGTCCCAGCTCCGCGGCCTTGGCCCTCACGTCCTCCTCGGATCGCTTCAGCTTGAGCGCCATCAGAGAGGGATCGATCCGTTCGCCGATGAGTTCACGCAGGACGCCGATGTCCTCCAGGGTCAATGGGCGCTTGCGGTCGATATAGTCGCTGTGCATGGCCGATCTCCGACCCCAGCCGGAAGTGGCGGAGGATCGGCGCGGAATGCGGCGGGTGTGGGGCGGCTTTCTTCTCCCGCCGGGCGGGAGAAGGTGGCGCGCAGCGCCGGATGAGGGCAGCGCGACGTCAGGGCGTTCCCTCACCCGGCGTCGCTTCGCTCCGCCACCCTCTCCCGCAGGGCGGGAGAGGGAAGGCTCCCCTCAATACTGCCGCGCCACCATCATCTTCTTGATCTCGGCGATGGCCTTGGCCGGGTTCAGCCCCTTCGGGCAGGCCTTCGAGCAGTTCATGATGGTGTGGCAGCGGTAGAGGCGGAACGGGTCCTCGAGATTGTCGAGCCGGTCGCCGGTCGCCTCGTCGCGGCTGTCGATCAGCCAGCGATAGGCCTGCAGCAGCGCCGCCGGTCCGAGGTAGCGATCGCCGTTCCACCAGTAACTCGGGCAGCTCGTGGTGCAGCAGGCGCAAAGGATGCACTCGTAGAGGCCGTCGATCTTCTCGCGGTCCTCCTTCGCCTGCAGCCATTCCTTCTGCGGCGCCGGCGTGTCGGTCTTCAGCCAGGGCTCGATCGAGGCATGCTGCGCGTAGAAGCGGGTGAGGTCCGGCACCAGATCCTTGATCACCGGCATGTGGGGGAGGGGGTAGATCTTGATCGTGCCCTTCACCTCGTCCATACCCTTGGTGCAGGCCAGCGTGTTCGTTCCATCGATGTTCATCGAGCAGGAGCCGCAGATGCCCTCGCGGCAGGAGCGGCGGAAGGTCAGCGTCGGATCGATCTTGTTCTTGATCCAGATGATCCCGTCCAGGATCATCGGCCCACAATCGTCGCGGTCGACATAATAGGTGTCGATGCGCGGATTGGCCCCGTCATCAGGGTTCCAGCGGTAGATGCGGAACTCGGTCAGGTTATTAGCCGGCTTGCCATCAGGACCTGCCGGCTTCGGCCAGACCTTGCCTTCGGTGACGCGGGAGTTCTTGGGGAGGGTGAATTCAGCCATTTGCGGATACCTTCAAACGGTCGGACGCAGGGGAGGCGGCCGACTGCGGAAGCGGTCGGCGTCGATGGTCACCAAGGCGCCGGATTCGAGCGATATGGCGCAGGCCCTGATGGCCTCGCGTACACGGCTCCCGGCGGCGGCAGACAATGTCTTGGGGATGCGGATCTGCACCACGCTCGGCCAAGCCGAATTCGTCGCAGCGAGCATTGATCCAAAATCGAGATCGGCGGTCAGAACCACATGGTCGTTGGCCGCAGCCCATTCCATGATGTCGGCATCGTCCGCGTCGGCACGACCGAGGCTGGACCAGTGGACGGCATCATGTCCGTCCAATCGAAGGCAATCGACCCAGTCCTTGGCGAGGTTCATGTCGACCACAACCCTCACGCCGCCGACTCGAACATGACTTCGCGCTGCGACGCGAGCCAAGCCGCGTAACGTAAGGACTCCAAGATATCCTCACGTTCCAGGTAATCATAGGCCGTGAGCAACTCGTCGATCGTCGTACCCGCTCCCAGATTGCCAAGGATCATCGATACGGTCACGCGCATGCCGCGGACGCAGGCCTTGCCGCCCATCACGCGCTGATTGTGCGTGATCCGGGGGAAGCCGGGAACCGCTGTCGTTCCAGGCTTGTAGGGCTCGGTCGTTGCGCTTTCCGGCATCGCCGCTCCGCTCAATACACCCGCGCCTTGGGCGCGATGTACTCGATCTCGTTCGACATCGTGTAGGTATGCACCGGCCGGTAGTCGATGCTCGTCGTCTTGGACGAGTTGTCGATGTAGGCGAGCGTGTGCTTCATCCACTCCTTGTCGTCGCGGTCCTTGTAGTCCTCGCGGGCGTGGGCCCCGCGCGATTCCTTGCGGTTCTCTGCGCTCTCCATCGTCACCACGGCCTGGACGATGAGGTTGTCGAACTCCAGCGTCTCGATGAGGTCGGAGTTCCAGATGAGGGAGCGGTCGGTGACAGAGATGTCCTCGGCGCCGCGCCAGACCTGGTTGATCTTCTCCTTGCCCTCGGAGAGCGTCTTGCCGGTGCGGTAGACCGCGCAATCCGCCTGCATGATCGCCTGCATCTCGGCCCTGAGCTTCGCGGTGGAGGTGCCGCCCTTGGCGTTACGGAAGCGGTCGAGGCGCGTGAGCGCGAGATCGGCCGAGTCCTTCGGCAGCGCCGGCTGCTTGGCGCCCGCTTCCACCGTCTCGCCGCAGCGCAGGCCGGCGGCCCGGCCGAAGACCACGAGGTCGATCAGGCTGTTGGAGCCCAGCCGGTTGGCGCCATGCACCGAGACGCAGGCCGCCTCGCCGATGGCCATCAGGCCGGGCACCACATGGTCCGGGTTGCCGCCCACCTTGGTCAGCACCTCGCCGTGGTAGTTCGTGGGGATGCCGCCCATGTTGTAATGCACGGTCGGGATCACGGGGATCGGCTCGCGCGTCACATCAACGCCGGCGAAGATCTTGGCGCTCTCCGAGATGCCGGGCAGGCGCTCGTGCAGGATCTTCGGGTCGAGGTGGTCGAGATGCAGGTGGATGTGGTCCTTGTTCTTGCCCACGCCCCGGCCCTCGCGGATCTCCATCGTCATGGCGCGGCTGACGACGTCGCGCGAGGCGAGGTCCTTCGCCGAGGGGGCGTAGCGCTCCATGAAGCGCTCGCCCTCGGAGTTCGTGAGGTAGCCGCCCTCGCCGCGCGAACCCTCGGTGATCAGGCAGCCCGCGCCGTAGATGCCGGTGGGGTGGAACTGCACGAACTCCATGTCCTCGAGCGGCAGCCCGGCGCGCAGCACCATGGCGTTGCCGTCGCCCGTGCAGGTATGGGCCGAGGTCGCGGAGAAATAGGCGCGGCCGTAGCCGCCGGTGGCGAGGATCGTCTGCTGCGCCTGGAAGCGGTGGATCGTGCCGTCGTCCATCTTGAGGCAGACGACGCCGAGGCAGCGGCCCTCTTCCGACATGATCAGGTCGATGGCGAAATACTCGATGAAGAACTCGGTCCGCGCCTTGAGCGCGCCGCCGTAGAGCGTGTGCAGGATGGCGTGGCCGGTGCGGTCGGCCGCCGCGCAGGTGCGCTGGGCTGTGCCCTTGCCGTAATCCGTCGTCATGCCGCCGAAGGGCCGCTGGTAGATCTTGCCCTCCTCGGTGCGGGAGAAGGGCACGCCCCAGTGCTCGAGCTCGTAGACCGCGGCCGGCGCGTTCTTGCAGAGGTATTCGATCGCGTCCTGGTCGCCCAGCCAGTCCGAGCCCTTGACCGTGTCGTACATGTGCCAGCGCCAGTCGTCCGGCCCCATGTTGCCGAGCGAGGCCGAGATGCCGCCCTGCGCCGCCACGGTATGCGAGCGCGTCGGGAAGACCTTGGAGATGCAGGCCGTGCGCAAGCCCGCCTGCGCCGCGCCGACGGCGGCGCGCAAGCCCGCGCCGCCAGCTCCCACCACGACCACGTCATAGACATGGTCGGTGATCGGGTAGGCGGGCCCCCCATAGGGCGCATGCTTCGCCGGCGTGAAGGCCTCGCCCGCGCCGTTGGTCACCTTGATCGTGGTTCTGGCCATGTCGAAAGGTCCCGATGGTTCAGCCGCCGAACGCCATCTTGAGGATGGCGAAGAGGCAGGCGGCGGCGATCGTGATCGCGAAGAAGGTGTTGAGGATTAGGAGCGCGAACTTCCGGCCCTCCTCATGCACGTAATCCTCGATGATGACCTGCATGCCGAGCTTCATGTGCAGCGTGCCCGAGAGCACGAACAGCAGCAGCACGATCGCCACGAGCGGACTCTTCATCGAGGCGACGAAGGCGGCATGCGGGCTGCCGATCAGCGAGGTCAGGATGATGACGAAGGCGATGGCCAGCGGCACGTTGGCGATGCCGGTGAGGCGCTGCTTGGCGAAATGCTCGGTGCCGGCCTTGGCGGAGCCTAGGCCGCGGACCTTGCCGAGCGGGGTGCGGATGGAGGCGCTGGATTTCATGGGTTCGCTCCTCAGAAGGACCAGCCGACGAGCCAGATCAGCAGCGTCAACGCGCAGGAGCCGGCGATGGTCGCCTTCGCCAGCCATTCGCGCTCCTCGACGCCGAAGCCGCGGCCCGTATCCCAGAGGAAATGCCGCACGCCGCCGAGCATGTGGTGCATCAGCGCCCAGGTGTAGCCGAACAGGATGAGCTTGCCGAACCACGAGGTCAGGAAGCCGCTCGCCGTGGCGTAGGCGGCGGGGCCGCTCGCGGCGGCGACGAGCAGCCAGGCGACGAGCAGCGTGCCGACATAAAGCGCCGCTCCGGTGATGCGATGCAGGATCGACATCATCATCGTCAGCATCGGCCGGTAGATCTGCAGATGCGGCGAGAGCGGCCTCTCGATGTTGCGCGTCGCGTCGGTCATGCGTCACCCCTTGCGTCACCCGCGCGGACGGCCGCGCAGGCTGCCAGCGCTTGCATCGCAGCTAATCAAAATCCGGCTCAGCCGCAACGCGGCTCGACGCCGCAAGCATAACAAACGCAAGGATTTGTCATGCGCCTTTCGTCGGCGGCGCTACCGGCCGGCTAGAATGCGGCGGCCAGGCCGCCGAAGAGCTCGAAGACCAGCATGCGCAGGAAGACGAGGCCGATGATCAGCACCACCGGCGACAGGTCGATGCCTCCGAGGTCCGGCATGCGCCGCCGGATCGGCGCCAGCGCTGGCTCGGTGGCCCGGTAGAGGAAGTCGCCGATCGTCGCCACGACGGTGTTGCGGTTGTTGATGACGTTGAAGGCCAAGAGCCAGCTGTAAACGGCGTTGGCGACCAGGACGTAGATGTAAAGCGTGATGACCGTGTCGAACAGCCACAGCAGCGCGCGCATGCGGAAAAGCCCCTCCAGCCGGCCGATTCGGGCCACGCCTAACATCATGCGCACGCGGCCTTTCTTCAAGATTGACACCGCCCTCGGCCCGGACGTAAACAGCCGCCTCGGATTGCGGGGCTGTAGCTCAGCTGGGAGAGCGCGTCGTTCGCAATGACGAGGTCAGGGGTTCGATCCCCCTCAGCTCCACCAATCCGCTTCCGCCATGGCCCGGCGCCCGCCCCTGATCGGGAGTGATCGGCGCCCCGGAACTTTCAGCCGATCCACGCGTTTGACACCTCCGCGGCGGGAGCCGCCGGCTTTGCTGCGCCGTGGCCAAGCCGCGCCTCGTCGAAGCCGAGCTTCGGCGAAAGCCTGTCTAACGCCGTCGGGATCGAGGAGACGAAACTGAACTTGGTCCCACGCGCTTCGCAGATCACGGGGTGGGATGCGTAGTCTCTCCGTGCGCTCCCTCCTCGCCGTCTTCGCCGCGGCGATCCTCGCGCCGACTCTGATTCTCGCCGCCTTCCTGTCCTGGCGCTTCGCCGAACAGGAGGAGGCCCGCGCCGAGGCTGGCCTGCGCGAACTCGCCCATGGCGTCATGGTGGCGCTCGACCGCGACATCAACGGCATCGAGAACGCCCTGCAGTCGCTCTCCACCTCCCGCCTGTTGAAGAGGCGCGAACTCGAGACCTTCTATCGCGAGGCGAGCGAGGCCAAGGCCTTCAGCGGCACCAATATCGTGGTTCGCGACACGACGGGACAGCAGCTCATCAACACGCGCCTGCCCTATGGCACGCCTCTGCCCAGGGCCGATGCCGAGACCGACCGCCAGGCGGCGGAGCTCGGCCGGCCCTATGTCTCCGATCTCTTCCAGGGCCGCGTGGCGGGCAGCCCGATCTTCATCGTCAACACGCCGGTCTTCGACGAGAGCGGGCGAGAGATCATCGCCTACATGAACATGAGCCTGTCGCCGGACCGCGTCCGCGCCATCATCGCGCAGAGCAGCGTGCCGGCCGGCTGGAGCGTCGGCGTTCTCGACCGCGAGGCCGTGATCGTCGGCCGCGAGCCGGAGCACGAGCGCTTCCTCGGGCGGCAGGCCGGCCAGGATTTCCGCGACAAGGCCACCGGTCGCGAGGGGTGGTATCACGGGACCAATCTCAAGGATGTCACGGTCGTGACCGCCTATATGCGCAACCCGCGCTTCGGCTGGATCGTCACGGCGAGCGCCCCCCGGGCGCTGCTCAACGCGCCGATGCGCGCCTCGCTGCAGCTGCTCGGCGGCCTGGCTGCGGCGCTGCTCGCCCTTTCTGCGGGACTCGCCATCCTGTTCGGCCGCCGCATCGCGCAACCGGTCCAGGAATTGGCGCGCCGCGCCGCCGCCGTCGGCCGCGGCGAAGCTGTCCGCGCGGATCGGCTCGGGCTCAGCGAGCTCGACATCGTGGGGGCGGAGCTGTCGCATGCCGCGCAATCCCTGGCGCAGGAGCGCGAGAGCCTGGGCACGCTCAACGCCATCGGCCGCGACCTCGCAGCGGAGCTCGACCGCAACCGGCTCGTGCAGCGGGTGATCGACGCCGCCACCAGCCTGACCGGCGCCGCCTACGGCGCGTTCTTCGAGCGCGTGCCGCCGTTTCGCGATGGCGGGCCGCTGCGGCCGGAGGCCTGGCGGCTCGACGCCCTCTCCGGTGCGCCGCTGGAGGCCTTCACCCGCTTCGGCCTGCCGCGCTCCACGGGCCTCTTCTCGCCGACATTCCTCGGCGAGGGCGTGGTGCGCTGCGACGACGTACCGGCCGATCCCCGCTACGGCTCGCATGGCGGCATGCCGGCCGGGCACCTTCCCGTGCGCAGCTATCTGGCGGTGCCGGTGCGCTCGCGCTCCGGCGAGATGCTCGGCGCGCTGCTCTTCGGCCATCCTGAGACCGCGCGCTTCGGCGCCCGCGAGGAGCGGCTCGCCGAGGGCATCGCCGGCCAGGCGGCGATCGCCCTCGACAACGCCGCCCTGTTCAACGCGGCCCAGGCCGAAATCGTGCAGCGCCGCGCGGCCGAGCGGGCGCTGGCCGCCGCCAAGACGGAGGCCGAGCGCGTCGCAGCTGTGCGCGAGGCCATCCTGTCGCAGCTCGCCGAGGGCGTCATCGTCGCCGACGCCGAGGGCCGGATCGTCTTCGTCAACGAGTCGGCGCAGCGCCTGCACGGCGTCTCGCAGCTCGCCGTCTCGCCGGAGGATTACAGCGACGCCTATAGGCTGTTCACGGTCGACGGCCGGCCCCATCCGATCGAGGAGCTGGCGCTGACCCGCGCCGTGCGCGGCGGCGAGACCGTCTCCGAGGCGCGCTGGCGCATCCGCCGCGCCGACGGCACCGAGGTGCTGGCGGTGGGCAGCGCCCGTCCGGTGCTCGGCCCCGACGGCGGCCGCCTGGGCTCGGTGCTGACTTTGCGCGACGACACCGGCCGCGACGCCGCGGAGCGCGAGCAGCGGCGTCTCAACGACGCGCTGGCCGAGCGCGCCGCCGAACTCAAGGAATCGAACGAGGAGCTGCAGCGCTACGCCTATATCGTCAGCCACGACCTGCGCGCGCCGCTGGTCAACGTCATGGGCTTCACCAACGAGCTGCGCGCCCTGAAGCCGGACCTGCTGTCGGCCGGCGCCAAGCCGGAGAGCGACCCCGCGCGCCTCGGCGCCGAGCGCGAGTTCGACGAATCGATCGCCTTCATCGACGTGGCCGTGGCCAAGATGGAGCGGCTGATCGCCGCCATCCTCAAGCTGTCGCGCGAGGGCCGCCGCACCTTCCGGCCCGAACCGCTCGCCATGGCGCCGATGCTGCAGGCCCTCGCCGATGCGCTGCGCCACCAGATCGAGGAGGCGGGCGCGGAGGTGGCGGTGGCGCAGGATCTACCCGACATCGTCGCCGACCGGCTGGCGATCGAGCAGATCTTCGGCAACCTCCTCGACAACGCGGTCAAGTATCTCGATCCCGCACGGCCCGGGCATGTCGCGGTCGAGGGCGAGCGGCTTCCCGGCGGCCGGGTGCGCTACCGCGTGCGCGACAACGGCCGCGGCATCGCTCCCGCCGACCATGGCCGCGTCTTCGAGCTCTTCCGCCGCGCCGGCCGACAGGACCAGCCGGGGGAAGGCATCGGCCTCGCCCATGTGAAGGCCCTCGTGCGGGCGCTCGGCGGCCGCATCGAGGTCGCCTCGGCGCTCGGCGAAGGCACCACCTTCATCATCACACTGCCGCAGGCCGCGGCGCCGGCCGCTGCGCGGCCCGGCATCGCCGCCGAATAGGAGCCCGCCATGCATCCCGTCTGCATCATCATGATCGAGGACGACGAGGGCCACGCCACCCTCATCGAGCGCAATATCAGGCGCGCCGGCGTCAACAACGAGATCGTCCCCTTCCGCAACGGCCAGGACGCGATGCACTATCTTTTCGGCGAGGACGGCAGCGGCGAGGTGAGCTCGCGCCGCCATCTTCTGGTGCTGCTCGACCTCAACCTGCCGGACATGACCGGCATCGACATCCTCGAGAAGATCAAGGCCAACCAGCACACCAGGCGCTCGCCCGTCATCGTGCTGACCACGACCGACGACCAGCGCGAGATCCAGCGCTGCTACGATCTGGGCGCCAATGTTTACGTCACCAAGCCCGTGAACTATGAAGGGTTCGCGAACGCCATTCGCCAGCTCGGCCTGTTCTTCTCGGTCATCCAGATCCCGGAGAATCCGTGAACCAAGCCTGCCGCATCCTCTACATCGACGACGATGCCGGCCTGGCTCGGCTGGTCGGCCGGACGCTGGGCGCGCGGGGCCATGCGGTGGAGCACGCCGAGAGCGGCGAGGCGGGGCTCGCCAGGCTGCAGGCCGAGCGCTTCGATCTCGTGGCGCTCGACCATCACATGACCGGCCACACCGGGCTCGACGTGCTGCCGCATATCCGCGCGCTGACCGATCCGCCGCCGGTGATCTACGTCACGGGCTCCGACGACAGCCGGGTGGCGGTGGCGGCGCTGAAGGCCGGCGCGGTCGATTACGTCTGGAAGGACGTGCAGGGCCAGTTCCGCGAATTGCTGGCGGAGGCCGTGGACACCGCGCTGCAGAACGAGCGGCTGCGGCGCGCCAAGGAGCGGGCCGAGCGCGAGACGCGCGAGGCGCGGGACCGCGCCGAGGCGCTTCTGCGCGAGGTGAACCACCGCGTCGCCAACAGCCTCGCGCTGGTGGCCTCGCTCGTCAACATGCAGCAGCGGGCTCTGGCCGCCGTGCGCGATCCGGTTGCGGCTTATGACGCTCTGGTCGAGACCCAGAGCCGCATCACGGCCATCGCTCAGGTCCACCGCCGGCTCTACACCTCCAACGACGTCGCGGCCGTCGAGCTCGACGCCTATCTCAGCGGACTGGCCGAGGAGCTCGAGGTCTCGATGCGCGCCGCGGGACGCGCGCACCCGATCCGCCTCGCCGTGCCCGCCGTGAAGGTCGCGACGGACAAGGCGGTGTCGCTGGGCGTCATCGTCACCGAACTCGTCACCAACGCCTACAAATACGCCTATCCCGAGGGTGACGGCCAGGAGATCAGAGTGATCGTCGAGAGGGCCGGCCAGGAGCTTGCGGCTTCGACTGGCGAACCGAGGCTGTCGCTGGCGGTCGAGGACGATGGCGTCGGCTGGAGCGGCGGGGGCGCCGCCAAGGGTACGGGCCTTGGCATGCGCATCCTGCGCGCCATGGCCTCCAGTCTCCAGTCCGATCTCGTTTTCGACGCAGGCCGCCGCGGCACGCGCGCCTCGCTGACCTTCACGGCCTGACTCTGCCGGGTCCCGCTGCGATCAATGCTCGTAGAACTGCCCGCGCATCCCGAACAGGGACCGCGAGACCTCGCGGCAGCGGTCGCGGAGCTTCATGCTGCCGCTCAGGCCCAGCTCGCTGATCGCCACGTCGAGCAGATAATCGGCGACATCCTTCTCGGTCGATTGCGGATCGGTCAGGTGCAGCAGCAGCATGGCCGACCAGATCTCCAGGTCGCCCTTGTTGGAGGTCCGCGCCGAGGGGTACCATTCGCGGTCGAGCACGTCCTGGATGGAGGCTCTGTTCTCGCGCACCTGATGGATCGATCTGGGTAGCGTCACAGCCCGACATGCTCCGAAGGCGCCGCAGGTGCCGCCCTGCCCAGAAAGCCGGACGACGCGCTTTGGTTTCCATTATTCTGCGCGCGGCAGGGACGCGCAAGGCTTGGCCCTTCACGTGATGGCGATTCCGTCACCAAGGGGCAGATGTCCGATCAGCGTCTGGCTTTCGCCGGCCTGCCTGTGGTCGAGCGGCAGCAGCGGTGCGGGCAGCGCGATTTCCAGCCCTGCCCGTTCCTCAAGCACCACCACGGCGCCGGGCGCCAGCCAGCCGCCGGCGAGGGCCGAGGCGAGCGCGCGCTCGCCCAGCCCGTGCCCATAGGGTGGATCGCAGAAGGCGAGCGTGAAGGGTTCGAAAGGCTCCACGGGCCCTAGCTTCGTCGCGTCGCGCCTGAGGATGCGCGTCGCGCCGCCGAGCCCCAGCGCTTCCACCGCGGAGCGCTGCAGCCCGCGCGCCTCCGCGCCGATGTCGACCATGGCGGCGAAGGCGGCCCCGCGCGACAGGGCCTCGATGGCGAGCGCCCCGGTGCCGGCGAAGAGATCGAGCACCCGCGCCCCCTCCACCGGATCGTCGACGCCATGCCGCGCGAGCCCATGCGCGAGCACGTTGAAGATCGTCTCGCGCAGTCGGTCCGCCGTCGGGCGGATGGCGTCGGAGCGCGGCGTCGGGAGGCCGCGGCCCTTCAGCCTGCCGCCGACGATCCGCATCGCTCAGCCGTCCCGCTTCGGCCCGCGGGGCTTGAAGCCGCCGCCGCCGGGACGCGCACCGCCGGGACGCCCGCCTCTCGGGCCGCCGGCTCGGGGCTTGCCGCCGAAGCCCGGCTTGCCGCCGAAGCGGGGCTTGTCGCCGAATGCCGGCTTCCCGCCGAAGCTGCGCTGCGGCCGGTCGCCATCGCGGCGCGGCGGGCGATCCTCGAAGGAGCGGCCGCGCGGACGCTCGCCCTCGGGCCGGTCCTCGCGGCTGCGGAAAGGACGGCCGCCTTCGGCACGGGGCCCGCGCGGGCGCTCGCCGCGATCCTCGAAGCGGCGCGGCGGACGCCGCTCCTCGCGCTCCGGCGGCTCGTCGCGCAGGATGCGCTCGACGCGCACCTGGCGGCCGGCGCGGTCCTGCGTCTGGCCGCGGCTGAGCTTCAGCGACGGGTCGCCGCCCTCGAAGGCGGCGCGGCGGCGGGCCTGGAACTCCTCCTTGTCCAGCCGCTTGTGGCGCGGCTTCGGCGCCTCGCCATCCTCGCGATAGACGTTGCGTTCCGACGGCTTGCTCGGCCGCACGCCGGGCGGCGTCTCTGGCGCATAGGGGTCGTCGGTCGCGGATAGCACGCGGCCGCGTGGCGGCTCCTCCGAAAAGCGGTCATCCCGGAAGCGGTCGCCCGAGACTCGTTCCCCGACGAAGCGGCGCGGGTCCGGCCTGTCGCCGCGCTCGCGGAAGGGCGAGCGCTCGTCGCGGGGCCGCGGCGGCCGGTCGTCCCGCCGCGGCGGCCGCTCCGCCTGAGCCGGCTCCCTGCGCGGTCCCTCGAAATCGACCCCGGCCTCCGCCGCCAGCCGCTCGCCGAGCTGGTCCTTGAGCAGGCGCGTGCGCACCTCCTCGGCCTCGCCCTCGCGCAGCTCGCCCAGCTGGAACGGCCCGAAGGAGACGCGGATCAGCCGGTTCACCAGAAGGCCCAGATGCTCCAGAACCACCTTGACCTCGCGGTTCTTGCCCTCGCGCAGGTCCAGCGTCAGCCAGACGTTGCGCCCCTGCGTGCGGTCGAGGGTCGCGAAGACCGGCTCGTAGGCGACGCCGTCGATCTCCACGCCCTGCTTCAGCGCATCCAGTTTCTCCTGCGTCGTCTCGCCATGGGCGCGGACGCGGTAGCGCCTGAGCCATGCGGTGTCGGGGTGCGCGAGCACGCGCGCCAGCCCGCCGTCGTTGGTGAGAAGCAGCAGACCCTCGGTGTTGATGTCGAGCCTGCCGACGGAGACCACGCGCGGAAGGTCCTCGGGCAGGTTGTCGAACACGGTGGGCCGGCCTTCCGGATCGCTCTCCGTCGTCACCAGGCCGGCGGGCTTGTAGTAGAGCCAGAGCCTGGTGCGCTCGCGCTCGGGCAGCGGCTCGCCGTCGACCGTCACCCGGTCGGATGGCTTCACGTTCAGCGCCGGGCTGTCAATCGTCTCGCCGTTCACGGCGACGCGGCCCTCGGCGATCCATTCCTCGGCATCGCGGCGCGAGCAGAGGCCAGCGCGCGCCATCACCTTGGCGATGCGCTCGCCATTCGCTGGCGGCGCGGCGCGCTCCGGGCGATCGGACGTCTCCGTGCGCGGCCGGAAGGGCCGGTCCTCGCGCTTGCGGTCGAAGCGCGGCTTGTCTCCGAACCGCGGTTTGTCTCCGAAGCGTGGTTTGTCGCCGAAGCTCTTGCTGCCGGAATCCCTGCCGCGGAACGGCCGGTCGCCCTCCTCGCGCTTGCGGAAGGCGGGCTTGTCGCCATCGCGGTCGAAGCGGCGCGGCCGCTCCTCGAAGCTGCGCGAACGAGGCGGGCCGTCGCCGGCCTCGCGCGGGCGGAAGGGCCGCTTGGCGCCCTCGTCCCGGCCGCGGAAGGGGCGGTCGCCATCGCGCCGCGGGCCGCTGGAACGGCCGCCGAAGCCGCCGGGACCGCCTTTTCCACCGCCCTTGCCGCCATCCTTGCCGCCGCCGGAGGCGCCCGTGCGCCGCGGCGGTCGTCCGTCTCGTCTATCGTCGCTCATCGCGCGCTGTTATCAGCAGGCCATGGACAAGGCGAGAGGCGTTTCAGGCGGCAGCCCTGCGGATTCCTTCTGGGACCTCGCCTTCCGCGAGGCCGCCGCCGCCTCTGGGCGTGGCGAGACGCCGGTGGGCGCCGTGATCGTCCGCGATGGCGCGGTGCTGGCCTCCGCCGGCAACCGCACGATCGAGCTCAGGGACCCGACCGCCCATGCCGAGGTGCTGGCGATCCGCATGGCCTGCGAGCGCGCGGGCTCGGAGCGGCTGCCCGGCGCCGACCTCTACGTCACGCTGGAGCCCTGCGCGCTCTGCGCGGCGGCCATCTCCTTCGCCCGCATCCGCCGCGTCTATTTCGGGGCGTCCGATCCCAAGGGCGGCGCGGTCGAGAACGGCCCCCGCTTCTTCGGCCAACCCACCTGCCACCATGCGCCCGAGGCCTATGGCGGGTTCCGCGAAAGCGAGGCGGCCGAGATGCTGAGGAGCTTCTTCAGGGAGCGGCGGTGAGCTTCCCTCCTTTTCCCGCAAGGGGAGAAGGGGAACTCCCGCCCCCGATCAGCCCCGCGATCTCCGCGCGGATCGGCTCGGCGGCTTCGAGGATCTTCCTAGTCCCGAAGAAATCGAGCGCATAGAAGGCGCCGATCTCCGGACGCACCACATGCACCCGCGTCGAGGCGAGCTTGAGCCTGGCCTCGACGATCGCATCCTGCATGATCAGGGACGATCCTAAGGTCGCATCCAGCATGGACGGCATCGCGCCCGGGTCCTCGGCGACGCGCCCGCCAACCACGTTCACCGCGACGATCAGGTCGCACGGCGCCGGCAGCCGGTCGAAGGGCAGGGGATTGACCACCGCGCCATCGACATGCGGCCGCCCGTCGATCAGCACCGGCTTGACCAGGCCGGGGATCGCCATCGAGGCCGCCACGGCGGGGCGGAGCGCGCCCTCGGTGAAGACCCGCTCGCAGCGGCCGTGGAAATCCGTCGCCACCGCCGCGAAGGGCAGGCGCAGATCGGCGAAGCGCTCCGGCATCGAGGCCGGCCAGAACGCCTGCAGCAGCGTTTCGCCGTCGACCTGCACGATCGAGCCCAGCCCGCCCGAGAAGATGGTGGCGAGCGAGCCGGTGCGGGCCCGGAACACCTTGGCCATCACGTCGGCGCGGTCTCGGAAGCGCTTCAGCGCATGGTCGCGGATCGCCCGGCCGGAATAGCCGGCGGCATAGGCCGCGCCGACGATCGCTCCGATCGAGCAGCCGGCGATCGCCGCCGGCCGGATGCCCGCCTGGTCGAAGGCCTCCAGCGCCACGACATGCGCCAGACCCTTGGCGCCGCCGGCGCCCAGCGCCAGCCCGATGCGCAGTGGGGCCACTTCCTGCTTCATGAGGCTTGAAGGAATGCCGTCAGCGCCGCTGCGATCGCGAGCGGGTTCTCCTCGGGCAGGAAATGTCCGCCCTCGATCGCCTCTCCCGTGATGTCCGGCGCATAGGGCCGCCATAGCGCCAGCGGGTCGGGGCTCGCCACGGGGATGCCATGGGTGCCCCAGAGCGCCAGCACCGGACAGCCGATCGTCCGCCCGGCGGCGCGGTCGGCATCGTCCGCCTGCCGGTCGAGCGTCGCCCCGGCGCGGTAATCCTCGCACATCGCCGCGATGCGCGATGGATCCTGCACGAAGGCGCGGTAATGCTGGACGGCGCGGCCGTCGAAGCTCTTCAGGTCGCGGCTCGCCGTCCAGAAGGCCATCACCTCGTCGATCAGCATCGAGGGCTTGGCCTTGATCCGGTTCTCCGGTCCCGGCGGCGGCTCGGCCAGCCAGAGCCAATGCTGCGCGACCTTGGAGCCCGGCTGCTCGATCAGGTCCCACATCGCCGCCGTCGGCACGATGTCGAGCAAGGCGAGCCTCGTGACGCGCCCGGGATGGTCGAGCGCCAGGCGATAGGCGACCCGCCCGCCTCGGTCATGTCCGGCGACCGCCGCGCGCACCAGGCCGAAATGATCGAGAACGGCCAGCACATCCGCGCCCATGCCGCGCTTGGAATAGGTCTCGTGCGCGGGATCGGGATGCGGCGCGGATGACCAGCCGTAGCCCCTCAGATCCATGCAGATCACATGGAAATGCTTGGCCAGCCCCGGCGCGATGCGGTGCCACATCACGTGGGTCTGGGGAAAGCCGTGGAGCAGCAGCAGCGGTTCGCCGGTTCCGCCGCTGCGGGCGAAGATCTTGCCCTCCGGCGAGGGGATCCAGTGGCTTTCGAAGCCGGGAAACAGATCGGCGAGGTCGGACATGCAGGCGCTCCTGGACTGCAAGGTGGCAGCGCCGACAGGTCCGATCAAGGCTGCAGGGGGGTGGTGCGACCTTCGAGGCTCGCTCGCTCCGCTCTCTCGCACCTCAGGATGAGGAGCTTTGTGCAGGGCATCAACATCCTCACCCTGAGGTGCGAGCCCCCCGGGTCCGGCCTCCGGCCGGCCCGAGGACAGGCTCCGGCGAGCCTCGAAGGACGCACAACGCCCATGCGCCCCTCACGCCCGCGACACCGCCCGCCAAGCGATGTCGCGCCGGCAGAAGCCCTCCGGCCAGTCGATGGCGTCCACCGCGGCATAGGCCCTGCTCCGCGCCTCCTCGACCGTCGCGCCGATCGCGCAGATGTTGAGCACGCGCCCGCCATTGGCGAGCAGCCTGCCGTCGGCGGCGCGCTTGGTGCCGGCCTGGAGCACCGTCACGCCAGGCATCGCCGCCGCCCGCTCGACGCCCTTGATCTCGGTGCCCTTCAGCGGTTCGCCGGGATAGCCCTCGGCCGCCATCACGACAGTGAGCGCCGGCTCCGGGCGGAAGCGCGCCTCCGCCTCGGCGAGCCGCCCTTCGGCGCAAGCGAGCAGCAGCGTCAGGAGGTCGCTTTCGAGGCGCAGCATTAGCACCTGGCATTCGGGATCGCCGAAGCGGGCGTTCCATTCGATCAGCTTCGGCCTATCCTTCGTGATCATCAGCCCGGCGAAGAGGACGCCGGAACAGGGCGCGCCCCGCTCCGCCATCGCTCTCGCGGTCGGCCGCACGATCCGCTCCATCACCTCGGCCTGCATCGCCTCGGTGAAGACGGGCGCCGGCGAATAGGCGCCCATGCCGCCGGTGTTCGGGCCGGTGTCGCCATCGCCGACCCGCTTGTGGTCCTGCGCCGCGGCGAGCGGCAGCACCTGCTCGCCATGCACGAGGGCGAAGAAGCTCGCCTCCTCGCCGGCCATGAACTCCTCGACCACCACTTCGGCCGCGCCGCCGAACTGGCCGGCGAACATCGCGTCGACGGCCGCCTCAGCCTCCGCCACGCTCTCGGCGACCACGACGCCCTTGCCGGCTGCGAGACCGTCGTATTTCACCACGATCGGCGCGCCATGCGCCCTGATGTGAACCTTCGCCGCCTCCGCCTCGCGGAAACGCCCGTAGGCCGCGGTCGGCACGCCGGCCGCATCGCAGATCTCCTTGGTGAAGGCTTTCGAGCCCTCGAGCCGCGCCGCCGCGCGGCCATGGCCGAAGACCGTGATCCCGCCGGCCCTGAGGTCGTCGGCGAGACCGGCGACCAGCGGGCCCTCCGGGCCGACGACGACGAGGCCGATCCCCATCAGCCGGCAGAAGGCGACCACCGCGGCATGGTCGGCGACCTCGAGCGTGACGTTCTCGCCGCATTCCGCCGTGCCGGCATTGCCGGGCGCGATGAACAGCTTGCCGAGGCGCGGGCTCTCGCGAAGCTTGCGGGCCAGCGCATGCTCGCGGCCGCCGGAGCCAATGAGGAGGACGTTCATGGGCGGACTCCCTCGGTCGGCGGGCGTGCCCCTCATCTGTCTTCTCCCCATAAACACGGGGAGAAGAACGCTCACGTAACGCCGCGCTTCAGCAGGATACGCATTCCTCTCCCCATTCTTATGGGGAGATGTTAGGTGAGGGGCAGCGCCGACGCTGCATATCCGCCCGCGCCCCTAGCAGCGAATCCCGCCGCGTTCTACAGGGAAGGCGCGCCATGCCCGAGCCTGTCGACAACCTGCCCGAGATCTCGGTCTCGGACCTCTCCGGAGCCATCAAGCGGACCATCGAGGACCGCTTCGGCTATGTGCGCGTGCGTGGCGAGATCTCCGGCTATCGGGGACCTTCCGCCTCCGGCCATGTCTATTTCGGCCTGAAGGACCTCTCGGCCAAGATCGACGCGGTGATCTGGAAGGGCGTCTTCGGCCGCATGCGCATCCGCCCCGAGGAGGGGCTGGAGGTGATCGCCACCGGCAAGGTCTCGACCTTCCCGGGCTCATCGAAGTACCAGCTCATCATCGAAAGCCTGGAGCCCGCCGGCGTCGGCGCGCTGCTCGCCCAGCTGGAGGAGCGGCGCAAGCGGCTCGCCGCTGAAGGGCTGTTCGATCCCGACCGGAAGCGCCCGCTGCCCTATCTGCCGCAGGTCGTCGGCGTCGTGACCTCGCCGACCGGCGCCGTGATCCGCGACATCATCCATCGCATCGCGGATCGCTTTCCGCTGCATGTCCTGGTCTGGCCCGTGCGCGTGCAGGGCGAGACCAGCCCGGCCGAGGTGGCGGCCGGCATCCGTGGCTTCGCCGCGCTGCCGCTGGCCGGCATCCCGAGGCCGGACGTGCTGATCGTGGCGCGCGGCGGCGGCAGCCTGGAGGATCTCTGGGGCTTCAACGACGAGGCCGTGGCGCGCGCCGCCGCCGAAAGCGCCATCCCGCTCGTCTCCGCCGTCGGGCACGAGACGGATACGACGCTGATCGACTTCGCGGCGGACCGTCGCGCGCCGACCCCCACCGGCGCGGCGGAGATCGTCGTGCCGGTGCGTTCCGAGCTTCTCGCGGCGGTGGATGGGCTCGGCGCCCGCGTCGGCGGCGGCCTGAGGCGGCTGGTGGATCGGCGCAAGACCGAATTGCGCGCCGCGGCCCGCGCGCTGCCTGCGCCGGAGGCCCTGCTCGCCGAGCCCCGCCAGCGGCTCGATCTCGCCGGCCAGCGCCTGCCGCAGCGGATGCGGAGCGCGCTCGACCGGCGCAGCCTCGCGCTGTCGCGGCTGCAGGCCGCCCTAGCGCGGCATTCTCCGCATGCGGCGCTGGCAGCGCGGCGTGCGCGGCTGGCCGCGGTCACGGATCGCCTCGGCGCGGCCTGGGAGGGCCGCCTGCGCCGCGCGGGCCAGGAGATCGGCCGCGACCGCGAGCGCGTCGCGGCGCTGGAGGCGCGGCTGTCGCTCGCCTTCCGCGGCCAGCTGCGCCGGCGCGCCGAGCGGCTCGATGGCCTCGGCAAGCTCCTGAATGGCTTGAGCCACCGCAGCATCCTGGAGCGCGGCTTCGCGCTCGTCACCGACGAGCAGGGCCGGCCCGTGCGCCGCCGCGCCGATGCCGCTCCCGGCGCTCCTCTCACCATCCAGGTGGCGGATGGCGAGTTCTCCGCCGTGGCGGCAGGCGCGCGGGCGCCTTCAAAAGCGAAGCCGGCGGCCCCCGCCCGGCAGGACGACCTCTTCGGCTGACGCATGCAGGATCCCGTGACCACGAACGCCAAAGCGGCCGCCGCCCTCGACCACGCCATGATCCTCGCCGCCGGGCTCGGTACGCGCATGCGGCCGATCACCGAGCGCTTGCCGAAGCCGCTGATCCAGGTGGGCGGCAAGGCCCTGATCGACTGGATCCTCGACGCCTGCCGCGCCGCTGGCGTCCGCCAAGCCGTGGTCAACGTCCACCATCATGCCGACATGATGGAGGCGCATCTGGCCGCGGTGGAGAAGCCCGCCGTCGTGATCTCGGACGAACGCGAGCGCCTCCTCGATTCGGGCGGCGGCGTGCTCAAGGCGCTGCCCCATCTGGGGACCGGGCCCTTCTTCGTGCTCAACGCCGACGCGATCTGGATCGATGGCCCAACGCCCAGCCTCCGGCGACTCCACGAGCATTGGGATCCCGAGACGATGGACATCCTGCTGCTGCTGGCGCATGCCTCCACCGCGACCGGCTGGGGCAACCGGGGCGATTTCGCTATGGACCAGAACGGCCGCCTGCGGCGCGCCGCCAGGCACGAGATCACCCCCTTCGTCTACGCTGGCGCCGGCATCTGGAAGCCGGAGCTGTTCGAGGGCCAGCCAGAGGTCTTCTCGCTCAACAAGCTCTTCGATGCGGCGGCCGAGCGGGGGCGCCTGCATGGCCTGAGGCTCGACGGCCTCTGGATGCATGTGGGCACGCCCGACGCCATTCCCGAGGCAGAGGCGGCGATCCGGCGGAGCGTGCGTTGAGCAAGGCGCGGATCAACGTCCGCACGGTCGCGCCCGGCGCGCCCTTCCTGCGCACGCTGGTCGCCGCCTGCATGGACGGGTCGCTCGGCGTCAGCTTCCCGGCCGATGGGCGGGATTATTCCGCCGCCACGATCTACGTGCCGACGCGCCGCGCGGCGCGGGCGCTGGCGCATGCCTTCGCCGAGGCGATGCAGCCGCGCGCCGTGCTGCTGCCGCGCATCGTGCCGCTCGGCGATCCGGCCGACCTCGAGGAGCGGGCGATCCTCGCTGGCGACGGTATCGGCACGGGCTTCACGGAAGACGGAGAGCTGCCGCCCGCGATCGGCGATCTGGAGCGGCGGCTGTTGCTGTCGCAGCTGATCGAGGCCTGGCGGAAGAGCCGCGACCTTGACGAACTCGCCGCCGCCGGCGACGGCTTCAGCATCGGCGGCGGCTTTGCCGATAGCTTCGCGCTCGCAGGAGAGCTCGCGGCCGTCATGGACGAATTCACCATCGAGGGGGTGCGCTGGGAGCGCATCCGCGACCTGACCGATGGCCAGTTCGACCATTTCTGGTCGCTCACCCGTTCCTTCCTGGAGATCGCCTGGAAAAGCTGGCCCGGCATCCTCGCCGATCGCGGCCTGCTTGATCCGGCCGATCGATTGAGCCGCCTGCTCCGTGCCGAGGCGGCGCGGCTCAAGGCGTTGAAGCCGGATGAGCCCATCATCGCCGCCGGCTCCACCGGCACGGTGCCGGCCACGGCGGACTTGCTTGGGGCTATCACGCGGCTGCCGAACGGCGCCGTCGTCCTGCCCGGTCTCGACCTCGCGATCGACCAGCGCGGCTGGGATCTCGTGCCGCATGAGCCCCGGCGCGGCGAGAGCCAGCACGGCCATCCACAGGCTGCGCTGAAGCGCCTGCTCGGCCGCCTCGGCATCGATCGACTCGACGTCGGCCTGATCGGCGCTCCGCTCGAATACGCCGCCATGCGCCAAGCCGTCGTCAACGCCTCGGCCCGGCCGGCCGAGGCGACCGATGATTGGCCGGAGCTCCGGCTCACGCTCGCCGAGGCGATGGAGCGCGGCCTCGCCGGCGTCGGCGTGGTGGAGGCGCCCGACGAGCGCGCCGAGGCTCTGGCCGTGGCGGTGGCTTTGCGCGGCGCGCTGGACCATCCCACCCGCACCGCGGCGCTGGTGACGCCGGATCGGGCGCTCGCCCAGCGCGTCGCGGCCGAGCTCAGGCGCTGGGGCGTCGCGGCGGACGATTCGGCCGGCCAGCCGCTCGCCTCTGCGCCGCTCGGCGCCTTCGCGCGGCTGGTCGCCCAGGCGGCGATCGAAGATTTCGCGCCGTCGGCCGCCATGGCGGTGCTGGCCCATCCCTGCCTGTCCCTGGCCGGCGCGGAGACGGTGGCGGCGCTGGAGATCGCCGGCTTCCGCGGCAACGGCCTCGGCGCCGGGCTCGACGGCCTCGCGCGGGCGCTCGACGACGCCGAGGCGCGCATTGGGGACCGCCGCTCCTCCGCGCCGCTCCGCCGCATCGGGCCGGAGCGGCTGGCCGCCGCACGGGCTCTGCTCGCCGGCTTCGTGGCGGCGCTGCGGCCGCTGGAGCGGCTCGCCGCCGGGCCTCATCCGCTGCCCGCGCTCGCGGAAGCCCATGACGCCGCCATCCAGGCGCTTGCCGGCGATCGCGCCGCCACCGGCGTCGATGCGCAGGCGCTGGCCCGCGTCTTCGATCAGCTCGCCGCCAGCCGGGCCGCGCCGGCCATCGGCTTCCGCGATTATGCCGCCCTGTTCGAGACGCTGGCCGCCGAGGAGGCCGTGCCGCCGGCGGATCCCGTCCAGGGGCGCATCAAGATCTGGGGCCTGCTCGAAGCCCGGCTGATGGAGGCCGACCGGATCGTGCTCGGCGGCCTCAACGAGGGCGTCTGGCCGCCGGACGCGCGCAGCGACGCCTTCCTCAACCGCTACATGCGCGCCGACCTCGGCCTGCCCGCGCCGGAGCGGCGCATCGGCCAGAGCGCCCATGAGTTCGCCCAGGCGCTCGGCGCGCCGGAGGCTGTGATCGTGCGCGCCCGCACGGTCGAGGGCACGCCGATGGTGGCCTCGCGCTTCCTGCGGCGGCTCTACGCCTTCGTCGGCGCGGAGCATGTCGAGGCCATGCAGCGGCGCGGCCAGTACCTGCTCGACGCCGCCCTGGCCTTGGATGCCCCGGAGCCGGGCGAGAGGAGGCGGACCGTGGCCCGGCCCCAGCCGAGGCCGCCGAAGGCGATCCAGCCGGCTTCGCTCTCGATCACCGAGATCGCGACGCTGATCCGCGACCCCTATGCGATCTACGCCCGCCACGTGCTGGGGCTCGATCCGCTCGATCCGCTGGAAACCGGCGTCGACGCCCGCGACCGCGGCACGCTCGTCCACCAGGTGCTGGCGGACTTCGTCAAGGCGACGGAGGCGCGCTGCTGGCCGCCGGATGCCGAGGCGCGGCTGCTGGCGCTGGGGCGGACCGCCTTCGAGCCCTACGGCCATGTCGAGGCGGTGGGCGCCTTCTGGTGGCCGGTCTTCGAGACGGTGGCGCGCTGGTTCGCGGCCTGGGAAGGCGGGCGTCGCGCCAACCTTTCGCGCAGCCATGTCGAGGTTTCGGGCGAGATGACGATCCCGCTCTCGGACGGCGCCGGCTTCCGCCTGCGCGGCCGCGCCGACCGCATCGATGTGCTGTCCGACGGACGGCTCGCCATCGTCGACTACAAGACCGGCCAGCCGCCGTCCGACTCGCAGGTCTACGCCGGCCTGGAGCCGCAATTGACGCTGAGCGCCCACATGGCCGCGACGGGCCATTTCCACGGCGTGCCCGCAGGCCCGGTCGAGGCGCTCTCCTACGTCCAGGTCGGAGCTTCGCCCGGCGAGAGCCTTTTGAAGCTCGCGCCCAAGGACAAGCCGCCCCTCACCATCGCAGAGGCGGCGACGCTGCACATCGAGGGGCTCAGGAACGCGCTGGAGCGACTGCGCAGCGGCGAGGATGCCTATATCTCCCGCCGCATGCCCGAGAAGGTCCGGGACGGCGGCCCCTACGATCATCTGGCCCGCGTACGGGAATGGATGGTCGGCGAGCTGGAGTGAGTCCGCGCCGACGTGAGCGAGCCGCTGGGCGCACTCGCCCGGCCGAGCCCCGCCTCAAGCACCGTTATTGCCTGCAGGCGTTTCGACCTGCCCCGTCCGCTGCATCCGCCGCGCCACCGTCCAGCACAAGACCGCCCAGGCCGTGCCCAGGCACCAGCCCGCCAGCACATCGGAGGGATAATGCACGCCGAGGTAGAGCCGCGACAGGCCGACCAGCATGGTCAGCAGCACGGCGAGCGTCATGAAATAGACCTTGATCCGGCGGTCGGCGTTGGCCCGCGCCAAGAGCGCGCCGAGCGTCAGGAAGGTCACGGCCGAGAGCATGGCGTGTCCGCTCGGGAAACTGGCGGTGAAGACGCGGGCCGTGCCTTCCAGATCGGGCCGCGGCCGGTCGAAGAGGACCTTGAGCAGCGTGCTCAGCGCCGCGCCGCCCAGCACGGCCGCGGCCATCAGCGCCGCGAGGCCTCGCTTGCGCAGGAGCAGCAGGTAGCCGAGGCTCGCCAGGAAGACGATGCCGAGGCAAGCGAAGCTGCCGAGCGCGGTCACGTCCCGGCCCATCTCCGCCAGCCAGGGCGGCCCTGCCGGCCCGGCCCCGCCGCGGAACAGCCTCAGCACCGCCTCGTCGATGCGCTGCGTGTCGCCCTCGATCACCTCGTCCGCCAGCATCACGAAGCCGAGGACCAGGGAGCCAGCCGCGAACAGACCTGGGATCATGCCGGCCTCGTCGCGCCAGCGTTCCGCGGCCCAGGCCCGCCAGAGGGCGAGCCGCGTCCAGCCGAGCGGTGGCGGCCCCGCGCTTCTTCGCGTCTTCTCCGGCGTCATGTCCCGCATCGCCTCATGCTCGTGCAAAAGCCGGGCTTGTCAACGCGCCCGGCCGCGCCCAGGGTCCGTCCGCCGTCTCGACGCTCGCGCGCGAAGCCTCTAGAGGCGGAAGCCGAAGCGCCAGGATCCGGAGGACCATGACCATCCATTACCATCGCGGCGACTTGCCTGCCGAGCTTCCCGAAGGCCTTCGCCTCGCCGGCGCCGTCGCCATCGACACCGAGACCATGGGGCTCAATCCCCATCGCGACAGGCTCTGCGCCGTGCAGCTCTCCGGCGGCGACGGCGAGGCGCATGTGGTGCAGATCATGGCCGGCCAGCGCGAGGCGCCGAATCTGGTCCGCCTGCTGGCGGACCCGGGGGTGGTGAAGATCTTCCACTTCGCCCGCTTCGACGTCGCTGTGCTGCTGCATGCTTTCAGCGTGGTCACGGGCCCGCTCTACTGCACCAAGATCGCCTCGCGCCTGGTGCGCACCTTCACCGACCGCCACGGCCTCAAGGATCTCGCGCGGGAGCTCGCCGGGGTGGAGCTGTCGAAGCAGCAGCAATCCTCGGATTGGGGCGCCGACACCTTCTCCGAGGCGCAGCTCGCCTATGCCGCCTCCGACGTGCTGCATCTTCACGTGCTGCGCGACCGGCTGGAGGCGATGCTGGCGCGCGAGGGCCGGACGGAACTGGCGCAATCCTGCTTCGCCTTCCTGCCGACCCGCGCCCGCCTTGATTTGCTCGGCTGGGCGGAACAGGATATTTTTTCACATAGTTGAGTGAGAAGGTGCTTCGCGGCCCGCGGGCGCGGAGCTTGCCTTAACTTCGCCATGCGCGTCATGCGTTGGGGCGCCTGGCGTATTCCGGAACGGGTGATGCTGAGCACGGTTCTCAAGGGCAGGGTTTGGATCGGGCGGCGCAAGCGGCCCGAGACGGCCGCGCGCGTCGCTGACGCCGCCGCGTCCGCCGGGGTTCTCGTCGCCGACACCGCCGCCTATGCCCAGGCCATGCGCCACAGCCGCCGCGTCCGTTTCCTGCGCAAGGCCATCCCCATCTTCTGCCTCGCCGCCGTGGCGGGTCCGGTGGCCTGGGGCGTGATCTCGCCCTTCGCCCGCGTCGGCGTCGACGTGCAGGTCGGCCCGATCTCGTTGGCCGGCACCAAGGTCACGATGGAGCTGCCCCGCCTCTCCGGCTTCAAGAAGGACGGCAAGGCCTACGAGGTCACCGCCGAGCAGGCGGTGCAGGATATCAAGACGCCGACCATCGTCGAGCTCAACAAGCTGACATCGCGGATGGAGCAGGAAGCCAAGAAATACGCCCGCCTCACCGCCGACTGGGGCCGCTTCGACCAGACCGCCGATCGTCTGGACCTCAAGGGCAATGTGAAGGTCCGCACCGACAACGGCTACGAGGCCGATCTCCTCTCCGCGCGCGTCAATGTGAAGAGCGGCGAGGTGATCTCGAACGAGCCTGTGGTGGTGCGCTCGCTGACCGCGACCGTCACGGCCGACCGGGCCGAGATGCACGACAATGGCCGCCACGCCATCTTCGAGGGCAGGGTGCGCTCCGTCTTCATCCAGAACGACGTCGGACCGACCGCCGAGCAACGGACCAAGACCAGCACCCAATGAAACAGCTCCCGCTCCTGATCGCCAGCTGCGCCGCGGTCGCCCTGTCGGCCGCGTCCGGTCCCTTCGCCGCCGACGCTTTCGCCCAGGCGAGGAATCAGCAGGCCCAGGCCGCCGCCCAGCCGCGCGGCGGCGCGTCGCGCTCCGATCCTTTCGGCGGCTTCGGCGGCAATTCGAAAGAGCCGATCCGCATCGACGCCAACAAGCTCGAGGTCTTCGACAAGGAGCAGAAGGCGATATACAGCGGCGATGTCGTGGCGGTGCGCGGCGCGGCCGTGACGCGCTCCACCACCATGACGATCTTCTACGAGAGCAAGCGCGGCCAGAACGCCGAGGGCGGGCAGAGGCAGCAGCCGCAGCCCGCGGCCGCAGCGGGCGGCGCCACGCAGGACGGCGCGCTGAAGCGCATCGAGTTCGGCGGCCCCGTGACCGTGGTCAACGGCACGCAGACGCTGAAAGCCGACAACATGATCTACGACGCCGTCGCCAAGGTCGTGACGCTGAAGGGCAACGCGACGGTGGCCGACGGCCCCAACATCCAGCGCGGCGAGCTGATGACCTACAACACCGAGAGCGGCATCGCCAATATCGTGACGCCCGGCGGCCGGGTGCAGGGCGTCTTCACGCCGGGGAGCGAGCCCGAGGGCCAGACGCAGCCGAAGCGGCGCTGACGCCGGTGGCATCGTTCCTGTCACGCCTCATGCCGCATGCGCAACGCCCCGCGCCCGGCGCGCCGGCGCCGTACGGGGCGGATGCCGCGCCGCCGCGCGGCGGCCTTCTCGGCGGCCTGGCCTTCTGGCGGCGGCCGAAGGCTCCTAGCAGGACGCCGCCCGCCAAGCCGCCGGCCTCGGTCCCGGCGGAGCCGCGCGGCGCGGCGCCGGAGGCGCCTCCGGCCGGTCTCTCGGGCGCCGATACCCTCTCCGCCTACAACCTCTGCAAGAGCTTCAAGGGCCGCCGCGTCGTCAACGGCGTCACGCTCAACGTGCGCAAGGGCGAGGCCGTGGGCCTGCTCGGCCCCAACGGCGCCGGCAAGACGACGGCCTTCTACATGATCACCGGCCTCCTGGAGGCCGACGAGGGCGAGGTGAAGCTCGAGGGCAACGACATCACGCCGCTGCCCATGTACCGGCGCGCCCGGCTCGGCATCGGCTACCTGCCGCAGGAAGCCTCGATCTTCAGGGGACTCACGGTCGAGGAGAACATCCGCGCCGTGCTGGAGGTGGTGGAGCCCAACCGCAAGCGCCGCGAGGAGCAGCTCGACGAGCTCCTGAACGAGTTCAACATCACGCGGCTGCGCAAGTCGCCTTCCATCGCGCTCTCCGGCGGCGAGCGGCGGCGCTGCGAGATCGCCCGGGCGCTGGCTGGCCGGCCCAAGTTCATGCTGCTCGACGAGCCCTTCGCCGGCATCGACCCGATCGCGGTCGGCGACATCCAGAATCTCGTCACGCACCTCAAGGCGCGGGGCATCGGCGTGCTGATCACCGACCACAACGTGCGCGAGACGCTGGCGCTCACCGATCGCGCCTACATCATCCACTCCGGCCGCGTGCTCATGGAGGGCGGCCCGCAGGAAGTGATCGACCATCCGGATGTGCGCCGCCTCTACCTCGGCGAGGATTTCCGCATGTGAGCGGGCAGGCGACCCGCCTCAGTCGCCGAGCCAGCGGAACTGCAGCAGCAGCGTGCGCTGCGCGATCGAGAAATTGTCGTCCGACGCCAGCGTGAAGATCGTGTCGCCGGCCTCATTCCGGTGGATCGAGAGCCCTTCCATGTTGTCGATGTGGAAGGAGCCGCCGTCCGCCTTGAGCAGGACCTCGCCGTCGACCATCGCGCCGGGGCGGATGTCGGCGGTGCGCAGGCGCCGCAGCCGCATCGCCACGCCGCGCCGCGGCGAGAAGTAGCGCTCCAGGATCACGAGATCGCCGGAGGGCAGGAAGTCGAGATCGGTGATGTCGAAGCGCTCGCTCCGCCTGAGCAGGAAGCGGAAGGCCTCGCCGCCGTCCTTCCGCATCACGAAGCCTTCGGTCGGCGCGTCGCTCTCGCCGGAGCGCTCGGAGATGCCGACCAGCCTGCCGGCATAAGGCGAACCATCGGGCATCACGCCCAGCGCCTCGATGCCCCGGTTGTCGGGCCAGTCCGCCACGAAACCCGGCACCGGCAGGCGGCGGCCCTTCGCGCGCAGGCCGTCGCGGCCGAGGTCGAAGGCAAGCACGGCATGGTCGCGCTCGATGCCGACGAAGGCCGTGTCGCCGTCCACCGCGATGCTTTCGCTGTCCCAGAGCCCGACATCCTTGGTACGCTGTCCGTCCTGCGCGAGCAGCGGCGCGATGGTGGCGTCGGCGATCCCCGCGGGTACGCCGCCATCATAGACGATGCGGCCTTTCAGCCAGTCGCCGGTGTCTGTCGCCGCCAGGAAGGCCGCGCCGTCCTTCGCCACCCTGATGGCGGAGATGCCGCCGAAGCCGCGGTGCCGGCTGGAGAGCTCCAGCCCGCCGATATACTCCAGCGCTCCGAAACGCCGAGTTTGGGCGTCGCCCCGCCGGAAGTGCGGCAGCGCATGCGCGCTCACCGAGACGGGCTCCGGCTCCAGGCGATAGTCGACGCTCGCTCCGCCCACGAGCAGGGAGAGGCCGATGACGGCGAGCACTGCGATGGCGCCGCCCAGCCAGCGGCGCAAGGCGGCCGGCATCAGGCGGCGCGCCGCATGCGTCCGAAGCTGGAGGTGGGCGCCGGCGTCGCCTTCTCGTCGAAGAGCTCGGCCAGCTTCTCGGTCATAGCGCCGCCCAGCTCCTCGGCGTCGACGATGGTGACGGCGCGCCGGTAGTAGCGCGTCACGTCATGCCCGATGCCGATCGCGAGCAGCTCGACCGGAGAGCGCGTCTCGATCTCCTCGATGATGCCGCGCAGGTGCCGCTCGAGATAGTTGCCGGGGTTCACCGACAGGGTCGAATCGTCGACCGGCGCGCCGTCCGAGATCATCATCAGGATGCGCCGCTGCTCCGGCCGGCCGAGCAGGCGCTTGTGCGCCCAGTCCAGCGCTTCGCCGTCGATATTCTCTTTCAGGAGCCCCTCGCGCATCATCAGGCCGAGGTTCTTGCGCGCCCGCCGCCAGGGCGCATCGGCGCTCTTGTAGATGATGTGGCGGAGGTCGTTGAGCCGGCCGGGCTGCGCCGGCTTGCCGCCCTGCAGCCAGGCCTCGCGCGCCTGCCCGCCCTTCCACTGCTTGGTGGTGAAACCCAGGATCTCGACCTTGACGCCGCAGCGCTCCAGCGTGCGGGCCAGGATGTCGGCGCATGTGGCGGCGACCGTGATCGGCCGGCCGCGCATCGAGCCGGAATTGTCGAGCAGCAGCGTCACCACCGTGTCGCGGAAGTTGGTGTCCTTCTCGCGCTTGAACGAGAGCGGCGCGAAGGTGCCGTTCATGTCGTCGATGATCACGCGGGTGAGGCGCGAGGGATCGAGATAGCCCTCCTCCAGGTCGAAGTCCCAGGAGCGGTTCTGCTGCGCCATGAGGCGGCGCTGCAGGCGGTTCGCCAGGCGGCCGACCACGCCCTGGAGGTGGTTGAGCTGCTTGTCGAGATAGGCGCGCAGCCGGTCGAGCTCCTCCGGATCGCAGAGCTCCTCGGCGCCGATCTCCTCGTCGAACTTGCTGGTGTAGGCCTTGTATTCGGTGATGCGGGGGTCGCCCTGCTGCGTCTGCGGCGGGCGCTTGGCTTCGGCCGGCTCCTCGGCGTCGGCGTCCTCCATCTCGTCCTGCATGTCGGAGGAGGGTGCGTCGGATTCCTCCATCGCGCCTTCCTGCAGGTCCTCGTTGGCCTCGTCGGTCTCCTGCAGGTCCATGCCTTCCTGGGACTGGTCCTGCTCCTGCTCGCCCTCCGAATCCTGGCTGTCCTGGTTCGGGTCGCTGTTGTCGTCCTCGTCGTTGTCCTCGCTGTCGAGCTGCGATTGCTCGGCCATGTCGAGATGGGCGAGCATGCGCTGCACGGCGCGGGCGAAGCCCTGCTGGTCCTCGATGCTCTTCAAGAGCCCGTCGAGGTCCTTGCCCGCCTTGTCTTCCACGAAGTCGCGCCAGAGAGCGACGACCTTCTCCGCCGCCTTCGGCGGCTTCAGGCCGGTGAGCCGCTCGCGCACCAGCATCGCCACCGCATCCTCCAGCGGCGCATCGGCCCGGTCGGTGATCTCCTCGTACTGGCCGCGATGATAGTGATCCTCGAGCTTGGCGGAGAGGTTGGCCCCGACGCCCACCATGCGGCGCGAGCCGATCGCCTCGACGCGGGCCTGCTCCACGGCGTCGAAGACGGCGCGGCCGGCCTCGTTGCCGGGCGCCATCCTGCGGTGGATGCCGGCGTTGTGGAGCGCGAGCTTGAGCGCCATGGAATCGGCGTGCCCGCGCACGATCGCCGCCTCGGCCGCGCCCATCTTGCGCGGCGGCTCCGGCAGCCTCGCCTTGGCGCCCTCGCCGTGGCCGACCAGCGCCGGCTTGTCGGCGGCGTAGGTCACCTCCATTTCGCGCGTCTGCGCCAGAGCGCGGAGCGCCGAGGCGACGGCCTGCTTGAAGGGCTCGTTGGGCGGCGGCGCCGGCTGGCCCGGCTTGCGGTTCGAAGAGGCGGACATGACGACGTTCTAGACGCTGACGAGGCTAAAGGCCACTCAGCGGAATGTCACGGGATGATCGGCTAAAACGCCGCAAAAGCCGGCAAGCGGTGGGAAAGAGCCGAAAGCCGAACGATGCCGCGCCATACACTCGTTTTCGCCACCACAAGCACCGCATCCCTCGCAAAGGCCGAATGATCGTGAGTGAATGGTCGACCTGCGCGCAGGACTTGAAGGCCAAGCGACCGGGAATGGCCCCTCCCCGCCCTGACGTTGACGAAAGACCGAAGGTTCCGAGGGTTTTCGAACAAAATGCCTGCCCAAGCCTGCATCCGTCGGCGACGCCCTGCGTTTATCGGCCCAGCGGACTTATCCACATTCCATCCACAGGAGGGCTCGATGCGCCATCTCCCGCTTGTTCTGGCTCTTGCCCTGGCCACCGGTATGGCGATCGCCGCCACCATGGTGCAGGCGACTGTCGCGCCACCCGCGAAACCGGCCTTAACGGTTTGCATGCCGCAATCCGTCTAGTGTCGGTCAGCTGCGCAATATGTGCGCTGTCGGATCATAGGCGAAGGGTCGGCCAGTGATCTCATCCCAGGTATAGGGGCAGCGCGCGGGCAAGGCCTCCATATCCAGCTTTGTCTCTGACAGCGTGGCGCGCAGGGCCGACCGATAAGCTTCATCGACGAGTTCGGCGCGGCGCGCCTTGAGGCTGTGATTCTCCTTCAGAACCATCGCCAGCTGGTCGCGCTGCTCGGCGATGGTGAGAGCCCAGCTCCTCGACCGCCGCTCCGGCTGATGATCCCACTTCAGCATATGCTGAAGCAGCCGCGCCAAGGCGCTTCGCATTTCGCGGACTTCCGACTTCCCCACGTCCCCCAGCTCCTCCGCGATGTTGTCGAAGTCGAGCTGGTCTATGCGGCGGGCGCGCAGATGGGCGACCTGTTCCTGCACCCAGGCATAGAGGTCCTCGTTATGCGCCGTTCCAGGCTCGGATCGCGGCTTTTCGAGCGTCTTGCTCATACTTGGGACTTTACCACGCCCCTCAGCTCAGCGCCACGTTGAGCGTCGTCTCCTTCAGCTCTTGCCCGAAGGCGCGCTGGTAGAACTCCGCCACCAGCCCGCGCTCCAGCTCGTCGCACTTGTTCAGGAAGGTGAGGCGGAAGGCGTAGGCCACGTCCTTGAAGATGTCGGCGTTCTCGGCCCAGGTGATGACGGTGCGCGGGCTCATCACGGTCGAGAGGTCGCCGTTGATGAAGGCGTTGCGGGTCAGGTCGGCGACGCGGACCATCTTGTTGACGATGTCCTTGCCCTCCTTGCCCGCGTAGTGCTTGGCCTTGGAGAGGACGATGTTCACCTCGGCGTCATGCGGCAGGTAGTTCAGCGTCGACACGATGTTCCAGCGGTCCATCTGCGCCTGGTTGATCTGCTGCGTGCCGTGATAGAGGCCCGAGGTGTCGCCGAGGCCGATGGTGTTGGCCGTCGCGAACAGCCGGAAGGCCGGGTGAGGGCGGATGACGCGCGACTGGTCGAGCAGCGTCAGCCGGCCCGATGATTCGAGCACGCGCTGGATCACGAACATCACGTCCGGCCGCCCGGCGTCGTATTCGTCGAACACGAGGGCCACGTTGTTCTGGTAGGCCCAGGGCAGGATGCCGTCGCGGAATTCCGTGACCTGCTTGCCCTCCTTCAGCACGATCGCGTCCTTGCCCACGAGATCGATGCGGCTGACATGGCTGTCGAGGTTGATGCGGATGCAGGGCCAGTTCAGCCTGGCCGCCACCTGCTCGATATGGGTCGACTTGCCGGTGCCGTGGTAGCCCGTCACCATCACGCGGCGGTTGCGCGCGAAACCCGCGATGATCGCGAGCGTCGTATCCTTGTCGAAGAGATAGTCGGGGTCGAGTTCGGGTACGGCGTCGCCGGCCTTGGAATAGGCCGGCACCTGCATGTCGACATCGATGCCGAAGGCTGTCTTGGCCGAGACGGTGGTGTCCGGCAGCCCGCTCGCTGCAGTCATAGGCAAATCTCTCCGAATGCCGGCTTCCTTTGCCGGGCCGGGCTTCAACATGCAAGAGCCGGGCAATGTTCAGGGTGCGTCCGATTCGCCCCCCCCGGCGGGGAGCGCGGCGCCGATCACGCGTGGCCCGCGGCCTTCAGCGTGTTGTAGGCGTTGATGATCTCGCGCAGCTTGTCCTCGCGCGAGCGGTCGCCGCCATTGGCGTCGGGGTGCAGGCGCTTGACCCAGCTCTTGTACTTGGCGCGGATGATCTCCGGCGTGGCGGACTCGTCGAGATGCAGCGTCGAGAGCGCCTTCAGCGCCAGCCTTCCGTAGCGCGCCTTCGCGCGCTCCTCGGCGGCCTCCTTCCGCCTTTGCGCGCGGCTGAAGGCGCTGAACGGGTTGCCCGCGGCCGCGTTCTCGGGCGCGGCCGGCCCCGCGCCCTTGGCGCCGACGCCGATCGTCCAGGTCGGGCGGTGGCCGGTCAGCGCATCCTTCTGGAAGTTCTGGATGGCCTCGTCGCTCATGCCCTCGAAGTAGTTGTAGCTCTTGTTGTAGGCCTGCACGTGCGGCAGGCACATGAGCACGTATTGCCCCTCCCGCTTGCGGCCGAGCGGCGCCCTGAACTCTCCCGCTTCCTGGCAGCCGGGATGCTGGCAGCGCGGCGCGAGGCGGGCGCGGAGCGCCTCTTCGTCGGGCCGGATGCGCACGCGGTCGAAAAGGGGTGAGTTGAGGTCCATGCGGGGCAGGATTGCGAAGCGGGATTGCGACGAGACGAATGCGGAAACGACTTGTATGGGATGGCGGACGGCCCGCGGCAAGCCATGTCCGGAATCCCGGCCATCGGGCGCTTGGCCGCAGGCCTGAGCGCCATCCAATCCTTGACGAGGCTCGCCCATGGACATGAAGGAATCAATAATCACCAGGCTCGAAGCGGCCTTCCGTCCCTCGGCTCTCGAGGTGATCGACGAGAGCCACCAGCACGCCGGCCATGGCGGCTGGCGCGAGGGCCAGACCACGCATGTGCGCGTCAGGATCGCGAGCACCGCCTTCGCCGGAATGAGCCGCGTGCAGATCCACCGCGCGGTCAATGCCGAACTGGCCGAGGCTTTCGCCAGCGGGCTTCACGCGCTGGCGATCGAGGCCTCCGCCGGCTGACCGGGCGGCGTCACCTTGCCCTGTGACTGCGCTCGAAGGCGGGGCGGAAGCCTTGCGCTTGCACGGCGCCGGAGGGCGCGATGTCGGGGTCCGGCGTCGGATGCATGCCTTCGCCGGCCGTTCGCGACTCGGGCCGCCAGGGCCTGGGGCCGCGCATCTTCAGGGACATCGCGCGCTCGGCTTTGGCCTTGAGCAGGGAGCGCCCCTGGTCGGCGCGCTGCCGCCGCCGCGTATCGGTATCCGGCTGGCGGATCATCAGGTAGAGGGCGCTGCCGGCGGCGGCTGTCTTCAGCAGCCGCCAGATCAGCGGGCTGCGGTGGCGATGTCCGAACATCGTGGCGCTCCTCGCGTGTCTATCGGTGCGACAACGCGAGGGTAGGTCCATGGGTTCGCGCGAAAGCGCGGAGGCGGGCCGACCCGCCCCCGGCCGCATGCGTCAGATCTTGACGCCGGCGTCCTTCACCACCTTGCCCCAGCGGGCGATCTCCGACGTCACGTAGGCGCCGAACTCCTTGCCCGTCAGCTTGATCACCGCGGAGCCGTTCTTCTCCCAGGCCTCCTTGATGTTGGGCTGGTCCAGCGCCTTCAGGAGCTCGGCCGTCATGCGTTCGATGATCGGCTCGGGCGTGCCCTTGATCGCCCAGAGAGCATACCAGGTGGAGACCTCGAAGCCGGGCAGCCCCGCCTCCTTGGTGGTCGGCACGTTGGGGATGGCGGTGGAGCGCTCCGGCGCCGCCACGGCGAGCGCATTCAGCGTGCCCGCCTGGATCTGGTTGGCGGATGAGCCGAGCCCGTCGAACATCAGGTCGATGTTGCCGGCGACGAGGTCCTGCATCGCCGGGCCGACGCCGCGGTAGGGCACGTGGGTCAATTGCACGCCGGCCGCGATCTTGAACAGTTCGCCCGCCATATGGTGCACCGAGCCGTTGCCGGAGGAGCCGTAGTTGTACTTGTTCGGGTTGGCCTTGGCGTCGGCGATGAACTCGGCCAGCGTCTTCGCTTTCACCTTCTGCGGATTGACCGAGACGACCTGCGGCGGGCGGGCGATGATGCCGATCGGCACGAAGCTCTTCTCGAGGTCGTAATCGAGGTTGGGATAGATCCAGGGCGCGATCGTGTGATGCGCCGCGCCCACGAAGAAGGTGTAGCCGTCCGGGTTCGCCTTGGCGGCGGCGCTGGCGCCCACCGTGCCGCCCGCGCCGCCGCGGTTGTCGATGATGGTGCGCGCGCCGAGCTGCTGGTCGAGCTGAGCCGCCAGCGGCCTGGCGAAGGCGTCGGTCCCGCCTCCGGCCGGAAACGGGTTGAGCCAGGTGATCTGCCGGCTTGGCCAGCCGGCCTGGCCGATGGCGGGCGCCGGCAGCAGGGCCGCCCCTCCCGCGGCCATTCCCGCCTTCAAGACGCTGCGTCGGTCGGTCAAAACCGTCAGTTTGGACATTGCGTTCCTCTCCCACGATGCCGCGTTTTGCGGCGTTATAAGCCGGTGAACATATCAGGCGGCCTTCAGGCTGGCGAGGCTCGCCACAAGGTCGGCGAAGCGCTCTCCCTGCACCGCCACATGGCCGCGCAAGGCGTCCGCCGCGGCCGCGCCGTCGCCCCTGCCGATCGCCGCCACGATCGCCTCATGCTCGGCGAAGGAGCGGGCGACGCGGTTGCCGACCCTGAGCTGCAGCCGCCGGTAGGGCCTGAGCCGCTTCTGCAGCGCCAGGCATTGCTCCGCCAGGAAACCGCTGCCGGAGGCGCGATAGACAGCCTGGTGGAACGCCTCGTTGGCGAGGTAGTAACCGTCCGGATCGCCGACCGCCTCGCGGCAGGCCGCATGCGCCTCGGCCAGCGCTTGGCGCATGGCCGGCGTCACGCGCCGTGCGGCAAGCCCGCCGGCCATCGCCTCCAGCGCCGCCATCACCTCGAACATCTCGTAGAGCCGCTCCGGGCCGGCCTCGGCCACCACAGCGCCGCGCCGCGGCCGGATCTCCACCATGCCCGAGGCAGCGAGTTGGTGCAGCGCCTCGCGCACCGGCGTGCGCGAGACCTGGTAGCGCGCGGCGAGCGCAGCTTCGTCCAGCCGCGCGCCGGGCGGCAGGGCGCCGGTGGCGATATCCTGTTCGATCGCGTCGAGCAGCCGGAAGGCGATAGAGTCGCGCAAGGCTTCCTCCCGCATCTTGTATACAAGACGTTTGCCTAAGAATGCAAGATGCCTTATCAAGCATGCGGAACAGGGCGATCCGCGCCCGAGCCTGCGTCGAGATGTCGAGCTTCCTGAACGACCTGCTGCAATCGCTCGCTGGCCAGGGCCGCGATCTGGTGGCCCGCGCCTTCGGGTCGTCGATGGCCGAGGCCGTGAGGGAGCAGCCGCTGGATGATCTTGTCGCCGCGCTCCTTGCCGGCCGCGGCGAAGCGTCGAGCGTCGCCATCGCCTCCGAGATCATGCGCCGCTATGCGCGGCTCGACCGTGAAGGCCGGATCGGCTTCCTGCGGAGCCTCGAAAGCCGCTACGGCGCCAATCCCGAAGCCGTGCGGGATGCCTTCCGCCGTTTCGAGGCGGAGCCCGGCAGCGCCGCGCTCAGGGCTCTCAACGCAGCAGTCGAGCCGCCGCGGCAGGAGGTGATCCGCCGCCTCAATCTCGCCCCCGGCAACACGCTGGCGCTGGTGAGGCTGCGCGAGGATCTGCTCGACGCCATCCCCGACCATCCGGAGCTCGCCGATGTCGACGCCGATTTCCAGCATCTCTTCGGCTCTTGGTTCAACCGGGGCTTCCTGGTGATGCGGCGCATCGACTGGGCGACGCCTGCCCACATCCTGGAGAAGATCATCCGCTACGAGGCGGTGCACGCCATCGAGAGCTGGGACGACCTTCGTCGGCGGCTTGAGCCGCCGGACCGGCGCTGCTTCGCCTTCTTCCATCCGGCGCTTTCGGAAGAGCCGCTGATCTTCGTCGAGGTGGCGCTGACGAAAGCGATCCCCGACGCGATCGCGCCCATCCTCGCCGCCGGCCGCACGCCGATCCGCTGCGAGGAGTCGACGGTCGCCGTCTTCTATTCGATCTCCAACTGCCAGCGCGGCCTCGCGCGCATCTCCTTCGGCAATTTCCTCATCAAGCAGGTGGCGGAGGAATTGAAGCGCGAATGCCCGGGCCTCGAAACCTTCGTGACGCTGTCGCCGGTGCCGGGTTTCCGCCGCTGGCTGGAAGCGAGCCTCGGCGCACTGCCTCTGGAGCCGGCGGAACGCGAGGTTCTCAAAAGCCTCGCCTCGGCCGATGCGGCGACCTTGCGCGCCGCCGGTCCGGCGCTGCGCAAGGCGGCCGGGCTCTATCTGCTCGGCGCCAAGGCCGCCGGCGGAAGCCCGCGCGACGCGGTCCAGCGTTTCCATCTCGGCAACGGGGCGCGGCTGGAGCGGCTCAACCTCGCCGCCGACCTCTCGGCCAAGGGCGTGGCCGAGGGCTACGGCGTCATGGTCAACTACCTCTACGATCTCGCGAGGGTCGAGGAGAACCACGAGCGCTACGCCGGCGCCGGCGTGGTCGTGGCGGCTTCGGGCTTGCAGCGCGAGTTCGCTTCGCTCATGGCGAGGTTCGACAAGGACCGGCCGCCGCAGAAGCGTCCGGCCGACGCATCTTCCTGACGGGGCGGGACATCATGGCGAATCATCTCTTCGATCAGATCCGCGCGGCCATGCCCGATCCCGGCCGCACCTTCGCCGAGACGCCCGACGGGCGGCGCTTCACCTATCGGCATCTGCTGGACGAGTCCGCGCGCTTCGCGAACGCGCTCGTGGCGTTCGGCGTGGCGCCTGGAGACCGGGTCGCCGCGCAGGTCGAGAAGAGCGTCGGGGCGCTGATGCTCTATCTCGGCTGCGCCAGGGCCGGCGCCGTCTTCCTGCCGCTGAACACGGCCTATACCGCGGCCGAGATCGGCTATTTCCTCTCCGACTCCGAGCCCCGCGTCTTCGTCTGCGATCCGGCCAGAGCGGACGAGCTTGCGGCGGCGGCCAAGGCGGCCGGCGCGCGGCTGGAGACGCTGTGCGTCGCCGGCGGCAGCCTCGCCGAGCGGGCGCGCGATGCCTCGCCGAGCTTCGCCGACATCGCCCGCGGTCCCGATGATCTCGCCGGCATCCTCTACACCTCCGGCACCACCGGCCGCTCCAAGGGAGCGATGCTCTCGCACGAGAACCTCGCCTCGAACGCGCGGGTGTTGAAGGATTCCTGGCGCTTCACGGGCGAGGACGTGCTGCTGCACGCGCTCCCGATCTTCCACACGCATGGCCTCTTCGTCGCCACCAACATCGTGCTGCTCTCGGGGGCCTCGATGCTGTTCCTGCCCAGGTTCGATCCGAACGAGGTGTTCCGGCTCCTGCCCCGCGCCACGGCCATGATGGGCGTGCCGACCTTCTACGTGCGTCTGCTGCAGGATTCCCGCCTCACCCGCGAGGCGACCCAGCACATGCGCCTCTTCGTCTCGGGCTCGGCGCCGCTGCTCGCCGACACGCACCGCGATTTCGCCGCGCGCACCGGCCATGCCATCCTCGAGCGCTACGGCATGACCGAGACCAACATGAACACCTCGAATCCCTATGACGGGGAGAGGATCGCCGGCACGGTCGGCTTCCCGCTGCCCGGCGTCGACCTGCGCGTCGTCGAGCCGGAGACCGGCCGCCCGCTCGGCACGGACGAGATCGGCATGATCGAGGTCAGGGGGCCGAACGTCTTCAAGGGCTACTGGCGCAATCCCGAGAAGACGAGGGAGGAGTTCCGCCCCGACGGCTTCTTCATCACCGGCGACCTCGGCAAGATCGACGACAGGGGCTACGTCCATATCGTCGGCCGCGGCAAGGACCTCATCATCACCGGCGGCTACAACGTCTATCCCAAGGAGGTCGAGGGCGAGATCGATGCGATGGAGGGTGTGGTCGAATCGGCGGTGATCGGCCTGCCGCACCGCGATTTCGGCGAGGGCGTCACGGCCGTGGTGGTGAAGAAGCCGGGCGCCGCCCTCGATCCCGCCGCCATCCAGAAAGCGCTGGAATCGCGCCTCGCCCGCTTCAAATGCCCCAAGCAGGTGATCGTGGTCGACGACCTGCCGCGCAACGCCATGGGCAAGGTGCAGAAGAACGTGCTGAGGGAGAGCTACAAGGGGTTGTATCGGTGAGGCGGAGACGCAGTGCGTCCTTCGAGGCTCGCCTTTGGCTCGCACCTCAGGATGAGGAGCGTTGTGCAGGGCGCTAACCTCCTCATCCTGAGGTGCGAGAGAGCGGCGCGGACGAGCCTCGAAGGACGCACCACGCCCCCGCCGCTCACCCCCCCAGCCGTTTCCGCTCCGCCATGCCCTCCGCCACGAGCCGCGCCGTCGCCGCCTCGATCGTCTCCTTCAGCCGTGCGAAGAACTCGTCCTTGGGCAGGCTCGGCGGGATGGGCGGCAGGAATTCCATCACGATCGTGCCTGGATACTTGATGAAGGTCCGCCGCGGCCAGAACACCCCGGCGTTGATCGCGACCGGCACCACGACAGTGTCCAGCGCCTCGTAGAGATGGGCGACGCCCTGCTTGTAGACGGGCTCCGCCCCGATCGGTCGGCGCGTTCCTTCCGGAAACACCAGCAGCTGCCCTCCCTCGCGCACCGCGAGATCGGCGGCGCGGTTCATGGCGGCGATGGCGTCGGTGCGCTTGCCGCGGTTGATCGGCACCTGGCCGGCGCGCTTGAGGTAGAAGCCGAACAGCGGCACCCACATCAATTCGCGCTTCAGGATGTAGCGCGGCTGCGCGAAGGAAGCCGCCAGCGCCAGCGTCTCCCAGGCGGATTGGTGCTTGCAGGCCACCATGCAGCCGCCGTCAGGGATGTTCTCGCGGCCGCGGAACTCCATCCGCACGCCGCAGATCAGGGCGTGCAGCCAGAGGTTCGACCAGCACCAGGGATGCACGCACCAGCGGAAGAAGTGGCGCCTGGGCACCAGCAGCAGCGGCAGAGCGAAGACGAACCAGAGCGTGTTGTTCACGACGAAGACGACGTTGAACAGCAGCGATCGCAGGAAGATCAGCGGATGGACCATGAGCCCGCCAGGAGGGCGGTCAGGTCGCGGGCCGCCGGTTCGCGTGGGCGGTGATCTCTCCCGAGGGGGCGGGCCGCGTCAAGCGCGCCCGCACATAGGCCACCAGGAACTTGCCGTATTCCTGACCCAGCGTCTTGAGGAGCGAGAGGTCGCTCCACAATCGCATGCCCTGCAGCCGGTCGGTCACCACAGGAGCGGCGATCAGCTGCACCTCGGGCATGTGCCGCTGCATCTCCAGGAGCGCGCGCGGCATGTGGTAGCTCGAGGTGACGACGAGCAGCGAGCGATAGCCGCGGCTGGTGGCCCAGTCGCGCGTCTCCAGCGCATTGCCGACCGTGTTCAGCGCCTCGTGCCCGACGTCGATGCAGCAGCCGAGCCAGCTCCTGAGTCGCGGCGCCTTCTGCGCCAGCGTCTCCAGCCTGACCTTGGTGGCCACGCCGCTGATCAGCAGCCGCTCGCCGTGCCCCTGCGCCAGCCAGGCGACGGCGTCGGGGATGCGGTCCGCCCCGCCGGTCAGCGCCACGATGGCGTCGCCGCGGGGCAGCGTCTGCGGCTCGCTGCGCTCCAGCGAACCAATGAAGAGGAGGAAGCCGGCCATCAGCAGTCCTGGCGGCAGAAGGACGGCCGCGACGATGGGATAGAGCCGCGGGCGCTCTCTGCGCCTGCCCTCCTGCCCCGATGCCGAAAGCGTGAATGCCATCGGTTGCCCCTTAGCCCGAGGAATCCGACCATAGAATGGCGATCTCCCGGCCAGTTTGATTCGGCGCAACCGCGGCCCGCCTCAATCGAGGCCGCGCAGGTTGCGGAAGACGGTGTGCCGCGACACGACGGCCGTCGTCCCCGCAACGACCAGCGCGATTGCGACGATCGCAAGGTAACCTCGTAAACCTAAAGCAAAGGTTCCGAAGAGGGCCTCGATCTGGTCGCCGCCCGGCGTATCGGCGATGCGCGCCGCCGCCACGCCGGCCAGCCAGAAGGCGAGCATCGCCGCGCCGCCGCCGAACAGGCCGCCCTTCAGGCCGAGCCTCATGAAATGCTTCTGGAACTCCGCCGCGATGAAGCCGTCCGAGGCGCCGACAAGGTTGAGCACCTCGATGATGTTGCGGTTGCCGGCCATGGCGCCGCGCGTGGCGAAGGCGATGGCGAGCGCCGTCGCCGTCAGCACCAGCGCCATGATCACCACGCCCACGGCGACCATGGCGCTCGCCATGGCGCCCAGCCGCTGCACCCAGAGCCGGTGGTCGTCGAGCGAGGCGCCTGGCACCTGCTCGGCGAGCTGCCGCCTGAGCTGGCCGAAATCGGGCCTGCCGTTGACCTTGAGCTCGATCAGCCGCGGCACCGGCAATTCGCCGATGTCGAGGCCGGCGCCGAGCCAGGGCTCCAGCAGCTTCTCGGATTCGCGTTTGCCGTAGAGGCGCACCTCGCCGATGCCGGTGGTGAGGCGGGCGAGCTGGGCTGCGCGGGCGGCGTCCTGCTCGATGTCACGCCCGGGCCGCGGCCGCACCTGGATCGTCGCCTCGCGCGCGATGTCGCCCCGCCAGCTCAGCGATGCCGAGGCCACCAGCTCCACGCTTCCCGCCGTCATCGAGGCCAGGAAGGTCATGATGGCCACGACGATCACCAGCGCGCGGCCGGCGATGCTGCCCGCCGCGAGCAGGGGCTTCTCGCCCGAGCCTGCCCGGCGCGGCCTCAGCGAGGCGACGAAGGCGCCGGCCATCTCCTTCATCAAGCGCAAACCTTCATGCCCACGCGCTCAGTCCTGCACCGTGAGCCGGCCGTCGTTCAGCACCAGCCGGCGTTCCGGGATCTGCTCCATCAGCGCCCAGTCATGCGTCGCCATTACGATGGCGGTGCCGATCTTGTTCAGCTCGATGAACAGCCGCACCAGCCGTTTGGCCAGCACGGGATCGACGTTGCCCGTCGGCTCGTCGGCGAGCAACAGCTCCGGCCGCACGATCAGCGCGCGGGCGATGGCGGCGCGCTGCTTCTCGCCGCCCGAGAGAATGGCGGGCGGCACGTTCATGCGATCGCCGAGGCCGACCCAGCGCAGGAGGTCGATCACCTCCGCCCGGTAGCCCGATTCGTCGCGCCCCTGCACGCGCAAGGGCAGCGCCACGTTCTCGTAGGTCGAGAGATGGTCGAGCAGGCGGAAGTCCTGCAGCACGATGCCGATCTTGCGGCGCACCTCGGTCTGCTCGTCCTTGCCCATGCGCCCCGCGTCCCGGCCGAAGAGATGCACGAGCCCGCGGGTCGGCTTCAGCGTCGCCAGCATCATCTTCAGGAGCGTCGTCTTGCCGGAGCCAGAGGGCCCGGACAGGAACTGGAACGAGCGCGGCTTGATGTCGAAGGAGAGGTCGCGCAGGATCTCCGCGCCGAGCCCGTAGCGCAGTCCCACATTCTCGAACTTGACGAGCATTCCGGACAAAAGCCGCCCTCGTGGACCGTCGGAATCGCCCGCCGTCGAATCATCGCGAGCTTGGACCGCCGCCGTTAACCAAGGATTAACCATATTCGGGAGACGAAGCGAGTGGCGGGCGCGCGCCGACCGACGGCGGTTCGCGGACAGCGCCGCAGGATGACCGATGGATATAGCCTGCCCCGAATGCGCGGCGGCCTATGAGATCGACGAGGCCACGCTCGGTCCTGCCGGGCGGCGGGTGCGCTGCGCCGCCTGCGGCACGGTTTGGCGCGCCATGCCCGTCGCGCCGCCCGATGCCGCATCCGCCGACGACAGGCCGCCCGCCGAAGCGGGCGAACCGGCCGCCTTGGCCGCCGAGCCCGCGCCGGCCGAGGAACCGGCGGCCGCCCAGCCGGCGGGCAGCCGCTGGGTCGACGATGCGGCTGGCGCGAAGCCGCTGCCGGTCTGGCGCCGGGCGGCGAACTTGCGGATCGGCGCCCTCGCCGCGATCGCGCTCCTCGTCTTCGTCGCTCTGCACCAGCGCGAGCATGTGGTGCGCCTGCTGCCGCAGACCGCCAGGCTCTACGCCGCAACCGGCCTCAAGGTGAACCTGCGCGGCATCGAGATCCGCAACGTGCAGAGCCGCGTCGTCAGCGAGGGTGAGGATTCCGTGCTCGTCGTCGATGGCGAGCTCGTCAATGTCGCCGGCCGCCGCGTCGACGTGCCGCGGCTGCATTTCGCGCTTCTGGGGCCGGAGGGCCGCCAGGTCTTCGTCTGGTCGGCCCAGGCGGACCGCCCCGCCCTGCAGCCGGGCGAGACGCTGCCCTTCCGCCGCCGTCTCGCCGCCCCGCCGGCCGAGGCCAGGGAAGTGAGCGTGCGCTTCCTGACGCCGTCTGATATCACGGCTGGGATCAAGTGAAGGATCAGGCCATGCCGGCGTCGACCGTCATCCGCGTCCTCTTCGACGAAGCGCGCATCGCCAGCCGCATCGACGAGCTCGCGCAAGCCATCAAGGCGCGCGAGCCGCGCAACCTGCTCGTCGTCGCCGTGCTCAAGGGCTCGTTCATGTTCGCGGCCGACCTGATCCGCGCGATGCATCGCGTCGGCCTGGCGCCGCAGGTCGAGTTCATCCACCTCTCGAGCTACAAGACCGGCACGACCTCGATGGGCAAGGTCGAGATCCTGCGCGACATCGACAGCCCCGTCGAAGGCCGCGACGTCGTGCTGGTCGACGATATCCTGGAATCCGGCCGTACGCTGGCCTTCGCCAAGGACCTGATCATGGCCCGCGGCGCCCGCTCGGCCGATGCCTGCGTCCTGCTCGAGAAGCCCGGCAAGCGCGCCGTCCGGATTGACGCCGCTCATGTCGGCTTCGTCTGCCCCGATCTCTTCGTCGTGGGCTACGGCATGGACGTCGCCCATGCCTACCGCCAGCTGCCCTATGTCGGTGTCGTCGAGCACGGCGGCGACGACAAGCAGCTCGCCATGATCTGAAGGAGGCTGAAGATGGCCCGCATCCTGATCGCCGAGGACGACGAGCCGGTGCGCCGCTTCGTGAAGCGGGCGCTCGAGCTGGACGGCCACGAGGTCGAGGCCGAGGTCGACGGCGCGGCGGCGCTGGAGCGGCTCACCGCCGAGGAGGGCGCCTTCGACCTCCTGCTCTCAGACATCCGCATGCCGCTGATGGATGGCATCGCGCTCGCGCTCTGCGTGGGCCGGGACTTTCCCGGCCTGCCGATCCTGCTGATGACCGGCTTCGCCGACCAGCGCGAGCGGGCGCATGACCTGGAGGCGATCATCCAAGATGTCGTGACCAAGCCCTTCTCGCTGGCCGAGATCCGCGCCGCGGTGGCGCGCGTGCTTCTGGGCCGCCAGAGCCGGCGGGCCGCCTGAAGCGGCGGCGCTCCGCTGAAAAAGGGGATAATCCCCCGATTCCTCAGGGTTACGCGGGGCCGGCCGCCGCGCTTCAATGCCGGCGATGGCCCTCCGTCCGCTCGCCGCTCTCGCCCTCGCTTCGCTTCTCGCCGCCTGCGCGCGGCCGGAGCGCACCACGACCCATGCCGACTGGATGCGCGAGGCGACGCGTGTCTGGCCGGGCGAGACCAAGGCGCGGGTGATCGCCGCTGCGGAGGCGGTGCTGAAGCAGGCCGATCCGCGCGACACGCAGCTCGAATATTCGAAGCAGGGTTTCGTCGCGCGGCGGAAGTTCTTCATCTACGCGCTGATCGCCACCGTCGACGGCGAGGACCGCTGGACCTTCCATGCCTCCGAGAACGCGGAAGGAGCGAGCGCCTCCGTCCGCATCGTGGAGCGCGGCACCGCCGTCGCCGGGCGCACCAGCGAGCGCTTCCGCGAGAATCAGGTCTATGTCGGCAGCTTCCGCCTGTTCTGGGCCAGGGTCGAGCATCTGCTCGGTCGCCGCCCCGACTGGATCCGCTGTTCGGAAGCCGTGGCGAAGCTCAATCTGCCGGCCGAGGCGCCCGGCCTGCAGGCCTTGTGCAGCCTGACGCATCAGGGCGCGGACGCTCCGCCGCCGGCCGTGCTGCCGCCCAAGACGACGGCGGCTCCCGCCGCCCGCAAGGGACCGCCGGAGCCGCCGCAGATTTCAGCGTCCGAGGATGGCGACTAGCGCGCTTTCCGTTCGGATCGGATCATCCGAACGACAAGAATTCGCGCCAAACCAACGCTCTCGGCGCCGTCCGGACGGTCAGTGCACGCTCACCGTCTCGAGTTCATGCTCCCAGGCGTTGGCGAGAGCCGCCGCCTTGGAATCCGCCAGCAGGATCGGCGTGCCATCCGCCGAGAGCAGGGCGAAGAGCTTCAGCCCCGGCGCCAGATCCGGCGCCTGCGGGAAGGCGCGGCGGATGTCTTCCGAACGCATGAGCTTGAGATAGGCCACTTCGCCCTCTCCGAGCTGCGCCAGCTCCTCGATCGTCATCCCGGTGACGGGAGCCGGCGCTGACAACGCTCGGCGGGTATCGGACTTCGGTCTTCCGGTCATGGTCAAAGCCCCTTTCTGGCAGCTCTGGTCGCCTGCCGACAGCAAGCAATTCGCGGACCACGTCTCGTCTTCCTGTCGGGACCCCCGACACAGCGATGCTGCGCGCGAAGGCTTTCGAGAGGATTAACGGCGTCTCGGCTCCGCCGGTTCAGTCACGTTCCTGTATGTCGATCCGCCGGATGATGCGTTCCGGCTCCGGCCGGACGAGATCGATCGAGAGCAGCCCGTTGGAGAGGTCTGCTCCCAGAACCTCCATTCCCTCTGCCAGGAGGAACACGCGCTGGAACTGGCGCGCCGCGATGCCGCGGTGGAGGTAATGCCGCGTCTTGTCATCTGCTTGGCGGCCGCGAATCACGAGTTGGCCCTCCTCCAGGAGGATTTCAAGCTGGTCCCGCGTGAAGCCCGCCACGGCGAGCGTGATGCGCAGCCTTTCCGGCTCGTCTTCGGTGCGCTGCAGGCGCTCGATGTTGTAGGGCGGATAGCCGTCGCCGGAGGTCTTGGCGACCCGGTCCAGCGCCCGCTCGATCTCGTCGAAGCCGAGCAGGAAAGGCGAATTGAACGTCGGCACGCGGGTCATCGACCAAAGCTCCCGAAGCCCATCGGGCGGGAGCCCTCAGCGGCGCCTCAGACATCAGGGGTCACCCGGCCGGTCCTCGATCGTGAGCGGCCGGCCCGGCGCCACCTCGCGAATATGGCTAAGGCGGCGGAGCGATTCAAGGTTGGCCTGCTGCGGCCTCGCGTCGGCTCGACAGAGCCAAGTCACTGGCGTAAGCCCCCTTTTTAGCTTCGCTGGAACCGTTCTCGTCATGAGCCTGATGACCCGCCCGCCGGGGGCGCAGCCCCGGGATCCGCGCGAGGAACCCTTCCGCGCCTTCCGTCTGCCGAGCGACCATCCGCGCGTCATGGGCGGGAAGATCGGCGTGCTCGTGCTCAATCTCGGCACGCCGGACGGCACGGATTACTGGTCGATGCGCCGCTATCTCTCTCAGTTCCTCTCCGACAAGCGGGTGATCGATTGGCCGGCCGCGGTTTGGCAGCCGGTGCTGCAGGGCATCATCCTCTCGGTCCGGCCCGGCCGGAAGGGCAAGGATTACGAGTCGATCTGGAACAAGGAGCGGAATGAGGGGCCGCTGCTGACGATCACGCGCAGCCAGTCGGAGAAGCTCGCGGCCGAGCTCGGGGCGCTGTCCGACCGCATCGTCGTCGATTTCGCCATGCGCTACGGCAACCCGGCCACTGGCCCGGCGATCGAGAGCTTGCTGAAGCGGGGCTGCGAGCGCATCCTGCTGCTGCCGATGTATCCGCAATACTCGGCCGCCACCACCGCGACGGCCGCCGACGAGGCCTTCCGCAGGCTGATGAAGATGGAATGGCAGCCGGCGGTGCGCGTCGCGCCGCCCTGGCATGACGATCCCGTCTATATCGACGCCCTCGCCGACAGCATCCGCGCCCATCTCGCCACGCTCGACTTCGAGCCGGAGGTGCTGCTCGCTTCCTTCCACGGCGTGCCCAAGCGCTATCTCCTCAAGGGCGACCCCTATCATTGCCAATGCGCCAAGACGGCGCGGCTTCTCTGCGAGACGCTGGACTGGCCGAAGGAGCGCTTCGTGCAGACCTTCCAGTCGCGCTTCGGGCCCGAGGAATGGCTGAAGCCCTACACCGACGAGACGGTGGAGCGGCTGGCCAAGGAGGGCGTCAAGCGCATGGTGATGATCGCGCCCGGCTTCGCCGCGGATTGCCTGGAGACCCTGGAGGAGCTCGATGTCGAGAACCGTGAGATCTTCCTGCACAACGGCGGCGAGAAATTCAGCTACATCCCCTGCCTCAACGACAGCGACCTCGGCGTGAAGGTGATGAAGCACGTGGTCGTGCGCGAGCTCGGAGGGTGGCTGTAGCGCCCTTCCTTCTCCCACAGGGGGAGAAGGATGGCGGTCACACCTCGATCCTGAACGGTACGCCCTCGAAGCAATCCTGTCCGCGGCCGATGCTGTGGGCCGCCTCGAACAGCCGGCCGCCCCGACCCAGCATCCTGTCCGCCGCGGCCACCAGCTTGAGGTTGGGCGTCGCCGTCGGCGAGCGTTCGCGGATCAGCGCCGCGACCTCGGCCTCGTCGCGCTCGGGCCTCAGCGCGCAGGCCGCGATCAGCGCCGCCGCCGTCGAGCGGCTGACGCCGGCGTAGCAATGGATCACCATCGGCTGCGCCCGGTCCCAGGCCATCGCGAAAGCGACGAGATCCCGCGCATGCGATTCCGCCGGCAGGATATGCCCGTGCAGCGGCTCCAGGATGTCGCTCATGCTGATGTAGAGATGCCGCTCCGCCGGGATCGAGGCCGGCCGCGTCACTGGAGTCTGCGCATTGATCAGCGTCAGCACATGGCTCGCTCCGGTCGCCGCCACCGTGTCGGCGAGCCTCGCCAGCGAGCAGACCTGCAGATAGGGCATCGTCAGCCTCCCTTGGCGTGCGGCAGCGCCGCGTTGAGCACGGCGAAGCGATCGAGATACGCCTGCTCGGCGCGTTCCGTCGTCCAGGGCTCGAGCAGGGCGAGCACGGGCTTGGGCGGCCGCCCAGGCTTGCCGAAATAGGTCTCGGCTTCCGAGAGGCCGAAGCCGGCGAGCAAAGTCGCCTCGTGGAAGGCGGCGATCGTGTCCGCTCGCTTGGCGAGTCGCTTCGCCGACGCCTGCACGGCTTGAGTCACGCCGAAGCGCAGCATCACCGCATCGAGGATGCGCCCCTCGACCCCCCGGTAGCCGTCGCCGAGCACCGCCTTGAACGGCGAAATGATGTCGCCGATCACATACTCCGCCGCATCGTGCAGCAGAACGGCGAGCAGCGACGACTGCGAGGCCACGGGCTCCAGATGCCGCGCGAGCGCCTCGACCAGCACGCTATGCTGCGCCACCGAGAAGGGATGCGGCCCCTTGGTCTGGCCGTTCCAGCGCGCCACGCGGGCGAGCCCATGGGCGATGTCCTCGATTTCGATGTCGAGCGGCGAGGGATCGAGCAGGTCGAGCCGGCGGCCGGAGAGCATCCGCTGCCAGACGCGGGGAGGGGAGGCGGGGCGGGGCATCAATCGTCATGGCGGGGCGTGACCCGGCCACCCGCGTCTTGTCCTGCGGCCGGAGGCCGCTTTTCTCCCTCCCTTGCAAGGGGAGGGCAGGGGAGGGGTCCGTCGCGTTCGCGAAGACTAACCCCCACCCGATCTCCCCATCCAGATCGGGCTCGCCCGATCTGGACATGACACTGGCCCAACATGGGCAAGCCCATGTTGGGACGCAGGGGGAGGGGCAAGTTGGCGCTGTTGCTCACGGCGCCTTCACCACGACATTTCGCCCAAGCGCCGCCACTTCCTCGTGCCGGAAGCAGCCGACGAGATGGTCGTTCACCAGGCCGCAGGCCTGCATGAAGGCATGGACGATGGTCGGCCCGCAGAAGGCGAAGCCGCGCGCCTTCAGGTCCTTGGAGAGCGCCCGGCTGGCTGCGGTCTCGGCCTGGATCTCGGTGCGGGATCGCAGCCGGCTCTGCACCGGCCGCCCGTCGACGAAGCCCCAGCAATGGCGCGCGAAGCCGCCCTTCTCCTGGATCGCCAGATAGGCTTTCGCGGAGGGGACGAGCCCGGCGATCTTGGCGCGGTTGCGCACCAGCCCCTCGTCCTGCATCAGCGCCGCCAGCTTGTCGGGTCCGTAACTCGCGATCTTCTGCGCATCGAAGCCGTCGAGCGCGCGGCGGAAGTTCTCGCGCTTGCGCAGGATGGTGATCCAGGAGAGACCGGCCTGGAAGCCGTCGAGGATCAGCTTCTCGAACAGCGCCCGGTCGTCGGTCTCCGGCACGCCCCAGTCCGTGTCGTGATAGGCGACATAGAGCGGGTCGGTTCCCGGCCACCAGCAGCGCGCGCGGCCGTCGGGATGCACGATCAGGCTCGGCTGTGGGTGGCTTGGCTGTTCCGGCATCTCCGCTTCTTAGGGCAGGGGCCAGTCCGCCGTCCACCACTCCGGCCTGACGATCGCCACCGGCACGCCGCCGGCGATGACCGGCTCGCCCTGGGCCAGCGCCTCCGCGGCGCGGTCCAGCCTCAGCATCGCCAGGCCGAGCCCGTTCGCCGCGGTGCCGGTCGCGCCCACCGTCTTGCCGCCCGCCATCACGGGCGAGCCTTCGCCCACGCCGAAGCCGCCCTCGTAGCGGAGCTGAGCCAGCCGCGTGCGCGCCGTGCCGCGGTGCTGCATGCGCGACACCACCTCCTGCCCGACGTAGCAGCCCTTCTTGAAGTCGACGCCATGAAGCTGGTCCATGTTGATCTCGTGCGGGAAGGCGTCGCCCAACTGGAAGTCGAACCCGGCCTCGCCCACGCCGCAGGCCGCGCGATGCGCGTGATAGGCCGCGAGCGGCGCAGGCTCCGCGCCGAGGCTCGCGATCGCGGCCTCGATCTGGCTGCGGTGAGCGATCACGCGCCAGCCGAGCGCGGGCAGCCGCGGGTCCGCGAAGGCCAGCGCCACGCCCTCGGCGTCGAAGGCGCCGCCCCAGAGCGCCGCCACGCCGAGATCGGCCGAGAGATCCTCGATCGCGACCTTGGCCCTCAGCTTGTAGAGCGACAGCCGTTTGGCGAGCTCGGCCGTGGCGACGAGCGGGACGTCGCAATAGAATCCGCCGCCCTCCTCCTCCTGCGCTTCGGTGATCAGGAAATCGGCGATGATCTTGCCCTGCGGGGTCAAGAGCGCCGCATGCGCCGCGCGGCCCGGCGCCGCTGCGGCCATGCTGTTGGTGACGAGGTTGTCGAGGAAGCTCCTCGCCTCGGCGCCCGACACCCGCAGCACGCCGCGGTTCGGCAAACCCACAGCTTTCAGTCCCGCCGCCATGCCTGATCCCCGAGCGCCGCTTGAGCTTGCGGCCCGGCTTACGTAAGGCGGGCGCGGCAGGCTCACAAGCGGCGAGCCTCCCGCTCGGCAAGCCCAACCGCGGAGGCGCGCGTGGCGACAGCGACCTACGACCTGATCCTCAAGGACGGAACCGTCGTCAACCAGGACGGCGCCGGCGTCAGGGATATCGGCGTCACCGGCGGGCGCATCGCGGCCATCGGCGGCCTCGGCATGGCGGACGCCGGCCGGGTGATCGATTGCCGGGGCCTCCATGTGCTGCCCGGCGTCATCGACAGCCAGGTGCATTTCCGCGAGCCTGGATTGACGCACAAGGAGGATCTCGAGACGGGCTCGCGCGCCGCCGTGCTGGGCGGCGTCACGAGCGTCTTCGAGATGCCGAACACCGATCCGCTCACCACCTCGCCCGAGGCGCTCTCCGAAAAGCTCGCCCGCGCGCGGGGCCGCATGCATTGCGACCACGCCTTCTGGGTCGGCGGCACCCATGCCAACGCCAAGGACGTGCCGGAATTGGAGCGCTTGCCCGGCACGCCCGGCATCAAGGTCTTCATGGGCTCCTCAACCGGCTCGCTTCTGGTCGAGGACGACGAGGGCGTGCGCGAGATCCTGAAGCGCACGCGCCGGCGCTCCGCCTTCCATTCCGAGGATGAGGCGCGGCTGCGCGAGCGCATGGGGGAGCGCGTGGCGGGCGACCCATCCTCCCATCCCGTCTGGCGCGATGTCGAGACGGCCTTGCGCTGCACGCGCCGGCTGGTCGGCATCGCGCGCGAGACCGGCGCGCGCATCCATGTTCTGCATATTTCGACGCGGGACGAGATCGAATACCTGAAGGCGCACAAGGACGTCTCGACCTGCGAGGCGACGCCGCATCATCTGACGCTCGCCGCGCCGGATTGCTACCGCCGTCTCGGGGCCTATGCCCAGATGAACCCGCCGGTCAGGGACGAGGCGCATCGCCAGGGCATCTGGCAGGGCCTCGCCGAGGGCGTGATCGATGTGCTGGGCTCCGACCATGCGCCGCATACGCGGGAGGAGAAGAGCCACGCCTATCCGCACACCCATTCGGGCATGACCGGCGTGCAGACGCTCGTCCCGATCATGCTCGACCACGTCAATGCCGGGCGGCTGACCATCGAGCGCTTCGTCGACCTGACCAGCGCCGGGCCGCAGCGCCTTTTCGGCATAGCCGGCAAGGGACGGATCGCGGTCGGCTACGACGCCGATTTCACGGTGGTGGACCTCCGGCGCAAGGAGACGATCCGCAACGACTGGATCGCCTCGCGCTGCGGCTGGACGCCCTACGACGGCGTCGAGGTCACAGGCTGGTCGATCGGCACGATCTTGCGTGGAATACCGGTGATGTGGGAGGGAGAAGTGCAGGAACCTGCGGCGGGACGGCCCGTCCGGTTTCTCGACACCCTACACACCTGAGTGTTCCAAGGGATTGACAAGATATTTTTTTGCTGGAGTCCGAGTCAACCATCTTGACTCGGACCGTCAGGCTCCGGCCGGCGACGAGGTGCGGATCGGGCAGAAAAAACCCTTTTCTTTCATAGGCTTGATTGGTAAGCCGTCGCTCTTCCGGATATTTGCGAAGGTTGCTGATTCTTTTCGTCGAAGCCGGATTCGTTCGTTACGTATCCGTAATATTAAATCGCTATCCGAAATCCCATCCTGCTTTCAAACGCGATTCCAATTCTTTAGCCGGGCATCAACAAGCTGTGGAAAACCAACCTCCCGGACCGGCCGCGACAGGCGCTTTCGGGCTCACAGAAAAGCTGTTGATGGCGCTCGGACAGCCTGTGTAGAGACAAGGGGCCAACCCCTCGGGGGAGGGGCCAATCACTTCCGGACCGATCCTGTCAGCGGGCGTCGCCTTGACGCGCGGGGTCCGAAGTTGCGTCCGAAGTCGGAGAGCGCTGGGGGCAGCGCGGGAGGAGGAGTATACGGCGATGATGCGAAAGTCGTTGGACGGGTGGGAAGGCGCAAGGCGAACGCTCGCGCGGGGCTGCGCTGCGTTCTGAGATCGGTTTCCAAGCAAGCAATTTGAAAGCAAGACGAATGTACGCGAAAAGCAAAAAGACTGCCGATGACGTCAGGGGGCATGACGCATCCGAGACCATGGAGGCGATCTGGGCTAGACTGAGGACGAGGCTCAGGGCCGAGCTCGGCGAAGACGTCTTCAACAGCTGGTTCCCACGGATGGAGGTCGTCGAGACGGTCGACGGCGTGGTCCATCTCAGCGTGCCGACCAAGTTCCTGAAGAGCTGGGTCGCCTCGCATTATCGCGACAAGCTCCGCCGGCTGTTCCAGGAGCAGGATTGCGGCGTCGACGACGTCGAGATCGTGGTGCGCGTCACCGGGCAGAAGCCGACCGTGGCGCGGCCCCTGCGCATCGCCGAGGCGGGCGGCCGCGCCGAGCGCGAGGCGTCGCCTGCGTCAGCGCCGCAGCCCAGGTTCGCCGCCGCGCCGGCCGAGGCGTCGCAGCCCTCGGACCGCGACATCCTCGTCGGCTCGCCGCTCGACCGGCGGCTCAGCTTCGAGACCTTCCTGGTCGGCCAGTCCAACGCCTTCGCCCATGCGGCCGCGATGCAGGTGGCCCGCGCCGGGGCCGGCGACAAGCCGATCTACAATCCGCTCTACATCCATTCAGCGGTCGGGCTCGGCAAGACGCATCTCTGCCAGGCGCTCGCCCAGACCATGGAGACCAGCGGCAAGCGCATCGTCTATCTGACGGCGGAGCGCTTCATGTATGGCTTCGTCGCGGCGCTGAAGTCCCAGACCGCCATCGCCTTCAAGGAGAAGCTGCGCGCCATCGACGTGCTCGTCATCGACGACGTGCAGTTCCTGACCGGCAAGTCGATGCAGCAGGAATTCTGCCACACGCTGAACGCGCTCATCGACGCCGGCCGGCAGGTGATCGTCGCCGCCGATCGCCCGCCCTGCGACCTCGAAGGCATCGAGGAGCGGATGCGCTCGCGCCTCCAGGCCGGCCTCGTGGTCGAGATGGGCGCGCTCGACGAGCCGCTAAGGGTCAAGATCCTGGAAGCCAGGATCGCCCAGGCGCGCACGCATCTGCCGACCTTCGAAGTCAGGCCCGAGGTCGTGACCTGGCTGGCCCGCCAGCTCGTCGCCAACGGCCGCGACCTCGAAGGCGCGGTCAACCGCATGCTCGCCCATGCGGCGCTCTCCGGCCAGCCGCTCGATCTCGCCACCGCCGAGGCGGCGATCCGCGACCTGATCCGCACGCGCGAGCCGCGCAAGGTGAAGATCGAGGACATCCAGCGCCTCGTCGCCAACCACTACAACGTCTCGAAGTCGGACATCCTGTCGTCGCGGCGCACCGCCACCGTGGTCAGGCCGCGCCAGATCGCCATGTATCTGTCCAAGACGCTGACCTTGCGCTCCCTGCCCGAGATCGGCCGCCGCTTCGGCGGGCGAGACCACACCACGGTGCTGCATGCGGTGCGCAAGATCGAGACGCTGACCACGTCGGACATGGCGCTGGCCGGCGAGATCGATCTCCTGAAGCGGATGCTGCAGGAATAGGGCCTCGGCACCGAGACGGGCGTGGGCATCCGGCGGCTGCTCGCCTGGTGGGGCGGCAGAGCATTTTGGATAAGGTGGGTCGGGCGGAAGGCGGTTCCGCCCAGCCGCTGTCTCTGCAAGCCAGACGCCACGCCGTCCTTGAATCCGCAATCTTCCGACGTCATTGGCTTGACTGATACGTTGATATCAACTAAATCGGGGCTATGGATGACTCGTCACCAACTCTGATCGGCGCCTCGTGCAACTGTCTTGCGCTGCGTCGCGCCGCTCGCAGCGTGGCGCGGCGCTATGACGAGGCTCTGAGGCCTCTCGACCTCAACAACGGTCAGTTCTCCATGCTGACGGCCATCGCCGCCCTGCAGCCCGCGGGCGTGCAGGCGATTGGCGAGCGCCTGGGCATGGACCGCACGACCGTGACCGCCGCGCTCAAGCCGATGCAGCGCAATGGCTGGATCGAGACCGCGGTCGCGGCGGACGACCAGCGGGCGCGCGAAATTCGGTTGACCCTCTCCGGCGCTGCGATTCTGGCTGAAGCCGTTCCGCTCTGGGAAGTGGCGCAGGGAGTGATTGCGCGGCAACTCGGTGGCCAGGGGGCATCGGACACCCTCAGACGACAGTTGGCCATTCTGGCGTGAAGCGGACAATCGCATTCGCCCTGGATGACAACTAGAATGAGAGTTGATATCAACCTAAAAGGAGACCATCATGACCGACTTGATCGCGATCGACCAAGATTACCGGACCCGGACCGATCCCCGGCTCACGATGGCGCTCGTCCTATGGGGCTCTACTGTGGCTGCGGCGAGCGTTTCGGGTGCTCTGCCGGCGCTGGGGGCCGCCTTCATGCCCGCCTATGCCGGACTTGTCGCGCTCGGCATAGCCGTGCCAACGGCCAGCTATTTCGCCTTTCCAGGCGTTCGGCGCGCCGTGGATGCGATCGGGCTCAGGCGGCTGACGCTCTTCCATGTTTGGCGCATTCCCGCCGGCTTGCTCTTCCTCTACTACGCCGCGTCAGGGGGGTTGCCTCTGGTATTCGCCATCCTCGCCGGGGTGGGCGACTTGATTGCGGGACTCTACGCGGCGACTCTGTTCTCGAACGATGCGACCGCGGAGCGCTTGCGGCGAATCCACCGCTTCGGCTTCGCCGATTTCATCTCCGCCGTCGGAACAGGTCTGACCTTCACCCTCTTGGGAGATCCACTGATGGCGACCCTGACGACGCTTCCCATGGCGCTCGTCCCGCTGTTCGGCGTCGGGCTTTCCGGCGCATCTCATCTCATCGCCTTGCATGCCTTGCGACGCATTTGACCTCGGCATCGAGGCCGCAGCCACGGATCGACAGACATGACCAAAGCTCCGAGAAACCACGTCCTCGATCATCGCATCCCGCCACCGCTGGTCTTTCTTCTGACAGCGGTGGCCATGGCAGGGGCGGCCGCCTGGCTTCCCGCGTCGGATCTCGGCGGTCCCTTCGCCTGGGGCCTTGGCGTGGCCTGCGTCCTGCTGGCCGGCCTCGCGGGACCCCCTGCGATCCTCCGCTTCCGCCGTGCGCGCACGACCATCGATCCCGTCGACATCGGACGCGCTTCCAGCCTCGTGGTCGATGGGCCTTACCGCTGGACGCGCAACCCGATGTATCTGGCGATGGCGGCCGTTCTGGCGGCGATCGCGGCTTTCACGGCTCAGCCGGTTCTGACGCTGGGCGTGGTCGCCTTCTGCGCCTACATCACCCGCTACCAGATCCGGCCGGAGGAACGTGCCATGCGGAGCCGCTTCGGCGCGGCCTACGACGCCTATTGCCTTCGGGTCAGGCGCTGGCTCTAGTCGTGGACGCGCGCCGGCGCTGCCCGTGACGACCATGAAGGAATCGGGCGATCAGGCCACGGGACTCGCTTGACCAAGCTTGACGGCAGGATTATTCGACATTTCAATGATCATAGGATCGTTGAAAGATGAATGAGCCTGAGGCTCTTGCCGTCTTCGCGGCGCTGGCGCAGGAGACCCGCCTGCGCATCCTGCGGCGGCTCGTCCAGGCCGGGCCGGAAGGCATGCCGGCGGGCGGCATCGCCACCGCCGTCGGCGTCTCGGCCTCCAATGTTTCGTTCCACCTCAAGGAGCTGGAGCGCGCCGGCCTCATCGGCTCGCGCCGCTCGGCCCGCTCGATCGTCTATTCGGCCGACTTTTCGATCCTCTCCGGGCTGTTGCGCTTCCTCATGGAGGATTGCTGCGGCGGACGGCCGGAGATCTGCGCGACTCCTGGCTATGAAGTTTCAAGCCCCGGGTACACCGGCCTACCGCAAGCCTGTGGGAGCGCCCGATGACCACCTTCGACCTCCGCCGCCGCCTCGCTGCAGAAGCGCTCGGGACGGGCATCCTGGTCGCCACGGTCGTGGGCTCCGGGATCATGGCGGAGCGGTTGACGAAGGACGTAGCGCTCGCGCTCCTCGGCAATACGCTGCCCACTGGCGCCATCCTGGTCGTGCTGATCACCATCCTGGGTCCGATCTCGGGCGCGCATTTCAATCCGGCCGTGACAGCCGCCTTCGCGCTGCGTGGCGAGCACCGGCGGTCGGAGCTCATGCCCTATGTCGCGGCTCAGGTGGCGGGCGGCCTGCTCGGCACGATCGTCGCTCATCTGATGTTCGACCTCGCCCCGCTCGCGTTGTCCGCCAAGGTCCGGACCGGCCCGCCGCAATGGTTCGCCGAGGTGTTGGCGACCTTCGGCCTCGTCGTCACGATCCTCGCGGCCCTACGCTTCCAGCGCACGTCGATTCCCTGGCTTGTCGGGCTCTATATCACCGCCGCCTACTGGTTCACGGCATCCACCTCCTTCGCCAATCCGGCGGTCGCGGTGGCGCGCGCCTTCACCGACACCTTCGCCGGCATCAGGCCATCCGATCTGCCTGGCTTCGTCGTTGCGGAACTTGCCGGAGCGTGGCTGGCCGTGGCGCTGGTCGGCTGGCTTCTGGCGGGGTCGCAGGCCGAGGCGAAAGCGGCGAAGATCGCGGAGGCGAAGCCATGAACGTCGTCATCCACCACAACCCGGATTGCGGCACCTCCCGCAACGTCGTCGCCATCGTCGAGGCCGCGGGCTATCGGCCGACCATCATCGAATACCTGAAGACCGGCTGGACGCGGCCGCAGCTCCTGGCGCTCTTCGCCGCGGCTGGCCTGACGCCCCGCACGGCGCTGCGCACCACCAAGTCGCCCGCCGTCGAGCTTGGCCTGACCGACCCCGCGGTCGGCGACGAGGCGCTCCTCGACGCCATGCTGATCCATCCCGTGCTGGTCAACCGGCCGATCGTCTGCACGGCACGGGGCGTGCGCCTCTGCCGGCCGAGCGAGACGGTGCTCGACCTCATCGACCGGTTGCCGCCCGGACCCTTCGCCAAGGAGGACGGCTCGCCGCTGATCGATGCCGAGGGCCGGCGCGTGGGCTGAGGCCGGCAGGCACTCCAGGCGGGTCCCTCCGCTGAGCATTTGGCTTGAGTTTTCGCGATAGGCGCGGCAACGTCTTCGGCCATTCTTCCGGTCGGGCCGTCCGCGCCCGCGCCGTCCAGCCAAGGCCAGTCCCGCGTCATGAAGGTCACCGTCGAACAAACCGCCCTGCTCAAGTCGCTGGCGCATGTGCACCGCGTGGTCGAGCGGCGGAACACGATCCCGATCCTCTCCAACGTCCTGCTGCGCGCCGCCGGCGGCAGCCTGCAGCTGAAGGCGACGGATCTCGACATCGAGGTGGTCGAGACGCTCTCCGCCGACGCCGCGATGGACGGGGCCATCACCGTGCCGGCCCATACGCTCTACGATATCGTCCGCAAGCTGCCAGAGGGCGCGCAGGTCGCGGTCGAGACCGGCATCGACGCGGGCCAGCTCGTCATCCGCTCGGGACGCTCGCGCTTCACGCTGCAGGCTTTGCCGGAGCAGGATTTCCCCGACATGGCGGCCGGCGACCTGTCGCATCGCTTCGCGCTGGCGGGCAAGGACCTGCAGCGCCTCATCGAGAAGACGCAGTTCGCCATCTCCACCGAAGAGACGCGCTACTATCTCAACGGCATCTACATCCACACCGTCGACACGGACGCCGGCGTGATGCTGCGCGCGGTCGCGACCGATGGCCACCGCCTCGCCCGCTCCGAGATGCCGGCGCCCGCCGGCGCGGCCGGCATGCCCGGCGTCATCGTGCCGCGGAAGACGGTGGCCGAGGCGCTCAAGCTGGTGGCCGAGCACCAGGACGAGGTCCAGGTCGAGCTCTCGACGCAGAAGATCCGCTTCGTCATCGGCGCCGTGGTCCTCACCTCCAAGCTGATCGATGGCACCTTCCCCGATTACACGCGCGTCATTCCGGTCGCCAACGACAAGCGGCTGGTGGTCGAGCGCGCCGATTTCACCCGCTCCGTCGACCGCGTCTCGACCATCTCCTCGGAGCGCGGCCGCGCCGTGAAGCTGTCGCTCGGAGACGGCAGGCTCACGCTCTCCGTCAACAATCCGGACGCCGGCAACGCCGTCGAGGAGCTGGAGGTCGATTACGATTCCGGCAGCCTCGACGTCGGCTTCAACGCCCGCTATCTGCTCGACATCGCCGGGCAGTTGGAGGGCGATACGGCGCTGTTCAAGCTGGCCGATCCCTCGTCGCCGACCCTGATCCTCGACCGCGAAGGCGCCTCGACGCTCTACGTCCTGATGCCGATGCGGGTCTGACGCCCTTGCCGGATCAGCCCATTCCGTGAAAGGCATCCGGCGTCTGGTCCTCCAGGACTTCCGCAACCATCCCACGCTCGACCTTACGGTCGAGGCGCCCATGGTCGCGCTGGTCGGCGATAACGGCGCCGGCAAGACCAATATCCTGGAGGCGATCTCGCTGTTCTCGCCCGGCCGCGGCCTGCGCCGGGCCGATTTCGCCGAGCTCGTGCGCCATGGCGCCGAACGGGGCTTCGCCGTCTCGATCGAGCTCGACGGCGCGCTGGGCCTCGCGCAGCTCGGCGCCGGCTACGATCCCGCCGAGGGCGGGCGGCGCTGCCGCATCGACCGCCAGACCGTGCCGTCGGCCGCCGCCTTCGCCGACCATTGCCGAATCATCTGGCTGACGCCGGACAACGACAGCCTGTTCCGCGGCCCGCCGGGGGACCGCCGCCGCTTCCTCGATCGACTGGTGCTGGCCGTGGATAGCGCCCATGGCGCGCGCGTCGGCGCGCTCGACCGGGCGCTCCGCTCCCGCAACCGCCTGCTGGAGGAGGAGCGGCCGGACGAAGCCTGGCTGGATGCGGTGGAGCGCGAGGCGGCCGAGACGGCCGTGGCAGTGGCGGCGGCCCGCCGCGAGACCGTGGCCCGCCTGGCTGCGGCCATCGCCGAGGAGCACGATCTCGATTCCGCCTTCCCCTTCGCGGAGCTGTCGCTCGAGGGCGACCTCGAGCGCGCGCTGGAGAGCGGCTCCGCGCTCGCGGTCGAGGAATGGTATCGCGGCGCGCTGCGCGACAACCGCCGCCGCGACCAGGCCGCCGGCCGCGCCACGGTCGGCCCCAACGCCTCCGATCTCGTCGTGCGGCATGGGCCTAAGGACATGCCGGCGGAGGCCTCCTCGACCGGCGAGCAGAAGGCGCTGCTGATCGGCCTGATGCTCGCCCATGCCCGTCTCGTGCGGCGCATGTCGGGGATCGCCCCGCTCGTGCTCCTCGACGAGGTCGCCGCCCATCTCGACCCGCGCCGCCGCGCCGCGCTCTACGGGATGCTGGTGGCGCTCGGAGGGCAGGTCTGGATGACGGGCACCGATCCGATGCTCTTCGCGGACATGCCCGCGACGGCGGGCTTGTATCACGTCGGCCGCGCCGCCGGACATTGATCGGCAAGGGGCAGCGATGGTAACGAAGTCTTGAATCCGTCCGGATTATGACACGTGTGTCACGCGTCCTTGCATTTATACGGGTAGCAGTGCGCTAGCGCTTGGTCGCGGTCGTTGCGGCAGTAGGGGACTTCGATGGTGAGGATGGGACGGCCGCCGAAGCCCGCGACCGAGCAGCTCCTGAAGCTGAAGAGCGCTTTTCTGGGGATCGGCCTGTTCTCGGCCTGCATCAACATCCTGATGCTGACCGGTTCGATCTACATGCTGCAGGTCTACGACCGCGTGCTGTCCAGCCGCAGCGTCCCGACGCTGATCGGCATTTCGCTGATCGTGCTGGCGGCCTTCATGCTGCAGGGGTGGCTGGACGCCATCCGCTCGCGCATGCTGGCCCGCACCGGCGCGCAGATCGACGACGCGCTCTCGCCCGCGGCCTTCACCATGCTGCGCAAGCTGCCGCTGCGCGGCGCGCGGCCCGAACAGTCGATGCAGGGCATTCGCGACGTCGACGCCGTGCGCGGCTTTCTCGGCAGCATGGGCCCCACCGCCTTCTTCGACATGCCCTTCATGCCGATCTTCTTCATCGGTTGCTTCCTGCTGCACCCCTACCTCGGCGTGCTGGCGGTGATCGGCGGCATCGTCATCATCTGCTTGACGTTGTGGACCGAGCGGCTGACCAAGCAGGGCACCCAGGCGCTCGCCAGCGCCGGCACCGAGCGCCAGACTCTCGCCGAGGCGAGCCGCCGCAACGCCGAGGCGATCCAGGCGCTCGGCATGGGCGAGACCTTCCAGCAGCGCTGGCACGTCGCCAACGAGCGCTTCGTCTCGCGCCACCTGTCGGTCGCCGACGCCGCGAGCGGCATCGGCTCCGCCGCCAAGGTGTTCCGCATGGCCTTCCAGTCGGCGGTGCTGGGCTACGGCGCCTACCTCGTCATCCAGCAGCAGATGTCGCCGGGCTCGATGATCGCCGCCTCGATCCTGACCTCGCGCGCCCTCGCGCCGATCGAGACGGCGGTGGCGCATTGGAAGGGCTTCGTCGCCGCGCGCCAGGCCTTCCATCGGCTCAACGAGCAGCTCGGACACTTCCTCCAGGAAGAGGAGAAGACGGAACTGCCCGCCCCGCGCCTGCGCTTCACGGCGGAGGATGTGGCGGTGGGCGTTCCGGGCCGGCAGACGCCGGTCGTGGCCGGCGCCAATGTCGTGCTCAAAGCGGGCGAAGGCCTGCTGCTCATCGGGCCGAGCGGCGGCGGCAAGTCGAGCTTCGTGCGGGCCCTCGCCGGCGTCTGGCCGCTCATGCGCGGCCATGTGCGGCTCGACGGCGCGGCGCTCGACCAGTGGAGCCCCACCCAGCTCGGCCGCCATGTCGGCTACATGCCGCAGGACGTCGAGCTCTTCGAGGGCACCGTGGCGCAGAACATCGCGCGCTTCCTGCCCGACGCGACCGACGAGGAGATCGTCGCCGCCGCCACTGTGGCCGGCGCGCATGACATGATCCTGCGCTTCACCGACGGCTACGGCACCCGCATCGGCGAGGGCGGCATGACGCTGTCCGGCGGCCAGAGGCAGCGGGTCGGCCTGGCGCGCGCGCTGTTCCGCGACCCATTCCTGGTGATCCTGGACGAGCCGAACTCCAACCTCGATACGGACGGCGAGTCGGCCCTGGTCCAGGCCGTGAGCGAGGTCAAGGCGCGCGGCGGCGTGACGGTGATCGTCTCGCACAAGACGAGCCTGCTCAACGCGATGGATTACGTCGGCCGCATCCACGAGGGGCGGCTGCAGGTCATCACGCGCGAGGAATACCGGCAGAACCTCATGAAGGCGGCCCAGGCGGCGCAGGGCGGGCCGCGCCCGGTGCATGCCGGCGGCGTGCCGACGGGGCCGGCGCCCGGTCCGGCGCAGCCCGGCGCTGCGGCGGCGGGAGACTCGCCGGCCGTGAACCAGCAGATCGAACTGCGCAAGGCGGCAGCGACCGGCCGCTTCGGCGCCGCCGCCGCGCCGCGCAACGGAGCCTGACCCATGGCCGACAAGCAGCCGTCCCCGAGCGCCCGTTCGCCCCATTCCAGGGCGATGACCCGCTTCTTCATGGCCGGCGTCGGCGCGCTCGCGCTGTTCGGAGGCACGCTCGGGCTCTGGGCGGCTGCCTCGCCCTTCGCAGGCGCCGTGGTGGCGCCAGGCCAGTTCGTGGTCGATTCCAACGTCAAGAAGGTGCAGCACCAGACCGGCGGCATCGTCGCGGCCCTGCCCGTGCGCGAAGGCCAGCAGGTCAAGGCGGGCGATCTCGTGCTGCAGCTCGACGAGACGCTGACGCGCGCCAACCTCCAGGTGATCCTCAAGCAGCTCGACGAGATCATGGCTCGACAGGCGAGGCTCGATGCCGAACGCAGCGGCGCCGCGAAGATGACGCTGCCGGCGGCGCTGGCCGAGCGCGCCACGCTTCCCGACGTCGCGAAGTCGATCGAGGACGAGACGCGTCTCCTGGAAACGCGCCGCTCCCAGCGCGAGGGGCAGCGGCAGCAGCTCGGCAAGCGCGTCGAGCAGCTCAAGGAGGAGATCGCCGGCATCGAGGCGCAGATCGTCTCGCGCGACCAGCAGATCGGGCTGATCGCCCAGGAGCTGGGGGGCGTCCGCGACCTCTACAAGCGCAACCTCGTGCCGATCACCCGGTTGATGCCCCTCGAGCGCGAATCCGCCAACATCCTCGGCCAGAAGGGCCAGCTCACCGCCGCCAAGGCGCAGTCGGAAGGCAAGATCGCCGAGATCCAGCTCCAGCTCCTGCAGCTCGATATCGACATGCAGAGCGAGACGGGCAAGGAGCTGCGCGAGCTGCAGGCCAAGACGGTCGAACTCATCGAGCGCAAGGTCGCAGCCGAAGACCAGCTCAAGCGCGTCGATCTGCGCGCGCCGATCGACGGCTATGTGCACCAGCTCGCCGTCCATACCGTGGGCGGCGTCATCTCGCCGGCCGAGCCCGCGATGCTCATCGTGCCGCTCAACGAGGCGCTGCTGGTCGAGGCCCGCGTGCAGCCGACCGATATCGACCTGCTGCATCTCAATCAGCGCGCCGTGGTCAAGATCCACGCCGGCAACCAGCGCACCACTCCCGAGCTCGTGGGGAAGGTCGCGCGCATCGCGCCCGACGTGACGCGCGAGCAGCAGACAGGGCAAATCTACTATCTGGTGCGGGTGTCGCTTGCGGCCTCGGAGATCGAGAAGCTCGGCGAGCTCAAGATCATGTCCGGCATGCAGGCCGAGGCCTATATCCAGACCGCGGAGCGCACGCCTTTCCAATACATGATGAAGCCGCTGACGGACCAGTTCAACCGGGCCTTCCGCGAGCGCTGAGCGGCCGCATTGCATTCGCGGCCGGTCGGGCTTAACTCACGGGCGTCATGACCGACGCCATCGCCCGCCTGGCCAATCCGCAGCGCTTCACGCAGCTGGCCGAGCGGGCTTTGCCCTGGCTGGCGGCGGCGACGGTGATCGTCCTGCTCGTCGGCCAGTACGGCGCCTGGTTCGTGGCCCCGCCCGACTACCAGCAGGGCGAGACGATCCGCATCAAATACGTGCATGTCCCAGCCGCCTGGATGGCGCTGTTCGGCTGGGCCATGATGGCGGCCTCCGCCATCGGCACTCTCGTCTTCCGCCATCCCATGGCCGATGTGGCTCAGAAGGCCGCCGCGCCGATCGGCGCAGCCTTCTGCGCGGTCTGCCTCGTCACGGGCTCGCTATGGGGCCGCCCCATGTGGGGCGCCTACTGGGTCTGGGACGCGAGGCTCACGTCGATGCTGGTGCTGCTGCTCATGTATTTCGGCGTGCTCGCGCTGTGGCGGGCGATCGAGGACCAGGGCCAGGCGGCCAAGGCCGTCTCCATCGTCACGCTGGTGGGCGCGATCAACCTGCCGATCATCAAGTTCTCGGTCGACTGGTGGAGCACGCTGCACCAGCCCGCCTCCGTGCTGCGCTTCGACGGGCCGACGATCCATCCGTCCATGCTCTGGCCGCTTCTCGTCATGGGGCTCGGCGCCGGCCTGCTCTTCGCCACGCTGATGGTGGTGCGCATGCGCACTGAGCTGATGGAGCGCCGCCTGCGCCGCCTGGCGCTCGCCGTCGCGCACGAGACGCGCTGAGGGAGCCGCCGCCGGTGCAGTCCCTCTCCGATCTCCTCGGCCGGCATGGCGGCTTCATCCTGGCGAGCTATGTCGCCACGATCGCCATCATGGGCGGCCTCGTCTGGCAGAGCCTGCGCCGCTATGCGGATGCCCGCCGCCGTTCGGGCGAGGCGCCGGGGGCCGACCGTGGCTGAGGCGGCCGCCCCGCCGCCCCGCCGCACGCTGCTGGTGGTGCTGCCGCTCGTCGTCTTCGGCGCGCTGGCCGGCCTGTTCACGGTGATGCTCTTCGGCGGCAGCGGCAGCCGCCTGCCCTCGACCCTCATCGGCCGCCCCGCGCCGGATTTCACGTTGCCCGCGCTGGAGGGACTGAGCCGGGGCGGCGCGCCTGTGCCTGGCTTCGGCCGGGCCGATCTCGGCCAGGGCCGCGTGACGCTCGTCAACGTCTTCGCCTCCTGGTGCGCGCCCTGCCACGCCGAGCATCCGTTCCTGATGGATCTCGCCCAGGATAGCCGCCTGCGGCTCGTCGGCATCAACCAGAAGGACCAGGCCGAGAACGCCCGCCGTTTCCTGGGGGCCAAGGGCAACCCCTATGCCGCGGTGGGCGTCGACGCCAGCGGCCGCGCCTCGATCGAATGGGGCGTCTACGGCGTGCCCGAGACCTTCATCGTCAGGGGCGACGGCACCATCGCCTACAAGCTGGTCGGCCCCATCGGAGAGGGCAATCTCGCCGCCTTCCGGGCGGAGATCGACAAGGCGATGCGGTGATCATCCGAGGAGGTCTGCGCTGCCCCTCACCTAACCTCTCCCCGCAAAAGGCGGGGAGAGGAACGAGGTTGAGATTGAAACGTCGAGGATGAAGAGCGTTCCTCTCCCCGCGTTGCAGCGGGGAGAGGACAGGTGAGGGGCCCACGACGCTGCCTGACATGGCGCCGGAAGAGATGACGAACGGTCCAACTCAGCAGCGCTTCCGCTGGTCGCTCTGGCCCATCTGCGTCGGGTGGCTGGCCGCCCTCTGGATCGGCTGGGACGGCATGGAGGATCTCCTGGTCCTGCTCCGCGGCGGCTGGCCGGCGCGGGGCTACCTCCTTGGCTTCCTGTCGCCCTGGCCCGCCGGCGCGCAATATGCGGTCGCCATCGCCCAGATCGCGGCGGCGCTGACGGCGCTGCCCTCGCTCGCCGGCTATCTCGCGCGCCGCACGCTGCTTGCGATCGGCGAGACCGGCCTCACCTTCGATCGCTGGACCGGCTGGCGGCGCGTCGCCTGGTCCGAGATCGAGAAGCTGGAGTTCTCGCTGGGCGATGCGGTCTTCCACCTGCGCGACAAGGGACGCCTCGCAACGCTGCGCTTCCGCCCCTGGACCATCGGCCTCGACCAGGAAGGCTTCCGCGAGCTGATCGAGCGCCACCAGCCCAGGCTGACGCCGGACGAGGACGATGGTCAGCCCTGGGCGCGGTCCTCCTCGTTCAAGGCATAGGCCTGCAGCAGGCCCACCTGCGCCACGGCGAAGGCCATGGTCAGCGGCATCACGCCCCAGACCTTGAAGGCCACCCAGAAATCCGTGGAGAACAGCCGCCAGACGATCTCGTTGATCGCCGCCAGCACGAAGAAGAACAGGCCCCAGCGAAGCGTGAGCTTGCGCCAGCCTTCGGCGGTGAGCTGGAAGACGCTGTCCAGCACATAGGGCAGCAGCGGCTTGCCGAAGGCGAGGCCGCCCAAGAGCACCGTGCCGAACAGCGCGTTCACGATCGTCGGCTTCAGCTTGATGAAGAGGTCGTCCTTCAGCCACAGCGTCAGCCCGCCGAAGACGAGCACCACCACGCCGGAGACCAGCGGCATGATCGGCAGCTTGCCCATCAGCGCCTTGGTCAGCACCAGCGACACGAGCATGGCGATCATGAAGGCCGCGGTCGCCACGAAGATCGAGGTCTGCGGCCCCTCCATCAGCGTCGGCGGTAGCAGCGGCCGGAACAGCGGCCGGAAGAGATCCGGCTTGCTGTTGGCCAGGAAGAAGACGAGCAGCGGCCCCATCTCCAGCGCCAGCTTGAGGAGCGCGTTCTCTGGCGGCCGGGCGGCGGCTTCGGCGGGCTTGGTCATGGGGCGCTTCTAGGCCCGCGCGGCCGGAATGCCAAATGCCTCTTGGCCTCCGGTGTGCGTCAGCGCGCACCCGATGCGCTGAGCGGCCGCGCCACGGCCTGGATGCCGTTCTCGAGGAAGGCCTTGTGCACGGCCATCATCACCTTCTTGCGGATGCTGTGCTGCCGCCCGGCCTTGGCCATGAACTTTCCGCGCACGATCAGCGTGCCGTCCTCGACATTATCGATGCCCTGGCTCTTGAAGGGCTGGAGCAGGTCGTCCTTGAGCTCGGGATCCTCAGCGAGTTCCTGGCCGATCGTCTTGAAGATGCGCCGCACCTTGTCGACGTCGGTGTCGATGGCGACCCTGAAGGCGAGCTTCTCGATCGCATAGTCGCGGCTGAAGTTGAGCACCCGGCCGATCGAGCCGTAGGGGATCGTGGCCAGCGGTCCGCGGTGGTGGCGCAGCGAGACGGAGCGGAGCGAGATCTTCTCGACCGTGCCCTTGGCCCCGGTCGTCTCGATGTACTCGCCCATGCGGAAGGCATCGTCGGCGAGGAAGAACAGGCCGGAGACCACGTCCTTGACCAGGGTCTGCGAGCCGAAGCCGATGGCGATGCCGAAGACGCCGAGGCCGGTGACGATGGGCCAGACGCTGACGCCCAGCGCTGCCAGCACGGAGAGGAGGCCGAGCGCGGCGATCACGGTCTTCGCGGTCGCGGCGAGCAAGGGCGCCAGCGTCTCGAAGCGCGTCCGCGGCGCGTTCGCCTCCTCGTCGCTGTGGCCCGCGGCGGCTGCGCCGCCCATGGCCCGGTCGGTGAGCACGGTCGCGACGTTCCAGCCGAGCGCCGAGACAAGGCCGATCAGCGCGATCTCCAGCGCCAGCCAGGCGAGCTGGCCGGTGCCGCGGCCGGTGAGCGCGATGAGGGGCGACAGCCACACCGAGAGGACGATGGCCGCAAGCGCCGCCAGGGCCGCCGGGCGCGCCGTCCGCCGCAGCGCGACGCGCATGGCGGGAAGATGGTCGGAATGGCGCGCCGCGGTCCCCCATCTCCACAGGGCGTTGTCCAGGTGGGGCAGCGACAGGAGGGCCACAGAGGCGGAGATCAGCGCCAGCGCCGGCAGCGGATTGCCCAGGGTCAGGGCCAGTTGCCCGCTGAGGAAGATGGCGACGATTGCCCCCGTCAGCAGGCCCGGCCATTGGCGGGCCATTTGGGCGCGGGAGCGGCTGCGCGGCCTCGGCCCCCCCACCAGCGCGGCCACCTGGCGCCGATAGGCGAGTGTGACGGCCGCGATCGCCGCCACCACCGGCAGGCCGAAACAGAACGTCCCCGCGAGGTCGCGCAACCCCGGGCCCGCCTGCCAGACGGTCAGCATGCGCAAGGTCGCGGCGCCGAAGAGGCCCCAGCCGAAGGCGAGGTTCAAGCCCCGGATCAGCCGTTCGGCGGCGGGCGACAGAAGCCGCCCCCGCCGTTCGCGGGCGGCGCGGATCAGCGCGCCGTGCAGAGACCAGATGGCGCCGCCGAGCGCCGCCGCCACGCCTGCTCCGGCGATCGACATCTGCGCCTGCGGATGGCCGCGCGACACCAGCCTCGCCACGACGACGGCGACAAGGATCGCCATCAGGAACGATGCGGCATGCGACGCGAGCGCCGCCGCCCACCCGGACGCCTTCGTCCAGCGCAGCAGGAGACGCTGCGTCAGCGCATAGGCGGCCGCGGATGCGCCACCGCCGAGAGCCATGGCCGCGAGCAGCAGCGCGACGCCGCCGTAGCCCTCCTGCACGGCGGATGCGAACCGATCCCACTCAGCGCCGGCAGCGCTCCAGCGCGCCAGCCTTGCCTGGAAGCCGGTGGACAGGCGCTGCGTCGCCTCCATCAGCGCTTCGATGCCGAAATCCGCCTCGTCGTCCTGCACCCCCGCCTCCGCTCGCAGCCCTCACTCAAGAGATGGCATCGCGCGGCGGGACGCAAGACGGCCTGCCCGCTACAGCCGCCGGATCGAGGTCACCGGGCCGAAGCTCTTCTCGAGGATCCGCGCCGCGGCCTCCGCCAGCGGCTCGCTCGCCACCGCCATGTGATGGCCGTTGGCGTGGAGCAACGTCGCAGCGTCGCGCATCACGCCGCAATGGCCCTTCCAGAACACGGCGTCGCCGCGCCGGAGGCCGGCGAAATCCGGCGTGATCGGCAGTGCCACGGGAAAGAACCGCTCCAGCATGTCGCTGTCCCTGGGCGCGGGCACGCCCGCCTGCCTGAGCGCGGTCTGCAGCAGGCCCGAGCAATCGAGCCCCAGGCTGGTGCGCCCGCCCCAGAGATAGGGCACGCCGAGATAGGCCTCGGCCACAGCCACGAAATCGGCGGCCTGCGCGTCGACGGCGCTGAGATGCCCCGCGAAGACGTGGCCGCCGCCGTCGAGCACGGCGAATTCCTTCTCGACCCTCGCGACCGTGACCAGAGCGCCCTGCGGGATCGCGACCGGGTCCGGCAGCTTGATGCTGGGTCCTGCATAGATCAGCGTCCGGAGCGCCGCGACGCGATGCGTCGCCGGCGCCCGCGCCGCCTCCAGCGCCTCGGCGGAGAGCCAGCCGACATAGCCGTCGCGCTCCGCCTGCCCATAGGCCCAGCCCTCCTCCTCGCGGAAGATGCGGAGCGTCTCGCCGAAGACGATCTCCGTGTCGATGCCGGCATCCGCTGCGGGGCGCGGCCTGAGCGCCGCCGCCGGCCAGCGCAGGCGCATCCGCCGATAGGGCGCATCGGGCGGAACATCGGGCGTCAGGCGGCGATCTGGCTGGGTCATGCGGGTGTCAGGGCGGCAGGATCAGGGCGGCAGGTTGCGGGCGTTGGCGATGACGATGTCGCCCAGCCTTTCCAGATAAAGCGCGCCTTGCACAGTCCTTTGCACGATGACGTTGCGCCGATCGGCCGGGTCGCGCCGCCGCGCCACGAGATCCATCTCGCCCATGGCGTCGAGCGCCCGGGTGATCACCGGCTTGGTGACGCCGAGCTTGGCGGCGAGGCCGCGCACGGTGTGCGGCGGCAGCTCCAGGTAGATGGTCAGCAGGATGGCGATCTGCCGGTTCGACAGGTCGACGCCGCCGTCGCGGACCTGGGTCAGCGACACGTCGTGCAGCAGGCGGAGCGCCTGGGCATGGCGGAGCTCGATCGTCATCGGGGCGGGAGACTGCCACGAAAACGTTACGGAGCCGTATTGATTTGGTGGGAAGGGTTAAGGGGCGCGATTCCCGCTTCTCCCCTGGGAGAAGCTGTCAGGCGGAGCCTGACTGATGAGGGAGAACCACCAGCGCCGGGCTTTTCCTCATCCGACCGGCTTCGCCGGCCACCTTCTCCCAAGGGAGAAGGATTTTACCCCCGCTCGCGCTCATACCGCGCCTTGGTCTCCGCGTTCATCGGATAGAGGCCGGGCAGCGGCAGGCCCTTGTCGACCTCGCCCATGATCCAGGCCTCCATGCGCTCCTGCTCCGGCGCGGCCTTGAGCACCTCGCCGAGCAGCGCCTTGGGGATCAGCACGGCGCCGTCGTCGTCGATCACCACGACGTCGTCGGGATAGACCGCCACGCCGCCGCAGGCGATGGGCTCGCCCCAGCCCACGAAAGTGAGGCCGGCGACGGAGGCCGGCGCCGCCACGCCCTGGCACCAGACCGGCAGGCCGGTGCCCATCACGCCGGCGTAGTCGCGGATCACGCCGTCGGTCACCAGGCCCGCCACGCCGCGCTTGGCCATCCGCGCGCAGAGGATGTCGCCGAAGATTCCGGCGTCCGTCACGCCCATGGCGTCGACGACCGCGATCGCGCCCACGGGCATGGCCTCGATCGCGGCGCGGGTGGAGATGGGCGAGGACCAGCTCTCCGGCGTCGCCAGATCCTCGCGCGCCGGCACGAAACGCAAGGTGAAGGCCGGCCCGACGAGCCGGGGCTGGCCGGGCTTGAGCGGCTTGGTGCCCCGCATCCAGACGTTGCGCAGCCCCTTCTTGAGCAGCACCGTGGTGATCGTCGCGGTCGAGACCTGCTTGAGCGTCTGGATGGCGGCGGCGTCGAGCGCGGCGGTGGATTCGGAGGCCATGGGCGCTTGTTCCCTGCTGGGCTGGTTCTGTAAGGTTGTCGGACAACGTCAAAGACACGCGGCCCCGCCGGCGTCAATCGAAGGAATCCATCGCATGAGCAAGGTCGCCCTCATCACCGGCGCGGGCAGCGGCGTGGGCAAGTCCGCGGCGCTGGCGCTGGCCGGTGCCGGCTGGTCGCTGGCGCTGGTCGGCCGGCGCGAGGCGCCCCTGCGCGAGGTGGCGGCGGAGGCTGAGAAGGCCGGCGCCAAGGCCATCGTCGCCGCCGGCGACGTGGCCGAGCCAGCGGCCGTGCGCGCCGCCTTCGACGCCGCGGTCAAGGCCTATGGCCGGATCGACCTCGTCTTCAACAACGCCGGCGTCGGCGCGCCGGGCGTACCGCTCGAGGACCTGACCTTCGAGCAATGGAAGACGGTGGTGGACATCAACCTCTCCGGCGTCTTCCTCTGCATCCAGGAGGCCTTCCGCGTGATGAAGGCGCAGACGCCGATGGGCGGCCGCATCATCAACAACGGCTCCGTCTCGGCCTATGCGCCGCGGCCCAATTCCGCGCCCTACACCGCGACCAAGCACGGCGTGCTCGGCCTCACCAGGGCCGCCTCGCTCGACGGCCGCAAATACGACATCGCCGTCGGCCAGATCGACATCGGCAACGCCGCCACGGAGATGGCCATGCGCATGGCGTCAGGCGTGCCGCAGGCGGATGGGAGCATCAAGGCCGAGCCGCTGATGGACGTGGCGCATGTCGGCGAGACGATCCTGGCGATGGCGACGTTGCCGTTGGACGCCAACATCCTGAACGTGACGGTGATGGCGACGAAGATGCCGTTCGTCGGGCGGGGGTGAGGCTGGCCGCTCGCCGCCCGTCGTCCCCGGCCCAGCTGGGTCTTCAGCTGGGGCGACCGAGCCTGCCGATCCAAAAAGCCTTCGCGGGTTTGGTCTCGCGGCCCGCGCGTCCTATATTCCGCCGGTTCGCGAAAGCTGGAATCCCCGGTGCTCGACCGCGTCAACCGCAGCGATGAGAAGCCGCCCGCCGCGCCGCAGGGCGGGCGCTGGCGGCTGCCGCCCTCGCTCCGCCGCATCGGCCGCGTGCTGTCGCTGCGCTTCGGCTCGACCCTGGTGCGGCGCATCGTGCTGCTCAATTCGGCGGGCTTGGTCGCCTTGCTGCTCGGTTTCCTCTGGCTGAACCAGACGCGCATCGGCGTGATCGACGCCCGCGTCCAGAGCCTGCAGGTGCAGGGCGAGATCATCGCAGCGGCCCTCGCCGGCACGGCCACCGTCGATGGCGGCGCGATCACAATCGATCCCGAACGGCTGCTGGAGCTGCAAGCCGGCGAGGGGACGCCGGACGATCTTTCCGCGCTCGAGTTCTCGCTCAACCCGGAACGCATCGCGCCCATCCTGCGCCGGCTCGTCACGCCGGCCAACCTGCGCGCCCGCGTCTACGACCGCGACGGCACGCTCTTGATCGACACGCGCTCCTTCTATCACCGCGGCGACATCCGCCGCCAGGACCTGCCGCCGCCCGCCGGCGAGGCGACGCTGTTCGAGCGCACCTGGTCGAACTGGAAGCGCCGCTTCGGCCGTACCGGAATCGGCCAGCCCGACGACTCCTCCGGCGGGCTCGGCCAGGAGGTGAAGCGCGTTCTCACGGCCGGCGTCGGCAGTGCGGTGGTGCGCGTCAACGCCAGCGGCGACACGATCGTCTCCTACGCGGTGCCGATCCAGCGGCTGCGCTCGACGCGCGGCGTGCTGCAGCTCTCCACCGAGGACGGCGACATCGACGAGGTGATCGCCCAGGAGCGGCTGCACATCCTCGTGCTGTTCGCCGTCGTTTTCCTGATCATGGCCATCGTCTCGCTGCTGATGGCCAACACCATCGCCAAACCGGTGGAGCGGCTCGCCGTGGCGGCGGAGCGTGTGCGCCGCTCCATCAAGTCGCGCCAGCAGATCCCGGATTTCTCGGACCGATCGGACGAGATCGGCCATCTTTCCGCGGCTCTGCGCGACATGACCAATGCGCTCTACAACCGCATCGCCGCCATCGAGAGCTTCGCGGCCGACGTGGCGCATGAGCTGAAGAACCCGCTCACCTCGCTGCGCAGCGCCGTCGAGACGCTGCCCATGGTGAAGCACGACGAGGCCCGCAACCGGCTGCTCGGCGTCATCCAGCACGATGTCCGCCGGCTGGACAGGCTGATCTCCGACATCTCGGACGCCTCCAGGCTGGATGCCGAGCTCGCCAAGGCCGATGCCGAGCCGGTCGACCTCGCGGCGCTGCTCGGGGCCGTGGTGGCGATGCAGAACGAGCGGCGCAAGGAGAGCGAGGCCGTGGTGGTCCTCGACGTCGCCAAGCGGCAGCCGCGCCAGGGCGGGCCGCGAGGGCATGCCTCGCCGAAGGATCAGGCGGCGAGCTATTTCGTGCTGGGCCACGACAGCCGGCTCGGCCAGGTCTTCACCAATCTCCTGGACAATGCGCGCTCCTTCGCGCCGCCGGGCACCTTCATCCGCGTCGCTCTGGCGCGCGTCGGCGGCCGGGCGGTGGTCAGGGTCGAGGACGATGGCCCCGGCATCCCGGATCACGCGCTGGAGCGCATCTTCGAGCGCTTCTACACCGACCGGCCGATGGAGCAGGGCTTCGGCCAGAATTCCGGCCTCGGCCTCTCGATCTCGCGCCAGATCGTCGAGGCGCATCGCGGCTCGATCGCCGCGGCCAACCGGCTGGCGCCCGATGGCGTCAGCACCGCCGGCGCCTGCTTCACCGTGGAGCTGCCGCTGCTCGGCCCCGCGTCGTGAGCCGGGAGGCCAACCTGCACGGCGTCTGCGTGCTGGCGGGCGAGACCGGCCTGCTGATCCTGGGGGAGAGCGGCAGCGGCAAGTCGGCCCTCGCCGCCAGGATGATCGCGGATTGGCCCTTCGGCGCGGTGCGGCTGGTGGCGGACGACCGCGTGATTCTGAGCCTGCGCGCCGGCCGGCTGGTGGCGCGGCCGCATCCCGCCATCGCCGGACGGATGGAGCTGCGCGGCTTCGGCATCGTCTCGCCGCCGGCAGCCGGCGAGGCGGTCGTCTCCTGCCTGCTCAGCCTCGTGAGCGAGCGCCCGGATAGGCTGCCGGAGGAGCCGGTCCGCTGCGAGGACCTGCTTGGCGTGCGGCTGCCCCGGGCGGACCTGCCGCAGGGTCGGGTGGCTTTCGAGGAGCTTATTACGATTTGGCCATATTTACGTGACACCATCGCCGAGGGTCGATCAATTCTCGTGCGCGCACCTTGAATGTTGCGGTGCGGTGTAGCATGACAAGGCCCGCGAAAGGCGGGGTTCCCCCTGAGCCACGAACGAACATCATGATTGGCATGGTCCTGGTCACCCACGGACGCCTGGCGTGCGAGTTCCGCGCCGCGCTCGAACATGTGGTGGGCCCGCAGCGTCAGCTGAACGTCATCACCATCGATCCAGACGACGACATGGATGGTCGCCGCCAGGACATCATGGACGCCATCCACCAGGTGGACACGGGCGAAGGCGTCGTCGTCCTCACCGACATGTTCGGCGGCACCCCCTCCAATCTCGCGATCTCGGCCATGAACGGCTCCAATGTCGAAGTGGTGGCCGGCATCAACCTGCCGATGCTGATCAAGCTCGCCTCCGTGCGGGACGACGCCAAGCTCGCCGATGCGGTGGTGCAGGCGCAGGATGCGGGACGCAAATACATCAATGTTGCCAGCCGGGTGCTTTCCGGCAAATAATCGCCCCTCGGCTCGGGGGAGCGGTTGGGCGTGGTGAGCGGGTTGGACACGGATGCGGGCGGCGTGCTGAGCCGCGAGATGCCGATCGTCAACCGCAAGGGCCTGCACGCCCGCGCCACCGCCAAATTCGTGCAATGCGTGGAGCGCTACGACGCCGAGATCACCGTCTCCAAGGGCGGCGAGACGGTGGGCGGCACCTCGATCATGGGGATTCTCACGCTCGGCGCCGGCATCGGCAGCACGATCACCGTGACGGCGAAGGGGCCGCAGGCATGCGAGGCGATGGAGGCCATCGCCGCGCTGGTGGCGGGGAGGTTCGGCGAGGAGGAGTAGAGGGGCCTAATGCCCTCGCGCCGCGCCTTAGGAGCGTTTTCGCCGCCGCATGCGGGGCAAGAGGTATTCGCGGATCGTGCGCCAGACGATCTCCATGTTGATCCCGAGATTGCCGAGAGCGAGGGCGTGGCGCATCTCGCAGGCCGCCTGTAGCTGCGCTTGCTGACGCAGGCGCTGGTGTTAACATGGAGCGCTCGTCCTAGACGGAAGGATCTGTCTCATGGTGGCGAATCCGCTTGATGAGCTTCAGCAGCGGCACCGCCAACTTGTCCGCATCCTGATCGAGATCGGCAAAGCGCGCGATCAGATCATCGCCGAGGAAATCCAGGCAAGCAGGAACACGACTATCGCTGCAGGTTTTGCCGCGATCATAGTGGTCACCGATATCCTGCGCATCGGCCTCTCCGCTGCCGATGAGCGCGCCGATCTGATGTTCGAAGCCATCGACAAGGCGACTGAGCAGGTCAAGGACTATCAGATGGTCCGCGGGGCCGGCGGCGTCATGACGCGGGATGACGCCATGCTCATGGTCGATCCTGATTTGGCCGATTCAAGCCGGCTGCTGAACTGCGTCAAAGAGGTGAAGTCGCTCTTCGATGCGATGAAGAAGAAAGGACTCGTCAAAAGCTCGGAGGGAAAAGATCAGATCGGAGTCGTCGTCGACATCGGATTGGCTATGACCGAAGACTTCATGCTGCTCTATAGCACGCTGCGGGCTGGGCAGAGCACGATTTCAAGCACGCGCTCCGCCTATGCTCAAGCTAACGCACGTTATGAGCGGATCCGCGATCAGATCCTGCGGATCAAATCGCAGATGGACCAGATCGCCCGGATGCAGACTACGCTTGCCTCGAAAGCGAAGAGCGACAAGCACGCGGGACCACATAAGTCCTTCCCGGAGCCTATTCAGCGCGCCGCTTTAGCCAGGCAGAAACATCGCTGCGCATCCTGCGGAAGCAAGATTTACGACATCGGCCAGCGCGGTCGATCGCGTCATCAGTTCGGCGAAGGCGCTCAAGGACATCACGTCATAGCCCACACCGCCGGAGGCCCTATCACGGTCGAGAACTGCGTCATCGTATGTTACCCCTCATGCCATTACAGCGCTCATGCCGGCAATTGGCGCGACATATCGATTTACTCGGATATAAAAGAGCTTCCGATGCAGGAGCAGATTCGGAAGATCGCAGCCCTATACCCTCACTATAGAGGTTAGGTCGGCGCCGCTTGTCGAGTTGAGTTCGACAGCTGAGCCTCAGACGGCTCGATTGGTCGGCTTGCAGATTGACCGCAAGCAGGGAATTCCTCACGCGCTCCGTCGGCTTACCGCCATCGCCCCGTCCCGTCCCTCGTGCACCGCGTGGCAGGCCACGCCATCCGTGGGCAGCGGCGCCTCGATCCGGCAGCGCTCGTTCTGGAGCGGGCAGCGCGGATGGAAGGTGCAGCCCGAGGGCGGGTTGATGGGCGAGGGGATCTCGCCCTGCACGGGGATGCGGGCGCGGCCCGACATGCCGAGGTCCGGCACCGCGTCGAGCAGCATGCGGGTGTAGGGATGGCGGGGCCTAGCGAACATCGCCTTGGCCGGCGAGACCTCGGCGAGGCGGCCGAGATACATGACTCCGATGGTGGACGCCATGTGGCGGACGACCGCGAGATTGTGGCTGATGAACAGGTAGGTCAGCCCCATGCGGTCCTGCAGGTCGCGCATCAGGTTGAGGATCTGCGCCTGCACCGAGACGTCGAGCGCCGAGGTCGGCTCGTCGCAGACGATGAACTCGGCGTTGGAGGCGAGCGCGCGCGCGATGGCGATGCGCTGGCGCTGGCCGCCCGAGAACTGGTGCGGGAACTTCACCCCGTCGAGCGGCGACAAGCCGACCAGCGTCAGCAATTCCCCGACGCGGTCGCGGATGTCCTTGGCCGAGGAGAGGAGCCCGAAGGCCTTGATCGGCTCGGCGATGATGTCGACGACGCGCCAGCGCGGGTTGAGCGAGGCATAGGGGTCCTGGAAGATCATCTGGATGCGCCGCCGCAGTCTCTCGCGCGCCTCCGAGCTCGCCTGGTCCGTCATCGAGATGCCGTCGACGGTCACCGTGCCCGAGGTGGCGGGCAGCAGGCCCACCACCATCCGCGCCACGGTCGACTTGCCGGAGCCCGATTCTCCCACCAGCGCGAAGGTCTCGCCCTTGCGGATGTCGAAGGAGAGGCCGTCCACCGCCTTCAGGAATTGCTTGGGCGCACGCTCGATGGTGCGCTCGAGCCAGGGCTTGGATACGTCGAAGACCTTGCGCAGGTCGCGCACCGCGACGAAGGCGCTGGCGTTGAGCGGCGGCGTCGTGTCGGCGCGGGTCGTCTCGGTGTCGCTCATGCGGCCGCCTTCCTGTCGCTTTCGTAGAGCCAGCAGGCGACCCTGGAGGGGCCGACCGGGATCGGGTCCGGCCGCTCCAAGTGGCAGCGGGCGAAGACCTCCGGACAGCGCGGGTTGAACGGGCAGCCCTTCGGGATGGCGGTCAGCCGCGGCATCGAGCCCGGGATCTGCGTCAGCCGCTCGGACGCCGTCTCCAGCGTCGGGATCGCGCCCATCAGGCCCTTCGCATAGGGGTGGCGCGCGTTCTGCACCACCTCGCGAACCGGGCCGATCTCGGCGATGCGTCCGGCGTACATCACCGCCACGCGGTCGGCCGTCTCGGCGATCACGCCCATGTCGTGGGTGACGAGCATCACCGCCGTGCCGCGCTCGCGGCAGAGCTTCTTGAGCAGCGTGATGATCTGCGCCTGCACCGAGACGTCCAGCGCCGTCGTCGGCTCGTCGGCGATGATCAGCTCGGGCTCGGCGGCGAGCGCCAGCGCGATCACCACGCGCTGCCGCATGCCGCCGGAGAACTCGTGCGGATAGCCGTCGATCCGTTTCTCCGGCGCCGGGATGCCCACTTCGGTGAGGAGCGCGATGGCCCGCGCCCGGGCCTGGGCGGCGTTCATGTCGGTATGGGTCTGGATCGTCTCGACGAGCTGTTCCGAGATGCGGAACAGCGGATTCAGCGAGGTCAGCGGATCCTGGAAGATCATGCCGATGCGCTTGCCCCTGATCCGCCGCATCGCCTCCTTGTCGAGGTTGTCGATTCGTTGGCCCTGCAGCAGCACCTCGCCGCCGGAGATGCGGCCGGGCGGATCGATCAGGCCGATGATCGCGGTTCCTGTCAGCGACTTGCCGGCGCCGGATTCGCCGACGACGCCCAGCACTTCGCCCGGCGCGATGTCGAAGGAGACGCCGTCGATGGCCTTGAGGATGCCGCGGCGGGTGACGAACTCGACCTTCAGGTCGCGGACGGAGAGGACGGGTTGGGTCATGGCGATTGGCTGCGATCTATGCTATCTATGGGCGAAGGAAAGGAGAGTGTCATGCTTCCTCCCATCATTCCGCCGTGCTGACAGTCGAACTTGGGTGCTCTTTCAACCATTCGCGGATGGCATCAAGCGCCGTTTGCGCGGAGGCTAGCGCTTTCGGACCCAGTTCGATGTAGGCGATCAACTGCTCTCTCTGTCGCTCGCCCGCGAGTTTATCGAACCGGCCGCAAGTAAATGCGTCCAGTATGGCGCCCATATCCAGATCACGCTCGTAATAGTCCACGATTGGCTTGATCAATGGTGTCGGCAGGATCGTGATGTCATTCTCGATAGCAGTCAGGATCAATCCTTTCGTGCTTTGCACGCCTCTGGGAAGAGGGTGCTTGTCGCCTACGGCGATGCGATGATCGAAGCGCTGGGGTTCCTTTTCGCCCCACTCGATGGTCTTTTCTAACTGAGGGATATCGGATTCGAGATCGGCTTGAACAGCTAGAACGACGTCGCGAAGGCGATCGTTTTTCTGTCTCTCTTCGTCGGTCTTCTTAGCTTCGGTATCGAGACGCGCTTTGTATTCCCAGACCAGTGCGGCTACGCACGCCGCCGTAACTGTTCCTATGGAAACGAGCAGGGCGGCAGCCACAGGTGCTCGTGTGCCTCGCCAAGCTCCAAGCGAAACTCCTAGCACAATCAACAGCGCAACCATCAACAGGAACGCATAACCGATGGGCTGCAAGATATGCCGGGGCAGCATCGACCATCACCTCAGCTTCGGATTCAGCGCATCGCGCAGCCAGTCCCCAAGCAAGTTGATGGCCAAACCCAGCACCACGATCGTCAGCGCCGGGAAGAGCAGGATCCACCATTCCCCTGAGATCAGGTACTGCTGGCCGAAGCGGATCAGCGTGCCGAGCGAGGGCTGCGTCACCGGCATGCCGACGCCGAAGAAGGAGAGCGTCGCCTCTTCGATCACGGCGAGCGCCAGGTTGATCGTGGCGATCACGAGGACCGGCCCCATGACGTTGGGCAGGATGTGCTTCGCCATGATCGGCAGGCCGCGGATGCCGATCAGCCGCGCCGCCTGCACGTAGTCCTTGTTGCGCTCGACCAGCGCCGATGCGCGCACGGTGCGCGCGTATTGCGCCCAGTGCGACAGGCCGATCGCGAAGATGATCACGAACAGCGCCGTGGTCTCGTGCTGGTTGGGCGGGATCAGCCCGCGCGCCACGCCGAAGACGAGGAGCGCGATCAGGATGGCCGGAAACGAGAGCTGGATGTCGGCGATGCGCATGATCACGAGCTCGGTCCGGCCGCCGACATAGCCCGCCAGCAGCCCGAGGCTGATGCCGAGCGCCATCGAGAAGCCGACGGAGGCGAATCCCACGATGAGGGAGACGCGCGTGCCGTAGAACAGGGCCGACAGCATGTCCCGGCCCTGCGCGTCCGAACCCATGACGAACAGCATGTTCGAGCCCATGCCCCGCTCCAGCGGATGGGTGAAACCGTCCATGAGGTTGAGCGCCGCCGGGTCGAAGGCGTCCTGCGGCGCGACGATGGGCGCGAGGAAGGCCAGCAGGACGATCAGGATCGTCGTCAGCGCCGCGACGATCGTCACCGGCGAGGCCTTGAACGACAGCCAGAGGTCGCTGTCGTTCAGCCGCTGGCGCAGCGAGGGGCGGGCGGGTTTGGCGAGGGGGGCGTCGGTCATGATGGCGAGCCGATGGCTTGCATGCGGCGCCGCGGTGCGTCCTTCGAGGCTCGCTTCGCTCGCACCTCAGGATGAGGATGTTCATGCAGGCCGCAGACTCCCTCATCCTGAGGTGCTTTCGCAAAAGCGAAAGCCTCGAAGGACGCACCGCGCTTGTGCAGCATATCTCGCAGCATGGATCGCCTCATCGCGCCGCCGCCGGTGCGCCCACGCGCAGGCGCGGGTCGATGAGGAAATACAGCATGTCCACGACGAGGCTGACGATCACGAAAATCAGGCCCACGAACATCAGGTAGGCCCCCATCACAGGGATGTCGACGACCTCGACCGATTTCACGAACAGCGCGCCCAGTCCCGGCCAGTTGAACACGGTCTCCGTCACGATGGCGAAGGCGACGATCGAGCCGAGCTGCAGGCCGGTGATCGTCACCACCGGGATCATCGTGTTCTTCAGCGCGTGGCGGAAGTGGATGGAGCGGTCCGTGAGCCCGCGCGCCCTGGCGAAGCGCACGTAGTCGGAGCGCATCACCTCCAGCATCTCTGAGCGGACGAGCCGCATGATCAGTGTCAGCTGGTAGAAGCCGAGCGTGATCACGGGCAGGATCAGCGACTTGCGGCCGCTCTCCGTCAGCAGCCCCGTGGTCCACCAGCCGAAGGCGACCGTATCGCCCCGGCCGAAGGTCGGCAGCCAGCGCAGGGTGACGCCGAAGACGTAGATCAGCCCGATGCCGATCAGGAAGGTGGGCAGCGACACGCCGACGAGGCTGAGGCTCATCACCAGATGCGCCGCCACGCCGTCGCGGTTGAGCGCCGTGTAGATGCCGAGGCCGAGCCCGATCACCAGCGCCACCGCGGCGGAGATCACCGCGAGCTCGATCGTCGCGGGCAGCCGCTCCTTCAAAAGCGTCGCGACGGGCCGCCCCTGGCGATAGGAGATGCCGAAATCGCCCTGCGCGGCGTTGCGCATGAAGCGCGCGAACTGCACCGGGAGAGGATCGTTGAGGCCGAGAGACTGGGCGAGCTCCTCGCGGTCCTTGAGCGTCGCGTCCTGGCCGACGATCGAGGCCACGGGATCGCCGACGTAGCGGAACATGGAGAAGGCGATGAAGGCCACCGCCGTCATCACCAGGACCGCCTGCGCGAGGGAGCGGATGAGGTAGCCGAACATCGCCGCAGATGTAGCGCGCGGCCGGCGGAAAGCAAAATGGCCGCGGCCGAAGCGGCCCTGCGCCTCAGCCCGCGGGGGAGGCGCCCATGGCCCGGTTAGCCTGGAAGCGCGTCCGCCGGTTCTTCAGCGGCGAACCGCGCCGCCTCGCGAAAGGGTGTTCGGACGGCCACGCCTCCATCGGCAGCAGGCGGCCGCGCCCGTCCTCCGCGAGCAGCGGCAGATCGAGCATCCGCGCATAGTCGCGCCACAGCGCGATGAGGTCGGAATCGTCGCCCGTCCGGGTGATGACCACCTCGAGGCTGGCGTCCATGTGGCTGAGCGCCAGCTCGTAGAGGCCGCCCGCCTTCCGCAAGGTGACGCCGCGGTAGCTGTGCGTCGGCACGTTGACGCGGGCCTCGATGCCGCAGATGTCGCGGCGGATGGTGACCCATTCCGATCCGATCTCGATGCGCTGGCGCGCCGCCGCGCCGCGGGGAGCGGCCGGCGGTTGCCCGCCGGCCGTCCTGGCCGAATGACCCAAGCCCATGGGTTTGAAGCCCCTGTTTGACGCCCTCGGGCCGATGGTCTGACGCCGCCGTGCCCTTGGACGCCAAGATGCCGGCAAATCCCCGGCGAAGCCTTAAGCCGCGTGGTTAAGCGCTGGTGCGCGCCATCGAATGCGGGCAGAACATCGGCCCATGCTTGACGTAACGTTGCCGAGGGCTCCGATCCGATGACCGCCGATCCCCTTCTCCTTGCCGGCCTGAAGGCCGCCGCGCTCTATGCGGCCCTGGTGGTGCTGATGGGCGTCGGCCTCACCTATCTCGTCATCATGCAGCGCCGCAGCAAGAAGATCGGCATCGGCGATGGCGGGGATCGCACCGCCGCGCGGCTGATCCGCGTTCATGGCAATTTCTGCGAGAATGCGCCCTTCGCCCTGGCGCTGCTGATCCTGCTGCCGCTCGTCGGCGCGGCGTCCTGGGCGGTGCATGTCGTTGGAATCCTCTTCCTCGTCGGCCGCGTCGCCCATGCGCAGGGCCTGGCGCAGAGCGCCGGACCGACGCCCGGGAGGATCGCCGGCATGCTTCTGACGCATGCCGCGCTCATCATCGGTTCCGTCGCGCTGCTGCTCGCGGCGGCGCGCTGATGGCTGACGGCCTCGCGGAGGACCTCGATCTCCTGCTGCATGCGGCCCGCGCCGCCGGCGCCGCGGCCATGCCCTGGTTCAACGCCGGCCGCGAGACCACGGCGCGTGTGACCTGGAAGGAGGGCGACTCGCCCGTCAGCGAGGCGGATCACGCCGCCAACGATGCGCTCGCCGCCATGCTCCGGCAGGCGCGGCCGGGCTACGAGTGGGTCTCGGAGGAGACGGCCGATGCGCTGGACCGGCTCTCCGCCAGCCATGTCTTCGTGGTCGATCCGATCGACGGCACGCGCGCCTTCATCGGCGGCAAGCGGCAATGGTCGGTCTCGGCCGCGCTGGTGGTCGATGGCGAGCCGGCGGCCGGCGTGATCCATGCGCCGGCGCTCGGCGTCACCTATGCGGCCCGGCGCGGCGCCGGCGCCACGCGCAACGGCGAGCCGATCCGCGCCTCCGACCGCCGCTCGCTGGCCGGCGCCGCGGCGGCCGGGCCCAAGCCTTCGCTGGAAAAGCTGGAGGCTGAGGCCGGCGTGCGGCTGGAGCATGCGCCCCGCGTGCCGTCGCTGGCCCTTCGGCTGGCGCTCGCAGCCGAGGGCAAGGTCGATATCGCGCTGGCCTCCAACGGCTCGCATGACTGGGACGTCGCCGCCGCCGACGTGATCCTGCGCGAGGCCGGCGGCGCGCTTCTCGATCTGGAGGCGCAGGCGCTCGCCTACAACCGGCCGTCGTTGAGCCGCGGGCCGCTGTTCGCCGGCCCGCCGGGGCTCGCCGGCGCCGCCGCGGCGGCGCTCTCCGGGTTGCGCCGCTGAGCGGCCAAGGCTAGGACCGCGCCAGTCCCCTCCAACGCCCGAGCCGAAGCCATGAGCGAGTCCTCCACCGCCGGAACCCTGAACAAGCAGCTTCTCCACCTCGTCTTCGGCGGCGAGCTGACGAGCATCGACGGCGTGGAGTTCAAGGATCCGTCGAAGCTCGACATCGTCGGCATCTATCCGAACTACGAGTCGGCGCGCCGGGCCTGGAAGGCCAGGGCGCAGCAGACCGTGGACCAGGCGCAGACCCGCTATTTCATCGTCCACATGCATCGCCTGCTCGATCCCGAGACCGACAAGCACTGACGCTGGGATGCTGAAGAAGCTCCTCAGATCGAGGCCCGTCCTGCGGGGCGCGGGCCGGACGATGGCGGGCTATCTCAGCTTCGTGCGCCGCACCAACCGCTTCGTCATGGAGCCGGCCGACGCCGAGGCGCGCATCTACGACCGGCAGCCCGTGATCGTGGCCATGTGGCATGGGCAGCATTTCATGGTCCCCTTCATCAAGCGTCCGCAGGACAAGGTCGCCGTGATGATCTCGCGCCACGGCGACGGCGAGATCAACGCCATCGCCGTCGAGGCGCTGGGCATGATGACCGTGCGCGGCTCGGGCGCGCAGCGGCAGGACCAGGTCGCCAAGCGCGGCGGCGCGCAGGCCTTGCGCGCGGCGATGGCGACCCTGCAAGGCGGCGTCACCTTGGCGATGACGGCGGACGTGCCGAAGATCTCGCGCGTCGCCGGCCGCGGCATCATCACGCTGGCGCAGCTCTCCGGCCGGCCGATCGTACCGGTGGCGGTGGCGGCAGGGCGGCGCAAGGATTTCGACAGCTGGGACCGCAGCTCGATCGGCCTGCCCTTCGGGAGCTGCGCCATCGTCTTCGGCGATCCCATTCCGGTGGCGCGCGATGCGGACGCCGCCGCGCTGGAGCAGGCGCGGCTCGCCGTGCAGGAAGGGCTGGATGCGGCGCATGCCAGGGCCTACGCGCTCGTCGGCGGCGCGGACCCCGGCGCCGGCCGCGCCAGCGTGGCCGAGGCCAGGGCGAGAGCGGCGGCCGCGCCAGGGCTGGAGGCCGCGTGATGGGCCCCGTCCCCTTCTCCGTGAAGGCCTACGAGGGCGTCTCGCGGCTGCTCTATCCGGCCGTTCCGCCGCTGCTCTCCCGCCGCCAGCGCCGGGGCAAGGAGGATCAGGCCCGGCTCGGAGAGCGCCGGGGCGTCGCCGGCCTGCCCAGGCCGGAGGGCGTGCTGGTCTGGCTGCATGGCGCCAGCGTGGGCGAGCTCGTCTCGCTGCTGCCCTTGGCCGAGCATCTCACCGGCCGGGGCCTGCCGGTGCTCGTCACCTCGGGCACGGTGACCTCGGCGGAGGTGGCGCGCCGGCGGCTGCCCCTGGGGGCCTTCCACCAGTATGTGCCGATCGACCTGCCGGCCTATGTCGAGCGCTTTCTGGCGCATTGGCGGCCGGATATCGCCGTCTTCGCCGAATCCGAGCTCTGGCCCAATCTCGTTCATGCCGCGCAGGCCGGCGGCGCGCGGCTGGTGCTCGCCAACGCCCGCATGTCGGAGCGCTCGTTCCGCCGCTGGAGCCGCTTCCCGGGCTTCATCGGCTCGATGCTGACGCGGTTCGAGCTGGCGCTCGCCCAGAGCGAGGCGGATGCGGAGCGGCTGCGCCGCCTCGGCGCGCCGCGGGTGGAGGCGATCGGCAACCTCAAATACGATGTCGCGCCGCCGCCCGCCGATCCGGAGAAGCTCGTCGCGCTTGAGGCGGCGGTTCAGGGCCGCCCCATCTTCGTGGCGGCGAGCACCCATCCAGGCGAAGAGGAGCAGGTCGCCGAGGCCCATGCGCTGGCTTCAGGAGCGATCCCAGATCTGTTGACCATCCTGATCCCGCGCCACCCCGAGCGTGGCGCGGAGGTCGCGGCGCTGGTTTCCGCGCGCGGCCTGTCGGTGCTCCGGCGCAGCGAGGGCGTGCTGCCCGATGCGAAGACGCAGGTCTACGTGGCCGATACGATCGGCGAGCTCGGCCTGTTCTACCGCCTGTCGCCGCTCGCCTACTGCGGCGGCTCGCTGGTCGAGCATGGCGGGCAGAACCCGATCGAGCCGGCGAAACTCGGCGCGGCGGTCCTGCACGGACCGCATGTCCGCAACTTCGCCGAGGTCTATGCCGCGCTCGATCAGGGCGGCGGCGCAGCGGAGGTCGCGGACGCCAAGGCGCTCGGCACAGCCGTGGCGCGCCTGCTCGGCGATCGCCAGACGCTCGGCCGCATGGCTGCCGCGGCGGAAGCGGCGGTCGCCGCGATGTCCGGCGCCATGCAGCGCACCATCGACGCGCTCGATCCCCTGCTGATCCAGGCGCGGCCCGAGCGTCGGGACGGCGCCCGGGCATGAGGACGCCGGGCCATTGGTCCGGCTCGGCAAGCCTCCCCGCTCGGCTGCTCGCCCGCCTGCTCTCGCCTTTCGGTTGGCTCTACGGCGCGGCGACGGCCTGGCGCATGGGCCGGCCCGGCCGTCGCGCCCGCCTGCCGGTGATCTGCGTCGGCAATCTCACCGCCGGCGGCGCCGGCAAGACGCCCGTCGTCCTGATGCTCGGCCGCGCCCTCATGGCGCGCGGTGAGCGGCCTTTCGTGGTCAGCCGCGGCTATGGCGGCAGGCTCGTGGGGCCCGAGCGGGTCGAGCCCGCGCGCATGACGGCGGCGGATTGTGGCGACGAGCCGCTGCTGATCGCGCGCGAGCTGCCGGTCGTGGTGGCGCGGGACCGGGCGGCAGGGGCGGCGCTGGCCGAGCGCCAAGGGGCAACGCTGGTGATCCTCGACGACGGCCTGCAGAACCCGGGATTGGCCAAGGATTTCACGGTCGCCGTGGTCGATGCGGAGGCCGGCTTCGGCAACGGCCTCTGCATTCCCGCCGGTCCGCTGCGCGCGCCGATCGACCGGCAGATGCCGCGCATCGACGCCTTCCTGCTCCTCGGCGGCGATGGCGGGCCTGAGGATCGCCTCGGGCTCCGGCGCTGGGGCAAGCCCGTCCATGCCGCCAGGATCGAGCCGGACGAGGGAGCGATCGCGGCGCTCCGCGGGCTGCCGCTCCTCGCTTTCGCCGGCATCGGCCGTCCCGAGAAGTTCTTCCGCAGCTTGCGCGATGCCGGTCTGGATGTCAGGGCCAGCCGCGCCTTCGCGGATCATCACTCCTTCACGCCCGCCGATCTCGCAGCCCTCAAGGCCGAGGCGCAGGCGAAGGGGCTCACGCTGGTGACGACGGAGAAGGATGCAATGCGCCTGCCCGCCGGAGCGGAGGAGGTGCGGCTTCTGCCGGTGCGGATCGCTCCGGCTGATGGCCCGCTGGTCGAGGCGGCTGCCGCCGCTATCGCCCGTAGACGGTCGGCGCCTTGAGCTGGCGCAGCCTGGCCAGCGCGGCATCCGGGCCGGCATAGGCCTCCTGCCGCTCGACGCTCCAGTATTTCAGGTCGTCCAGCGGGATCGGCGCGCCCGTCACGGCGCAGCGCACGTAGCCGCCGTTGCGGATGATCTTGAACTCGCTGTGCGAATAGCGGACCTCAGCCTCGGGGCTGGGAACGAAGGCGCGATCGAGCTTGTTCATGCTCCGCCCCTATCATCGCGGGCCGCAAAAAGCACGCTTTTGTTGCCGGGGATTTGTCTGCTAAACGGTAGGGCCTTGGCCGAAAGGACGGTATGCGCTTCCTCTGCGGTGCCCTTGCGTATCTGTTTTTGTGCCTGCCGCTGGTCGCGCAGGAACGCGTCGCGATTCCGTCCGCCGATGGCGGGCAGCTCCAGGCCGTGCTGTTCCGGCCGGAGGGAGCTGGACCCTTCCCGGCGGTCGTCGCCCTGCACGGCTGCGGCGGCCTCGGCGCCTCCGGCAACCTGATCAGCGCTCGCCACAAGGATTGGGGCCGCCAGCTCGCCGCGCAGGGCTTCATGGTCGTCTTCCCGGATTCCTTCGGCTCGCGCGGGCTCGGCTCGCAATGCCTGGTGCGCGACCGGACGGTGCGCCCGGGCAAGGAGCGGGTGGCGGACGCCTACGCCGCGAAGCAATGGCTCATGGGCCGCGATGACGTGATCCGCGGCAAGATCGGCCTGCTCGGCTGGTCGAACGGCGGCTCGAGCGTGCTCTGGGCCATCGCCGCCGAGCGGCGGCCACGCGACGGCCAGGCCGATTTCAACGCCGCCGTCGCCTTCTATCCGGGCTGCCGCAGCATCCTGCAATCGGCGGAGCGGCGCGACTGGGACAGCCGGGTCCCGCTCCTGATCCTGATCGGCGAGGCCGACAACTGGACGCCGGCGGAGCCCTGCCGCAGCCTCGCCAAGCTCGTCACGGAACGCGGCGGCGAGGCGAACTTCATCTCCTATCCGAACGCCGTGCACGAGTTCGACCATCCGGACCGCAAGCCGACGCGCCGCACCGGCCTGCCCTTCACCGGCGACGACAGCGGCGAGGCCATGGTCGGGACCGACCCCGACGCGCGGGCCGATGCGCTGGTTCGCGTGCCGGCCTTCCTGCGCCACTGAGCTCAGGGCCGGTCGCCCGCTTCACGAAACGAGCTTCAGGCCGGCGATGCCGGCGACGATCAGTCCGATGCAGGCGAGCCGCGCGGCATCGGCCGCCTCGCCGAACAGGATGATGCCCAGCGCCGCCGTGCCGACCGTGCCGATTCCGGTCCAGACGGCATAGGCGGTGCCGACCGGCAGTTCGCGCAGCGCGAGGCCGAGGAGCGCGACGCTGGCGACCATGCTCAGGATGGTCGCCGCGGTCGGCAGCGGCCGCGTGAAGCCCTCGGTGTATTTGAGTCCGATCGCCCAGCCGATCTCGAACAATCCGGCCAGCGCAAGATACGTCCAAGCCATCTCCACCTCCTGACGTGACGACGGCCGCCGTGGAGTCGCGGCCGGAGATGATGGCCTGAACGCCGGCACGGAGGGAGCCGTCAGGGAGCGGATCGGTCCCTCGCCGGGCCGCTGACTAGCCTTCGGCGGGCTCGTCTTCGGGATAGAGCCCCGGCACGTTCTGGCGGTACCAGGCCTGCAGGTCGGCGAGCGCCGGATGCGCCAGCGAGGCCTTGAGATGGCGCTCCATGCGCGGCAGGTGCTTGAGATAGCCCGGCTTGCCGTCGCGCTGGTTGAGCCTGGCGAAGATGCCGAGGATCTTGGTGGCGCGCTGCGCGCCGAGCGTCGAGTAATGCCGGGCGAAGGCCGCGACGTCGAAGCTCCCGTCCGCCTGCTTCCGCAGCCGCGCGTAATGGCCCACGAGCTTGAGCTCCAGCCCCGCCTCGAGGTCGACGCGCGCGTCCTGCGCCAGGCTGGCGACGTCATAGGCGGGGTGGCCGAGCACCGCGTCCTGGAAATCGATGATCCCGATGCGCCTCACGCCCTCGCGGTCGGGCAGCCACATCAGGTTCGGCGAATGATAGTCGCGCAAGACCCAGGTGCGCGGCGCCATCACCGGCTCGGTGAGCGCGGTCTTCCAATGGTTGACGAAGAGGCCGCGCGCCGAGGCGGCGAGCCCGCTCCTGCCGCGATGGGGCAGATACCAGTCGAGCAGCAGCTCCGCCTCGATCAAGAGCGCGTCCAGATCATAGGGCGGGATGCGGTAGTCGATGCCTTCCGCCACCGGCAGCCGGTCGGGCAGGGTGCGCCCGTGCAGGTCGGCGAGCAGCTCCATCGCGGCCATGTAGCGATCCGGCTGAGGCTCTCCGTCGACCAGCACGGTCTCATGGCCGAAATCCTCGATCAGCAGCAGCCCGGTCTTCAGGTCGGAGGCGAGGATCGCCGGCGCCGACAGGCCCTCGGCGGCAAGGCCATTGGCCATCGCCACGAAGGGCTTCACGTCCTCGGCCAGCCGCGCGATGGCGCTGTAGGGCTTGCCGTAGCGCACCGGCGGCCCGTCCGGCCTGGGCGGCGCGATCATCAGCACCGCCGTCTCCTCGGTCTCGCCGATGCGCCGGCGCAGCCGCTCGTAGGCCCTGACCGAGGCGTCGCCGAGCATGTAGGCGCGCTCCGCCTCGCGCCAGCCGGCGCCGGAGAGCAGCCGTTCGATCGCCTTCATCACCGTCACGCGCTGGGCCCATCGGCCGTAGCCCGTGATCACCGCGACGCGGTGCTCCGGCCCTTCCTCCGGCTCCAGGATGAAGCCGACGTCGAGCCTGTCGGGCGGCAGACTGTCGCCGGCGCGGTCGGCCCATTCGACCACCACCAGCGCCCCTTCGCCGGCCTCGTCCCAGCCGAGCTCGGCGAGGTCCTCGGGCTGGGCGAGCCGGTAGAGGTCGCAATGCACGATGCGGAAGGTCGGTGCGTCATAGACCTGCATCAGTGTGAATGTCGGGCTCGGCACCTCCAGCTCGGCCTCGCCGGTGAGCGAGCGGATCAGCGCCCGGGCGAAGGTCGTCTTGCCTGCGCCGAGATCGCCGGTGAGCGTCAGCAGCGTATCGGGTCCGAGCTCCTTGGCGAGCTCGCGCGCCAGCCGCTCGGTGCTGTTGATGTCCGGCAGGTCGATGACCCAGGTGGTTTCGGCGGGGGCGTTCGCTGGTGGCATGGGTCAGGCCGCCTTGTCGCGGTGCGGCGTCGGATGCTCCACCTCGTCCTCGGCCGGGAAGCGGCAGGTGACCACCGTGCCTTTTCCTGGGCTGGAGGTCAGCGACACCTTTCCGCGATGCAGCTGCATGAACGCCTTCACCATCGACAGGCCGAGGCCGACGCCGCGGTGGCTTGAGCCGCGCGTGTCGCTCTCGAAGCGCTCGAAGATGCGGGACTGCATCGCATCGGGGATGCCGCGGCCCTTGTCGCTGACCGTGAAGACCATCTCCGCGCCCTCGCGCCGCGCCGAGACGCTGACGGTCTGGCCCGGAGAGGAGAAGCCGATGGCGTTGGCCACGAGGTGGAACAAAGTCTGCCGGAGCCGCTGCGGATCGGCCGGGAAGGCGCCGAGCGTGGCCGGCGCGTCGACGGCGAGGCTCACTTCGGCCTTGGCGAGCTGGTCGCTCAGCGCCGCCGCCACGGCCTCGATGGCCCGCCGCGGCTCGACCGGCTCGATGGCGAGCTCGATCGTGCCGGCGTCGAGCGAGGCGAGGTCGAAGATGTCGTTCATCAGCGACAGGAGCGCGTCGGCCGAGCGGCGGGCCGATTCGGCGTAGACCTTCTGCTTCTCGTTGAGCGGCCCCACGCTCTCGTCGGCGAGGAGCGCCGCCGCCATGGTCACGCTCTGCAAGGGGTCGCGCAGCTCGTAGGAGACGTTGTGGATGAAATCGTTCTTCAGCCGCGCCGCCGTCTCCAGGGCCTCGTTCTTCTCCTGCAGGAAGAGCGCGGCGTTCGCGTCCGCCGTGACGTCGGCGAAGGTCGCCAGCGTCGCGCCGTCGGGCAGAGGCGCCGTGACGCATTCGAACACCAGCCCGTCGCCGCGCGTGTCGCGGTGGGTGAGGCTGCGGCGCGTGTCGGTCAGGCCGGTGATGGCGCCGCGCAGCTGACGCCAGGCCTCGCTCCCGGCGGCGAGAGGGCAGCGGCGGATGACCTCGTCGATATGCGGATTATCCTGCAGCGCCTCGGCATGCAGCCGCCACATGGTGCCGAAGGCGGCGTTGGCGAGCTTGAGCTTGCCGTCGGAGCCGAACACCGCGACCGCCTCCTTGAGGCTGTCCAGCGTCTCGTTCTGCACGCGCGACAGCGCCTTGAACTGCGCCTCCAGCGTGTTGCGCTCGGTCATGTCATGGAAGACGTAGCTGAGCCCGCCGTCCGGCGTGGGATTGGCGACGACGCGCAGGATGCGCCCATCGGGCAGGTGCCAGGTCTGTTCGGTCGCCTCGTTGCGGCGGTAGGCTTCCAGCACGTCCTGCTTCCAGGCCCTGAAATCGACCTGCTCCGGGATGCGGCGGTCGGAGCGCAGCCGATCCAGGATCTCGCCGTCGCTGGGATGGCTCTTCAGCCATTCGGCGTCGAGGCTCCAGAGCTTGCGGTAGGCGGCGTTGGAGAAGCGCAGGCGCTGCTGCCGGTCGAAGGTGGCGACGGCGATCGGCAGCTCGTTGAGCGTGCGCACATGCGTCGCCATCTCGGCCTCGAGTTTGATGCGCAACGCCTCGGTCTCGGCGGCGTCGACGCCGATGCCGCCGGAGCCGAAGGCGGTGCGGGCGTCGACGACGTCGAGCATGGTGCGCCGGCCCGCGATGATCGTGGCGATGCGGCCGCGGTAGGGCGCGGTCTCGTTCTCGATGGCGATGCGCTCGCGCAGCGGCCGGTCGATCAGCTCGACGCCCTTGCCGATCGCGTCATTCGGGTGGCGGCATTCCACCGCCTCGGCATAGGCCTTGTTCACCCAGGCGAGGCGGCCGTCGGCGTAGCGCAGCCAGACCTGGTGCGGCACGGCGTCGAGCACCGCCTGAAGCGCCGCCATTTCGGCGGCGAGGCGGCCGTAGTTCTCCTCGGCCTTGATGCGCTCCAGCCTGTCGCCGGAGACCTCGCGGATGCGCATCACCGCCCGGCCGGCGACCGCGCGGCCCTCGATCTCCAGCCGCTTGCCGCCGGCGCCGTCGGCCGAGAGCTGGAAGCCCTCGCCCTTCTGCCGCAGCCTTTCCGCCGCCTGCTCCAGGCGCCTCGCGTCGGGGGCGGCCAGCCATTGCGTGAAGCCCAGCACGCGCCGCGGCGCGCCGGCGCCGACGACCATGCCGATGTCGCCCTCGATCTCAGGCTCGCCGTTGGCGCCGCCCCAGGCGACGACGACATGCCGCTCGCCCATCATGAAGAGCTCGGCGCGCTGCAGCCTCGCCTGCAGTTCGCCGATCTCGGCGTCCTGCGTGGAGGACCGCGCGGTCCAGCGATGCCGCTCCGAGATGTGCAGGATCGAGATGCAGGCGGCGAAGATCAGCAGGCCGATGAAGATGAGGCCGAACTGGCCGCTCATGTCCATCACCACGGGCTGGCCCGATTCCCTGGTGAGGATCGACATCCTGAGGCCGATGTCCTCGGCCAGCGCCGGGCCTGCGGTGGCGGCGAGCCCGAAGACGGGAGCGAGCGGCGAGAGGGCGGCGGCGAACCCTTTGCTCCTGCGCTCGGCCGCTGCCGCCATGAATGGAACCTCGGTTTTTCGGGGCCTGCCCAGCGGGCGACGCATCCGAATCAGGCAGACGATACCGTTGCGCGGAGTCCGTGAGGAAGTGGTTAAGGACAACAAAAAAGCCCTGCTTTCGCAGGGCCTTGTTTCGTCATGAACGGACCGGGAACATAAGGGAGTCGCGGCCGTTTCAACTGCCGAGGTTGTCAACCGGTTGTGCACCGGTTGTCCACAGGGTGATGTCCTTCTCCCTTGGGAGAAGGTGGTCGACGGACGTCGGCCGGATGAGGGAGAAGCCCGACATTCGCGGTTCTCCCTCATCAGTCAGGCTCCGCCTGCCGGCTTCTCCCAAAGGGAGAAGCGAAAAGAGCCGCCTCAGTAGCGGTAGAGCTCCGGCTTGAACGGGCCCTGCTGCGGCACGCCGATGTACTTCGCCTGCTGGTCCGAGAGCACGGTGAGCTTGGCGCCCACCTTGGCGAGATGCAGCGCCGCCACCTTCTCGTCGAGGTGCTTGGGCAGCGTGTAGACCTTGTTCTCGTACTTGGCGTGGTGGTTCCACAGCTCGATCTGGGCCAGCGTCTGGTTCGAGAAGGAGCAGGACATCACGAAGGACGGATGGCCGGTGGCGTTGCCGAGGTTCACCAGGCGGCCCTGGCTGAGCAGGATGATCCGCTTGCCGTTCGGGAATTCGACCTCGTCGACCTGCGGCTTGACGTTGTCCCACTTGAAGTTGCGCAGCGCCGAGACCTGGATCTCGCTGTCGAAGTGGCCGATGTTGCAGACGATGGCGCGATGCTTCATCGCCCGCATGTGGTCGACGGTGATGACGTCGAGGTTGCCGGTGGCGGTGACGAAGATGTCGGCGCGCGGCGCGGCATCCTCCATGGTCACGACCTCGTAGCCCTCCATCGCCGCCTGCAGCGCGCAGATCGGGTCGATCTCGGTGACGAGCACGCGGCAGCCGGCCTGGCGCAGCGAGGCGGCCGAGCCCTTGCCGACGTCGCCGTAGCCGGCGACGACCGCGACCTTGCCCGCCATCATCACGTCCGTGCCGCGGCGCAGCGCGTCGACGAGCGACTCGCGGCAGCCGTAGAGGTTGTCGAACTTCGACTTGGTGACCGAGTCGTTGACGTTGATCGCCGGGAAGGGCAGGCGGCCCGCCTTGGCGAGGTCATAGAGGCGGTGCACGCCCGTCGTGGTCTCCTCCGACACGCCCTTGATGGCGTCGCGGGTGCGGGTGAAGAAGCCCGGGTTCTCCTTCAGGATGCGCTTGATCAGCGCGAAGAAGATCGTCTCCTCCTCGTTGCCCGGCTTGTCGAGGAAGGCGGTCTTGCCGCCCTCGGCCTCGGCGCCGAGGATGATCAGCATCGTCAGGTCGCCGCCGTCGTCGAGGATCATGTTCGGCGTGCCGCCGTCGCCCCAGACCGCCGTGCGGTAGACGTATTCCCAGTAATCCTCGAGCGTCTCGCCCTTCACCGCGAAGACCGGCGTGCCGGTGGCGGCGATGGCGGCTGCGGCGTGGTCCTGCGTCGAGAAGATGTTGCAGGAGGACCAGCGCACGTCGGCGCCGAGATGCTTCAGCGTCTCGATCAGCACGGCGGTCTGGATGGTCATGTGCAGGCAGCCGGCGACGCGCGCGCCCTTCAAAGGCTGCTGGCCGGCGAATTCCTGGCGGATCGCCATCAGGCCGGGCATCTCGTCCTCGGCCATGTTGATCTCCTTGCGGCCGAATTCCGCAAGCTTGATGTCGGCGACGACGTAGTCGGTCTTGGCGGCTTGGAGAGCGGCGGACATGGTGGCTCCTGTGATGGCCCGGCGATTGCGCGAGGCCTATAGCAGGGCCTCCGAAGGACGGCAATAAGGATATAAAGATTTCTTTATGTGAGCTTGCAGAAGCCTTGCGGTGGATCGATTCGCTTCGGCCGACGTTTGCCTCGGTGTTCAATGGAGAGAATCACGCCATGCGTCGCATCATTGCCGCCTTCGCCTTCACCCTTGCCGCCGCCTCCCCTGCGCTGGCTGCGCAGGACATGCGGTCTTCTCCCGCCGTCTCGCCGACCGCGACCGAGGCGCCGCTCGTCCTGGCGCAGCGCGTGCAGGAGCGCGTGATCATCCGCGAACGCGACCGGGGCCCCCGCGCGCGCTTCCGCGACCGGATGCGCGACGGCTGCACCACCGTCACCACGCGCCGCCGGCTGCCGAACGGCAACGTCGTCGTGCGCCGGGTCCGCCGCTGCGGCTGAGGCTGGTTCAGGCCTCCACGGTGCACCAGTCAGCGATCAGCCGCTGATAGATCGTCACGGCCTCGTCGATCCGCGCCACAGCGCACCATTCGTCGGTCTGGTGCGCCAGGGCCGCTTCGCCGGGGCCGAGGATCACCGTCGGGACCCCGCCGAGCGCGGGCGTGAGCACCGACGCGTCGGTGAAATAGGGCGCCGTCTCGATCGTCGGCGTCGCGCCTTGCAGCGCGGCGCAGACCGCGTGGACCGAGGCCATCCAGGGATCCTTAGCCGACGTATAGACAGGCTCCAGATCGACCTGCGTGGTGATCGCGGCGTCCGGACCCAGCAGGCTCTGCAATTGCTCGCGCAACACGGCGTGCCGCATGCCGGGGATGGTGCGGCAGTCGATGCCGATCTCGGCGCGGTCCGGCACCGAGTTGACGTTGAGGCCGCCGCGCAGGAAGCCGAGGTTCAGCGTCGGCCCGCCCATGAGGTCGTGCCGCTTCACGTTGAAATCGAAATGCTCCAGCGCCGCCGCCATCCGCGCCGCCTTGTAGACGGCGTTGACGCCCTTCTCGGGCATCGAGCCATGCGCCGTCACGCCTGCGGTCGCGGCGGTCAGCCAGAGCGCGCCCTTGTGGCCGAGCAGCGGCCGGTTCGAAGTCGGCTCCGCCACCACCAGCGCGCCGGCCGGCGGCAGGCGGCCGGATTTCGCCAGGGCTGCCGCGCCTTCGCTCCCCGTCTCCTCGCCTGCCGTGATCAGCAGCGTCACGCCGGCGGTGCCGGCGAGCCTCGGCGCCATGGCGATCGCGGCGACCACGAAGGCGGCGACGCCGGATTTCATGTCGCTCGCCCCGCGGCCCCAGAGTTTTCCGTCGCGGATCGCGCCCTCGAACGGCGGCACGGACCAGTCCCTCATGCCGAGCGGCACGACATCGGTATGCCCGGTGAAGGCGAGCGGCGGCTTGGCGGCGGAGCCGCCGATGCTCGCCACCAGATTCGGCCGGCCGGGCGCCAGGTCCACCATCTCGCAGGTGAAGCCATGGGCGGACAGCAGCCGGGCCAGATGCTCGGTCACCGCCTGCTCGTCGCCGGGCGGGGAAATGGTCGGATAGCGGATCAGGTCCTTCGCGAGGGCGACGGCGGGCGAGGGCATGGCGTCCATGTCGACGGGATGGGGCCGGCGGCGATCGATCCACGCCGGTCGCCGCTCAATCAAAAAAGGCCCTGACGCGGCGGCGTCAGGGCCCGGATCGCGAAGGGACGGCGCGTCAGGCCGCGAGGCTGGCCTGAGTCCTGCGGCGTTGGCTGGCGAGGCCGAGACCGGCGAAGCCGATCAGCATCATCGCCCAGGTCGACAACTCGGGCACGCCCGCCGAGATGTCGAGCTTCACGTTGTCGAGCAGGGGACCGATGTTGTCAGAGCTGCTCGTGCCGAAGTAGAAGGCGAGCGAACCCGCTCCCGTCGCCGTGAAGGTGAGGCCGCTGTTGGTGAACGGCGTCGCGCCGGGCAGCGTGTAGGTGTTCTGGTTGACGGGTCCGAGCGTGCAGACGGCGCAGCCGATGTTGTTGAGCACGCCGAATCCGGACAGGCCGGAGACGGGGACGACGCCGCTGAAATTCGCGCCGAAGACGAAGGAATCGCTCACGCTGCCGCGCTGCGCGCCGCCGACGAGGAAGGACAGCGAGACGATGTCGCCGGCGCTGAAGGCGTAGGAGGTGCTCATCAGGATCGTGCCCGGGCCGGGCGTGCCGTCGAGATCGACGACGTTGCTCGCCGTCGTGATGCCATAGGGGTTCGACGGGCCGACGACGTCGACCGTGCTTCCGAGGACGGTGAAGCCCGGCAGCGAGGTGAGCGACAGCGTGTTGGGCGCGACGCTCTCGAAATCCTGGAAGAAGACGGTGGCGGCGGAGGCCGCGCCCGACAAGGTCAGGGCCGCGCCGGTCGCTGCGGCGGCCAAGGTCATCCGAGTTGGCATGAATAATCCTCTCAGTTCCGCGGCAAGCCGCATGTCGCCCGCATCGATGCTCCCATTAAGCGATTTTTAAGGAAAAGTCGAATCGGGCGGCGCTCCGCTCCACCGTCCGCCGGCGGGCCGCCGATCCGCCGACTCCCGCATGCCGCGGATCAGGTCCCGCGCGAGGGCGACGGCAAAGGCGGACCCGGCGCAGACGGGTGAGGGAAGAGGCCGCCGGTCAGGCCGCCCGCCGGCTCCCGACCAGGGCCGCCGCCGCCTCCGGCGGCATCGGCCGGCCGAGAAGATAGCCCTGGCCGCGGTGGATGCCCAGCGTCTTGAGCGTCAGCATCTCGCTCTGCGTCTCCACGCCCTCGGCGACGATCTGGCAGCCGGTCTCGCGCGCGTAGAAGATGAGCGCCGCCGCAAGCGCGCGGCGCGCCTGGTCGCTGTCGATGTCGCGGGTCAGCGCCATGTCGAGCTTGATGAGGTCGGGCTTGAGCTGCACGATATGCTGCAGGCCGGCATAGCCCGCGCCGGCATCGTCGATGGCGAGCTTGACGCCGCTCGCCCGGATTCCGGCGAGCCGCCGCGAGAGCTGCGCGTATTCGCGCACCGCGGCATGCTCGGTCAGCTCGATCACCAGGCGCTCCGCCGGGAAGCCGGCGATCGCCGCCTCGAAGCCATCGTCCATCAGCGTCTCGGCGGAGGCGTTGACGCTGACATAGACGGGGTCCGGCAGCATCCGGCCGAGATCGAGCGAGCGCCGGATCGCCGCGAGCTCCAGCGGCACGCCCATGCCGACGGCGCCGGCTTCGTTGAACCACTGGTCCGGCGAGCGGCGCGGCTCCACCGGGAAGCGCGACAGGCATTCGAAGCCGGTCGGCTGCACGCTGGCGAAATCGAAGATCGGCTGCATCAGGATCTCGATGCGGCTCTCGCGGATCAGCGCCTCGATCGCGTCGCGCTTGCGCTGCTTCTCGCGCCGGCCCTGCATGTCTGCGTCGATATGCCCGGCGGCGAGATCGGCGAAGGCGCGCATCACCTGAAGGTCGCGGGTGTTGAGCGATTCGTTGGGGCGCGGGCTGAGGCAGCAGAACATGCCGTAGACCGAGCCGTCCTTCATCCTCAGCGGCACGCTCGCATGCGCGCCGATCGGCACGGCCGCCGTGATCGGCATGGCGGCGGCGAGCGGAAACCGCGCCGTATCCGGGATGATCTCGGGCAGACGCCCGGCGAGGATGTGCCGGCAATAGACGTCGTCCAGCGAGCGGGAATCGCCGGGCTTGATCATTGCCTCCAGCCCCGGGGCGTCGACGACGCGGAAGACGGAATCGTCCGCCACGAACTCGGAGACATAGGCCACCTCCATGCCGAGATGCTCGCGCACGGAGCGCAGCATCCGCTGGATGAGTTCGGGCCTGTCGGCGGGCGCGGAGCCGGCGGCGTTCAGCGCTTCGAGCAGCGGCATGGGCGATCCTCCTGGGGCGGTGGGGTGCGGTCAGCCGGAGGTTGTTGCACGCGGAAGTTGCATCCGGGTAAAGACGGATGCGGGCGCCGCGGTCAGGTCACGCATCGCCCCGTCCGGGCCCGGCCCCGGCTGCGCCTGAGATCGCGGAGCGCCTGCCGCCGCCTGCGGGCGGAGCGGCGGCCGAGCGCGGCGGCGGCCTTGAGGAGCCAGGCCCATTTGCGCAAGGCGCGCTGGTCCTTGCGGCTGATCGTCCGTGTCTGATCCATCCATGCTCCTCAAGAAGGGAGCGAGACGGCGCCGGGAAGAACCGCCGGCCGGCCGGGCCGTCTCGCTTCGATAGCTTCCCTTGCCTCTGTGGGAAGGTCTGTCCCGGCCCGGGCACCGGCGGGGCGGGCGCGCGCCTCCGCCCCGCCGGCGCGGGGCCGTCGGGGTGAAGGGCGCGGGGTCGCGGCCGGGGTCCCGCCGTGTCGCCGCGGAACCGCGGGGCTTCGGCAGGGACGGGGAGAAGATTGCGGTGGGAGGAGTCCCCTGGCGGGACCCCGGCCTCGCCTCGCAGGCGCGGCGGGGCCGAACCAGGGAGGCTTCGCCGCCCTCGGCCTCCCGTGCACGGGAGAACGGCGCGACGATGGGAGGAGAGATATAGGAATATATTCTGATTGTCAAGAGAGGGTTGCGGCTGGGTTGGGCCAAAGCGGTTGCGGCGTCTCTCCTCCCCCTGGAAGGGGGAGGCCGGGTGGGGGTAAGTCTTCGTCAAGCGATCACGGACCCCTCCCCCGCCCTCCCCTTGCAGGGGAGGGAGTGCCGGACCCGCTTGACCGCCGCGCCAATCTGTTCCACTTTTGTTCGAGGAGGCGGGCATGGCAGACGACACTGCGGAGGAGGGGACGAGCGAGGCCGGCCATCCCGCCGAGGTGGAGGCGGTGCTCGGCGAATTCGCGGGCGACCATCGCGCCGCCATCGCGGCGCTCCTGCACGATCTCGACCTCCTCGCCCGCGACGCCGCCGCCGCCACCTCGCGCGGCTACGTGCGCGGGCGGTTCTTCCGGCTGCGGCCGCTGAAGGAGGCGGGGCGGTGAGGGACCGAGGACGCCGTCTCGCAGCAACCGATGCCACGAGTTCGGCGTCATGGCCGCCCCCGGGTCGAAGAGCCCGGGGGTGACCCGGCCATCCACGTCTTCGCGACGCGTCAGATCACGCGAGCGTCTCGTAAAGATCGTCCCACGCCAGATTCATCCGATGGATCGCCTGCACCTTCCAGGCGCGCGGCCAATGCTTCATGTTCTTCTCGTGCTGAATCGCGTCGCGGATGTCCTCGAAGAACGTGAACCACACGAGGCGCTTCAAGCCGTAGCGCTTGGTGAAGCCTTTGTAGAGCCCCTCGCGGTGCTCCCAGACGCGGCGCGATAGATCGGCCGTCACGCCTGTATAGAGCGTGCCGTTCGGCTTGTTCGTCATGATGTAGACCCAGCCGCCCACGAGCGGCAGCGTCGCAAGACGTGGATGGCCGGGTCAAGCCCGGCCATGACGTTGATCCCGTTCTACTGGCTGCTTCGAGACGGCGTCTTCGACGCCTCCTCAGCATGAGGTCGACGCTGCGAAGGCGCGTCGGTCCAGCTCAGCCCCCGGGCTCGATGGCCCGGGGGCGGGCATGACGTTGGAGAACCCGCATCAGACGTCATGGCCGGGCTTGACCCGGCCATCCACGTCTTGCGACGGTCTCTCCGGTGAAGCGGGGCGCGGCATGGCGGCGGGCAACAGGCTCTACTACGGCGACAACCTCGATATTCTTCGCGATCACGTCGCCGACGAGAGCGTCGACCTGATCTATCTCGATCCGCCCTTCAACTCGAACGCCAATTACAACGTGCTGTTCAAGACGCCGGACGGCGTGGACAGCCAAAGCCAGATCGAGGCCTTCGAGGACACCTGGCACTGGAACGACAAGGCGGAGCGCGCCTTCGACGAGGTGATGCAGTCAGGCAATACGGATGCGGCGGAGATGCTGCGGGCCATGCGGTCGTTCCTCAAGGAGAACGACATGATGGCCTATCTCGCCATGATGGCGGTGCGGCTGCTGGAGCTGCACCGCGTGCTGAAGCCGACCGGGAGCCTGTATCTGCACTGCGACCCGACCGCGAGCCATTATCTCAAGATTTTGCTGGATGCGATTTTTGAGAAGCGTGGTTACGTTAATGAGATAAGCTGGAAGCGCACGAATTCAAAGGCAGACTATAAGCAAGGTGCTGTTCATTTCCCCAGAGTAAGAGACATTTTGTTTCGATATCGGAAATCAGATAATGCAACTTTATTTCACCAACCGCTCGTAGATTATAACAAGGATTATGTGTCATCGAAGTATCGCCACAAGGACGACGACGGGCGTTTATATAGGTTGGGTGATTTAACGGCAGCTCGTCCCGGTGGAGATACTCAGTATGAGTGGCGGGTGAAATCGTACAATGGCAGCGAATGGATTGCTGACATCGAGGAAGAGTTCAAGAATCCTGTAGAAGGATGGTCCTATAGAGGTGTGAAGCCTTATCCCGGGAGGATTTGGGTATACAATCGGGAACGCATGTCCGAACTCGCTCGCCAAAAGCGTCTCCGACATACAAAAAGTGGAATGCCGGAGTTCAAGAGGTACTTGGATGAAATGGACGGTGTGCCTGTAGGCGATAGCTGGGACGACATACCGCCGATTAACTCCCAAGCAGCAGAAAGGCTTGGCTACCCCACGCAGAAACCCCTCGCCCTGCTCGAACGCATCCTCGCGGCCTCGTCCAACGAGGGCGACGTCGTGCTCGATCCCTTCTGCGGCTGCGGCACCACCGTCCATGCGGCGGAGAAGATGAACCGCCGCTGGATCGGCATCGACGTCACCCATCTCGCCATCGGCCTGATCCGCAAGAGGCTCGTCGAGGCCTTTCCGACCGTGCAATACGAGGTCTTCGGCGTGCCGAAGGACGTCGGCGCGGCGCGGATGCTGGCGGAGGCCGACAAGTACCAGTTCCAGTTCTGGGCGCTCTCGATGGTCGAGGCCGTGCCCTACAAGGGCGGCCGCAAGGGCGCGGATGGCGGCGTCGACGGCTACATCTGGTTCAAGCCCGACGGCAAGACGACCGAGAAGGCCGTGGTCTCGATCAAGGGCGGCGGCAATGTCGGCGTCGGCATGATCCGCGACCTCATCGCCACGGTGGAGCGCGAGCGCGCCAAGGTCGGCATCCTTGTCAGCCTGGAGGAAGCCACCAGCCGCATGCGCATCGAGGCGTCGGCGGCCGGCCTCTACAAGACCGAGATGCTGGGCGATTTCCCCAAGATCCAGATCCTCACGGTCGATGACCTGTTCGAAGGCCGCAAGCCGCATCTGCCTTGGGTGGACTCCAGCGTGTTCCGGAAAGCGAAGCGCGAGAAGCAGGCGGGCGACGCCGGCTTCGGGCAGGGCGATCTGGGGGTCTAAGGATGGCGGACGAATTCACCCGCCGCTCCGTCAATCTCGGTCTGATCGCCGCAGCGATCGGGCTGGCCGCGTCGGGCCGGGCGCCCGCCGCCCGCCCGCCGACGCCCCTGTTCGATTTCGCCATCGCCGGCGGCTTCTATCACGGGCTCCGCTCCGTGCGCGGAAGCCTCATCATCGGGGAGCGGCTGGCGCTCGCGCCCGAGCCGGACAATCCCCATGACGGGAACGCCGTGGCGGTGATGCGCGAAGGCCTGCGGCTCGGCTATATTCCTCGCGCGGCGAACGCGCCCGTCGCCGCGCTGCTGAAGGACGGACGGACGATCCGCTGCGAGATCGCGAACCGGCTCACCGGCTGGGACGACATCGAGGCCTTCGCCTGGACGGGCTACACCTCCGGCGACCCGCTGCTGCGGCTGACGCTCGAGGGGTGAAGCCTGGGGGCTGGGCCACCCCGGGGCTCTTCGACGCGGGGCCGGCCATGATGTCGACTCCGTTCCACCACGACCAGAGGACGTCGGCGCCGATCGACGCCTCCGCCCGCAGCCTGACCTCACGCCCCCAGCGTCCGCCCGGCCTTTCGCGCCCAGTCGACATGGCGCTGGTAGGCGTTCCAGTCCGGCGAGATGCGCCTGGCGTCGGCGACGAGGTTGGAGGGATATTTCTCCGGCTTCAGGATCTTCAGGTAGATGTCGCTGGGGATGCGGTTGGGGTTGGCGCCGATCAGCTCGAAATTGGCGGCCCAGATCAGCGGCCACATGTGCAGGGTCTGGTAGTATTTCTGCGACATCTGCGAGAGCATGGCGCCAGAGCCGCCGACATAGACGAGATCGAGCAGGTCGGCGCGGGACGTCGGCGGGCCGCTGCCCACGACCGGAAGCGGCGGAAGGGCGTCGCCCACGCTGGGCGGCGGTGCGGGGGCCTCGCTGCCGAGCGAATCGAACAGGTGCTTGGCGAAGGACGGCACCATCTCCTTCAGCGCCGCGGCCAGCGTGTTCTGCGCGCTCCAGCGCAGGCCCACCAGCACGGGATAGGCGAGCACCGGAATCTGCTCGACGGTCCAGAGGATCTGGAAATAGCGCGTGGTGTAGGCCCTGGGCAAGTACTCCGCTCCCGTCCTCAGGGTCCCGAGGTTGAAACCCTGCCACTCCGCGAACAGTTTGCGCGCTTGGAACATCTCCTCGATAGAACCAAAACCCATGTTATTGGGCGAAGCACCGAAGACGCTCTCAGCATAGTCGAAGATGCGGACCGATCCGTTGGGCGCGCGCAGGGCCATCATGACATGGCCATGCTGCCCGGTGGCATTGGACCATTCCAATGAAAAGGTTGTAGGCTCGCCTGTCCTCATGACATGCCCCAGCACGTCTTTGGTTTCGCGCATGCCGGCGAGTGTCTTGGCGATGATGCCTGCCTCACCGAAGGCTGCCTTGACCTTGGAGCTTTCCAGCAAGAGTCCGATCGAGTGGCCGGCGTTTTGTCCCCGCTCGGCAATGATGTCGAGGACATCGACGAAGACCTGCTTGGGCGCGCCCTTGAAGAAGGACACTATGTTGTTAATGGCCTGGTAGGTACAGGGGCCTTTCGCAGCCAAGCCCTCATAGGTGGCGATCGCCGGCAGCGAATCCATCGCCAGCATGCCGCGTACGGCGGTGCGGGTGGCGAGGTTGCGCGCGCCGCCGGCGATCGGCTGGGCGACGGTGAGCACGCGCATCACGTTGATGCCGACCGTCTTCACGGCGGAGCCCTTGGTGGAGAGGTCGAAATCGCTGCCGAGGCGGAGGACGTCGATGATCCCCGGCACGCCCATCCGCGTCGCATCGAGGCCCAGCGCCGCGGTCGGATACATGATGCGCAGCGCGTAGCTGAAGAGCCTGCGCTGCAGGCTGGCGTCGATCCACTCGATCGCCTGCTTCTCGAACGCCTCGAATTGCTCGTCCAGCCAGTCCGCCAGCTTCGCCGGCTCCGGCACGTCATCCACGATCCCCATCGCGATCCCCCGATCGTCTCCGGCGCCGCCAGGGAGGCGGGCCGCGGCCCCGCCGCATCGTGGCCGAAGCGGCGGCCAGCGTAAAGCCGAGCTTGGCCGGAGATGCCGGCTAGCGCGGCGGCAGCGCCGCGTAATAGGCGGCGAGCGCCGCGATCTCGGCCGGGGTCAGCTCGCGCGTCATGTGGCGCATCTCGCGATGCGGCCGCCGGCCGGAGCGGAAGGCCATCATCTGGTTGTAGAGGTAGCGCTCGTTCTGGCCGGCGAGGTTCGGCACTTCTGAATCGGGCGCGACTCCCTCCGCGCCGTGGCAGGGCGCGCAGGCCAGGACGGAGATGGCGCGCGGATCGGCCGAAGCCGCGCCGAGCGCCGCCGCCGTTGCGAGGAGCAGAGCGGCGGCCCGCGTCATCGGGCCTGCGCCCTGACATAGGCGACGAGGTCGTCGATCTCGGCGCGGCTGAGCGACAGATCCGGCATCTTCCCATGAGGCTTCGCCAGGAAGGTGGCGAGGCCGCGCCCGTCCATCGCCGGATCGCGGGCGATCGCCGCGAAATCAGGCGCGTCCCGGTCGCCGCGCCGCTCGCCGGGGGCGAGGCCGTGGCAGGAGGCGCACCAGCGCCGCGCGATGACGCCGCCATGCTCGGCGTCGGCGGCAAGGGATGGCGTTGTCGCGAGAAGGCAAAGCGCAAGGGCCGCGCCCAGCCTCGCCGTTCCCCTGATCGTCGGGTTCTTTCTCATGCCGCAGCCCATAGCGCGGCGGGCAGTTTCCGTCCTTGAGCCAGCGCAAGGCGGAGCGGGTGTGTACGACCACCCGGCAAAAGACATCGCGGCGTCGCCCTGAAATCCTCATCCTGAGCCTGTCGAAGGATCGAGGGTTTCAGGACCCTCGGCGCTGCGGCCCCGACCCTTCGACAGGCTCAGGGTGAGGCCGAATGAGGCGCCGGCCCTACTGCACGCTCAGCGCCGCGGAGCGCGTCGCGGTCGGCGCCTTCTGCCGGAGGCCGTCGATGCGCTCGCGCTCGCGGCGGAACTCGGCCAGCATGCGGCCGTCGAGCTCGCGGCCGCGCGGGATGCGGATGCGGAGCGGATCGACGTAACGGTCGTTGACGATCACCTCGTAATGGAGGTGCGGCCCGGTCGAGAGGCCGGTGTTGCCGAGATAGCCGATGACCTGCCCCTGCCGCACGCGCACGCCTGGCGCGATGCCGCGCGCGAAGGCGGATTGGTGGTTGTAGGTGGTGACGTAGCCGTTGGCGTGCTGGATCTCGATGCGCCGGCCGTAGCCCGAATCCCAGCCCGCCTTGATGACGGTGCCGGCGCCGGCGGCGATGATCGGCGTGCCGATCTTGTTGGCGTAGTCGACGCCGGTGTGCAGTTTCGAGTAGCCGAGGATGGGATGCCGGCGGAAGCCGAAGCCGGAGCGCAGCTCGCCCGCCACGATGGGCTTGCGCATCAGGAATTTCTTGGCCGAGCGGCCGTTCTCGTCGAAATAGTCGATCGTGCCGTCCTCGGGGTTGGCGAAGCGGTAGTAGCGCTTGGTCTCGCCCGCCGCGGTGAGCGAGACATAGAGGATCTCGCGCGCCTCGCCGTCCTCCTCCTCCGCGTAGAAGAGGTCGAGCGCGTCGCCGCCGGAGACGGGGCGCTGGAAATCCGTGTCGCTGTCCGCCGAGACGATGCGGATGAGATCGTCGACGATGGCGCGCGGGATGTCGTTCTTCAGCGCCGTCTCGTAGATGGAATTGTAGAGCGCGAGGCCGGAGCGGCTCTCCTCCTCGTCGTCCTCCTCGCCGGCTATCGTCTCGGCGGCGGGCGGCGCGACCGAGACGAAGACGCCGCGGTCGTCGATCGCGGCGATGCCCTCGATCTGCTCGTCGCCGTAGATCATCACGCGCACCAGGCTGCGCGGCGCGCCGGGCTCCATGGCGGCGAAGAGCAGGCGCAGCCGCTGGTTCTCGGTGAGCGGCTTGTCCTTGAGCGCGGCGCTGACCGCGCGCGCCTGCTGCGCCGTGCCGCCGTTGGCGCGCACGATCTGCTCGATCGTCTGGCCGCGCACGACGGTGGCGATCTTCTCGTCCATCGCCTCCTGCGGCGGCGCGGGCTCCGCCTTCGGCACGATGGTGACGTTCTCCTCCACCATCCTCACCTCGATCTGGGAGAACGGCGAGGTCGAGGGCGCGAGGCTGAGCGCCGCCGCGGGCAGCGCCGGCGCCTGCATGGTGCGCGCCAGCAGCATCTGCGGCGGAATGGCGGGCGCCTGCCGGCGCGGCGCGGCGGCAGTCTCCCGCACCTGCGCCCGGACTTCGGGATCGGACAGGGCGGCGGCGGCGAAGGTCGCCTGCAGGCTGGCGAGATCGCCCGCCACCAGGCTGACCTCGGCCTCCGCATCGTCGGCGGGCTGGGCCGGCGTCGGCTCGAAGTTCTTCTCGGCGCCGTCGGTCAGGAGCTTCAGGGGGTTGAAGGGCGGGATCTCGTCCTGGTGCGCGCCGCCGGCCAAGAGCAGCGGCGCGGAGAGGCGCGCGAAGGACTTGACCTTGATGACCTCGCGGTCGCCCGCCTTGATGGTCGCGGGCGTCTTGAAGGATTGCTTCGCGGTCAAGAGGTCGACGCTGCGGATCAGCCGGTCGCCCTTGCGCGCCGAAACGAGCGGGCGGTCGGCGCTGGGCTGCGCCTGGCGCTGCGACCCCGCCATCTGCGGCCGGCCGGCGACGCTGCGGATGTTGTCGTGCACGCCGACGACCGCGGCCGCCATGAGGCCGGCGCCCGAGAGGCCGGTGAGCACCGTGGCCGCCAGCCAGCGCAGGCTGACGCGGCGGCGATCGTCCATCGCATGCCGGCGGCCGCCCGCATCG